>BNJT01002742.1_pt1:0-1150000 | contig 1833875 bp, 3225 predicted proteins | sample 8540491 | NCBI WGS metagenome assembly BNJT01 (sample SAMD00202455, study PRJDB9452) | human saliva metagenome | host: Homo sapiens | reverse complement strand
TCTGATAAGTTGTTAAAGAACAAAAAGAAACGACGCACTGCATATTAATCTAAATCGTTCACAACAGTGCGTCGTTGTGTGAGGTGCATTATAGAGAAAAAAATTAAAAACCGCGCAAGCATTTTTTTGCAAAAAAATTTTAAAAAAATTTACCACTTGTTGAAACTTTATGCAAAAAGTATGAATAATCATCCATTTCTGCTGTTTTTTTCTGGCGTTAAATCTCTATCACATTTAAGCTTTCGAAACCCCACTGTTTTAAAAATTTTCTCGCGTTTGGCAAAATCATCGGTCAATTTTTGTGCAGAATGCCTGATTTTTGCATCCTGTTTGCCATTAAAATTAGGGTTTTTTCGGCAATTAACGACTTCACTCGCTTCGCAATCGCCTCGCCCGAATCGACAAAAAACTTCACTTTCGGCAAAAATCTGCTGCAATTCGGCTTTTTAAAAAAGGAAAATGCGTACAGCCCAAAAATCACCGTATCCAATTTTTGAATGCACTTTCCACTCTTTTCACGCAATCAGCCAGAGCATCTACATCTACTTTTGCCATTCAATAATTTTTTTCTTCGGCAAGTTCCACAATTTTTTTGTCTGCCCAATCTTTTCTACCTCACAATCCGAAGCATATTTCTGAATCAAATCCAACACATAAGGACGTTTGATCGTTCCCACCGTCGCCAATAGACCGATCGTTTTCGTCTCAGATATTGTCGCCGCAGGCTTTTATCGCAGGCACGGTTCCCACAATTGGGAAAGTAAAAATTTGCTCGCAAAGCAGGCAATACCACCGTGCTTGCGGTGTTACACGCTACCACCACCAAATCAAGCGATTGTTTTTCTGCAATCTTTTGCACAATTTTGACCGCTTGTGTAATCAATTCCTGCTCCGATTTTTCCGAATACGGAAACAACGCATTATCAAAGCAATATAAATAGTGGGCATTCGGTAAAGCTTTTCGTACCTCATCATAAATCGTTAAGCCACCAATGCCCGAATCATATAAGAGAATAGTCGGTTTCATATTTTTTACTCAATAAATTCCCGCAAATGCTACTCTCTTCTCCCTTTTCGTTCAAGAAAAACAAAACCCCAAAACATTTGTCTGGGGTTTTTATTTCTCTTATTGATTAAAGGATGTTTTGATATTTCTCTAACATCGCTTGTGGCCATACACTTGATTGCACTTCGCCGATATGTTGTTTACGAAGTAAGAACATTGCCAAGCGAGATTGACCAATACCACCGCCGATGGTTAAAGGTAATTTACCCGCAAGCAACTCTTTGTGCCAATCCATCTCTAAACGATCTTGGTCTCCTGTAATTTCCACTTGTAAGCGTAACGCTTTTTTTCGTCTACGCGAATACCCATTGAAGAAAGCTCAAAGGCTGTACCTAACTGATCGTTCCATACCAAAAATATCGCCGTTTAAAACCTTTGTAGCCGTTTTCTGATTCTGTTGTCCAGTCATCGTAGTCTGGTGCACGACCATCGTGCGGTTTACCATCCGATAATTTACCACCAATACCAATCAAGAATACCGCACCATACTCTTTACAAAATTGCATTTTCACGCTCTTTGCCCGATAAATCTGGGTAACGTTTCACTAAATCTTCACTATGAATAAAAGTAATCTTTTTGGTAAAATTGATGGAATATCAAAACGAGCTTCCACGGCTAATTCGGTTAAACGAATTGCCTTGTAAATCTTGCTTTACCGTTTCTTTTAAGTAATCAAAGTTGCGGCGACCTGCTGGGATTACCTTTTTCCCAGTCCCACTGATCCACATAAACAGAGTGAGTTGGATCGAGCGAGTCTTCATCTGGACGAAGTGCTTTCATATGCACAAACAAACCTTCGCCTTCTTGGAAACCAAAACGTCCGAGCGTATGGCGTTTCCATTTTCGCTAATGAATGTACCACCTCAAAAGTCGCATCAGGAATACATTTCACATTTACTTGAACCGCTTTTTTTCGATCCCTGATAAGTTGTCTTGCATCCCATTACCCACTTGGCTCAAAAATCGGGCCTTGCACCTCAATCACGCCTAATTTATCGATTAAATATTGTGTAAACGTGTTTTTACAAAGCTAATTTCGTTTTTGTTGCAAAATAAATGATTTTTTTCATCTGTTTCCTACCTTTTTCTATAAAAATTTTTGATGTCGTTTAACGGAATGGCGTTCAATTTAAAGGAATTCTTAAAAACTCAATCTTTTTAGATAAAAATTATAATAAAATAAAAATAAGATTATATAGAATTTAATAATCTATGCTAAATTTTAAATATCATTTAACAAATTGCAAATTATGAGGAAATTTTGACCGCTTTCAAACAACCCATAGACCAGCTCGATCAACAAATTTTACGAGCCTTAGTTAAAGATGCCAAAACGCCCTACACCGAAATCGCCAAGCAATCGGGTGTGAGTGCCGCAACTATCCACGTTCGCGTGGAAAAAATGCGACAATCTGGCGTGATCGAAGCGACACAACTTAAAAATCAATGAACGCAAATTGGGCTACGATGTCTGCTGTTTTATCGGCATCATCCTCAAATCGGCAAAAGATTACGAAAAAGTGATCGCCAAACTCAACGACTTCCCTGAGGTGGTTGAAGCCTACTACACCACGGGCAATTACTCCATTTTCATCAAAGTGATGACCCACACCATCGAGGAGCTTCACCAGGTGCTCGCAGGCAAAAATCCAAAGCATTGATGAGATTCAACTCGACAGAAACACTTATCTCGATGCAGAACCCGATTTTACGGGGGATTGCACCATAAAAAATATAGTACAATCCATCTCATTTTAAAAAATACAGAGGAAGACCAAATGAGCGTAATGCAACAACGTGCCGAACTTCAACGCCGTATTTGGCAAATTGCTAATGATGTACGTGGCTCAGTAGATGACTGGGATTTCAAACAATATGTGCTTGGTGCACTTTTTCTACCGTTTTATTAGCGAAAATTTTGCCAATTACATTGAAGCGGATGATGAAATCATCACACCTGAAATCAAAAACTGACGCCATAAAAAAATGATCTGACCCCAAAAAGTTAGACTTATTTAATTCAAGAACTGAGTTCTGTAATTCACAGGGCTCAGTCCTTTTTAGTTTCCCCTGAATACGCTCATGGTTGTAATAATGAATGTACTCGTGGATCGTTTTTTTCCAGTTGTTCGAACGTCTCAAATCGTTTACCGTAATAACATTCCGTTTTTAATCGTCCAAAGAAGCTTTCTATCGCACTGTTATCTAAACCATTTCCCTTCCTTGGCATAGTTTGTTGAATGCCATTCTCCCTGAGTATGTTTTGATAGCCTCTTGTCTGATACTGCCAACCTTGGTCGGAATGTAAAATCGGTTTTGCTCCTTCAAGCCTTGCTACCGCTTGTTTCATCATTCGGGTAATTTGCTCCAAATTTGGGCTTCTCGCGAAATCATAAGCAATCATTTCATTGTTAAATAAACCTTAATGGGGGATAAATAGAGCTTGCCTTCAGCACACTTGAACTCGGTAATATCGGTTGCCCATTTTTCATTAGGCTGTGTTGCCATAAAATGGCGTTGTAACAGATTCTCCGCAATACGTCCGACTTTACCTTGATAAGAACGATATTTTTGTGTCTTGCATTTTCCCTTAAGCCCCAACCATTGCATAATACGTTGCACTTTTTATGGTTAATTTTAATGGTTTCTCTTAGCTTAAACATCACACGGTGATAACCGTAGTTTCCGTGATTATCGTGATAAATAGTGGCGATTTCTTGTGAGATTGCTGCATTTTTATCGTTTTCCGTTTTCAAGTGATAGAAGAATACACTGCGTGCCAAGCCGATTAAATCTAATAAAATGGACAGCGGAAAATGAATGCGTAATGCCTTTTACGATAGTAGCTTTTTTTCTGCATTTTTGTTGGTTGAGCTCCTGCAACTTTTTTTAAGATTTCGTTCTCCGCACGAAGACGCAAATTTTCCAATTCTAGTTCTTCCTCTCGTGTTTTTCAGTTTAGGCGGCATTTTAGGGTATTTGGGTTTCATGGCCGACCTTTAGGTTTGGGGCATTGCCGTTTATACCTTTGTTTTTCAAAGACTCGCAACCATCGGTTAATCACACTTGAATTGGCAATGCCAAAGTATAAATAGGCAGTTTCTGCAGAAAAATTGTCCATTTTTAACCGCTTGTATCACGTTAAGTTTAAATTCAGGTGAGTCATTTCGCTTCTTACCCAGCATAGCTAAACCATTGATTCCACTATAATTAAATTGGTTAACCCAATGTCGCAATGCTCTGCTGGCGAGTTGAAAATGTTTACGAGTAAGTGAACAATTTTAGCATTTTGAAGATAAAATTCGATGGCTTGTTGTTTGAAAAGAAAAATTGTATTTAGTCATAAAAAATCTGCACCTTAATCAGTTAGAAGTTTAGTCTAACTTTTGGGGTGCAGATCAAAGAATGTCGTACTAGAAAAAAGCTATGACAGCTATTTTAACGGTGATGACAATCAACGTGGTTATTTAGAGGTTGTTCAAGAGCTGCAAAATCGCTTTCCTAATCCAACAGAAATCGAAACAGAGCAAGATAAAAAAGAGTTTGTAAAATTATTTGGCGAATATTTACGTATTGAAAATATTTTGCAGAATTACGATGAATTTGCAGCATTGCAAGCCTTACAAGCGGTCGATTTAAATGATCCGATTGCAATGGAGAAATTCAAGCAAGTACATTATGTGAATGATGAACAAATTGCAGAAATGCTGAAAGTACCCACTTTACCAGTAAGAGCGGAGCAAGATTATCGTTCAACTTATAATGATATTCGCGATTGGCTACGCCAAAGAAAAGAGGGGAATGATAAAGATAATTCGCCGATAAATTGGGACGATGTCGTATTTGAAGTGGATTTATTAAAATCTCAAGAAATCAATTTGGATTATATTCTTGCGTTAATTTTCGAACATCATAAGAAAAAAACCAAGACAAAGAGGTGTTAATTGAGGAAATCCGCCGCACAGTTCGTTCAAGTTTAGGTAACCGTGCGAAAGAGAGCTTGATTGTCGATTTTTATCAATCAAACAAATTTAGATGATATTCCCGATAAAGCGAGCTTGATTGATGCCTTTTTCCTTTTTGCCCAGAACGAGCAACAAAAAAGAAGCAGAAACCCTAATTCAAGAAGAAAATTTGAATGTCGATGCAGCAAAACGCTATATCAGCACTTCATTAAAACGCGAATATGCCAGTGAAAACGGCACGGCATTAAATGAAGTTCTCCCGAAAATGAGCCCGTTAAACCCGCAATATCTCACTAAAAAGCAAACCATTTTCCAGAAAAATTGCTGCATTTGTAGAGAAATTTAAAAGGGGTTGGGGGAAAGATTTAGTAAGATAAAAATAAGAGGCTAATCGCCTCTTATTTTATTTCACCTCTCATTAAAAACACCTCTAACACCAATCTCGTCAAGCCATTCGTCAACATCAATTCAATGTTTACTGCATTGATTTCATTGATATTTTTCAGCCTCACACAAGATATCGTAACCTTTGAGAAGTTGTTGAGCAGAAAGAGCATCGCTAAATAGCCAGATGCCTTTGTCTAAATCGTGATTTACCCAGCCTGTAGTCATGCCCATTTTAGCTTTGAGTGCATCGCTGAAAAAGCTTTTGCAACCATTCCAGTTGCATCTGTACCTGCTCTTTTTCAAACTGACTGAGCAGTAAAAACGGATCGCGGTTTTTTTGTAGAAACGCCAGAAGGTTTGCAAGAAGGCTTTGCGGGCGGATAAGCGGTCGTTTTCTAGAAATGTTTTGCAAATTAACGGGCGACCGTGACATAAACGCAAGGCGGTTTCGATGTCGGCTTCGCTAAATTGCGGGCAGTGTATTTGTAGCCATTGCAAGGCGATGGGCGTTTTCGGGAGCATGCAGCACCCAGGTTTGGCAACGGCTTTGGATAGTTGCCATCATTGGGGCTTGCAAATCAGTTTCTAGCAAGAAATAAACGCCTTCGCGCGGTTCTTCCAAGGTTTTCAGCAACGCATTGCAACTTGCCTCAGTCAAGCGTTCCGCTTGGCGAATATAAACCACCACATTGCCTTCTTGTTGGGCGAAACGTTGCAAAGTCGCCAACACATCACGCACTTGATCGACACCAATATCTCTATTTTCAATCGGTTCAAGCTGGTGAAAATCGGGGTGGTTGCCACTTTGTGCTAACAGGCAACTTTTGCATTGATGGCAAGGCTCATTGCTGTTTTTATTCTGGCAAAGCAACCAATGGGCAAAATGGCGAATCAATACCTCACTGCCCAAACCCGCTTCGGTTTTTGAACAATAAGGCGTGATGCCCTCGCCCTTGGCTGAAAGGCTGGGTGATGGACGAATAAATTACTTGTTGCCACGGATAGAGCGGCTGAGGAGAAATCGCAGTCATTTTGCTTTTTTCACGAAATTTTCGACCGCTTGTTTAATGTCAGCAGTCACTTTTTCTAGCGATTGCTCGGCATCAATAATCACCGCTTTGTCGTTGTTTTGGGTGAGTTCCAAATAGCGTTGGTGCGTGCGATAGAAGAAATCTAAGCTCTGTTGTTCAATGCGATCCAACTCACCACGTCCACGCACACGCTCCAAGCCAACCACAGGATCAATGTCCAAATAGATCGTTAAATCTGGCTCAAAATCGCCCAACACTGTACGTTTTAGGTTATCTAAAAATCTTGCGATCAATCTTTCGCCCCCTGATAGGCTTGCGATGACATATCGTGACGATCGCCTAGCACCCATTTTTCCTTCGGCAAGAGCAGGGTTTGATCACATTTTCCACTAGCTGCACACGTGCCGCATAAAGCATCAATAATTCGGCTTTATCAGTAATCGGCTCTTCCAAATCGTGCTTAATTAAATAGCGTAATTTCTCCGCCAATGGTGTGCCACCTGGTTCGCGGGTTAATACCACATCTTTAATACCTAATTCTTCCAATTTTGCTAATACAGCTTGATGAGCAGTGGATTTTCCCGCTCCTTCTAAGCCTTCTAGCACGATAAATTTACCCCGTATCATTTTGTTCCTTCCGTTGTTTGTTTACGCTCACGCTCAATTTTACGCCATTCTTTCACCGCTTGGTTATGTTCATTGAGTGAGCGGCTAACTTATGTCCGCCCGTACCATCGGCAACAAAGAAAAAGTAAGGCGTGCTGTCGGGCTGCGAAACTGCTTTTAATGCCGCTTCACTTGGCATTGCAATGGGTGTTGGCGGTAAACCATCGATAACGTAAGTGTTGTAAGGCGTCGCTTCCTGCAAGTCTTTTTTTGTAGATTTTGCCATTATAACGCTCACCCAAGCCGTAAATCACAGTCGGGTCAGTTTCTAATTTCCAACCTTGTTTTTAAACGGTTCACAAACACAGAGGCAACTTGAGGACGTTCATTTGCCACACCAGTCTCTTTTTCCACGATGGAAGCCAAAATCAACATCTCATACGGGTTTTGCAAGCGGTAGATTTTCCACCCGATTTTTGCCAAGCATCGTCTAATGCTTTTTTTGTTGCTTTTGATAAGCTCGCTTTAATAGTTCAAAAATCAGTAGAATAAGGCACGTAGTTGTAGGGTATCAGGTGAAATCCAACCTTCCAATTTTTTTCTGAAGAAAGCCCAAGCATTTTTGCAATTTCGCTTCGCTTTTGCCCGTTAATGTTTGCGCCAAATAGCTCGCCTTTTCTAGCTGCTCGCGGAAGGTTTTTGAAGGTTTTGCCCTCAATAAACTTCACATTGAGCTGCACTTCCTTACCCGAATTAAGATGTTTAAGTAAATCTTCAACGGTTTTTTTAAACCATTCAGCGAATATACTCCTGCTTTGAAGTGAGAAAGTTCAGGATGTAATCGAATTAAATAAGGTAACAGAGCTACATCAGCGTGTTCTACAATGCTTTGTTCTTCCAATTGCTTCGCCAATTTTTTTGGCTGGAAGAGCCTTTTTCAACGATAAAAAAATTGATCAGCGTGAACAATGAGCGGATAGCTGGCTAAATCAGTAATTTTTATAGCCGTAACCCAATGCACCTGCAGTCACTACCGCAAGCACGCCAAGAGAAAGAAGCTAACATAATTATTTTGTAAAACGTAATAAATCAGTAGAAGTCAGAACAATTTGAGGCTTCCCCTTATATTCCGAAAATGTACCCTTTGGCACAAAGATATTTATTTTGTAACATATTCAAATTTCCAAACTTATTTAAAAAATGGAAGCCTATTTTCAGCCCAAATTAAAAAAAGTCACCTTTTTGATTTGGATAAATGCCGCCAAGATTAAAAATACGTCGCTTTTTGCTGTAGATTTTACTTGTTTTACTAAACCACACACAGTGACATCATGATAAAGATAGGCTGAAACTTCATTTTCGGAAATAATTTTAGATTCTAAACCTAATGCTGAAACTGAAAAAAATAGTGAAAAAAAGTAACTAGCCATTTTTTTCATTCTATTAATCTCCCTTTATCATTAACTAATGAGAAAGGAATTTTACTATAAGCACACAAAAAGAAAAATAAAAATCTAATGATTTAATTAGTTGAGAAAAATAAAAACTAGAATGGTGGGTCGTGAAGGATTCGAACCTTCGACCAACGGATTAAAAAGTCCGCTGCTCTACCGACTGAGCTAACGACCCAAAAAGGATGTGTTCTAAAGTGGTGGGTCGTGAAGGATTCGAACCTTCGACCAACGGATTAAAAGTCCGCTGCTCTACCGACTGAGCTAACGACCCTTTAGAGAGTTGAACAGTTTAAGTGGTGGGTCGTGAAGGATTCGAACCTTCGACCAACGGATTAAAAAGTCCGCTGCTCTACCGACTGAGCTAACGACCCTTAATACTGCGTAACGAGGGCATATGTTACTATACAAGATCAACACTTTTTTTCGCCATTTTTTTGTTTGATTGTATGCTTTATAAACTATCTAGCGAAAAATAAAGCGATAAGATTTCTCTTATCGCTTCTCTATTATTTCTCAATCTTACTTCTCATCAACTCAATCACATCGGTAATTGCTTGCGTTGGGGCAGGGAGTTGGTGCATTACCCAGCGGAACAATTCAGGATCTGGGTAAGTGAGCATTTCAACGAATGCCTGTTGTTCGACTTCAGTGAGGCTGTTGAAATGGTTTTGCAGAACGGCATAATCATTTTTATCCAGTTCACGCATCCCACGGCGGCACGCCCATTCCAGTTTAAAGCGGTTAATTTCTGCCATAATTTTACATCCTATTGCACTTCGTTAATTCGTAATTCTTTTGGCACTTCGAAGAACATATTTTCTTCCAAGCCTTCCAAATTTGCTACTTCCGTCACGCCAAGCCCTTTTAAGTGTAAAATCACCGATTGCACTAATACCTCAGGTGCGGAAGCCCCTGCGGTAATGCCAATGGTTTTGACTCCCCCTAGCCAGCTTGCATCAATATCTTCTGGCCCGTCAATTAAGCGTGATTGCACGCCCATACGGCTTGCTAATTCCGCCAAGCGGTTGGAATTTGAAGAGTTTTTTTCGAACCAATCACCAATACCAGCTGCGACTGTTTTGCCAATTCACGCACCGCTTGTTGGCGATTGGTGGTCGCATAACAAATATCATTCTTACGCGGGCCTTGAATCGCAGGGTATTTCTCTTTCAAAGCCTCAATCACACCGCTCGTGTCATCAATCGAGAGCGTGGTTTTGGGATCATAAAGGTCAGCTCATCTTGGTTCGAAACAGGCAAGTTGGCAATATCTTCAACGGATTCCACCAAATAGATGCCGCCCTCTTCGTTATCATACTGCCCCATTGTGCCCAACACTTCAGGATGACCTTCGTGCCCGATTAAAATCGCTTTTGTCCCTTTGCGGCTAGCACGTGCCACTTGCATATGCACTTTCGTTACCAGCGGACACGTTGCATCAAACACTTTCAAGCCTCGACGTTTTGCCTCTTGGCGAACTGCTTGAGAAACACCGTGGGCAGAGAAAAATCACAATTGCATCATCAGGCACTTCGTCCAACTCTTCCACGAAAATCGCCCCTTTTGCTTTCAAACCGTCCACTACAAAGCGGTTATGTACCACTTCGTGACGCACATAAATCGGTGCACCATGAATTTCCAATGCAAGTTCGACAATCGAAATTGCACGATCTACACCTGCACAAAACCCTCTCGGGTTGGCTAATAAAATCTTCATTTAATCATTCTTCTTGTTTTTCTTTTCAAAAAATGCGGCTAACACCAACAAGCCTGCCCCCACAGAAATAGCAATATCCGCCACGTTAAACGTCGCAAAGTGATAGCCGTCCCAATTCCAATAAAAATCAAAGAAATCCACCACATAACCTTGGCAAACATTTAAACGGTTGTAAGGTTCATCAGGCGTAAAACTGAGTAAACTACACTTATCCACGGCACGGTCAATCGCATTACCTAGCGCACCGCCAATAATCAGCGAATAGGCAACATTTTCCCATTTTTTTGACCGCTTGCGTTTCTTTTATTGCGATAAAGCATCACCGTTAATGCGGCTGAAATTACCACCGCCAAGCCTAAAAAGAAATAGGTTTTGCCAACCATCGTGATCGGCTAAAAAGCTAAACGCCGCCCCGTAGTTACGTGCATAAGTAAGGTTAAAAATCGGCAACACATTCACGCTTTCATAAAAAGCGGAAATTCGTAATAACCACATATTTTTGACCACAAATCGCCCATAATGACGACTGAACTCAGCCACAACCACGCTAATCCTGTTTTTTTCATCGATTACAGTGCCTCTTCGTTTTTCTTCGCCCGTGCGAATACGGATCGCACGCTCCACATCATAGACAAAAATCTTCCCATCGCCGATTTTACCCGTTTGAGCCACATCCACAATCGCTTCAATGCACTCATCGACTTGCTCATCGAGTACAATCACTTCCACCTTCACTTTCGGCAAGAAATCAATCGCATATTCCGCCCCACGGTACAATTCGGTATGCCCTTTTTGTCTGCCAAAACCTTTTTACTTCCGTTACCGTCATTCCTGTAATGCCGACATCAGTCAGAGCCTCACGCACATCATCCAGTTTAAACGGCTTAATAATCGCCTCGATTTTTCATCTTTTGCCCTTTTCGGTTATAAATTGGCGTATTGTAGCAAAATTTTGGCGAATCTTTGATATAAATCATTTCGTTACCCACTTCTGATTATGGTATTCCTTGATGATAGGGGTAGAATCCTGACCAATTTAGTTGGTTATTGTTTACTTTTTATTTAAGAGGATTACCTATGTCTTTTTGAAATTACTGCTTTTAGTACCTGTCCTTTAGGTGAAATTATTGACTACATTCTGCCTAATTTCCACCAAAAAAACACCGCTTAGAATTGCCTGTGTTAATTGAATTAGCAGAAAAAGTGGAAAAATCGCCATGCTGATCACCCTGCTTGTCCGAAAGGCTTGGCAGAAGTGATCCGCAAAGTGTATGACGACCCTCACGATGCATATGATGAAAGAAGAGCAAGTGCTTTTCCCACTTATCAACTCTGGTCGTGGACCAATGGCAGCTGCGCCAATTTCAGTGATGGAAGCCGAACACGCGGAAGCACACAATGACTTGGAAGATATTGCTGCTTTAACGCACAATTTCACGCTACCAGAAGGTGCTTGCACCAGCTGGACGAATCTCTACAACGGCTTAAAAAAACCTTCGCGACTGATTTAACTAACCACACCGAATTGGAAAAATGAGGTGTTGTTTGTCAGAGCACTGAGAGGTGATCGCTTAATTACCAAAAATATATACAACAAAAAAATCTGCATTTAGATTCCTCTAAAAATGCAGATTTTTTTATCAATGAATAAGCCTAATGCTATGCTGATTTACGCTTATACGCCCAAAAGCATAATCACAATCCCCCAATAATCATCGGGAGTGATAACAACTGACCGCGGGTGATTAAGTCGGCTGCGGTGTTTACTGTTGGATCGAAATCACGTACATATTCCACCAAGAAACGGAACACACCATAGCCAATTAAAAACAAGCCTGCAACAGAACCTGTTGGTCGAGGTTTACGAATAAAACATATTCAGCATAATAAACAGCACAACACCTTCAAGGAAAAAAATTCATAAAGCTGTGAAGGGTGGCGTGGCAAATAACCGCCATTTGGGAACATTACTGCCCAAAGGCACATCTGTAACTCTGCCCCAAAGTTCATCGTTAATGAAATTCTAATTCGCCCCGCCCTAATCCAAACGGAATAAGCGGTGCAACAAAATCAGCCGTTTGCCAGAATGAGCGAGATTGGCGACGAGAAACCCAAATCATTGCAACAATCACGCCAATTAAAACCACCATGAAACGACATCCCACCTTCCCAAATACGGAAAAGATAAAGCGGATCTTGCAAAAATGGTCAAAACTGTAGAAGAATACATCACCAATACGACCACCTAACACCACTCCCCAAAAGCCTGTATACAGCAGTTGATCGACATTTTCACTTGTCCAAACACCGTGCGAATTTTTGCTCGACGCATACCAAGCCAATAGGCAAAACCAAAAACCGATGAGGTACATTAAACCGTACTAACGCAGTGAAATCGGACCGATGCTGAAAAATAATCGGATCGATTTGAGGGAAAGTTAAAAAAATTGTGAATTCATAGGATTCCTTTATAAAAAGTATTGACGGTTTCTGTAGGGAGGGAGATAAACCCCACCCCTACAATGTTTTAACTTAAGAAAATCTTCACTGCCATCACAAGTAATAAGCAAGCAAAACCTTTTTTAAGGATCGGCACAGGCAAGCTATTTGCTGCGGTTGCACCAAGTTTTGACGTAAAAACGAAGTTAGTGTAATACCAACTAACGCAGGCAAATACACATAACCAAGTGAAAGTTCAGGCAGATCTGGCACACTCCAACCGCTGGCGATAAAGCTAAACATACCCGCCAAGCCTCAAAAACGCTCCGCAGAAAGAAGAAGTACCAATTGCGGCTTTCATCTCCACGCCTCGACCATTTAAAAACGGCACAATAAAACCGCCACCACCAATGCCCGCAATGCTCGATAACGCCCCGATAATCCCACCTGCGACAACCATACTCTGCTTGGTAAGCGGTCGAATTTTACTTGATTTTTCAATGAGAAAAATCATCTTGCCCGCCATATAGACCACCATCACCGCAAAAGAGTTTCTTCGCTACTTGAGCATCTAAACCACTAATAAGTAGCCCGCACAGAAAGACCGAAATCATAATAGACGGCAGCAGTACTTTTGCGATGCTGAAATCGACATTACCTAACTTATGATGGCGTTGTGCGGAAGAAAAAGGCGGTGATGACAATAGTTGCAAAAAGAAGTACCAAGTGCTGTCGACATCAAATACTCAGGCGGTACACCCACCATTGGGAAGAGATAAACCAACGCGGGCACAATAATCAACCCGCCACCAATACCAAAATAAACCAGCTAAAAAGCCGATGAATAAGCCAAGAATAAGGCAGCTAATAAAAAAATGCGATCATATAGGTTTATCTCCTTTTAAACTTCACTTTGCCTTTACGCTTTTTATAAGGGAATTTATATACCGCTTTTTATCACTAGAAGGGCTCGATATCACTTCAACAGGAGTCTCTTTTACTGTTACTGTTGGCTGAATAAAAGGCTCATTAAGTAAAATCGCAGCAAACTCTTTCATTACTCGACGATAAACATCTCGCTTAAAAGAAACCACCTGACGCACAGGGTACCAAAAACTGACCCAACGCCAACCATCAAATTCAGGCGTCTTTGTTGTTTTGAGATTAATATGTGATTCATCACTGATTAATTGAAGCAAAAACCAACGTTGTTTTTTTGACCAATACAAACAGGATGATTACCTGAATTCTCGCGTACTAAACGTCTTGGCAGTTTATATTTTGAGCCAATATTTTGATGCCCAAATCAATCGAACATCCTTTTTAGTTAAGCCAACTTCTTCAAAGAGCTCACGGTACATCGCTGTCTCGATGTTTTCGCCTTCGTTAATGCCTCCTTGTGGAAACTGCCACGAATTTTGCCCAAAACCGTTTTGCCCAGAGAACCTGTCCATACTTATTACAGATAACGATACCCACATTCGGGCGATAGCCATCAGAATCGATCACGTCATTCCCTATTCTTAATTAAAAAATGGAGAGATTGTTTCATAAATAACCCTATTAGACAAGCGAAAAGCCCTCTGTGGATAATTTTGTGGATAACCTTTGAGATTGAAGTAAAAATCTTAAGGAAAAAGTAAGCTAAGTATTTTATTTTATTGAGCTTATTTCATCTCTCAAACAACGATCTTCTTTACGATCATTTATACTGGATGGATCCGCATTTTTGCTGAATAAATCACTTTATTATGGATAAATTTCCAAATGTTTTTGTAAAAGTATTTTTTTGCCTCTCCTATTATTACGAATGTTATCCCCATCAGTTGTGGATAAAAATGTGATCAAAAATAAAATTTGCGTGTATAACTTTTACGTGACTTGGTAGGTAACTAAAAAGATCAGTCAAAACAAGATCTTATACAGATTTGATAAATACGGAGAAAAATAGACCTCTTTCCAGATTATTTTTAACCATACACATCTACTAGGAAAAATATTACAAAAAACCGCCTTTCGGCGGTTTCAAATTTTTAAAATATTACGCTAACACAGCTAACGCTGCATCGTAATTTGGCTCTTCTTTAATTTCTGAAACCAATTGGCTATATAATACTTTATTTTGCTCATCTAACACGATGACTGCACGTGAGGTTAATCCTGCAAGCGGTCCAGTTTGAATATCCACACCCAATTGTGCATGCACAGCGTGGTTGCGGAAAGTTGAAACCGTTTTAGCATTTTCAATCCCTTCTGCTCCGCAGAAACGAGCTTGTGCGAATGGTAAATCGGCTGAAATACAAAGCACAACGGTGTTGTTTAAATCTGCCGCTTGTTGATTAAATTTACGTACAGAAGTCGCACACACACCAGTGTCTATACTTGAAAGATGTTTAATACTTTGCGTTTGCCCGCAAAAATCATTTAATGAAACATCAGCTAAATCGTTGCCAACTAACGTAAAGTTTTCAACCATTTCTCCCGCTTGTGGAAAGTGCCCGCCAACTTCAATTGGGTTGCCTGCTAATGTTACTGCCATAAAATCCTCTTTATTTATATAAGTAAAAAGCGATTAAACTATACCACGCTTAAAAAATCATTTCCACCGATTACAGCTATCTACAATCAGAAAACAAAAGCCACAATCTTTCGACTGTGGCTTTATGTGATTTTAAGTAATCAATTAGCTATTACGGCTAACTTCATCAACATCTGGTTGGAGAGTAATACGATTGCGTAAATCGCGACGGATTACCTCAATACTCCAGAACCAGAAGATGTGGCCTACTAATTCAGAAATGTGCTCATATAAAAGGCCATTCTGCAACAGGTGGTGTTAAAGCCTAACGCTGGGAATGTGATGTAATGAACACAGATGTTTGCGATGATACCCGCACCGATACCTTGCCAGAATTTGATTTTCGGGAAGATTTCAGCAACAACACAGTAACCGATGGCAAAACACTAATGAGAAAAATCATATGTGTTACACCGATTGAGTTGAATGGATGATCTGCAAAAGTGAATGCAACCGTGTTATAAGGATCGATACCTATATAATCACGTAAAAAAATACTGCTGGTGGGTTTAATACCGCACGAGAACATTGCTCTAAAGCATTGCTCATCGTAATTGAGCCTACATTTAATGCGTCTAAAAACAGGTTGTGGGCACGCAGCAGTGAATAAATCAATTGGGCTACGTGGTGGGAATGGATGCTCTGCCCCCATTTTACGAAAGCGGAGATGATACCAGCGATAATACCAACAAACACTGCCACGCCATAGCGGCGTCTAGATGGTTCTGAGAATAAGCTCATTTTTGTGTCCTTGAATTAATTTAGAAGATAAAAAAATTTCTGAGTTTCGGAAAAGTGTGCGATCTCGACGCCTGTTGTTAACCTTAAGCAAATAAAAATACTCAATATGAGTTAGTATTGTTCAGTTGTTCATAAATATTTAATATTTACCAACAATTCTTAACATTTATAAACGATAGAAATACAAGATGTCCTTTTTCAAACGGTTACATTTTGCTAAAAATTTCCCAATGCAAACGTTTGCGTTATTCGTTATAATATGCCAGATTTTTACTTTTCTTAATACGGAACTGCAATATGACTGTAAAAAACCTTTCGTGGCTCTCCTGCTCTTTCAGAATTTCGTTTAACCCAACTTCAACAAAAATTCCAGCAACATCAGCTACCTGTGACTTCAGTGTATGCAGAGTATTTGCATTTTGTTGAGCAAAATGCACCGCTTGCAGAAGGCGAAATTGCTAAATTACAAGAATTATTGCACTACGGTCCAACCCTTATAGAACACGATCCCACGGGTTTTTGTTTAATTGTGACCCCACGTGTGGGGACGATTTCGTCTTGGTCTTCTAAAGCGACCGACATTGCCCACAACTGTGGTTTTGGCAAATGTAAACCGTATTGAGCGTGGCTTGGCGTACTATTTCAGCTTTGAAAGTGAGTTAACCGAAGCAGAATTGGCAACGCTAAAAGGTTTATTGCACGATCGTATGTTAGAAACGGTGTTAAATAATGAAGAGGAGGCAGGTTCGCTGTTCACGCAACAAGAGCCAAAACCGTTCACCACTATCGACATTCTAAACGGTGGTCGTCAAGCATTAGAACAAGCGAATATTGAGCTGGGCTTGGCATTAGCCGATGATGAGATGAATTATTTGATGGAAAAATTTTACGACGTTAAACCGCAATCCGAACGACATCGAACTCTATATGTTCGCACAGGCAAACTCAGAACACTGCCGCCACAAAAATCTTCAACGCAGACTGGACAATCGACGGCAAAAAAACAAGAAAAATCGTTGTTCAAAATGATCAAAAACACCTTTGAACAAACGCCAGACTACGTTCTTTCTGCGTATAAAGATAACGCAGCGGTAATGGAAGGTTCAACCGTGGGGCGTTGGTTCCCAGACCAAGATGGACAATATCGTGTGCACCAAGAAGATGCCCACATTTTGATGAAAGTGGAAACCCACAACCACCCAACCGCAATCTCGCCATTCCCAGGGGCCGCGACAGGTTCAGGTGGGGAGATCCGCGATGAAGGCGCAACAGGGCGTGGAGCAAAACCGAAAAGCAGGTTTAACGGGCTTTTCGGTATCTAACCTTGTGATTCCAGACTTCAAACAGCCGTGGGAAAATGATCTATCTAAACCAAATCGCATTGCTTCCGCTTTAGATATTATGATTGAAGGTCCATTAGGCGGTGCAGCGTTCAACAACGAATTTGGTCGCCCTGCATTATTGGGGTATTTCCGTACTTACGAAGAGAGAGTCAACAGTTTTGCGGGCGAAGAAGTCCGTGGCTACCACAAACCAATTATGTTAGCGGGCGGTATTGGTAACATTCGTGCCGAACACGTTCAAAAAGGTGAAATTCCAGTAGGTGCAAAACTCGTAGTCCTTGGTGGCCCTGCAATGAACATCGGTTTAGGTGGTGGTGCGGCTTCTTCAATGGCTTCTGGCAAATCAAAAGAAGATTTAGATTTTGCTTCTGTACAGCGTGAAAATCCAGAGATGGAACGCCGTTGTCAAGAGGTAATCGACCGTTGCTGGCAGTTAGGCGAAGCGAATCCAATTGCATTCATTCACGATGTGGGTGCGGGCGGTTTATCAAATGCAATGCCTGAACTGGTTCACGATGGCGATCGCGGTGGTAAGTTCGATTTACGCTCAATACTTTGCGATGAAAAAGGGATGTCGCCGCTTGAAATTTGGTGTAACGAATCGCAAGAGCGTTATGTGTTAGCGGTTGCCGCAGATAAATTAGCTCAATTTGAAGAGATCTGCCGCCGTGAGCGTGCACCTTATGCGGTGATTGGCGAAGCGACCGAAGAGAAACACTTAACCTTACACGACAACCATTTTGACAACAACCCGATTGATTTACCAATGAATGTGTTGCTCGGCAAAACCCCGAAAATGCACCGTGAAGTTTCATCAAAAACTGTGGAAAAATCAACCGCTTGATCAGCAATGCATTCAATTAAAAGAAGCACTGCACCGTGTTACGCTTACCTGTAGTGGCAGAAAAACCTTCTTAATCACCATTGGGGACAGGTCTGTTACAGGGATGGTAGCACGCGATCAGATGGTCGGCCCGTGGCAAATCCCGGTGTCTGATGTTGCTACAACTACCGCTTCATTAGACAGCTATCACGGTGAGGCGATGACGATGGGCGAACGTGCACCAGTAGCGTTATTAGACTTTGGTGCATCAGCACGCTTAGCGGTGGCGGAATCCATTACTAACATTGCAGCCACCAACATTGGTGATATCAAACGAATTAAACTTTCTGCGAACTGGATGAGTGCCGCAGGTCATACAGGCGAAGATGCAGGCTTATACGAAGCTGTGAAAGCGGTGGGCGAAGAGCTTTGCCCTGCATTAGGCTTAACTATTCCAGTGGGTAAAGACTCCATGTCAATGCGTACCACTTGGATCGATAATGGCGAGCAAAAAAGCGGTGACTGCACCACTTTCATTAGTAATTTCTGCGTTTGCACGCGTGGAAGATGTACGTAAAACTATCACGCCACAACTTCGCACCGATAAAGGTTTATCTAGCCTCTTACTCATTGACTTGGGCGAAGGTAAAAACCGTTTAGGTGCAACCGCACTGGCTCAAGTGTATAAACAATTGGGCGATAAACCAGCGGACGTAGTCAACGTGCAACGCTTAAAAGATTTTTACAACGCAATGCAAGCGTTAGTGGCAGAAGATCAATTGTTGGCGTATCACGACCGTTCAGATGGCGGTTTAATTACGACATTAGCAGAAATGGCGTTTGCGGGGCATTGCGGGGTAGAAGTGGATATTTCAGCTTTGGGTGATAACGACTTAGCAGTATTATTCAACGAAGAGTTAGGTGCGGTAATCCAAGTTGCTGACAGCCAATTAGAAAGCGTGCGTGAAGTGTTAAAAGCACATAACCTGCTTGGAATCACCCACGAACTTGGTGCGGTAACTGCTGATGACCGTTTTGAGATCAGCCGTAGCAGCCGTAAATTACTCAGCGAAAAAAACGCTCTGAATTACGTGGCATTTGGGCAGAATTAACCCACCAAATGCAACGCTTACGCGATAACCCAGAGTGTGCTGACCAAGAGTTTGAAGCTAAGAAAAACCCAGCAGATAAAGGTTTATCAACATTCTTAACTTACGATGTGAACGAAGATATTGCCGCACCATTTATCAACAAAGGTGTGAAACCAACCATTGCGATCTTGCGTGAACAAGGCGTAAACAGCCATTATGAAATGGCGGCTGCGTTCGACCGCGCAGGCTTTAATGCGATTGACGTGCATATGTCTGACTTAATGGCTAGTCGTCGTAATCTTGCCGACTTCAACGCATTAGTGGCGTGTGGTGGCTTCTCTTACGGCGACGTATTAGGTGCAGGTGGCGGCTGGGCGAAATCAATTCTCTTCAATCCACAACTACGTGACCAATTCAGCCAGTTTTTTGCGAATCCGAATACCCTTGCTTTAGGCGTATGTAATGGTTGTCAAATGGTATCAAACTTAGCAGAAATTATCCCTGGCACAGAAAACTGGCCACGTTTCTGTTCGCAACAAATCTGAACGTTTTGAAGCACGTGCAGCGATGGTGAAAATCAACGACACCAACTCATTATGGTTTAAAGGGATGGCGGGTTCACATATGCCGATTGCTGTCTCTCATGGGGAAGGTCAAGTTGAGTTCAAATCTGCTGAACAACTAGCGGGCTTAAAATCCCAAGGCTTAATTGCAGCACAATACATCGACAACAACGGCAACTCAACCGAAGTTTATCCAGCCAACCCGAACGGCTCAGTGGAAGGGATTACTGCGATTACCAATGTGGACGGTCGTGTCGCCATTATGATGCCTCATCCAGAACGTGTATTCCGTGCTGTGAGCAACTCATGGTATCCAGAAGACTGGACAGAAGACGGTGCGTGGATGAGATTATTTAGAAATGCGAGGTGGCGTTGAAGTAACTTATTCATACTTTGTGATTAATTGGCAATAACAAAAAGTTATTGCCTTTTTATGAAATCATATTATAGCAAAAAGAAAGTCTCAATTAGAAAACGTATTATATAAAAAAGAGTGAAAAAATAATATATTTGATAACACTCTTAGATATGAAAATCTATTAAACTTATTTTGACAAATTAGTACTGCTATAGGTACAAATTTTTCTTACGAAGTTAGGGATATAAACAAACTAATATACTGCAGTCTATAGAGGAGGAATCATTACCTAAGAAATGTATGTGAGAATATATAAATAAAAACCTACTAAAAATTTAGTAGGCTTTCTTTATTATAAATTAGTGGCAGGGGCGGAGAGGCTCGAACTCCCAACACCCGGTTTTGGAGACCGGTGCTCTACCAATTGAACTACGCCCCTAAAGTTAAAGCGAGCATTTTACTCGCTTCTAATATAAGTGGCGGAACGGACGGGACTCGAACCCGCGACCCCCTGCGTGACAGGCAGGTATTCTAACCAGCTGAACTACCGCTCCGCAAATTTGTAAGATTGATAATGCCCTACTCTCACATGGGGAAACCCCATACTACCATCGGCGTTACAGCATTTTACTTCTGAGTTCGGAATGGAATCAGGTAGAACTACTGCACTATGATTATCAATCAAATTCTTTATTTCCTTAATTCTCTATCTTAAGAAAACTAAGGAAATAAAAATCTGGCGATGCCCTACTCTCACATGGGGAATCCCACACTACCATCGGCATTACGGCATTTTACTTCTGAGTTCGGAATGGATTCAGGTAGAACTACCGCACTATGGTCGCCAGAATATTCTGTTTTAGTCTTGAGCTCTCTTTTCACTTTGCTCTGACTTCATATTCTTTCGATTTTTATTTTTGTTCTTCTTTGGCTTTTTATTCGCCTCTAAATTAAAAACAAGCTGCAAAAACACTTGAGCGTTGTATAGTTAAGCCTCTCGGGCAATTAGTATGTGTTAGCTCAACGGCTCGCACCGCTTACACACCACACCTATCTACGTCGTAGTCTCCAACAACCCTTACAGTCTTATAAACTGGGAGAACTCATCTCAAGGCAAGTTTCGTGCTTAGATGCTTTCAGCACTTATCTCTTCCGCATGTAGCTACCCGGCAATGCGTCTGGCGACACAACCGGAACACCAGGGATGCGTCCACTCCGGTCCTCTCGTACTAGGAGCAGCCCTTTCAATTCTCCAACGCCCACGGCAGATAGGGGACCGAACTGTCTCACGACGTTCTAAACCCAGCTCGCGTACCACTTTTAAATGGCGAACAGCCATACCCTTTGGGACCTACTTCAGCCCCAGGATGTGATGAGCCGACATCGAGGTGCCAAACACCGCCGTCGATATGAACTCTTGGGCGGTATCAGCCTGTTATCCCCGGAGTACCTTTTATCCGTTGAGCGATGGCCCTTCCATTCAGAACCACCGGATCACTATGACCTGCTTTTCGCACCTGCTCGACTTGTCTGTCTCGCAGTTAAAGCTTTGCTTTATACCATTGCACTAACCTCACGATGTCCGACCGTGATTAGCAAACCTTCGTGCTCCTCCGTTACTCTTTGGGAGGAGACCGCCCCAGATCAAACTACCCACCAGACACTGTCCGAGAGCGTGTTTCCACTCTTCGTTAGAACATCAAACGTTAAAAGGGTGGTATTTCAAGGTTGACTCCATAGAAACTGGCGTTCCTACTTCAAAGTCTCCCACCTATCCTACACATCAAAATTCAATGTTCAGTGTCAAGCTATAGTAAAGGTTCACGGGGTCTTTCCGTCTAGCCGCGGGTACACCGCATCTTCACGGCGATTTCAATTTCACTGAGTCTCGGGTGGAGACAGCCTGGCCATCATTATGCCATTCGTGCAGGTCGGAACTTACCCGACAAGGAATTTCGCTACCTTAGGACCGTTATAGTTACGGCCGCCGTTTACTGGGGCTTCGATCAGGAGCTTCTCTTTCGATAACACCATCAATTAACCTTCCAGCACCGGGCAGGGCATCACACCCTATACGTCCACTTTCGTGTTTTGCAGAGTGCTGTGTTTTTAATAAACAGTTGCAGCCAGCTGGTATCTTCGACCGGTTCAACCTTCACCCGCAAGGGGTTACAATCTACGCCGGCGCACCTTCTCCCGAAGTTACGGTGCTATTTTGCCTAGTTCCTTCACCCGAGTTCTCTCAAGCGCCTGAGTATTCTCTACCTGACCACCTGTGTCGGTTTATAGTACGGTTTAGATAAATCTGAAGCTTAGTGGCTTTTTCCTGGAAGCGTGGTATCAGTTACTTCAGTGCCTTAGCACCTCGTCATCAGTTCTCGGTGTTAAGAGTGCCCGGATTTGCCTAAACACTCCACCTACCGCCTTAAACAGCCATCCAACAGGCTGCTAACCTAACCTTCTCCGTCCCCACATCGCAATTTATCCAAGTACGGGAATATTAACCCGTTTCCCATCGACTACGCTTTTCAGCCTCGCCTTAGGGGCCGACTCACCCTGCCCCGATTAACGTTGGACAGGAACCCTTGGTCTTCCGGCGAACGAGTTTTTCACTCGTTTTATCGTTACTTATGTCAGCATTCGCACTTCTGATACGTCCAGCACACTTCTCAATGCACCTTCTTCCGCTTACAGAACGCTCCCCTACCCAACAATGTTTCCATTGATGCCGCAGCTTCGGTGCTATATTTTAGCCCCGTTACATCTTCCGCGCAGGCCGACTCGACTAGTGAGCTATTACGCTTTCTTTAAATGGTGGCTGCTTCTAAGCCAACATCCTAGCTGTCTAAGCCTTCCCACTTCGTTTCCCACTAATATAGACTTTGGGACCTTAGCTGGCGGTCTGGGTTGTTTCCCTCTCCACGATGGACGTTAGCACCCACCGTGTGTCTCCTGAGTATCACTCTTCGGTATTCGCAGTTTGCATCGGGTTGGTAATCCGGGATGGACCCCTAGCCGAAACAGTGCTCTACCCCGAAGGTGTCCGCTCAAGGCTCTACCTAAATAGATTTCGGGGAGAACCAGCTATCTCCCGGTTTGATTGGCCTTTCACCCCCAGCCACAAGTCATCCGCTAATTTTTCAACATTAGTCGGTTCGGTCCTCAATTAGTGTTACCCAATCTTCCAACCTGCTCATGGCTAGAATCACCGGGTTTCGGGTCTATACCTTGCAACTCTTCGCCCAGTTAAGACTCGGTTTCCCTTCGGCTCCCTTTATTCAGTTAACCTTGCTACAAAAATATAAGTCGCTGACCCATTATACAAAAGGTACGCAGTCACAGAATAAATCTGCTCCCACTGCTTGTACGTACACGGTTTCAGGTTCTATTTCACTCCCCTCACTGGGGTTCTTTTTCGCCTTTCCTTCACAGTACTGGTTCACTATCGGTCAATCAGAGTATTTAGCCTTGGAGGATGGTCCCCCATCTTCAAACAGGATTTCTCGTGTCCCGCCCTACTTTTCGTTAGCTTAGTACCACAGTAATGTTTTCGGATACAGGGATTATCACCCTCTTTGATTGTGCTTCCCAGCACATTCTCCTAACAAAACTGCTATCACTAACAGGCTCTTCCGCTTTCGCTCGCCGCTACTGACAGAATCTCGGTTGATTTCTTTTCCTCAGGGGTACTTAGATGTTTCAGTTCTCCCGGTTTGCTTCACTTGCCTATGTATTCAACAAGTGATAGTAGATTCTTCATCTACTGGGTTTCCCCATTCGGACATCTTGGGTTAAACGCTTCTTATCAACTCACCCAAGCTTATCGCAGATTAGCACGTCCTTCATCGCCTCTGATTGCCAAGGCATCCACCGTGTACGCTTAGTCACTTAACTATACAACCTCAAATGTTTTTCAACTAAACATTCGAAAGCTTATTAAATTACTAAACACTTAACTGCTTTTTGTTCAGTTAAGATTTTTAACTTCTCAGACTTTTTCTTATCAGTTGTTTGCTATCATATCTCATATTAACAGCAAACATTTCACTGACTTGAAAGTCTCTTCAGTTTTTCAGCTTGTTTCCAATTTTTAAAGAACAACGATAATATCTTTTCGACTACCATCATAACTAAATACACAAGATTTATTTTTATCTATTTTGTTAATTTGTAAATTTTTTTCTACAAATTTCACTACTTATGTTCTTAGTTATGATGATTGGTGGAGATAAGCGGGATCGAACCGCTGACCTCCTGCGTGCAAGGCAGGCGCTCTCCCAGCTGAGCTATATCCCCAACGCATAACTTTAACTTCCTTTCAGTTTTTCACTCATCATATTGTTACATTTCATTTATCATGCTCTAACAATTGAGTGGTGGGTCTGAGTGGACTTGAACCACCGACCTCACCCTTATCAGGGGTGCGCTCTAACCACCTGAGCTACAGACCCAAAAGGATGTGTCTTCCGACTTTTCGTTCCATAGTATCAAACAATCTGTGTGAACACTTGCAGTCGCTTAATTTGGTAAGGAGGTGATCCAACCGCAGGTTCCCCTACGGTTACCTTGTTACGACTTCACCCCAGTCATGAATCATACCGTGGTAAACGCCCCCCTTGCGGTTAAGCTATCTACTTCTGGTACAACCCACTCCCATGGTGTGACGGGCGGTGTGTACAAGGCCCGGGAACGTATTCACCGCGACATTCTGATTCGCGATTACTAGCGATTCCGACTTCATGGAGTCGAGTTGCAGACTCCAATCCGGACTTAGACGTACTTTCTGAGATTTGCTCCCCCTCGCAGGCTCGCTTCCCTCTGTATACGCCATTGTAGCACGTGTGTAGCCCTACTCGTAAGGGCCATGATGACTTGACGTCATCCCCACCTTCCTCCAGTTTATCACTGGCAGTCTCCTTTGAGTTCCCGACCCTAATCGCTGGCAACAAAGGATAAGGGTTGCGCTCGTTGCGGGACTTAACCCAACATTTCACAACACGAGCTGACGACAGCCATGCAGCACCTGTCTCATGGTTCCCGAAAGGCACTCTCGTATCTCTACAAGATTCCATGGATGTCAAGAGTAGGTAAGGTTCTTCGCGTTGCATCGAATTAAACCACATGCTCCACCGCTTGTGCGGGCCCCCGTCAATTCATTTGAGTTTTAACCTTGCGGCCGTACTCCCCAGGCGGTCGATTTATCACGTTAGCTACGGGCACCAAGCTCAAAGCCCAATCCCCAAATCGACATCGTTTACAGCGTGGACTACCAGGGTATCTAATCCTGTTTGCTCCCCACGCTTTCGCACATGAGCGTCAGTACATTCCCAAGGGGCTGCCTTCGCCTTCGGTATTCCTCCACATCTCTACGCATTTCACCGCTACACGTGGAATTCTACCCCTCCCTAAAGTACTCTAGCGACCCAGTATGAAATGCAATTCCCAAGTTAAGCTCGGGGCTTTCACATCTCACTTAAGTCACCGCCTGCGTGCCCTTTACGCCCAGTTATTCCGATTAACGCTCGCACCCCCCGTATTACCGCGGCTGCTGGCACGGAGTTAGCCGGTGCTTCTTCTGTGATTAACGTCAATTTGATAGGCTATTAACCTATCAACCTTCCTCGTCACCGAAAGAACTTTACAACCCGAAGGCCTTCTTCATTCACGCGGCATGGCTGCATCAGGGTTCCCCCCATTGTGCAATATTCCCCACTGCTGCCTCCCGTAGGAGTCTGGACCGTGTCTCAGTTCCAGTGTGGCTGGTCATCCTCTCAGACCAGCTAGAGATCGTCGGCTTGGTCAGCCTTTTACCCTAACCAACTACCCTAATCCCACTTGGGCTCATCTTATGGCAGGTGGCTCGAAAGTCCCACCCTTTAATCCGAAGATTTTACGCGGTATTAGCTACAGTTTCCCGTAGTTATCCCCTCCATAAGCCAGATTCCCAAGCATTACTCACCCGTCCGCCACTCGTCAGCAAATTAGCAAGCTAATCCCTGTTACCGTTCGACTTGCATGTGTTAAGCCTGCCGCCAGCGTTCAATCTGAGCCATGATCAAACTCTTCAATTTAAAAAGTTCAATCGCTCAATAAACTGCTTAGCTATAAATAAACATAAACTATAAGTTAATGAATTTCTAGTTAGCACTTTTTATCAAGACTTCAAAATTAAAAATATTTTTAACTAAGTCAATCAACAAGTGCCCACACAGATTGTCTGATAAGTTGTTAAAGAACAAAAATAAAGTGGTCGGCGAGATAGGATTTGAACCTACGACCCACTGGTCCCAAAACCAGTTGCGCTACCAAGCTGCGCTACTCGCCGTCTGATATCCCTTCTAATAAGAGATTTAATGGGGTGGCTAATGGGATTCGAACCCACGACAACTGGAATCACAATCCAGGGCTCTACCAACTGAGCTATAGCCACCATAACTTCATTGGTTATTAGCATTTGACCTGGCGCGCTCGACAAGATTCGAACTTGCGACCTTTGGCTCCGGGAGGCCAACGCTCTATCCAACTGAGCTACGAACGCGTTGTTTTGATTAGTGCGTCGCAACGGAGGCGTATATTATAGATTTCACTCTCCCTTGTCTAGCACTTTTTTTGAAAAATTTAATATTTCCATTCATTTGTTTTTATTTCATACAAATTGCGTGATAATTATCTTTTTTTCTTGCGTAAAATTCTAACATCGCTCATCTCATTAAAGGAAATTTTCTGCTTTTTATTAATGAAAATCTCACTATTTAGTGAAGAGAAATGTTATTATTTTACTTTATTTCACATTGTGTATTTAATGAGGAAGCCAAATGTCAAACACCAATGCAATCGCAAACGTTGCAAAAATGATTCGTGAAAAACGAAATTAAGTTCGTTTTATTACGATTTACCGATATTAAGGGTAAGGAACACGGTGTTTCTTTACCTGTAAGCCTTGTCGCTGATGACCTTGAAGATCTTTTCGAAGAAGGCAAAATGTTCGATGGCTCATCGGTTGAAGGCTGGAAAGCCATTAACAAAGCAGATATGCTGTTAATGCCAATCCCTGAAACCGCTGTTGTTGACCCATTCGCTCAAATCCTACCCTCTCTCTCCGCTGTAGCATCTACGACCCTAACACAATGCAAAGTTACGACCGCGACCCGCGCTCTATCGCAATTCGTGCGGAAAAACTTTTTAAAATCCACAGGGATCGCAGATAGCGTAATGTTCGGCCCAGAACCCGAATTCTTCTTATTTGATGATGTGCGTTTCTCAACCGATCCGCAAAATGTCTCTTATCATATTGATGATGTTGAAGCGATGTGGAACACCAACCGCAAATATGAAAATGGTAACAACGCTTTCCGTCCATTGAAAAAAAGGTGGCTACTGTGCCATTGCTCCAATCGATACAGCACACGATATTCGTTCAGAAATGTGCTTAATTATGGAAGAGATGGGCTTAGTGATCGAAGCACACCATCACGAAGTGGCAACCGCAGGTCAAAAATGAAATTGCGACCCGTTTCAACAGCTTAACTTTAAAAAGCAGACGAAACCCAAATCTATAAATATGTAGTGCAAAACGTGGCGCTTGAACACGGCAAAACCGCATGCTTTATGCCAAAACCATTCGCAGGTGATAATGGCTCAGGTATGCACTGTAATATGTCATTGAGCAAAGATGGTAAAAATGTGTTTATGGGCGACAAATACGCAGGCTTATCTGAAACAGCACTTTACTACATCGGCGGTATTATCAAACACGCTAAAGCGTTAAATGCGTTTACCAACCCATCAACCAACTCATACAAACGCTTAGTACCTGGCTTTGAAGCCCCTGTGTTATTAGCTTACTCGGCAAGTAACCGCTCGGCATCTATCCGTATTCCTGCGGTAACTAGCCCGAAAGCGACTCGCGTAGAAGCACGTTTCCCAGATCCATTAGCAAACCCATACTTATGTTTCGCGGCATTGTTAATGGCAGGTCTTGACGGTGTAATCAACAAAAATCCACCCAGGCGATGCAATGGATAAAAACCTCTACGATTTACCGCCAGAAGAGTTAAAAAGAAATTCCTGCGGTAGCTAACTCGTTAGGTGAAGCATTAGATGCGTTAGCGGCAGATTTTGACTTCTTAACCCAAGGTGGCGTATTCACCAAAGAATTTATCGAAGCCTACATCGGCATTCGTCGTAAAGAAGTAGAACGTTTAAATATGACTCCACACCCAGTGGAATTTGAGATGTACTACGCTTAATTCTTTTTACAAAATGACAAGTAAAATTAACCGCTTTGTATAACGAGACGCCCGTTTATGTTCACACATAGACGGGCGTTCTTTTATTTATTTTTCAAGCGGTCAATTTTCTATATTTTCTTGCAAATTAGGAACATCTTCATCCAACGTCTTAATATAGAAAAAGAACACCAGATATTTCACCACCAACGCACACAAGATAATGCTCTTAATGACCCACGATGAGCTAATAAAAACGTAATTCCCATCGCCGTTGTGCCGATCATCAGAATCCGCATCTTCGCCGTTTTTAGTCAGCGCACGCTGCTCATTAAACTCTTTTAAATGATTCTGATAAATTTTGGTGCTGATAAACCAACTATGCAGACGCTCAGAACTACGCGTAAAAGCAGAACAAAGCACTCAGCAAAAAAACCGTGCCTGGTAAGCCTGGTAAAAATAATGCCTGCAATGCCGATGCCGAGAAAAAAATAAAACCCAAAAAGTGCGTAAAGAATCTTCATATAAAAAGTTAAGAATGCGTTAAAAATAAGCACTATTATCTATAAATAAAAAAATGATTTTGCAACAAATAACCTATTGCAAATCATCTTTAAAAATACTATCGCTTGTATAGCTAAAATCAGACTTTCACCGCATTCATACATTCACCGTTATTAGCGATATCTAAAAATATTCAAAGCGTCACTTCCAGAATATTGACTAACGCTTCCTCAGTTAAAAACGCTTGATGCCCCGTAAACAACACATTATGGCAAGACGAGAGACGGCGGAATACATCATCGGTAATCACATCATTGGATTTATCTTCAAAGAACAACTCACGTTCGTTTTCGTAAACATCCATGCCCAACGCCCCAATTTTTTTGGCGTTTCAACGCTTCAATCGAGGCTTGGCTATCAATCAAACCGCCGCGGCTGGTGTTGATAATCATCACGCCATCTTTCATTTTATTAAATGCCGTTTCATTCAGCATGTAATGATTTTTCTGCAGTCGCTGGGCAATGCAAGGTAATCACATCGGAATGAGCATAAAAGCTCATCTAATGACACATATTTTTCCGCCCAATTCCTCTACGATAGGATTATGAAACGGGTCGAAAGCCAGAATATTCATCCCAAAACCTTTCAAAATTCGCATCGTAGCAATCCCAATTTTACCCGTGCCAATTACGCCCGCCGTTTTACCGTGCATATTAAATCCCGTCAAACCTTCCAATGAGAAATTTGCATCACGTGTGCGTTGATAAGCCTTGTGAATACGGCGGTTTTAAAAGTTAGCATTAAACCCACAGCATGCTCGGCAATCGCCTCAGGCGAATAAGCAGGTACACGCACCACTTGAATGCCAAACTCTTCCGCAGCTTGTAAATCCACGTTATTAAACCCTGCACAACGCAAAGCAATGGTTTTTAATCCCTAACTTCGCTAATTTTTCCAATACAGGACGGCTCGCATTATCGTTCACAAAAATACACACTGCATCTGCTCCTTCTGCCATTTTTGCGGTTTTACGATCGAGCATAAAATCGAAAAACTCCAACTCAAATGCTGAGCCAAATTTCTCGTTTGCAACGGTTAAATATTTGCGGTCGTAATTTTTAGTGCTATACACAGCAACTCTCATTTTCTCATCCTTAGGCATCAAAAATGCCACACAATTTAGTAAATTCTGTGGTAATTTTAACCGCATGTTGTATTTAGTTCAATCAATGAAAGAAATCGAAAAAGAATCAACTTCGAGAAATTCCACTTACGAATACCTAAAATAAAGAGCATTACGAAATAACTAATTACAGCAAGCACGATCAACCAACCAAGCCAATAGGCTTTCATCAGCGTGCTCATTTCAAAACCACTCCTCTAAATGTGGCGAGAAATAATTGACTAACCCACCCATCACAAGTGCAGCAATCGCCACTTTTAGGATAAAGAAAAATCGTTTTTGCGAGAAATGTGATAAATCCCTTGTTTCGACAGTTGGCGATAAAGCAAAGAGGCATTCACCGCAGCAGATAATGCTGATGCCATTGCCAACCCCAAGTAGCCAAACGGAATCGCAAAGCAAACCAAAAACACATATTACAAGCGGTCGCAATTAAGCCAATTTTTACCGGTGTTTTGGTGTTTTTGATTAGCATAAAAACCATTCGCTAAAATGCTAATTAGCATATAGCTGTTCAGCCCCAAACACATAATCCAGAGCGAATGACTCGAAGCGATTACATCTGAAAAGCCCAAATTTGCCGCGCATAAAAAGCGTCATTATCATCGGTTGGGCAAGCGTAGCAATACCAATCATTGCAGGAATACCAAGCAATAATACCATTCTGACCCCCAGTCCATTGTGGTTTTGGAATTGGGCTTGGCGTGCAGTTTCATTCAGTGCTTTTCTGCTTAGCAATTTTTAGACAGCGTTGGGAGCACCACAGTAGAAATTGCAATGCCAAAAAAATACCAAGTGGAATTCGATCAAACGGTCGGAATAATAAAAGCCACGTGATTGAGCCAGTCACCAAAAAAAGCTGGCAATCACTTGATTTAATAAGAGATTGATTTGGGTTACTGATACACCAAAAGAGCAGGTAGCATCAGCGTACGCACTTTTTTTCAAGCCCTCATCATTCCACGCCCATTGCGGCTTCACTAGTAAGCCAGCTTTTTTTCATAAATGGAATTTGAAATAAGAATTGCAGCAAACCGCCTAAAAAAATCCCCCATGCGAGGGGCAATATCTGGTCGTTCAAAATAATCGGCACCGAAAATAGCCATCGCAATAATCGCTACATTCAGCAACACAGGCGAAAATGCCATCACCCCGAATTTGCCAATCGTGTTTAGCACTGCGCCAGAAAGGGCAACGAAAGTGATAAACCATAAATAAGGAAAGGTGATTTTCAACAATAGCGAGGCCTGGGTAAATTTCTCCGCATCAGCCCCACCATTAAGCCAATCCATAAACCAGCCTGTACCGAAAAGTGCTGCTACAACAGGAGAGCCAATCATTGCCAATAACGTCACGGCAGACACTACCAACCCCAACGACCCGATACTTTCGCCACAAATTCACGGGTTTTGTTCAAGTCGTTATCAGAATTATATTCCGCTAAAACGGGCACAAATGCCTTAGAAAAAGCCCCTTCAGCGAATAAACGACGCAGAAAAAATTAGGGATGCGATTGGCAAAAAGAAAGACATCTGACATCGCCCCCGCCCCGAGTACACTTGCTACGATCATATCGCGAATTAAGCCCAATACGCGGGAAACTAAGGTTAGTCCACTGACTAACACACCTGATTTTAGAAGTTTTTTTGCTCATAGTATTCTCAAGTTAAAAGAGGATTCCCTCTTTAGCAAAAAGGGGTTGCTTGTTTGATATAGGCTATACCACACGATCACAAAAATTGATCGGAATTTTATCAGTTTTTATGGGAAAAATCAGAAAAAACTGATAAAAATCTCGCCCTATCGTTTTCTTAAACAGAAAAAAACGGTGTTATTTTTCAAGCACGTGTCTCGTTGAAAATGAATTAAAAAAACTATCGATAGCAACATAAACCACGGTTTATGTTTATTTATTTAACACAGATATCTTAGGAGTTTGACCTTGGCTAATATCAAGTCAGCAAAAAAACGTGCGGTTCAATCTGAAAAACGCCGCCAACACAACGCAAGCCAACGCTCAATGATGCGTACATTCATCAAAAAAGTATATGCAGCAGTAGCAACGGGTGATAAAACAGCAGCTCAAGCAGCTTTCGTTGAAATGCAAAAAGTAGTGGATCGTATGGCATCTAAAGGCTTAATCCACGCAAATAAAGCAGCAAACCACAAAGCGAAATTATCTGCACGTATCAAAGCGTTAGCATAATTTGCAAAATAAAAAACCGACCGCTTGGTCGGTTTTTTTATATCGACTCACACTCTATACAGCTTATGGCATAATAAAAATACCACTTGTATTTTTATAACGACAATCCTAATAATTTTTTTAATATTCTCATCTCGGCTTTAAATATTATTATTCAAATTTCACTTTGCCTGATGCTGTCGCAGAAATGATCTCTTTACCTGCCTCTAATGGCATCTCTTCCGAGTAATTTGCTGATTTATCCATTGCTATCATTGGACGAACACCATAATAAGTTCCTTCACTATTAAGCGTATTTAATTGTACATCCACAAGTTGATAGACTTTTGCATTCAAGCCTTTTTGTACAACCTCAGCTTTGTGTTTGAATCGTTTAATGACTTCTAACGTTAATTCATCTTCTAATACCTTCATCGTTTCAGGCGAGACACTAAAGCGAATATCATTGATCGCGACTTGGTTACTCAAACCTTCTAACACTTTTTCAATAGATAAAAAGTTTTTACTTTTCAGATTAATATAACCCTCTGCAATCCAGCCATCCACTTTACCTTTTTCGTTGTAATTCACTCGATTTGAAATCCCATCCGCTTTTACCTCAATTTCAGGATATTGCTTTTACGGCTGCAAGTACTTTGTTTAAATTAACAGAGACGTCGTTTTTAAGATTAACTAACGATTTACCTGACTTACGACTATAAAAGGCTCACGTCCATTAAATCTTTTTCCACCGTTCTACTCGCTTCTGCAGAAAAATTGGAACATAGTCGCTTGATTCACATCGGTTAAAACTTCAGCTGAAGTAGTAAGACTTGCCCCTACAAGCGGTAGAATAATAAAAAAATTTTTTTCAGATTCATCTTCATTCTCCTATTTCTTAGCATATTAACGAGTTCTCATCTAATAAATGACTGCCATTAGCGAAATATCTCATGACCGTTCCTTAAAATTGATAAGAAATATTTCCTAGTAAAAAAATCGCTCTTGTTTTTACACCATCAGTTTTAGAAAAATAATCGTCCAGTTGCCCATCCAAGGTTAGCTTGAAAAGTTTTCTGCTCCCAATTCAACCCAACAGCATAAGCAAAGGCTTGTTCTCGCTGTACATTCGTTTGTATGGATTTTTGTACGCCAAAATCAATCCCAACGTAGGGAGAAAATGTGCCGAATTCAGTTGCTCTTACCCAAGCAATATCGTTGTGTAAAACAATATTTTTCTCTGCCGATAAACTCAAATCATTTAAGCCTCTCACCCTGTTTCGTCCCGTTAAATCTTCTTGTTTAATCGAAGGCAAATAATCGTGGCTATATTGTGCTGTGAGCTGATGAGAATGGCGAAAAAGTTGTTCACCAATCAGTTGATAGCGGTTAAATCTCAGCTCAAAATTCCAACGACTAAAACGATCTTCTGGCTGATTTTTCGCCTTTATTTCGCCCCTGTTCATAGCGGAAATCAGTAACAAAAGTGGCATTTTTCAAACAGTTGCAAATGATTGAACCCAATAAAAATACTACTTAATTTAGGGCTTTGAAGGTCTAAAATCACATCATCCAGTCGGTTTTTGCTGTTAATTTTTCTCAACCTGCGTTGAAAAATGTTGAAATATGATTAGAACCACGATGGAAAACATAATCTGCAGTTAATCCCGTTTGGAGAGTTCGTCCTTTTTTTGCTGCAGACTTAACGTCTGAAGTGAGAGTGGCGTTTTAAACTGGGAAACGGATGCAAAGCCACTGAATGTCCAATAACCATAAGGTAAGGAATAATAGAGCAATGCAGCGCAGCTAAATTGATGGCGAGATTTTAATGTATGCGTACCACTTAGATAGAGTGTATCCGATAAGCCAAAAGGATTCCCAATGCTAACTGAAGAACGTGCCTGCCAACGATCATAGGCTCTTGACGCATAATTATCTAATCCAATTGAACCATTGATACGGGAAGTTGGTTCGTTCGTAAATTTCAGTTTAACTTCGCCATTTTTAGCTGGCAAAAACATCGACAGACACATGGTTTCCCGTGATGCGATTCGCTTGGTCAAGTGCTTGGTCGAGATCTTGCACTTTCAGCGGTTTACCTATCACATTTGGCAAAATTTGGCTTAAATTAAAACCGCTTGTTATCGCTTTCTATAGCAGCAATTTTTGCCCTCAAATACGTGCAGGGTTAAAAACACCTGATTGATCGTCTTCAAACTGAAAAAGGGTTGTGAATGTAGCCTTTTTTTACATAGGCTTGAGTAAGTTGTTGGCTCAGCTGATTAAGACGAGCTTCATTCAAACATTCGCCTGATTTAGGCAAAAAAGGCGTTGGATCAATCAGTGTTATGCCTTTAAATTTCACACCTTGATAATCTAAAACAAATTTTGCGAGAAATCGCTATTTTCAACCGCTTGCGAAGTAGATTGGAATTTATGTTGTTCTAACCAGCGTTGTTGCTTTTGGATCTGTAATTCTGCAAGTTCTTGTTTAGATTGTTGGAGGGATTGGGTAATATCATCAGCCCAAATATTTGATGAAAAAAAGAGTAAGAAGAAGGGAAAAAGCAAGTTTGTTCATAGCAGCGATGAAATAAAAATAAGCGGTCAACTCTTCACAAAATTTTGCAAAAAAATTGACCGCTTGAAAAAAAGATTAATCGTCTAAGAAACTACGTAACGTTTCAGAGCGACTTGGGTGGCGTAATTTACGCAACGCCTTCGCTTCGATCTGACGAATACGCTCACGGGTTACATCGAATTGTTTACCCACTTCTTCGAGCGTGGTCGGTGTTCATATCAATCCCGAAACGCATACGTAATACTTTTTGCTTCGCGCGGGGTTAAGCCTTCCAATACTTCATTGGTTGCAATACGTAGGCTTTCTGCCGTTGCGGAATCTAAAAGGCAATTCAAGGCTTTCGTCTTGAATGAAATCACCTAAATGCGAATCGTCGTCATCACCGATTGGCGTTTCCATTGAAATTGGCTCTTTAGCAATTTTCAACACCTTACGGATTTTATCCTCAGGCATATTCATACGCTCAGCAAGTTCTTCTGGTGTCGCTTCGCGCCCCATTTCTTGTAAGCATTGACGAGAAATACGGTTAAGTTTGTTAATTGTCTCAATCATATGCACTGGGATACGAATCGTACGTGCTTGGTCTGCAATTGAGCGAGTAATCGCCTGACGAATCCACCAAGTTGCATAGGTTGAGAATTTGTAACCGCGACGGTATTCAAATTTATCTACCGCTTTCATCAAGCCAATGTTTCCTTCTTGGATTAAATCCAAGAATTGTAAACCACGGTTAGTGTATTTTTTTCGCAATAGAGATCACCAAACGTAAGTTTGCTTCCACCATCTCTTTTTCGCACGACGTGCTTTTTAATTCACCGTTGGCAATACGTCCGCCAATTTCACGAATTTGGGCAATGGTCAAACCAGAATTTTGTTCTAAATTCTGCAAGTTCACGATATTTACACGAATTTTCTCAACATAATTCGCTAATTTCGGCACACCACCACGTTTTGCATTGATGGCTTTTTCCATCCACGCTTCACTGGTTTCATTACCTTGGAAGTTTTTGAGGAAGTCCGCTTTCTTCATTCCGCATATTCCACCGCATAGCGTTGGATTTGACGTTCTTCCGCACGCACTTGTTTCATCAATTTCTGCATAGTTTCCACAAGTAAGTCAAATTGTTTCGGTACTAAACGGAATTCACGGAAAATATCAGACAACGCATTGATTTGTTCACGTGCTTTTGCGTGTGTACGACCATGTTTACGAATGGCTAATAACGCTTTTTTTCGTGCTGTTCTTTAAGAGCAGTGAATTTTTCACGAGCAAGCTCTGGATCGATTGAGTTATCATCGCCAGAATCTGCGTTACTGCTGTCGCCATCATCCTCTTCTTCCTCACCTTCAACATCGTCTACATCTGGATGCGCATCGTCACCAAGATGAATAGAATCATCATCTACAGGATCTTCTTCTTGAGCATTTGGATCAACAAAAGCGGTTATTAAATCCACTAAACGCATATTTCCTGCTTCTACTTCATCATAACAAGCTAATACGCCTTCAAGGGCTTCAGGATACTCTGCTACCGCACATTGAACTTCATTAATGCCTTCTTCAATGCGCTTTGAAATCTGAATTTCATCTTCACGGGTAAGTAATTCAACAGTTCCCATTTCTCGCATATACATACGCACAGGATCAGTAGTTCTTCCTAATTCCGACTCCACCGTAGAAAGCACTTTCGTTGCTTCTTCTACCACATCTTCATCGGTAATATTTTCGGCAAGCATTAACTCATCAGTATCAGGGGCTGTTTCTAATACCTTAATCCCCATATCCGTGATCATTTGAATAATATCTTCGATTTGCTCTGCATCAACCAATTCTTCAGGCAGGTGGTCGTGCACTTCAGACAGAATCAAATAACCCTGTTCGACCTTGAGCAATCAGAAGCTCGATTTGAGATTGTTGTTCTAATTGTTGATCTACGTGTTGTTCCATAATGATTTCCGTTTTTCGAGCAGGCAAAAATAGTGGTGGATTATACCATTTTTGAGCTGTTTTTGTCAAAAATAGGGCTGTTATATCGGCTTTTTGTTGTGATTTTCAAGTAAAAAGCGATTAAATATTTTTCACTTTATCCGAATATAAAATCAAACAAAGTGCAATAACCATCAGTAAAATCGCACCTGCAAAGAGAATCGTGCTGGTTGCACTTTCGTGATCCACAATAATTAACCGCACCATTGCAGTAATTCCCGTATAAATAAAAATAACGTAACGGAAAATGATAGCCACTGCGGAAATATTGAGAAATTAGTCCTAAGAACCCGAAATAGAGGAAAAAGTTAAGAATTTTTCTCAGCTAAAGTATTCGTCACAATTGCATCTGGGCTGAGTACCATCAAAAAAATAAGCTATAACTGATTTTTGCTAAAAGCAATAATTAATACAACGGTTAAACTAAGAACAAAAGCCAATTAAAAATGGTTTTCAGTAATTTCGGCATTACACCTGAAAGATGGGTGGCAAGGTTGTGTGTGGTCATAAAAAAATCGATGAATGGAAAAAACAATCATTCCTCTCGCCCGCTTGCGGGAGAGGGAGAAAAAACCGAAAAATTTTTCGAGGTGAGAGGGAAAATTTGCGAATTATAGAAGAAAATAAACCGCTTTCCCTCTCTGGCATCGGTTCTAAACGAATCCGACGCCTGTCTCAAACTATAAATAGCGTTATTTTTAATGTTCTCGCGTTTTAAAGAACTCTACATCAGGATAACGCTCTTGAGCCAAGTTCAAATTCACCATTGTTGGGGCAATATAAGTGAGGTTATCACCACCATCTAAGGCTAAATTCTGCTCGTTTTTACGTTTGAACTCTTCAAATGCGTCCGAACATTCCACCCAGCGAGCGGTTGCCACGTTCACATTTTCGTAAATCGCTTCTACATTGTACTCGGTTTTGAGGCGTGAAACCACCACATCGAACTGAAGTACACCCACCGCGCCCACGATTAAATCGTTGTTCATCAGTGGACGGAACACTTGCACCGCACCCTCTTCAGAAAGTTGCACCAAGCCTTTTAACAATTGTTTTTGCTTGAGCGGATCTTTTTAAACGAATACGGCGGAACAATTCAGGGGCAAAGTTTGGAATCCAGTAAACTTCAAGGTTTCGCCTTGGGTGAAGGTATCACCAATTTGGATCGTGCCATGATTGTGTAAGCCGATAATATCGCCCGCATAAGCTTCTTCCGCGTGGGCACGGTCGCCCGCCATAAAAAGTAAGTGCATCTGAAATCACTACATCTTTGCCAATGCGGACGTGTTTAAGCTTCATTCCTTTCTCGTATTTACCCGACACCACACGCATAAAAGGCAACACGATCGCGGTGTTTCGGATCCATATTCGCTTGGATTTTTAAACACAAAGCCACTGAATTTCTCTTCCAAAGCTTTCTACTGTGCGAGTATCTGCTTGGCGTGGCTGTGGTTTTGGTGCCCATTCGGTTAAGCCATCTAAGAAGTGATCCACCCCGAAGTTACCGAGAGCCGTTCCAAAGAACACTGGAGTAAGTTCGCCATTGATGAAGGCTTCGTGGTCGAATTCGTTGCTTGCACCTTGAACTAATTCTCAGCTCATCACGCAATTGTTGAGCTAAATCATCACCCACTACCGCATCTAATTCTGGGTTATCCAAGCCTTTAACAATACGCACTTCTTGAATGATCGAGCCTTGCCCTGATTGATACAAATAGGTTTCATCTTTGGCGATATGATAAACCCCTTGAACAATTTTTCCACAGCCGATGAGGCCAAGTGATTGAGCGCACAGCGAATTTTTCAACACGCTTTCCACTTCATCCAACAATTCCATAGGGTCGCGAATATCACGGTCGAGTTTGTTCATAAAGGTGATGATTGGTGTATCGCGTAAGCGGGTAACTTCCATCAATTTAATAGTACGTTCCTCAACACCCTTCGCCGAGTCGATCACCATCAAGCAACTATCCACCGCCGTTAAAGTACGGTAAGTATCTTCCGAGAAATCCTCGTGTCCTGGAGTGTCAAGGAGATTCACCAAACAGTCATTATACGGGAATTGCATCACAGAGGTAGTAATAGAAATCCCACGTTGTTTTTCCATCTCCATCCAGTCGGATTTCGCATGAGCGGTTGAGCCTTTTCCCTTCACCGAACCTGCAGTTTGAATTGCGTTTCCGTATAAAAGTACTTTTTCGGTAATGGTGGTTTTACCCGCATCGGGGTGGGAAATAATCGCAAAGGTTCTGCGTTTATTCACTTCTTGAGGATAGGTCATAATCTTCTCTTATTCGTTCAAATTGTGTTAAAAAATGGGCGTATTATCCTTGAAAATGGCATGCTTTGCAAAAGCGAACACATACAATATTATCCTTTAAACATTGGTAAGCAATCCGCCATTGCAAACAAGTGGAAAATCGCAGTGCAAACACCAAAAATAAAGACTAAAAAAACGACCGCTTGATTGCCTTTTTTCGTTTTGTAAGCCAACCACGCAGGAATAATGACGTCCAAAGTGTTGCAATTGCCCCTGCATAACCAATTGCTTTTAAAAATCCGAGCGGTGAAATGAGCGAGAAAATCAGCGGTGGTAAAAAGGTAACCGCCCAAGATTTGCTTCTTCCCACTTTATCATCAGCAAATCCAAAGAAATCCGCTAAGAAATCGAAGGTACCAAGCCCAACGCCGATAAATGAAGATAAAATCGCCGCAATCGAAAAAAAGCGTGCAGGGTTTGCGAAATTTGCCCAACTTCGATCTGCTCGCCAATGTGTTGCAACAGCACGCCTAAATCGCCATTACTTGCCAAAAATTGGGGCGAAATTCTCACGCGGTAATACGCCAAAAATGCTGATAACCCAGAGCAAATAAAGTACCAGTGCAATAAAAGTCCCCTCCCATAATCGCCCATTTTGCCTTACGTTCCTCACCATAATAAGCACGCATTGAAGAAACCGAGTGATGATAGCCAAACGAAGTTAATGCAATCGGCAACACCGCAAGACTGTATTTAGCATATTCGCCATTTTCGTTTGATAAATCCCACAATATGTTCAAGTCGATATGACTAATCAGCCCTGAAATGCTCAAACAGAATGAAATCGCCATAAAGGAAATCAGCACCACTGAGATACGATCAACTAGGGCGAGTAGAATGCCAAACGAAAAAGGAGAAAAATCGCAACGAAAATCACCGACCAAATTCGACCGCTTGCATTACCCAAATCAAGGTGAAGGCTTGGCTAAATTCTGTAGAATATCACCTGAAGCCGTAATGTAAGCGTAAAAGCAAAAATACCACCGACAAAAATAGACAGCCAGATTGTTGATAATGTTAATATGCTTACCTAGCACTGCTTGGGTTACGGTGTTAAAAGAGGCACGAATGGGGTGGTCTTGATACACTTCTAACAATAGCCAGCCAGAGAGTGTCATCGTGATCATCGTAAACGTAATAGCCGCGAGCGTCCAGCCAGTCCAAGCCCCTGCCCCCGACATTGGCAAGCCCAACATTCCAGCACCCACGCATACACCCGTGATAATACTCGCACCACCTAAAAGAGAAGGTTGTTTTTCACACAAAGTCCTAAAAGTTTAAATCACAAAAAAATACAAGCGGTCGTTTTTGCAAAAATTTGCGAAAAACGACCGCTTTGAGAGATCAAAAATCAGGGCTATTCTACACCTATTTCAATAGTTCCTCATTCTTTTTGTAATTCCACTTACTACGCGGCTTGTCGATATATTGGAAATGCTCGTTGGTGAATGTGCCTTGTGTGCAAAGTGATTTTATCACGGCGAGTGTTCACGATTTGATTACCAATCGCAGCATTTAAGGTGTCGGGTCCTGTCATCACAAATACGCCACCATCAATGCGACGGTTTTCGATATTATCCACAATGCGATCGAGCGTCGCTTTTCGCGATCGGATGTCCTGCTTCGCACGCAAGAAAAGAAGTTGGTATATTTATCACGGCGTTTGATTAGCACTTCCGAATCTTGCTCTGCAATAATTTGCGAGAGGGGAAAACCAAATGTCCATCGATATCGATGTAAATTCCGCCCTCACGCCACAGGGTGAAAAACTCGCCAGAAGTCGGCTTGTGCTGCACCATCGGTCAGTTGGCTGTAAGCCTCAAACACACGCGGCTCTGCGTGGGTTTTCAAATATTCTTCGCGTTCTTCAGTGCTGACGTACCGATAATCATAGCTCAACGACATCAAACGGTTGAACAAATAGTTGCAATACATCGGTAACGTTACTTTGTTGGAATAATTGGTCTGCCAAATGGTGCGGTTGATTTTATCCTTGCGATTTGTACTGAGTTTTGCTGGGCTAAATTCAGGAATCGTAAAGCGTTTTTCGGAAAAAAAGGGCGTGAAATGGGTAACCCAAAATTTTGACAATGTTGCCAAGCAAACGCGATAGCCCGTTGCATAGCACGATGAATTTTTTTCGTATTTAATGCTCATTTTTTTCTTATTTTTTTCCAGTTGAGAAATCGCAAAATCAAGAGCGTAATCATACCCTTTTGCACCTAAACCACAAATCACACCTTTTTGCCACATCACTTAGATAAGAGTGATGGCGGAAAGGTTCGCGGGCATGAACGTTAGAGAGATGCACCTCTACAAAAGGAATAGCGACCGCCAACAATGCATCGCGTAAGGCAACACTGGTGTGAGTGAACGCCGCGGGGTTGATGATAATAAAATTCACGTTGCCAAAGGCTTGATGAATACGGTTAAGCAACGTCTCTTCACCATTGGCTTGAAAATAATCAAGCTGGTAGCCCCGCTTTTTGAGCTTCAGTTTGAAGGTGCGTTTCAATATCTGCAAGGGTTTGTGAGCCGTAAATCTGAGGTTCGCGTTTGCCAAGCATATTCAGGTTTGGACCATTTAATAAAAGGATCATTTAATTTTTCCACTTCATACGCCAACGGATACAAATTCAATTTTTCCATCAGCAAGCGGTCGCCGTCTTCTTCTGGGTTTTCGGTGGTGAGCAATTTATCACCATAGAAAATCGAGTTCGCACCCGCCATAAAAGCAAAGGGCTTGCATTGATTCTGGCATATTGCTTCTGCCTGCAGAAAGACGAACGTAGCTGTTTGGCATTGTAATACGTGCAACAGCGATGGTGCGAACAAACTCAGTCCAGTCCAAATCTTCTGCATTTTCCAGCGGTGTGCCTGCCACTTTCACTAATTGATTAATCGGCACGCTTTCAGGTTGCGGGTCGAGGTTAGCAAAGGCTAGCGATTAAGCCTGCACGTTCGGCACGGGTTTCGTTCATTCCCACAATACCGCCGCAGCAGATTTTTCAAGCCTGCGTGACGTACTTTGCCGAGTGTGTCCATTCGGTCGTCGTGAGAACGGGTATGGATAATTTTATTGTAGCGTTCTGGATCAGTATCCAGGTTATGATTGTAATAATCCAAGCCCGCTTCTTTTAAATCTTCCGCCATCCCCTCTTCCAACATACCGAAAGTGCCGCAGGTTTCTAAACCAAGAGATTTCACTGCATGAATAATGTTTGAGACGGTTTCAATATCTTTCGGTTTCGGGCCTCGCCACGCTGCACCCATACAGAAACGGCTTGCACCACGGGATTTAGCGATTTTGGCTTTTTTTCGACAATATATTCCACATCAAGCATCGTTTGCTTTTCCACACCTGTGTCGTAACGAGCGGATTGAGGGCAGTATTCACAATCTTCTGCACAGCCGCCTGTTTTGATGGAAAGCAAAGTGGAAAGTTGGATGGCGTTAGGGTTGAAATGTTCACGGTGAACGCTTGCCGCTCGGAAGACTAAATCCATAAAAAGGTAAATCGAAAAGTTCTTCAACTTGGCATTTTCGCCAGTATTGGACGGTGGGGTGAGGGGTAAGTTCGTTTTTAGCTTTTAAGCGTAGATTGTAGGTGGTCATAGTGCCTCCACTAGAGTAGGGGGTGTGATTTGAAAAAATTTGAAAAATCCACGCACGTTTTACCTTTTCTTATGAAAATAGACCACTTACGTGCGTGAACCAAGGGTTCACACTCCCTCATTTAAAATTATTCTTCAATCGTACGAAGTAATTCGTTGATGCCCACTTTGCCTAAAGTTTTTTTGCATCTACTTTTTTTCACGATTACTGCACAGTAAAGGCTGTATTTACCGCATTTTGATGGCAGGCTACCAGACACTACCACAGAACCTGCTGGTACGCGACCGTAATGGATTTCACCTGTTTCGCGATCGTAAATACGAGTAGATTGACCAATAAATACGCCCATTGAGATTACGCAACCATCTTCAACAATCACGCCTTCAACTACTTCTGAACGTGCTCCGATAAAAGCAGTTGTCGCCAATGATAGTTGGGTTTTGCTTGTAATGGCTCTAATACGCCACCGATACCCACGCCACCTGATAAGTGAACGTTTTTTTACCGATTTGAGCACAAGAACCTACGGTTGCCCAAGTATCCACCATTGTGCCTTCGCCAACGTAAGCACCGATGTTCACATAAGAAGGCATTAACACGCAGTTTTTAGAAATGTATGCCCTTTACGCACGGTTGCTGAAGGCACGACACGGAAAGCCTTCTTGTGCGAAGCGTTCTTCTGTGTAATCTGCAAATTTTAAACCCACTTTGTCGTAGTATTTGGTTTCTGCACCGTCAATGATTTGGTTGTCGTTAATGCGGAATGAAAAGTAAAACCGCTTTTTTTAACCATTGATGCGTAACCCATTCGCCGTCAATTTTTTTCCGCCACGCGGTAAGTACCGTTGTCTAACCCTTCGATCACCTCTTCAATCGCTGCACGCGTTTCTGCATCCACAGTTTTTGGGGTGATTTCTGCACGACGTTCAGAATGCCGCTTCAATAATTGCTTGTAAAGACATTGTTGTGTTCCTTGTAAATAAAATTGTTAAAAAAATTTAACGAAAAATCTTCTTAGTTTTAACATAGAAAGGTGTTTTTCCACAAATAAATCGCTAAACCTGCAACCAAAAAGTCACTGGTCCGTCATTTTGTAATGAGACTTGCATATCTGTCGCAAATTGTCCTGTTTGGGTATGAATTTTTTTCACTGCTTGCTGATGAAAGTAAGTGTAAAGTTCGTTCGCCACTTGCGGACTCGCCCCCTTAGAGAAGCTTGGACGCAAACCTTTTTGCGTATCAGCCGCCAACGTGAACTGTGAAACCACAAGCAAACTTCCACCCGATTGTTGCACATTTAAATTCATTTTGCCTTGCTCATCGGAAAAAATGCGGTAATTCAGCACTTTCTCCAACAAACGATCGGATTTTTCTTGCGTATCGCCTTGTTCTACACCTAATAGCACCAATAACCCATGAGCAATTTCGCCTACCGTTTGGTTTTCTACTTCCACTTTTGCCCATTTCACTCGCTGAATTAACGCAATCATAAAGTTAACTCTCCTTTTTGAATCAACTCAACATCTTTTTTTAACACAGCGGCAAATTGCCCACCAAAGAGTACTACCTGCCAGCTTAGATGAATCCACAATAACGTAATTGGCAGGGTTGCCAATGCACCATAAATCGCTTGATAAGAAGGGAAGGTGGTGATGTACCAAATAAAAATCTGCTTGCCCAGCGTAAAGAAAAATGCCCGCTAACAACGCCCCAATCAAGGCGTGATGCCATCTCACTTTGGTATTCGGCACCAACCAATAAATCAAGCTAAATAGCAGCCACGTGAGCAAAAACGGCACATAATTTAGCAGATAATTGCCGAGCGAAAGCACCTCCAAATCGCTAAACATTCGCAGCGACATAATATAAGAACTAATCGCGATACTCATCCCCGTAAGCAGCGGTGCAAACACCAGTAACAAGGCATACAGCAAAAATGAGAGCAAAATTGACCGCTTACGGGTTTCGTGCCATAAGCCATTGAGAGCTTTATCGATATTGTGGATCAACATTAATGCGACCACGACCAAACCGAGCGTGCTGACGATCCCCATTTTGCGGGAATTCGCGACAAAACTTTCCAAATATTCTTGCACTAAATCGCCTGCACTTGGGGCGAAATTATCGTAAATGAGTGCTTTAATTTGCCCCCGTAGCTTCCTCAAAAACGGAAAAATGGTAAACACGGAGAAAATCACCATAATCAATGGCACAGTAGCAAGCATTGTGTTGTAGGTCAAATAGCCTGCAGTGACCGGAATTTGGTTTTTGCCCTATTCGCTTGAAAAAACACGAAAGAAAAAGCCTAATGTAGGGTTTCATTTTTAAATAAAAGTCCTTTTATCAAAATCACAGAAGCTCCCATTATAGGTAAATTTTTGCAAGAAAACGACCGCTTGCATGCATAAATCCTTGACCTTATTTTTATTCCTTGCTTTAATGCACAATTGATTTTTATTTTCCCACAGCAAATTTGCATATTATAAAGAGGCATATTATGGCAGAAAGTTTTTAGCGTAACCCGTCGTTACTTTGATGATAAAAACTACCCGCGTGGTTTTGCTCGCCACGGTGACTACACCATCCGCGAAGCTCAAATTTTAGAGCAATATGGTCAAGCATGTTTAGCATTAGAAAGTGGCGAACGTAAAAGCAACAACGGCGGAAGAAGAACGTTTTGTTGCCGTGATGAAAGGTGATGAAATCGCAGAAAGCATCATCGAAAAAGCGTGGTTAAAATATCGTTCATTAACAACCAAATCGAAACGCATCTACACGCTTTCTGGCAACGCAGGCAGCGATGCTGGTGACGATTTTAGTGCGGCAGAATAAGCCATTCGCTAATATTTTTTTATAGATAGGGTGCATTTTTTTGCACCTTGTTTTTTTATCTGAAGAAAACCATGACATTACCTATCGAACAATATTCCGAACTTCTTGCAAAAACCGAAAAATTTAACCGCTTTACTTGCACCATTCAATGCACCTGAGTTAGACGTTTTTGCCTCAAAACCCAGTCATTTCCGTATGCGGGCTGAATTTCGCGTTTGGCACGATAAGAACGAGCAAGGCGAAAATGAGGCTCTATCATATTATGTTTGATCAAACAACCAAACAGCGTTATCGCGTAGATAGCTTCCCTATTGCGAATGAACTGATCAACCGTATGATGCAAGCTTTGCTGGCTGAAATTCTTGATAATGAAATCTTAACTCGTAAACTGTTCCAAGTTGATTATTTAAGCACATTAAGCGGCGAAATCGCCGTTTCACTGCTCTATCATAAAAAAAGCTCGATGAGGCATGGGTTGAACAGGCGAAAACCTTAAAAAACCCGCTTGGAAAAATCAAGGCTTTAAGCTGCAAATTATCGGGCGGGCAACCAAACAGAAAAATTGCATTAGATTACGATTATGTTGAGGAAATTCTACCACTTGCAGGCAAAAATTATGTTTATCGCCAAGTGGAAAAACAGCTTCACCCAACCGAATGCCGAAATGAATATTAAAATGCTCGAATGGGCGAGAAATTGCACCAAAAACAGCACGGGAGATTTGCTGGAACTTTACTGCGGAAACGGCAACTTCTCGATTGCGTTAGCCGACAATTTCCGCAAAAGTGCTGGCAACGGAAATCTCAAAATCTTCGGTACAATCGGCACAATACAACATTGATGGTGTGGATAACTTGCAGATTATTCGAATGTCTGCCGAAGAGTTTACCCAAGCGATGAATGGTGTGCGAGAATTTAACCGCTTGAAAGGCATTGATTTGAAAAAGCTATGAATGCAACACGATTTTTGTCGATCCACCTCGTGCAGGCTTAGATCAAGCTACACTCGGTATGGTGCAAGCCTATGAGCGAATTTTGTACATCTCGTGTAATCCAGAAACGCTGGCAGATAACCTAAAACAGCTTTTCGCAAACGCATAAAATTGAACGTGCAGCGCTGTTCGACCAATTCCCTTATACACATCATGTTGAAAGCGGTGTGTGGTTGATTAAAAAAGACTAAAAAACAACCAAACAACACATTCTTTAAAACTTCTGCTTGACCGAGTGAGCATAAACCGATATTATTCGGCTCGTTTTCAACGGAGGAATGGTCGAGTGGTTGAAGGCACCGGTCTTGAAAAACCGGCGAGGGTTTACGCCCTCCGTGAGTTCGAATCTCACTTCCTCCGCCATTAAATTCTAACTGCTTGTTTTTTAACAAGCGGTTTTTTATATCTTAAATTTGCCAATTAAGCATACCTAAAAAGAATACCAATGAACGTCACAGGTCTGTTGCAGTATTGGCATTATTCCTGGGATTTTTTTATTCTCTACGCATTCGTATATTCCGCCTTTTCATTCAACCAGCGTTTAATTAACGCCTCAGCAAGCGGTGGATTTTCCACAATAATTTGCTTGGCGTAGCGTTGGACGAGCGGAATTATTTTGCGATCACGCATTAAATTTGCCACTTTAAATTCCGCCGAACCAGTTTGTTTCGTGCCAAGAATTTCGCCTGTGCCACGAATTTCCAAATCTTTCTCTGCAATGTAAAAGCCGTCTTGGCTATCTCTCATGACTTGCAGGCGTTTACTGAAATTTTTGCCTAGCGGTGGTTTATACATCAGCACACAGTGCGAAGCGGTTGCCCCACGACCAACGCGTCCACGCAGTTGGTGCAGCTGTGCTAAGCCTAAACGCTCCGAGTTTTCGATAATCATTAGGCTTGCATTCGGCACGTCCACGCCCACTTCAATCACGGTGGTGGCAACTAGTAAATCAATATTTGCCGCTTTAAATTCCGCCATTATTTCTTGTTTTTCTTGTGGTTTCATTCGCCCATGTACCAAACCAATCCTCAAATCAGGCAAGGCACGCTGTAAATCTTCGGCAATGGCTGCCGCGGCTTGGGCTTCCAGCACTTCTGATTCATCAATAAGCGTGCAAACCCAATAGACCTGGCGTTTCTCATTTTTTGCAGGCTTGATAAACACGTTGCACAATTTCAGGGCGGCGATCTTCTGAAAATAACCACCGTCTTAATAGGCGTTCGCCCAGGTGGCAATTCATCGATAATCGAAGTATCTAAATCGGCATAAACCGTCATCGCTAGCGTTCGTGGAATTGGCGTTGCGGTCATAATCAGTTGATGTGGATAGTGATCGGCTTTTGCACCTTTTTCGCGTAACGTCAAACGTTGATGCACCCCAAAACGGTGTTGCTCGTCGATAATAATCAACGCCAAGTCATGAAATTCTACGCTCTCTTGGAACAGGGCGTGCGTGCCAATAATCATCTGCACATCGCCATTTTTGATCGCTTCCAACTGAGCATTTCTCGCTTTGCCCTTAACTTTCCCTGCCAGCCAGCCGACTTCAATCCCAAAATGGACGAAGCCAATTGGCGAAAGTATTGGCGTGTTGTTCAGCCAGAATTTCCGTCGGTGCCATCAAGGCAACCTGTTTGCCGTTATCAATAGCGGCGAGTGCGGCAAGTGCTGCGACTAAGGTTTTTCCCGAGCCTACATCGCCCTGCACCAATCGCATCATCGGCGACGGTTGTGCTAAATCGCGTTCAATATCTTCGGTCACCCGTTTTTGGGCGTTGGTCGGTTCAAACGGTAAACTTGCTAGAAAGCGGCTTTTTAAATCACTTTTGTAAGTGAGTGGCTCGGCATATTGCTGTTTTACGCCCTAAGCGGAGTTGCTGCATTGCGAGGTTGTGTGCCAAAAGTTCCTCAAAAATCAACCGCTTTTGAGCGGGGTGCTCGCCTTTTTCTAATACCTCAGACGATACGTTCGGTGGTGGACGATGCAACAACGTCAACGCTTCTTTCAAGCTATATTGATGCGGGTTGTATTGTTCAGGCAAGAGTTCGGCAACTTGACATTCTGCAATACCGCCAAGGCTTGCTCGGTCATTTTACGCAGTGAAGCCTGTTTCAATCCTTCGGTGGCGGAATAAATCGGCGTAAGCGTTTCAGCCAATGCAAGCGGTTGATTATTGCGAATAATTTGATATTCGGGGTGATGGATTTCCGCCATATAACGCCCGCGTTTAATCTCACCAAAGGCTTTCACCCGCACGCCTGTGGCAAGGCTATTTTTCATTCCTGCATTAAAAAATTGAAGAACTTGAGCATGATTTTGCTCGTGCCATCGGAAAGCGTGACCAATAAAATTGGGCGACGACCAAACTGTACTTCTGTATGTTGCACAAAGCCTTCAATAGTGGCAAAACTTTCAGGGCGAATATCGGCAATCGGTGTAATCCGCGTACGATCCTCATACCGCATCGGTAGATGGAAGAGCAGATCTTGCACGTTATTGATGCCAATTCGGCTAAGTTTTTCCGCGATAGCAGCCCCTACGCCTGAAAGGCTCGTGAGTGGCATACCGTCTAAAAGTTGAGTATTCATTGCAAAAAAATGTTGTTAAAAATAACCGCTTGATAGACTGGAATTATAAAGAAGACTGGAAGTTTATACAAACTTTCTCAGAAATTTGTGCTTTTAAGAACTTATTTCTCGGTTGCTCATCTTAATGAATGCGTAATTTCACGCAGATTGATAAGGAATAAAGTGCGGCAATTGGTGGTGTCGCAGGACACGTTATTGGCGAATCAACAGGTGCAACCTTAGGCGGAGCTGCTTTAGGTGGCGTGATTGGTAGCCAAATTAAGTAACTACCACAAAAAGCCCGATTATTCAAACACGATAAATAATCGGGCAATACGGAGTTAAGTTTTTATTATAGTTCTACTTAAAAGGCAGTTTTGTAAATTTCTAGGATCTCTTCTGCGGTACAATCACGCGGATTGCCGCCTGTACATACATCTTTCAACGCATCTTGAGAAAGGGATACTAAATCTTCCTCTTTAACACCAATCATATGTAATTTTTCTGGAATGCCAACATCATGCGAGAGTTGTTTTACTGCATCAATAGCAGCTTGACGATACTCTTCTTGGCTCATGTCATCAACGCCTTTAACGCCCATTGCACGTGCAATTTCACGGAATTTTTCACCTGTTGCTGGTGCATTGAATGCTAAAACATAAGGTAATAACACCGCATTTGCGATGCCGTGGTGTGTCATAGTAAGCTGAAAGAGGGTGAGCCATACTATGTACAATACCTAATCCCACATTTGAGAAGCCCATACCTGCGACATATTGACCGAGCGCCATACCTTCTCGGCCTTCTTTGGTATTAGCTACCGCACCGCGTAGAGATTTAGAAATTAAGCGAATAGCTTCTAAATGTAAGGCATCGGTTAATGCCCATGCTGCTTTGGTGGTGTAGCCTTCAATGGCATGAGTTAATGCATCCATACCGGTTGCTGCAGTTAAACCTTTTGGCATGCTTTCCATCATTTCTGGATCGACTAATGCAACGATTGGAACATCATGCACGTCAACACAAACGAATTTGCGTTTTTCTCTTCATCAGTAATAACGTAGTTAATTGTCACTTCAGCTGCAGTACCTGCAGTAGTTGGAATAGCGATAATCGGTACACATTTATTACGCGTTGGCGCTACACCTTCGAGTGATAATACGTCACTAAATTCAGGGTTGTCGATAATAATCCCAATCGCTTTTGAGCTATCAATTGGTGAACCGCCACCAATAGCAATTAAGTAATCTCGCCGCTAGCTTTTAAATTTTTCTACGCCTTGCTTAATCACTTCTACGCTTGGATTAGCTTTTTGACTTCATCAAAGATCTCGTAAGGTAAACCTGCTTCATCTAACAAGCGGGTAACTTTCTCAACAACTTTTGAATTTTTACTAATTCTTTGTCAGTTACGACAAAAGCTTTTTGAATTGGCGACTGCGTACTTCATCAACAAGATGTCCAATCGCGCCTGCACCATGATAACTGGTTTCATTAAGAATGATTCGATTAGCCATAATAGACTCCATGATTTTACAAATTAAAGAAGAGGGGAAGATGGCACATCCTGTGCCATCAGAAATTTATTTTTAAAGACTTTCCAGCATCTGTAACCGTAGATAGTAATCACTACAAAACAGATAAGAGGTAAGATGAATAGAAGTTTACAGCTGGGATGCCCATAACAACGCCTTGGTCAATGATCATACCTTGTAGTGGTGGCATTAACGCACCGCCCACAATCGCCATTACTAAACCTGCTGCACCTAAAGTTGATTCTTCTTTCAAGCCATCTAAAGCGATACCGTAGATAGTTGGGAACATAAGAGACATAAAGCCTGAAGTTAAGATTAAGCAATATAAGCCCCATACTCCGTCGATGAAAAATTACACCTAAGATGCTGAAGAATCCGCCGATAGCAAAGAGCATTAACATAAATTCAGCTTTAAGATATTTCATTAAACTGGTGCTGACAAAACGGCTCACAATGAAGATACCCATCGCAATAATGTTAAAGTTTTGACCTTCCGCTTTAGTGAAACCTAAACGCTCAGCGTATTGTACGATGAATGTCCAGCACATGATTTGCACACTACATAGAATACTTGTGCAATCACACCTTCACGATATTTCGCTTTTTGAATTAGGCGACCAAAGATTCTTTAAATGAGATACGAGCAACTTCTTCTACTTTTTACTGCTGGCATTTTATAAAGACCGATGATGACAAGCACGGCAACTACCACAAAACCTAGTGCTACATAAGGGTCACGAATTTCAGCTAAGTCATGAGTACGAATACCCATTTTTCTGCTTCTGAAAGCGTATGGAAAAATTAAGTTACCTGCAGCATCGCGTTTGTCTGATTCTAAATTAGTCAGTACTAATTGAGAGGCAACGAACATCCCTGTAATTGAGCCTAGTGGGTTGAAAGATTGTGCAAAGTTCAAACGACGAGTTAGCAGTTTGTGGATCGCCCATAGCTAGAATATAAGGGGTTTGCTGTGGTTTCTAAGAAAGCCAAGCCGAAAGTTAAGATATAAAGTGAAATTAAGAAGAAATTGAACACTTCATATTTTGCGGCAGGCCAGAATAAGAAGGCACCAATCGCATAGAGTACTAACCCCAACATAATGCCGGCTTTATAGCTATATCGGCTGGCAAAAAGTGCGGCAGGGATTGCCATTGTGCCGTAACCGCCATAGAAAAGCCAAATTGCACAAGTGCGGCTTCAGATGCTGGAATTTCCATTACTGTTTGGAATACGGCAACCATCGGGTTGGTAATATCATTAGCAAATCCCCATAGAGCAAATAAACTCGTAATTAAAATGAAGGGGACAGAGATTTCTTTTCTAAAACTTTGGTGCTCATAAGATTTTCCTTATATTAAGTAGATATGAACTGCCTTGGATTATTCTTCAATACGTAATCCGTAAGATTTAAATTTTTCAAGTACAACTGCCATTTGATCTTTGTTCAGAAGCGGAATTTCTAGACCAGTTGCTAAAAGTTGTAAATACCATGAAGCTAACACTTCAACTTCGTGAGCTAACCATAAGGCTTTATCAAGGTTTTCTTCGCAAGCAATTAAACCGTGATGTGAAAGTAAAAATAGCTTTGCTTTCTTTAATCCCTTCGCGGACATAATCTGCTAATTCATAGGGTGCCGAAAGTAGCATAAGGTACGCAAGGAATATGATCTGTCCCACCAACTGCAATCATATAGTGGATTGGCGGGAATCAGTTTTTCGAGAATAAGCCCAGCACAGTTTTTAGCATGGTTGTGCACAACTGCATTCGCTTCAGGACGCGCTTGGTAAACCGCTAAATGGAATTGCCATTCGCTTGAAGGAAGTTTGCCTTCTTCGTGTTTACCGTTATTATCTACGTAAACAATATCTTCTGGGCGAGTGAGTTCGTACGGTTTTCCTGTTGGTGTGATGAGCATACCGTCTTTATAACGTACGCTCACATTGCCTGCTGTGCCTTGGTTTAAACCAAGACGAGTCATTTCTAAACAGGTATGAATAATTTTTCAGAAAGTTCTAGTCGGTTCATTTGATTCACCTTTTTATTGTAAGATTGGTAAAATTTCTAAGATTTGTGACCGCTTGTAGGGTTATTCCACAGGCGTAACGCCTTTCTTAATAATCACATTGCCATATTTGGCAGTTTCGCCTGTGATTACGACGGCATAAGTAGCACGCTCATAAAAAGCAAAGCGTTCGACGCGTTCTACTTTTGTGCAGTGCCGTTAATTTTTGATAGCTTCTAAATAACGAGCTTCTACGCTTGGATCGAGGGCTGTCGCCTTCTACCGCTTGCATCATTGCTAATGGTGCTTCCAACGTATTGGTCGAATTCAAACAGCGGAGTAATGCCAAAGCAATAAAGTGGGATGTCAACACCATCAGCACGAATTACTTTGTGATGTAATTGATGTGCTGGAAAGTGAGCATCAGAAAGGACCAATTCGTCCCCGTGTCCCATTTCAGCCAAAAATTTTTAATAATTCTGGGGAAATTGCGGGGTGGATGCCTTTTAACATAGAATGTCTCCTTTTATTATTTATTTGTAATACTGGCTGTTTTCTGACGGCTCAATCCTTGTAACAGTTGGTCGCATCAGCTTGTTGAGCTTCGAGCGGTGAGCCAAATCTACCCGCACCAAAAGAAAGTAAACATCGCTGCACCTAAAACCGTGGTTTCTGGGAAATCCACCACATCAACTGGACAATTCAGCACTCGGCACGGATTTGATTCCAAAGTGCATCGAACCACCACCCTACGCAAATTAAACTTTCAGCATTGAAGTTGCCTACTTTTTGCAAAGAGCTGTAAGCCATCTTTTAGTCGATAAGCCATATATTCCAAACCTGCACGGTAAATTTCTCCTCGTTTGGTATGCATTGAAAGCCCAACGATTGATCCCATTTGATTGGTTGTGCCATCAAAATTCCCAATCAGTTTTACGCCATTTGCCCCCGCAGGAATTGCACGAGCTTCATCAATCATCGTACGATAATAGGCATCCGTACCTGCCACTTCAGTAAAGAAGCGTTTGCCAAGCCATTCCATAATGCCTGAAGCTACCCATTGCACACCAGGATTGAAGCAACCCGCTTGACTATCAAATTCAATCGTTAAACCATGTTGAGCAAACTGCCATTCTGGTTTTGCTTGTTGGGTACGAGCCATCAAAATTTCCCAAGTACCCGAGCTTAAAACAGGTTGGTTATAATCCGCGCCTGATCCAAAAATCGCAAATTGAGTATCGTGTCCGCAAGAAATCACGGGAATATCAGCACTCAAGCCTAACTCAACAGCAAGATCACTTTTTAATCCGCCAATGACCTCACCTGCACTTTTTCATTGGAGGAAATGCTCTTTTGCTCAAGCCCAATAAATTCAATACTTCGTCGTCCCAAGCGTCTTGCTCAATACAAGTCATCATAGAAGTTCCTGCCATTGTGCGGTCTGTGCTTTGCACGCCATGATTAAACGGTAGGCCAAGATAGACGAAATAAACATAAAACTATTTGTTTTTGGTATAAACCTCAGGTTGATGCTGTTTTAAGCCAGAGCAGTTTGAATAGGGTATTAAAAGCTGTAATGTCCTACACCATTACGTTGATAAAGTTTTCTACATCAATGTAATTTGCGAGGCTTGTCATAATTGGCAAGGTACGTGGGCATTTCCACGAAATAATCGGATAAAGTTGGTTGCCCTGTTTGTCAAAATAACGCACCATCCACGCCAAAGGTGGTCACGGAAATGCCCACAATTTGCTGACGTTGTTCTGGGCTTAATTCCGCTAAAAGGTTTGTTTCGCTCTGGGTGAGCAATTTGCCCCAAATTTTCATCAATCGCCCAGATGTGATAATCTGGATTTTTCTACCCCAGGTTGAGTGTTATTGGGTAGATGGTGAGCACTTAAAATCTTCCCTGTATCATCAATAGCAATGGTGCGAAGGTTGGTTTGCACCACAGTCGAAGATAAATGCAATTGCCATGGTTATCTCCTGAATTCTGAAATGTGATGCTACTTATTACTCCGCTCTCTTCCCCTCTTTAGCAAAGAGGGGAGAGTTAACGAAAAATTCAACCTCATCGTTTAAGTAGCATCTTTTCAAATTTCCTCCATTCGAGGAAATTTGCAATTATTTAGCAATTTATACGCAAATTTTTACCGCTTGCGTTATTTATAAAGCGGTCCAAAGTTCGCACAAGCACGGTAGTCTTGACCTTCTTTATCTTGACCAAACATATTCCATGCACTTGGACGGAAGACATCTTTTTTTCTTCCACGTTATGCATATTAACTGGAATACAGAAGCATAGAAGCTAAGGTAATTAAGTCTGCCCCAACGTGTCCGTAAGTAGCTACACAGTGGTTTTGCACCCCAGTTTGCCATCACAGAATACACATCTTTGAATGCACCTTTACCATTTAGGCGAGGCACGAACCAAGTCGTTGGCCAAGTTTCATTAGTACGTTTATTTAAGATGTCGTGTACATTTTCAGGTAACTCGATTGACCAACCTTCTGCAATTTGAAGAACAGGACCTACACCTTTAACAAAGTTAATGCGGTGCATGGTAAATGGCATACCACCTTTTGGTGAGGTATTGAGAAGATAAACCGCCCCCACGGAGTATTCATACACAGCAGGACACCAACGTGTATTTTTCTAAGCAGCGTTTGCCGTCTGCCTCAGTTACTTCCCAAGCTGGTTTCACTACAGGATTGCCATCTTTTGTCTTGGTGCTGACCTGTTCCATCTAATGCAGCAGAACCAGAGTTGATTAAGTGAATGAAACCGTTTTCTGGACGCCAGCCTGTCACACGTTCTACGGAGTCTTCACTCCAGTAAGTACGTACGTCAGCAAAGATTTGAGCTTGACCAGTTAAAAGGTTACCGAACAACATATTTACTGCGTTTAAGCTGTCATTTTCGGTTGCAAGAATGTATGGAGGACGTACGCCATTCCAGTCGTAAGTTGAGTTCAACATCGCTTCCATAAAGTCGCCATTTGGACGATGGTCTGTCCAATGGCGTTGACCTTGGAAAACCTGCTGCAATCGCATTGTGGCCTAACGCTTCTTCGCCAAAGTTAAGTTCAGCCAATTTTGGATTGCCGACCATTAAATCGCGTGCGATGATGGTCATTTTGACTAAAGTTTTACGTAACTCCGCTCTTTCTTCCGCAGTCATTTGATTTTCTGGTGCGTTTACATCAACACCGTCAATGCAGTATTCGTTAGCCCATTTAAGTGCAAGTTCGTATTCTTCATAGTCGTAAATGCCACGGTCGATACGGCGGGTAATTTCAGACATATCCACGTATTCGTTACGCATACCTAAGTATTCTTGGAAGAATGGTTGGTTCACAATAGAACCTGCGATACCCATCGAAACAGATCCGATAGAGAGGTAAGATTTACCGCGTAAAGTTGCCACAGCTAAACCAGCACGGGCAAAACGTAATAATTTTTCACGCACATCCGCTGGAATAGTTTGGTCGTCTGCTTCTTGCACTTCGTGGCTGTAAATAGAAAGGCAGGTAAAACCAAGTTGGTTATGACCAGCAAGGGCTGCCGCTAAATAAACTGCCCTGGGCGTTCTGTACCGTTGAAACCCCAAATCGCTTTTTGGTGTGTGGATCCATATCAATGGTTTCAGAACCATAGCACCAGCAAGGGTCACCGTAATCACTGCACCGACATTCTCACGTTTAAATTTTTCAGCACAAGCGGCAGATTCCGCCACGCCACCGATACAGCTGTCTGCGATTACGCATTCCACGAAATCGCCATTAGTATGACGAACTTCTGAACTAATCAATTTCGCCACAGCTTTCGCCATATTCATTGTTTGATCTTTCGAGTGATTCACGCACTCCTAAACGGCGACCGTCGATGGTTGGGCGGATACCAATTTTTCACGGGGAGTGGATTTCAAAAGCAGTCATAGCATTTCTCCTGATTGGTTGAATAAAGAAAATTTCTGTTTTTATTATTCACAGGGAAAGGCTTTTTGAAGAAAAACGCGATTTTATGTTCAGTTCTGTGAGCAAGATCACAAAAATAACCGCTTGGAGGTAGCTTTAGAGGAAAATTAAATGCCGTTTTTAGACTTAAAAATAGTCAAAACGGGCATATCTTATAGAGAAATAAATATGCCCTTTACGGGGCATTTAGAACCGCTACTGCATCCTTGTGCTCCTCTAGCCTACAAAAGAGAAGCGGTGTTTTTCTAGGCTATTTTACAAAATGACAGATTAGCAATCTTGTTTTGCCATATTGTTCTTGACGAAGAAGAACGCGTACGCTTTCATCGAATTGTGCTAATACTTCATCTGCATTTTTCGGATCAGTACCACGTGCATCTAAAGTAGAACTTGATTTTCGGCTCTGTACCTGATGGACGAGCAATTAAACGGCTACCATTTTTCTAATACGAATACTAAAATATCACTTTGGCGGTCAGTTTTTGTATGATCTAAGAATGTCGCCACTTTGAAACCACCCACTTCTGCTGGCGGATTATTACGTAATGCACTCATCAATTTACCAATTTCAGATAAATCGCTACACGAATAGAAATTTGACCGCTTACATAAGCACCAAACTCTTTGGTGAAGTCTGCTGCGTAGTCTGCAAGTGTTTTACCTTCTTTTTGAGGCTACGTACTAAATCTAAGAATACGATTGCTGCTGAAATACCGTCTTTATCGCGAACTTTGTCTGGGTCGACTAAGTAACCTAATGCTTCTTCGAAACCGAATAATAAACCGTTTACTTTACCGATATATTTGAAGCCAGTTAAAGTTTCTTCTGAGTCAAAACCATATTTCTTCGCAATTTCCGCTAAGGCTGGTGAAGAAACCAATGAACATGCCAACACGCCTTTTTGCCTTGTGCATGATATTGTTTTTGCTAAATACCAACCTAAGTAACAACCAATCACGTTACCGTGAAGAGGTTTCCAGTTACCTGCTGCATCTGGCAATGCCACCGCTAAACGGTCAGCATCTGGGTCGTTTGCGATGATAAATTCGGCATTATGTTTTTCGCCACTTCAATCGCTAAGTCTAATGCCCCTTTCTCTTCTGGATTCAGGGAAGTTTACCGTTGGGAATGTGCCATCTGGCCATACTTGCTCTGCCACAATGTGTGGTTGTGGTAAACCTGCTTTTGCTAGGGTTTTGCTTAATACTTCATAGCCCACGCCGTGCATCGCAGTGTAAACATAGTTGATATCGCATGCTGGCTCTTTTGCAAGGCTTGCGGTTTTTCGCAATATAAGCATCTACAATTTCATCGCTTAACACGGTAAAATTTTGGCTGCGTGGTAAATCAGCAATGTTACCTGCGGCTACTTTTGTCGATAAGTGCCGCAATCTCTTTATCCGCAGGTGAAACGATTTGACCACCGCCGTTTGCTTTTACCTAAGTAAACTTTATAGCCGTTATCCTCCAGGTGGATTGTGGCTTGCCGTTACCATTACACCCGCAGTGGTATCGAAGTATTGGATTGCATAGGCTAACACTGGGGTTGGTAATTTGCGTGGAAGTAAGTAGGCTTTAATGCCTGCACCCGCCATAATTTTCTGCAGTATCGTGTGCAAACACATCAGAATTTTTACGACCATCGTAGCCAATCACAATAGACGGCTCTTTATCGCAGCCTTTTAAGTATTCCACTAAACCACCTGCCGCTTGTGCCACTAATGCACGGTTCATCCCCATTGAGCCTGCTTGCAAACGACCACGCAAGCCTGCTGTGCCAAATTGTAAGCGACCATTAAAACGGTTTGCTAATTCTGCTTGTGCATCCGCTTTTCCTGCTTTTGCCTCCGCAATTAGTTGCTCTAACTCCGCACGAGTTTCTTGATCTGGGTCTTGATTTAACCAGTTTTGAGCTGTAGTGAAAAAGTGTCTCCATAACAAATCCTCTGTAATTTGATTGTGAATAAATACCTCAGATAGATTAGCTGAAAAAGCGGTTGGATTGACACGATTTTTTTGCAAAATTCTATTGGTTTTTTTGATAAAGATAAAAAGAATGGAAAAAAACGAAAACGATTGGGAAGAAAAAACAGCCCCAATGGGGCTGTTATAGATTAACTAAAAAGTAGCGTTTAGGAATTATAAACCCACAATCTTCCAGCGATTGTGTGAAATACCTTCCACTTTACCTTTTTCACGTTAGAGATGTAATCGATCATCATATTTTTGGATCGTGCCTTTCTCTTGACCCATTGCCACTTTAGATTCCCAAAGGGTTGGTATTTGCTGACCTTCCCAAATCCCGCCTTTTTGGTCATTTGACCGAAGCGGTAAGAGTTCATACCAAGTTTGATTTTCATATCATCAGTTACAGGAGTACCATCGGCAGAGTTTCAGATCGACGATTTTTCTCACCACTTGGTTTGCGTAAGTCGATGTTGTAGCTTACGCCCCGAAAAATATCAAACGTCACATATTTCGATTTTTACGCTCTGCATTGTAACGGTATTCAGTATCACCTGGTTGAATGGTGTCGAAGTAGTTAGCAGACCAGTTCATGTACTCTTTAAGCTGTTTGCCTGTGACTTCATAAACGGCCACATCGCCACCTGCATAGCGGTAGTTAAAGATGATATCTTTTTCTTAATGTCGCCTTTTATCCATACGTGCTTTTTCGTGATCGAAAGCGAAAGAAACCACATCTGCTTTACTGTAATAGCGTTCAACATCGGTAATCAATGAAGATAAACCCTGTGTCTTGTAAGAAACTCACGGAAACGCCATGTTTGCGTTCTTGTGGCACCATATCGGTTGCACTTTGACCAATGGTCACGTTGTTCAAGCGACGTAGTTCTTCATGGTATGGTTTGTAGATTTCCACGATTTCAGGATCCGCTTCGTAATCTTTCACAGGCACGGTTTTCGCGGTTTTTGAAAGCAGTTTCACTTTGCCGTCTTTGTCTACATCAAAGGTTAAATCCACTTCAGAAACCACCGTGCCGTAGCGGTGAGGTTCAGTAACCACAGTGTCTTTGATAGTTTCAGAAGAAACATTTTTGTGCATATGCCCTGCAATGATCACATCAATGCCTTCCACGTTATTGACTAAATCTGCCACGCCTGTGTCTGGAATATTGTTTTTCGTTTTTCAATCCCCATATGAGCTAGCACCACAATCGCATCCACGCCTTTTTCTTTTAAGGCTTTAATTTGTGCTTTCGCTTCCTCGCTTGGCGAGCTGAACTTCATATTTTTAAGATGACCTGTGTCTTCTTCAAATTTTGCCGACATTGGGGTGGTTAAACCGATAATCCCTAATTTTACGCCATCTTTTTCGATGATCGTGGTCGGCTCAATATAGCGTTTTACCATCCTTATGATAGAAATTTGCGGTTAATTGCTTCGCTTTCATATCTTTTAGGATTTCATCTAACGCGGTCATACCGAAGTTAAATTCGTGGTTGCCGAGAATGAAAATGTCGTAATTCATTGCATTCAACACCTTCGGCACGGGGTTGTCTTTGTAGTATTTTTCGGTTTTAGCAAATACTTCCACTTGGTTATCTTGAATCGCATCACCAATATCCACCAAAAATTAAATCTGGGTGAGATTTACGCACTTCTTTTTACATAGGTCGCGATTTGTGCATAAGAGCCTGATTTGTCCTCTACGTCCGCACCGTAAGACTACGGCACAATACGACCGTGAACATCTGAGGTGCCTAAAAATTTAACGTTTACTTCTTTTGCCACGGCAACAGAAATTGCAGAAAGTGCAAAAAGGGTTGTCAGTAGTTTTTCATAAAAATCCTATTGAGGGGTTGGTGGTGAATATCACAATAAAAATCCCCCTCTTTAGAAAAAGAGGAGGTAGGGGAGATTTGATAACGATGTTCAATTCTCAGATGAACTCCGTTTTCATTTCTGCCAAATCTCCCCCTGCCGCTCTTTGCTAAAGAGGGGGTATTAAAAGACAGCATCTCAATCAGCGGTTCAAATTGAGCCACAGAACGCAAATCCAACCAAAAATTTTTATCGGCAAAACGCTCAATAATCGGAGTTGGTAATTGTTTAAACTGTTGCTCTAATGCTAATAAATCGCTCTGTTTTTCACTCTTGATTGTAACAGCAACAGAGGGAGTTTTTCCGTTGGCAAAGCCCCACTGCCAATCTGGGCAAGGCTTGGTTCAACTTGCAAAATATAGCGTGAATTTAACCGCTTGCCTAATACTTCTTTTGAGCTTTTCTGCTCGGATTTTCAGCAAATCAACCGATTGCGTGAGCAAATTCAAAGTCGGTAAAGTTTCAGACAATTTTTCAGGTAAAAGATATTGGCGAAGGGTCGCCTCCAACGCCGATAAAATCACTTTATCGCAACGCAACACACGCTTAAGTGGATGAGTTTGCAGTTCCTCAATCCATTCTTTTTTGCCGACAATAATGCCCGCTTGCGGCCCACACAAGAGCTTATCGCCCGAGAAGGAAACCAAATCCACGCCCGCTGCGACTTTCTGTTGCACCATCGGCTCGGCAGGTAAACCAAGCGATGTCATATCGGTCAGTGAGCCACTGCCTAAATCGCTTATTACTGGCAAGCCAAACTCTTTTCCAAGTGCGACTAATTCTTCTTCTGGCACGGAACTGGTAAAGCCCTCAATATGATAATTGCTGGTGTGCACCTTCATCAAAAAGGCGGTGTTTTCATTGATTGCGTTGCGATAATCTTTTAAGATGTGTGCGGTTGGTCGTGCCGATTTCCACTAGCTTACACCCTGCCTGCAACATAATATCGGGAATGCGAAATGCCCCACCAATTTCGACCAATTCCCCTTGAGACAATCACTCTTTATCTTTAGCGAAAGTTGCCAATATCAGCAACACCGCCGCCGCATTGTTATTTACCACGCAAGCCGCTTCTGCTCCTGTGATTTTGGCAACCAGCTCAGAAATATAGAGATCACGATGCGATCTTCTACCTTCATCAATATCAAACTCCAATGCCACATTATTTTGCATCGCACAGGTTGTTGCTTGAATTGCCGCTTCGACCATAATCCCGCCCCAAATTCGTATGCAACACCGTGCCCGTTAAGTTAAACACTGAGGCGAAGTTGCACCGATTGCAATTGGGAAAGGGAATGGAAAAAGCTGTGCAAAAAGCGTGGTTTCATTGGTCAAAAATCGGGCAAGGAATGATGATGTAGGATGTGAGAGCAGCCTGTTCAATCAATAAACGTAGCTGCTCGACCACGGCTTGATGTCCAAATTGTTGAATAAAATCGACCGCTTGTGGCTGTTTGAGTAGCTTATCGACCGACGGGATTTTGACGAAATAAATGTTGCATAGCCAAGAATTGAGAAATCTAAACGTTGGATAATTCTAATAAATAAAGTAGAATATAGCTACTTTAAACGGAAGGTCGTCATCTCTGGTGAGGTGGCAGGACTTCAAATCCTGTTGGAGGACGCCAGCGTTCTCGGGTGGGTTCGACTCCCATGACCTTCCGCCAAATGCTTTTTCAAGTCTCATTTCTAACCAAATTCACTCGTAGGGACAGGGTTTATCCCTGTCCTTTATTTTATAAGAAAAGGAAGGAATAACTCCCCTTCCCTACGAATATCATTCAAAGGAAAATTTTATGACCCAATCCATTTGCATGTATTGACAGGCAGCACCTTAGGTGGTGCAGAATATGTGCCGATCATCTTGAAAGTTGCTTAACCGCCAAAGGCTTTAATGTTGAACTTTTTAATCACGCAACGCTGGTAGACATTCAATCGCAACCCATTTTAATCATAGTGACTTCAACCCACGGTGCAGGCGAACTACCCTGATAATATCAAGCCTTTGTTTGAAGAACTCGAAAATCAACCGCTTGATTTTAGCCAAATGAAGTTTGGTGTTGTTGGTCTTGGAAGCTCTGATTACGACACCTTCTGTCACGCGGTGGATATTGTTGAAAATACTTTAAAGGCAAAAGGTGCAACACAGATGTGCGACTCGGAACGTATTGATACCGTGACCAATTTCGAACACGATGAAACGGCAGAAAATTGGTTAGAAAGATTTTTAGCGAAGTTGTAAGCGGTCAGATTTTTATTCTTTTTGCAAAAACAAAGCCCTTAGGATTTATATTTTGTAGGCTTTAGAATGGAGAATTAAGAATCAAGATGTTACATCTCAAATGCGATATTCGCTATAAATTATACACTTGAAAACAAGAGTATTTTAATTATATTAATAAGTAAAAATTGAGGAAAAACAATGAAGATAATATCAATATATGTAACTGGAGATCAATAAAAATACTGTTCTTTCTGCTAATGATCTCATGATCATAATAGGACAAAACAATCATGGAAAGTCGAATTTATTATCATCTATCTTATTTTCTTTGGTGAAATAGCCCAAAATCTAGACTTTCATCTAGGCAGTAAGGAATTATATAGTTAGCAGAATTTTGATGAACTAGATCAACAAGATAAAAATAACATTCAAGAAATACCTTACTAAAGAAAAACACAATCAAAGTTAGGAAAAACAGCTTACTATAATGGTAGCTTCGAATATCAAGGATGGATAGAAACTTGTAATGACGATTTTTAAAAGAAGAGAACGTTAGTGCCTATACAAAAAGAGAGGTTGCTATGTCAATACTCATTCTATAAATACTTACCCCCACAATGGCAGAATAAGCAAAACCAGACATAATAAATGCTCCAAATAAAATATATAGAAGAAGAAAGAGAAAATGTTTCATTTGAGTATATATTAGAAAATAAAATTTTCTAGGACTTAAATCTGTTGCTAAAGGAATTTTGGTAGTTTATTTTCTACCAGCTCTTAAAAATGCAAACGAGGATTTTAGTTCTAAAGACAGTAGTATATTCAGTAATTTACTTTCTGAAATGATAAACTTAATGTCAGATAGTAATCCTGAGTGATGAAATCTAAAAGAATAACTTTCATCTTTTATTTTCTTCATTTAATAAATATATTGATGGTAAAGAAAAATAATACAGACCAATACAACTAACAGATTTAGAAGCTGCACTATCTAATGAACTAAAAACCCTTGAATGCGGAATTTGATATAGAGATACTTACACCTGGATATTGAAAGTATTTCTTCAAAACGAGTGCATCGGTTCAAATTAATGATGGAGCAAGAACTCGATATTTCACATAGCGACACGTGGATTACAAAGAGCGGTAACTATTGTTTTATACAATTATTAGCAAAAACAAATTGCTACTGAACAACCGCTATCAACAGATCCTCCTCAAAAATCGCGTTTTATATTTGAAGAGCCAGAATTATACTTCTCTACACCCACAAGCACAAAGAGCACTATTCGACTTCTTTAGTCTCATTTGTCTGAATCAGAAATCATATACTTTGTACCCACTCAAGTGGGCTAATTGATATAAATCAATATAAATCAAATTTACATGAAGAGAAAATAATCATCTAGGGAGCCAAGTTACCCAATGTAATGAGGGATTTATTTGATGGCAATGATAGAGATAACTGAACTTACTCACATTGGATAAATCCAGATAGAAGTGAATTATGCAGAGAAAGTCATTTTGAGTTGCCAGCGTCCAACTGAAAAAGCTTATTATACCTGCACTAGCAGAATAAATACTTTCAACATACTCACACTATTATTGATTGTGCATTCTAAAGATAATATTCCTTTATATATGAAACTCTTTAAACAAATTCGGGATACCTTATGCATTGCCATATAAGGATACAAAGATCATCAAAATACCATTAAGATGTTAAGAATAATGCAGATAAATCATCGGCTAGAATTGAAACGAATTAAATTGTGATTTAGGCAGCACAGTTATTCTACTCACGATATTGAAGAGGAGCTAGGTTATGAAAGCGCGGAAATTCAGGTGAAAGCCTTTTGAAGCATTAAAATATATCAATTCTCCCAACTTTATATTAACCAAAAGAATAGAAGATAAAATAAAGAAAAATATATCAATAAACAAAACCCTCAAACTTCTCCAGTTCTTGCGGGCTTTTCTGCATTCAATCGGTGGGCTAGAAACCCACCCTGCCGGATTACTCTTCTGCATCCATCTCTGCATTTAATAACGCAGCCAAGCTTTTGGGTTGCGTCGTCAAAGACGAACTCAAATTCTTCTTCAATGTCTGCATCAGTAGCAGCTGTTAGTTGGATTTGCAAAAGTTTCTGCAAAATCAACCGCTTGTCCTGTAGCAGCCGCCGCGGCACGTTTTTCTCTGGCACGTGCTCGGTGGTAAGCAAAACCTGTACCCGCTGGGATTAAACGACCCATCGATGACCGTTCTCTTTCAAGCCACGTAATCGTCTTGTTTTACCCGCCACCGCTGCTTCCAGTTAATACGCGTGTAGTTTCTGGAACGATGCTGCTGAGATGAAATGACTCAGTCGCAAGCGATGCTTTTCGTGATACCAGCACCACGCTCACCTCTACCAACGTGGTTTGCCTTCGGCTGCATCGTTTGCGGTTGGCAATCACGCGTGCTACTTCACTTGTTCTCCTTCGAGGAATTCCTGAGTCGTAAGCGTCGGTGATAGCATTGCTTTTACGCAAATAACATTTGGCGAACGACAACTTTCGATGTGTTTATCGTTAATTTTACCCCTTGTAAGCGGTGTAAACTTCTTGTACTTCGTTCACGATGTAAGTTGGTCACCGCGTGTACGCCACGTAAGCGTAAGATATCGTGCGGAGTTTCTGGCAACCATCAGAAATCACGTCACCACGCGTTGTACCATTACTTCACCTTCTTCGAATACGTTGAGTTGACGCCATTTTGGAATCATTTCTTCGTATGCTTCACCCTCTGCAGGAGTGATTACTAAGCGGCGTTTACCTTGGTTTCTTTTACCAAATGAAACGATACCCGAGATTTCCGCAGGATTGCTGGCTCTTCGGTTTACGTGCTTCGAATAAGTCTGCAACGCGTGGAAGACCACCGGTAGTATCTTTCGTACCCACAGATTCTTGTGGAATACGTGCTAATGCTTCACCCACTGCGATTTCTGCACCATCATCAAGCGTTACACCGCTTTACCCGGTAAGAAGTATTGTGCTGGAACATCTGTGCCAGGATTAAGATATCATTACCGTTTGCATCCACTAAGCGTAATGCTGGGCGTAAATCTTTACCCTGCAGTTGCACGCTCACCCACATCTTGTACCACGATGATGATAAACCTGTTAATTCATCCGTTTGACGAGTAACGGTTAAACCATCGACGATGTCGCTGAATTGATGCGACCTCGATACCTCCGAGATAACTGGGCATAGTATGTGGATCCCAGTTCGCTACCACTTCGCCTACTGCCACTGCATCGTCGTCGTGTTTAGAAAGCACTGCACCGTAAGGAACTTTATAGTTCTCTTTGGTACGGCCAAATGTGTCAATCACGGTTAATTCAGTATTACGTGAAGTTAATACCAACTTACCATCTTTTGTTAGTAACGAATTTCGCGTTTGCTAACTTGATCGTACCGTTGTTTTCTTCACTTGTACGCTAGACTCTTTGGCTGCCGCAGATGCCGCACCACCGATGTGGAACGTACGCATGGTTAACTGTGTACCTGGGCTCACCGATTGACTGTGCCGCAATAACACCTACTGCTTCACCTTGGTTGATTATGCCCGCGTGCCAAGTCACGTCCGTAACATTTTCGCACACACACCGAAATCGGTGTCTGAGTTACAACAGAACGTACTGATGCTATCAACAGAGTTCTCATCAATCACATCACACCATTTCTCATCGATTAAGGTGTTACGCGGAATTAATACTTCTTCTGAACCTGGTTTTTAATACATCTTCAGCCGCTACACGACCCAATACTAATTCGCGTAATGGTACTTTTTCATCACCACCCTCAATGTGTGGCGTCATTACGATACCTTCTGAAGTACCACAATCGTCTTCGATGATTACTAAGTCTTGTGCTACGTCTACTAAACGACGAGGTTAAGTAACCAGAGTTCGCAGTTTTCAACGCCGTATCGGCAAGACCTTACGTGCACCGTGGGTTGAAATGAGTACTGAAGAACGTTCAGGCCTTCACGGAAGTTCGCCGTGATTGGAGTTTTCGATGATCGAGCCATCTGGACGTGCCATCAAACCACGCATACCTGCAACTGACGAGATCTGTGCTGCAGAACCACGTGCACCAGAGTCCGCCATCATAAAGATGCTGTTGAATGATGCTTGTTTTTCTGGGCTACCTTCACGGTTAATCACGTCTTCCGTTGAAAGGTTGTCCATCATCGCTTTCGCCACGCGTTCGTCTGCCGCTGCCCAAATATCGATTACTTTGTTATAACGTTCGCCTGCGGTTACAAGACCTGAGTTAAATTGCTCTCGATCTCAGCAACTTCCGCTTCTGCTGCACGGATGATCTCTTCTTTTTGTGCTGGGATCACCATATCGTTGATACCCACTGATGCACCAGAACGTGCCGCATATGCGAAACCTGTGTACATTACTTGGTCAGCAAGTAATACAGACTCTTTCAAGCCTAAACGACGGTAACATTCGTTGATGAGCTTAGAAATCGCTTTTTTACCTAACGTTTGGTTGAATAATTTGTATGGCATACCTTTCGGTGCGATCATCCATAAAATTGCACGACCAACTGTGGTGTCGATTAATGAAGTTTTTGGTTCAAATTCGCCCGCTTCATTTTTCACATATTCAGTAATACGTACTTTAATACGTGAATGTAACTCTGCTTGACCTGTGCGATAAGCTTTTTCCGCCTCACGTGGGTCTAAGAAGTACATTCCTTCGCCTTTACCGTTTACTTTCTCACGAGTCATATAGTACAAACCTAATACAACGTCTTGAGATGGAACGATAATTGGGTCACCACTTGCTGGTGAAAGTACGTTGTTGGTTGACATCATTAACGCACGTGCTTCTAACTGTGCTTCTAACGTTAATGGAACGTGAACCGCCATTTGGTCACCATCGAAGTCCGCGTTGAACGCCGCACAAACAAGTGGGTGTAACTGGATTGCTTTACCTTCGATAAGGATTGGTTCGAACGCCTGAATACCTAAACGGTGAAGTGTTGGTGCACGGTTAAGAAGAATCGGGTGTTCGCGGATAACTTCTGCAAGAATATCCCATACGATCGGCTCTTCACGCTCAACCATTTTCTTCGCAGCTTTAATTGTTGATGCAATGCCACGAGATTCTAATTTTGAGTAAATAAATGGACGGAATAATTCCAATGCCATTTTTTCGGTAAACCACATTGGTGAAGACGTAAGTATGGACCTACGGTAATTACCGAACGACCTGAATAGTCAACACGTTTACCTAACAAGTTCTGGCGGAAACGACCTTGTTTACCTTTGATCATATCGGCAAGAGATTTTAATGGACGTTTGTTTGAACCTGTAATTGCACGACCACGACGACCATTGTCTAACAACGCATCCACAGACTCTTGTAACATACGTTTTTCGTTACGCACGATAATGTCTGGTGCTACTAGGTCTAATAAGCGTTTTAAACGGTTATTACGGTTGATCACACGACGGTATAAATCGTTCAGATCTCGATGTTGCAAAACGACCACCATCAAGTGGTACTAATGGACGTAAATCTGGTGGAAGCACTGGTAACACAGTCATTACCATCCACTCTGGTTTGTTGCCAGATTGTTGGAATGCTTCTAATAATTTTAAGCGTTTCGTGATTTTTTTGCGTTTAGTTTCCGAGTTAGTTTCTTGTAACTCTTCACGCATCATTTCACATTGGTGCTCTAAATCCATATCGCGTAATAACGCCTGGATACCTTCTGCACCCATTTTTCGCATCGAATTCATCACCCCAACGCTCTTCTGCGTCCATGAACTGTTCTTCAGTTAATAACTGACCTTTTTTCTAAATCAGTCATACCTGGTTCTGTTACCACATAGCTTTCGAAATAAAGCACACGTTCAATATCACGCAATGGCATATCTAAAATCAAACCGATACGGGACGGTAATGATTTTAAGAACCAGATATGTGCCACAGGGCAAGCTAATCTGATATGAGCCCATACGATCACGACGAACTTTAGTTTGGGTTACTTCAACGCCACATTTTTCACAAATTACACCGCGATGTTTTTAAGCGTTTGTATTTGCCACATAAACATTCGTAATCTTTTACCGGGCGAAAATACGTGCACAGAAAAGACCATCACGCCTCAGGTTTGAAGGTACGGTAGTTGATGGTTTCTGGTTTTTGACTTCACCAAAAGACCAAGAACGGATCTTATCTGGTGAGGCTAAACCGATTTTAATTACATCAAAAATCATCATTTGATTTTAGATTGTGCTTTTAAAAACTTAACTAAGTCTTTCACTTTTTGCCCCTAGTTTGAGGTTGTTTTGCTTGGCAGGCTTCGCCCACCTTATAAAATTTTTTCGATTGCAAGCGGTTCAATTTGTAAAATTTTTTGCAAATTTGACCGCTTGTTCCAGTCCCCCTCTTCAGTAAAGAGGGGTTAGGGGAGATTTGGCAGAAGTAAAAACGGAGTACATTGGGAAATTTCACATTGCTATCAAATTTCCCTCAGCCTCTCTTTTGCTAAAGAGAGGAGCTTTTCTTTCTCCGTTAACCTCTAATTACGCCTCATCCAACTCCATATCAATCGCTAATGCACGGATTTCTTTGGTGATTACGTTGAACGACTCTGGAATACCTGGTTCCATGTAGTGCGTGCCATCCACGATGTTTTTATACATCTTCGTACGACCGTTCACGTCATCCGATTTCACAGTTAGCATTTCTTGAAGTGTGTAAGCCGCACCATATGCTTCTAATGCCCAAACCTCCATCTCACCGAAACGCTGACCACCGGAATTGTGCTTTACCACCAAGCGGTTGTTGAGTAACAAGACTATAAGAACCTGTTGAACGAGCGTGCATTTTATCATCAACTAAGTGGTTCAATTTGAGATATACATGTAACCTACGGTTTACAGGACGCCTCGAATTTCTCCCTGTGCGACCATCAAATAAGGTAATTTGACCTGATGTTGGTAAGCCGCCAAGCTCTAATAAGCCTTTGATTTCGCTTTCGTGTGCACCATCAAACACTGGTGTTGCAAGCGGTAAACCTTTACGGAGATTTTCAGCTAAACGCATAATCTCTTCATCAGAGAAGGTGCTTAAATCCACTTTTTGTGAACCGTGACCTAAATCATACGCTTTTTGGATATATTCACGTAATTTCGCCACTGATTGTTGCTGTTTAATCATCGCATTGATTTGGTCACCGATACCTTTCGCCGCTAAACCTAAGTGGGTTTCTAAGATCCGACCGATGTTCATACGTGATGGAACGCCCAGAGGGTTCAACACGATTTCCACAGGCTGACCGTTTTTCGTCGTATGGCATACTCTTCAACTGGGTTGATTTTTGAGATAACCCCTTTGTTACCGTGACGACCCGCCATTTTATCCCCTGGTTGGATTTGGGCGTTTCACAGCAAGATATACTTTCACCACTTTTTAACACGCCAGGAGCTAAATCATCGCCTTGAATAATCTTGTTACGTTTCACTTCAAGTTTACGTTCGAACTCTTTGCGTAATTCATCATATTGTTCTGCAAGTTGTTCTAATTGGTTTTGTTTCGCTTCATCTTCAAGCGTTTGTTCTAACCATTTTTCACGGTTTACGCCATCTAATCGTTGCTTCAGCAATGCCACCTTCCACTAAAGGCTACGTACACGTGCGAATAAGCCCGCCTCTAAGATCTCAACCTCTTCGGTTAGTCTTTTTCGCTTCACGAAGCTGCATTTCTTCGATTTCTAATGCAGCGTTTATCTTTTTGTACACCATCACGCGTGAAGACTTGAACATCAATAACCGTACCTGAAAGTGCCATTTGGTACGCGTAATGAAGAGTCTTTTACATCAGATGCTTTCTCACCAAAGATTGCACGTAAAAGTTTTTCTTCTGGCGTTAATTGGGTTTCACCTTTAGGGGTAACTTTACCCACTAAGATATCTCCACCTTTACTTCGCGCACCCACATAAACGATACCTGATTCATCTAGTTTGCTTAATGCAGATTCACCCACGTTTGGAATATCCGCGGTGATTTCTTCCGCACCTAACTTGGTATCACGTGCTACACAAGATAATTCTTGAATGTGGATTGTCGTGAAGCGGTCTTCTTGAACCACACGTTCAGACACTAACATTGAGTCTTCGAAGTTATAACCATTCCAGGCATGAACGCCACGCGAATGTTTTGACCCAACGCTAATTCACCCAAATCTGTTGAAGGACCATCCGCTAAGATCTCACCACGTGCCACTGGTTCGCCTAAGTTCACACAAGGAATTTGATTGATACAAGTGTTTTGGTTTGAACGGGTGTATTTGATTAAGTTGTAAATGTCGATACCCGCTTCGCCTGGGATCGTTTCATCTTCATTTACTTTTCACCACGATACGCGATGCATCAACGTATTGAACGATACCACCACGTTTTTGCAACAACCGCCACACCAGAGTCAAGTGCGATTGGTTTTTCCATACCCGTACCGACTAATGGTTTGTCCGCACGTAATGTTGGAACTGCCTGACGTTGCATGTTCGCCCCATCAACGCACGGTTCGCATCGTCGTGCTCTAGGAACGGAATAAGTGCAGCAGCCACAGACACCACTTGTTGGGTTGAAATATCCATATAGTGAACATCTTCTGGTTTATATAAACCAGATTCGCCTTGTTCACGGCAGGTTACATAAGTATCGGTAAAGCGGAACTCTTCGTCTAAGTTTGAGTTCGCCTGTGCAATAACGTATTTACCTTCTTCAATCGCAGATAAGTACTCAATATCTTCGGTTACTTGACCATTCACCACTTTACGGAATGGGGTTTCTAAGAAGCCATAGTTATTAGTACGTGCATACACAGAAAGTGAGTTGATCAAACCGATGTTTGGACCCTCTGGGGTTTCGATTGGACATAAACGACCATAGTGGGTCGGGTGTACGTCTCGAACCTCAAAGCCTGCACGCTCACGAGTTAAACCGCCTGGGCCAAGTGCAGAGATACGACGTTTGTGTGTTACCTCTGAAAGCGGGTTATTTTGGTCCATAAATTGCGAAAGTTGTGATGAACCAAAGAACTCTTTTACTGCTGCAGAAATTGGTTTCGCATTGATTAAATCTTGTGGGGTAACACCGTCTAAATCGCCTAAAGATAAACGCTCACGCACTGCACGTTCTACACGTACTAAACCAATACGAAATTGGTTTTCTGCCATCTCGCCCACAGAGCGGATACGACGGTTACCTAAGTGATCAATATCGTCTACTTCACCACGACCATTACGGATTTCGATGAGTTTCTTCATCACACCGATGATGTCGTCGTTGCTTAATACGCCTGAATCTTCGCCTTTTGCAATGCCTAACGAGCGGTTGAATTTCATACGACCTACTGCTGATAAGTCATAACGCTCTGTTGAGAAGAACATGTTATCGAATAAGCCTTCTGCAGCCTCTTTTGTTGGTGGCTCGCCTGGACGCATCATACGATAGATTTCCACTAACGCTGATAAACGGTCGTAAGTTGGATCTACACGTAACGTTTCAGAAATATAAGGACCATGGTCTAAATCGTTCGTGAATAATACTTCGATCTCTTTGTAACCTGCCTGTGAAAGGTTCGCTAACATTTCTAAAGAGATTTCCATATTCGCAGGACAGATGATCTCGCCTGTTTCTAAATTCACATAGTCTTTCGCAGACACTTTGCCTACGATGTATTCCACTGGCACATCAATTTTGGTCACGCCTGCTTTCGCTAAATCACGCGTGTGTTTTGCCGTGATACGACGACCTTTTTCTACGTAAACTTTGCCATCTGCTTCAATGTCGAATAACGCTGTTTCACCACGTAAACGTTCAGCCACAAGTTCCATTTTGTAACTTGTTATCGCTTGAAACGGTGAACTTCACTTTTTCGAAGAACATTGAAAGGATTTCTTCCGTTGTATAGCCTAACGCACGAAGAATGATCGTTGCTGGTAATTTACGACGACGGTCGATACGTGCATATAAGTTATCTTTCGGATCGAACTCGAAATCTAACCAAGAACCACGGTAAGGAATAATACGTGCGTTATAAAGCACTTTACCTGAAGAGTGGGTTTTACCTTTGTCAGAATCGAAGAATACGCCCGGACTACGGTGTAATTGTGAAACGATAACACGCTCAGTACCGTTGATGACGAAAAGTACCGTTGTCGGTCATTAATGGGATTTCGCCCATATACACGTTCTGTTCTTTAATATCTTTTACCGTGCCCGCTGCGGCTTCACGGTCAAAAGTCACTAAACGTAATTTTACGCGTAATGGTGCAGCATAGGGTTGTGCCACAGTTTGACATTCACGTACGTCAAAAACAGGCTCACCAGTTCGTAAGAAACGTATTGTAATTCTGTTGCACCGTTGTTGCTCACAATCGAGAATACAGAACGGAATGCCGCTTCTAAACCTTGTTGTCCTTCTGAATCTTGTTGAATAAATTTCTCGTAAGAATCAAGTTGGAGAGTTAATAGATAAGGTACGTTCAGAACTTGTGGACGTTTACCAAAGCTCTTACGAATACGCTTTTTCTCGGAATATGAGTATGCCATTTGTAGATAGCCTCTGATTTTTATGTATTTGGTTGAGATTTCACAATCCACACGAGAAAACTCGGCTGGAAGTGGCATTAAAATAGAGTACGATGTGTCATTTTCCTTTTTCCTCTTTGAGTCAAAAATCACTACGCAAGCGGTTAAAAAGGGAAGGAATTTTGCAAATTCAGCCACTAAAATGACAAAGTTCACCGAATTTTATAGCACAAAAAGGGCTGACGATAATTCGTCAGCCGAAAACTTATGCAAAAATGGTTGAGGATTATAAAAGATTTTTGCTTTTTTGGCAAATTTTTTGAGAAAAATTGAGCAGGATTTCAATCTTCCAAATTTAGAATATATTGATTAGCCGCATCTTCTAATTTCTTAAAATCACAGCTTAATGACACAAAAATGGATTCTGATGCTCCGTCACTTCCTTATAAAACGGTATTGGCAATTTTGTTAATTTTTTCAATTGCTTCTTTATTTGAAAGACAACGATATTGCTTAGTCAATAAATTAGCATAATGCTTATCATACTGGCTAAAATCAATGTTTAACGCAACACCATCAATCAGAGGGATCATATTATTCAGTAATATTACGCCAAGCATTTCAGGCGACTTTTTCTCATAGCTTTTGATAATTTTTAAAGATGACCTTTTCGGCCCGATGTGCATAACTTTCTTTATATGAAGTTAGCTGGAGCTAAATAAACTTTTTACCATTTACCTCTATTGTTATACCGCTAATATAGGGGCTTTTTGATGTTGTGCATTATCATAGTTATTCTGAACCTTATTATCAGCCAACTTTAAGAAATCAATATATTCTTTCTTAACATGTAAAAATCTAATTTTTGACATTTATTATCCTTATAAAAAGAGCAATGGGTAAAATCATTGCTCTTTCTTCGTTACTTTACTTGGGTAGTGAGTCACCCGTTTTATCGTTTCACCTTTAGGGTAGCGAGACACCCGTTTTATCGTTTCACCTTTAACGGTAGTGAGACACCTACTTTTTAAGTACACATTTGGGGTAAAGCACCCTGTAAGAAGATATTATGCCCGCTTAGGAATAAAGTCAAGCATACATCTTCATAAAATCAATTGCATAAGTAAAAACTTACTATTCATTTTTACTTCCTTTATTAGCTTTGTACTGTGTACAACTCAAAATGCTACAAGGAGGGAATATGCAAAATACGGAAAAGTTAATTACATTTTATAGAAACACCCATTTTTGAGAATGGGTGCGATCTTGCCCTGAGCATTCTCGTAGCAGCTTATTTTACAGATCAATCTTCCCACCAAAATCCCGATTTCTTTTTATTATTAGAAAATCCCCAAACATCATCCAATCTAGATGTTTTTCTATTACCAAACATAATCTCTTCAATCTCGCGAGTTCGTCTTTTTACTGGTTTTAGAAGAAGTTTCTGACTTCGTAGATATTGCAGATCCTACAGCTGTACCAATTGCTCCACCCGCTGTACCAATTGCAGCAGTACCACCAGTCATGCCTAATCCACCAACAACTTTTTGCTCCACCACCTAATTTTAGCTAATGCAGCACTTGTCTGAGCTGCTCCACTTAAACTGCTAATTTGAGCACCTGTACTTGCCGCACCTAAAACTCCTGTTTTAGCAAGGGCTGTAGCGACTGCTGGAGCAGCTACTCGTCGCTGCTGCAGCTACTGCTACACCTGCTGCCACTGTTGTTACAGTCGGATTTTCTTTCGCAAAAATCTGAAACAGCATCCGTCGCATCGCTCACTGTTTCAACCGTTGCAGAAATCCCATCACCGACTAGAGATCAACACTTTTTCAATGGTGTTGAGCGTAACATCTAACGCTCCCCATTGTAACATCGCCTACTGTCGAAACTGCACTTTCTACTGTATCTGTCACAAAATCCGTAGCTTCTGAAACAACATCAGAAATAAAACCGAAAAGTCCCATATACCAAATCTCCTATTTAAATAACAAATAAAAAGCTAGCTAATTCATCAATAAATTAGCTTGCCATTTCCTTAATTACCCGTGAGTTCTACGATACCATTTATTGTAATAGTATTCGTAATCTGAATCACGCCCACCTGATTCAATCCAATCATCATATTCAGGGCTATTTTTAAAACTATCTGACATAGCTAACACCTCATAAATTTAATTCATCAATATTGTTTAGTTGTTATGTCGATAACAACTAAAAGAAGTCACTACTTTGAAAAATCAACATTTATTTCTTTTGATGAAGAAAAGGATAATGGATAAAAATTCTTCAATCGCTTAATAAAAAGTACAGAACAAATGGTTAGATTGAGAAAAACTCGTAGCTAAAGTTGAAAGCATTACAAAAATACCTCTAGAAAATGTATCGTGTGCGGATGTGCAAAAATCCACACACATTTTCGCAAACCCTCAGTAAAAATTAACCGCCTACGTGCGTGAACCTTTGTTTCACACACCCTACGAACAAAGTTTTATGTTAATGAATTTTGTGATCCTCCCAATTTTCGCCTTTCTTGCTCGACAAGCGGTCTGATTTCACTCAAAATTGGTAAATTCTTTTTCCGACAAACCACAGGATGTGACGATGGGGAAAACGCCACGAGCTGATTTTAGATTACTTAAAAGAGTATGAAGAGGCAGGTTCGGCAGAACTTTCGCCGAAAGTTTAGGGTATCGATTGAAACTATCCGACGCGATTTAAACAAACTCGCTGACCGACAAGCCTATCGCACGCACGGGGAGCAAATGAGTTTGCAAAGCCAGAATATTGGACAATCTTTTTCTACCCGTAAGAAATCCCATAATGACGGCAAAAACACATTGCCGAGCTAATTCGCGAACAGATTTTTGAAGATGCGGTGATTGTGCTTGATGCCAGCTCAACTGCATGGTACATCGCCCAACGCCTGCCCAATATTCCGTGTAAAATTATCACCAGCTCTATGCGGATAATCCATTCGCTTGCCCATAAACCACATATCGAAACCATTGCCACAGGAGGGGTTTATTCCGGAAAAATATGATGCTTTCTACGTCTCTTTTCCGAGCATCTGTTCTCACGCTTACATATTGATATGGCAATTTTTCTCGTGCACAGGGCATTTTATGAAGGAGCAATTTGGGAATCTAACCAACTTAATTTGCCATTTAAACGTAAAGTACTTTGCAATGAGCAAGCAAAATTTCTTGGTTGCCGATCACCCAAAATTGAACGAAAAGATGTGTTCAGACTTTGTAAATTGACGAAATTCGATAAACTGTTCACTGACGAGACCGATTGCTGATGAGTTGTTATCGCAGTATCAAAACTGCGTAGAAGTAATTTGGTAATTTGCAAAGAAAACCGACCGCTTGGTCGGTGTTTTTATGCCCTAAAATCGTTATAAGAAAAACGAACTTACTTGGAACAATTTTTCAATTTCACTCACGTGTTTTTATCGTTGACGAAACAAAATTACGCGGTCTTCGGCTTGTATTTCAGTGGATTTGTGGGCAATCATCACCTGACTATCTCGCACAATTGCCCCAACAATCGCTCCCTTGCGGAAGCTTAAGCCTCGTACTTTTTCTCCCTACCACTTTGGAAGACTCCTCATCACCGTGGGCAACCACTTCAACCCTTCAGCTAAACCTTGTTTGAGCGAAACCACTTTCACAATATCGCCTTTGCGAACATAGCTAGAAAGTGCAGAAATAGTCGATTGCTGTGGCGACATCGCAATATCAATCGTCCCACCTTGAATTAAGTGCAAATAAGACATCCGTTGCACTAACACAATCGCTTTTTCGCCCCTAAACGTTTTGCCAACAGTGCCGCCATGATATTGGCTTCATCGTCGCTGGTTAAGGCAAGGAAAAGATCGATATTTTCGATATGCTCTTCAAAAAGCAACTCTTGATCCGACGCATCGCCTTGTAACACAAGGGCTTTTTCTAGCTTAGTTGAAAGTACTTCAGCTTTTTCACGGCTTCGCTCAATGATTTTCACGCTGCACTGATTTTCTAAATCTTTTGCTAACCCTAATCCGATTGAGCCACCACCTCACAATCATCACTCGTTTATGCGGACGCTCCAAACGTTGCAGCTCGCTCATAATCGCCTTTGATGTTTTGCGTTTCACAGATAAAAGAAAATTTCATCACCCTGCTTCGATAATAGTCGAACCTTGCGGAATAATGGCACGATCTTGTCTGAAAATTGCCACAATACGGGCTTCAATATAAGGTAGATGATCGTGCAGGGCAGAAATTGGGTAGCCGACCAAAGGCCCACCGTAATAGGCTTTTAGTGCTAACAAGGCTGACCAAATCATCGGCAAAATGTGCCACTTGCAACGCCCCAGGATAGTTAATCAGACGTAAAATATCCTTTTGCACCAACAATTTCAGGTGCAATCACGTGGTCTATCGGTAAATTATCGTTGCCGAACAGATGTTCACGCTCACGCACATAATCGCTGTTACGAATCCGTACAATCTTAGTCGGCACTTTGAACAAGCTATACGCGACTTGACTGGCGATCATATTGATTTCATCACTATCGGTCACCGCCACCAACATATCTGCATCGTTCGCTCCCCGCCTGTCGCAAAATACGAGGCGATGCCCCATTGCCTTTTAGCACGCGTAAATCGTGCTTTTCCTGCAATTTATCAAGCAAATCTTGGCGATCATCAATCAGCGTGATGTCGTTTTCGTCATTGGAAAGCGAGGCTGCCAGCGTCGAGCCCACCTGCCCCGCTCCGAGGATGATTATTTTCATAATGATTTTTTATTTTTATTGTATTACCCTCATTTGCGTAGGGATGGGGTTTATCCCGCCCCTACGCAAAACAAGATTGCTACGAATTATATTGTGCTTATAAACCCACTTTTTCTCAACTCGCATAAAAGAACCCATCTCCGCCATTCGGTTGTGGGAAGAATTGTTTTCGGTCACTTTTTCACCGTGAAAATCCATCTCTACCGCTTCGGCATCTGGGTGATTTTTGCAAGAATTGCTCAATTTGTAGGGTGATTTTTCCTCTGGCAGAATCGAACATGTCGCATAAAAGCAAAATGCCGTTTGGTTTTAATCTTGCCCAAAGTGCTTCTAAAATCTTGGCTTGTAAATTGGCAAGCTCGGCAATATCCGCCTCTTTACGAAGCCATTTTAATATCAGGGTGGCGACGAATCACGCCCGTTGCGGAACAAGGCGCATCCAGCAAAATACGGTCGAACATCCCCCTTTTCAAGCCAGGTATCAGGCTGGCTCGCATCGCCACAAATCACAGTTGCGGATTGATTGAGGCGCGCTAAGTTTTTCACGCACACGTTTCCAAGCGATTTTCTTCAATATCCAACGCAAAAAACGACCGCTTGTGGCGCTTTTTCAGAATATGCGTGGTTTTACCACCAGGAGCGGCACAAGCATCTAAAAATCGTTTCATTATTTTGAGCATCCAACAATTCTGCCGACCATTGTGCGTGAGCATCTTGCACCGTCGCCCAGCCTTGTTCGAAATTCGGCAACTGAGCCACAGGCACGGGGCGTTCGAGCAGAATCGCACAGTCTGGCACACAAGCGGTCGAATTTTCGGTTTGATTTGCTAAATCGCCTAGCAATACTGCGTAATCTTTTGGCTGAATATGCTGCACGTTGGCTCGAACCCACATCGGCGGACGCTGATTATTCGCCTCGACAATCTCGCGCCAATGCGGATAGGCTTTTTGATCTTGTTCACAAACCATTCGGGGTGCAACGTCTGCCAATGTTTATCGACGACTGCGAGAATTTGCTCTTGCTCACGTAAAAAACGACGAAGTACGCCATTGGTCAGAGCACGGAAGCTATCGAGTTTCAACGTTTTAGTCGCATTCACCACTTCATCCACTACCGCATGAGCAGGCACACGCATATAAAGCAGTTGATACAACCCAACCAACAGCAGGCAATGCACCAAGCGGGTTTTGCCCTTAAGCGGTTTCGCCACCAACTGCTTGATAATATTTTCCAAGCGAGGCAATACGCGACACACGCCAAAGGTGATCTCTTGTACTAACGGCAGATCTTTAGGATCAAGCTGATTTTTGCGCTTCAGGAATCAGGCTTGAAAGTGATTTGCCCTGATCCAACACCTCTAATAAAATTTGTGCGGAAACCGCACGGGGGAATTTTTTTTTCATCATATATTTTTCTAAGAACATTCCCCCTCTTTAGCAAAGAGGGGTAATATTAAAACTCTCCGCATCCCTCAACAGATGCACGTTGCCTTTACGGCGGAGGAAGCCTAGTGCGATCAGAAAATATTCCATCAACTGCACGGTAAGTTTGCGTCCATATTGCAATTCGTCGCGTAATTGATTCACGAAATTTCGCCGTGCGCTTGCACGAAAGCTTTGATCCAGCTTGCGAATTGTTGGATTTGTTCAGCGAGCAAAAACGGTCTTTCACAATCGGCACGGCATAGCCCTAGTTTCCCTGCTTTTGAGAGCAAGTTTCGCGTATCCGTTTCATCGAGGCTAAGTTCAGTTGCGATTTCTGCACCCAAAGGGCTTGATTGGTGGCTTCAAAAAGCGGTCGAATTTGTTGCCAAATTTGCACTCTCTATCAGAAAAACTCAATGCGATGCTCAGGCAGATGCACCCAACCGCGCGTTTGAGCCAGCACGCCTTCCGCCACTAATTCATCCAGCCACTGCAACGCTAAAACCCTCAGGCTGTTCAAGCACCGCCATTCGGTAAAGACGTGCTTTGGAAAGCCCCAGTTGGTCTTGATGGTTGGTGTGATATTCCGTCAATTTTTCCACCATTCTTTGCTGGATGTGTTGCTTAAATTTGCAGGAGAAAAATCCACTTATCATAAACTATCGCATCTGTATTTTTCAGGTAATTGGCTAGCAAAACGCTGTTCTGCCCAAAGCAAGAAATCCAACGTCAAAGCACGATTTTTGCAACATCAACGCCAGACGAGCAGTAAAATCATCGCAAGCGGTTGTTTTTGCCAATTCATTGACAAAAAGCAAGACGAGCTTCACTACGTTTATGGCGTTTAGGCGAATGAATCTCCAACACCTCCGCACTGCCAAGCGTTTGACGGTCATCACCGTTGCGAATAATAAATCTGTCGTTTACCGCAATGTGCAACGGCTCATCTAGCAAAATTTCTGCAAAATAATCGCCATTTTCAACCGCTTGTTTAGCGTTGAGCAAGCTCACTTTGCCTGTTACGTGCGAGGCAAAATGGTAAAGATGGGCGACGGTGCTCTCTTTTAACGGCTGAATCACGTTGAACCGCACAGTAATGCGGTCAGTCGCAAAATGTGGAACGAGTTCGGTAATCCAATCGCCACGCTGCACCTGCTCTTTTCCACGTTCGCAATGTTGAGTGCTAATCGTTGTCCCGCTAAACCAATTTCTGACGGGCTATTTTGGGCGTGAATGCCTTTTTACACGCACTTTTTGGACCGCTTGAGAGATAAAATTCCGAGCCTATTTTGACCTGCCCGCAACGGCTGTACCCGTAACCACCAAGCCCGCACCTTTCACGTGTAAACACGCGGTCAATCGCATAGCGGAACGGTTTGTCGATCGCACTTTTAGCTTGTGCATTAAGGGCAATCAGATAATTTTTTTAACGCTTCAATGCCCCTGCCCTGTATGTGCCGAAGTCACAAAAATAGAGTGCTTCCGCTAAGAAAGGATAACGTCTTTGAATGTAGTGAATTAGCTGTTCGATTTGACTTGTTTCCGCACGATCTACTTTTAGTAATCACCAGCATAATGTGCGAAAAAAACGGAGCAATTTCAGAATCTCAAGATGCTCTTCGGTTTGCGGCTTAATGCCTTCTTCGGCAGAAATTACCAATAACGCGTGCTGAATGCCGCCCACGCCTGCCAACATATTCGATAGAAAACGTTGGTGACCAGGGCACGTCAATAAAACCAAGCACATCAGGCTTGCCTTTGCTGATTGGTGATTGGCAAATAGGCGTAGCCTAAATCAATGGTCAACCCACGTTTTTCTCTTCAGGTAAGTGTGCCGTGTTTGTGCCCGTTAAGGCTTGCAATAGTGCAGTTTTGCCGTGATCGACGTGACCTGCGGTAACAACAATCATCTTATTCCCTTGCTGAATTTCTGTATTTATTGTGGGCAATCATACCACACCCCGCCTTTTTTTACGCTAAAATAGCCTTATTTTTGCCGATAAATTTATTCATAATTTTTAATAGGAAAAACAATGCGTACAAGTCAATATTTATTCTCTACTCTTAAAGAAACGCCAAATGATGCTCAGGTAGTGAGCCACCAATTAATGTTGCGTGCAGGTATGATTCGCCCAATGGCATCAGGTTTATATAACTGGTTACCGACGGGTATTCGTGTATTGAAAAAAGTGGAAAAATATTATTCGCGAAGAGATGAACAAAGGTGGTGCAATCGAGGTGTTAATGCCAGTGGTACAACCCTGCGGAATTATGGGCAGGAGTCTGGTCGTTGGGATCAATATGGTCCAGAGCTTCTTCGTTTTGAAGATCGTGGAAACCGTAACTTTGTACTTGGGCCAACTCACGAGGAAGTGATTACAGATTTAGTCCGCCGAGAAGTTTCTTCATACAAACAACTTCCACTTAATTTATACCAAATTCAAACTAAATTCCGTGATGAAGTGCGTCCCACGTTTTGGTAGTGATGCGTTCGCGTGAATTTATTATGAAAGATGCGTACTCTTTCCATACTACCCAAGAAAGTTTGCAAGAAACCTATGATGTGATGTATCAAGTTTACAGTAACATTTTTAACCGTTTGAGGCTTAGATTTCCGTGCAGTGCAAGCGGATACTGGGTTCTATCGGTGGTTCAGCTTCTCACGAGTTCCAAGTGTTAGCTTCAAGCGGTGAAGATGATGTTGTGTTCTCAACAGAATCGGATTTTGCGGCAAATATCGAGTTGGCAGAAGCAATTGCTGTAGGCGAACGCCAAGCACCAACGGCGGAAATGGACATTGGTAGATACACCAAATGCGAAAAACCATTGCGGAGTTAGTAGAACAATTCAATCTGCCGATTGAAAAAAACCATGAAAACCTTATTGTGAAAGGTGCTGACGAAAAATCAACCGCTTGTTGCCTTGATTATTCGTGGCGATCACGAATTAAAACGAAATCAAAGCACAAAAACACCGTTAGTAGCAGATCCCCTTGAGTTTGCGGACGAAAGCTGAAATTAAAGCAAAAATTGGTGCGCGCGTCGGGATCATTGGGCGCGGTAAATCTTAATATTCCTGCAATTATTGACCGCACTGTGGCATTAATGTCTGATTTTCAGTTGTGGTGCGAATATCGATGGAAAACATTACTTCAACGTGAAACTGGGGAACGCGATGTAGCAATGCCAGAAGTATTTGATTTACGTAATGTAGTGGAAGGTGATCCCAAGTCCCAGATGGTAAAGGCACGCTTCAAATCAAACGTGGTATTGAAGTGGGGCATATTTTTCCAACTTGGTAAAAATACTCTGAAGCAATGAAAGCGACCGTTCAAGGCGAAGACGGTAAAACCTCTTGTGATGACAATGGGTTGTTATGGTATCGGCGTAACTCGTGTGGTGGCTTCAGCGATTGAGCAACACCACGATGAACGCGGTATCATCTGGCCTTCAGATGAAATTGCCCCATTTACTGTGGCGATTGTGCCGATGAATATGCACAAATCTGAAAACCGTGCAAAAATATGCTGAAGATCTTTACCGCACTTTACAATCACAAGGCGTAGACGTGATTTTTGATGATCGTAAAGAACGCCCAGGCGTGATGTTTCGCCGATATGGAACTTATCGGCGTACCGCATATGGTGGTAATCGGCGAGAAAAAAACCTGAGACAATGGCGAAATTGAATACAAAAACCGCCGCACAGGCGAAAAACAGATGATTGCGAAAGAGCAGTTGTTAGCGTTTTTGAAAGAAAATGTGAAGGCGTAATACTACTTCAATGCAAAGAATCCAATGGCTAGGGTAATCCCTAGCCATTTTTATACTTGCAAGCGGTCAGAATTTCATTATAATTCACAAAGTTTTGAATCGAAACTTAATGGTTTATAAATTATGTCAAAACGAAATACGCAACAACGCCGTCAGCTGATTGTTTCTATGCTGATGGAGCAGAATGAATTAAGCGTTGATTACCTTGCTCAGTTTTTTGATACCTCAGAAGTCACCATTCGCAAGGATTTACGGGTGTTAGAAGAAGGCGGTTTTTTATTACGTCGCTATGGTGGAGCAATCAAGATACCATCGGAATTGATGGAAGAAGAAAACAACGAAGAACAGCTTTCGAAACAAAAGTTAGCTATTGCCAAAGCGGCTTGTGAAATTATTTCTGATCACAATCGCATCATTATTGATAGTGGCAGCACCACTGGGGCGTTGGTAAAAGCCTTGAACCAAAAAGGCTTGGTAATTATGACCAATTCTCTTTCACTTGCCAGCGAACTAACGACCTTGGAATGTGAACCGACAGTGTTAATGACAGGTGGAACTTGGGACTCACGTTCGGAATCCTTTCAAGGCAAAGTGGCAGAAAATGCCCTTCGTTCTTATGATTTTTGACCAGCTTTTTATTGGGGCTGATGGATTAGATTTAGAACGCGGCACAACGACATTCAATGAGTTAGTCAGGTTAAGCCAAGTGATGGCAGAAGTAAGCCGTGAAGTAATTGTGTTAATCGAATCACAAAAGATCGGAAGAAAAATGCCCAATGTGGAACTTGATTGGTCGAAGATTGACAAAATCATCACTGATAGCCAATTAAGTTACGAAACGAAAGTTTTGATTGAACAAAACGGCGTAGAAGTGATTGTGGCGAAATAGTACTTATTTTTATCGTGTATTTTCTCCGTTAATTACTACTGCCAAATCTCCCTACCCCTCTTTTGCTAAAGAGGGAGATTATATCTAAAGGCATTTTTAATATCACTTGAGATATTCACTTATCTAAAAGTGTTTCGATATTAGTTTTAGGTTTGAATAGGTTCCCCTCTTTATCAAAGAGGGTAGGGGAGATTGGCAGAAAAACGAAGAAATCTATAAATTTAAACTCAAATTAAAACAAACATTAGGAAATAAAATTTATGTGTGGAATTGTCGGTGCGGTAGCACAACGTGATGTAGCAGCAATTTTAGTCGATGGATTACACCGCTTAGAGTATCGTGGTTACGACTCTGCGGGCGTTGCCGTATTAGGTGCAGATAAACAAATGAATATTTTACGTCGCGTGGGTAAAGTAAAAGCCTTAGATGATGCATTAGAAGCTAAACCATTATTAGGTGGAACAGGGATAGCACACACCCGCTGGGCAACCCACGGTGAACCATCTGAAGCCAATGCACACCCTCACCGCTCAGGCAAAAATTGCGGTGGTTCACAACGGTATTATCGAAAACTACGAAGAGTTGCGTGCAGAGTTACAAGCACGCGGTTATGTGTTCCAATCACAAACTGACACCGAAGTGATCGCCCATTTAGTGGAATGGGAATTCCGCACATCAAATTCATTATTAGAAGCAGTACAAAAAACCGTGAAACAACTTCGCGGTGCATACGGTACCGTAGTATTAAATGAAGAAGAACCAGAGCATTTAATCGTAGCACGTTCAGGTTCTCCATTAGTTATCGGTTACGGCATCGATGAAAACTTCCTCGCTTCTGATCCGCTTGCACTATTAAGTGTAACCCGCCGTTTTGCTTACTTAGAAGAAGGCGATGTGGCAGAAATCACACGTACTTCAGTTGATATTTACGACCGCGATGGCAACAAAGTAGAACGTGAAATTCACGAAGGCAACTTCGAGCAAGATGCAGCAGATAAAGGACAATATCACCACTATATGCAGAAAGAAATTTTTCGAGCAACCTGTGGCAATTATGAATACCTTAGATGGTCGCATCAAAGAAGGCAAAGTGAATTTAGAAGCTATTGCACCAAATGCTGCGGAAATTTTATCGAAAGTGGAACATATCCAAATCGTCGCGTGTGGTACTTCTTACAACGCAGGTATGGTGGCACGCTATTGGTTAGAATCCATCGCAGGTGTAGCGTGTGATGTAGAAATCGCCTCTGAATTCCGCTACCGCAAATTCGTAACTCGCCCAAATAGCTTGTTAGTGACTATCTCACAATCTGGCGAAACAGCAGATACTTTAGCGGCATTACGCTTGGCAAAAGAGTCAAGTTTTATGGCAGCAATGACGATTTGTAACGTAGCTACCTCATCATTAGTGCGTGAATCCGACTTTGCCTTTTTATGACCCGTGCGGGTGTAGAAGTAGGCGTAGCATCAACTAAAGCTTTCACGACCCAATTAACCTGTTTATTACTTTTAACAGCAGCATTAGGTCGCTTAAAAGGCAATGTTTCAGCGGAGCAAGAAGCGGATATCGTTCACGCATTACAACGTTTGCCAGCGTTAATTGAGGCAGCATTAACGCACGAAAAAGAGATCGAAAAACTCTCTGAAGACTTTTGCAGATAAACAACACAGCTTATTCTTAGGTCGTGGCGAATTCTATCCAATCGCAATGGAATCGGCGTTGAAATTAAAAGAGATTTCATACATTCATGCGGAAGCCTACGCAGCTGGCGAATTAAAACACGGGCCACTCGCATTAATCGACAACGAAATGCCTGTAATTGTCGTTGCCCCTGAAAATGATTTACTTGAAAAAGTGAAATCGAACATTGAAGAAGTGAAAGCACGCGGCGGTCGAATTATTCATCTTCGCCGACCACGATGCAGGCTTGGGCTACAAAACTTTGGTATTCCCGAAAGTTGATGAAGTAACTGCTCAATTTTTCTACACCGTACCACTGCAACTACTCTCATACCATGTTGCGTTAATTAAAGGGACTGATGTGGATCAACCACGTAACCTCGCGAAATCGGTGACGGTTGAGTAATTTAAAAGAATAAAAACAAGCGGTCATTTTCCCAATGCCATTTGCAAAATCGCTGGGAAAAATGACCGCTTTTAATAAGAACTTATTTATTTCGTTCTCGTTCCTGTTTTTAGTTTTTCAAGCTCACGTTTTGCATTATCTCTTGCTTCTTTTCCTGACTCAGAGGATCCAGCAAAAGTCTTATAAACAGCTACACCGCCTTTTCCAAAGTAAAGAAAAGAGGTCAATAAGAAGATCATCACTCGTTTTCATATATCTACCCATATTAGATAATTATGAACGGCATTTTTACACCAGCTCTGATTAGTCCCAGAACCAGTATTAATTGTACGATAGCCGAATTTTTCTTGTAACTCTTGTGCTGTACGAGCTGTTGTACCACATTTAGGGCAAGTATGAGGTAAATTAATTGTACCTGACATAATTTCTTCCTTATAGGTTGTTCTTCAATATGTTTTACTTGTTATGTCAATAACAAGTAAAAGAAAGTATACTTCTTTGGAAAATCAGGCATAAAAACCCTCCAGCATTGCTACTAGAGGGCTTAATATTGATTTGCTGATTAAGCTACTGCTTTCTCAACAACACGAACTAAAGTGTGTGCTTTTTGTTTTTTTGAAACAGGACGACATTCCTTGATTTCAACCACATCACCTAATTTAGCTTCGTTGTTTTTCATCGTGTACGTGTAATTTAGTTGTACGACGGATAAATTTACCGTATAACGGGTGTTTTACCGTACGTTCAATCGCAACAACAAAATGATTTGTCCATTTTGTCGCTGATTACTTTACCTTGTACTGTGCGAATTTTATCAGTCATTACTCACCCGCCTTCTCGGTTAATACAGTTTTAACTTGTGCAATACTACGACGCACTTGTTTTTAACTGGTGGGGTTTTGTTGAAGCTGACCGGTGGCTGCTTGCATACGCAATTTGAATTGTTCACCTAAAAGGTTTACTAACTCAGCATTCAGCTCTTCAACATTTTTTTATTACGTAGTTCTTGAGCTTTCATTACATCACCGTCTTAGTTACAAATGTGGTTTTCATTGGTAATTTCGCTGCCGCTAATGCAAATGCTTGACGTGCGATTTCTTCAGAAACACCATCCATTTCATATAATACTTTACCCGGTTGGATTAAAGCTACCCAGTACTCAACGTTACCTTTACCTTTACCCATACGGACTTCTAATGGTTTTTCAGTAATTGGTTTGTCTGGGAACACACGGATCCAGATTTTACCTTGACGTTTAACTGCACGAGTCATCGCACGACGTGCTGCTTCAATTGACGTGCTGTTAAACGACCACGACCAACTGCTTTTAAACCGAATGTACCGAAGCTCACTTCAGTACCGCCCGCGATACCACGGTTACGGCCTTTGTGTACTTTACGGAATTTTTGTGCGTTTTGGTTGTCAACATTCAGTGATTCTCCTTATTTACGACCTTTGCCACGTGGCGCCTTTTTAGGCTGTGCCGCTGGTTCTTTTTCAGATTCGATCACTGCCGCCATACCACCAAGAATTTCACCTTTGAAGATCCACACTTTAACGCCAATTACGCCGTAAGTTGTATGAGCTTCTGCAGTGTTATAATCGATGTCTGCACGAAGAGTATGTAGAGTACACGACCTTCACGATACCATTCTGAGCGAGCAATTTCTGCACCACCTAAACGACCGCTAACTTCAACTTTGATACCTTTAGCACCTAATTTCATTGCGTTTTGTACTGCACGTTTCATTGCACGGCGGAACATAACACGACGTTCTAGTTGAGAAGCGATGCTATCTGCTACTAATTTCGCATCTAGCTCTGGTTTTTTCACTTCAGCGATGTTGATTTGTGCTGGAACGCCTGCGATTTTCGCTACTGCGTTACGTAATTTTTCAACATCTTCGCCTTTTTACCGATAACGATACCAGGACGAGCTGTGTGAATAGTTACACGAATGCTTTTTGCAGGACGTTCAATAGTGATACGTGATACTGAAGCGTTCGCTAACTCTTTGTTTAAGAATTTACGTACTTTGAAGTCGCCGTCTAAGTTATCAGCGAAATCTTGTGTATTCGCGAACCAAGTAGAGTTCCAAGGTTTAACAATACCAAGGCGAATACCATTAGGGATGTACTTTCTGACCCATTGTTATTCTCCTACTGATTAACGATCTGATACAACCACAGTGATGTGGCTAGTACGTTTTAAAAATACGATCTGCACGACCTTTTTGCACGTGGCATAACACGTTTCATGCTTGGACCTTCATCAACGAAAAATCTTAGCAACTTTAAGATCGTCTACATCTGCACCGTCATTGTGCTCTGCGTTCGCGATAGCTGATTCTAATACTTTCTTCACTAAATCCGCTGCTTTTTGTTAGTGAAAGTTAATATTTCTAATGCTGCAGAAACTTTTTACCGCGAATTAAATCAGCAACTAAGCGAGCTTTTTGGGCAGAAGTACGAGCGTAACGATGTTTAGCAATAGTTTCCATCTTTTACCTCTTATTTCTTAGCTTTCTTATCTGCGGCGTGACCGCGGTATGTACGAGTCGGTGCAAATTCACCAAGTTTATGACCGATCATTTCGTCTGATACATAAACTGGAACGTGCTGACGACCATTATGGACTGCGATGGTCAAACCAATCATTGATGGAATGATCATTGAACGACGGGACCAAGTTTTAATTGGTTTTTTTATCCCCGCTTTCCACCGCCTTCTCTACCTTCTTCAACAAGTGTAGGTCAAGGAAAGGACCTTTCTTGAGAGAACGTGGCATGGGTTATCCTCTTTTTAATGAATAAAATTATTTGCCACGACGGCGTACGATGTATTTATCAGTACGTTTGTTGTGACGAGTTTTTCTTACCTTTGGTTTGAACGCCCCAAGGTGTAACTGGATGTTTACCAAAGTTACGGCCTTCACCACCACCGTGTGGGTGGTCTACTGGGTTCATTGCAGTACCACGAACTGTTGGGCGTACGCCTCTCCAGCGGTTAGCACCTGCTTTACCAAGAACGCGAAGCATATGCTCAGAGTTACCTACTTCACCGATTGTTGCGAAACAATCAGCTAATACTTTACGCATTTCACCTGAACGAAGACGTAAAGTTACACAGTTACCTTCACGTGCAATAATTTGTACGCTAGCACCCGCAGAACGTGCAATTTGACCACCTTTACCGGGTTTTAATTCCACATTGTGTACAGTTGTACCAACTGGGATGTTACGCATAGGTAATGCGTTACCTACTTTAATCGGAGCTGAAGCACCTGCTTGAATCGTATCACCAGCAGATAAACCTTTTGGTGCTAAGATATAACGGCGTTCACCATCTTTATAAAGAACTAACGCGATGTTAGCAGAACGGTTTTGGATCGTATTCTAAACGCTCAACTACCGCAGGGATTTCTAACTTGTTACGTTTGGAAAATCAACTAAACGATAGTGTTGTTTATGACCACCACCGATGTGGCGAGTAGTGATACGACCTAAGTTGTTACGACCACCAGTTTTAGATTTAGTATCTAAAAGTGCTGCGAAAAGGTTTCCCTTTGTGAAGTTCTGCATTAACAACTTTAACTACATGACGACGACCAGCGGAGGTCGGCTTACATTTAACGATAGCCATAGTTTTCTATTCCTCCGAATTACTCTGCCGCACCTTCAACGAAGTCAAGTGATTGACCTTCTTGAAGAGTTACATAAGCTTTTTTTCCAGTCACTACGACGACCTGATTTTTGCACCGTGACGTTTAGTTTTTACCTTTAACAACCACTGTACGTACAGAATCAACTTTAACTTCGAAAAGTGCTTCAACCGCATTTGCAATTTCTACTTTGTTAGCGTCTAATGCAACTTTAAATACGATTGTATTACCTTTTTCAGCGTTGTTTTGTCGCTTTCTCAGAGATATGAGGTGCTTTAAGCACTTTTTAGCAAACGTTCTTGTTGAATCATGCTAGCATCTCCTCAATTTGTTTTTACTGCATCAACAGTTACAAACCACTTTATCAAAAGCGATTAAGCTAACTGGGTCGATTGCTTGAACATCACGAACGTCTACTTTGTATAAGTTACGTGCTGCTAAGAATAGATTTTCATCTAAGTTTGCAGTAATGATTAAAGCGTCAGTTAACGCCATCTCTTTTTAATTTTTGTGCTAAAACTTTTAGTTTTTAGGTGCATCAATTTCGAATTTCTCAACAACCACTAAACGGTCTTGACGAACTAATTCAGAAAGAATGCTTTTGATTGCACCACGGTACATTTTTGTTCACTTTTTTTGGCTGTGATCTTGTGGTTTCGCAGCGAATGTGATACCACCTGAACGCCAGATTGGTGATTTGATGTCACCAGAACGTGCACGACCTGTACCTTTTTGACGCCAAGGTTTTTTTGCCTGAACCAGACACTTCAGCACGAGTTTTTGTGCACGTGAACCTTGACGAGCACCTGCTGCGTAAGCAACAACTACTTGGTGGATTAACGCTTCGTTAAACTCCGTCCGAAGGTAGTTTCAGAAACAGTGAGTGCGTTTGCACCAACAACTTGTAATTCCATCTCTATCTCCTAGACTTATGCTTTTAACTGCTGGTTTAACAATAACATCACTATTAGTCGCACCAGGAACAGCACCTTTAACTAATAATAACTTACGCTCAGCATCTACACGAACAACTTCAAGTGATTGAACAGTTACACGCTCAGCACCTAAGTGTCCAGCCATTTTTGCCTTTAAACACACGACCTGGAGTTTGGTTTTGACCAATAGAACCAAGTACACGATGTGATAAAGAGTTACCGTGTGTAGCATCTTGAGTACGGAAGTTCCAACGTTTAACACCACCTTGAAACCTTTACCTTTAGATGTACCAGTAACATCGACTTTCTTAACATCTGTGAAGATGTCAACATTGATTTCTTGACCTAAAGTGAATTCTTCACCTTCAGTACGAAATTCCCATAAACCGCGACCAGCTTCAACACCTGCTTTCACGAAATGACCTGCTTCTGGCTTAGTTACACGACTAGCTTTTTAGTACCAGTAGTAACTTGAATTGCAGAATAGCCATCGTTTTTCAAGGGTTTTTAACTTGAGTAACACGGTTGGCTTCGATTTCGATAACGGTAACTGGAATAGACACGCCGTCTTCAGTGAAAACGCGGGTCATACCAACTTTACGACCGATTAAACCAATCATTGTAATAACCTCTTAAAAATTCCCAATTAACCTAGACTAATCTGAACATCAACGCCAGCAGCTAGAATCTAAACGCATTAATGCATCAACAGTTTTTCTGTTGGTTCAACAATATCAACTAAACGTTTGTGAGTACGGATTTCATATTGGTCACGCGCATCTTTGTTAACGTGTGGAGAAATCAATACCGTGAAACGTTCTTTACGAGTTGGTAAAGGAATTGGACCACGAACTTGTGCACCAGTACGTTTAGCTGTTTCTACGATCTCCGCTGTTGATTGATCAATTAAACGATGATCAAACGCCTTTAAGCGGATACGGATTCTTTGGTTCTGCATTAGACCAGAGCTCCATTAAAATTTAGCTAATAAAAAACCAAACTACCACTTATCTAAAAGAACAAGGGAGCTCAGTTACACCTATTATAGTTCCAAGATTAGGAACATTATTATGCTGCCAAATTGGCAACACCATTTGATAAATGATTACATCAAACGACTTAACTCGTCTGTCTTCTCGCAAAGATACACGAGAAAAGTGGTTGTATGGTACAGGTAAAATTTGATTTTGGCAACTCTTTTTTCTGCAAATTTGCTAATTTTCTGAACCGCTTTTTAGGCAAAAATTTTTAGCATTTCTTATCATAAACTAGACTATTTTAAAACACCTCAAATTTCTATGTTGTTTTTAAAATATTTTTCTCAAATTTTCGAGCGAGTTCACATTTTTGAAAAATGTAGTTGAAACAATCACACATTCTCAGGTATTTATTAAAAAATTTTTCATTTCACAAAATTATTGATATTTTTAGAGAAAATATGCTTCCAATTCACGCTGTAGAACAACCAATCTCTGCACTTTTTGAGCCTATTACAGGAAAAATTAAGCTAAAACCCATTTTTCTTATTATGGTATTCATACAAATGGTTTTATGATTGCACTATATAAAAATAACACTATTTTTTTATTCGAGCATCTCGCCAATCGAAAACAGAGATTCAACAGCTAGAAGGAACATATGTATTACAAGATCCTGAAGTAGGTCTTAACACAAAAACTTTTTCGCTATTCCCTACCATAGAGCCCTGAATGAAAGTCGTTTTTTCACATTGGGTAAGAAGTATTTTGGAAGAATTATCTGAACAATATAAACAAGAACAAGAGAAACGAAAAACCCAAATTCGATCTTTAACAAATATGAACTTCAAAATGGAGAGAATTTTAAAGAAAATAAATATCAACAATGTAGAACAATTCCAACAAAATGGCTATATCAATACTTTTGTCAAATTAGTTAAACAAGGCTCTGACGGCTCAGATTTAATGTTATTCAAATTACATGGAGCCATTCATCAAAAATCTATTTATCATATTACGCCTGAAGAAAGAATAGAATTACTTAGAGAAGCAAACAAAGCAATGTATGATGCAGGACTTCGCCATAAATTTTATATTCCTAACGAAGAATAAATAGGCATGCTAATTTATTTTGGGAGTTGTACTAGATAACTAGACCAAACTCCCCTTAACTCATTGGTTTATTCTAACCTAAATAGGATTTTTAGTCATTAGCTAGAACATTCCCCAAAAATTATTGTAAAAACGTTAGTTAAAAAGTTCAAAAATAAATCTTATCTTCGTTTACATGCTTGTTTTAAAAAGACATGAAGATTTTTTTAAAAGAACGGAGTGATAAAGGAATGAGAATGGATATTTCCTATAAGCAGTAATGTAAGAGGAGCTTATGCAAGTTTGAAATATGATATGAATTATTTACCTTTGAAAGGCATACTGAAATAAATATCGAAAAAATACGACAAATAGGGCTAGAAGGATTTTTAATAAAAAAGAGTTGCTAATATTTTTGAAAAATAAATATTAACAACTGTTTTGTCCACTATGGCATAGTTTTTGACGAATTAGCAGCTATTTTTGCCTACTATGCCTTTTTATTGATTAAATAACATTGGGCATATTTTTCCATGCCCAAACATACTTAGAGTAATACATTAGACAATGCTAAGCCAAATACTAAGCAGAATGCCATACTTAATAAAACCTGGAAGCATAAAGCTATGATTGAAAAATGTATTTACCGATTTTGGTTGTACCTGTGGTATCAAAGTCAATTGATGCAATAATCGGACCATAGTTAGGCACGAAGAAGTAGCCATTTACTGCTACAAATACCCCAATTAAAACAGGTGCAGGAATACCTAATGCGATACCAAGCGGGAATAATGTTGCCACTGTTGCCCCTTGACTGTTGACTAATACGGAAAGTACGAAAAGTGCGAAAGCAAATGCCCACGGTGCAGTTTCGACTAAACCTTTCACTAAATCTTTCACTTCATCTATATGTGCTTGCATTAAGGTATCGCCCAACCACGCAATACCGAAGATCGTAATCACCGCACGCATACCTGCATGGAAAACGGAGCCTTTAGTAATTTCAGTACTATCTGGTTTACAAGTAAAGATAATTAATGCACCAATTGAAAGCATAATGATTTTCGATAGTGTGTGCCATTCCCATTGGTTTGCCATCAAAAACTGGGCGGAGTGAAGGCACAGCCCCCATTAACACGACAAGCAATGCACCGAATAAGAAGAGTGAAACTGACACTTTTGCCGTTTTGCTCACTTCAATTTCTGTAGAACTTGCGGTTGAGTTAAAGGTATCTGCATATTTTGATCTTTTCAAACGGCGTTGATATTCTGGATCATCTTTGAGCTCTTTGCCCATTCTGTTCACAAATACACACGCCAATAAAAATACCTGCAAGAGTAGATGGAATGGTCACCATCAACACATCACCTAAGTGAATGCCTTGTGGCTCAAGGAATGCCACAACCGCCACAACGGCTGCTGCAATTGGGCTTGCAACAATGGCAAATTGAGAAGCAATTACCGCCATTGAAAGAGGACGCTCTGGGCGAATTCCACCATGACGACTTACTTCAGCAATCACAGGAAGAACCGAATATGCAACGTGTCCTGTTCCCGCCAATACGGTAAACGTCCACGTAACCAGCGGTGCAATAAATGTAATATGTTTCGGATTACGTCGTAAAATATTGGTTGCGATTTTGATCATATAATCCAAACCGCCTGCAGCTTGCATTGCAGCGGCGGCAGAAACTACCGCCATAATCATAAACATTACATCAATCGGCAAACCAGCTGGTTTTAAGCCAAAACCGAAGGAAAGAATGGCAAGCCCCAAGCCACCAAACACACCCAAACCAATCCCGCCCACGCGTGCACCGACTAAGATACAGAGCAACACAATGGCGAATTGCACAAGAAACATTGTAGACATTTGAAAAACTCCGTTGTAATTTAGAGAAAAATCCTCATAATTCGAGATTATAACTGATTAAAAATCGCTAATAATATAGCATAAAAAAATTTAATCTTAATGATTAGATTTTTAATTAAAATCAAAAAAATAGGAAAAAATATGCAGTTTTCAAAAATGCACGGTTTAGGTAACGACTTTATGGTGATCGATGGCGTCACGCAAAACGTGTTTCTCACGCCTGACATCATCCGCCAACTTTCCGACCGTCATCGTGGCATCGGCTTCGACCAACTTCTATTAGTTGAGCCCCCTTACGATCCTGAATTGGACTTTCACTACCGCATTTTTTTAACGCCGATGGCAGCGAAGTTTCCCAATGTGGCAACGGTGCGCGCTGTTTTTGCCCGTTTCGTGACATTAAAAGGCTTAACTAACAAGCCTAATATTCACGTCAGTACTGCTAAAGGCAAAATGGTCTTAAGCCTGAAAGAAGACGGCAAAGTGCGTGTAAATATGGGTGAACCGATTTGGGAACCCGCCCAAGTGCCGTTTACTGCCAATAAATTCGAGAAAAACTACATTCTCCGTACCGACCTACAAACTGTGCTCTGCGGCGTTGTGTCTATGGGCAACCCACATTGTGTATTACAAGTCGAAAAATATTGATACTGCCCCTGTGTTACAACTCGGCCCACTACTTGAAAAACCACGAACGCTTCCCAGAACGAGCTAACATTGGCTTTATGCAAGTGCTCAATCGCAATCATATCAAACTCCGTGTTTTCGAACGTGGTGCGGGCGAAACACGAGCCTGTGGCAGCGGTGCGTGTGGTGCGGTTGCCGTCGGCATTATGCAAGGCATATTAGATAGCAAAGTGCAGGTGGATTTACCCTGGTGGCTCACTTTGGATTGAATGGGAGGGCGTTGGTCACCCGCTTTATATGACAGGTGATGCAACGCATATTTATGATGGGTTTATCAAACTCTAATTAAGGAAATTCTATGTTTAAAAATCATTTTATTTTCGCATTACCATTCATAGTAACCGCTTGCTCTTCCAACAATCAACCAGAAGAGGCATTTGCAGGTCAATTTGCAGATGCAGATTATGTCCTTTCTGACCAAGATGCACAAAAATGGGTGGCAGAAAGCGAACAGGCTCGTCAATGTATTTATCCAAATTTGACCCGTATTCAACAAAAATCATTTTTCAAAAGAAGATAGCTATATCCATGCCCAATATGTTTTCTTCTACCCGCTTGAAAAAGTCATTGGCGAAGAATATGTCAAAATTCTACAATCCGATGAAAAATCCATGGGCTATGCACAATATCAATTCAAAAAAATTTAAAGATAAGCCCACCGAAATCCAACCTCTAACAACCCAGCAATGCGAAACACTGCGAGCACAAGCCCGCGATGATTTAGCGGTCGTTAAAGGGCAATACAAAGTGGCATGGTGGAAGAAACGAAAAACCGCAAGCGACGACAAGAAAAACAGCGATGGCGTTGCCACCAACCAAAATAAATTCTTCTTTGATATTATCAAATGGGGATCAGCGTTGTTGCTCTAATCAGCGAACAGCGAATATTACAAGCGGTGAAATTTGTAAAAGAAATCGGCATTATGTAGCAGTTGCACAAAGATTTAACTGATTGAAAAATACTCAAAATCCCTATTGAAATTTTACTCAATAGGGATTTTTCATTATGTCACAAAAGTTATCCAAGTACGAGTTGATCTCCTCGTTTGCTGTCACTAAAAGAAAAACAAGATGAATTGACTATTCAAGTACAACATCTAACACAAGAAATGAATACTCTAATTCAGCCATATATGCCAAAAAGAACCTAAGCCATCATCTTTAATTACGGTACGATGGGTTGCTCAAGTGTTACGAGAAAATAGACGATGGTTATTTTTGTGGTGAGATAGCAGAAAAAGTCTTAGCACTCACGGGAAATCCGCAATTTGTAGATATTGGAGATAAGCACTATAAAGCGGTTAATCGGATTTTGCTTCGGTTACATAAGCAAGGCATTGTCGAATGTGCAGCAAGGTTTTGGCGGTTAAAACCGATTGAACAAGGGTAAGGAATAACGGTAGAAATACCGCTATTTGTGTTTTAGTCGCCATTTTACATCAGTTACCCCCATCTCTAACCGCTCTACTACGTCTTTTTGTTAGCCAATGCTTTAATGCCCCACGCACGGAAACAGTATGTTGTGGACGGATAATAGGTTCTTGTCCGTCCTTGATTAGAACAATTTCGGTGAGTTCATTGACGGTGAAATAATGATCGGGTTGAGCCTTGAGTACCGCTAACACCATTTGTCTTAATTTACCATTAAATCTGTGCTTGTAAGTGCGGTAAGTATAAAGTTCGGTATCGTATTCATTAGTCAAAGCTTCGGCTTCCATCACTTCTAAAGCATCTTGGAGCTTTTTGATTTTTGTTATCAACCAATTCAAGATGTTCTAATACTTGCTTTCGCTCACGCTGTAAGAGGTCGATTTTCGCCTGAATTTGACTAAGGTAAATTTTCTTTGCCATTACATTATGAGCCTTTCTGCTGGGCGGTGATTACCCTGCCAATAGCCTTGCCAGTCGGTTGTGTTATCCGTTGAAAGGCATTGCTCTAACGTGCTGTTGAACAAGCTAAGGTTATCAACGCGGCGATTATCTTCACGATAAGCACATTCGTTGGCGTAATTATCGAGGTATTTATTGCTGATTTTGTGGTGCGTACCAATAATCATACGTTTAAAACGGCTGAAATAGCTTTCAGCAAGATTGTTTGTGATGCCTTCATCGCTGCAATATTCTTTTTGGTGATTTACACGATGCAAATTGTAGCGAACCATTAACTCGTCATAAGCGGAATTTTCGTCTGCGTGAATGCGACTACCACTTTTAATATAGGCATTGGCGAGCTTATTCACAACTTGGCTATTTTCCGATAAAATCTGAAACGTTAAGGTTTTCTTCGCTCCAATGAAATGCGGATTTTGAGCCGTTTCCGCTTCACTATAACGGTTTCGCATCACCAAAATTGACCGCTTGTTAGGATTAGCATTCGCTTTTAAACGTCTATCGACACGTTCATTTTTCTTATTTTTTTAGGGCGTGGAGCGGAATGGACGTAAGTACCATCAATGTGAATTTCACCCGACAATGGGAAAAGCTGTTTTTGAATTTGCAGACTTTCACGGATTTTGTGTGCAAGCGTGAATGCAGTTTTGTACTGTACGTTTAAATCACGCGAAAGCTGACAAGCAGATAAGCCTTTGGCGGCATTTACGAATAAAAGCGATAGCGTAAAGGTAAGTCTGAATAGACAATTTGCGGTCAGCAAAAATTGTACCTGATGTCACACTAAAAGTATGATGGCAATGTTTGCACCGCCATTGATTGCGGCTGGCAATGCGATAGGCAACGTGTTGTACGCCACATTTCGGACACACCACATTTTCCTCACTTCCCCAACGAATTTGGCATAGCAACGCACGCGCTTCACTATCAGATAGCTGTGCCATCTTGATAGGCGAAAACTTGCGTGACTTACATGAAAGGGAAAAAATGTTGAGGCATATATTGAGATCACACCTTACTTAAACTAAAAATATGAAACATTATTCATACTGATTATGCATAATATATCATAATCATTTACTTTTTGCAATAGGAATATGAAATAATGTGCATATCTGAACGTTTAAAAGCAGATCTTAGAAGCCAAAAAAATATGACCGTTACTGAATTTTCTAACGTAACAGGGATTTCGTATCGTTCCGCAATGAATTACTTAAATGAAGGGCGCGATCCGAATGTGGATGCCTTACTTAAAAATTTATAAGGCTTTTGGGAATAAGCGTAACGTGGCTTTTTAACAGGAAATGGAGAAATGTTCCATAATATAATGAATAAAAATGTTATTTCTGTTTTAGAGGAGAAAGACTTATTATCCAAATATCGTATGCTACCTCCCAATTTAAAGGTTCTTCTATCAAATCTAATATTAGAATAGAGAAAAATAACAATATAAAAATAATTTTATACTGTTATTAATTTTTGTATGGTAAATTTTCTTCTTGATATATAACCTTTGAACTTTTGGCTAGCAATGAATAGAATAAGTGATATTTTCAGATATAATATCCCAATGATGTGCTATTATACTATTTTCATTTAATGGAGTTTTTGGCTATCGTTATTGAACCCTCAATGTGGTATGCACTTGTTAAATTATCGATCAAAAAAACTTCTAATTAAACATACTGGTACAGAATGTTCTTTTAATCTAAATCGTTTTTCTCTTAGTAAGAAACTGTAAAAAACAAAACGGCTTCCATTGATACTTCACATTTTATAGCATCATCTATTTCAAATAAACTAATGGTTTTTCTCCTTTCTCTGTTCTTAAATAGAATGCTTCAGGAAGAACTAATGGAGATTTATTATTAAAATGATCAGCCTTACATTTCCAGTGACGCCATAGCCTCAAAAATGGTTCTATATTATCAATTAATTGACTTGCTGTATTTTCAGGCTTTTAAATATGGTATATCAAAAATCAGTCATCTAAAAAGTCTCAATAATAATTTAAATTTCCTATTAGAAAGATATTTTTTTAGGTGAAAAAGTACCATGTAATAGGAAGTCATTTACTTCATCATCATGAGTATTGAATGTTATCTTACCATCAGGTCTGAACTCTAAATTTAATATAGAAGAAAAAAACTATTACGCCCTTTGACAATGCTTAGATTTATAAACCCCTGAGGGCTAATTGAGTAAGATTTGTAACCATTAATATTTTTTTATATGGATATTTACTTAATATGTTTACAAGAGAATAAAAAAATAACCTTATCTTCCATTTCATCAGTAATGAATTTAACAATCTCAGTAAATTCCTCTAATTTATATTGATGTAAAAAAATTACTCAAAAAAGATTCTTGCTTTATTTTCTTTAGATTAGAATTTAAGTCGTTAATCAAACTTTTATAAAAGTCTGCCCACAAAGAAATATATTCATCTGAAATAACTCTTTTAGAGGGGGCTTCAGTTTTAATACAAAAAATACTGATATTAATATTTAAAAATATTATTTATAGATGGCTCTGAAAATACAAGTCGTAGGAGGCGGTTCTGAAATGCAAGGCGGCATTGCCTCAATATAACGATCAAAAATGTTCTTATTTGGAGCAAACTCGAGATTATTTACTTTCTGACTCATTTTCGTTCAAAAACTCCTCTATACGTTCTTTTTAAATACTTCGCATACCGTCTTGATAAAACGATAGAAGAAAAAAAGATGCTGTATTAGCCTGTTCCATTCCTTTTGATAAATTTCTATGTGTTAAGAAATCTAATATCAAAAACTCCTTGTCAGATGTTGTGCCGGCAGATATTCCATCTGGTAATTTAGGCGCATCTAATCTATCAAACCCTGAATCATTTTTACTCATTTTTTTCTCCTATAAGTATATAATAATACTTGACAACTTATAAAAAAATCTATCATAAAAAGCAATAATTTTTAGATGTTACAAACATTATGCTTAAAAATTATTCTAATTTGAGGTTATGGATATGGATTAATAGCTTTGATGTTTGATATAACGTCTTTTAGCATTTTGATTTCATCATCTTTTTGTTCAAGCAATTTATTCAGTAAACCCTCCTTTTCTCTTGCATGAGAAAGCTCCAACTTCAACCGCTCAATTTCAATCAACATTTGAGTTTCTCCACCACCTTGATAGACCGAGCCTAGCGGCGATTCAATTTGGAAACAGATATTTTGACCATCAGACTGCATCAACTCCACAACATCAATATCAAACACTTGAGCAATTTGCTCTAGTTTATCTAGATATAGTTTTGTTTCGCCGCGTTCAATTTTGGCATAGCCATTTAATGACATATTCAGTTTTTCAGCCATTTGCTCTTGCGACCATGCTTTAGATTCCCTGACTTTTCGGATTTTTTTCGTTCACACTCATCGTATCACCCACTATTAGGGTTAGCTTACCCACAACGAGGGAAGGTAATAGATACTACCTGTTGCTAGTTAATTTATAAGTCAAATTCTATCATAAAACAACTAAATTACACACGCACAAAACCATATCTTCACTCAAATTTAACCTATCAAATTAGGCATTTAAGGACAAATTATGAAAAGAAATCATCTACTTTTATCTTATCGTTGGTTGCTATGTTGCTCACCGTAAAACCGCTGGGCTTGACGTTCATTCTCCCGACTTTCTCAAAACTTACTTAAAGATAGTATGTACATATCCGAAAGACCTGTTTGCAAAAATTTAGTAAGAAACAACAGGAAAAAGCGACAAACCGCAACAAACAGGAGAATAATCATGAATTTTTAACAAATTTGGAAAAATTCATTTTCCCTACTGTTACCACACTTTGCACATTAGATGTTTTATCATCGGTATATAACAATATCTCATCTTATGATATATCTTTCCAAGAATCGGGAAATTTAGAGGAAGAAGGTTTTCCTCGTAATATAAAAAAACTTATGTACTTCAGAAGTAAAAATGATGTCAGCTAATGATATTTTAGGTCGTAGTGAATATATGGACTATATTACTAATAATGAAATTGATTTCAAAAATATGGTACTTTTATTTCCCAGTGTACGATTGTGAGGGTGATGGAGCTTTGCAGCGCAAATCCCAAGAAGCAAAAAGATTATTTTTGAAAAAAATTTTGAATCATTACAACGTGATTATAAAGAATATCTTGAAAAAGCAAAAAATATCTATTTTCAAGTAACTCATATATAGTAAAAATGCTTATCAGTCTTATATTGAATATGACCATAATCTTTACGAGAAAAACAGGAAGGTTAAAGGTGAATTTAGATGATAAATTTTCTTCTTTTATGATTAAAGAGGCTGATAACAAACCTTTTGATAAGCTACAGTTCTATATAGAACCATCTAAAAACAAATAGACTTGATTGATAAGGCACAAAGATCAAAAATTTATAGATTACAAGTAGATTTTAAATTAGATAGCTTAAAAAGATGTAATGAGAAACAAAGGGTGTAATAATTTTCTTAGAGAAGAAAGCACTTGTATAGTAACTAAATTAGTTGATGCCAAACTTAATATTGTAAAGGTTGCAGATCTTGAAGAAGATGATAAGGATATGCCTGCTTATATTTATGAAGATAGACATCATTGGGAACTATTAGATAGCCTGCCTATAAAATGGGAATAATGTTGTAAAAAGGCTAGTCTTATGAAAAGAACAATTTTCTCGTTGCTACTTTCATCAATCTCAACCAGTGCGGTTGCTATACAAAAATAATCTCGATCAGCAAAATTAGATACGGTTTCTCATATTTATGAAAAATAATCGAAGTAAATATCCAGATGAAGAGTTATTTACAAAAAGAGTTTTATGACCTGTTATTTGTAGCAGTTGATATTTATAACCAAATCGTTTCTGATAATGCGGAAGATACGGTAAGTGAATATTGCGAGAGTGCATTTGATTATCTCGTATTTAATGCTGGAAAACCTATATTTAAGATTACTAATGGAGACGTGAATGTTACTTTCAAGAAAAATAAAAATAGAAAGCTAGTTTATAAACTAGAATGTAAAAGGAAATAATTGTTTGGTTTCTGATGTAATTACCGAAAATGGACAGAGCCATAAACAATACATGAAACATTGTATTAAAAACTATAAGAGTCCTTTTTGAATAAAAGCTATTTAACCGTATTTGGGAGTATTCAATATGAAAAAATCACTAACAGCAATACTGCTTGCATTATCATTAACCTCTTGCGCAGAAAGTTGTTGGTGGTCTTAGAGATATTTCGCAAGGTACATTTCTTGATAAGCGTCTAGGCTCAAGTCAACAGGCGACTAATGGTAAATCTTTTTACGATCATGATTTTGTAGAGCTTTTTAGCAATGAATTAAAATCCCATAATATAAAACTGAAACCTAGTCAGGCAGATAAAAATGTAAAAAGTTAATAAAAAGAAACTCTATTTGATTCACTCTGGCATTGTATGTGGAAGCTGTTTACCTAATCCATTACAGATTACTAAAAAAATCACCTTGTGATGTTATAAATAACATATCCTATTAAAAGGAACTCACTATGTTAAAATTTATTATTGTTAATCTATTTAAAGTTATCTATCCATTTATTAGTAGAAAATTCAATTTTTCACCTAAAGTAGATAATCTTGTCAATACGGTATTTAAGACTAATTTTAACAATAGAAGAATCGACATTAAGACTGATAAAGCGACTTTGCTTAAATTGTTTGCTCAAGCTACCTCTAAAGAGGAGGCTGATAAAATAAGAAACGTGTTAAAAAGAGCAAGACAAGAAGAAACAACTTCCAGCTAATTTACTTGCATTAGTTGGAGTTATTGTAATAATAGTGATTCCATTCAATATGAACTCATCAACGGACATTAGAGATGGTTTATATCTGATTGGGGCTATTATTATTGGTCTTTATCTATTTTATATGTCAAAAAGGAAGCAATACTAATGTCAATATTGCTTTCATTACAAGCAAATTATCTGAATATGAGAAACTTGATATACAGCATACAGGCACACATCAAACAAGCACAACCCAATTACGCTATTTAGGTCAAGATCAGTTTTCTCATTACTACACAACAGATGTACATAATACAACCACAGATTTTTTTATGATAGAAAATCTAAATGTCCTTGTTGTGGCTATGAACAGGTTATCAAGGTTCAACGAACAACTAGAACCTGATTATTTACACATAAAATCAACCCCGAAAGGGTTGTTTTACTTGACGAATCCATCATTTAGATTACATTCAAATCTCATTCTTTAGGGAAAAATTCCTCCAAGAATGACTACAATTTGCCAACGAACCATTATTTTAAGCCTCACATTTCCTTACTGGAAGCAAGATGAACTGATAGGCGTAGAACCTTGCATTTGTATCAAGATTCTATTTTAAGTTTGTCGCCATTTTTATTTGAAAAATACACGAGTTTCCTTTGTGGTGTACTTAACGGTATTCGAGGCATAAACGCTTTGAGTCGACTTGAATTTTCAAGTGGACAATTTTTATGTCTAGCGTTTAGCAAATCTCGAATGCCTTGTACTACACAAGGAAATTCACAATGGCTCAACATCACCTATTAGCAAGTAAATCCAAAAATATCGGACTAAAAAGATATTTTCCGTTTAACCGAAAGCGAAGCCTTTCACCCTGCTCAAAAGTAAAACGCTGGGGCAATCCTGATAACATTCGCGATGTTTGTTGTCCGCATTGCGGCATTCGCCACCACGCCTATTTTTCTCGAATCTCGCAAACGCTGGTGTTGCAAACATTGCCAACGTTATTTTTTTATATTACCACCAACACGATTTTTGCTTTTTCACAAGCTCCCTTTGGTTGATATTCTTGCAGCTACATTACTGATGGTAAACAGCTCAAAAGGAATCAGTGCTATTGATATTAGCCGCCATCTCAACATCAATTACAAAACCGCATTCGTGCTTTTGCCATAAGCTGCGTGAAGCTTTTGTTCAAAAACCCGTGATTTACGTCCAATGCAAGGCGAAATTACCGAAGATGGGGCGTGGATTAACTTCACGCTACGCAAGCCTCAACTACCGCAAAAACAACTATAAACAAAGCCAACATGAAAAAGAACGGAAATTTCCCAAATTTAGACCGACTAAACGCTGCATCATTAGTTTAAACCAGCGTTCCGCCAACGATGAACAAATTTGGGGGTCAAACCGCACCATTGTCGCGATGGATTACACCGAAAAGTGCCAACACCGTATTCGTCTTAAATCAACGTTTTTGTTACCGCAGGCAGCGATATTATGTGCGATGAAAATCCAGCCTATAACAACCTTGATTTTTCATTACACACGCTGGTCGGTCAATCATCAAGAAGCCTTTTAGTGCCAAAGGCATAAACAACAACCTTGCTGAATCCTTTTAACGCACGTTTTCGTGATTTGCATCGTGGCGTACATCACAAAACCGATAATAAATACGCCCTGCATTACGCCAATCAAGCGGCATTTATGTCAGACAATCGTAGAAAGTCCAACGGTGAATTATTTTCTGATGTACTTCAACGCTGTTTATGGGTATTACCGCTCAAAGAATGGGTGGGCTACTGGCAAGGGAATCACCGACAAGGTGAGTTAATCGGAATGAAAGCTTTTTGCGCCCGAAGAAATTTCACAAAAATTACTTCAAGCGATTAGAAGAACAGATGAAGTATGATGAAATGCTGTTGGCTGCATAACTTGTAACTGACTTAGATATATTTCATCAGATTTAAATAGAAAGAGATAACTAGCTTACCAAAAATCGCGGTCGAGCAGATTAGCTACGCCCAAATCAGCGGAAAATGGAAAATTTGCGTGAAAAATGATGATGTTGTTAGTAAAATTTCAGAAAATAAATGCCTTTCGCGAGATCATCTCGGAAAGGCATTTAATTTGGAATACGGTTCTAGTCAATTTTTCGGACTTTGTGCAACTGCTACATAATGCCGAAAAGAAATTGCAAAATTTCACCGCTTGTTGTTTCAAAAGGGGGCTAAAAAAATCTTTCTCTACTGACACAAACCACTCGCCACTTTTTCTAGAATAAAAATTCTGGAATATTGCTATCAATTTTGCGGTAGCGATAATTTAGCTTCGGTACAAAAACCTTGCCATTGTAGTTTGTTATGCCAAATGGTGGCGTTAAAACTGTATTCTTTATCTTGGCGTTTTTCATTGGGAAATAGAAATTTTCCGCTTGAAATCACGTTTTACATAACGCACGCTCACGCGGCTCACAAAAATCCTTCATTTCCCACACTGAACCGATATTCACCCCACGGCGAAGCGAAGATTCCGCTTTGTCTTTGCTATGATCAACACTACCTTCCACGCCACCAAATAGCAAACCAATTCGGCTTGGCTTGATAACTTAACGAAAGTGAAATACCGTTTAAGTAACCATTATGACGACGAGCGACAGAAGCATCGGCATAGCGTTTTTGAGTATGCGAAAAAGATCCTGAAATTGCCCAGTAAGCGGTCAATTTCGGCGGAAATCTGCAACTGCCCCGTAATTTTTTTGCTATAACGTGGTGAACCGAGCCAGTTCTGTTCAAAAAAATGGGGAAAAATCCGACCGCTTGCAATGCCGAACGGTAACGATAGCCAAGCGAAGCATAAAGTGATTTTTTTCGCTGTAATCTTGCTTATCCCAATAATGCACGCCACTAAAGCGACCGTTTGCGGTAACAAAATGGTTGCCACCCACATTCAATTCACGGTTCACGCCCACGCCATAACGGAAGCCATGTGCCTTTTTGCGGCAAGGAGTCCGCATCTTTTTAAACCGCAAGCCACCTAACACAATATCTTGCTGAGAAGAGGCGTTATTTACGTTATCCGTTTGAGTATATTGCAGCTCCATATCAGGCTGCCAACTTTGCCGCTCTGCCATCGCCTGAATATAACGTTCGGTAAGTTGCTGCATTTGTGGTGAAAGTTCGGGCTTAGCACGTTCCAACTCCGCTTTTGCTTGGCGATATTGTTTATTCTCAAACAACATCACACCCAAATCAAACCGCGGATAAGCTAACGCTGGCTTCTCGGCTAAAATCTGCTGATAAAGCGAAATTGCCTGTGGATATTCTTTTTTTCCGCCCGCGACATCGCCCCCATTGCATAACGATAAAAGCGTTTTATCATAATTCGTCTGCTGTTGATACAACGGCAGAATCTGCTTCAACAAATGCCATTGCTGTTTTAATACACCATAGTTAATCAACTTCTCGAGCTTGGTTTTAGTGCTGTCTGCATCAGAAAGGGCAAACAAAGGGGCAGGCGGATTTTTCTGTTTTTGGTTGCGTTTTTATTTGTGGTTCAGTCTGTTTGGGCAAAAGTATTGTTTTCAAAGAAAACAGGTTGAGGAGTGTGAAAGGTTTCCGCTTGAACTGCAAGCGGTAGAAAAATAAGAAAGTTTGCGAGTTTTTCATAGTAAATTTATTCATAAGTAAAACATTGTTTTACAATGCAAGACATTCTATCTATAATGATTTGTACTGCATTGTTAGACAACGGAGATAATTATGGCAATGACACAAAAATGCCTCTTTTTAGCTTTCGTTTATCAGAAAATTTAAAACAAGAGGCTTTTTAATGTAATTGAAAAATTACGGTTTCACCCTTCTGCAAGTGTTTAATTTATTCTTAACAGAAATTGCGAATACAAAAACGATTCCAGTAAACCTTTCTTATTTGAAACCAAATGCTGAAACATTACGTGCTATGCAAGAAGCTGAAAATGGTGATGTTGATATCATTAGTGAAGCAAATTCTGGAGCCAACATTATGGAAAAATCTATTAAAATCAGTGAAATAATGGGAATGGAATCAGTTAAAACATTAAAAAGTAACTGCAACTAAAAACATTTCAACGAGATATTAAAAAGCTCACAGCTAAGCAACAATTTTCAGTAGAAATGACCGAAGTTTTGTATCTTTTACAAAGAAATCGACCGCTTCCAAGAAAATATTTAGACCACGCACTCACAAGGTGAAATGCAAGGTTATCGTGACTGCCATATTTTTTTAACGATCTTGTGCTGATTTACCAAATTATTGATGACGAAGAATTAAAAGCTCATTCGTATCGGTTCACATTCGGAAATTTTTCTAATCGTTAAATGCCGTTTAAAAACTCAGTTTAAACGGCATTTTCTTGTAGGGGTAAATCGCATTTGCTAAAAACATCGGTGGAATATCAGGGCGAATGTTATTCGCCCCTACAGATCAGTTATTTTTGAATTTCACCGCGGGTGCCGCCGAAGCCAAATTCTTTATCTTTACCAACAAATTTAAAAACGTGCAATACCAGAGACCTCTTCTGCTTCAGGTCCAAAAGAAACCAAGTTGGTAATATCCATTCGTCATTCCTGAAGAAGAAACAGCTACCCCCTGAATACCTACAACAGCCTTATCATTTAAAGATATCTGTGGTTGGATATCAGCTTCTTTTAACTCAACTCGACCGTATAAAACTTGGCTAGAAACACTTCCCTGACCTTTTTAGTATCAAAAATCGACTTTGTAGATTAATCTACCTGACTCTGTTCCTTCACCAATATAAGTTGCTTTACCTGAATTTGGGATATTTCTTTCATGTGTTGCAACACCAACAATCTGAATATTATGTGGTTTTAAAGGTTGTTCTACATCATTGATAATGTTCTCAAATTCATTATTTGAAATAACTATAGAATATGGTTGATTATAAATTTGTTGATAGCCTCTATATTTCGTTAATTTACCATCACTAGAAATATTTTCGTGATCTTTATTAATAATATTTCCAGAAGAGGGAACTTCTGTCCCTAGAGCCTGTTCTTTGAGAAGTTTTTGCTTGTATAGTGGCATTTGTTTTATCTCTTGCGTTTAATGCTTCTTCTGCTTTGCGGGCTTCTTCGGCTTTTACGAGCTTCTTCAGCCTTGCGTGCTTCTTCGGCTTTGCGTGCTTCTTCGGCTTTGCGTGCTTCTTCGGCTTTGCGTGCTTCTTCGGCTTTTACGTGCTTCTTCAGCTTTACGAGCTTCTTCAGCTTTGCGTGCTTCTTCTGCCTTACGAGCTTCTTCAGCTTTGCGTGCTTCTTCGGCTTTGCGTGCTTCTTCGGCTTTACGAGCTTCTTCTGCTTTACGAGCTTCTTCTGCTTTACGAGCTTCTTCTGCTTTGCGGGCTTCTTCGGCTTTACGAGCTTCTTCTGCTTTGCGGGCTTCTTCAGCTTTGCGGGCTTCTTCAGCTTTGCGTGCTTCTTCAGCTTTACGTGCTTCTTCGGCTTTTACGTGCTTCTTCAGCTTTACGAGCTTCTTCAGCTTTGCGTGCTTCTTCTGTCTTACGTGCTTCTTCGGCTTTACGAGCTTCTTCAGCTTTCTTAGCATCAGTTACTTGCTGACGAGCTTGCTCATTTTGAGCAGTTGGTTGATTAGTGTTTGGTGTGTTTGAACTGCCACCACTACTGCTACAGCCTGTTAATACGGCTAAAAAGTGCTGCTGCAAGGGTTACATTTTTAGTTTCATAAAGACCTCAATAAATAAAAAGTAGGAGAAAAACCAAAAACTATTATAATTTGGTCGAAATTATGTACAATAAACCAACAATTACAGTCAGTTACCGAATTAAGGTAACTATTTACCTTGAGAGAGCAGTGTATGAAAAATCAATGAGAAAATCCGTCAGTTACGCGAACAACACCAGTTATCGCAAGAAAATATGGCGGATAAATTAGGGATGTCAGTAACGGGTTATGGGAAAAATTGAGCGAGGTGAAGTGCGTTCAAATTTATCTCGTTTAGAACAAATCTCTGAAGTATTTGATATGGATATTTGTGAGTTGCTCTCTGTGGGGAAACTGAGAAAGTTTATTTTAATAATACTGTAACTGAATCAAGCAACTCAAATAATTTTTTTGTTTGCAATTGGAAATGAAAATTTAGAAAAAACCATTCAACAATTACAATTAATATTAAGCTCATAAAGATGAATTATTAGCACAAAAAGATAAAAATTATAAATGGGTTAGAAAGAGAAATCGATTTACTCAAAAAAATTACAAAAATAATATTTACAAGCGGTTAAATTTGTAAAAAGAAATGACAAATTTAACCGCTTTTACTTATAAATATGTTAAAAATAGACAGTGATATACTAAAACAATATGCAGTAATTTAAATAGGAGCAATTTATGGCAACTTCTTCTTTTAGCAAGAATTTTTGTGATTTCTGATCAAAAAGTCGTCAAAGATTTATTATATGCAATAGATAATCCAACGGAAATTCAATTAAGAAAAACAAATCCCTCTCAGGAAGAACAGAAGAAACAAGATGTTTTTATGTGCAATAAAAACAATTAGCCTCAATGAACTAATCGAAAACTTGGTATTGAAGAAACACAGCGATTTCTTACCTTTTTTTCAATGTTCCCGAAATCCTGATGTTGAGAAATTTTTAATACAAAAAGCAATTCGGTTTGAACAAGCATCTGCCGCTTCAACACATCTCATTCTCAATGAAAATGGGCAAATTCTTGCCTATTATGCTCTTTTCGTTTAAAGAAATTCGGATTGAAGCAAGTAAAACACTTTGGAAAAATTATCGGGTGGATTAGGCGCAGGCAATATCCTAAAAAGTGTTTCTTATTGGTCAAATTGCTAAGAATGAAGCCATTTCAAATAATCCTATCAATTTATCAACCATACTTGATGATATTTATCAGCAAATTTATTTAGCAAAACGTTCTGTGGGTGGGCGTGTTATTGTTCTTGAATGTGAAGATCATCCAAATCTTATCTCTCATTATCAGAAACACGGCTTTCAACTACTTCAAACTGTAGAAGATGAAAACCAATTAAAAAAACAATGTTTATCGTGCCAGCCTTTAAATAATCACAAAGCAGTGAAATTAGTAAAAAGAAATTGCAAATTTCACCGCTTGTTTTTTTATTTCATCAAATGTGCGATCAACATATAAGTCGCAATCACTAGCAAAATAGTCGAATTCGCGTGGCAAGCGGTGCAAATTTAAAAACTTTTGCAACGGTGGCTGTCCGAAACATCGGTTCGTACCTGTGGAAAACGACCCGAATTTACACAATTATCTCTGCCCTTCGTATCGCTATTTTTGAGAAAAACGATGCCGTATATGCAGGAAATGGCGAGAAGCATACGTTAAAAAGAATATGATATCTCACCTTTGTAGAGGCTAATATGATTAGCCCCTACAAGAAATAATAAAAAGGATCTCAAAAATGAACTTAGCTAATTCTCTTTACCTTATTCAACAAAACGAAATCCCAGTGCTTGAACTCGATCATCCCGTCGGAAAAGCCAGAATCGCTCTCCAAGGTGCACAATTGTTAAGTTGGCAACCTCGTCATGCAGAACACGATATTTTTTTGGCTTAGCCCTATTGAGCCATTCAAACGAGGTGTTGCTATTCGTGGGGGCGTACCAATTTGCTATCCTTGGTTTGGCACCGTAAAACAGCCAGCCCACGGCACAGCCCGCTTACAACTTTTGGACACTTAGCGATTACGATATTCAGGATAAACAAGTCATATTAAATTTCTCACTATTTGATGAGCATCAGATAATCCAAGCTCACATTCAAATGATATTCAGCGAAAAAAACTCCGACTTGAATTTACCCATTATGGGCAAAAATCCTGCTCAAATTGCATTACATAGCTATTTCAATTTAAGTCAAATTGAGAATGTAGAAGTGCAAAAATCTGCCGATGACTGCGTTCGATAAACTCACTGATCAACAAGTTAAATTGCCTACTACTCGTCAAATTCAACAAGGTGTAGATTGTATTTATCCTTATATTGGTAAAAACTCAATAATTTCCGACCGCTTGTGGGAGCGGAATATTGAGATCAACCACGAAAACGCCGACAGCATCGTGCTTTGGAACCCGTGGGACACCCCACCAAGTGCAATGCAACCGAACGATTACCAACATATGATCTGTGTCGAAACCGCCCGCCTACATCAGTTGATCAGTTTTAAACAGCAATTGGCAGTGGAGATTTTTAGTGAAAAAATAGTTAGATTAAAAAAACCGCTTGTAGATTTTCCTACAAGCGGTTTCTGTTATGGATACTAACGCTTAAACATGCCACCGAGTGCACCTAGACCACCTAAGCCACCGCCCATCATCCCTTTCATACCACGCATCATTTTTGCCATTCCGCCTTTACGCATTTTTTTCATCATACGTTGCATTTCATCGAATTGCTTGAGAAGTTTATTCACGTCTTGCACCTGTGTGCCTGAACCTAATGCAATACGGCGACGTCGTGAACCTTTGATTATGTCTGGGTTTGCACGCTCTTTTGAGTGTCATTGAATTGATGATCGCCTCCATTTTGATGAACATTTTGTCATCTACTTGATTTTTTTACGTGATCAGGTAAGTTTTTCGCCCCTGGTAATTTTTTTCAAGCATCGACATCATGCCACCCATTTTTTTCATTTCGACAAGCTGATCGCGGAAATCATCAAGGGTAAATTCATCACCTTTTTTGAATTTTTGAGCAATTTTTTCTGCTTTTTCTTGGTCTACACTGCGTTGTAAATCTTCGATAAGTGACAGCACATCACCCATACCAAGAATACGAGAAGCCACGCGGTCTGGATGGAATGGCTCTAATGCATCTGTTTTTCTCACCCACACCAAGGAATTTGATTGGTTTTCCTGTGATTTGACGGATAGACAATGCCGCACCACCACGAGCATCACCATCCACTTTAGTTAAAATGATACCTGTTAATGGCAAGGCTTCGTTGAACGCTTTTAGCGGTGTTTGCGGCATCTTGACCCTGTCATTGCATCCACGGTGAAGAGCGTTTCAATCGGGTTGAGTGTGGCGTGAAGCTGTTTGATTTCATCCATCATTTCGCTGTCTACGTGCAAGCGACCAGCGGTATCGACAATCAATACATCAAAGAAGTTAAGTTTTGCGTGTTTTAACGCAGCTTCTGCAATTTCAACAGGCTTTTTGCGTGGTTTCGGTTGGAAAGAAATCCACTTTTTAACGCATCCGCCAACGTTTGAAGCTGTTTGATCGCAGCTGGGCGGTAAACGTCGGCAGAAACCACAAGCACTTTTTTTCTTTTCGCGTTCTTTAAGGAATTTGGCTAATTTACCTACCGAAGTGGTTTTTACCTGCACCTTGCAAACCTGCCATTAAGATGACCGCTGGCGGTTGGGTAGCAAGATTCAGTCCTTCATTTGCTTCGCCCATTGCTTGCTCAAGCTCAGCACGTACAATTTTGAGGAACTCTTGCCCTGGCGTTAAACTTTTATTGACCTCTTCGCCAATTGCACGCTCTTTAACTTTATTGATAAACTCACGTACAACAGGCAAGGCAACATCTGCTTCAAGCAATGCCATACGCACTTCGCGGAGAGTATCTTTAATGTTATCTTCGGTTAAACGCCCTTTTGCCAGTGATGTTTTTTTGAGCGTTTTGGAAAGTCTATCGGACAGGTTTTCAAACATTTTTTTGTTCTCTTTTGTTTTTTTTGTTTGCAAATTAATCCCCTCTTTAGAAAAAGAGGAGTTAGGGAGATTTGATCACGATGTTAATTTCTCGTATGAGCTTCGTTTTATCTTCTGCCAAAATCTCCCCGGCCCTCTTTTGCTAAAGAGGGAGTCAATTCTTTGCAAAATATGAATTAAACGAAAAAAATAGATTGATGCATTATACAAAAATCCCCTCACTTGGGGAATTTCACGTTAAATATAAATGGTAGGATACTAGAAAGCGAAAGCCCTGATGATTTCTCATCAGGACTTCTTAATATGGCTCCTCCTGCGGGACTCGAACCTGCGACATATGGATTAACAGTCCACCGTTCTACCAACTGAACTAAGGAGGAAAAGATGGTGCCTCGAGGCGGAATCGAACCACCGACACGGGGATTTTCAATCCCCTGCTCTACCGACTGAGCTATCGAGGCATCTCGTTGTTTACGGGGTGCATTATGCAGTTTTTCAGACCCCGTCAAACGTTTTTACAAAAAAATTAAAAAAATTCCGTTTATTCGATCTTTTTGTGCTAATTGTATTTTTAACATCAAATTATCGAACTGCACGATATTTTTCACGGGCTTTTAGATACTTTCTTCAAGTAATTTCTCGCCTGTGCTGATGGGTGAGCCGTGGTTAAAATACGATAAACCGCATCTGGCGAAAGCTCGTTAATACGATCAATCGCCTCATATTTATCATAATCAAACACTTTTAATACCGCACCCGCGCCACTGTTATACGCAGAAATCATTGCATAATGCATTGAAGTCGGGTTGGTGATCCCATCTAAATATTCTTCATGCAAAATAGAGAGATACATTGTACCCGCATCAATATTTTGCTCTGGATTATATAAATAAGCACGATCTGGCTGACCATTTAAGCCTTTACGAGCAAAAATATCACGTCCAGCTGTTTTAGGCACAATTTGCATCAAACCAATCGCATTCGCATAACTTACCGCATATGGATTGAATGCTGACTCCACTTCCATAATACCCTAAAAATCAGGCTAGGTTCAATACCGTATCGTTTTGCCATCTTCCGCACTAATGGTAAATATTGGCGAGCACGAATTTCAATATGCCCTTCCACCATCTTGATTTGCACCACCGCGACATTACGTCCATTTTTTTCAAAACGACGTGTCGTCGCATTTTGCACCAAATAATTGGCGAAATCATTAGCAATGGCCGCATTCGTTACATAACGCCCATATTGGTCTTTTCACCTGTCCCGCAAGGAACGGATTCGCACTAATCGGTGTATCGCCAGAAGCGAATAAGTCAATTCCTTTCGGGTCTCCGCCCATCAATAGTGTATGCACGATCGCATTTTTCAAGCGTGCTTGATCTGCCAACGTTTCAATCGTAATCACACCATCTTCAAACGAAATATGACTACGGGTGTAATATTGGTCAGTATATTTCACGTAATCTTTTTGTTGCGATCAACAACTCTTGGCTTCCCCAAATATCATCAATATTATGCGAGAACTGCCCCGTTAAAAATATCCAAGCCATTGGTATCTTTAAAATCATAGTTATGATATTTGCTTCCGTGGCGTTTAGTGTGTTTTTGTCGGGCTACTGCTACACGAAATCAAAAAAACGGAATTAACGCCAACAGCGGCAAAATATTTCGTATGTTTTTCATCGCAACTGCCTTACTCAACTGGTTTATAACCGTCGATCACCACCTCTTTACCTTCAAACAAGAAGTTTACCATCTCGGTTTCAAGCAATTTACGATGCTCAGGATTCATCATACTCAATTTTTTTTCATTCACTAACATCGTCTGTTTTTTTGATCCACTCTGCTCCACGCTTGTTTGCTAATTGAATCAAAAAAATGCGTTTACCAAGTTCACCTGGGTAAAGTTGAAAATCTAATCCTTCTGCTTCTTGTTTTAAATATTCACAAAAATACGGTGCGTGCCATAATCAATCCTTATTCTCTTGAGATAACTCATCTAAAATCCGCTTCACGGGCGTTGCTAAGCCTATTTCATTCGGTTGAGTCAGATCATACCAATAATTCGCTTTTGAAGATACAAAATAGCGGGAATTTCCCTCATTTTCTGCAACACCAAGCGGTCGATTTTTCTTCTTTCTTTTGCTCATCCAACTCTACCAAAACAGGGGTAATATCTAAGTGAAAATGGCTGAACGTGTGGCGAAACGCGTGTAAATGGCGACTAATTTGCAAATTTTTATCAGAAATAAAACCGCTTGAAACTTGCTTCATTCTCAAACTGTGGAAAAACATACAACCCGCCCCATAAACCTTTTCGCTTCCCTCTGTTCCAACAAAATACGAGTACCTTGCTTCAATACCAGAAAATAGGCTTGTCGTTCGGGTAAAATTTTCTTCGGTTTCTTGGCAGGAAATTTTTCCCACGCCTCTAACTGATTCGCTTGGCAATCCTCTGCCAACGGACAAAGTGAACATTCTGGCTTGGTTCGCATGCAAATCATTGCCCCCTAAATCCATCATCGCCTGATTGAAATCTGCCACTTGCTCAGTTGGCGTGACTTGGGCGGTCAAATGCCACAGCTGATTTTCCACCGCTTTTTCGCCACTCCAACCTTCCACCGCAAAATAACGCGACAGTACCCGCTTCACATTGCCATCCAAAAATCGGATACGGCGCATTTAACACTGAAGAAAGCACCGCGCCTGCCGTGCTTCTGCCCACGCCAGAGAGTGCTAACACATCCTCAAACGCTGTGGGAAATTCGCCACCAAATTGATCGCGAATGGTCTGTGCTGCCTTTGTGTAAATTACGTGCCCGAGCGTAATAGCCCAAACCCGTCCAAAAGGTGCAATACCTCATCAATATGGGCATTCGCCAAGTCCACTCACCGTCGGAAAACGCTCGACAAACCGCTCAAAAATAAGGAATGACGGTTGCCACCTGCGTTTGTTGCAACATCACTTCCGATAGCCAAACCTTATAAAGTGTCTTATTTTGCTGCCACGGCAGATGTTTACGTCCATACACCGCAAACCACGCCAACGCCTTGCGGGCAAAAGGAGCGTTAAGGTTCGATTGAGCAGTAAAAGCAGAATTTGAGGAATTATTCATGAAAATAGGAACTTGAAAAATGGAAAGGGAAAGATGATACTGCAAGCGGTTAAATTTCTCAAAAAGGTTTACAAATGACAACACCGATTTTAGGCTTCCATCATGTTGCCATCATTGCCAGCGATTACGAAAAAATCTAAGTATTTTTACACCACTATTTTAGGTGCGAAAATTATTGAAGAAACCTACCGAGCCGAACGTCAAAGCTATAAACTCGATTTGAAATTTGCCGATGGTTCGCAGATTGAACTATTCAGCTTCCCTAATCCTCCCGTTCGCCCTACCACGCCTGAAGCCTGTGGCTTACGACACTTGGCATTTCGGGTAAAAAAACGTAGAACAAGCGGTTACATTCTTGGCAAGTTTTGCAACTGAATGTGAACCTGTTCGCGTAGACGAACTCACGGGCAAACGCTTTACGTTTTTTTCAGAGATCCTGATGGATTGCCGTTGGAGTTTTATGAGGTGGGATAAACCTTAAAAAGCAGTTACGAATGCTTTTAGCATAATATTATTTGCTAAATATATACAGGAAAAATAAATCGCTATTGTCGCTGCTGCTGCAAAATAATCTGGCTACCTTAGAACTGTATTTTTATTTTCATTTTCTTCTCTATTAGAAAAAGAAAAATAAAACTGCAACACATAGTGATAAGATAGGTATTGGCGAGCCTAATCTTAACTGGATATCTAAATTGAAAAATATAAAGCCAAAATAATAAATAAACAGCAGATTATCTGATAAACTTCACGCTTGTCTTTATCTTTTTGTTATTTTTTTCTAAAAAAATAGCCAAGTCTAATAATTTAATGAATATAACAAAAAGCGATAACCATTACAATGATGTAAATTGATTCCTTCATTATTATTTTTCTCTTCAAAACAGCTTTCTTGATAATAACCATTCTCATTTAACTCAGTCAATAGATTTGAGAATAAGAACTCAAATATTTTATGAAATCCGACCATCTAGCCTTGAAAAGCGGTCAATCCCCCCAATCTAGTGGGCAGTTTTTACCAAAAAAATAAAGGATCAACAATGACAACGATTGTATGTGTTCGTAAAGATGGCAAAGTGGCGATCGGTGGTGATGGTCAGGCAACATTAGGCAACTGCGTAGAAAAAGGCACAGTACGTAAAGTGCGCCGTTTATACAAAGATAAAGTCGTCACAGGCTTTGCAGGTTCAACAGCCGATGCATTTATTTTTGCGTGATTTGTTTGAGAAAAAATTAGAACTGCACCAAGGGCATTTAGTGAAATCTGCCGTTGAATTAGCAAAAGAGTGGCGCACTGAACGTTCTCTTCGCAAATTAGAAGCGATGATGATTGTGGCAAATGAAAGTGAATTTTTTTGCTCGTGTCAGGCTCTGGCGATGTGATTGAACCAGAATTTGATGTATTAGCTATCGGTTCTGGCGGTAACTATGCCAAATCGGCAGCATTAGCCTTATTAAGAACAGAAAAATAATCTCACTGCGAAAGAAATCGTTGCCGAAGCACTGAAAAATTGCTGGCGATATTGATATTTACTCAAATCACAATCACGTTATCGAAGAAGTGTAAAAAGTCCCCTCTCTATAAAAGAGGGGTTAGGGGAGATTTGAAACGATCTTCCCTTTACAAATATTAGCGAAAAATCACCGCTTGTAACAAATCTTCCCCAGCCCTCATAAGTAAATAGGGGCATTTTTCAAGGAATAAATTATGTCAATGACCCCTCGTGAAATCGTCTCTGAATTAGACGCACATATTATCGGACAAACAGAAGCTAAACGCGCGGTGGCAATCGCATTGCGTAATCGCTGGCGCCGCATGCAGTTGCCAGAAGAGCTTCGCCAAGAAGTGACACCAAAAAACATTTTAATGATCGGGCCAACTGGCGTGGGTAAAACTGAAATTGCTCGCCGTTTAGCAAAAATTAGCCAATGCACCGTTTATCAAAGTAGAAGCAACGAAAATTCACAGAAGTTGGCTATGTGGGCAAAGAAGTGGAGTCGATTATTAAAGACTTAACTGATGTGGCGGTGAAATTAGTGAAATCGCAAGCGGTAGAAAAAAACCGTATGCGCGCGCAAGATGCAGCAGAAGATCGTATTTTAGATGTATTGTTACCACCAGCGAAAGATCAGTGGGGCAACGTACAAGAATCTGATAACACTTCAACTCGCCAAATTTTCCGTAAAAATTACGTGAAGGGCAGCTTGATGACAAAGAGATCGAAATTGATGTAGCGGCACAAGTGAGCGTAGAAATTATGACACCGCCGGGTATGGAAGATATGACTTCTCAGCTGCAATCTCTATTTGAAGGGATGTCGCCAAACAAAACGAAAAAACGCAAAATGAAAATCAAAGATGCGTTAAAAGTGATGTTAGATGAAGAAGCAGCAAAATTAGTTAATCCTGAAGAGTTGAAACAACAAGCAATTGAAGCGGTTGAACAACATGGCATCGTCTTTATTGATGAGATCGATAAAATCTGCAAAAAAGGCGAGCATTCTGGTGGAGATGTCTCTCGTGAAGGGGGTTCAGCGTGATTTACTGCCAATTATCGAAGGCTCAACGGTAAACACTAAGCATGGTATGGTGAAAACTGACCATATTCTCTTTATCTGTTCAGGTGCATTCCAAGTGGCTCGCCCATCAGATTTATTGCCAGAATTACAAGGTCGTTTACCGATTCGTGTAGAGTTAAAAATCGCTTACCAAAGATGATTTTGAACGTATCTTAACTGAGCCAAATGCTTCACTGACTCTCCAATATCGCGAGCTAATGAAAACCGAAGGGGTAGAAGTGGAATTTACCCAAGATGGTATTAGCAAAATTGCTGAGTCCGCTTTCCGCGTGAATGAAAAAAACCGAAAAACATCGGCGCCCGCCGTTTACACACGGTGTTAGAACGCTTAATGGACGGTATTTCATTTTGACGCAAATGAACGTAGTGGCGAGAAAATTGTGATCGATGAGAAATACGTTTCTGAAGCGTTAAATGATGTGGTGGAGAATGAGGATCTGAGTCGGTTTATTCTGTAATTTGTAAATAAAAGAGGCTTGTAAAAGCCTCTTTTCTATAGAAAGAAGGAAATTATGAGTATAGGAATTGGATTATCCGAGGAAAAACTACAAGAAATATTAAATAACCATGCTCTATGGTTGAAAAAAATAAAAATGAAGGGGCAAAGAGCTGATTTTTGGTCCTTATATTCTTTCCAAAAAGATTTATCCGGATTAGATTTATCTGAAGCGAATTTCTATAATACAGCGTTATTAAATGCTAATTTTTGAAAAATACTATTTTAAGAGGTGCTAATTTTAAAAGGAGCTAAAGCTGAAAAAGCTAAATTTAGTAATTGTGATTTATCAAATGCTGATTTTAGTTTAGCTGATTTAGAAGAAGCTAATTTCGAAAAAATGCGAATATAGAAAATACCGTTTTTATTGGTGCAATATTAAAAACACAAATTTTAACAATAATAAAAATGAAAGTAAGGCAGATTTTAGAAATACGATTAAAGAAGAAAAGTCTTTATCAAGCCAGATTGAATTCGCCAAAAATCTTTATCTGAAGCATTAAAGAACACAGACGAAAGAATTTCTGATAATAAAGCAGAATCTAAAAAAACTTATTGAAACAGCAAGAACAATATTTTTACATAGACATTATATTCTTAATATTAATTCCACTTATTATATTAAACCCATTAGATATACATTGCCTATATTATTTTCAGGCAAAATTTATTTCCTTTAAAGCACTGCTTGGAAACTGGGGGATTATATTTTACACATTGCCATCTGTAACAATGTTAATCATAGCTACAACCTTACTTAGACATGATCAGAAATTAATAAAGGAAATACGCTATTTTTCAGAAATGAAACATGAGATTGAATTATTTAGTGGTTTATTAGAAGCATCTCAGCATGCCGCTAATAGCTTCAACGATCATAAAAAGGCAGCTAAATATGTTGAAGACACTTTTACTTTAATTCGTAATAAATTACTTAAAGTAGAAAAAGTATCTCATGATGAAAGCACAGAGAATACGGAAAGGGATGAAAATAAAAAAATCTTGATATTTTTAATAAAAATAATAGATTTGCTCTCTAAACTTACTAAAAACTAAATAAAAATGATCTGCCCCCCAAAAAGTTGGACAGGTTAGTTAACTTAAATATTGAGCTCGGTATTGCACTGGGCTCAATCCTTTTTAAACCAAGTTTAAATCATTTAACGCATGGTCTGGCTTCAATCTTTCAATAATTTTTCTTTTTTCTGTCGCTGTTTTTAACGGTCGAGCGCCTCCAACTCCTTTAGATAAGCAATCTCCGCTCGAGCCAAGGAGAGCTCTCGCTGCAGCTTTTTAAACGCTTTAGGTGAAAAGTCTGTGGTTTCTGGAATTTCAATATCTTTCTTTTTCATCTTTGACTTCACTATTTTCGGTGTTTAAAGGTTTGTATAAAGGCGATTTTACGCCATCAAGCCCTCTTTCCCGAAATGCTTTTAGCCAATAAATGAAGAGAGCGTGGGAAATTTGATGAAGTTTAGCCACCTCACGGATACCATAATCCTGTTCAGTGACGAGTTTGATAATTTTCAAACGAAATTGATAAGAGTAGGACATAATCTGCACCTCAAAGTAAGTGTCCAGGTTTTTGGGGTGCAGATCACTTTTTCTACCTAGCCAAAGCTCGTTGCAAACTTTGCGTCCAAGCGGTTCTAAATGCGGCATCTTTGGCAAAGAGTTTGTATAGCTCCAATTCATCCCTATGGCGTTCGCTCATCACATCGCGCAAAATGGCTTGGAAAAGCCAATTCACGGGTATGAACATCCGGGTTGTTTTGATATTTTTTTGCTCAAAGTCTTTATGGCTACGGATGCGCTCGGTAATATTGATAAATCTTTACCCGTTGCTCATCCGGTGTTGCGCTCCAGCCTTGGAACCATCTTTCATTGAACACACGAATAATTTCATCAATCGGATCTTTTTCTTTATCTTCACCATGCGTGCCGCGTGGATTTGGATTTTGTGGGTCAAGCTCTGTTTCTTCATCATCTAATTTAATGCTGTAATTCAGTTTGGTTCGCGCCAAACCGTAAGAGCTTAAATCCACTGCATCTAAAAATTTCATCAAATTCATCCATTGGATCTTGTACTTTTAATTTTGGTACTAAGAATTTGAGGAACCAATAAAGCTTCTCCCAAGCAATATTTTCAAAATTGATGATGGAGGCCATTTGCCCGTAAATTTTTAAAAACTGCTTTTGCCTTGATTTTTAAAAATCGACTTTTTGGGTTGGCTCAAGCGCCAACTCATGGTCGAAACGTTGAACCGCCACATCAATGATACTGCTTAATTGTTGTGCGTCCTTATTGGCAAAATAGCCTTCAGTAAAATCGTTGACCTCTGCTTGTTCATACACGCCGGTTTCATCCAACTGATCTTTCAAATCATGCAAGACATTGACATCGGTTGCTTGCGACAACGACGTAGAAGTATAAAACGGCTCAAATGCTTGCTGAATATCTTCAACGCTGTTAAAAAAGTCCAACACAAACAAATCTTCCGTGCGTTTACCCAACTTATTCGCACTACGATTTAAGCGAGATAAAGCTTGCACACAAAGTACGCCGGAGAGTTTCTTATCCACATACATCGCACACAATTTCGGCTGGTCAAAACCAGTCAGATATTTATTGGCAACCACCAGCAAACGATATTCATCTTGATCGAAATACTCTTTGGTTTCACTTTCCGCAAACCCATTCATTTCCGCTTCGGAGTATTCAACGCCATCAACCACTTTACTGCCTGAAAACGCAATCGCAATTTTAAATGGATTACCTCGCTCAGCCAGCAATCGGTTTAACGCCTGAAAATAGCGGATGGCGGTTTCAATATTTTGCGTTACCACCATGCCCTTGGCTTTGCCTTTGAGTTTTTTTACGGTTAAAGATTTGCTGGATAAAATGATCCAGCATCACCTCCGCTTTAGTATCAATCGTTTGTTGCGAACGCTCCACATAAGCTTTCAGACGGCTTTGTGCCTTCTTACTATCAAATTCCGGATTATCTTCAATCGATTTGGTGATTTCATAAAAACTTTTTATAAGTGGTGTAATTCGCGATCACATCCAAAAATAAAGCCTTCTTCAATCGCCTGTTTCATGGAATAAAGGTGGAACGGCTTAAATTTACCATCCGCCTGTTTCTCGCCGAATTTTTCCAAAGTGCTGTTTTTCGGTGTGGCGGTGAAAGCAAAATACGACGCATTGCCGCGCATTTTGCGGGATTGCATGGCTTGTAAAATCAAATCTTGCACATCTTCGGCATCAAGGTCTTCCGTTTTTTTCCGATGGCTCGGTTCATATTGTCGTGTGCCGAACCGGATTGTGAGCTGTGCGCCTCATCAATAATCACCGCAAATTGTTTGTCACCCAAATCAGCAATGCCATCCACAATAAACGGGAATTTCTGAATTGTGGTAATAATGATTTTTTTGCCCTGCTCAAGCGATTGGCGCAATTCTGCCGAACTCAACGCCGGCGCAACAATGTTTTTCACTTCTGAAAAATCTTTGATATTGTCGCGCAGCTGTTTATCCAGCAAACGACGGTCGGTTACGACAATCACCGAATCAAAAAAATCGGACGGTCTGCCTCTCTACCGTTTGCCGCCCTTTCATTGCGCGGATAAGCCTCAATCAACTGATACGCCAACCAAGTAATGGAATTAGATTTGCCCGAGCCGGCAGAGTGTTGAATCAGATAGCGTTTGCCCACACCTTGTTCACTGACATCAGCAATCAAACGGCGCACCACCTCTAATTGATGATAGCGGGGAAAAAAAGAGCGAGCGTTTCTCCAGCGGATCTTTGGTTGAACCATCTAAACGCATAAAATGCTGAATAATATTGGCAAGGCAGGCTTTGCTGAACACCTCTTGCCACAAATACGCCGTGCGGTGTCCGTTTGGATTCGGCGGATTGCCCTTACCGCAGTTGTTGCCCAAATTAAACGGCAAGAAAAACGTAGCAGGCCCCGCCAATTTGGTGGTCATATAAGCTTCTTCCGTATCTAAGGCAAAAATGCGCCAAACAACGCCCGAAATGAAACAGCGTTTGGCTTAAATCACGGTTGCGATATTGTTTTTGGGGCATCAATGGCCGTCTGACCTGTCCAATGGTTTTTCAGCTCAAGAGTAATAATCGGCAAGCCATTGACAAACAGCACCATATCCACAGTTTCATTGCTTGAGGCAGAATAGGGTACTTGACGCATACAGCTAAACAGATTTTGTTCAAAACGCTGCTTGACCTTTTTGCCGCTGCTGGCAAGCGGAACGGGGTAGAGCAAATCAAAATGAGCGCTATCAATGTCCAAGCCTTTTTTCAGCAGGTGCAACACGCCATATTTCTTTATTTGGCGGTCTAACCGCTCTAGAATTTTACGTTGCCAATCGTTTGGATTTAGCTGTTTTAAAACGGGTAAGTTCTGCCTCTTGGCTGGTTTGCAGGAATTGCCAAAACAGGCGCGTATCAATCGCAAACTGCGCATCAAAATCCTGTGAAAATGCCAGCTCAAAACCATGATGGCGCGGCAGGTATTCTGCCTTTGGCTCGCCCAGCTTATTTTCCATGTTTTCACGCCAAGTGCCGGTTAAAGCTTTTTCGATGGCAATTTCTAAATCTTTTTCCTTTGTTCCTGAAACCATTTTTCACCCTTTTTGTGAATGTTTTAAAATTTATTCATTACGCCCAAGTTGCACCGCCAATATTCAAAATCTATTGGATTTTTTGACCGCACTTTTCACACCGATACCCGCACCTTGCCGGTTACCACATCGTTAATCAACACGCTTTTATATTCTTTCAGCTTTTCAATATGGGCTGTTTTTTTAATGCGATTGCTTGGTCAATTTTTAACTGTTTGTTTGTCTAGGTAGTCTGCAATAGCTGTTTGTTCTGCTAATGTTGGGAAAAATAAATTTCATATTTTTCTAATTTATCTTTTTGTCAAATGTGCAATGCTTACTCTATTTACAATAGAATCAAAAACACCTAAGTGTCCACAGCTAAAAAAACAAATATAAAAAAATATTTATTGTTATTTTTTATAAAAGCCTGACCTTATGTGCAGAATTCTGAATATAACACTCATCTAATTCGTTATTCCACATACAGGTTTTGCCCACCTCACCACCTTCGCTTAGTATCAAATCTCCTTTTTCTAATTTATATAATGCTAACTCGTAACTAGAAAAAATACATTTCATCTATAGATGAGGTATCAACGTTTAACCACTGAATATTTTTTTGACTTTAGATAAGGTTTTAGATGAAATCCGCATTTATATTCAGTACAAAAGCATTTTTTTCCTAAAAGTAATATGAGCTTCAAATTTCAACTGCTTCACTTCCCAATGCTCCGGCACTTGCCCTATCCACTCCACACCGGAATCTTTTAACGGCACATCAGGGTTTAAGCCACGGGTTACGGCATTTTGAATCAGAATCTGCTTGTGCTCTTTCAACAGGGCAATCTGCTTTTTCCGCCAAATCCACCGCCTGATCGATTTTGGCGGTTTTGTCGTCTAGAATTGTGCGATTTTTTTGTTGTTCTGAGAGAGGTGGAATAAAAGTATTAAAACTAAAAAATGTTTCCTTTGAAATTGTATTTCTTAATCCTTTATAAAGTGGTTTAAGTCTTTTATTACTATCTAGATTTAAGTAAAAAAATAATAGATAAATTTTTTTATCTACATTATTAGTCTCAAAAAATGGTATATGCGCCAGTAATCATTCCATGATAAGAAGATAAACCTACGGTTCTAGGCGTTTCCTCTACGTCAAAAAGACAAAATATAAAATCGCCTTCTTTAACTTCTTGATAAGTATCAAACTCAGCAGGGAATTTTTCCTTCTGGATTTTTCCATATCGCGTTTGATAACTCCCTTCAAACTTAATGACAATAAATCATATTCACTTGATCTTTTTCCGACTACATTTTTTTCTTAATTTAAAAAAATATTTGTTAGGAATTAAATTCCAATGACTCGGCACTTCCCCAGCCATTCCACGCCCGAATCTTTTGTAACTCTCGTATCGTCTCATTTGCAAAAATCCTTAAAATCTGACCGCTTGTATAGGGTGCATAGCTTTTAACTACCGTTTATCTTTTTAACTGTTTGATTTCTTTTTGCCAATTTTCTAATATTTTTAAATCTTCACTATCTGCTTGGCGTTGTTTTTGCCGTCTTGAGCAGTTATTAAATAATCCTTAATAACTGAATTTTCATCTAACTCTTTGTCTTTTAATATGTTTTTTTATGTGAGTGGTTATATTTGGTACAGAGGTGTCAAAAAGTTCTGCCAACTGACTTTGTGTAAGCCACGCTTCGTTTTCCATCACTAATAACGCAACATTGGCTTTGCCGTCATCAGTGTTATAAATAATTAAATCACTCATAGATTTCCCCTAAAATCTCACTAATCAAGCCGTCAGCCTGTTTTTCCAACGCCAAAATATCTTGGGCCACTTCTGCAAGGCTGCGCAATGGTTTTGTGGCGGTAGAAGTATTTATTGAAGCTGATTTCATAGCCAATTTTCACACTTTCCATATTCAGCCATGCTTCGCTGATGTGCGGCTGCACTTCGGCTTTTGAAATAGTCGTGGGTATTTTGTTTAAGCGGTATGGATTCACTGTCGCGTAAGTCGCTGCTCGTTTCATATAAGATATATTCGCCTACTTTGCCGGTGGCGTAATAACCAAAGTCTGCCAACTCGTCAGCTTGGCATTGATAGCGTTGGCATAGGGCATCTAATTCGTTTGGTTTTGAGTTTTTAGTGTTTTGGCAATCACTTTGGCGGCATTTTTCGTTGTACCAGCTTACGGCATTGAAAACGGCCTTTTTCTCTGTGGCAGAAAGGGAGATTTTTTCGGCTTTCAGACGGCATTCCACGGCTTGTTTGAATTGGTTGAAATCGTCAAATTGTTGTTCGCCGAAATGTTCGAGCAGTTTTGATGCCGTCTGAAAAAGTGCGGCGGCTTTTTTTCCCAGGTTTTTGATATCCAGCAATTTGGCTTTGTTTTTGTTGTTTAAGGCAATGCCCTGCGCTTCACACCAAGCGCTGATTTCTGCTCGGTTTGGGCTAAATATTCGGCGTTGTAAACTTGTTCGCCATGTTGCTGATAAAGATATTGCATCGGCTCAAACAAGGCTTTGTCAAAACGTAAAGGCTCAATATTTTCTGCGGTAAATTGTGCAGAACGGCGATCCGGGCGTTCGATGGTAACTTTGTAATAGCCGAAATCTTGATTGTCAAAAAATCTGCGAAGCCAAGCCGACTGCTTCGTTTTGGCTGTTGGTTTCACGCGCTTTGGCGGTGAAATCAAGATAGTTTTGGGTAATTTCCGCAATATGCTCCGGCGCGAATTCGCAGTTTTTGTCGCCGAGGTTTTTACGCAGCTTACGGAATAAGAGACCGGCATCAATGAGCTGAACTTTGCCTTTGCGTGCTTCGGGTTTGTTGTTGGATAGCAACCAAATATAGGTGGTAATGCCTGTGTTGTAGAACAGGTTGTTAGGCAGCTGTACGATGGCTTCGAGCAAATCGTTTTCAATAATATGGCGACGGATGTTGCTTTCCCCGAACCTGCATCGCCGGTAAGAGGCTTGAGCCGTTATGCACGGAGGCAACACGGCTGCCGATTTTTGTTGTCATTCGGCGATTTCATTTTTGCTGACCATTTCCATTAGGAATAGCAGCTGTCCATCGCTGGAGCGTGGCGTGGCATCAAGGGTTTCTGCATTGCCCCAGTAGTCAGGCAGGGGAGACTTTGAAGCGGCTGTCGATAACCTCATTGCCGTCTTTAATATAGGCTTGGTCGCTGCTCCAGCTTTTGCCGTAAGGCGGATTGGAAAGCATAAAAGTCAAACTGTTTGCCTTGGAAGCTGTCGGTGGCAAGGGTTGAACCGACTTTTGATGTTTTTCGGGGTTGTCGCCTTTAATCATCATGTCGGATTTGCAGATGGCGTAGGTCTCGTCATTGATTTCTTTTGCCGAATAAAGAAAATCGAACGCTCACCTTGTGATTCAGGCAGAGGGTATTTTTGTTCAATGAAGTTTTGTGATTCGGTCAGCATACCGCCGCTGCCGCAAGCCGGGTCGTAAATCGTAATAATCGCCGGGATTTGTCTTTTGAGCGGGTCGAAGACCAAATGCGTCATCAGCTCAATCACTTCGCGTGGGGTAAAGTGTTCACCGGCTTCTTCGTTGTTTTCTTCGTTAAATTTACGGATCAGTTCTTCAAATACATAACCCATACCCAAATTGCTCAAGGCGGGCAATTTGTTGCCATCCGGGTCTTGTTGCTCTTTAGGGGTCAGGTTGATGTAAGGGGAGACAAATTTTTCCAACACGCTCAGCAAAACATTTTTATGAGACATGTGGCGAATTTGTTCACGCAGCTTGAAGCAGTTGATGATTTCCTGAACGTTGGCGCTGAAACCATCAAGATATTCTTCAAAAATTAGCCAGCATATACTGCGGCGTATTGCTGGCGGTTTGATAGAGGATTTCAACGTCCATTTTGAGGTGTTATAAAAAAACATGGCCGGTAATTTTTTTAAGAGGAAGGTCATCCAATTCGGTGAATGCCAATTCTTCTTTTTGAAAGCGTACTTCTTCTAATACCGCTTCTTTACTTGGCTCAAGTAAAGTATCCAAACGACGAAGCACAAACATCGGCAAGATTACATCACGATATTTACCGCGCACATAGACATCAGCGCAGACAATCGTCAGCAATGCTCCAAATAAAAAGAAACAAGTTTGTTGTGAACTGAATGATCCATATTTATTCCTGAATGATTTGTTTTTATTTTGACGCAATATTGTTACTGATTTTGAGTTAACGCACAATTTCCACTTTTAAATAAAGAGTTATTTTACTTTTGCTATTAACCCAAAAATTTCTAAAAATCTGACCGCACTTTGATCTGTCCCCCAAAAGTTGGACAGGTTCGTTAACTTAAATATTGAGCTCAGTATTGCACTGGGCTCAATCCTTTGAAACCAAGTTTAATGTGTTTTTAGTTGTAATACACTAAATATTCTTCAATTTCAGCCTGTAATTCAGCGATTGAATGATAAGTCCGTGGTAAAAACACGCTGATTTTAGTATCGTAAAAACTTTCAATCACCGCATTATCATAGCAATTTCCTCAGCGACTCATACTTTTGCACCGCTTTTACCCTCCAACATCTTTACCCATTCCGCCGAGCCATACAATACGCCTTGGTCGCTATGAATAATCGGACATTCTGTCGGTTTAATCCTACTAAGCCCTTGTTCTAACATCTTTTTTACCAATGAAAACTTCGGGCGTGTCGCAAAGTTATAGGCAATCACTTCTCGGTTAGCCAAGTCCATCAACGGTGAAAAATAAAGCTTTTCTTACGTAAAATGGAATGAATACCTCACTCGTTCATCAGCTTTAACACCGTTTTATGATTCAAATGAAAACCCCTTTTGGCGTAATTTGAAATCCTGTTCAGTGACGAGTTTGATAATTTTCAAACGAAATTGATAAAAGTAGGACATAATCTGCACCTCAAATTAGGTGTCCAGGTTTTTGGGATGCAGATCACTTTGATTAGAATCCTATTCGTCTTGTTGTTGCAGAAAACGCTGGTTTCACTTCACATTCACCTTGTAATGCGCTCAGCCAATCTTGCACCTTTTGAAAAGGAGAAAATTGGTGACGACGAGCCACCGCAGCAAAATCTCCAGGAGTCAGCAAATTAAGCGATTCAATCTGACTTAAATCCTCTTCCGATAACAACGGCAACCCTAAAATTTCTGCTTGTTGTTTAGCAAAAATCTAAACGTTGTGGCAGCGTTAAATAATCAAACTTCAATTTCAAATCAAAACGGCGTAAGGCGGCAGGATCAAGCACTTCAATTAAATTTGTTGATACCACCATCAAGCCCTCAAAGCGTTCAATTTGTGTCAACATTTCATTCACTTGTGAACGCTCCCAACTTCGGTCTGCTCCTTCTCGAGAAAAATAAGAACGTATCCACTTCATCTAGTACTAATAATGCGTTATCGGCTTTCGCTTGTTCAAAAGGCTTGAGCAATATTTTTGTTCTGTCCCGCCTACATAACGATTAAGTAAATCAGAACCTTGTTTTAACAACAGTGGCATATCCAACTCCTCAGCAAGCCATGCTGCCCAAGCAGTTTTTTTCCTGTTCCTGGCGGGACCATAGCAACAAATTCGCCCTTTTTTTCGACCGTTTTAACCCTTCACTAATACGATGAATATTGTCGTTACAAGCCACATAATCCAAGTTATAGTCGGCTTTGCCTAAAACAAGCGGTTCAATTTTCGGTTTATTTTGCGATTTTAACGTTTGATTAAACATCATGAGCAAAGTCTCAGCAAAATTAGATGTATTGAGTTCCTTTGCCACTCGAATTGTGCGGCTTAAAATCGCCGGCGTTAATGACCGTACTTTGGCAAAATGCTGCACATAGGCTGGACTTAATTTTCCCTCGATTAACTGCGTAATGAGTGCTGATTTATTTTTCAACGGCAAATCAGGCATTTCTAAAATAAAATCAAAGCGACGTAAAAAAGCAGGATCTATGCCAAAAACAGAATTAGATAGCCAAATCATCGGCACATTGTTATTTTCTAATAATTGATTCATCCAAGCTTTATTCTGCTGTGCTACTGATTGCTCAAAGAAACTACCACGAAAAACATCTTCTATTTCATCAAAAATCAATAATGAAGATTGTCCTTCTAATACCTTTTGCGCAAAACGACATTTATTCAAACGATCTTCAGCGCTAATCACATCTCCATCGCTATCCATATAGGTAATGTTATGCGCAGAAACACTCAATGCTTTAGCCAATAAAGTAGCCAACTCTGTTTTTCCTGTACCTGGCGCACCATAAATTAAAATATTTACGCCTTTTCTATGAGTAGCAAATGAGGACTGAAGATAATCCAGCATCATTGCTTTTCATCTCTCCTAGATAAGCAAAATCGTCTAAATTTAAACTTGTTTCAATCGCAGGCTGAGTACACGATTTTAATAGTGTTTGTTCATTTAATGGTTCTGAAATAAACTCATCAAAATCCAACATTTTGCCCCAATCCAAATATTCATGGATTCTATCTGGATTATAGTTTCGAGCGAGCAAACCATAGCCCAATAGTTTTCCTTTATCTTTTAAAGGCAGAAATAATATCCGATTTAGGTAAGTCGAATAAATTTGATAATACCTCACCTAGCTCAGCCAAATTAGATTTTGGTAATGCGCCACTCAATTCTTTCAATGGCTCATACAACTGTAACTGAATAGCCAAACGAAAAACCATCTGTTCTGCTATATTTAATGACAATAATTGAGTCAATTTATCGATATTTTGTTGAATAATGGGATTCTCGTTTACGCAAAGTGCGGTCAATTTGGGCAACGTTTTATTTCGAGCTTGCAATAATTTTTTCACTTTTTCACGAAAATTATCACAATTCTCCATTTCACTTGGTAAACCTAAAGCCTCTGCAATATTGTCATATCGCCAATTACTCTCATGAAAAAAACCTCTACGAAACCTCGATATTCCAATAAAAGTTGCAACATTAATTTTTCGGTATATGGGGAAACTGATGGGGGGTTAAGTTTGAATTTAGACATAATCATCACTCCAATAAAAAATGCTCGAACCTAATAGGTTTGAGCATAGTTTAAGAAGTAGAGCGACAGATTGTGTCGTTTAAATTAAATGTAACATTTTAAATTTGTCTTTACCTCATTCTTCAATAACAATCAAAGAGAATATCTATAACGCTTTTAGATAATCATCCATATCTATTGGTGTAAATGCTTGATATGATACATATAGTGGATGTCTAGGCTGACCTCTTTTCGTCAATGTCCCCACTTGCAACCAATTAGGATTACAATTCTCCAGTTTTTTTATAAATTTTTTTAATACTGTCTAGTAAATAAGCACGAGAAAAAAATATTATTTCCCCATGCCAATAAGATATTAGCCTGCTTTTTCTTTTTTTATTAATTCATAAATAATAGAAAGATTTTCCTCTTGTATTTTTTTATCAGCTTCATCAGGTAAATCATCTGGATACGTATCTCGTTTAGGATATAAATTTAGCATAATAAAGCTAGTATAGCCGTTATACTCAGCTAATCCCATTACCTTTCTAATTGTATTATCAGGTGTTTTTATCACATGCTGTACTTGGATTTAACCCAATTACAAAAAGTGTTTTTTTCTGACTGATAACCTAACGCATAACGATAATTATTTTTCTGCATCAGTAAAATAAACATCAATAAGATATTCCATAACATACTCCATTAATTAACTTATTTTTGATTAATAATTATACTCTACAAATCACCACCGATAAATCATCATAAAACCTTTGTTTCTCAACTAATTTACGGCAAACAGTCAATCTAGATTTATCATTATCATATTGTTTCCAAATCTTTTCTCTTACTTCAACAGAAAGCCCATCTGTTAATCCATCAGAACACAGTAATAAACTTTCTCCTTGCTGAATTTCAATTTCTTGATAAAAAAATTTTTATCTTGAAATTCGGAATAATCGGCGACTAAACAAGAAGAAAACACCGCCATAAATCGTGGCAAAAATCTTCTTCTTTTTTTATCGGGGAAATCAGCCAATAATTCAGAAAGAATAGAATGATCTTGGGTGATTTGTTGCCATTTTACCTTGGGTATCAATTAAATAAGCACGGCTATCGCCTACGCTGAGAATTTTTGGCTTTACGGGTTGTTTGATCAATTTCAGCCGCCACAAAAAGTGGTTGCTGAGCCAAAAATAATCCTCGGCTAATTCTGCTGATAAACTGGATTGTAAATCGTAGAATCGTTTGACGACTTATGCTTTCCATTTTGGCTTAATAATTGCATTGCCAACTTGCTCGCTTTTTTTCAGATCGGTTGCTATTGGAAATACCATCTGCCACGCCCACAATAAAGTGCGGTCGGTTTTCAAGGCGTTTTTTTCAGCCATTTTGAGTTTATATTGAAACACCGCCTCACCATTTAAAAAGGGCATCTTGGTTGTGTCGCTTGTTGCTGCCAATTTTGTTGGCAGAAGGTAATTTCGCAAAAATTTTTCCATTATTCAACCGCTTGTTGAGAAGGATTTAGAAGGCGATCAATCGCTTTTAGCGCATCTAACGCCTTCATCTCGAGACTTAAAAAGTGCATTTTCGGCACGCCTGCATCTTGTGGGTTAATACGGATAAATCCACCCTTTTTTGCTTTCGCCGTACGTTCAGAAAAAGCGACGCACAGTTGGAATGGCTTTCCCCGCTCCCAGTTCGATGACGACGAGATTTTTGCACTTCTTTTAACCATAAATCGAGCTTATTTCGTTTTAAATTTTGATAATTACTGCTGTAAAAAAATAATCGTCAAACATAAGCACATTTTGTCTTGCTAAACGCTGACAATAAGGGCAACGAGGTGGCTCACTCAATAAGCGCAAGTTTTCGTTATCCACCACTGGTTGAAATTCTTTTGCTGACCAACTTAAATCGCGGCAATTATGCGCACACTGCAAACGCTCTAGTGTGCCATGTACTTCATAAACACGCCCTTCTTCAAAGCCTGCTTTCTGAAAATGCCCATCTACATTACTGGTAAAAACAAAATAACCATGCGGTTTGCTTTCTGCCCAACGTTTTTAAAAATTTGGTAACCTTCATGCGGGACTTGTTGCACGATATTGCGACAAACGATGCCCATAAAAACCAATAAGCTAACTCTTGATGGGTTTCATAAGCCAATGGCGTCGCAATATCTTCAAAATTGATATTGCGGCCTTTAAACATTGGGTAAGCATTCCAAAACCCGCCGACACTTCTAAAATCTGGCAGACCTGAATCTACGCTCATTCCTGCACCAGCAGTAATTAAAATGCCATCAGCCTTATGGATAAGTTCCACTGCATAATTTAAGTCATTTTTCATAATACTTTTCTCTGTCCATTTTTCATTGATGAAATAACGCCTGCTTCTTCTAGTTGTTCTACAATTCTCGCAGCTCGATTAAAGCCTAAACTAAATTTGCGTTGAATCCGTGAACCAGATGTAAATTTTTTTCTTGTTGCACGAATTTTTTTACATCCTCAAAAAAAGCGGATCTCGTTTAAAAAGTGACTTTCATTGCCATAAGTTTTCTCCTGTGTTGTTTCTATAAAAAGGGCTTAAGCGTGTTGTAAGAGGTAAAAAACTCTCTTTTATGGAAAAATTATAGGGAGGAGAGCGACAATGCGTGTCGTTAGTGAATATTACAAGCGGTTATTTTTTTAGGACTGGTTCAGATAATATCTGCCTACACTTTAAAAAAAATATTTTTTTAATAAAGCTAAGCTTGATGACTATTTAACTACCGAGGATTTCTCAGTAGTTTACCAAGATATGCACATACTTAAGAAAGATAAATAGCGACCAAAGTCGCTATTTATCTATCAACGTTAAACTTAAAAAAATTATTTACATAATTCTTTTTACTGACTCCACTAATGCTTCCATTTTATCGTAAGAATTAATACCACTTGGTACCACCAAAAAAATGGGCAAACACAAATTAAAAGTATCATTATACTTGCGATAGAAGATATTAAATTCTTCCAATGCTTTAGTTTCATATAAAGCTTCTCCAGTAAAAAACTTAAAGAAGTTATCTTTTTCAGTGACTCCTGTGCAAATAATAACTTTAGGGATTACATTCATCTATAAGTTGACGATAAAAAAAGCACCGCGATTTTGAACGCACCACTCTCTATATTCATCGAATGTTTCAAATCCAGTCATCTTAATAAATTGTTCATTCCATTTAATCGATGCTCTATTTTTTTAAAAATTGATTGGTAACATATTTAACTTGAAAACCAATACCTTGTGGGTAAAGCACATTGTATGTTCTAACAAAATGGTCCGTACTTTCTCCATTTTTCCAATCTAAATTGTAGTAGTACCACAAAAAAACCAACATATTTTTCCGATTATATTGAGTAGTCCAACTACCATCAAAATCATCCTCTATCCAAGAATGCGGTATTAATTTCGGGCTTAAACTAAATTTCTCATAAAAAAATCATCAGGAGAAGCTTCATCACCAATTCCCCATTCTAGCCCGCAAAACCATACTTCAGACTTAGGATTTCCACCATCGCCCCCAGCAAAAGATACCGCTATTTTTTTCTAAATTCATCTGTTACCATTATTCTATCCTCATTATTTAAGTAGATTCGTCCAAATCCCTATGGTTTCTTCTTGAATTACACCTTTTTTTCTTGACCTAGTTTTATCGCCAGTTGTTGTAAACTTTTGGCTAGTTCTGGATGACCGCAATAATTTAAACTACGAATGATGCGAGAAATTTTTCTTACTTTCATGCCCAATATTCCGTAGCCAAACTTTTTCGCTCCGTTAATTCTGATTTAGGGAAAATTTGATTGCATTCACGGTATAAACTGAAATAATCCAAAATAAAATCAATAGAATGTAAATATTTATTTTGAATTGCTTCATCTCCAATAAAAATAGCCAGATCTTCTTCATTAAAAAAACTGGTACTGAACGATTCCATTTTGGAACTTTCAGTGACAGGTAAAAAGCCAAGGAATATATAAATAAGCATCACCAATCATTCTTTTTGGGCATTGCCCACATATCTTGCAAAAGATAAATTATGCTGGCTTTTTTTCTTTGTTCTAAATAAAAATTCAATTACTGGGTGCATATGTTTCCCGTTAATTCATCAGTTATGTAGTATAGCGATACAAAACTTATTATTTATGTAAAAAGTGCGGTCGATTTTCTATGATTTTTTAATTTTATCCAATAACTCGGCGACCACTTTCGGTACGCCCTCACCCGCTTTTTTTCTTTTGATTGCAGTCACTTTCTTACGGACAAATCCTGTATTGGGATTAGGATCGATCAAATAGATAAGTGAACCATATGGAGCGAGATTTACCAATCCATTAGCAGGATAAACTTGTAATGAAGTGCCAATAACAATCACAATATCTGCCTTTTTCACTAACTTTTCTGCTTTAGGAAACATGGGTACATTTTCCCCAAAAAAGACTATATGTGGACGCATTGGATGACCGTGATTATCCTTATCCTCTAATAATTGATCGCCCAAACATGGAACAATGTAATCGGTATTAAAACTGCTGCGAGCTTTATTCAATTCACCATGTAAATGGAGTACGTTAGTACTTCCTGCTCGCTCATGTAAATCATCCACGTTTTGAGTGATTATATGAACTTCATAAAACGCTTCCAATTCAACCAAAGCCAAATGTGCTGCATTAGGTTCTGCCGCTTGAGCATTACGACGTCGTTCATTATAAAACTCTAATACTTTTGCTCGGTTTTTCTTTAAGGCTTCAGGTGTGCAAACTTCCTCTACTTTATGCCCAGCCCACAAGCCATCTTCCGCTCTAAAAGTAGGAATACCACTTTCGGCACTAATTCCAGCGCCCGTTAATACCACGCAAATTGGTTTATTTTTCGCCGTCATTTTTCAGGCTCCTTTTTCTTCTAAAATTTCATCAATCTGTCTATCTCTAGCCATCATGCCAAAAATATTCCCTGCTTTATAAAGGGGTTGATAAGCATAGCTTTCAATGTGCAAGAATGGCTTATCTGAAAGGCGTTGGAAATATTGTTTTAGCTGTGATTTTGAGCGTAATAACTCGTCATATTCGGCTTGAATATGGGCACTCATTGCTTCAATACGCATTTTAAATTCATCACTGAGATAAGGGCTGATAATTAAATAGACCGTTTTGTGTTCAGTTGCTGTTTCATCCGCATAAACACATGCCAAATTAAACACTTGCCATTTATAACGATCGGCAAAAGCACCAATGATTCGGCTTTGCTCCTCATTTTCAACTTGCACGAGGGCTGCTGGCTTTTTCAAGCAATCTTGCAAAATATCACTTGGCGTAAAAGGGCCACAGTCCAAATAAGATAGTACGCAGTTCCAGTTAGCAAATTGTTCAGTACCAAAATGTAAGTGTTTACCTTCGAATTTATCCGCCCCATTTTTAGTGCGATCATCAATTAAATAATCGCCTTGGTTTAAGTTTTTATGGTGAGATAAAATTAACCGCTTGTATAATGCTGAGCCTTTTTCTTCGCCGAAATAATGCTGGATCCATTTTACTTTATCGCTCCAAGCGGATGGATTATGCCAAGGAGCGGTAGAAAGTGCGTAAATATGATATTTCTTCATCAATTTATGGACGGCAGAAATCGCGTTTGGCATGGGTTCCATTAAGCTAAAAATGCCCTCAACCTCATCATATCGACCTTCATACTCTTGCTTGGTTTTCTCATCTAATTTTGCAATACCCGACGGAAAATCAACCATCACATTATCCATATCAATATAAACAATTTTCTTCATTTTAATGTCCTCTCTGTTGATGGCTTAATGATAAAAGATGAAGCGACAATTCATGTCGTTAGGTATTTTTGTCTAAATAAGTACGGTCAATTTCTTGATAATCTTTACCAATTCAGTTGTGCTTCTTGGCATCAGGAGTGCCGATTTGAGTGCTTGTATTTTTAGATTTTCGGCTTACTGACCATTATTTCAATCACTTGGCGATCTGTATATTGCATACTTCGGCTGGCAATCGCACAGAGGTTGTTGATTGAACGGTCGATTTGGTGTTCGACAATCCCTTCATTGCCTGTGACTTGCGTATTATCTAATGCCATTAAGATCGATTTATAGCTAGAAGTTACGCTGGTAGAAACCTTCATTGCACAACTATTGGCTGCCCCGTCGCAGATGATGCCACTGATATCGCCGATCATACTGCTGATAGCCATACTAATCGCATCGAAACTCTCGGTCAGCAACCATGCTACACCTGCACAACTGCCCATCGCCGCAGTAGTTACCGCGCAAAGAGCTGAGAGTTTAGGTAGTTTACTGTGAATATAAATCGCCATTAAATGCGAAAGGAATAAGGCGCGAATGAGCTGTTCTTCACTCGCGTTGATATGGCGAGCGACCACTACCACTGGCATCGTGGCAGTAATGCCTTGGTTGCCAGAACCTGAATTACTCATTGCTGGTAAATTGGCGCTCATACGAGCATCGCTCGCTGCAGTGGTTTCAATCACTATGCGGTTAAGCAAATCATCGCTGATTAAGCCTCTCCCAATTTGCTTTTGCAAGGTTCGCCCAATATGCAAGCCGTAATCGACTCGCAAAGCCTTCTTGTGAAAGGGCGGAGTTCAGCTCGGCAGCACGTTGAATAAAGCGGATTTTGTCTAACTCCACGCTCATCGAAAAATCGAACATATCTTTGGCAGTCAGTTCTGAAAAAGACACAGGGCGCATTGCCACTATCCACCAAACAAGGTACAGAGAAAAGCACCTCGCCATTTTTCAATGTAAATCACGTTGGTATGATGGGCGGCAATGCGAACCGTTACACTCTCATTTTTCCGCAAACAGGGTCGCTTCGAATACAAAAATATGCTCGGTATCGAAAAATCGCTACGTTCACCAAATGTTGGCTCATCATCTGTTTGGCTTGTGCCACTTGCTCGGCAGAAATGTTTTTCAACACCTCTAAGCCTGCTTGGTGATCGCCACCAATCGCCCCAATTGCCGCAGCCATTGGCAAACCAACCGTGCCCGTATTCGGCACGGTTACCCCCATTCCGTTTTTCATTAAATTGGGCGAAACTTTTGCCTCAATACGCTCAGGCATTTTGCCTAAATAATAACGGGCGGTTGCTGAGGCTAAAGCCAAAGAGATCGGCTCCGTACAACCCAACGCAGGCACAACTTCTTCTTGCACAACACGTAAAATATTTTGTTCGGTGGTGGAATCAAAGGTTCTCATCGTTTTCTCTTGCTTATAAAACACTACAACTAAAAAATTAAAAATGAACTTCATTTTGCTAAACGGGTCTTATTGTACAGTTTTTCATTATGATTAACCCTCATTTCCCCATTTAAGGACAAAAATGAAACCATTAAAAGCACTATTAGCCCTTGCTGTTGCAATGACTGCAATCTCTTCTTTTGCTGAAACAGCAAACCCACTTGCCACCTTTTAAACAAGAGGCAAAAACGGCGATTAACAACGAACTTTCTTCAGCGAAAAAAAGCGGTTACCCAAACTGAAACTTCAGCAGCAACCGATATGAGCAAAAATGAAAAATGCGGTTGTAGAAAAAGCAAAATCGGAAGTAAAAGCGGTCAAAAATGATGCAAAAACAGCACGTGAAACGTTAAATTCAGTAAAAAAACGGAAGCAACAGAAAAAGTAGATGCTGCTAAATCTGCAGCGAAAAAATACCGTAGCAAAAGCAGAAAAAAAGCAGCAAAAATTAATATCAACAAAGCAGATGCCGCAACGTTACAAAAAAATTAAGCGGTATTGGTGAAGCAAAAGCCAAAGCGATTGTTGAATATCGTAACAAAGTGGGCAAAAATCAAAAAAATGCTGCGGAATTAAGCAAAATCTCAGGGCATTGGCGATACAACCATTGAGAAAAATCAGCCCATATTTAACGTTCTAACCTTATTCCAAATACGATAAAGACCTCACAAGCGGTACATTTTTGCAAAGCTTTGCAAAATTTATACCGCTTTTTCATAGGTTGATTATCTAGTAAGCATTACTGCCAACGCTTTTGCCCCTTTGAAATCAACTTTACCAGATCCCAATAGAGGGATTTCATCCACCAAGAACACTTGGCTTGGCAACATAATCGGTGGAACATTCAGCGATTTAATGCGAGCATTGATTTCCTCTAAACTTAGTGCCGATTTCACCAACAAGACAATGTTCTCGCCTTTTTTATCATCTTCCACCGCAACTGCGACAAATTGATTTTCATCATTTTAGCACTTGAGCGATATTTTCTTCAACCGAGCCAAGACTAATCATTTCACCACCTATTTTGGCAAAGCGGGAATAGCGGTCGACAATGGTCACAAAGCCATTTTCATCAATATGCCCTTTATCGCCCGTTTTGTAATAACGCACGCCATCCAGCTCGGCAATCACTTCTGCCGTTTTTCTGGATCATTCAAGTAACCTTTCATTACCTGACCGCCACCAATCAGAATTAAGCCATCTTCACCCACAGGCAATTCTTCCAGCGTATTTAGATCGACAATTTTTATGATCGTACCTGGTAATGGCATACCCACAGAGCCCACTTTATTGAAGCTAAACTCTTTTAACGTATCTGGGTCGAGAATATTTGGCATATTCACGCTTGCCACTGGGGTGGTTTCGGTTGCACCATACCCTTCGTAGATCTCTAAACCAAATTTCAATCGGAACGCTTCTTTCACATCTGGTTTGAGTTTTTCCGCTCCTGCAATCACCATTCGCACACTTTGCAACATCAACGGATGAAGTTTTTTGTTACGCGTATATAAGCGGAAGAAAGTTGATGTGCCAAACAGGATGCTGACGTTATGTCTTGCACACATTTTACCCACTTCTGCCCCATCGGTCGGGTCAGCAACGCTTACCATTTTAATCCCTTCGCAAAGTGGCAATAAGGTTGTAACCGTTAAGCCGAAAGAGTGGAAAATTGGCAATGAATTTAAAAATCACATCCTCTTTGTGGAAATTGAGCAATTCACTTACTTGTTTGATGTTGGTGAGTAAATTTTTATGGCTAATTTCAATGCCTTTCGGGTCGCCTTCACTGCCACTACTAAATAAGATTACTGCGGTATCACTTAATTGAATTTCTGCAAAGTACATCAATTTAATCCACCACACTGGTACAAGTAATGCCGTGAGCATCGCTTTCACTTTTTTTCGCCTTTTGGTAAATTGTTTTGCAATTTCGTCCGCTTGTAATAACTTGCCTGCCAACACTTCATCGAAACAGAAGCCTTTTTGCATTTAGTTTGTTGAGGAATTTCTCGGCTGAAATCACATGCTCAATTTCAGCTTTGGCAAGTGCTTTTTGCCATCACCTCAGGGCTTAGCGTATAGTTTAGGGTTTACAGACACCTTGCCGATAATCATCAACGCCATATTCACAATTGCTCCAATCGCGGAGCTTGTAACAACACGCCCACGTTTTTCGCATCACCAAGTTGTGTTTTCAACGCCTTACTCATCAATAACACTGCAGTAATGAATTTCAAGTTGTTGAGTTTCATACCTTGACTATCTACCACGCACTCTTTAAACAAATTCGCTTTTGCGTTATTAAAGCCAGTGATGCGTAAGCGGTTTGCGTTTTTGCATCACTTTTTTTCCCACACAGAATAAGAGAGCTCCAGCACTTTTTGTTTCATCGCAGTTGCATCAATAAAAGCCGTGAATTGGCTTACCGAATGCCACCAAGATTTCACGTTTGCCTTGGCGTTTGGTTAAGTTTTTTTATAGAAGCTATTCGCACGTGAGAAACTGCTGCCCCATAAGCCACGTAAATAGAATGGCACGGTGGTCACATTTTCTAAATCTTTTAACACGTGCTCAAAACCTTTTTTTGAACTCATTGATTTGACCGTTATAGCTAATATGACCTTCAGGGAACAACGCTACTACTTCACCGTTTTGAAGATATTTACGAATAGTTTCAATCGACTCACGGCTTGAACCAGCCCCAATTGGAATGACTTTAAAAATGCGTAAGAACCAAGTGAGATACCATTTGTTGTAAATCGGACGGAACATCACAAATTTAATCGCACGTGGGCTTGCGGCTTGTAACACGAGCCAGTCGATCCAGCTGATATGGTTTCCTAGCAATAACACGCCACCACTTTGCGGTAAGTTTTTCAACCCTTCCACGTGGAAACGGTAGTTTGTTTTCAACAACGGTAATAACAACAAGCGGGTGAATAAGTGCGGAAGTTGCCACATTGCATAGAAAACTGCCTAGCGTGCAAAACCACCGATACGGTTAAGAATAAACCTGTGGTTGAAACGCTAAACTCTACAAATAGAATACTAAGCAGCAAGAAGCCAACCATAAAGACATTTTGTACAAAGTTGTTGCCCGCCATAATTTTGCCGCTGATTTTTCAGGGGCAAAATATTGATGGTTGCATTTAACGGCACGATAAATAATCCACCGAAGAAACCAAATCCAAAAGAGCAAAAGCATTAACATTGCGTTGTTTTGCACAAGTGTTAAGCAGAAAAGCGAAACGAAAAATCCCTAATGCGCCAACGGGTACAATCCCAAGCTCAATGTGTAATTTTTGATGCTTTGCCCGCAAAGGTATGAGCCCACGATTAAACCTAAGCCGCTTACCGCAAGAATGGCTTGGATGATGACCGCATTATCTGCGTTAAACAAGGCTTTATAGTGAGCAGGGAAAGCTGCCACAATCACTTGCGATACACTCCAGAACAAACTTAACCCAATCACGCTTAACCAGATATTTTTATCTGCATGCAAGGTGCGGATGTTATCGCGTAAGTAACCCAGCGAGAGGTATTTCGACATTGCAAATTTTTCTTCATTTTCAACCGCTTGTTGGCCGAAAAAAGGAATTCTGAAGGCAAAAAACGCTTCTAACGCACTAAATGCGACCAAAGCAACACCAATCCACCACACACTTTTCAACACCGCATTCGGATCAGTTGAGGCAACATAATGGCTTTCAAATAAAATCGAGAATGCAAAAGAGCTAAATAGAATTGCCACAATCGTCAGCGCTTGAATAACACCATTCGCAAAGCCAATGTTTTCCGTACCGACAATGGATTTAATAATGCTGTATTTCGCTGGCGAATAAACTGCACTTTGTGCAGCAAGCACAAGGGTTAACGCAAAAGCGAGATAAAACTGCCCGATGAGATAACTCACTAAAATAGCCCCGCTTATACCAACAGCAGCAAGGCTGCTCCAACGAATCACTTTGGTTCCGCAGAATTTATCGTTAATAAAGGCTGACGGAGAAAAAGGAAGATAAATGGCAATAAAAATCATTGCGTTGATAAGTGCGGTTAGCACCACCAAAGTGTTGCCCTCAAAACTTTTTGAGCAGCACATTTTGGATAGTGATTTTTATGGGCAAGATCAACGCTTGCATTTAAAAAGGCAACTGCTAAATAAGGCAAAAACCTGCGTGTTTTAAGAGTTTCATTATTGAATCTCCTGTTGATAAACCGCTAAGGTTTTCATATTAAGAAGGTAAGGTTTTACCACCAGCAATAAATCAAAAAGGTGTTTTAATTTTTTTCATCTTTTTGCTCACTTTCTTTAATGGCAGAAAGTGTGAGCGCCACTTCTTGCGGAGCTAATGTTTTTGCTGCTTGCAAGTAGCTATTTAACATCGCACGTTCCGCTTCATTACAACGGCAAATAATCGCTAAAAATTTCTCGCTCTTTTGCCCGTAAAAATCCCATTGCGAGGGTTTAACAAGCCCTCTTCTACCATTTGGTTTTAAATCCTGTTCAGAAATCCCAAACTCTTGGCAAAAGTGCTTCGGGTGAGAAGGTTTCGTTTTCTGCGCCCATAATAATGCCAATCAATGAAATCAAGCTCTCATAAGGGTTTTGCCAATCAAATTCAGAATGGGCAAACAAATCTTTGATTTGTGAAATAGAAGCATTAAAGTTAGTTTGCAGATATTTGATAAATGCCAACAATGACACACATCGTTCATCATAAAGATGAAAGTTCGGCTTATCTTTTACAGGTTCAGGCAACAACCCCTCTTTAACATAATAAAGAATGGTGGATTTCGGCGTTTGGCTGAACTTCACCAAATCATTCATTTTGAGCATAAAAACTCCTTTTTCATAAAATCGTATTGATTAAATTGGCTGCTATTTTAATCTCCTTAAAATAAAAAGTAAAGAGTGACACTTTACACATTTAGTAAAGTTTGCAAAATTTATTTTTGAAATTAAACCGCTTTTTTTCTTGCTTTGCCTTGTATTTACCGAATTTATCCCCATAACCAACAAATACTTAATTTTCATTACATCCCAAAGGAACATAACATGGCATTAGATTTCAATTCAGTTTCATTTGACAGCATAGAAGCAAAAAGGCGGCTACGGTATTGGTTTACAAATTGGTCAGCAACTTTTAGGTAGCGGAATGGACGTAGATGCAGAAGCGGTCGCACGGGGTATCTACGATGTGTTAAATCAAAATCCACCTGCATTAGATTTAAACGAAGTGACACAAGCACTTCAAACATTAAGCCAACGTGCTGAAGAAGCTCAAATAGCAGCATTCAAAGCATTAGATGAAGAGAATAAAGCATTCTTAGAAGAGAACAAAAAAGCATCAGGCGTGAACACCACTGAAAGCGGTTTACAATACGAAGTATTAAACGAAGGTACAGGCGAAACACCAAAAGCAGACAGCACCGTTCGTGTTCACTACACGGGTTCTTTAATTGACGGTACGGTTTTCGACAGCTCAGTAAAACGCGGCACACCAGCTGAATTCCCAGTAAACGGCGTGATCAAAGGGTTGGACTGAAGCATTACAAATGATGCCAGTTGGCTCAAAATGGCGTTTAACTATCCCTCACGAATTAGCTTATGGCGAACGAGGGTGCAGGTGCATCAATTCCTCCATTTGCAACATTAGTGTTTGAAGTAGAATTGTTGGATATTCTTTAATTTCTCCATAACTCACAAAGAAAGGCGAACATCGTGTTCGCCTTATTTTTACTTCCTTGACCCTAAATAAATCGCCAATAGTGTTAAACTCGCCCCACACCATTGCCAAAAGGTCAATCGGTTTATCTAAGTAGAAATAGTCGATTAACAATGCCACCACAGGCTCGGAAAGCAGTAATAGCCCCGTTAATCCGAGCGACAGAAGTGGAATCGCATAGGCAATCATTCCCCATGCCATACATTGCATCACCACGCCATACACCGCAATCCAGCCCCAATCAGCAATCGTCGGCGGGAAGAAGTTTACTTGATTAAACCATAACGAAGGCAGAAGCAAAAGCAATCGCTCCGAACAGACTGACTAAAAACATCAGCGGAAAAATAGCAGTCGACTCTCTGTTGTGTACTTGGCGAATCATCACCAATGAACCTGCCAGCATCGCACCCGAAGCCAAGCCGATGAGAATACCATACACGCCATCAAGGTTGCGAGCCAATTCTGGACTGGCAATCAACACAACACCAATCACCGCCAACACAAGGCTGAATAGCTGCATTTTGCTCTGTTTTTCCGCAAAGAAAAAGTAACCAATGCCCGCCAAAAAGAAAAATCTGCAAGCTGTTCAGCAACGTAGAAATCCCTGGTCCAACCGCATAAATACTTTCGTGCCAAAAGGCGAGATCAAAGGCAAGAAAAAAATGCCCGATAATGCGGCAAACCACCACGTTTTCGCTTGCTTGGGTAACGCCTGTTTTTCCACTTCATCAACGCCCAGAACACTACGGTGGCAATCAGTAGTCGCCAAAAGGCAATCGCATAACTGCCCACGGGGACAAATTTCACAATCAGGCTGCCCAAACTAAATAAAATGCAGCCCACGACCAGAAAGCGGAGCTGCATAATTTTGTACTTTCATTCAACATCTCTGTCTAATAATAGCGATTATAGCACTTTTAACTGCTTACCAATTTTTTTCAAACAACTGCTGAATGGTCTCCGCCCGATGCCCTAGCACACGCACCATCAAACCGCATTCATTCAGCGGAAATACCAATTAGCAAGGCTTTCTCATCGGTAAATTGCTGTTGTAAGGCTTTGCACCTGTTGTTTGATTTCCGCATTGCTTTTCGCCAAATTTAGATAAAGTAAGCGAACCTTGGTGGGAGTAATTTTCCATCTGGCTCAACGCGGTAAGGTTCATTTTTAGACGGCAACCACTGGATACAATCACTGACAAGCGGTCGTTTTTACCATCGTTTTGCAAAGCATAAATCTTCAAATGGGAGGAAAACTGACGAAAGGCAAAACGTTCGTCATTCAACACCCGCCCAATCGCCACGATTTCACCGTAAATCAGTTCGCTTTGTTCGCCCATTTCAATCTGGGTTTGCTGCTTAAAAACGGAATCTTTATGTAACACCAACGGATACGGCAAATAGAACAAACGGCTGTTTTCCGCAAGCGAAATATGGGTTGTCTGCATCGCACTCTCGCCTTCATTCATCGCCTGCACGCGAGTAAATGCCTGCGTATTGAGCGAAAAGAGCGGTCAATTTTGCCAATGAAATGTCAATCTCTAACACATCGCCCGCCAGCACTCCCGGAGAGGATGACATCTGCATCGCATTCAAGCCATTAACCCACGCATCATCGTAACTTGGTAACGTTATCACTTTAAACGGTGGCGTCGCAAAGTACTCGGCAAGCAGGGGTTTTGCCGCTTTGGGAAAGTTTGGTGGAAAGGGATAATTTGCTGTTCATAGATTTTGTAGGGGCTAATTATATTAGCCCCGATATTTCACCAATAATTGGGCAAATGTAATTTGCCCTACGATTAACGAACCAAAGATGCTGGCTCTTCCACATTCTTCAACAACGCATATTTTTTGATCCAACCAATCACACCATCTAAATTTTCTTTCTTCATTAAGTTGGTAAAAATAAACGGCTGACCGTTACGCATACGGCGAGCATCGCGTTCCATCACGCTTAAATCTGCCCCTACAAACGGAGCAAGATCGGTTTTATTAATGACTAACAAATCTGAACGAGTGATACCTGGTCCCACCTTTGCGTGGAATTTTTCTCGCCTTGTGCCACGTCGATCACAAAAATCGTTACGTCTGCCAAATCTGGGCTGAAAGTCGCTGAAAGGTTATCACCGCCCGATTCAATGAACACGATTTCCACATCGGGAAACGAGCCACCATTTCATCCACTGCCTCCAAATTCATCGACGCATCTTCACGGATCGCCGTATGCGGACAACCGCCCGTTTCCACGCCCATAATGCGATCTGGCGGAAGCAGGCTGTTTTTCGTTAAAAATTCCGCATCTTCTTGAGTGTAAATATCGTTAGTAATGACTGCCACGCTATATTTACTCGCTATTTCGCGAGTGAGTTTTTCAATTAACGCCGTTTTGCCCGCGCCAACAGGGCCAGCCACGCCGATTTTTGATGTAGTTACGCATAATATTCCTTTTTGTTGATTCGTAGAGGCTCATTCTTATAACCTCTATATAAAAAATTTAATAAAAATGACCGCTCTTACGACATATAAAGTCGCGTATAAAGCACTTCGTGCTGCATTGCTCGTATATCATTCGCAAGCGTTGCCGTACCAAGCCATTCTTCATCGGGTTCAAGGCTTAATTCCACTGCTTGCACAAGCGAGCCTCGCAAGTCAAACAGAATATCTTGCCCGTCCATTTTGGCTAAGAGGGATCAATTTCACTCCATTAGTAATTGCCCCCACAGCGGCATTGTAATAAAAAGCATAGAGCGTGTCGGCTTTGCTTAACCCCATCGCTTGGGCGACCATCGCAAACACTATCGGGAAATAGCCCTGCACGCGTTTTTTTCTGCAATCGCTTGCTGGTAAGCTGTGAGTAACGTATGTGTTTCGTAGCGAATAAAAATTTTCAGCAATCGCACGCCGAGTTTGAAACTCCCTTCACGGCTTTCACGTGCCACTTTGGTGGCGGAAAGTTGCCAATCCAGCTCACACAAGCGATCGAAACTACCCTCACACATTGCATCAAATGCAAGCGAAAGATACGCCCGTCGTTGTAAATCCAGTTTTGTAAAAGCTGGGTTTGCACATACTCTTCAAGAGTTGCTTTAGTCGAAACAACGCCTTGCTGGACGAAAGTTTCTAAACCATTTGAATGGTTAAAGCCCCCGATTGGTAAAGTGGGGTCAACTAAGTGCAACAATGCACCTAAATCTGACAGACTTCGGTTTTAATGCTGGTGCCAATTGCCGTCTCCGTGATGATGATAACCGTGATGATCGTGTGAATGGCTATGTGAATGCCCGTGCCCTTGTGCAGAGTTAGCTCTCAACGCTTGGCTTAAACGGCGTTCTGCTTTTTCGGTTCAAATCCCGCCGCTTGTAACCATTCAAACATCGGTTTATCGTAAAAGGCAACGTGACTTCATCACCATCTAAAAAGAGCGGTGAATGTTTTATTGCCAATTTCATAACAGGCTCTCGCCATTTCAGGTAAGGATTGAGGTGAAAGCACAATCACTTCAGAGGGCAATATTTCAATCGCAATGACCAACTCATTACTGATAAAACACTACATCATCGTGTTTTTAAACGTTGCCCTTCCTTTAACAAGCGAAAAGCCACTTCACGCCCCGTATCAGTGGTTTTACGTAGAATGTTGCGCTCGCTTTCATACCATTCCAATGCGACTCGCTCGATAATTTGACTTGTAACTCTTCCCTCGGATTGAAGGCAGAGTTAAATTGCCTAAAATGGTGTCCATAATAGGCAAAAATGGGGTTGAGGATTTTCATTTTTTTGTATTACTTATTTTCTTTGCTAATTAAGGCTGCCATCTCCCCTTCCCCTCTTTACTAAAGAGGGATTTTTCCTTATAAATTTGCTGTCATCTGACTAATTTATATTTGCCATATCAAAGTAAAACAATGATATAAAATCTCGCTCGTTTTTGCCCTCTTTAGCAAAGAGGGGAAGGGAGATTTGGCAGAAGAAAAATACGGAGAAATTAGATTATTTAGACCAATTTCGTGACTCCAAAAAATGGTTACAAAGTAGGCTTTGTCTCTCTTAAAACCTCATATTTTTTTCATTCATTTCAGCCGCCCAAGCGGTTAAATTTGGAAATTCTTTTACAAGATCTAATCCAATTTTTTTCTGTTCTAAATAAGAACCAATCAATGACTGCAACCGCAGTTAACGTACCAATGTTTAATTCCGTGCCAAACGGTTTTAAATCTTGCTCAAGTCTTGCAAAAACTTTGACGATTACGTTCGGTTAGTTGTTGATGACGAGCTGTCCACCATTCACTTTCAGAGCGAAGCATTTTTTCAGCCATCATCGGCACAGTATTTTCTAAAATACCATCGGCTAAATTATGCAACGCTAACGCTGCCCAACGTGGCTTACCACTTTCTGGAATGAGTTTAGGCTCTACCTTGCCTTTTTGATCAAGATATTCGCAAATAAAGCAAGCTACCATAAAGCCAGTTGCCACAATTACGTTCTAACGCTGGCACTCTACCCAGAGGATTTGCCTGATTATGCGCAGAGCTTGCATCAAATGATGAACCAATTTTTAATCAGTTCTGTTTTTGTCTAACAATTTTTGATATTTCAACGTTACCAGCACTTTACGCACATACGGGCTGGTGGTGGAGTACCAAAGTTTCATTGTAAATTCTCCTTAAAATTTGACCGCTCTTTTCTGCTTAGAACATAAAAATATCGTTGTCCTAATGGCACGGTATCCACGGGTTCGCAGGTAATTAGTTCTCCAGCTACACGTACTTCATAGCGTTCTGGATCCACTGTGATTTCAGGTGTTGCATTGTTGTGAACAAGATCTTTTTACCCACGTTACGGCAGCCTTTCACAGCAATAGTTTCTTTGTGTAAACCGAACTTCGCACGAATATTGGCTTTTTCAGCGGCTTGTGAAACGAAGAACACCGCAGTTTGTGCTGTCGCCAAACCTTGTGCACCGTACATTGGACGGTAGAATACAGGTTGCGGAGTTGGAATAGAGGCATTTGGGTCGCCCATTTTTCGCGTAGCTAATAAAGCCTTTTTAATTACTACTTCTGGTTTTTACCCCAAAGAACATCGGTTTCCACAACACGATATCTGCGATTTTTACCCACTTCTAACGAACCAATATGATCTGAGATACCGTGTGCAATCGCTGGATTGATGGTATATTTCGCAATGTAGCGTTTAATACGGAAGTTATCGTTTCCTTCATTACCTAATTCACCACGTTGCATTTTCATTTTATCTGCGGTTTGCCATGTACGAATAACGACTTCGCCAATACGTCCCATTGCTTGAGAGTCAGAACTCATAATCGAGAATACCCCCATATCATGCAAAAATATCTTCCGCTGCAATGGTTTCAGGGCGAATACGGCTATCGGCAAATGCCACATCTTCTGGTACACGTTTATCTAAGTGATGGCAAACCATCAACATATCCAAATGTTCATCAATGGTATTTTTTTCGTAAACGGACGAGTCGGGTTGGTTGAAGCTGGCAATACGTTTGGATACATCGCCGCTTTAATGATGTCAGGTGCATGACCGCCACCTGCACCTTCCGTGTGGAAGGTGTGAATCACACGTCCATCAATCGCTTTCATGGTATCTTCTAGAAGCCACTTTCGTTCAGCGTATCGGTGTGAATTGCCACTTGAATATCCATTTCATCTGCCACTTTTAAGGCAGAATCAATTACTGCAGGCGTTGCACCCCAGTCTTCGTGGATTTTTAAGCCTAATGCGCCCGCTTCAATTTGTTCACGTAGCGGCTCTAAAGTTGAACAGTTTCCTTTACCAAAAAAGCCTACGTTTACAGGCAATGCTTCTGCCGCTTGGAACATACGCTCCATATACCACGCACCCGGTGTACAAGTAGTCGCGTGTGTACCATCAGCAGGGCCTGTTCCGCCACCAATTAACGTAGTAACCCCACTTTCAATCGCATGCTGTGCTTGTTGAGGGCAAATAAAGTGAATGTGGGTATCAATACCGCCAGCGGTCGCAATTAAATGCGCACCGTTATGTACTTCTGTGCTAGCACCGATAATCATATTAGGCGTGACATTATCCATAGTGTCAGGGTTGCCCGCTTGTCCAATACCGACAATACGCCCATCGCGAATACCAATATCGGCTTTGATAATGCCTAATTTGGCATCAATGATCATCACGTTGGTAATGACAAAATCCAATACATTTGGATTATCGCGAGTTGCAGTGCCACTTTGAGCCATGCCATCACGCACACTTTTTACCGCCACCAAATTTACACTCATCACCTTTGGTTAATAAATCTTGTTCAATGGTTGCCCATAAATTGGTATCGCCTAAACGGACTTTATCGCCAACGCTTGGGCCATAAGTTGCAACATATTGTGCTCTTGAAATTGTTAATGCCATTCTGCCCTACCTTATAATTTGCCATCAATTTGATTATGGAAACCGTAAATGATTTGGTTACCACCAAAAAGCCACTAACTCAACCGTTTTGGCTTCGCCCGGTTCGAAACGCACCGCATTACCAGAAGGCACATTCAAACGCATTCCGCGCGCTAAAAGTGCGGTCAAATTTAAGGGCATTATTGGTTTCAAAAAATGGTAGTGAGAGCCAACTTGAATTGGGCGGTCGCCTGAATTAGTTACTTCGATTTTTACGGTTTTTCTGCCGACATTGGCGAGAATATCGCCTTCGGCTAATTGGTATTCGCCTGGGATCATAGTATTTAAATCCTTCTACTTTTTATCTAATCGGATTATGCACAGTAACAAGTTTTTGTACCATCTGGGAAAGTGGCTTCAATCTGCACTTCATGAACCATTTCTGACACACCTTCCATCACATCTTCAACGGTTAAAAGTGTTGAGCCATACTGCATCACTTCAGCCACCGTCATACCATCGCGCGCAGCTTCTTGCAAGTGGCTGGCAATGTAGGCGATGGATTCTGGATAGTTTAATTTTAGCCCGCGCGCTTTGCGTTTTGCCGCCAATTCGCCCGCAAGGAAAAGCATCAGCTTTTTCTTGTTCTCTAGAGGTTAAGTGCATATCGTTTTCCTTCTATTGTGATTTGCAAAAAGTTGTAAAAATTATACCGCTTGTACGGTTGTTTGTGTTAAGGGTTAAGCCATTTCAACCATTTTTCTTTATTGATATTAACCTTTTCAACCTTCGATTTCATCCATAAAATCAGCCAACTGGCGAGGATAAAACCGATGGTGTAAGGTGCGATGCCAAGGACGGAAAAAGCCGAATTGGATTAACACCGCAAGCAAAGTGCCAACTAAGATATAAAAAAGTGGCACAACCGTTCGCCCGCAAAAGCACAGGCAACCAAAATTGGTGAAAAGCCGTATAAGCCGTTGGCAAGATTATTGTGTCCGACCGCCAATAAATGATGGGCAAATGCGGTTCCCAATACTGCGGCAGCCATACCGTACATAGCCGCCATGGGGGAGCTAATCGCGATTGCCACGAACAGCAACCCCCGTAATTACGCTTGAGCCGAAATTGACTTCTGCCCATGCGTAGAGTGGGCTTTGAATGGCATTAAAAGTATCAGTGTAATCGGATAGCTCAGGCGTAGTTTGTTCCAAACCAAAGAGTTGAAATTTGGCAATGAGAAAACAAAGTAACCAGCAAGTTAGCACGAATGGGAAGGTGAACGCCACTTTTCGGCGTTGTAAAAAGCGCGCATTATCAACGTGGCGACAACGGAAGCCAGAATACCCCACAGCCACAACAGAAGGCTCTTTGCACTCTCTTCTCCGAAGGTAAACATCACGCACATAAAGGCGAGTGAGCTATTAAAGCCGAATAACCCTTGTTGAATTTGTCTGATCGGGTATTTTAATGCACGTGCGGTCAGCGTGCCGACCAACGAGCCGAGAAAAACACGCCACGCCGAGCGTCCAATGGCTAAAAAAACATTGCGACCGTAATCACGAGCCCCGTTAATCCGTTTTCCTGCAGAAAGATCTGCCCAATACCTGTGAATGTTTCTTTAATGGGTGTTTGCATAACATCCTCGTTTTTGTTGTTTTAAGAATTCTTCACATACTTTTTTTCTTTCCTTCCGTTTGCAGAGGGAGGAAATGCTATCATAAACAAATCACCTCGTCCGCCAGCACCTCACTAAACGCCAAATCGTGGCTAGCGATCAGCATAGGCAGCTCCAACGCTTGCAATAAAGCGGTCAGTTTTGCTTTGTTTTTGCATCTAACCCATTGGTGGGTTCGTCTAACAGCAACATTTTCGGTTTGCATAGCCAGCACGCCCGCCAAGGCGGTAAAATTTTTCTCGCCACCTGAAAGTAAGTTCACGGAGCGATCTTTTAAGTGAGTAATGCCCAATTTTTCCAACTGTTCGAGTGCGATCTGATAGGATTCCGCCTTTGCTTTTTGCCTTGATTCAAACAGCCGAATGCCACGTCGTCTAACACGGTTGGACCGAATAACTGATCGTCCGCTTGCTGGAAACAAATCCCCACCGTGTTTCCTCGCAACGGCATAAAATCCGCTTCTTGGCGGCAGCTTTTACCAAACCAGTTTATCTCGCCCGAATGCAGCGGCACAAAGCCAAGCAAGGCGAGCAATAGCGTTGATTTACCCGTGCCAATTTCACCTTGCAAAACGAATTTTTTTGCTGATCGGTAATTACAAAAGTTAAATCAGAAATCACCGCTTGTTGGTTGCGGTGAAGGGTTAAAGTGATTGACGTTGAGTACCATTTTTTTATTAAAGTTTAAATCCCCTTGCCTTCATCGCTATTTCCGCTTTTTCAGCTTTGAGCATTGAGTGAATCAGCAATAGAGCGACCCGTTGGGCATAGACTTTCATCGTAAACAGGTTAAATTTTGGATGAAACCCGCGGGCTTTCATTGCCATATCCATTTTTGATTGAGTTCCGCCAGCAGAGAAATATAACGCACGCTTAAAAATAAACAGATGAATCAGCTTTGTCGGTAGTAGCAGTTTAGCGATCGCTTGCACTAAAATAGTGTCAGTAACGTGGTGCAAAAACAGCCAAACCGATAAGACAATCAGGTTCATTCGAAGTGTAATCAGTGTGGCAAGTTCGATGCCGTGTACGTTCCACATTATGTCCTGCTCACCAATTTTCCAGCTTAATGTTGCCCATAGCAGCACAGAAAACAAATTGAACTTTAGCCAGCGTTTCAGCAAATGTTTCGGCTGATGGCTATGCAAAAAGCAGACTACAAACAGTGCGCAAGCGGTTAAAATTGCCAGTAGTTTTACCGATGTCAGGCTGCTAACAATGATGCCGAACAAGCAAGCGTAAACCAAGCGGTAATGAGGCTCTAACCATTTATTCACAACGCAACGCCTCGGGCATCATTTTAGCAAGCGTCAATAGCACACCCACGCTAATCAAACTATCGACCAAAAACACGGGCAAGTGAGAAACGATAAGTAGCCCAATAAGATCGACATACTGCTTGCCACCGTCCATCGCCAGTACCAGAGAGGCAATCAGAGCTGAACCACCAACACCCAGCACACCCGCCAAAAATACCTGTGGAAATTAACCTCTTACGAGTAAGTTCTCTCAGTAGCGGACGGCTCAAATAATGCACGACCAACGCAGGCAACGCCATAATGCAGAGGTTCACGCCTAACACGGAGAAACCGCTGAAGGAGAAGAGCAAAAGCTTGCAACACCAAAGCAATCAAAAAGGCTGGAAACACCGCCCAACCGAGGAAAATGCCTGCCACGCCATTTAAAAAATCAAATGCACGCTACCGATGCCTACGGGAATGTGAATGGTACTTGCCACAAAAAAAGCTGCGGCAAAGAGTGCAGTGAGAGACAAACGGTCGGATTGCAGCCGTTTTAAGCCAAGTGCAATGCCCGTCACCGCTACGGCAGCCCCAACAATCAAGGTTTGACTATGCAACACTCCTTCAGATAAATGCATTATTGCCCCTTCCCTGTTTTTGAGCAGAGCAACCGTTCCGAAAAATACCGAGAATATAACCAATGCCACCGAAAAATATCTCGCCAGTAGATCTTATCTCGAAGCTGAGAGATCTCTTCTCGCAACAGTTGAATTTCTTGACTAGAAACCGCTTGAGCCTGCATTTTCGTTACTTGAGTTTCCGCCCGATGCCCTTCCATTCCCTCAATAATTACCTTGAATGTGCCCTCTTGATTAAACGGCAAATTGAACCGTCCTTCACGGTCGGTTTTACCATAAACCACGGGATCAGTTTCGCCCTGTTTCACCGCCTCCACATAAGTATCCACGGCAGGAGTCTGGTCGGAATAATATGCCTTACCCGAAATCGCCACGCCATCATATTGGGCGGTAATGTGCAACGCATGGGCAAAAAGTGTTAGCAGAAAAATAGAAAAATGACCACTTGTAAGAGTTTGTTTATCATCGATTTTATAGAATTATGGTACATCAAAGGTCAGCATATATTCATAAGAACGATCAGAATAATCAGGATTGCCTGCCACTTTTTCCTCGAATTCCGCCCACACTTTATTAAAGCCTTGGGTTGGGATAAATTGGGCTATTCCTTGTGCATTTGAAAGATTAAAAGGCTGATCTTCCCCTAACCCTACTTTAATGCCTTGAACAGGTTTGCCTTTGTTTTTAAAACCAAAATATCGAGAACTTTACCTGCCTCAGGTTTAGAAAGTGGAACGAGCTCGTAGTCCATATGATGATATTTCATCGCATCATCATCCCATTTCACAATCGACTTACTTAATTTAATCGGGTTAATCGAAAAACTCCGCATTAGGTACTTCTCGCTTCGTTTTTCTCAACATACTTGCCACTAGGCAATTTAGACCAAATTCCATTATTAAATAAGGTGTAATAAATTTTTGGCTCCTTTATCACCAACAACTGCTTCCCCTTTATCACCTTGTTTCGCATTAAATTCAAACGTAGTGTCCTGAACTTGCCCTTGTTCATCAATATATCTCACTCGTTTTAATTTTGCTTGAGGATAAAACTCGGTTTGTTCGTGCCCAAATTTGACAACATAACGTTGAATTTCCCCATATTTGATTCGGGTTCTAACCAGACATTATGAGCCGAAGCCACACCAGAAAAAAAGTAAAGTTGCGATAAGCGTAGATGTCAATTTCATTGATAAAAATCCTCCTAGTGACAGAAATTGATGGGAATTATTACTTAGTTTTTAATTTTTAAAATTAGATATTTTTAATCATTTTCAAATACCTATGCCAACACCACCAAATGGCGTTCACCAACTAACTCTGGCACTTGAAGCTTAATTACATCTAGTTGTTTTACAGATTGGTTGATTTCGGCAACCTCCTCAGGCTGATACTGTCCTTTTAATGCGTAAAAACGACCGCTTGTATTTGGGAGGTGATAACACCAATTAACCATATCATTGAGGCTAGCAAATGCACGGCTTAATACGCCATCAAATTGCTTCTCTTGATACTCTTCTACACGACTTAGCACAGGCGTTACGTTAGTCAATTTTAACTCTCGCACCGCGTTTTTAATAAAAAGTAATGCGTTTGCCAAGGCTATCAAGCAGTGTGAATTGTTTATCAGGGTTGATGATTGCCAGCGGAATTCCTGGCAAGCCAGGCCCTGTACCAACATCAATAAATTGATTACCTTCAAGATGCTGGCTAACCACAAGGCTGTCCATGATATGCTTGACTAACATCTCTTCAGGATCACGCACAGAAGTAAGGTTATATGCTTTTATTCCATTTGTCTAAAAAGTTTAACAAAAATCAACTAGTTGCTGTTTTTGTTGTTCACTAATTTCAATCTTCGCTTGGCTCAGCAAGCGGTCTAATTTTTGGTTCATTTTACTATTTCCTACGTTTTATCTCTATTTTACGATGAAAAAATAATACCGAATAATTTTTATTTATATTACACAAAATGCCTTTTATTTGGGGCATCCTAACGTTTAGGATGTTATTTATGCTGGCTATATTTCATTTTTATATAGGAACTTTATTTCATTAACATGTTCTAATTATGTGCCCATAAATTATGGGTAATTAATAAAGAGGATTTTATAATGAAATTTGTTAAATTTTTACCAGCTCTTGCTACCGTTATTATCGCATTACCTACCTATGCAAAAGCAGCTCCAACAGTAACAGATAAAACAGGTTTGTTTATTCTTGCAATAAGAAAACTGTCACTGCAGTATATCAATTCGAAAAACCAAGAACCTACTGGTGCAATGGTTAGTATCGGTAACAAAATTATCGCAAAAAATTTCACTCGTGATAAATCACAATCAGATTTTACGAGCTTTTACTTCAGGTAAGTATGTGTGGAATGTGGATAGCGGTTTAACTTTTAGATACATTTGATTCCGTTTTTCCAGTTAATCTAGTTCAGAAAGGTAAAAAAATAGCGACCAAATCATCATAAAAAAACTGCGATATCAATGCTGAAGCAACCAAAAAAAGCAAATCTATAATTTTTGATTAGATTAGTCTTTATCTTAGCCCTACTTATTCGTAGGGCTTTTTATCTAAAGGCTTAGACTTTATCAAACCTTACTTCTCACTTACAGTTCGCCACGTTTAAGCATTCCTTGTTTTTTTCAAGTTCACTAGCAAGATTGAAATGGCAGCTGGGGTAATGCCTGAAATGCGACTTGCTTGCCCAATCGTCACAGGGGCGATGTTGCATCAATTTCGCTCGAACTTCGTTCGATAAACTTTCTACTTTGTCGTAGTCAAATTCCGCTGGGATCGCAGTATTTTCACGACGTTTATGACGTTCGATCTCTTGGTATTGATGTTCAATGTAGCCTTGATATTTGATCGAAATTTCAACTTGTTCTGCTGCCTCTTTATCTTCAATAGCAGGTGCAAATGGGGCGATTTGAGTCAAACGCTCATAGCCCATTTCTGGACGACGAATTAAATCTTCGCCGCTTGCTTCACGCGTTAATGGGCTGTTAAGCATCGCATTTAACTCATCTAAATTCGCCATTTGCAGGTGTGCCCACGTCTGTTTGAGACGGCTACGCTCTTTCTCAATGTTTTCCATTTTTTCATTGAAACGAGCCCAACGAGCATCATCAATCAAGCCTAAATCATGTGCTATTGGCGTTAAACGCATATCGGCATTATCTTCACGCAATAATAAACGATATTCAGCACGAGAGGTAAACACACGGTATGGCTCTTTGGTACCAAGCGTGCAGAGATCATCCACCAATACGCCTGTGTAAGCTAAATCACGGGTTGGATACCATGCTTCCTTGCCTTGCACTTGAAGTGCAGCGTTAATACCAGCTAATAAACCTTGTGCGGCGGCTTCTTCGTAACCAGTGGTGCCGTTGATTTGCCCTGCAAAGAATAAGCCTTCCACTGCTTTGGTTTCAAGCGTTGGTTTAAGATCGCGAGGGTCAAAATAATCGTATTCAATCGCATAACCTGGTTTAATGATCCGCACATCCTCTAAGCCTTTCATTGAGTGCACGATCCCCATTTGTACGTCGAATGGTAAGCTGGTTGAGATCCCATTAGGGTAAACTTCAATCGTACTTAAACCTTCAGGTTCAAGGTAGATTTGGTGACTATTACGATCGCTAAAGCGCATCACTTTATCTTCAATCGATGGACAATAGCGAGGACCAACGCCTTCAATAATCCCCCGTATACATCGGGCTACGATCCAAACTGTTACGGATTAAATCGTGCGTTTGTTCATTGGTATGCGTGATATAACAAGGAATTTGGCGAGGGTGTAAATCAACGCTTCCCCATAAACGACATGACAGGCAATTGTGCATCACCATGCTGTTTTGCTAAGACATCAAAAATTGATGGTGCGAGCATCTAAACGCGGTGGCGTTCCTGTTTTTAAGCGATCAACACGTAAGTTTAGATCGCGTAAACGCTGTGCTAAGGTAGTTGCAGCAGGATCGCCTGCTCGACCGCCTTCGTAGTTATCCAAACCGATGTGGATCTTACCCGCTAAGAAAGTGCCTGCGGTTAAAATGACACTACGAGCCTTGAAAGTTAAAGCCCATTTTGGTTACTGCACCGCAAGCACGATTATTTTCGATTAAAATATCAACGACTTCTTGTTGGAAAAATATCTAAATTTGGCTGATTTTCAAGTGTGGTTCGAATGGCTTGGCGGTAAAGTACACGGTCTGCTTGTGCACGGGTTGCACGCACCGCAGGACCTTTTGAGCTATTTAAAGTGCGGAATTGGATCCCGGCTTTATCGGTTGCCAATGCCATAATTCCGCCCATGGCATCGATCTCTTTGACCAAATGCCCTTTACCAATCCCACCAATCGCAGGGTTACGACATCTGCCCTAAGGTATCTACATTATGCGTTAAAAGTAAGGTTTTTAGCCCCATCCGAGCGGGAGCAAGGGCAGCTTCGGTACCCGCATGACCGCCACCAACCACGATCACATCATAAATTTCATTGTAAATCATATCTAACCTATTTTTATTTTATCTGTATTAAGGATGATCATTTTACCTTAAAATTAAATGATCAGGAAAAGCATTTTTCGATCACAACATTGAGCAGAGTACGATCACGGCTATGATCTTTTGAACGCTAATATTATAAAAGATCTTTATATAAAGAGATCTTTACTATTATAATTATTAGCACGCTCTGTTTTTGCGGATAAGCGCCTTTTTCTAAAATGGAATCAACAAGTTAGCGAAGATCAAAACCGTTTAAGATCTATTTTAAAAGCAAATAAAAACCTGTGTATAACTAAGTGGGTTACCCACAGCAGAATTTTTCTTAAAAAAAGTTATGTGAGCAAAGATCTCATCTTATTCGGCTTTTAATCACAAAGTTATCCACAAAGGGTGTGTCACGCTTTTAATCACTGTTTGATGCTTTTTTTATCTTTTTTTACCCCTAACATTTTTCTTTTTATATGAATATAACTACGCTCTGCCCTTGCCAATCGGGCAAACTTTATGCGCACTGTTGCGAGCCTTTTCATTTAGCACAAGCCATTCCTACAACGGCAGAACAGCTCATGCGTTCGCGCTATGCAGCTTATACTTTGGTAAACATCCCTTATATTGTGACAACCACTGTGCCCGCTCAGCAGCCATTGTTAGATCAAAAAGCAATGCAAGAATGGGGCGAAGAAACGAATTGGGCGGGGCTAGACATTCTCGAACATCGTCCATTTATTTCAAAGATTCATAGTCTGGTGGAATTTAAAGCCTATTTTCAGACCGAAAATGGAAAAGAAGCCCATCACGAACGTTCACTTTTTGTTTTGATTAACGGACGTTGGTATTTTGTTGATCCGACCGTGCCACTCCCCACACAAAAACAGCCGTGCTTATGTGGTTCAGGCAAAAAATTTAAACATTGTTGCGGAGCGTGGTTGTAAGCTGTTATAGCGGTGGTTCCTGAGCTTGTCGAAGGATAAGCCTCAAGATAAAACGAATGTTTTAACAGACTCAACCGCTGTTCTTACAACATTTTATTAACACTTATTCCTTTTTAGTTATTTGCAAGCGGGTGAATTTGCCCGTACATTTTGCACAAAAGTTATTTAGTCTTATTTAAGGATTTCATTATGTTCAAAAATTATCAGTGATTGCATTAACTACCCTTTGCATTAGCAACTTCTGCCACTTCATTTGCGAAAGAGAGCTTACTCGATCGCATCAACCAAAAAGGCATCAATTACTGTGGGCACGGAAGGCACTTACGCACCTTTTACCTACCACGATGAAAGCAGCAAATTAACAGGCTACGATGTGGAAGTGACCCGTGCAGTGGCTGAAAAATTAGGGTGTGAAAGTAGAATTTAAAGAAACCAACTGGGACTCTATGTTGGCAGGTCTAAAAAGCAGGGGCGTTTTGACTTAGTGGCAAAACCAAGTGGCGCTTACTACCCCAGAACGCCAAGCGATTTTTGACAAATCTGAACCATATAACTGGTCGGGCGCCGTATTAGCTGCACCAAAAGGTGAAACCCGCATTCACGAAATTGAAGATGTGAAAGGTTTTACGAGCAGCACAATCTTTAACCTCAAACTATGGTGAATTAGCGAAAAAAATATGATGCGGTACTCGTACCTGTCGATGGTCTTGCCCAAAGCGTGAAAGTAATCGAAACCAAACGTGCAGATTTCACCTTCAACGACTCTTTAGCGGTGTTAGATTACATCAAGAAAAACCCGAAAAGCCGATTTAAAAATCTTCTGGGGAATCTGATGATAAAGTAGGTGCGGGCTTAGTGGTGGATAAAGGCAACGATGAAGCATTAGCAAAAATCAGCAACGCGATTATCGAACTTCTGTAACGAAGGCAAATTAAAAGCGTTAGGCGAACAATTCTTCGGTCAAGATGTAAGCGTGAAATAATCTTCTTTGGCGCTGAGTTTTAGATAGACAAGCGGTTGAATTTGTAAAAAGGGAATTGCAAATTCAACCGCTGTCTATTATTTTAGCCTTTACGCTGATAAATCTGTTTCGCCAAGCGTTTTACCACACGGCTTCGCAAGCCATCGTCGCTCATTACTTGGTTGCTGATATCTTCGTTGCCTTGCATACGTTTGAACAGCAAATCCAATAATTTATCTGCAAAGTAGGCGGTAAAACTTTCCAGCGTATTATTTTTGCCGCACCGATAATTTCATCATTATCCAACGCATCTTCAATAATTTGTTCAAAGAAAAGCTGGTCGGCAATGGTGAATTGCGTGCCGTAAGCGCCATTGATTTCTTTGTACCATATTGCTTAGCTCATCGGTGGCATCGGCGCGCCCCGTGCCAACATCGGTTGCGCCTTTGAGTGGTTCGGCATCGCCTTCGCCCAACAAAAATTTGCCCTTCACTGCGTTTTTTTGCAGTTTGTAGAAATGTAAGACGACATCTTTGCTTAAATCCACTTTTATTGCGATCGGCATCAAACGGCAGTTTGCTTTGCAAAAGCACGCAAATAAACATAGCGTTGCTCGTGCAAATCATCGCTGTAATCCATCATTTGCGACACAAATTGATAGAGATTTAAATAGCTTTTTAAGCTGGCTTTTTAAAACAGATTTTGTTGCTCGGTTTTCAGTTCGCTCAACTCATCAAAAGCCTTGCTGAATTTCACCGCCAATGGCTAAAAATCTAACAACGGCTTTATCTAACAAACTGCTTAACTGTTTATGCTCTGCACCTGTCGGTTTTTGTTTCGTGCTAAAACCAAATTTCAGCAAATTGTTGCAACTCGGGCTGAAAAGTAAACTTTCCACTGATCAAGCGTTGCCGCCAATTCATCTAATTTTTTTCGTTGCTTGAATCTCGCCCAATTCTGTGACTTCATAAAACGGTTTTGAACGCCTTATAAATATCTTCAGGCTTATTCACAAAAATCCAATACAAAGGTATCGAGTTTTGCCGTTAGCGCAACGGTTTAAGCGAGAAAGGGTTTGCACTGCTTGAATGTTGCTTAATTTTTTTATCTACAAACATCGTATGTAACAACGGCTGGTCAAAACCCGTTTGGTATTTTTCCGCCACCAGTAATACTTGATAATCATCTGTGGCGAACTGTTCAGGCAAGTCAGCTTCACGCATACCATTCATTAAACTTTCGGTATATTCTTTTTCTGGGGCTTCTTTTAAGGCAATACTGCCAGAAAATGCCACCAGCGACTTAATGCCCGTATAACCTTTTTTTCTTTAATGTATTCATCAAATGCCAGCTTGTAACGCACGGCATCTTCTCGTCCTTTTGTTACTACCATCGCTTTTGCCTGTCCGCCGATTTTGTGCATAGTGGTGGCGCGGAAATGCTCTACGATAATTTCCACTTTTGCGCAATCACACTCGGATGTAAATTCACAAAAACGCATCATCGCTTTTTAGCTTTGCTTTTTGCTTAACTCTTTTGTCGTTTTCGCTGACTTTCAGCAGTTTGAAATACTGTTTCTGGATATATTGGCTTAATTTTTCGTGTAACACTTCGCGAAAGCCTAAATCTCTACTCGACATTTTAATGCGTGCGTCCAGAATAAAAAGGTTGCAAATAAGGGTTTTCTGCTGCTTCTTGAATAAGCTGATCTAATTCTTTAGGTTGTAATTGTCTACCTAATGCTTCAAATTTTCTTTTCATTTCTACTGCTAAACCATTTTCAAAGCTACCAATGGCTTTTAATACTTCGGCATACATGGTTTCGCGGGTTTTGTCTTTTTCTGCCAACTTTAAAATTTTGCGATATTCTTTGGTATTTTCGCAAAAAAATGATGTTGTAGATTTTATCGGTGTATAAGCCATATTTGCCGTTACCCATGTCTAAATAATCGCGTAAAGCATTGGTAAATTGCTTGCGATAACTCTCTTCCATATAAGCAGAAGGCAGGTAATCGGTATCTCGTTGATTGATGAATGTAGTCTTTCCGCCTGCTTTTTGGGTGATAACATCAATCACAATATCCAACATTCGGCTACGAATAAATTTAGCTCGTTCGCTTTCTGTTACCAACATTGCCAGATTAAGCACGGCTCGAAAATGTGAAAAATTCCTAATGATGGGGCTTTAGGGGCTTATGTCGACGAAATCTGTTTCGCCGACATAGGCTAACCTTATGTTTTTAAGTCTTTTTCCTTTAATATTCGATAGCCATTTTTCGCTAATTCTTCGCCTGAACTCGCAATATAATTATCAATTGTACGCTCGGTGATCTCCAAAATTTGTGCAACTTGTTGTTTGGTAAATATGGTTTCATTTTTCCCAACGTAATCCGCCAAGTTGCAAATTGTTTTCTAATTCAGCTAGGGCATATTTGTTGTTTAGTACGTTATTTCGGGCAATCAGTGATGTTGTTAAGTCATTATTCATTTTTATCTCTATGAAAATTCCTGTTTTTGACCGCCTGTTAAACCCGTACCAAATTCATTAAATGCTCAAAAAGAGTAGCGAGCCGATTTTTCTGCCTGATGCTTCTTCAGTGAGCGTTAAGATCCCTTTTATTTTTGCAAGGCTTTGGTGAAGCGATTGGCACTGGCGGTAGAGATGCCGGTTTCTTCCGATAACTTGCTATTGCGAAACACAGGATAAGTAAACACAAAAATCCAATACCGCAAGGGAATGTTTGCTGGATAAAATTTCGCTAAGCTCCTTTTTCATTTGTTCATAAAGTTGGCGGATGTTTTTCGGCGATTTGCAGATTCTTTTCGGATTGGTATTCAATGGCATTTAAAAAGAAAAATTGCCCACTCGTTCCAATTCCCTGTTTGCGAGACATTTCGCATTAAATCAATATAGCGGTTTTTGTTTTTCTTCTAAATAGCCACTGATGTAAAAATGGGGTGCAGAAAGCGTGTGCGTGTTCCAGCATGAGAGTAATCAGCATTCGCCCAATTCGTCCGTTGCCGTCTTGAAATGGGTGTAAGGCTTCAAACTCTAAGTGAGTAATGGCGGTTTTGAGTAAAACGGGATCAGGATTTTGGTTAATGTACTCAAATAGGCGATCTAAACCGCTTTCTAATTTCTCAGGGCTAATCGGCACAAAGAGAATCTTGCGTGTGAGCGTGTCTGCAATGTAGTTTTGTTCTTGTTTAAATTGTCCTGGAGATTTATTTGCGCCACGTCCAAAAAACAATAATTGTTGGTGCATGGTTTTTAGCAACGATTTGCTTAATGGATAGCCTTCTTCCATCGCTTTTTGGGCGTTTTTAATGTGCGTTGATATAAGATGGTTTCAATAATGTCAGTGCGAACTTCGCTGCTGTATTCATCTTCGGAATAATCGGCTTCATATTGCAAAAATTTCGTCCATCGTGCTAACCGTACCTTCCATACGCGAAGAAATCACCGCTTCTTGGTTACGCAATGGCGCAAGTAAAAATTTCGCTGTTGTGCATATTTTTCAGCATTTGATCGTAACGCACGATGGCGTTGGTTGCTCCTAATAACGCAGTTAATACTTTTTGTTAAGTCAATGTCTTTTTGGGGAAAAATATCTTCAGGGTAGTAAACCGCTTCATCAAAATTCAGTTTAGATTGCATTTTGTTTCTCACATTTTTGTTTTTGATTAACAAGTGAATTTGTCGATCATTTGTGAATGACAGCAAGTTTGTTAATCAAAATTCCCTGATTTTGATTAACAACGGAGTTTGTCGATCATTTGTGATAAACAAACGAGGTTATTTATCACAATTTCCATTTTTGATTAACAAAATACTCTCGCCTACACATTCCCCAACATTTCCATTATCTCTTTTTCCACTGAGTCAAGATCCGCCTTGATGTCGCTTAACGCTCTTGGCGGTTGGTATTGGTAGAAATGGCGGTTGATTGGAATTTCATAGCCGACTTTGGTTTTGTCGTAGTCAATCCATGCCTGTTCAACGTGTGGCAACACTTCTGCTTTTAAATAGGCTTCGCAGTGGTCTTTTTACGAGTTTGACCAATTCGGTCGGTTTGCCATCAACGTAATCCACAGGCAGAGGTAAGCTAATGTTTTGTGGCAATGGAACAAGTTCGGTATCGCGTAATTGGCTGTCGGCTTCGGGATTGCCTTTGCTGTCTTTGCAGATTTCGGCGGTCGCATCTCGTTCGCTTAATGCGTCTAAAATGGCTTTTTAAGCGGAGCAGCCAGTTTGATTTCATGGGCTTTCATGGTTTTATCAAACAATTTCACAAACTCAGCGCGGTCTTTGTAAAGCGTGTCGCTAAAGGGCGGAAAGTGCGGTCAGGATTTTTCTTGTTCCTGCTTGCCTTTGGGCTTGTTCAGCTTGAATTTCGGCTTCATTTTTCGTTTTTTACCGATGGCAAGGTTGATAAATGCTGTTTGAAGTTTCACGCGTTCAATGCGTTCTGAGACTTGCTTGGAAGTTCAAACGAAGCGGGCGTTCTACGGTCAGTTTTAAATAGCCAAAATCTTGGTTGTTGAAGATTTTGCTGCAAACTGTCAAAAATTTGACCGCTTGCATTCTGTTCAAAAATCGGCATAAAGCTGGGTTAAGTCGGCTATTTGTTCGCTGAAAGCTCATTGCGTTTATCGCCAAGGCTTTTTGCCATTTTTTTGATAATGCTGCGTGCCGTCAATCAGTTGCACTTTTGCCTTTGCGCGCTGCTGATTTTTATTGCTGACAATCCAAATGTAGGTATAAATCCCCGTGTTGTAAAACAGTTGATCGGGTAGGGCGATAATGGCTTCTAACCAGTCGTTTTTCAATAATCAACGGCGGATATTGCTTTCGCCACTGCCAGCATCGCCAGTGAATAATGGCGATCCGTTAAACTACTACGGCAATGCGACTGCCGCCTTGTTCAACGGGCTTCATTTTGGCGATCATATGTTGCAAGAAAAGTAACGAACCGTCATTAATGCGCGGTAAGCCCGCACCAAAACGCCCGTTAAAACCGCTTTTTGCTTCTTCGTTGATAAATTCTTGCTCATTTTTCCAATCCACGCCAAAAGTGTGGGTTGGAAAACATATAGTCAAACTGTTTGTCGGAATGTCCATCGTGCGGCACAAAGCCTGTGTTGGTGTTTTTATTGTTTTTACGCCCAATGTGTCGCCATAGACCAAATTGCTGATCGGTTCGTCTTTAATCAGCAGATCGGCGCAACAAATGGCGTAAGATTCGGCGTTGTATTCTTGCCCGAATAGCTGCAGCTTAATGGTGTCGTTATAGCTTTTGAGATGTTTTTCCGATTCGGAAAGCATACCGCCCGTGCCTGCGGTTGGGTCGTAAATGCTGGCAATGGCGTGCGGTTGGCTTAGGCGTTTCTGATCTTCTTCAAAAATCAGAGTTTTACCATTAAGTTAATCACTTCACGCGGGGTAAAGTGGTCGCCTGCTTCTTCGTTGGACTTGCTCGTTAAATTTACGCACCAACTCTTCAAAAATATAGCCCATTTGTAGATTGAAATGTGGCTCGGTGAAAAGGTTAATACCGTTTTCTTTTCAAATCTTTTTGAAATTGTGAGACTACTGCATACAGGCGATTGCTGCTGTCTAGCTTTTCAATTTCGTTTTCAAATTCAAACTTATCAAAAATATCTTTGCTTTGGCAGAAAAAGCCTTGTAGATAAGTGATTAAATTGGCAGCAATATGGTCGGGGATCAGCGAGCAATTTTTGCAGGTTGTAACCGCTGGTATTGTAGAGCGGCTGCTCACGGCTTGCATCAGCACTTTTGGTGAGTGCCATTTCATATAATGCGCCTTTTGGGAGCTTTGTCGCCCATTTTTGCCAATTCGTCTGCTTTGGCTTTCATTGCGTCGTGTGTAAGGCGCAAGAATGGCATCAAAGCGCGCCAATACGATTAATGGCAACATGACGCGACGATATTGCGGCGGGACGGTAAGTCCCACGCAGCATATTCGCCATGCTCCAGATAACGGATGAAATGGTAGATTGTTTGGTGTGAAGAGAGTTGGTCATTTTGGTTTCTAATTTATTTGCAAATAAACATAATTTTAGCGAAATGGATATGTTAATACCATCTAAATGTTTCTCGTTCAGTCGCTTTTTCTATCGTAACAATTCGTTAATCTCCCTTGCAACCCAGCCAATTTTCCTTACAATCAGGGAAAAAATTTTTTGAGGATTTTCCGTGTTAGAAACTTTATTACTTCAAATCCGTTTATGGATGAAGGGCGGGTCAAATTAGTGATTGATGCCTTTTTGGCCGATGGTGGAAGCAGCTGTGTTGGTCTCTATTCCGCTGGCGATTGCTTCTTTTTATTATTGGGATGATTTTAGCAGTGGGTGTGGCATTAATTCGTGTAACGCCTGTAAATGGTGTGTTGCATCGAATCGCGTTGGCAATTGTGAAGGTATACATCTCGATTATTCGTGGTACGCCAATGTTGGTGCAAATCTCGGTAGTGTTCTATGGCTTGCCGGCGATTGGGGTATTTATTGACCCAATTCCCGCGGCGATTATCGGCTTCTCACTCAATATCAGGGGCGTACGCGTCGGAAACGGTGCGTGCGGCGATTTCTTCTGTGCCGAAAGGGCAGTGGGAAGCAGGATATACGATTGGGATGACCTATATGCAAACCTTTCGTCGTATAATTGCTCCGCAAGCGGTTCGTGTGGCAGTTCCGCCGTTGAGTAATACCTTTATTGGGCTGTTTAAAGATACTTCGCTTGCCTCTGTGGTGACGGTACGGAGATGTTTCGCGTAGCTCAACAAATGGCAAATATGTCGTATGATTTCTTGCCCGTTTATATTGAAGCGGGTGTGATTTATTGGTGCTTCTGTTGGGTGCTATTCCTCATTCAAGCAAAAATTAGAAACCCGTTTTAACCGTTTTTGTTTGCAAAAATAAGGAAAAAATGATGATCGAGATTAAAAACATCCATAAAACATTTGGCAACAATACGATTTTTGCGTGGTATTGACCTGAATATTCAAAAAGGGCAAGTGGTCGTGATTTTAGGGCCGTCAGGTTCGGGCAAGACGACGTTTTTGCGTTGTCTGAATGCACTAGAAATGCCGGAGCAAGGTACGATTAAATTCGAAAATGAGCAACCGCTAGCGGTTGATTTTTGGGGATAATCCTACAAAAAGCCATTTTAGCATTACGACGTAAATCGGGTATGGTCTTCCAAAATTACGATCTTTTTCCCGCATAAAACAGCAGTAGAAAATGTGATGGAAGGTCCTGTATTCGTGCAAGGAAAGTCAGTTACACAAGCTAAACAAGAAGCAATGGCGTTGTTGGCGAAAAGTGGGGTTAGCGGATAAAGCAGAGCTCTACCCTACCAACTTTCAGGCGGGCAGCAGCAACGTGTTGGGATTGCTCGTGCGTTGGCAATTCAGCCTGAACTGATGCTGTTTGATGAGCCCACTTCGGCACTGACCCAGAACTTGTACAAGATGTGTTGAACACAATGAAAGAGCTGGCAAATGAAGGCTGGACGATGGTGGTGGTCACGCACGAGATCAAGTTCGCCTTAGACGTTGCCGATGTGGTTGTAGTGATGGATGGCGGGGAGATTGTAGAACAAGGTTCGCCGAAAGCATTATTTGAAAATCCACAACACGAACGCACTAAACGGTTCTTGCATCAAATTCAGGATCACTAATTTTTAGATTAGTCTTTTTGCGTTGAGATCATAGAATTTTTAATCTGTGTTTGACCCTCTAACTAATTAGTATTAAAAGTTATATCCACTTTTTAAAAAGGGATATGTTATGAAAAACGAAAAACCAATTGAATGCACAGGTTGCAACACTTTTGATGTCGGTTCTATTTTAGATAATAGCTGAAGTGACGGCTCAAGTTGAGCGTGTTTATGGCTCTGAAGCGGAAGCTCAAAGAAGCATTAGCACGTTTAAATGCAAAAGCAAAAAGAGGTTGATGAAGGCTATCAAGTAGAAAGTCAAATCAATGCGGTAGAAGGTGGTTTCAAACTTGATGCGAACTTTCACCTTTAGCTGTCAAGCCGAAGTGGTCATTTTCCAATTAGGCACGCGTGCAATTTAATTTTTAGAAAAAGCGAGAATTTATTTCTCGCTTTTTCATCTTTTATTTTTCTGTTTCAAATAAGTTAATCTTTTTACAAAAATTAAAAAGCACTTTTTAACTAAATTTTAACAAAAACGCAATTTTTCTTCCCCTTTTTAGTATGATTTTTGTTGAAACTCAACAATGGTAGCGTATAATTCAGGAGATTTTTCTGAATGAACAAACAAAATAAAAAGGAACGCCAATGTCGGCTGTGATCAATCGGGCCAAACAGCGTTATATCAAAAGCGATAAAATGGGAAGCTACAATTGTAGTTTCTTTGCCAGTGATTGCTGTGCAATCTGAGCTTAATTTTTTCGTTTTTAGCGGAGCAATTTCAAGTTTTTACCGCATTGCGTGTTTGTTTACTGGATTTTCTTTTAAATCAGCAAAATTTCAACAAAAATGACCGCTTTCTACTGGGGCGAGGGAATGAAATGGTTGATGACGATGGTGTTAATCATTCTGAGTTTTATATTACTTCCTGCGTTAAAAGTGCTGTTTTTCTTTGCTGGTTATTTTGTGGCATTACTGTTAAATATCGTGTTACCTGTAGTGCTCGAACGGCATACAACCCTAGTTTTTATATTTTTATCAGGATAAATTATGGCTGGAAATACCGCTGAATATATTGGTCACCACCCTTACGTTTGCAACCCAGGTGAAGGCTTTTTGGAATGTGCATTTAGATACGTTATTTTTCTCTATCGTATCCGCCCTGATTTTCTTATTTGTATTTCGCAAAGTGGCAAAAGTGCAACGACGGGCGTGCCAAGTAAGTTGCAATGTTTTTGTGGAAATGGTGGTCGAATGGGTGGATGGTTTAGTAAAAGATAACCTTCACGCATCACACCATATTCGTCATAAAGTGGCTGCATTAGCATTAACCATTTTCTGTTGGGTTTTTGCTGATGAATGCTATCGACTTTAGTTCCTGTTGATTTTCTTCCTCAATTCGCCGGATTATTCGGTGTTCACTATTTACGTGCAGTACCAACGGCAGATATTAGTGCAACACTGGGTATGTCAATTTGTGTGTTTGCCTTAATCCTTTTCTACACAGTGAAATCAAAAGGTTTTAGTGGTTTAGCGAAGGAATATACGCTCCACCCTTTTAATCACTGGGCATTTATTCCGGTCAATTTCATTCTTGAAAGTGTAACATTATTAGCAAAACCGATTTCATTAGCGTTCCGTCTATTCGGTAATATGTATGCAGGTGAATTAATCTTCATTTTGATTGCTGTAATGTATATGGCGGACAATTTTGCATTGCAAGCATTGGGTATTCCATTGCATTTAGTTTGGGCAATTTTCCATATTTTGGTTATTACACTCAAGCCTATCTTTATGATGCTAACGATTGTTTACTTGAGTATCGCTTATAACAAAGCGGATCATTAAACAGAACCCATAAGCGGTGGAATTTTAGTGAAATTTTGCAAAAATTAGACCGCTTGTATTTTTCTTTAACTCAACAAAAACCCTCAGCTGTTAGGCTAATTCCTCAATCTTTTAATGGAGAACATTATGGAATCAGTAATCACAGCAACTATTGGTGCATCAATTTTATTAGCTTTCGCAGCACTTGGTACTGCAATTGGCTTCGCACTTTTTAGGGTGGCAAATTTTTAGAGTCTTCTGCTCGTCAACCTGGGTTAGCAAAGCAGCCTATAAACTAAAATGTTCATCGTTGCTGGTCTTTTAGATGCTATCGCAATGATCGCTGTTGGTATCGCATTATTATTCATCTTCGCAAACCCATTTATTGGTTTATTAGAGCTAATCCCTATAAATACATGGGCGTTACCTTCGGGAATTTAACTAACTTTATAGGAGGCGTTGTGAACTTCAGATGCAACACTAATTGGTCAACTTATTGCATTCGTCCTTTTTGTGGCGTTCTGTATGAAATATGTATGGCCACCGCTTATTAAAGCGATTGAAGAGCGTCAAGCAAACATTGCTAACGCTTTGGCATCAGCAGAAAAAGCGAAACAAGAGCAAGCAGACTCAAAAGCTGAGCGGATAAAGAAATCATCAAAGCCAAAGAAGAAAGCTCAAAAATATTGATTTAGCAACGAAAAAGACGTAATGAGATTTTTGGAATCTGTACAAGCAGAAGCTGAAAGTAGAACGTCAGCGTATTATTGAGCAAGGTTACGAAGAAGTAGAAAGCCAACGTAAACGAGTTCAAGAAGAGCTTCGGCAAAAAGTGGCTGCATTGGCGGTGGCTGGTGCAGAAAATTGTTGGTCGCTCAGTAGATAGTGCGGCGAACAATGACATTATTGATAAGCTGGTTGCAGAACTATAATAAGGTGGGGCAGATGTCAGAATTAGTACAGTAGCTCGCCCTACGCTAAAGCAGCTTTTGATTTTTGCTTTAGAGCAAGGTCAGTTGGATAAATGGCAAGCAATGTTACAGTTTTCAGCCCTTGTTGCTGAAAAATGAGCAGGTGGAGAGAGCACATCAGTGGTGCGCTTGCAAGCGGTCAAATTACGATTTCTTTTGCAATATCTGTGGCGACCAACTTGACCAATATGGGCAAAATTTCATTCGTGTGAGTGGCTGAAAAGCAGACGTTTAGCTGTTTTACCAACCGTTTATGCACAATATCTTGCATTGCGTGCAGAACATGAAGCAGTAAAAAGACGTTTTAGTGGTTTCAGCAACCGAATTAAGTCAAGCACAAACCGATAAAATCGTGAACGCGATGGAGAAACGCTTAGGTCAGAAAGTGCGTTTAACGAGCCAAATTGATACATCGTTAATTGCGGGCGTTGTCATCCAATATGATGATATCGTGATTGATGGTAGTAGCCGTGGTCAGTTAGAACGATTAAGCCAAGCGTTGAGCTTGTAAGAGGAATAAAAATGCAGCGAAATTCAGCTGAAATTAGTGAATTGATTAAAAAACGAATTGCCCAGTTTAACGTGGCGAGCGATGCTCAAAGCACAGGGACAATCGTTTCAGTAAGCGATGGTATTATTCGTATTCACGGTCTTGCAGATGTAATGCAAGGTGAAATGATTGAATTACCAGGTGGTCGCTACGCTATCGCATTGAACTTAGAACGTGATTCAGTGGGTGCGGTAGTATGGGACCTTATGCCGACTTAGCAGAAGGTATGACGGTAAAATGTACAGGTCGTATCTTAGAAGTACCAGTAGGTCGTGGTTTATTAGGTCGTGTAGTAAACACTTTAGGTCAGCCAATTGATGGTAAAGGTGAAGTGGAACACGATGGCTTCTCACCTGTTGAAGTGATTGCTCCTGGTGTAATTGACCGTCAATCGGTAGATCAACCAGTCCAAACAGGTTATAAAGCCGTGGACTCAATGGTGCCAATCGGTCGTGGTCAGCGTGAGTTGATCATCGGTGACCGTCAAACAGGTAAAACCGCATTAGCAATTGATGCAATCATTGCACAAAAAGATTCAGGCATTAAATGTATCTATGTGGCAATCGGTCAAAAAGCGTCAACTATCGCAAACGTGGTGCGTAAATTAGAAGAGCACGGTGCGTTAGCGAACACTATCGTAGTTGTGGCTTCGGCATCAGAATCAGCAGCATTACAATACCTTGCACCATACTCTGGTTGTGCAATGGGTGAATACTTCCGTGACCGTGGTGAAGATGCGTTAATTGTTTATGATGATTTATCTAAACAAGCGGTTGCTTACCGTCAAATTTCATTGTTATTACGTCGTCCACCAGGTCGTGAAGCATTCCCAGGGGATGTATTCTACCTACACTCTCGTTTACTGAGCGTGCAGCACGCGTAAATGCAGATTATGTTGAGCGTTTCACAAACGGTGCGATAAAAGGTCAAACAGGCTCATTAACTGCATTACCAATTATCGAAACCCAAGCGGGTGACGTTTCTGCGTTCGTTCCAACCAACGTAATTTCGATTACCGATGGTCAGATCTTCTTAGAGTCAAGCTTATTTAACTCAGGTATCCGACCTGCGGTAAACCCTGGTATCTCGGTTTCTCGTGTAGGTTCTGCAGCACAAACAAAAGCGATCAAAAATTATCAGGTGGTATCCGTACTGCGTTGGCACAATACCGTGAATTAGCGGCGTTCGCACGAGTTCGCATCAGACTTGAACGATGCAACGCAAACAGCTTTCACACGGTCAAAAAGTAACTGAATTGTTAAAACAAAAACAATTCGCACCAATGCCGGTGAGCGAACAAGCGTTAGTGTTATTCGCTGCTGAATTTGGTTACTTAGATGATGTTGAGTTAGAACGTATCGGTTCATTTGAATCCGCTTTATTAGCTTACGCTAATAGCAACCACGCTGATTTTATGAAGGATTTAGCAAAATCTGGCGATTACAATGACGCAATCAAAGATCAATTAAAAGCCATTGTTGAAAACTTCAAACAAAACGGTGCGTGGTAATCACAGTTAGCGGAGAAAAATTATGGCAGGTGCTAAAGAGATAAGAACCAAAATTGCAGTGTTCGTAATACACAAAAATTACGAAAGCAATGGAAATGGTGGCAACCTCTAAAATGCGTAAAACGCAAGAGCGTATGGCAGCAAGTCGCCCTTATTCTGAAACGATTCGTAAGGTGATCAGCCATATTGCGAAAGGTAACATTGGTTATCAGCACCCGTTTTTAACCCCTCGTGAGATTAAGAAAGTCGGTTTATTTAATCGTTTCAACAGACCGTGGCTTATGTGGCGGTCTGAATATCAACTTATTTAAAGCCACTTTAAATGAGTTTAAAGCGTGGAAAGATAAAGACGTAAGTGTCGAGCTAGGTATTGTTGGTTCAAAAAGGTGTTGGATTTTTCCAAAACATTGGCTTAAGCATTAAAGCACAAGTTACAGGCTTAGGGCGATAAACCAGAAATGGAAAATATCGTGAGGCTTAGTAAACGGTATGATCAACGCTTACCGTGAAGGTGAAGTTAATGCGGTGTATATTGCCTGTAACCGTTTTGAAAATACGATGTCGCAAAAACCAGTTGTTGCACAATTACTTCCATTACCGCAGTTAGACGATGACGAATTAGACGAGTAAAGGTTCGTGGGATTACCTCTATGAACCGAATCCGCAAGTGTTGTTAGACACTTTGCTTGTTCGTTATGTAGAAACGCAGGTATATCAAGCAATCGTCGACAACTCTGGCATCAGAACAAGCCGCTCGAATATGGTAGCAATGAAAGCCGCAACAGATAATGCGGGAACACTGATTGACGAATTACAATTGGTGTACAACAAAGCTCGCTAAAGCAAGCATTACAAATGAATTAAATAGAAATTGTTGCGGGCGCTGCAGCAATTTAAAACGTGAAAGAGGAACGGTAATGGCAACAGGAAAAATTGTACAAATCATCGGTGCGGTGATTGACGTTGAATTCCCACAAGATGCAGTACCAAAAAGTATATGATGCGTTAAAAAGTTGAATCAGGTTTAACGCTTGAAGTTCAACAACAATTAGGCGGTGGCTAGTGCGCTGTATCGCATTAGGTACGTCTGATGGTTTAAAACGTGGCTTAAAAGTAGAAAATACAGGCAACCCAATTGAAGTACCAGTGGGCACTAAAACCCTTGGTCGTATTATGAACGTATTGGGTGAGCCGATTGACGAAAAAGGTCCTATCGGTGAAGAAGCACGCTGGGCAATCCACCGTGCAGCACCAAGCTACGAAGAGCAATCAAACAGCACGGAATTACTCGAAACAGGTATCAAAGTTATCGACTTAATCTGCCCATTCGCAAAAGGGGAAAGTTGGTTTATTTGGTGGTGCAGGTGTAGGTAAAACCGTAAATATGATGGAGTTAATCCGTAACATCGCGATCGAACACTCTGGTTACTCTGTATTTGCAGGGGTAGGTGAGCGTACTCGTGAAGGTAATGACTTCTACCACGAAATGACAGACTCTAACGTATTAGATAAAGTATCGTTAGTGTATGGTCAAATGAACGAACCACCAGGTAACCGTTTACGCGTAGCTTTAACAGGCTTAACTATGGCAGAAAAATTCCGTGATGAAGGTCGTGACGTATTATTCTTCGTAGATAACATCTATCGTTATACCCTAGCAGGTACGGAAGTGTCAGCACTTCTCGGTCGTATGCCATCTGCGGTAGGTTATCAGCCAACCTTAGCAGAAGAAATGGGTGTATTACAAGAGCGTATCACTTCAACCAAAACTGGTTCTATCACCTCGGTGCAAGCGGTTTACGTTCCTGCCGATGACTTAACTGACCCATCGCCAGCAACAACTTTCGCACACTTAGACTCAACCGTCGTATTAAGCCGTAACATTGCTTCTCTTGGTATCTACCCAGCGGTGGATCCATTAGACTCAACTTCACGCCAATTAGACCCATTAGTGGTAGGCGAAGAACACTATAACGTAGCACGCGGTGTACAAGGTACATTACAACGTTATAAAGAGTTAAAAGACATTATCGCGATTCTTGGTATGGACGAACTTTCTGAAGACGATAAACTTGTGGTAGCACGTGCGCGTAAAATCGAACGTTTCTTATCACAACCGTTCTTCGTTGCTGAAGTATTCACAGGCTCACCAGGTAAATATGTATCATTAAAAGACACCATCCGTGGCTTTAAGGGTATCTTAGAAGGCGAGTTCGACCACATCCCAGAACAAGCGTTCTATATGGCAGGTTCAATCGACGAAGTAGTTGAAAGAGCGAGCAAAATGTAATTGTTCTCTAACCCGATTAGGAACATCCGAAGAGGAAAATAGGAGAACAATATGGCAACGCAATTTGAACTCAATGTCGTGAGTGCTGAGCAAAAAATCTTCACAGGGCAAGTCGTGAGCGTTAGAGTAACAGGTGTTGATGGGGAATTAGGTGTCTATGCAGGACACGTTCCACTTCTTACCTCCATCAAACCAGGTATGGTTAAATATACGTTAGAAGATGGCAAAGAAGAGTTCATCTATGTATCAGGTGGCTTCTGAAGTGCAACCCACGATTGTAACCGTTCTTGCAGACGTGGCAATCCGCGGTGAAGAGCTAGATCAACAACGTATCTTAGCCGCTAAACGCAAAAGCCGAAGAAAAAGCTCAGCAATAGCAACAACGCAGATCTTTTCTGCCAAACTCTCGCGTGAAATTGCGAAATTACGTGTTTACGATATCGTTAATTCACAACTTTCTCGCAGAAGATAGTTTAAACGCAAAAAACAACCCCCAGCCAAAATGGTTGGGGTTTTTGTTTGTAGGGTGTGTGAACAAAGTTCACGCACGCAAGCGGTCGGTTTTCTATAAGGATTTGCAAAGTAATAGTAAAAATTTAACAGCCTACTTAGATATTAAATATGAGATTTTTCCAAGAGATACTCTTGTTAGTTACTTATAGACATAAGTAACTAAACAATGGATAAACTTATTTGGGGAAAAATAGAATGAAAAATTTCGTATTATTTTTGATGATAGCCAACAAGGTTTTTTTGAAAAAATAGTGATGCTTCTGCCCATTTAGTTGATGTTGTTGAGGCGGAAACAGAAGCTGATGTGTCAGCAGCATTATTTATGAAAAATAATGAAAAGTGATAGAACATCAAATCTCAAGTAAGCTTTTATAAAATCAAATCAATCGAAGAAATTGAATAGGAGCTAAAAATGAATTGGTCTCAACTTGTAATTATTTCTCTTGTAACTCTAATCCTTATTAAGAGGTTGTGCAGTAATTGCTGCGTTATAGGTATGTTATAAATGAAAAAATTTTTAATCATTGCTGTTTTGGTTGTTCTTTATATCTTCTTAGGATTAATCAAAAAAAGTCTAGGATAATATAACCGCTTGCCGAGGGTAACTAGTTACCCTCGGTTAGGCATAATTCAACCCCTTTGGAGTTACATTTATCCAATAATAATCTTGTTGTATTAAGAAATATCTCATCTTGATATTTTATAGGGTAGGGGCATACAATATCGGAAGGTCGGGGACAGGTTGCGACCCTATCCCTTCCTAGCCGTTAGGCTATTTAGTTAAACATTGCAACCAGTAAATCCAGTATCGCTAATACTCTTATACTGATTGCCCCTACTAGTAATAAAGCTAGAATTGTCAGTGCAATAACTTCTGATGTTTTCACATAAATCACCCCCTTAGTGCTACAAGACTAAGCGGCTAAGCAGTATGCTACGGTCAGGTAGCATTCTACCTAGGTCGCCGATAGCACGGGAATGATTTTATCATAGAACCGCCTTTAGGGGCGGTTTTTGTTATTCCTTCAAAATAAACTGTGATCTGAGATCTCAAAATAAGAATAATTAGCATTTAATCTTGTTAAATTAGTGTTACACTCTGATAACTTTCTTATTAACAGAGTTCAAAGAGGTTAAAATGATTATTTCATCAGCCAGCGATTATCGTGAAGCGGCACGCCGCCGTGTTCCTCCCTTTTATGTTCCACTATGCCGATGGCGGTTCTTATGCCGAGCAAACACTCGCGCCCGCAATGTGAGCGATTTGGAAAAACATCGCATTAAGACAACGTGTGTTGAAAGATATGTCTGAGTTGGATACTAGCATTGAATTATTCGGCGAGAAACTTTCAATGCCAACCATTCTTGCACCCGTTGGGGCGTGCGGTATGTATGCGCGCCGTGGGGAAGTGCAAGCAGCACAAGCCGCAGATAACAAAGGTGTGCCATTTACCCTTTTCAACCGTGTCAATCTGCCCGATTGAGGAGGTTGCACCAGCGATTAAACGCCCGATGTGGTTTCAGCTTTATGTATTGAAAGATCGTGGTTTTTATGAAAAATGCCCTTGAGCGTGCGAAAAGCAGCGGGCTGTTCAACCTTGGTGTTCACCGTAGATATGCCAACTCCTGGGGCTCGTTATCGTGATATGCACTCAGGCATGAGCGGTCCTTACAAAGAAATTCGCCGTGTGTTGCAAGGTTTTACTCACCCTTTCTGGGCGTATGATGTGGGTATCAAAGGCAAACCGCACACTTTGGGCAATGTTTCAACTTATATGGGCAGACAAATTGGCTTAGATGATTATATTGGCTGGCTCACTGAGAACTTCGACCCGTCAATTTCGTGGAAAGACTTAGAGTGGATTCGTGAGTTCTGGGAAGGTCCTATGGTAATTAAAGGTATTCTCGACCCTGAAGATGCGAAAGATGCGGTGCGCTTTGGGGCTGATGGTATTGTAGTGTCAAACCACGGCGGTCGTCAGTTAGATGGCGTGCTTTCAAGTGCGAGAGCGTTACCGCTGATTGCCGATGCGGTGAAAGGGGACATCAAAATTATTGCTGATTCAGGTATTCGTAATGGTTTAGATGTCGTGCGTATGTTAGCACTGGGGGCAGATGCAACAATGTTAGGTCGAGCATTTGTTTATGCGTTGGGTGCAGCAGGTCGTCAAGGTGTTGAAAATATGTTGGATATTTTCAAAAAAGAAATGCGTGTAGCGATGACATTAACCAGCAATCGTACTATTGCCGATATTAAACCAGATGCATTAGTGGATTTAAGTAAACTCTAATTTACAAAAACTTGGAGAAAAATAAACCGCTTGTTGGCGTAATTTTTGTGTTTTTGCGTATGTATTTTCTACAAGCGGTAAATTTTTAAAAATTTTTTTGCAAAAAGTGCTTGCACGGTTTTGATTTTTCTCTATAATGCACTTCACACAACGACGCACTGTTGTGAATGATTTAAATTGATATGCAGTGCGTCGTTTCTTTTTGTTCTTTAACAACTTATCAGACAATCTGTGTGGGCACTTGTTGATTGACTTAGTTAAAAATATTTTAATTTTGAAGTCTTGATAAAAAGTGCTAACTAGAAAATTCATTAACTTATAGTTTATGTTTATTTATAGCTAAGCAGTTTATTGAGCGATTGAACTTTTTAAATTGAAGAGTTTGATCATGGCTCAGATTGAACGCTGGCGGCAGGCTTAACACATGCAAGTCGAACGGTAACAGGGATTAGCTTGCTAATTTGCTGACGAGTGGCGGACGGGTGAGTAATGCTTGGGAATCTGGCTTATGGAGGGGATAACTACGGGAAACTGTAGCTAATACCGCGTAAAATCTTCGGATTAAAGGGTGGGACTTTCGAGCCACCTGCCATAAGATGAGCCCAAGTGGGATTAGGTAGTTGGTTAGGTAAAGGCTGACCAAGCCGACGATCTCTAGCTGGTCTGAGAGGATGACCAGCCACACTGGAACTGAGACACGGTCCAGACTCCTACAGGGAGGCAGCAGTGGGGAATATTGCACAATGGGGGAACCCTGATGCAGCCATGCCGCGTGAATGAAGAAGGCCTTCGGGTTGTAAAGTTCTTTTCGGTGACGAGGAAGGTTGATAGGTTAATAGCCTATCAAATTGACGTTAATCACAGAAGAAGCACCGGCTAACTCCGTGCCAGCAGCCGCGGTAATACGGGGGGTGCGAGCGTTAATCGGAATAACTGGGCGTAAAGGGCACGCAGGCGGTGACTTAAGTGAGATGTGAAAGCCCCGAGCTTAACTTGGGAATTGCATTTCATACTGGGTCGCTAGAGTACTTTAGGGAGGGTAGAATTCCACGTGTAGCGGTGAAATGCGTAGAGATGTGGAGGAATACCGAAGGCGAAGGCAGCCCTTGGGGAATGTACTGACGCTCATGTGCGAAAGCGTGGGGAGCAAACAGGATTAGATACCCTGGTAGTCCACGCTGTAAACGATGTCGATTTGGGGATTGGGCTTTGAGCTTGGTGCCCGTAGCTAACGTGATAAATCGACCGCCTGGGGAGTACGGCCGCAAGGTTAAAACTCAAATGAATTGACGGGGGCCCGCACAAGCGGTGGAGCATGTGGTTTAATTCGATGCAACGCGAAGAACCTTACCTACTCTTGACATCCATGGAATCTTGTAGAGATACGAGAGTGCCTTCGGGAACCATGAGACAGGTGCTGCATGGCTGTCGTCAGCTCGTGTTGTGAAATGTTGGGTTAGAGTCCCGCAACGAGCGCAACCCTTATCCTTTGTTGCCAGCGATTGGGTCGGGAACTCAAAGGGAGACTGCCAGTGATAAACTGGAGGAAGGTGGGGATGACGTCAAGTCATCATGGCCCTTACAGTAGGGGCTACACACGTGCTACAATGGCGTATACAGAGGGAAGCGAGCCTGCGAGGGGAGCAAATCTCAGAAAGTACGTCTAAGTCCGGATTGGAGTCTGCAACTCGACTCCATGAAGTCGGAATCGCTAGTAATCGCGAATCAGAATGTCGTGGTGAATACGTTCCCGGGCCTTGTACACACCGCCCGTCACACCATGGGAGTGGGTTGTACCAGAAGTAGATAGCTTAACCGCAAGGGGGCGTTTACCACGGTATGATTCATGACTGGGGTGAAGTCGTAACAAAGGTAACCGTAGGGGAACCTGCGGTTGGATCACCTCCTTACCAAATTAAGCGACTGCAAGTGTTCACACAGATTGTTTGATATAGAGATAAAAGAAATAGAGTGAATAAATCACCATTTAATTTTAGCTATTAAAAATAAAGGTTGAAAAGAAGAAGGGATTTTTAGATTATAATATTTCACTCTTAACTGGCAAAGTGGAGAGCGTCTTTAAATGTTGTCCCCATCGTCTAGAGGCCTCAGGACATCGCCCTTTCACGGCGGTAACCAGGGGTTCGAATCCCCGTGGGGACGCCATCTAAAAGATGATTTTTATTGTCTTATTGTTCTTTAAAAATTGGAAACAAGCTGAAAAACTGAAGAGACTTTCAAGTCAGTGAAATGTTTGCTGTTAATATGAGATATGATAGCAAACAACTGATAAGAAAAAAGTCTGAGTAGTTAAAAAATCTTAACTGAACAAAAAGCAGTTAAGTGTTTAGTAATTTAATAAAGCTTCGAATGTTTAGTTGAAAACATTTGAGGTTGTATAGTTAAGTGACTAAGCGTACACGGTGGATGCCTTGGCAATCAGAGGCGATGAAGGACGTGCTAATCTGCGATAAGCTTGGGTGAGTTGATAGAAGCGTTTAACCCAAGATGTCCGATGGGAAACCCAGTAGATGAAGAATCTACTATCACTTGTTGAATACATAGGCAAGTGAAGCAAACCGGGAGAACTGAAACATCTAAGTACCCCGAGGAAAAGAAATCAACCGAGATTCTGTCAGTAGCGGCGAGCGAAAAGCGGAAGAGCCTGTTAGTGATAGCAGTTTTGTTAGGAGAATGTGCTGGGAAGCACAATCAAAGAGGGTGATAATCCCGTATCCAGAAAACATTACTGTGGTACTAAGCTAACGAAAAGTAGGGCGGGACACGAGAAATCCTGTTTGAAGATGGGGACCATCCTCCAAGGCTAAATACTCCTGATTGACCGATAGTGAACCAGTACTGTGAAGGAAAGGCGAAAAGAACCCCAGTGAGGGGTGAAATAGAACCTGAAACCGTGTACGTACAAGCAGTGGGAGCAGATTTATTCTGTGACTGCGTACCTTTGTATAATGGGTCAGCGACTTATATTTTGTAGCAAGGTTAACTGAATAAGGGAGCCGAAGGAAACCGAGTCTTAACTGGGCGAAGAGTTGCAAGGTATAGACCCGAAACCCGGTGATCTAGCCATGAGCAGGTTGAAGATTGGGTAACACTAATTGGAGGACCAGAACCGACTAATGTTGAAAAAAATTAGCGGATGACTTGTGGCTGGGGTGAAAGGCCAATCAAACCGGGAGATAGCTGGTTCTCCCCGAAATCTATTTAGGTAGAGCCTTGAGCGGACACCTTCAGGGGTAGAGCACTGTTTCGGCTAGGGGTCCATCCCGGATTACCAACCCGATGCAAACTGCGAATACCGAAGAGTGATACTCAGGAGACACACGGTGGGTGCTAACGTCCATCGTGGAGAGGGAAACAACCCAGACCGCCAGCTAAGGTCCCAAAGTCTATATTAAGTGGGAAACGAAGTGGGAAGAGCTTAGACAGCTAGGATGTTGGCTTAGAAGCAGCCACCATTTAAAAAAGCGTAATAGCTCACTAGTCGAGTCGGCCTGCGCGGAAGATGTAACAGGGGCTAAAAAATATAGCACCGAAGCTGCGGCATCAATGGAAACATTGTTGGGTAGGGGAGCGTTCTGTAAGCGGGAAGAAGGTGCATTGAGAAGTGTGCTGGACGTATCAGAAGTGCGAATGCTGACATAAGTAACGATAAAACGAGTGAAAAACTCGTTCGCCGGAAGACCAAGGGTTCCCTGTCCAACGTTAATCAGGGCAGGGTGAGTCAGCCCCTAAAGGCGAGGCTGAAAAGCGTAGTCGATGGGAAACGGGTTAATATTCCCGTACTTGGATAAATTGCGATGTGGGGACGGAGAAGGTTAGGGTTAGCAGCCTGTTGGATGGCTGTTTTAAGGCGGTAGGGTGGAGTGTTTAGGGCAAATCCGGGCACTCTTAACACCGAGAACTGATGACGAGGTGCTAAGGCACTGAAGTAACTGATACCACGCTTCCAGGGAAAAAGCCACTAAGCTTCAGATTTATCTAAACCGTACTATAAACCGACACAGGTGGTCAGGTAGAGAATACTCAGGCGCTTGAGAGAACTCGGGTGAAGGAACTAGGGCAAAAATAGCACCGTAACTTCGGGAGAAGGTGCGCCGGCGTAGATGTAACCTTGCGGGTGAAGGTTGAACCGGTCGAAGATACCAGCTGGCTGCAACTGTTTATTAAAAACACAGCACTCTGCAAACACGAAAGTGGACGTATAGGGTGTGATGCCTGCCCGGTGCTGGAAGGTTAATTGATGGTGTTATCGAAAGAGAAGCTCCCTGATCGAAGCCCCAGTAAACGGCGGCCGTAACTATAACGGTCCTAAGGTAGCGAAATTCCTTGTCGGGTAAGTTCCGACCTGCACGAATGGCATAATGATGGCCAGGCTGTCTCCACCCGAGACTCAGTGAAATTGAAATCGCCGTGAAGATGCGGTGTACCCGCGGCTGAGACGGAAAGACCCCGTGAACCTTTCACTGTAAGCTTGACACTGAGACATTGAATTTTTGATGTGTAGGATAGGTGGGAGACTTTGAAGTAGAACGCCAGTTTCTATGGAGTCAACCCTGAAATACCACCCTTTAACGTTTGATGTTCTAACGAAGAGTGGAAACACGCTCTCGGACAGTGTCTGGTGGGTAGTTTGACTGGGGCGGTCTCCTCCCAAAAGAGTAACGGAGGAGCACGAAGGTTTGCTAATCACGGTCGGACATCGTGAGGTTAGTGCAATGGTATAAGCAAGCTTAACTGCGAGACAGACAAGTCGAGCAGGTGCGAAAGCAGGTCATAGTGATCCGGTGGTTCTGAATGGAAGGGCCATCGCTCAACGGATAAAAAGGTACTCCGGGGATAACAGGCTGATACCGCCCAAGAGTTCATATCGACGGCGGTGTTTGGCACCCTCGATGTCGGCTCATCACATCCTGGGGCTGAAGTAGGTCCCAAGGGTATGGCTGTTCGCCATTTAAAGTGGTACGCGAGCTGGGTTTAGAACGTCGTGAGACAGTTCGGTCCCTATCTGCCGTGGGCGTTGGAGAATTGAAAGGGGCTGCTCCTAGTACGAGAGGACCGGAGTGGACGCATCCCTGGTGTTCCGGTTGTGTCGCCAGACGCATTTGCCAGGTAGCTACATGCGGAAGAGATAAGTGCTGAAAGCATCTAAGCACGAAACTTGCCTTGAGATGAGTTCTCCCAGTTTATAAGACTGTAAGGGTTGTTGGAGACTACGACGTAGATAGGTGTGGTGTGTAAGCGGTGTGAGCCGTTGAGCTAACACATACTAATTGCCCGAGAGGCCTAACTATACAACGCTCAAGTGTTTTGCAGCTTGTTTTTAATTTAGAGGCGATAAAAAGCCAAAGAAGAACAAAAAAATAAAATCGAAAGAATATGAAGTCAGAGCAAAGTGAAAAGAGGCTCAAGACTAAAACAGAATATTCTGGCGACCATAGTGCAGTAGTTCTACCTGAATCCATTCCGAACTCAGAAGTAAAATGCCGTAATGCCGATGGTAGTGTGGGGATTCCCCATGTGAGAGTAGGGCATCGCCAGATTGAATACCCAACCCCGTTGTAGCAATACTGCAGGGGTTTTTGCTTTTGTCGTTTATCATGTTGTAAACAACTCTCAAAATCTTACCGCTTTCTATCTATATCTTCTCTAATCCCCATTTTTCTTTTTAGTACAAAAAAATAACCTAAATTTTTCACTTCAGTATACTGAAGTCCTGAGATATTGACATATCTAGGAAACATCCGATGAAATTTTAATTTTTCATTAAAAGGAAGTGAAAAATGAACAGATTTGAAATTCGATTTTATATTGATTCTTCCAGAAAGAGTATTGCCAACACGATTGTGTCGGCAAATAGTGAATTGAAGCGATTCAGAAATTCCAAAGAGCCATCCTAAATCTATTGTTATCACTTGTATCAAAAAAATAGGAGTAAATATGAAAAAGAATGGAGATAATTTACTCATTGATATGCTGTCTTTTTGTTATGGAAGGAGGTGTAGCAATTTACCAAACTTTCTCTGGCTCTTCTCAATCAGGGAAAGATGCTAGGTCTAATTTCAAATCTGAATTTGAGACTAAATCAACAGAATGGCAGAAGCTAAATTAGAACTTGAAAAGTTAAAAAGAGCAAGAACAATCTCATAAATAATCAAAAGCGGTCATTTTCTTACTTAAGTTTTGTAAACCCAAGATATGACCGCTTTTTAATTTTGATCTTGAAAGTTTATCCTTTCAACCCTTCAATTTCTCTCACATTTTCCACCGCTTGATCAGCTTCAACTCGTTGCATAAAAAGGTGAAAAGTTGCGTTAGATGGTTGAAATCAATCCCTACTACGACACCAATTCAGCATAATGTAAAGATATGCATCCGCAACCGAAATTGCTTCGCCAAAAATAGATATGGCTTTCTAAATGCTCATTAGCAACCTGCAAGTTGATCTAAAATTTGCTCTACTGCTTGTTGGCGAATGGTTTTGGTTAATTCCTCATTATCTTTTGCATAACTTGGTAAACGAAATAACGGTACGAATGATTTATGAATATCTGAATTGAAAAACGCTAACCATCGAGCAGCTTTTGGCTTTATCGCGGACGGTTTTACTACCAAACAGTTTTGCATTTGGATAAAGCTCATCCAAATAGTGCAAAATTGCCTGATTTTTGATAAAAGCACTAAATCGCCATCGACCAATACTGGCACAGCCCCCCTCGGATTTAATGCTAAAAATTCAGGCGATTTAATTAATTCACGTGTTACCGCTTCAAATTCATAATCTGTATTTTCACGTTCTTTTATCCATTCCAACGCTACGTGTGGTACGAATGAACACGCACCAACTAAAACCATATAATTTCATAAAATACTCCTATTGTTTCAAAAGCATTGGAATTATACTGTTTTGTACAGCTCTTGGCTAATCTGATAAAAATAGCCTTATTCTATCATTTCAATTACGCAAACTATGACCGTAACTCAAGACCTTTCCAACCATACGCCAATGATGGTGCAGTATCTGCAACTCAAAAGCTCAAAATCCCGATATTCTACTTTTCTATCGAGATGGGGGATTTCTACGAGCTTTTTATGATGATGCCAAGAAAGCCGCAGCATTGCTGGATATTTCACTGACCAAACGTGGGCAATCAGCAGGCGAGCCGATTCCGATGGCTGGTGTGCCGTATCACGCAGTGGAAGGTTATTTGGCAAAAATTAGTGGCGTTGGGTGAGGAGCGTGGCAGTTTGCGAACAGATTGGCGATCCCGCAACCTCGAAAGGGCCTGTAGAACGCAAAGTGGTTCGCATTGTTACACCAGGTACGGTCAGCGATGAGGCGTTACTGCCTGAGCGACAAGACAACTTAGTTGCGGCAATTTATGAGCATAAAGGCACTTTTGCAATTGCAACGCTTGATATGGCTTCTGGGCGTTTTTAATCAGCGAACTGTCGAACCAGAGGCGTTAAGTGCGGAATTGCAACGTTTGCAGCCTGCAGAAATTTTGTATGCGGAAGATTTTGCCTACGCAGGCATTTTGAATAATTACAAAGGCTTACGCCGTCGTCCTGTGTGGGAGTTTGAACTGACTACGGCAATTCAGTTGCTCAATCGTCAATTTGGTACGCAAAGTTTAGCTGGTTTTGGCGTGGAAAAAGCCACCACTGCACTGTGTGCCGCAGGTTGTTTATTGCATTACGCCCAAGAAACGCAACGCACCGCCTTACCGCATATCAACAGTATTCATCTTTCGCAAAATAGTGAAACAGTCTTGCTTAATGCTGCAACCCGTCGCAACTTAGAACTCACTCAAAACCTTGCAGGCGGTACGGAAAATACCCTTGCTTCCGTCTTGGATAAATGCGTGACCCCAATGGGTAGCCGTTTGTTAAAACGTTGGATTCATCAGCCAATTCGTGATGTGAAAAAGCTTAAAAGAGCGGCAGGATATTATTGAAAAATTTTGCAAAAAGTGAGCAAATTCCATCGCTTCAACTGGCGTTGCAAAAACGTAGGCGATATGGAGCGAATTTTGGCACGTGTGGCGTTGCGTTCAGCACGTCCACGTGATTTCACTCGCTTGCGTTCTGCATTAGAACAAATTCCGAAATTAAACAACTTTCACAACAATTAGCTCCAAATTTAGATCATTTATTAGCACAATTAGCCGATTTTGATGATCTGGCTGATTTATTACAACGGGCGATTATCGACAACCCACCGCAGCTCATTCGTGATGGGGAGTGATTGCAGAGGGCTACAGTGCGGAGCTAGACGAATGGCGTTCGCTTTCTGCAGGGGCAACCCAATATTTGGAAGATTTGGAAATCCGCGAGCGGGAAGCAACGGGTATTGATACGCTCAAAATCGGCTTTTAATGCGGTGCACGGCTATTACATTCAAAATCAGTCAAGGACAGACACATAAAGCACCGATTCATTATGTTCGCCGTCAAACCCTGAAAAATGCCGAGCGTTATATCATCCCTGAGCTGAAAACCTACGAAGACAAAGTGTTGAAAGCGAAAGGGGCGTCGTTAGCGATTAGAAAAACAACTTTATGATGAATTGTTTAACTTGTTAATGCCTCGCTTGGGTGAATTACAACTGGCAGCGATGGTGCTTGCCGAATTGGATGTGTTGGCAAACCTTGCCGAACGTGCGGAAAAATCTTGGGTATGTACGTCCAATCTTCGGCCCGCAACGCATTATCAACATCAAAGAAGGTCGCCACCCCTGTAGTGGAACGGGTGATTAAAGATCCGTTTATTGCCAACCCTGTTTATCTGAACGCTCAACGTCATTTTGTTGGTGGTAACTGGCCCGAATATGGGAGGAAAAAGCACCTATATGCGTCAAATTGCGTTGATCACGCTGATGGCGTATATCGGTAGTTTTTGTGCCTGCAGAGAGTGCTGAAATCGGTGCGATTGACCGTATTTTCACCCGCATTGGTGCAAGCGATGATTTGGCTTCGGGGCGTTCGACCTTTATGGTGGAAATGACTGAAATGGCGAATATTCTACATCAAGCCACTGAAAACAGTCTGGTACTGATTGATGAAATTGGGCGTGGCACCTCCACCTACGACGGGCTTTCTCTGGCGTGGGCGTGTGCAGAATGGTTGGCGAAAAAACTCAATCGCTTACCCTGTTTGCGACTCATTATTTCGAGCTTACCAGCTTGCCGAGCCAACTCAAGGGCGTGGCGAACGTGCATTTAGATGCCCGTGAACACAACGATACCATTGCCTTTATGCACTGCGTGCAAGAGGGTGCAGCAAGCAAGAGTTACGGCTTGGCAGTCGCGGCATTGGCAGGTGTGCGAAACCTGTCATTGCTTTTGGCAAAACAGCGTTTGGCACATTTGGAAACACTCTCCCAACAACAAAAAGTGGGCGAAGAAAACCTGCAGGCGGATTTACTCTTTTCGCAAGAGGTTGTTGAAAATCCACCGCTTGTCGCACAAGAAAGTACCGTGGAATTGGCATTGAGTAAGATTGAGCCAGATGAGCTTACACCCCGTCAAGCATTAGACGAATTGTATAAATTGAAGAGGTTGTTAAAAGGAGAGTTTCTTCGTTAATCACTTAACACTACCCATCATTTTTACTCGTAAGCGGTCGAATTATGTAAAAGTTTTGCAAAATTCGACCGCTGATTTTTTTATCCGTTTTAATCTATGGTAAAATTCCAAGCTTTTACTGGATAGATTCTGCGTGCGTGAATTTCATTCCACACATCCTACTGTTTATTTGTAGGGTGTATGAATACTTGTCATTCACGCATGCTATATACAACGGAAAAACAATGGAACAAAAACTTAGTCGAATTTTTAACAAAAAAACCTTAGATGATTTAAAAGCGCAAGATATTCTGGCGATTGATGTAAAGGGTAAATCGAGCATTACTGATGCAATGATTATTGCCTCAGGAACTTCTGTGCGCCATGTGGCTTCAACGGCAGATCGTTTGGCTCAAGAGGCGAAACAAGCAGGTTTTGAAGTGTTTGGTGATGAAAGGTAAAGCGGTTTGCTGATTGGATTGTAGTGGATTTCGGACAAGCCATTGTGCATTTATTGCAAGCCGATGCCCGTGAAATGTATCAATTTGAGAAACTTTGGGCATAAGATGAAAAATCAACTGATTGCGGTCGGCACGAAAAATGCCTGATTGGGTGAAAACGGGCTTTGAAGAGTATCAACGCCGTTTCCCGAAAAGATATATCGTTTGAACTAATTGAAATTCCTGCGGGCAAACGGGGCAAGAATGCCGACATTAAGCGTATTTTTGGAGCAAGAAGGCAAGGCGATGTTGGCGGCTGCAGGCAAAGGAAAGGTCGTCACTCTGGATATTCCTGGCAAACCGTGGACAACCGAGCAATTAGCCAGCCAGTTAGAAAGCTGGAAAAATGATGGACGAGATGTATGCTTGCTGATTGGCGGGCCTGAAGGTTTGTCGCCAGAGTGTAAACAGGCAGCAGAACAGAGTTGGTCTCTTTCTCCGCTGACTTTGCCTCATCCAATGGTGCAGGGTGATTGTGGCGGAAAGTTTATATCGAGCGTGGTCGCTCACGACGAATCATCCGTATCATCGGGAATAATTTTACAAGCGGTCAAATTTTTAAGAAATTCTGCAATCTGAGCAAAATATGTTTTGGAAAACTAGCAAAATTAATGTCACCAAAGCCGAATGAAAAGGTGCGAAACGGGCAAGCGGAGAGCAATTTTGTTTATTCGCCGAGCAGCTATCGCATTCATGGGGGTGTTGGCATTAACGGGTGTGTTGCTCGCAAATCTCTATCATTTGCAAATCAGCAATTATGAGGGACTATCAAACACGCTCGAATGGTAACCGTATTAAGTTGTTGCCCGTGCCGCCAACGCGGGGGCTGATTTATGACCGAAACGGAAAGGTGCTTGCCGAAAAATATTACTTATTTTGGGCTGTTTATAGTGCCTGAGAAAACGCAAAATTTAGAGCAAACATTAGTTGAGCTAAAAGCATTGTTGGCTTAACAGATGAGGATATTGAGAACTTCCATAAAGAGAAAAAGCGTACTTCGCGTTATACGCCGATTTTGCTGAAATCGGATATGAATGAGGAGCAGATAGCACGTTTTGCGGTAAACCAATATCGCTTCCCAAGTTTAGATGTGCAGGCATATTACAAAACGGAATTATCCGTATGGCGAAATGCTCACTCATATTTTGGGATATGTTGCGAAAATCAATGAAAAAGATAAGAAAAAGCTGCAAGAAGACGGGAAGTTCGGTAATTATGCAGGTTCACACGATATAGGCAAACTCGGCATTGAGAAATATTACGAAGAGCAGCTGCACGGGCAAGCAGGCTTTGAAGAGGTTGAAATTAATAACCGTGGTAAAGATAATCCGCAAGCTTCGGGACCAAGAAGGTGTGGCGGGTAGTTCCTTACGTTTAACCATTGATATTGAGTTACAACAATACATTCAAGATTTACTTAAAGGGCAGAAAGGCTCGGTGGTGGTGTTGGATGCTCGAGATAGTAGCGTGTTGGCGATGGTGACCAGTCCAAGCTACGATAATAACTTATTCGTGGGTGGTATTTCGGGCAAAGATTACAAAAGCCTTGTTGGAAGATCCTGCACGTCCGCTTTACAGCCGTGCAACGCAAGGAACTTACCCGCCAGCTTCTACGGTTAAGCCTTTCTATGCAGTAATGGGCTTAGCTGAAGGAAAGATTACGCCAAATACCACCGTTTTTGACCCAGGGTTTTGGATTTTACCTGGTACAACTCAGCGTTATCGTGACTGGAAGAAATCAGGGGCACGGTTCAACGAATGTGAATAAGGCGATCACGGAGTCTTCGGATACGTTTTTCTATCAGCTCGCTTACGACACAGGGATCGACAAAATGGCGGAGTGGATGACCAAATTTGGTTTTGGTCAGAAAACGGGCATTGACTTATTTGAGGAGTCGGCTGGCGTTTATCCAACCCGTGATTGGAAACGGGCTCGCTACAAAAAACCGTGGGTGCAAGGCGATACTATCCCTGTTGGGATTGGGCAAGGTTATTGGATTGCCACGCCATTGCAAGTGGCGAAAAGCCTTGACTGTGTTGGTCAATAATGGGCGAGTAAATACGCCGCATTTAATGAAAGAAATCATTCACGCGAACTCGGTTGAGTCATATAAAGATCCGCTACTTTACGAAAATATTACGGGCGTGCCTGAGAGATTTTGGAACGTGGCGAAGCAGGGGATGTATAACGTCATTAACGCGGGTAACGGTACGGGTAAAAAGGCGGGTGGCTCGTTTTACCGTGCAGCAGGGAAATCGGGGACAGCACAGGTGTTCAACCTGAAAGGCGGAAAATATGACAAAAACGCCTTGAAGAAAGAGCTACACGACCACGCGTGGTTTATTGCTTATGCACCTTACGATAATCCCAAAGTAGTGGTTGCCGCCATTTTAGAAAATGCAGGTGGTGGCGGTGCGAATGCAGCACCTGTAGTGCGTCAAGTGATGGATTTTGCCTTAACACATACGTTGAAGAATGAGGGCAATTTGCAACATTCGCCACAAAATTCACCGCTTGTATCTCCTGTTCTTGCTTCGCCTGTGTCAGAAATGACTGAGGAAAATGTGAATGAGTAACTGATTTAGAAAGGTTTTTGGAAAGTTTTTTCGCTTGATTTATGGCTCTTACTTGGGCTGTTTGCGATTACAGGCTACGGTCTGTTAGTGCTGTATAGTGCCAGTGGCGGTAGCGAAAAAAATGTTCACTAACCGCGTGGTGCAGGTATCTTTAGGATTGGGCATAATGTTTGTGATGGCGATGATCCCGCCTCGCACCTATAAGCAAATTTCGCCCTATTTGTATGCGGTCACTATCGTGATGCTGGTAATGGTGGATGTGTTTGGGGAAACTAGTAAAGGGAGCACAACGCTGGCTGAACTTGGGATTTGTCCGTTTCCAGCCGTCGGAAATTGCGAAATTGGCTGTGCCACTAATGGTGGCGACGTTCTTGAGTAATCGACCACTTCCCCCAAATTTCCGCGACACAGCGATTGCGTTGGCGATTATTGTTTTTCCAACCTGCTTGTGGCAGCACAGCCCGACTTGGGAACCCTCGATTTTGGTTTGTGCGGCAGGGATTTTTGTGCTGTTCCTCGCGGGCTTAAGCTGGAAATTGATTTTTGCGGGTGTGGTCTTTTAGCGGGTTTTTATTCCGATAATGTGGTTCTTTTGATGCACGATTATCAGAAAAACGCGGGTAATGACGCTGATTGACCCTGAGAAAGATCCGCTTGGGGCGGGCTACCATATTATTCAATCGAAAATTGCGATTGGTTCGGGTGGCTTTGCACGGCAAGGGCTGGATGGAAGGCACGCAATCACAGTTAGAATTTTTGCCAGAACCGCATACCGACTTTATTTTTGCGGTATTAAGCGAAGAACATGGGATGATTGAGGGTGTTAATTCTGCTCGGCATTTATCTCTTTTATTATTGTACGTGGTTTAATGCTCGGCGCGAAGTCAGATAATGCGTTTGGACGCATTCTTTCGGGCAGCACGGCATTACTCTTTTTGTGTATGTTTTTGTAAATATTGGGATGGTGAGTGGCATTTTGCCCGTAGTTGGTGTACCCTTACCGCTGTTTAGCTATGGTGGAACGTCTTATGTGACGTTAATGGCTGCGTTTGGATTGATGATGTCAAGCTATGTACATCGTAAAAACCACACAGCGATAACCCCTATAACAAGCTAAAATAGTAAGAAAAAACAAAGGCTTGGCTTACATTATCTTGAAGCTTAGGCTTTTGTTTTTGAATAAATTTAATCAAACATTAAACTTTTGCTTTTTGCGGTATCAAAAAGCATAGACAAGGTCAGTTATCGATTAGATTAACAGTCACTATTTTCTCAATCAGTGATAACTTGTTGAGAAAATGGGCAATACAAACATCGTTACAAACGAAACGATATCAAAATGAGGAATACATACTTATGCGATTAAGTAAAATTGTAACCCTGTTGTTAGCTGGATTCTTCACATTCGGAACATTGAATTCTGTTGCAGCAACTAAACACGCAAAAAACGGCGATTGTGTCAAAACAGACAAAGGCACAAACTCCAAAGAAAAACGCTAAAAAGACGCTTCAAAAGCGAAAATTTATAAAAAGCTGAAGCGAAAAAACAATCTAAAGTGGCAAAACAAGCGGTGAAATCCACTAAGAAAAATGCAAAGAAGCCCCTTTCTTTGACAGAAAAATATAAGAATACACCACGTAAAGCATTTGCAATCTGGTGTGGCAAGCTACTATGCGGATAAATTTAACGGTCACCGTACAGCAAATGGCGAACGTTTTGATAACACAGCGATGACAGCTGCTCATCCATCTTTACCTTTTGGCACATTGATTGAAGTGACCAATATGCGTAATGGCAAGAAAGTGGTTGTTCGGGTGAATGATCGTGGCCCTTATACTCACGCTCGAGTGTTAGATTTATCGAGAAAATGCAGCACGCCAATTAGGTATGCATAACACCAGCACAGCCAAAGTGAAAGTTGCTGTGTTAGACAAAAACAAACGATTAGAATTAGCAGAAAAGGGTTAATTTTACTCAGTTTGTTTCAATCCATTATAAAAAGGGGTTGTTGAGAATTCAACAAGCCCTTGATGAGTTTATAGAGATTCTCAACCCAACGTTATCGGACACTTTATATGAAAAAAAGATTATTAAAACTTGCTGGCCTTTCTGCCTTAATCCTTTCTTCAACCGCTTTGGCGGATTCCACTACGGATTTTGGCATTGCTGCACCGCAATTGAATGCTCAAACTTATATTTTAATGGATTACAACTCTGGTGCGGTATTAGCGAGTCTTAATCCCGATCAACGTCAATATCCTGCCTCGCTAACTAAAAATGATGACCGCTTATGTTGTGGGCGAAGCGATTAAACAAGGTAAAAGTACACAATAGTGATGTTTACACCGTGAATGAAAAATTCGTGGGCACAAAAATTCCCAGGTTCATCATTGATGTTCTTAGACTTGAATAAAACAAGTGACCGTAGGCGAGTTAATGAAAGGCTTAATCATCGTTTCAGGTAACGATGCAGCAGTGGCTTTTAGCAGAGCATACCTCAGGATCGCAAGCTTCTTTCATTGATGAAATGAATAAGCATGCTCAACGTTTCGGTTTGCAAAATACGCACTTTACCACCGTGCACGGTTTAGATGACCCAAACCAATACTCTTCAGCACGAGATATGGCGATTATCGGTACTCACGTGATCCGTGATCAGCCAGAAGAGTACAAAATTTATTCAGAAAAAGAGTTCCAATATAACGTGAAAAAACCACAGCCAAACCGTAACGGTTTATTGTGGGATAAAAACCATGAACGTGGATGGAATGAAAACAGGGCATACCGATAAAGCAGGCTATAACTTGGTGGCGTCAGCGACCAATTCAAATACGCGCTTGATTTCTGTGGTAATGGGCGTTCCGACTTATAAAGGTCGTGAAGTGGAAAGTAAAAAAATTACTTCAATGGGGTTTTTGCGAACTTTGAAACGGTGAAATCGCTTCCAGCGGGCAAAGCGGTGAAAGAAGAGAGCGTGTACTACGGTGATGCGAACAAAGTACAATTAGGCTCAGTGCAAGATAGCTTTATTACGATTCCAAAAGGTAAAGCAGGCGAGCTTAAAGCCCGTTATGAATTAGACCAAAAAGGCTTAGAAGCCCCACTCACGCAAGGTCAAGTGGTGGGTAAAGTGATTTATCAATTAGATGGCAAAGATATTGCCTCAACTCCACTTCAAACCCTACAAGCCGTGGAGGAAGCGGGTATTTTTGGGCGTGCGTGGGACTGGGTAATACTCACTGTGAAAAGTTTGTTTAACTAATCGGCTCTTGCAACTGAAAATTTAGCCCTTATATAGGGCACGCAACAAGCGGTAGGATTTTTGCAAAAGTTTGCCAAAATCTTACCGCTTCATATATTAAAGAGAGGAAAGAATATGACAAATAAAACTGTAAACTTACAAGATTTTACCCCAAGCGAAATTAAAAGACTTACTTGAATTTCAAGTGTGATTTCACTTTCAAAGTTGTAGGCACGCATCGCGATGGTTTAGTGGATGATGTAGTCGCTGTGACTCAAAGTCACGTAAAAGGTGATTATACACCTCGTGAACAACGTAGCAGCAAAGGCACTTATAATTCGATTTCGATTGATATTGTGGCTGAACACATCGGTCAAGTAGAAACCCTTTATGAAGAACTTGCGAAAATTGAAGGCGTAAGAATGGTACTTTAATGAATTTCTTTTATTGCGGAGAATAAATCTCAGTAGATTTCCCTCTCCCATAAGGGGAGGGGAATTAATATTTTTCATCTCAAAATCCCCACTATGAACACAAAACTGATTATTCGCCAATTGGGCGTGCAACCTTATGAAAAAAATCTGGCATAAAATGCAAGATTTCACCGACAACCGTACCGAAGAAACTCAAGATGAAATATGGTTAGTGCAACACCCCAGCGTTTTTTACACAAGGCTCAGCGGGCAAGCCTGAGCACTTAATCCATCAAACTAATATCCCGTAGTGCAATCGGATCGCGGCGGGCAGATTACCTATCACGGAATTGGGCAGCAAGTGATGTATGTACTGATCGACATCAAACGCCTAAAAGCTCAGGGGCATGACGTTTCTGTACGTGATTTAGTTACTGCACTTGAACAATGTGTGGTGAAAACCTTGGCGGATTATGGCGTGGAAAGCTACCCAAAACCAGATGCACCAGGGGTTTATGTGGAAGGGCGAAAAATTTGCTCATTAGGACTTCGTATTCGTAAAGGTTGTTCGTTCCATGGGCTAGCACTTAATATCAATATGGATTTATCACCGTTTCGCAATATCAACCCGTGCGGTTATGCGGGGCTTGAAATGTGCCAATTAAGCGAATTGAATAATCAGAACGATTTAACCTGTGAGGATGTCTCCCCAAAATTGGTCGCCCACTTTGCCGCGATTTTAGGCTATAATGTGCAACAATTTATTAACAACGAGGAAAACGAATTCTAATGACAACGGCAATGAATACGCCAGCGAAACTCGCACCGTTCAAAAATGGAACGAGGCGTGAAATATCGTGATGCAGCGAAAACCTCTGTTATCCAAGTTCGCAATATCGACCCAGATCAAGAGTTACTCAAAAACCGAGCTGGATGAAAAAATTAAACTGCCAGCAAGTTCGGCAAAAAAATCGACAGTATTAAAAACGGGATGCGTCGCCACGGCTTACACTCAGTGTGTGAAGAAGCCTCTTGCCCGAACTTACACGAATGCTTCAACCACGGCACGGCAACCTTTATGATTATGGGGGCAATCTGTACCCGCCGCTGCCCGTTTTGTGATGTTGCACATGGTAAACCTCTGCCACTCGACCCAGAAGAGCCGCGTAAAGTGGCTGAAACGGTGCAAGATATGAGACTCAAATATGTGGTAATTACTTCCGTAGACCGAGACGACTTGCCAGACCGTGGTGCGGCTCACTTTGCTGCAACCGTGCGAGAAATCAAAGCATTAAACCCAGAGTGTAAAGTGGAAATTCTCGTGCCAGACTTCCGCGGACGTGTAGAACAAGCGGTTGCAATCTTGAAACAAAATCCACCTGACGTGTTTAACCACAACTTGGAAAAATGTGCCACGTTTATATCGCGAGGTTCGTCCTGGGGCGGATTATCACTGGTCGCTCGAATTGCTTAAAATCTTTAAAGAAGAGTTCCCAGATATTCCAACTAAATCAGGCTTAATGGTCGGTTTAGGCGAAACTAACGAAGAGATTTTTGGAAGTGATGCGGGACTTACGTGCTCAAGGCGTAACGATGCTCACCGTAGGGCAATACCTCCAACCAAGTCGTCACCACTTAAAAAGTAGAACGCTACGTGCCACCTGAAGAGTTCGATATGTTCCGCACCGAAGCCGAAAAATGGGTTTCGAACACGCAGCCTGCGGACCATTCGTGCGTTCATCTTACCACGCCGATCTGCAAGCAAAAGGTGAGATTGTTAAATAGATAGGGTGTATAAACCTTTCACAAGCGGTCGAGATTTGCAAAAAGTTTTGCAGATTTCGACCGCTTTGTTTTTGGATATGACCAGCGGAAATTACCCCATTAAGCGGTCGAATTTATGCTAAAATTCGCAAAATTTTTATTTACTAGGATTTACTCTCTCCTACCAGGGGCGAGGGAAAAATAATCAGGAACCCCCTATGTTAAAACAAGTCTCAGAAAGCTTGCTCGCACCAAGTGGCGTGGAGCTTTCACACCTTTCTCAAGTATTGAGATCACTTCTTTAGCCGTCAAATTGACTATGCGGATCTCTATTTCCAACTCAGTCGAGATGAAAGTTGGGCGTTGGAAGATTCCATCATCAAAGAAGGTGGTTTTTATATCGACCGCGGCTTTGGCGTGCGTGCTGTTTCAGGCGAGAAAAACGGGCTGCCTATGCTGACCAAATCGGTTTGAGTCAGCTCAATCAATGTGCTGAAGCGGCACGTTCTATCAGCAACGAAAAGCGGTCAATGTTTGGTAAAAAAATTTCAAAGAAACGACCGCTTGCCAGCGTTATGCAGCGATCAATCCGCTTGAAACTTTAAGCCGTGAGCAGAAAGTGGACTTACTGCATTTAGTGGATAAAGTGGCTCGTGCCGAAGATCCTCGAGTGGTGCAAGTGAATGCGAATGTATCGGCGATTTATGAAGAGATGTTAGTCGCTGCAACTGATGGCACGTTGGCGGCAGATATTCGCCCGCTGGTGCGTTTGTCGGTATCGGTATTGGTGGAGGAAAATGGCAAGCGTGAACGTGGCTCATCAGGGTATGGGCGGTCGCTATGGCTTAAATTTCTTCTTAGAGCCACACATCATCAACGGCGAAATGGTCGGCTACAACCGTGCGGAATATTTAGCGAAAGAAGCGGTACGAATGGCGTTAGTGAACCTGGGTGCAATGCCTGCTCCTGCGGGAACAATGCCGATTGTACTCGGTGCGGGTTGGCCAGGAATTTTACTCCACGAAGCGGTTGGGCACGGACTGGAAGGCGATTTCAACCGTAAAGAATCCTCGTTGTTTACAGGCAAAATTGGTGAGTTAGTGACTTCACCGCTTTGTACCATTGTCGATGACGGTACAATCCAGAATGCCCGCGGTTCAATGACGGTTGATGATGAAGGCGTGCCTTCTCAACGTAATGTGTTGATCGAAAACGGCATCTTGAAAGGCTACTTGCAAGATAAGCTCAATGCCCGTTTAATGGGCGTGGCACCAACAGGCAATGGCAGACGTGAATCTTACGCCCACTTGCCAATGCCACGAATGACGAATACTTACCTTACCGAAGGTAACCATGAGTTTGAAGAGATGATCGAATCGGTAGAATACGGCATCTACGCTCCGCATTTCAGCGGCGGACAAGTGGACATTACCTCGGGCAAATTTGTGTTCTCCACCGCAGAAGCTTACTTAATTGAGAAAGGTAAAATCACTAAACCTGTAACAGGTGCAACTTTAATCGGCAGCGGGATTGATGCGATGCAACAAGTTTCAATGGTCGGCAAAAATGGAAATCGACCCAGGCATCGGTACTTGTGGCAAAGAAGGGCAAAGCGTGCCAGTGGGTGTCGGACAGCCAACGGTGAAAGTGGATAAAATTACCGTGGGAGGAAGGGGTAGTTTATGCCTATTAAATTAAATGTTCCATATGTAGAGAAAGATGTTGTGAAAAAAACTAGGTGCTGTATGGGATGCTAGAGTTAGCTCTTGGATTATTCATGATAATATTGATTATCGCAAATTTCGCCAATGGATAGATGATGATACTTGGAATGCCTTAGAAAAATACTATTAAATTATCTTTTTCAGATGTTTTTGGACATATTTGTTCGAATGTATCTTTTCCGTTTATCCAATATGAAATTGAAGCTGATGTTTCTAATGAATTTGATAGCAAGAAAGGAAAAATTTTATATTTGATAGATAATCATCTGAGCCAACGAGGGTTACATGTTTTAGTCCCTTCATTAAATATTGAGAGATCATTTAGAGATTGTAGAATAAGAGTAAAAGGATGATTACAGTTATTTCCTCAGTATGGGCGTTTTCAATTATTAGCTGAATATGAGAATATAGAGGTTTTAGGTATATGTTCTCGTTTAGCTAAAAATTAAGAAATGGGAAATAGAATGCGGATCTATCCTACAAAAAGAATCATATAGAGAGAACCTTAAACTTAATTTCTCTAATGGAATAAAAATTGGTGTAATTACAGCAAGAAATGCTGAGGGATTGGATGATTTTAAGGCAAAATTAAATAAAAATCTTCTAAAAAGGTGTAGAAAAATTACTCTTGAAAGAAATAGAGCTTTCTTCTGATAATATCACTGAAGCTATTAATAGCTTTCAAAAAAACGGATTGTGATTGTATTTGTTTAATTAGAGGTGGCGGTGATAAAGAGACTCTATTGTCATTTTCACATCCTAACTTATTAAATGCTATGTATAAATCAAAAATTCCGATTATAACAGGAGTAGGGCACCAAAGAGATCAATTGCTTTGTAAGAGAGTTATTGGAACTTATAATGCAGATACCCCTACTGGGGCAGCAGAATTTTTGAATCGATTAGCAGGAAAAAGAAAGGTCTTCTGAGAAGAAGTTTATAATAGAAAAGTTGAAAGCGGAATTACGTAATGAAAGAATAAAACTTATAGGAGAAAAAGAATACTATTAAAGAAAAGATAAAAAAATGAGTATGACATTAAATTTCATTTATTAGAAAATGAGAAATTAGAAATGATGAATAATCTCAATAAATTCAAAGATCAAATTTACAAATTAACAAATTAACCGTAGAGGTTGATAGATTAAATCTTATTATCCGAAATACAGAAAAAATGAAGAAAAAGAAATTGGCTACAAAGACTTTTTAGGACTTTAGGATTAGCGGGCTTTCAAGCCCACTAATTTACGTATTAAATAAACACCTGCTGTACCAGCACCATATAAAACAGTGTGCCGACGGAAATCGAAAGAAACATATTCTTTTTCCAAAAAAATGCAATGCCAATACTAATGCTCCTGCGATAAAGTCGGGCAAGCCACGGTGTCCTGCAAAAATATCAATGTTTTTGTAGCAGTAAATCACCAACATTCCAAACATTGCAGCAGGCAGCACTTTGCCGAGGTAGCGGATATATTCAGGGAATTGGGCGGTTGGCAGGGAAAGATCCAAAAACGGCACCAAGCGGGTGATTTGCACCGCTAAAACGCAAAGCCCGATGGTAATGATATGTTCGGTGATGGTCATTTGCTCTCCTCCAATTTTACCGTTTCAAGTTTTCTTGCTAGTTGCGGGCGACGTAGGGTTAAAATTACCCAAATACCAATCAATGTTGGGATTAAGAAATGTTCTTTCCCGACTACAATCAGCGATACAAAAAGCGATACCTAAGCCGAGCAACGAGCTTTCGTGCGATTTTTTTCTTTCAGCCAATTTTCCGCAAAAATGACTAAGAATAGAGCGGTCATTGCAAATTCTACACCTGCTAAATTCACAGGCAATACGTCACCGAATAAGTTGCCTAGTGTAGCACCGATGACCCAATATAAATGCAGGTAGAAAGTCACGAAGAACATATACCAGCCTTTGTCGATGCCTGCGGGGATTTGCGCCATATAGTTGAGCGAGAAGGATTCATCGACTAATCCACTAATCAAATACCACCGTTTTTTGCCAAGGTGTGCACCGTATTTTTCCAGCATTGAGATGGCGTAGAAAAATCTGGCGACCACTCACCATCAAAGCGATCAGAAAAACGCTTAACGGTGAAAAAGACACAACCAACGCCCCAGCTGCGATAAATTCGACCGAGCCTGCGTAAATGAGTAGTGCCATCAGCATTGGATACAGCACGCCGAAACCGAGGGCTTTCATATAAATGCCGTAGGCGATGCCTAGAAAGAGGAAGCCTGCGATCATCGGGGCGCTATAAGGCAGTGCTGCTTTTGCCGCAGATTTGATGCGTTGAGCACGAGAGGGCTCAAGAGTTGTGGATTGCATAAAGATTATTTTTTTGAAATGAAATGGAGTGAAGATAATACACGAAAATGGTGTTGAGTGTAATGTGTTCATATCGTTTAGGGCTGAAAGTCCATTATAATATAGGCATTTTATTATTAAGGGATATAAATGCTTCAAGAACTCTCTCCTTGTGGAGAAAGAGGGATAAAAGACGAGGCAAAATTTTCCTTTCTCATCTTAAGGAACACTAAATGGCGTGGGTACAAATTCGTTTAAATAGTACAGATAAACAAGCTGAGCAAATCAGCGATTTTTAACCGAGATTGGGGCTGTGTCGGTGACTTTTATGGATAGTCAAGATACCCCGATTTTTGAGCCGCTTCCAGGCGAAACACGCTTATGGGGCAATACCGATGTAGTTGGTTTTGTTTGATGCGGAAACTGATATGAGCGTGATTGTCGAGGCGTTGATTATCAGCCGTTTGGTCACACCAGATTTTGCACATAAAAATCGAGCAAATTGAAGACAAAGATTGGGAGCGTGAATGGATGGATAACTTCCACCCAATGCAGTTCGGCAAACGCTTGTGGATCTGCCCAAGCTGGCGTGAAGTGCCAGATCCAAATGCGGTGAATGTGATGTTAGATCCAGGCTTAGCGTTCGGCACAGGCACGCACCCGACCACGGCACTCTGCTTGCAATGGTTAGACAGCTTAGATTTAGAAGGCAAAAACCGTGATCGATTTCGGTTGTGGTTCAGGTATCTTAGCCATTGCCGCCTTAAAAACTTGGGGCAAAACGTGCGATTGGTATTGACATCGACCCGCAAGCAATTTTGGCTTCGACCAATAATGCTGAAGCGAACGGCGTGGCGGATCGGTTGGAGTTATTCTTAGCGAAAGATCAACCAAAAAGATTTACAAGCGGATGTCGTGGTAGCGAACATTTTTAGCGGGACCGTTGAAGGAGTTAGCACCGAATATCATCACATTGGTGAAACCGCAAGGAGATTTAGGGTTTATCGGGTATTCTAGCTACGCAAGCCGAATCGGTCTGCGAAGCGTATGCTCATGATTTCAACCTAGATCCTGTGGTGGAAAAAGAAGAGTGGTGCCGCATTACGGGTGTGAAGAAATAATAAAATCAGCGGTGAAATTTGCATTTTATTTTGCTAATTTCACCGCTTGTTGTTTTAAAACACTGCTTCCAAAACGCATAAACCCGTTGAAATAGTGCCCCCTGATTATTATCTTTATCGTTATAAAGACTAATTTCAGGCTGAATAAAGAGCCATTTTTTTAAAATTGGTTGACGATAGGTAACAAAAGGCCCCCAAGTATTAAATTTTGAGCGGTCTTTATCGAATCGCCCACCAGTAAATATGCCATAGCTTAGGGTTTTAAAACCGGAAAAAGTATGTTGACGGTAAAGGCTATTGCCCCAGCCCGTTTCTTCTTCCTTATTATGTGTATATTGCAAGAAAGTATGGTTCATAATAAAGGTGTTGTCGCTATCAATATAACGGTTTTTCTAAGTTAGTTCGTAAATAGTGGCGACTACGTGAGCCATAACGGTAAATTTGTTCGAGACGCGTGCTGAAATTTTCTGTCCATTCCTGTTTTTGCTGATTCGCAAACGTCCAAATATATCTCCCATTGAGCGTAAACCCACATCAAAAATCTGTTTTTCACACCAAATTCTTTTTGCGGCATTTGACCAACGTAAAAGCCATTGATGCGTTGTCATTTCTGGCTTAGCGGGCATCATAGTTGCGATTCCGTTCTAAATTTTCGTAGTTTTTTTCCAACACGGTTTTTTTATCGCGGGATTGGTTCTCAATATCCTCGTCCCCGAAGACGACGCTCAAATGTTTTTTTCAATACAGGTAATTTAATTTTACCGCGTACACGAGGTTTGTAAGTAAAGTGGCTGTAACGATTCCATTCCATATCCATCATTACGCGTAAGCTTTGCTGAGGCGGGTTTGCTCTGGTCAGTTTCGCCCTAACCAATCGTTAATATTATTTGACCAACTGTGAAGCGATTGTTTAACTGTTTTATGTTGTTGATCTGCCCAAGTGTTTTTCGGTTTCTTCTGCATTACTTTGTTCGGCATAGGCAGAAAGGCTTATAGCTGCAATAAAGGCTGGGATTAGGTAGCGGGATCTGTTCATTGTGAATCTCTTTGATTGGCTGGAATATGAGAGATAATAATCCAAAAACAGAGAGGGATTCAAAAGGATTAAAAAGAAAAAGCGGTCTGATATGCGAAAACTTTTGCAAAATCGACCGCTTGTGATGATTGAATGATTGCCCGTAATACGCATTCGCACCGTATGAGCAATTCAGGTTGCATTAAGTTGATTTGCGGAAGGTTTCCACCACCGTTTCCATTAATTTTTCTTAGGTAGAACTAAACATACAGTAGCAGATAAAATCACTAATGCTACGCCAACCCAAGATGTGAAAGATAAGCTATCATTTAGTAAAAATAATCGAAAACAAAACACCAAAAACAGGCTCTAATGCGAGAAATATTCCGCTTTTATTTGTTTCTGTTTCCGATAATCCTTTATTCCAAGTCCAGTTTGCAAATAAACTACAGCCTATACCTAAATAAAGTAATGCTATTATTGAAGAATATGAGAAATTGATATTCCAGTCTTTTACTAATAACAACATAAAAGGTAAACCGATTAACGTTCCTAATTGCAACGATAATGCGGTATAAACTTTAGGATTTAAATTACCTCCTAATACGGATTTTTGATAATCTTAGCCATAATGCAACAACAATTGTTGAAGCAAGGACTAATAAGCAACCAATTAATGAAATTTCTTCGCTATCAGATAATCCAACTAATAGAAACACACCAATAAATGCAATTGTTCCTAATAGCCAAATAGTTAAAGAAGCTTGCTCTTTAAAAAAAGAACTGACCAACTAGGATAACCATCAGTGGTTCTATACCGATCATAGTGGCTGCACTTGAAGCTGATGTATATTGCAAAACCAATAAACTGCAATAAGAATGTGGCTGGATAAGTCAAAAAGCCTAATAAAAGCGATTTTTCGCCAATTTACTTTGGATTGACTATTTTCTTTTATAAATCTCAAAGTAATAGGGAATAAAATACCCCCCGCAATAATCAATCTAAATAAAACAACTAATGCAGGATCTAATGTTTCATAGGCAAATTTTCCTGCAATAAAAGATGTTCCCCATAAGAAAGATGCAAGTAGGAGATAAATCATATTATTTGCCCTCTTTATTTTTTTAAAATGAGTAATTTTCTTTATAGTTAATATGAATAACTTTTTGAATGATTATACATTTTAAATTCTACTCTATTAGTCAAAAATTTGTTCTGATAAATTCTTTAATGGTATCTAAAGATGCTACATCACTGGTAAAAAGTGACTTGTAAAAATAGGAATGATTGGAGAAGTTCCAGTACTTAAAACAACATTGCTAGCATAAAAACTTTTTGAAGTTCCTTCATTATCAAGATGAGAAACAACCGACTGCAAGTATTGCTCAAATTCCTAGCTCTTTGTGAATTTAAAAATCTGCAATCGTATATTCCTCTAATCACGGGTTAAACAAAAAATTTAACCTATTTTTAACTATATCAATACTTATGCTTTAAAACAAGTCAGATCAGTATAATTTATAATAGAAAAAGTCTATTTTTAGACTAACACCACTTCTAGCCCTTTCTCTCTCAAGGTTTGAATTATCACTAGATCAGCCTCTCTGCCCGTAATCAACAAGTCAATTTCATTCAGATCGCTAAACAGCATTCCAACTTGTTTTCCTAGTTTGGTGCTATCAACTAACGCAATAAACTTGTGTGCCTTTCGAGCGAGAGCTTGTTCAGAATTAGCTAAAATCATATCGGTTTTTATAGAGTCCATCTGGGGTAAAAACCTTTTTCCGCTAGTGAACATCACATCCGCAAAAATAGTTATTTTCGTGCTGATTGTTTAAGGATAACGTGACTCGTTCATTGCGGTTATATTGCCCGCCCATAATCACTAAATTCTCGTGATTGTGCTCAATTAAAGTAGTTTTGCGAGTGGTAGAAAAATTAGTGATGATTTGCACATGTTTAGCACAGAGTTGATTGCCCAGTAGTTGTATTGTTGAACCTGCGGTTAAAATTACGCTTGCACCATCAAAACAGTATTTACTTGCTGCTTCGGCAATACGCTGTTTTTTTCGCTGACATTATTGATTTGGTTAGAAAAATACTGCCCTGGGCTTGTTTCAATCGCTTCCGCTCCGTTACGAACTTTATGCAATTTGCCTTGTTCATGCAGTTTGTTTATGTCACGACGTGCTGTAGCGGGGGAAATTTCAAGTAAATCAATAATCTCGTTAGTAGATAGCATCTTTTTCTTCCAGTAACGAAAGTAATTGTTTATGTCTATATGTTTCATTCATTGGCAATCCTTTTTGTTTTGGTGTTTAATCAATGAACTGTAACTTTATTTTTACTTATACTTTCCTCTCTCCGTTTACGGAAAGAATGAATTGAGGTAAGGAATGTTTTTACAATATTGATTTAAATTGAATATTTAGTGCTTGTTAGAAGCTATCATTGAAACCGTGTGGGTGGTGATTTTACCGTGTTTAGCAAATAGGGTTGAAAGAATCTAACTTTCGTAAGTGATTTCATTAACGTTAGTCATAGTGTGCTCATCTTTGTATTCAGTTACGGAAAATCCAATCATTCTGAATCATAAATAGTCAAAAAAATTTTTGTAAAATGCTTTTTGTTGATTTTGTGATCTAATTCTCATTTTTAATGTATTCAGACGAAACGAGATTCTATCTGCTTGGACTTGAAAAAGGAAGGTTCGTTATATATTGAGAAATGAAAAGGTAGTATAGCTTGCCCCACTACCTTTAATTTTTAGATAAGTTTATCAGGCTCGTGCCTCAGATTAACTTAATAATTATCTTATTATAAAAAGTCATAGTTTATTGAACATTGTGACTTTTTATTTTCTTCATTTGCAAAAAAATCGCTTATATCCTACCGCTTGAAAAAAATAAAATGTGGTCAACCCTAAAAATAATCAAAAATAATCTCTTTTTGTCAAAAACAAAGTGGTTGTTATGTAGCCATTACATCTATATTGCTGAATGATACTCTCACTCAACACGTCTTTTTGACGTAATTTGATTTTAAAATAAAAGGTTCTCTTATGGAAATGCTCAGTGATATTCTGGTCTTTTTAAAAGATCAGGTGTTAAATAAAGCACCTTTCTTACTTGGTATTGTTGCTCGCTTGGGCTACATTCTACTTAAAAAGATTCCACTACTATTATTAAAGGCACCATCAAAACCATTGTAGGTTTTATGCTTGTGCAAGCAGGTTCAGGCTTCTTGGTCACCAACTTCAAACCGGTGATTGAAGGTTTATCGAAATTCCACCACTTAACTGGTGCGGTGATTGACCCATACACCAGTATGCAAGCAACCATTCAAACCATGGCAGATAACTACGCTTGGGTGGGGTATGCAGTAATCGGTGCATTGTTGCTTAACATCTTATTAGTGGTGTTCAGAAAAATTCACTGGTATTCGTACTATTATGCTGACAGGTCACATTATGTTCCAACAAACAGGTTTGGTGGCGGTGTTCTATATGATCATCGGTGCATCAATGTGGGAAACGGTGATTTATACCTCGGTGTTAATGGCTCTCTATTGGGGTATCTCTTCTAACATTATGTATAAAAGCTACCCAAGCTGTTACTGACGGAGCAGGTTTCTCTATCGGTCACCAACAACAAATTGCCTCTTGGATTGCAACTAAACTTGCACCAAAACTCGGCGACAAAAACGACTCTGTGGACCATATGAAATTACCGAAAATGGTTACACGTCTTCCACGACAGTATCTCTGCAACCGCATTGGTAATGACCATCTTCTTCGGTATCATTCTTCTCTCATTCGGTTTAGATAACCTGCAACAAATGGCGGGAAAAAAACCACTGGTCTATGTACATTCTTGAAATGGGCTTGAAATTCGCCGTAGCAATTCAAATCATTGTAACGGGTGTGCGTATGTTCGTGGCGGAATTGTCTGAAGCTTTCAAAGGTATCTCTGAACGCTTAATTCCAAACTCAGTCCTTGCGATTGACTGTGCGGCAATTTACGCCTTCTCACCAAATGCGATGGTATTCGGCTTTATGTGGGGTGCAATTGGTCAATTCGTTGCAGTAGGTTTATTACTGAGCTTTAGCTCACCAATTCTTATCATTCCAGGCTTTTATCCCAATGTTCTTCTCAAAACGCTACCATCGGCGTGTTCGCAAACCAATTCGGTGGCTGGAAAGCGGTAATGAAAAATCTGTTTCGTGATGGGTATGATTGAAGTGTTCGGCTCTGCGTGGGTAATCCAAATGCTTGCCAGCCAAGGGCACCACTTTCAACGGCTGGATGGGTATGGCTGACTGGGCGTTATTCTTCCCACCAATCCTACAAGGTATCATCAGCGTACCAGGCTTCTTCTTCGTGATTGTTGCCCTTGCATTAGTTTATATGTTCTTCGCCTCACGTAAATTACGTGCAGAAGAAGCCGAAGCGAAAGCAAAAGGCTTAACCCTTGAACAATTAGATGGCTACGGCTTAGACCAAGCACAAGCAGAGACAGAACAAGCGGTCGAAAAAGCAGAAACTTCTGCAAATGTTGATGCAAAAACCTGTACGCATTCTTGCAGTGTGCGGTTCAGGTCAAGGCTCATCAATGATGATGAAAATGAAAATTAAACAATACCTTGATAAACGAGGCATTCCAAACGTAATGGACTCTTGCGCAGTTACCGACCACAAAGGTAAAGTATCAGGCGTGGACATCATTGTTTGCTCAAAACACTTACAAGATGAAATCGTCCAAGAAGGTCGCGTCTCTGTGCTAGGGCGTACAAAAATATGCTTAACCCGAACACCTTCGGTGAAGAACTCTTGACGTTGATTAAAAAAATATCAATAAATCCTACGGCGTCCTGTAGGGACGCATTTATGCGTAACCTAGGGCGAAAGCCCTAGGATTAAACAAAAAGGACACTCTATGTTAAAAGAATCCCTCATTGAAAATCACTCCATCGCCCTCAACCAAACCGCTGCTTCTTGGCAAGAAGCCATCAAAATCGGCACAGACTTACTCGTTAAAGCGGGCACTATCGAACCTTGCTACTATGACCATATCATCAGCAACATCGAAAAAAATGGGACCTTACATCATTCTAGCCCCAGGCTTAGCCATGCCACATGCTCGTCCAGAAGAGGGTGTGATCAAAGCCTCTTTTGCATTGGTCACATTAAAAAGAGCCAGTGACTTTTTGAAGGCGAAGACGAACCTGTGAGTGTATTCATTATCCTCGCAGGCAGCGATTCTGACCGACACATGGAAGGCTTAATGGAAATTACCCAAGTGCTAGACGACGAAGAGAGTGAAACTGGTGTGAACCTCGACAAAGTCCTCGCCTGCAAAACCGCAGAAGATGTGTATGTGATGATTGATGCGGCATTGAATGGGTAAAAGCGATAAAAAGAAGAGCGTATCCATTGATGTTCAGGTATTGATTTTTAGGAGCTTTTAGCAACTATTTTGTCTATTATGCCAATAAAACCGCTTTCAAGCGGTTTTGTTTTATCTCAGATTTGCAAATTACTCTATAAAATCAACCGCTTACCACCATTCTAGTAAGAATAATTCCCATCACAGTCAATAGAATTCCACCGACCAAATGCAATCCTAACATTAAACTAAATTCCAGCCATTTTCCTGTTAAGAGTTTCTCACTTAATTCCGCAGAAAAGCTAGAAAAAGTGGTGAAACTGCCAAGGAATCCCGTGATAATCAGTAATTTCTGCTGATCGTGCAGCGATAATCCCATTGCAATCCCAATCAACAAACAGCCTACCCAATTCGCAATTAGCGTACCAAAAAGCAAAAGTGGTAAACATTGGGGCTTAAGCCATAAGCCGAGTAACCAGCGGGCAATTGCCCCTGCAACTGCGCCGATAGAAATGAGTAATAGGTTTATCATTATTACACCAAAAACAAGTGAGGAATCAAGTTCATTACGCCCACTGTTGCGAGAGAGAGCAATAAGCGGGATGCCCCAAAGATAAAACCACGGTGTGTACCGTTGTCGAATTTTACCAGCAAATTTGCCATTGCCGTGAGAGCATAAACCTCAATGACGGTGAAAAATTACTAAGTACAGATAAGCAGTGTAAATTGATAAATAATGTAAAGTCAAAAACCACGGAGCGACAATCCCGACCGCCAAAATGGGTGCAACCCAAGTAGTTTTGTTTTGGCGTGAGGTTAATTTTTGCGTGAAAAAGTGCTTTGCAAAAGCACAGTTAATAAACCATTCACAAATAGTGCAATGGGCGAATGTTCAGGGCATACCCAGTTTGTTGTCGAACAAAAACGGGAAAATCACGAAAAACGAGGTTGCTATCGAAAGCGGGATAAAGAGCATTAAATGTACAAAGAGAAAATCTTTGGTCATAATGTCACGGATTTGCGAAAAGCGAAATTTCACCAATTTTTGCACCGCTTGTATTTGTGAAAATGGCTTAATCATCATCACAAACAAAAATCGCTTCAATTGCAAAGCACGCCCAAATGAGAGCATTGATGTGATCGTACTTAATAAAAAGGAATCACCAAAAGTGGGGCACCCATTGAGGACATTGATGTAACTTTGAGATATTTGCCTTGTAGACGTGTTTTCTCAGCATATTCATTGCCCGCAATCGCGAGTAAACAGGCTTTGGCATTCGTACCGAACAAGCAACTCCCTAGACCAAAACAGGTAGTAGCGAGTAGCAAGAGAAAGTAGTGATCTGCCGAGAGGAAAAAGATGTAAGCAAGACATCTAAAAAGCAGCCAAGCAACATCATTTTTGGCAAGCCCGAAAGCGATCGCCCCAGATGCCTGCAAAAAAATGGCAAGTGCTTGGTTGCAGAAAAAGAGCAACGAGAGTGAAAAAGCGATTTCACTGTTGCTTAGTCCCTTTTTCTGCAGGTAGATAAAAAAGACGGTTTGCATCGAAAAAAACGCTAATGTCGAGAAAAATCGGCGGATAAGCAGAAGTTTTTGTAGGTACAGCATAAATTAAGATTAGTAGTGCGGCGGTGGCGTTTCTTCTTCACGCGAGGCTACGTTGCTTGCCGAGATGCCTTTGAATTTTTCCGCCAAGTGGCGAACTTGGGTTTGGAGTTTATCAAGGGCGAATTGTTGATCGATCAAAGCTTGATTTAATTCTTCGATCGTTATTTCTTGAAAAGGCAACTTTGGTTTCAAGTTCTTCAATTCTGTTAAATAATTCAAGATTTGAGGGCATTTTTAATAAAAAAGGTTGTCATAAAAAGAAATACACTTTACCCTATTGGGCTATATCTTACCAATCTTTTATGAGGAATATAGGATGTTAAACAAAAAAATTTACTTTAGTTGCAACATTAATGGCAACATTGGTTGCAGGTTCTGTGATGGCAGAGCAAAAAGCGGATAAAAATTCGTGGATGATTCATCATACGCAGTCGGCGTGTTGATGGGTAAAAAAATATCGAAGGGATTGTGGAATCTCAAAAAGCGGTTTTTCACTTATAACCAAGATAAAATCTTAGCAGGTGTGCAAGATACCTTGAAAAAACAGGTAAATTAACCGATGAAGATTTACAAAATCAATTGAAAGCATTAGATAGCTACCTCTCTTCACAAGAGCAAAAAAATTCAAGCGGAAAAATCAAAAGCAACGATTGAGGAAGGCGATAAATTCCGTGCAGAATATGCAAAAACAGCTGGCGTGAAAAACTGATTCGGGCTTATTATATAAAAATTGAAAAAAAGCAGGCGAAGGGGCAAGCCCAAGCAAAAACGGATATGGTCAAAGTGCACTATAAAGGCACATTACCAGATGGCACTGTGTTTGACAGCTCGTACGACCGTAACGCACCTGTAGAATTCCAATTAAATCAACTGATTCCAGGTTGGATCGAAGCAATCCCAATGCTGAAAAAAAGGTGGCAAAATGGAAATCGTCGTTCCACCTGCATTAGGGTATGGTGATCGTTCGGCAGGTAAAATCCCAGCGAATTCAACCTTAAAAATTTGAGATTGAGTTGTTGGATTTTAAAACCAGCTAAATAATTAGGTAATGTGTAGGGTGGGCTTTTAGCCCACCATTTTTTTATTTGTATATTAACATTAATTGGTGGGATAAATCCCCACTCTACAATCAAATGAGTACCTTCACTCCCTATACTGACGAAGATCACGCTATCCTCGCTTCTTACTTCCCCGTGATTGACGGCATTGCTGCCCTTCTAGGAGGACATTGCGAAATCGTGTTGCATTCGCTCGAATTTCTCGAACATTCCGCTATTTACGTGGTAAACGGACACAACACTGACCGCAAAAATCGGCTCGCCATTAACCGACAAAGCTCTACGCTCGTTACATAATATGCAAACCGACAGCGTCTCCAAACCGTATTTTACACGTGGTAAAGGTGGGGGCGTATTGATGAAATCGGTCACTATCGCTATTCGAAACCGTAAACAGCACGTGATAGGATTTATTTGCATCAATATGAACTTGGATGTGCCGACCTCGCAATTCTTAAACGCCTTCTTCCCACCGCACGAGGAAAACGATACTTCCGTTAATTTCGCTAGCTCAGTCGAAGATCTGGTTGCTCAAACCATCGACCGTACTATTGAAGAGGTGATGAGCGATCGTGCGGTTGCCAACAACAATAAAAACCGTCAAATCGTGGTGTCGCTGTTTGAAAAAGGGATTTTTGATATTAAAGAGGCAATCTACCAAGTCGCAGAGCGGTTGGATATTTCCCGTCACACGGTTTACCTTTACATCCGTCAAATTAAGCAAGGTGCAGAAGAGAAAGGAAGCGAATAATGCAGTATGTTTTAGCAGTAAAAGGCGAAGTGTATGGCTCACAAGCGGCGTATTTAGCCTATCAATTTGCAGAGCAGTTATTAGCTAGTGGACACGAAATACGCCAGATTTTCTTTTTCCAAAACGGTGTAAGCAATGCGAATATGTTGGTCAATCCCGCAAGCGATGAAGTGAATTTAGTGGAACATTGGAAAAAAATTGGCAGAAAATCACCGCTTGTCGTTGCATCTCTGCATCTCTGCTGCACAACGCCGTGGCATTGTTGAAGAGAACCTCGCCGAGCCTTTTATTCTGGCAGGCTTGGGCGAATTCAGCCAAGCCGTGCTCAAAGCCGATAGATTACTCACCTTTTAAAATGAAATATAAATTAGCGATTTTATTTACCCAACCACCTTTTGGCACAAGCATTAGCCGTGAAGGGTTGGATGCCTTGCTTGCCGCCAGTGCATTTTGCGAGGAAGAAGAGCTTGCGATCTGTTTCCTCAACGATGGCGTATTCAATTTGATTGCCCACCAACAGCCTGGATTGTTGCTTCAAAAAGATCATATTGCCACTTTCAAACTGATTGAGCTTTATGGTTTGACAGAATGTTTTATTTGCAAAGAAAGCCTTGTCGAACGCGGGTTAGATAATGCAGAGCTTGTGCTTAAAGAAGCTCAAAAAAGTGAGCAAAAACAGACTGTTTGAAGTGCTACATCAAGCCGAAAAAAAGTGCTGACGTTTTAACAGTGAGGAGATAAATGCTTTATACACTATCCAGAGCCCAATACGACAAGCAAGAACTCACCACCTTGCTTGCTCAACTACAACCGACCGACGCCCTACTTTTATGGCAAGATGGCGTGTTGCAAGCGATTAAAAATCCGCAACTTTTTGCAAATCGCGAGAACGTATTTGCTCTCACCCAAGATCTGCAAGCCAGAAATCTAACCGTAACCGTGGAAACTATTTACCTTGAGCAAGTGGTGAGATTGACCGAGGAGTTTTATCCTCAGGTGAGTTTATAGCTTAAGCCAACAGTTCACCCACCTTAAACCAATCTGCTCGTCCGTTTAAGAAATCTTGCACTAACATCGGTTTTTGCCCTGTGGTTGAAGTTGGGTGATGTTTAATACGCCATCTTGGGTGGCAATTTGCAAGCCCGTTTTATCAAAAGCAATTACGGTGCCAAGTGCTTTTTCTTGGTGTGGTAACACATTGGCTTGATAGATTTTTACTCGTTCTTCATTGCCATTCACGTTTACCGTTAAAAATGCAATTGGGGCTGGATTGAAGGCTCGAATATTGCGTTCCAACTGACAAGCAGGCAAATTCCAGTCTAATTTTTGCTTCTTCTTTAGTGAGCTTTTCCGCATAGTTTGCCAAATTGTCATCTTGTTTTTCAGGTTTAAATTGTTGGCTTTCTAATCCGTTTAATACTTCGAGCAACGCTGGCGGGGCAAGCTCGGCAAGCTTTTGATAAAGTGAAGCTGAGGTTTCAGTCGGTAAAATATCGGTATACACTTTGTGCAACATATCGCCTGTGTCTAAACCGATGTCCATCTGCATAATGGTTACGCCTGTTTGGCTATCACCTGCCCAAATCGCACGTTGAATAGGGGCTGCACCTCGCCAACGTGGAAGGATCGAACCGTGCACGTTCAAACAGCCATATTTAGGTGCATTTAACACTGCTTCAGGCAGAATTAAACCATAAGCGACTACCACCATTACATCTGCATTCAAGGCTTTAAGCTCTGCTTGCACTTCTTCTTTACGCAACGATTTCGGCTGATAAATAGGGATATTGTACGTTTCGGCAAGCTGTTTGACGGGGCTGGCTTGCAGTTTTTTGCCTCTGCCCGCGGGTTTGTCGGGTTGGGTGTAAACAGCGATGACGTTGTGTTCTGAATTAAGAAGCGCTTGTAGATGTTGGGCAGCAAAATCAGGCGTGCCAGCGAAAATAATATTTAGTTTTGACATAATCGAATAAAGTAGATGAATGATGGGGGATTTTAGCAGAAAAATAGAGTAATTTCTTCGTTTTTTTCTTCTGCCAATCTCCCCTACCCCTCTTTGCTAAAGAGGGGATTGAGATCACAGTAAATTTAAATTTTGCTTTTTACTTTAACATTATAAAAATGTAAATGAGTCAGATAAATTTTTATTTCATAAAGAAATATCCCTCTTTAGCAAAAGAGGGGTAGGGAGATTGGCAGCAGTAATTAACGAAGAAATTAAGCAATATAATTAAGCTTTTTGCTAAAATACGCCCAATTTGTTGCAATAAGAGTACAGAATGGAATTTTTTTATCCCGAAATCGGAGGCGATTTTTGAGGAAGAGATCAAAAAGCCGATTTATAACCTACCTTCGCCACACGGAAGGGATGGAGCAATCCAAAGGCATTTTTAGCGGAGATAAAAGCCTTGCATCCGTCTGCTCGCCATTGGTGTTGGGCAACGGTAGCAGGAATGCCCTACAGACTCGCAACAATACAGTTTTTTTCGGACGATGGCGAGCCTTCTGGCACAGCAGGAAAGCCAATGTTAAGTTATTTGCTTGGTTCAGGCTTGGGCGAAAATTACTGCTGTGGTAGTGCGTTATTATGGTGGTATTTTACTGGGTACAGGCGGGCTAGTTAAGGCTTATGGTAATGGTGTGCAACAGGCACTGCTGAAACTTGAAACAGCTCGTAAAGTATTGCGAGAAAATTACCGCTTGCAGTGTGAATATGAGCAATTTAATACGATCAGTCACTTGTTGCAAGATTGGGATATTGAGATACTCGATCAACAATTTAGTGAGAAAAATCGTACTTCGTTGGGCGGTAAATCCTGCTCAAGTTGAGCAAATTCAAGACTCGCTTACGCAACGTTTTGCGGGGCGGTTAGTGTTAGAGAAAGAAGAGTAATAAGGTGCAGTTTTTAACGATTATTCGCATTGTTGGCGTGTTAGTAATGAGTTTTTCGCTCACGATGTTGTTGCCTGCGGTAGTTGCCTTGATTTACGGCGATGGTGGTGGACGTGAGTTCTTAGAATCCTTTGTGCTTACGTTTGCAGTAGGGGCAACGCTTTGGTGGTTCTGTCGAGATTACAAAGATCAAATTACGCTCCCGCGAGGGGTTTCCTGATTGTAGTGCTATTCTGGATCGTATTGGGCAGTCTTGGGGGCTGTGCCGTTTATCCTGTTAGAACACCCAGATTTGAATTTCAGCGAGTCGATTTTTGAGTCTTTTTCAGGGCTAACAACCACGGGGGCAACGGTCATTACGGGATTAGACGAACTCCCTAAAGCGATATTGTTCTACCGCCAATTTTTGCAATGGCTAGGGTGGAATGGGGATCATCGTGTTGGCAATTGCGATTATTCCAATGATGGGTTTGGGTAAGCTTTTATCGAGCGGAAATGCCAGGTCCACTCAAAGATGAGCGAATGCAACCGAGGATTGCAGAAGTAGCCAAAAATGCTGTGGCAAATTTATCTTTCGCTCACGATTTTATGTGGTTTGGCGTATTGGTTGGCAGGGTATGACCCCATTTGATGCGATTTCACACAGCTTTGCGACCATTTCGATTGGTGGATTTTCAACTCATGATGCGAGCATCGGTTATTTTAATAGCACCACGATTAACTATATCACGGTCTTTTTCTTACTGATTTCGTCGTGTAACTTCGCTTTGCATTTTACCTTGTTTAGCCAGTTGAAAGACCCGAAAGAGAAAACGTAAAAGTACAGTGTTACAACGCCTTTATTGGCGAGATTATGAATTTCGCCCTTTATGTTTATCCAAATTGCTCTGTTTTTTTAATTTGTGTGATAGTGCTGGTATTCCACCAATATTTCAACACAACAGGGACAACCATTGATCAAGTATTGTTTGAAGCGGTGTCGATTTCCACCACTGCAGGTTTTGGGGTAACAGATTTCAGTCAATGGCCGTCATTTTTTTACCGACCCTGCTTATTTTAGCCTCTTTTGTTGGCGGTTGTGCAGGGCTCAACAGGTGGAGGATTGAAGGTTATTCGTGTGCTATTGCTCTATTTGCAAAATGAATCGAGAAATTCACCGCTTTGTGCACCTGAATGCAGTAAAAACCGATTAAGCTTGGCAAATCAGTGCTTTCTGACCGTATCGAAGAGGGAATTTGGGCGTTTTTCTCTGCTTATATTTTTTTGTCTTTATTCTTTGTTGGCTGATGGCAATTTTGTGCGGAATGGAATCGTTTGATGCCTTTAACGCTGTTCTGGCAAGCCTGAATAACTTAGGCCCTGCATTGGGTAGCGTGAGTACCAACTTCACTCAAGTGCCAGATAGTGCAAAAATGGGTAATGACCTTTGCGATGGTGTGTGGACGGTTGGAAGTGTTCACTTTACTTGTGATTTTAAGCCCTGTTTTTGGAAAGATTAATAATGCAAAACCCTAATTTTATATTTTACGACCGATGGTCAAACCAAAAAGATTGCCGACAAACTTGCCGAGCAAATCAGTCACGAAGTGGAAGTGATTTCCCTACAAGATCAAGCGGTCAATTTTGCTGAAAAAAATTAGCAAAATGCCAACCAGATTGTGATTGGAGCATCGATTCGCTATGGTCATTTTAATCCGCTGGTGTATCAGTTTGTGGCTGAACACCAAGTGGTGTTAAATCAGAAGAAATCCGCATTTTTCAGCGTAAATTTAACCGCTCGCAAACCGAACCGCAGAACAGCAGAGAGTAACACTTACGTGCGAAAATTCCTTGCTAAAATTGCGTGGCAGCCAAACTATGTGGAAGTAATTGCTGGTGCGTTGCTTTACCCACGTTATAAATTCTTTGATCGCATGATGATTCAGTTCATTATGAAGCTGACTAAAGGCGAAACAGATGCTAGCAAAGAGTATGAATTTACCGATTGGGCTCAGGTGGAACAGTTCGGGAAGCTGTTGGATTTGGGGCTAAAGTAAAGAGATGTAAATTTTCTATCTAAAAATGAGATTATGCGTATAATCGCCCGCGTGTCCACAATCGTGGGCGATTTTTTTATTTTAAGGAAAAACAAAAATGAGCATTTTAAAAAGAGTTTCGTGAATTTGCGGTAAAAGGCAATGTAGTCGACATGGCAGTCGGTGTGATCATCGGTGGTGCGTTTGGTAAAAATCGTTTCATCATTAGTAAGTGATGTGATTATGCCACCCTATCGGTTGGATCATCGGTGGCGTGGATTTCAAAGATTTAGCAATCGAAATTGCACCTGCAAAAAGAAGGTGCGGAAGCCGTAATGTTGAAATACGGTGCGTTCATTCAAAAACGTGTTTGATTTCTTAATTATCGCAATTGCGGTATTTGCGATGGTGAAAATTATCAACTCACTTAAAAAAAGTCCCAGTGCCAGAGCCAGAAAAACACCAGAGCCAACGGCTGAAGAAAAAAATTATTGACTGAAATTCGTGATTTATTGAAAAAAATAATTGCGATAAATAAAGAAAAAAATAACCGCTTGTAGAGTGAATCTGCAAGCGGTTTTTCTATAGGTATATTGAACAAAAATATCTGGTACATTTAAGTGATCGGAGTTCTTAAAAATGGTAATGTATTCAATTGACTATAAAAAATGAGAATCGTTAACATTTGGTTAATTTTATGTTTAATTTTAAAAGCTAAATGGAAATTTTTATTTATTTTTGTTATTTTTTTGTACCATTATGTATGGTTAAATTAATTGATATTATATTTTTAAGTAAGATATTTTTCTGATAGAAAATACAACGAAGTAATCCAAATCTTATGCTATTTAATAATTGTGTCAATGATAGTTTTTTTATAACATACCTCTTTTTTTATAAACTAAGTCACTGTTATGTTTCTTAATATAGGAGTATGGCTTTGTACTTATGTTATTTCTATCTGGTTTTGAGAATATATGGTTTAAAAAAATGGATTTGTTCGGCGTTGAATTGAAGAAATAATATAAATTTAACTTCTTAATTATTAAGAATAATTCTCACTATTGCTCATTTTTTTGAGGTAGAATCACAAAAAGCAAAAATTTTTGTTAAAAAATGTGAAATTCCTTTTTTTATACCTCTAAAGTGTCAGAATGAACACGCTTTTTACCTATGATTATTTTTGGAGTGCATATGCAAAGTGTTAATTTTGATGTCGCAATTGTCGGTGCAGGAGGCGGTGGTTTACGTGCCGCAATTGCAGCAGCAGAAGCAAATCCGAACTTAAAAAATCGCTTTAATCTCAAAAAGTTTACCCAATGCGTAGCCATACTGTGGCAGCAGAAGGTGGCTCAGCAGCAGTAATTAAAGATAACGATTCATTCGATAACCACTTTAACGACACTGTAGGCGGTGGCGACTGGTTATGTGAGCAAGATATTGTTGAATATTTTGTAGAGCATTCTCCAATTGAGATGACTCAATTAGAGCGTTGGGGTTGCCCGTGGAGCCGTCGTGAAGATGGTGAAGTGAACGTGCGTCGTTTCGGTGGGATGAAAATCGAACGTACTTGGTTCGCAGCGGATAAAACAGGCTTCCATATCTTACATACACTTTTCCAAAACCTCAATGAAATACCCTAACATCGTGCGTTTTGATGAGCACTTTGTATTAGATATTTTTAACTGACAACGGCGAAGCACGCGGTTGTGTGGCGATGAATATGATGGAAGGTACATTAGTGCAAAATCAATGCATCTGCAGTGGTTATCGCAACAGGTGGTGGTTGCCGTACTTATCGCTTCAACACTAATGGTGGTATCGTAACAGGGTGACGGTTTATCAATGGCATATCGTCACGGGGTGGCATTGCGTGATATGGAATTCGTTCAATATCACCCAACAGGTTTACCAAACACAGGTATTTTGATGACCGAAGGTTGTCGTGGTGAAGGTGGTATCTTGGTCAATAAAGATGGCTACCGTTACTTACAAGATTATGGCTTAGGGACCAGAAACCCCTATCGGCAAACCAGAAAACAAATATATGGAATTAGGTCCTCGTGACCGAGTTTCTCAAGCATTCTGGCAAGAATGGAAAAAAAGGCAATACCTTAAAAAACCGCAAAAGGCGTAGATGTGGTTCACTTAGACTTACGTCACTTAGGGTGAAAAACACTTAACCGAACGTTTACCGTTCATCTGCGAATTAGCACGTGCGTATGAAGGTGTGGATCCAGTGACTCAACCAATCCCAGTGCGTCCAGTAGTTCACTACACCATGGGTGGTATTGAAGTGGATATGCATGCTGAAACCTCAATCAAAGGTTTATATGCAGTGGGTGAATGTGCTTCTTCAGGCTTACACGGTGCGAACCGCTTAGGGTTCTAACTCATTAGCTGAACTTGTGGTATTCGGTAAAGTGGCGGGTGAAAATGCAGCACGCCGTGCGTTAGAAGCTGGTCCTGCAAACCAAGCACAAATTGATGCACAAGCGAAAGATGTAGTTGCACGCTTAACCGCATTAGCGAACCAAGAAGGTAACGAATCTTACTCAGACATTCGTAACCAAATGGGTGATGCAATGGAAGAAGGTTGTGGTATCTACCGTACACAAGAAGGTATGGAAGGTGCAGTAAACAAAAATTGAAGAGCTTAAAGAACGTTATAAACGCATCAGCGTGAAAGATAAATCAAGTGTATTTAACACTGATTTACTCTACAAAATTGAACTTGGCTTTATCTTAGACGTAGCACAATCTATTGCGTGTTCAGCGGTTGAACGTAAAGAATCTCGTGGTGCACACCAACGTTTAGACTTCACAGAACGTGATGATGTGAACTACTTAAAAACACACCCAAAGCATTCTATAATGCAGATGGTAAACCAACCATCAAATACAGTGATGTGAAAAATTACTAAATCTCAACCTGCAAAAACGAGTGTACGGTGCAGAAGGTGCAGCACAAGAAGCAGCGAAAAAAGCGGCACAACAAAAAAATAGGGGATGGCTATGGAAAAAAATGACGATTGAAGTGCTTCGTTACAACCCAGAAGTGGATAGCGAACCACATTTAGAAAAATATGAAGTACCGTATGATGGCCAAACTTCACTTTTAGATGCGTTAAACTTCATCAAAGATGAGTTACAACCAGAGCTATCTTACCGTTGGTCTTGCCGTATGGCGATCTGCGGTTCTTGCGGTATGATGGTAAATGGCAAACCAAAAATTAGCGTGTAAAACATTCTTACGCGACTACAGCGGTTATATGCGTATTGAACCACTTCAAAACTTCCCGATTGAACGCGACTTAGTGGTGGATTTAAGCCACTTTATTGATAGCCTTGAAGCAATTCAACCTTACATTATTGATAATAAAACGCCAGAGGGACAACGTACCAAACAAACCCCTGCACAGCTTGAGAAATATCGTCACTTCTCAATGTGTATCAACTGTGGTTTGTGTTATGCAGCGTGTCCACAATTTGGTTTAAACCCAGAGTTTATCGGCCCTGCAGCACTTGCACTTGCACACCGCTATAACCTTGATAACCGTGATAACGGTCGTGAACAACGTATGAAGTTACTAAGTTCTCAAAATGGTGTGTGGAGCTGTACTTTCGTTGGTTACTGCTCGAAGTATGTCCAAAAACACGTAGGCCCTGCTTCTGCGATTAACCAAAGCAAATTAGAAAGTGCGAAAGACTATGTTATCTCAATGTTAAAACCAAAAGGTTAAGGGAAAGTTATGACAACAAAACGTAAAGCCTATGTGCGTGAAGTAAAACCTACTTGGTGGACGAAGGTCGGTTTTTATAAATTCTATATGGTGCGTGAAGCAACGGCGATCCCAACGGTTTGGTTCTGTTTAGTGTTACTTTATGGCGTCATTTCATTAGGGTAATGGTACATTTGATACTAGCTTCGTAGATTTCTTAAAAATCCAATTGTGATCATCTTAAACCTTGTGAGCTTAGCCGCAATGTTATTACACGCAGCAACGCTCTTCATTATGACCCCACAAGTCTTGGGTATTATGGTAAAAGGTGAAAAATTACCTGTGGCAACGGGTGCGAAAATTATGTGGGGTATCACCGCTGTAATTAGCATCATCGTATTAGCCCTCGCGTTATAGGGAGTGAAATATGAGCAAACAAGACGTTATTAACAAAGCGGTAAAATCAAACGAACCGCCCGTATGGTTACTCTTTAGTGCAGGCGGCTCAGTCAGTGCGTTCTTCTTCCCTGTGGTGATTTTTAATCTTCGCATTATTGTTACCATTTGGTATCGTTGATGCACAAAACCATTATCGCATTCGCACACACTTGGATTGGTAAACTTGTAATCTTAGTATTAACTATCTTCCCAATGTGGGCAGGTATGCATCGTGTTCACCACGGCTTACACGACTTAAAAAGTACACCTCCCAGCAGGTGGAGTGATTTTCTACGGATTATCAGCAGTTTACACAGTCGTTGTAGCGTACTTAACATTAAGCCTATAATGCTACTGAACAAGCGGTTAAATATACGAAGAGCCTTGCAAATGAAAATTTATAGGGCTTTTTTGTAAATTTTTCTCACGCAAACCTTTGCTTTTCAAATACTTACCGACAAAATGAAAAAGAACGTGTAAAAATGTCAACATACTTTTTTTGAATCAAGGATATAAAATGAATGCGATTGAAATTTTTAGGTTATGTTGCGTCTATCTTAGTGGCAAGTTCATTTTTTATGAAAGATGTCGTTAAACTTCGTACAATTAACACGCTAGGTGCTATTGGTTTTGTGATTTATGGGCTGTTGTTGCCTACGTATCCTGTAGCATTTTTAAATACGTTGGTTGCAGGTGCGAATATTTACTATATTTGGCAAGCATTAAAGCAAAAACAATACAAAATAAGACACACCACCTTCGGGTGGTTTTATTTTATAAGCGGTTGTCTTTCTGCTTGAAATATAAAAAGAGCTGTTTTACCCTAATACCAATTTTAGAAATAACCTGAGAAACGATGAATCCAACCGATTTAAGCCAAGTAAAATGGCAACCGACCGCACCGATTGAAAATTTGCTCAAGCGAGCGAAAAATAATGAAAAAAATATCCGTCAGTTCTTTGCAGATCGCGGCGTGTTAGAAGTTGAAACGCCCGTGCTGAGTGAATTTTCGGTAACTGATGTGCATCTTTCTACCTTCCAAACGCAATTTCTTCCGCCCTTTGAGCGAGAAACAAAGCCCCTTTTATTTAATGACTAGCCCTGAATATCATATGAAACGCTTGCTTGTCGCAGGCTCTGGGGCGATTTATCAGCTCTGTAAAGTCTTTCGTAACGAAGAGGCAGGCAAACGCCACAATCCTGAATTTACGATGTTGGAATGGTATCGCCCCTATTTCGATATGTACCGTTTAATTAACGAAGTGGATGATTTATTGCAAGAAATTTTAGACTGTGAGCCTGCAGAGTCTTTTAGCTATCAATTTGTGTTTCAAACTTATGTGGGGTTAGATCCCTTTCTGCAACCAAAGCCCAATTAGTCGAAAAAAAGCTCGCAAGCACGGTTTTCAATGCGATGACGATGAGAATCGCGATACTTTATTACAATTTTTATTTAGCGAAATTGTAGAAGCCAATATCGGCAAAAGAACGTCCCACTGCGGTTTATCATTTTCCGTCGACCCAAGCTGCACTTGCCCAAGTGAGTAGTGAAGATCATCGCGTAGCTGAACGTTTTGAGTTTTATTATAAAGGCTTAGAGCTTGCCAACGGTTTTCACGAATTAGATGATACCAAAGAGCAAATTCGGCGTTTTAATGCGGATAATGTTGAACGCGAAAAAAATGGGGTTGCCACTGCAAGCGTTAGATACTCGTTTCCTTGCTTCACTGGAAGCGGGAATGCCTGACTGTTCTGGAGTGGCATTGGGCGTGGATCGCTTAGTGATGATTGCATTGGGTGCAGAGCATATCCGTGATGTGATAGCCTTTAGTGTGGAGAGTGCGTAAAAACCGATTCTTTATAGCAATAGCCTTTTTAGTTCGGGTGCTTTCCTTTACAATCGCCTTATCTTTTGGATTATCTTCTTAGGACTTATGATGAAAAAAATTTCTTCTCCTTGTAATGTTAGCAAGTTTTTTAACCGCTTGTGGGGTAAAAGGTGCACTTTATTTCCCAGAAAATGTACCTGTTCAACAAAGCCAAAACTAATAATAAGCGGTCGATTCCCAATTTATTTTTACAAACACAACGGAAACTATATGAACCATTTTGAATATAAAAATCAACAACTTTTTGCTGAAGATGTGGCAATTGCTGACATTATTAGCGAACACGGCACACCCTGCTTATATCTATTCTCGTGCAACGCTTGAACGCCATTGGCACGCTTTTTGACAATGCTTTTTGCTCGCACCCGCACTTAATCTGCTTTGCCGTAAAATCAAATTCCAACATTGCCCTGTTAAACGTGATGGCAAAAACTCGGGTCTGGCTTTGATATTGTGTCGCAGGGTGAATTAGAGCGTGTATTGGCTGCGGGCGGCGAAGCCTCAAAAAGTAGTCTTTTCGGGTGTGGCAAAATCGCACAGTGAAATTGAGCGTGCATTGGACGTGGGCATTCGTTGCTTCAATGTGGAGTCGATTCCTGAATTGCACCGCATTAATGAAGTGGCAGGCAAAATGGGTAAAATCGCCCCAATTTCTCTGCGTGTTAATCCAGACGTGGATGCCAAAACTCACCCTTATATTTCCACAGGCTTGAAAGAGAATAAATTTGGCGTGAGCGTACAACAAGCACGTGAAGTTTACCGCTTAGCGAAAAACCTTGCCGAACGTGAAAATTACGGGAATGGACTGCCACATTGGCTCACAACTGACCGAATTACAGCCGTTCTTAGATGCGGCCGATCGTTTAATCGTGTTGATGGAACAGCTCAAAGAAGATGGCATCGAACTACATCACCTAGACTTAGGCGGTGGCTTGGGCGTGCCTTATAACGGTGAAGAACCACCACATCCAACCGAATACACGGAAGCGTTGCTTGCAAAATTGAAAAATTACCCAAACTTGGAAATCATTTTAGAGCCAGGGCGTGCAATTAGTGCGAACGCGGGGATTTTGGTGACCAAAGTGGAATATCTGAAATCGAATGAAGATCGCAACTTTGCGATTGTTGATACAGGTATGAACGACATGATTCGCCCGCGCTTTACGAAGCCTATATGCAAATTATCGAAAGTAAATCAATCGCTTGATCGCGAAAAGGCAGTTTATGATGTGGTAGGCCCTATTTGTGAAAACGTCTGATTTCTTAGGCAAAGGCAGAGAATTAGCGATTGCCGAAGGCGATTTAATCGCAATGCGTTCAGCAGGGGCGTATGGGGCAACTATGTCTTCTACCTATAATTCCCGCCCACAAGCGGTCGAAATTTTTGGTGGACGGTGCAAAAGCCCATTTGATTAAAGCCAGAGCCGACTTTTGCGGACTTGTGGCGATTGGAAAAATTAATTTAATTTCTCTAAAATAAAAATTCCAGTATAAAGCCCCAATGTGATCTTGAACTGAGCACAAAGGGGTTTTTTTCTTTTATTCTCTTATTCTCTTTACTCTTTTTACTCCAGGTGTGAAATCAGGCTACTGCTCAATGCTGAAGGCTCGAAATGCAATACCAATTTCAGCATAAGCCTGCGTTACTCTTATTGCTTATAGTTATGTTCCAAATGAAAAAACTTTCCTCTGCTTTTCCGCACAAAAAAATTTGTTCATTACTAAAATTTGGGATATTTTCTTTAAACAAGGCTTGAAAAAAACCTAGCATTTTCTGAGAAGGTAACTCCGTTTATTTTTGATAAAGGAACGTATTATGCATAATGATAATTTAAAAGAGCTGACCCTGCGGGGGATGGTATTGGGGGCGTTGATAACGGTGTTGTTTACCGCATCGAACGTTTATTTAGGGCTGAAAGTGGGGATGACCTTTGCGTCTTCCATTCCTGCTGCGGTGATTTCCATGGCGGTGCTGAAATTCTTTAAAAGATTCCAGCATTTTTGGAAAAACAATATGGTGCAAACGCAGGCATCGTCTGCGGGAACGCTTTCGTCCGTGATTTTCGTATTGCCAGGTTTGTTGATGATGGGCTATTGGCAAGATTTTCCATTCTGGCAAACGATGTTGATTTGTGCTGCGGGCGGTACATTGGGCGTGTTGTTTACCATTCCGCTTCGTCGTGCGATGGTCGTGAATAGCGATTTGCCTTACCCTGAAGGTGTGGCCGCGGCAGAAATTCTCAAAGCGGGCAACCACGAAGAGGGGCGATAGTGGCGTGAAAGATATTGCTTACGGCGGGATTTTTGCAGCAACGGTTGCCTTTTTTACTAATGGTTTACGCGTGGTCGCAGATGGCGCAAGTGCGTGGGTGAGTAATGGTAAAGCCATGTTCCAACTGCCGATGGGGTTCTCGTTAGCGTTGGTCGGTGCGGGTTACTTAATCGGTATCGTAGGCGGTTTGGCAATGTTGCTAGGTGTGCTCCTCACTTGGGGCGTCGCCGTTCCATATTTTACCGCACACTCAGATGTGGCAGCTGATGCGAATATGGTGGATGTGGCAATGACCGCATGGAAAACCAAAGTGCGTTTTATCGGCGTGGGAACTATCGGGATTGCGGCAATTTGGACTTTATTAATTCTGATGAAACCAATGATTGAAGGGATGGTGCATTCGTTCCGTATGCTAAAAGGTAATGCGGGCGAAGCGGTGGAACGCATCGACATCGACCTTTCGCCAAAAACGATGATTTATATCTTAATCGCAACGGTTGCCTTGATTGTGATTTCACTTTATCACTTCATCGCCGCTGCCCCAATTTCGCCAGAATTAGCGGTGTTATTGGTGGTGGTTTGTACCTTCTTAGCGGTCTTCATCGGCTTCTTCGTCGCGGCAGCTTCGGGATATATGGCGGGCTTAGTGGGATCATCTTCAAGCCCAATTTCAGGTATCAGGATTATTTCGGTGATCGTGATTTCGTTGGTGTTAGTGACTATCGGCAACTCTGCAGGTTTATTTGAAACGATAGATGGTCAGAAATTTTGACCGCTTTAACGCTTTTCACGGCATCTATCGTTTTAACCACTGCGACCATTTCAAACGATAACTTGCAAGATTTAAAAAACAGGTTTGCTCGTTCACGCGACACCGTGGAGACAACAAGTTGCCTTGATTATCGGCTGCTTCGTCGGTGCGTTGGTAATTGCGCCAGTGTTAGAGATTCTCTACCATGCTTACGGCTTTAGTGGTGCATTGCCTCGTCCAGATATGGATCCATCACAAGCATTATCTGCGCCACAAGCGACCATTATGACCACCATTTCACAAGGGATTTTCTCGAATAAATTGGAATGGACTTACATTTTAAGCGGTGTGGGTTTAGGCGCAGTGCTGATTGTGATTGATGCTTTCTTGAAAAATCAGTGACAAGAAAAATCGGCTTGCCAGTGATCGCTGTGGGTATCGGTATCTACTTACCGCCATCAATCAATACGCCTGTAATTATTGGAGCATTTTTAGCGTGGTTCATTACCCGCCATATCGCAAATTATGCAAAACGCACGGGTAAGAAAGAAGTGGCTGTTAAAAGCAGAACGTTTCGGTACACTCTTCTCTGCGGGCTTAATTGTAGGCGAAAAGTTTGATGGGGGTGGTGTTAGCGTTCGTGATTGCGGCTTCCGTTACTTCAGGTGGCTCTGAAGCACCACTTGCCTTAAACCTTGAAAACTGGGAAGGCATGGCGGAAGTGCTTGGATTAGCGATCTTCCTCTTCGGTTTATTCTTATTTACTAGCCGCGTGTTGCGCGCGAAGAGAGCAAGTAAGTTAGGATTGAAATTAAATGGGGATAAGGCATACAATATTGGGAGACCGGGGTTAGCTACCAACGAACCCCTTCCCGATTGTATTAAGACAATCAGGCAATGTGCTACTGTCAAGCAACAACATTGCTCAGGTCACTGATAGCACGAGATTTAACATAGAACCGCCTTTACTGGCGGTTTTTCTTATGCTGCGGGTGTTGCCTTCTATCACTCGTCAAAAATGTGATCTACATCATAAAACCAACACAAAAACCATAGCTCAATCTGCACGAGAATCGGTACTATATAACCCAAATTTGTTATTCAATCCTTTTTCACAACTCACGGAGTATTTTATGGAATTTCGTATTGAAAAAAAGACACTATGGGCGAAGTGCAAGTACCAGCAGAAAAAAATACTGGGCGGCGCAAACCGAACGTTCACGTAATAACTTCAAAAATCGGGCCCGAAGCCTCAATGCCACACGAAATCATTGAAGCATTTGGTTATTTGAAAAAGCAGCAGCATTCGCTAACCATGATTTAGGCGTGTTGTCTGCGGAAAAAAACGCGATTTAATCGCACAAGCCTGTGATGAAATTCTAGCAAATAAACTCGACGACCAATTCCCGCTCGTTATTTGGCAAACAGGGTTCTGGTACACAATCGAATATGAACGTGAACGAAGTGGTGGCAAACCGTGCGCACGTTTTACATGGCGGTAAATTAGGGTGAAAAATCTATTATTCACCCGAATGATGATGTGAACAAATCACAATCTTCAAACGATACCTTCCCAACGGCAATGCACATTGCGGCATATAAAAAAAGTGGTTGAAACCACCCTTCCTGCGGTAGAGCGTTTACAAAAAAACCTTAGCAGCAAAAATCTGAAGCATTCAAAGATGTGGTGAAAATCGGTCGTACGCACTTAATGGATGCAACCCCATTAACATTAGGTCAAGAGTTCTCGGCTTATGCAGCACAATTACACTTCGGTTTAATCGCACTGAAAAATACGCTTCCACACTTACGTCAATTAGCCTTAGGGTGGCACAGCGGTCGGTACGGGCTTGAACACACCAAAAGGCTATGATGTGTTAGTTGCAGATTACATCGCAAAATTCACCGCTTTACCATTCGAAACGGCAGAAAAACAAATTCGAAGCATTAGCAGCACACGATGCAATCGTGGAAACTCACGGTGCATTAAAACAGTTGGCAGTGAGTTTATTCAAAAATCGCTAACGACATTCGCTTATTAGCATCAGGCCCGCGTTCTGGTATCGGTGAAATTTTAATCCCAGAAAATGAACCAGGCTCATCTATTATGCCGGGTAAAGTAAACCCAACCCAATGCGAAGCAATGACTATGGTATGCGCACAAGTGTTAGGTAACGACACTACCATTTCATTTGTGGGTTCACAAGGTCACTTCCAATTGAACGTGTATAACCCAGTGATGATTGCAAACTTCTTACAATCAGCGCAATTATTAGCGGACGCTTGCGTATCATTTGATGAACACTGTGCTGTTGGCATTGAGCCAAACTATCCACGCATTAAACAACAATTAGAACAATCTTTAATGTTGGTTACGGCGTTAAATACCCACATTGGTTACGAAAAATGCAGCGAAAATTGCGAAAACCGCACAAAAAAACGGCACAACATTGAAAGAAGAAGCGATTAACTTAGGCTTATTAACCGCTGAACAATTCGATGCTTGGGTTCGCCCAGAAGATATGGTGGGTAGTTTGAAATAGTGTTTAAGTTTTTAAAGAAAGTGTAACTAAACAGCAAGCGGTCAAATTTGCAAAGGAAATGGCATATTTGATCGCTTGAGTTTTGTATTTTAATGATAATTAACGATTCAACCACGCCATATAAGCCGCAGTACCTTCGGCAACTGATTTAAATTCGCCTGTGTAGCCCGCTGCACGTAAGGCAGTTAAATCCGCTTGAGTGAAGGTTTGGTAGCGTGATTTTTAAGTGGTCTGGGAATGGAATAGTTTGAATTTCGCCTTTGCCATGGAATTTAATTACCGCTTCCGCTACCGCTTTGAACGATTCCGCTTTGCCTGTGCCAAGGTTGTAAATGCCTGAAATGCCGTTTTGCCACGCCCAGATATTTACTTTTTGCTACATCTTCCACATACACGAAATCGCGCAAAAAACTCTTCCGAACCTTCAAAAAGTTTTGGGTTTTCGCCTTTCAACATTTGATTGTTGAGGTGGAATGCCACGCTTGCCATTGAGCCTTTGTGCTGTTCACGCGGGCCGTAAACGTTGAAGTATTTGAAACCACATACAGGAGAATCCGCTTCAGGCAAGATTCTGCGCACATATTCATCAAATAAGAACTTTGAGTAACCATACGCATTTAATGGGCCTTCAAATTCGCGTTTTTCGATAAAGTTATCTGAACGACCGCCATAGGTTGCTGCACTTGAAGCGTAGAAGAACGGAATTTGGCGATCTCAGCAGAAATGCAACAACTCTTTGGAGTATTCGTAGTTGTTGTGCATTAAGTATTTGCCGTCCCATTCGGTAGTGGCTGAACAAGCTCCCTCGTGGAATACCGCATCAATGTCACCAAAATCGTCGCCCGCGATAATTGAAGCAATGAAATCTTCTTTATCGCAATAATCTGCGATGTCTAAATCTACTAAATTGATGAATTTTTTTCCCCATTTTTGAGATTGTCCACCACTAAAAATATCTTTGCGACCCATTTCATTTAAGGCTTTGACGATATTGCTGCCGATCATACCAAAGCCACCAGTTACGATAATCATAGGTTTTCCTTATGCTGATTAAAAATTGCGGATATTATCGGTTGAACAGGGCGGATTTGCAAATTTTTGCTGAAAAATTGACCGCTTGAAATGGAAAAAAAGTAAAAATGAAAACTTATTGACCCCTCATTTTTACTCTTATTTTTATTAGGCGAACAGCCTGAGCCAAGCAATCAGCGTTTGCATATTTGCAGTGCAGATTATCTTTAGAAGGGAAAGCGATCTTAACTTTTAATTACCGGAAAAAACCACCTAAATGGTGGTTTTTATTTACGCCTAAAATTTCAACAGCAGAAACGGTTAAAATCTGTTGCTGATTTACTTTCCATTTTTGACTTATCCTTCGACAAGCTTTAGGAATTCTCTCAAAAAACTTACTTCGCTCTCGCAATTTGCTTTTTTTCAGCTTTTTGCATTTTTCTTTAATGCGTTGGCGTTTGAGAGCGGAAATGTGATCCACGAACAGCACACCGTTGAGGTGATCGATTTCATGTTGAATGCAAATCGCAAATAAGCCATCGGCATCGTAAATCACCTCTTCACCTTGGCGGTTTAATGCTTTCACCTTCACTTTTTCTTTGCGTGGCACTAACGCACGGTGCCCTGGAATAGACAAACAGCCTTCCTCAATGCCCGTTTCGCCTTCGCTTTCCAAAAATTTCTGGGTTGATTAACACCACTTGGTTGGTTTTTATCGCCTTCAATGTCGATGGTAATTACACGATTTAATACGCCTACTTGCGGTGCGGCAAGCCCGATGCCTTCGTGTTCGTACATCGTCTCAAACATATCGTCGATAAATTGGTTTTAATTCTGCATCGACTTTTTGCCACGGGTTCGCACACCGTTGCAAGCCGCTCATCTGGGTATAAAACGACCTCTAATACTGCCATTTTTTTGTGATCTCACTCGAAAAATTTTAAAAAGATTTAGTTGGCTATTTTAGCCTTTTTTTCTTATGATTAGGAAATTTTTCCTTTTTTTCTAGGCTTTATTTCGGAATGCGTCTAGTTTCTCTGCTCAAATTATTGCAAGTGCCACAAATCGGTGCTCAAAAAAATCGCTCGCCTGTTGGCGGAAATCGACTTCGACCAATTTTGCCAATTCGACAAACAGCAACTTCGCCAAATTGGTTGGAACGAAAAAGCAAATCCAGCGTTGGTTTCAGCCAGATCAGGCGTGGATTAATGTGGCACTTTTCGTGGGCAGAGCAGGAGGACAACCGCATTCTGACCTTGTTTGATGATGATTATCCCTTTTTGCTACGCCAAATCAGCACTGCTCCGCCCGTATTATTCGTGAAAGGTTCGGTAGAAAGTTTGAGTTTACCGCAAATTGCGATGGTGGGTAGCCGCGATTTTTTTCCCATTATGGCGAATACTGGGCAGGCTATTTTGCCTCGGAATTAGTTAAAAATGGCTTTGCGGTCACAAGCGGGTTGGCGATTGGTATTGACGGCTTTTTGTCATCAGCGGGTGGTAGCAGAAAAGGGCACCACAATTGCTGTACTTGGCTCTGGCTTGGCACAGGTTTACCCAGCACGACACAAAAAATTAGCAGAGCAGATAATTGAGACTGGCGGGGCATTAGTGTCGGAATTTTTCCCTAATCAGCCTCCAATTGCTGAGAATTTCCCGCGACGAAATCGCATTATCAGCGGGCTTTCGTTAGGCACATTAGTGGTGGAAGCAACGATTAACAGCGGATCGCTCATTACTGCCCGTTATGCTTTGGAACAAGGTCGGGAGGTGTTTGCTCTACCAAATGCAGTGCAAAATCCTTATTCTGCGGGTTGCCATAAGCTCATTAAAGAAGGGGCATTATTGACGGAAAGCATTGAAGACATTTTGCAAGCAGTACAATATCAGTTGCAAAGAGAGCCTGTGCAAGCAGAGTTGTTTGAAGCTGAAACGCAAGCAGTGGATTCTGTGTCACGTTTTGCAAAAATCGGCAGCTGTGCCAGTTGCAAAAGACTTTGCCAGAAATGACCGCTTGCCAGCAGCAGATTTTCGAACAGATTAGCCTTGAGCCGATAGCGATTGATGATATTGCTAAAGCGGTGGAGATGGATGTGTCGATGTTGTTGGTTGAACTTCTAAACTTGGAATTGTTAGGTGTGGTGAAATCGGTAAATGGTGGGTATGTTCTTGCTTAAGCTTTTTCAGAGAGTGTATATATTTTTTTACAAAAGATCGTGTTAAAAATTAAGAAAAATGCTACAATCTCTCGCTTTAAAAAATTAGACGTCTATTTTCTACACAAATTTTTAGGGTTCATATGGCTACTGAGAAAAAAACAAAAAAGCTCCTGAACAGATTGAAAAAAAGCAGGGGTAAAAAAAGCAAGGGCTTAAATACGACATTATGGATTGTGGCGATTGTGCTTTTAGCGGTGGCGGCGATTGGTAATACTTATTTTGCCTCACACTTTTGCACTGGTTGTTCGCGTGTTATTATTAGTGGTTTTAGTGGTTGGTGCGGTTGCTGTTGCAGCAATAACTAACCAAGGTCAAAAAAAGCGATCGGTTTTATGAAAGAATCTCGCACTGAATTACGCAAAAATTATTTGGCCAACTCGCCCAGAAGCAACGCAAACTACGTTCATCGTGATCGCAATGTGTATCGTAGTTTCACTGGTATTATGGGGCTTTGATACTATTATCGTGGCATTAATTAATTTCATTACTAATCTATAAGGCTAAGCAAAAATGAGTGAAGTAGAAACAACAACAGAAGTAAGTAAAAAACGTTGGTATGTACTCCAAGCATTTTCAGGTTTTTGAAAAATCGTGTTGCGGTAACCTTACGTGAATACATCAAATTACATAAAAATGGAAGATCAGTTTGGTGAAGTGTTAGTGCCAACTGAAGAAATCATTGAAAATGTGGGCGGCAAACGCCGTAAAACAGAACGTAAATTCTTCCCTGGTTATGTATTAGTGGAAATGGAAATGAACGATTACACTTGGCAGTTAGTTCGTAGCGTGCCACGTGTGATGGGTTTTATTGGCGGTACTGCAGATAAACCCGCACCAATTTCAAGAAAAGAAGCAGACCGCATTCTTAACCGCGTACAAGAAACGGCAGAAAAACCACGTCATCGTAACGAATACTTCCCAGGCGAAAGTGTACGTGTTACGGAAGGTCCATTCGCAGACTTTACTGGTACAGTGGAAGAAGTGGATTACGAAAAAGGACGTATTAAAGTGTCTGTATCAATCTTCGGTCGTGCAACCCCTGTTGAGCTTGAGTTCAACCAAGTTGAGAAACAGCACGGCTAATTCAAAATTGGCAAAACAAAAAAGAAAACTGACCGCTTGGTCGGTTTTTTTACTTTATTTAAAAGCAGTGAATTTGCTAGAAGTATACTTCTATTAGTTGTTATTGACAGAACAACTAATAACTCTTGTTTAACATATAAATTAAGGTGTCTTAATGCAACTTCTGGCAATTATTGTAGGTATTTTTTTCTTGTTATTAAAGTATTCAAGCCGAATGCTTCAGAATTTTTGTACAAATATATTTACTATTCTTATTTTTCGGGGAATCTTAATTTGTGTATTTTATACACTAATGAGTTTTTATTCAGTGGGTAAGATATTAACAAAATCGTTTGAAAATCTACCGCTCTTTGAGTATAATTCGAAACCTATTTATGAGCCGTTTATCACGGCTCATATTTTTGTGTGGCATAGTTTGTTATGCCGAAAATCATCGGGGAGCAAGTTAAACTTGCGTTATTACCCACTTAGAGGAAATTAAAAAAATGGCAAAAAGTCCAAGCATACGTTAAGTTGCAAGTTGCAGCGGGTATGGCTAACCCATCACCACCAGTTGGTCCAGCATTAGGTCAACAAGGTGTGAACATTATGGAATTCTGTAAAGCATTCAACGCTCGTACTGAGAGCTTAGAAAAAGGTTTACCAATTCCAGTAGTTATCACTGTATATGCAGACCGTTCATTTACTTTCGTCACTAAAACTCCACCAGCAGCAGTATTATTGAAAAAAAGCTGCAGGCATCAAATCTGGTTCAGGTAAACCGAACAAAGATAAAGTGGGTAAAAGTAACTTTTAGATCAAATCCGTCAAATCGCTGAAACTAAAGCAGCAGATATGACTGGTGCGACTATCGAAACGAAAATGAAATCAATCGCTGGTACTGCTCGTTCAATGGGCTTAGTGGTGGAGGAATAATACGATGGCTAAATTGACTAAAAAATGAAAGCAATCAAAAGCTGGCGTAGATTCTACTAAAAGCATATGAAATCAACGAAGCAATCGCAGTATTAAAACAATTCGCGACAGCAAAAAATTTGTTGAAAGCGTTGACGTTGCAGTAAATCTAGGTATCGACCCTCGTAAATCAGATCAAAACGTACGTGGTGCAACTGTGTTACCACACGGCACAGGCCGTACAGCGCGCGTTGCTGTGTTCACACAAGGTGCGAACGCAGAAGCAGCAAAAGCAGCGGGTGCAGATTTAGTAGGTATGGAAGACCTTGCAGAGCAAGTGAAAAAAGGCGAAATGAACTTTGACGTTGTTATCGCTTCTCCAGATGCAATGCGTGTTGTAGGTCAATTAGGGTCAAGTATTAGGCCCACGTGGCTTAATGCCAAACCCGAAAGTAGGTACTGTAACGCCAAACGTTGCTGAAGCAGTTAAAAACGCGAAATCTGGTCAGATTCGTTACCGCAATGATAAAAACGGTATCATCCATACCACAATCGGTAAAGCGAACTTCTCTGAAGAGCAATTAAAAGAAAAACCTTCAAGCATTATTGGCTGCTTTAACTAAAGCAAAACCAACGACAGCAAAAAGGTGTGTTCATCAAGAAAGTAAGCATCTCTACTACAATGGGTGCTGGTGTTGCTGTTGATCAAGCTTCATTATAATTGCTAGTTTTAAATCACTAGTTTGATTTTAGAAAACCGTATGGGAGAAATCCTATACGGTTTTTGTTTTTGACTTCTTCAAGCGGTTAAAAAAATTCTCAAAAATTGGTAAGAAGTTTGATCCTAAATAAATAGTTTGAGTTTGATCACAAATTTTATGAGAAGTTTATGCTAAACTTGCTCCGTTTTTTTATTTGTAACTAGATAGAGGTATCTATGGATTTTCTTATGAACTTAGGGGAAGGGACGCAGTTTGCAATTCAGCTTGTGATTGTGTTGATCTGTTTGTTCTATGGAGCGAAAAAAAGGGAGGCATTGCACTGGGGATGCTTGGAGGAATTGGATTGATCGTTTTGGTATTTGGGTTTGGGATTGAAACCAGGTAAACCAGCGATTGATGTAATGCTCACTATTCTTGCGGTGGTGGTAACCTCTGCAACCCTTCAAGCCAGCGGTGGTTTGGATGTAATGTTGCAAATTGCGGAAAAAATGCTGCGTAAAAACCCGAAATATGTGAGTATTCTTGCACCCTTTGTAACCTGTACGTTAACCATTCTTTTGCGGTACAGGGCACGTGGTTTTATACGATGTTGCCGATTATTTACGATATTGCGATTAAAAAAACGATATTCGCCCAGAGCGTCCGATGGCGGCAAGTTCAATTGCGTCTCAGTTAGGGATTATTGCTTCACCGGTATCGGTTGCCGTGGTGACTTTGACAGCATTTTTAGTGAATTCAAAAACACCTCTCGCAGGTTTTGATGGTTATTTAGATTTATTGAAAATTACGGTGCCTTCAACCCTTTGCGGTGTGTTAGCGATAGGTATTTTCAGTTGGTTCCGTGGTAAAGATTTAGATAAAGACCCAGTGTTCCAAGAAAAAAATCAAAAAAATCCAGAGTTCAAAAAAATATGTGTATGGTGATTCTGCTTCACTTTTAGATAAAAAAATTACCGCAATCAAGCTGGAATGCGATGTGGATTTTCTTCGGTGCGATTGTGGTTGTGGCGGTATTAGGTTATTTCAAAGAATTACGTCCTTCTTTTGATAAAAACCGTGCCAGCTCAAGTAGTAGAGATTGTGGTTGATAATAAACCAGTTCAAAGCATCAACGTAAAAGAGGGTAAAATTGTCGCACAAGCGAAAGACGGCACCGTGTTACTTGATGTGAAAGATAATAAAGCGAAAGCAAAAAACCACTTTTGCTAATGTGCAAGTGTTAGATGAAAAAGATAACGTGAAACAAACCATTGTTGCAGAAGAAGGCAAGGTGGTAGTTACTGTAAAAAGATAAAGTGGAAAGCATTGAAAATGCGACTATCGTGTTGAAAGATACGATGAAAAAAATCTTCACCACTTGGTATGGTGAATGTGATTCAGATCTTTATGTTGCTTGCAGGTGCATTGATTGTAATTTTCACCAAAAATGGATGCGAGCAAAAATCAGTAAAAATGAGATTTTCCGTTCAGGTATGATTGCCCTTGTTGCAGTGTTTGGTATCTCTTGGATGGCGGAAACGATGTTTGCGGTGCATACGCCAATGATGAAATCTGCATTAGGTGATATCGTACGTGCTCATCCTTGGACTTATGCGGTTATGTTGTTATTGATTTCTAAATTTGTGAATTCACAGGCTGCGGCGTTGGTGGCGTTCGTTCCACTTGCGTTAAATATAGGCGTTGAACCTGGTGTTATTTTTAGCGTTTGCGAGTGCGTGTTACGGCTACTATATTTTTACCTACCTATCCAAGTGACTTAGCAGCAATTCAATTCGACCGTTCAGGCACAACACATATCGGTAAATTTGTGATTAACCATAGTTTTTATATTGCCAGGGTTAATCGGGGTATTTACCGCTTGTGTATTTGGTTACCTTTTTGCAGGTATTTATGGTTATCTATAATCTATAAATAGATAAGATGTTTCATACGCCACGTGAAATTCAGCGTGGCGTTTTTGTCTGAAATTTTTGATCATTTTTTTAGATTATTGCTTTACAAATAAACAAGCTCAGACTATAATTTTGCTCTCATTTTACACGGTAATGTGGGAAAACTGATGGTGCTTGCCCTCATCAAGCCCCATCGAAGACTGTAGGAGTGCTTAGCACTTAATTATCCTACATAGATGGTGAACAGACAGAATTTCTCTGCTTCTGGACACCTTAGGCTCAAGAAAAAACGCGTAAGCGGTGAAATTTTTGAGGTTTTTTTGTAATTCTACTATGTAAATAGTAGAGTGTATCAGGAGCTAAAACCAATGGCATTAAATCTTCAAGACAAACAAGCAATTGTTGCTGAAGTAAATGAAGCTGCCAAAGGTGCCCTTTCAGCTGTTGTTGCGGATTCTCGTGGCGTCACAGTTGAGAAAAATGACTGAGTTACGTAAAAATGCACGTGAAGCAGGTGTAACTATGCGCGTAGTACGTAATACTTTATTACGTCGTGCAGTAGAAGGCACTGAATTCGAATGCTTAAAAGATGCGTTTACTGGTCCAACTCTTATTGCTTTCTCTAACGAACACCCAGGTGCAGCAGCACGTTTGTTCACAGAGTTTGCAAAAAGCAAACAAAGAGTTCGAAATTAAAGGTGCAGCCTTTGAAGGTAAAAACACAAGATGTTGAATTCTTAGCAACATTACCAACTTACGAAGAAGCAATTGCACGTTTAATGGGCACAATGAAAGAAGCTGCGGCAGGCAAACTTGCTCGCACTCTTGCGGCATTACGCGACAAATTACAAGCAGAAGCGGCTTAATTTTTCCGCCGTTTTTCTCAAATCGTTTAACTTATTTACTTTAGGAATTGATTGTTATGTCATTAACTAACGAACAAATCATTGAAGCGATCGCTTCTAAATCAGTATCAGAAATCGTTGAATTAATCACAGCGATGGAAGAAAAAAATTCGGTGTTTCAGCAGCGGCAGCAGTAGCAGCAGCTCCAGCAGCAGGTGCAGCAGCGGCAGAAGAAAAAAACTGAATTCGACGTAGTTCTTGCTAACGCAGGTGCAAAACAAAGTTGCTGTAATCAAAGCAGTACGTGGTGCAACTGGTTTAGGCTTAAAAGAAGCTAAAGACTTAGTAGAATCTGCTCCAGCTAACTTAAAAGAAGGCATCTCTAAAGCAGAAGCTGAAGCTCTTAAAAAGAATTAGAAGAAGCTGGTGCACAAGTAGAAATCAAATAATTTTTGATTTTTAACTTTTAACCCTATCTTCAGGTTCAAGAGAAAGCCAATGGTTATGCCGTTGGCTTTTTCATTTTTAATTCTTTCTGGAGAGGGTTTGTTATCCCTTGGTAAAAATAAAAGCACTTATTCAGGAATAAGTGCTTTTAGAAAAATATTATGATTAGTTTTTGTTATTTTCTAATGCTTTTAAGATCGCATCACCTAGTAGTTTGGCTCTAATACGATAGCCTTTTGCCATTTAAATGAATGCCATCTTTCGATGCAAAAGCCTAAACTATGCCAATTGGCAACAGATCCGTGTTCGCCTGAAATGGTATACCAATCATAGAACAAGGTTCCCTCATCTTTTGCAATGCGTTTTACCATTTGAGCGTATTTTTTTCAGATATTGTTACATTTTTCCTCGATAACGAGCTTCTTGTACGCTAGTTAATAAAAATTGCAGCATTAGGTTTAAGTGTTCTTACTTTACGAATAGTTTGACGAATAGTGGTTTCTAAATTTTCGTCAATTTGATTAGCATAAATCACATCATTTGTTCCCCAGTCTAAAAATAACTAGATCTGCATCTAGTAAAGGGAATTGTTGTTCAAATAATCTTTGCTGAATGAGTGCAGAATAAGCTGCACCGCCTACTCCTAGATTATGATAAACCACGCCAGAATTTTGAGGAGAGGTTAGATTTAAACCGTGGAATTCAAAGGTAGAGTTTGGGTTAATTGCTTGAATAGTAAGAGTGATCTCCTGCCCTACATTATTTAAACTAAAATTGACTGTTTGTGTATTGCTTTGTGACGAAACATTGATGCTTTGGCTTTGTGAGCCGCTATTTAGTGTTAAGCGATAATCGCCATCCGCTTTTAAATAAGAGTGTGGCATTAATGGCGTCGTGGGAAATAATCTTTTTGAAATGGAAACTCACTTGAGTTGAGGGATCTCTTGTTTTTGCAACAAAACCAGAAATACCTAATGCAATCTTAGGATATTGTTGAATACTATTGGCTGTTTTCCATTGGCCAGTAAATCGACTAGAGTAGTCCTCTTGTGAGTAAGTTTTAGCTATTGTATAAGGAAAAATCATCCCTCGACCTGCGTTTCCTCGGATGGATTGAAATGTGTCGCGTAATGGACCGACTTGCCAGCCAGGTTGGATGTGAGAGTCTCCAAAATGCACAATATTGATTGTGCTATTGTTTTTTCCATTTTTGCCCGAGAGAACCTAGTGTTTTTGAGTTAGCAAAATCAATTTTTATTGGCTGCAAAATTAATATTTTGAGGCCAATGTTGTTTGGTTTGCATGGTTATCGTGGATGATGTTTGATTTTTGTGTGTGTTATTAGAACAGCTTACGATAATAAGAGATGCCGCTAGTGTTAGGCATATTTTTAGGTATTGTTTATTCATTGTTTATGTGCCTTATTTTTAACATTTGTAGACCAAGTTTTGTTGTAGTTTTAGTATTGGCTGCGAAAGTATTATGAGCATAGAGTAATTCTTTGATGTCATGACGTTTCATTAAGCGTAGTATGTTTCCTTTAAAGTAACGGTAATCTACAACATAAATATCTTTGTAATGGGCTGTAAGATAAGGAATTAATGCATTTCCAAATGAATCTTTTGACAACCAACAAGCTTTTTTTCTTTCGCTTGTTTCCGTATGAAAAATGGACTAAAGGATTATCTCCACCAATAAAGAGCACATAGTTATTATTTTTCAGCATAGACTTGCCCTGCTATTGGTGTTGGAGCATCTCCATAAATTTTTTTACGACAGATTGAGTAGGAACTTTATAATATTCTAAAAGATCAGGGTTCTTTTTAATTCATTATCTTTTGGTATAGTTATAAAGGCTGCCTAAAAAAGAGGTTTTTTTGGCTTCATATTGCATGTCGGATAATGCAAGCGGTTGAAATCCAGCTTTTTTGGCAAAAGCAACGTAAGCATAGTAAGCCCCAAGCCCAGTCCAATGGTGGTCTGTTCTAAACTGAATATATTCGTTCTTGTGCGGTTCCATTTCTTCATACACTGGTACAGAAACGATATTTTTAGGCAATAAACTATTAAATAGTTCAATATTCTCTTTCTCTTTTAATACCCCTTTATTAACTTGATAAGGTAAGTAAAAATCGCTACCAGATGGGATCATCATGGTATACATTTTTATGTCATTAGCTAACTTTTTACGGTAGGTCGTCAACATGTTGACGTAAGGAGTAATAGTTTGCTTTGAGCCTGCAAAAAAATCTGTAAAACTCGTCCATTAACGACAATCACCCCTTTAATACGATTGAACTCTTCATTCATATCAGATGGAATATGTTTCTCTGTATTTTTTTAGCTGATTCTACCTCGACTGTTTCTGTATTTGATGTAGTATCAGCCGCCAAAGGTTCATGGGCTTCCTCTGACTTTTCAGTATCAACATTTCGTTCTAAAGCGGAATCTGAAACATCTATATTGGATGCCGACGAGGTTTCTTCAGTTATCATTTCCTGATCTAAAGATATTTCATCATTATGTTGATTATTGAGCGTAATAACGCGAATTTCTTGCTCTTGACTACCTTTGAATGTGTTTTTAAATGATTTTGCAAGTGTTAACCAATTCTCTCTCAAAAGGAAAAATGATCGTTATAATATTCCTCAAAAAGCTTTCTCGAATTTTCCTGAAAAAAATGGTTTCTTGATTAGCTAGCGGAAAATCCATTAATTTTCGGTTTTCATCACTAGAAATAGTTTGTTTAGGTAATGTCCAAAACGCAACACCTCCAATAATAAGTATTACACAAAAATAGTGAGCTATTTGCAATCCAGAGAAGTTTTTCATATTGCCTCAGTTAGAATCTAAAATAGATAAATGGATTATAAGTACTGCCAACAAGTAGTGCGATGGAACAACCCATAAAAAGAAGTGTTTGGATAAACTCGCTGAATATTGCAAGTGTTGAGTTCCAAGCGGTCAATTTTTTTCTTGGAAAAATGCACGTACAGGCATACAAAGTAGTAATGTGATTCCAAACCAGTAAAGATTCGACATGACAAGTGAGCTATCTCGATAATCATATAGCTCTGCGGAAGTGAGACCAAACATCACTTGAAGATGAGCATTTAATTGGGTTAAATCGGTAAAATAGAAAATCGCCCAGCCAATTATAATAAAAAAAGAGAGCATAGGTGTGTTGAAAGATAGATGGAAGGTTATCCAAAAATCTTATGAAGAAGAAACTTTTCAATGAGTAGCAATAATCCGAAGTATGTCCCCCAGATAATAAAATTCCAGCTAGCTCCATGCCATAAACCTGTTAGGCTCCAAACAACCAAAATATTACGAATTTGGTTATGTTTATTACCACCTAAAGGGATATAAACATAATCTTTACTTGATAATGAAATATGCCAGCGACGCCAAAAATCTGAAATAGATTTTGCTATGTAAGGATGTTTGAAGTTTTTCATGATAATGGAAACCAAACATTTTTCCTAAACCAATAGCCATGTCTGAATAGCCAGAAAAAAATCGAAATAAATTTGTAAGCTAAATAGAATAATGCTAAGCCATGCTCCCACTATGCTGAGTGAGTTGATGTCACCATTTAATAGTGGGATAGCTAATGTTCCAGCGGTATTTGCAATGCAAACTTTTTGAATAATCCTTTGCTAAAAGCGATTAACACCGTAGTGAAAAATCCTCCCAGCGAAAAATAGCGCTCTGTAATTTCTTTTCGTGATATGTCCATAACGAATGATTGGACCTGCCACAAGATGATGGAAGTTAGCAATATAAACTAAGAATGCAGCATAAGATTGTTGTGCCTTGACCTTGTTATACCAAACATCTAGGGTATAAGAAAGAGACATAAACACATAGAAAGAGATTCCTACAGGGAGTGCAAAAAGTAGGTGCTGTAATATTAAGCTTAAAAAGTTGGTTGATATTTTCAATAACGAAGCCACTATATTTAAAAAAAGCCCAATAGACCAAGATTAACTATAAAGGTAATAATAAGTCCTAGCTTAGCAATAGGTTGACCCCTGATGGTTTTCAATAAATTTACCATTAAAAATAGTCAACTGTTGCGGATAGTAGTAGTAAAATTACCCAAATAGGTTCTCCCCAAGCATAGAATAAAAATAGATGAAGAAACGAGAATCCAGTTACGTATATAAAGTGATTTGGTCAGATAATACAAGCCTAATACGATAGGTAGAAAAAGAAAAGATAAAAATAAGACTAGAAAAGACCAAAATAATACCTTGAATATATGAGATAGAAAAAAATGTCGCTTATTATAAAGAATTTTTAATGGTAATCTTAAGCTTAAATAGGTTTTTTAGCAAAAAGTATGATGAAAGTGACTTAGGTTTGTTGTTTTACATCATAAATAAAGTTGTATTTTGTATTCTAAGTATGTATAATTATCGGGCTATCACTTTTATATGGTAGTGTCGTCCCGAAAGGGTGTTTTTTTTATTTAACGGAGCACTAATATGATCCAAGAACAGACTATGCTGGATGTTGCTGATAACTCAGGGGCTCGTAGCGTAATGTGTATCAAGGTTCTAGGTGGATCGCACCGTCGTTACGCTGCTATTGGCGATATCATCAAAGTTACTGTAAAAGAAGCAATTCCACGCGGTAAAGTGAAAAAAAGGTGATGTGTTAAAAAGCAGTTGTTGTGCGCACCAAGAAGGGTGTTCGTCGCCCAGATGGCTCAGTTATTCGTTTCGATGGCAATGCTTGTGTAATTTTAAATAATAACACTGAGCAACCAATCGGTACTCGTATTTTTGGACCTGTGACTCGTGAACTTCGTTCTGAAAAAAATTCATGAAGATCATTTCTTTAGCTCCAGAAGTACTGTAAGGGGAATGTAATGGCTGCTAAAATCCGTCAAAATGATGAAGTAATTGTTCTTGCTGGTAAAGACAAGGGCAAACGTGGTAAGGTAACTCAAGTGTTACCAAATGGTAAAGTTGTTGTTGAAGGTATCAACATCATCACTAAACACGAAAAAACCAGTTCCTGCTTTAGGTAAAGCTGGTGGTTTAGTGAAAAAGAAGCTGCAATCGATGGTTCAAACGTTGCAATCTTCAACCCGAAAAACAAACAAAGCTGACCGTGTAGGTTTTAGATTCGAAGATGGTAAAAAAAGTACGTTTCTTCAAATCTAATAATGAAATTATTTAATTAAAACTGGAGTAATGCGATAGCGAAACCAGCATGATTACTACAGAGATACAGTAGTGAATGAATTAAAAGCAAAATTCAACTACTCATCTGTCATGCAAGTCCCACGAATCGAAAAGATTACCCTGAATATGGGTGTGGGTGAAGCATTGACCGACAAAAAAACTTTTTAGATAATGCAGTAGCAGATCTAACAGCAATCAGCGGTCAAAAACCTTTAATTACTAAAGCTCGTAAATCAGTTGCTGGCTTTAAAATCCGTCAGGGATATCCAATCGGATGTAAAGTAACTCTTCGCGGTGAACGCATGTGGGAGTTCTTTGAAAGATTGATTTCTATCGCTGTTCCACGTATCCGTGACTTCCGTGGTTTTAAATGCGAAGTCTTTCGATGGTCGTGGTAATTACAGTATGGGTGTTCGTGAACAAATCATTTTCCCAGAAATCGACTACGATAAAGTAGATCGTGTACGTGGTTTAGATATTACAATCACTACAACTGCGAAAAATGACGAAGAAGGTCAAAGCTTTATTAGCGGCTTTCAATTTCCCATTCCGTAAATAAGGTAGGTTATCGTGGCAAAAACAATCAATGATTGCACGTGATGTAAAACGTGCGAAATTAGCTGATAAATTCTACGCAAAACGTGAAGAATTAAAGAAAATTATCTCATCTGAAGCTGCTTCAGATGAAGAGCGTTGGGCAGCAGTGTTGAAGTTACAAACACTTCCACGTGATTCAAGCCCAATCCGTCAGCGTAATCGTTGCCGCCAAACTGGTCGTCCACACGGTGTACTTCGTAAGTTTGGTTTAAGCCGTATTAAGGTTCGTGAAGCTGCTATGCGCGGTGAAATTCCTGGCCTTAAGAAAGCAAGCTGGTAATAACCTCTTTTAATTTGGAATCATGGGAGTAAATACATGAGCATGCAAAGATCCAATCGCAGATATGCTGACCCGTATTCGTAACGGTCAAGCTGCGAATAAAGTTGCAATCAGTATGCCTTCATCTAAGTTAAAAGTCGCTATTGCAAGCGTTTTAGCTGAAGAAGGTTATGTTGAGAGCTTCAAAGTTGTTGAAGGTTCAAAACCTGAGTTGGAAATCACTTTAAAATATTTCCAAAACAAACCAGTAGTAGAAAGTATCCAACGCGTAAGCCGTCCTGGTCTTCGTATTTACAAACGTAAAGACGAATTACCAAAAAGTAATGGGTGGTTTAGGTATCGCAGTTGTTTCTACATCGAAAGGTGTTATGACCGACCGTGCTGCACGTCAAGCAGGTCTCGGCGGTGAAATCATCTGTTACGTAGCATAATAGAGAGGTAGGAAAAATGTCTCGTGTTGCAAAAGCACCTGTTAATGTTCCTGCCGGTGTTCAAAGTTACTTTGAACGGTCAGCTATTAACAGTTAAAGGTAAAAACGGCGAGTTATCTCGCGAAATTCATAATGCAGTTGAAGTAAAATACGAAGCTGATACATTAACATTCGCACCACGCGAAGGTCTTGCAGGTGCAGATGCACAGGCAGGTACAGCTCGTGCATTAGTTAATGCTATGGTTATCGGTGTTACTGAAGGCTTTACGAAGAAATTGCAATTAGTTGGTGTTGGTTATAGAGCACAAATGAAAGGTAACTCAGTTGCTTTTAAGTTTAGGGTTTCTCACCCAATTGAACACGCGTTGCCAGCTGGTGTAACTGGTGAATGTCCATCACAAACTGAGGATCGTTCTCAAAAGTGCAGACAAACAGTTAATTGGCCAAGTAGCAGCAGATATTCGTGCATATCGCCGTCCAGAGCCTTATAAAGGCAAAGGTGTACGTTACGCTGATGAAGTTGTACGTACTAAAGAAGCGAAGAAAAAAGTAAAGTAAGGTAACACTATGGATAAGAAAGTAGCTCGTATCCGTCGTGCAACCCGTGCACGTCATTTAATGAGAGAGCAAGGTGCAACACGTTTAGTTGTGCATCGCACACCTCGCCATATTTATGCGCAGGTAATGCACCTAATGGCTCAGAAGTTTTAGCAGCAGCTTCAACTGTTGAAAAAAGAAATTAAAGAGCAAGTTAAATACACTGGTAATAAAGACGCAGCTGCAGTAGTTGGTAAATTAGTTGCAGAACGTGCTTTAGCTAAAAGGTGTTCAAGCGGTTGCATTTTGATCGTTCGGGTTTCAAATACCACGGTCGTGTGCAAGCATTAGCAGACGCTGCTCGTGAAGCTGGTCTACAGTTCTAATAGAGAATTTGAGATGTCAAACATCGAAAAAAACAAGCTGGTGAACTGCAAGAGAAGCTAATCGCGGTTAACCGTGTATCAAAAACCGTTAAAGGTGGTCGTATCATGAGTTTCACTGCTTTTAACAGTAGTGGGCGATGGTAATGGTCGTGTAGGTTTTGGTTACGGTAAAGCACGTGAAGTTCCAGCAGCGATCCAAAAAGGCGATGGAAAAAGCTCGTCGCAATATGATCAATGTAGCTTTTAAACGAAGGTACATTACAACACCCCGTTAAAGGTTCCACACAGGTTCACGCGTATTCATGCAACCAGCAAGCGAAGGTACTGGTATCATCGCAGGCGGTGCAATGCGTGCAGTGTTAGAAGTTGCGGGTGTTCGTAACGTTCTTTCTAAAGCGTATGGTTCAACTAACCCAATTAACGTTGTTCGTGCAACAATTGATGCACTTGAGAACATGAAATCACCTGAAATGGTTGCTGCAAAAACGTGGCAAAAACAGTTGAAGAAATTTTGGGGGTAATTGAATATGGCAAAAAAATTAAAGTAACTCAAACTCGTAGCTCTATCGCTCGTTTACCGAAACATAAAGCAACGTTAAAAAGGCTTAGGGTCTTCGTCATATTCGTCACACCGTAGAACTTGAAGATACTCCAGCAGTACGCGGTATGATCAATCAAGTTTACTATATGGTTAAAGTGGAGGAGTAATAGAATGCATTTAAATACTCTTTCTCCAGCTGAAGGTGCTAAGCACAGTGCTAAACGTTTAGGTCGTGGTATTGGTTCTGGTTTAGAGTAAAAACTGGTGGTCGTGGTCACAAAGGTCAAAAAAATCTCGTACAGGCGGCGGTGTTCGTCGTGGTTTCGAGGGTGGTCAAATGCCTTTATACCGTCGTTTACCAAAAATTTGGTTTTACTTCATTAAAATCATTCTGCGTTGCTGAAATTCGTTTAAACGACTTAGCGAAAGTAGATGGCGAAGTTGTAACTTTAGAAGCGTTAAAAGCAGCTAACGTAATCACTAAAGATATCTTATCTGCAAAAGTAATCTTAGCAGGTAAAAATTGAAAAAAAGCGGTTAAAGTTAAAGGTTTAGGCGTAACTAAAGGGGCTAAAAGCTGCTATCGAAGCTGCTGGTGGTTCTATCGAGGAATAATAAATGGCAAAGCAACCAGGGTACCAAGGTAGTACACAAAAAAGGAACTGGCGAGCTTAAATCAAGATTATTATTTGTTTTAGGTGCGTTAATCGTATTCCGTATCGGTTCTTTTATACCTGTTCCTGGCATTGATGCTTCTGTTTTATCCGAGTTAGTTCGACAACAACAAGGCACCATCATTGATATGTTTAATATGTTCTCTGGTGGTGCATTAAGCAGAGCTTCTATATTTGCACTAGGTATTATGCCCTTACATCTCTGCGTCAATTATTATCCAATTATTGACAGCAATTCACCCACCTTTAGCTGAATTGAAAAAAAGAAGGCGAAGCTGGGCGTCGTAAAATTAGCAAATATACACGCTATGCAACTTTGTTATTAGCATTTATTCAGTCTATTGGTATCTCAATTGCCCTTCCTAATATGTTGCCAGGATTAGTACCTAATCCGAACATGTTATTCTATATCACAGCCGTAATTAGTTTAGTAACAGGAACAATGTTCTTAATGTGGCTAGGTGAGCAAATTACAGAGCGTGGTATCGGTAATGGTATTTCTTTAATTATCTTTGCAGGTATCGTTGCAGGTCTTCCAGCAACAATCGGTCAAACAATTGAAGAAGCGAGACAAGGTGAGATTTCATTCCTTGTTTTACTACTAATAGCAATTATCGCATTTGCAGTAACATATTTCGTTGTCTTTGTTGAACGTGGACAAAGAAGAATTGTGGTAAACTATGCAAGTCGCCAACAAGGTAGAATGATGGCACCTGCAAGATCATCTCATTTACCATTAAAAGTAAATATGGCAGGTGTAATTCCTGCAATCTTTGCCTCTAGTATCATTTTATTCCCTGCAAGTATTACGCAGTGGTTTGGTCAAAGTAGCGAAGGTTTTGAATGGTTATTTGATTTATCTCAATTACTACAGCCAGGACAGCCGTTATACATCGTATTATTTACGATGGCTGTGATTTTCTTTGCTTTCTTTTATACAGGAATGCAGTATAATCCACGAGATACAGCGGATAATCTTAAGAAATCAGGTGCGTTTGTACCAGGTTATAGACCAGGCGAACAAACATCGCGTTATATTGATAGAGTAATGACTCGTTTAACCTTAATTGGTGCGTTGTATATTACCTTTGTTTGTTTGGTTCCTTATATCATTACATCATTATGGAAAGTGCCATTTCAATTAGGCGGTACTTCATTATTAATCGTAGTGGTAGTTATTATGGATTTCATCGCACAGGTTCAAAGTCATATGATGTCTTTACAATATGATTCTGTGTTGAAGAAAGCCAATTTGAAAAGCTTAGGGCAATAGCCCTTAAAAAGGATAAGCAATGAAAGTTCGTGCTTCAGTTAAAAAGAATGTGCCGTAACTGTAAAGTTGTTAAACGTGAAGGTGTTGTTCGCGTAATTTGTAGCGATCCTAAACACAAACAACGTCAAGGTTAATCGTATATTTCTTGCAAAAGAACCCGCTGAGCAGGTATACTGCTCAGCTCATTCGTCCTGATATGCTGTTTGAGTATCCTGAAACGGGCTTTTTCAAGATCAGCATATCAATAAACTTTAAATAATAGGAGTGCATAGTGGCCCGTATTGCAGGCATTAACATTCCTGATCAAAAAAACACTGTAATCGCATTAACTGCAATTTACGGTATCAGTAAAACTCGTGCTAAAAGCTATTTGTGCTGCAGCGGGTATTGCTGAAGATGTAAGATCAGAGAATTGTCTGAAGAGCAGATTGAAAAAAACTGCGTGAAGAAGTTAGTAAATTTACTGTCGAAGGTGATTTACGTCGTGAAGTAACTTTAAGCATCAAACGTCTTTTTAGACCTAGGTTGCTACCGTGGTTTACGTCATCGTCGTAGTTTACCAGTACGTGGTCAACGTACTAAGACTAATGCGCGTACTCGTAAGGGTCCACGCAAACCGATCAAAAAATAATCGGAGTAGATAATAATGGCTAAAACACCAGTTCGCGCACGTAAGCGCGTTAAAAACAGATTGCAGATGGCGTAGCTCATATCCACGCATCTTTCAATAATACAATCGTAACCATTACTGACCGTCAAGGTAATGCATTAGCATGGGCTACTGCAGGTGGTTCAGGTTTCCGTGGTTCTCGTAAATCAACTCCATTCGCTGCTCAAGTTGCTGCAGAGCGTTGTGCAGAAATGGTTAAAGAATTTGGTTTTAAAGAATTTGGAAGTTATGGTTAAAGGTCCGGGTCCAGGTCGTGAATCAACAATCCGTGCTTTAAATGCAGCAGGTTTCGTATCACGAACATTACAGATGTGACTCGATTCCTCATAACGGTTGTCGTCCACCGAAAAACGTCGTGTATAATTGACGTTAGAATAATTGGAGAAAGAAAATGGCAAGATATTTGGGTCCCTAAGCTCAAGCTAAGCCGTCGTGAAGGTACTGATTTATTCTTAAAAATCAGGCGTTCGTGCGATTGAATCAAAAATGTAGAAATAGACTTGATGTAGCACCAGGTCAACACGGTGCTCGTAAGCCACGTTTATCTGACTATGGTAGTCAGTTACGTGAAAAAAACAAAAAGTTCGCCGTATCTATGGTATTTTAGAGCGTCAATTCCGTAACTATTACAAAGAAGCTAACCGCTTAAAAGGTAATACGGGTGAGAACTTATTAGTATTAGAAGGTCGTTTAGACAACGTAGTTTACCGTATGGGTTTTTGCAGCTACTCGTGCTGAAGCACGTCAATTAGTAAGCCATAAATCTATCGTGGTAAACGGTCGTGTAGTAAATATTCCTTCATTCCAAGTTTCTGTTGATGATGTAGTTGCTGTTCGTGAAAAATCTAAAAAAACAAGCACGTATTAAAGCATCATTAGAATTAGCTACTCAACGTGAAAAAAACCAACTTGGTTAGAAGTTGATGCAACTAAAAATGGAAGGTGTATTTAAACGTACCCCTGAACGCTCTGATTTATCAGCAGACATCAATGAACATCTGATCGTTGAGCTTTACTCTAAATAATAGTTAATTTACTTAACATATATTATTTAATTATTAGTAAGCTTATAAACAAAGAGAGGATAAAATGCAGGGGTTCTGTGACAGAATTTTTAAAAGCCGCACTTAGTGAATATTGAACAAATTAGTTTAACTCACGCAAAAGTGACCCTAGAGCCGTTAGAACGTGGTTTTTGGCCATACATTAGGTAACGCACTCCGTCGCATTTTACTTTCGTCAATGCCAGGTTGTGCCGTCACTGAAGTTGAAATTGATGGTGTATTACATGAATACAGCAGCAAAGAAGGCGTACAAGAAGATATTCTTGAAGTATTGTTAAACCTTAAAGGTCTAGCGGTAAAAGTGCAAAACAAAGATGATATTGTTTTGACACTGACTAAATCTGGAATTGGCCCTGTGACTGCAGGCGACATTACACGATGGTGATGTTGAAATTGTAAATTCTAACCACGTTATCTGTCATTTTGACAGATAAAAAATGCGTCTATTAATATGCGTATTCGCGTACAACGTGGTCGTGGTTATGTACCAGCATTAGCTCGTGTACACACTCAAGACGATGATCGCCCTATCGGTCGTTTACTTGTAGATGCACGTTTTAGCCCAATTGATCGCATTGCTTACAATGTAGAAGCGGCACGTGTTGAACAACGTACAGACTTAGATAAACTCGTTATTGAGATGGAAACAAATGGCACTATCGATCCAGAAGAAGCCATTCGTCGTGCTGCAACGATTTTAGCTGAGCAGTTAGACGCATTTGTTGATTTACGTGATGTTCGTCAACCAGAAGTGAAAGAAGAAAAACCAGAGTTTGATCCGATTTTACTCCGTCCAGTTGATGATCTTGAATTAACAGTTCGTTCTGCTAACTGTTTGAAAAGCAGAGACAATTCACTATATCGGTGATTTAGTACAACGTACAGAAGTTGAGTTATTAAAAACCCCTAATCTTGGTAAGAAATCTCTTACAGAGATTAAAGATGTTCTTGCTTCTCGTGGCTTGTCACTGGGTATGCGCCTTGAAAAATTGGCCGCCAGCAAGCATTGCTGAAGACTAATTTCGGGTCAATAGATTTTTCTAAGAAGGAATAGGGTTATGCGCCATCGTAAGAGTGGACGTCAATTAAACCGTAACAGCAGCCATCGCCAAGCGATGTTCCGTAATATGGCAAGTTCTTTAGTTGAACATGAAATCATCAAGACAACATTGCCTAAAAGCTAAAGAGTTACGTCGTGTAGTTGAACCATTAATTACTTTAGCAAAAGAAGACAGCGTTGCAAATCGTCGCTTAGCTTTTGCTCGTACACGCAACATTGAAACAGTTGCTAAATTATTCAATGAATTAGGTCCACGTTTTGCACAACGTGCGGGTGGTTACACTCGTATCTTTAAAAATGTGGTTTCCGTGCAGGTGACAATGCTCCAATGGCATACATTGAGCTTGTAGATCGCCCTGAAGTTTTCAGTTGAAGCTGCAGAATAATTTAAACTCATATTGAGTTAGCTTTTAGAGGTTGATTTTGGTATTCCATAATCAACCTTTTCTTTATCTTTTCTTATTCTTTAGTTTTTATAAAGAATCTTTTCAATTTTCTAATCTTTATCTTCCTCGTTATTTTTCCTAAACTGTATCTGTTTTTTCATAATGATTTATCTGGGGTTTCTGATGAAAAAATGTATTAGTTATTAAATCAAGTATTTTGGCAAATAGTTCTCAATCTAGCCAACTTGTCGATTATTTAAAATCAAAAATTTCTGCGAATATTGTTGAGCATGATTTTGGTGTAAATCCACTTCCTTATTATGACTTAGATGCAGCAACAGGTACACGTGATGAACCTAAAACCGCCGAGCAACAAAAAGCATTTGAATTATCAAATCAATTAATTGGCGAAGTAAATAAGAGTGATGTACTTGTTTTTGGTGTGCCAATGTATAACTTAGGTATTCCTGCACAATTAAAAACTTATATTGATTATTTAAACCGTGCGGGCGTCACTTTCCGTTATACAGCAAATGGTCCTGAAGGTTTAATTACAGGTAAGAAAGCGATTGTTATTTTAACGTACGGTGGAATTTATAAAGATAGTCTAGCTGACTTACCAAAACTTTATATGCAAACGGTACTAAATTTTATAGGTATTACCGATATTGAATTTGTTTACGCGGAAGGCATTGGTTACGGTCCTGAAGCGACTGAAAAAGCACAACAATCTGCAAAAGTAGAATTAGAATCGTATTGCAGAAACTTTCTAAGATAATCTAAGTCCTCAGAATCTGCATCCTAAGCATTATTTGACTTCTTAGGATGCAGATTTTTTTATAATAAGATAGTCTGTTTTATCATTGTAAAACCCTTTTGGCATTTTTATTTTTCTGGCGTGTAGAATAATTCAACAAGGAGAAATAGATGGCAGATTACCCAATTGACCGTGTGATGGTGTTTGATAAGCAGGCTTATCAGGCGATTGATAAATTGTTGGCTGAGGAAGGGATTAAACGCGACCCGAATTTAGATTATACCTGTGCGATGTATGATGAAGAGGGTGAAATTATCGCAACGGGAAGTTGTTTTGCTAATAGTTTGCGATGTTTGGCAGTTTCCTCAGCACATCAAGGTGAGGGGCTAATGAATGCGATTGTGACCCATTTGATTAACGAGCAATACGAACGGGGTAATTCGCATATTTTTCTTTACACTAAATGCAATTCCGCAAAGTTTTTTTCCAGAGTTTGGGTTTTTATGAAATTGCACGTATTGAAGATAAATTGGTTTTTATGGAAAAATCAACGTAAGGGCTTTTGCAAAATTATTTTAGAAAAATCTGACCGCTTGCGTGCCCAAAAGTTCAAGCAAGGCAGCGAGCTGCAGCGATTGTGATGAACGCCAATCCGTTTACGCTTGGGCACCAGTATTTGGTTGAAAAAGGCTTCACGTGAGAATGATATCGTGCATCTGTTTGTGGTGAGCGAAGATAAAAGCCTCGTACCATTTTCAGTACGTAAGCAGTTGGTAGAAGAGGGTGTAGTGCATTTACCAAATGTTTATTGCCACGAAACTGCGTCTTATATGATTAGTTCTGTAACCTTTCCAAGCTATTTCCAAGAGAATGAAAATGCGGTGATTGAGAGTAACGCATTGCTTGATTTGCAGATTTTTCAGTCAGATAGCCAAAGCATTGGGTATTCAACGCCGTTATGTGGGTGAAGAGCCATTTAGCCGTGTAACTAACCTTTACAACCAGATTATGCAAGCAGAATTGCCGAAAGCGGGGATTGAGTATGTGGTTGTGCCTCGTAAAAGCGAATGAAGGGCAAGCGATTAGTGCCTCTAGCGTACGAGTAGCGATACAAGCGGGCGATTTTTGAAAAAGTTTCTGCAATGTTGCCTGAGAGCAGCTACCAATTTTTATTGAGTGAGGAAGGACAAAAGGTTGTACAACGCATTCAGCAAGCAGAGAACGTGATTCATTATTAATTTTTAAGGGGATAAAAAAATGGCTTTTTAAATATAAAGTGATTGGTTTTGACTTGGATGGCACGCTGATTAATACCTTGCCAGATTTAACGTTAGTGGTAAATTCTGATGTTCTTAGAGTACGGTTTGCCAACGGTAACGCAGGAAAAAGTGCTCAGCTGGGTGGGGAAAAGGTGCAGATATTTTTCTTCCAAAAATGCGGTAAATTACACGGGCAAACTGTTTGATGCAATGCAATTGACCAGTATGCGTGCGAGCTTTGATAAGTTTTATGCCACTTATGTGTGTGAAGAGAGCACGCTCTATCCTAAAGTGAAAGAAACGCTGGAAGCCTTGAAAACCAAAGGGTTCACGCTGGTAGTGATTACTAACAAACCAACTCATTTGGTTGAGCCTGTGTTAAGTGCATTTGGGATTTATTCACTCTTTAGTGAAACCTTAGGCGGTCAATCATTGCCAAAAAAATCAAACCAAATCCAGAACCGATGTGGTTTATTTGCGAGAAATTCGGCATTCAGCCAAGCGAATTGCTTTTTGTGGGCGATTCTGAAAATGATGTGATTGCCTCAACAAGAGCAGGTTGTGATGTGGTTGGTTTAACTTACGGCTACAACTATAATGTGCCAATTGAGCAGAGCAAATCCAACATTTGTGACGTCAAATTTTTGCAGATGTGTTAGAAATCTCGACAAAAAGAAATCTAATTTTTTTGAGGTGCGAGAGGTAAAAGGGTGTTTTTGTCTAAAAATGCTTATTTTTGAACTTAATTTGTGCAATGTTAAAGATGTTTTTTTAAAAATATGTTTGACTTAATTTTAAGATTCTCTATAATGCACCTCGTTATTCAATTTTACTGAATGATGCAATGAAAAAGTTGCCCGAGTGGCGGAATCGGTAGACGCAAGGGATTTAAAAATCCCCTCGCCTTTCGGGGCGTGCCAGTTCAAGTCTGGCCTCGGGCACCATTTTAAAAGCAACTTTAAAATGCGGGAATAGCTCAGTTGGTAGAGCACGACCTTGCCAAGGTCGGGGTCGCGAGTTCGAGCCTCGTTTCCCGCTCCATTTTAAAAATATGCCCGAGTGGCGGAATCGGTAGACGCAAGGGATTTAAAAATCCCTCGCCTTTCGGGGCGTGCCAGTTCAAGTCTGGCCTCGGGCACCATTTTAAAGTAACTTAAATGCGGGAATAGCTCAGTTGGTAGAGCACGACCTTGCCAAGGTCGGGGTCGCGAGTTCGAGCCTCGTTTCCCGCTCCATTTCTTACAATAGAAAATAAATGATAGCACCATGAGGTGCTTTTTATATCTAAAATTTTCCTATCTACGTTATTGTTTCTTTTAATTTGTTCTCTAATCTTTTGCCTCATTTCTTATGTGAGCGTACTATAATGGTATTTGTTTTTATTGATGAGGAATATAAAATGTCAAAAAAACGCTCCAGCAAAAAGCGGACGAAGCCCGCAATATGTGTAAATTAAAAGGTGACTCAATGTTAGACAACACTGATCGTCAAATTGCCTTTTGAGGCTGTTTATGATAGCGAAGCACAAGCGAAACAAGCGGTCGAATTTTTCACGCAAAAAGCAAAATCAGTGGAAACAGAGGCTTGTCAAATTAAGTCAGAAATCCAACCGCTTGAAGATAGCTTTTTAATGCAGATGTGGATTGAATTTAGCTGTCAAGCAGAAGTGGTGTTATTCCAAATGGCGGTGAGATAAAAAGAGGGCATTTGCCCTCCGTTTTTATTTATGATTATCGTGATATAACCACTCTGCTACCTGTTTAGCAAAGTAGGTCAAAATCCCGTCTGCTCCAGCACGTTTAAAGCAGAGTAATCCTTCTATAATACATTCGCGTTCTTTCAACCAGCCGTTTTGAATTGCTGCCATATGCATCGCATATTCACCCGAAACTTGGTAAGCAAAAGTTGGCACGCCGAAAGTCTCTTTCACGCGCCATACCATATCTAAATAAGGCATTCCAGGTTTGACCATCACCATATCTGCCCCTTCTTGAATGTCCATCGCCACTTCGTGTAAGCCTTCGTTGGCATTCGCAGGATCAACTTGGTAAGTAAATTTATTACCGCCTTTAAGATTGCCCGCTGACCCTACAGCATCGCGGAACGGTCCGTAGTAGTTTGAGGCATATTTTGCGGAGTATGCCATAATTTGGGTATTGATAAAGCCATTCGCCTCTAATGCTTCACGAATAGCACCAATACGGCCGTCCATCATATCGCTTGGTGCAACCACATCGGCACCTGCTTTGGCGTGTGAAAGTGCTTGCTTAACAAGAATTTTGGTAGTGATATCGTTTTAACACATAGCTTTCTTCATCAATGATGCCATCTTGTCCGTGCGTGGTGAATGGGTCGAGAGCCACATCTGTCATCACGCCTAGTTCTGGGTATGCTGCCTTTTTAACGCACGTACGGCACGTTGTGCCAAGCCTTCTGGGTTGTAGGCTTCTTCTGCCATTAGTGATTTTTCGCTTCGCCTACCACAGGGAAAAGTGCGATCATTGGTACGCCATATTTCACGAGTAAGCCTGCTTCAATTAAAAGTTGGTCGATGGTTAAGCGTTCTACACCTGGCATTGAAGGCACTGCTTCACGATGATTTTCGCCTTCAATGACGAAAACAGGATAGATTAAATCGTTGGCGGTAAGTTGGTTTTCTGCCACTAAACGACGACTGAAATCGTGTTTACGTAAGCGACGCATACGACGTTGCGGGAATACAGTGTTGAGGTATTGGGTCATTTTTGTCCTTTTCTGATTTTTTTCCCCTCCCTCCGCAAGTGCAGGGAGTGAAGAGATAGTTTGTCGTAAAAATTAACCCGCTTTCGCGGGCTAAGATTAAGCGTTTTTCTTCGCTCGTGGTTTCTTCTTCTCGTGGTTTGTAGAATCTGGCACAAATCACGCCAACTTCAAACAACAAGCACATTGGCACAGCCAAGAGTGTTTGTGAGAAAATATCGGGTGGAGTAAGTAACATCCCGATGATGAAAGCTGCCACGATGATATATGGGCGTTTTTCACGCAAGTCTTCTGGGGTGGTGATGCCTGCCCAGCAGAGCAAAATAATCGCCACAGGGACTTCAAAGCAGATACCAAATGCCAAGAAGATTGTGAGAACGAAGTCTAAGTAGCTACTGATGTCGGTTGCCATCTGCACCCCTTCAGGTGTGGTGCTGGTTAGAAACCGAACACGATTGGGAACACCACATAGTAAGCAAATGCCACGCCACAGTAGAACAGCAAGGTGCTTGAAACTAACAGAGGGTGAATCAGGCGTTTTTCGTGTTTATATAATGCGGGAGCAACAGATGCCCAAATTTGGTACAAAATATAAGGTACTGAAAGGAAAATCGCCGTGACAATTGTGAGCTTAATCGGGGTAAAAATGGCGTTGCCACGTTAGTAGCGATCATCGTTGCCCCTGCTGGCAAGTTGCTGGTCAGCGGTGTTGCCAACAAGGTGTAGATGTCATTCGCCCAATACACTAACGTACAGAAAACTACTAATACAAACACCAAGCTACGTAGTAAGCGGTTGCGTAGTTCAATCAGATGAGCGATAAGCGGTTGAGATTGATCAGCTTCTTGCATTCTCTTTCTCCTTGTCTTTTTGAAGTGCTTGCGGTGCTGGCTCGTCATCATCTGGTGGATAATAAATCGAGAGTTTTTCAGCAAGCAGGGGCTTCGTCTAACTCTGCTTGTTCCGCATCTTCTGCGGTTGTCACCGTTTTTTTCCTCGGTGGTAAGCGGTGGATTTTCTTCAGTGTTTTGCTCTTTTGCGTTTTCTTGCACATTTTCGACCGCTTGTTCTACGTCTTTGAGCTTACTCTCGGTTTCGATTTTCGCCTGAATTTCTGCCACTTGTTCATCGGTTAATTTAGTAATTTCACCTTTGGTGGTGTTCAAGTCTTGCTGCATTTGTTGAGCAGATTGTTTAAGTTCTTCCACGGTTTTGCTTAATTCTGGTGAAAGCGAACTTAAATTTAATTCCTCTGCTTTTTAATGCTGTCTTTGAGCTCTTGTAGCTTAAGTTCTTGAGCCAGTTCGTTTTGCACGTTTGCTGCCAAGCCACGAATAGTTCGTACCCACCCCCATCACGGTGCGGATCGCAATTGGCAAACGTTGTGGGCCTAGCACGACTAAGCCCACAATTAACACGAGTAATAGTTCGGAAAAAACCAATATCAAACACGGGTTATGCCTGCTCTTTTTCGGTTGTTTTTTTGTTGTTCAGCGTTGCTTGATTTTGCTTCGACTTTATCGAAAGCTGCATCTTGAGGTTTCTCATCTGCTATCGCTTTTTGAAGCCTTTCACGGATTCACCCAAGTCTTGACCTAAAGTGCGTAATTTTTTTCGTACCGAAAAAGTAACACAATGATTGCGACCACGATCAGTAATTGCCAAATGCTAATTCCACCCATATTAAAAATCCTCTTTTGTTAATAAAGTGTTGAAATAGTGAGAGTTCATTATACGCTGAAATCATAAAAAGAAATCTCCCCAAAATGAATAAATGGGAAGTATGACAATCCTCAAATTTTTGTTGAATAAAACGCCACAAAACTTGACTATTTCATGTACAAGATAGGTAGTATTCGCACCGCTATTTTTTTACTTGAGGATTACATTTTGGACAGTCATAGTCGATACTTTTCAGATTTTTTTATTGATTACCCTCCTTGTCCAACCTCAGGTTGCCGACAAAGTCAGTAACTTTCGTTTAGTATCTTTCCCTTTGTTCATTTTTGTTCATTACCTCCTAACTCGGAGACATGAAAAATGATTCGTGCTTTTTGCATTAGACCACGCACGCCTCGTAGGCCTTGACGAAACCTCTCGCGATCAATTAAACGATGCGATTTGGATAGATTTAATCGATCCAAGCGATGATGAACGTAGCGTATTAAAACTCGGCTTAGACCAAACACTCGCAGAAGAGCACGAGTTAGAAGACTTAGAAGCTTCTGCTCGCTTTTTCGAAGATGAAGACGGTTTACACCTTCATTCCTTTTTACTGCTTAGATGACGACGATTACGCCGATATTTCAACGGTCGCATTTACCATTCGCGATGGGCGTTTGTTCACATTACGTGAGCGTGATTTACCTGCATTCCGTTTATATCGAATGCGTTCTCGTCGAATGAAATTGCTTGATAGCAACGCTTATGAATTATTGCTCGACCTGTTCGAGACCAAAATCGAACAGCTGGCGGATGTAATCGAAACGGTTTATGCTGATTTAGAAAAATATGAGCCATGTGATTTTTGGATGGTAAACAAGAGGGCGACAGCCTGAATGAAAGCACTTTCAGACCTTACTGAATTGGAAGATGTGAGCTCAAAAAGTGCGTTTGTGCTTGATGGATACGCAACGTGCACTGAGCTTTTTATTGCGCAAAAACACGCTTGCCAAACAACCAGCTCGAACAAGCACGTGATATTATGCGAGATATTGAATCACTCCAACCGCACAATGAATCGTTGTTCCAAAAAGTGAACTTCTTAATGCAGGCGGCAATGGGTTTCATCAATATTGAACAGAACCGTATTATGAAATTCTTTTTCGGTAGTTTCTGTGATGTTCCTCCCTGCAACACTGGTGGCATCTACTTACGGAATGAACTTTTGAGTTTATGCCAGAGCTTCATTTCAAATATGGTTATCCAATGGCGATTTGCTTGATGATTGTTGCTGCAGCTTCTCCATATTTGTATTTTTAAACGGAAAGGATGGTTAGTAAAAAAATGCCTCTCTTTATTGGATAAAGAGAGGCATTTTTCATCATTTTTCGATGGATAAATCTTGAATTATTTGAGGTTACCTTACTCAAGCGGTCAATTTTTACCAATAAAAATGCAAATTAAATGCTAAAAGAAGAACCACAGCCACAGGTTGAACTTGCATTCGGATTCTGCACTACAAAACGTGAGCCATCTAGCCCTTTCGGTGTAATCGACTGTGCCACCGATCAAATATTGTAAACTCATTGGATCCACTACTAAACCGACATTTTGGTTTTTCAATGGTTAAATCTCCGTCATTAACTTGATCGTCAAAGGTAAAAACCATATTGGAATCCGCTGCAGCCCCCGCCTGTGATATACACACGTAAACGGAGATTGGGATTATCTTCCCCTTCAATTAAACTCTTCACCTTTCTTGCTGCAGCATCTGTAAAGATGAGAGGAATTTGGATATCACTCATATTAGCCTTATAACAAAAACAAATAATGGTGCATTATCCCCCAATCTGAGGGTTTGAGCAAGATCATAAAAAAAGTGTAAATTTTAGTAAACTTTTCTATAAGGTATGGAATATCGACTATAATAAGAAAAACTTTATAAGTTATTTTTTTGTTTTAAGGTGGGTTTATGGCTGAGGTTTTCTTCTCAAAGAAATGACGAGATTGATTTAATTGAACTTTTCCGCGTGTTGTGGAAGAAAAAAACTCTGGATTGTCCTTTCTGCGTTTTGTATGTACGCTAATTGCAGGTGTGTATGCATTTACGGCAAAAGAGCAATGGACTTCAACCGCTATTGTGGTTGCACCACGTTCAACCGATTTAGGGTAGCTTACTGCCCTGCACGAGCAGAATATGCTCGTATTATTGGTGATGGTGATTTTTTTCAGCTGAGAAATTATCCGATTCTCTTTTACGGACAATTTAAACATTTCTTACTTTCTAACGATTTAAAACGTCAGTTCTTAGAGCAATCTGAATGGGTAAAAATTACACCAAAGAAAATGACGGAAGACCAAAAAGAAAAATATATTGAAGAAACCGTTTCAAAATATCTTATTGTTCACGAAGTTGACCCTAAGAAAAAAAGATTTAACGGAATTAGATAAAATTGGTTTAAAACTCACCTTTTCAGCAGAAACGCCAAAAGATGCACAACTTGTATTAGGGCAATACGTTGAGTTTATAAACCAATATTTATTAAACCAAACTAACCAAGAATTTAAACTCGGCTTCAACTTGCGTTTAGATGCTTTAAAATTTGCTAAAGAGCAAATAGAAGAAAGTTTAACTGAAACTAAAACGGTTCAAGTAGAAAACTTAACCAATGCGTTAAATATTGCAAAAAAAGCAGGAATTACTGATTTCTCAAGAGGAAATAATAACATTTCCGTACCAGAATATATGTTAGGGAGATGCTCGTTTAAATATCTCTGATTCTGAACTAGCAGACGGTACGTATTTATTTATGCTTGGTGAAAAAAATACCTGCAAGCTCAATTAGATATTGCTAAAAATAACCCTGTTGTTTATCCAACAAATTATTATAGTACGGAGAGACAGTTGAGTAAGCTAACTAAATTAGCCCCTCAATTAGATTCGGTTGAAAATGTAAAGGCGTATTATTATTTAAGTTCGCCGGATTATCCTGTGGTTAAAGATAAGCCTAAGAAAAGCATTGATTCTTGCTATTGGGTTTATTATTGGACTAATTATATCATTAATTTCTATTACATTTTGTTTTTATATTTAAGAAGCATATTTAGCATGTTTAGAAAAATAATTAAGAATATTTTACTCTTAATAGTTGAACATGGGGCTAGAATAGTATCTAGCCTTATTATTACTGCTATTCTTGCTAGACAATTGACTATAGAAGATTATGGATATTTTTCAATATGCGTTAAATCTTGTTATGGTCTTTTAGTTCGTTTTGTTTTGTTTGTGGTGCAGAAGTCTTAGTACCAAGTCTAGTAAATGTAGACAGCAATAATAGAAAAAAAGTTTTATTAAATGTATTTTATATTAGAGCTATTGCTTCTTTAATTGCATATGCTTTATTGATAGTGTTTGCGTTCTCTTTTAATAATGAAAATTTCTACTTATTTCTTATTTTAGGGTTAATATTAATACTAGGTGAGCCTTTTTCAAGTTGTAACTGCCGTTCTTCAAGCTGATACAAATATTGGACCTAAAATTAAGGTGACACTATTTTCTTTATTTATAAAGTTATCATTGCTAATTAGTCTATATTTTTCTAAATATTAAAGATGAGTACTTATTTTCTCTTGCTTGGGTTTTAGAGTATTTTATCAACCGTACTTGGATTATTTCTGATTTTTATATTAAATATGGTAATCCAGTAGGAGATTTTGATAAAAAATCTTCTTAATATATTTAAAGAAAGGGCTACCATTTTTATAGTTTACTTGCTATGTATCTATTCATTAGAATGGATATGTTAATGTTAAAAATTAGGAACAGCATATGAATTGGGGCTATATTCAGCATCAGTCCAACTTGGATTAGTTGTAACAGCTATTAGTCCAATATTGGTAATGTCTTTGGCCCCATCCCTAGTATACAAACATGCTGTAGAAGCTGTTGTAAAAAGAAATGTAATAATTATTGCATTATTGATGTTCATTTTTCTCAATTACTTTAGTATTGTTATTGCATATTATTCTGCCATATATTATTAATTTATTATTAGGGGATAAATTTAAAAAAATAGTTATGATATTTTATATTGGTATCTTCTAGCATCATCATTTCTATTTCTTGATAATGGTCTGAATATTTATATCATGAAAATAAATAAAGGATATCTAGCTGGAGTGAAGTGGTTGCTATCACTTGTAGTAGCATTGATGCTATATTGGATATTTATCCCTAAATATGGAAGTTATGGAGCTGTAATAGGGTACTTTGGGGGCTATTTAACAGCCTCTATTATTGGTATTTTTTTACGTATGTTTTATATCAATGGAAAAAGAATAATGAAAAACAATCTGCTTTTTTTGTGGAAATTTAAATCATGCTGGTGGAACCGAACGTGTTGCCACTTCTATTGCAAATGCTTTAGCTGAGAAGGGTTACAATATTTTGATGTTAAATTTATGGGCAGGAGATAAACCTTTCTTTGATTTAAACAAAAAAATTAAGAGCTCACAGTTATATTCACAACGTGTTTCATTTTCTAAACAATATTTGCAAACCATATTAAAAGTTAAGAATTTTTTTAAAAAGAGAATCAAGTAGATACTTTAGTTGTTGTTGAATCAATGCTATCGCTTTTTTTCCTTGCCAGCTAAGATTGGGTTAGTGATAAACCATATCACTTGGGAGCATTTTAATTATAATGTTACTCTTGGTCAAAAAGGACGAGCATTATCTCGTCATTTATCTCGCTTATTTTCAAATAAAATTGTGACTTTAACAGAGGCAGATAAACAAATTTGGGAAAAAGAAAACCATTGGTAAGGCAGAAATTATTGCAATCTCTAATCCTTCCCCCTATGCTATTTCCGATCATATTCCTTCTCAAATGAATAAGACGGTTCTGGCAGTTGGTAGATTAACTTATCAAAAAGGTTTTGATCTTCTTATTCAAGCTTGGAAATTAGTTAAAAATGAACCGCACTTTTTCAGAGTGGAAATTAAATATTGTTGGTGATGGCGAAGACAAGGCTAATTTGATGAAATCTATTGATGTATTCAATTTAGGCAATAGTGTCACGTTATTTCCTTTTTTTCTTATAATATTAATGAATTCTATTTAGAGGCATCATTGTACTGTATGTCTTCTAGATTTGAAGGTTTGCCCATGGTTCTCATAGAATCTCAAAGTTTTGGGTTGCCAATAGTCTCTTTTAATTGTGATACCGGACCAAGCGAAATTCTTGATCATAATAAATCAGGGTTTTTATGTAAGCCAGAAGATGTTTCTGATTTAGCACTAAAACTAAAAAGCATTAATGAGCTTATCTGAACAAGAGTATAATGGTATGGTTTCTTATGCTAAAAATCTGTTAGTAAGTTTGCTTTAGATAAGATTGCGGATAAATGGGGAAGAGATTGTATGATTGTAGAGAGAATAATCCCATTTTTAGTTTTTTTCTTCTTATATTATTTTCAGTAATTGAAATAAATGCAGCCGTAATTACTTATGGTACTCAGCTACTAAGTTATGCATTAATACTCTTTATTTCTTTCTTTTACTATCATTATCTTAATAAAAAAATAATATTGTATTTGTTTTAACGCTTTCATTATTTTTATTAGGGTTAGCTATATGGCAATATAGCTATCTTGAGTATAAGGGGATATTTTGGCTAAATACAGTTCGGACAGTATATTGGATCTCAATTTTTTTCTTTATTTTATTCGTTTGTATCCAACCAATCGTTAAGTTTATTAGAGAAGGTGATTAGGTGTATTATTTTAATTTGTTCTTTATCTGTTATTTTACAATTTATTAGTGTTTACATGTTTCATTCTCAAATAGACTTCTCAATCTTATTAGGTGGTGAAGGGGTAAGAAGTAACTATTCTGGTGATTCTTCTATTTACTATAGACCGACAGGTTTTAACAAGTGAGCCAACAATACATTCAGGAATAATGTTGGGACTGCTAACATTATATTATATTTTAAATAAAAAGATAAAATCCCAATATTTATTGGTTTGATAAGTATCTTTTTGACCTTCTCAACGTTAGGGGCTATTCTTGCCCTTGCTTTTTATTTTTTTATAGTTTATAATCAAGGGATTAAAGGCTTTATTTTTTCGTTAATTTTTGCTATGTATAGCACTTTTTTATTCATGATAGCCTAATTAGTAGATATGAATATTTTATGTCAGGAGATGATGGTAGTAACAATGTGAAGTTAGAAGTGCTTGAATATCTATTTTCTAATTTTAATTATTATACAACAGGCTTAGGGTTTAGTGGTAAAGATGATATCTCTCCTGTATTTTTGAAGCATTATATGATCTTACTTATTTTTAACTCCTATTGTTTACTTCGGTATTTATATCGGTGGGTTTATTATTATTTTCTCTCTAGGATTATTAATTAAAAGCTAATTTTATTTTTCTGAAAAAAATACTTATTGCTCTTAGTTTAATAAAGTTATCAGGTCCAACTTTTTATGTTTTTTTAATCTTTTCATTTTGATATTATTCATTATAAATAAGAAAAGAGGTGCTAAATCATGAAGATTCTTTTTATTCATTACAGGGCTAGGCATTGGCGGAGCAGAAAAACAAGTTTGCGATTTAGTAGATAAATTTGTTCAGTTACGCCATCAAGTTAAATTAATTTCTCTGAGCAAAGCGTTTTCTGAACAAACTCTTCCGAAAAAAATAATCAGATAGAAATAAGTTATCTCAATATGACTAAAGATCCATTAAGTTTAGTGAGAGCTTATTTTCAGTTAAGAAATGAGATTAAAAACTTTTTAAGCCGGATGTGATTCACTCTCATATGTTTCATGCTAATTTAATGGCAAGATTATTGAGGCTATCAACAAAAAAATTAATCGACTTATTTGCACTGCCCATAGTAAAAATGAAGGTGGAATATTGAGAATGAATTTATATCGTTTTACTAATTTTCTCTCTGATCTTAATACTAATGTAAGCCACGATGCTGTTAATGCTTTTTATAGAGAAGAAAGCGGTTAAAAAGGTCAAATGATTGCAATAGAAAATGGTATGAATACTTCTCTCTTTAAAAAGATTGTGTAATGAGAGAAAAATATGCAGCTATCTTTACCGTTAATAAAAATGATTATGTATTTTTTTAGCAGTTGGACGATTAACTGATCCTAAAAGATTATCCTAATTTACTTAAAGCATTTTTCAATAGTGAATAAACAAAAAGCCGAATACTTGTTTATTGATAGCGGGTATTGAGAATTAGAGCAAGAATTAAAACAATACACTGTTCAATTAGGTATCTCTGAAAAAGTATCTTTTCTAGGATTGAGACGTGATATTAATCAATTAATGAATATTGCGGATACGTATGTTATGTCTTCGCATTTTGAAGGATTACCGCTTGTAATCGGTGAGGCAATGGCAACAGAAAATGTGATTGTTGCTACTGATTGTGGTGGAACACGCGAAGTGATAGGCGATAATGGTTTCCTTGTGCCGATTCGAAATAGCGAGGCTTTTAGCAAATGCAATGCTACAATCAATGGATTTAACAGAAGAAGAGCGGTCAATTTTAGGGAAGAAATCGCGAGAACATATTCTTAAGAATTATTCATTGGATGCTGTTGTAAACAAATGGTTAGCTTTATATCAAAAAGACAAAATGAAAAAAGAAAAATTGCAATTATCGTGAATGAAGTATCCACTTTATTACATTTTAGAAAAGAATTAGTACTTGACCTTGTAAAAGAAGGCTACGAAGTTTTCTGCTTGGCGGAAGGGTATGAAGCTTCTACTAAAGAAATCATTGTCAGCTGGGGAGCAAAACCAGTTGAGCATAATTTAAAAAGAAGTAACCTTAATCCTTTAGCAGATATTGTTGAAGTATTCAAACTTAGAAAAGCATTGAAAGAGATTGCTCCAGATATTGTACTAACTTGTTTTTGTAAAACCTGTAATTTTTGCTTCTTTAGCGGCAAAATTGGCAGGGTATTAGAAAGCGGGTAGGAATGATTGAAGGCTTTAGGCTATGCTTTTCACACCTTCCACTGAAAAGAAAGGATTAAAAAGCTAAAAATTATTAAATTTTTGCAAATACAACTCTATAAGATCGCATTACCAACATTAGATAAAGTGTTATTCTTAAATCCTGATGATCAGAGATCTTTTAATTGAGAATAATATTAAGGTTAAGTCTACAGAAATATTAGGTGGCATCGGCGTAAATTTAGATTATTATCGCTATTTTTGAACCTAAAAATTAAAAAGTGATGTTTCATTTATTTTCTTAGGGTCGATTATTAAGAGAAAAAAAGGAATTTTTGAATTTTTAGAAGCAGCTAAGGTTGTTAAAAAGAGAAGCTAAATACTCAATTTCTTGTATTGGGACAAATTGATAAACAAAATCCGACTGCAATGTCAGAAGAAAAAAATTAAAAAGAGTATATTGATGCCAATATCATTGAATATTTAGGATATGTAAAAACGTTCCAGATTATATTGAAAAAAGTAGATGTTTTTGTGCTTCCTTCTTATCGAGAAGGCGTGCCAAAAAGCACACAAGAAGCAATGGCGATGGGCAAGGTCATTTTAACCACGGATGTACCAGGTTGTAGAGAAACTGTAGTTGATGGTGTGAATGGTTTCTTAGTGCCACTTTTCTCTGCTGAAAAAAATTAGCTGAAAAGATGCTTGAGTTAATTAATAAACCTATTCTTGTCCGTTCAATGGGCATTGAAAGTCGTAGAATAGCAGAAGAAAAATTTGATGTAAGAAAAGTTAACAAAAGAATTATCTCTATTTTGGAAGAATAATAATGAAGAAAATTATTATAACAGGTGCTTCAGGCTTTATTGGGAAAAGTTTTTAATCATTTTAAGCAAAAATAATGCTGTACAGGTTGAAACATTATCTTTACGAAATAACTGGGCGTTAAATAAAAATGCTGATGTGCTAATCCATTTAGCTGCTAAGTCAAGTGATAGTTATAAAAACTTCTGATGAAAAAGAATATTTTGAAGTGAATAGAGATTTGACAATTAAACTGTTCCAAGCATTTTTAGATTCTAAGATTAAAGATTTTATTTACTTTAGTAGTGCTAAGGTTATTACAGATAATGCTACTGATTGTTTAACAGAGGAAACTCCGTTAAATCCAATGAGCGTTTATGGGCGATCTAAAAAAGCTGCTGAAGAATATTTATTGGCTCATAAATTACCAGAAAGCAAGAGATTACTAATTATTAGACCTTGCTTAGTTCATGGAGAAGGAAATCATGGCAACTTAATTGCATTGTATAAATTAGTTAAAAAGGTGTGCCTTGGTTCTTTGCTGGTTTTGAGAATAAACGCTCTTTTTACATATTGATAATTTAATTTATTGTATTGAAAAAAATTATTAGAAGATAGAAATATTGCTTCTGGCGTTTATAATATTGCTGATGATCAACCGATTTCAATAAATGAGCTTATTTCATTAATGGGCGAGGTTGCTAAGAAACGCGTGCGGTTATGGACTATTCCTAGTAGTTTAGTATCTACTGCTTTTTAAAGTTGGAGATATATTACACCTTCCGATTAACACGAATATTTTTAAATAAACTTACTGGAAACTTTTTATTTCTAACCAGAAACTAAAAGATGCTATAAATGTTGAGAAATTACCTTCTTCTACTCAGGAAGGACTTCTAAAAACACTTAATTCAATTAAGGATAAATAATGATTAGATTACTTGATATATTACTTTCTCTTGTTGGGCTTATTTTAACTTTGCCCATACTCTTAATTGTTACTATTCTAGGTTATTTTTGAAACAAAATCTCCGATTTTTATTCAAGAACGAGTTGGTAAGAATAAAAATCTTTTAAATTAATCAAGTTTAGAACAATGGCTGTTGATACAAAGTCTGTGGCAAGTCATTTAGTGGGAACTACTTCAATTACTAAATTAGGTGGTTTTCTGAGAAAAAACAAAGATTGATGAATTGCCACAATTAATTAATGTTTTAAAAAGGCGAAATGAGTTTAGTCGGACCGCGTCCAAACTTATTTAATCAAGAAGATGTTATACAAGCTCGTGATAAATATAATATATATCGAGTATTACCAGGGATTACAGGGTTGGCCCAAATCCAAGAGATTGATATGTCAATGCCTGAGCTTTTAGCAAAAACAGATAACGAAATGATTGAAACTTTAACAGTTAAGTCGTATTTCCAATATATTGTCATGACTGCTTTAGGAAAAAGGAGCTGGTGATAGAGCCAGGTAAGATTATGTTAGATTATCTTGTATTTGAATTATCTCGTCCTCTTAAGCGTATAGCGAGTCTAATTATTGATACCATTTTTAATTACTGGTGCTTTTTTCTTTGCTTATTGGACCCGATTGGGAAAAATCACTTCATTTGACAACCATCAAATTTGGTTAGCGTTAAGCTGTACATTGGTTGTTACTTTGATTGCCTTTATAAAGCTAGGATTATATAGAGCGGTATTACGATATATTTCCTTTAAAAGCACTGGCGATGATTGCAACTGGTGCTTTAATTTCTTCTATTAGTTTAGTTTTATTTTTCATTCTTTATTAATTCATTTATTCCTAGGACAGTTCCACTTATTTATTTTTTTCTTACGTATTTTTATTATGTGGTGGCGTAAGAATGTTGGTTCGTTATTATATCGGTTTATTGCTTGATAAAAATAATGAATCCGTTCTTATCTATGGAGCTGGTTCAAATGGACGACAACTTTCGGTAATGCTCAAACATGCTTATCGCTACCGCATTCGTGGCTTTTATTGATGACAACGCCAAATTACATGGCACTTATCTTTTAGGAAATAAAAATATTTTTCGCCAAAAAGATATTTCAAAACTTGTTCAGAAATATAATATTAAAGTTATTTTATTAGCAATTCCAAGTGCTTCTCGTCGTGAACGGAAAGCCATTATTGATAGTTTAATTCCGTTAAAAATCAAAGTACAAAACCATTCCTGATATGGAAGAAATTTTTGCAAGGTAATGCAAAAATTGATGAATTGCGTGAAGTAAAATTGAAGATTTATTAGGTCGTGAACCTGTTTTACCAAATCAAGAATTATTACATATTCTGAATAAAACGGTAATGGTAACTGGTGCAGGGGGTCTATTGGTTCGGAATTGTGCCGTCAAATTATTTTTAAATAAAACCTAATATCTTAATTTTATTCGAAATTTCTGAATTTTCACTATATTCTATTCATCAGGAATTACTTGAAATTATAAAGAAAAATAATTTAAAGCACAATAATTCATCCTATTTTTAGGTAACGTGCAGGATATTGAGCGTTTTAGAATCGTGTTTTAGCTCATTTTAACATTGATACCATTTATCATGCAGCAGCTTATAAACATGTTCCTTTAGTGGAATACAATATCATTGAAGGGATTCGGAATAATATTTTTGGTACATATAATGTTGCAAAAATGTGCGGCTGATCATAACGTTAAATCTTTTTGTTCTCATTTCAACTGATAAGGCTGTTCGTCCAACAAATACCATGGGAGCGAGCAAGCGTATGGCGGAGCTTTGTTTGCAAGCTTTATCTGAGCAACTCAAAGATTCCCAAACCTGCTTTTAGCATGGTTCGTTTTAGTAATGTATTAGGATCTTCTGGTCTGTTATTCCGCTCTTTAGAAAAACAGATCCTAAAAGGCGGGCCAATTACTGTGACGCATCCCAATATTATTCGCTATTTTATGACTATTCCTGAAGCAGCACAGCTTGTTATTCAAGCGGGTAGCATGGCAAAAAGGCGGTGATGTCTTCATTTTTAGATATGGGTGAACCTGTTAAAATTGTTGATTTAGCGAAAAATTTAATTCAGCTTTCAGGTTTGTCCGTAAAAGATGAAAAGAATCCTAAAGGTGATATTGAAATTGCTTATACAGGTTTGCGTCCAGGGGAGAAACTTTATGAAGAGTTGTTAATTGGTGGTGATAATGTAACTAAAAACAGCACATTCACGTATTATGACTGCTGAGGAAGAGTATTTTGCCATTTGAACAATTATCTAATGTGTTAGTTGAATTAGAGCAGGCTTGTAAAAAGGCAGATTATATGGCTATTCGTCAGATATTATTAAGTGCACCAACAGGCTTTCAGCCAACAACAGAAATTGTAGATGTGTTATACCAGGACTAATTTATGATAAATTTTGAAAAAAATATTGCCGGCTATTTGCTAATGTCTCAATTTTCTGTTTTTACATTGTTGCTAGTCTTTCCTAAAGGATATAACTACGGTTCAACTGCACTTTTAGTGGTGAGTGTACTTTTCTTATTGTATACGATATATAAAAAGATAAATATCATGGGCTTGTTAAGCAGAATAAATCTATTTTTATTGCAATTTCTTTTTATTTTCTAACTGTTCTTTTCTTTATCTTATTTTCATGGCGAGAAAAATGAAGCTTATTGATAATCCATTAAGAGCGTTCTTATTTCTTTTCTGTAACGATCTTTATGGTTTATAGTGCAGTAAAAATTGGATGTATTGCTTTTATAGCATTCCGTTAGGATCTTTTATTGTAGGGTTAGTTGCACTTTACCAATACTATATTTTTGCATTTGCCCGCAGCTTTTAATGAACAAATGAAAATTCAATCTGGCGATATTGCAATGTCTTTAGGTTTATTTAGCTTAGTAATTGCTTTATATCTCTTTGAAATAAAGCAAAATAAATTTGCTTTACTTGCTGTTATCGCTGGATTATTTGGTGTATTAGCAAGCGTGCTTTCATTTACACGTGGTGGGTGGATTGGCTTTCCTATAATATTAATTACAATACTTTATATTTATAGAAATATACTATCTAAAAATTACTTGGTGCAGTTGTGTTAAGTATTCTAATCGGAGGTATTTCATTAAGTACTAACGAACAACTGATCAATCGAATATTAGATGTGAAGAATAACCTAATTCACTATTCTGAAAAATTCCAAAGATGGAAGCATAGGTGCTCGTTTAGATATGTGGAAAATGGGGGTATGCTTTTATTGAGCATCCTATTTCTGGTTGGAGTTTGAAAGCATTAGATGAATATAAAAAACCTAGCGGATAAAGGCATTGTATCCCGTGAATTTACAGTATACTCGCATCTACATAATCAATTTATTGACGAATTAGCCAAAAAAAGGTATTTTTAGGTGGAGTTGCAATTTTGGGTATTTTTTTCTAGTCCCATTATATTCTTTTTATCGTAAACAGAAAAAAATTTCTAAACAATAAAAAGATAAAATTGCTTACTACCCTTGGTATTATTCATGTGTTAGCCACAATGTTCTATTGTTTTAACACAAGTATTTTTGCTCATAACTCGGGGAATATATTTTATTTTCTTTGTATTATTAGTGTTTTGGTCATTTATGATTAACGAAAAAGTAAGGTTTAATAGTATTTAGCTTACACTTAAAACCTTGTTGCCATGTTACGTTTGTAGTTTTCTTTGATATTGATAAATAATGGATTTCAATGAGATACTTAAATTAGATCATAAATAGGAAAGTATAATGGCAACAGTTTTGGGTAAAAACTTATAGACCATTAAAAAGTAAGTTATACTCAAAAGATTAATTGAGATTGAGCAGACTGCGTTAAACGTTCTTTTTATTTAGATTTACACCAACACGCATTCAAATGATCATCTACCAATCCCACCGATTGCATAAAAGGCATAGCAAATCGTTTCGCCTACAAATACAAAAGCCTTTTTGCTTAAGTGCTTTTGACATTGCTAAGGATGTTACGGTTTTTGGTGGGGATTATCGCTGAATTTGGTACATCGTTAATTCGTGGTTTTCCACCCACAAATGACCAAATAAATTGGCTAAAATCTTCGCCATTTGCTTCCATCGCAATATAAGCTTGGGCATTTCTTACAATAGCTTCTAGCTTCTTACGATGACGGATTAAGCCACTATTTTCCATTAGCTTGTCAATATCGGTCGCTTGCATTTGGGCAATTTTATGTGGGTTAAAGTTGAAAAAGGCTTGTCGATAATTTTCACGCTTTTTTTCAATATGGTAATCCATGAAAGCCCTGCTTGTTGCCCTTCTAAGCAAAGCTTTTCAAACAGCCTTTGGCTGTCAAATTCAGGTTTGCCCCATTCAGTATCGTGGTAGTGAGTGTAAATTTCGCTATTATTAACCCAATCACAGCGCATTACAGGTGAATTATTCATGGTTATTACCTTTAAAAATTGACCGCTTGGATAAGCGGTCATCTGTATTTTTGTTACTGTTTTTGGTAAATAACGCATTGGGTCGATAGATTTCCCTTTGTAACGAATTTCAAAGTGAAGTTTGTTTGAGCTTGTGCCTGTGCTACCCATTGTTGCGATTTTTCTGACCCGCTTTCACATTATCTTGCTCATCCACCAAGATGCGGTCGTTATGAGCATATGCACTTAAGAAGTCATCATTATGTTTGATGATGATTAAGTTACCGTAACCTTCCAATGCGTTACCTGCATAAACGACTTTACCTGTTGCGGCGGCTTTGACATCTTGCCCTTTCTGACCAGCAATGTCGATTCCTTTATTACCGCCATCAGAGTTTGAGAAGCCTTGAACAATACGCCCTGCAGTTGGTGAAACCCATCTGACTGATGATGCTGGCGCTGCCATCGTGCTTTTGTGTGCTTGCAGTAGCTGCTTTAACTTGCGGCTGAGCTTGTTGTTCAATTGTTGCTGTTGTTGCTACAACAGTAGGAGCAGAGCTAGTAACATTTCCTGCAGAAGCTTGAATAGTCGGTTTTAAAGCTGTATTTGCAGAGCCCTACCCCGCTTTCACAGGTCCTGTAATTTCGCCTGCAGAAGAATAAACAGTACCATTCGCCCTTGTTGGTAGGTTACTTTCGGTTGAGCTGGTACGGTCACGGTTTCTTCAACAGTAATAGTTTCTGTACCTGATTTACCTGTTTTGAGCTTTTGCCCAACCGTCAATTGATATGGCTCGCTCATATTGTTAAGAGCGGCGATCTCTTTCACATCTTTACCGATTACGTAAGCAATTAAGAACATGGTATCGCCTTTGCGAACGGTATAAGTTGAGCCGTCATAAAAGCCTTTTTTGAATCTGGCTGTAAATGGGGGCATTGTTCGCATCGCGAGGATCTCAAAGTTTTGATCGACTTTTTTTCTCAACCGTTTTAGTTTTTACCACTTTTGTGGTTGTTTTTGGCTGCTCAGGCTGTGCTGTAATAACAGGATTTTTGCACCGCTGCTGGTTGATAGCTTGGTGTCGAAACCGTTGGGGTACTCATTGTGCTTGGCATATTCACAGGTTGAATATCTGCCGTCTGCCATCCCATATTATTGCTTGCTCCTGTGCCTCCACGGGTTGCATTATCCCTGGTGAGAGTTCGCTACTACCTGAAGCATTTACCACAGGGTGCAGGTGAGTTAGCTGAACAAGCGGCTAGAATGCTTGCAGTAAGCGGCAAAAATCAGAAAAATGTTTTTCATGATCAATCCTTTTTCTTTGTTCTTATTTATGTTTATTTTGTTGTTGCTTTCATTGAATCAGGCATAGGAGCTGTTTGAAAATCACTCCAACTCAAAGCTGCCGTTTGTTGCCCCGAACCCTCCACAGGTTGCATTAAGCCTGGCGATAATTCATTCGGATCAACCACTTTTTCCGCACTACAAGCGGTTAAAAAATGCACAAGAAAGTGCAAAATAACATTACTTTTTCATTATGAAATCCTATTAACGCACTCGTAGTGTTTGACCCACTTTTTAGTTTTTGTCGTCGTGCTAATGTTGTTTAATGCGGCAATCTCAGCTGGAGTCTTGCCTGCGAGGAAAGAAACAAAATAGAGCGTATCTTGTGGACCGACGGTAATAGTGCTATCTGTGTAACAACCTTTAGTCATTTGAGCATAAATCGGTGTGCCCGCTTCATTGCGAATTACTTGGCAGTTACCGATGCTGTCTGAAGAACCGTAGTTTGCGTTGTTGTTATAGCTAGTGTGGTTGGAGCTTGGTGCGGTTACTGTAGGTTTTGCCGTTATAGGCGCAGGTGTGTAGCTCGGTTGTGAAATCGGTTGGTTCATTCCGCTTGGCATTGAAGTAGGTTGAATATCCGCTGGTTGCCAAGTACCACCGTCTGGCAGGGGTGTCTGATGAGCTTTCGGTAACTTCCGCGGAGTTGTTTGAAGTACAAGCTGTTAATGCAAAAGTCACCACAAGTGGTAATAGAAGGAATGATTTTTCATATCGGTATCCTGTTCTTTTATTTAAAAATTTTTCTGATGTAGGGAATTGAATCTGCTCGTAGGGGCAGGGGTTTATCCCACCCTTTATATTTCAGTTTATTTAGTAAATTGATAAATTATATAGCTACTACAGCTAAGGCAATTGTACCCCAGCCAATTAATTCGATCGAACGGCGGATTTTTATCCGCATATTTTTCGCCACTCCCATGCTGAGAGTTTTGCCACCAAAAATAAAACGGGCAAAACGCGAAATAGCCGCAGTAATTACAAACGGGAAGAATGCCATTTTGCATTACACCTGCACAAATGGTAAAAAACTTTATATGGAATGGGTGAGAAACCTGCAAGGAAAACCACTGCCACACCCCAAACTTCAAACCACGCTTTTGCTTGGTCAAAGCTGGCTTGCATTCCCCAGTTTGCGATTAACGATTGCACCCATTCGAATGCATAAAGTCCGATAAAGTAGCCAATTATGCCACCGAGTATTGAGGAAATGGTCGTATAAAGTGCATATTTAAATGCATTGTGCGGTTTTGCCATCGACATTGGAATCAACATCACATCAGGCGGAATCGGGAAGAAAAATTGCTTCAATAAAAGCTCAGTAAAACTGAGCCAATATGCTGCGTACGTGTGCTTCGACCAGGTCATCGTTTTGTCGTAGATTGTACCAAATAATTGCATAAACTTTATCTTCTCTTTAGAGAATTTGTTGTAAATCAGTGAGTGAATGGTGTGCTGTCATATCCACTTGTAGCGGAGTAATTGATACACAATCTTGGTTGATCGCATAAAAATCTGTGCCTTCGCTCTCATCAATAGCGGTGCCGTTCGCGCCAAGCCAGTAAATTGTGCCACCTCGTGGATCTTCGGTTTTCACAATTTCTGCTGCTTGTGAACGCTTGCCTTGGCGGGTAATCATCGTGCCTTTTAGTGCTTCATACGGCGGATCGGGCACGTTGATATTTAAAAATTTCACGGTGCGTAATTATTTCTGGTTTGAGTTTGGGTAAAAGCGCTAACACCACTTGAGCAGCGGTTTCAAAGTGGTTTGAACCAAACAGATGCCCATAATGTTTATCATTGCCTTTTTACCCACAAGTGAAACCGCCAAGCAAGGCAGAGGCAGATGACGCCCCTCTAACGCAGCTGCCACTGTGCCCGAATAGAGAATATCATCGCCCAAATTCGCCCCGTGATTTATGCCCGAAATGACCAAGTCAAAAATCGTTGGGTAACAATCCATTTAAGGCTAAATGCACACAATCCGCGGGCGTACCTGAAGTCACTGCATGGTTAAATTCGTCAAATTTTTGCACACGCAACGGCTCTGTCAGTGTTAAACAGTTAGAGGCTGCTGAACGGTTGCGATCTGGGGCAATAATGGTGACACGATGACCCGCTTCACGCAACATTCGTGCGAGAGTTTGAATACCCTCTGCGTGAAAGCCATCATCGTTGCTCATTAAAATATTCATCATTTCCTTATTCTTCTTCGTTTAATATGATTAATTCACGAACCAATCCCGTTGCGTAACTGCCTGAATTTAAAAAAGAATGTTAAGCGTAATCCTTCAGAGTTCAAACTGCCAACGGAGATCCTGTGGTTTACACAACATCGCACGACGAGCGGCATTCATTCGCTCTTTTTCATCAAACTGATTAAGTTCTCATGCTGTGCTACGATCGCTTTTTCACGCTCATTACCATTCTGTTCGAGCGAATTTTCGCCAATCAATGGTGCGGTAAGTAAGACATCATTTTCATCTAAACGTTGTTGTGATTGCACTAAATCTTCCGCTTTCACTTCAAAAAGCTGTTTGAGCCAGCTAGTTGCAGATAATCGCCTGATAATACCGTTTGCATTTGCTGATCGGCAATCCGTTGCGAAACCACTAAATTAAACACTTCTGAACGAGCAGCGGAAAGGTAAAAACTGCGTTTTTGCGATCTTTTACTGAAATTTCACCGCTTGCCCAGCGTTGTGCTTGGGTTAAATTATGCCCATCACGCCCAAAAACGTTGTTCGGTAAAATAATTAGGAAAAACCGACCGCTTGCAATTGATTCAAGCGTTGTTTGAGTTCATCGGTTTCCACTACATCGCGTAGTAAAAGCTCCGAAAATAGTTGCCTTCCAAATGCACCTGTGCGGATTTTACGGTTATGACGAGTCACTTCTAAGACCTCTACGCCTTCACATTCAAAGGCAGAAAAATCGGGCGTTTCTTTACCCGCTAAGTGTAAACAGAACCATTGCTCGAGTCACTGCGTGGCGATCTTTCAAGCCCGCATAACTCATATTTTTCGCGGAAATGCCTACGAATTTTGCCAACTGCTCGCCTACAAAAAAGGGTATTGGCATTAGTTTTACGCACTTTTACTGCGACAAATTCGCCTTCGCCTGCAAGTGGATAGCCTAGCTCTTCTCGCACAATAAAATCTGCAAATTCGGCTTTTAATCTGCCCGCTTGTTGAGGTTTGCCCTAATAGATAATTTAGTTTCATAGTTTGTGTTTAGTATTCTAACATCGTTTAATGAACGTAGGAGAGGAGTTTATTCCTGCCTAAATTTCATGAAATTTATTGGGAGAGGTAAATTCCTCCTATGCCAATATGATGTAAAACAGCCGTTTGCATTGCTACAAGCGGCTGTTTTTCGTAGATTTTTGTTATTACACGTTAAAGCGGAAGTGCATCACATCGCCATCTTGCACGATGTAATCTTTTCCCTTCTAAACGCCATTTACCCGCTTCTTTCGCACCGTTTTCGCCTTTGAATTGAATGAAATCATCATAGCAATCACTTCTGCACGAATAAAGCCTTTTTCGAAATCGGTGTGGATAACTGCTGCGGCTTTCGGTGCGGTTGCGCCAACAGAAACTGTCCACGCACGCACTTCTTTCACGCCTGCGGTGAAAGTAGGTTTGCAGATTTAACAACGCATAGCCTGCACGGATTACACGGTTCAAACCAGGTTCTTCAATGCCCTAAGTCTTGCAGGAATTCGGTTTTTCATCGTCGTCTAATTCTGCAATTTCCGCTTCAATCGCTGCACACACAGGCACAACCACCGAACCTTCTTTTTGCCGCAAATTCACGCACTTTGTCTAAGTATGGATTGTTTTTCAAAACCATCTTCGTTCACGTTAGCGATGTACATTGTTGGTTTTAAAGTTGAAGTTATAGCCTTTGATTGCTAATAATTCATCTTTGTCTAAATCGACTGAGCGAATCATCCCTGCATTTTCAAGCACAGGGTAAGATTTTTTTCCATTACAGAAAGCTCAAATTTCGCTTCTTTATCGCCACCTTTTGCACGTTTTTGTAAACGTTGGATTGCGCGTTCGCAGCTATCTAAATCGGCTAACGCTAATTCAGTGTTGATAGTTTCAATGTCATCAAGTGGGTCAATTTTACCTGCGACGTGCACGATGTCATCATTCTCGAAACAACGCACAACGTGACCAATCGCATCCGTTTCGCGAATGTTAGCTAAGAATTTGTTACCCAAGCCTTCGCCTTTGCTTGCACCTGCCACTAAACCTGCAATATCTACAAACTCCATCGTAGTTGGTAATACGCGCTCAGGCTTGACGATTTCTGCTAATGCATCTAAACGTGGATCAGGCATTGGCACGACACCTGTGTTTGGTTCAATGGTACAGAACAGGGTGGTTTGCCGCTTCAATACCTGCTTTGGTTAATGCATTAAAAAGAGTTGATTTACCAACGTTTGGTAAACCTACGATACCACATTTAAATCCCATTTTTTGTTCCTTATAAGTATACTTCCGCCTTACATTTCCCCCTTTTTCTAAAGAGGGGCAAATACGAATAAAATAATAAATTAGTTACGCTCTAAAACCCATTCAATCGATTAGTCGCCTTCACAATACCTTCTTTAAACAGCACTTCTACACAGCGACTGGCTTCATCGACTGCGGCATCAATTTTTCTCTGGTCTTCTGGAGCTGGTTTACCTAACACATAACCTCGCCACTAAATCGCGATGACCTGGGTGCCCAATGCCAATACGCACGCGGTAGAAATTATTGTTGTTACCAAGGCTTGCAATAATATCTTTCAAACCGTTATGACCGCCAGTAGTCCGCCGCCTTGTTTGATTTTCGCTACCCCAGGGGGAAAGATCTCAACTCATCGTGAGCAACCAAGATTTCTTCAGGTTTAATGCGATAAAAATTCGCTAATGCACCCACGGCTTTGCCACTTAAATTCATAAAAAGTAGTGGGTACAAAGCAAACGAACTTCGCCCTGTGCAGTATTGATTTTTGCTACTTTGCCAAAGTATTTCGCTTCCTCTTTGAGCGAAGTGTTATACATTCTGGCAAGTTCATTCACAAGCCATTCACCTGCATTGTGGCGTGTGCCTTCGTATTTTGCACCTGGGTTGGCAAGTCCAACAATCAATTTAATTTGCGACATAATTTTGGCTTCTATTGGCTGTTAAATAAAAAGGCGATATTGTAGGCAATTTGGGCGGATTTCTCAAGGTAAAAAGCAAGCGGTGAGATCTACAAAATCTTTTACAAATTTCACCGCTTGAAAATTATGGTTTATCCACTAATACACTAATGGATGTTTGTTCAACAGGCTCTGTTTGGGGCTCTGCTTTTGGATCTTTGCCATATTTGTTGGTAAAACGTTGTCCATCCATAAATAACAAAAACACCGAGATAGATAGCGTACATCAATAATACGAGAGGCACCACAAGACCTGGAATGATGCTCGGATTTGCTTCATTGATATCCATAATGATAAAAAGATAAAAAATACTATAATTGGCAAACCTAAATAAACCGCAAGTTGCCACCAGCCCGAGAAGCCTAAATCGTGCAGGCGACGAGCCGAAAGGCTAAAATGGGCGAGCGTTGTTACCAAGCTAAAAAGAGAATAAGCAAGTTCAAAAATCAAAGTGCCTGCATTGGTAATTATGTTGATTGCTTCAGATTGGTAGGTTGCCGCTAAAAGATTTCCACCTAAATCGAATACTACTGCAGGAACAATAATAAGAGCTAAGCTGATTAAAAATGAAATCAAGTTAAACCAACCAAATTCCGCCCGACGTGCTCGCCCGCGATAGGTAAATGTTTTTTTGAGTGCTTGGATAAACCAGTTCATACAGACCTCGCTGTTTGCAATTTATGGAGAGAATTTTTACCGCTTATACGCCAACGATTAAATTAAATGTTTGCGGTGAATGTTCAACCATTCTTAATAATAATGCGGCTTGTGGATTCGGTTTTGTTTTTTTCCTTGCTCCCAACCTTGATAGGTTCTCACGCTTGTTCTCAAACGATGAGCAAATACTGCTTGAGATAAATTTAATTTTTTTCACGAATAGCTTTCACTTCGTTGGCACTGATCGTCACAGGCTCTGATTTTTCAAGCGTCTCGGTGCGTAATGTGATTTTGCCTTGTAAGTGATCTTCGAGTGCTTTTTGCCTTCCATTAAATCATCAAAATAAACGGCTCATTTATTCCCCTTGCTAATGCTTTTTAAGTTTTCTAAAACAACTTTAAACGTTCTTTTTCCGTTTCGTTTAAATCCTCTTTTTCGCCTTTTTCCATAAACGGCAAAAAGCTAAATCTGATTACCATTAACAAAATAATGGTAAATTGCCCTTGCTCCTCCTCGTTTACCTTTATGACGAGAATGATCAGCTAATCGAATTTTTTTCTTAACCCGCCTGTTCCTTGAATAACATCACCTTTCTCTGGATTATCTAATAGTTCATTTTGGAAAAAGTCGATACGCTTCATCACTAATATGTTCTTTTCGATATCGTTCAAAGGGTGGTAATTCGATAAAAGTTAATTTCATCTTCACATTCCATATATAAATACAATTTGATTATACGCTTAAAGAGTATGAAGTAAAAACAAAAAGCTACGAATATGTGATAGATATTGTAGCTTTTTAAAATGAATTAACCTTCAGTTTTCGCACCACTTGGCTTTCTGCGTTTACCAATGTTTTTTTGGTATCTTTATGACGCACTTTTACCTTCGTTTTTGCGGCTTCTTTTTCGCCTCTTTGCGTTTTTAATGCGTGCTTTCTCTTTTTCGTCGTGGTGTTGGCTTCACCATCTTTCGGGGCTTTGGTGCGAGGTTCTAAACCTTCAATGACACGAGGTTTTAATGGCTCTTCGGTGTAGCGTTTAATTTTACCAAGCAGTTTATAATCGTGGGCTTCCACCAAGGAAATGGCTGAGCCTTTTTTGCCTGCACGAGCGGTACGCCCAATACGGTGCAAATAAGTATCTGCGCTGTAAGGCAAGTCAAAGTTAATCACAAAATCGACATTATCAATATCAATACCGCGAGCGGCAACGTCGGTTGAAACCAATACATTCACAATGCCTCCTTTAAGCGAGAAATCGCCTGATTACGTTGAGTTTGTGCCATTTCGCCCTCTAAATAAGTGGAGCGAATACCACGTTTACGTAAGGTTTCACTCAGTTCCCGCACATCTTCACGGCGGCGAACAAACACAATTGCTTTGTCCATTGATAATTCGCTAATCAAGCGAGCAAGCTGTTTTGGTTTTGTGCTCAACATTATCGGAATGGTAGTACCATTGCTGAATTTTCTTACGTTCGCGGCGACTTGGTTTCGGCTTCGATTTGTACAGGATCGTTTAATAAACGCTCCGCAAAATCGGTCAATAATTCACCCTCAAGCGTTGCTGAGAATAACCAAGTATGTTTACGCCAACGAGTTTCCGCTGCGATTTTTCTGCATCTTGCCCGAAGCCCATTTGCAACATCTCGATCGGCTTCATCAAAAATAAGAATTTCTACTGCACGGCAGTCAAAGTTTTCTTCTTTGATGTATTGCATCAAACGACCAGGCGTTGCAACCACAATATCTTGATTACTGCTGAAAAATTTCACCATGATTTTTGATACGCCACACCGCCCGTAATAGTGGCAATACTGAGTTTTGTAAATTTCGCCAATGCTTCCGCTTGTTCTGCCACTTGCATTGCTAATTCACGGGTGGGTATTAATATCAAAATACGTGGTGCACCAGGTTTGCGGCGTGGGTAATCTAATAAATGCTGAATGGCTGGCAGTAAAAATGCAGCCGTTTTGCCTGTGCCTGTTGGTGCTGAACCTAATAAATCTTGCCCATCTAAGGCGTGTGGAATAGTTTGTGCTTGCACAGAAGTGGGGCGTTTGTAGCCTTTTTCATTTAAGGCTTTGAGCAATTGAGGGAGAGATCAAGCTCTTCGAGATGTGGTTAAATTCAGGGGTTTCCGTTGTCATGCTAATCCTTACTAGCGGTTAAATTTTTGCTAAATCTTTGCAAGTATAGCATAAAGGAAAGGTAATTATTGTGACTTAATCCTGTGTGTGAATTATAGGGGGTACACACGAGGAATTGAATAAATCCGAGTGTACAAGAATTGCCTTTGTACACTACGAATTTCTAAAGATGTTTATTTGCTCCTTTTCTCATTCTCCGCTTCAATCTACGTACAAAGCGGGTGATTTTCCACGCACGCACGATGCTGTAAGCATAAAGGAAGAATAGAGCGATAAAGCCAATGACCATTGAAGATTGATCCCAATAATTCACTTCGCCAAGTACACCAATCGTCGCACAAAACGGCAGCCCAAAAGGTAATTACGGCAAGAGCTTGGCGGGAGGTTAAACCTGCACGCATCAACAAGTGGTGCAAGTGCAAGCGGTCGGGTCTGAATGGACTTTTACCTTTTTTCAAGCGACGGAAAATGACAGCAACCATATCAATTAACGGCACGGCAATTAGCCATAAACCAGTGATTGGACTGATAGCGTGCCCTTGCCCTTGGGTGCTTAATAGCAACATCCAGATGATGGTAAAGCCAATCAGCGTGCTGCCTGAATCTCCCATAAAGACTTTCCATTTTGCCCCGAATACGCTTAAATTGAACATTGCATAGGGGATAAGTGTGAGGATAATTGCCAAGCACCAAAAGGCGATAGCGTGTTCACCGTTAATCCACATCAACGCCCCAATGCCCGCAAAACTTACGCTGGAAAGCCCCGCGAGTAAGCCGTCGATGCCATCCACCATATTGAACGCATTGATTACGCCAATGGTGATAAACACGGTAAAAAGCAAGCTGAAAAACCGAGCTAATACTAAATGGAGCGATAATTTGCCCTAAACTTTCGAGCTCTAAGCCGCTGTAAATCATTGCACCCGCAAGCACAGCTTAGAATGCCCGCACGCAATGCAGGACTGATATCAAAGCGGTCATCTAATACACCGATGATCAATAAAATCGTGACCGAAAGCAGATAAAGCCCAGGCAACGGCATTGTGTCATATTGGAAAGCGTAAAAGGTTAAATTGCCTCAAAAAGTGCAATACCGCCGATAAGCGGAATCAACCCTTGATGGCGTTTACGGAAGTGGGTTTTATCCACCAAGCCAATTTTTCCGCCACAGGACGCATAAAAATGAGTGATGCAAAAGAAACGATCACAACGGCTACAAAGGTCAGCCACATCATATTTTTCCCTAAAATAGAGTGATAAAAAAATTACGCGAAGAATAGCACAAAGGCGAAGATCTTGAAAATTTTTTGCAATTTAAGAAAAGTAATATAATGCTTTTATTTTAGGGATGGAGCTTATCCCTGTCCTCAATCTAATGTGTTTTATGGACGGGGATAAACCCCGTCCCTACGTATTCACTCAACTTTGATTTTTCAGTAAAATAGCTCTGAATTTATTACGAGGAATTTATTATGTCAAAAATCAGAACAACTCTTTGAAAAAGCACAGAAAGTCATTCCAGGTGGGGTGAACTCACCTGTTCGTGCGTTCAAAGGTGTGGGCGGCACGCCTGTTTTTATTGAAAAAGCGGAAGGGGCGTATATTACCGACAGCGACGGCAAACGTTATATCGATTACGTAGGCTCTTGGGGTCCGATGGTATTAGGGCACAACCACCCTGCGATTATTGATGCAGTATTAAAAGCAGTGCCGAACGGCTTGAGCTTTGGAGCACCGACCGAAAAGCGAAATTACGCTTGCCGAATTAGTCTGCAAACTCATGCCTTCAATCGAATTGGTGAGAATGGTAAGCTCAGGCACAGAAGCGACAATGTCAGCAATTCGCTTGGCTCGTGGTTACACAGGTCGCGATAAAATCATCAAATTCGAAGGTTGTTATCACGGGCATTCAGATAGCTTATTAGTGAAGGCAGGTTCAGGTGCATTAACCCTTGGTCAGCCAAGCGGCCCTGGCGTGCCAGCGGATTTTGCAAAACATACCATTACTTGCACGTACAACGATTTAGATTCGGTAAAACAAGCATTCGAGCAATACCCAACTGAAATCGCTTGTTTGATCGTTGAACCTGTCGCAGGCAATATGAACTGTGTTCCGCCAAAAAGCGGGTTTCTTACAGGGCTTGCGTGAATTGTGCGACCAATATGGCACGGTATTTATTATCGACGAAGTGATGACAGGCTTCCGCGTTTCACTGGCGGTGCACAGTCTTACTACGATGTAAAACCAGATTTAACCACGCTCGGTAAAATCATCGGTGGCGGGATGCCAGTAGGTGCTTTTGGCGGTAAACGTGAAATTATGGAAGCAATTGCCCCAACAGGCCCTGTTTACCAAGCAGGTACACTTTCAGGCAACCCAATCGCAATGGCGGCGGGTTTGGCTTGTAACTGAGCTTTCCAAAGCAGGCAATGAAGAAAAATTAGCCGAGAAAACTAAAACCTTGGCAGAAGGCTTAAAAAGCATTGGCAGCCAAACACAATGTACCATTTGTGGTGCAATATGTGGGTGGAATGTTTGGTTTATTCTTTACCGAGCAAACTGAAGTAACTAGCTTCCAAGAAGTGATGAAATGTGACGCAGCGAAATTTAACCGCTTCTTCCACTTAATGCTTGAACAAGGCATTTACCTCGCACCATCCGCCTTCGAAGCAGGCTTTTATGTCGCTCGCACATTCTGATTCAGATATTGAAGCAACATTGCAAGCAGCGGATAAGGCATTTGCACAGTTATAAAAGATAATTTTTTGTAAGGGCTAAGTTTTGTGTGAGATATGACTTAGCCTTTCTAATTTCTTTTGTATACTATTTTGTGACAGTTTTACTTCGTAAAATTTTCCCTATATTCGTTTCTAACCAATCCACCAACTCGAACATCTTATTAGAAGCCTCTGTTCCAAATTCTGTTAATGTGTAATCCACGTGCGGTGGCACGGTATTATAGGATTTACGGATTGCAGGCTTGATCGCCCAATGGGATGTGGATGCGTCAAACGGTGCATTATTCTCAGAAGACAAAACCCTTGAGAAATTACTTGGTCGCCCAACAGCAGGGTTAGAAGTGGCTGTAAAAACAAGCTCTATAATCGACCGCTTTGCTCCGTGGGTATAAATACCCACGGTTACGCATAAACATTCCACTTTGGGGAGCATTTCTATTCTACCTCAACGGGGTAGGGGTTATAACTAACCTTGGGTAACTTGTTACCCTAGGAAATTAGAAAATAAAAACGCCTTACTTTCTGTAAGTAAGGCGTTCCTCTATTCCGCTTTCTTTAGTTCTTTAAAAAAAGCCACAAAAATCGTTTTTTGCGGTGTAGTCAATTCTTGCCAATGTCTATCCAACTCATCATTATTCCATTCAGCCACTTCCATACAATCGGCAAAAAGTAACTGATCGGCGTTTTTAAGAAAGTCGCAATCGCCACTAAATGCGACATATTGATCTTGTTTGTGCCACGTTCGTAGCGGGAGAACTGTGGTTGAGAAATATTCACTATTCAGATAATTTTTCAACTGTATAGCCCAATTCCTTTCTTTTACGTTGTATGCGTTGCCCAATCAATCTATCCACATCTGTAGGAACAAACTTTTGCCATTGCCTTTCACGATCTCTTATTTATGCCATAAATGCATATTTTTAGGATCTTTATTCTTGTAATAATTCATTTATGTAATAAAGTCTGGTGAGGAGATTTGTTATGAATAGAAAGTAGTATGTAACCGCAGAATATAAATAATAAATATTATAGGAAATATGAAATGGAAGAAAAACTATTTACTAACTTATCACCTACTGCAAGATGGATTATATTGCCCTTTTGCTTGTGTACTTTGCACCTGTAATTGTGAGTTTACTTGTAGGAGTCAGTATTCTATTAAATTTAGGTTTAAAATGCGGAAGAGGAATATCCTATCATCTCATCTCTTATAGAGTTTAGTCGCTCATTTGGTATGGGATTTGTCTTTGCAAGAGCCGCGTTATATGTCGCACCTTCGCATACTAGAATTGTGATGCAAATTGTTAGAATAATTGGTGTTTGTTTAATTGCTTTATTTTTCATTGCTGCTTTATGAAAAACAATTTATTAGATTGGAAAAATAGTATTCATAGTCTTTTAATGCTTATTGGTATTCTAATTCGTTTAGATGATGAGGTGAAATCATCGAGGAATTTGATTAAATCTATACTAACCATAAAAAAACGCCACAACGATAGTGGCGTTTTTATACGAGCCTGCTGAGTTGTTTTTATCAATTTGCTTTTTATTTGAAACTCATTTTTAACGTAAAGATCCCCACATTTCGCCCTTTTTCCTTGCATTTTGCAAAAAGCGGTAAATTCTACCGCTTATTTTCTATATAAATAGAGATAAGTTTTCGTACCCTCACCTCGAACGAGGGTTTATTTTTTTACTATCAACAATTTAGAGGAAGGTTATGGTAACCATTCGTTTAACTCGTGGCGGAGCTAAAAAAACGCCCATTCTATCAAATCGTGGTAGCGGACAGCCGTTCACCCTCGTGACGGTCGTTTCATCGAGCGTATCGGTTTCTTCAACCCATTAGCAGCAGGTCAAGCTGAACGTTTACGTTTAGATGTGGCTAAAGTTGATGCTTGGGTTGCTAAAAGGTGCTTCACTTTCAGATCGTGTAGAATCTTTAGTAAAAAGAAGCACGCATAAAGCAGCTTAATAAGTGGCTGAATTTTTTTAAAAAATTTTTGCAAAAAGTAGGTGAATAATATGAGCGAACAAAAATTGAAGTTGTGGGGAAATTAGGGTTCAACCTATGGTATCCGTGGCTGGTTGCGTTTGTATTCATCTACTGAAGAGGCAGAAAGCATTTTCGATTATCAGCCATGGTTCTTAAAAATTAAAGGTCAATGGCAACCTATCGAGCTAGAAAGCTGGCGTTATCACAGCAATGATTTGATTGTGAAATTAAAAAGGCACAGACGACCGTGAAGCCGCACAATTATTAACTAACGCTGAAATTGGCGTAGATTTAAGTGTGTTTCCAGAACTGGAAGAAGGCGATTATTATTGGCACGATTTAATCGGCTGTTCAGTAGTAAACCTTGAAAGCTACACTATGGGCGTGGTAACTGAGTTAATGGAAACAGGTTCAAATGATGTGCTAGTGGTTAAAGCAAATAGCAAAGATGCTTTCGGCAAACAAGAACGATTAATTCCGTTCTTATACGAACAAGTAGTTAAAAGAGTAGATCTCGCCACCAAAACAATTACGGTGGACTGGGACGCTGGTTTTCTAACCCTCAGGTATGCGGTGTGAGCTTTCGCTTTTTAAAGAGCAAGAACGTTGGGGATAAATAATGATGGATTGGTATTATTTCACTGTTTCCCGAAATGTTTAAAGCAATCACTGATTTTGGGGTAACAGGTAGAGCAGTTAAACAAAATCTTCTGCAGATTCAATGTTGGAATCCACGCGATTTTACAACAGATAAACATAGAACCGTGGATGATCGCCCTTATGGTGGAGGTCCAGGAATGTTGATGATGGTCCAGCCGCTTCGTGATGCAATTCATGCAGCAAAAAGGCAGCACAAGCAGAAGAGGTGCAGAGGTTAAAGTAATTTACCTTTCGCCACAAGGTCGCAAACTCGATCAACAAGGTGTGCAAATGCTAGCTTCAAATCAAAAACTGATTTTAATCTGTGGACGATATGAAGGTGTTGATGAGCGATTGATTCAATCAGAAGTTGATGAAGAGTGGTCAATTGGCGACTATGTTTTAACAGGGGGCGAATTACCTGCAATGACATTAATTGATGCTGTTGCAAGATTCGTACCGGGTGTATTAGGTAAACAAGCTTCTGCTTTGGAAGATTCATTTGCTGAGGGCTTATTAGATTGCCCACATTATACTCGCCCTGAAGTGTTAGATGGCATACCTGTGCCTGAAGTGCTGATGTCTGGACACCACGAGAATATTCGAAAATGGCGGTTAGAACAATCGTTAGAACGAACGTGGCTAAGACGCCCTGAGCTATTGGATAGCCTAGCTCTGACTGACGAACAACAGAAGTTGTTGCGAAAAAAATTAAGCAACAACACAAAAATCAGTTAATTCTAGGATTTAGAAGGTTTTATAAAATGAGTAACATCATCAAACAACTTGAAACAGAACAGTTAAAACAAAACGTACCTAGCTTCCGTCCAGGTGACACTTTAGAAGTTAAGGTATGGGTAGTAGAAGGTAGTAAAAAACGTTTGCAAGCGTTCGAAGGCGTGGTTATTGCAATTCGTAACCGTGGCTTGCACTCTGCATTCACTCTACGTAAAATTTCAAACGGCGTAGGCGTTGAACGTGTATTCCAAACTCACTCACCTGCAATTGATAGCATTGCTGTTAAACGTAAAGGTGCGGTACGTAAAGCTAAACTTTACTACTTACGTGAGCGTTCAGGTAAATCTGCACGTATCAAAGAGCGTTTGGGTGCATAATCCATCACTTAATGCGGAATTTAAACCTTGGGGAAACCCAAGGTTTTTTTGTGCTTATCCGAAAGGTATGTTTGATGCTATTTGTGCGATATTTGCATAGAAAAGCGGTGATATTTAGTTTGAATTTTGCAATACTCATGCTAAATATCACCGCTTAATTTTATTTGCTTAGAAATTTGTTATTTTTTAGCTGGTTTCTTTTTCAATTTCTTTGCAGTATCTTTCAATGGAGTTGTGTTAGCTGCTTTTTGGGGGCTACTTTGGCTTTTTTCTCAGAAGATTTTCCAGTCTTCGCGGCTACTTTTTAGCTGTATTTTTTTGGTTTTTTCTTCTGCTTGAGAAAGATGCTCTGTTTTCCAAGCATCAAGTTTCGCCAGCAATACTTTACCCATTGGGCTAGGATCGCCATGTAAATAGCGTGTTTAAGCCATTGTTTTTCAATGATATGGGTGACGTAGTTCCAAACGTTCTTGGTGATTTTTCAGCTAATCGAATTGCACGGTCTACATATTCATCTACAGTATTTGCAATTAACCATTCTGGTAAGCCTAAACGTTTAAATAACCCTTCATCAATATGCTCATGTACTTCTGGACCTGTTTTGCAGATACCAACTAAACCTAACGTTACCATATCAATAATACCGTTAGTATTCCCGAATGGGAATGGGTTTACCATCATATCGCAGTTATACAGAATATTGAGATATTCGTGGTATGGACTAGTGGGTGAGCCGTTGCACTATCACCCTAAGTAGGTTTTTAATAAAGCGTTCTACATGCGGGTGTGTGATACCACTTGATTGACCTAACGCAAAGTGGAAATGTACTTTCACTTTTGCACGATCACGAATTGCTTTTAATGCCTCTAAGAAATATGGGTTTAACTTCATGGTAGTTGAAGCAATACCAATATTTACTACTTCAGGGTTTTCACGCAAGCGGTAATTCACACTTGTTGGAGCAAAAGAAGATGGCACGTAAGGTAATGCGTCTTTTGGTAAGCGTAATAGTGTTTCGCTAAAGCACTCTTCAGAACCTACATAGTCATCTCTACGATCACATATTCAATGAAATCAGAATGTGTAGTACCAGGGGTGCCCCAATGCTACCACTTGAATTGAGCTAAACGTGTGTTGCTTGCAAAGATGGTAGTTAAATCCATACCAATACTTGGCATATAGAAAACGGATGCACCATTTTCTTCGCAAAGTCCTTTTAACATATTCAATTTATCGAAAATTGAATTGCCTTCAAAGTAGTACGAATTCATCAAATACAGCACGTCCAGCTTCATCTACTGCTGGGCCACCTACACCAATAAGGTGGAAACGTTCACGTGCAGCAATCATCGATGTTGAGTGAGTACGATAAATGGAGTGTGCTGAATGGAAATGTTCTAGTAATACAACCATAACAGGTTTTCCATTACGTTCACCTAATTTTTGTTACATCGCGATCTGCCCAACCGTGAGCAAGTAAAATGGCGACGCATTACTTGGTTTAATGCTCGTTTTACATCGTGTTTATTGCCCGCAATATCATAGCTGCAGTGCATATACACATCATGAGATATACCGCTTGGTAAGTTATTTAGATTCTCAATAGTGGATAATTTTTTTCTGGAAACCATTGCAAAAATCGCTCCACGTTTTGAGAATGCAGCCTGTAAATGCCGATAAAGCGGGGAGACTGTAATGCAAAACATAGCGATGCACAAATTTCAGGAGACAAATTCCAAAAGTGCATCCAAATTCAATGACACGTTAGATTCTGGTAAATAAAGAATACAGAATTTAATGAGTGCTGATTTATTCGTTTCTAAATGTATATCTAGAGGATCTTTAGCTGCAGGATTACGATTATAAGTTGTGAGAATATGATCTGCATTTATATAAGGAGATGATGCAAAAATCAATGAAAATCCAACGTTGTAATGTGAAGAAACGTAATGCACCTGCTTCAGAAATGTCTAGCTGAGGATCTGTAAATAATTCGGTAATCGCAACAGCCATTCGAGTACAAAAGTGAATAGTTTTATCTTGTTCAAGTGTACTGAGTTGTTGAGGTTCGTTAATTTCAATTCCTTCGATACCGCCAAAATTACTATCAATTTTACCTAAAATATCAAGGAGTTCTACAAGCTGCTTCATAGTTCTTAGCAGCAACTTCTTGTTCAAAACGAATAACACTTGGTTGTTTTTGTTCGGACATGTTCTTTTCCTTTTATGATTAATAAGTTCCCCACAGATCGTATTCATCTGCGTGAGTAATGGTAACAGATATAATTTGTCCTATTTTAACTTCTTGGTTTGAAAGATTATCAACATAAACGACACCATCAATTTCAGGAGCATCTGCCATTGAGCGGCCGATAATGCCTTCTTCGTCAATTTCATCGACAATCACCGCAAGGGTTTTGCCAATTTTTTGTTGTAATCGACCGCTTGAGATTTCTTGCTGTAACTGCATAAAGCGGTGGAAACGTTCTTCTTTTCACCTCTTCTGGCACTTGGTCTGCCATATCGGTTGCAGGTGCACCTTCTACAGGGCTGAATTTAAAGCAACCAACACGGTCGAGCTGTGCTTCTTTTAAGAAATCCAACAACATTTGGAAATCTTCTTCCGTTTCACCTGGGAAGCCAACGATAAAGGTTGAACGAAGCGTTAATTCTGGGCAGATTTCACGCCATTTTTGATGCGTTCAAGCGTGCGTTCAATTGAGCCAGGGCGTTTCATCGCTTTTTAGATTTTCGGGCTGGCGTGTTGGAGTGGAATATCCAAATATGGCAGAATTTTGCCCTGTGCCATTAACGGGATTAAATTATCCACGTGAGGATAAGGATAAACATAGTGCAAACGCACCCTAAACGCCTAATGAGCCAAGCTGTTCGCACAGGCTCATTAAATCATTTCTAATTGGCATTCCGTTCCAGAAAACGGTTTTTGTGCCCTCTTCTTTTTCTTGTCTAAGGCGTAAGCTGAAGTATCTTGCGAAACGACTAAAATCTCTTTCACGCCTGCATCTACAAAGGCGTTTTGCCTCGTCTAAAACTTGCACGATAGAACGGCTGTCTAAATCGCCACGCATTGAAGGGATAATGCAGAAGGTACAACGATGGTCGCAGCCTTCTGAGATTTTCAAATAAGCATAATGCTTCGGTGTGAGTTTCACCCCTTGTTTTGGCACTAAACTCACGTATGGGTTATATTCTGGTTTCGGCACATATTTGTGTACGTGTTTCATTACCGCTTCATAACTATGTGGGCCTGTAATTTCAAGCACTTTTGGGTGCACTTCACGAATTTGGTTCTCTTTTGCACCAAGACAGCCTGTGACGATCACTTTGCCGTTGGCTTCTAAGGCTTCGCCAATGCTTTCAAGAGACTCTTGCACCGCACTATCAATAAAGCCGCAGGTGTTAACAATCACCAAATCCGCACCTTCATAGCTAGGAATAATATTATAACCGTCTGAACGAAGTTCAGTCAAAAATACGCTCGGAATCCACTAAATTTTTGGACAACCAAGACTAATAAAAACCAATATTGGGACTTGAGTTCATCATAAATTAATAGGGTAATCAATTAAAAAAAGACCACTGTATAGGCAGTGGTAATAAATTAGACATATTATACAAAATATTAGGATCAAATTCGCTACTAGGCAGGTAATTTTGTATAAAGTTTTGTAAATTTTGTCAGAGAAAGGAATTAGTTTAGGTTGTTTAACATCTCAAGTACCATTTCAGAGGATTTCTCTGAGGCAAGCGGTAAAAATTCGTCGAATGAGAGATGGGATTCCTTATCTGCTACATCAGAAATTGCACGTACGATGACAAAGGGAATTTGCATTGCGTGGCAAACTTGAGCAATGGCAGCGGCTTCCATTTCAACGGCTGCGACTTGTGGGAAGTCCGCACGAATTTGAGCGATTTTATCTGCTCCGTTGATAAAGGCATCGCCGCTAAATTAAAGCTCAGAAACGGCATTTTAAAGCCCTAATTTTTCCGCTTGTTTTTTTGCCATTTCGACCAGTTGTTCATTTTGGTAGAAATGCCGCTGGATTGGCAGGAAGTTGTCCTTTTTCATAGCCGAAAGCGGTCACATCCACATCGTGATGACGCACTTCGGTTGAAATAATCACATCGCCTACGTTTAAGTTTGGATCTCAACCCGCCAGCAGATCCCGTGTTAATAATCATATCGGGTTTGAATTCCTGAATGAGTAGTGTTGTGCTCATTGCAGCGGCTACTTTTCCAATGCCAGATTGCAATACTGCAACAGGGCGGTTGTTAATTTTACCTTCAAAAAAATTTTGCAGTTGGCTATTTCTGTTGTTTTTCGGTTCAAGCATTAAACCGCATAAAATTTCTACTTCTTGTGGCATCGCCCCAATAATTGCAATTTTATTTTGCCATCGTTATCTCCTTGTTCTTGTTGTAGTTTCTCAACTAAAAATCTAGTACTCCGAAGGTGTAATCATCGTTGTAAAGCGTGTTTTGCAACAAAAATATATTTGCCGTTTAACACTGCCATCGGCACATACTTTGGTGAACCATATTGTTTGAACAAATTCACATCAGCTTCAATCTGTTTTTCACTAATTCAGAGTGGAAAAGCTGATGGAATCTCTTATCATCAATTCCGTTACGCTTAAGCCACGCTCGGATTTCCTCATTGCTTTTAAGCAGGCTTTTTCTCTTCTTTCCGATCGAGGCTGTCAAATAGGTAAAGAGGGCTTAAATCCTCTTTGCCATACTCTTTAAAGGTTGCATTCATCGCACTGGTGAAATTTTCATCCTTGGCGAAGCTCGGAGAGGTTTTGCAACAGGATCTTATCTGTATGATTTTTAGCATAAAGATTGAGAGAATCTAACCCTGTTAAGCAGTTTTTGCAGCCGTATTGATAGAAATATTGGATTAAAATTTTTGCCCTTTGGTACATCGACTTTAATCGGTTTTAATGTAGGGAAAAGAAATCTTTGCCATCTTTGAAAAAGCGGTTGTTTTTCTTCGGTTTTTGCGAAGTTTCACTTGTAGTTTTCTTTTTCAGGTTCGCTTGCAACGTTTGGAGCACAATCATCAAACTCAGCAAAGCGGTTAAATAATGTCGTAATTTCATCGTGGTTTTTGCTCATTTGGCGGATTTATCTTCTTGCTGATTTTGGGCGGAAACTTTCGCACACGCTTGAGTGGGTGTCGATATAAATCTCGCTGAGTAATTGCAAGCAATAAGGCACAGCGGAGAAAACGCCTTTTACCATTGTTTTTCCGTTTTCGTCTTTTTACGCCTTCCAACGTTTCTTGGATTGCTTTCGGCTGACCTGGTAAATTGAGAATTAAACTCTCACCACGGATTACACCCACTTGGCGGGAGAGAGTGCGGTTGGCACAAATTGTAAGCTAACTTGACGCATTTGCTCACCAAAGCCTGGCATTTCACGGTCGGCAATCGCAAGGGTGGCATCAGGCGTCACATCACGTTTCGCAGGCCCTGTACCTCCTGTGGTGAGTACCAAATGGCAGTGTTGGTTATCAACCAAATCCACTAAAGTTTGCTCAATAAGCTGCTGCTCATCAGGAATTAAACGCACCTCCACATCAAATTCATCTATAAGGGCTTTTTCCAACCAACTTTGTAAAGCAGGAATGCCTTGGTCTGCATAAACGCCTTTGCGAGGCACGGTCGGAAACAGACACTAATCCGACTTTGAGTTTTTGTTTGTTTAGCATTTTATATTCTCTTTTGTACTAATTTCTCCGTAAAATGACTACTGCCAATCTCCTCCCTCTTTGCTAAAGAGGAGTTTAAATCATACTAAAATTGGCTTTTTAGTGTTCTACTTCAACATTAGTATGTTTAAGACTGTGCAGCATAATTTACTCAAGAATAACCCCTCTTTAGCAAAGAGGGGGAGGGAGATTTGCCAGTCTTGTTTCCGAAGAAATTAGTTTATTTGGTTATCTTACTTTTGATTTTCTTTCGTTGGCTCATCTGCTTTTTGCGCTTGCATTTTTGCATTTGCATTGCCATATCAATACTTTTTCTACCGTTTTACGACGCGGATTATCTTCAGGAATCAGCTTCAACATCATTCCTCACGTCATCGCTGCCATTTTGTAATCTTCTTCTTCAAAAGCATTAAACGCCAGCATACTTAACGCATCAAGGTTGGTGTGGTCTTCACGTAATAATTCGGACAGCAACTCTTTGCCTTTCTCTTTATCTGCTTTATCTTGAGAGAGCATCAATAGTTGTGCATAGCTAGATTTATATTGCATATTTTTTGGCTCAAGTTGTGCCGCTTTGCTGTAGCTTTCATAGGCAAGCTGACCATCATCTTTTGCCATCCCTACTTGTCCAAGCATAAACCAACCTTTCGCATTGTTTGGATGCTCTTGTAAATCGGCACGTAACGCCACGGCAAATTGGTTTAGCTCCGCTTCAGACAACGGGTTCGTGTCTTCGTTTTTACATACGATCGTAAAAATATTCCAGCTTTTTATGTGTCATATTGACCATATCTGCCGCTTGCCATGAGCCGACTGAGACATAAGCTGCTGTGCTAATCGCTCCAACCGCAACAAGAATCGCAACAAACCAACTTTTTTGACCGCTTGTATGCTGGCTTGTTGCTCGGCTTCTTCAGGGAATATCGTCTAACAAGCTCTGTTGTAACTCTTGTTTGGTCTGCTCCGCATCTTCAATCACGCCCTCGTTTGCCTCTTGCTCCACTTCTTTTAAACGTTGGAAGTAAAAGTGCCTGTTGAGCGTGGAACGTTGCGTACCGTTCAATTGCTGTTTGCTTTTTAAAAGCGGGTAAAAAACCGATGAAGCAGATCACCAGTGTGATTGCCAAAGTAATGAGCCAAAAAGGTCATAGATTATTCCTTATCATTAAGAATTTTTGCCAAACGTGCTTTTATCTTGCGCTGATTTTGCAAGATCTTGCGATTTTTCAACCGCTTGTGAGCCTTTTTCTTACGCATCAAAAATCAAGCCTAAACCCGATAAAATGAGTAGCAGCAATATCCACAAGAAAAATAGTGGCAGGGGTAAGCGGTGGATCGTAAGTGACAAAATTTCCGTAGCGTTCAACCATATAGTTTACCACTTCATCCTTATTTTTTTGCCCTGTTTGAGTAGCTCTAAGGTTTTGGCACGCATATCCGTTGCGATGGTTGCGTTTGAATCAGCAATATTATTGTTCTGACATTGCGGGCAACGCAGAGTTTGAATCAACGATTGATAATCTGCTCCTGCTGCGGGCTATCGAATTGGTTGAATTCGATGGGGCAGCAGTGGCGAGATTGGCTGCTAGAGTGAAGAGTAAAAAATGTTTTTCATTTAGTAGAGCCTTGAAAATTTTTAAATATTCATTTATATTATTAGTTGTAATAATTACTTTTTTTCTATGTATGTAGGGATGCAAGTGTATGATCTTCCTTGATATTTACGTATTTTTCTATAGGAATATTTATATACGATTCTTGAAGATCATGTTTTTGAATACAATAGTTTTTCCGTTTCCCAATATTTTTTTACCACAATATGCAATATATCCATCCAGCTCTCTCTTTGAAAATTCATTTATAGTTCCAACATTCTTCTCAATAAATAATCTTTCTATAAAATACAATTGATTTTTCCCATCCGTTATACCAAGTGAAATAGCACTAGAATCTAATTAAACTATTATCTCTTGAGAAATAAAAGAAAGGAGATAATAGAAATAATATACTAGCACACAATGTAAAAATAAAAAACATTGGTTTCTTTTTCTCTTATTTTTATCGCTGAGATATATACAGGCATAGATAGTGTTTAATACAGAGAATATCATATACGAGAAAAATATATCGTTACTACCACTAATTGATTCAATCCCACCTAAGAATAAGATTATAAGAAATGGAGTAATGTAATATATTGTTATTGTGTGAAATATGTATTTGCATTTTTCTATATTTTTGACTTCTTTTAATATGGTAATGTATGTACAATAATTAATATTGTTATGGCTATTGGCTTTTATTATGTTATATATTCCAGTATTATAATGTAAAACAAAAAAACATTATTAATATACTAGGTAATAGAAATTGATTCCATAAAATGTAGAGTTATTAGATAGGCATTATAACTTGCATCTAGAGATACTTTCTTTAAGCTATCTTCATATCTTATCATCATTATAACTAGAATTATAAATGGAGATGATATATATATTGCTGTAGGAATAAGAATACCAATAAAGTTTTTGTCTTATGGAATCAAGAAAAAGCGTTTTTAGAGTTTAATTCATGTAAATAATTTAGAATCATAATGCTAGAGATTATAGGTGCGATAATTACAGATATTCCTAAGACACCTAAGACAATTTGAGTCAGATTGTATTCTCTTTGATATGTATATGGTTCAGGTTTTCTTATATTTTTACCATTTATATATTTCATTATTTTAATTTCTCATAAATGGGCTTCAACGTTTCATTCCACACGTTTTCATTCACATCCCCTGCATGGCGGTAGAGGATTGTGCCGTTGCCATCAATGATAAAGGTTTCAGGTGCACCATATACGCCTAAATCTAAAGTCAAGTGAGCCTTTCGGATCATACACTATCGCTTTAAATGGATTGCCGTAATTCATTAGAAATTTCATTGCTTTGGTGCGTTCATCTTTATAATCGATGCCAACAATCTCTATACCTTGTTTAGCAAGCTCAGTTAAATAAGCGTGCTCCGCATAGCAAGTTGGACACCACGTTGCCCAAACAGTAAGAAGGCGAGGCGTACCTGTTTTAATGATTTTTCATCTAGCATTTTTGGTTTCATCTTGCACTGATTCTAACTGGAAAGCTGGCACAGGTTTGCCGATAAGTGCCGATTCGAGTTTCTTCGGGTCATCGCCGTTGCCATTACGGAAAAAGTTGAACCATTAAAGCGATGCAAAGCGTGATAAATATAACTAAAGGAAGAAAAGAGTTTTTGTTCATAATTATTTCTCTATTGCCTAGTACTTTCGCCCTAGGTTACGTATAAATTAGCCTCTTTGAGGCTGGAGTTATTTTCTTAATTTCACCGTTTGGTTCGTGGTTTTCACCTTTGGTGAGAATTAAATTGGCTCTTTCTCGGCTTGGCAGAATGTTTTTCTTCAAGTTTAAGCCGTTAATTTCTTCCCAAATGGTGGAGGCGGTTTGGATTGCCTCTTCCTCCGATAACGCTGAGTAGTGATGGAAGTAGGAATTTGGGTCTGAAAATGCACTGCGGCGGAATTTCAGGAAACGGTAAATATACCACTGTTTTAATAAGGTTTCATCAGCATCGACATAAATAGAAAAAAATCTACGAAATCGGAGACAAAAGCATTGTGCGGGCTGGATGGGTAGTTCATTCCGCTTTGCAGTACATTTAAGCCTTCTAAAATTACGATGTCGGGTTGCTCTACGACGTTAAACTGGTCGGGGATGATGTCGTAGGTTAAATGTGAGTAAATTGGGGGCTTTTACGCTTGGTTTACCCGATTTGAGATCGGAAACAAATTCAATTAAGCGATAAATATCGTACGACTCAGGAAACCCTTTGCGCTTGAGCAAGTTTTTCTCTTCTAAGGTTTTTAATGGATAAAGAAAAGCCATCAGTAGTAATTAAATCTACTTTTCGTGGTTCAGGATAATTTGAAAAGTAGAGCTTGTAAAAATACGTGCTGAGGTGCTTTTGCCTACTGAAACACTTCCTGCGATACTAATAATGTAAAGGTACTTTTGGCGGCTCAACATCTAAAAAGCGGTGTAAAACGGCTTGGCGTTTGAGATTTTCTTCGATGTAATAGTTAATTAAACGGGCAAGTGGTAGATAAATAGTGCGTACTTCTTCTAAAGAGAGATCTTCGTTAAAAGCCAAGCAAGGGTTTGAGGTCTTGTTCGGTTAATTTTAACGGTACTGATTTGCGTAATTCCGCCCATTGACTACGATCAAAATGTTAGAAAAGGGGTAATTTTTGTTGGTTTTTCAAGGCTCATTGTCAAAAATCTCTATTTCTTAACCTAAATTTTGCTTTTTAAGCAAAAAGAATGATGCGAACTATACAATATAAACAGGATTTTTGGGGGATTTATTCTTATAAAAAAACAACAAAAGTTACAAAAAAATCAACATTTAGAATACAAAGTGAGCAAAGTAACGTTTTTTAAAATTTTTTTAGAAAAAAACGCTTGCACAGTTTCAAAAATCTCTATAATGCACCTCACTTGCTTACGACAACGCAACGCCGACTTAGCTCAGTAGGGTAGAGCAACTGACTTGTAATCAGTAGGTCACCAGTTCGATTCCGGTAGTCGGCACCATCTCTGCAATGTTTAATCAAGTATTCAATTATCGTGGAGGGATTCCCGAGCGGCCAAAGGGGGCAGACTGTAAATCTGTTGGCTCAGCCTTCGAAGGTTCGAATCCTTCTCCTCCACCACTTCTTAAGTTGAATCGCACATTGGGACAGACGAATTTAGAACAGCGGGCATCGTATAATGGCTATTACCTTAGCCTTCCAAGCTAATGATGCGGGTTCGATTCCCGCTGCCCGCTCCAAGCGCTGATATAGCTCAGTTGGTAGAGCGCACCCTTGGTAAAGGGTGAGGTCGGCGGTTCAAATCCGCCCTATCAGCACCACTATCTCTTCTAAACTTCATCTTTTCAACGTGTTCTTAATTTTGTAACAATTTCTACATGTGGTTAATGTGGTTATATGCCATTGTAACCGTGTTTGTTTAAGAGGCTTTAAAAATGTCTAAAGAAAAATTTGAACGTACAAAACCGCACGTTAACGTGGGTACAATCGGCCACGTTGACCATGGTAAAACAACTTTAACAGCTGCAATCACAACTGTATTAGCGAAACACTTCGGTGGTGCAGCTCGTGCATTCGACCAAATCGATAACGCGCCAGAAGAAAAAGCACGTGGTATCACCATCAACACTTCACACGTTGAGTACGATACAGCAACTCGTCACTACGCACACGTTGACTGTCCAGGACACGCGGACTACGTTAAAAAAACATGATCACTGGTGCGGCACAAATGGACGGTGCTATCTTAGTAGTAGCAGCAACAGACGGTCCTATGCCACAAACTCGTGAGCACATCTTATTAGGTCGCCAAGTAGGTGTTCCATACATCATCGTATTCTTAAATAAATGCGATATGGTTGACGATGAAGAATTATTAGAATTAGTTGAAATGGAAGTTCGTGAACTTCTTTCACAATATGACTTCCCAGGTGATGACACGCCAGTAGTACGTGGTTCAGCGTTACAAGCGTTAAACGGTGTAGCAGAGTGGGAAGAAAAAATTCTTGAATTAGCAAACCACTTAGATACATACATCCCAGAGCCAGAGCGTGCGATTGATAAACCATTCTTATTACCAATCGAAGACGTATTCTCAATCTCAGGTCGTGGTACAGTAGTAACAGGTCGTGTTGAGCGTGGTATCATCAAAGCGGGTGAAGAAGTTGAAATCGTAGGTATCAAAGACACTACGAAAACAACAGTAACTGGCGTGGAAATGTTCCGTAAATTATTAGACGAAGGTCGTGCGGGTGAAAACGTTGGTGCATTATTACGTGGTACAAAAACGTGAAGAAATCGAACGTGGTCAAGTATTAGCGAAACCAGGTACAATTACACCACACACAGACTTCAGAATCAGAAGTGTACGTATTATCAAAAGAAGAAGGTGGTCGTCACACTCCATTCTTCAAAGGTTACCGTCCACAATTCTACTTCCGTACAACTGACGTAACTGGTACTATTGAGTTACCAGAAGGCGTAGAAATGGTAATGCCAGGCGATAACATCAAAAATGACAGTATCATTAATCCACCCAATCGCGATGGACGAAGGTTTACGTTTTGCGATTCGTGAAGGTGGTCGTACAGTAGGTGCGGGCGTTGTTGCTAAAAATCATCAAATAATTGATGGCTTAGTCGAAGCTTCACAAGAAAAGGCGTATCGAAAGGTACGCCTTTTTGTTATATTGACAAAAATGATCCTATGAAACCCCTCGACAGCATTATTGAACAATTTCTCGATCAACTCTGGCAAGAATACGGGTTATCGCAAAAATACAATAGAATCTTACCGCTTGGATCTTGCTCAATTTACCGATTGGCTTGATTCGCCTCGCGAATTTTTAACGGTAGATCATAGTAAACTCCAAGATTTCCTTTGGTTTTCGTATTGACCAAGGTTATAAAGCGAGCAGTTCTCTGCGAATGCTGAGTTGCTTGCGTAAATTTTTTTCCGCTTTTTATATCTTGAGAATTACCGCAAGGATGATCCAACAGCTACATTAGAATCATTTCGTAAGCCAACTCGGCTGCCAAAAATCATTAAATGAAGAACAAGTAACGGATTTACTTAATGTGCCGAATATATTTGACCCGATTGAACTGCGAGACAAGGCGATGTTGGAGCTGCTTTTACGCAACGGGGCTTCGCGTTACAGAATTGGTTTTTACTGACTACGGAAAATATGAGTTTACGACAAGGCGTGGTACGGATTATCGGTAAAGGCGATAAAGAGCGATTAGTGCCGATGGGAGAAGAAGCCATTTATTGGATTCAAGAGTATTTCCAACAAGCTCGCCCGATTTTATTGAATCAACAGCAATCAAATGTGGTGTTTCAAGTAAACGTGGAACACAAATGACACGCCAAACTTTCTGGCATCGCATTAAGTATTACGCTCAATTGGCAGGCATTGAAAGCGAAAAACTTTCCCCGCACGTGTTACGCCACGCTTTTGCGACCCATTTAGTCAATCACGGTGCGGATTTACGCGTGGTGCAGATGTTACTTGGACACAGTGATTTATCTACTACCCAAATTTATACCCACGTGGCAAAAGCTCGTTTGAAATCATTGCACGAAAAAAATATCATCCCCGGGGATAGAGTAAGCCTAATAGAATATTTTTGTTAAATACAAGAGGTATCCTATCCCTCAACCACACAGGGAATCTGGTGCTTTTGCCAGATTTTTATTTCTTCGTGATGGTTTTTGCCATATTCCCGCACTTTGCCTGAAAAATCCTATTTGAATGGTTAGAGGTGAATTTTGGTGATCGAAATGGAATCGGCAAGCGGTCAATTTTTTTCCTGTTTTTGGTAAATCAGTTCATTACCAAGATGTTGAATTTCGCCTAATTGATAAGACAGTGTAATGCATGCATTTTGTTTGATTTGTTGTAAAAAGGGAGCGATCTTGCTCAATTCTTCAGTAATAAAAAGCTTTTTGTTGATAACGACGAATAATCCATTTTCCCAATTTTAATTGCGGATTTTTATCTTCTTGTGCTAAAACTACACGCTCCATGAGCTGCTGTAATTGGGCTGATGTTGGCATTAACAAGCCTGATTTTTCCAACCAAAGGCGAAGAAGAGCGGCTTGTTTCTCCTGTGAAAAATTGGGGAAAGTCGTGAATGGCGAGTGTTTTTCGCTTCAGTATCAATATAGCACGCTAGACTCTCGGATAATAATTCATTTAGCAAGGTTTGTTCGCTGGCTAAATGCAAGCAAGCTCTCGCCACATTGTGAGAAAATCCCTGCCCATTGCTTTTCCATTTTAGGCAATAAAGTGTTTCGTAGGAAATTACGGTCGTAGGCATTCGATTGATTGCTTTCATCCTCCACCCATGCCAATTGATGTGCCTTTGGCATACACCAAAATATCTGCTTTGCTGATGTTTTAATAGCGGTCGGAAAAATCGCAAAATTTTTGCGAAAAAACTGACCGTGTGCATTGCGGAGAGTCCTTTTTAAACCTGCACCACGCTTGAGTGCAAGGAAAAAGGTTTCCGCTTGATCGTCCAAATGATGTGCGGTAACGACCACTTCATTTGGTTGTAACACTTCTCGAATGGCTTGGTAGCGAGCTTCACGAGCGGAAGCCTCAACGCCTTTTCCCCGCTTACCGTTACTTTTTGCAAAAATAAAGGGAATATTCCACCGCTTGCAAAGCTGTTCGCAGAAGGTTGCCCATTGATCGGCATTGGGGCTTAGCCGTGATGAATGTGAACCGCCTGAAGGTTTAAGTTCAGTGTGGAAAAAGATGCAGCAACACCACAGAATCCACTCCACCGCTGAGGGCGATGAGGAAGTTTTGTTGGGCAGAAGATGCTGGGTGAGCTGGGTTTGTAAATAAGAATGCATATGAAATGTAGGGAGCAAATTATATTTGCCCAGAATATACTCATAATTTGGGGCAAATGTAATTTGCCCCTACAATTGAATTACTTTCCAATACAAAACGAGCTAAAAAAATATTGCCAAGTAAATCATCTGAGGTAAATTGCCCTGTGATTTCGCTTAAGGCGTTTTGCACCATACGTAACTCTTCCGCAAGCAATTCGCCTGCATGGAATTGGGTGAGTTGCACGTGTCCCATTTCAGATGCTCTGCGGCAGATTCAAGTGCTTTGCAGGTGACGGCGGCGGGCAAGAAAACCACCTTCGGTCGTGCTTTGGTAGCCCATTGATTTTTCAGATGGTCACGCAATAAATCTACGCCTACTTTCGTTTGAGCAGATAGGCGAATCAGCGTAAAGCTATCTTTTTCTCCATTTTTCTTCTAAGCCCTCCGCTTCGCCTGATAAATCGACCTTGTTACGAATGACGGTAATCGGCATATTTTGCGGTAATTTTTGTTAAGAAATCCGCCCATTCGGTTTTGAAATCGCCCGCTTTTTGCTCGGTGCTATCGATCATCAATAAGACGTGGTCAGCTTGCTCAATTTCGTTCCATGCACGTTGAATTCCGATGCGTTCCACTTCATCGCTCGCATCACGCAAGCCCGCGGTATCAATGATGTGCAGAGGCATACCGTCGATGTGGATATGCTCACGCAACACATCACGGGTTGTGCCTGCAATGTCGGTCACGATAGCGGCTTCGCGTCCTGCTAAGGCATTGAGTAAGCTAGATTTCCCCGCATTTGGGCGACCTGCAATGACCACTTTCATCCCTCTCGTAAAATCGCCCCTTGTTTTGCTTCTTGGCGAACTTGGCTGAGCTGTGAAAATGATGTCGTTCAAATGCCCTTCAATTTTGCCATCATGCAAGAAATCAATCTCTCGTCAGGGAAATCGATTGCCGCTTCCACGTAGGTGCGGAGATAAATTACGCTATCCACTAAGCAGTTGATTTTAGTTGAAAATCTCGCCTTGTAGTGATTTCAATGCCGAGCGAGCAGCTTGTTCACTCGTGGCATCAATGAGATCGGCAATCGCTTCCAGCTTGAGCAAGGTCGAGTTTGTCGTTCGAAATGCTTGCTCAGAGAATTCGCCCGCACGGGCAATGCGTACGCCTTTGATTTCCAGAATGCGTTTGAGCAAAAATATCTAAAAATGACTTGCCCCGCCGTGCCTCTTGTAATTCGAGCACATCTTCTCAGTGAAAGAGTTCGGCTTTTGAAAAGAGGGCGATGCCTTGGTCTAATACCGTGCCATCGCTATCCTTGAATGGCAAGTAATTTGCTAGGCGAGGTTTGAGTTCTTTGCCAAGCACTTCTTGAGCAACGGTGCTTGCAAGAGGTCCAGAGACGCGTAAAATCCCCACGCCCCCGCGACCAATTGGGGTGGCTTGGGCGACAATGTCTTTTCTATTGTTATTCCTTTGGCTGAAAGCGGTCGATTTTGGAAAATACTTTGCGAATTTGACCGCTTGATATGGGTAGGGTGTGTGGGGTGAAAATCCACGCACAGAAAGAAAAGCGTGCGTGAATGATGAATTATTCACACACCCTACGAGATGTTTGTATTATATCAGTATTTCACCCATAATAAAAAAGCACGCTTGTGCGTGCCTTTCATCAATTATTTTTTCTTACGAGAATGTAACCCTTTTTTCTCCAATTGGCGATAAATCCACCATTGTTGGAACAGGGTAATACAGTTCGAGGTTAGCCAGTAAAGTACTAAACCTGCTGGGAAGAACAGGAAGAATACCGTGAAGATCACTGGCATAAAGGTCATCACTTTTTGTTGCATTGGGTCTGCCACTGGTGTTGGCGACATTTTTGCAACAAGAACATTGAGGCACCCATTAAAAATTGGGAAGATGTAGTATGGGTCTTGTGCTGATAAGTCTTGAATCCAGCCAAAGAATGGTGCATGGCGTAATTCCAGCTTCCATAAATGTCCAATATAATGCGATGAAAATTGGCATCTGAATTAAGATCGGTAAGCAACCGCCCATTGGGTTTACTTTCTCTTCTTTGTAGAGCTTCATCATCTCTTGGCTCATACGTTGGCGATCATCCCCGAAACGCTCACGCATCTCTTGGATTTTCGGCTGTAACATACGCATTTTTGCCATTGAGGTGTATTGTGCTTTTTGGTTAATGGGTAAAGAATTGATTTCACCACGATGGTCACTAAGATAATCGCAATACCCTCAGTTAGACACCGCTTTTTGGATAGTGGTTAATAACCAGAATAATGGCTTCGCAATGAACCACGCCCAGCCGTAATCTGCGGTTAAGTCTAAGTGGTTTGCGGTTTCAGCCATCTCTTTTTGATCTTTCGGACCCTGTCCATAAATGAGTGTTGATGTTTGCTTCTGTATTCGGGGCAACGGCTGTTACTGCTCCACGATAGCCGATAGTAGCAAAACGTTTGTCATCAGATACGCGAGTGAATAAGGTCATCGCTTGGTCTTGAGCAGGAATCCACGCAGACACGAAAATAGTGTTGCAATACCGCAATCCAACCTGTGTTGGTTTCAACAGATAAACCCGCTTTTTCCATATCTTGGAAGCTATATTTTTTTATAGTTGGTCTCTGAAGAAGAGTATGCACCGCCTGTGCAAGTTGGCATCGTTAAGTTGCCAGAGTTTTCCACGATGGTGTTTTTAACTGACCGTAAGGTTGTACTTCAATGGCTTCTGCTGTGCTGTTTTTAATGTTGAAATTCACATCAACATTGCTAACTGCCACGTTTAAGCGTGAAAGTCCTGGTGTAAAGCACGCCATCTTTTTCAAAAGTTAAAGAGTACGCTTACCGCATCTTGACCATCCGCTAATTTGAAGCTTTCCGCAGTTGTTTGGTATTGTGGACGACCAGATACTGTGTCGATTCCGTTTTTTACCCACTAAGCCACTTTGAGCAACATAAACGCGGTTAGCGTTATCTTGTAATAATTCAAAAGGTGTATTTGGAGTGAAGTTCTGCATTGTGTTTAAGCAAATCAGAGTCCACCACATCACCGCCAAGCGTATCAATGGTTAAGCGTAATACATCGCTTTCAACCGTGATGGTTTTACCTTTAACACTTGCTACATCAGCGGGCTGTGAAGTGCTTGATGCAGGGTACATCGTGAGATTGTTGTTGAGCTTGGATCTGAGCTTGTTTCTGTGCTTGAATTTCAGGGTTGAAATCTTGTTGCCATTGCGTAAACAATAGGAACGACACTAATAACAATCCCATCACCAGTAAACTACGATTTGAATTCATAGGAATTTCTCTTGTTAATGAAAGTGAATGGATAAAAAGAAGAGCATTTTATAATAGGTTGCGGGTAGATCCAACTCACTTTTACTGCTTTTCTTGGATTTTATGCTGCTGGCTTATCTAAAACTTTAGTAGACAAGCGTGCCACCGCACACAAATTTCCTCTTCATCTCGGGTTTCGATATTCCAAACATGCACTTCACGCCCTAATTTGAGTGGATAAGCTCGGGCAATCGCTTTTTACCTACTTTTAACCGATTTTAAGTGGCTGATGTTCAATTCCATTCCAACAGCGATCTGATGCGGCTCACACACTAATAAAGAGCCTGCATTTGCTACCGTTTCAGCAAGCGTAGCAGAAATGCCGCCGTGTAATACGCCGAACGGTTGCATTGTTTTTCGTTCACGGTGAGTTCTGCTTCTAACCAATCTTCGCCAATTTGGGTGAATTGAATGCCTAAATGTCCAACAGCATTACCTTGGCAGAGTTGGGTTAAAAAGTTCAGGGGTTGCGGTTTGTTTCCAGATGGTGGTCATTGGGGCCTCGTGTTTTTGTTTGTAAGCTATGGCTTTCGCCATAGGCTACGCATGAATCAGCCCTTGCTGAGCTGGAAATTACAATTTATATTATAGCGTCCTGTAGGGACGCATTTATGCTTAACCTAGGGCGTGTAGCCAGAAGTATCAAATTACCGACAACAATGCCTGTATCGGATGCTTAATCTGTTGATGCTCCATTCGTTTTACTTGCGAACGGCAAGAGTAGCCTGTCGCTAAGCATCGATCAAGCGGTGCGTTTTTCAGTTTTTGTTGCCAAGATTGTTGGTAAATCGCTTTTGACATCTCCACGTGGGCAGTTTCGTGCCCGAATGTGCCTGCCATTCCGCAGCAGCCTACTTTCTCGCTTACCAACGTTTCGCCAAAATGGGCGAAGATCTGTTGCCACTCTTTGCTTGATGCGGGAAGCTCGGTGGTTTCGGTGCAGTGGGCGAATAAATGCCACGGTAAGCGGTCGGTTTTGCTTGATTTTTGCACTATCCAATATGCCTGATTTAATTTGCCCAATCAACCATTCGTGGGCGAGTAGCACTTTGAAATCGCCGCGTTCCGCTTTCAAAATATCGCGGTATTCATCGCGGTAAAGCAGGTCAAGGCTGGGTCAATTGCCACCATCGGTAAGCCGAGTTTGGCGATGCGGTTTAAGAAATCCGCTTGATTTTTGGCAGTTTTGGCGAACTTACTCAAAAAGCCTTTGATGTGTTGTGCCTTACCTGTTGGTTTATATGGCAAGACCACGGGTTTGAAGCCTAGTTTTTGAATAAAGGCAACGAAATCTGCCACCACTTTTTGCATCGTAGAAGGTGGTAAAATGGATCTTGCACTACGAGTACAGTTTGGCAATTTTCTGCGGAAAAATTGACCGCTTGCCTGTTGGGCTTCAAGACTTTCAAGCGTTTCGCCTTGATAGCCAATTTCTACCACTGCTTTTTGCAAGTTTGGCGTGGAAAAGGGCAGGCAAGTAAGTCATGCCAATTGTTTTATTGGCGGCGATTTCTGCCAAATGGCTGGTGTTGAAGAAATTAAAAATTTCGGGGCTTTTGCCATTAAAGGGCGATAAATTCCAAGTTTGACACCACGTAATCTTTCGCAGGGCGAAGGTAGCGTTGGTGGTAAAGCTCGTTAAATTGTGAGCGGAAAGTCGGCACATCAATTTTAATTGGACATTGGCTGGCACAGGCTTTGCAAGCAAGGCAGGTATCCATCGCTGCTTTTACTTCGTGTGAAAAATCATATTCCTGCGTTTTTCTTGAATGAATGACGTACTTTTGCCACAAAAATCGGTTAATTTCACTGCTTTTGAGCGTTTTTCAAAAATCAAATCATTAGGGTTAACTTTGCTGATCGGCGAAAGCAGTCGCAGCCATTCACGGATGAGCGTTGCTCGTCCTTTTGGCGAATAGAGGCGATTGCCTGAAATTTTCATCGACGGGCACATCGTGCTGTGCACGTCAAAATTAAAGCATAAGCCGTTGCCGTTACAATTCATCGCCCCTTTGAATTCCTGACGCACTGTAATTGGAATACGGCGATCGAAATCAGCTCGCATTGCTTCGTCGATTTTTGTAGAGCTCTGCGTCAGAACCTAATGGTGTGCAGATTTTTGCCAGGGTTGAGGCGATTTTTGTGGATCGAACAGTTGCTTGATGTGGCGGAGTTCTTTCCACAGCATTTCGCCAAAAAAGCGTTCGCCATAGTAAGAACGCATCCCTTTGCCATGTTCGCCCCAAATTAAACCACCATATTTATGGGTAAGCTCAACGACTTGATCAGAAATCGCTTTGAAGGTTTTGACCTGTTCTAAATCGCATAAATCGAGGGCAGGGCGAACGTGTAGCACGCCAGCATCCACGTGCCCGAACATACCGTAGAGCAAGGTTGTGGCTATCTAATAAAAGCACGAAATTCGGTAATGTAATCGGCAAGATTTTCAGGCGGCACGGCGGTATCTTCCACAAAGGGAATCGGTTTTTGCCCAGCCTTTTGCATTGCCGAGCAAGCTCCACCGCTTTTTCCGCATTGCGTAGATTTTTCGATGCCGTCTAACTCTTTGCAAATTTGGTAGCCAATTAGACCGCTTTCCCTTGTGCGATTTTTCATCAAGGCTGGTACACAAGGCTTGTACTTGTGTTTTCGATTTGTTCGAGATCGCTGGAGGCATACTCAACGATGTTAATCCCTCAAAAATCGGGTTGTTTGGCTCTTCGGTGATTAAATCCGACACCGAGTGCCAGATGATGTCTTGTTTTGCCAAATTCAGCACTTTGGAATCGACCGTTTCGACGGATAAGGCTTTCGCCTGCAACATCATTGGTGCAGAGCGGAGTGCGGCATCGAACGAGTTGTATTTGATGTTAATTAGTGTGCGATATTTCGGAATCGGCAGAAGATTAAGTTTCGCTTCACAAATAAAGGCAAGCGAGCCTTCTGAGCCTGTGAGAATACGGGTCAAATTGAATTCGCTTAAATCATTATTAAAGACATTTTTAAGTCGTAGCCTGTAATAAAACGGTTCAATTGTGGCAACTCTTTGAGCACGATTGGGCGTAGCGTTTTGCAACGTTCAAAGACTTCGTTATGTAATTTTTTTGCCTAAACTAGAAAGTGGCAGTTGCTCAAGATTTGCAGAAAAGTTCTCGGTTTTAACCGCTTGCGTTTCTAGAATTTCTCCATTTACTAACACCGATTTGATTGCCAGAATATGGTCGGACGTTTTGCCATATTGCAATGAACCTTGCCCTGATGCATCGGTATTAATCATCCCGCCTAGCGTAGCTCGGTTACTGGTAGAAAGTTCGGGCGAGAAAAATAAACCGTGCGGTTTGAGAAATTGATTAAGTTGATCTTTGACTACGCCTGCTTGCAGCAGAACCCAGCGTTCTTTACATTCAGCTCTAAAAATTTGGGTCATATAGCGGAGAGATCGACAATAATGTTGTTATTAAGCGACTGCCCATTCGTACCTGTGCCACCGCCGCGGGTGTGAAAGTGAGGCTTTGATAGGCTTCTTTTTGGGGCAACTTTTGTCAGAATCACCACATCGGTAACCGATTTCGGAAAAAGTACTGCTTGCGGCATACGCTGATAGACGCTGTTGTCGGTTGCCATTGAAAGGCGGTCTGCGTAGCTGCTAGCAATATCGCCTGAAAAATGCTGTTCGGTAAGTTCGTTAAGATATTGCTGAACTCAAAAGGATTTTTGGTCTGGAATGTTTTGCAAGTCTAGGAATCATTTTTTTGTTCCTTTTATATAAAGATAAAACCGTTTGCATCTTAGCAAGAAATAGGGGAATGGGAACGAAGATATTTTTAAATGAAGTGAAATGAATGAATAAAAACTCCATTCCATTTATTGTTTATTGGTGTTAATTTTCTGTTATGTAAAAATTACGTCAAGAAAGTTGATTTTATTTTATATCATCCCTCATAATAAATGCAGTTTAGCTAAGTTCTTGATATTTTTCCTATTAAAAATAGCATTGTTGATATAAATATCAGATTGATTGCAAAATAACCATTCGATGGGGTTTTGTATGCTATTTATACAGAAAATTATTGATCTTAAGCTGACTTTCTTTAGATATTAACACGTATTCTTGCCCATCTTCTTAAGGACAAGAATGAGTGAAGGCTATTTTTCTTTTATGTTATAAAGTAAAAATATTCGGCATTTCACTTCTTTAGTCTTTCTATCAAAAGAAGATGAAAGGCGTGGTTAAGATTCAACATTTTTATTATGTTGGAAAATTTTTATTACATGGAATGACAAATTATAGAGGGTCATAAATGAAAAAAATCATTAGTTGCATTAGCAGTATTAGCTGCATCAGCAGCAGCAACAGCAGCTCCACAAGCTAACACTTTCTATGCAGGTGCTAAAGCTGGTTGGGCAAACTTCCGTGATGGTTTCACACAATTCGATGCTAAAAGCGTAGGTCAAGTAGATGGTTGCGGTATCAACAAAAACACTGTAACTTATGGTGTATTTGGTGGTTACCAAATCTTAAACCAAGATAACTTTGGTTTAGTAGCTGAATTAGGTTACGATTATTTTTGGTCGTGCACGTGGTAATACAACATTCGCTGGTGATAACAACTAAGAAAAACGTGCTGCAAAACATGCAGCACACGGTGCTCACTTTAAGCTTAAAAACCAAGCTACGAAGTATTACTCTAACCCTAGATGTTTATGGTAAAGTAGGTGTTGCATTAATTCGTAATGATTACTATGTACAACAAAATGTACAACATGATTCACGTGTTAAAGCTCATAACTTAAAACCTTCTTTAACTTTAGGTGCTGGTGTTGAGTACGCAATTCTTCCAGAATTAGCAGCTCGTGTTGAATATCAATACATCAACCGTGTTGGTAACTTAGATAAAGCAGCTCGTAAAACAGCAGGTGTTAAAGACTTAGGTACTTCATCTTTAGCCCAGATTTACACTCAGTATCTGCAGGCTTAAGCTACCGTTTCCGGTCAAGGTGCAACTCCAGTTGCTCCAGCAGCTCCAGAAGTAGTATCTAAAAACTTCTCATTCAGCTCTGATGTTTTATTCGCTTTCGGTAAAGCGAACTTAAAAACCAGAAGCAGCACAAGCTTTAGATGCAGCTAACAACGAAATCAACGCTTTAGGTTTAGCTAACCCAGCAATCCAAGTAAATGGTCACGCAGACCGTATTGGTAAACAAGCAGCTAACTCAAAACTTTCAACGTCGTGCAGAAACAGTAGCTAACTACTTAGTTTCTAAAGGTCAAAAATGCAGCGAACGTAACTGCAGTAGGTTACGGTTCAGCTAACCCAGTAACTGCAACACTTGTGATGCAGTTAAAGGTCATCAAAGCATTAATCGCTTGCTTAGCACCAGATCGTCGTGTTGAAGTTCAAGTACAAGGTTCAAAAGAAGTAACAATGTAATTTGTTAGTTTCTTAGAATAACGAGAAGCCCACAGTAATGTGGGTTTTTCATCTCTATGAATACAAAAATGATATAGATTTTCTCGTTTTAATAGAGAAAAGCGGTAAGATTCTTTCGAAATCTTACCGCTTATCTTTGTTAATTCAATATTAGCAATAACCGTGGCTCATCAAACGTTGATAACGACGATGTAACAATGCTTCTTTATCCAGATTATCCAATTCGTGTAAATCGGTTAGAATGCGTTGTTTGAGGTTTTCTGCCATTTCTGCGTAATCACGATGAGCACCACCGAGGGGTTCTGTTACGATTTCATCGATCGGTTTCAACTCTTTTTAAAACGTTGTGCGGTTAAGCCCATTACTTCCAGCAGCGGTTGAGGCTTTTTCGGCACTTTTCCAAAGAATTGAAGCACAACCTTCTGGTGAAATGACCGAGTAAGTAGAATATTGCAACATATTTACTTTATCACCCACACCAATGGCTAATGCACCACCTGAACCACCTTCACCGATAACAGTACAAATCACAGGCACTTTAAGCTGCGACATTTCACGCAAGTTGCGGGCAATCGCCTCTGCCTGACCACGCCTTCCGCACCGATACCTGGGTATGCTCCAGGGGTGTCGATAAAAAGTAATGATTGGCAGTTAAAACGCTCTGCCATTTCCATTAAACGTAATGCTTTGCGGTAGCCTTCTGGGGCTGGCATCCCGAGTTACGCATCGCCTTTTTCTTTTGTGGCTTCGCCTTTTTGATGACCGATAACCATCACAGGACGACCATCCAAACGTGCAATCCCACCAACAATTGCTTTATCATCTGCAAAAGCAGATCGCCTGCAAGTTCATCAAATTCGGTGAAAATATGCTCAATATAATCTAAGCAAGGGCGATTTTGGGGTGACGAGCCACTCAGAAGTCTGCCACGCATCTAAACTCATAAAGGTTTTGGTAAGCTCTTGTGCTTTTTCTCTAAACGTTTGATTTCATCATCAAGATTGATTTTGTTGGTCTTGCTCTGCCACTGCCTTTAGCGACTCAATTTTCGCCTCAAGTTCGGCAATCGGTAGTTCAAAAATCTAAATATTCCACACGTTATCCTATTTGTTTATGTGTCGGACATTTTTAAAAACGTGGTATTCGATGTAGAGGGTTTATCCCCACTTAATGAAGAATCATTATGTGGGGCAGAGGTTATCCCTACGAAATAACACCTAAAAATGGGCTTATTTTTACCTGATAGACAGCTAGTTGTCGCAAAAAGCGATTATTTTTTCCGCAATTTTTGCAGATTCTCGTACAGATCCGACCGCTTGTATTTTTATGTTTCAACCGTAAATTGCCCCATTGCACCGCGATCTCGCAACATTAAATCCGACACGCCAAAGCTAAATGGCAGCTCATTGTTTGCTTTCTGTGTTCAAATTTCACTAACAAAGTTACTTCCTGATCTTTAGGTAGCCAAACGGTGTCTTTCCACGCTAAGTATTTGTTCTGTAAACGTTGGCGATTGCGGGTTTCAATCACAAACTTTGCCCCCTGCAGAGTAAAACCAATATTGCTGTTACTGGTGAGATACCAACGCTCTACGCTCCCTTTTTTCACGCTAAAATCAATTCGTTTTGGGTCGAAACGTTGTTGGTTAATCAGATAATCCAGCGGGCGAAGGTTAAATTTTTCGCTCATTGACAATGTTCATCTGGAAATCTTCCAACTTAAACGGCACGGTTTCTGGCATTTGCGTAAACATTGTGGCTAAGCCTTGTGGTTTGCAAGGGTTAAGATAACATTGTCCGTCAACTCATTGCCATCGCTAAACAGCAATTTTGCCTTATCCAACAAGCTACGTGGCTCTCCTGTAATCAGAGAGACGGGTGTATCTTCTTCCACTTTTACTAACACTTCCACTCGTTCGCTTGGGGCGAGCATTACCATCGGCTGGGCAATCGGCTTTTCAAACATCCCTAACCCAGTAGCAATCAATTGCAGTGGTTGCCCGTTGTCTAAGCTAACTCATATATGCGAGAGAGCGAGGCATTGACAATTCGTAAGCGAATCCAGCCCGCTTGTACCTTCAAATAAGGCGACTCTTGCCCATTCACAAACAGGCGTGAGCCGAAAAATTGTGGTTGGTTCGGGTCGATGACCTGCTTTGCCCTCTTTGTTGATTTGCTGGTCTTGCAAAATCAGTGGGATATCGTTTACGCCATATTGATTAGGCAGATTGGTTTTTTTGCTTTCAGCATCTTCAATAATCCACAGACCCGCTAAGCCTCGATAGACTTGGAAAGCTGAGTTTAATAGCGTGTCGGCATGATACCAGCAAGTGCAAGCGGGTTGGTTTTACGCCTCACAATTGGCGACCAACTGGCTTTAGGCTCAAGCGATGTGAAGAACCGAGCATCTCGCTGGGGGTAAGCAAGCCTTGAATATTCATTGAAATTGCTTGCGGGAGGTTGTTTAAGTAAGTGAGTTTCACAAAAATCTTGCGATCGCACACGAACGGTTGGGGCGAGATATTGCCCATTTACGCCCCACATCAACCAACTTCCCCGTATTAAATTGTATTTGAGCAGGTCGGAGATCAAGACGAATAGGGCGACCTCGACCAACATCAACAAGCGGTGGAATTTTCAATGCAGGTTGGTGAACTCTGCCCACACAGGCATGGGCAGAGCAACCATTGCAGAAGCTAAGCTCAGTGCGTTGTAGAAGCTGACGACGGGTTAAGTGAAGAGGTTTGTTCATCTCGGTATTAAAGTATTTGTTGTCGCAACAGTTGCAATTATAATTTATTTATCCAATTGCTCACCCTGCATCAAGCTCTGCAATCTTTTCTGCATTACTTTGATGGCAATGTTCGATGAGTTCTTTCAAATTATCGCGGTTGTAACTGCTGGTATCAATGGGTTCCAATTCTTCGCAAATCACCGTGCCATTGTCCCAACGGTTTAAATCCATTTTATTGCGAAGCGTTGAACAAACAATCGGGATAATCGGCACGCCCGCAGAAATAGCGGTATGGAATGCCCCTGTTTTGAATGGTAATAGACCACGTCCACGACTACGTGTGCCTTCGGGGAACATCCAAATCGAAATTTGACGTTTTTAATAATCTCACCCACTTCGCCATTGTACTACTAGCACTGCTGCGTTTCTCCTCGGTTGATGAAAATATTGCCCGTTGCCCAATAAACCAAGCCGAAAATGGAATCCAAATCAGACTACGTTTACCGATGGTTACCGTTTTTAGGCGTCATCGAAGAGATGGTTACCATATCATAGTTATTCTGGTGGCTGGCGATATAAATCGTGGGTTGGCGTTCGCCAGTATACGGGCGGCGAATTAACTTAATGCCAAGCAGTTTATGCATTTTGCTATACCAATAAGCAATTTCACCTACACAATCTGGATTGCGTAAACGGACTAACGCATACACCAGCTACAGAGATAAGAATCGAGCAACATAGCACTAACAAAAAATCTCGAATAAGTTTTTAACATAAAAATTTCCTCAAAAAGTCAGGCAAAGAGTATAGCAAAAAATAGGTGAGCAAAGAGAGCGGTGGTTTTTCAATTAGAATTTGCAAATTCTGGAGAGAAAACCACCGCTTATTTTTAGTAAATGGCTTAATGCCAATTAATCCAGAAGAAATAGGTCAGCCCGCCAATGACCACCGTGCTGATAATATTAAGGATAAAAGCCAACTTTTTACCATCTCACTTTGTTTAATGTAGCCTGTGGAGAACACTATTGCGTTAGGTGGAGTCGCGATTGGAAGCATAAAGGCACAAGAAGCACTACATGCAAACGATAGCTGCCAGCGAAACAGGAGGTAAGCCCAAGCCTTCCGCAACAGAAATAAAAATGGGGGTCATTAATGCCGCAGTAGCGGTGTTAGAGGTAAATCTGTGAGGAAGATAATAAATGCAGTAAGCACGAGCGTCATTACAAGCCACAGTGTTGCACACTCGATATAATTCACAATGGTATCAGCAAGAATTTTGCTTGCTCCCGTTTCTTTGAGCACGATACCGAGTACCAATCCACCACCGAAGAGCATTAACACGCCCCATTCGGTACGATCTTGAATTTCTGACCAAGTTGCAGTGTGGGTAATGCAAAGGATAATAACTGCGGTCATTGCCATCTACCGCATCGAAGTTTTTGATGGGTTGGCTAAGCTCTAATGCTGAACGGATAAACGGTTCTAACCAGCTGCCGAAAACAAGGAAAAAGGCAGCAATCACAAACACGGCAAGGGTAATTTTACGTTTGCTAGTCAGTGGAATTTCCTCGAGTGAAATTTCAAACGGCACATTGAAGTTAGGACGAAGTACGATGAGCAGGCTAAACACCATGCCAATCATCAATAAAATAGCGACAGGCATTCCGTAGAAGAGCCATTCTGAGAAGGTGATTTTAAGTTGAGAGGCTAAAAATCGCATTGGGTGCAGAGCCTGTGAGTGTCCCTGATGCCTCCGATGCTGGTGCACTAAATGCAACACCAAGCAACACAAAAACATACAATGCACGGTTGGTTTTTAAGATCAACTTTTTCAAAATGCCGAGGGTTAAAGGCACATCATAGCCGCAACGGCGGTGTTGTTGATAAACAGCGAAAGTCCTGCCGTGGCGACAAAAAGGTAGAGTACGGTAAGTTTAAGATTTCTGCGTGCGAGGCGGATGATGTGGTTGGCAATCCAGAGATCGAGTTTTTGAATGTTCATTACCGCAGCCAGAACGAAGCCACCGAAGAACATAAAAATGATGGGTTCAGAGAAAGGCGCGAACGCCGCTTTAGTCGGCAAGACGTTCAGCCCAATTGCCAGAATGGGGCACCATCAGCGATGTCACGGTAATGTTAAAAGCCTCCGTGAGCCATAATATCCCAATAAAGACTAACAACGCCAAACCTCGATTTTCCATCGGCGTGAACGGCAGCGTCTTGATGAGGGTTAAAACAGCAGGAAGTCTAGGGGCTAATATAATATAGCCTCTGTTGGATTTTTGTTGTGCTTGACATACGAAGCTCCTTATTATTTTTGTTGGAAAAGAAATTGTATGCACTTTGAACATAACAAAAATTTTTAAAATGTAAATAGTTTTTAACAAGCATTAGAAAAATTTAGAGAAAAACGTTTAGCGTTTTTCTTTGAGAAAGATTGACATCGAAGTTGCTAAGAAGTTAGAGCAAATAAAAACAACAAATTGCATAAAAAAGAAATCTCTTGAATAAAAAAAGTAGGAAAAATCTTATTTACTCATGATTAAAATTCGATTATTATTTTTGCCCGTTTTCAACGGAGGAATGGTCGAGTGGTTGAAGGCACTGGTCTTGAAAAACCGGCGAGGGTTTACGCCTCCGTGAGTTCGAATCTCACTTCCTCCGCTATCAAATTTAGAAACCCTGCAGCGAATGTTGCGGGGTTTTGTTTTATCTGAGTTTTAACTTTCTTTATTGTAGTTATGATATTGAGCCTCTAAGTTTGCAAAATCACAGCAAAAATTCTCAAAACCAAATCGTTTTTGTTACAACATTTGTATATGTTTTAAGAGCAATTTTGTGAATACGCTCTTTATGTTGATTGATATATAAATCTTCGTTAATCAATAAAGCAGTGTATTTAAAAATCGAGTTGAAATTCTTTTGAGTAATCAATCTCAATCAAAGCGTTTTCTATAATTGGAAACATATAACCAAAACGGATTGTTGCTTTCTGCTCATTACCAATCTCTTCACTTTAAAAATCTGTTTGCCCTTTACTTATTTTGGAAGAGAGAGGAGCAACATATTTTATTCCGTTAATAAACAGCACAATGCCGACAAAAAGGTCTTTTGATGTCCATTATCTTTATTCATTGGAATTTTAGGATCGATTTCTCTTAGAAAAATTAAGATAATCATCTGCTAATACGGTATAGTTTTTAATTTATTGCTCATTGCTTCATCCTAAATTAAATTTAGGTGCTTTTAACGCACCTTTCTTTTTAGCACTATGGCAGCTTACGCCCAATTAAGTAGCACTTGTGGCAGCTTACGCCCAATTAAGTAGCACTTACGGCAGCTTACGCCTTGTTCGTAATATAATCGTTTCAAGTTAAAAACTTCAAGAAAAATCTGTTTTTATTACAGCAATTTCCAACTAATTCCAACACAATCGGCAATTCTGTCACGCCTTCACGATTCAAAAATGCCCGCCTTTTGGTAATCGAATATAGTCTGCATCTAGAAATTGAGCCAAATGATCGCTGTATTGATGTGGTACGATATGATCGTTCAGCGATGCTACTACAAAAGCTTTTTCTGGCTTGTAAGCGGTTAAATTCGCGTAGAAATCTGCAAAAATATCAAGTTCGGGCAGATTCGGTAATTTTTCATAAAAAGCCTGAAACAAAAATCGCTCCTTTGATTTTCTGCTGTTGTGCTGCAAGAAAATTCAGTATTGCGAGACAGCCCAAACTATGCCCAATTAAAATAGTATTTTCATCTAGCGTGATTTTTCTTGATGATATTTCAGCATGCCTGGGGGCTTAGGATTTGCTGAATTTGGCATCGTTAAACGTTGGCATTCCAGCCCTTTTTCCGCTAATTTTTGCTCCAACCACGGAAACCAATGTTTGCTGCCGTTTGCCGTATAGCCGTGAGTAATGTAGATTTTGGTCATTGTTTTTCCTGTAAATATTTAGTAATTAACGTTATAATAATAGCAGTTCATTAAAAGATTTTCAGCTATGTATTCTAATTTTGTAATAAATAATCAAGTTTATGATTTGACACATTTAAACCCTTCCCATTTTTGTATTGAAATTGATGGCGTTGAGTTTTCTGCTACACCCAATTTGGTAACCATTGTTTTATAGACGAAAAGGAGAATGGTCCGTTGTTTAGTAGAAGATTAAGAAAAATGGCAGCTATGAAGAACGGTTTCTATTGTAAGATATGGGGATACAAAAATTTTGCCTCAATATCTTAAGAAATATACTAATAGAAAAATCGTCGTATTATGTTGTACCCTTTAGACCCAAAACATAGTAATGATGAACAATATTACTATTTAGATAATGGCTACTATGCAATTTCTTTTTATATTAATAACATTGACTTAATAAAGAAGACTTTTAATATCTATGTGATTTCTGCGTATGATAAAACTACGTATTCCAGTAATTTACCAAAGGGTAAAGCATTTAAACTTTCGTGGGTGCTTTCAAAGAGAGTAAAGGGAGAAAAGTCATTTAAGGCTTGAAAAATACAGTAATAGATCATACTATGTTACCACTGATACAGACTGGGACCACATAAGTGGGGTATCAGGTTGAGTGATGAAATCACTTCCTAGCCTGTGAGCAGGATAAAAGCAAGTTTGCTATAAAAACAAATGCCTTCAAACTTTTTATAAAAGATAAAACGGCACTAGGTAAAATTTTCCTAGTGCCGTTTTTGTTTTCTCCGCTTGTGCTATTAAGAATGATTAGAAAACAGATTTATCACCAACACCCCGCCGATAATTAACGCCATTCCAATAATGCTAGGTAAATCGGGCTGCCCTGAAGAAAAAACATTGCATACCAGTGTGGTGAGTACAATGCCCACGCCAGACCACACCGCATAGACAATCCCAAGCGGGAGTGTTTTAGTGATGATAGATAACAAATATAACGCTATTACAAAAAGCACCGATTGCGATGACCGTCGGTAGTGGTTTAGTAAAAACCGTTGCTCGCTTTAATGCAATTTGAGCCGATGACTTGATAACAATGGCGAAGCCGAGTAAAAATCCAAGGATTCATTGGTTCCTCACAAAAATAAAACTATTCTAACTGTAATTTTACAGGTGCAAAGCGTCTTCGCTTGTGTCTATAAGAGAATAGGGTTAATAGCAATTAGCCCTACGTAATTAAAAACCACGATTGAGGTTTGAGCTATGAGGGGGATAAATCCCGCTCCTACGGGCAAGAACGATTACATAATACGGTATCCCCATTTGTCCATAAGAAATAATCAAAAATATAAATCTTTACATTTCTGACAATTTTTAAGTAATTTAAGAGTAAAATGTACACAATCCAAAGACAAGGAGTTTTATCTTTCTATTATGGGTAGATAAAAAAGAAAAATTTCTTTAATCAATGTATTTTTAAACTTAGGTAAATGATGATGAATAAGATTCTATAAAGTAATTTGAATGCAGCGTTACAATGTTGGGTAGCTGTTTCTGAATTAGGGCAAAGCAAAAGGAAAAAACAAAAATCTAAAAAGTATTAAGTGCGGTAGCTGTAATGGCTGTTTCAGCTGTAGGCGTTTCTTCCAATGCGGAAGCTGCGGCAACGGTAACGACATCTGAAGCAAAATTATTGTCGGGAGATAATATTGTTACTATTGGTCTCAGGCACAAAAAGCTGGTTTACATGGTGTTGCAATCGGTACAAATGCGAATACCAGCCAACCAGCAGGTATTGCGATTGGTCAGGATTCTAAAACAAGTGATGGGCGGACAACCAGCGATTGCTATTGGTGCAAATGCTCAAGCAATGGGGGATGGGAGCTATTTCTTTTGGTTATAACTCACAGGCAACAGGTTTAAATGCTACTGCTATTGGTGTTGATACTAAGTCAAATCATGCTCATACTGTTGCTTTTAGGTTATGGTGCCCAAGCACTAAGTTATTATTCATCTGCAATTGGTCTACATGCTAAAGCTCTTGAACAATATACGATTGCTTTGGAAAAGGGGCAGAGGCTGAACATTATGAAACGATTGCAATGGGTGCCAAAGCTCTGCAAATGGTGAATCATCTGTTGCGATTGCAGTGGCTACACAGCAGAGATGACAACAGGGTCTCTTGATGATTTAGCTGGTGCGAAAACAAAAGGCAATTATGCTGCGGCTGTTGGTGCAGGGACGGTTGCTGCTGGCAGTTCTACTGCGGTAGGTACGGGAGCAAAAGCAGACTCAACACAATCGGTTGCTGTGGGTAAGGATACTAAAGCAAACCAACCTCGTTGCTGCTGTAGGGGAATCTGCGAAAAGCGAATAGCCGTGAGACTGTTGCGGTGGTCAGAACGCTACAGCACAAGGTGATGGAGCAATTGCAACAGGTAAAGATTCGAAAACAGATGGTACAAATGCCATTGCAACAGGTCGTAATTCAAAAGCTCTTGCTAATAATGCGACCGCTATTGGTGCAGGTGCGACAGCAACGATTAATGCTGAAGGTAGTTTAGTTATTGGCCGTGGTGCAGTAGTCAATGCTACTGATGCGACGGTGGTTGGTCCCTGTTGCACAAGCAATGGTGCGAATGCGACAGCTGTAGGTCGCGGTGCGGCAGCGAATGGCACAGAATCAACCGCTTTAGGTCGGGTGCAACGGCAAATGGTAACCAATCTATTGCATTAGGTCAGGGGGCTCAGGCAACGGTAGATAGCGGCGTAGCTTTAGGTGATGGTGCGGTGGCAAACCGTGCAGCACGTGATAGAAATAGTATCGTTATTAATACTAGTGATCCCTCTAAAACAACAGGATTAAGCGATAATAATAATGGTGGAGACGCAAATACCGTTTTATGCTCCTGTGCGTTTAGTGGATGCACCAGGAGCATTAGATGCAATGATACCATTAAAGGCAACAAAGGTGCAGTTTCAGGGGATGCCGGGCAATACTCGTCAAATTATCAATGTTGCTGCGGGTAGTGCTGATTCTGGATGCAGTGAACGTAGCTCTAGCTTAAAAAGCCGTGGCGGGTAGTATTAAGAAATATTCTATTACTCTACCAGATGGTTCTGATCACCATTACTAACTCAGGTAAAACAGATGATCCTCAAAACTTCCAAATTAAAATGAACACCACAGCGGTTCAAGATGCGGCACAATGGTATGTAAAAGAGGGTACAGAAACCTCTGGTACAGCGGTAAGAGGCGGTAATACAGTAAGTTTTAATGACTCTCCTACTGTCGATGTTCAACATAACAATAAAAATTTTTACCTTTAACGTAAAATCTGGGTGATGTAACAACAAATACCAATACAGGGGCAATTACTGGCCCAACAGATGGTAATGTATTAGCTAAAGCGAAAAACGTGGCAGAAGCGATCCAACGGAGCGGTTGGGAGTTACAAGCAAATGGTACAAAAGTAGGCTTAGTTAACCCTGGTGATAAAGTCAGCATTAAAAGCGGGTACTGGTGCAACCATTACGCCAACAAATGAGAATGGTGGTGTTTCAACATTAACAATTAGTGCGACACAACAAAACTATAGCTGGAAATTAAAAGAAGATTCTCAAACAGCAGATCGAGCACTTAACGTTACCAATAACACAGCGGTAAGTTTAAAGAAAGGTGAGAATTACTTAAATATTACCAATAAAAAAACGGTGGTAACTTTGCGTTTAAAAACCGTAACTGCAGATGTTGGTATGAACGACGCGACAGGTGCAACTAACTCAAGCAACAGCAACAGGTTTAACAACCAATAAAGCAGTAGCAGATGCGATTGCAAAATCTGGTTTCCAATTAAAAAGAAAATGGCACACTTAGAAATGTAGTGAACCCAGGTGAAAGCTTAAACTTTAAACCAGGTCAAGGCACAACTGTTTCTGTGGGTACGAATGGCGATGTTCACGTGAATGCGAACGTGGCAGATATTCAGGCTGGTAATAATGTTACGGTGGCAAAAATAATGGTGTTGTAACCATTAATGCAAAAAGATACGCAAGTGCGTGTCACGAAAGGTAATGGTAGTTACACCAACTGAAACAACCAATGGAAATGGTACGAAGAACTATCAAACTGGTGTTGATGTAGATGGTACAACGGTACAAATTAAAAATGGTAAATTAACCGCTTCTGCACAACAGAACTATAGCTGGAAATTAAAAGAAGATTCTCAAACAGCAGATCAAGCACTTAACGTTACCAATAACACAGCGGTAAGTTTAAAAGGTGAGAATTACTTAAATATTACCAATAAAAACGGTGGTAACTTTGCGTTTAAAAACCGTAACTGCAGATGTTGGTATGAACGACGCGACAGGTGCAACTAACCAAGCAACAGCAACAGGTTTAACAACCAATAAAGCAGTAGCAGATGCGATTGCAAAAATCTGGTTTCCAATTAAAAGAAAAATGGCACACTTAGAAAATGTAGTGAACCCAGGTGAAAGCTTAAACTTTAAAACCAGGTCAAGGCACAACTGTTTCTGTGGGGGCAAATGGCGATGTTCAAGTGAATGCGAACGTGGCAGGCATTACTGCGGGTAAAAACATCAGCACTACCACAGATGCAAATGGTAATGTGACTATTAATGCGAAAGATACTTCTGCTCATGTGAAAGCGGCGAATAATGCTGCAGTGAAAGTAGATAAAGCAACCGCAACACGTACCGAAAAATAATGCGGATATTACCGATTACACCGTTGATTTAACCGATCAAACCAAAAACCAACATCACGCACGGTGTGAATGCGAACGAAACTGTAACGAATAAAGGTTTAACCTTTAACGGAAACACAGGCAGCACAGGGATTAAGAAATTAGGCTCAAGCGTTGATGTAATAGGTAACACTTCAAACAATGTAATTACCACCACGGCAAATCCAAACGGCATCACTGTGGATTATAACAGCACAGCAGCGGCTCAGGTTACTAACTTAACCTATAAAGCGAATAATGCTAATGCGAAAAGTGTTACCTTTGCTAAAGGTTTAGATTTTTACCAATGGCACACAAACGACCGCAGAAGTGGGCGAGAATGGTGTTGTAAAAATTCAACGTCAATACAACCGCTTTATCTAGCACAGCGACAAACGGCAAAAATTATCGTGCCAACGGGTGATGGTTTAGTAACGGCGAAAGAGGTAGCGAACGCGATTAATGCGGCGGGCTGGAACTTAAAACGTAGGTGGAGCAAAGGTTCAAAAACGTGAAAGCGGGCGACTTCGTGAGCTTTGCGGATGGCAATGGCACGACAGTGACGTATAAAGACGGAGCGGTACGTGTGAACGCGAATGTGACAGACGTAGTAAGTGCGGAATGGTAATGCAACGATTACGAGAGACCCGAATACAGGTATCGTGACGGTGAATGCGAAAGACACGAACACGCAAGTAACAGTAGCGAATGCAACCAGTAGCCCGATTACAATTGCGACAACGCAAAATACGAACGGTACAAATAATTATACTGTAGATGTGAATGTTGATGGCAAAACCATTACGAAAGAAGGTGGCGTGTTAAAAGCGGTGATTCCATCAGTGGAAACGGTGACGCTTACCGTAAATACAGCGGGTAACAACGCAGGTAAAGTAGAAGTACCAACGACAGAAGCAGATAAGAAAAACTGGTTACGGCTGAAAATGTAGCGAAAGCGATTAACGAAAGTTACTGGGTGGCTAAACGTGGCGATAGCGTAACAACCAATGCGGACTCTGGTGACGGAGATAGCAATGTTGCAGCGGGTAATAACGTGACTTTCGTTGCGGGTAAAAACATGGCGTTACAAAAAGCTGGCAACAAGTTTATCTATGCAACGAAAGACGATGTGACATTTAACAATGTGACAGCGAATAACACCACAACCACGAACTTAACCGTGAAAAACGGTGGTAACGTGGATATGGGTGGAAACCAAGTTCACAACGTGAGCACGGGTACAGCACCGACAGATGCGGTGAATGTGAAACAACTTTACGACACAGTGTCAGGAAAATGTATCGACAGAGTCCGTGATTAAGAAAGCTGATGAGGACAACATTGCGGAAGTGTCACCGAAAGCGGGTCAAACTGTAGGCGATAAAACGCAACTTGCGAAGTGTCGGTATCAAAAGCGAAAATCAAAAGCTTTAGCGAATGAAACCGTGAAAGTAAACACTTCAACGGCGGCGAATAACCGATTACCGTAACACCGCATACGGAGAATGGTAACACGACTCACACCGTGAACTTTGATGGAGCGAAAGCGGCGTCAGAGATTCCATTAACGTACAAAGCGAATGATGGTGCAGGAAAAACCGTTAAAATTATCAGAAGGTTTGAACTTCAAGAATGGTACGCAAACAACTGCGGAAGTGGGCGATAATGGTGTGCGAAATTCAATGTCAATACAACCACGTTATCGAATACGACAGCAAACGGAAAAATTACGGCACCAGATGGCAAACGGCTTAGTGACGGCGAAAGAGGTAGCGAACGCGATTAATGCAGCGAACTGGAACTTAAACGTGAGTGGAACAACGGTTCAAAAACGTGAAAGCGGGCGACTTTGTGAGCTTTGCGGATGGCAATGGCACGACAGTGACGTATAAAGACGGAGCGGTACGTGCGAACGCGAATGTGACAGACGTAGTAAGTGCGAATGGTAATGCAACGATTACGAGAGACCCGAATACAGGTATCGTGACGGTGAATGCGAAAGACACGAACACGCAAGTAACAGTAGCGAATGCAACCAGTAGCTCGATTACAATTGCGACAACGCAAAATACGAACGGTACAAATAATTATACTGTAGATGAATGTTGATGGCAAAAACCATTACGAAAGAAGGTGGCGTGTTAAAAGCGGTGATTCCATCAGTGGAAACGGTGACGCTTACCGTAAATACAGCGGGTAACAACGCAGGTAAAAGTAGAAGTACCAACGACAGAAGCAGATAAGAAAAAAACTGGTTACGGCTGAAAATGTAGCGAAAGCGATTAACGAAAGCTACTGCGGCTAAACGTGGCGATAGCGTAACAACCAATGCGGACTCTGGTGACGGAGATAGCAATGTTGCAGCGGGTAATAACGTGACTTTCGTTGCGGGTAAAAACATGGCGTTACAAAAAGCTGGCAACAAGTTTATCTATGCAACGAAAGACGATGTGACATTTAACAATGTGACAGCGAATAACACCACAACCACGAACTTAACCGTGAAAAACGGTGGTAACGTGGATATGGGTGGAAACCAAGTTCACAATGTGAGCACGGGCTACAGCACCGACAGATGCGGTGAATGTGAAACAACTTTACGACACAGTGTCAGGAAATGTATCGACAGAGTCCGTGATTAAGAAAGCTGATGAGGACAACATTGCGGAAGTGTCACCGAAAGCGGGTCAAACTGTAGGCGATAAAAACGCAACTTATGAAGTGTCGGTATCAAAAAGCGAAAAATCAAAGCTTTAGCGAATGAAACCGTGAAAGTAAACACTTCAACGGCGGCGAATAACCGATTACCGTAACACCGCATACGGAGAATGGTAACACGACTTACACCGTGAACTTTGATGGAGCGAAAGCGGCGTCAGAGATTCCATTAACGTACAAAGCGAATGATGGTGCAGGAAAAACCGTTAAATTATCAGAAGGCTTGAACTTCAAGAATGGTACGCAAACAACTGCGGAAGTGGGCGATAATGGTGTGGTGAAATTCAATGTCAATACAACCACGTTATCGAATACGACAGCAAACGGAAAAATTACGGTACCAGATGGCAACGGCTTAGTGACGGCGAAAGAGGTAGCGAACGCGATTAATGCAGCGAACTGGAACTTAAAACGGAGTGGAACAACGGTTCAAAAACGTGAAAGCGGGCGACTTTGTGAGCTTTGCGGATGGCAATGGCACGACAGTGACGTATAAAGACGGAGCGGTACGTGTGAACGCGAATGTGACAGACGTAGTAAGTGCGAAATGGTAATGCAACGATTACGAGAGACCCGAATACAGGTATCGTGACGGTGAATGCGAAAGACACGAACACGCAAGTAACAGTAGCGAATGCAACCAGTAGCCTGATTACAATTGCGACAACGCAAAAATACGAACGGGTACAAATAATTATACTGTAGATGTGGAATGTTGATGGCAAAACCATTACGAAAGAAGGTGGCGTGTTAAAAGAGCGGTGATTCCATCAGTGGAAACGGTGACGCTTACCGTAAATACAGCGGGTAACAACGCAGGTAAAGCAGAAGTACCAACGACAGAAGCAGATAAGAAAAACTGGTTACGGCTGAAAATGTAGCGAAAGCGATTAACGAAAGTTACTGGGTGGCTAAACGTGGCGATAGCGTAACAACCAATGCGGACTCTGGTGACGGAGATAGCAATGTTGCAGCGGGTAATAACGTGACTTTTCGTTGCGGGTAAAAACATGGCGTTACAAAAAGCTGGCAACAAGTTTATTCTATGCAACGAAAGACGATGTGACATTTAACAATGTGACAGCGAATAACACCACAACCACGAACTTAACCGTGAAAAACGGTGGTAACGTGGATATGGGTGGAAACCAAGTTCACAATGTGAGCATCGGGCACAGCACCGACAGATGCGGTGAATGTGAAACAACTTTACGACACAGTGTCAGGGAAAATGTATCGACAGAGTCCGTGATTAAGAAAGCTGATGAGGACAACATTGCGGAAGTGTCACCGAAAGCGGGTCAAACTGTAGGCGATAAAAACGCAACTTATGAAGTGTCGGTATCAAAAGCGAAAATCAAAGCTTTGAGCGAATGAAACCGTGAAAGTAAACACTTCAACGGCGGCGAATAATCCGATTACCGTAACACCGCATACGGAGAATGGTAACACGACTTACACCGTGAACTTTGATGGAGCGAAAGCGGCGTCAGAGATTCCATTAACGTACAAAGCGAATGATGGTGCAGGAAAAACCGTTAAATTATCAGAAGGCTTGAACTTCAAGAATGGTACGCAAACAACTGCGGAAGTGGGCGATAATGGTGTGGTGAAATTCAATGTCAATACAACCACGTTATCGAATACGACAGCAAACGGAAAAATTACGGTACCAGATGGCAACGGTTTAGTGACAGCGAAAGAGGTTGCAGAAGCGATCAACGCGTCTTTACTGGAAAGCAAATGCAGGCGGTAATGTTGATGGTGCAACAGTTACGGATCAACGTAACTACAGGCACAGAAGTGTTCTTCGCAGCAGGTAAAAACTTGAAAGTGAAACACAGTGCGAACAACTTTACGTTCTCAACAGCGGATGATGTATCGTTCAATAACGTGACGACTAACAACTTAACCGTGAAAAATGGTGGCAATGTGGATATGGGGAGGAAACCAAGTTCACAATGTAGCGAACGGCACGAAAGGTACAGATGCGGTTAACTTAGACCAGTTAAATGCAACGACAGCGACAGCGAGAAAACCGAAGTGAAAGCGGGTAAAAATGTGTCATCTGTCAATGAATCGAAAGATGCAAAAAGATGGACACACGGTTTACACTGATTGATGCTGTGGATACTTCGCACACGTGAAAAGCAGCGGAAAGTAATGCTGCAGTGAAAGTGGAAAAAAGCGGTTACAACACGTACCGATGGTAATACGACTGTAACTGACTACACGGTTGATTTAACGGATGAAACTAAAGCTAATATTACGCACGGTGTAAATGCTAACACGACGGTAACGACGAAAGGTTTTAACCTTTAACGGTAACGAAGGCACAACGGGCATTAAGAAATTAGGCTCAGAAGTTGATGGAAAGGTGGTAGCAGCGAACAACGTAATTACCACAAATGCAACAGAAGCAGGTATTACAATCAACTACAACGGTACAGAAGCGGGCGAAGGTTACTCACTTAACGTACAAAGCGAACGGTGCGAATGCACAAAGCGTAAACTTAACGACAGGTTTAGACTTTACCAATGGTACGCAGACAACTGCGGAAGTGGCAGCTAATGGCGTTGTAAAATTCAACGTAAATACGACCGCTTTTATCGAATGTAACTAATAACGGCAAGATCACCGTACCAGAGGGCAACGGTTTAGTGACAGCGAAAGAGGTTGCAGAAGCGATCAATGCGTCTTACTGAAAGCAAAATGCAGGCGGTAATGTTGATGGTGCAACAGTTACGGATAACATAACTACAGGCACAGAAGTGTTCTTCGCAGCAGGTAAAAACTTGAAAGTGAAACACAGTGCGAACAACTTTACGTTCTCAACAGCGGATGATGTATCGTTCAATAACGTAACGACCAACAACTTAACCGTGAATGCAAAAAGGCAATGTGGATATGGGAGGAAACCAAGTTCACAATGTAGCGAACGGTACGAAAGGTACAGATGCGGGTTAACTTAGATCAGTTGAATGCAACGACAGCGACAGCAAATGCAGGTTGCGTAATTAAAGCAAATGGTACTAACGCAACAACGGTGAAACCAAATGCGACAGTATCGTTAAACAATACCGATGGCAACATCTTTAATCACGAAGAACACGGCAAATAATAACGTGACCTTCAACTTCAACCCGAATGCAACCTTTGGTGTTGTAGGTAAAGACGGTAAAGATGGCGCTGATGGTTCTATCGGTGTGAACGGTAAAGATGGTGGGGTCTGTTGTTATCAACGGTAAAGATGGTTCAATTGGCTTAACTGGACCGAAAAGGGTGCAGATGGTAAAGACGGTGTATCAGTCACGTTGAAACCAGAGAAAGGTACAACGACAGTTAACGCGAAAGATGACGGTAAAGAAATCGAACGTATTAGCACACAGCAAACGGCACAACCCGTGAAGTGGCGACTTTAGATGATGGCTTGAAGTTCAAAGGCGATTCTAAACAAGTGATCAACCGTACTTTAGGTTCACAAAATGAACATTACAGGCGGTGCGGACGAAACGACATTAACCGATAACAATATTGGTGTGGTTTATGACAAAGCGACTGATGGCTTGAAAGTGAAACTTGCTAAAAGATGTGAATTTAACATCTAATGGTAGTGTAACAATCGGCAATACAACGTTAAATAACAACGGCTTTTACGATTACCAACAAAGCAGATCCAAGCAAAACGGTAAGTGTGACGGATAAAGGCTTGAACAACGGTGGCAACACAATTATTAACGTTGCTCCAGGTGTGAATGGTACAGATGCGGTTAACTTAGACCAGTTGAATGCAACAACTGCAATTGCAAATGCAGGTTGGGTAATTAAAGCAAAATGGTACTAACGCAACAACGGTGAAAACCAAATGCGACAGTTTCATTGAACAATACGGATGGTGAACATCTTAATCACGAAGAACAAGACAGATAACAACGTGACCTTTAACTTCAACCCGAATGCAACCTTTGGTGTTGTAGGTAAAGACGGTAAAGATGGCGTTGATGGTTCTATCGGTGTAAACGGTAAAGATGGTTCGTCAGTTGTAATCAATGGTAAAGATGGTTCAATCGGCTTAAATGGTAAAGATGGTAAAAATGGCTTAAGCATTAAAGGTGATCAAGGTCCTGCTGGCGTTGATGGCAAAGATGGTGAAACCAAAACCCGTATTGTTTATGAATATGCAGATCCAAAAAGATCCAAATAAAACAATTCGTGAGAATGTAGCAACATTGAATGATGGTTTACGTTTTACTGGTAATAATGGTGTAGAAAATGCACATAGATTGAATACCTTAGTGACTATTGTTGGTGAAGGTGTGGATAAAGCAGCATCTGCAAACTTTACTTCAGCTAGCGGTAACATCAATGTGAAAGCAGATGGCAAAGGAACTTTAGAAGTCCAATTAGCAAAAAATCTGAAAAATATTGAGACTATCAACAACGGTAATAGCACAACTACCTCAAACAAAGACGGTGGCACAACCATTTCAGGTGGTGATGTGCGTTGATGGTAATAAAGTGACCAACGTGAAAGATGGTGATGTGGGTGCTAACAGTAAAGATGCTGTAAACGGAAGCCAGTTATATCACGTGATGACAAATGCAACAGCAGGTTGGAACTTAAGTGTTAATAACGGTAAAGACAAAGGCAATGTGAAGCCAGGTGCTCAAGTTGATTTAAACAACACTGATGGCAATATCATCATTAGCAAAACTGCGAATAATGTGACCTTTAACTTCAACCCGAATGCGACATTTGGCGTGAAAGGGTAAAGATGGTAAAGACGGCGTTGATGGTTCTATCGGTGTGAATGGTAAAGATGGTGCATCAGTTGTAATCAACGGTAAAAGATGGCTCAATTGGCTTAACTGGACCGAAAGGTGCGGACGGTAAAGATGGGGCGAGTGCAAACATGAGTGTTCAAAAAGGCACAACGACCGTGAATACCGACCGTGATGGTGGTAAAGATGTTACTCGTATTGTTTATACTGACAAAGATAAAGACGGTAAAGACATTAAAACGTGAAGTGGCGACTTTAGATGATGGCTTGAAATTCAAAGGCGACTCTGAGCAAGTGATCAACTGTACTTTAGGTTCTACAAATGAACATCACAGGTGGTGTTGATTCAACTAAACTCACTGATAACAATATCGGTGTAGTTTATGATGAAGCAACCAACGGCTTGAAAGTAAAACTTTCTAAAGATGTGGGACTTAGGTAAAGATGGCTCAATTACGATTGGTGGTACCAAGTAACTCAACAATGGTTTAACCATTAAAAATGGTCCAAGCGTAACTGAGAAAGGTGTAGATGCTGGTAATAAGAAAGTGACGAACGTTGCTGATGGCGACATTAACGAAAACTAGCAAAGATGCAGTGAACGGTAGCCAGTTATATCAAGCGGTTAATAACATTAATAAAAATGTAAATGCTGCGAAGACAGAGCTTGAAGAAGGAGATAATGTGACAATTACCTCGTGGGTAATAATGGTCAGACTATCTACAAAGTAAGCTCAACGGATAACTCTGCTCATGTTCAAGGTGGTTCTGATGCAGTATCTGTTACTAAAGCAGAAACAACACGTAAAGATGGCTCAACGACAGTGACGGATTACACCGTAGATCTTTCAAGCAAAAACGAAAGATGATATTAAGAAAGGTGTTGATGCACACGATACTGTAACCAATAAAGGTTTAACCTTTAATGCGGATAAAGGTACAACGGGTGCGAAGAAACTGGGTAGCCAAGTGGCTGTAAACGGAGATAACAAAAATATCGAAACAGTGGCTGACACAAATGGTGTGAAAGTGAAACTGAAAGATGATATTAATGTGAACTCTGTGACAGCAAATACTTTCAAAGCTGGTGATACCATTGTGAATACGAAAGGTGTTCAAGTGTCAGCGAAAGATGACCGCGGTAATAATACTAATGTGGTGATCAATGAGAAAGGTATTAACGCAGGTAATACTCGTATTCAAAATGTTGCTGCTGGTCGAGCAGATACGGATGCTGTTAATGTTAGCCAATTAAAAGGTGCTGTAACACAAATTGGTAACCACATTAACAAGATGGATAAAAACTTACGTGCGGGTATTGCAGGTGCGATGGCAGCCGGTGGTTTATATCACGCGACCTTACCTGGTAAGTCAATGGTTTCTGCGGGTGCAGGTACTTATAAAGGCGAAAGTGCTGTTGCGGTAGGTTACTCTCGCTTGTCAGACAACGGTAAAGTGGGTATTAAATTCTCTGTGAATACGAATACTGTGGTGACAGTGGTGCTGCAGCAAGTGTAGGTTACCAATGGTAATGTAGCTTGAGTTGTTAAGAGAAAGGCTGAATCCTTCGGGGTTCAGCCTTTTGTTGGTTTTGATATGAAGGTTTAAATGTGAAGTACCAGTAAAAATTTTCTTAAAATCTTACCGCTTGTAGGTATAATACAAGCGGTATTTTTAGGGAAATTTGTTAATGTTACTTCTCACGCTTTATATCATCGGGATTACCGCAGAATCTATCACTGGTACACTTGCCGCAGGGCGGGAGAAAATGGATATGTTTGGGATGATTATTATCTCATCGGTGACCGCAATTGGTGGTGGTTCTATTCGAGATATATTACTTTGGGCATTATCCGCTTGGTTGGGTAAAGCATCCTGAATATCTCGTGATTGTAGTTGCCGCTTCTATTTTTACGATGTTTATTGCACGATTTCTAGGTTATTTTCGTACTATTTTCTTAGTATTAGATGCTCTTGGTTTAATTGTTTTTCTATCATTGGGGCACAAGTTGCTTTTAGATATGGGGCATGGTTTTGTGATTGCTTCAGCTGCGGCAGTGATTACAGGGGCTTTTGGCGGTGTGTTACGCGATTTGCTTTTGCAACCGTATTCCACTTGTTTTCCGCAAAGAACTCTATGCCAGTATCTCTTTCCTCTCTTGCTGTATTTACGTTGGATTACAAGAACTTGGCTTTAATCACAACATTGTGGTCATTTCAACACTTGTATTGGGTTTTGATTACGTCTGCTTTGCCATTCTGCTTTTAAGCTAGGTTTGCCAATTTTTGAGTTTGATGAAGCACAATATTTAGGGCAAAGGCGATTTGGTGGATAGATTGGCGAAGCGGAAGAAGTAAAGGAGAAGAAAAATGAGCGAAATACTTAATCGCTCTTGGGATAGCTTTTTTTCCTTTGCGAAAAACTGTAAGTGATGATTTTACGGAAGAAAGAGAAACAGCATTTCAGCCAGAACGTGAGGAACTCTAATGTTCAAATATGCTCTCCGTCTTTATTACTGCCATCTTCCCTACCCCTCTTTGCTAAAAGAGGGGCAAGATCTTAGCTAAATAAAATTTCAGAGCTCATACTTCGACATATTGATAAGCCAGATAATCTCACTTATATAAAGAAAAAAATCCCTCTTTAGCAAAGAGGGGTAGGGGAGATTTGGCAGAAGAGAAAAACGGAGAAATTAGCGTTTAACATTCTAATCATCGCACAAAACCCCGCATCGACATTCGCATCGGGGTTGTGTTTGTCATAGTTTTCTTCTTGATTTTGCCTGTGTAAATCTCTTTATTCGTCTCACCTTCAACAATAATATTCCCTTCGCCCCTTTTTCAGCTCGGAAAATACTGTGATCAACAAAGGTATATTTCCCTGGGCACATTCATTTGCATTTCGACCATTGTCGTGCCGCCTGATGGAATCACGCGTGGTTTGCACGTGATGATTTTGTAGCGTGCCACCTTCGACATAAACCGTATCAAAGGTACGTCCGATTAAATGAAACGAAGAAATTTTTATTCGACCAGCGTTACCAACGAAAAATCGCACTTTGTCGCCCACTTTCGCTTTGAGAGCATTTTCATCAGTTAAAGCCCCCACTTTGCCGTTAAACACCACATAATCTGGCACCATATTCCGCTTTTGCCATATCAAACACTCTTTTTAACTCTGGGTTTGCTCCGTCCTTAACGTAAAATCTCGTTCTGCATAATGTAGAATCTTTTGTCCACTTTTGACAGCCCTTCTTTCGGTTCAACCAACATCAAGCCGAACATTCCCTTGCCGATGTGAATCCCAACGGGCATTGTGCCGCAATGGTAGAGATAAAGCCCTGGTGCAGTTGCTCGAAAGGCAAAAAGTGGTGCTTTTACCTGGTGCGGTTTGTTGCAAGTGCACCGCCTTCGGGAGCCGCTGCAGAATGGAAATCAAGCGAATGTGGCATTTTGCCATTCACCGGGTTAGAAAGCTGAACTTCCACCATATCGCCCTCACGCACGCGGATAAATGGGGCGGGCGTTGTGCCGTTGAACGTCCAATATTTGAACTTCACACCGCTCTCAATTTCCATCACCTTTTCCAATGCTTCAAGTTTAACTACTACTTTTGCAGGCGTGGTGCGTTCAATCGGCTTCGGCACATTTGGGAGCAAAAGTGAGTTCTGCTTCAACGGTTGGTAATTGTGCCATTGGTACAACGGATCTGTTTTACATTTTTCAGTTGATTTTCAACCGCTTGCACGCTATTTACTGCCATTATTGAGCCGAGCATTACTGCCAACATCGTTTTTCATCACATAATCCTTTCTATCTTCATGGGTGATTTGCATTATAATAAGTCGAGAAAATAAGCGGTAGGATTTTTAATCAAGAATTGCAAAGCTAAAACCGATTTAGCTAAGATTATTACCAGATTTTAACTTTAAGAGAACAAATTATGAGCAAAATTTGGGTAACAGGCGATGCGGTTGTGGATTTAATTCCCGACGGCGAAAACCACTATTTAAAAATGTGCAGGCGGTGCACCAGCAAACGTGGCAGTAGGTGTAGCACGTTTAGGCTGTGAAGCAGGCTTTATTGGTCGCGTGTTAGATCCGCTCGGCAAATTTATGCAAGAGACATTAAATGCAGAGAATGTCTCAACCGACCATATGATTTTAGACCCGACCCAGCGCACTTCAACCGTGATCGTGGGATTAGATAACGGCGAGCGTAGTTTCACTTTTTATGGTGAATCCAAGTGCCGACCAGTTCTTAGAAGTAGGCGATTTACCAAATTTCCGCGCAGGCGATTTTTACACTGCTGTTCAATTGCGTTAATCAACGACCCATCGCGTTCCACTCACCATTGAGGCGATTCGCCGTGTCAAACAAGCGGGCGGATTCTTCCTCGTTTGATCCAAACTTACGCGATTCGCTTTGGGCGAGCCTTGAAGAGATGAAAACTGTGGTGAATGATGTGGTAGCAATGGCGGATATTTTAAAATTCTCTGAAGAAGAATTGACGCTGCTCACCAACACCACTACTTTGGACGAAGCGACCAAAGTGATTACGGCACAATATCCTGAAAAACTGATCATCATCACATTGGGTAAAGATGGTGCAATTTACCACTTCCACGGCAAGAGCCAAATTATCGCAGGCAAAGCGTTAAAAACCAGTTGATACTACAGGTGCAGGTGATGCGTTCGTGAGCGGTTTATTAGCAGGGCTTTCTGAAGTGGCAGATTGGAAAGATGAAGAGACGTTAGTGAACGTGATTCGCAAAGCCAATGCTTCGGGGGCATTAGCGACCACCGCAAAAGGGCAATGGCAGCACCGCCGAATAAAGCACAGTTGGAAGCGTTTTTATCTGCATAATCCGTAGGGTGCGTGAATTGTTTGCACCACGCACCATTTTTTATTGCTTGAGTGCGTGACCCTTCGTTCACACACACCCTACCAAATAATCTATTTTCGAGAAAAATCCTATGCACATATTCAACAACGGTAAATACAAAAGCCTGCACGCACAAGCCGAAGGCGAACTTAATGCACTCGTGAAACGGTGCTTTGCAGACCAAGATTTCTATCCGACTTACCACCTTGCACCCAAAAACAGGCTTGTTTAATGATCCTAATGGCTTAATTTTTTGATGGAGAGAAATACCATTTTTGCCCAATGGTTTCCTTTATGACGCGATGCACGGAATGAAACATTGGGAGCATTTTATTACCCGTGATTTCCAAACTTTTGAAAAAGGCGATTTACTCATTCCAGACGAACTATTCGAATCACACGGCTGCTATTCGGGCGGGGCGATTTTTGATGGAAGATCAGATTGTGGCGTTCTACACGGGCAATACTCGTCGTCCGTCTGATAATCAACGCGTACCGCACCAAAAACATTGCGATTTTCGACAAAATGGGCAAAATTATTAGAAAAACGCTGCATTATCAACCAAGCCCCAGCAGGCTACACCGAACACGTTCGCGATCCAAAAACCGTTCATTACCGCAGAAGGTAAAATCCGCTTTGTACTCGGTGCACAGCGTGAAAAATTTAACAGGCACTCTGCTTAGTCTATGAAATGGATGATTTAAAACAGCACGCCACGCTTGTTGGGCGAGTTACGGTGCAAGATTTCGACAACAGCCACGTTTTTATGTGGGAGTGTCCAGACTTGTTCCAGCTTGGCGGAAAAGACGTTTTCATTTGGTCACTGCAAGGTAAATTGCGTGAAGCGACTCAATTCCAAAACAACTACCACGCCACTTACGCATTAGGGCAAATTAGACGGCAACGTTTTAAACGCAAAACACATTGAAGAACTTGATTACGGCTTTTGATTTCTATGCGCCGCAAACGGTGCAAAAATTCTGACCGTATTCTGTTCGGCTGGGTGGGCTTGCCAGATTTGACTTACCCAACTGATAAATACAAATGGCATTCGACTCTTACCATGCCACGTCAAATTTCGGTGGAAAAACGGTGTCATTAAACAACGACCTATTATGAAAAACAGGCGAGTTGCAAGCGGTCGAATTACAAGGCGAAATTGCAAATTTAGATACCTGTTATTTGCAAATCAACGTGGAAAAATCAACCTCTGAATTAACGTTCTTTGGTAAATTGAAATTCAGCTATCAAAATGGTATGGTAACGCTCGATCGTAGTGCAACCGAGCAGACGGACTTGATGAAACAGTTTGACGGTGTTCGCCACGTAAAAGTAGAAAAATTAGACAAGATTGAGATTTTCTTTTGACCGTTCAATTGTCGAGATTTTCCCTCAATAATGGCGAAAAAGTGATGACTTCCCGCTTCTTTATCACAAATCGCGAAAATGTAGTGGCAAGCTCACGCCCTGTTTCGGCACAGGTTGCACAAGTACATGCTCTTACATTTTAATGGATTAAAAAGGTTACATCGTGAAAACTGAGCAACAAAAACGGCTAACGCTTAACGACATCGCTCGCCTTGCGGGGGTGTCTAAAACTACCGCAAGTATTATTTTTAAATAACCGCGGAGATGATTTTCGCATTAAAGCGGAAACCCGCCAAAAAGTACAGGCAGTTGCTCAGAAGTATGGTTATCGTGCTAATGCTTTATGCTAAAGCATTGCAGGCACGTAAAACCAATGTGATTGGCTTGGTTATCCCTGATCTCGACAAACTATGGCTTTGCTCAAACAGCAAAAACATTGGAGCGACTTTGTCGTGAAAATGGGTTTTATTTAGTGATTGCTTGCTCCGATGATAACCCAGCCCAAGAAAAAGTGGCGATTGAGCGATTGCTCGATCGTCAAGTCGATCTGTTAATTACCGCGCCAACGCATAAAAATTGCTGATTATTATCAAGATATTCTGCAGCATACCCCACTGCTTTTTGCTAGACCGTTATATTCCCCATTCTGGTATTTCCTCGATTACCAGTAACGATATTCCAAGCGTAATAACGTTGGTGGAAAATATTGTGCGGGCGTATCAACTTGATGAATTTTTCTACTTTGGCGGGCAACTTTCGCTTACACCAAGTGAAAATCGTTTGAAAGGCTTTCGTGAAGGTTTGGCACAATCGCATCTAACTGAACAAAGCGGTTGGATTTTTGCATAAAGATTACCAACCTGAATCGGGCTATCAAATGTTGGCGGAAACGGTGGAAAATCTTGGGCGTTTACCCAAGGCAATTTTTACCGCTTCTTACACTTTTGCTGGAAGGCGTGATGCGTTATTTAACTGAACATAAATGTATGGATAAGTTGATGAGCCAAGAGCTGCATTTAGCGACTTTTGACGATCATTATCTGCTAAATGCATTGCCGTTTCATATTCATTCGATTAAGCAAGATCACGATCGTATTGCTCAGCAAACCTTTAAGATATTAAAAGAGAAATTAAACCATCAAGAGAGCCAAAGTGTACAAGTGGATTGTGAGATTATTTGGCGTAGGTAATTCGATTTAAAAAGGAAATTCTATGGCACATTTTTACGAATATTTAGAATTTAGTAGTGATGAAGATCGTGAAAACCAATTAGATGTTTATGTTGGCATTGAGCTTTCGCCTGAAACTGAGGCTAAAATTAAAGCGATGAATGTTTCAGGTGATTGGCTAGTAATGGCAGAACCTTACCGCCCTGATTGTGTGGAAGTGGTAGCATATTTCCAACGTATTACTAAGCTCAACCCAAACATTAACGTGAAATACGTTTCACGCAAAGACAACAAAGAACGCAAACATTTCGACAGCGATGAACAACAACAAGCGGTGATTGTGGCACAAAAATCCCAAGTATTTTTGATATTCGAAACGGCAAAACAGAGCTGGTTTTAAATGAATTTCCAGCATTCTTAAAAAGCCAAAAATGGAAGCAAATCCAGAACAATTTGATGAGCTAAAAGCAGATTTCCGAATGGGTAAATTCGGTAAAGAAGTAGAAGCGGAATTAGTTGAGATTTTTGACAAAGTAAATGACTTTTTCTACCTAGAAAATATTGCCCCAACTATGTTTCTCTAGAAAACACAGTTGGGGCGAGATAATCAGGTTAATTGTTTGATTATACAGCTATATATTACTGCATTTTTTTCTTCAATCAGTTTTACCATCATCTTTATATGATCGCCTGTCGCATTAAGGGCTGGAATATAGCGGTAGCTTTCCCGCCTGCATTGATGAAGTTTTCTTTATTCTCTTCGGCAATTTCTTCGCGTTTCCAAGCAATCGACTGAGAAGCCCGCACAAATTACCGCCACTTTTTAACGCCTTGACTTGAAAGCTTTCAAGCGTTTCATCAGTGTAAGGTTGCAACCACTCTTCATCACCAAAACGAGATTGGAAGGTCAGTTTCCATTGTTCAGATTTTAGGTTTAATTTTTGGGCAACCAATTCTGCGGTTTGCTGGCAGTGTTGCGGGTAGAAATCGCCTTCATCTGCGTAGCGTTTTGGAATGCCGTGGAAAGAGAAAAGCAGTAATTCATCTGGCTCAAGCGTAATGCTGTTCGCCAAGGCTTCGATATAAAGTGGGTCGTTGTGGTAGCTGTGAATAAACTCAAACGGTACAACACGGCGATGCTGTTTTAGACTCTCTGCAAAGGCGTCCAATACCGAGGCGGTCGTAGTGCTGCTATATTGTGGGTAGAGCGGTAATACGATGATTTTTCGACCGCTTGTTTAGTCAAGTTTTCGACCGCTTGTGCCATACTTGGGTTACCGTAGCTCATTCCGAGCTCCACAACGACATTTTTGCCTTTCGCATTGAAATAATTTTGCAGGGCTTTTTGTTGCTTGCGTGAAATAGCAAGCAGCGGTGAACCTTCAGCCGTCCAAATCGCTTGATAAAGTTTTGCCACTTTTGTGATCTTTTGGCAATACGAAGCAATTTAAGATCGTTTGCCATTTGAATTTAGGAAGGTCGATCACACGCGGATCGCTTAAGAATTGTTTTTAAGCAACGTTTTACATCGGAAGCGGTGGGGGCATCTGGCGTACCAAGGTTTGCAAGTAACACGCCGATTTTTATTTTCCATATTTTTTTCTTCTTTTTTTCGTTATGAGCAAATAAAGTGTAGTTTGCTTGAATTTGTAGGGAATGACAAATAAATTTGTGCAGATTTTAACATTTAACCGTGGTTTTCGCCTTGCCTTTTTGCTTGTTTTACCGTTAAAATGGCGACCTCTTTTTATAGTCTTGAATTGGCATTTTGCCAATAACTTTTTATTAGGTAGATAAATAATGAAACGTACATTCCAACCTTCTGTATTAAAACGTGCTCGTACACACGGTTTTCGTGCTCGTATGGCTACTAAAAATGGTCGTCAAGTTTTTAGCACGTCGTCGTGCTAAAGGTCGCAAATCTTTATCTGCATAATTTGCAGTTAAAGCAGCTAATCACCCACAATTGTGAAAGTGAAGATGCTAACTTTTTTTCTCGGGAGCTACGTTTGTTAGCTCCCGTTCAATTTAAAGCTGTATTTGAAAATCCTTTTCGAGCCAGCACTCCTCAAAATGACGCTTCTGGCTCGTTTAAATACGGCAGAAAAATCCCCGTCTAGGCTTAACCGTTGCTAAAAACATCTCAAACGTGCTCACGATCGCAATCGTATTAAACGCATTGTGCGGGAATCTTTTCGCTTAAAACAGCACGAACTACCAAATATGGATTTTGTTTTCGTAGCGAAAGGGGGATTGCAAGTTGGATAATGCCACTCTTTTGAAACGTTGGAAAAATTATGGGCAAGACATATCCGCCTGAGCAAAAATCCACAATCTCAAACCAAACAACAGGCAAAGCCACAAGAGAACTCAACGAAAGAAGAGAACAAATCAGCTCTAGCATCTAAAAATCTTGCTACTGCTGATTTATTTCTATCGTTATTTTATTAGCCCTTTAATTGGTCCCCGATGCCGATTTTTATCCAGCTGTTCCACTTATGCTGTTGAAGCAATTAAAATTCACGGAGCAATCAAAGGGGGATATTTAGCCTTCAAAACGTATTTTTGCGTTGTAATCCATTAAAATGAAGGTGGAGAAGATCCTGTACCAGCAAAAAGCGTGTTGCAAAAATGTGAAAAATCATTAATTTTTCAAAAATTTAGTGAACTTTCTTTTTCCCGACAAGTCTATTATTACGACCACTATTTATAGTCGTTATAAAGTTTTATTCATTATGTAGACCTCTCAAAATGGCTAGCAAACGAATTGCTAGCTATTTTTATCTTTATTTCCTGCCAAAAATTTTTATGCCCTACTGCTGCCATCATTGCGCCGAGCACTACGACAATTGCCCCTCACATAACTTATCCAGTTCATATCTGGGCTAGCAAAAAGTTCTCAGGGAAAACAGCGTGCCCTAAAATGGAAAAATAGCATAGTAAAAATCGGAATCATCGTAGTTACCACGCTCACTTTTGAAGTATCCCATAAATTCAAGGCCTCGCCATAAGAGCCATAAGCAATTAAGGTATTCAAGCAGCAATAACAAAACAGCCCCAGACAAAAAGGCGTGCTGATATTGGCAATTTGGGTGGACTGCAAACGGGCTGAAAGCAATGCCACAACAGAGATAAATCATCATCAAAATCTGCTGTGACTTAAATTGTTTGAGAAGCAGTTTTTGAGCGATGCCATAGCAGACCCAAATTAGACTCCCTACCATACTTAACATTACGCCTAACGCATAAGTATTCAGTTGTAAAAGTTCGTTGAATTTGTCGTTAAAAACGTGATTAGACCGACAATAAGCAATAAAAAAAGCCTAATTTCTGTGAAAAAGGTAAAACGCTCTTTGAAAAAGCACAACACCGAGAAAAAAATCATTAAAAAGGCGAAAATTGCCAGAGTACTTGCGTTGTCGTTGGTGAAATGTAGTGTAAACCTTCCGCAACGAGGAAAAAGTTACCTGATAAAACCGAGTGTACCCAGTAGCATCAAGCCGTAATGTTTAGCATTGCAAGCGGTCAATTTGGGCAATTTTTGCAATACCCAGCATAATAAAAAGCCCAATGCCTGCCACCCAAAATCGTGCCCATACCAGCGTTTGAGCCTCTAAGGCAACCAATACTTGTTGTGCGGCAATCGGCAATGTTCTACATTGTGGTGGTAAGCAGCGCTAAACTAAAGCCTAATCCTACATTTTTCTTCATTTTTCCCTCTTGGTCGATGTAATAATTTATGCCCAACGGCAGAAAAGAGTGCACCAAATACGACTAAAAAGCCCCTAGTATAGTTAATAAAGAAAGTTCTGGCGGAGCAAAACTTTCAGGTCTCCATGCGGTAGGCGAGCCCTGAGAAAATCATCGTGGCAATGGGAATTAATGGCATCATAATGCTCACTTTTGAAATATCCCAGCGGTTTAACGCCTCGGCATAAGAACCATAGGCAATGATGGTATTCAAACAGCAATAGATTAAACAGATTGCAGCAAAGGGGCTTAAATTGACTGCTGTAGAGAAATCAGAGAGTGGCGTGAACACAAGACTACAAACTGATATAAATCATAAACAGGATTTGTACCGAATTGAAGCGTTCTAATAAGATTCTCTGTGAAAGCCCGTAGCCTATCCAGATAAAAGCTGGCTACTGCCCCTGCATAAGATTCCGAATGCGTAGCCGTTCATTTGCGAAAAAAATCTGCCAAGCGATTATGGAAGAAGGAGATTAAGCCAATAATTACGACTATAAATCCTAGTTTTTGATTTAATCGGATGGTTTCTTTGAACAAAAATGCACCGCACAAAAATCATGGCAAAGGAAGAAAAGCGGGCTGATAACTTGGCTTTGCGGTGGCTGGAATATAGCGTAATGCCACGTTAAATAAGAAAAATTGCCTGAAAGCCCTAAGATCCCAATGATTAAAAGAGTTAGATCTTTGCGTGTTAAAGCGGTCACCTTTGTAATTTTTGCAAAGAAGAGCATAAAAATACGCCAATCATCGCAACAATAAAACGAAACCAAACGATAGTTTGGGCGTTCATCTCTTTAAGATAGGCTGTAGAGCTATTGGCAGCGTTCCCTCACATCAATACTGCAAGGAGGGCGAAGAGGAAACCTGCTAGGGGTTGTTGTTTTTTTGCATAGGATTATTATAGATTTTAGTATAAAAACCCTCACATTTGTGAGGTTTTCTTGAAATTTTGCTTTAAATTACTCAGCAATGATACTTACGTATTGACGGTTTTTGTCGCCTTTTCTTTCGAATTTAACTTTACCATCTGCAGTTGCGAATAAAGTGTGGTCTTTACCCATACCTACGTTTGTACCTGCGTGGAATTTAGTACCACGTTGACGAACAATGATGCTACCTAAGCTAAAACAGACTCGCCACCGGAAACGTTTTAACACCAAGGCGTTTAGCTTCAGAATCACGACCGTTACGAGTTGAACCACCAGCTTTTTAGTTGCCATCTACTTGATCTCCTCTGAAATTATGCTTGAATCCCAGTGACTTTCACTTCTGTGAACCACTGACGATGACCTTGTTGTTTACGGCTGTGTTTACGACGACGGAATTTAACGATTTTAACTTTCTCGCCACGACCGTGTGCTACTACTTCAGCCACTATTTTTGAACCAGCTACTACTGGTGTACCAATTTTAACATCTTCGCCATTAACGACCATTAACACTGAGTCGAATTCAACTTTCTCACCAGTTGCAATTTCAAGTTTTTCTAAACGAACTACTTGACCTTCGCTCACTCGGTGTTGTTTGCCGCCACTTTGGAAAACTGCGTACATATTTACTCCGCTAATTTGTGCCTTTTTAGGCCCAGCGAGAGACACTTTTAAATTCATATAAAATAGGGTTGCAATTCTACGCAAAAAGAAAAACAAAGAGCAAGAACGAATTTTTAGAAAATTTGAAAAATCTTGTTTCCTGTATTAGCCAATTTCTGTTAAAACCGCTTTTTAACGATTGCTTTATTCGATTTCTAACAAAAATTTTTGCAGCTAATAGAAAGTGCGTAAAATCAATCTAATTTTTGGCTTTTTAGATAAGAAAAAGATGACTCAAAAACTTACCCTCGATCAAATTCAAGCTTTGGCAGCTGATGATATGCAATTGGTAAATGCTGAAATTTTAGCTCAACTGAACTCGGAAGTGCCGCTAATTAATCAGCTCGGCTTTTACATTATTAGTGGTGGTGGCAAACGCATTCGCCTGTTAATTACCGTGCTTGCCGCACGTGCGTTAGGCTACCAAGGCAGCAAGCAAATTACGACCGCCGCATTTATTGAATTTGCATACCGCCACCCTTTTACACGATGATGTTGTGGATGAGTCTGATATGCGTCGCGGTCGTGAAACCGCCAATGCTGCTTTCGGTAATGCGGGCAAGTGTGCTGGTTGGCGATTACATTTATACCCGTTCTTTCCAGATGATGACCTCGGTGGATCTCGCTTTGAAGTGCTTAAAGTAATGTCGGCAGCCACAAACGCATTAGCAGAAGGTGAAGTGCAACAATTGATGAACGTCAATGACCCAAACACGACCGAAGAGAGCTATATGCGTGTGATTTACAATAAAACCGCCCGCTTGTTTGAAGCTGCAACGCAATGTGTGGCGATCGTAGCCAATGCAGATGAAGAAATTGAAACTGCACTCAAAAATTACGGCTGCTACTTAGGCACAGCATTCCAGTTAGTGGATGATATTCTTGACTATTCTGCCAATGCCCAAGCTCTCGGCAAAAAAACGTGGGAGACGACTATGTGGAAGGTAAACCAACGATGCCGCTTCTGCACGCAATGCGTCACGGCAATGAAGCTCAAGTTAGCTTGATCCGCCAAGCGATTGAAAATGGCGGGAATCGTGAAGATATTGATCAAGTGCTCTCTATTATGGCTGAGCATAAATCGCTCAATTATACGATGGAAAAAAGCTAAATCTGAAGCTCAAAAAGCAGTAGATGCGTTAGCGGTATTACCTGAAAGCGAATATAAACAAGCGTTGATTTCATTGGCTTGGTTATCTGTAGATCGGGATTATTAATAAAATAATAAGAAGAATAAAATGACAGAACAAATATTTCAGCCTCAAGAACACAAAGAGGCATTACAACAAAAACGTAAACTTACCCGCAAAGGCAAAGATCCAAACGCTCCATTTGTGCGTCCAAAATTGGAACTACCAAACGGACATAATAAACTTTTGCTTCACTCTTGCTGTGCACCTTGTTCGGGCGAAGTGATGGAAGCAATTCTTGCCTCTGGGATCGAATTTACGATCTCATTTTTATAACCCAAACATCCATCCGCTCAAGGAATATATGATCCGCAAAGAGGAAAATATTCGCTTTGCCGAAAAACATAACATTCCTTTTTATTGATGTGGATGATGACTACAAAAAAACGACCGCAAAGAGTGGTTCAGAAAAGCGGAAGGGATGGAATGGGAACCCGAACGAGGCATTCGCTGCACAATGTGCTTTGATATGCGTTTTGAAAAAGCGGCACAATATGCTCACGAGAACGGTTTTCCAGTATTTACCAGCTGTTTAGGCATCTCACGTTGGAAAGATATGAACCAAATCAACGATTGCGGACACCGTGCTGCCTCACATTATGATGATGTGGTTTATTGGGATTATAACTGGCGTAAAAGGTGGTGGCTCGCAACGTATGATTGAAATCAGCAAACGCGAACGTTTCTATCAACAAGAGTATTGTGGCTGCGTTTATTCTTTACGTGACTCTAACAAATGGCGTTTAGAAACAGGCCGAAACCGTATTGAAATCGGCAAACTTTTACTACTCACCTGATTAAATCCGCTCTGATGAGTCAAATTTCTCAAAACTGATACACTATTTCTATTTTCAAGCGGTTGAATTTCGCAAAACTTTTGCCAAATCTCACCGCTTCCATTTTACAAGAGGAACAACAATGTCTAATTTTGCAATGGTATTCCCAGGTCAAGGCTCGCAAGCGGTTGGAATGCTTGCTGACCTTTCATCACAATATCCAATCGTGGAAGAAACCTTCAAACAAGCGAAAGCGATGTGCTTGGCTATGATTTATGGGATTTAGTTCAAAACGGCACAGTAGAAGATCTTGGTCAAACGCAACGTACACAACCTGCGTTATTAGCTTCTGCTGTAGCACTTTTTCCGCATTTGGCAGCAAAAATTCCCTGAATCAAAACCGTCTGTGATGGCGGGTCATAGCTTGGGCGAATACTCTGCGTTAGTGTGTGCAGGCGTGTTAGATTTCCAAGATGCAATCAAATTAGTTGAACTACGCGGCAACGCACGTAACAAGCCGTGCCAGCAGGCACTGGTGCAATGTTTGCGATTATCGGCTTAGATAATGAAGCAATCATCAAAGCGTGCGAACAAGCAGCTAGCGAAACAGGTGAGATTGTTTCAGCAGTGAACTTCAATTCGCCTGGCTCGAGTGGTGATTGCTGGTACGAAAAACAGCCGCAACTCGCGCAGGTGAACTCTGCAAAAGAAGCGGGTGCAAAAACGAGCTTTACCATTAGCGGTGAGCGTGCCTCTCGCACTGTGCGTTAATGAAACCAGCGGCAGACAAATTAGCAGAAGCCTTGCAAAACATCACGCTAAATCAACCGCTTGTGCCTGTTATCAACAACGTTGATGTGGCAACGGAAACTGATGCAGAGAAAATCCGCGATGCGTTAGTCCGCCAGCTTTACAGTCCAGTACGCTGGACAGAAACCGTTGAAAAAAATGGCAAAAGATGGTGTAACCACTTTATACGAAATCGGTCCAGGTAAAGTGTTAACAGGCTTAACCAGCCGTATCGTCAAAGAGCTTTCAGCAAAAAGCGGTGAATGATGTGGCGTCGTTTGATGCTGTAGAAGCATTTTAGTCCACTATTGAAAATTTAGAATCTATTTTGGTGGGCTTCAGCCCACCCTACGAATAAAGGAAAACACAATGCAAGGCAAAATCGCATTAGTCACAGGGGCAACCTGTGGAATCGGGCGAGTAATCGCAGAAGAATTAGTGCAAAAAGGTGCATTCTGTAATCGGCACGGCAACCTCTGAAAAAGGGGCAGAAGCTATTTCAGCTTACTTTAGGTGAGAAAGGCAAAGGCTTAGTGTTAAACGTCACTGAGCCAGAATCTATTGATGCTGTTCTAGCCCAAATTAAAGCAGAAGTGGGCGACATCGACATTCTGGTAAACAACGCAGGCATTACCCGAGACGGTTTGTTAATGCGTATGAAAGACCAAGATTGGTTCGATATCATCCAAACCAACCTCACCTCGGTTTACCGCTTATCCAAAGCCGTGCTTCGCCCAATGATGAAAAAGGTGGCCGCATTATCACTATCGGCTCGGTAGTTGGCTCAATGGGTAACCCAGGTCAAACCAATTATTGTGCAGCGAAAGCAGGCTTGATTGGCTTCTCAAAAATCGTTAGGGAAAAGAAGTGGCTTCACGTGGTATTACCGTGAATGTGGTTGCTCCAGGTTTTATCGCCACCGATATGACAGGACGAGCTGAATGAAGCACAAAAAAGAAGCAATCTTAAGTCAAATCCCAGCAGGTGAATTAGGTACGGCACAAGACATCGCCAAAGCCGTGGCATTCTTAGCCTCTGATGATGCCCGTTACATCAATGGCGAAACCCTCCACGTGAATGGTGGTTTATATATGAACTAATCGCTAAAAAGCGGTTCAATTTCTACCGAATTTTGCTATTATTGTTCTCAATAAATGCAAAATTCGGTGCTTTTATTCCCTTTTATTTTTACTTTTTATTTGTGTGTGTAATTATGACTAAAAATACATTTGTTGTTGGCTTTTATGCTCTTTGCCATCTTTTTCGGAGCTGGCAATCTTATTTTTCCCACCTAAGCTTGGCTTTTGAGAGTGGAGAACATTTTTCCGTCTATTTTGGGCTTTATCACTACGGGGGTAGGCTTACCTTTACTCGGGATTATTGTCAGTGCCTTTTACGAAGGTGGCTACAAAGCAGCACTAAACCGCATCCATCCTTGGTTCTCGCTAATTTTTCTTGGCGGCAATTTATCTTTCTATTGGTCCATTCTTTGCTGGTCCCCGTACAGGTGCGACAGCTTATGAAATGGCGGTTGTGCCATTTTTAGGCGAAGATGTGGGCAATTTACCGCTGTTTATCTTCACGTTTATTTATTTTGCGATCACAATGTGGTTAAGCCTAAACCCATCAAAAATGGTAGATCGCGTGGGAGCAATTTTAACACCAGCGTTGATTTTAACCATTATCGCTTTGGTTATTCGTGCCTTTTTCTTATTCGATCAACCCCTGTGGCGGTAACCGTACAAGAAGAGTCCTGGGTGTTTAAGGGGTAATTGAAGGCTACTTCACAATGGATGCGCTGGCTTCATTAGCATTCTCGGTGATTGTATTAAATGCGATTAAAGCCAAAGGTGTTAGCCCATCAGCATTGATTAAACAGACCGTCTTTTGCTGGTATTATTGCAGCGGTTGCATTAGGATTTATCTACTTTTCTATTGGTTGGATTGGCAACCACGCACAACTGAACCCAGAAACTTTGACCGTGCTTGCAGAACGCAAACAAGACCTCGGTACTTATATCCTCAATAACGCAGCCCAACAAGCCTTTGGCGAATACGGACGAATGGTGTTAGGGGTTATCGTTTCACTTGCGTGCTTAACCACTGCAGTGGGTTTATGTACCTCAGTCGGCGAATACTTCAGCGAAGTTTTCCCGAAAATTAGCTACCGTACTTACGTGATTCTGTTCTGTGTGATCAGCTTTGCCATTGCAAACCTTGGTTTAAAAGCGGTAATCGAAAAATCCGTACCGATGCTGTTAATCCTCTATCCAATTGCGATGACAGTGATCTTAGTGCTTGGTATTAACGCCTTACACCGCATCCCATTATTAGGGCAACGTTTAGCGTTGGGATTTGTGACTATCATCTCGATTTTATCCGTTATCGGCACAGGCTTTACCGACAACCTACCTTTCAAATCTTACTCTATGGAATGGCTACCGTTTGCGGTTATTGGTTTGATTGTCGGTTATATCGGGCACTATTTGATTAAGAAAAAAACATTAATCTTAGTATTACTAGCGGTAGTATTTGCAGCAAAATCTTGCAATTTCTACCGCTTATTTTATAAGAAAAATATGAGGAAATTTATGCCAGAACTTCCTGAAGTTGAAACAAGCCTACGAGGTGTTGAGCCTTATTTACAAGGGCAAACCATCAAGCAGATCATTGCCCGAACGCCTAAATTACGCTGGGCGATTTCTGCAGAGCTTTCTCAAATGCAAGGAGCGAAAAATTCTCTCACTTTCTCGTCGTGCCAAATATCTGATTTTGCATACCGACAAGGGTGATATTATCGTACATCTTGGTATGTCTGGCTCGCTAAGTATTTTAAAGGTGAGTGACAATTTGCCCGCAGGCAAGCACGACCACGTGGATTTAACCACCGAATCCGGCGTAATTTTACGTTACAACGATCCGCGTAAATTCGGTTGTTGGCTTTGGGCAGAGAAGGCAGAGAACACGAACTTTTGAAAAAGCTTGGCCCTGAACCGTTATCTGATGCGTTCACAAGCGGTTATTTATTTGAGAAAGGTCTAAAGAAAACCGTGGCAATAAAAAACTTTATTATGAACAATGAAGTGGTGGTTGGCGTGGGGAATATTTACGCTTGTGAGTCTCTCTTTATGGCGGGTATTCATCCTGAACTTTCCGCCCAAAATCTCACGCAGAAACAGTGTGAGCACTTGGTTAAGGTCATTAAAGAAGTACTCACTAAATCGATCATTCAAGGTGGCACCACGCTCAAGGATTTTATTCAACCCGATGGTAAGCCTGGTTATTTTGCTCAAGTGCTACAGGTTTATGGGCGTAAAGGCGAAGAATGCCATGATTGCGGTGCGATTATTGAAACGAAAGTAGTTGGGCAACGCAATACCTATTTCTGCCCGAAATGTCAGAAGCTACCAAGATAAAAGCAAAGGGGATTGAATATTCAATCCCTCTCTATTAACTATACAAACCAGCCTGTTGTTGTGATAGATTTTTCATCCATCAATTTAACAAAGCCGTAAATCACACGGAAAAGATACCAAATTCCTACCGCAAAAAGTACCAAAATGCCAATGCCGATAAAGCTAAGGATAAATCCTATCACCGTACCCGCGACTGAGCCCCAGAAGGTTCGGATCAGAAAGGTAAGATGGTTATGGTAAAGTGAATTTGGCAACATATCTTGTCGTTTAATATAAGCCAAAAATCACGCCTGCAATAGCGGGTAAGCCACCGAAAATCACACCTAATCCAAATAGCACATACACAACAATCATAATAGTACGTTGATTTGGGTCGTGCGGGGGTTGCAATAATGGTTCGTTCATCATCATTCCTATTTGTAAAAAAATCTGATTATTTGACCGCTTGGCTCTTAGATGGTTGCCCGAATCGATTCCCAATCAAGAACGCAATCAAGCCGAAAAACAAGCGATGGCACAATGGCGTGGAAACCGAAAAATGCTGATTTTAAAGCTGGCGATAATGACATAGCTGATTAAGCCCACGAGCATTGAGCTGATTGCGCCCTGTCGCATTCTGATTTATCCCAATAAAGCCCGAGCACGATTACCCATAAGAAGGTTGCCTCTAAACCGCCGAGTGAGAGTAAGTTCAGCCAAATTAGCATATCTGGTGGATTAAGAGCGGCAAACACAAGCAAGAAAGTAAAGGTGAGCGTGGTGAGCGTTGAGAACAGTTTGAGTTTACTCTCGTTATGCACTGCACTTGGTTTTTACCGCAAGGTATAAATCTTTTAATCAATGTTGAGGAAGATTGAATAAGTAGTGAGTCGATGGAAGACATAATGGCTGCCATCGGTGCGGCTAAGAAAATCCCCGCAACTAGTGGTGGAAGCACTTGCACCATCAGCGTTGGAATCACTTGATCAGGAATTTTTAGATCGGGCACCACGGCACGTCCAATCACGCCTGTGAGGTGCATTCCCAGCACAAGAATCGAGACCACGAGTGTGCCGATGACCAAAGCACGATGAAGCGATTGACTATCTTTATACGCCATACTACGCACTGCAAGCTGAGGTAAGCCAATCAATCCAAAGCAGACCAATACCCAAAATGAAGTCATAAAAGTGAAGTCGAGCGGACGCTCATCAATGCCATACGGGGCAAGTAACTGCGGGTTGATGTTGTTTAAGGTTTCCATCGCATTTTCTAGTCCGTTTGCGGCATAAATCACACCACCCTAGCAAGAATAGCGTGCCAATAAGCATTACCAAGCCTTGCACAGTATCGGTCATTACCACAGCACGGAAGCCTCCGATGAAGGTATAAATACCCACGGTAACCGCGAAAATAATCACTGCCAGTTTGTAGTCCATTCCGAGTGTGGTTTCAAGAAGACGCCCGCTCCGATAAATTGTACCGTCATCATCGCAAAGAAAGAGAGCAATAATGCAAGGCTTGCAATCCAAACCACAAAACGGTTTTGGTAGCGAGCAAGTAATAAATCGTTGATGGTTACGGCTTTATGTTTACGTGCGAAAATTGCGAATTTTTTGCCGAGTACGCCCAAAGCAAGCAACACCGCAGGCACTTGAATCATCGCGAGTAACACCCAGCCTAGCCCTGTATTTGTAAGCCGCGCCAGGTCCGCCGATAAACGAACTTGCACCAAGATAGGTGGCTGCGGTAGTCATTGCCAATACAAAGCCGAGACATTGAGCGGCTACCGACATAATATTCAGATAGGAAACTGCTGCCCTTACGTTGTCGGTAAGCATAATATGCCACGCCAAATACAAACAAAAAGATAGGCAATCAGTGGGATAACCATTTCCATATTCATCGCTTATTCCTCCACGTTGCCGTCTAAGTCGATATTTTTGATACACCTTTTTCACCACGATGTACACCAACAGGGTAAACAGAAGCGGTAGAAAAACGCAAGAAAGTTCGAGACCAAATCGGTAAACCTAGAATGCCCTAATTTCACAGGGAAAAAGTAGGCTAAGATAATCCAGCCGAACATATAGAGTACGGTTAAGCCCAAAGCCCATTGAGCCTCTCTCGTCAGTTGTTTTGTTTGCATAAAAACTCCTTTTGTGCTTTTGTCATAGTGATAAAAACCCCACAAAAGTGGGACTTGATTAGTATTGCCAATTCTCAGGATCAATGCCAAGCTCACGCATTTTTTTCTTTTGCTTGCTCTGGAATCTCGTCGCTGCGTTCTTTCATTAAATCCTCATCGGTTGGCAAAAGGCTGCCCTGTGAACGCATGTAAAAAAAGGCTTCACAAAGTAGTTCGCTATTAGTGGCGTGACGCAGATTTTTAATCTGACGGCGCGTACGCTCGATTGGTTAGAATTTCCAATACCTTAATTGGAATTGATACAGTGATCTTCTTCACTTGTTCACTTTTTGCCATGTTCTGCATAAGGGCTAATGTATTCGCCACGCCAATCTTTCATATATTTTCCCCGCTAAAAATGGCGTTATTGTAATCAAATCTGAACTATATCGCAATCTAGACGTCTAGATTTCTATTGTGATTTTATGCAGAAAGCTGTTGGTCTTTTAGGCGTCGAACAAGTACAATAACCGTATTGAATTTAACAAGGAAACATTATGAAATTAAAAAGCAACTGCATTGGTAACTGCAAGTCTATTATTGACCGCTTGTTCATCTGCTATCGATCCGAACACGGGCGAACGTAAAGATTCACTCGAAGGGTTTAACCGTGCGATGTGGAATATAAATTACAACTATCTTGATCCTTATGTGGTTAAACCAGTGGCAAAAGGTTGGCGTGACTACGTGCCAAGCCCTGTTAAAACAGGTTTAGTGAATGTAGCGAATAACTTGGATGAGCCAGCGAGTTTCGTGAATCGCTTACTTGAAGGTGAAGTGAAAAAAAGCGATGATTCACTTCAACCGTTTCTGGATTAACTCCGTATTCGGTATTGGCGGTTTAATCGACTGGGCAAGCAAAACACCAGACTTAAAACTTGATAACGGCAACCGTGAATTTGGCGAAACGCTTGGGCACTATGGCGTGGGCACAGGGGCATATATTATGGTGCCAGGCTACGGACCAACCACTCCACGACAAGCGGTCGGAAAAGTAGTAGATTCTGCATATCCTGTGCTTTCACTTTTAACTACCCCTTGGAGTATTGCAAAATTTAGCGTTCAAGGCATTAATACCCGTGCTAACTTACTTGACCAAGATGCGTTAATCAAACAATCGCTCGACCCTTGTGTGACGTTCCGTGAAGCTTTATTTCCAAAAACTTGGAATTTAAAGTAAACAACGGCAAAGCGAGTGAAGAGAAAGAGACGTTATCGAAAGATGAGTTGAAGGGGATTGATTAGTGAGATTCATAGTAGATGAGGAATTTCTGCATAAAATGGATTTTACGTTTATCTACTATGATATTTTTGTAGTGTTATGTAGAAACTGCACAATTAAACCATTAGCTTGATTTTCTTGTAGCAACAGTGTTGACCTAAAAACGCTGTTGCTATGCTAAGGGAAAATGTCATTGATATGATATTTATGTAAAACTGTATTTTTAAATCTTTTTATTTTTTTAAATCCTTTCCCATCATTCCATGAAACTGTATATTCTAACGGCAAGCGAACGCTTGGAATAGGTGCAGTGGCGGCTTTTTCCGATGGCGAGCAGCATTAACGGTGCATAACGCTTGCTATCCACGTCTAAGACGTTCATCACTGCTTTACGGTCAAAAATGCCAATGGCGTGAGTGTCGTATCCTCTATCTTTGGCAACTAACATCAATTGCATTGTGGCAAGGCTGGTATCGATAAGTACTTGATCGCGAATTTCTTCCGCATTTGATTTTTCATATAAGCCTAACAAGAAGTTGTATGAATTCTCGCGAAATTGTGGCATTAAACAACCTTTTTCTACCGAATAATCCAAAAGATCGCCTAATACCTTTTTGATATTCTAAATCGGCTAAGACTAAAAATGATCACAGAGGCACTCTCACACGGCGGAGCATTATGTCCCACCAAAACCGAGTAACTGTTTTTTTCTTTTCCGTTTCATCGATCACCACATAGCGCCAAGGCTGTAAGTTAGCTTTTGAAGGGGCGAGCTGTGCAAGTGTGAACATATCAGCCATTTCTTCACGGCTAATTTTCACATTCGGATTGAACATTTTGATGGTTTTGCGGGTTTCAATAACTTTGGTCAGATCCATTTTTCTCTCCTCAAGCAGTTGATTTTTCGTAGGATATTGTAAGTAGTATATGCTTCTCAAATCTGTGCAGAAATACCCAAGTATAGGCAGAAATTTATTCTGCCCAAGCTTCCATCGTTAATTTTTTCCAAAAATGGCTTTCGATAAGGCGTTCCGTAATGGCATGCTGTGGACGTAACAATACTTCTTTGGTTGTGCCATATTCTAAAATTTCGCCTTCGTGCATAACGAGTAATTTGTCGCTGATGTGTTTGATCAAGCCGAGATGCTGCCCAATGTAGATAAATGAAAGAGCAAGGCGCTGTTGAAGCTCAAGCATTAAATTGATCATCTGAGTCTTAACAGAGAAATCGAGCGTGCTAGAAGTGTCATCAATAATCAGGATTTCTGGCTCTAAAATAAGCGCTCGTGCAAGAGCAACGAGTTGTTTTTTTGGCTGTTCGATGCTAAAGAAATCGGTGTCAATACGTGATCTTTATAAAGCCCAACTAATTTGAGCGTTTGGAAAAATGCGTTCATTACGGGCTTCTTCAGATAGCTGAGTTGCCATTCGAAGTGGTGCATCTAAAATCTGCCCGATATTATGGTTAGGATCAAAAGCATCATTTGGATCTTGGAATACCATTCGGATATGTTTGGCTCGGAAAGCGTAGTCACCAAATGCAAGCGGTTTATTTCTAAATAACATTTGCCCAGAAGTAGGTTCAACTTGCCCAATGATCATTTTTGGCAAGTGTGGATTTTCCTGAGCCATTTTCACCGATAATCGCTAACGTTTCACGGCGGTTGAGGGTGAAAGAAAACATCTTTCACTGCATAAAAAATCGTGCTTGTGAAAAAAATGCTGCTACGTTCAATAAAGCGTTTGCTAAGGTGTTGGATCTCTAAAAGTGCCATACTCGTAGGGTAGAATTTATTCCACCATTTAATAATGAATTACAGATTTTTGATAGAAAAAGACCGCTTTTGCAAGCGGTCTAAAAGTTGCGACAAGTTTACAAATTATAATACGTTTACGCAGTTTAAGTCTTCGAAAGATTGCTCTAAGCGTTTAGACATAGATTCTTCCATTTTACGTAACCAAACGCGTGGGTCGTAGTATTTTTTTGTTTGGTGAATCAGGACCTTCTGGGTTACCTAATTGACCTTGTAAGTATGCTTCGTTCTGCTTTGTAGAAGTTTAAGATACCGTTCCAAGATGCCCATTGTGTATCCGTATCGATGTTCATTTTGATTGCACCGTAGCTGATTGCTTCACGGATTTCTTCGCGAGATGAACCTGAACCACCGTGGAATACGAAGTTGATTGATTTTTGCAGGTAAGTTACGTTCTTTAGAAACGAACTCTTGTGAAGCACCTAAAATAGATGGTTTTTAATTTCACATTACCTGGTTTATAAACACCATGTACGTTGCCGAATGCTGCTGCAACGGTAAAACGTGGACTTACTGGGTTTAATTGGTCGTAAACGTATAATACGTCTTGTGGTTGAGTGTATAAACGTGATTCATCAACATCTGAGTTATCTACGCCATCTTCTTCACCGCCAGTGATACCGATTTCGATTTCAAGGGTCATCCCCATTTTGTCCATACGAGCAAGGTATTCACGGCAGATAGCCATATTTTTCTTCCATTGGCTCTTCAGATAAGTCGATCATGTGAAGAGAATAATGGGCGACCTGTTTCTGCGAAGTGTTTTTCGCCTGCATCTAATAAACCGTCGATCCAAGGTAATAATTTTTCGCTGCGTGGTCTGTATGAAGGATAACAGGCACACCGTATTCTTGTGCAAGAGCGTGAACGTGTTTTAGCACCCTGCGATAGCACCCTAAAACATCTGGGCGTGCACCTGAATTTGGTTTGATACCTTTACCTGCGTAGAAAGATGCACCACCGTTTGAGAACTGTACGATAACTGGTGCTTTAACACGTGCTGCTGTTTCTAATACTGCATTGACAGAGTCAGAACCTACGCAGTTTACCGCTGGAATTGCAAAGTTATGTTCTTTTGCGTAAGCAAAGATTTTTTTGAACATCATCACCTGTAACCACACCTGGTTTAACAATATCTAATAAACCCATTTTTTTGTTTCCTCTAAATGTTAAAAATTTGATTTTTGATCCCCCTCTTTAGAAAAAGAGGGAAGACTAAATTAGAAATTAACCTTTTGCGCGTTGTTCTAAAAATTTCAACCGCTGGTAACACTTTGCCTTCTACAAATTCTAAGAACGCACCACCACCGGTTGAGATGTAAGAGATTTTTATCTGCAATACCGAACATATCGATTGCCGCTAAAAGTATCACCGCCACCTGCAATAGAGAATGCACCGTTTGCAGTTGCATCAACAATCGCTTGTGCCACGATTTCTGTACCTTTGCGGAAGTTAGGGAATTCAAACACGCTCACAGGGACCATTCCACAGAATGGTTTTTCGCACCACGGATAATCGCGGCTAATTCTTCTGCTGATTTATCGCCGATGTCGAAGATTGACTCATTTTCAGCCACTTCGTTTACCGCTTTTTCAACTGCTGGTGCAGTTTCAGAGAATTCTGTACCCACGCGAACATCTACTGGCACAGGAATGTTAGTTGCTTTTGATAAACGTTGTGCTTCAGGGATTAAATCTGCTTCGTATAAAGATTTACCTACATTGTTGCCTTCTGCCGCAATGAAAGTATTTGCGATACCACCACCAACAATAAGTTGATCAGCGACTTTTGATAAACTGTCTAAAAACAGTTAATTTTGGTAGAAACTTTTGAACCACCCACGATTGCTAACATTGGGCGTTGTGGTTCTTTTAATGCTTTTGCCTAATGCGTCTAATTCAGCTGCTAATAATGGGCCTGCACAAGCAACTGGTGCGAATTGTGCTACACCGTGAGTTGATGCTTGAGCACGATGAGCTGTACCGAATGCATCCATTACAAATACGTCACATAATGCAGCGTATTTTTTAGATAATTCTTCTTCGTTTTTTTCTTCTCACCTTTTGTTTACACGTACGTTTTCAAGCACAACAATTTCGCCGTCTTTTACGTCCACGCCATCTAAATAGTCGCGCACTAAAACGTACTGGCACACCCTAAATCTGATGCATTTTAAGTAATCAACGACAGGTTGTAGAGAATCTTTCTCTTCAAATACACCTTCAGTCGGACGACCTAAGTGTGAAGTTACCATCACTTTTAGCACCTTTTTTTCTAACGCTAATTTTTAATGTAGGGATCGTTGCACGAATACGTGCATCTGAAAGTAACTTTGCCCTCTTTAACTGGCACGTTTAAATCTGCACGAATGAAAAACGCGTTTACCTGCTAAATCAAGGTCTGCCATTTTTGATAACTGACATAGTGAGTTCCTCTTTTTAATCAAATTTAAAAAAATATAAAAACGGCTTGATTTATACCCATTTTTTTGATTAGATTTTATGAATATAGATCAAATTATGCTTTTATTTTCTTCATAAAAGAAAAATAATTTGACTATTCAACTCGTAAAAATATTTGACTTTTCGACCGCTTGAATAGAAATTTGTTCTTACTTTTATACGTCAAATTAGTTATAAATACAACGCCATTACGATGGCATTCTCTTTTTCCATCAGGTAAGGGATAATAATGCTTGCGAATGGTTACCTCGTTAAAGCCTAGCTGGGTATAAAGCTGTTGAGCTTTAGTATTGGATTCCCGCACCTCAAGCCAAAGCGTGAGCACACCTTTTTTGCCCAATTCTTCAATTAACCCTTGCAATAATACTTTGCCATAGCCTTTACCTTGCTCAGAGGGCTCAACGGCAATATTAAATAGCGTAGCTTCATCCAACACGACATTGCAAATAGCAAAGCCAACAATATTATTGCGTTGATCAAGCAATTTTAGATTTAAATAACGCTCACCTTGGTTATTCAACAACGTGCCTTTTGACCAAGGTATAATATGTGCTTGTTGTTCAATTTCGAATAAACGATCGAAGTCGGTTGCAATAATGTGTTCAATCATAGTCTTTTTCTATAAAAAATAAGCGGTTAAATTTTATGTAAATTTTGCAAAATCTACAATAAATTCAACCGCTTTATGAACCTTAGCGATTAGTAAAATTCTAAGCCTTCAACGCTATTTGTTACACGCGTTCCCGCTTTGCCTGCTACAATATCTTGAATCTGGGCAAGTGAGCCGATCGCCGCATCTTTGCCTGTTGCTTTTAACGAAGTTGATCACTGCCTGCACTTTTGGTCCCATTGAACCTGAGGGCGAACTCGGAAGCCAAGGCTTCGAGTGCTTCTGGGCTGCCTTTAGCGATTTTGCGTTGGGTCGGTTTTTGGAAATCGACACAAGCAGCATCCACATCGGTGGCAATAATAAATAAATCAGCATCCAAGTTTTCTGAAATCACCGCGGTCGCTAAGTCTTTATCAACCACTGCTTCCACACCTTGTAATTCGCCTTTTTCATTGCGGAAACTTGGCACACCGCCGCCGCCGCCACAAATCACAATTTGATCTTGTGCGAGTAATGCTTTCACCGCTTCAATGCCAGTCACACCGACAGGTTTCGGACTTGGTACCGCACGGCGGAAGTATTGTCCGTCAGCCATCACTGTCCAGCCTTTTTTTCCGCGGTTAATTTTTTTCCGCTTCCACTTGGCTATACACCTGGCCAATCGGTTTACTTGGTTTAGCAAACGCAGGATCATGTTTATCGACAATCACTTGAGTCACCAAGGTTTGCGTTGGGTATTCAGGAATTAGATTGGTTAATTCTTGTTGTAACATATAACCAATCATTCCCACAGTCTGTGAAACCAAAAATATCTAACGGATAGGGCTCAATTTTCGCATCTTGAGCGTAATAAGCTGCGTGTTGTAACGCAAGTAACCCCACTTGTGGTCCGTTGCCATGTGAAATCACAAGCTCATTATTGGGTTTGATTTTTGGCAAGCTGTTCTGCTGCGACGCGAATATTCGCTGCTTGGTTTTGTGCCGTCATTGGCTCACCACGTTTTAATAATGCATTGCCACCTAGAGCAACTACGATTTTTCATTTTTCTTCCCTTACGCCAAACTTGCCACCATCACCGCTTTAATTGTATGCATACGGTTTTCTGCTTGTTCGAATGCCACATTTGCTGGTGATTCAAAACACATCTTCTGTTACTTCAATGCCATTTGCCAAAGCGGGGTATTTTTTTCTGCGATTTGCTTACCAATTTTTGGTTTCGCTATTGTGGAACGCAGGCAAGCAGTGCATAAATTTCACTTTTGGATTGCCCGTGCGTTTCATCAACTCAGGTGTCACTTGATAAGGCATCAACATATCAATACGTTCACCCCAAGTTTCAAGCGGTTCACCCATTGACACCCACACATCAGTATGCACGAAATCCACACCTTTCACTGCTGTATCAATATCGTCGGTTACCGTAATGCGAGCACCCGATTCTGCCGCAAATTTTTGGCACATTTCGACCAGCGAATCTTCTGGTAACAATGTTTTTGGTGCACAGATACGCACATCCATCCCGAGTTTCGCCCCAATTAACAAGAGTGAATTCCCCACATTGTTACGTGCATCACCAATATAGACGTAGCTAATTTGGCTCAATGGTTTTTCGCAGTTTTCAATCATTGTGAGTACATCGGCAAGCATTTGTGTTGGGTGGAATTCATCCGTTAAGCCATTAAATACTGGCACGCCTGCATATTCTGCTAACTCATTGACAACTGATTGTTTAAAGCCACGATATTCAATCGCATCATACATTCTGCCCAATACTCGAGCGGTATCTTTCATTGATTCTTTATGCCCAATTTGCGAAGAGGTTGGGTCAATATAGGTTACGTGAGCTCCTTTGATCATAAGCCGCCACTTCAAAAAGCACAGCGAGTACGGGTGGAGGTTTTCTCAAAAATTAACGCAATGTTTTTGCCTTTTTAAACGAGGCTGCTCTGTGCCAGCATATTTCGCACGTTTTAAATCGCGTGATAAATCTAACAAATACTTAATTTCACGTTCGGTGTGGTTTACTAAACTGAGTAAATGTCTATTTTTGAGATTAAATGCCATAATATATACTCCTGCAATTGTGGATTAAAAATCGAGCTATTTTTAGCAAAAGCAAACGATTGCTTTCAAATAATACTTTTAAAAAATGCCATAATATTGAAATTATATGCAATATATTTGCATTATTATTCTAATAACGCGAGTTTATTTTTCATATTTAGTCATTATTCTCAATAAGAACAGGAAATAGTGATAGTCTCTGTTACCTATTTAGCGTATAATGGTGGTTTATTTTTCGAACTAAGGCAGTAGTATTTTTTTATGGAAACAAACCGATTTAAAATTAATTCCATCTCTTTATCCATTTTTCTTGCTTACTCATTCATTCCCTTTACAGAAGCAGCTTTAGTCAGAGACGATGTTGATTATCAAACATTCCGTGATTTTGCAGAAAATAAAGGGAAATTTTTTTGTGGGGGCTAAACAGATTGAAGTTTTTGATAAACAAGGAAAAATCTCTTGGTAGAGTGTTTAGTGATACACCTATGGTGGACTTCAGCTCGGTAGATACACAAAGAAGAATTGCGACATTAGTGAATCCTCAATATGTGGTCGGTGCGAAGCACGTTAATAATTATAGTTAATACGCTTTATTTTTGGACATCCTATTGAACATAGGGATATAGAAAAATAAAAGAAAACCTTTATAACAGCGTAGATAAAAATAATTTTTGCCCCGAATAAAGGGTGGTCTGCCGATGATCAAGGACGACTTGAAGATTATTATATGCCACGTTTAGATAAATTTGTCACTGAGGTTGTGCCAAGTGAGGTAACCACGGCAGGAGGAACGAAAGGGACTTATAACGATAAAAATCGTTTTCCTTATTTTTGCTCGAGTAGGTGCAGGGACACAATTTATTTATAAAAAGGGGGATATTATAAACTTGATAATAACAATCAGGGAGATGATTTAGACTTCGTTGCAGATGCTTATCAATATTCGATTGGCGGAACGCCTTATTCTGTCAATCATGAATTAAATGGTCTTGTTGGTTTTGGAAGCCGTTCAGGTTATTGGGATGTAAAAAAATTTACTCTCTACAAGATGCTTTAACAAACTATGGCGTATTAGGCGATAGTGGCTCCCCTTTGTTTGTTTTTGATAAAGAAAAATAAATGGGTGTTTCTTGGTACCTATGATTATTGGGCTGGTTACAATCTGAAACGCTGGCAAGAATGGAATATCTATAAAGAAGCATTTGCGAAAAATAACGCAAAAACGATGATATTGCAGGCACATTGGCAGGTTCTAGCAAAACCTTATCGGTGGCGATCACAAAATAATAGCAGTACGATAAGCAATGCAGAGCATTCGCTCAATGTTAATGTGGCTTCTTCTTCCAATAACTTATTTGATTCTCTTAATCATGGTAAAAGCGTGGTTTTAGAGGGCAATGGAGTATTGGAGCTACAGAATAATATTAACCAAGGTGCAGGCGGTCTATTTTTTAAAGGAAATTACGAAGTTAAAGGAAAAACAAATGATATTACTTGGTTGGGTGCTGGGATTGATATTGCCGAAGGAAAAAGAAGTTGTCTGGAAGGTACACAACCCTTCAGATGATCGTCTAGCAAAGTTGGGTAAAGGCACACTTCTTGTTCAAGGGACAGGTGAAAATAAAGGTAGAATAAAAAGTTGGGGGATGGTACCGTTATTTTAGATCAACAAGCTGATACAAGAGGAAAAACTCGTGCTTTTTCTGTATTAGGAATTGTAAGTGGTCGTCCAACCGTCGTATTAAAAAATGCACAACAAGTAGATCCTGAACAAATTTATTTTGGTTTTAGAGGTGGACGTTTAGATTTAAAATGGAAATTCATTAAGTTTTACCCATATCCGAAATGTGGATGAAGGGGCTCAAATAGTTAATCATAATACCACCAAAGCAAGCACGGTGACATTGACTGGCGAACAATTCTTACGTCCTGAACAAGTTTTAATTCATACGATTGAGCCATCAGCAGAAGAGGATAACCCAAGGCTACTCACAAGAAGACGGATTCCATACGGTAAGCACCTTTATCTCAATATGGATAATTGCGGCAATCGTTATTTCGCGCTTTAAAGGCAGGTAAAAGTACGAGTGATGCAATGCCTTGTGGGAGCGAAACCAGCAATGATAGCTGGGAGTTTATGGGAACAACTCAAGCAGAAGCCAAAGCGAAGGTAGTTGAGTGGACTAATAATCGCAAAAATTAATGGTTTTAATGGCTATTTAGGGAAACTAATCCAAATTTATCCAATGGTGAACTGAATCTTCGCATTGCAGCAAAAGAAGATCGAAGCCGCTTCCTTTTTCACTGGCGGCACAAACCTCAATGGCGACATTCAAGTTAATAAAGGGCAGTTGATTTTATCAGGAAGACCAACACCGCACGCCAAAGATACGGTAAATCGTTCTTCAGCAAATAAAGATCCGCATTTTTCTCTCAATAATGAAGTGGTAATTGCTGATGATTGGATTAACCGACAATTCAATGCACGTAATATCAACGTGAGCCAAAAATTCTGTACTTTATATCAGCCGAAATGTTGCAAATGTGAGTGCAAAACTTAACTGCTTCGGATCAGGGCTAAATTACATTTAGGCTATTCTTATAGTGCTCCTGTTTGTGTACGTTCAGATTACACAGGATACATTACGTGTAGTAGCGCTAATTTAACTGAACAAGCACTCAACAGTTTTAACCCGACTTTCATCTCGGGCAACCTCACGTTAAATGGACAAAGCCAAGCGATTTTTAGGTGAAAAGCTAATTTACGAGGCATAATTCACAGCACAGAACAAAGTGCGGTTCATTTTTGGTACGAATAGTCAATGGTATTTAACAGGAAATAGCCAAATCAATCAATTAGTGATGAACGGCGGTAATATTCACCTGAATGCGAGTGATACACCTGAAACAACAACGTCTTATCATCAATTAACCGTGAATAATCTTTCAGGTCAAGGACGATTCCATTATTTAACCGATTTAAGTAATCAACGTGGCGATAAAAATAGTCGTAAACCAAACCGCAAGCGGTCAATTTACCCTTCACGTTCGCAATAAAACAGGTGAGCCAAAAATACGATGCGTTGGAATTATTTAATGCTTCCACTGCTCAACGGCATGATTTAACACTCAGGCTAGATAAAGAAAAAAAGTAGATTTAGGTGCCTACAGTTATACACTTCAAGAAAAAAAGGTGGGGTATGGCGACTCTATAATCCTAAAATTGAAGAGGACATTAAAGCAAAAACAGCTAGCTAAACAAACGAATGGATCTAAAAATACACAAGTGCAGGATACACCAAATACAGCTAGTTTAACTCCAAGCGATCCTGATTTTAGTCGTACAGAAATTGGCAATTCAACTAAAATTGAATCTCCTCAATTTGTGATGTTAACTTACAAAAAGATCCTGAAGGGCATATTTTATATGAAAACGGTTGTCTTTAAAAACGGCATTTAATGAAAAATACAGCAAAGAACCAAAAATCTTTTAAAAGGTCTAATTGTAGATTCAATTAAACCAAATGGCATCAATGCTTATGTGATCACTTATAAAAAGATGACACGCAAGCATTAGTCGAAGTAGCACGTAAGGCGGAAGAGGTACGTAAAGCCGAAGAAGCACGTAAGGCTGAAGAGGCACGTAAAAGCCGAAGAAGCTCGTCAAGCGGAAGCGGCACGTAAGGCAGAAGAAGCTCGTAAAAGTGGAAGAAGCTCGAAAAAGCAGAAGAAGCACGTAAGGCTGAAGCAGCACGCAAGGCAGAAGAAGCTCGTCAAGCCGAAGCAGCACGTCAAGCTGAAGAAGCTCGTAAGGCTGAAGCAGCACGTAAGGCTGAAGCAGCACGTAAGGCAGAAGAAGCTCGTAAGGCAGAAGAAGCACGTCAAGCGGAAGCGGCACGCAAAAGCCGAAGAGGCACGTAAAGCGGAAGAAGCTCGTAAGGCAGAAGAGGCACGCAAAGCTGAAGCAGCACGTAAAGCTGAAGAAGCTCGTCAAGCAGAAGCGGCACGTAAAGCTGAAGAAGCACGTAAGGCTGAAGAAGCTCGCAAAAGCCGAAGAAGCACGCAAGGCAGAAGAAGCACGCAAGGCAGAAGAAGCACGCAAGGCAGAAGAAGCTCGTCAAGCCGAAGCAGCACGTAAAAGCGGAAGAAGCTCGTAAAGCAGAAGAGGCACGCAAAGCTGAAGAAGCCCGTCAAGCTGAGGGTAGCACGTAAGGCAGAAGAGGCTCGTAAAGCTGAAGAGGCTCGCAAGGCTGAAGAAGCCCGTCAAGCTGAGGTAGCACGCAAAGCCGAAGAAGCTCGTAAAAGCTGAAGAGGCACGTAAGGCGGAAGAAGCTCGTCAAGCTGAAGAAGCACATGTAAAGCCGAAGAAGCTCGTCAAGCGGAAGAGGCACGTGGGCAGAAGAGGCACGCAAAGCTGAAGCAGCACGTGAAAGCAGAAGAAGCCCGTAAGGCAGAAGAAGCTCGTCAAGCTGAGGTAGCACGCAAAGCCGAAGAAGCTCGCAAAGCCGAAGAAGCACGCAAGGCAGAAGAAGCACGCAAAGCTGAAGAGGCACGTAAAGCCGAAGAAGCACGTAAGGCGGAAGAAGCACGTAAGGAAGAAGAAGCTCGTAAAGCTGAAGCAGCTCGTAAGGCGGAAGAAGCTCGTAAGGCGGAAGAAGCTCGCAAAGCGGAGAGCAGGCAAGGCGGAAGAAGCACGTAAGGCGGAAGAAGCACGTAGGGAGGAAGAAGCACGCAAAGCGGAAGAAGCCCGTAAGGTAGAAGAGGCACGTAAGGCAGAAGAAGCACGTAAAGCCGAAGAAGCTCGAAAAAGCCGAAGAAGCACGCAAAGCCGAAGCAACACGTAAGGCGGAAGAAGCACGCAAAGCCGAAGCAGTACGTAAAGTCGAAGAAGCACGTCAAGCGGAAGAAGCACGTCAAGCGGAAGAAGCTCGTAAAGCTGAAGCAGCGCGTAAAGCCGAAGAAGCACGCAAAGCTGAAGATGCACGTAAAGCTGAAAGCAGCACGCAAAGCTGAAGAGGCTCGTCAAGCGGAAGAAGCACGCAAAGCCGAAGCAACACGTGAGGCGGAAGAAGCACGCAAAGCCGAAGCAGTACGTAAAGTCGAAGAAGCACGTCAAGCGGAAGCGGCACGCAAAAGCCGAAGAGGCACGTAAAGCGGAAGAAGCTCGTAAGGGCAGAAGAGGGCAGAAGCTGAAGCAGCACGTAAAGCTGAAGAAGCTCGTCAAGCAGAAGCGGCACGTAAAGCTGAAGAAGCACGTAAGGCTGAAGAAGCTCGCAGCCGAAGAAGCACGCAAGGCGGAAGAAGCACGCAAGGCAGAAGAAGCACGCAAGGCAGAAGAAGCTCGTCAAGCCGAAGCAGCACGTAAAAGCGGAAGAAGCTCGTAAAGCAGAAGAGGCACGCAAAGGCTGAAGAAGCCCGTCAAGCTGAGGGTAGCACGTAAGGCAGAAGAGGCTCGTAAAGCTGAGAGGCTCGCAGGGCTGAAGAAGCCCGTCAAGCTGAGGTAGCACGCAAAGCCGAAGAAGCTCGTAAAGCTGAAGAGGCACGTAAAGCGGAAGAAGCTCGTCAGAGCTGAAGAAGCACGTAAAGCCGAAGAAGCTCGTCAAGCGGAAGAGGCACGTAAGGCAGAAGAGGCACGAAAGCTGAAGCAGCACGTAAAGCAGAAGAAGCCCGTAAGGCAGAAGAAGCTCGTCAAGCTGAGGTAGCACGCAAAGCCGAAGAAGCTCGCAAAGCCGAAGAAGCACGCAAGGCAGAAGAAGCACGCAAAGCTGAAGAGGCACGTAAAGCCGAAGAAGCACGTAAGGCGGAAGAAGCACGTAAGGAAGAAGAAGCTCGTAAAGCTGAAGCAGCTCGTAAGGCGGAAGAAGCTCGTAAGGCGGAAGAAGCTCGCAAAGCGGAAGAAGCAGGCAAGGCGGAAGAAGCACGTAAGGCGGAAGAAGCACGTAAGGAGGAAGAAGCACGCAAAGCGGAAGAAGCCCGTAAGGTAGAAGAGGGCACGTAAGGCAGAAGAAGCACGTAAAGCCGAAGAAGCTCGAAAAGCCGAAGAAGCACGCAAAGCCGAAGCAACACGTAAGGCGGAAGAAGCACGCAAAGCCGAAGCAGTACGTAAAGTCGAAGAAGCACGTCAAGCGGAAGAAGCACGTCAAGCGGAAGAAGCTCGTAAAGCTGAAGCAGCGCGTAAAGCCGAAGAAGCACGCAAAGCTGAAGATGCACGTAAAGCTGAAGCAGCACGCAAAGCTGAAGAGGCTCGTCAAGCGGAAGAAGCACGCAAAGCCGAAGCAACACGTAAGGCGGAAGAAGCACGCAAAGCCGAAGCAGTACGTAAAGTCGAAGAAGCACGTCAAGCGGAAGCGGCACGCAAAAGCCGAAGAGGCACGTAAAGCGAAGAAGCTCGTAAGGCAGAAGAGGGCACGCAAAGCTGAAGCGGCACGTAAAGCTGAAGAAGCTCGTCAAGCAGAAGCGGCACGTAAAGCTGAAGAAGCACGTAAGGCTGAAGAAGCTCGCAAAAGCCGAAGAAGCACGCAAGGGCAGAAGAAGCACGCAAGGCAGAAGAAGCGCAAGGCAGAAGAAGCTCGTCAAGCCGAAGCAGCACGTAAAGCGGAAGAAGCTCGTAAAGCAGAAGAGGCACGCAAAGCTGAAGAAGCCCGTCAAGCTGAGGTAGCACGTAAGGCAGAAGAGGCTCGTCAAGCCGAAGAGGCACGTAAAGCGGAAGAAGCTCGTAAAGCTGAAGAGGCTCGTCAAGCGGAAAAATCGCCCTCAGAATGAACAACGTGATCTCATTAGTAAAAATACCAATGCGGTACTTTCTGATGCAATGGCAAAAAGCACAATTTGTTGTATTAAATGTAGGTAAAGCGATTTCTCAACATATTAATCAGCTAGAAATGGATAATGAGGGGCAATATAACGTTTGGGTATCTAATACTTCAATGAACGAAAATTATTCCTCAAGTCAATATCATCGTTTTAGTTCCCAAAGTACACAAACTCAACTTGGATGGGATAAAGCGGTAACGGGAAATCTAAAATTAGGTGGCATATTTACTTATGTTCGTAATAGTAATAACTTTGATCAGGCAACTAGTAAAAATACTTTGGCACAAGTGAATGTCTATTCTAAATATTCTGCCGATGATTGGTATTGGGCGTTAGATTTAGGTTATGGCAAGTTCCAAAACAACTTACAAATTAATAATGCGAAATTTGATCATCACACAGCACAAGTAGGCTTAACGGCTGGCAAAGTCTTTAATGTTGGCAATTTTGGTATTACACCAATAGTAGGTGTTCGTTATAGCTACTTATCAAGCTCGGCTTTTTGCATTAGCTCAAGATCGCATTAAAAGTAAACCCAATATCTGTAAAAACGGCTTTTGCTCAACTTGATTTAAGTTACACCTATAACTTAGGTGAGTTTTCAATTACACCGATTTTGTCTGCTCGATATGATGCAAATCAAGGTAATGGCGAAATTAATGTGAATGGATATAATTTTGCTTATAATGTTGAAAACCAACAGCAATATAATGCAGGGCTTAAATTGAAATATCGTAATGTTTTATTCGATATAAATGGCGGTATTACAAAAGGCAAGCAGTTAGAAAAACAAAAATTTGGACAAATTAAAATGCAAATTAATTTCTAACGAACAAGTGCTCAATTTATAGAAAAATGAAAAACCCAATCATTTTTACAGTGATTGGGTTTTGTTTTTGAAAATGAAAAGTGATCTGTGTTTGTAAAGTCTCAATAAGCGGTCTATTTATTCGCTAATTTTGCATCTAATGATAGAGAACCTGCACCTTTCACTAAGAAAAGTAAGAATGCCATACAATACATAATTGCTATTTCGCCTTTGTTTGATAACGGATCTAATACTGTTTCTGGTGTCACATGAATAAAGAAATATGCATATGCCATTTGACCTGCTAACAAGAATGAAATGGGGCGAGTGAATAAGCCTAATGCTAATAATAAGCCACCGCCGATTTCTAAGATACCGCCTACCCCATACATTGAGAACAGAGGAACACTACCGTTTCCTCCTGTCATTGAGAAGGGAAATTCAAAGAATTTCGCTGTACCGTGTAATAAGAACATATAGCCGATAACCACTCGTGCTAATAAAAATACTACTGGGCTAAGTTTTTCGAATTTTTCAAATACTTGATTCATAATGTTTCCTAATAAAGTTAAAGAAATATAACAAAAAATATGGAGTGCATTGTAATTGAATCTTTCTGCTTGATCATTCCGCTTTTTCTAAATAAGCTTTTTAGCTCAGCTTAATAATATAAAGTACGCAAGATGAATGATTTTAAAGTGATGTCGGTTTTTGTGGCCGTGATTGAACAGGGTTCAATGCAGGCTGCAACAGAAAAGTTGGCGATGACGCCATCTGCAATTACCCAGTCGATCCAAAAGTTAGAACAGCAACTCAAAATTAAATTATTAAATCGCACCACCCGTAAAATTTCACTTACAGAAGCAGGAGAAGTCTTTTATCAACACGCTAGTCAAATGCAGAAAAGTGCTGAAAATGCATTAAAAAGCGTCGAACTATTGCGATCTTCTCCGATAGGTACGCTCAGAATTTCTTGCCCTTCAGGTTTAACCCGTTCTCCGTTTATTCAAGCCTTAAAATTAATTCTGGAAGAACATGCTGATTTCAACATGGATCTTTCTTTTTAAGGATGAAGCGGTTGATTTAATTGAAGAAAAGAATAGATATTGCTTTTTACGTATTGGTACACGTGCATTGGGGAGACAATATGATTGCTCGCCATATTTATGATGTGAAATTGGCAATCGTGGCACATAAAGATTACCTCGAAAAGCATTTTTGTCCCACAAACTCCCGATGAGTTTTATCAGTTAGATTGGATTCATTTTGCTTCACTTGATCCCGACTATTTTACAACTTTCTAGCCCTTTAGGCAAAGCTCATATTAAACCTAACTATCGTATTAAAACCAATACACTTTTGGCAAGCCGAGACTTAACGCTACAAGGTTTAGGCATTTCTCTTCAGCCTATCCTTGAGATAGAAAAAGAGCTTGCTGATGGTGCACTTGTAGCCAACTTTGCCAGAATGGGAATTGCCAAAGAACCCGATGTATTTGGTTACAGCTTCAACGCGTACAGTCGGAAAAAAAGTAAGAATAGCCGTTCAGGCAATTATAGATTATTTTGAAAAGGCTTAAGAATATTAATTAATTTGATTTATTGATGGCATAAGCAAAGATCTTATGCCATCTGACAAGAACCTCGTTATTTCTTCTTCGCTTTTTTTCGTGACTTTTTTTCTTAGATTTCACCGCTTGTTTTTCTTTTTTCTTCTTCTCCTTTCTAGGTTTTTCTTTCTTAAAAGTTTTCACTTCTTTGAACACCGGTTTCTCTGCCTTTTTGGCTTTTTTTGTTTGGCGGTTTTACCGAGGTTCATTCCTTTGCGGCAGTTGTCTAACAGGGCAAAGTCGATTTTTCTCGTCTAAATTTACATTGATTACTTGTACTTTTACTTTTGTCACCCAAGCGGTAAATGATGCCTGAACCACCAACTAAACGCTGTCTGTCTGCATCAAAATGGTAGTAGTCGTTTTTAAGCGTAGAAATGTGTACTAAGCCATCAATTAACAACTCGTCTAATTTTACGAACAGACCGAAGCCCGTTACGGAGGAAATCACACCTTCAAACTCTTTGCCTAAATGGTCTCGCATAAATTCGCATTTCAGCCAGTCTGCGACTTCACGGGTTGCTTCATCTGCTCGGCGTTCGGTAGCAGAGCATTTATCTCCGAATTGGTCGATATCGTCTAATTTATAGTGGTAACCGCCACCCTCCGTGTAATTTCGGGTATTACCTTTTCCCTTTTCGATTAAATATTTAATTGCACGGTGCAACAGCAAATCGGGGTAACGGCGAATTGGTGAAGTAAAGTGAGCGTATTCGGTTAATGCCAAGCCAAAGTGCCCCTACGTTATCCGCTGCGTAAACTGCTTGTTTGAGTGAGCGGAGCAACATCGTTTGGATAAGCTCGCGATCCGGGCGACCTTCAAGCTGCTTCAACCAATGCCGCATAATCTTTGGGTGTTGGATCTCAAAGCCTACATTCCACGGTAAGCCACTTTCACGAATAAAGGTTTTGAAACTGGTTAATTTCTCTTCACTCGGCTTATCGTGAATACGGAACAACGCTGGCTCGTTCGCTTCTTCCACAAAACGTGCTGAGGCAATATTTGCCAAAAATCATACATTCTTCAATCAGTTTGTGGGCATCGTTGCGAACAAGCGGTTCAATTCGTTCAATTCTTCCCTGAGGATTGAAAATAAATTGATTTTCGACTGTTTCGAACTCAATCGCTCCCCGTTTTTGGCGAGCCTCTGCCAGTGCATTATATAAGCGATAAAGTTCTTCGATATGCGGGACAAGCGGGGCATAACGCTCACGCAATGTCTCATCTCCTCCAACATTTTCCACACTTTGGTGTAGGGTTAAACGTGCGTGTGAATTCATCACCGCTTCATAAAAATTCATAGCCTGTAAGTTCACCCTGCTTGAAACCGTCATTTCTGCCACCAAGCATAAGCGATCTACCTGCGGATTGAGCGAGCATAAGCCGTTGGAAAGCACTTCAGGCAACATTGGGATCACCCGATTTGGGAAATAGACTGAGTTTCCGCGATTTGCTGCTTCTAAATCCAGAGCCGTTTTTGGGCGAACGTAGTAACTTACATCGGCAATCGCCACCCATAAACGCCAGCCGTTTGGCTCTTTTTGGGCAAATACCGCATCGTCAAAATCACGGGCACTTTCGCCATCAATGGTCACAAGCGGTAGATTTCGTAAGTCCACTCGCCCTTTTTTCGCTTCTTCGGGGACGTCTTCGCTAAAATGGCGGATCTGTTTTTCAACTGCCTCACCCCAAACATGCGGAATATCGTGGTTACGTAAGGCGATTTCGATTTCCATACCAGGGGCGAGATTGTCGCCTAAAAATTTCGGTGATTTTTCCCCATCGGGCGATTAAAAACTGGCTTTGCGTTCAAATAGCTCAACTACCACCACTTGCCCCATTCGAGCACCTTGGCGGTGTTCATCAGGAATCAAAATATCTTGTGTGATACGGCTATCATCTGATACGACAAACCCGATGCCACTTTCAAGGAAAAAGCGACCAACGAGCTGTTTTTTACGGGCTTCTAACACGCGTACGATACGCACTTCTTTACGTCCTCGGCGATCTGTTCCATTTGGTTGAGCGAGCACAAAATCGCCGTGCATCACACGGTTCATTTGTACGTTTGGAATAAACCAATCGTCACCTTTATCTGCTCCTTCAAGTTGCAAAAAGCCATAGCCATCGCGATGACCGATGACCGTGCCTTTGAGTAAATCCATTTTTCAGGTAGGGCATAGCGTTTCCCTTTTGGTAAAAACTAACTGCCCATCGTTTTTCCATCGCACGCAAGCGACGACGCACGCCTTCGGTGCGTTCTTCATCGTAAATATGGAAGGCTTCAAGCGAGTGCTTCGCGACTCATTGGTGCATCAAATTGGCGTATGGTTTGTAAAATAAATTCGCGTGAGGGTACGGGGTTCTCGTATTTTTCTAATTCTTGTTGATAATTAGGATCGACTATCATTGGGTTCTCTTTTATTTGAATTCTTATTTTTGTAATAACGTATAGTTCTTGCCTAGCAACTGTGTTGCTATGCATAGAGATGGAGTTTATCTCCGTCTAAAAATCTTATATAGTTTATTGGGTGGGGATAACCCTTGTCCCTATGTGAAAAGGAAACTAGGTCAAATTTTTAGAAAATCTTACCGCTTGTGAAATGACGTTCAGCATAGTATCAAGTTTTTGCCAATAATCCTAAACAAATTTAGAAAAACCACTTGCCCGACCTAATATGAACCGATAAAATTCAGCCCCTTGCCAGGGAACTTCTTTCTGGTGATAACCTCTTATTAAAATAACATTTCATTTAAGGCTACACGATGGGCGATACACACCGTAAGCATATCACCGTTTTACTCCACGAAGCCGTGGAAGGCTGGCAATCAAACCAAACGGCATCTATATTGATGGGACTTTTGGGCGTGGTGGGCACTCACGACTTATCCTCTCTCAGCTAGGCAAAAATGGATGCTTAATTGCCACTGATCGCGATCCCGTGCGATTGAAGAAGCTAAAAACTATTTCAGACCCGCGTTTAAAATTCACCACATCGCTTTTTCGGCGATTCCAGAAGTCTGCAAAGCGTTGGGGTTAATCGGCAAAATTGATGGCATTTTTGCTCGATCTTGGCGTTTCTTCTCCACAGTGGACGATGCAGAGCGTGGTTTTAGCTTTATGCGTGATGGGCCGCTCGATATGCGAATGGACACCACCAAAGGCTTATCAGCAGCCGAATGAGCGATCGAAGTTTCGATTGACGATTTAACGTGGGTGCTGAAAGAATTTGGTGAAGAGCGTTTTGCTAAGACGTGATTGCAACGGCTATCGTGAATTTCAACAAAACAAGCGGTCAAAAATTACCCGTACTTTGCAATTAGCCCAAATTATCAGCGATGCTGTGCCGTTTAAAAGATAAGCACAAACACCCTGCAACGCGTTCCTTCCAAGCGATTCGCATCTTTATCAATAGTGAATTGGACGAGCTGGAAAAAGCGTTAAACTCTGCGTTAAGCGTGTTAGCCCTCCGAAAGGGCGTTTGTCGATTATCAGCTTCCATTCGTTGGAGGATAGAATGGTGAAACAATTCATCAAGAAAAATAGCAAAAGGCAAAGAAGTGCCACGCGGTTTACCGATTTTTAGAAAGCGAGTTGAATAAAGATATTCCACTGAAAGCTGTTGGCAAAAGCGATTATGCCAAGTGAGGCAGAAATTGATGATAATCACGCTCACGCAGTGCTGATTGTTACGTGTGGCAGAGAAGCGTTAAGGCATTTTAAGGAAAGGGTATGGCAGGAAATGAACGTTATTCGTTAGGACAGGAAATTTTTGAAGATTTAATTGGGCGGAATAAATTTGCGTTGTTGTTACTTGCTTTAATCGTTGTTACTGCACTTGCAACGGTGTGGATTACTGCCCAAACACGCCTTCTAACCGCAGAACGAGAGCAAGTTAGTCAAGGCTAATCGTAAGTTGAAAAACCAATATTCACTTACAACTCGAAGAAAATAGTGCAAGCCGAGAAAATCGGATCAGTGCGTTTGCAACCAAAAGCAGAATTACAATCCATTAAGAAAGAGCAAGAAGTCATTTTATTAGGATAGGAATTCAGCATGGCATGAGTGAGCAAAAGATAAACAAAAACCATTCTTTTGATCAAAGCGTAAACAAGAAAAAGAATAGTGCTGAAAAAGCTGAAGAAGAAAGCGAGTTACTTCCCGAGATCGCTTTTTTATGTTATTTGGGGGCTTGTGGGTATTGCTGTTTTTGCACTGGTCAAAGCCGTTGTGGTGCAAGTCATTCATTCCCCTCGCTTAATTAAAGAAGCAAATAACCGCTCTCTACGCACCATTGAATTACCTTTCACATGGGAGTATTTTGAATCGAAACGGTAAATTTTTATCGGTTAGTGCTCCGATGTATTCTATTACCATCGACCCACGCGAATAGTTTTTGATAGTAAAGATTAAACGTTCTGAAGAAACCTTGATCGCTCTTGCCATTGAAACAGGGAGTTCAAAAAGCAAAATGGTCAAAAAGTATCCAACAATTCTTAGATAAAAGAACCTTTCTGCTGAAAAAGTGGATGTTGATCCTCGTGCTATTTTGAATACGCAAGATCCAAAAATATTGGACGTGCTTTCAGAATCTACAGGCATTTCACCATGAAAAAATTAGTAGAGGTGAGGCAAAATCCAAATTCGTATTTTTGTTCAGTTAGAAAAATGCTGAAGCCAAATTAGAGCGTGATAAATGGCAAGCCTTCGCAAAAAGTGTAAAAAGTGCCTTATAGCGAAATGATGGATCGCCTATATAAGGCTCATCGTCAACGTTTCATCTATTTAGTACGCCATGAAACTGAAAGTATCGCCCGTTATGCACAAGAGTTAAAATTAGATGCGATAGTCTTACGTGAAGAATCTCGCCGTTTTTACCCGTTAGTGAAAGAGGCTTCGCAGCTCATTGGCTTTACCGATATTGACGATAAACACGGCTCAGAAGGGCTTGAGCGTAGCTTTGATGCTTTACTCATTGGTAAAAGCGGTAAACAGGTTATTCGTAAAGATGCCCGTGGCAATATTATTGAGAATATTCGTGATGAGAAAGAGTACAACCCGCAAGATGTGGTGTTGAGTATTGATCAAGATTTGCAGTCAGTGGTTTATCGCGAAATTAAAAATGCGGTAAAGAGAACAATGCCATTTCAGGCACGGCAGTGTTGGTGGATGTGCAAACGGGCGAGATTTTTAGCGATGGCGAATGCACCGTCTTTTTAATCCCAACAACCGTTCGGAATTTAAACCGGAATTGATGCGTAACCGATGCGATTACTGATACATTCGAGCCAGGTTCAACGGTAAAAACCTTTACGGTTTTAACCGCTTTTACAAAACGGCGTAACCTACCGTGATGAAGTGATTAACACACATCCATTTGTGGTAAATGGACACACCATCCGCGATGTGGCCCCGCGTGATAGCCTCTCGATTACGGGTATCTTACAGAAATCAAGTAACATCGGGGTGAGCCGTTTAGCGTTGCGTATGCCTTCTACCGCACTGGTTGATACTTACAGCAAAGTTGGTTTTGGTAAAGATACAGGTTTGAGGCTTGGGCGAACAGCGTGGCACTAATGGTGACCGCAAACGTTGGTCAGATATTGAACGAGCGACCCGGCTTATAGCTATGGCTGAATGTTACCCCGCTTCAACTGGCTAGCGCTTATGCAACCGCTTTGGCAGCTTCGGCATTTATCGCCCGCTTTCGATAACCAAAGTGGATCCACCTGTGATTGGCGAACGTGTATTGCCTGAGAAAATTACCCGTGATGTGGTACATATGATGGAAAGCGTAGCACAAAAAGGCGAAGGCGGAGCCCGCGCAATGGTTGATGGCTATCGTGTGGCGGTCAAAACAGGGACAGCTCGTGAGCGAGAAAGGGCAGTATGTAGAAAAATACCTCGCTTATACCGCAGGTCTTGCCCAACAAGTAACCCGCGTTTTGCATTGGTGGTGTTGGTTAATGAACCAAGCAAAGACAAATATTATGGTGGTGCGGTTTCCGCTCCTGTGTTTTCACAAATTATGGGTTATACGCTAAAAGCGTATAATATAAAAACCAGATAACTTAACAGAATAAGCCGAATAATGAAACGATTACTCACCTTTTTCCCTCAATTTCGCAAGATAAGGTGCAAATTTCACCGCTTGTAAAAATGACGCTCGATTCCGCAAAAGTGGGCAACGGCGATCTGTTTATTGCCTTAAAAGGGCATAATGTGGATGGCAGAACCTTTATTCCCCAAAGCGATTGAACAAAGGTGCAAAGCCTGATTTTGGCGGGAAGCGGACGAAGGCGTGCAAGCGGTTGAGAATTGCCAAAAGAGTTTGCAAAATGCCACCGCTTGTGTAGTTGAATGTGCCACATTTGCCGAAACTGTCTCACAAATAGCGGGCGAATTTTATGCCAACCCAAGTGAAAAATTAACATTAGCGGGCATTACCGGCACAGATGGCAAAACGACAACGAGCTCGAGTTATTAGCACAATGGCATAATTTACTGGGTGGAAAATCTGCTGTGATGGGCACGATTGGTAATGGCTTAGTTTGGGCAAGTTCGAAGCGGCTATACACCACAGGCTCTGCAGTTGAAATTCAACAAAATCTTGCAAACTTTATTGCACTTAGTGCTGATTTTTGTGCGATGGAAGTGAGTTCTCACGGTTTGAGTGCAGTATCGTGCGGAAGCGTTGCAATTTGATTTGGCAATGTTTACTAATTTAAGTCGAGATCACCTTGATTATCATCACACAATGGAAGAGTACGCTGCAGCGAAAATTCCGTTTGTTTAGTGAGCTTAACACCAAGGCTACAAGTGTTAAACGCCGATGATGAAACAGGTATAGATTGGTTAGCCAGTGCCTGATGCCGTTGCAGTGAGCGTAAATCCTGATTTTCAATCTTCACACCGATATGTTAAAGCGACTCGTGTTGCGTTTACCTTACAAGGTGCGACCATTGAATTTGAATCAAGCTGGGGCAATGGCACTACATAGTCAGTTAATTGGGGCATTTAATGTCGCCAATTTACTGCTCGCGTTAACTGGCTTTGTTAGCACTTGGGCATGCGGTGCAAGAATTGAGTCGAAACCGCACCGCTTCTTAAAGGGTGGCAGGAAGAATGGGTGTGACGGCGAAAAATTGTTCGCTGGTGTTGGTTGATTATGCTCACACGCCTGATGCTAGAGAAAAGCATTACAAGCTGCACGTCTGCATTGTGAGGGCGAACTTTACTGTATTTTTGGTTGTGGGAGATCGTGATGCTGGTAAGCGTCAATGATAGCAAAGCATTGCTGAACAGCTTGCCGAGATCGTGATTGCGACAGATGATAATCCGCGTCGAAGATAATCAGAAAATTATGGCAGATATTCTTAAGGGCTTTGAGAATGTTGATGTTGTTCAAGATTGATTCATGATCGCGAACAAGCGATTAAAACTGCCATTTTGCAAGCGAAACGCAAGATGTGATTTTAATCGCTGGCAAAGGACATGAAAAGATTATCAAATTATTGGCACAACCAAGCATCATTTTTCAGATCGGGAAGTGGCTGGGAAGTATTTGTAGAGACGCTCCCCTCTTTGCTAGAGGGGCTGATCTTAGCATTGAATTTTAATAAGAAAAATAACTGCTCCAGTGGGGCAAAATTTATGCGACCTACAGGTAACAGCCCTGGGAGGATAATGATAAAACAAAACAACCCAACAAATCGCCGAAATCCTTCATGCAAGGCTGTTTGGTGATGGTAATGTAACGGTAACGACAGTCAGTACCGATACGCGACAAGCAGTCGAAAATATGCATTAAAGGCGAAAGAAAATTTGATGCTATGATTATGCAAGAAGCGGTAGAACAAGGTACAGTAGCACTCGTTGTTGAGCGTGAGTGCCGATGCTGTACCGCAAATTGTTATGGCGGATACACGATTAGCTTTAGGTGAATTAGCGAAATGGCTAAAAAGCACATTGAATCTTAAAACGGTTTGCTATGACAGGCTCATCAGGTAAAAACAACCGTGAGAAGAGATGACGGCAAAAAATCTTGCAAAAACGGCCGATTGCAGAAGACGAGGTGCTTTATACTTTCGGCGATCTGAACAATGATTTAGGTGTGCCGATGACCTTGCTCCGTCTAACTGAGCAACACAAATTTGCGGTGGTAGAACTGGGTGCCAACCATATTGGCGAGTATTGCTTACACCACACAAATCGCCCAACCTGATGCCTGTTTAGTGAATAACGTTGCTCCTGCCCATTTGGAAGGTTTTGGCTCGATTCAAGGCGTGGCAGAGGCGAAAGGTGAGAGTTACCGTGGCTTGAAAAGCGGGTGGGCGGCAGTGTGAACTTGGCACATTATTACCCTGAATGGTCGAAAAGCTTGGCGAGCACAGCTTGCAATCGTTTAGTTACACAGGATCAGATACCGATTCTTACGCCGATTTCTGGGCGGAAAACGTTTCGCAATTTAAACGGCTCAACTTTCATTTTGCATGCCTTTGAAGAAGAAAGGTGAAATCAATTTGCCTTATTTAGGTGCACATAATGTTTCTAATGCTTTTAGCGGCAACTGCGTTAGCGATGGCAGTTGGTGCAAGTTTAGCGGATGTTAAAGCGGTTAGCAACAACGTTCACAAGTGAAAAGGACGTTTATATCCTGTTGAAATTAACGAGCACTGCATTTGCTGATTGATGATGCCCAATGCGAATGTCGATTCGATGAAATCAGCGATTTCTGTGCTGAAAAATTACCCTGCATTTCGTATTTTTGCGGTAGGTGATATGGCGGAACTTGGCAAAGAAAGTACGCAGTGCCATCAAGAAGTTGCAGATTTTTGCACAACAGGCAGGGTTAGATTTAATCGTCTCTTTTGGCAAAGAAAGTGCAGTGATTAGTGCTAATGCACGCATCATTTTACCGATAAGCAAACCATGAGTGATTTCTTGCTACCGATTATTTCGCAAAAAATTGCAGAAAAACAACCGCTTGTTTTATTGGCAAAAGGCTCTCGTAGCCAAAAAATGGAAACTTTGATTGCGGATTTATTCCGTGCTTTTCATATTCAATTTTAAGGATTTATTATGCTAGTTTGGCTTGCTGAATATCTTGTTCAGTTTAATACGGCGTTTAATGTCGTTCTTATATTACTTTCCGTTCCATTATGGCGTTATTAACGGCTATGGGCATTGGGCTTTGATTGGGCCGGAAGTAATTCGTCGTTTACAATTACTCAAATTTGGGCAAGAGGTGCGTAACGACGGACCGGAGCCACTTCAAAACGCGGCACGCCAACGATGGGCGGGGGTGATGATTTCGCTATCGGCATCAGCACCTTTGTGGAGCAGATCTTCGCAACAGCTTATGTTTGGTTTGTGTTGTTTGTTTTATTTGGTTATGGGATCATCGGTTTTGGACGATTATTGGAAAATCAAACGTAAAAATACAGATGGTTTGATCGCACGTTGGAAATACTTTTGGTTGTCTGTGATTGCTTTAATTGCCGTATTTGGCTTTATGCAGTCGGAAAAGAATACTGCAGCAACCCAATTAGTTGTGCCGTTCTTTAAAGAATTTATGCCACAACTGGCATCTTCTTCATCATTCTTTCTTACTTCGTGATTGTCGGCACCAGTAACGCAGTGAACTTGACTGACGGCTTAGACGGCTTAGCAATCGATGCCAACCATTATGGTGGCAAGTCATTCGCCTTTAATCGCGTGGGCAACGGGAAATTACAATTTCGCTCAATGCTCACATATTCCGTTCGTACGAAAACGCAGGTGAACTCGTGATTTTATGTACCGCCAATTGCGGGCGCAGGTTTGGGTTTCTTATGGTGCATAACACCTATCCGGCACAAGTGTTTATGGGCGACGTTGGCTCACTCTCACTAGGCGGTGCATTAGGCAGCGATTGCAGGCATTGGTTCGTCAAGGGTATTGCTTGTGATTATGGGCGGTGTGTTTGTGGTGGAAGCGTTGTCGGTAATCTTGCAAGTTGGCTCATACAAACTTCGCCAGCTGCATCTTCCGTATGGCACCAATTCATCACCACTTTGAATTAAAGGCTGGCCAGAACCGCGTGTGTATTGTTCGTTTCTGGATTATTACTAATGCTGGTGTTAATTGGCGGTAACATTGAAAGTGCGTTAGGTCAGTTGGTGAGGCTTTTTCCACCAAATATGATAAAAATCAAAGGTGGGATAAAGCCTATTTTATCAATGAATAAGCCGTTAGCTATAGCAATGTGAAAAACAAGCGGGCAGATTTCACAAAACTTTTTCAAAAAGGAGGTGTAATGAAAAATAAAACGCTTTTGGTTTATACAGGTGTTGATCTCAATATGATGATTGCGGAAGGCGGATCAGGATATTGGAGAGTGGAAGTGCTTCTTCTCTTCAAAAGTAGAATACTTGATTCGTAAAGTACACCAAAGATTGGGCTGTATCGGACAAAAATATTCCGCAAGGCACAGCATTTTTCATGGCTAAAGTGGCGGGATTTCAAAATGTTAGATGGGCAATATGAAGGCAGATATTTAGTACTTTTCTCTGAATATGCAGAATTGTATTCCCAAAGCATGGCAAAAATTTGTGTAAGAGGCTTACCTGCTGCTCGTTATTTTTAATACGCATGACGTTTTTGGTGGTTAGCTATTGAACCTTCAAAACTAGCTTGGAAAATCGTTTATTCCTGCTAAAAATACAAGCCCGCAGAGATGAGTCATTTATACTTACTAGCTTGCGGATAGTTTGGAGAAAGTAAGACAACAAAAGAGAATAAAAATGCAAAACCAATACGAAAATAAAACAGTAACGATTATAGGCTTTGGGCAAAACGGGCTTATCTTGTGTCAATTTTTGCAGATAAAATGCAAAGTACAAGTGATTGATACCCGCGAGAAACCAGCTGGCGTCGAACAGTATCAAAAAGAAATTCCATTACATACAGGCGGATTAAATCTTGGTGGCTGCTCAATTCCGATTTAATCGTGATTAGTCAGGGCTTGCATTGGCAACGCCTGAAATTCAACAAAGCGATTAACGCAGGCGTAGAAGTGGTGGGTGATATTGAGCTGTTTTGCCGTGAGGCAAATGCACCGATGTGTGCGATTACAGGCTCGAATGGTAAAGAGTACGGTTACAACCTTGGTGACCGGAATGGCAAAAGCGAGCGGGTATTAAGAATCCGGAATGGGCGGCAATATCGGCGTGCTTGCATTAAAGCCTGTTAAATGGTAATTATAGCACTTTATGTATTGAGACTTTCCAAGCTTCAACTTGAAAGCGACCTCTTCGCTCAAAGCGGTTGCGACAACCGTACTGAATGTGAGTGAAGATCATATGGATAGATATGATTCAATTGCTGATTACCGTGCAGCAAAACTTAAAATTTATAATAATGCAGAAAATGTGATTGTGAATGGTGAAGATCCCCAAACGTATCCTGAACAAGCGGTCAAAAATCTGATTCGTTTTGCAGAACACAATGCGAGTAGCACCTTACGCCACGGCGTGCTTTATGCAGGTGAAACTGCAGTGATGGGCACGAAACAGATGCTGATTCATGGTCGCCATAATGAGATGAACGCTTTAGCGGCAATGGCATTAGCTGATGCGGCGGGTATTCCTCGCGAAGGCATTGTGAAAGCCTTGCAAATCTACGGTGGTTTAGCACACCGCTTCCAAGCTGTGCCAACTAATGATGGCGTGCATTGGGTCAACGATTCTAAAGCGACTAACGTGGGCAGCACGGTGGCGAGCTCTGAACGGCTTAGAGGTAGCGGGCACGCTCTATTTATTATTAGGCGGAGACGGTAAAGCGGCAGATTTTTCAGAACTGAAACCGTTAATCAACAAAGCGAATATCGTTTGCTATTGCTTCGGGCAAGATGGGGCAGCGTTAGCGAAACTCTCTAGCCAAAGTGTGTTATTGCAGAGACGATGTGTGAAGCGGTGGAAAAATTCGCCCGCACAGTTAAAACGAGCGGCGATATGGTGTTGCTTTCTCCTGCTTGTGCAAAGTTTGAATCAGTTCAAAACTTTGAACAACGTGGTGATATTTTTATGGCGTTAGCACGAGGGACGCGATTTAATGTGGCAACGATTGAAAACTACTTGGGATAATTTCTTTCGAATTACTCCAAGTGATTCACTTTATGATCGCACATTGTTGTGGATTTATGTGAGCTTACTAAGCATTGGTTTGATTGCGGTGAGTTCTGCATCTATTCCTGTAAGTTGGCGTTTTCTATAATGAAGCTTTTCATTTTGCTATCGTGGATGGGGCTTATATTTTTAGTCTCTCTTTTGCATTTTTGCGTTTTTGTTCAACAACCAATGAGTCGTTGGGAAAAATACAACATCTGGAGTTTTTATTTCGTCACTTTTATTGGCATTTGAGTGTTCCTTTGGGTAAAAGAAATTAATGGAGCAAAGCGCTGGATCGTTTGGGCCTATCACTTTCAAGCATCAGAACTAGCTAAATTAGCTCTGATTTGTTATTTTTCAAGTCTCATGTTCCTGTTATAATGAGCTTAAAAGAAAACATTGAGTGTAGCCCAGCAACGAGTAATTGCTATTTTTATTGCCATTTTAAGTGTACAATCTGACCTTGGTAGCATCATTATTATTAGTGTAATTGCGTTTGGGATGCTTTTTATTATGGGGACAAAATTTGCACAATTTATTGCGGTAGCTATTAGTTTGCGACAGTTGGAATAACAAGTTATATCTTATTTTCTGAATATCGAATGAAGCGGATTTAGGGCTATTTCGATCCTTTCTGTTGATGTTTATGGAGATGGTTTCCAATTGGCTAACTCTCAAATGGCATTTGGACAGAGGAGAAATTTTAGGACGAGGGATTGGGCAGTTCAGATTCATTGGAGTGTTACCTGAAGCTCATACAGACTTTATTACTGCAATAATTGGTGAAAGAGTTTGGTTTAGTTGGACTACTTTTTAATTTTTCTATTTATCTGTTTAGTAATCAAGAACTATAAAAATTAGCCGAGAATCTTTACAAATGGAAGAACGCTTTTAAAGGTGCTTTTGGCATTGCACTTTGGTTTTACACAAAGGGATTAATTAATTTAGGAGGAGCTTTGGGCTTGATTCCCTCAAAGGTTTAACCTTCCTTTTGTTGTCAGTTATGGTGCTCAAGTATGGTTATTCTTTCCATTGCGATGGCAGTTTTAATACGGATTGACCACGAAAAATCGATTGGAAAAGAATTGGTTACACCGTGCGAAGGAAAAATTGAGTTTAAGCGGTCGATTTTTGTGATTTTACCGCTTTCTTTTCCCGAAAAAGTATAAATTCTTGTAAAATGTTGAGAATTTTTCTTTACAACGAAAAATTATCAAAAAAGTAAAAGCAAAAAGAGAATATCAATGGCATTATTAGTGATGGCAGGTGGAACGCATGTATTTCCACGGTGCCGTTGCACGTGAATTACAGACAACAAGGGTGGGAAATTTGGTTGAAGCACAAGATCGAATGGAAGCAGATCTCGTTCCCAAGCACGGTATTCCGATTGAGTTATCCAAATTTCAGGGCTAAAGGTAAGGGCGTAAAAGCCTTGCTAACAGCCCTTTTGCCATTCTAAGAGAAACGGTGTTAAACATACAAAATCATCAAAAATTCAAGCCAGATGCGGTGCTGGGATGGGCAGGATTATGTGTCAGGTCCCGGTGGAATTGCGGCAAAACTTTGTGGTGTGACCTGTGATTTTACACGAGCAAAATGCGGTGGCGGGGCTAACCAATGTGTGACTTTCAAAGTGCTCGTCATGTGTTGCAAGCCTTTCAAATGCTTTCCCGAATGCGAAGTGAGTAGGAAACCCTGTTCGCCAAGATTTATTTAAGATTGAAGCACTCAGAACAGTCGTTTTGCAGAGCGTGATTACCGATCAACATTTTTAGTGATGGGCGGTAGTCAAGGAGCACAAGTGATTAACCAAACTGTCGAGTGGCAAAAAATGTTGGGTAATCAGGTGTTCATTAGCCATCAAGTGGGTAAGGGGAAATTAGCGGGCGTGGAAGAGGTTTATCACTTCACAGGCAATGGCGTGTAAAAGTGAGTTTATCGGATGATATGAAAGCCGCTTACGAATGGGCGGATTTGGTCATTTGCCGTTCCAGGGGCATTAACGGTATGCGAAAATTGCTGCCGCGGGTTTTGCCTGCTATTTTTTGTACCGTTCCAACATAAAGATGAACAGCAATTTTAAATGCGGAATATTTGGTGGAAGCGAGGGCAGCTTATGTGATTGAGCAACGAATTTACGCCAGGACTGTTAGCGGTGTTAGAGCCGTTGATTGCTGATCGTACTAAATTAAACCGAGATGGCAATCAAAGCCAGAGTAAAAGCTACGCCAGCTGCTGCAAAACGTGTGGCGGAAGTGATTGTGGAAGAAGTCATTAATTTAGAGAATATAAAATGAAAAATTTCAAGATAATATAAAAACTCGTGCCTGAAATGCGCCGTGTGAGGTCAAATTCACTTTATCGGGATTGGCGGTGCGGGGATGAGCGGTATTGCTGAAGTATTACTGAATGAAGGCTACAAAATCAGCGGTTCGAGATATTGCTGATGGTGTGGTTACCAAACGTCTAGCTGCTGCAGGGCACATATTTTTATTGGCCACAGTGCGGGAAAATATTGCAGAGGCGAGCGGAGTGGTGGCGTCCAGTGCGATTAACGAAGAAAACCCTGGTAAAAAGCGGCAAAAAGAAGCACGTATTCCTGTGATTCAACGTGCACAAATGTTGGCAGAAATTATGCGTTTTCGCCACGGGATTGCGATTGCGGGCAGCATGGCAAAACCACAGCTACTGCAATGATCTCCAATGATTTACACTGAAGCTGGCTTAGATCCAACCTTCGTAAACGGTGGTTTGGTAAAAATCTGCGGGCAAAAATGCTCACTTAGGGTGCAAGCCGTTATTTAGTAGCGGAGGCAGATGAAAGTGATGCGTCATTCTTACATTTACAACCAATGGTTTCTGTTGTCACTAACATCGAGCCAGATCACATGGACACCTACGGTGGCGACTTCGAGAAGATGAAAGAGACTTACGTTAAATTCTTGCGTAACTTGCCTTTCTACGGCTTAGCAGTAATGTGTGCCGATGATGCAACAGTGATGGAAATTGCACCGAAAGTAGGTCGCCAAGTGATTACTTACGGATTTAGTGAAAATGCAGATTATCGTATTGAAGATTACCAACAAACAGGTTTCCAAGGACACTACACGGTGATTTGCCAGAACGGGGAACGTGTTGAGGTGCTGATTAAACGTACCTGGTCGTCATAATGCCTTAAATGCGACTGCGGCACTCGCGGTTGCTAAGAAGAGAAGGCATTGCTAATGAAGCGATTTTAGCTGCACTTGCAGATTTCCAAGGGGCGGGGCGTCGCTTTGACCAATTGGGTTCATTTATTCGCCCGAATGGTAAAGTGATGTTGGTGGATGATTATGGTCATCACCCAACAGAAGTGGATGTAACAATTAAAGCGGCTCGTCAAGGCTGGGAAAAATAGGCGTATCGTGATGGTGTCCAACCGCACCGCTATTCTCGTACGCGTGATTTGTTCGATGATTTCGTGCAAGTACTTTTTCGCAAGTAGACGCTTTAGTGATGTTGGATGTGTATGCCGCAGGTGAAAGCACCAATTGTTGGGGCAGATAGTAAGGCGTTATGTCGCTCAATTCTAATTTAGGCAAAGTTGACCCGATTTTTAGTGTCTGATACGGAACAATTAGGCGAAGTGTTAGACCAAATTGTATTCAAGATGGCGACTTAATTTTGGCACAAGGTGCGGGTAACGTGAGCAAATTGTCGCGTGATTTAGCAGAGAGTTGGAAAGCGTAAGCGGTTGTTTTTACAATATATTTTGCGATTACATCGCTTGTAGGGTGGGTTTTTGCCCACCAAATATCATAGAGGGCAAGAAAGCCCACTTTATAGAAAATTGAGAATACAATGAGCATTAAAAACGATCGCGGTGTTATTTGGTGGTGTTTCGATGGAACGTGAGGTATCGTTAGCTAAACTTGCAGCGGTAACCGAAGCCCTTAAAAGCCTTGGCTATAATGTGGAAGGCATTGATACCAAGAGTTTCCAATTGAAAAATTAAAAGAAAAGGAATTCAACGTGTCTTCAATATTTTACATGGTGGCATTGGTGAGAACGAGTGTGTTGCAAAGGTGCTTTGGAACAGATGGGCATTCCTTACACAGAGCTGTGGCGTGATGGCATCACCAATCACTTTGAGATAAATTCCGCACTAAATTATTATGGCAAGCCGTTGGTTTGCCGACGGCGAAAAATGGTGGTGGTAAAACGCAGGACAAGCGGTTGATTCTACAGCGGTATTGCAAAATTAGAGCTTGCCAGTAGTTTGTTAAACCTTCTTGCGAAGGATCAAGCGTTGGCGTGTTCAGAGGTAAAAACTGAAGCGGAATTACAACCTGCGATTGAAGAAGCGTTAAAATTTGACAGCATTGTGTTAGTTGAAGAATTTTTAGCAGGGGCGGAATATTCTGTGCCGGTGTTAGATGGCGAAGTGTTGCCAGCGGTGCAAGTGATTCAGAGGGTGAGTTTTTATAGATTACCACGCAAAATATATTTCAGACAACGCAATATGTTTGTGCCAGCGTTAAATGCAGAACGCCAAGCTGAAGTGGCGAAAATCGTGAAACAAGCCTTTGATGGCGGTGGGCTGTCGTGGTTGGAGCCGTATTGATGTGATGGAAGATGCAAACGGCAAATTCCGTTTGGTGGAAGTAAATACTGCCCAGGTATGACAAGCCACAGCATCTTTCCGAAATCGGCAGCAACCGTGGGTTATAGCTTTGAACGTTTAGTTGAACGCGTATTGGAGTTAAGTGCGTAATGGCTAAGTTTGCTCGAAAGAGAAAGAGCGAGTATTTTCGCCTTAGCTAAGGAGCATATTGGTTCAGTTACATTTTCTGCCGATGGGTTGGCTCACTTCAATTAAACCATTGATTTTATTATTTTGGTTGATTGTGATTTTATGGTATATACAAATTGGTCGGTACTTCTTGAGGTTTGGATAGAACGCCGATTCGTAAAGCTTATGCGTTAACTCATAAAACGCAATTTACAACAAATGCGGATATTCGTGAAACTTTAGCCAAAGAACCTGTTCTAAAAGGATATTTTGCCCAAGATATTCAAGAGGTTAAAGATAAGTTGATACAACTCTCTTGGGTAAAAGATGTGATTGTGCGAAAAATCTATCCCTGATCGCTTAAGTATTAGCCTGGTTGAGCATAAACCTGTAGCTGTGTGGAATAATATTCACTATCTTTCTGATCAGGGGTTGTATTTAGTCTACCCCAGGACGGTTTGATAAAACAGGTTTACCGATAATGTTTGGACCTGATGCGGAAAGTAAAGAAGTACTTGAAGCGTGGGGTAAAATTCAAACGGAATTAGCATTTCGCAATTCATCACTTAAATCGCTGGCGATGGATAATCGTGGTTCTTGGTCGATTACATTAGCGAATAATATTGAGTTAAGATTAGGACGTGGAGAATGGACGCCAAAAATTGACCGCTTTATGATGATTTTCCTGAAATTGAGGTGCCAGAAGGACAGCGTTTGGGGTATGTCGATTTACGTTATGAGCACGGTGCAGCGGTAGGTTTCTATCCAATACAGAAATAATTAATTGCAAACGAACGAAAATAAAATGACTGATAATATTGATGATGAGGATTACATTGTTGGGTTAGATATTGGGACATCCAAAACAGTTGTTGTCATTGGTGAGACCTTACCTGATGGTGTAATTAGAGTGTTAGGAACTGGAGTTTCTCCTTCAAAAGGGGCAAATCAAGGTGGGATTGTTGATTTAGATGCAGTCGTTCGTGCTGATTGATAATGCGATTGCTGAGGCTGAATCAATTGCAAACAATCTTGAAATTTCTGATCTGATTCTGAGTATTTCAGGTGCTCATATTACAGGGCTTAATGAAATGGGGCAGGCGGTTTTAGAGAGTGTAGTTACAAAAGAGGACGTGGAAGAAGCGAAACATAATGCAAGCTCTATTCGATTGCCTAATGAGCTTAGAGATACTACACATAGTGTCACAGAGTTTAAAAGTGAGACCATTTTACCGCTGACAAAAAGCCCAATTGAGCGTCGGGTAATCGTCTCACTGCCTATGTGCATTTAATTGCAGCTCACCAAGATTGGAAACGTAATTTAATTAATGCGGTAGAATCAAATCAGAGATTGTCTGTTGCCAATATTGTTTTTCGGAGTTTGCCTCTGCTTATTCGGTGCTTACAGAAGAGGAGAGCTTGGTATTTGCTTGATTGATATTGGTGCGGGCACGATGGATGTGGTGGTTTACGTTGATGGTGCATTACGCTGTAGTAAATCATATCCGTTTGGTGGCAATAATGTGACGGATTATCTTGCACAAGTTTTTACGACTTCTCGCAAAGAAAGCTGAAACCATCAAGGTTAATTATGGCAGTGCGGTTTCACCACCGACGATGAATGCCGATAAAAATTCTCGATTTCAGGTTTAGCTGGAGGTGCACCTCGAATTTATACGAAAGCACGTTGCAGAAGTACAGCACTTTGTTATAGCGATTTATTTAATCTTATTAACGCAGATCTGTTAAAAGTGCGTCCAAAATTTATATTACCAAAAGGGGATAAAACAGGAATTAATTGCGGGTTTTTGTTCTTACGGGTGGTGGTTCACAAATAGAAGATATTGTAAAATGTGCAAAAATATCTTTTAATGCACACGTACAGTGGGAAGCCCTCTCTCAATATTGCAGGCTTGACCGATTATGTGAATAAGCCACAATATGCAACAGTTTTTGGGGCTATTACAATATAATTTTGAGCATCCAGCAAGAAAGCAAAAACGATAATAAATAATCCAAATGTAGTTGGTATGTTTAAAGGTGTCAAAAAGCAGACTCGTAAAAGCAATACGTTGGATTAAGTCAAATTTTTAAATTAAATAAGTTGGCATACGCTTATTTTAGGGAGTAAAGAATGTTCGAACCAGTTTATGAGACAACGCCTGATGCAGTAATTAAAGTTGTTGGCGTTGGTGGCGGTGGCGGTGATGCATTGAACCATATGGTTAGAAAGCTGTCAGGAAGATGATATTGGCAGCGTGGAGTTTTTCTCAGTAAATACAGATGCACAAGTATTGCGTTCAAGTGCAGTACGTAATACTGTACAAATTGGTGCAGGTATTACTCATGGTTTGAGGGGGCTGGTGGTGATCCAAATATTGGCTATCAATCTGCAGAGAAGAAGACCGTGAAGCATTAACTAATATGTTAAGTGATGCAAGTATGGTATTCATCACAGCAGGTATGGGGAGGTTCTGGAACAGGGGCTTCTCCAGTTGTGCTAGAGATGCAAAAAGTCAAGGTGCTTTAACCGTTGCGATTGTTACTAAACCATTTAATTTTGAAGGTAGAAAACGTTTAAATTTCGCAGAACAAGGCATTAAAGATTAGCGAAAAACGTAGATGCGTTGATTATTATTCAAAATGAAAAATTACTTAAAGTTTTACCTAAAGGCGTAAAATTGAGGATGCATTCTCATATGCTGATGATGTTTTGCGTAACGCAGTATTAGGTATTACTGATATGATTACCAAGAAGGTTTGGTAAACGTAGACTTTAATGACGTGAAAACAGTTATGTCTGGTATGGGACGTTCAATGATGGGAACGGGCATTGCAGAAGGCGAAGGGCGTGCAGAGCGTGCAGCAATGGAAGCAGTGGCAAGTCCATTATTAGAAGATGTTGATTTATCAGGTGTAAAGGCGTATTGATTAATATTTTCAGCAGGCGATGACTTAGAAGCTAAATGAAGTGGATTCTGTTGTGAAATATATTACTGAAGCAACGAGATCCTGATGCAACTATTATTTTTCGGTACAACGTTCTATCCTGAAATGGAAGGTAAAATCCGTGTAACATTGGTTGCAACTGGTTTGGGTCAAGCAGAAGAGTTAACCATGCCACGTACAGGTATGTTGCAACAACCACAGCCAGTTGAACAGTCTCAGCCAGTACCAAAACCAGTAGGTTATGGGGACTCAACAGTCTGTTCAGCCAAACCAGAATTATGGTCATCAGTCACAACCAATAGGCTTTTAATCAAGCACCACAAAATGCTGGAACAACGCAACAGCCAAGAACAATTGATCCAAACCAAGTGTTCTCACCGAGCTCTATTCCAGGATTTATGCGAAACGGTCGTTAATTTCGATCGCTTGCGAGGAATAAAAAATGATTAAACAAAGAACCCTAAAACAAGCAACCAAAGTCACTGGCATTGGTTTGCACAGTGGCAAAAAAGTGACGCTCACATTGCGTCCTGCACCTGCCAATACAGGGATTATCTATGCTCGAACCGATTTAGAACCTGCTGTTTACTTCCCTGCAAGTGCTGAATTGATTCGTGATACACAGCTTTGTACTTCAGTGATCAACGATGATGGTGTGCGTATTTCAACCGTTGAGCATTTAAATGCAGCGATGTCTGCATTAGGTTTAGACAACCTTATCGTGGAAGTTGATGCCCCTGAAATTCCAATTATGGATGGCAGTTCAAGTCCGTTTATCTATCTTTTTCTTAGATGCGGGTATCGAAGAGCAAATGCCGCGAAAAAATTCATCCGTATTAAAGAAACCGTACGTGTGGAAGAGGGCGATAAATGGGCAGAAATCAGACCTTATGCAAATGGCTTAAAATTAGATTTCACCATTGATTTCAATCACCCGATGATTAGCAAAGATGTACGCCATTTTGCGATGGATCTTTCAGCCGAAAATTTCATTCAGCAAATTAGCCGTGCAAGAACCTTTTACTTTTATGAAAGATGTGGAATATCTCCAATCAATTGGTTTAGCACTAGGCGGTAGCTTAGATAATGCCATCGTGTTAGATGATTACCGCATTTGAATGAAGATGGCTTACGCTATAAAGATGAATTGGTAAAACATAAAATGCTTGATTCTATCGGTGATCTCTTTATGTGCGGTTACAACATCTTAGGCGATTTCAGAGCCTATAAACATCGGGTCATGGTGTGAACAATAAATTACTCCGTGCCGTGCTTGCGAATGAAAAATGCGTGGGAATTTATTTACTTTTTGAAGAACAAAGAAACCGTGCCACAAGGTTATCGCTTAAAAGATCTTGTTTTTATTTAGTATAGTAGGGTGTGTGGATTGAAAATCCACGCACGCTTTTCTATATTGATGTGCGTGACATGAATTTCACACACTCTACAAGCGATCAAATTTATAGAACAATTTGCAAATATCATACAAACCGCTACAATGCGGTTAATTTTTTATATAAACAAAGGATCATTTTTAATGAAAATTACTAAAAACGTAGTACCAAGCATTGCTTATCAAGTACGTACTCAAGATGGCGTATTAGTGGACGAAGCACCAGCGAACCAACCGCTCAGAATACTTACATGGTCACAACAATCTTGTTGAAGGCTTAGAAAAGGCATTAGAAGGTAAAGCGGTTGGTGATACTTTCGAAGTGCGTGTAAGCCCAGAAGAAGGCTACGGTGAATACAACGAAAATATGGTACAGCGTGTGCCGAAAGATGTATTTATGGGCGTAGATGAGTTAGAAGTAGGTATGCGTTTTATCGCAGATACTGACTTAGGTCCAGTACCTGTTGTGATCACGGAAGTAGATGGTGATGAAGTGGTGGTTGATGGTAACCATATGCTTGCAGGTCAAGAATTACTCTTCTCCGTAGAAGTGGTTAGCACACGTGAAGCAACTTTAGAAGAGATCGCACACGGTCACATTCACTCTGGTCACGAACACGGTTGCGGCTGTGGTGGTCATGACAGCGATGAAGAAGAAGGTCACGGTTGCTGTGGCGGTGGTCATCACCCATCATCACGATCACGGACACAGTCATGGCGGCTGTGGTTGCGGTGGACACTAATTAACTCATTTGCAATGGGGCGTGCTAAACACGCCTTTTCGACTATCTAACCCTTTCAATCCCTGCCTTTGGGAAGATCGTTGCAATCGATCATATGACACAACAACCAATCGAATACGGACTATCTCCGCACTATTCTTAGTTCCAATATTTATGATCTCGCTCGAGTCACGCCATTACAAAAATGGACAAGCCTCTCACGCTTAAAGAAAACTAATATTTTCATCAAACGTGAAGATCGCTCAGCCGGTGCATAGCTTTAAGCTACGCGGGCATTTGCGATGATTTCTAATCTTTCTAAAGCTCAAAAAGAAGCGGGTGTGATTGCGGCTTCTGCAGGTAACCACGCTCAAGGTGTCAGCGCTTTCAGCGAAACATTTGGGCTTACGTGCCTTAATCGTGATGCCGCAAAATACACCAAGTATTAAAGTGGATGCGGTGCGTGGTTTTGGTGGAAAGTATTAGCTTTATGGTGCGAACTTTGACGAAGCCAAAGCCAAAGCACTGAGCTTTCGAAAGAGTTGAATATGACCTTTATCCACCCATTTGATGCTCCAGCCGTGATTGCAGGGCAGGCACAATCGCGATGGAACTCATTCAACAACGCTTCCGATTCTAAAACCGCATTTTTGTGCCTGTTGGCGGTGGTGGTTTGATCGCAGGGATCGCTGTCCTCGGAAACAACTTCGCCTGAAATTCAAGCCATTGGGGTAGAATCCAAAGACTCTGCTTTGTTTATATCACGCATTAAAAGCGGGTCAGCCTGTCGATTTAGATCACGTAGGTTTTATTCGCAGACGGTATTGCAGTAAAAACGTATCGGTGATGAAACTTTCCGTATTTGTAAACAATATGTTGATGATGTGGTTTTAGTCGACAACGATGAAATCTGTGCGGCATTGAAAGATATTTTTGAGAATGTGCGTGCGGTGGCGGAGCCTTCGGGCGCAAACCTCGCTTGCAGGTTTGAAAAATATGAAAAAGCACGGCATCGAAGGAGAAAATCTCGCTTGCGTCCTCTCAGGTGCAAACCTTAATTTCCATACCTTGCGTTTTTGTTTCTGAGCGTTGCGAAATTGGTGAAAAACGTGAGTTTCTATTGGCGGTGACTATTCCAGAGCAGAAAGGCAGCTTCTTAAAATTCTGCCAAATTCTGGGTAGCCGTGCGGGTGACAGAATTTAACTACCGCCATGCAGATGATGCTAATGCGTGCATTTTTCGTAGGTGTTCGTATTTCTGGCAGTCAAGAAAAAGCGGAAATTCTCGAAGAACTTTCGTCAAAATCGCTACGATGTGAGCGATTTATCCGATGATGACATCGCTAAAACCCACGTGCGTATATGATTGGTGGCAGACCGGCTAGCATTCAAAAACGAAAAACTCTACCGCTTTGACTTCCCAGAACAGAAAGGGGCATTACTTAAATTCTTACAAGCCTTAACCGATTGGGATATTTCGTTGTTCCACTACCGTGCACACGGGAGCGGACTACGGTGATATTTTAGCCGCATTCCCTGTGGCAGTAGGCTTAGAAGCAGAATTAACCAAACATTTAGAACAATTAGGCTATCGCTACCAAGACGTGAGTGACAGCTTAGCTTATCAATACTTTTAAAATAAGGAAGATTTATGGCTCGCAAATATTTCCGGTACAGATGGTGTACGTGGTGAAGTAGGTAAATTCCCAATTACGCCAGAATTTGCGTTAAAAAACTCGGCTGGGCGGCAGGTAAAGTGCTTGCAACCCAAGGCACGAAAAAGTGATTATTGGTCAAAAGACACCCGTATTTCTGGCTATATGTTGGAATCAGCACTTGAAGCGGGCTTAACTGCAGCAGGTTTATCGGCAGTCTTCGTAGGTCCAATGCCAACCCCCGCAATTGCGTATTTAACCCGCACTTTCCGTGCAGAAGCGGGGATCGTGATTTCAGCCTCTCACAATCCATACTACGATAACGGAATCAAATTCTTCTCATCACTGGGCGAAAAATTACCCGATGAAGTGGAAGAAGCGATCGAAGCGATGTTAGATGAACCGATGGACTGCGTAGATTCGGCAGATCTTGGTAAAGCAAGCCGCATCAACGATGCAGCGGGTCGTTACATTGAATTTTGTAAAGCAGGTTTCCCATCCGAATTAAGCTTAGACGGCTTAAAATCGTGGTGGATTGTGCGAACTGGTGAATCCCTACCACATCGCACCAAACGTAATGCGTGAGTTAGGGGCTGATGTGATCGAAATTGGTACCCGCCCGAATGGCTTAAACATCAACGAAAAATGTGGTGCAACGGACATCAAAGCACTTCAAAAAGTGGTGCAAAAAGAATCTGAAGCAGATATCGGTTTAGCTTACGATGGTGATGGCGACCGCATTATGATGGTAGACCACTTAGGCAACAAAGTAGATGGCGACCAAATTCTGTTTATTTTAGCGCGTGAAGCTTTACGTGCGGGCAAATTAAAAGGCGGCGTAGTGGGTACATTAATGAGCAATATGAGTTTAGAACTCTCATTAAAAAGAACTTGCATCCCACTCGTACGTGCCAATGTGGGTGACCGCTATGTGCTTGAGCAATTAAAAGAGAAAGGCTGGAAATTAGGCGGTGAAAATTCAGGGCACATCATCGTGTTAGATAAAAACACCACGGGCGATGGCATTGTTGCTTCGCTTGAGGTATTGAGCGCGATGGTAAAACACAATATGACCTTAAACGAATTAGCAAAAGCCGTGCCACTCTTCCCGCAAGTGTTAATTAACGTTCGCTTCGCGCGTGGTGAAAACCCACTCACAGCGAAGAAGTAAAAGCTGTTGCAAAGTCGTAGAAGAACGCTTAGCAGGAAAAGGGACGTATCTTGTTACGTAAATCAGGTACAGAACCGCTTGTCGTGTGATGGTAGAGTGTGAAAGATGCAACGTTGGGCCCAAAGCTGTGCGGAAGAAATTGCGGAAGCAAGTCAAACGTAACTAATTCTTCTATAAACAACAAGCGGTGGATTTTGTAAAAATAAATTGCAAAATCCACCGCTTCATTTATCAAATCTAATCTTAAATTTAACCGCTTGTTGGTAATTTAACCTCCACTAGTAACCCCGTTTCAAAACTCACTGAATCTTTTAATTCAATTTTTCCACCATAATTTTTCACAATCTCCTCAGCAATCGCCAAGCCTAAGCCTGAGCCTTTGTTGTTCTGTGCCAAGAATGCGGTAGAACGGATTCTAGCACGCGTTGGCGTTCTTCTGGTGGAATACCGTTGCCGTTATCTTCTACGCAGATCTGAATGCTGCCGTCTTTTTCTTTGACACTTAAATCAATCTGGCTGCCCTTTGGTGTGTAGCGAATGGCATTATCCACCAGCGTTTTAACGAGCAAGTAGAGATCCGTTTCGAACCGTGGAAATTGACCGCTTGCTCATTCGTTACGCCCAAATCCTGATCTTTATTGAGGGCAAGTGGCAACATCCTCAATTACGCTGCGGAAAATATCCTGCACGTTGAAATCGGTGTGGTTTTTCCATTTTGTTATTTTTGAATGCGAGCCAATGAAAGCAGCTGTTCTAGTAAGTTGCGACTACGCTGGAATACCTTGTTTCCACTTGGATAAGTTGAGTTTTTGGCTTCAGCAGGCAAATCTTGATGAGCGAGTTGCTCCACTTGCAAGGAAAGAGCGGTCATCGGACTACGCACTCGTGTGATGCATCCGCAATAAAGCGTTTTTGTTGCTGAATAAATTCATCGGTTCGCCCCAACAAGCGGTTGATTTCCACCACAAATCCGCGAATTTCGCTCGGGATTTTTCTCCGTCGGCAATGGTGTAAGATTTTGCTCGTGGCGTTTTTCCAGCTTGTGAGAAAGTTTGTCTACAGGCTTCATTGCAAGACGGACTATCCAAATGGTCAGCAAAAAATAATCAACGGCAACAACACAATCAGCGGAATCACGCTCTCGCGCTGCGCTGCGGAATGCTAGTTCTTCACGATATTCATTTTCTTGGGTGATGATAATCTTGCCGTTGGGTGTGTTACGAACGTAAGTGCGGTATAAATCATCGGCGTTTTTCAAAGTAAACCAAAAAGCGGTTTTCTTTGTGCGGTTTGACTCTTTTGTATTTTTGCCATCTTTTCTGAGCGTATGGAAACCATCTTCCATTTGTCTGTGGAAAAATTCGCTGGAAGACTTTCTGTATGCGTGCGTTTCGTTCAAAAATGCATATAAATTCGCGCATCGTTATCGCGTGGCGGACGAAAAATCCCCAAAAGTGCGGTCGGATTTTCCACGGAATTGACGAAGCCCGAAAGCTGAACCAACATATCGTCTTGCAGTTTGTAGGTTTCGCGGTAAGTATCGTAGAACGAAACACCGCCCGCAATGCTTGCCACCACGGTGAAAAAGGGCAGTAAAAGCTAAAAGTGAGTTTGAGTTGGATTGAGTTTTCATTTTTCCTCTTAGGGTAAGGTTGTTATCTGAGGTATCACTGATTTTTAGAAACCAACCACCCCACGCCTCTGACATTTTTTAATATGTTCCTTTACCAATTTTTCTTGCGTAAGGCGTGAATCAGAAAAATCAATGGCGTTGCTCTCACTTCATCGCCCCACGCGTAGATTTTATCTTCCAAATCGGCACGAGAATGGATAATCCCTGGTCTTGTCATTAAGGCTTGCAGAATGGCAAAATTCTTTATTAGCTTAGCTCAATTGGCGTCGGTTGATCAGCGAGAGTAACTTGGTAGTTCGTCGGATTGAGGGTGATAGCACCGTTACTTAACAATGGCGTGCTTTGTCCACTTTGGCGACGCAGGACAGCACGAATGCGGGCAGTAATTCGGACAAATCAAAGGCTATCATAATGTAATCGTCCGCCCCGCCGTCTAAGTTCCGCCAAGCGACTATCCAAAATCATCACGCGCGGTGACAATCAACACAGGCGTATTGTTTTTTCTTGTCGGAGATGTTTCAGTACTTGCAAACCATCTTGCCCCGGTAAAACCCAAATCGAGCAACACCAAATCATATTGTTGGCTGTTTAACGCCTGTTCTGCCGTGTTGCCGTTGTTTACCCAATCCACCGCATAACGAGCGGTTTTCCGCCGTTCGATACCGCTTCAGCAATCATTTTGTCGTCTTCGACCAATAAAATTCGCATAGTAAAATGAAAGATTAAAAATTGACGAGATTTTATCGAAAAATAGGCGGAAATACATCCGCCCGACATCGCACAATACGAAGATAAGATTAGCTTTGACGGAAACCGCCTTCATTTTGATGATGTTCGTGACGTTCGCCTTTTTCAAAGCGATCGTGTTTATGATGTTTACCTTTATGTTTTTGTGGCATATCAATAATTTGCCCGCTGTTTGCATCTATCGCCACTTTATAAACCACACCGTTGTTTACGGTTTCGATTTTGTAGAACGCCACACCACGTTTATATTCTAAGTCTGCTTCTGCTACTTTACCGCCCGTTTTTGCCACTGCAGTGTCCATTGCTTTAGGCGAAGCTCACTTGTGGTGCAATATCTCGCTGTTGGGCTAACTTTCACTGTTTTAGGAGCTTCGCTTTCCACGCCTAAAATATCTCCGCTTGCTGCGTCCACTGCCACTTTTGTTTTGACCGTTAGCAAACATTTCAACTTCAAAAATGATCTTTACCAGTGGTGATGTTCAAAGTCAATGCTTTTTACTTTCGCATCGGCACCGATTTTTGCTTGTGCGGCAGATAATGCTTGCACTGCCGTGATTTTTAGCTTTCACCCAAAGCATCTTGATCTTTTGGAGACATTGCATTTGCATTGATTGCATTGCAAGCCATAACACCTGCTAATAATGATGCTGCTAAAGTTTTTACTGATTTTTCATAAATTGCTCCTTGTAAGCGTAAAATAGTTTATTTTCATAGAGTTTAAAATCATTATGACCAAAAAGCATCTCTGCTCTTGATGGTGTGTATTCTAGAGAGAAAAAATTAGCGGAAAATTAGCAAAAAACAAAAATTATTTTTAGAAAAATTTTCAAAATGACTATGAAAAATTACCGCTTGATTTAGCTTGCTCGGCACACAGTAGAGACCAATTTTTATCTTTAAAGCAATAATAGGAAACGTAATGAACCAACAAGAAATGAAAAAATTGCAGCGAAAGCGGCACTAAAATTTGTGACACCAGATACCATCGTTGGCGTGGGTAGCGGTTCAACCGTGAGTGCTTTATTGACGGAGTAGCTTCAATGAAAGATGAAATTAAGGTGCAATAGCGGCATCGAAAGCTTCAGAAGAGCGTTTACGTACGTTGGGCATTGAGGTGTTTAGTGCTAATGACGTTGTGGAATTAGATGTGTATATCGATGGTGCGAGATGAAATTACCTCGCAAGGTGCAATGATTAAGGGCGGTGGGGCAGCATTAACCGTGAAAAATTGTGAGCTCTTTAGCGAAAAATTTATTTGTATCGTGGATAGTTCAAAACAAGTTGATGTGCTTGGTTCAACTTTCCCATTGCCTGTGGAAGTAATTCCGATGGCTCGTTCTTATGTGGCTCGTCAGTTAGTTGCACTTGGCGGTTCTCCTGAATGGCGTGAAGGCGTGGTAACGGATAACGGCAATGTGATTTTAGATGTGCATCACTTTAAAATTCTTGAACCGCTGAAAATGGAACACACCATCAACAATATCGCAGGTGTGGTCACCAACGGTATTTTTGCACAACGTTTCGCGAACGTTACGATTGTTGGCACGCCTGAAGGGCAAAAATTATTGAATAAGGTCAAGCGGTGGATTTTTGCAAAAGTTTTGCAAAATCGCACCGCTTTTTGTGTTCACTTAAACACAACATAAGGAATAACTATGGCTAAAAGTTTCTCTCGACAAATCAAAAATCAAATTCTTATTACTCGAAGGCGTACATCAAAACGCACTGGATGTATTAAAAGCGGCAGGTTACACCAACATTGAGTATCACAAAAAAGCCCTAGATGGTGAAGAGCTTATCGAAGCAATTAAAGATGCTCACTTTGTGGGAATTCGCTCACGCACACCTAACTAAAAGAGATTTTAGAGCACGCACAAAAATTAGTGGCGGTAGGCTGTTTCTAGTCGGTACTAACCAAGTAGATTTAGCGGAAGCGAAACGTCGTGGTATTCCTGTGTTTAATGCACCGTTCTCAAATACCCGCTCTGTGGCGGAATTAGTGTTGGCAGAAATTATTTTGTTAATGCGTCAAGTACCTAAAGCGAATATGGAAGTGCATCGTGGTGTATGGAACAAATCGGCTGCGGGTGCAAATGAAGTGCGTGGTAAGAGTGGGTATCATCGGTTATGGTCATCGGCTCACAATTGAGCGTGATTGCTGCAAGCGGTGGGGATGCAGTTTACTTCTACGATATCGAAAATAAATTGCCATTGGGTAACGCTCAGCAAGTGGCAAGCTTAGAAGTTGCTTTCAAGCTGTGATGCGATTTCATTACATGTGCCAGAAAAATGCCTCAACCAAAAATCTAATGAGTGCGGAACGCATTGCCCAATTAGAGGATGCAATTTTAATTAATGCCGCACGCGGTACTGTCGTGGATTTAGATGCGTTAGCGACTCGCTTAGAAACAAATAGCTTACGCGGTGCAGCGATTGACGTATTCCCTGTTGAACCTGCGTCATCAACGATCCATTTTGAATCGCCATTACGTAAATTTGACAACGTGATTTTAACCCCACACATCGGTGGCTCAACCGCAGAAGCTCAAGAGAATATTGGTACAGAAGTGGCAAATAGAATTTGTGAAATACTCAGACAACGGTTCAACCTTGTCGGCAGTAAACTTCCAGAAGTATCGCTTCCAGCCAACAACAATGCGAAACGTTTATTACACATTCACCAAAAACAAACCAGGTATTTAAACAAAATCAACCAAGTGTTTGTGGATCAAAACGTGAATATTGCTGGTCAATATTTTACAAACAGACCCAGAAATTGGTTATGTAGTAATCGATGTTCAACGAAGACAGCTCAAACATTAAAACGCTTGAAAGAGATTGAGCACAATTAAAAGCACGTGCTTTACTAAAATAAAACGTGAAATGGTCAGGTTTTTGCCCTGACCATCATCTGCACTTTACTAAATTTACGGTTTTTCGAACGCGCTCGAAAAATCATGCCAATTGGTAGAGTAAATAGCGGAGGGCGTATGAATAGATTAGGTTTCCGCTGTTTTCATTGTGATAAGCTGCTGGCGATAGTGCATACGGCTTTTTGTAGCCGTTGCATCAAGCTTTTGGCGCGTTCGCCCATTGCGGGCATTGTGGCAGTTTATTAGCTGAAAATAGCCTATCTTGCGGGGAATGCTTGCGAAATGAGCCGAAATGGCAAAATGGTGCAAATTTCGGTATATAAAAACCGCTTGCAGATTGGATCCATCGTTTTAAGTTTCATCAGCAATATTGGTTAGATCAGCCGTTAGCACGATTGCTGTTGTTAGCGGTAAAACAGGCTCAACGGGAGCATGGTCTGGTACTCCCAGAGGCAATTTTGCCTGTTCCGCTTTTGGCAACGCCATTGGAGGAAGGTTATAATCAATCTCGAGTTAATCGCTCGGTATCTGTCTCGATGGCTGATATTCCGCTTGATACGCAAAGTCTTCGCCGCATTCGACATACTGTTTCACAGCGTGAACTTACCGCACAGAACGACGTTTAAAACCCTGAAAAACGCTTTTCGTTTTTAGACCGCAAGCGAGCAAATTTTATAGGCAATTGCAATTGTGGATGATGTAGTGACCACAGGCTCAACGCTCAATGCGATTTGCTGGGGAAATTAAACAAAGCAGGCGTACAGAGGTACAAGTTTGGACGTTAGCAAGGGCGTAAAATTTACTGTGAAAGTAATAAAACCAACTCTTGTTTTCTTCCGTACTCAAACCTGGAAGTTCGCTCTTTGGCGATCAACATCTCTACTCGTTTTTCGACCAATTTATCGTAGAAAACCGAGGGTACAATAAACTCTTTTCTAGGTTTTCTGAGGCGACCATATGATCCCAACTCGCTAGCAATTCAAGCGTGCGGAATTGTTCGCTATCTCGCCAATGTTCTAGCAAAGCCTCATTGAAATGCCGATATTAGCTTGGCAAACTTGGGCTAATTCACAGAATAGAGCAAAAGCCAGGATTCGTTCAATTCGCTTAGCGGGTGTGGAGGTCTGGGCATGTGTTTTGCCAACTCTGGATTTTGCATGTAACAGCAATCAACAAGCGCAGTAGGGTGCGTTTGATTTGGTTTGTCTGTGGTTTAGAGACGCATCTTTTGTTGCGATCGGCAACATTGCTTCGAGATGAGTGCTCCAAAATACCTAATGCCCCAAAGATATTGCGAAGGTAAACCCGCAACATTTCCTCGCCTGGAACAAGATTAATGAGTGAATGGCAAGGAAAAGCTTAGATTTTCCTTCTGGGCTAGATAAATCAACTTGCATCAGTAAGCTATCAAACAGAAAAATCGCTTAATGATTTGGAACACCCGCCAAATATTGTTCAAACCCCTCGCTCTTGGCTTCGTACGAAAGTATCGGCCTTGCCATCTGGCAAAAGATAAATTTGAGCTGATGACCATCATACAAAGGTGGTAAGTATTCTCAAAGGCACGCCAAGCTGCATCACGCTCCGTATCACCATCGTAGCAACAGACAATCTGCTCTGTTACACGGAAATATCTGTTGATTTGTTCGCCTGTAGTTGCCGTGCCAAGTGAGGCAACCAGCATTCAATACGCAAATTGAGCAGTACCACCACGTCCATATAGCCTTCCACCACAAACAAATATTCAGGATTTTCTATTGGCTTGTAGTGTTTGGTATAAGCCGCCAAAGTTCGTTACCTTTGTAGTGTGGCAGATCTCAGGTGAGTTGAGGGTATTTCGGGCGTTCATCACCCATTACATCGCGCCGCCAAAGCAATCGCCAGACCACGTTTATCCCGAATTGGAAAGCACTCACGCGAGTGCGGAACTGTCATAAACTCGACCTGCCAGCCTTTCTCGACCATCCCTGTGTCGCGTAGTTTCTGAGTTTCTCGGATTCATACCCAAAGCGTTTGAGCACAGCATCATAGCTATTTGGTTGCAGCCAGCTCAAATTGCGATGATTTCGGACGATAAGCCACGACCTTGCAAGTAACTTTGGCTTGGAATATCGTGTTGTAAATTGCGTTGATCGAAGCGAGTAATTTTCTTCAAGTAAACCGTAAAGATCGCGTTTCGTTTTATAACTAATAGGGCAGTTGCCTGATTGACGTACATTCTCTCGAGGGACTTCTAGCCCTTGCATTGTAGCAAGTTCTTCAATTGCTTCAGAAATTCGAGCTTGTCATCTCCATCAAAAAGCTAATCACATTGCTGTGCCCCTACAGCCGAAGCAGTGATAGAACTGTTTTGATTGGCTGACGGAAAAGAAGGTGTCGTGATGAAATGGGCAACAGGCTTTTGATAATCTCGCCCTGCTTTTTGAGCTTAACGCGTTTATTGATCAGATCGACAATATCAGTGCGAGCAATGAGATCATCAATAAACGAACGTGAATAGTGCCTTTCATTGGTCCTCCATTACAAACAGAGGATATAATAAACTGAAAACCGTGATTCCTTTTGCGGTTTCACGGTTTTAGTATCAATGCTAAAAAGCGAATGAACAGTATAAACGGCGTTATGCGTTTTCACGAGCATTACGTTTAGCGTGACGTTTTGCCAAAGACGCTTTCACGTTTACGAATTGTTGCTGGTTTTTCGTAGAATTCACGAGCACGAACTTCGTAATAAACCTGCTTTTTCGCAAGGCGTTTGAAAACGACGTAATGCAACGTCAAATGATTCATTTTCACGAACTTTAATTACTGGCATATGCCATCACCTCAGAAAATATGATTAAATTAAAACCGCACACATTTTTGGCGGCATAGAACTAGGTATCCAATTTTAACGCAGGTTAGCAAGGAAGTAAAGAGATGATTTAGGTTCTTGGTAGGTTATCCGTTATACAAAATTTGCACTAAGTTAGTTCTGCTTAACATTGATTTCATCAGCTGGTGCAAAACACTTACTTTTGCATTTTGATTTCGCAAATGCGTTTGATTTTTCATTTAAGGAATTTTTATAATTTAATCAGAATTAATAATATAATCATCCTAACGAAAACCACCGCTTGTTTCACAACAAGCGGTGGTCTTTCAGGATATTTTACTGATTAGATTAACCCGCTACAGCAATACGTTTCCATGTCAGTCATATAACCGCGTAATTCTTCGCCGATTAATTCCACGGGTGATTGCGAATTGCGTTGTTGATATCGCGTAAGTAAAGCGTTGTCGATTTCAACGGTTGGTGTTGGTTCGCCCTAAGTCACCTTTTGTAAAGTTGGAATTAATTGTTCTGCAAGAATTGGGGTCGCTACGTTTGCGAATAAGCAGTTGCCGTATTCTGCCGTGTCTGGAAATTACCACGTTCATTTCATATAAACGTTTACGTGCGATAGTGTTTTGCGATTAGACTCGCATCCCGTGTAATGACTCGTAGTATGCAGACTCTTCGTAGATGCCGCTGTTACCATTGCATCGAACGCCATTTTCTACGCCCGCTTTCACCATTGCAACCATCACTACACCGTTATCGAAGTATTCTTGTTCAGAAATTTTGATACCGTCAGCTTTTGGTGCATTTTCAAAGGCAGTTTTACCTGTTGCTTCACGCCATGCGAATAAATCTTTGTCTCCATTCGCCCAGTCTGCCATCATCGTTGCAGAGAAGTGACCGCTGATAATATCATCCATATGTTTTGAGTATAAAGTTTAATTGCTCGATTTGCTCTGCAATTCAAAGGCACGGATTTTTGCACTGTTTGATAAGCGATCCATCGTAGCGTGATGCCGCCTTGTTTTAACGCTTCAGTGATAGTTTCCCAACCGTATTGGATTAATTTGCTCGCGTATGCTGGATCTTTGCCGTCTGCCACTAATTTGTCGTAGCATACGATTGAACCTGCTTGTAACATACCGCAAAGAATCGTTTGCTCACCCATTAAGTCAGATTTTACTTCTGCCACGAATGAAGACTCTAACACGCCCGCACGGTCACCGCCTGTTGCTGATGCCCACGCTTTTGCAATCGCTAAGCCTTCGCCTTGAGGGTCGTTTTCAGGGTGAACTGCGATTAATGTTGGTACACCGAAACCACGTTTGTACTCTTCACGCACTTCTGTACCTGGACATTTTTGAATGCTACCATCACCACAGTGATGTCTTTACGGATCTCTTCGCCCACTTCAACAATGTTAAAACCATGTGAATAACCGAATGCCGCACCTTGTTTCATTAAAGGCACAACGTCAGCCACCACTTTAGAGTGTTGTTTGTCTGGCGTTGGGTTGATCACTAAATCTGCGGTTGGATTAACTCGTCGTAGTGCCAACTTTAAAAGCGCTTGTTTTCTGTTGCACGTTGGAATGATGCGTTTTTCTGCAATCGCTTCCAGCACGTAATGCGTAAGCGATATCTAAAGCCAGAATCACGCATATTTAAACCTTGGTTTAAACCTTGTGCACCGCAAACCCACGATCACGATTTTTACCTTTTAATACTTCGCAACCATCTCGCGAATTCGCTGCGATCCATAAAAACGGCAGCGACCCAATTGGTCTAATTTTTGACGTAAATTTAATGTGTTGGAAATAGTTATGAGCCATGTTTGCATTCCTTCTTTGAAATGGGTTTGTTTAAGTTGGAAACAGTATGATGCAATCCTTTTGTTGCGTAAATTGATATTATTGATATTTTTATATTGCATTTTTGCAATTGGTTGATGAAAAGAAAACCCTCTTTAGCAAAGAGGGGAGGGGAATTGGCAGAATTGATTAACGAAGAAATTAAGCTATTCCGCCTCGTTCAAAATCAACCATCCCATATCCAACCAGTCGCAAATCGTATCAAGCAACAACTCAAGTTCGGCTTGGTCTTTCACGCAGGGAAGCCAGTTTATTCCACGAAATTGAATCGCCGTTAGCAATCCGAATTAATAAAGTTAGTTTCCGCTTCGTTTAGCTCATCAATCCACTCACCGTTTACATAAATGCGTTGCGGATTTTCAGTATAGAGCATTTTCACATTTGCATCTTGTTGCAACCAGCCGCCCGCTTCGAGCACTTCTTGCACTTCATCTGGGTAATTTTCGTTCTCTTCAGTAAGTTGTTCAGCGTCTTGAGCTTACTGCAGAAGCCACTGCGTGAGCAAAAATAGCATCAAACTGCTCAGAATCTTGTAATAAGTTGATTAACTGGCGTTTGAAGTTTGCCACCATTTTTGGATCTAACAACGCATTTGGTTGCTCATTTTGGCGACAAACGGAACGGAATATTAAATTCGAGAGGTTGGCAATAAATCGTGCTCTTTGTCCAAAGTTTCAGTGAATTTGCAGAGTAAATCTGCTGCGTTTGATAACGTAAACCGAATGAGAAAAGTCAGGCTATCGGTTTCTGACACACCATAATGTGCCATACGCGAAGGCACATACAGCACGTCGCCTGGCTGCATCACTTCATCAATCACCAGATCGCCCATATCATCAAAAATACGGATTGGTTGGTTTGGTTTAAATTCAGTAGAAGGATCGCACCATTTGCCTACTTGCAACGGCGTTCGCCATAGCCTTGCACAAGGAATACATCATATTCATCATAATGTTTTGCCCACCGTGCCGCCTGCTGGCGAGCAAGAAACCATAATATCATCGCGTTGCCATTGGTGGAATATAGCCAAACGCTTGCCATAATTCGCCCAACTCTGGAGACCATTGCTCTAAATTTTGCACCATCACCGACCATTGCTCAGGCAAGTTTTGTAAATCTGCCTCTTCAAACGGGCTATTTTTCACCGACCATTGTTCATTTTCTGGCATTGAATTAGGCGAGCGGTAACTCTTCTTCCAAAGCTAATTCCAAAATATCATTTTGGTTCGAACAAATCGACAATTTGCGGTAAACCGTTGCGGATTAAAAAGCGGTCGTTTTTGCCAATAATTTTGCAAAAAAAGTCTTGCGGTGTGATGTTTTCAGGTAAGCAGAATGGAATGTTCATAGGGCGTTCCTTCTTTTGAGAATAATTATTCTTATAATAGCCCTATTTAGGGCAAAATACACGGAAAAATTACGTAAACTTGGTATTATCAGGGGTGCGATCACTACCGCCTTTGTCAAATCTTTTGCTCATCAATCTTCCATCGTACATTATAGCCCGCCAAATTCATGCCATAAATGCGGTCAGATTTTTCCCTTGTTGATAGGCCGGACGTGGATCTTGAGCAATCACATCACGAATAAAATCAAGCGGTTGATTTATGCCAAATTTTTGCAAAATTTTTCGCTTTTTAACCGCTTGTTCCACATCAATTGAAAAAAACAACGCTTAACTTCTCTTGTGGCTTTTTCTGGGCAAAGCCAGAAATGGCTTCAGGCTCGCTGTCAGCATAGTGAATATAGGGTTTGATATCGAAGATGGGTGTACTGTTTACTAAATCAACGCTGCCCAAATGTAACAACACTTCACCATTTTTGTATTCAACTCGTTCTAATTTTACTTTCGATAATCCAAGTGGATTCGGGCGGTGTGTCGCACGGGATGCAAACACACCGACCCGCTCATTGCCGCCCAAACGCGGTGGGCGAACGGTCGCGTGCCATTCACGTTCAGGGATCTGGTGAAATTGAAAAACCAGCCATAAATGGCTAAATTGCTCAATTCCTCGTACTGCATCGGGCGTGTTGTAAGGCGGAAGTAGGCGTAAAATACCCTTACCTTCTTGCACCAAATTGGGCTGGCGAGGTACGGAAAATTTCTCATCATAGGGGCTTTCAACTACCGCTACTGGTCTTAAACTGATTGGATTACACATCATTTCTCTTTTTGTTAAACTACGTTTTTCTTTTTATCTATTCTAAACGAAACTACCAAAATGAACAAAAAAATTCTACCTTTTGCCATCTGGTTTAGCACTGGCTCGCCCGAAAAACTTTACCGCTTGCCTTGGCTTCTATTATTATCGGCTCAGCACTTGCTTATTGGGCAGGTAAATTTGATTTAATCACCACCCTACTTGCCTTTATTACCACCATTTTATTGCAAGTACTCTTAATTTTTGCGAATGACTCACGGTGACCACGTAAAAGGCTCCGATACTGCTGAGCGAATTGGTCCACTGCGTGCAATTCAGCACGGAGCAATTACGGGTGAACAGCTGAAAATGGCAGTGGTTATATTAAGTGCGCTTTCTTTTTATTTCGGGGGCAGCACTAAGTTTCTACGCTTATGAAGGAATTGAAGATCTGCTGGTATTTCTAGGCTTAGGCGTGATCTCCATTGTTGCCGCGATTACCTATACTGTCGGCAAGAAAGCCTATGGCTATTTAGGTTTAGGCGATTTATTTGTGCTGATTTTCTTTGGTTTTGTGGCGGTAATTGGTGTAGTTCTATTTGCAAGCCCACAGCTTGCCACTAATGATTTTTATCCCTGCTTTTTGGTTGTGGTTTTGCTTTCGGTTGCTGCTTAATATCAACAATCTCCGCGATATTAACCAAGACCGTAAAGTGGGGAAAAACACGCTGATTGTGCGTATCGGCTCAAAAACGGACGTATTTACCACGCGATTCTATTAGCACTAGTGGTCGTTTCTTACCTGATTTTTGCGATTCTTAATTTGGAGCATTGGTATAACTACCTCTTCTTACTTGCCGTACCACTTTTAGTCAAACACGGTTTATTTGTATATCGCCATCAAGACCCCATCGAACTTCGCCCTATTTTAGGGCAAATGGCTGGGTTAGCGTTAATCACCAATTTGCTGTTTAGTTTGGGGATTTTCTTAGGATAGAAATTCGCCATACAATCAGCAAGATTCCTCTGAATATAGGCTAAAACCTTAACATATAAGGCTTTAGCCTTTTTCATTTCTGGATGAGCTCTACACTATATTTGATTGCTTCGGGTATCGAGTCCCCGTGATTTTTATTTAAAATCCAAAGAAAGTGAGCATTATTGCCCTGTGATTTTAATTTTTCGCTCAACTGCTCTGCATTAAATGGGCGTATTTGTTGGCGTTGCTGAATGCGTTGTTTCTGTTCAGATGTTATTTTGCGGATCTTTTCTGGAAACTCTTCATACTCACCAAGAGTAATTAAAATATGCTCAGGCTTATATGCAATCCAATCACTCTTTTTAGGTAAAAATTCCCCCTTGCCCCACCAAAGCGATGGGCTGGCAAGAGTGTAATACTGAAATAAATTAGGTTGATGGAATAGAATATAAAGCCCAAAAAGTCCGCCAAAAGAGTGCCCAAAGAAGTGCTGTTTTTTTGTTATGAATACGATAATGTTGTTCAATATAAGGCTTTACTTCGGTTTGAATAAAACGTGAAAAATCGGCAGCACCGCCGCCATTTTTGAAGGTTTCGTCTTGAACCGGGAAAGTGTAATCTCTGCGACGTTCATTAATTGAATAAGCATTATCGGAAACATAGCCGATGCCCACAATCAGCGGAAGTGGTAAATCAGGATTTACCGCATTTACCGCCAATGGAAAATGTGCATTGCCATCAAGCAGGTAAAGCACGGGTAAAGGCTTAGATTGCTGCTTCGGCTCGGCAATAAATAAGCGATAAGCCTTATTTTCAAAGTGCATATCTTGTTGGTGGATATTATAATAAGCGGTCATTTTAGAGCTAAGTTTTGCAATGGTGAAATCAGGCTCGGCATAGCTTTTTGCTATTAATAACAAGCCCAACCAAAAAGTAAAAGAAAAATATCGCGACATAATGCTCAGCAACATTTAGAAAAGCCTAAATGTTGCTAATTCCCAACTGATTAAAAAGGTAACGTTAAGGTTAGTCCATAAACGGCGTCCATCTTCTACTGTCCAGCTGCCTCCATTGGTGTTCACACGCTCCAATGTGATTGCCGATATTTAACACTGCCATAGTAAGAGCAACATTCGGGTTAAATTGGTAAGTTGCACCTAAATCAACAGTAGTGTAAGCCTTGCGGGTACGGAATGGATTTTTGTTATCGCCATTACGTGGATTTGCCCAAATTTGTTTGCCTTTTATATGCCACACGAGTATAGGCTGTGAACGCATCACTCATGTCCCAATTTAGCTTCGCACTAGCAGAATGTTTTGGTGTGTTATCCAACGGTAAACCGCGCAAACTAACTTTAGAGGCAGAGACATCTTCATCAGATTGGCGTTTAGAGTGTTGGTAAGTATAGCTTAAATCCGCATTCCAATGTTCGTTGAAAGGAATATGAGCAGCAATTTCCGCCCCTTTCACATTCGCACGTCCTACATTGGCATATTCATACAATTTAGCCCCTGTTACAGGATCAGCCTTACCAGTGTAGTGGCTAGTTAATTTATTTCTGAAATCAGTATTAAACAAGGTAATGCTTGAACTATAGCCGTTATTATTGCTGTAAGCAAAAAGCAACCTCTTGGTTTACACTCGTTTCAGGTTTGAGATTTTTATTCCCATAAATGACACCTGCACCGGCTTCGGTAGAGGTTACATAGCTTTCGCTGATTTCACGAATGCTTGGTGCTTTAAAGGCTTTAGCTACCCCAGCTTTAAAGGTAAAGTTATCATTGAAGTGGTAGATCGCATAAGCTCTAGGCGTCCAATGTGTGCCATATTTTTCGTGGTTTTTCAAAGCGAGAGCCGAGAGTAAGCAAAAGATGTTCACCAATATCAATGCGATCTTCTAAGAAGAATGCCGATTGCTTGATGCTATTTTTGCTGTTTTCAAACATCACTTTTTTGATGCCTTTTTGCCATTTGGTAATGTTCTAGTTTGCACTTTTGTCACAGAATCATCTTGTAATTTTGCTTGTTGTGCTTGTCCACCAAAAGACGAAGAAATGGTTAGAAAGTGGCAACATAAATTTCGCATCAAATACATTGTTTTTGATTTCTGGCTTACGGCTGTTCATCACATCATTCACCATCACCTCACGTTTAGCCACTTCTTGCGAGAAGCTAAGTTCTGAGGTCATAAAATCCCAATCTGCTTGGTGAGTGAAAGACCAATGGTTGCGGGTTGCACGGGTAGTGCTTGGGCTGTTTTTGTTACTGAAGCCCCACGTGTTGTGGTTAAATCAATGGTTTTTCCTGGGGTTTCATCTTTAGATAGGCGATGACGACCTGCTTCAAAGATAAAGGTTTGTTTATCCACAGGGGTAAAGGTTAATTTGGCGTTAAGGTTGCCATCTTTGTTTTTGTTTGATGCTCCAATCAGGTGATCTTCTTGACGATAGTTACCGCCACCATAAACTTGCAACCCCAATACATTGCTAATTAGCGGACCTGAAACAAAGAAATCTCCGTGATAGCCATCACCAAATTCAGATTTATCGTGAACGGTAAAAACCGCTAGAAAAATGAGCCAGTCCATTCTTTTGTCGTATTTTTAGTAATGATATTGACGACACCACCCATTGCATCAGAACCATAAAAGCGAAGACATTGGTCCACGCACTACCTCAATACGTTCAATTGCACTCACAGGCGGAATGAATGCTCCTTCAAATCCACCATTACCATTTGGACGAGATTCTCGCGTATTTTGGCGGTGTCCATCCACCATAATTAAAGTGTAATCGGCAGGTAGACCACGAATAGAAATGTCTGATTTATTCGCATTACTGCCACTTACATTTACCCCTGGAATATCTTGGAGTGCATTTTTCTAAACGATTGGCAGGATGTTTTTAGCTGTGTTTGGCTGATTACACTAATGCTTGCAGGCGCATCACGCAATTCTTGCACGGTACCCTGAAGCTGTTACCACGATAGGAGCTAATTCGGTTTGTTGTTCTTCCGCCATCGCATTCGTTGCGAATGCTGCGATCATTGCGAGGCTTAAAGGGGAAAGTTTCATTTTTATGGATTTCATACATTATCCTTAATCAATTTGGTAAAGTTTGAGGAAAACCGACCGCTTGCAAGCGGTCAGTTATACGGATTAAAACGCCCAATCGAATTTCATCATCACCGTACGAGGACGACCGTAGAAGTTATTCATACCACGAGTACGGTTGTAGTTATTTTCGAAATAGATTTTATCGGTAAGGTTCACGCCAATGAGGCTTAACTTCGCATGTTTAGTGAAGTCATATTGGATATTTGCATCCCACAAGGCATAGCCTGCTTGGCTAATATCATATAGGCTTGTTGTGCCAGTCTGTGCCGATACGCCACCACCAATTGTCCATTTGGTGTTAGGAATGTGATATGACGTTGCTAAACGGAACATTTGCACTGGTGTGAAATTACTGAAGTTATAAGGGCTTGCTTTGGTATTTTTGCCGATACGCTCTGCGTTAATTTCCTCTGCATTTTTGTATTTACTTTTTGTTGTAAGTATAGCCAAAGAAGAGTTGCCAGTTTTTCAGTCACATTGCCTGCTAACTCAATTTCTACCCCTTTACTTACTACACGTCCAATTGGTTTCGCAATGGTTTGGAAAGAACCTTGTCTCACCCGTGGAATCAGGCACAAAGCCAAAATCGACAACCGTTCTATTTTTGCTCTAATGTGAACAGCGCAACAGAGCTGTTGAGGCGGTTATCAAAAGAACCCGCCTTTCCAACCGACTTCATAGTTTGTCCCCATCAGTGGTGGTAAGGTGGTTTTTGAGGTCACGTCTACATTATCTTGTTGTTTAAAGATCTTCGTGTAGCTCGCGTAAATGCTTTGGCTGTCGGTTAAGTCATAAGTAGTACCAAAATATGGCGTGAATTTATGACCACTCATTTTTGGCGGTGTAATGCTCATTATCCGCTTTCACATTTTCCGCCGTTTGGAAATTGGTAATTGGCTCGCCATAACGCACAGGCATTTCTTTTTACGTTGTAGTATTAAAATGCACAAAACTTACCCCAGTGAGGAAATGCAATTTTTCGGTTTGCATTAAATCGGTTACTCATCGTAACGGTATGGGTTTTATTTTTATTGAAGTATTTTTGCGTAATTATATTGAGCAAGAATATGATCATCAGGGATTTTCACTTCTTTATAGACTGGTGTAGTACCGTTAAAACCTGTAAAAATAGGGTTGCCCTTTTCATCAACTTCCTGAATTTTATTGCCGTTAGCATCTAATTCATACACAGGGACAAGCACAGATGCTTTCTTACCAAAATCATCCACTCTATAAACGGGCTTACCGTCTTTATCTAACAGTGGCTGATATTTTGTTTTTCTCGCATTTTTACAATCTGGCTCGTAAACGCGTACATTGCCTTTGTCGGTGTATTTATCCCAATCTGGCTCCGCAATCCCTTTTTCTGTTGGTAAGCGGTTGCTACCAAGTGGGTGAACCTCGCATTGTCCATCAAACTGAGCGTGAGTAGCTCCCGTACTTGGTCGAACACGATATTTTTCTGGAAAAATTTCAAGATAGGTAGATTGGATATCTTCGTTGTTATAAGCATAGCCTACATAGAAGTCGTGATCGCGCTCAAAGAGTGAATAACTACCATTTAAACTCAATTTAATGCCATATTGCGTATCTTTTTTCTTATATTGCATTGGCATATAGTTAAATCTTCTGTTTGTTATTCCACGATTATTGTAGGCTGAATCATAAAAACGATTCGGGAAGCGTTCATTCGCATTGTCGCTAATACCTTGTTCTGCAAGTGCTTTTATTAACGAAATCTTGTTTATATTCATCATCACTTAACAGAGGGTAATTACTATCACAGAAGAAATCCCAAGTACCTTCATCAATACATTGTTGGCGTAATACTGCACGCTCATTAATACGCTTGTTTTTATATTGTTCAAACGTTTGTTGATCAAAAACGATTTTTTTCAAATAATCAGCTTTTTGCGTTTCAAACTCTGCTTTTTGTTTCTTTACGATAGCCTGCTAATTTTTCTAATGCCTTATCTTTTGGCTCAAAAGGAATGACCTCGCCTTTTTTTCAGTTAAGAATCCTGTTGCATCTTCACCTGACATCCCTGCAGCGTGTTCATCTTTAATAAAATACTGTCCTACTTTCGCATCGGTATTGTTTTTGGGTATAAGATAATTCAAGGGTAAGCGTCCAGTCGTTATCAAGGAAGAGTTTAGTTTCAGAGAATAAATTATGTTTATCTCCTTTTTAAGCGCGACCAACTTTCTCCCAAATAAGTGCTACGAGGGAATTTCAGCGGTGATTGGCAGGCAGGACGAGAAGAAAAAGCGTACACTTCAGGATCTTTACATGGCAAAATTACCCCAGCAAAATCAGGGTACTTCATTCACTTTTTTTGATACATTCCACCAATCGTAAACAAAACCATTATCACGAATATTGGTTTCTAATACGCCGTAAACCATCTGTTTACGTCCCTTCACGTTATCTTTAAAAGAACGGGCTTTTTCATCAACGTGCACTAAACGTCCGCGAACCGTTTTTTTCTTTATTCATTGCCCCTGAAACATCAAGCATAGTTCGCACGCTGCCACGTTCATCGACCGTTAATTCACCCAAATGTTGGAATTTTTCTGTTGGGCGTTTGCGAATCAGATTAATTGTACCACCAGGTTCAGAGTTGGATTGTGTTAACCCTGTTGCACCGCGTACGACTTCAATATGATCATATACCGCTAAATCTGTGCTTGGCGAAGTATCAATTTTTGCAGTGTAGCCTGAACGTCCTGCGATATTGGTTGTAATGCCATCTTCTCCTATTTGATCGACATAAAAACCACGAGAAAGAAAACGAGTTTGTAAGCCTGAATCACGCACTACATTCACGCCTGTTGTATTTTTCATTGCTTCTTCAAGCGTGTGGATTGCACGATCATCAAGCTGTTTTTCTTGTGACTACACTGACCGATTGCGGTGTATCTTTACCAGAAATACGCAATCCCGTTGCAGTATTCATAGATTTGATGGTGTAGCCTTTATTCCCAGCAGTTGAATTGACAGGACTTTCTGTGACAACATTGACTTGATCAAGCACCTCATCAGCCAAAGCAGGAAAGGGAAAGGAAATTAAGGCAAGAGAAATGAGACTTAATGTAAATTTTGGATAGCTACTACATTCACTATCAGTTGTTTTACTCGGCATACACTGATCCTCCAATTTTGATATGCTGAAGTATAAAGAAAACTAAAATATCTGAGTGGAAAAGTAGGAAATATAAGAACATTGCAAATGATAATAACTCTTATATTAAATGTAAAGCATTTGTAAGCATTTTTATTTGTTACAAATAAAAAGATTCGTCTGTGCATAACACAAAACCGAATCTTTTTATTGAATGGATTTAACTTTATTCGTAACTGTCAACTTATTTCACTGTCACACGGGCAAATTTACGTTTACCCACTTGGTAAACAAAAGTGCCTTTTTGTGCGTTTTTGGCGAACATCATCGACTTTCTCGCCATCAATTTTTACGCCACCTTGTTGAGCAGAGCGGATGGCTTCAGAGGTTGATGGCACTAAGCCCGCCTCTTTTTAATAAGGTTGCTAAACCAATTTCGCCTTCAAAAGGTAAATTCAGGCATTTTCATCTGGCATCGCTCCTTTTTGGAAGCGATTGATAAACTCCTGTTCTGCAGCGTTTGCCGCATCTTCATTGTGGAAGCGTGCGATGATCTCTTTGCAAGTAGAATCTTCACATCACGCGGGTTTTTGCCTGCTTCGACTTCAGCTTTTAACTGTGCGATTTCTACAAGCGGTCGGAAAGAGAGTAAATTATACCAATCCCACATTAACTCGTCAGAAATTGACATGATTTTGCCAAACATCTCGCTTGGAGCTTCGGTTACGCCGATGTAGTTGCCAAGTGATTTCGACATTTTTTTCTCACCATCTAAACCTACTAAAAGCGGTAAAGTCATTGCCACCTGTGGTTTTTGCCCTTCGATTTCTGTAATTCACGACCGATCAACAAGTTGAAAGTTTGGTCTGTACCACCGAGTTCCACATCGGCTTCTAATGCTACCGAGTCGTGACCTTGCAATAATGGGTAAATGAATTCGTGGATCGCGATAGATTGTTGGTTTGCAAAGCGTTTTTGAAGTCATCACGTTCAAAGCATACGAGCCACTGTGTAGTTTGACGCTAAACGAATCATACCCACTGTGCCGAGTTCGCCCAACCATTCTGAGTTAAATACGATACGCGTTTTTGCGGATCTAAAAATTTTTGAAAATCTGCTCTTTATAGGTTTCTGCGTTGCGTAACACATCTTCACGAGAAAGTGGTGGACGCGTGGCATTTTTACCTGATGGGTCGCCCACTGTTGCGGTAAAGTCACCAATTAAGAAGATGACTTCGTGTCCAAAAATTTTGGAATTGACGTAGTTTATTTAATACCACCGTGTGACCTAAATGAATATCGGGTGCTGTTGGGTCTGCTCCTAGTTTTACACGTAATGGACGGTTTTCTTTAAGTTTTTTTCGATTAAATCGGCTTCGGAGTAAATATCTTCTACACCACGCTTAAGCTCGGCAAGAATCATTTCGATTGATTGGCTCATAATGTTCCTTAAAAATAGGCTGAAAAAAATAGTTCTATTATAACGGCTTTGATGAAAAAAACGCCGTATTTTGTGGGAGGGAATACGGCGCAAAGAGTTGGAGTGATTACCTATTATTATTTGGAATTTTTATAAATAATAATGATTATCATTAAAGAGGTCAAGCAATTCCTAAATAAAAATAATTCTCAATTGATTAAATGGCTGAAAAAATGAACAAATCTTTACTTTTTGAAGATAGTTCACATTGCAAAATGAAAAATCCAACATACTTCTCATTTTTGAAAAATTGGTTGCTGATCTTTCGTTGCATAAATCAGTAAAGTATCGCCATCAATTTAGGGAATTATAAAAATGAATACTTTTTTTATCCACTTGAGCCAAAGACATCGGTTATAAAAATTACTCCAAATAACCGACCCACATCTTTTCTCAGATACGACAAAAGATCTACTCGGCGTGAATACTCACGCAAGTTTTCAAAGCTGTATTAGATGAAATCCAAGCGGAAATACAAACACAAGCAGTTGATTTTGACGCCATTTTAGCAACGGGCGATTTAATCCAAGATCACCAATCTGAAGGTTATTTACATTTTGCTGAGATGATTCGACCGCTTGCAAAGCCAGTATTTTGGTTGGAAGGCAATCACGATCAGCAACCACAAATGAGCTTGTTGTTAGGCAAGTTTGATTATATTCGCCCCGAAAAACAGATTTTTGCAGGCGATCATTGGCAGATTTTTAATGCTCAACAGCCAAGTTGCTGTAGCCCCCTAGTGGCTATTTATCTAAAGGACAATTGGTGTGGCTTAATCAAAAGTTGAGCGAAAATCCTGAACGCTTCACGCTGGTGGTATTGCATCACAACATTTTATTCACCCACTCAGCGTGGTTAGATCAACACAGCCTTAAAAATAGCGATACATTGGCAGAAATTCTGGCACTTTTATCCGAACGTGAAAGCGATTTTACACGGGCATATTCATCAAGAAGTAGATGCGATTTGGAATGGTATCCGCATTCTTTCCACACCTTCCACTTGTATTCAATTTAAGCCAAATTGCGATGATTTTACCCTAGATAATCTCCCACAAGGTTGGCGAGAGCTTTCCTTGTTTGAGGATGGACGCATTGAAACGGAAGTCAAGCGGTTAAAAACGCAAAGCATTTTTTTACCGAATTTTTGATTCGCAAGGTTATTAACCGCCTTAGGCTTTTTTTATTGATATCTCTTATAATTCAGTTCTAACCACTGCAAAGCCAATGACCGCAATCACGTTATCGATTTTTCCCTCAACAATCCATTGGTAGGCTTGTTGGCGTGGGATGACGTGCACTAAAAATATCTTCGTTTTCTTCTTCTAAACCGTGGATTGAACCGTTGCTGACTTGGGTACTGTCGATTAAACCGAGGAAAAGATGCAAACGTTCGAATTGTCCACCTGGGCTATCCCAAACACTTAAGGCGTGTTCGAGCTCTTTGACTTCAATCCCCGCTTCTTCAAAGGCTTCGCGTTTGGCAACTTCGGTTGGGTTCTCTTCGCCTTTATCTACCATGCCTGCCACTAATTCGAGCAACCACGGGGTTTGGTCTGAATGTTTTTGATATGCACCAATGCGAACTTGCTCAACCAACACCACATTATCCAATTTTGGATCGTAAGCAATCAGTGCTGCTGCTTCGCCTTTAACAAGTAATTCACGCACCACTTCGCCGCTGAATTTGCCTGAAAAAGTTTATGGCGAAAATGGATTTTCTTTAGCTCAAAATGTCCTTTATAGACAGTCTCTTCTTTAATAATTTCGAGGTCTTTTTGACCAAATTGTAAGATATTACTCATACGATATTCCTTCATTGACTGAATAAACAAGCGGTTGAAATGCACAGTTTTTGCAAACCACCCTTTTTCCCATTCCCATAAATCTAGCTGGTATCTGTTGTGAACTCCAAAAGAAATAGGCAAGAAAAAAACGGGAATTGATGATAAAAATGCAAAATACCTTGCGGGCAATGCTGGCTTTTTATCGTTTTTCTCATTGGGGCGGTGGGTCACTTCCGATAGCTTAATAATCCCCACGCCCTGCGATTTTAGCACTGCTTCTCGCAAACACCAGCTCAAATAAAAAGCGTTCGGCTAAATTCGTCAAAAATCTGTGGTTTTTCAAGCAACTGTTCTGCTTCAACAGCATCGGCATAGTGGCGGATAAGCGGTTCAAAACGGCGAGTTTTTTTGCGGATGCTCTAAATCAATACCGACTACAGGGCTTCGTTCTCCACTTGCCACTTTCGCAAAAAAATAATGGCGACATAATTGCCAGAATGCGTGATGTTAAAAATCAATTTCTTGCTGTGCGAAATAAGGGCGACCATTTTTGCTCGCTGAATTTGTTCGACTAAATTCGGATCAAAACCGTGCTTTTCGAGTAATGTTTTTCAGCAAGAATTTTTGCCATTCGTCGGCTTTTTCCAACGCTTTAGCTGGCGTTCGGTTAAATGTTCAGGTAGTGAAAATGGCTCGGTAATAGATTCATCATTGTGAGCGAATACCACATCAATATTGCAAATCTTGCCCATAATTCTACCGCTTGAAAGCAAGTGTTAAAAACGCCTGCAACTACTAAGCCGATGCCCTAGCCACTCTTGTTGGCTTGGGCGTTCACCTAAAAACAGAAAAAGCAAAAAAACAGCAACCAGTGCAAGGCTCAATTTATCGATCGGGGCAACTGTGAGGCGTTGCCCATTTGCAAAGGCTTTGAAATAAGCCAGCCAAGATGCCCCTGTTGCTAAGCCTGAGAGGATTAAAAAAATAGCCAGTTTTTTTACTGTTGAGCGAGCTAAGTGGCTGCCATTTGTTGGTGTAGGGTTAAAAAAAGAATAAGAGCAAGAATGATAACGAGGGTGCGAATAAAAGTTGCAAAAATCGGAATTGACGCCTTGCAAAACCTATTTTTGGCAAAAAAATTGCGGTGAGTGAGGCAAAAACTGCCGAGGCAAGTGCCCAATAAAGCCAGTGATTTGACATAAATAAATTTCTTTTTAATTTGATATTTTCGATAGACGATATTTTATCAAAATTATGGATAAAAATAACTTTTCTTTTTATGATAAAAAATGTTATAAGATAATGAAATAAGCGTGCAAGTGGTCAATTTTACCGTTTGTGTTGCAGCTTTGTTTTGTTTTCCGATGTTTTTGCCAATATAAGGAGTGAATGATGATTAGGCAAATTAAGAATTTCCTTAAACTTGAATCTTCAGGCGGCATCCTGCTTTTTGCCGCAGCTATATTAGCGATTATTTGTGCCAACACGGGCGTACAATCTGTCTATTTTTGATTTTTTTGCAAACCCAAGTGGTGTTGAAAGTTGGGGCTTTTGCGATTGATAAACCACTTTTAATGTGGATTAATGATGGCTTTATGGCGGTCTTTTTTTGTGCTTGTTGGGCTTGAAGTCAAACGAGAAATGTTTGAAGGCTCGCTTTCAAGCGTGCGTAAAAGCTTCTCTTCCTGCATTTGCCGCATTTGGTGGAATGATTGTACCTGCGTTGATTTACTATTTTATCAATCATCATGATCCTGAACTTGTTCGTGGTTGGGCAATCCCAATGGCGACGGATATTGCTTTTGCATTAGGTATTGTCGCATTACTCAGTAAAGCAAGTGCCATTACCACTAAAAAAATGTTCTTGCTTGCGTTAGCCATTATTGATGATATTGGTGCTATTGTGGTAATTGCTATTTTCTTCTCACACGAAATGAGTATGCCTGCGTTAATTGTGGCGAGTCTTGCGATTATTACGTTATTCACGATGAACCGTTATAAAGTGGTGAGTATGATTCACTACTTAATCGTCGGCTTAATTTTATGGGCATCTGTGCTGAAATCAGGCGTACATGCGACATTGGCTGGTGTGATCATTGGTTTTGCAATCCCTCTACGAGGTAAAAATGGTGAAACACCTCTTTACCACTTAGAACATATTTTAGCCCTTGGTGTTCATTTGTGATTCTACCGCTCTTCGCATTTGCCAATGCAGGCGTTTCATTTGATGGTATGAGCTTAGAAAAATTGACCTCACCCGTGCCACTAGGTATCGCATTTGGTTTGTTCATTGGTAAACCAGTTGGTGTATTCTTATTCAGCTATGTTGCAGTGTTGCTTCGCCTTGCAGGTTTTACCACAAGGGGTCAATTTCAAACAGATTTTTGCGATTGCGGTGCTTTGCGGTATTGGTTTCACGATGTCTGTTTTTATCGCAGGTTTAGCTTTCGGTGCGGATAATAATGATGGCAGCAATATGCTCCCCATTAGCTCAATTAGGTATCTTAATTGGAACAAATTTATCGGCAGTTGTGGGCTATATTCTGTTGAAAGCTACTACAAATAAGAATAAAGTAACGGATTAATGATTGCCCTCACTCCTTGTGGGAGAGGGATAATTTCGATGCGTTCAGCATTGAAATTTGGGAGAAACGTAAGCGGTCATTTTTGACCGCTTTTTGCTCCTCTTTGACAAAAATTACTAAATGCAATTTTCCTGTCTCTCCCTACGAGGGGAGAGAGTAAACGTTTTTCTTATCTATTTGTATTATGAAACTCGCTAATCTTTCTAAACCTACCGCACTGATATTAATTCTTGTAATTACCCTACTCAGTAGCTACTTTTCTCCTTATCGGCTCAGGAATGTTCCCTGAACCTGATTTCGGGCAAATTCTGCTGACCAGCGTACTGATTATTTTCCTCAGCTCTAGCAAAAAGCCTTCTATTTTCTACTGCTTCCGTTGGTAATCATTCACGCAATTTATACGCCAACAGGCTTAAATTTTGGGGCGCCAAGTTACCAATATATCGCCTCAATTTTTGCCACGGATTTGCTTGAAACTAAAGAGTTCTTACAGCAAATGCCAATCAGCAGCTACCTCATCGCGTTTGTAATTCCGTTGCTTATCTGGCTGCAATATAAAAATCCGTTTGAATACAGGCATTCAATTCCAACGCAATCGTACCTTCGTGGTACTTTCAGGCTTGCTCTTTACCTATTATTCACCTATTGCAGAGCCACTTAAACAAGCGGTTGATTCTGCGGTAAAAATTACCAAAGAGATGCACACGCTTAAAGAGATGGTAAAAGCGAACAATTGGGGCAGCTCAACGCTCGAAAATTCGAAATATGATGATTATGTGATTGTATTAGGCGAAAGTGCTCGCAAAGATTACCATCACGCCTATGGCTACCCTGTGGAAAAACACCCTTTTATGTCGAGTACGAACGGTACGTTGATTGACGGAATGACCTCTGCAGGTACAAACACCATCGCGTCATTGCGTTTAATGCTTACGTTGCCAAACAAAGAAAGTTGGGAGCCACACTATGATTTGAGCTTGCTTGACCTCGTAAAATCCGCAGGCGTAAAAACCTATTGGATTTCCAATCAAGGATTTTTAGGCGAATATGATACGCCAATTTCCTCGCTTGCCTCCAAAGCAGACGAAACAATCTTTCTTAAAAATGGCGGTAGCTTTTAACTCTACCAATTACAGCGACTTTGACCTCTTGCCTAAATTCGCCTCAAGTGTTAGAAGACCCCACACAAGGCAAACGCTTTTATTGTGTTGCATCTTTATGGCTCGCACCCATTAGCTTGTGACCGCGTGGAAGATTATCCGAAAAATCTTTAAAGAAGGTGAAATCAAACCACAATATGATTACCTCAATTGCTACATCTCATCAATTAAGAAAACCGATGATTTCTTAAAACGCACCTATGAGCAATTGAAAGAGAACGAAACAAAAAAACGCACCGTTCATTCTCGATGATCTATTTCTCTGACCACGGTTTATGTCATCAAACGAACGAAAAAAAGATGGTGCGATTTTGTTCAACCAAAACTGTCACAGCCAGCTACACCATAATATTCCGCTATTTAAAAATTTCATCTGATGATACTGAACGCCACGAATATAAAAGTGTTCAAATCTGGATTGAACTTCTTAGAAGGCATCGCCCATTGGGTGGGGATTCAAAATCCAAAAACTTGGCGAGGAAGATCTATTTTCAAACCAAGCGGATAAAGACGACTATGGTTTACAAAAACAGATTAAAGAGAAGTATCGTAAAGATGCAGATCCTGCGGTGGATATTCGAAGTAATACAATAAAAAAACGGCACTTTTTGTGCCGTTTTGCTTATCTATTTACAACTCTCAACAAATCAATCTACTACCGCTCAATTATTTTTTTCTTGTTTCCATTCCACCATAGCTTCAACAAAAATTCAATAATTTCGCCCGATCTTTCGTATTTAGTTGTGCAAGTAATTCGTCAAATTGGCGAGATTTCAACGCCAACTTAAAAACAAAGTTAAATTTAGCTAAAAACTGGCTTTATCGGTAAAACAAAAATTGTTGAATTGGTTTTGGGTATTGAGTCTACGTCAGCACCCGATTAAATGTACGTTTTATGACTTGACATTGTAGTTACTACAGACTTTATGATTCTTGCAAAGTAAATCAAATAGTTAAGGAAATAAAATGAAAGAAGTTTCTATAGTAAAAAAATTATACTCCTAAAGAATATCAGCAGCATGCATCTTGCCCTCATAGTCAAATTTCTAAAAAAATAAAAATGGTATTAGGCATCAGTTTTGCAATTATTACCTTTTTATATGGTTGTTGAATTTCTAGGGGATATTGGTTTAACAGCCTTACTTTAATGGCTGATGCTGGGCATATGGCAAATGATAGTTTATCTATTTTTAGCATGGATTGGATTATTTTTAAGTCTAAAATGGCAAAAAAATGGTTAGCTTTAATCAATGGAATTTCATTAATTTGGGTCGCTATTTGGATTTTTTTATCGAGGCTGTAACACGTTGGCAGGCTCCGATAGAAATAGACGCTTTGCCAATGTTAGGTGTAGCTTTACTAGGGTTTGGGATTAATTTGTTGGTAGCTTTTATAATGCTAAAAAGTAATCGCCATAATTTGAATATTCGTGCAGCATATTTGCATGTTTTAGTAGATTTATTTGGTTCGGTTGTTGCTATTATTGCAGGGAATAAGTGCTTGGTGGTTAAATTGGCAGTGGGTTGATGTAGTCGCTAGTGGTATTTTTAAGTCTTTTTGTCTTATACAGCGGTATTTCTACAGTTTTTCAAGCTGTTAAATCATTGTATGATAGAAATACACATTTCTTAGTAGGTGAGCATTCTCATTAAAGTAAAAAAATTGCTTGAGGAAATAATGAAAATTAGTGAATTAAGTAAATCTACACATACTAATATTGAAACTATCCGATACTATGAAAAAGCAAGGAGTATTGCAGCCACCTAAGCGGTTGGTTAATGGTTATCGATATTATGATGAAGAGAGCGTAGAGACAATTAAACTTTATCAAAAAAATGTCGGACATTGGGTTTCTCTTTAGAGAATATTAAGGTACTCAATCGTATTAAATTCAGTATGGAAGATCATTATCAGGCGGATCAATTAGTACTGAATCAACTGATTCAAGTGGAAAAATAAAAATATCTCAATTATTAGAAATTAAAGCTTTTTACAGTCCATTGTTACCGAAAGTGAACATAATGAAGAGGAATGTAAAAGCAATAGAAGGGTTGAAAAGTATAAAATAAAGAAGATAGATTGCGAACTAAGTAAAAACCTCTAAAAAAATTTGACCGCTCTTTAGGAAGAAAAAAATGCCGCCTAAATTTTAATTTTTAGACGGCATTTTATTTTTTTCTAATTATTATTTCGACAAATCAATTTGATACACTGCAAAACCGATTTCGTCAGTACCCACCTGTTTCATCGGATATTGTGCTTTTTCAGCGATAAATTTCGCCGCTTGTTCGCTTGGAGATGTTTCAAAACGGACATCTAATTTATCGTTACCTGTGATAGGCACAAAAACGCCAGTTTTTATCCGCATTTGGATTGACTGAGCCCTCTTTTCTCACTGGTTGCTTTAATATAATCAGCCAAAAATTTGACGGCTTTTCATCAGGCGAAGCGTAAACAATATGTTTATCACCAGTACCTGGGAATTTATTGCCATAAGCACGATAGTTATTAGTTGCAATTAAAAAAATTCTGCTTTTGGATCAACTGGTTTTGCCTTGATAGGTTAAATTCACTACGCGATGTGATTCTGGGTTGATTAATTTACATTCTCCATCGTAACGAGCAGGTTTGGTTAGATCGTATTCATAATTGACACCATCAATCACATCAAAGTTATAAGTGCGGAAACCTTCCCAGTCGATTAATGATTGTGGTTTGTCACTTGCAGGATCAATTTGTTTAAACATACCTGCACTGCATTCTAACCATTCTTTTTAATTGTTCGCCTGTCGCTTTAACAACCACTAGCGTATTTGGATAAAGGTATAAGTCTGCCGCATTACGGAAAGTTAATTCACCTTTGTTCACTTCGGTATAGCCCTGTTGGGTCATTTTTACGACCACCCGCTTTAAATGGAGCACCTGCACTTAAAAATAGGCAAACCAGCCATTTCTGCCACACTTGATGCCACTTTTTTTCAACGTATGCTTTTTGTGCCTGGTTTACAATTTGAATGGTTGGATCATCTTGCACTAATGCAAGGTAGCTATACATATTATCTGTGGCTTTTTCCGATAGGTTGAGACACAAACTTACGTGTTGCCTCGTGAACTGGTGCTAAAAGAGCGGTGATTTCTGGATCATTTTTGCAAGTGCTTTTTTTGGTTTCTACATCATAAATTGGGCGAAGCACAGCTTTGCCTGAAGTAACAATCCATTTGCCTTTGTGTTCTGTTAAGCCTAAATCTACCACACTGATATTATTTGCCCAATAGCCTGCCATACTTTCTGGTACGCCTTTTACGGTACCATTTACGATGTCCGCATTTGGTGATTTCGCAAATTCTTTATTTGGGAATAAACGGTGTGAGTGACCAAAAAAATAACTGCATCAATATGTGGGAACATCGGCTAAATAGAATGCAGAGTTTTTCAGCCCCTTCTTTGTATGGTTCATCAGACGGGCCTGTGTGAGCTAATGCAACGATAATATCTGCCCTTTTTTTCTTCATTTCAGGGACATATTTTTTTGTGCTGTTTTTACAATATCACGGGTTTCCACTTTACCTTGAAGGTTCGCTTTATCCCAAACGATAATTTGTGGTGGTACAAAACCTATATAACCGATTTTTAATTTATGTGTTTTACCATTATTATCCACCATAGATTTTCCTTTGAATGACATAAGGTGTGAAAATAAGGTTCTTCTGTCCTGCTTTTACTACGTTAGCATTCACAATCGGGAATTTAGCTTGTTTGATGGCATCTGCAAGATAATTGAGACTATAGTTAAATTCTGTGGTTACCTAATGTACCCACTTCATAATTCATCGCATTTAACAATCGACTGCAGGTTAGATTTAATTTCTTTTATAGCCTTGTGCAGCTTTGATAGTCCGTAAACAGGGGTTACCTTTGAATTACAGTCACCATTATCTACTAATACACTATTTTTACTTCAGCACGTGCCTGACGAATAAGGCTTGCTGCACGAGCAAAACCGAACTATCGGTTGGCATCTTTATAATTAGTCAAAAATCGGTCAAGAAACTATGAACATCTGTTGTTGCCACAATGCGTAAATCAACATCGCTCTTTCCTTTTGCTATCGCAAAATGGTTTGCACTTAATGCAAGAACACGCACCAATTTGAATAAATGTCTGTTCACTGGCAAACCCAAAAATTTTGAAAAGGGCGGATAGAAATCCGCCCACATAAACATGTTTATCCTATTTTAAGGTCATTCAACACTATTTTAATAGCTTGAATTGATTAAAACTTTTCGCCATAACCGCCCCAAAAGTTGGCATTGGCTGGTAAGTTGAGTTTGCCGCACGCATTAGACGAATACCGCGAATGCCTGCCCTTCGCAGCTAAAATATCATCATCGCTGTCGCCATAGTGGATTGTCACTTTATGAGTACAATACCAGGGTTTGTATTATATTCGTCGTACGTTCACGACCACCATATATAACCCACTGGATGCATATTTTAATATCAAATGCTTTTGTAATACAGAGGTTACGCTTACTGCCTTACCTGCTGTACGACCTGTAATAAAGTAAATCTGATCGCCGCCTTGGTGCATTTCCGGATTAAATCTGCAATTCAATTTGTTTTGGAATCTGAGTAATTATCATATTCCTGCATTGACTTCATTCCAGAAGTCTTGATTTTAAGCAATCTTTGTTTGCCTGGTGAGTATTTTTGCTGACCGTAGTAGAAGCAAGGGCTACTAAATAACACGGTGTCGTCAATGTCAAAGCTCACATTAATCGGTGCTTTGCCTTCTAATCTTTTTAATTTGATCAACTGAAATCCAGTGAATGGGTTGTTCAACCAACATTTCACGGGCGTTAGTGCCTGATTGAGTGTAAGGCTCAGTTTTAGACGCAAATGCTGGCATCATTAAACTACCGATAACGACTGCTAATGAGAGTTTTAGTTAATTTGTTCATAAAGAATCCTCTGTTGATGATTGAAATAAGCGGTCAACTCTTCATAAAATTTTGCAAAAAATTGACTGCTTGATGGGGTTTAGTGTCTTACACGTACTTTATAATTTACTTTATTATTTTTTTAATAAGTTGTAAATTTACTGCACGTATTGGTTTTACTACCTGTCTTACTTTTTTTCAGGAATTTTTTTGCTTCAACTTGTTTTTATCGCTGTAGTAGCTTCCGCTTTAAAAATATATTTGGCGACTACGATGATTTTTTTCATCTCAGTACGAGATTTCACGCCTTTGACTACAACTGTATCCTGTGTTGCATTTACGCCAGCATTAGTTGCTGTTTGCTGATGTTTGGCGTTAACCTCTAATTTTGCATCCGCTTTCACACCTGCAATGGAACCGTTATTCCAGTCATTTTTGCTGCTTCTGCCCACTTATCAGTAGTTGGGACAGCAAGTTTACCACTACCATTCGCAGAAAGGCTTACACTTACTTCATTGACTTTATTGGCTAATTGCTCACTGTGAGAGTCACCTGAAATCGTACCGCTTGCGTGGTTAGCATTGACAGAGCCACCGATAAATTTCGCATCACCACCAGCATTGATTTTAGCTGTATCGGTGTTGAGGGTAGTTTCGGTATGTGTTTCATTACGCACCACATTCACATCAAGATGACCGCTACCTGAAGACGGAGTCCATTTTTGTTCAGCTACACTACCACCTAGTTTTTAATCCTACAGACACACCTGTTTTATTCACGCTGTCTGTTGTTGCAGTTAACGCTAAATTGCCTTTGCCTGCATTAAGATTGAGCTGTTCAGAGGTTGAGGTCACGCCTTTTAAATTCACTCCGTTTTGAGCTTGAATGCTCACGTTTTTACCGTTTACCGCCACGCCTGTGTGCGTTTGGCTGTTTTTCAGTGTTTACGCCTACATTTGCATTGAAGCCTGCATTTGCTACTTTAGCTCCAATATTCACGCCAGTAGCAACAGTGGCTGCGACGCTTTGTACAGCATTATTACCTGCGGTGATATTAACTCGGTTACCAGAAAGTTGTGCATTTTCAACCGCTTGCACATTTGTGCCTTGCAAGTTCAATACGCCTTGTGTTTGCACATTTACGTTTTTACCCGCAATGGTGTTCGTCGCCGCTTGGCTTTTGGCTGCCGTTTTTACCATTTGCAGAAAGGCTTAAATCAATAGATGGAACTGCCGCACCTGCTGATGGCACAACCATTGCACCAACACCCACTTTCGCTTCAAAACCACCACCTGATTGGGTTTTACTGCTTGTTGCTTGGCTGAATTGAGCACTTTGAGCTTGAATATTCACATTTTTCACTTGCGTTAATATTTGCTTGGCTATTAAATTTGCCTGTGTGAATGTTCACGTTTTTCGCATTAATTGAGCCTTGCACAGCATTGCTTTCTTGGCTAGAAGATTGATTGTAATTTGCTCCTACTTTTGCTGCAACGTTAAAGCGTTGGAAATCGGAGGTATTTGCTGAAACGCCTACACTTGCACCAGCTGAAAGGCTGTTTTTTTCTCAACACGATTTGCCACGGCGTTTAATTGATGGCTTTGTGAGGTAAATTGAGCAGTTTCGCCTGCGTTGTATTGGGTAGCATTATCTTGAATGTGGTTTGCATTCACGTTGATATTTTTTTGCCCGCTTGTAACTGCGTTGCGGTATGCGTTGTGCTTGAAGCGGTTTCACGTCCACCTTTTGCAGCAAGTTCTGCTTCTACGCTGAAAGCTTTGGATTTATCAATGCTAGCAGACACGGTGAGATCAACATTCACATTATTGCCAAAGCTATTTGTACTGTTTTTTTGCAGTCGTGTGAAGTACCTCTTCTCGCATTTTCTTGGATATTTCCGCCCGCTTGCACTTGGCTGCCTTGATGCTCAATGCGATTTGCATTAAGTTTTACATCATTTGCCGCTGAAAGTTTGCTTGCTTGGGCTTTTGTTTTCCACGCTTGAAGTTAAAGCGTGAGCCACACTCACACCTAACGTACCACTTAATTTGCTCTCTGTTATTGTACCGCTCAAACCAACATTTACTTCATTTTTTTCACGCTGTTGTTGATGCTTTGATTTTGAGCTGCCTGTGTCGTGATTTTATCCGCGTTAATGACTAAATTGCCGTGAGTTGCCGCCACTTCACTACCTGAAACAGTCACAGTTTTTGCATTCAATGCTACATCGTTACCTTTTACGCTTGAACCTGTATGCGTTGTTGTGTGACTATTTTGGCTGTTATTGTAAACGTTCAAGCCTAAGTGGAATTTTACCTTCTGCATTTACAGAATCTGCTTTTTCTCTTTTGCTGATTTCAACATCTGAATCCACGCTTGGCGTGCCTTTGCTGTTATCAATATTAAGGTTTGCAGTTAAATGTCCGTGTTGGAATGATGTTTTGAGGCTATCGAAACCGCCTGCGAAAACTAAAACCAGCCTTACTTGATTCCGTATGAACGTGGTTAGCTGCACCTTTCACTTCAATGCCACTTTTTTTGCTGCAATATCGAGCAACCCTGCAGATTGCACTGTTGAGCCCACAATGCTCACGTTTTTGTTGGTAGAAAGTTGGAGATTTGATTCTGATTTTAAGGTTGAACCTTTTTGCAGTAGAGGTATGTGTATAGCTACTTTGGCGAGCCTTGGTAATATCAAAAATTGTACCTTGACGAGCGTAATCAACTGCAGTGGTTTTTGCTTGAGTGCTATCAATGACTAATGCACCTGCATTGCCTTTTACCATGCCATTACCACCTGTTACGACACGGCTGCCTGAAATATGCACGCCACGGCTTGCATCTAAAGTTGCATCGCCTTTAACGGTAAAATCAGCCCCGTGAACAGTTTCCGCACTTCTGCCTGTACCCACTGTTTTAGAGCCTGCTAAACCACCCCAGAAACGCATATCATCGCTGAGGTTGTAGCTTTCAGTTGATTTTTCAGACGCAAAGCTCAATGCACCACTATTTTTTTGCCAATAATGCACCATCCACATTTTGCCACTACGCCTGTTAAATGTACGTCGCCTTTACCGCCTAAAAATAAGATCTTGTTCAGTCGTTAATTCTGTCGCAGTGTAGTGTTGCACGCTACTATCTTGGCTACTTAAACCTGTTTTTAAACGTGCAGTTTCATTTTTTTAAATTCAGCTCGAGCCATTTGAGTAGTAGTGGCTTTTACACCACGTAAATTCACGCCTTGTTCGCCATAAATAGCGGTCGTTTTTGCGGAAACTTTTTGCACCTTCAGCGGTCACTTTGCCTTTGGTTGCTTTCAATGTTTACGCTATCGCCTGCAATCGTAGTGCGGTGTGTGGTTTCAACACGATTACTCTCTTGTTCATTGCGATACCAGCTACCTTTGCTTTGGTTTTTGCTGTGTTCACGTAAATTTACGGTTTTTCTGCCCCTAAAATGTACATTGCCACCACGAATATTGCTATTTTGGGCTTGAATATCTGTGCCTACGATATTCAAATTACCGCTGATATTCATATCAAATTGTTCAGCTTGAATACGCGTTGCTTGGTAAGTTTCGCTTGAACCACTTTGATGTTCACGAGCTTGTACGCCATTTTGATGCGTAATTTTTGTTTTTACCACGATCTGTATGACGACCAATTCTACCATTTAAGTTTGCATTGCCTGCGGTAATATCCACTTCTTTTGCTTGTAAATCGGCTGCTTGTGCGGTAATGGTGGCACGATCATCGGTTGAATGAATACGAATTCTACCCGCTTGAATACTACCCACGACTTTGCCGTCTAGCACTTGACCTTTACGCTCTGCAGTTGTAATTTTTAAGCGTGCCATTGTCTTCACGTGCAATTTTATTTTTGCCCGTAATCACATTCACCCCTTCGCTGGTGGTAATTTGACCGCCAACGGTCACTTGCGGGGCGATTAAATCAATGTCGCCAGAACTGGTAATTTTGCCGTTGGTGCTTAACGCTTTATCGCCTGTTGCATCATAGCCTTTAAGTTTACCCTCTGCGACTTGCGGCTTACCTACCACAAGCGAAGCACGAGGCGTATTAATAAAACCGCCTCCTTCCACGCTAATGCCGTTCGGGTTAGCTAACACATAATCGGCTTTATCACCAAAGATTTCTTGCTGACCAGCAATTTTAGAAGAATTGCGACTCACCACTTCATTAAGAATCACTTTTGCGGATTGGGTTTTGAGATTTGGGTTGGCGTTCAGATCGCCTGCGAGTTGAGATTTGCCATTTTGACGAGCGTTATTTAACACCGCTCCTGCCTTATCCACATTGAATTTATCGTATCGGTTATGCGATAAACCCGCATTGCTTGGGTTGGCGATATTGATAATTTCAATGCCCTGTTTTTTGCTCACTTGCGTATTAGCATCGGCACTAGTGATTTCCGCAAACGCTGATTGACCTGCAATACTCAATGCAATCGCAAGCGAAATTTTGCTTAAAGAGTAGGATTTAGACATATTGGCACCTCGTAAAATGAACACTGAAGCGGTCAAACTTCCGTGCTGTTTTTGCAATTTTCCGCAAAAATTTGACCGCTTGTCGCTAAATAAAAACATTAGTATTAAAGCAAAAAATGCTTGGTTTAGACTAGAGGTTTATTGGGTAAAAAATGTGATCTAGTTCACAAAAATAGAAAAATTTTTGGAGCATTTTGGCTTACTTTTTACGCAAACGTTTTTCGTATGTTGAGGTTTTTAGCCTAAATGTAATTTTCTTAATAATTCATTGCGTTTTAGAATTTCTATAATAATGAAACAGCAGAAAAAGGGTAAAGAAAGTTTGCAAGAGATTATTAAAAATAACTGAGTTCAAAAATCTTTTGCATAAGATCTAATAAGAAAAAGTAATCAAAATTTCTTGTAGGCAATATATAAGAAGCGAATTTACTCCTATATAAGAAAAATATTTTTCCATAGCCTTTCTAATTTAAAAAAACTGATGGTAAAACATAATAAACTGAAATAAGAAAAGAACAGACTACCAGAAATGCCAATACTTATTCTAAAGAGATCAATTTTAATTTGTTCTAAAAACTGATAAATTAAGTTTAGAATGAAGGATATTTAATCCTGATGCATAGATGTAGTCTTTCTCATCAAATAAGTAAAGCTGTATCGCAAAAATTGCACAAACTAAAAACCAAATTAGCAAAGGACGAGTTAGTTTAAATTCCCATTTAGGAAATAAATAACCAATAATAAAGAAAAGGATACATAAAAATCTATTCTAAATGTTTGCAAGTTAAAAGATAAAAATTAGGAATAAAGAACAATAAAAAGAAAAATAACAATGTATATGACGAGGTTATCTTTAAGAAGGAAATGAACTAGAGTTACTAATATAGAGAAAATGAGCACAGTCCATAAGAACCAATATCCATCAAAAAAATCTTAAAAGGCTAAATCATTTAGATTGATAATAATATAGAATAGATTATCTATATAAGCTGTATTACCTATAATGTAATTATAGAGATTAAAGATAATAATAGGATAAAGCAGGTGATTTATTTTATTGCGTAAAAGCTTTAACAAGCGGTCGTTTTTAAGACTGTAATGCAGAAAAATATCCACTAATTAACATAAAAAGCGGCATATGGAAAGAATAGATAAATATTGTAACTTTATCGCTCCAAAAATGCTTGAGAAGAGATATAAAGCTGCACCATTTCCATTCTGAATGCAGTGCCCTAATATCATAAGAAAAATGGTTAATCCTTTTTACAATATCAAGCCATCTATTTCTCTCATCTGTCATATAAACCTCCTGCTAGAGATATACTCAAATAAAATGCTCACTAACGAGTAATAAATTGTATATAATCCCGTCAATACTATAACATATTTAATGAAAGTAAAATGAATTTATATTTAGGCATTATGTCTGGCACCAGCCTAGACGGGGTGGATTTAGCGTTGGTGGATTTCTTCGAAAAGCCCAATTTGGTTGCGAGTGGTTTTGTGCCAATGCCAGAGGATTTACGGGCGAATTTAGCCGAATTGCTTAAATCGGGTGAAACATCGTTACAAAAAAATTGGGGGAAATCGATCACCGTTTGGGCGTGTTGTATGCCGATTGTGTGAGTGATTTCCTGGTGAAAAAAATCAGCTTGAGGCAAGCCAAATTACCGCCATTGGTTGCCATGGGCAGACGGTTTGGCATGCTCCACAAGGTAACTTCCCATTTACGATGCAAATTGGCGATATGAATTTAGTCGCCGCTCGTACGGGGATTACCACCATCGCTGATTTTCGCCGTAAAGATATGGCGATGGGAGGTCAAGGTGCACCGCTGGTGCCTGCCTTTCACGAAGCAGTTTTTGCATGCCCAAATCAGTTTACCGTTGTGCTCAATATTGGCGGCATTAGTAATATTTCGGTGCTTGATCCTAAGTCGGAAACCATTGGCTACGACGTAAGCGTAGGCAATGCACTGATGGATAGTTGGATTGAAAAAACATCTCGGTAAGCGTTACGACAAAAATGCGGAATGGGCAAAAACGGGTGAGGTGATCTCTGAACTCTTGGCGGAAATGTTGAGCGAGCTATTTTTACAATTATCGCCCCCGAAAAGTACAGGGCGTGAGCTGTTTAACCTTGCGTGGTTAGAAAAGCAATTTGCAAATTTAACGGCAAAATCGACCGCTTACAAAAGTAGAAGATGTACAACGCACATTGGCGGAATTTACCGTTCAAAGTGTCTCTCTTGAATTATCGCAGTGGAAAAAAATGAGCCAAATAAAGTGTTGTTGGTATGCGGTGGCGGGGCGAGAAACCCACTATTGATGGAACGTTTCAATGTTTTGTTACCAGATTGGCATGTTGGTACGACTAATGATTATGGCGTAGATGTTGATTATGTGGAAGCGGCTGCTTTTGCCTGGTTGGCGTTTCAAAGAATGGAAAACCTGCCAAGTAATATGCCAAGCGTAACGGGGGCATCGCAAGCGGTTAGTTTAGGGGTGATTTTTTTCCGAAATAATTAATGGATAAAAGGAAAAAAACTGTCTGAAAAAGACAGCTTTTCTTTCATTCTGTGCTATAAATTCTATTCTGTGCTTTAGCTAAGTAGCTTATAATTGAAAAATTGACAGGAGAAATCAAGATGATAAAAATGAGGCAGCCTGTTGTAGTGGTATTATTTGGTTTTGAGTGCGTTGGTAATGGCAAGTTATTCTGCATTAAAAATGAGCTGAAACAAAGATAAACGCCAAATTAAATGTATAGTTGTGAAACGAGTGTAATATGAATCAAACACTACTCAATTCGCTCTCTCAGATGATGACTGAGCAACGCAATCCCCGTTCTCTTAACATTGATTGCATGACGGCAATCGATATTGTGCAACCCATCAACCAAGAAGATCTGTTAGTTGCTAAGGCAGTAGAAAAATGCTTACCTCACATAGCCGAAGCAGTCGAAAAATCGAACACGCATTCACAAAACGGCGGGCGACTTGTCTATATTGGTGCTGGCACGAGCGGACGATTAGGCGTATTAGATGCGTCTGAATGTCCACCCACTTACGGTGTGCCACCTGAAATGGTGGTAGGTATTATTGCAGGTGGCGAGCGAGCTTTACGCCATCCCGTCGAAGGGGCAGAAGACAACTACGAGCAAGGCAAAAGCCGATTTACAAGCGGTCGATTTTTGCGAAAAAAGATGTCTTAGTTGGCATCGCAGCCAGCGGGCGTACGCCTTATGTGATTGGTGCGTTGGAATATGCCAAATCATTAGGTGCGATTACGGTATCCATTGCCAGTAACGCAGGTTGTGCGATGTCGCAAATTGCAGATATTGCAATTGAGACCGTCGTAGGTGCGGAAATACTCACAGGCTCAAGCCGAATGAAATCGGGTACAGCACAAAAACTGGTGCTTAATATGCTTTACTCACGGCTTCGATGCTCCGCATCGGCAAATGCTACCAAAACTTGATGGTGGATGTACAAGCTCAGCAATGAAAAACTCAAAGCAAGAGCGGTGAAAATCGTGATGGAAGCCACCGACTGCACCAAAGAAACCGCAGAAATCACCTTGCTTCAGCCGATAACCACGCCAAAGTTGCTATTCTTATGATTTTTAGCCAAGTGGATAAAACCCTAAGCCGAAAAAATGCTTGCTGAGAATCAAGGCAAGTTAAGGCAAGCACTTCAAAGTTAATGATTTTAAGCGGTCAAATTTCTGTTCTATTTTGCAAAAATGAAAGAGAATTTGATCGCTTTTATTTTATTCATTTTTTTGCTAAATAATCTCTTCATAAAATCTCTCTTTATCCTATTTTTAACCGTTTTTATAATGTATTCTATCAAAACCAAACGCATTTTAAAATGCAAATTATTAACTTAAAAGTAAGGAATAGAGTATGTTAAAAATTAGACGTGCAAATGAACGAGGTCATGCAAATCACGGTTGGTTAAAGGCTTATCACAGCTTCTCTTTTGCGGATTATTTCGACCGTAATCATATGCATTTTTCCGATTTACGGGTGATTAACGAAGATTTTGTCCAGCCGACAATGGGCTTTGGAATGCATCCGCATAAAGATATGGAAATTCTCACTTATGTGCTGGAAGGAAAAATTGCTCACAAAGACAGTATGGGCAATGTGAAGGAATTTAATGCAGGTGAGTTTCAGGTTATGTCGGCGGGTTCGGGCGTATATCATTCAGAGTTTAATCCGTCTGAAACGGACGTGTTGCACTTGTTGCAAATCTGGATTATGCCGAATGAATATGGTATTACGCCTCGCTATGGGCAAAAGCAGTTTGCCGATAAAGAGGGTGCAACTTTAATTCTTTCACCAAATGCGGAGGGTGGCTCGTTTAAGGTCTATCAAGAGATGAAATTATGGCGTTATCAATATGGAGTGAAACTAAACAGCAGCGATGCGTTGGCGGTAAGTGATGAAACTTTGCTTGAATTGCAAACAGCCAGTGCAGTGGAATTTTTATTGTTTGATTTGAAATAGCAAAAATTTTTCTGAAAAACACCGCTTGTATTATGCTTACAAGCGGTGATGCTAGAAGAATATTTAATTTTCCATTATTCTTGATAATTAACCCAGTTACCTAACTTATCAATATAGCCTGTATATCCATTAAGAGTAACTTTGGCTATCCCATTTTTTTAAAGACGGTTTCAGTACTATCTAAAATAGGAGGAATTGCCCATTTTCCTTGTTTATCAATAAATCCCCATTTTCCGCCTTGACAATTTTTACCATAGCCAGATGTTGTTGCTGCTGCCATTCCTTCATTAAAATAAACGACACAGGCAAATTGTGGTTGGATTTGATAATAGCCAGAGGTATCAATAAACTCATTTCCCATCCGTTGTTTTTTTACTGCGGCTAAACCATCATAGAAATCAGCAGCGTAAGCCCATTGCGGTTTAATTACGATCTCGCCATTTTGATTGATATGCCCCCACAATGCGCCATCTTGATATTTCGCTAAGCCATAACGAAATTTTTTGCCTTTTGCTCTCGCTTTTATCTCATCAGCTTCAGCTTTACGCTGTTTGGCTTCTTCGGTTAAACGTGCTTGTTCTTGTGCGTTTGCTTCAGCATCTAATTTGGCTTTTTCTTGGGCAAGTGTTCTCGCTTTTGCTTCCTCCAGCGATTTGCTCCGCTTGAGCTTTTGCTTGTGCTTCTAATTTCGCTTTTTCTAATGCGACTTTGTCAGCTTTATCTTTCTCATTTTGTTGTTTTATCAACGCACGAGAGCGTTCACATGCCTTTAATTCGCTTTGTTTACAACCTTCTTCATAATAGAACGCGGCTTTTTCTAAATCAGCCTGGCTCTCATAAATTTCCCCTAATTTATAAGCAGCCTGCCCATTTTTCTGATTAGCGGATTTTTCTAAAAAGCGATAGCTCTTTCTGTGTTGCCTTGTTTAAGCAGTAATGTCGAAAAATTCAGTTGCTGAATTTATATCACCACTATTCGCTGCTTTTTCACAGAAAAGAAAATGCAAGGGATTGTTTCGCTTCATCATTTGATAAAGTTTGGCATTGTTCCACGCTATCATCAAAAAACAACCGCTTAACAGCAAAGGGGTAAATAATACAAGCGGTTTTTATTTTTATTTAATCTTTGCATTATTTATACTCCACACACTCTTTTTCTTTTTATTAGATGGTTTAGAACAAACCGTACTAAGTTGATTTTTCAATTTTTGAATCTCTGTTTTGCTATTTTCCTCAACTTTTTGTTTTTCTTGTTTTAAGTCACTCAGCTCTTTCTCCATTTCTTCAACATTCTTTTGAGTTGTTTTTAGCTTAAGATATTCCTTATTTTGTTCCTCGCTGATCTTTACACTCGAATCGAACCATTGCCACGCAAAAGTGAAAACAAGCATAAGGAAGAGTAACGCACAAATTATTGCTAACACTTTTGTTGCCATAGAAGGATTACTTATATCATCTACTTGTACAGCTTGAACTGGTTCTACAGGCTGACGCAATTTCAATTCAAGTGATTTTGAACTTATTATCTAGCTGTAAAGTTAATTTTTGTTCAGTTTTTTTCTGCCACTTGTTTTGCAACCTCGTTTGAAAAAGAGAAAGCCGAGTATCACCTAATTCAGCTTTAGCTCGTACTTTTTTCATTTCTGCAATCGCATTATCTCGCTCTTGTTGATAAGCCCTAGCTTGGACTTCAACATTTTTTGTAACTTCTTGCTGAATAATTTTCGCTTGTTCACTCTTTAATTGTTGGATTTCATCTGTTGCATCTTGATATTTTTTACTCAGCTCTTGTATATAAGTGTGCAAGTAATGAATTTCCGATTTATAAGACGAAACAAAGATATCTAAACTAAATAATTGCGAAGATGAGATTTGCAAACGCTTCATTTGGCGTACTTGTGCAGAAATATGTTCACTTTCTGTAAAGAAGATATCTTTATATTGATAATGTAATCCGCTTGTTATCAAATACTCTGCGACTTTTAACGCTTCACCTTCTTGGCAATGGATAAATAAAAAGTCAGAAGAGGCGGTTTTCGTAATGCTATTTTTAACAGGTGCAACTAATTGAATTTTTTCTAATGCTTTTGGTGATTCAAATGTTTTACCTGTAATACTGGTATGGTAAGCCTTTTTCTCGTTGTCAATAAAGTGAGTCATTTGATAAATACTTAATTGACGAAGGCCAGAAAAAATATCTTTTATGCTGTTAGGCGAAAAATGAGGCATTAGCTGTTTCAATAAAAGCTACCAAAAATAAGTGCCTGCTCGAGTCTGCCCTTGCTCATAAATAGAGAAGTATTCTGCAAAAACCTAAAAAGCGAAACATTTTGTTCCGTACGGCTGATTAAGGCATATAAAGGAGCGTCATCACCTAATTTTGGTGAAGGCAAACAGCCACCTAAATCTTGCCCTAATTCAAAAAGCGGTTTTTGCCTAAATTAAATTGTTTGTCAATGCCATTATTAGTATATTGACGACCTGCTGGCGTACCGACCAATCCCCAGCCTAAATATTGTTTTAAAAATTTTGTTCTTGTGCCATTATGCTTTCCCACTAAAACCAACGCTTAAATTTATCCCAACAATTTAATTCTTTTTACTGCTGAAACGCCCATGCCCTCTTTATATAACCAATTAAAGAATTTCTCTGGGCACTCTTTTATCAAATTCGGTTAATAAATCGGAATTAACAGAGAATTTTCCCATCTCGATAAAAATCGTTTTATTATTTGGCGATTCATTAAAAGAAACTATTTGCAAAGGCAGGAATTTTTTTCTAACGCATAGTGCATCGGGTCATAACCATTGCGTTCTACGGCTGCTATATCTGTTGCAAAAATTTTATCTGCTTTAGAAAGCAGTAAGGCTTTTGGAAATTGTTTCCTTGACTACTTTGAATATATTGAATTTTAGTGAAAAACTTCACTTAATACATTCATTTGTGGAATTTTGCCATTATCAGATAATGACTGATCGTAAACAAAGGCAATCTTTGTTTTAACATTCGATTCTAAAATAGCTGTTAAATAATTTGGCAGCATACCTGATTTATTTTTATCTCGACTATGGAAGGCTTCTTCTGAATGTTCGCCTGAAGCATCAACAAATACAATTTCAATTGGTGGCTTAGATTTATCGGTTGGCGTAAAAAGAAATATGCATTTCAAAGTATTGTTTTGTATCAGTACTGGTTAATTTTTTTGTACCCACAATGTCATTAAAACGATCTTGTAATTGATAGAATAATTCTTCTTCACTTTCAGTGGTTTTGTCGGTTTGTAGATAAACCACACCACCAATATAATTTTTTTCATATAGTGAAGTACGCTACCAATAATCCACGTTTTACCTGATGCAGGGCTACCAAAGAATAAAACATAGTGCTTATTTTCAGCGTTTTTCATTTAATTCTTTTTACACGTTCGTGATATTCTTCATCAGATAATTCTTTCACTTCACGCTTATCTAATTTTTGCCTGCTTAGTGATTGGCGTATGCGTGTAGTTTGAATTGAATTCTGGTAATGGCTCAAAAAGCGGCAAATTCATCGATGACAGGTTCTTCCGTTACGAAATCAAGCGGTGGATTTTCTTCCTTACTTTGCTCTGTTTTTCTAAATCAACGGCAAAAAGTGGTTTCTTCTGTTGAAGGTTTTGTTGTTTGCTCTTCGGTTTCAAATGGATTCTTTAACATACTGCCTCCTACATTGAACGACCAGAATGAATGACTTGTGTAGGTTCTTTTTCGTTACGACCGAAGAACACGAGTAAACTTAATACCACAGCCCAGTCAATAAATAAGCAAAGAATGGTGAATAACACTGCAACAAGAGGATGATCTACAAATGCCGATTTGAAAGAGAAGGCGATTTTACCGATCTCTTGGCTTTCAAAAGGTACTTTTTCAAATTTGAAAATAGCGGTATCGTTGATAAATTCTTGTGTGTTTGAGCCAATCTCATTAATCACATTCACTGCTTTTTAAATTGGTTTCAAAACCATATTGTTTAACATCTGCAGCGGTAGATAGCACATTGTCAATTAAATTATTGATCTCTTTTTTGCTTTTTCTCCGTATTAGCACGGATTTCCTACTTTATCGTAATCTTTATTAGTAGCTTTACGGCGAGTGATTTGGTCAATATTTTCTTGATAACGTAATGCCAATTCTTTTTGGGGAAATACCTCTTGTACCAAATTCAGTTAGGCGTTCACCGAGTACTCCTTCAATTTCACGAATCAGCTCTAATGCACGTTTCCCTAAACCAGGTCGAGCTGGATCTGAAATTTGGCTCATAAGTTGTTCCGTTAATGCTTCTACGCGATTGCGTTTTTCTGTTAATTCAGGGTTAAAAATTATTTAAGGCTTTATTTGTTGCACTAACGACATCATTAAGCTGCTGCTTATGTTTAAGAAGTTCATCACGGAAGAGTTGCTCTTTTTGATAGCTGGTATAAATCGCATTGAAGTTCCCAGCGAAGGAAAAAAAGTGAAAAGAAAAAGTAGGCGATTAAAAAGCCAATAACGGGCAATTTATTTAAACGGCGAGTCCCAATAAACAGGGTAAAGCCATACATTAACATCGTAATTGCTGCAGAAAATGCCCAAGCAAAAGTAGCCCCGAATAAATCGGTAAAGCCTAATGCAGTTTGAGCAAGGCTAATCGCCATAAAAACAAATAAAGGAATATGTACCCAGCCAGGTAATTTTTGTTGTTGGTTTCATTATATAAGACCTCAAAAAATGTTGATGTAAAATTGAGTGCAAATCATACCAAGAACGAGCACAACTCCGACCTCGAATTGTAAATTTTACACAGAAAAACCGCTTGTAGAAAAATGTTACAAGCGGTCATAAATTTAGACTGTTTTTTGCAATTAGCTGCACGTTTTCTTGCTAAAATGCGATTAGCACATTCAGCCGCAGCAGTTAAGCCGCCTGCCATCATAATCACGTCTTTGATGACTAAGCGACCAACACCAGAGAGATAAGGGAAACCATAGGCTGGTGTTGGTAAATCACCGCCCAGATTAGGCACCCAAGCCTCTGGTGTAGTAATTAAAAATGAGAGTGTTACAATCGACATTCCGAAGGTGAGCAATCCGCCTGCCAAGCCTGCGGTTGCATTCCAGATACCTGCTAAAGTGAGGATGCCCACAGTCACGATAATTGCAACGATGATATAAGAAGTGGTGTAGTACCGTTTTCTTTTATGCCATTCGATGTTTTTTTCGCTACCATTTTGCCTTCAGGATTTTTTTGTGAAGGGTGTATTCCATCACCATTTCGCCTTTTGTCATTTTCAACTAAATTTGGACCTTTTTTTATACATATAGCTGAAGAACGGGCTGTTTGATACAAAGTGGGCGATGCCATCCGCTTCATATTGACAAACTTTTAAGCCGCCAATCCAAACCATAACGATAAAAAATAGCAATACGAATAAAGTTGATAAATTGGCGTTGCATTGGGGCAACGATTTTAGCAACAAATTCAACAAACGCATTAAATGCACTCATAGATACCTCATTAAGAGTAGTAAAAAGGGACGCAATTATTGCATATTTATCTGTTGAAAATATTGATGGTAAAAACTATTTATTCGTAAGATTTTGACTATCTTGATTGCACAATTTCGAATTGCGTTTGAATAATCTTTTTGAAGTTTTCAGAACAAGCTGCCCAATCAACAATATCTACTTTTCCAATCTAAATCGGATTCAGAAAAGGCATCGACTAAATTGGCGTGCGTTTCAAGTGAAAGCGGTTTTTCGGTAATAATAGCGAGATCTAAATCTGAATAGCGCTTTGCCGTACCTTTTAACCCGTGAACCAAATGCCCAAACTTCATATTCAGGCACATTCTTGTGTAAAATATCTAGTACGATTTAGCGTTCAGCCTCAGTAATTGCTAGCATTTAAACCTTCTTGTAGCGATTTTTGTAGAAACTGGACCTCTTTTAAAAATCAGGAATGCCAGCCACGACTAAGATAGCGGTTTCTTCATCGTAAGTATGGCTTGTACGACTTCTCATATCACGATATTTCCGCCAATCTTGCCAACTTCCGAGTAATAAACTGCGTTCATTTGCTGTGCGAATTAAATCTTGGAAAGTCATCCCATCAAATTCAGCGGGGTTAGCAGAGGTCTGTTCCAAAAATCGCTTAAGCATTTTATGACTAATTTCGTAAGTAAATTCAAAAACGCTGAACTAAACCATCGCGAATCTGAATATCACTTGTGTCTGATTCGTAACGTGTGAGCCCCTTCAGACAAACGAGTTATTGCATTATTAAGTGGGGTTAAATCAAGATTCATTTTCTTCTCGCAAACTTTTTCTTACATTTTTACCGCTTGTTTCATCGCCTCAAACAATTCATCCAACATCGCAAAGCGTTTGCGGTACATTGAACGTTTTTGCTTGGGATTTCGTCTAAATTGCGGTCATCTTCAAGTGGGAGCAACCAATAATCTTCACGTTTTCCGCCTGCTTCAGAGAAAAATCGCATCGTAATCCACCACATAGCGCTTGCTTTGCACAAGGCGCGATTTGTTCTGATATTTTTGCGGAATCCCTAATAATTTATCGTAGCCTAAAAATTTTGGTGAGGCTTTTCATTGCTTCTACCATCAAATACGCAGGGCGCAAGCCGTGGCAGGCTTTTAGTGAGCTGTTTTACCATCTCTTTTGAGCCTTCAAAGTTCGGACCTTGCACCACAGCAATCAATAACGCATCGTCTAATTTGCCAAAAGTTAGCAAGTAAATAAGTTGATTTTCTGGCTTATAACGAAGCTCCAATGCCCAATAACCTTCCATCGGCTGATGTTCGTTAATATTGAGCAAAAATCTCGAAATCAGGGATAACTTCGCCAAAGTTTAATGGCTGCTGCCACAATGGCGGATTGAGATGAACAAGTTGTTGCGGGATAAAAAGCAAGTTCTCACAGATAGCATTAAAAACGTTGTTGGCTGTTAAAACGTTTATCTAAAAAGCGATGGACTAATGGATAGCCGTAGTTTGTTCGCTCGTTAAGTAGAGAAACAAGCAATGGGTGTTGATTGACAAATTGCTCAAATTTTTTTGACCGCTTGAGCGTGTAAAAAGTGAACGCAGACGATAGCGTAAACGCTTGCCCGCATAAGATTTTTTTGCCTCGGTTAGGATAAATATCGTTTGCTTTTTGTCCAGTGATATTGCGATAAATTCATTGCAGCTCCTTAAAATTGGCGGCTATTTTCTCATAATTTTAATGATTTAGCGAATCCATAAGTTTAATTACATCTTTCATACATTTTAAAAATGTTTTAATAGATATTTTTAAAATCTTTATTGACTTAAAATTTGGCTATGCTATTCTTTACCCAACTTAAGAGTTGGAGGATGTATGAAAACCACTTTCCATATCGTTCAAAGAATGAACCATCGCGGAATCAATAAAACACTATTAGATTGTGTTGTTGAGTTTGGGGAAATCAAAAAGACAAATACGTTATCAGCAAAAAACTTGCCAATTCATATATCAAATTAATTCAGCAAGAATTGGCAAAACGTAAAGCATTAGAGAGGTAAAAATGAGAATAGCAGAATACAATCATAGTTTTTCACAAATGAGTAAAGAACAACTTAACTTTTTACTCAAACAGATGAAAAAGATTGCCGATAAACAAGGTGTTATTGTTGTGATGGAAGATAATGCTCTCCTGACTACTTATAACCTTTGCAGCTATAACCGTAAATTATCAAGATACCATTAAGGGTTCATTATGACTCAATTACTCAAATTAAATAAAAAAATAGCTTTAATGATTTTTACCAAACTATGCACAATAAATTGTCGATTGAAATCATTAACGAATTAGCGATTAAAGCAATGGCAGTGGTGGTTTTAAACGAAAATAAATTGCTAAGAAATCAGGATGAACTTCGTACTATAGTGGAAAGCACAGAACGAGAATATGCTGAAGTTTTCTTACAAAAATAGCCACGATATTTTAAGTAATCATCTTTCTCCAACTATGATGAATTTGCTAGCAGATTTAAGTGAAAAATCAGCAAAAAGGCTTACTGACTAAAGAAAATAAGCAAGATTGGTTACATCATTTATTTAATCTTCAGCTAGGAGGAAAAAGTGATCTCTTTGCTTTTGAAGAGAGTGTTTATGCACTTTGTAATCAGCTATTTTCGAGTGTAGAAGGGGATGTTTATCTCACATCAGGTAATGCAACTTACCACAGTTTAATGCTAAGTGAACAGCAATCTGTGGCGGCAGAAAGTATCAAATCTACAAATATCCCAGCGTTGTTGAATTTAATTTCTAGGCAACATCCAATATAAAGTGAGTGACCCTATTTTAAATCCAGCTTATATGCAAAATGGAAAACTAATGCCTTTTAAAAAAGGATTTTTGGCAGAGCCTTGGGGAATGAAAATTAGCCTTAATGAAGATGCAAAGCAACGTTTTTCTGTCGTTAGCAATAACTATCAGAATTATGCGATTCAACATTTATGGCAACAAGTAAGTGATTTTGCGATTGTCGCTGTGCCAATGAACCATTTATTTTCTACGGTAAAAAGTGAAATTGAAATGCGTAAATGGTTGCTTGAGCAAGGTCATTTGAAATCAATTGTGGCTTTTCCTAGTGGCGGTTTTATAAAGAGCACAAATATTGGTTTTTCTTTACTGATTTTTGATTTCACGAAAATTTATGATGAAGTGAATTTAGTTTCTCTTAAAAGATTCCGATTTTGTTGAAAGACAGTTACGAGAAAAATAAACTTACTCAAATTGACACTTTGGTTGAGATCATTAATGGCAAGTCAAACAAAAATCTCTCAAAGAATTGCGATAGAAACCTTGGCTAAAAATGATTATGTACTCGATCCTGAACGCTATATTGTCGATTCACAAACCGAAGCCGCTCTTGAGATTTTTAAATCAATACGAAACGGCAACATTGGGCAGTTTTGAGAAGTTTTGCGTCCTGCTCCATCGCTTTCAAAAAGAAGAAGGTAAATATTCTATTTTTGAAATTCAAGGCGGCGATCTTCCGGAATATGGCTACATTGATTCTATTAGCAAAAACAAATCAGGTAGAGGAAAGCCAGCTAAAAGGGTTAGAAAAGTATTATTTAAAAAGAAAATGATATTTTAATTACCATTCGCGGTGTAACAGGCAAAGTTGGCATTGTTTCAAAAAAAGCTTACTTGAACAATATGAAGGGCGTGTAATTGCAGGAAAAATCTGTGTGGTGCTACGTCTGCAAAATGCAGAAAAATTACACCGCTTGCGTTGTTAATGCAACTGCGTTCGGAATTTTGTCAATCTCGTTTGCAGTTACTCTCATCAGGGGCAATGATTGCAGGGTTATCAGTGAAGGATTTAAAAAGAATTTCCTATAGCACTTTTTCTTTACAAAAAAACAGCAAGAATTAGCAGAAAATTTTCACCAACAAGCTAAAAATAAAACAAATGATTCGCCAACAAGAGCAAGAAATGAAACAGCTTGCTAATAATTTCTGGCAAACAAACTAAGGAATAACAATGGCTAAAGCACCGAAAAAAAGCAAAATTGAAGAGCTTTCACTAGAAAGCGTAATGATGAACTGCCGTAATGCTCTGCGTGGTAAAGTGGGCGGAAATGAAAAAAATCGCGATACTGTAATGGGACTGGTTTTCTTAAAATTTGTTGGCGATAAATTTGCCGCTCGCCGCACTGAAATAATGGCGCAATATCCTGAAATTTTTTGGGAGCAAGAATCCTTTTATCGTAGTGAAAACGTATTCTATCTTAACGAAACAGCTCGCTGGTCTTATTTAGTGGAGCAAGCCTCAAGCGATGATATTGCGGTGAAATTAGATAAAGCGATGGCGGATATTGAAGAACGCAATCCGCCACTTAAAGGCGCGTTGCCGCAAAAACTTCTACGCTACACTCGGCATTGGCAAAAAGAGATTAAAAAGCCTCATTGATGAAATCAATAAGCTCGACAACAACCGTTTTTCACGAAAAAGACTTGATTGGGCGTGTACAAGAATATTTCTTGCAAGTGTTTGCGATTGATTCAGGCGTTGGAAAAAGAAAAAGGCGAGTTTTTAACCCCAAGTAGCATTGTTGAACTTATCGCTGAACTGATTGAGCCTTATCACGGCACTGTTTACGACCCTTGCTGTGGCACGGGTGGAATGTTTAGTGCAATCGCTCAAATTTGTGGAAAACCATCAAGGTAACCGCAAAAACATTTCTATTATTGGGCAAGAAAGCAATCCTGATACGTGGCGATTATCAAAAATGAACTTGGCATTACGTGGCATCGCTCACCACTTAGGCGAATCGGCGGTTTCCACTTTCACCCACGATCAATGGCAAGATTTGAAAGTCAATTACATTATGGCGAATCCGCCATTTAACTTAAAAAGATTGGAGTGAACAAGATGAACTGACTGATGATCCTCGTTTTGCCGGTTACAGCTTACCACCAAAGTCAAATGCCAATTATGCATGGATTTTTGCATATTCTTTCCAAATTAGATGAAACTAACGGCATTGCAGGTTTCTTATTGGCGAACGGTGCATTAAATGCAGGTGGTGATAAACCTGATACGGATCCAGAATATGCCATCCGTAAACAGCTTATCGAAAATGACAAAGTGGAAGCCATTATCGTATTACCACGTGAAATGTTTTATTCCACCGATATTTCTGTCACCTTATGGATTTTAAATAACAACAAAAAGAGCGGTCATTAAAATGGTAGAAATTTTACGAAATCGTCAAAATGAAGTGTTATTTATGGATCTCCGTACGTTTAATACCAACGTTTACGAGAAAAATATATTCAATTAACACAAGCTGATATTGAACAAGTAAAATCCACCTATTTTAACTGGCAAACAGGTGAAAATTATGCGGATATTCCTGAGTTTTGCCAATCGGCAACTCTTGAAGACATTCGTGCAAAAAATTATTCCCTTGCATCAAGTCAATATATTCAATTTGTTGATCGCGATTTAGAGATTGATTACAACGCAGAAAATGAAAAAGAATCCAATCAGAAATCACCACGCTTTTTGACAAGCGAAAAACAATCGCAAGCGATGTTAGAAAAAGCGTTTGAAGGGATTGGGTTTAAATTAGGAGAATAATGGGCTAATTGAGTATGAGGTTGGATTTACTTCTGCCAAATCTCCCCTACCCCTCTTTGCTAAAGAGGGGATTGATTAGAGATGCTTTTGTATTGAGCTTTTACATTAACATCGACATTATAAAAAATTGATATGAGCCAATAATATTCAAACAACTAAAGAATATTCCCTCTTTAGCAAAGAGGGGTAGGGGAGATTTGGCAGTATCAATTAACGAAGAAATTAATAAGAAAAATCAAGGAATACAATGAAACACAAACTTGGTGATTTAATTGAAATTATTGATGAAAAATACCAACGGAGAAAATAAAAAGATTTCTACGGAATTAACATCAATAAAGAATTTATGCCAACAGTGGCAAACACGGATAATCTTGATCCGAAAAATATAAGGTATTAAGAAAGGGATGGTTTTTATTTAGTGGTGCACAAACAGGGCGAGATATTTGTATTCGTTTAGGGCTGTATGAAAATAAAAACCCTGTGATTGTTTCGCCGTCTTATACAATTTTTAAATTAAAAGATAATAAAGTGTTATTGCCTGAATATCTTTTTATGCTGTTTTTGCGTAAAAGAAATGGATCGCTATGGTTGGTTTTTGAGTGATAGTAGTATTCGCTCAAATTTAGATTGGGATCGCTTCTGCAACATCGAACTCTCCCTCCATCCCTTGAAATCCAACAAAAATATGTGGCGGTGTATCAAGCAATGCTTGCCAATCAACGTGCTTATGAAAAAGGATTGGAAGATTTGAAGTTGGTGTGTGACGCCTATATTGAGCATTTGCAACATTCAGAGCCATTGCATAGGATTGGGGATTTTATTCAAAAAGAAGAAAATAACAATAAAAATGAAGAATATGGAATTGATGACGTAAAAGGAATTTCAATTCAGAAAAATTTTATTGAAACAAAAAGCAAATATGGAAAAATGTGTCTTTAAAACCTTATTTACTGGTGAAACCAGAACATTTTGCTTATGTGACAGTAACATCAAGGAATGGCGATTACAATAGCACATAATCATTCTAAAGATACTTATTTAGTTTCTTCTAGTTATGAAGTATTTTCGGTTAAAGACGAAAAATAAACTTCTTCCTGAATACCTTGCATTATTCTTTAACCGTAGCGAATTTGACCGTTATGCACGTTTTCATTCTTGGGGCAGTGCAAGGAAGTATTTTCTTGGATGGATTTATGTGAAGTTAAGATTCCTCTTCCCGATCTTAACGTTCAACAATCCATCGTTGATATTTACAAAAGTATTGCTAGAACGTCGTCGGATTAACGAGCAATTAAAAACCAAATTAAGCAACTTTTGCCTCTGTGCTAGTGCGCGGTGCGATGGCTGAAATCTAAAAAGAGCGATCATTTTTGGCAACTATTTTACAAACGGGATAACCTATGAAATTTTACGAGAGTGAATTAGAAAAAGCCGTGGTGGAATTGTTGGTGCAACAAGGCTACCAACACAGCCAGGGCGATGAATTAAACCGTGCGCCTAACGAGGGTGTTATTAGTTGCAGATTTACGCGATTATTTAACCGCTTGTTATCCCTGATTTAACGCCAAGCGAAATGCAAAAATCATCGCTCAATTAGAAAAACATTCCTGCCACACCACTTTACCAAGGTTCGAAAACTGCCTTTAAATTGATTAATGAGGGGCTGACTCTTCCGCGTGAAGAGAGCCAAAAAGCCCGCGTTACACTTGCGTTTTATTGATTTTGATTGTGTGGAGAATAACCGCTTTCGGGTGGTTAATCAGTTTAAAGTACAAGGCGAGCAAGAGCGCATTCCCGATATTTTGTTGTTTATTAACGGCATTCCTGTCACTCTATTTGAGCTGAAAAGTGCGATCAATGAAGAGGTAAATATTTATGATGCGTGAGAGCAGATTCATATTCGTTATCGCCGTGATATTCCAAAACTACTGAAATACACTTTTTAAGTGTGATAAGTGATGGTGCAGAATAACCGTTTAGGCTCTGTGTTTACGCCTTATGAATTTTATTACACTTGGAACCGTATCAACGGAAGAAGCTACTACGAAAAAGGCATTCAAACCCTGTTTAGTCTGATTGAAGGGGCATTAACGCCTGTGCGTTTGTTGGCGTTGTTGCGTGATTTTATTTACTATCCAGACCAAAAGCGATAATGAAATGGTGGTGGTCGCACGCTATCCGCAATTTTTCGCTGCCAATAAAATGTTTGCCAATATCCAACGTCATTTACGCCCAATCGGGGATGGCAAGGGAGGCACTTACTTTGGAGCAACAGGCTGCGGAAAAAACTTATACGATGCTCTATTTAGCCCGAATGTTGGTGCAACGTGAGCAAGCGATATTTAAAAATCCAACAGTAATCATTATCACTGATCGAGAAGATTTAGATAACCAAACAGCGAAAATTTTTACCAATGCGAAAAACTTTTTAGGAGAAGATGAGGTGCTGAGCATTGAGTCTCGCCAAGATTTAGCTGATAAACTACGTGCCAAACCTAGTGGTGGCGTGTATCTACCACCATTCAGAAATTCGCTGAATATGTCGGGTTGCTTTCAGACAGAGCAAATATTATCTGTATTTCTGATGAGGCTCACCGCACGCAAACTGGTGTGGAGGGAAAAATCTACATTGATGAACAGGGTGTAAAAACTAAATTTGGCTTTGCCAAATACTTGCGTGATGCATTCCCTAATGCTACTTATGTCGGCTTTACCGGCACGCCGATTGATGAAACCATTTCTGTTTTTGGTGATGTCGTTGATCGTTATACAATGAAGCAAGCCAGTGATGATGGCATTACGGTGCGTATTGCTTATGAGCCACGTTTAGCACGAGTGTTGCTTTCAGAGGAAAAAATCAAAGAAATTCAGGCTTATTATGATCATTGTGCGGAACAAGGTTCAACCGACTGATGAAATTGAGCGAAGTCAACGAGAAATGAGTCAGATGCGCCAGATTTTGGCACACCCAACTCGATTAAAATTACTCGCTCAAGATATGATTTCACACTATGACGCACTTTGTGCAGAAAATCCTGCCATCGTGAAAAAGCAATGATTGTGTGTGCTGATCGGGAAATTGCCTTTGCATTGCTCAATGAAATTGTGGCAATTCGCCCTGATTGGGGCGTGGCAAAAAGCGGAAAAATGAGGCTGCACTTTCTGCAAAAGAATTAGAAAAATTTAACCGCTATTGAAAATTAAACTGGTGGCGACACGTAACGACAACGACACGCCAGCCCTTTATCAAGCCTGTGGTACGAAAGAGTATCGTAAAGAGTTAGATCGTCAGTTTAAAAACACGCAATCGAATTTCAAAAATTGCTGTGGTGGATATGTGGATTACAGGCTTTGATGTGCCGAGTTTAGCGGGTGATGTACATTGATAAACCGTTACAAAAACATACGCTTATTCAAACCATTTCCCGCGTTAATCGCAATTTTGCTGGTAAAGAGCAAGGTATCGTGGTGGATTATATCGGGATTAAAAATGCGATGTTACAAGCGGTGAAATTATATGGTAATGATAATGAATCACCAGTAGATGATATGAAAGTGACACTCGCAATTTTGCGTAATCAATTAGATTTGTTAAGCAAATTGATGCATAGTTTTGATGCTCACGATTTCTATCACGGTTCGCCTTTAGCACGATTGCATTGCTTGAACTTAGCTGCAGAATGGGTGCAACAGAAAAAGAGACAGAAAACCGTTTTATGGGGCTGTCGAAACGACTCAAAATGGCGTATGAAATTTGTGTGGCATCAGGTGAGTTAAGTGAGCAAGAAATCGAAAAAGTCAGTTTTTCTTAGCGGTAAGAGCCGTGATTTATAAACAACATTCGGGTAGCCAACAAGCGCCAGACACCGAGCAGATGAATGCTTTTTGTGAGCAAAATGGTGGAACAAGCGATTGCCTCAACGGGGTGGAAAAACATCATCAATATGCAAGAAAGAGAGGCTTTATTTGATGAGAACTTTGAACAAGAAGTAGCTAAAATTGAACTACCTATTTCGAAATTCCACGCGTTACTCGCTTTGCTGAAAAAGCCATTGGCGAATATGGCAAAAACAAATAAAGTGAAAAAGTCTTGAATTTGAACAACGAATGAAAGCGGTGGTTGATCGCTACAATAGTCGCGATAATTTAGCATTTGTAAATGAGGTGATGGGCGATTTCATCAACAGTTTATCATATGAAATTTTAGATCTGCTTAAACAGCTACAAGAAGACCAATCCTCTTTTGAAGAGCTTGGTATTAGTCTTGAAGAAAAAGCTTTTTTCGATATTCTCACGCATGTGAGAGATGAACATCAGTTTGATTATGATGATGAAAAATGCGTAGTACTTGCCAAAAATTAAAGAGTTGGTGGATGATAATCTCCAGTTTGCCGAGTGGAATGTGCGTGATGATATTAAAAACAAGCTGAATATGGAATTGACTCTATTGCTTTACAACAACGGCTATCCGCCACAATGGAATGAGGAAGTGTTTGAAAAAGTGATGGAACAGACAGAGAATTTTAAACAATATCATTAAAAATAAGGCTGATAGGTTTTCACCAATCAGCCTTATTTTTACTCTTTCGGCAAGCGTTTAATCGAGAGGATTAAACCGCCCCAGATGATAACTAACGCAGTCACCATCATAATAATTGCTGATGTACTCATTTATTCCTCCACATTAAATTCAGGTTCGTTTTTCCACGGTAAGCGAGAAAGGATAAACGCCACGAACACTAAGAAAATTGCCATTCCCCAACCGAAAGTATCCACAAACCAGTTTGGATAACCTTCATAGCCTTCAGTAAACACTTTTTACGCCTTCACTTAATAGCATAAACGCTAAAACACCCGTGGTAACGATAATACATAAACGCCAGATTGTGCCGACTTTGAATGATGAAGTTTTATTGATGTGGTGACCCTAATGTACTAAGTTTGCCATTCTGCTACAATTGCAATTAAGGCAGCAAAAGCGACCGCTACAATACCAAAAGTAGTTCACAAATTTATCCATTACATCCAACATCGGCAAGCCTGTTGTGGTACCGAATAAGATCACTGAGACGATCATCATTGGCACGCCAACCACGAAAGTCGCAGTTACACGCCCCATTTTGAGTTTGTCTTGAATGGAAGCAATAATTACCTCAATTACTGAGATAAATGAAGTTAATGCTGCAAAGGTAAGTGAACCGAAGAACAACACGCCCTAAAAACCGTGCCCATTGGTGCTTCGTTAATGATGGTTGGGAAAGCGAAGAAGGCTAAACCGATACCACCTTTCGCCACCTCACTTACTTCTTGACCTGCAGCCGTTGCCATAAAGCCAAGTGCTGCGAACACACCGATACCGGCTAACACTTCAAAACTTGAGTTTGCAAAGCCAACCACCAAGCCTGTGCTGGTAAGGTCTGAATCTTTTCAAGTATGAAGAGTAGGTCACCATAATTCCGAAACAGATTGAAAGCGAGAAGAAGATTTGCCCATAAGCTGCAATCCATACGCTTGATCTGCTAATTTTGACCAATCTGGCGTGAATAACGCATCTAAGCCTTTCGCTGCCCCCGGTAGCGTTAATGAGTAAACCACGAGTGCCACGAACATCACCACCAATACTGGCATTAAAATGCTTGAACTTTTTGCAATCCCTTTTTGTACGCCAAGGGCTAATACTAATAATGCGACAACCCAAACGGCAATCAATGGACCTGTGACTAAGCTAACAAAAATCAAAACTCACACCTTGTGCAATATCTCCCATTTTAAGGAACTCACCGACGAAGAAAATCAACCGGTTTATCGCCCCACGTTTTGCTAAATGAAAAGAAAGTATAAATGGCTGCCCAGCCTAATACTACTGCATAATATAAGCCAATGATGACATTCACCATTACTTGCCACCAGCCAAATACTTCAAAGTGTTTATTTAAGCGACGGAATGAGAGCGGAGCAGCTGCACGATGGCGGTGACCAATCGCAAAGTCCAAGAAAAGTAGCGGAATCCCTGCAGTTAAAAAGTGCAACGATGTAAGGAATGATAAATGCACCGCCACCATTTTCATAAGTGGTATAAAGGAAACGCCAGATGTTCCCTAAGCCTACGGCTGAACCGATGGCTGCCATAATAAAACGCTTGACGACCTGAGAAGGTTTCGCGTTTGTGGGTTGTTTGATTAGAACACGGAAAAAGTTCCTCTAAAAAGTTAAAAATGCAAAACATTGATTTGAGTTTAGTCAAATAAGTTGCGAATAATTCGCAGACGAGTGAAGAATATGCTTAAGTGATTAGAAAGTAAAGAAGAGGAATATAAAATTTTTGATGGGTTTTTAGTAAATTTACTAGTCTATTATTCTATATATTTGAGATAATAATAGATGTTTATGCTAAAAATTATCTTATTCTAGTTTTTGTGATAAGTTTGAGGATTAAAAAGTAGAGGGAAAGTTTGTTTTTTTAATTGATAAAACAAGCGGTGAGATTTGCAAAATATTGTACAAATCTACCGCTTGAAAGGAGATATTAATTTTTCTGTATCAGGCAACGGCTCAACCTTCGCTTGTTTCACCATATTATCTGCCACTTCTAACACTGTAATTTTCAGGTTATAGAGCTCAAATACGGTATCTTCATCAGGATTTTTCCAAGTGCTCGAGAATCAAGCCGTTAAAGGTGCGGACTTCATCCACAGGCAATTGCCAGCCAAAGAGTTTGTTCAGATCGCGTAAATTTGCAGAACCTTCGATAATCACTGTGCCATCAGCTTGTTGTTTAACTTCCTCTTCCAAGGTTGGTGCGGTTGAGGTGGTAAATTCGCCGACAATCTCTTCTAAAAATATCTTCTAGCGTGACTAAGCCTTTGATATCGCCGTATTCATCAACCACCAAGCCGATTCGCTCTTTGTTCGCCTTGAAGTTCATCAATTGCGTAGTCAGTGATGTGCCTTCAGGAATGAAATAGACCTCATCCACGGCACGAATGAGCATCTCTTTGGTAAACTCGTTTCGCTCTAACATTAAGCGGAACGCTTCACGCACGCGAAGCATCCCCAGCACGTTTTTTTGTCCATATTGCCTTTGTAGATCACTACGCGAGCGTGAGCGGCACCTGTGAGCTGACGCATAATCGCTTTCCAGTCGTCGTCGATGTCAATGCCACCAATGTCATTGCGAGGCACCATAATATCTTCGACGGTCACTTTTTCCATATCCAGAATGGAAACCAGCATTTCTTGGTGTTGGGTTGGAATAAATTTCCCCCGCTTCAAGCACCACACCACGCAGTTCTTCCGCACTTAACCCTTGGTTTTCATCCTTATGAATGCGAAAGAGCTTCATTAAGCCGTTGATGATTAAGTTCATCAAAAAGACTAATGGTAGGATGATTTTTTTAAGCGGAACAAGAATGTAGCTAACAAAAAAGCCGATACGCTCAGGGTAAATTGCAGCAATGGTTTTCGGCAGAATTTCAGAGAAAACTAACATCACAAAGGTAAGAATACCCGTTGCAGCTGCCACACCTGCATCACCTGCAATACGCATACCAATCACGGTTGCAATCGCTGAAGCAGCAATGTTTACAAGGTTGTTACAGATTAAGATAAAGCTTAATAAAACATCAGTTTTTTCAAGTAGTTTGCTCGCTAAAATCGCACCTTTATGTCCTTGTTCGGCAAGGTGTTTCATTTTTATAGCGGTTGAGTGACATTAGCCCTGTTTCAGAGCCAGAGAAGAATGCCGAGAGGGCTAAAAGAATGGCAAGTGTGATAAAAAAAGCGTACTCAGGGGAATGCTGTCCAAAATAAATTTCCTATGTTTAGAATATTCAAGCGGTTGAATATTTTGTTGGTATTTTGCAAAAAAACAAAATAAATTCAACCGCTTACCGTTCTGGTTATTTCACCAGATGGCTACCAAAATAGCCGATTGTGAGTAATATCATACCCGAAATTGAATAAATAAGCACCCGATTTCCACGCCAGCGGAATTTCCACTGTCCAAGCAGTTGCACCGTATAAATAATCCACGCCAGTGAAGTGAAAATCGCTTTGTGCACTTGCTCAGGAGCAAAGAAGTTATGCAAATAAATCATTCCCGATACAAGTGCTACTGTCAGCATTGCTTGAGCTGCAAGGGTAAGCGTGAAAAATGGCGTTCAACCGTCATCAATGGCGGCAGCATTGAACAGAAAAAAAGAGCTTTTTGCTTTTAAGCTTTTGATCAAGCCATTTGAGTTGTAGTGCATAAATAAACGCCAAGAAAAAGAGGGCGTAAGAGAACAAGGCGATGCCTAAATGGAAGATAAGCCCCGCATTTTCGGCGATATTTTTGGTAAAAGTTACCGGTTGCAATTAGGGCTTACTGCTACGCTACAAATCCCGAAAGTGTAAACAATCATCAGCGGAAACCAGATGGTTCGCCATTTGAGCAAAGTAAGGGTTGCAAAAGCACTTAATAACAGACTCATCAAAGCATTAACATTGGCAAGCGTGAAGTTCTGCCCTTCGCTTAAAATTAACTCTTGCGAGGTGCTAATAAAGTGGCAAAAGCACGGCAACCAAGCCAATGGAAAAAACGGCTTTAATATTCGGTTTTTTATTGCTATTTTGGTTTTCAATATTTGCCAATGTAGGAGTAATCCAGAGCAACGCTGCAATGTAAGCGATAATGGCAAAGATGGAAAAAAATCATAAAATGTTCTCTAATTAAGAATCGTTGTCAAATAATGCTTAAGGTAGCAGTTTTTTTGGATCTTTTTCTATCTTTGAATGAAATAAGCGGTTATTTTCAGTTAATTTTTTGCAAATTGTTTTGAGAAAATAACCGCTTGAAATAGATTGATTAGGCTTTTTCTGATTCTGAGACGGTATCTTGATAATCTAATTGCATACGATTAATATGTTTTACAACAGATAGAAAAAGCAATCGTTGCAACCAATACTCATAAGACCTGAAAAAGTAGAAAGGCTAGTTAAAAAGCTGAGTTCCCCAAGCGTTGGATTTTCCAATCGCAAAGAAAGTCTGAAATAAGCATTATCTACAATTGTTGAAACAATCCATAACCCCCACCACACTTTTAATAATGTAGGCGAAGAGGGTAATGACCAATTTTTAGGATTTTGGCTTGCAAACCATGTTTCTTTCATTGTTTGGTAAGGTTTTACTAAATTCATAAGTGGAACAAAAATACCACCAGATACAGCTGGCATCACTAAATTTTTAAGTTCTTAGCACCCCAAACACGTAATCTCTTATGGCTACGATATAACCAAATTCCCGCGTTGATGAAAAACTGTAATAAGAAGAATGAAAAGGATAATATTAAATACGGCTGTGTAGTTGTCAAAAGCATCGATGTACTCAGAGATAACCCCATTTTCAATATCATGAATAAATTTTTAATGCGATAAGCTCATTCGCAACACTAATGACAAGAAAGATTAAATACGCACTTAATAAGCTAACTAGGAGAGTAGTGTTGTTTTTATAACTTGCATAAATTGCCTTGTTTGAAAAGAAAAATAAACAGCAGAATTATAATGAATTCGACATTGTTTAGAAATAAAGCCTAACGAGTAAAGTACGAGAATTTTTATTAAAAAGCCGATTTTCCTTTTGACTATTTGACGTTCTATCTGTAATATATCGACCCTATGCAAAAAGGTAAAACTACCCCTCAACAATTGACCCATATAAAGATGCTCAGCGTCGAATGGATTACGAAGGCTACTTTCCAGTAAGTCTTTTAAGCCGTTTGGGTGAATCTGTTGGTCAAGTGCTAAGCGATGCACAAGTTACTCTCCGTTATATGTTGATCCGCAAAAACTCGTAGTGATTAAAGGCACGGCGACAGTTGATGTGGAGCTTGACTGCCAACGTTGTGGTAACCCATTTACGCAAACGCTCGACTGCACATTTTGTTTCAGTCCAGTGTCAAATATGAATCAGGCGGACGATTTGCCCGAAATTTATGATCCGATTGAAACTAATGAGTTCGGTGAAGTAAATTTGCTAGATATGATTGAAGATGAGTTTATCATTGAATTGCCTCTAGTCCCGATGCATGATGCTGCACACTGTGAAGTGTCCACGCAGGAACAGGTTTTTTTGGCGAATTGCCTGAAGAACTGGCGAAAAAAACCGAACCCGTTCGCTGTATTAGCTAATTTAAAAAAAGAACTAACTTAGGGAGTATAGCCAATGGCTGTTCAACAAAAATAAAAAAATCTCGTTCACGTCGTGATATGCGTCGTTCACACGATGCATTAACAACTGCTGCAGTATCAGTAGACAAAAACAACTGGTGAAACTCACTTACGTCACCACGTTACTGCTGACGGTTACTACCGTGGTCGTAAAGTAATCAACAAGTAATTCCTTTTTAGAGGTTTAACTTGAATCATCTAACTCTTGCGTTAGATGTGATGAGCGGGGACTTTGGTCCCCGTATTACTATGCCCGCCGTACAAAAAGCATTGGACTCTAACCCAAGGCTAACTTTTTCTTCTATTCGGTGATCAGCGGCAAGTTGATCCAATTCTGAAGGTTTTTTTCCGAAAGAGCTACAGTCTCGCATTCAATTTCAGCACACAGATAAAACCATTGATCCCGAAGTGCCTCTTTTCGGTTGCAATGCGTCAAAGCAAAAATAGTTCTATGCGTTTAGCTATTGAAGCGGTTGCCAATGGGCAAGCGGATGGCTGTGTAAGTGGCGGTAATACGGGTGCTCTACTTGGTTTGGCAAAATTATTGATTGCTCCTCTGCCGAATATTGATCGCCCAGCACTCACTTCGCTTATTCCAACCATGAATGGTAAATCTACTGTGATGCTCTGATTTAGGGGGCGAATGTTGAGGTTAATCAGAAGCAACTTTTGCAATTTGCTGAAATGGGTAATATTTTTTTGCTCAAGCCATTTTTGGGCTTGGTTTATCCTCGTCTTGCTTTTTACTGAACATTGGTACGGAAGAGAGCAAGGGCACACAAGTGTTGCGTGATGTAAACAAAATTCTGCACAGACGTTACGATATCAACTATCGCGGATTTATTGAGAGCGATAAACTGATGAATTATTTGGCGGATGTGATTGTTTGTGATGGTTTTAGCGGCAATATGGCGTTGAAAGCATTGGAAGGGGCGGCGAAAATATCATTTCTCTACACAAAGAAAAAGAGAGTTCGCACCTTTTGTTCGTTGGTCAAAAATTTCTTTATGAAAGCATTTTTGTATCGTTACTATCGCAAGTTGCAAGAAATCAACCCAGACAGACACAATGGGGGCAACTTTTGCTTTGGCTTATCAAAAAGTTGTAGTTAAAAGCCATGGTGGAGCGAGTGCGAATGCTTTTTCTATGCAATTGAATACGCCATTCAGCAGATTGAACACAAAAATTCCTGAGTGCATTCAGCAAAAATTAGTGAGTTTAGCCCACTGATTTGCAAAAACTTTACCTAAAAATCGCTCGCTTGTTTTCCTATAAATTTTGGCTACTTCAGGCTATAATAGTTAAATTTTCCATAATTAAAAAAATATCACTGAGAACAAAAATATGAACAGCAAAAATTTTAGCGACAGGGAGTTATTTACCTAAGCAAATTCGAACCAATGCTGATTTAGAAAAGATGGTAGACACTTCAGATGAGTGGATTGTCACCCGTTCAGGTATGAAAGAACGCCGTATCGCAACGCCAGATGAAACCGTTGCGACAATGGGTTTTTGAAGCAGCGAAACAATGTTTAGTACAAGCAAATTTAGATCCACAAGAGATTGATTTAATTGTGGTAGGCACAACGAGCAACTCACATGCTTATCCAAGTGCGGCTTGCCAAATTCAAGGCTTGCTTGGTATTGAAGATGCAATCTCATTTGATGTTGCGGCAGCTTGCACAGGCTTTTGTATACGCATTAAGTGTAGCTGATCAATTTGTCCGCACAGGAAGGTGAAAAAGCATTAGTGGTAGGGGCAGACCTTAACTCGCAAATTAGATGAAACTGACCGCAGCACAGTGGTGCTTTTTGGTGATGGTGCGGGTGCGGTGATTTTAGAAGCAAGTGAAGAGCAAGGCATTATTTCAACTCATTTACACGCTTCTGCTGACACTAAAGAATCGCTCGTCTTACCAAACGCAGATAGAACCGAGCCAAAAATCGGGCTTTATCTCCATGCAAGGCAATGCAACTTTTTAAATTGGCAGTTCGTGAGCTTTCAAACGTGGTCGAAGAAACCTTACGCGAAAATAATTTAGATAAAAGCGATTTAGATTGGCTCGTACCTCACCAAGCCAAATTTACGCATTATCACCGCAACTGCAGAAAAATTAGAGATGTCGTTAGATCAAGTGGTGGTCACAGTAGATCGCTATGGCAATACCAGTGCTGCAACTATTCCTGTGGCATTAGATGAAGCCGTGCGCGATGGACGTATTCAACGTGGTCAACTATTGTTGCTTGAAGCTTTCGGTGGTGGCTGGACTTGGGGTTCAGCGTTAGTGCGGTTTTTAATAATTTTTGTAGGGAGAAACAGAGTTCACGCACGTAAGCGGTTGAGTTTGTGATTATTTTCGCAAAACGTACGTGAATTTTTAATCCACATACCCTACACTAAAATACCAAAAAGTACTGAATTTTCAGTGCTTTTTTTATTGAGAGAAAAAATGTCAGAAAAATTACCTTTGCAGATAAAAAGCGTAAAAACCGTTGAACAGGCGGAGTTTACCGAAGATGGACGCTACTTACGGAAAGTGCGTAGTTTCGTATTGCGAACTGACGTTTGAGTGATTACCAACGCGATATGATGAACAATAACTGGGCAAATCTCGGCTTAGATTATCAAAACAGTCCTTTCGATTTCCAAGCTATTTTTCGGCAATAATAATCCTGTTGTTCTTGAAATCGGCTTCGGAATGGGACGTTCATTAGTCGAAATGGCGGAACAAAATCCAGATCGTAACTACATCGGTATTGAAGTTCACACACCAGGTGTGGGGGGCTTGTATTGCTTATGCGTTAGAAAAAAAGGCGTGAAAAACTTGCGTGTAATTTGCCATGATGCGACCGAAATTTTACGTGATAGCGTTGCCGATGGCACATTAGGTGGCTTGCAACTTTATTTCCCTGACCCGTGGCAGAAAAGCAAAGCACCACAAGCGCCGTATTGTACAACCTGAATTTATCACTCGCGTATTAACCAAACTTCGCTCAAATGGTTTTATTCATTTTGCGACCGACTGGGAAAACTACGCAGAACATATGCTTGAAGTCTTACGCCAATTTGAAAATGAATTAGAGAACACTTCGGCAACGAATGATTTTTATTCCTCGCCCTGATTTCCGCCCATTAACTAAATTCGAAGAGCGTGGGCATCGCCTCGGTCATGGCGTTTGGGATTTATATTTTCTCAAAAAGTAATAAACAAGCGGTGAAAAAGGCTTGAAAAATCGCGAAATGTAACCATCTTTTGCCCAATCAAGTTTCGCCAATTTCAACGAACATTCCATAAGGAGAAAAATATGGTTATTCAACGTAACGCACGTCAGCGTAAAAATGCACTTAGCAGAATTCCAAGAATTAGGCTTTTTAGTAAAATTTAACTTTGCGGAAAGCACAGGCATCGACCAAATTGATGCAACCGTTGATCGTTTTATCGACGAAGTGATCAAAGCAAACGGTCTTGCTTATGAAGGCAACGGCTACCTCGCTTGGGAAGGTTTAGTATGCTTAGAAAAATTGGCAAATGTGATGAATCACACCGTCAATTAGTGAAAACTTGGTTAGAAAAACAATGGCTTACAAAAACGTACAAGTAAGCGAATTATTCGATATCTGGTGGGATTTCCCAGCAGAAGCTTAATTAAGTATTTTTCATCTCAAGCGGTCAATTTTTGCAAAAGTTTTACAGAAATTGACCGCTTGCTTATATTAGATTAAAAGGAAATAAAATGGAAATAATCGGTTCAATTTTGTCGGTCATTATCGGCTTTTTTTCACCTTTATTTTAATTCTACGTTCTTGGCTAGAATTTTTGCCGCATAGATCCTCGAATGCCACTTTCACAATCATTATTGAGAATGAGCGAACCTGTACTTGCTCCTATCAAAAAAAGTCATCCCAACCCGCAAAGGCATCAACTTCTCAGCGATTTTATTAGCTGTAGTGTTACTGATGGCAGAAAAATGGATCGTATTTGGCTTATCTGTTCCACTTGCTGTATTGGCAGGAGTATTAGGTGTGCTTAAAAACCTTTGGGCAAATTCTCTTCTTTACCACCTTAATTCGAGCTTTAATGAGCTGGGTGACTCAGGGAAACCATCCGCTTGACTATATGGTGGCACAAATCATAGAGCCTGTCTTAGGTATTATTCGACGTATCTTACCTCGCACGGGAATGTTAGATTTCCTGTAATGGTACTTGGCTTTGCGTTAATTTTGCTAAACAACGTGTTCTACAATATTTTCGGCGTATTATGGGCAATTGCATAATGCAAGCGGTCGAAAAAGTAGAAAATCCTGACGGCATTCGGTTGCGAATTCTCCCGCAGCCGAAAGCCAGCCGCGATCAAATTGTCGGCTTACACGATGGCGAGCTGTAAAATTGCCATTACTGCCCCGCCTGTGGATGGTGCAGCCAATGCTCATCTGCTTAAATATCTCAGCAAATTGTTTAAAGTGCCGAAAAGTAGCATTGCGTTAGAAAAAGGCGAATTGCAACGGCATAAGCAAATTTTTGTGCCAAGCCCGAAGCAAATGCCGAAAGAGATAGCTGAAATGATATAGTCGAGGGCAATGTGTTGCATCTCCAAGGACCTACCGAATGTTGTTTAGCTGTTAGTAAAGCGATTCAAGTATTAACAAAAAGAGGTAAATCAGAAAGCCCAACAACGTCATTTACATAATGAAGTAGAGAGGGGAATCCTGTAAAACGTTTTAGGGGGACATTTAAAGAAATTTAACAGAAAATATTTTTGCAAGCGGTCTAAAAATTTTTGGCCGCTTGCAAATGTCTATCTCGCCTCACGATGTCGCTAAAAACACCTGTAAATTTTTCCCATTCTCGTTGCATATCACTTACACCTAAATCATACATGGCTTGAGTTTATTCGGATCTTTTTCAATTCGTTTTTATGTTTAAATCAACAGAAGGGCGGATCACAAAAATCTCACCTTTTTCGGCTTGTTCAATTACATTTTCGACTTGCTTGTTATACATCGCATAGCGGTTGTTTACTGCGTCCGCAAATTTGGGGGTATTTGCGATACCAAAGTTTGGCAAGTAGCGGATTAGGCTTGGATTTTTCGGTAATCAAGCGTGCGAGTAAGTACCACGATGATTTTGTCGTAGCCCATTTCATTTGCTCAAGTGGGATGGAGTCGGCAATCGCACCGTCAAGATAAGGTACACCATTGATTTCGACAGGCATTGAAACATAAGGCATTGCGGAAGTGGCTCTCAGCACTTCCATTTGAGCCAGTGGATCAGTCAGTTTGACATATTCTGCTTGAGCTGTGTTCAGATTGGTAATAGTGGCGTAGAAATTCATCTGTGTTTGTTGGAAAGTAGCGTTATCAAAAACATCTTGTTTTAAATGGCACTTCGTAAAAGGCAAACGCTTTGCTGATAATATTACCCGTTTTAATCAGGTTTTTAGGCTTACATAGCGGCTATCAGGCATAAATTTTTATTGTAGCGAATAGCTCGGCCTTTTTGTTTAGAAGGGTAATTTACGCCGAACAATGCCCCTGCTGAAACTGAGATAACACCATCCACCCAAAAAAATCTTTATTTAAAAAGTATCAGCACACCTGCAGTGTACATACCTCTCATAGCGCCACCTTCGAGTACTAAGCCAATTTTCATCTGCTTTTCCTTAAATGATTATTTGAAATAGTTATGTTTGCTTATAAAAATGGCGGACTAAAGTCCGCCGTTAGCATCTGTATATTAAAGACTACGCTTTTTTAAAAACCCGATTTCAGCATAATTTTGCCACAATCTACGTTGTGATCGCCGTTCACTAAGCGAATATTTTTGAATTTTGTGCCTCAACACTTCTGATGAGCCTTTGAGTTTTAAATCTTTAATCAATAACACATCATCGCCATCGTTTAATAAGTTACCGTTACTGTCTTTTGACGATCAATTGATCTTCATCGTCTTCAGCCACTTCTTCGCCTGTCCATTCATAAGCACAATCTGGGCAAACGAATTGGATAGAATCGTGGTAGGTATTTTCGCCGTTACATTTTTGGGCAAGCTGGGAATGTCATTTTTAGTCCTTAATGTTGTAAAAATTCAGTATTTTTATAGCGAAATCGTCTAAAAAAATATAGCTCTCTGATGTCGTGGGTGGGCTTTTTAGCCCACCCTACAACTAATTACATCATCGCTGAAATATATTTCAACATTACCCCAGCAGCAATGGCTGAGCCGATAACGCCTGCTACGTTTGGTCCCATTGCATGCATAAGGAGGAAGTTTTGTTTGTCGTATTCTTGACCAACTTTATTTGATACACGTGCAGCCATTGGCACGGCAGAAACGCCTGCGGATCCGATAAGTGGATTGATTTTTATCTTTGGTGAATTTGTTCATCAATTTCGCCATTAATACACCGCTTGCAGTACCAATGCCAAAGGCAATCACGCCAAGCACCAAAATGCCGAGGGTTTGTGGTTGTAAGAATTTATCCGCCACTAATTTCGCACCAACAGATAAGCCTAAGAAGATGGTTACGATGTTGATTAACGCATTTTGAGCTGTGTCATTTAAGCGTTCTACCACGCCACTTACACGCATTAAGTTACCGAAACAGAACATACCAAGTAATGGAGCAGCATCTGGCAATAAGAGTGCCACTAACACCAACAACACGATTGGGAAAAGAATTTTTCACGATTGCTGACTTGGCGACCTTGCACCATACGAATGCGGCGTTCTTCATTGGTAGTTAAGGCTTTCATAATTGGCGGCTGAATGAGCGGTACTAATGCCATATAAGAGTAAGCAGCAACGGCAATTGCACCCAGTAATTCAGGGGCGAGTTTACTTGCTAAGTAAATTGCAGTTGGGACCGTCCGCCCCACCGATAATGCCGATCGCTGCGGCTTGTGGTAGAGTGAAATCAATCACGCCAATCCAGTTAAGGGCTAATGCACCTAGCACGGTGGCGAAGATCCCAAATTGTGCTGCAGCCCCCTAAAAAGCAAAGTTTTTCGGGTTAGAAAGTAGCGGACCAAAAGTCAGTCATTGCGCCTACGCCCATAAAGATCACCAATGGTGCTACGCCATAACCAATTGCCACTTTTATAGAATAACGCCAACACGCCTGCGGTATAGCCCATATCGCCTGCGATGACTTCTAGTTCGTTTTGCACAGATGGCAACGCTAAAGCAATCGCTTCTTTTTAAAGCTGTGAACGTCGATGCTTGGGCTGTTTACTTTGGCGGCAATAATTGCCAATTGTTCAGGTGTACCGTGGTGTAAAAAGATTATCAAGAGCTGTCATCGCCATTCCCGCTTCAGGAATGTTCGAGAGTAATCCCCAAAACCAATCGGTAAGAGCAGAAGTGGCTCAAAGCCACGGGCAATCGCCAACCAGAGTAGCACAAGGCTGACGATAATCATCACCGCTTGCCCCCCACTCCATATGCATAATGCCCATACCTTGGAAAAGTGCAATAATGCTGTCCATATTTTGTCCTTTTTTTTTGTAGGGGTGTGAATTGAAAACTCACACACCCTACATTATTTTTAAAAAACTACGCCAAACTCATCATCACTTGTTCAACCGCCACAGAGTCGCCTTTGTTTGATGCTAATGCCTTGCACCCTGCCTGCTTTCGCTGCACAAATTTGGGTTTTCCATTTTCATTGCTTCAAGAATGAGCAACACATCGCCTTCAGCTACTTGCTGACCTTCTGCCACTTCCACTTTTAAGATGGTTCCCGCCATTGGGGCTCTCACAGGTTCCGCATTTGCAGAACTTGGTGCAGATTGCACCGCTTGTGGTGCAGTTGCTGGAGTTGCAGTCGGTGTGATATGAGTAATATCGCCACCTTCGCTCACTTTTTACCACAAAGGCTTTGCCTTCGAGTTCCACAGTATAAATCGCTGGTCTGCCAGCTTTCGCTGCTGGGGCTTGAGAAGCGGTTGGTTTTTCCGTAGATTTTTGCAGATTCTTGACCTGTTGGTGCAGGCTCAAAAGGCAGCTGGGTTATTGCGGTTTTCCAAGAATTTCCAGCCCACTTGTTGGAAGAGTGCCACATTAACACATCGTCCACTACGTCGCCTGAAAGAGTGATACCTTTTTCTTTTGGCTTGTGTGGTTACTTCGGCGACTAATTTATCCCATTCTGGGGCAATATGATCCGCTGGGCGGTCGGTTAATGGCGCAGCACCTTCTAACACACGAGCTTGTAATGCAGTATTAACTGGGGCTGGGGTTTTTGCCGTATTCGCCTTTTTAAGATGCCCTGCAGTTTCTTTTGGCGATGGTTTTGTAGCGTTCGCCCATCAACACATTCATTACCGATTGAGTACCAACAATTTGTGAGGTTGGTGTTACTAACGGAATGTAGCCTAACTCTTCACGCACGTGTGGAATTTCTTGCAACACAAGATCGAGTTTATCAGAGGCATTTTGTTGGCGGAGTTGGTTTTCGAGGTTGGTGAGCATTCCTCCTGGCACTTGTGCCACTAAAAATACGGCTGTCGATACCACGGAGTTGCCCTTCAAATTTCGCATATTTTTACGCACATTGCGGAAGTAAGCGGAGATTTTTTCTAATGCAGGAATGTTCAAACCTGTGTCGTATAGGGGTGCCTTTGCAGGGTTGCAACAATTGACTCGGTGGCTGGGTGTCCGTAAGTGCCAGACATTGAAGAAATCGAGGTATCTACGCCATCCACGCCTGCTTCAATCGCTTTCAGCAACGCCATTTCCGCCATACCCTGTGGTGGAGTGGCAGTGTAGGTGGAGTTCTACATCGAATTGTTTTTTGATAGCACTCACTAATTCTTGTGCTGCCATCGGGGTGAGAATGCCTGACATATCTTTGATGACAAGCGAATCGATACCGATTTCAAGTAGTTGCTCTGTTACCTCTAACCACGTTTGCAATGTATGTACAGGGCTAGTAGTGTAGCTCAATGTGCCTTGTGCGTGTGCACTTTGTTTTTTTGACCGCTTGTAGAGCTTGTTTCATATTGCGTGGGTCGTTTAATGCATCGAATACACGGAACACATCCATACCGTTTGCCACAGAGCGTTCGACGAATTTATCGACCACATCGTCTGCGTAGTGACGGTAGCCCAATAAGTTTTGACCGCGTAAAAGCATTTGTAATGGAGTGTTTGGAATCGCTTTTTTTCAATTCACGTAAACGCACCCACGGATCTTCGCCTAAAAAACGAATGCAGCTATCAAAAAGTTGCACCGCCCCATGCTTCTAAAGACCAATAGCCGATTTTGTCGAGTTCGGCGGCAATCGGTAACATATCATCTAAACGTAAACGGGTTGCGAAAAAGAGATTGGTGAGCATCGCGTAATACCACGTCAGTAATGGCAATTTTTGGGTTGAGTTGTCATAATTCAAATCCTTCTGATAATTTATAAACCTTGTTTTTCTTCTGTGATGTGCAATGGCGGCAACAATCACAGGATGTAAACGCTCAAGATCATCTTGAATAGGTGGCGTTGTCGCTTGAGGTTTGCTTACGGGAGCAGGGATAGGTTCGGGAAAATATTGATTGATGAGCTTAGACATAAAAAGCGATGGCATAGATCAGGATGAATAAGAAGAACATCACAAATCCCATACCAGAAATCATCAAATTGACACCTTCGCCAAAGAGTTCTGCATTGGTCATAGTATTTCCTTTATCGTGATTGATGAATAATTGAAGAATAATTGTGAATGAATTGGAGTGCAAAGGGTTGAAGTGAAAAGTGTGGAGTAGATCACAAAAATTTAATCAAAAATCAAGCGGTTCATTTTTGAAAAATTTGCAAATGTTTCCTCAAAAATAACCGCTTGTGATTCTGCTTATTTCGTTATGGGAAGAAAGGGAAGAAAATAGGAAGCAGTATCATTGACACGATAATGGTAATGGCAATGAGTGGTAAACCTACTTTAGTGTAATCAATAAAACGATAGTGACCCACAGAAAGTATCATCGTGTTGGCTGGTGTACCGATTGGTGTTGCGAAGGCACAAGATGAGCCGATTACTACTGCCATCAAAAACCGCACGTGGATCAGCAGTGAGCGAGCCTGCAATGGAAAGCCCAATTGAGCAAGAAGAGCAGCTGTTGCAGTGTTGGACATAAAGTTAGTCAGTAAGCAGCTTAATAATAAAATTGTGAGTATTAACAAGGATGGATTGGGATTATCGCCTAGTAAGCCTAAAATCAAATGGGCGATGTCAGCACCAGCCCCTGTGCGTTGGAGAGCATCGGCAAGGGCAAGCGTTCCTGCAAAATAAGAAGACTACTTGGCTATCAATCGCTTGATAGGCTTGTTTTTCGGTAATGACACGCATAATTACTAAAATCAAGGCACCAATACAAGCCGAAATATAGAGTTTGATGCCGATCACATCTTCAAACACCATTGCAAGTAGTGTACCGACAAGTATCAATAATGACAAATATTGTTTCCATTGTGGGATTAGATTGTGATGGTTATGGAACGCATTGTATTCTTCTTCTTCCACGTGGACGTTGGGTTGTGCAGGCAAGAAGCGATAGCCGATAAAAGCAAAGTAGAGAATGCCCGCCACTAAAATCGGTAAACCTAATTTTGCATATTCGAAGAAGGCGAATTTTAAACCAGTTTGTGATAATACACCTTGCACTACCAAGTTGTTTGGTGAGCCGATAAGTGAAAGATTGCCTCCCAGTGTGGATGCAAATGCCATTGGCATCAACAAACGTGAGCGTACAAAGCCCGACTTAGAAGAAATACCGAGAATAACAGGAATGAGAATGGCTGCCGTGCCCGTGTTGGACAATACGCCAGACATTAAGCCAGTAATGACCATTAGCACAACCATTAATTGGCGTTCACTTTTGGCAAAACGGCTGACTACGCCGCCAATTTTGTTCGCCATACCTGTTTCAAACAAGGCACCACCGATCACAAACATTGCGACGAATAAAAATCACGTTGGTATCGACAAAGCCTAAAAAATGCCTCTTTCGCGGGCAATACGCCTGTGACGGCTAAACCAACGGTTACCACCATTGCGGTAACAGCAAGTGGTAGTTTTTTTCGAGTGCAAACATCAAAACGGCAAAGCCGAGAAAAACAGAGTGTAATTACACTTGGAGTCATGGATAAGCTCCTCTGAAAGATTGAAATTTAGCTTGCTATCATACCTAACTTAAGGGAGATAGGATTGATCCAACGCAATAAAAAGGCAGATTTTGGAGCGAAATAGATTAAAAATAAATACTATTTTTGGTTGTTTCCTCATCTGGTTTGATCTGTGTTTTCGTAAGATTTCATTACGCTCACGTAAGTAAGTAGCAAAACGGGGCTTACCTTGTTGTGTTAAACCACGATATCGGTAAGTGATTTGACTCCCAATCGCTGGTGGATTTTCTCGCTCTTTTTATTTTTAAAGCCAGAACCAATTCGAAAAACGTCCGCGATAATTTTCACAGGTAATTGCACCAAGACGATGGGCGTGTTTGCCTTTTCCTTGATGATGAGCAACGACAGTGCACTCTTCATCAGATGCAGGTTTCATTTTTCAGAATTTGAGCCGAACGACCGCGAATATAGTCTGCATTCGGATCTCTTTACCACCACACCTTCACCGCCTTGGTTCAAAAATCGCTTGGTAGAATTGCTGTAAATGTGCCTGATCTTGAATGGGAATTTGTGGAATAATCTGAATATAAGGCGTTGGATGTTCATGCAGATAATTTTTCTAAGGTTGCCAAGCGTTCAAAACAGGTTTCCCGCTGCATTTGGCACATCGAAAAACGTGTAGTTTCAACTTATACCAGCCTTTGGGTTCTGCGGAACGAACTGTACCAGAAATGTCTTCAAACTTACCTCGTTCGCTAAAAAGTTCGCCATCAATCGCAAAAAGGCGGAAAAATTTTTCAGGAAATAATCAGGGGGTGAAAGGATTGCCTTGGCGGTTGATTAATTGCTTGCCGTCCCAATAGGCTCGCACACCATCAAGTTTTTCGCTCATGACCCAGCCTGAAATATCTTGATTTTTATATTCTTGCAGGAGCATTAAATCGGGCAATTTCGCTAGTGTTACAAGCGGTAGAAAAAGCAATGCAATTTGCCAAAAGAATCGTTTGAATATAAAAAGTGCCTCCAAATGGAAGCACTATAAAAGAAAGAAAAAAATTGCGTTCAGAAAATTTTGTGAGATTTTTCGAGCGAGATCGCAAAAATAATCAGAAATTTGACCGCCTGTGGTTATTTCACTTTTTGAACAAGAGCGGAAATGCCTTCTTCCGCGAATTCTTCTTTTTCTGCCATCTCAACAATTTGTTCGTGAGTATATTTTGTGGCATTATATACGACCACGATGCTGGTATCGCCCATTTGTAAGAAGTTGGTTTCACCAAATGGGGTGTAACGCGTTGCACCGATGCTGATAATTGCTTGAGCAGGGTAGTTTGCTTGTTTAATCAATTCTGCAATGTGATTCATCGGGCCTTGATCAGGCTGGTTGTTCATTTTGTCGATAATCCAGTTCAACAATTTTTGGTGGAAGTAGCTGTAGCTGACGGCTGGGCTGTCTTCACCATAAGTGTTGAGCTTGCCATCGCGTTTGTGGAAGCAAGCAATGTTATATTGGTCAAGGTTTCCGCCTTGCTCGAATTTATCTAAAGCGATGTGGGTGGCAGAAATGCCTTTAGAATTTACACCCCAGTTTTTCTTTTCACAGATTTTTGCGTGCGTTTGACGGCGGATTGAGCAGTCGTTATAAGCTGCAAAATGGGTTGGGATTAAGGTAACTACTTTGCCATCTTGATATTCAATGTTACAGATTAAAAGCGACTTCGGGCTCAATTTGCAAAATTGTCTGCATCGTTCGGGAATGCAATAGTGTCGTGTGTTAAAGGATAAGTAGAAAGAAATTGTTCGGTTGGTGCAAGTGTTTCACTTGGCACATAGAATGGGAAAATGGCTTTTGGTTGAATTGCCTCTTCGGTTTTTACTGCCATGAAATCCGCTGCTTCGCCCGCTTGTTCTAAAATGCCCTGCAAAATTGCCTGCTACGCCAAAGCCGATGAAATTCTTAAATGTCATAAATAAAAAGTACCTTAATAGAGTTAGAAAGTCAAGATACTTTTAAAGGGATTTACTCCGAATTACAATTATTTGAAAAATCCTTCTGCTAAAAATGTATAGAAAATTATCTAAAAATGGTATTTATCTATACTTTTCGCATAAAGTTTCAACAAGCGGTAAATTTTTTTAAAAATTTTTGCAAAAATGCTTGCACGGTTTTGATTTTTTTCTCTATAATGGACCTCACACAACGACGCACTGTTGTGAACGATTTAGATTAATATGCAGTGCGTCGTTTCTTTTTGTTCTTTAACAACTTATCAGACAATCTGTGTGGGCACTTGTTGATTGACTTAGTTAAAATATTTTTAATTTTTGAAGTCTTGATAAAAAGTGCTAACTAGAAATTCATTTTTACCTTTAAATTAAATTGTTTTTAATTTAGTTTATAGAGTAGTGAAACTTATAGCTGAAACAGTTAATTTGATTGAGCGATTGAACTTTTTGAATTGAAGAGTTTGATCATGGCTCAGATTGAACGCTGGCGGCAGGCTTAACACATGCAAGTCGAACGGTAACAGGGGATTAGCTTGCTAATTTGCTGACGAGTGGCGGACGGGTGAGTAATGCTTGGGAATCTGGCTTATGGAGGGGATAACTACGGGAAACTGTAGCTAATACCGCGTAAAAATCTTCGGATTAAAGGGTGGGACTTTCGAGCCACCTGCCATAAGATGAGCCCAAGTGGGATTAGGTAGTTGGTTAGGTAAAGGCTGACCAAGCCGACGATCTCTAGCTGGTCTGAGAGGATGACCAGCCACACTGGAACTGAGACACGGTCCAGACTCCTACGGGAGGCAGCAGTGGGGAATATTGCACAATGGGGAACCCTGATGCAGCCATGCCGCGTGAATGAAGAAGGCCTTCGCTGTAAAGTTCTTTTCGGTGACGAGGAAGGTTGATAGGTTAATAGCCTCATCAAATTGACGTTAATCACAGAAGAAGCACCGGCTAACTCCCGTGCCAGCAGCCGCGGTAATATGCGGGGTGCGAGCGTTAATCGGAATAACTGGGCGTAAAGGGCACTGCAGGCGGTGACTTAAGTGAGATGTAAGCCCCGAGCTTAACTTGGGAATTGCATTTCATACTGGGTCGCTAGAGTACTTTAGGGAGGGGTAGAATTCCACGTGTAGCGGTGAAATGCGTAGAGATGTGGAGGAATACCGAAGGCGAAGGGCAGCCCCTTGGGAATGTACTGACGCTCATGTGCGAAAGCGTGGGGAGCAAACAGGATTAGATACCCTGGTAGTCCACGCGTAAACGATGTCGATTTGGGGATTGGGCTTTGAGCTTGGTGCCCGTAGCTAACGTGATAAATCGACCGCCTGGGGAGTACGGGCCGCAAAGGTTAAAAACTCAAATGAATTGATGGGGCCCGCACAAGCGGTGGAGCATGTGGTTTAATTCGATGCAACGCGAAGAACCTTACCTACCTTTGACATCCATGGAATCTTGTAGAGATACGAGAGTGCCTTCGGGGAACCATGAGACAGGTGCTGCATGGCTGTCGTCAGCTCGTGTTGTGAAATGTTGGGTTAAGTCCCGCAACGAGCGCAACCCTTATCCTTTTGTTGCCAGCGATTAGGTCGGGAACTCAAAGGAGACTGCCAGTGATAAACTGGAGGAAGGTGGGGATGACGTCAAGTCATCATGGCCCCTTACGAGTAGGGGCTACACACGTGCTACAATGGCGTATACAGAGGAAGCGAGCCTGCGAGGGGAGCAAATCTCAGAAAGTACGTCTAAGTCCGGATTGAGTCTGCAAACTCGACCCATGAAGTCGGAATTGCTAGTAATCGCGAATCAGAATGTCGCGGTGAATACGTTCCCGGGCCTTGTACACACCGCCCGTCACACCATGCGGGAGTGGGTTGTACAGAAGTAGATAGCTTAACCGCAGAGGCGTTTACCACGGTATGATTCATGACTGGGGTGAAGTCGTAACAAGGTAACCGTAGGGGGAACCTGCGGCTGGATCACCTCCCTACCAAATTAAGCGACTGCAAGTGTTCACACAGATTGTTTGATATAGAGATAAAGAAATAGAGTGAATAAATCACCATTTAATTTTAGCTATTAAAAATAAAGGTTGAAAGAAGAAGGGATTTTAGATTATAATATTTCACTCTTAACTGGCAAAGTGAGAGCGTCCTTTAAATGTTGTCCCCATCGTCTAGAGGCTTAGGACATCGCCCTTCACGGCGGTAACCGGGGTTCGAATCCCTGTGGGGACGCCATCTAAAGATGATTTTTTATTGTCTTATTGTTCTTTAAAAATTGAAAACAAGCTGAAAAACTCGAAGAGACTTTTCAAGTCAGTGAAATGTTTGCTGTTAATATGAGATATGATATGCAAACAACTGATAAGAAAAAGTCTGAGTAGTTATCTTAACTGAACAAAAGCAGTTAAGTGTTTAGTAATTTAATGCTTCGAATGTTTAGTTGAAAACATTTGAGGTTGTATAGTTAAGCGACTAAGCGTACACGGTGGATGCCTTGGCAATCAGAGGCGATGAAGGACGTGCTAATCTGCGATAAGCTTTGGGTGAGTTGATAAGAAGCGTTTAACCCAAGATGTCCGAATGGGGAAAACCCAGTAGATGAAGAATCTACTATCACTTGTTGAATACATAGGCAAGTGAAGCAAACCGGGAGAACTGAAACATCTAAGTACCCCGAGGAAAAGAAATCAACTCGAGATTCTGTCAGTAGCGGCGAGCGAAAGCGGAAGAGCCTGTTAGTGATAGCAGTTTTGTTAGAGAATGTGCTGGGAAGCACAATCAAAGAGGGTGATAATCCCGTATCCGAAAAACATTACTGTGGTACTAAGCTAACGAAAAGTAGGGCGGGACATGAGAAATCCTGTTTGAAGATGGGGGACCATCCTCCAAGGCTAAATACTCCTGATTGACCGATAGTGAACCAGTACTGTGAAGGAAAGGCGAAAAGAACCCCAGTGAGGGGAGTGAAATAGAACCTGAAACCGTGTACGTACAAGCAGTGGGAGCAGATTTATTCTGTGACTGCGTACCTTTTGTATAATGGGTCAGCGACTTATATTTTGTAGCAAGGTTAACTGAATAAGGGAGCCGAAGGGAAACCGAGTCTTAACTGGGCGAAGAGTTGCAAGGTATAGACCCGAAACCCGGTGATCTAGCCATGAGCAGGTTGAAGATTGGGTAACACTAATTGGAGGACCGAACCGACTAATGTTGAAAAATTAGCGGATGACTTGTGGCTGGGGGTGAAAGGCCAATCAAACCGGGAGATAGCTGGTTCTCCCCGAAATCTATTTAGGTAGAGCCTTGAGCGGACACCTTCGGGGGTAGAGCACTGTTTCGGCTAGGGGTCCATCCCGGATTACCAAACCCGATGCAAACTGCGAATACCGAAGAGTGATACTCAGGAGACACACGGTGGGTGCTAACGTCCATCGTGGAGAGGGAAACAACCCAGACCGCCAGCTAAGGTCCCAAAGTCTATATTAAGTGGGAAACGAAGTGGGAAGGCTTTAGACAGCTAGGATGTTGGCTTAGAAGCAGCCACCATTTAAAGAAAGCGTAATAGCTCACTAGTCGAGTCGGCCTGCGCGGAAGATGTAACGGGCTAAAATATAGCACCGAAGCTGCGGCATCAATGGAAACATTGTTGGGTAGGGGAGCGTTCTGTAAGCGGAAGAAGGTGCATTGAGAAGTGTGCTGGACGTATCAGAAGTGCGAATGCTGACATAAGTAACGATAAAACGAGTGAAAAACTCGTTCGCCGGAAGACCAAGGGTTCCTGTCCAACGTTAATCGGGGCAGGGTGAGTCGACCCCTAAGGCGAGGCTGAAAAAGCGTAGTCGATGGGAAACGGGTTAATATTCCCGTACTTGGATAAATTGCGATGTGGGGACGGAGGTTAGGTTAGCAGCCTGTTGATGGCTGTTTACGGCGGTAGGTGGGAGTGTTTAGGCAAATCCGGGCACTCTTAACACCGAGAACTGATGACGAGGTGCTAAGGCACTGAAGTAACTGATACCACGCTTCCAGGAAAAAGCCACTAAGCTTCAGATTTATCTAAACCGTACTATAAACCGACACAGGTGGTCAGGTAGAGAATACTCAGGCGCTTGAGAGAACTCGGGTGAAGGAACTAGGCAAAATAGCACCGTAACTTCGGGAGAAGGTGCGCTGGCGTAGATTGTAACCCCTTGCGGGTGAAGGTTGAACCGGTCGAAGATACCAGCTGGCTGCAACTGTTTATTAAAAACACAGCACTCTGCAAACACGAAAGTGGACGTATAGGGTGTGATGCCCTGCCCGGTGCTGGAAGGTTAATTGATGGTGTTATCGAAGAGAAGCTCCTGATCGAAGCCCCAGTAAACGGCGGCCGTAACTATAACGGTCCCTAAGGTAGCGAAATTCCTTGTCGGGTAAGTTCCGACCTGCACGAATGGCATAATGATGGCCAGGCTGTCTCCACCCGAGACTCAGTGAAATTGAAATCGCCGTGAAGATGCGGTGTACCCGCAGCTAGACGGAAAGACCCCGTGAACCTTTACTATAGCTTGACACTGAACATTGAATCTTTGATGTGTAGGATAGGTGGGAGACTTTTGAAGTAGGAACGCCAGTTTCTATGGAGTCAACCTTGAAATACCACCCTTTAACGTTTGATGTTCTAACGAAGAGTGGAAACACGCTCTCGGACAGTGTCTGGTGGGTAGTTTGACTGGGGCGGTCTCCTCCCAAAGAGTAACGGAGGAGCACGAAGGTTTGCTAATCACGGTCGGACATCGTGAGGTTAGTGCAATGGTATAAGCAAGCTTTAACTGCGAGACAGACAAGTCGAGCAGGTGCGAAAGCAGGTCACAGTGATCCGGTGGTTCTGAATGGAAGGGCCATCGCTCAACGGATAAAAGGTACTCCGGGGATAACAGGCTGATACCGCCCAAGAGTTCATATCGACGGCGGTGTTTGGCACCTCGATGTCGGCTCATCACATCCTGGGGCTGAAGTAGGTCCCAAGGGTATGGCTGTTCGCCATTTTAAAAGTGGTACGCGAGCTGGGTTTAGAAACGTCGTGAGACAGTTCGGTCCCTATCTGCCGTGGGCGTTGGAGAATTGAAAGGGCTGCTCCTAGTACGAGAGGACCGGAGTGGACGCATCCCCTGGTGTTCCGGTTGTGTCGCCAGACGCATTGCCGGGTAGCTACATGCGGAAGAGATAAGTGCTGAAAGCATCTAAAGCACGAAACTTGCCTTGAGATGAGTTCTCCCCAGTTTATAAGACTGTAAGGGGTTGTTGGAGACTACGACGTAGATAGGTGTGGTGTGTAAGCGGTGCGAGCCGTTGAGCTAACACATACTAATTGCCCGAGAGGCTTTAACTATACAACGCTCAAGTGTTTTTACAGCTTGTTTCAAGTTTTAAAAGAAAGAAAAAGAATAGAAAATGAGAAATCAAAGAATATAAAATCACTAAAAAGAAAGTGATTAAAAACAGAATATTCTGGCGACTATAGTGCGGTAGTTCTACCTGAATCCATTCCGAACTCAGAAGTAAAATGCCGTAATGCCGATGGTAGTGTAGGGGATTCCCCATGTGAGAGTAGGGCATCGTAGATTGAATTTAAGCGAAAGCGAATAACCCCTCATCGTAAGGTATGGGGTTTTTGCTTTTATTCTTATTTCCCATTTCCCATTTCCATTATCCTCTCTTATTTTATTCATTTCTTCTCGTAGGATCGATTTTGCCCTCTGTAAAAATCTTAAATTCTAAAAAGCAGTATACTGCTTTTACTTGTTATGTCAATAACAAGTAAAAAGAAATACTGAATAAACATTTTATTAGGAGATCAATATGATATGTTTTATCTTTTTCGGCTTTGCTATGGAATTATTCTGCATTTATAGTGCAATTGATGAAGCTAGCAATTCTAGGGGAGTTTTTGATTTATTCTATTTGTTTTTGGCTTGTTTTGGGCTATGTCGGCCTATTCTTATTATATATATAAAAAGTCCTTTTGAAAGGAAGTGAAGAATATCTGAATGATAAAATGATGGTTTGTATTGGATTAAGACCGAAATCCCTTCCTTAAAAGAGTTTTATAAAATTGAAATTAATACAAATAATAAGACTCTTATTCTGGAATCAAATGGCAAAAAAATAAAGTGTACCATTTTAGTGAAATAACTAACGTTGAACTTGAAACGCATAAAATTACTAACGCTAATGGGAAGGAAATTGCTGATATCCGAAGAACACAATATTTTATTAAGACCAAAAGATCCTCAAATGCCTGTATGGTATTTTAAATTTGTTGTTAAAGGACGTGTATCTGAGGATCCGTATATTGATAGATTAACTGAGCTGTATAAAAAAATGGCATCAAATTATCGTTATTACGCTTAATCATGCCGTAAAATAATAGGATAAATTAAAGCGGCTGAAAGGGATACAAGATATGAAGAATCTGATCTGAATAAATATCAATTAGATGCTGTTAAGTAGTGCCGACAGAGAGCAAATCAACCCTACTACAAACCTTAATTAACCAAACCAATGCTCGATATTTTTCTTATTATCGGGCATTATTTATAATTCAGTTTCACTTTTTAAATCCCAAATGAAATATTTTCTTTTTATATTTTAACTTCAAGCTTTTATATTTTCTGGCAATCATCTATGCTGATGCACCTAAACCCATAGAAAGCAAAAACATTTACCGAACAGGTGAATACGCGTTATAAAGCCTCAGATGCTGTAGAAATTTTAAAATCAGTCGGTGTTACAGATATCGAGGTAGGAAAAGATGAATAGTATTGTCTCTTTTAACAGCAAAGGGGTTTTTACGGAAAGTTACTTATCTACTTATGATAATGGTGATATGAACTTTTCTTCAGATATTACCAAATGATTCTAAAAAGAATACTTTTTAACTTTAGAAGAAATAAATGAGCTTAACGGTAATCTTCTTGGTAAGATTGAAATTACTGGTGATCATTTATTTTTAACTGTTACTCTTCGTAATAATGGGAATGATTTGTTGTAAACAAATTGTTCAAGGGTTTAATGACTTTAAGGCGTTATCTGACGCAGTCATTGTAAAAATAATGGGGGTGAAAATGATTGAGAAAGAACAGAGAGCAAAAACTTAAAAATCAAAAATAACAAAAAGCCCTAAAGCTTGATCTGCCCCCAAAAAGTTAGACTGTTATTTAAAGGACTGCTTTTCGATATTGTATCGGACTCAGTCCTTTTAATTTTAATTGATTCGTTCTTCATTATAGTATCGTACATCATCATTGATAACCTTTTTCCAGTTCATCAATGCTAGTAAAACGATTTTCCGTGAAAAACACTCCGTTTTCATTCGCCCAAAAAGCTTTCCATTGCCGCATTATCCAAACAATTTCCTTTTTCGCGACATACTTTGAGAAACTCCTATTTTTTTCGCTAATAGGCGTTGATAGCTAGGCATTTGATAATGGATTCCTTGGTCTGAATGTAATATCAAATTCGCATTTTCTCGGCAATTTTTCCCACCGCTTGTAACAGCATTTCTTGCACTAACATGCCATTTGGGTGACGACTTAACCCGTAAGCAATCAGCTCATTATTAAAGCAATCTAAAAATCGGGGAAAAATAGCGCTTTTCGTCTTTCACTCTAAATTCGGTAATATCGGTCAGCCACTTCTCATTCGGTTTACTCGCGCTAAAAATCCCGTTGTAACAAGTTCGGCGCAATTTTGCCTCTGTTCACCTTTTTGTATGAACGATATTTACGTAGTTTCTTCGTGCGAACTTGTAAACCCATTTCTGAATCAGCGTTGTACGCGATTATGGTTCACTCCCACGAGCTTCTGCACTCACTCGCCGATAGCCATAATTGGGCTCTGCCTGCTTAATATCACGAATTCGGGCTTTTAGTGTGCTATCTCTATCAGGTTTGGGGTGGCGATGATAGAAGAAGGTACTTCGCGCTAATTTCGCTATAGGCAAAAGTATCTCTAACGGATAATGCTTTCTCAAACTTTGGACTGTTTCTGCCGTTTGGCTTCGACCCTCTTGATTATTTCTGTCCAACTTTTTAGAAAAGCCACCTCGGCCTCTCACTCAAAGATGCGTAGGCGTAAACGTTCTTCTTCTGTTTTTGGTGGTGGAGGCATTTTAGCGTATCTGGGTTTCATACTTAGGGCACCTTTGGGGTTTGGGGTTGAGCCCATTTATACCGTTTTTCCGAAAGGCTTTCAACCATTGACTAAGGGTTCCACTACTCGCAATACCAAAGTAAAGTGCCACATTTTCCATTGAAAATCTACCAGAGAGAATGGTTTGAACAACACGATGTTTAAATTCAGGAGAGTAAAGTCTTTTACGGTGTAATACCGCTAATCCATGAGTGCCTGAATATTTGTATTGTGCAATCCAACATCTAACGGTTTTTGCTGCTAAGTTGAAATGCTTTTAATGTGAAAAGCAAGATTTTCGTGATGTTCGAAAATAGAAATTCACGACTTGTTTTTGAAAAAGTTGATTGTATTTAGTCTATAAAAATCTGCACCTTAGTCAGTTGGTTGTTTAGTCCAACTTTTGGGGTGCAGATCAGAGAGAATGGTTTATTGCTTATTTCACAATTTACTAATGATAGGAAATTAAAAACAGCCGTTTTTAACGCTCCAAAAAAGAAAAGTGTAGATTCTAATGGGTATAATTGTGTTTCTTCATTTGATAGATAAGCTTTATTCATCACTATAACGCAATAATAAAGGAACTATCTTTTGAAATACCTGTTTTCTCCGAAACAGGTATTCACTTCCCAAACCCTCCATTTTCCGCTATCCTTAGCACAATATTCCAACAAAAAGGCAATTAGACCATTAACCAACAACTCGCTCCCTATTCATCAAAATGATGATGAAACATTTGAAAATTTCTATTCAGAAAAACAACCCTGTGTTGTTGGATTCGTTACGCCAAAATTTTGTTGATGTCCAACAAACCGTTTTTCTATATCTGGGGAATCAGGGCTGTGGGAAAAGCCATCTCTTAAAAGCCGTTACCAATCAATATCTCTTTAATCAACAATCGGCAAGTTATATTCCGCTGGATAAATCTCGCTATTTTTCCCCGCGAGTACTGGAAAATGCGGCTCAAATGGATGTGGTATGTTTAGACGATTTTCAAACTATTGTAGGCAATGAAGAGTGGGAACTCGCCATTTTTGATCTTTTTCAATCAAATTCGTGAGCAACAAGGCTTGTTTGGTAGTGAACACAAAACATTGTTATTGATTAGTGCGAATTGCCCGCCTCACGAATTGAAAATTAACTTACCTGATTTACATTCTCGTTTGATTTGGGGCGAGGTTTATCAGCTTGCTGATTTGAGGGATGAGCAAAAATGCGTTGTTCTGCAAAATAACGCTTATCAAAAAGGTATGGAGCTTTTCAGATGAAGTGGCCAATTTCCTTTTAAAACGGCTTGGCAATGATCTTTCAGTCTTGCTTAAAGAGTTGGATCTGCTTGATCGAGCCTCGCTACAAGCTCAACGAAAACTGACAGTGCCTTTTGTTAAAGAAGTACTGCACTTATAAATTTACAAAAATTTGTTTTTAAAAACAAATTGATCACTCTAAATAGGTATGTTGTTTTTAACGCTAATCAGACTGATTATGGTAAACCTTGCTATCTTTTAATACCCTATCCGTGTTATGCAATCGAATGTACTAACTCTCAATAATATTGCTTGTGAACGTGGTGAAAACCGTCTGTTCGAAGGCTGTTCTTTTTACGCTCAATCAAGGCGATTGGGTGCAGATTGAAGGGCATAATGGTATCGGTAAAACGAGTTTACTCCGCATTTTAGCGGGGCTTGCTTTACCTGCTGAAGGAGATGTGCTTTGGAATAGTCAAAAATCCAAAAATGTCGCGAAGAATATTATAGTGAGCTGTTTTTATCTTGGGCATCACGCAGGGATTAAACCCGAATTGACACCGTGGGAAAATCTGCGTTTTTTTATCAAAAAAGTGCAGGGTTTAGCATTAGTGATGAAGCGCTTTGGCATGCACTTGAAAAAGTTGCACTAGTTGGGCGGGAAGATTTACCTTGCTCGCATCTTTCTGCGAGGGCAGCAACGCCGTGTTGCATTGGCAAAATTGTGGCTAACTAAACAGCAACTTTGGATTTTAGATGAGCCGTTCACCGCGATTGATAAAAAAAGGTGTAGCCGATTTAATCGCTCATATTGAACAACATTGCCAAAATGGGGGAAATGGTGATTTTCACTAGCCATCAATCGGTCGAAAAATCCTCATTTAAAAGCGATTTCTTTTGGATCAATTTAAACTATGATTTTATTGAACATTATTCAACGAGAATTAACCATCGCATTTCGTCGACCTGCTGAAATTCTGAATCCGCTCTGGTTTTTTTCTGATCGTGATTACGCTTTTTCCGCTGTTGATGGGGCCAAATCCTGAACTTCTGGGAAAAAATCGCTTCAGGCATTGCGTGGGTTGCTGCATTATTATCAGCATTGCTCTCGTTTGAGCGCCTTTTTCCGTGATGATTATTTAGATGGCTCATTAGAGCAATTGATGTTGTTGCCAGTTGGTTTTACCGCAAGTGGCACTTGCCAAAGAGTCATAGCACATTGGCTGCTGACAGGGATTACCACTGATTTTTGCTTTCACCCATTGCGGCTATTTTGCTCTCTTGAAACTCATGTGTGGGGGAGCGTTAGTGCTCACCCCTGTTATTAGGTACGCCAATTTTTGAGCTGTTTAGGGGCAATTGGTGTGGCTTTTTAACCGTTGGTTTACGAAAAAGGTGGTACGCTGTTGAGCTTGCTGATTTTTACCGCTCTTTTTGCCTGTGTTGATTTTTGCAGCAGCAGTGCTTGAAGCGGCAACCATCAATATGAACTACAGCGGTCAGCTTGCGATTATCGGTGCGATTTTTAGCCATTACTTTAACTTTTTCGCCTTTTTGCGATTGCAGGAGCATTACGCATCAGTCTGCAATAGCAAGCGGTATGATTTAATTGACATTTTTACCAATTTGGAGCTTTTTCATGTGGAAATTTCTGCATCCCTATGCTAAGCCTGAAACGCAATATCGCTTGCTAGGAAAATTCAGCCTGCGATTGGCTATTTAAGCCTGATCTTACTGGTAATCGCCTTCGTTTTAGGCTTAGCCTTCGCCCCAAAAGATTACCAACAGGGCGAGAGCTATCGTATCATCTTTTATTCACGCCCGCCGCGATTTGGTCAATGGGCGTGTATGGTTCAATGGCATTAGCTGGCTTAATTGCATTAGTGTGGCAAATTCGTCAAGCAAACCTCGCAATGATTTCAATGGCACCAATCGGATTGGTTTTTGCCTTTATTTCGCTTGTAACAGGGGCAATCTGGGGAAACCAATGTGGGGCACTTCGGTGGGTGTGGGATGCTCGCTTAACCTCCGCACTTGTGCTTTTCTTTCTCTATATTGGTGTAATGGCACTCTACTCAGCTTTCCAAGATAAACAAACAGGTGCGAAAGCGGCGGGCGTGCTCGCTGTGGTGGGGGTGATTAACTCACCGATCATTCATTTCTCAGTAGAGTGGTGGAACACCTTTGCACCAAGGGGCGACGATCACGAAATTAGATAAACCTTCAATGGCAACTGAAATGTTAATTCCGCTATTGCTGGCGATTTTCGGCAGCCTTTTATTTACCGCTTGGTTCAGCATCTGGCGTTATCGCATCGCATTATTACAAGATGAACGCAAACGCCCTTGGGTAAAAAGCCTTAGTGAGCAACTTTTTAAGTAACGGAGAATAGGATGCAACTTCAATTTCAATTTGACTCTCTTTGCGGATTTCTTCGCAATGGGAAACTACGGTTTCTATGTGTGGCTTTTCTTACGGCATATCGTTTGTGGCAATAGGCTGGCTGATTTGGCAATCAAAAGCGTGAGCAAAAGCAGATTGTGGCTCAAGTGAAAAAGCGTTAGTGCGTGAGGCTCAAGCGAAGAAAAGCTTTTCAAGCGGTCAATTTATAGTTTCTTTTTGCATATTTTAATTTTTGTGTGGGTAAAAATGAATCCAAGACGTAAATCTCGATTAAAAATCGTGTTATCGGTGCTCGCGGGCGTAGGCGTGGCAATTGGCTTAACGTTGTATGCACTGAGTCAAAATATCGACCTGTTCTATACGCCTTCTGAAATTGTACAAGGCAAAAATGATGATCCAAAACCAAAAACCTGAAGTGGGGCAACGTATCCGAGTGGGCGGAATGGTGATGGAAGGTACGGTGAAGCGCGATCCGAAAACGCTTAAAGTTGAATTTGATGTGAACGACATCGGCCCTGCTATTACAATTGAATATGAAGGCATTTTTGCCTGATTTATTCCGTGAAGGGCAAGGTATTGTGGCACAAGGTGTATTGGTTGACCAACTCGTTTGCGTGCGACAGAGGTGTTGGCGAAACACGATGAAAAACTATATGCCACCTGAGTTGGGCGATAAAATGAAGCAACAACATGGTGCGATGGGAATTTCAGAAGCGGATTTAAAAGGTGAATCAGAACACGATAAAGCTGAAAATTGAACGCACGCTGAAAACCTTGCAAGGAGAAAGCAAAATGATTGCGGAACTCGGCAATTATGGCTTAGCCTTGGCACCGCTTTGTCAATTTTCTTAGCAATTCTACCGCTTGTTGGAGCTGAAAAAGGCAATGCGAAGCTAATGAACCTTGGTCGCCCACTCACTTGGGCGATGTTCTTTAGCGTTGTCGCTTTCGTTTGGTTCGTTGTTCTACTTATTCGCTGTGAATGATTTTAGCGTGCAATATGTCGTGAATAACTCGAACTCAACCTTGCCACTGCAATATCGTTTATCGGCAGTATGGGGTCTGTACGAAGGTTCATTGTTATTGTGGATTTGGTTACTGGCACTCTGGGCGGTAGGCGTGGCGACCTTTACCCGTAAAATGCCAGAGGAAGCCGTGGCGCGCGTGTTGAGCGTGATGGGCTTAATCAGCATTGGCTTTATGGTGTTCATTATTTTCAGCTCGAACCCATTTAACCGTACCTTCCCCGATTTCCTGCCGATGGTCGTGAACTTAACCCGATGTTGCAAGATGTTGGCTTGATTTTTCCACCCTCCACTGCTTTATATGGGGATATGTAGGATTTTCGGTTGCTTTTCGCTTTTTGCGATTGCTTCATTGATGACGGCAAACTCGACACCGCGTGGGCAAGATGGTCTCGCCCGTGGACAATGGCAGCGTGGGTTTTTCTTGACACTTGGTATTGTACTTGGCTCTCGGTGGGCGTATTACGAACTCGGCTGGGGTGGCTGGTGGTTCTGGGACCCTGTGGAAAACGCGTCCCAATGCCTTGGTTGGCAGGCACGGCACTGATTCACCCTTTGGCGGTAACTGAAAAACGCAGTACCTTCAAAGCGTGGACGGTATTGCTTGCCATTCTGGCTTTCTCGCTCTGCTTACTTGGCACATTCTTGGTACGTTCTGGTATTCTGGTGTCGGTTCACGCCTTTGCTTCTGATCCAACTCGCGGTTTATACATTTTGGCGTATTTAGTGTTCGTGATTGGCGGCTCGCTACTGCTTTATGCCTTCCAAGGAACGAAAATCAAAAAGTTTGGACAACTCCCAACGTTATTCGCGTGAAACCTTGTTGTTATTGAACAACGTGATGTTGATGGCGTTTTTATCGGTGGTTTTTTTAGGTACGATTTTACCGCTCATTCACAAGCAAATCGGCTTGGGCTCTGTCTCTATCGGTGCACCGTTTTTTAACCAGATGTTCCTGATTTTAATGGTGCCGTTCGCCTTTATTTTAGGCATTGGGCCGTTAGTAAAATGGCGACGGATCAAATCTCGGCAATCCGCACGCCTGTGATGATTTCTGCTAGTAATGATGATTGCACTTGGCTCGGTTTGCCTTATTTGGTGGGCAACCGCATTACTGCTACATCGGTAATGGGCGTGATGATGTCGGCGATTATCGTGATTTTAAGCCTGTATGAAATGCACACCCGTGCCACACATCGTCATTCATTTTTGACGGGCATGTTAAAACTTTCTCGTTCTCACTGGGGAATGGTATTCGCTCACTTAGGTGTGGCGATGACCGTGTTTGGCATTGCGATGAGCCATAATTTCAGCATCGAAAAAGATGTGCGAATGCGTGAAGGCGATAGTGTGCAGATTTTGGATTACAACTTCACCTTTAAAGGCTTGAAAATTACTGATGGTGCAAACTACCAAGGTGATACGGCAGATATTGAAATTACCCTGCAACGGCAAACTAGAAGCCACGCTTCACGCAGAAAAACGGTTTTTACAACGTCAGTAAAATGGGAATGACCGAAGCAGCTATCGACTGGGGTTTCACCCGTGATTTATATGCGGCATTAGGCGAACAACTTGACGACGGATCTTGGGGCTTACGCCTTTACTATAAACCATTCATTCGCTGGATTTGGCTTGGTGGTGTGTTTATGGCATTGGGTGGCTTGCTCTGTATGCTAGATAAACGTTATCGGATTCGGGTGAAGGAAGAGAAATAATTTTTCCGTAAATCACTCCTGTCAAATTTCTCCTCCCTCTTTGCTAAAGAGGGGAAGGAAGATTTGACAGAAAATAAGATGGGGAACATATGGATATATCTATGATAAAAAAAGCGGTAAGATTTTCCAGAAGATTGGTAAATAGGGCAACTCTTATTTAATAACAATTTTTTTAAACTTGCAAATAGGTTGCAATGGTTCTACCAGTGAGCTGATTCAGCAAAATGGAAGAGATAGATCGGAATCTGTTTGAATAGATGGTAGGGATTTATCTGATTTTATATAAGATATGCTTAACGCCCTGTTATTAAGGCGTTAAGCATATTACATTTCTATTTTACGATTCTTTGGCAAATTCCAGTTCTTGTTATTTCAGGTAATTTTTGCGTAATTACAAAAACTTTGATCAGTAAAATTACTCACCTCAAGAGAAACAGGTCTGTTGCTTGAATTATTCATTTGAGCAGAAAGTCCATCAAAAGTCGTATTCTCTTCTGCATTCAGATTTTTATCTGTTTTAATTTTTCTTCAACATCTCAAAAGTATGTGCTCGGGTGAAACTGCTTTTGTTAAATTGATAGGTCAATATGTCGCTAGCAAAAGCCCAAGCACCAATACGCTCTAGCTGATATTGAAATAATGGATCTTCTTTGGGAATAGTAAATGTGCCAAGATAAGAAACATAGCCATCTTGAGCAAGTTGCACGGTATTCGATGATCCGATATTGCCCCCATTCATTTCACAAGCCCAGAGACCTACAAAAATAATTTCTGTTCCACAGAAGATGATTGTGTTGGGTATTGGGTTGATGATGAGTTTTGATGTTGTGATGAGTTAGTGTTTGAAGTGAAAATAGAGTTTGTACAAGCGGTCAAAAAACGAAAAGATGATCGATAAATGTTTTAACATTTTGATTTCTCTGAAAATTTTTATGCCCTCAAAAATGAGGGCATAATTTATTATGCATTTTCAGATAACGCAGCTAATTGGTCAGCTTGATATTCGGTAATGATTGGTTGAATCAACTCATCAATTTTACCGTTCATCACTTCATCTAAGCGGTAAACAGTAAGGTTGATGCGGTGATCCGTCACACGACCTTGCGGGTAGTTGAGGTACGGGATTTTATCCGAACGGTCGCCTGAACCAAGTAAGTTACGACGTATCCGCCTGCTCAGCTGCTTGACGTTCTTGTTCAACTTGCACAATGCGTGAAGCCAATACTGCCAACGCTTTCGCTTTATTTTTTTATGCTGTGAACGCTCGTCTTGGCATTCTACTACAATCCCTGTTGAAGGTGGGTAATACGTACCGCTGAGTCGGTGGTATTAACGTGCTGACCACCCGCACCTGATGAACGGTAAGTATCAATACGCAAATCCGCTGGGTTGATTTCTGGCATTTCCGATTCTGGTAATTCTGGCATTACCGCTACGGTACAAGCTGAGGTGTGAATACGCCCTGCGATTCGGTTTTTGGTACTCGTTGTACGCGGTGACCACCTGATTCAAATTTAAGCTGACCATACACGCCTTCACCTGAAATTTTCATGATGATCTCTTTGTATCCGCCCTGTTCGCTTTCATTGGCAGAAAGCTCTTCGATACGCCAGCGTTTACCTTCGCAATAACGGCTGTACATACGATATAAATCGCCTGCGAAAAATACCGCTTCATCACCGCCCGTTCCCGCACGGATTTCTAAGAAGGCGTTGTATTCATCGTTCGGATCTTTCGGCAGTAAGAGAATTTTGCAAGTGTTGCTCAAGTTGCTCAATTTCGGCTTTGTTTTCTATGATCTCTCTTCGGCAATTTCTTTCATATCAGGATCGTTCATAGGATCTGTGCATCTTCAATATCGTTGTTGAGCTTTTTCCAGCGATTGAAGGTGCTAACCACCTCTTCTAATTGAGAATATTCTTTAGAATAAGCACGGAATTTGTCTTGATCTGAGATCACAGAGGCATCGCCTAATAATGCCTGTAACTCTTCGTGGCGTTCACTTAAACTTTCTAACTTGCTAATGATCGATTCTTTCATTGTTCTCTTTTTATGTAATGGATGTAAATGAGGCGAATTATAGCGGAAATTTCCGTAAATTGCTTGAAGAAAAACAAGCGGTAATTTTTCTGAAAAATTTTGCAAGATTTCCACAAGATTTTAAGGTATTATAGACAACCTTTTTCACAAGTTTTTGGGAGTAAATCGTGTCTTCTCTTTGGGCAGATTGCCTTAATCATTTACAATCAAAAAGTATCGTCTACGGACTACAGCACTTGGCTACGCCCGTTACAGGCGAGTTTTAGCGATGGAGAATTAACGCTTTATGCTCAAAAATCAGTTTGTTGAGAAATGGGTAAAAGATAATTTCTTGAACGAGATCATTGATCTGGCTCGTTTTTGTCCAAGAATGAAGCGTTGATCGTCACCACTCGTGTGGGGATCCGCCCGAATGAAAAGCGCACGGAAGCAACGCAGAATGCTCAGCAAGATTTTGCTACAGGTACATTTAAAACGGGAATTAACCCAGGTCAGCACTTTGAGAACTTTGTACAAGGTCGTTCAAATCAGCTTGCCAAAAGCAGTATCACAGCAGGTAGTAAACGAGCTGGGGCAGAGTCATTGTAACCCGTTGTCTCTTTACGCCAATACGGGCTTGGGGAAAAACTCACCTTTTGCATGCGATCGGTAATGCGTTGCTCAAAAAAACACCAAATCTACGTATTCTTTATATTCATTCGGAACGTTTTTATCGTGATATTTTGAAAGCGATTAATACTAACAGCCAAGAAGCGGATAAACTCAAAAAAATTCTACCGTTCATTGGATGTATTGATGATCGATGATATTCAGTTTTTGGCGGATAAACCGAAGGTACAAGAGGAATTTTTACACTTGTTAAACGCCTTATTTGATCAAGGTAAGCAAGTGATCTTGACCTCTAATGTTTACCCGAAAAATATTGAAGGTATTGATCCGCTGATTAAATCGCGCCTTAGCTGCGGGATGAGTTCCACGATCGAACCACCCGAATTAGAAACTCGCGTGGCGATTTTGCGTAAAAAGCGGAAGAGCGAGGAGTGGAATTGTTAGAAGATGTAGCCTATTTGATCGGACAAAAATACGTACTCACGTGCGTGAACTCGAAGGGGCGTTAAACTCTGTTATTGCGTGGCAGACGGTAACTCACCGCCCAATTACCATTGATATGGCACGTGAAGTATTACGTGACCGTTTTTGCCGCTTATGAACAGCTGATTACGATTGAAAAATATTCAGCGCGTGGTAGCGGAGCATTACAACATTAAATTGGCGGATATTAAATCGAAAAGTCGCACGCGAACCATTGTACGACCGCGCCAAATAGCGATGGCATTGGCGAAAGAGCTGACTAATCACGAGTTTGCCTGAAATTGGGAGAGAGTTTGGCGGACGTGACCACACCACCGTGATGCACGCTTGCAAAACCATTGCAGAATTACGTGATACCGATACCAGTATCCAAGAAGATTACACACTTTTAACACGCAAATTATCATCTTAGAGAAAAACAATGATATAGGAATGGTTATGTTATTTACGATTACCAGAGAACAGTTACTCAAACCCTTGCAACAAGTGTGCGGTGTACTTTGCAAGCCGTCCAACGTTGCCTATCATTAACAACATTTTGCTTGAAGTAGAAGGCGATCGCCTTTCTCTTACGGGAACAGACTTAGAGGTGGAACTAAGCACCCAAGCCCAATTAGCTCAAGCGGTCGATTTTTCAGGAAAATTTACCATTCCTGCCAAGAAATTCTTGGATATTTCGAAGAGTTTGCCTGAAGATAGCCTCATTTCGGTGCAGTTCGAGGAGGATAAAGCCATAGTTAAAAGCAGGTCGCAGTAAATTTAGTTTAGCGACTTTACCTGCAAGTGAGTATCCAAATTTAATGGATTGGACGCCAGAAGTGGATTTCGGCCTTGAACAAGCCACTTTTGCTCGTTTAATTGATGCCACCCAATTCTCAATGGCGAACCAAGATGCTCGTTATTTCTTAAATGGAATGAAATTCGAAACCGAAGGCAATTTATTGCGCGCAGTTGCAACCGATGGGCATCGCCTTGCGGTCTGCACAATGCCACTCACGCAAGAGCTGGTTTCACACCTGTAATCGTGCCTCGTAAAGCCGTGTTAGAACTCTCCCGCTTGTTAAGCGTAAGCAATGAAATCGTGCGTTTAGAGATTGGCTCAAGCAATATTCGTGTAACGATGAATGACGTAGTGTTTACGTCAAAATTGATTGATGGACGTTTCCCAGATTACCGCAGAGTTTTTACCTCGTAATGCAGATCGTATTTAGAAGCGGATACTGAAGTGCTCCGTCGAGCTTTAATGCGTGCAGCGATTTTATCAAACGAAAAATTCCGTGGCGTGCGTTTAATACTTGAACAAGATGTACTCAAAATCACAGCCAACAATCCAGAGCAAGAAGAAGCAGAAGAGATCATCGATGTGAACTACCAAAGCCCTGCGATGGAAGTTGGATTCAATGTGAGCTATGTATTGGATGTGTTAAATACGCTTAAATGTGAACGTGTGCGTTTTAGCCTAGTGGATGCAAGCTCAAGTTGTTTAATTGAAGATTGCGATAATAACACGGCAGAATATGTGATTATGCCGATGAGGCTGTGATTGATACGTTTTTCTATCATATGTAGGGGTGTGTTGCACACGCCCTTGTTAAATTCGCTATGATGTTTTCGGGCGTGTGCAACACGCCTTATACTTTAATCATCCTTATGCCCCTATCTCGCCTTATCATTCAACATTTCCGCAATATTCCATCTGCCGAGCTTGATCTCAGCCCGAATTTTAATTTTATCGTCGGACACAACGGCAGTGGCAAAACTAGCCTACTTGAAGCCATTTTCTACCTCGGACACGGGCGTTCGTTTAAAAGTCATATTAGCAACCGCGTAATCAATTACGAGGCAGAAAATTTTGTCTTGCACGGTAAAATTGATGAGGAAAAACATAGTTGGACGGTAGGGCTACAAAAACAGCGTTCGGGCAATACCATACTTAAAATCAATGGTGAAGATGGCAACAAAATTGCCGATCTTGCCCATCTTTTACCAATGCAAGTGATCACGCCTGAAGGATTAACGTTGCTCAATGGCGGGCCGAGCTATCGCCGTGCTTTTTAGATTGGGGCTTATTCCATCAACAGAGTGATTTTTATCCACAATGGGTCAATCTTAAACGTTTGTTGAAACAACGTAATGCCGCATTACAGCAAGTCCGAAACTACAACGAGTTGAAACATTGGGATATTGAATTGGTAAAAACCGCTCAAAATGTGACCGCTATGCGTGCCGAATATGCTGCCGCTATCACGCCTGAAATTGCCCGTCATTGTGCTTTTTCTTTGCCTGAATTAGAGATTTCAGTCAGCTTTTATCAAGGTTGGGAAAAAGGTGCCGATTATACCGACATCTTACAACAAGGCTTTGAACGCGACCGCTCACTAGGCTATACAATGTTAGGGTGCACAAAAAGCGGATTTCCGCTTCCGAGCCAACGGCTTGCCTGTAGAAGATGTACTTTCTCGAGGGCAGTTAAAGCTCTTAATGTGTGCCTTACGATTAGCTCAAGGCGAATATTTAACTGCTGAGAAAGAGAAACCTTGTATTTTCTTGATTGACGATTTTGCTTTCGGAGCTTGATCCCGTCAAACGTGAATTGCTCTCACAACGTGTCTGCGTGAAAAGCCAGTCGCAAGTATTCGTTACCGCCATTACCCAAGAGCAATTAAACCAGATGCAATGGCAGAAAAATTCGCAAGATCAACTATTTGAAATTCAACAAGGAAAAATTTGCAAATGAAAACCAAAATTCCACCGCCTGTGTTAAGCCTGATTTGTATGGCGATAATGTATTGCTTGCCGACTATCCTTACCTTGCCAAAGGCAACTTGGTTGGTTGTGATGTTGGTTGGATTAAGCAGCGTTATTGGCATAGCTAGCGTCATTCTCGTCTTGCTAAAACGACCATCAGCCCGCTTCATCCAAATCAAACCAGCCATATTGTCCAAACGGGCATCTATCGCTTTAGCCGTAATCCGATGTATCTCAGCATTGCTATTTTTCTTGTCGCATTTGCAATTTACCTTGAAAAATGCTACCGCTTTATTGTAATTCCGTTATTCATCTGAGCATCAATTATTTACAAATTCAGCCAGAAGAACAGATGTTAGAACAAAAATTTTGGCGAGGAATATTTGGCGTATAAAAAAAGCGGTAAGACGTTGGGTGTAGTAATCGAATTTTACGTAGAAAAATGGCTGAAGATTTCTTCAGCCATTTCTTTGTTCAATTTTTGAAATTAATACACATCTCTCATCAATCTCCCTTCGGCAATGAGCGTGGCGATGATGTTATTGAAGTCGTCCACGAAAGGTTGCTCACCAATTTTTATCTGCGATCTCCAATAGTACTTCATCTACTGCTTTACTCATTGATTTGCTGCCACAGATGTAGAAATATACCCCTTGCTGAATCAATTTCCAAAGCAATTCGCCTTGCTCACACATTGCATCTTGCACATAAAAATTTGACCGCTTGATCGCGTGAAAAAGGCAGTGAAAAGTGTGGTGAGTACGCCTTGTGTTTGATAGGCGTTGAGCTGTTCTTCATAAAGAAAATCTTTGTCTTGATGGCGTTCACCAAAGAAGAGGTAGCTCTCACTTATTCCGGTTGTTGTGCTAACAATCCAAGAAACCAATATGTGGTGCGATGCCTGCCCCCGATCCAATCATCACAAGAGGCACGTTGAGATTTTCAGGTAAGTGGAATGTTGCGTTCGATTTGATGAAAATCGGTAATCTTTGCCTTCTTTGAGGTGTGCAAGCTGATCGCTTGTTGTGCCTTTGCAACTACGTTCATTGGAGATGGTAATGAACATGACGCACGCAGAGATCGACATATTCAGGGTGCGTTTTACCACAAGAGCTGATGGAATAGGCACGAGCGGTTGAAATTTGGTAAGCATTCTGCAAGATCTTGTAGCGAATGCGTTTTTCTGCATCGAAATCACGCAATACATCGAGTAACTCACGCCCATATAAATAGGCTTCCAACGCTTTTTATTGGAAATTTTGAGCAGGTTTTTCAGCTCAGCGTTATCTAAAAATTTTATTTAAATCACGCAATACATTTTTGCTTAATAGGCGTAATTCCTCGTTGCGTAAGCCTTCTGCTGATTGATCAAACCAGTTTTCATCAAAAGGGCTAATGCCTCATCAGGTTGGCTGACTTGCACATAAACCAAATCGCCCGCTTGGTAGAAAATTCCGCTGTTTTGTAGTGATAGACGTGGTGATAAAACGGCAGGTTCAGATTGTGCCAAGTGTTTGATTTTCCAACACTTCTGCTTCGTACACAGTTTTTCGTTATAAACTTTCACGGAAAGATCGTGGGCCAACGTTTCGTTTTCGGGTGTTTGTAGAACTTGTTGCAAGAGCAGCAGCCATTGTTTGAAGATAGCTTGATAGTTGAGATCCGCATCTACACGAGCAATCAGGGCTTTTTGCTTGTTTTTGATTAAGTAAGGCTTCGATTTGTTGGCTGAAACCGCAGAATTGATCATAGCTGGTATCGCTCCAAGCCGAATAGGGCATAACGGCACGGGAAAGTGGTCAAATTTTTCCAAAGAATTTGCAAATTCATCGGCATTAGCTGGTGGTTCACCATCACCGAACGAGCTGGTTAAAATCAGCAATAAATCGTCCGCTTGTAGGCGAGAAAAATCTAGTTCATTCAGGGTGCAAAAGGCTAGGTTGATGGGTTTGTAGCCAATCAAGCTGATGCAGTTGCTTGGCAAGTGCTTCGTATGCCCGATTCAGAACCGTAGACGATATGAATATGAGAAATGGGTTGAGACATAGCAGTTCCTTTCATATATCAAGAAAGAAAAGGCGTGCCAAAGCACGCCCGAAAAGAGAATTGTTGATTATTTATCGTAGTAGTCGTCGAATACTTCTTTTGATAATTCTACGGCATCGAAGTTTTGCATTAAATCATTGATTACACGGCGCACGCTGATGTAGCTGGTGATATTGCCCGCTTCGTCAAAAATTGGCTGAACGGTGGTATCTACCACATAAACTACACCACCTTTTACCTCACGTTTGGCACGATACCTGTCCAAATTTTTACCTGCTTTGGATAGTATCCCACATATCTTTGTACACTTCTTTTGGCACAGAAGGGTGACGCACAAGGTTGTGTGGTTGACCGATTAATTCTTCACGAGAATAGCCTGTTAATTTGCAGAAAAGATCGTTTGCGTAAGTGATCACGCCTTGTAAATCGGTAGTTGAAATCACTAAAGTATCTTGCACTGCTTTAAGAATAACATCATTAGAAGGGACGATTTGTTCAGCTATAGTTAAACTCCGTTGGTCTGATTATCATTGAATGGAATTAAAATTACACCTTCTCCGTGAGAAGGCTACAATAAAATACCTGATTATTTTTAGTAAAGTAACAACTGAGTAAAAAGTTAAAACTATTCTTTGCTTTTTATCAAATCTCACTCTTCAAACACGCTTGAAAGACACGAATGTTCTTCCATTGTAAAAAGCGGCTTAAAAATAAGCCGCTTGCGATCATTATTTTTCAGCAAACATTCGAGTTTTGTTCAGCTCCTAAATGTCCTGGTACGGTCAGGTTTAAATCGCTATCTAAAAAGAGATTAAACGGATAGCCACGCACTCTTGCTTTATCAATGATTTCCGCCTTTTTCATCTAAAAGCACCGTGATATTTTTATATTCTAATCCCTGTACCACTCAATAAAATCAGCAGTGTCTTTTCTGCCTTTGTGATCGGGCGAAACGATGGTAATCACTTCAAAAATTACGATCTTTTTCCGCACTTAAATCATCAATTTTCAGCTAATCCTGCCAAACAAATCGGACACCAAGATGCCCACATTTTTACATACACAGGTTTGCCTTTATATTGGCTTAAAGTAACTGGCTGATTGTTTAAATCTTTGAGCTGCACATCCGCCAAATTAGTTTGTGCGAAAGCGTGTAGGCTGAATGCCATTAGAAATATTGATAATAGTTTTTCATTGTTTTTCCTTTTTATAGATTTCTTTTATTGAGGTTATGTCTTACGAAAAATTATTCGTAATTAATAAAATACCCATCACGATAATTAAAAATTCCGCCACCGATTTTTAAATTTGTCTAAGTGTTTATTTAACCCTTTGGCACGTTTGAGCAAGCTGTCAGAGAAGAACGAAAACAGTACAAAAGGCGTTGCCAAGCCTAAAACATAAACAAACATCATCGATGCACCGTAAAGTGCGGATCCTTCATCGCCTGATAAAGCTAATACGGAAGCCAGAATCAGCCATACAAGGCGTCCAACCAAGACTAAACGTTAAACCAAGGACAAATGCCTCAAGTGCGGTTGATTTTCCTGATGTTTTTTATTTCCACCACCTTTCGTGCGTTCCAACAAACCAATTTTGAAAAATGCCAAGTTGATGAATACCCAAAATAATCACGATAACGCCAGCGATAATGCGGGTGGTGTTACTAACAAAATATTCCCTAAAAAGCCAAAACTAAAGCCTAAACTTACAAATGTAAGGAAAAGCCTAAAATAAATAAAAAGTATTTTAAGACTTTTTACCGCCTTTACTCAAAATACCAAAATAAATTGGAATAATCGGGAAAATACAAGGCGAAAGAAAAAGAAGCAAAACCCCGCTGTAATACAGTTCCAATAAGGAGTTGTTGATCTCAACATCCTACATCTCCTTATTTTTAATTGATTGAATCAAATATCCGTATCCTGCCTTTTCCATTTCAGCTAACGGAATAAATTTAATCGATGCACTGTTAATGCAATAACGCAAACTGCCTTTATCTTTCGGGCCGTCGTCAAAAACGTGACCCAAATGGGCATTGCTCGCACGACTTAATACTTCGGTACGTTGCATATTGAAGCTGTTGTCGGTTCTCATAATGCTCTACATCTTTAATGATTGGTTTCGTAAACTTGGCCAGCCACAACCTGATTCAAATTTATCATTTGAAGAGAAAACAGGCTCGCCTGTGGTGACATCAACATAAATACCCGGTTGAAGTTATCCCAATATTCGTTACTAAAAGAGCGTTCAGTATGTTTTATTTTGAGTAACGGAATATTGCAACGGTGTCAATTTCGCTTTGAGTTCTGCATCACTCGGTTTCGGATAATCTTTTTCATCAATCACAGGTTCATCTGCTTTGGTAATATCAATATGGCAGTAACCATTTGGGTTTTTCTTCAAATAATCTTGATGATATTTCTTCCGCTCCGATGTAATTTCTTTAAGCGGTTGCACCTCAATTTGTACTGGTTTTTATATTTGGTTTGAAGCTGGGCGAGTGCTTGTTCAATCACCGCTTTATCTGCACCATCTTGATAATAAATCCCCGTGCGATATTGTCTACCACGGTCGTTACCTTGTTTATTTACGCTGGTTGATCAATCACTTTAAAATAATATTTAAGTAATTTATCTAACGAAATTTGGTTTGCATCGTAAGTAACTTTTTACCGTTTCTGCGTGATCGGTTACGTCAATCATCTGATAACTGGTTTTCCGTATTACCATTGGCATAGCCAGAAATTGCATCTTTCACACCGTGAATACGCTCCATATATGCTTCCATACCCAGAAACAACCACCAGCAAGATAAATTTCTCGAATGTTTTGTGTATTTTCCATTACCATTTTTGTTCTCCAGATGATGATGTTGAATTTTGTATTGCTAAAGTTGGTAGCTGTACAGCAAAGTGCGGTAATAAATAGAAATGTTTTTGATAGTTTCATTGCTTTTCCTTATGAAGTAAAAATTAACGTTACATAAGGTTAGACGGCGAAGAATTGGATTTCTTACAGATACTTAAGTTTGAAATGTGGTAGAAAATAAGAGGGGAATTTTTAGATAAAAAGACTAAGTCTAAATATAGACTTAGTCTTATAAATATTAAAAAAACGATAAGTACCAATTAACCCTAGATTATTCGTTTTGATTTTTAATATCATTTTGACCTTTCAACGTGACTTTATGATATTCCACACCAAGATTAAAAATCAGGTGTTACTGAATATCTTAAGCCAGCACCAAAAACCAATGCCCCCAAGCTCCTGCATTTGCTATTTCGACACCATTTTTGGGATAAATCGCATCATTATTTACATCGAATGAGCTGGCATCAAAACTGACCTTAACATAAGGAAGTAATTTATTTGCAATTCTATAACCTTGTAAATAAGCAAGACTTGTTGCAAATTTTTCTTTAGTCACTTCACCTAATTCATTTTTAGTTTTTGCATTTGAAATAGCTATTTTTGCTTCTGCTAAACCGACAAAAATCAGCACCATAATCAAAACCATATCCTGTTACAATACCTAACCGAGCAGCTCTGGAACCATTTGCAGTAAAAATTGCCTGATAAGTTTGAAACTCTTAATTCAGAATAAGGTATTGAGAATTCCTGTTTTGTTGAACTAATCTCTCACCAAAATAGAAACCAGAGAAAGCTCTCGCTTCAGTTTCAGCTAAAAGCATTAACAGAAAATAATCCTAAAATGGATAATATTGCTAATCGTTTCATACTTATTCTTTTAAAGGTTAATTGGTTGTAATTTTTGCTTTTTTTGTGTAGCGGTTAAACTATCCATTGACATAATATTGAGAGTATGTTCAGTAGAAGTTAGAATCTGCAGTAACTTCGCTGAGGTAGTTTTATACATAGCACCTGTTAATGGATCAATAACAAGATATCCTAATAATCCACCAAATACTAAGTTACCACCTAAATACCAACCATCAAGACTAGTATCTAACTCAACCGTTTTCTCTACGCCTGCTTGATTACCTTTTTCGGTAAAGTGAAAGTGATTTGATATTTCTCTCCTTTAAAAATAGCCTGCTCCTGCTTTTAATGTGACTAAGTCCAGGTGTCACACCTTTTTTTCACTTCTTCGCCAGCACGATTTTTGATAACAAATGATGCACCGCTTGGAGTTGATTTGATGTTTACTGGATAACTGCTTTCGCTTACGATCGTTGCACAACCTGTTGAAAATAAAACAACAGAAGCTAGTGTTGCCACTTTCCATAATTTTTCATAGATTAAGACCTCTAAATGTGTGAAAATACATCAGTTGCATAAGTAAATGCGAGTAAATTTTTATGGAAGTTTAACCATTAAAAACAGTAACAAAAAAAGGACAAAAATAGCGCTAATTTCGGCAAAGATTGCTCAATTTTGGAAAGGATTAAATTTAGATGGGAATGCATGATAAAATTCGTATGATGAGAGAGTTTCGTCAATTATCGCAAGAAGATATGGCTGAGAAAATGAATATGTCGCCAAGTGGTTATGCCAAGATTGAACGTGGTGAAACTCGATTGCAATACGATAAATTAGTCCAAATTGCTCAGATATTTAATATGAATTTGTCTGAATTAGTGGATGAGAATAGAGGTATTATATTTTTATTAAATGAAAATGGAAATAATACATCAACTAACTATTATGGAAATAACGACTCTTTAATAATTGAAATTGAAAAATTAAAATTACAACTTATTCATAAAGATGAATTATTGGAGCAGAAAGAAAAAGAACTAGAAACGCTTAGAAAAAATGATTTCATTATTAGAAAAAAAGTGAAATAAAGTATTTTTAACAATAAGCGGTTGAAATTGTAAAAATATTTTGCAAATTCAACCGCTTATTTTTGCTGCCTATCAATTAATTCTATAGGCGGTTTTCGGCATCTCTAAATTCTTTCATCATTTTGCTTAATGTCTCACAATTTCGTTGAAAAACGGCGGCAATGTGGGCACATAACTAAATGCACTTTTTATCCCACTTTTTTCTTGTATATCTAATGAACGTTCGTGTGATTCGGAAATCATTCGGGTAACTTAGCGACAACGCATAATCTCTCCTAAAGTTTTTGAAAGACAGTTTTGCAACTGCAAACGTGCCCGATAAAGGGTGGTATGTAAATTAGACGAAGTTAAATGCGTTTCTTGACAAATTTCTTCAGATGAAAGCTCTAAAAACTCTCGCATCATAAAAATTTTGGCATGTTTAGCGGGTAAACAAGTCAAACAAGTTTCAAAAATCAGCCAAAAATTCATCGGAATACACAGTTTCTTCTTCGCCTTTGTAATTCGCTTGGATAATAATCTATTTTCCAATGCCCAGTTTCATCAAAAAAGTGATTGGTGGCGTTTTCATCTTCTACTTCACTTTCTAACACAAAGCGTCCTTTTTGGCGTAAATAATCGATAATTTGTTTTTGAGAATGGCGAAAACCCAGGTTTTTAAAAAGCAGCCTGATGCTTGAAATTAGCTAAATTCTTGAATGCACTTAAAAAGGCTTCTTGTACTAAATCTTCAGCAAGATCCGTGTGGTGCAGCTGTAATTCAGCGAATCTCAGCATTTGAGCACGGATTTTGCTCAAGTTCTCTTTCTGAAATGGTGGTCATTTTAATTCCTTTAAAATCTTGTAAGAAGTGAAAAGGTGCTTCGTCTAATACACTGAAAGAAGCGGTTTCTTTCGTTATTATTTTTACCACTCAAAAAGGAAATTTAAAAATGAAAAATATTACATTCAAAAGTGCAATGTTAGGTATGGCGGTATTATTGGGCGCAAGCAGTGTTTATGCGGAAGCTATGAAAGCGGATACTATGCCAATGAAATCTGAGTCGATGATGACTAAACCTATGATGACTGAGCCAATGAAATCAGAACCGATGATGAAATCAGAGAAAAATGAAGGCGGATAAAAATGAAAAAGCGAAAATGATGAAGAAAGAGAAAATGTAGTCGTTTTTATCAGAAAATAAGGGGGATGAATCCCCTTTACTTTGAGTGCTACTGCAGCCCTCTATTTATTTCCTTCAGTATTAATATTGTTGAAATATTTTGTTTTGTAATTGCTTCAAAGAGTATCAAAAATCTTCTGAAAGCGGTTGATTTCTTTAAATGATTTGCCAATAATTTGGAAAAGCCTACCAGAAGAGAAGTATATGCAAACCGAATCCGCCAGTTCGCTTTACCACAAAGCGATTATCTTTATGATTTCCGCCTATTTTAGCATCACATTAATGAACGTATTTGTGAAAACAGCCTCTGATACGATGCCTGCGAGCGAAACACTTTTCTCCCGATTTCTAATCGGTTTGCTGTTTTTGCTGCCATTTATGATTAAGGATCGAGATTTCAAAGTCGAAACAAGTCGGTGGAAATTTTGGTGCTGCGTAACTTGGCGGGGGTGGGCAGTATGCTGATTAACTTCTATGTGGTGAAATTTTTACCGCTTTCCATTTCGGTGTTATTGATGAACACCTCGGCGCTATTTGTGCCGATTTTATTGCTCTTTTCCGTGAAAAACACCGCTTAACGTGTTGGGATTAAGCTTGATGGGCTTTGCGGGTGTCTCGATTATTTTGCTTTCCAACCAAAATGGCTCATTTGAACCGGTTTATGTGCTGATTGGCTTAGGCGGTGCGATATTGGCGGCGATGGCGTTTATTAGTTTACAAGAGTTGAACAAACACAATTCGCCGAAAAATATTGTGTTCTACTTCCATTTAATCGGCACGCTGTTATTGCCAATCTTCTTTATTCATCAATGGAAAATGCCTGATTTATATGAATTGGGTTTATTGCTGTTAGTGGGCGGATTTGGCTTGGTTTTCCAACTTCTTCTCACCCGTGCTTTCAAACACGCGCCTGCGAATGTGATTGCCCCTTTTGCCTTTACGGGGGTGATTTTTTCAAGTATTTTTGACTGGTTAATTTGGGAGCATGCACCAAGTACATTTTTCTGGATTGGTACGGTAGTGATTGTGGTTTCAGTAAGTTGGTTGGCGAAGGTGAGAAAAGCGAAATAGTCTATAAAAATATCGCCCACAAAAGTGGGCGTATTAGTGATTAATGCTGAATAATCCCTTCTGCACAAGCATAAGCAGAGGACCACGCCCATTGGAAATTATAGCCACCGAGCCAGCCTGTTACATCCAGCACTTCACCAATAAAATAAAGCCCTGAAATGCTTTTTACTTCCATTGTTTTAGAAGAAATATGATCCGTATCTACTCCGCCCATCGTCACTTCTGCGGTGCGGTAGCCTTCCGTACCATTCGGAATAAATTGCCAATGATGGATAAATTGATCTAAGTGCTGTAATTCCGCTTTGCTAAGTTGTTGCGATGACTTGATCTTTCAATAAGTATTGCTCAAACCAAAGCTCCACTAATTTTTGGGAAGATAACGACTTAACACCGTTTTTAGCTGTAATTTTGGCGAAGATTGACGCAGTTCTTGCAAAATATTGAGAATATTCTCAGCAGGTAAAAGATCAATGTCAACTGCTTCGCCCATTTGCCAATAATTTGAAATCTGCAACATCGCAGGCCCTGAAAGCCCACGATGGGTAAATAGCATTTGATTACTAAAGCTGATGCGATCATTACTTGCGGTCACAGGTAAAGCAATACCCGAAAGGGTAGCAAAAGGCTTGTCGCTCTCTTTCCACGTAAAAGGGACAAGGCTTGCACGAGGTGCAATCACAGGAATACCGAATTGCTCGGCAACCTTATAACCGAAAGGGCTTGCGCCTAAGGCAGGCATAGAAAGCCCGCCTGTTGCGATAACCAAATGTTGTGCTTGGTAAGTTTCACTAGCGGTCTGAATTTCAAAATGATTTGCAACTTTTTCAACAGAAACAACCGCTTGTCGAAGCTGAATATCAACCTTGCCTTTATCGCATTCACTTTGTAGCATTTGTACGATTTGTTCCGCCCTTTATCACAGAAAAAGTTGTCCTAACTCTTTTTCGTGGTAGGTAATGCCATATTGAGCGACTAAGCCGATAAAATCCCAGTTGGTATAGCGGGCGAGGGCTGATTTCACAAAGTGACAATTTTGGCTGAGGTAGTGTTGAGGCGTAACATCTAAGTTGGTAAAAGTTGCAAAAACCACCGCCCGACATCAAAATCTTACGACCGATTTTTCTTGCCACTATCAAGCACCACGACATTTTTCCTGCTTGCTAATTGTGCCGCACAAAATAAGCCTGCAGCACCTGCTCGATAATAACGACATCTGTTTTCATTTAGAAATTAAGTACCTTATCGGCTTCTATTGTCCAATCTGCAAGCTCAATGAGCGTACCAATTTCTACGCCATCTGCAAGCGGAAATTCCGTGATGCCACGTGCATTCGTGCAAGTTTTGCAAGAAGTTTCACTACAGCACCTTGTGCGGTTAAATTTCAACATTTGTTGCACGTGATACCCTTCCGCTGGATTTTGTTTCATAAGCCCTGCAATGACCGCATCCGACATCAAAAAGTTTGATTTCTGCTTTGTGCTGTTCTTGAATTTGTAAAGCTAAACGTAAACCACTAAAAAGGATTCGCTGCCATAAGGGGCTGAGTTGATGATAAAAAGTAGTTTTTGCATAGAAGTTGCTCCTTTTTGTTCCTGTAAAATGAATACCTAAGGTTTTTAACCTTGGGTATTTGTATCTTCTAGAGAAATTACTCAATCATAGGTTTCTCATTACGTTCAACATTCTTTACTCACAATAACTTTCTTCACGTTTAGTGTTGGTAAATCATACATCGTATCCAAGCAATAAGTTTTCTACAATAGATCGTAAGCCACGTGCTCCTGTTTTGCGGGCAATCGCTGCAATCGCAACGAGGCTTCTTGGGTGAATTCAAGCTCGACATTGTTTCCATTTGGAACAGCGCGATATTGTTTTAATGATCGCGTTTTTCGGCTCCGTTAGGATTTGAATCAATGCGTGTTCGTCAGGGTTCTTGTAATGGCGTGACCACAGGCAAACGGCCAATTAACTCTGGAATCAAACCAAAACGGACTAAATCTTCAGGCTCAACCTGTTTAAATAATTCGGTTAAATCTTGGCGATCTTTGTCATTTTTAACTCTGCCGCAAAGCCAATACCGCCTTGTTATTGGTACGAGATTCTACGATTTTATCTAAGCCTGCAAAAAGCACCGCCACAGATAAAGAGGATTTTTTTGAGGGTATCTACAGGGATGGTTTCGCCTTTTGGATGTTTTACGAGGATCCTTGTGGATTGATATTCGCCACCGTGCCTTCAAAGTAATTTTTAACAACGCTTGTTGTGCACGCCTTCGCCCGATACATCACGGGTAATCGACGCACTTTCTGATTTACGGGTGATTTTGTCGATCTCATCAATAAAGACGATACCTCGCTCGGCTTGTTCTGCATCAAAATCGCATTTCATCAGCAATTTTGGATCACATTTTCTGACGTCTTCGCCCACATAGCCTGCTTGAGTTAAAGTGGTTGCATCTGCTACAGCTAAATGGTACATTTAAGCGACGAGCCAAGGTTTCTGCCAATAGGTTTTACCGCTACCCGTTGGGCCAATTAACAAAATGTTACTTTTACCAAGCTCAACACCGTTGGTTACTTCGTGGTTCGATAACGCACTTTTTGAGCGTTTATAGTGGTTGTAAACAGCCACTGATAACACTTTTTGGCGTGTTCTTGACCGATTACATAGTCGTTTAAATGAGCGTGTAACTCATGCGGTGTTGGCACATTTTCGAAGAATTTTTGTTCATCGCTGCTTTCATCAATTAATGGTTCTTCTTCACCGTTAAGTAAGTTGTACGACTCTTCGATACACTCATTACAGATAAAGCCTTCTGTGCCTTCAACAAGCTGATCGACTTCTGAGCGTTTTTTACCGCAGAAACTGCAGTGAGGTTCTTTTTCAAATGCCATTAAAGCCACCTCACCACGAAAGTTAATACTTTATCAATCAAACCATATTCCATTGCTTCTTGTGCCGACATAAAAGTTATCACGCTCAGTATCTGCCGCCACTTTTTCAAATGGCTGACCGCTGTGCTCCGCCATTTTACGGGTAAGCATCTCTTTTAATTTTAAGATTTCTTGAGCTTGAATTTGAATATCAGTTGCTGACCACGTGCACCACCTAGAGGTTGGTGAATCATCACACGTGCGTTTGGTAATCGCAAAACGTTTACCTTTGCTACCGCCTGAAAGCAAGAATGCACCCATTGAACAAGCCTGCCCCGTGCAAAGGGTCGCTACATCTGGCTTGAGTGAAATTCGCTGGTGTCGTAAATTGCCAATCCTGCCGTTACCACACCACCAGGGCTATTGATGTAAAGATAGATGTCTTTTTCAGGATCTTCAGCTTCCAAGAAGAGCAGTTGAGCCACCAATCAAGTTCGTCCATATTGTCTTCCAACTTGACCATTTAAGAAAATAATACGCTCTTTTAACAAGCGTGAAAAATATCGTATGAGCGTTCGCCTTTCGGGGTTTGCTCAACAACCATAGGAACTAATGACATAAATTTTATCCTTATTAGAATTCGGTAAATAGGGCTATTCTAGCAAATTTTCATAAAATCATTAACAACAAGCGGGCGAGATTGTTACAATCTTTTGCAAATTTTATCGAGGAAAAACAATGAATCTTGCGAAATTTACGAAAAATTTGCCCGCTGCAAATCTTGGGAAGAAAGATACCGCTTGCTTATTCAACTTAGCCGACAATTGCCTAAAATTAAGTGAAACTGAGGTTACAAAACGTACCTGAAATTCACGGCTGTGAAAAGCCGTTTATGGTTCGTTTTTGAAAAATCGCCAAGAAAAAGTCCTCGCTTACAGCGATGCTCGCTTAATGCAAAGGGGATTTTTAATGATTGTCAAACTGCGTTGTGAAAAGTCTGATGCAGAATTGGCGATTTAATTTACAACAGCTGTTTGATGATTTGAAAATCACGCCACATTTGACCAACACAAGGTTAAATGGTTTGCAACAAATTCAGGGGTTGATTAAATAGCAGAAATGTACACAACTTTTGTAAATTGCCAGTTTTATGCTGAAAAATCAGTTAGAATGCCCTCTGTTTTTGAAGAGCGTTTCTTTTAGGAGTATTTTTATGCTAAGTAATATTTTGAGGCTCGGTAGCGTCATCTATTTTAAATAATGGTAATAATAACCAGTCGGTGGCGATTCAGTTAATTCAGTGCTATTGCAATCTCAAAGGTGGAATTGAGGGCATTATTAAACGCTTTCAAGAAAGTGGTTTTGGAAGAAATTTTGAAATCGTGGATTAGTACTGATGATCATGACCGATTTCTGCAGAATCAAGTCGTTGAGGTTGTAGGGCAAGAAAATATGAGCCAAGCAGCGGAGAAAGTGGGAGTTTCTGAATTGGATGCAGGTAATATACTTGCGGAATATTTACCGAAAATGGTGGATATGCTCACCAAATGGTCAATTGCCTGATTTAAACAATCTAAATGTGAATGACTTGATGGCACAAGCGGCAAAGGGATGTTAGGTAAATTGTTTAGCTAATCATTTAATTTCCAAGCAAGCGGTGGAATTTTTGAGGAAGATTTACGAACCTTCGCAAAAGTTCACCGTTTTGTTTTAAAATTCCTAAAAATAAACATTTCGCCTATTCAGTAGGCAGAGTGTAAACAAATTCAAGATTTTTCAGAAAAGCGTTTGACATATTTTTAAATCTAGTAATATGCGCCGCATACAGACACAGTGGTGGTGAGATGGCCGAGCAGGCTGAAGGCGCTCCCTGCTAAGGGAGTATGGGGTTCAAAAAGCTCTATCGAGGGGTTCGAATCCCTCTCTCACCGCCATTTGCTATCACGCACCCGTAGCTCAGCTGGATAGAGTACTCGGCTGCGAACCGAGCGGTCAGAGGTTCGAATCCTCTCGGGTGCGCCATTTTAAACTTTACTCTATTGGTTTGAAATAGTCGCTGATAAAATAAAATTCTCACAACAATTCAATACGCACCCGTAGCTCAGCTGGATAGAGTACTCGGCTACGAACCGAGCGGTCAGAGGTTCGAATCCTCTCGGGTGCGCCATTATTCTTTTTCTATATAGTTTCTTTAAAATTTATTAAATAAAATTTTCGTTGATTTAAATCATTTTTCTTATTACGATTGTATCTATTTTTATTTAATCAATCTTATTTTTATGCTGAATTTTGCTTACCAAGAACACCGTTCTTCTTATTATTACGATTCTCATAATCTCGATCTTCAATTCCCCAAAATTTCTGTCAACCAATCTGCTGATGTTTGCGTGATTGGTGCGAGGCTTTTAAGGCTTTCTGCTGCTGAAGCTAGCTGAACAGGGCAAAAGAGTGATTGTTTTTTAGAAGGTGCTCGTGTGGGGTTTTGGTGCATCCAGGGCGTTCGGGTGGTCAGGCAATTAACGGCTTTGAAGAAGGTATTGATGAATATATCGATCATATCGGTTTGAGAAAGCTCGAAAATTATGGGATATGTCTCTTGAAGCGATCGATATTATGACGAACGAGTGCAAAAGTATGGCATTCAATGCGATTGGAAGAAAGGCTAGCGCGACATTAGCCCTCAATAATCGCCGAATGGATGACCTAATCGCAATGCAAAAAGCGAGCGAGGAGCAATGTGGCTATGACCAATATGCAACTTTGGGATAAAAGTACAACTCAAGCAGCATTTGGGTGGCGATGTTTACGTGGGCGGTTTATATGATAGCAATTCTGGGCATTTACACCCGCAATTATTGCTTAGGCTTGGCAGCTTGTGTTGAAGCGGGTATTGAAATTTATGAGCATTCGCCTGCCACTGAAATTCAAGTAAAAGTGATACACAAGCGGTTGTTTTGCTGAAAACTTTACCGTGAGCTGTGAACATGTAGTGTTAGCGGTAAATGCTTACATTGATGCACTTTCTATCACATTCGGTATTGAAAATACCATTTTGCCTGTAGAAAAGTTTTATTATCATAACTGAACCACTTTCTCAAGCAATGGCAGATAGCCTGATTAACAATGCGAATGTCGGTTGCGATAATAATTTATTGCTCGATTATTACCGCTTGTCTGCAGATAACCGCTTGCTTTTTGGTTCTGATTCCAGCACAGAATGTGGATATGATCGCTAAAATGCGCTCAGAAATGCTCGCTGTTTTCCCGCAACTGGAAGATACTAAAATTGAGTATGGTTGGGGCGGTCCTATTGATATGACGATGAATTCCACGCCTCATTTCAGGGCGAGCAAAACCGAATGTTTATTTTTCACAAAGGTTTCTCAGGGCATGGAGTTGCATTAACAGGGTTTAGCAGGACGAATTATTAGCGAAGCGATTTGTGGTAATGATGAACGCCTTGCAATTTTTGAGGGATTAAAAGTACCGCATTTTTACGGCGGAAAATGGATTAAGAAAATGGCATTGAAGGTGGGTATTCCTTACTACCGTTTTTTAGATAAATATCGTTGATAAGAGGTATTTTTGAAAGGTCTATTTCTCTCCTTAACGACAGCGATTGTTCTCTTGTTATGGTCGTGGGATATGGTTTATCCGTGGCAAAAATTGATGCAAGCTGAAGAAAAACCGTTATACGCAAATTCAGCATACTAAAAAGCTCAAAGTAGGGATGATTAACCACCCTTTGGCTTATTTTTTGTCAATGCGGAAGGTAAGGCGGGTATTGAGTATGAGCTCAGTAAGGCTTTTGCTGATTGTTTAGCAGTGGAACTTGATATCACGCTATTTGATAACAGCGAGCAGCTTTTCCAAGCATTAAAACAGAATAAAATTGATATGGCTGCGGCGGGAATACTTTATCAGTCTTCGCATGGCGAACAATTCCAAATTGGCACAAGCTATTACTCTGCCTCTTGGCAAGTAGCATATAGAAAAGGTACGCAGCGCCCATATAAATTAAATGAGTTACAAGCAGAAATCCTTGTGCCAGCTGGTTCGGGTGTGCTTCCAATTTTGGAACAATTAAAAAGAAAAATCAACCGCTTTTAAAAATGGCAAACAACAGATAAATTCACTCAAGAAGAGCTACTTTTGCAAGTAGCTGAGGGTAAAATTCCTTATACTATTGCACCATCGGTGGATATTTCTTCCGCACAATATATCAACCTAATCTGGCGGTTGGTTTTGATTTAACTGATGAAATGCCAGTAGTGTGGTATTTTGTGGCAAAAGCTCATTTAGCAATTACAGGCTTCTGTGCTGGATTTTATGGATAACGCCAATGAAACAGGTTTGATTGCTAGAATTGAAGAAAAATACTTCAACCATTTGAACCATTTTGATTATGCAGATGCTTCCATTTACCTTAACGCAGTTAAAAATATATTGCCTAAATATCGAGCATTATTTGAAACATAAAGGGTGAGCTAGAATGGCCAATGTTGGCGGCTATTGCTACCAAGAATCTCGCTGGGATCCGCATGCAACCTCTTCAACAGGCGTACGTGGGATGATGATGCTCACTCGCGATACTGCAGATCGAGATGAGAGTAATCGATCGAACCAGTGCCGAACAGAGCATTCGTGGCGGGGCAGAATATCTGAATATGCTGATTCGCCGATCCCGAAACTGTACCCTCTGAGGGATCGCATTTGGTATGGTTTAGCGGCTTATAATATGGGATTAGGGGCATTTGTTGGACGTGCGCCGTTTAACCAAACAGCTTGGGGAGATCCTGATAATTGGTTGAGATGTAAAGAAAAATCTCCCGCTTTTTGGCGGAAAAAAACGTCAGTACGCCAATTTTAAAAATATGGTTATGCACGTGGTTTTGGGGCATTTAGCTATGTGGAAAATATCCGCAAATATCACAGCAGCTTGGTCAATCATTTGCGTGTTGAAGAACAAAAACTCCAACAAGAGCAAAAAATATTAGAACAACAGAATGAAGAGAGTGTAAATCAGGAGAAACCAAATGAAACGTAAAAAGGAAGATTGAAGCAAAAACGCACATTAACGACCAATAAAAAAACCATCGGATTATGCATGTTGGAAACGTAAACGGCTGATTAAAGAGCGACGAAGTCGCATTTACGTTTATGGCTGAATAATGGTATATAGTAAGAATAGTCGGGTAAAAATGTGTTTAAAAGCCTTATAGTAATAGTACAAGGCTTTAAGCTGTAGAAAGATCAGTTGTAATCTGACGAAACCACAATAAAAAGTGAGAGTTTCCTGTTTAGAATATGAGTGTCAAAATCAATCTAAACAAAAAGAAAACTCTCATGTTTTATTCTAATCCCTTCTCTTATTAAACACAGAACGAGTTTACTAATTTAGTCGAAGAGTTAGGTAGCATTTCTCAAGCTCATAAAATTATGGGGATGAGCTATGATACCTTTTATTACTATCAACAGGCAGGAAAACCAGGTGTGGTAAGCCTTGCTTAATTAAAATTGTTGTGTGCCTAATAAAGATTAAGCTCACATGCACTATACTTCATCACGGTATAGAGTAAAAAGCAATGTGACTCTGTGCGATTCTATAAATATTACTGCTGTAGGATTTGCTGAATTTTACTATCTGCGTTCGTTATAATACGGAAGAGTTACTCGCCGAGATTTATTTTTATCTTCATTGCCATTTTTCATCCAAAATAGGTTTAGAGGAAGAAAAGCCCAACCGCTGCTGTATGATCTCTTAACCATTTTTCGATATTCATTAGAGTTCTGTTCTTAAAGTCATTCAAAAACATAATTAAGCACGGAATTTGTTCTATCTTGTGAAAGATTCATATTGCCAAAATATCCATATAAATCTTTAATATCCATATCTTTATTTTTAATTTCTTTTTGGAAGACATTCCATTCACTACTCGTGTGCTCTTCAATACAATTTCACTAATAGAATCTTTATAGGGTAGTATTGCCTGAATATATTTTGGAAAAAAGACCGTTAATGCTTGCTTATATTTCTCTTTTAAGTTCGCTGAGGCATTATCAAATAATGAATCAGAAGATTTAAAAATAAATGTCAATGTTTCTTTATCAATCTCCGCATTCAATTTATCTTCTGATAACTCATCATCAGGAAAGGCTTTTTAAAGCCTCATAAATATCAGTTGATTATTTTTGATACGCTTCTGCGATTCCTCTAATTTGAGTTAGTTCTTGACTAATTTTTCTTTTTCATCTAATACAGCATTAAAGTTATCAAGCTGACTAACTTTTCAGTTAATTTATCTTTTTCTAACTGTAATACATCATTTTTCTTTAATCTCATTCAACTCTCTTATAGCCTCGTCTAGGTTTTTATCTTTTTAATATTAATTCTTCATATTGTATTTCTATCTTTTTACTTTTTTCTTTTCTAAATAAGTCGAACGCATAAATGAAATAGCATAAAAATAAAAATAATCATTAGTCCTGACATTAAATCTGAAATAGTCAGCCAATGCTGGCTACTGTTATCTTTTCTTTCTTAATAATGACATAAATTATTTCTTCTTAAATACTTTTTCCAAATAAACCACTAAATGTACTTTCTGATAATTTATCAACAAAATGCTGATTTTCTTTTTGAAAGATTTTCCATTACGTGTCTGAATTGAGAAACTTGTTCTTGAGTCATCTCTTCAACAGATTGTTTAAAAGATAATTGCATTTCTGTTAATTGTTTAAAGAGCTGTTCATCAAATGTTTTTAAGACTTTTTGTATTTTATTTTGTTGTTATCATAAGTTCTTGATAATATTGTGTTCATTGCCATGAATAATTGTACGATTATTTGTTCCCATCGATAATTAAATCTTGTGCAATTTTTGTGAGATTAGCACTTATATTATGAGTATGCTGTACTAATTGATCATTAAACTGCTGGCTAGCTTGTTCGATAGTATTTGCAATATTAGTAAAACGTCTTTCAATTTCAGGGAAAGATTCTAATACTTTATCTTTAATATCTGTAAAAATCATCATTTCTTCTCCAATTCTACCGATTTGTTTTTGGTTAAATTGAATCAGTTTTTCAAAATCCTTAACTAATAAAGGAATATTACTAATAGAACGCTCAATAGATAACATTGAATCCTTCGCTTCACATAATGTTCTTGCATTAAGTTCATGGTTATTGGCTAAATTATCCAGTAGCGATTTATAGCCTTTTTGCCATTTCAACATTCCTTAACACTTTCATCTAATCTTGCAAAAATTTTCACCAAATTGAACTGCTAAACTATCATTAAAAATTCACAACGATGCTTTCTAAAGCATCAATAACACTGAGTGGTTATATCTGTGATGTTTGTGCCAAAAATCTCGTAACTCTTTGAATAACTTACGCTCAAATAACTTCATATTTTTCTGTTGTAATTCTGAGCCTTCTACTAATTTAGTGAGTAATTCTGGAATATTATCATTTAAGCTATTTGTTTGCTTTTTGAATACTGTCAATAATAATCTGATTCTCTTCTGCTTCATTTTTCCTTACCTAATATTAACATTAAGATTTTTAGGAAAATAGAGAGTGTCATCCCAATCGCACTGGTTAAAAATGCAATTTTCATTCCATCAAGTAAAATTGGGATACTTTTTATCTAAATCATTTGTATTAAATTCAAGTAAAGAATAACTAATACCAACAAATGTACCTAATATCCCCATTGAGGTAAGAATAGTCAGGTGCTGATGACATAATTCTAAAAACCAAATTTCCCTAATTGGTTTTCTCTATTATAAAAGAAAAAGGCAACAGCAAGAAAAACTATCACCATTAAAAACGAAAAATTAAAAGTTAAAAAGCATAAAAATCTAAATAAAATAATTAGAAATAAAGAACCACTTTAGAAAACTAACGCTAAGTGGCTTTAATCAATATTAACGAGCAATTAATGCAATGCTGCAATCATCACCATCATGACCTTCTAAGAAAGGCTCTGAATAGAATAATTTGGTTAAATCATAACGTTTAAGCTCGTTGTTGCGTAAGGCTTCTGCCAATTTAGATAATTTAGGCGCTACTCGTCGACCATCATTAGACATAAATTTAAATGCAGCACCATCACTCATCGCAAAAAGAGCTGTTAAATTATTATTAAAGAAAGAGCCGTAATATACATCTTCAGGACTTAATGATTCAGAAAATAAATACCGTCTCATTAGCATGCTCACCTTTTCCAACTTCACCAAGTGTAGATAATTGATATTCAGGTTCGTTATTTTGATTTTTTTCAAGTGTTTCTTTAATAATGGCACCATCACCCACTTTAAACCAGAAAGTTTGAATCTTTCCAACAACACCAACGAGTAAAGTGCAACGGAAATCTTTTATCTCTACGATATTCATTAGATAAATCTTCTAAAATGCCTTTTGCATGTTTTTGTTAAAATTAATGCCCAACGTTGAACAATTTTCTTTATTTACTTCAATTTCCTCATCTAATTGAGCAAATTGACTACGATAAAGTGTGTGAATTAAACGATAAATCCCTGAAACCACACGCTGAGAGCCAATATCAGAAACAATGGAGCTACCCGCTCCATCTGCAGTTACAATCACAGAAAATTGCTCTTCTGCAGATGCAAATGCTGCATCTTGACCTGGACCTGGTGGAAGAGGTTTACGATGTTTTAAACCCACAACAGCTTCATATTCCGCAAACCATTTTCTATTATTAAGGACAAGCGGTGGGATTTCATGTTCTTTTTGCGAATTTCTTTGATTTATTTCTTGTTCAAGTTTCGCTTTTTCTTCGGCTAATGCTTTTTCTTTCTCTTTAATGGCTTTTTAATTTTTCTAATTTTTCTTGTGTAGAAGTAGGTTCTGTAATAGTTGATTCAGCGGATTCTTGTGGCAAATGAACTTGGGGTGGTTTTTGCTCTTCATTAGGTTGAAGATTATTCTCTTGAACTTCTACTTTATTATCATTAATGGCTGGTAAGGGGGTGATATTATTCATTTTCAAAATTCCTTTAATATGTTTAACGGTAAACTTTATGTTAGATATTTTTTGGGTAAAAGCTGGTCTAATAGCATTGGTGTGCATCCCTTTATTTAGCTCTTTTAAGATATAAATTAAATGCCACTTTCCATTCTGAAAATGGTTGGTCGTTTCTTAGGATCAGAAGCACCAACAGTAAATACTCTAATAAAAAAAGTTGCTGTAAATAATCAGGAATATGCGTCCACATTACATGCCAGCAACCTTTAGGGATATCATTCTTATTTTTGAAATATACGGAAATTTTTCCATTACAGAGATTTTGTACAGGATCTGCTCCGCCTACAATATCGTAAGGATGGCGACCTAGCATTAAGCATTTTGAATAGAATAATTGCAACAGAAAAGTATTCACTTTCTAAAGTTCGATTTAATATCTTTGAAAGGAGTATTTTGATGTTCTTTTGGAGTGAGGTCCGGCTACCCACTTCACATGGGAAAAATTGACCATTAATTTCAATTTGATAACTATCGCAATCTACAAAAGTGACTTTATCAGTTTTAGGATCGAGCAAAACATTATTGAGGTTGAAGTCTCCTACCATAATATTTTGTTGATGCAATTTCTCAACTTCAGAAAGGAAATTTAATAAATAACCTAATAAGCGATTACAGGTTAATACCTGGAAAAATGCTCTTCATAAGCTATTGCATGAGCTAATTTTGCCATCGTAACACCTTTGGCACGATACATGGCATAGCCAATCCACTTTTGATTTTCATTATAAGCGAGTAAAAGTGGCCAAGCTAGTTGCTTATCTTGTCGTAAAGTATCAATGCGATGCATCAGATCTAATTTTTCTCAAGCTGATTAGCACGTTTTTTTAGTACTTCTGAATGATAATATTTAAAGACGACATCATCTCGTGTTTTCAATAGGAAAACTTCAGCTTCCCCACCTCTGCCCAATGACTGCCCCAATTCCATAGGGGCATTTTGTTTTATCAAAAAAACCTGCATTAAATTGACGCCCAAGAGTTAACAGGAGGTAAATTAACAGTTGCCGCTGTTGAACCAGAGCCTGATACTCGGCTCATACTTGCAGAAAGCCATTCAAAGAAATCTTTGAAGTTCAAACCTTGAAGTTTTTAATGCGGGGCGATTACTAAATTCACTCAAGATGAGACATATCTGCATTATTCACTCCCACAGCTAAAGAAACGAGTTTTTTGTTATTACAAAGATCTTTAGCTTTTTGTGCAACATATTGCCAATGATCTGTTGGAGCGCCATCACTAATAAGTACTAACCACGGTTGGTAATATGGTGTACCTGTTTGACGATATTCTTCTTTACGCTCTTCTAGCATTCGTAATGCTTGCTCAACTGCACCACCTAAAGGTGTTAAACCATTCGCTTCAAAATGGCTGTTATAGTCAATATTTTTTGCAATAGTGAATGGCATTACTTCTTCAATGCTCATTCCAGCAGTTAAAATAGCCAATTCAACAGAATATTTTTGCTAAATCATCTTTTGAACAGAGCTAATAAATTCATGTACACCCAGAATTTAACATGATTGATAGGATCACCACTCATTGAACCTGAAGTATCTGGGACTAAAATACAAGCACAACGAGGAGAAGGGTTATCAATTAGAATCACTTAAATCAGACATAAAATATTCCTTAATAATGGGATAAAAATTATGCCAAATTGTACACAACTGTCAATAGCAATTAAAAATGGATTAAAAAGTAGAAAATTAAAGGTGTAATTAAAGAAAAGATAGAAAAACCTCTGATTTTTCAGAGGTTTTTCCAATAACATAGGAGGTATATTATGACGTTTCAAAATAAGTGGCGGAACGGACGGGACTCGAACCACGACCCCCTGCGTGACAGGCAGTATTCCTAACCAGCTGAACTACCGCTCCGCAAATTATAAATTTAGATTTAAGCTAAATTCATAATGGGAATAAATTGGCGGAATGGACGGGACTCGAGACCACGACCCCCTGCGTGACAGGCAGGGTATTCTAACCAGCTGAACTACCACTCCGCATTTGGTTTTGCGTATAATACCCATTTCTTATCTTATCGGCAAATCTTTTTAAGTGTAAAATGTCATTTGACTTTAAAATAATCAAAATGGCGATTTATACTACTTTTTCCAACCTTTTAATGCATCTGCAAAAGGCGTTAGTTGTGAACTGATTACGTCCACCATTTCTTTGTGAACGGTCGAATTTTTCCGAGGTCGAACAGGCGATTTTTCTTCTGAACGCTCGGTCAGTTTTTCATCTAAACGCATACTTAATGCAATACGTTTTCCGTGCTACATCCACCTCAAGCACTTTCGCTTTGACTACATCGCCTACTTTCACCACTTTATGCGGATCGTCCACAAAAGCTATTTGAAAGCATTGAAATATGCACTAAACCATCTTGATGCACACCGATGTCAACAAATGCCCCGAAGTTTGCCACATTTGTGACGGCGCCTTCTAAAATCATGCCCACTTGTAATCTTTAATTTCTTCCACGCCATCCACGAAAGTTGCCGTTTTGAATTCACCACGTGGGTCGCGTCCTGGTTTTTCAAGTTCTTTGAAAATATCGTTTACCGTTGGCAAGCCAAATTGTTCATCGACAAAATCTTTTTGCGTTGAGCTGATGAATTTTGCTCTCATTACCCATCAATTCTGCAAGCGTTGCTTGAGTCGCTTGCAAGATTTTTCCACAACAGGAGTAAGCTTCTGGGTGAACACTTGAGGGCATCAAGCGGGTTTTTGCCGTTTAAAAATACGCATAAAGCCCGCACATTTGCTCAAAAGGCTTTGGGTCCTAAACGAGGCACTTTTTCAAGTCTGAACGGCTATTAAAACGCCCGTTTTCATCACGATAAGCCACAATATTTTGTGCTAATGTTTTTGCTCATTCCTGCCACACGAGAAAGTAATGGAGCTGAAGCTGTGTTTAAATCTACGCCTACCGCATTTTACGCAATCTTCCACCACTGCATCAAGCTTACGGGCAGAGTTGCATTTTGGTTTTACATCGTGCTGATACTGTCCTACACCAATCGCTTTTGGCTCAATTTTTACTAGCTCAGCAAGCGGATCTTGCAAACGGCGTGCAATCGACACTGCACCACGCAATGAAACATCCAAATCAGGGAACTCATTTGCCGCCAATTCAGAAGCAGAATAAACCGAAGCACCTGCTTCACTCACCACCACGGTTTTGTGGAATCTGCATATCAGGTTTGCTACTTTTAATTTGTTTTAAAACATCTTTGGCAAAACGCTCAGTTTCACGCGAAGCCGTGCCATTACCAATCAGCAATAAGCTCAACATTGTGCTGTTTAATCAATTTATACAGTGAAACTTCCGCTGCCGCTTTTGCCTGTGGTGTGTGGGTAAATGGTATCCACTGCAAGCAATTTCCCTGTATTATCTACTACAGCAACTTTTCACGCCCGTACGCAAAGCCAGGGTCTAAGCCCATAGTGTTGCGAGCACCTGCTGGGGCTGCCATTAAGAGAAACAGACAAATTGCGAGCGAACACATCGATCGCTTCTTCTTCCGCTTTTTCACGTAAGTTTGCCATCAATTCAGTTTCAAGATGCAGTAATGCTTTGATTTTCCAAGTCCACGCTATTGCTTGCTCACGCCATTTATCGGCTGGCTGATTGTTGAAAATCACTCCCAAATGTTCGCGAATAATCTCTTCGCACTGGCTGGATTTTGCCCCTCTTCTGCAAGCGGATCAGCGTTGATGAGAGTGATAAAATACCCTCATTACGTCCACGGAACATCGCTAACGCTCGATGTGAAGGCACATTTTTAGAGTGGCTCGCTATGAGCAAAAATAATCGTGGAATTTCTCTCCCTCTTGCTCTTTTACCTTCAATGACTTTTGCTTCAATCATCGCATTAGCGGCCAAATATTGGCGAAGTTTTTGCAAGTAGTTCCGCATCTTCGGCAAATCGTTCCATTAAAATATAACGTGACCATCAAGAGCTGCTTTTGCGTCTGCTACGCCTTTATCGGAAGAAATAAATTGCTCAGCCACCGATTCAGGTGTGAGTCTTGGATCTTGCCAGAGTTGTTCTGCTAATGGCTCAAGCCCTGCTTCAATCGCAATTTGCCCACGCGTTCTGCGTTTTGGGTTTATACGGCAAACTAGAGATCTTTCAAGCTCAGTTTTGATTTCCGTAGCAAAGATTTTCTCACGCAACTCATCGCTTAATTTGCCTTGCTCATCAATCGATTTTTAAAATGGTTTTGACGACGATCATCCAACTCACGTAGGTAGATCAAACGTGTTTCAAAGTGACGGAGTTGGGTGTCATCCAATCCGCCCGTGACCTCTTTTGCGATAACGCGCGATAAACGGGATCGTGTTTCCCTCATCTAATAAATTCATTGCCGCCAAAATTTGTTGTGGCTTCACATTTTAACTCGCCAGCAATCACTTGGCTAATGGTCTGGTTTAAATCTGACATAATCTTTCCTAAGAATTAACGGAGCTTATCTGCCCTTATTTTTTATCTAATTTTTCCAACTGGGCGAATGCTTCATTAAATTTTTTTGCGAGTGGGCTCTGATTTTTGCACAGAGAATGATATTTTCAAGCGTATCGGCTTGATGATAGTAAGCGATGCTTGCTTTGGAGGGCTTGTTCAAACTGTGAATAAGCTTGTTGAATTGACCTTGCTTGCATAAAAAGTGTGCCGTAATTATTGAGCACATCAGGGGCGATTTTGGCTGAGTTTCAATGCTTTTTGATAGGCTTTTCTGACTGTTGGCTACATCGCCTGTTTGTTGATAATAATACGCCAGCACTGAATAAGGCAGGTAATCTTTGATGTCGTGAGTAATCGCTTTATCGATATTTTCCTTGGCTTTTGGGTAATCCTGTTGTTCTAAATAGGCAAGAGCAAGATTGATTCGAGCTTTTAAGGCTTCTGAGCGGTTAAATTCAGGATCAATTTGGGAGGAAATGCAACCTGTTAAAAAAATAGCACAGCACAAAGCGGTTAAAATTTTTGAAAAGATTGCGTTCATAAATGATCCTTTTTAAAGATTTACTCTCTCCTTTTGTAGGAGAGAGTTGTTTTTCTATTGTGCTTTCACCGCAATCCCTTCACCAAATCGGCGCTTCTCTAACGTACGTTTTGTACGGTCGATCACATCACCTGCAAGCTGTCCACACGCAGCATCAATATCATCACCACGCGTTTTTACGGATGGTAACTGTAAAGCCATATTCCATCAATGCTTTTTGGAAACGGTCAATGCGTGAGTTTGAACTTTTTCGCATAAGGGGCTTCTGGGAACGGATTCCACGGAATTAAATTAATTTTACAGCGTGTTTTTCAACACTTTTCGCTAACTGATGAGCGTGATCCACTTCATCATTGACGTGATCAACATCACATACTCAATGGTCACTTTACCGTGGTTAGCATTTGACACTTCAAGATAGCGATTGACCGAATCGATCAACATTTCCATATTATATTTTTATTGATCGGTACGATTTTCATCACGAATTTCATCATTCGGTGCGTGCGGAGAAATTGCCAATGCCACATCGATTTTATCCGTAAAGCATCAAGTGCTGGCACAACCCCGAAGTTGAAAGTGTAACACGACGTTTTGATAAGCCGTACGCAAAATCATCTAGCATAATTTCCATTGCGGGCACAACGTTATTCACGTTCAATAATGGTTCGCCCATTCCCATCATTACTACATTGGTAATCGGACGCACACCCGTTACACCCGAAAAGTTACCAATGATTTTTGGAAAGCACGCCACACTTGCCCGATAATTTCCGCCACGTTTAAGTTACGGTTAAAAACCTTGTTGAGCTGTTGAACAAAACGTACATGCCAACACAGCCCACTGTGAGATACACAGAGGGTCGCGCGGTCTGCTTCTGGAATATATACGGTTTCAATTTGTTGCTCACCCACTTGCATCGCCCATTTGATTGTGCCGTCTACTGAGCGTTGTTCTACTGCCACTTCAGGAGCTTTGATTTCTGCAACTTGTTTTTAATTTTTCACGCAATACCTTGTTGATATTGCTCATATTGTCGAAATTATCTTCACCGAAATGGTAAATCCATTTCATGAGTTGATCAGCACGAAATGGCTTTTCACCAAGACTCGCTAAAAATTCACGCATCTGCGGACGCGTCATATTCATTAAATTTACTTTTTCGGATTTAGGATGAGCAACTGCAATGTTAGTTGCTTGAATTTGATCTGACATTAAAAAGCCTCGTTATTACACGTGTTCCCGTTCTTTTATGAGAGGAGAACCATTATGGCAAAAAGGATTAGTTTTGCAGGATTAAATAGAAGCGAATTTTACTGATCTCTCCTCGTAAGGCTAGCGATTTTTGCAAAATTTGAAAAGCACAGGCGGTCAAATTTTTCGAGCGAGATCATAAAATTTGTTTTCTTTATCGATTAAAAATACCAGTTTACAGGGGTAGGGATGGGTTATCCTCTTCCTGTAAAAATAATTTAGGCGAGGATAAACCTCGCCCCTACACAAAAAGCAACGCCGTTGTTATGGACATTTATGCTTGTAACTTCTGACGCACAATTTCAAATAAACACACGCCTGTTGCCACGGAAACGTTGAGGGAGGAAACTGATCCTGCCATTGGAATGCTAATCAGTTGATCGCAATGTTCACGCGTTAAGCGGCGCATTCCATCACCTTCTGCTCCCATCACTAATGCAATTGCTCCCGTTAATTTAGATTCATAAATGCCAGCATCAGCTTCGCCTGCGGTGCCTACAATCCAAATATTGTGATTTTCTTGTAGTTCACGCATGGTGCGAGCAAGGTTCGTTACGCGAATGAGGCGGCACAGTTTCGGCAGCACCACAAGCCACTTTTTCTGGCTGTTGAGGTCAGTTGTGCTGATTTGTCTTTTGGCACAATTACGGCATCAACGCCTGCCGCATCTGCCGTTCGTAAACAAGCTCCAAGGTTATGCGGGTCGGTCACACCATCTAAAAATGAGTAAAAATGGTGCAGATTTGTTAGCTAAAATTGCATCTAAATCGTGTTCGTTGAGTTCTTTTTGTGGCACCACACGTGCAATCAATGCCTTGATGCACTTCCACCTTGCGATTTGTTATCTAAAGTTTGACGGTTGACTTGTTGAACTGCCACGCCTAAGCGTTTTAATTCGCCTAATAATGGATTAAGGCGTTTGTCTTCGCGCCCTTTTCTAGCACCAATACTTCAATTAAGCGTTCTGGTGCATTATCTAAAAAGCTTTTACGGCATGAATGCCGTAGATTTGTTCACTCATAGTGATTCCTTGATATGGATTTCAGGTATGTTAAGAAGGCGTAGGGCGTGTTATCACGCCCTGCTTTCTAGTATATTTATTTGTTCTTACAACAACATTTTCACGACTTTATCGAGCTTCACGCGGCCGAATTTTTTCAGCAATTTGCGCACCACTTCTGGATAATCTTTGAGCTGTTCTAAATCGCTATAGTGGGTTAACACTTTAGTATGTTGACGAATATGAGTTAGCTCAGTTTGTGCTTTTTCACTTAATTCCGCTTTAGGATCGCGAATCAATACTGCATTTTTCCGCATCTAACGCCCAAGCTCGTGGGTTGAGATTGTTACCAGTGAGTAAGATATAGCAGTTATCGATCCAAACGCCTTTTAGATGGTAGCTGTTTTCGTCATCTTTCCAAAGGCGAATCGTCAGCTGTTTATTTTTGAATAAAATGGTCAAAAACGTCTAGCAAACGCACGTAAAATTTTTCTCATAGAGATAAAGGCAATGCCGATGCCATCGTGAATTTTTCTTCTGGTTTAGTGTAGAAGTCGTTTGCAGTTTTGTCACCCTACAATAATTTCTACCGATTTACCGCCTTCTAACAACCATTGAATACGCTGTTGGAGCGAGCGTGGGAAGTTAAAATAAGGCGTGCAAATTTTGTGAGTTTTTCTTGCACCTGGTAAAGAGAGCTTCCAATCACTTTGTTCAGTTGATTACGTTTCCGTAAACCGATAATCGGTGAAAGGCTTAAGTTTTCATTTTGTGTTTTGCCGACAAACTGATATTGCTGTTGGCTTAAATATTTTGCGAAACGCTTTAATTTGTGGGCGAAGTTCAAAGGTTTTCGGGCGATTGACATCATCCAAAGCGGCAAACTGCAGGTTGGCTAATAATATGCTTTTCTAGCAACTCAACCATGCTGTCGGTTAATATGGCATTTTCAATCACATGGTAACGATCGTAGCGATAACGCCTAAACTGTTGTAAATAGACGTTATTGATACTTGCACCGCTATAAACTAGCGTGTTGTCAAAGATAAAAACCTTTGAGATGTAACACGCCGAAAACTTCACGTTTGTTAATTGGTACACCCCAAAATTCGATTGCTTTTTCAAGGTTATGTTCGGCTTTTTGTTGGGTGTACCAATCCGCATTTGAACTTATGGCTTCTTCGCCAATACGTCCACGTTGGGCACGATGCCAATCGACCAAAAATTTTTGATTTCTAGATCGGGATTGGTTTGTTTAGCTTGATAGAGTGCAGCTAAGATTTCTTGCCCTGCTTCATCTTTTTCAAAAATATAAAGCGGTCAAATAAATGCGAGAGTTTGCAGATTGATCAGCTGTAAAATGCGAGTTTTGAACGCACGGCTATCCGCAAGAAATTCTACTTTTTCCGCACTCTGTGGGATAAAAAGCAGTTTTTCCAGTTGTTTTCTGGCGTGATTGGGTTTATTTAAAATCAGCATTTTACAATTTCCTTGTGTGTAACTTAGCTACCGTATTACATAATTTCTTTATTAATCAATACTGCCAAATCTCCCCTACCCTCGAGGCTCAAAGAGGAGATTTATCTTTACGAAATAATGAAGATCTCTATTCTTCATTAAAAATTTCCCCTCTTTGAGCCTCGAGGGTGGGGGAGATTTGGCAAAAAACGAAATAGTTTAGTCTAATAAAATATGGGAAATGCATTCCCACATTTTATTTGTTTTTACGCAAAATGACGAACTTCGCCATTGCCAGCTACGTTTTCAACGCAGCGTCCACACACTGAAGCGTGTTCTGCATTTTGCACCGATATCGGTTGCATAGTGCCAGCAACGTGGGCATTTTTCACCTTCTGCACGTTCAACTTTCACCGCTAAGCCTGCAAGTTCACCTTCTGCTAGCATCGGCTTCGCTAAGTGGTTTAATGACCGCTTGTGAAGTGATGAGTACGAAACGTAATTCATTGCCAAGCTGTGCTAATAGCGGTTGAATGGTTTCATTCGCATACACGGTCACTTTTGCTTCTAAGCCTGAACCAATGACTTTTGTCTTTACGTGCTTGCTCTAATACACGGTTAACTTCTGCACGGACAGCAATGAGTTTTTGCCAGTAGTTGTCGTCTAATTTTTTCATTTTTCACCAAGTGAGAATAAACCTTCATAGAATTCTTCAGTGAAGACAAACTCTGCACGACCTTCGACTTGCGGTAAGTAACCCCAAACTTCGTCTGCTGTGAATGAAAGAATCGGTGCAATCCAACGCACAAGTGCTTCAGCAATGTGCCACAATGCAGTTTTGGCAGCTACGGCGAGCAAAGGCTATCTGCTTTTGGTGGTGTATTGACGGTCTTTAATAATATCTAAGTAGAACGATCCCATTTCAATTGAGCAGAAACGCATTAAACGTTGTACTACGGTATGGAATTGATAGTTATCGTGAGGCTTCTTTGATATCATTTTTGAGCTTCTAATGCACAGCTTACTGCCCAGCGATCAAGCGCTACCATTTCTTCTGGTTTTACTAAGTCGCGTTTAGGGATCAAAGCCGTTTAAGTTTGCTAATAAGAAACGAGCCGTGTTACGAATACGGCGGTAAGATTCACCCGCACTGTTTAAAATGTTGTGTGAAACGGTAATTTCGCCTGTGTAGTCGGTTGAAGCGACCCATAAACGTAAAAAATATCTGCACCATTTTTGTTCCATACTTCACTTGGCACGATCACGTTACCGAGTGATTTTTGACATTTTTGCGCCCTTTTTCATCTACGGTGAAACCGTGCGTTAAGACTTGTTTGTAAGGTGCTTTGCCGTTGGTTGCAGTAAAAGCATCAATGAAGACATAAACCAACCGCGGTGTTGGTCTGAACCTTCAAGGGTACATATCCGCGCTGTTGCCGTTGAACTCTGGGCGAGCTTCTACCACTGAGGCGTAGGTCGATCCTGAATCGAACCATACGTCTAACGTATCTGGCACTTTGCGGTAGATTTTCGCATCTTCTTCGCCTAACACTTCAATAGGGGCTAAATCCCACCACGCTTGAATACCTTTTTCTTCCACACGTTTTGCCACCTCTTCCAAAAATTTCTAAGGTGCGAGGGTGTAGCTCTTCGGTTTCATTATGTACGAACATCGTCATTGGTACGCCCCAAGTACGTTGGCGTGAAAATACACCAGTCTGGACGATTTGCCACCATGGTGTCGATGCGTGCTTCCCCAACTTGGGATCCAGCGCACTGATTTAATTTCGCTAACGCTTGGCGGCGTAAGCCTTGGGTTTCCATCCCAATAAACCATTGTGGTGTCGCACGGAAAATAATCGGGGTTTTGTGACGCCAGCAGTGTGGGTAGCTGTGTTTAATGCGTTCTAATTTGAACAATGCACCTACTTCTTTGAGTTTGTCTAACACTAATTCATTCGATTCAAACACGCCTTTACCTGCAAAGAATGGCACATCAGATTTGAATTTGCCATCGTTACCCACTAAGCCCGCCATTTCGATACCATTTTTTACGTGAAACGATATAGTCGTCTTGACCGTGATCTGGTGCAGTGTGAACTAAACCTGTACCGCCGTCAGTGGTAACGTGGTCGCCTAAAATAAATGGCACACTGAAATCATAGAATGGGTGTTGGAAGCGAAGTAAATTTAACTCGCTACCTTTTGATTTCTCCTAATACTTCAATCTGTTCAATCTCGCCAGCTTTTTGCTACGGCTTCCACTAACTCTTTCGCTAAAATTAAGCGTTCTTCGCCCATTTGGACTAATTGATAATCAAAATTTTCGTTTAATGAAATAGCACGGTTAGATGGTAATGTCCAAGGTGTGGTTGTCCAAAATTAATGCAGAAATTTGACCGCTTCCTTTGCCTTCCGCACCGAATTTTTGCTCGATTTCTTGTGCATTGACTGCTGGGAAACGTACATAGATAGAAGGGGAAACTTTATCTTCATATTCTACTTCCGCTTCTGCCAAAGAAGAACCGCAATCCAAACACCAATGAACAGGTTTTGAACCTTTGTATAAGTGACCATTAGCAATAACTTTACCCAACGTGCGGATAATATTGGCTTCAGTTTCAAAGTTCATGGTTAAGTATGGATTATCCCAGTCACCGAGAATCCCCATACGGATAAAGTCTGCTTTTTGTCCTTCTACTTGTTCTTTTTGCATATTCGCGGCATGCTTGGCGGAATTCTCCAGCGGAGATTTTCTCGTTTGGTTTACCCACTAGACCTTCTACTTTTAGCTCAATCGGCAAACCGTGGCAATCCCAGCCAGGTACATAAGGCGTATCGAAACCTAATGCGGTTTTTCGATTTCATAATAATATCTTTTTAAAAATTTTATTAACCGCATGACCTAAGTGAATATTACCGTTCGCATAAGGAGGACCATCGTGCAAAATAAAAGATTTTTCCTTTAGAAGCTTCACGCACTTTTTGGTATAAGTTTTTGCTATACCAGTTTTCTAACATCGCAGGTTCACGTTTTGCTAAGTCCCCACGCATCGGAAAAGCCTGTTTCAGGCAGATTTAAGGTGTTTTTGTAATCAGTCATTTTTTGTTTCCAGTTAATAAAATGATATTTAAATTTATTTATTCCAATTCTTTTTCAAAAATTTTTCCTGTTCGATAATAAACAGAAACATAATCAATATATTCTTTAAAATGGGCGTTCACATTCACAATTCGATTTTACCGATTGCCAATCCACATCAAATTTATGTTTTGCAGGAAAAATTGTTTTACTTTCTTCAATTTGGTTCGGATTTAATAAAAATTACACCAATACCGTGTAGTGAAGATAAAACTCTTAATTCTTCATAACAATTTTTGCAATAGTTGAAGCCACTAAATAACCTTCATTTGCCCAACTTGAATTACTCACTGTTTGGAAAAACTTTCACGCAAATTACTGGTATTTAATTCTTTCTTTACTTCAAAAGAAAAGAGCTTCACATTTTTGGCTTGAACTCTGTTTCATACAATCTTTAACAGAACTATCCCAGTCTTGATCAAGTGCTTTCATTGCTACAATATCAGGGTGAAAGCCATTTGTTTGCTCCTTTGCCATTGATATTGGTAGACGTTTTTTCATCAATTCTTAAACAATATAAATCTAATTCTTGATGTAAATACTGAATAAGTTTTTGGATAAAGCTCATATTCTGAATAATTATCTTTTAGTTTCGGTTTTACTGATGGATTTTCATATTCTTCTTTTTGATACCAGTAAACAGATTTTTAATTCGGGATCTTTTTCGTATTTAATAACATTATGAAAAGGCGTGCAAATGAGCATAACTACTTTCTGCACAAAGCTGATTTATAAATGTTTTTTCATCTTTATATTTTTTTACGTTTCTCTGAAAAAAATCTTCAGGGTAAAAGAACAAGTAAATTCTCAACTATTTCACGTGTAGTAAATTTTTACCTTGATGTTCTTCTAAGAATTTTCTACAATTTTTCTGTTTTAGATAATTTACTCATATTAATAAATCTAACTTCTATCCCCAAAGGGGCTAAATTATACTTAGCTTAGGCATTATCAAAAAGCCTTTAAAAATTCTACCGCTTGTTGTTTATCTTTTTCAATTTGTTGCTTTAAGGCTTCAAAATTGGAGAATTTCACTTCATTTCTGAGCTTTTTAATAAATCTGACTTCAATGGCTTCGCCGTAAATAGAACAGTTGAAATCAAAAATATGCACTTCTAGTAGCGGCTTTGTGCCGTTAATAGTTGGGCGGTTGCCGACGTTCGCGATGCCTTGAAATACTCCAGTTTTGGTTTCTACTTGAACTGCATATACACCGTGAATTGGCACGACCAGGCGATTCAGCATAATGTTTGCCGTGGGAAAGCCTATTGTTCTGCCCAGCTTATTGCCGTGGGCAACGCGACCTGCAATTGAATAAGGTTTTCCAAGCAGTTTTTCCACCAGTGCTAATTTATCTTTTTTGTAGTAATTCGCGAATGAGAGAGCTACTAATGCGATCTTGTTCAAAACTGTGCGTGTGGCTCTCTTCTACCGTGAAATTGAAGGTCTTTCCTGCTTCTTGCAGCGTGTGATAATCGCCCGCACGTTTTGCACCGAAACGGAAATCATCTCCTACGCTTAAATAGCGAACCTTGAGCCGTTTTACCAATAAATCTTGGATAAACTCTTCTGCGGTAAGTTTGGCGAACCTTTTCAGAAAAACGGACACAAAGTACGAAATCTATACCTGATTTTTTTCTAAATATTTGAGTTTATCACGCAATCGCATTAAGCGAGTCAGGCACGTTGTAAGCGGTTAAATCACCCACTTTTTGCAAAAATTCACGAGGTTGCGGTTCAAACAGCATAACGACCGAAGGTAAACTCAATTCAGCTGATTTTGTTAATTAAGCGAGCGAGAATTTGTTGATGTCCTAAATGTACGCCATCGAAATTGCCGATGGAAAGAATACAACCGTTCGTTAAAACAGAATGATTGGGTAAATTGTAGAAACCTCGAATTAATTGCATTATTTTTGGACTTTTCACTAAATTTAAAATAGAAAATTGCTGTGATTATAGCCTTTTCTGGGCAAAAGAAGAAATAAAAGTGGTCAGATTATCCAAATTTTTACATCGAAAAATTAAACGGATAAAATTTAGTATTTTTTTGCCTAGTAAATAGTGCATCCGATTAAATTTTTCGAAAGAAATATTATTCAAATGCTACATTTTGATTTATCATAGCAACAATGATTTCTCATTCAATTTCCAACAATGACGGACTTTAGTTATCTTCAATCAAAACGCAAACAGCTTAAACTTAAAGTGAATGATGTTTGTACGCAAGCGAATGTTACTCGTGCTTATTTTAACCAGTTAGTCAGCGGTAAAATTAAAAATCCAAGTGCTGCTAAGCTGAAGGCATTGCATAAAAGTATTGAATATTGTTGAAACCCAAGATCAGCGTGTGGGCGTGATTTTTCGGCAAGTTCTATCCGATTCACACAGGGCATATCAATATGGTATATGAGGCATTCAGTAAGGTGGATATTCTGCACGTGATTGTCTGCACCGATACCGAGCGCGATTTGCAACTCTTTAAAGAGGTAAAATGAAGCAGATGCCGACTAATGAAGATCGTTTGCGTTGGGTACAACAGATCTTCAAATACCAACAAAAACAGATTTTTATTCACCATTTAAATGAAGATGGTATTCCAAAGTTATCCAAATGGTTGGGAAAGCTGGGCTGAACGTGTAAAAGAACTTTTTGCGGAAAAATATCCATCAAGCATTGTATTTAGCAGCGAAATTCAGGACAAAAGCACCATACGAAAAAATACTTGAATTTAGAAGTCCGCTTAGTCGATCCAGAGCGTGAGCGTTTTAATGTTTCAACAACCAAAATCCGTAATAATCCATTTCCAATATTGGCGTTTTATTCCAAAAAGAAGTACGTCCATTTTCGTAAAAACAATTGCGGTTTTTAGGTGGAGAAAGTAGTGGTAAATCAGTGCTTGTGAGCAAATTGGCAAATGTATTTAATACCACTTCTGCCTGGGAATATGGGCGTGAATTTGTATTTGAACAGCTTGGTGGTGATGAGCAAGCGATGCAATATTCGGATTATCCACAAATGGCTTTTGGGGCATAAACGCTACGTTGATTATGCGATGAAACACGCTCACAAAGTGGCATTTATCGACACCGATTACATTACCACGCAAGCCTTTTTGTATTCAGTAGGAAGGTAGAGCTCATCCGTTCTTGGATTCAATGATTAAAGAGTATCCATTTGATGTAACAATTTTTGCTCAATAATAATACAAAAATGGGTCGATGATGGTCTGCGTAGTTTAGGGTCGCTCAAACAACGCCAGCGTTTCCAAGCACTACTCAAGAAATTGCTTGAAAAACATCATATTCCGTACATTGAGATTGAATCACCAAGTTATTTGAGATCGCTATAATCAAACGAAAGAAGTCGTTGAAGCAATTTTAAATGATGAGCCAATTCCGCTTCAATTTAAGCAATACAACGTCGATCACGAAACGGAAGGCGAGGTATGATTCTTTTTGCAGGCGATCCACATGGGCATTATGAACACCTTTACCCTTTTGTGAAAGAACAGAAAAATGTGGCTTTGGTGATTTTAGGTGATTTGCAACTGACTAGCCCACACGAGTTGGATAAGCTCTCTGAATATTGCGATATCTGGTTTATTCATGGCAACCATGATAGCAAAAACGGTAGCTGCCTTTGATGCAATTTGGGGCAGTGAGTGGAAAGAACGTAATATCCACGGCAAAGTGGTGGATATTCAAGGGGTAGAATTGCGGGCTTAGGTGGCGTGTTCCGAGGACATATTTGGATGCCGCCTAATCGTCCGATGTTTTTCGACCCAATTCACTATTGCCAATATATGTCTCAAGAGAAAATCTGGCGTGGTGGATTGCCATTAAGACACCGTACTTCTATTTTTTTCCGTCTGATGTGGAAGTGTTGGAAAGCCAAAAAGCGGATATTTTAATTACACACGAAGCACCTCGCCCGCATCCTCAAGGCTTTGCCGTGATTAATCAATTAGCAAGAAAAATGGACGTAAGCAAAAATTTTCCACGGGCATCACCACGATAATTTTGATTACACGCCAATCAATCGAAATAAACATTGTGATATTTTTAATATTGGTTTCCGAAGTCTTGCCGATATTGAGGGAAATTATTTGTTAAAAGGCGTTGATGATCGCGATAAAAATAACCCTAAAAAAATTTGATTCAGCATAAGGAAAGTGAGAATAATCCTTTTGAGGTAACAAGCGATCAGTTACTAATCGCAACAAATTATAAACAAGCGGTTACATAATTTTAAAAAAATTAGGAAAACCTAGTATGCATCAAAATAATCCACAAATTTTTAATTGTTGAAGATGAAGCGGTCACCCGCAATATGTTAAAAAACATCTTCGAAGCAGAAGGCTATCAAGTATTTGAAGCAACGGACGGCTCGCAAATGCACGAAGTGCTTGAACAGCAAACAATTAACCTCGTTATTATGGACATCAATTTACCTGGTAAAAATGGGTTAATGCTTGCCAGAGAATTGCGTGAAACCACTGAAGTCGCGTTGATGTTCTTAACAGGGCGTGATAATGAAATCGATAAAAATTTTTGGGCTTGGAAATTGGAGCGGATGATTACATTACCAAACCATTTAACCCCCGCGAACTGACTATCCGAGCAAGAAATTTGCCCTAACCGCACGATGGTGGAAGAGAAAGAGACAATCTCAACATCACAAAAATATTGAGCAATATCACTTTAATGGCTGGACACTCGATATCAACAGCCGTAGCCTAATTACTCCAGAGGGCGAAGAGAATAAACTTCCACGTGGCGAATTTAGAGCGTTGCTTCATTTCTGCGAAAAATCCAGGTAAAATTCAAACTCGTGAAGATTTATTACTCAAAAATGACAGGGCGTAAATTAAAACCGCACGATAGAACTGTGGATGTAACGATTCGCCGCATTCGCAAACATTTTTGAAGATCATCCAAACACACCTGAAATTATCGTGACAATCCACGGTGAAGGTTATCGTTTTTGTGGTGAACTTGAATAAATAAACTCAGTCTAAAAATACCCTCTCCCTTGTGGAAGAGAGTTAATGCAATTTAAAAAATTCCACTCAAACAAAGGATTAAAAATGAAAAAACTTCTCGTATTAGCAACACTTGGTGCAATGTCGGCATCTGCTTTTGCTGCACCAGTAGGCGAAACTTTCACTGGTGTGGGCGTAAGTGCCGATCTTACAACTGCAAAATATAAAGTGAATGGTGTAACAGGTAAACAATCAACAGGTCCAATGCTTGTGGTTGATTATGGTATGGATTACGGCAACAATTTAGTTGGAGTAGTGCAAGGTAAAGCGAAAATTGGTGGTACCAAAGTAACAGGCGATGTAAAACAAAAAAATAAATACACCGTAGGTTATCAACAAGGTTACCGAGTGGGTTCAGACTTAATGCCATACGTGAAAGTAGATGTAAGCTCAAGCAAAGTCGGTGATGAAACTTATCGTGGTTTCGGTTACGGTGCTGGAGCTAAATATGCCGTTTCAAGCAATATTGAAGTTGGTGCAGAATATACCCACAATAACCTGAAACGTGAGTGGCACCAAACTCAACGGCAATGATTTTTAGTGCAAATGTTGGGTATCGTTTCTAATTTATAAGACTCTAAAAGAAAACCTCTTGCTACAATAATTATGCAAGAGGTTTTTACTATATTGAAAGTAGTAAAACCTAATTGATAGTTTCTTCTTCCATTCGATTCAACCAAATACAATTTTCTTTTGATTTCTTATTGAGCAGTGCCATAAAAAGCCTCATGAGCTTTAAGCTCAGAAGAAGTTGCTTGGAACACGATAGTACCACTGGAATCAACATCCTCTCTTGCAATTTCTTCGTGAGATTCAACCGCTTGTATGTTTTCTTCCATTTCATCCGCTAATAAGGCGATTTGACCGCCTGTCATCATCAGGAAAACATCAGCTAGAATTTCCGCATCCAGTAACGCCCCGTGAGTACACGCTTGCTATTATCAATACCTAAACGGTCACAAAAGTGCATCTAAGTTGTTCCGTTTGCCAGGGGTACATTTTACGCGCCATCGCGAGGCTGTCTGTCACTGTACACATCTCAGCCGTTTTTCAGTGGTGGATTTTTAAGAATGAAAATTCGCGATCCATAAAGCCCACATCAAAGGGGCGTTATGAATCTAAGTTCTGCACCTTTAATAAAATCCACGAACTCGTCAGCAATTTCGGCGAAGAGGGTTTATCTTGCAAGAATTCGTTGGTAATACCGTGAACTTTAATTGCCTCTTCTTCTACTTCGCGTGGGGGCTTGATGTAGACGTGATAGGGTTCGCCCGTTAAGCGTCGATTGATAACCTCAACAGCACCAATCTCAATAATATTATGCCCAATATGTGGTGCACCATTGAAGTTCATCCCTGTGGTTTCGGTATCAAGCACCACTTGTCTGTGTATTTCTTGTTCTTGCATCATTATTTATTCGTCAAATTGATCATCGTCATCATTATAATCTATTTCCATCAAATGACTAAAATGATCCTGATAAAAATCCACGGCTCACCATAAACCGCCACATTTTTCTGCTTCGCTTTCATATCCCAAACACGTGGGCGTTTTCGCTCAAAAGACTCGCTCTGCAATATCGTAGAAAATCAATCTCTTCTTCTGCTTCGGCATTGTCTATTACATCGGCAATCAAATATTCTGGCACGCCTTTCATTTTCAACTCTTGCTTTAAGCGACGCGGTCCCAATTCCTTGTTGAGAGCGATAGCGAATAAAAGAAGTGCAAAAACGCTCATCGCTTTGCCAATTATGCTCTTGGGCTTTTGCAATAGCCTCATCAATTTCGACCGCTTCATACTCTTTTAATTTGAGCTTGGAACGTAACTGCTTTTCGGTGTAATCTCGTTTTGGAAAGTAGGTAAAGTGTGTAATTTAATGCACTGTACTTATGAGGTTTTTCTATCGTTTGTTTTTGTTCTGTCATAATACTTAGAGTATAGAAAAAATGCGACATTTCTGTCGCATTTGATCATAATTATAGATTAAAGTTCTTCTTCATCTTCGTTGAAATCATCGGCATCTGCGTCTAATTCTTCTACATCATCTTCGAACTCTTCAATTTCTTCTATTTCTTCTGTTTCTTCTACTTCTTCAACATCTTTTCCCTTACCTTTTTTTCCTTTTTCGGGCTTGGTGCTAAGATGCTATTTGGATTTTTCATAAAAGAGATCGCGTAACTCAGCTTCAATTTTTGTCGTTATTTTCAGGGTGTTCTGCCAACCATTTAATCGCATTGTTTTTTTACCTTGACCAATTTTTCTCACCTTCATAGGAGAACCAAGCCCCTGATTTCTTGATGAATCCTTGTTTTTCCGCCAAGATAAGTAGTTCATTAATACGAGCAATGCCTTCGCCATACATAATATCGAAGTTTACTTCACGGAATGGCGGAGCAACTTTATTTTTCACCACTTTCACTTTAGTTTCGCTACCAATGATGTTATCACCATCTTTTACCACGCCTGAACGACGAATGTCTAAACGCACAGAAGAGTAGAATTTCAATGCATTACCACCTGTTGTGGTTTCTGGGTTACCAAACATCACGCCGATTTTCATACGAATTTGGTTGATGAAAATCACCAAGCAGTTAGTCGTTTTTGATGTTGGCGGTTAATTTACGCAATGCTTGAGACATCAAACGAGCTTGTAAACCCATATGTGAATCGCCCATATCACCTTCAATTTCTGCTTTTGGTGTCAATGCTGCCACTGAGTCCAGATAATCACATCAACAGCCCCAGAACGCACTAATGCATCACAAATTTCTAATGCTTGCTCACCATTATCAGGCTGAGAGATTAACAAATCATCGGTATTAACACCTAATTTCTGTGCATAAACAGGGTCTAACGCGTGCTCAGCATCAATAAAGGCACAAGTTTTACCTGTTTTTGTGCTTGAGCAACAGTAGATAATGTTAAGGTTGTTTTACCTGAAGATTCAGGCGAAAATCTCAACAATACGCCCCATTGGTAAACCGCCAATACCTAATGCCATATCTAAACCGATAGAACCTGTTGAAAACAACTTCAATATCTAAGTTCTCTGTTTGACCCAACTTCATAATTGAGCCTTTACAAATTGTTTCTCGATTTGAGCTAATGCCGCAGCAAGAGCTTTTTGACGTTGTTCAGGATCTGTTTGTTTTACAACAGCATTTTTGTATTTTTGTGCTTTTTCTCTGAAGCCATAGGAGAATCCTTGTATTTAAATTACTTTAAAAAAATGGTTGTTTTCTGTTCAATTTCAAACAACCTAACTGGATGCCAGTATAGTGGTTTACTATACAGTTGCAACTACCTAAAAATAAGAAAATAGAGAGTGTTTGATTAGATAACGAGGCAAAAATAGTGGATAATGTGATTAAATTTTTGCTCTTTTAGTGATTGGAATTTTTATCATTTTTACAGTTAGAAGGTATATTTCATCCAATTTTTATATCGTAGGACAGGGATAAACCTGTTCCTACAGATACAATTAATGCCCACTTAATACCTTCGCAGGTTCTAATTTTTGCCGCTCGTGAAGCAGGATAAAGGCTTGCACATAAAGCTCAATACAGTTGTGGCAAACAATACATAAACAATATCTTGCCAATGCAATTCGCTTGGTAGGAAGTTAACAAAATAAATGCCTTCAGAAAGCACTTGAATGCCAAGTAAGTTTTTCTAACTCCTTGATAATACTAGTTAAATTTAAGGCTAACACCACACCAAGCAGAATGCCTAATAGTGCCCCTTTCATTCCTGAAAGTAAGCCGTACCAGAGGAAAATCCGTTTAATAAAACCGTTATTCGCTCCAAGTGTTCGCATAATCGCGATATCACCCTGCTTATCTTTGACTGCCATTACCAACGTTGAAATAATATTGAAACACGCCACGCCAATGACAAGTACCATCGCAATATACATCACGGTGCGAACCAGCTGGATGTCGTTATACATATATCCAAATTTATTAACCCAAGTGTTCAAATAAAGCGGTTGATTAAAGTGATTTAATTGAGAAAAGATCTAGTTGTTGCACTTCAAATGGTGAACGCAAAGCTAGCTCCACGCCCGTTACTTCGCCTTGTTCGTAATCTAACAATTCTTGTGCTTTTTCAATTGATAGTAATGCATAGCTATAATCCAGCTGACCTTCTAGTTTCAAAATGCCCGTAATTGGTAAGTTAAAACTGCAACGGTTGAGCCAAACGTTCATTTTCACTGGCTTGTGGCAGCAATAAAGTCACTTCATCGCCTACATCAACATCTAACGCTTTTGCAATGCCAGCACCTAAAATCAAACCACCCTCTTTTTTAAATGCACTCCATTGATTTCCTTGTACAAAATGACCAAAGCTGGCTGACGCCTTCTTGCTTTTTGTGGATCAATACCTCTCACTTGAGCAATTTTTGAGTTGAGTGCCGTTTTCAATCAAAAGCTGTAAAAGGTAATAAATGGTGCGGTAGCAAACCACATTTCTGCTCTGTTTAATCAATTTTTCAAGCTGAACAGGATCTCTAATCACTCCCTCTTTAGTGCCATCGTAAGCATAGACTTCTGCCTGTGGGACAACGGAAAGTACGCGCTGATTAAGTTCACGCTCAAAGCCATTCATTGCACTTAAGCCAATAATCAACACCGCTACGCCTAAAGCAATCCCAATGGTGGAAAACCAAGCAATCAGCGATACAAGGCGGTTTTTTTGTTTTTGTTTACCTTTTTGATAACGCCAGCTAATAAAAAATGGAGTGTTCATTAGTCTTCCTCACGCAATACGCCATCGCACATTACAAAACGACGTGATAGTTTCTGAGCTAGACTCAGATCGTGAGTCACCAATAAAAAGGGCGATATTTTTGTTCTGTGTTGAGTTGTTTGATCAGATCAAAAAATACTCTCGGTGGTTTTCTGATCCAAGTTCCCTGTTGGTTCATCCGCAAGCACTAAATCAGGATTATTCACTAAAGCACGGGCAATCGCGACGCGCTGACGCTCACCGCCCGAAAGTGCTGATGGTCGATGCGTAATTCGGTGTGATAATCCGACCGCTTGCAACATCTTTTCAGCACGATCTTTTTGCTTCCGATTTGTTCTGTTTTCCAAGTAACATCGGCATCATCACGTTTTCCAATGCAGTGAAATCCGCCATCAAATGATGGAACTGATACACAAAGCCTAAATGCTGATTTCGTAAGCTCGCCAACTTATTCGCACTTAGTTTCTGCAAGGATTGATCTTGTATCCATACCTCACCCGAACTCGGTTGATCTAAGCCACCAAGTGTATGCAAAAGCGTACTTTTGCCCGAACCAGAACTACCCACAATCGCTACCAACTCGCCAGCATCCATTGAAAAAGAAACCTCTTTCAACACCTGCACTTCCTGATCGCCTTCGTTATAAAAATTTGCTGATGTTTTCACAGCGGAGTAATGTTGTCATTTATTTATCTACCTAGATTTATTTTTCTGTAGGCAAATTACATTTTTCCCTACAGTAAATTAGTATTACTCATATCTCAATGCCTGAGCAGGCTCAATTTTCGATGCCCTAAATGCAGGGTAAAGCGTGCAAGCAAGCGACAATAAAATTGATACCACCGCAATCACCGTAATTTGTGTTGGAGAAATCAAAGTTGGCAACACAATCGCAGGGGTTAATCATTGAAATTAACGTATCTAAATTCATTGCGGCAACTACACCTAAAATGACACCTAAAAATCGAGCCAATAATCCCTACAATTGAGCCTTGGAAAATAAAAATTTGCATCACTTGCGGTTTAGTTAAGCCTTGAGTTTGTAAAATCACGCAATTTCGCCCTGCTTATCCACCACCATTAAGCTTAACGAGGTAATAATGTTAGAAATTGCGACTACGATAATGAGACTTACCAACAAACCCATCATATCCATTTTTACTGCTTGGAAAAAAACTCACCTTTTTGTTCACGCCAATCGTGGATTTGGTATTGCTTTTCAGGAAATAATGGCTTAATTCAGTTACTTGGAACGGGTCATTTAAATACAATCGTACGCCTTGAATATGCTCGTTATCAATTCTGAGCAGTCGTCCCACATCCGCTAAATTCGCAAATAGCGTATATTCGCTGCCATTACTATTCGCATAATAGAACCCTGAAAATATGAAACAGACGTTGCATCGGCACGCGTCCCATCGGTGTGTATTAGCTATTTTTCAGTAATCATAATGCGGATTTTTCTCCCACATTTAGATTCAATTTTTGAGCCAATTGCCAGTTAATTAGCACGTTAAATTCGCCTTCAGGGCAGAAGTTGTGCCACATTTTTCACCATTTAAAAGCGGATCATCCTGGGCATTTTTCCACGCCAATTAGCGAGCCTGCTTCAATCCCTTTGCTGACTTTTGAATAATGATATTCGTACGGTTAATTGGGTTGGCTTGAATCACAAAAATTTGGTTGGGACAGTTGCTCATTTTTGCAAAATGCCCATCAATTGGCATCACAACCGCATGTGGTAGTGTGGAAAGCAAATTACGCTTTTGCATATTTTCTAAGCCGTTCATAATGGAAAGCACAATCACCAATGCCATTACGCCTAGCACAATGCCAAAGCTTGCGAGGTTGGTCACCAGTCGCCCAAAACGATCGGCACTTTTCGTTCGCCAATATCGCCAAGCGATAAATAGGGGGATAAAGTTCATATTATATAAATCATACGAAGTACTTCACTCCCTCCATTTACGGAAGAGAAGTAAAAATAAAGGGAAGACTATCTTACCATCTTCCCTATTTTTGCTAAAACATTAATTACTTGCCCGTTTTTACAAACTCTTCAATATTTTGCGCAACTTTATTCACTAAAGTCGTTACCGCTGAATCACTCGCCCACGCAATATGTGGGGTAATCAACAAATTCGGTAAGCGTTTAGCTGCTTGAATAAGCGGATCATCAATCGCTGGTGGTTCTTTTACCAGAACATCTAACGCAGCACCTGCAATTTGACGAGATTCTAATGCTTGTAACAATGCCTTTTCATCTACTACAGGTCCACGACTACAGTTAATCAAATAAGATGTTGGCTTCATCAATGCTAAAGTTTCTGCATTAATTAAATTTTGCGTTTGCTCGGTAAGTGGGCAGTGCAAAGTAATCACATCCGCTTGTTTGAATACGTCCTCAAACGGCGTATAGCCTTCGCGAATGGTCGTTGCACCTTGATGTTCTGCAAAAATTACGTTCATTCCGACCGCTTGTGCAAGGCGAGCAACCTCTGCACCAGTATTTCCTTTGCCGAATACCCCGAGCGTTGCACCACGAATATCGGTAATTGGATAATCGGTGTAGCAGAACTGCTCCCACAAGTCGCCCAACGGTCGCTGGTCACTTGGTCGTGATGGTAAACTCATTAAGCTATGTTTAAGCGAGAAAAATCATCCCTAATACATGCTCTGGTACAGTAACAGAAGAGTAACCCGTTACATTTTTTTCACACAAATACCAAGCTCTTTTGCTGCCACTAAATCCACGTTATTTGTGCCTGTTGCCGTAATGGCAATCAGTTTTAATTTTAGGTAATTTCGCTAATAATTCACGTCCAAGCAATACTTTACTGGTCACGATAATATCGGCATCTTTGGCACGCTCAAGGTTTCATCGCTACTTGTGCGGTCATACTCCACCCAATTGTGCGGAAAGATTGGACGAGGAATGTTGTGGGCAGGAATGCCTGTACGGTCTAGGAATACAATATTTAGCATAGCAAGCTCCTTTTTCTTTTTGTATCGTAGGGATATGCAAGCGGTCGGATTTTTACAAAAATCTTGCAAATTCGACCGCTTTATTCTTGATGTACAAGAGTATTTTACTCTTACCCTATTCTGATTAACTATTTTTCTTCGCATATTTTTAATGAGTCAATTGCAACAGCTAACACGATGATGCCACCTTTGATGATGTATTGCCAGTAAGGGTTTACGCCGATAGGGTTAAGCCGTAGTTGATAACGGTGAAGATCAACACCCCTGTTACTACGCCGATAATTGTACCCACACCACCTGCGAATGACACACCACCTACTACGCAAGCTGCAATTGCGTCCATTTCATACATAAAGCCTAAGTTGTTGGTTGCACTACCGATACGACCTGCTTCTAACATACCACCGAAGGCGTAGAAGATACCCGATACCATATAGATACCCATTAAGTTCATTGCTACGTTTACGCCTGAAACTGCAGCTTCTGGGTTACCACCAATCGCGAACACGTTTTTACCGAAACGGGTTTTGTTCCATAAAATCCACATAATTACGGTTGCAATTGCTGCATAAATAGTGATGTGTGAGAGCTAAAGCCACCAATTCGGAAGAAACCTTGTGCGAAGTCAGAGAAGCTTCCACTAAAGCCTGCGATGGGTGATGAGCCCTACAGCATCATAGTAAAGTGAGTTGATACCGTAGATGATGATCATTGTCCCCATTGTGGCAATGAATGGCGTTACGTTTAAGTAAGCAATCACAAAGCCGTTAAATAAACCGATAATTGCACCGATACCGCAGATGATAAGCACCACCACCGGGATTGGCATTTCAGCAAGGTTCGGAATACTTTGTTCATATTATCCATTGCTTGTAAGAGCGTAGCAGAGATTACCGCAGCAAGACTCGACCTGACGACCAGCGGATAAGTCGGTACCTTGAGTAACAATCAGCCCTGCGACACCAAGAGCGATAATTAAACGTACTGAAGATTGGGTTAAGATGTTACTAAAAATTTCGTAAACTCAAAAAGCTAGGGATCTTGTGCGATGATGATGATAAGTAAGATCAATAACACAAAAATAGATGGCATTTTGTTTCCAGAAAATTAATGCTTTGTTAGGTTGTACAGCAGACATAATTCACTCCTGATTTATAAATATTTTGCCGCAAGTTGTAAGATTTCTTCCTGGGAGGTTTTGCCGTTTCGACAATGCCCGCCACTTTACCATTACTCATCACGATAATTCGGTCGGTAACACCAAGTAATTCTGGCATTTCCGATGAGATCATAATGATGCCTTTTCCTTTATTGGCAAGTTCAGGATCAGCTGGTAAATCTCAAATTTCGCCCCGATATCGATACCACGGGTTGGTTCATCTAGCATTAACACTTCTGGTTGGGTCAATAACCAACGTCCGATGATCACTTTTTGTTGGTTACCGCCTGAAAGTGAGCCAATCGATGTGCCGTGCGATGGGGTTTTTACGTTCATTGAGTCAATTACCCATTGGGTATCGCTTTTTCATGTTTTTGTTACTCAATAAGCCGAATTTGCCTAAGTACGATTTCATATTTGAAATGAGGGAGTTAAATTCGATACTTAAATTAGCGTAAATCCCTGTGGAGCGACGCTCTTCGGTCACCAAAGCAAAGCCGTTGTTAATCGCTTCAAAAGCGTTGTGGTTACGAATTTCTTTGCCGTGAAGTTTAATCACACCGCTTGCTTTTTCACGCACACCAAAGATAGTTTCTACAATATCGGTGCGTTTCGCGCCCACTAAAGCCAGCTACACCAAGTACTTCGCCTTTGCGTAGCTCAAAGCTGACATCTTGAATAGACGGTTGGTTTTTCGCAGTTAAACGTTCCACTTCTAAAATCACTTCTTGTGGTATGTTGGTTTTTTCTGGGAAACGTTGGGTTAATTCACGCCCTACCATCATAGAAACCACTTGATCCATTGAAGTGTCTTTAATAGCAACCGTGTTAACCCATTTACCATCACGTAAAATCGTAATTTCATCACAAATTTTGAAGATTTCGTCCATTTTGTGTGAGATGTAGATAATGCCACAGCCTCTATCTTTTAATTTTTGGATAATTTTCAAATAAATGTTCTACCTCTTTTTCAGAGAGCGAAGAGGTTGGCTCATCCATAATCACGATTTTCGCATTGTAAGAGAGAACGCTTTCGCAATTTCGATCATCTGCATTTCTAGAAACAGAGAGTTTTGCCACTTTTCTCTTGGATCAACATCAATGTCTAATTCATCAAAAATCGCTTTTGTATCGCGATACATTTTATCGTGGTCCACAAATGGACCTTTTAATGGATAACGTCCGCCATAAGTTATCCATTACGCTTACTTGTTTAACCAGGTTCAACTCTTGGGAACCATTGAAATACTCGTTTTCAAGTGCCTCTTTAGATGTTTTGAAATTAACGGGCTTACCTAAAAACAGAAATTTCACCTTCATCTTTTGCATAAATACCAAACAAGCATTTTAAAAGGGTCGATTTCCCCGCACCGTTTTTCGCCCATTAAGGCGTGTACGCTAAAGTGCGATTTTACCGTTAGATTAGCGTGATCTCAAAGCTTTTTACCCCAGGAAACGACTTACTAACGTTTGTCATTGTGAGTAGTACTTCGCTTGTCATATCTCACTCCGTGTAAAAAATTGAGGCACAGCGAACACGCCTGTGCCTCGTGTTTTAATAATTTATTTTAAGAATTTATCTAAGTTGCTTGCATCAACACCCTAAATAAGGGATACGAGCAACTTTATCTTGTAATTTAATTTCTGTGCCAGCGATTGCATCTTTGCCTGCTGCAAGGTTAGTTGATAATGCGATAACCGCTTTCGCTTGACCCACACCATCATTTAACACAGTACCTGCAATTTCACCTTTTTGATAAGTTGTAATACTTCAGGTAACGCATCCACACCGAAGATTGGTAATTTCTTTACCGTGCGCTTTAATTGCTTCTAATGCACCCATTGCCATACCATCGTTGTTTGAAATAATCACTTCAATTTGATCTGCTTTCGGGCTGGTTAACCAAGCGTCAGTTTTATCTTTTCGCCATTGCTGCATCCCACATACCAGTGTCGATGAATAATTGCTCAGTTTGAATACCTTGTTTGTTTAATTCATCTACAACATATTTTGTACGTGCTTCCCGCATCCTGGGTGACCTGGTTCACCTTTTAATAATACGTATTGGATTTTACCGTCTTTATTTAAGTCTAACGCGGGGTTTTGCTTTCCATTGTTTCGCAAATTAAGTCACCTTGAATTACGCCAGATTCTTTTCGGGTCTGTGCCTACATAGTAAGCGTGTTCATAGCTACCAATCGCTTTTTGCACCTGGATCTTTGTTAAAGAAGATCACTGGCACATCATCCCCTTTTTGCTTTACCAATAATGGTTGGTGCTGCTGATGGGTCTACTAAGTTGATTGCTAATGCTTTTACACCTTTAGAAAGTAAGCCATCCACTTGGTCATTTTGGATAGATTGAGTGTTTTGAGAGTCATTCATTAACAACTCAACATCTTTATGATGAGATGCTTCTTTTTCGATCTCTTTACGCATTAACGCCATAAAGTTATCATCATATTTATAAATGGTCACACCGATACGATCTTTCGCTTGAGCAGTACCCACTGCTGAACCTAATGCAACCTGCGAATGCTACAGCACTTAAAATCATTTTTCATAGAATTTCCCTTAAGTGGAATGACATAGAGAGATTTTAGAGAGTCATTAAATTGTTATGCCCTAACAACTTGCTCCACATAATATAGATTTATGGAGGAATAATCCGTGATCTGCTTCACAAAATTTAACATTTTATTTTCTTTTTGCTGAAATTTTCGTCAAATTTGCAAAAATTTTTGGCTTTTTCGACTGCTTGTTTTATAGTACACACCTTTATGATTTGCTTTTAACCTATTTATTTTATGAAATTAACCAAAAGACGATTAATCTGTTGGATTTTTCTTTTTGCGATTATTGTTTCTTACTTTTTAAATCAGCAAGAAAAATCAACACCTACTCAAACAATAACCGCTTTCTAGCTCTGTCTCTCCAAGCTCAACAAGCGGTTAAAAATAATACGATATTGCGATGGCAGATGACAACATACGGACAAAAAACGCCATTGCACCTCGTTGATTACTATATGCTTGCACTCTCTTGGTCTCCTACATTTTGTGAAGCACAGCGCGATCACGGTAAAATCCCTGAGAAGGCAGCCTATCAATGTGCAAGCGATCGCCAATTCGGTTGGGTCATTCACGGGCTTTGGGCACAGAATAAAAATGCAAAATCTGTCGAAGAACACCCACGTTTTTGCCAAGGCGACTTGCCGCCTGTTTCGCCACAAATTATCGAAAAATATTTACCTGAGTCCCCTGGGGCTTCACTATTACAAAGAGCGAATGGGAAAAGCACGGTGCTTGTGGATTCAATGATCCTGAAAGCTATTTTGCCAAACAGAAAGCCTTGTTTGATGATTTAGCCTTGCCTCGACTACGTGGATGCGAAACAATGAGCTTTTCCGCTGGATGCGTAAAAATAATCCCAAATTAGACCGCGTGTATTTAGGGGCAAGCAAGAATGAGCTTTATATCTGCTATGATAAACACTGGAATGTGATGGATTGTCCGAGGTAATATAAAAGTAATCGTTAATTAAGACTGCCACAAATGCTTGCATTTGAACGTTACTTAGCAACGGCACGAAGTGTTAGCGTAGCGAATAAATCTCCTCACCCTCTTTGCTAAAGGGGAATGTTTTTGATGAGGAATAGAGATCTCCATTACTTTGAGATTCCCCTCTTTAACAAAGAGAGGTAGGGGAGATTTGACAGAATAAAAATCCAACCAGATAAATAATTTTATGCCAGACCTAAGAATCCTTCAAACTCCAAGCTCAACGCCAATTAAAACAAAAGCCTTTGCACTTGCTAACTCACTCTTTAACAAAAGAATTTTACAATACCCGTGATGAACTTCGAACTCCGCGGACAAAAAGCAGGTGTGGCATATTTACAACAAAAATAAAATTCGCCTTAACCCTGTATTATTGGCAGAAAAATGGTGCTGCATTTATTCAACAAGTTGTGCCTCACGAGTTGGCTCATTTACTTGTTTATCAACACGGGCGTGTGCAACCGCACGGTAAAGAGTGGAAAATGATGATGGAACAAGTGCTCGGTGTGCCTGCACATATCTATCACAAATTCAGCATCGCGAGTGTTGCTAAGCAATTCTCTTACCAATGCGACTGCCAAACGCACCTGCTTTTCAGTCCGCCGACACAATGCTATTCAGCGTAACCAACGCAGTTATATCTGCCGAAATTGTAACCAACCATTGCGATTATTGCTCGCATAACATTCCTTATAAGCGGGCAGAATTTCGTTAAAAATTGTTAAAATGGCTGAGACATTCGCTTAAAGTCCCTACAATTCACGCCAGTTTTATTTTTAAATTTCTATTCGGAGTATATTATGGAAAAATCGTGATTGTTGGCGGTGGTGCTGGAGGCTTAGAGCTAGCAACCTATTTTAGGTAATCAAAATTAGGCAGAAAGCAGAGGTGCTTTTGATTGACCGCAACGCAACCCACCTTTGGAAACCGTTATTACACGAAAGTTGCAACAGGTTCTTTAGATGATGGTACAGACGCAGTGAGCTACCGTGCTCATGCGACTAACCACTATTTCCACTTCCAACAAGGCACGCTTACAGGTGTAAATCGTGAGCAAAAAGAGATTGTGTTAGAGCCACTTTTTAGACGAAAACGGTGAAGTGTTGGTTGCTGAGCGTCACATCGCATACGACAAATTAATTCTTGCCATTGGCAGTAAATCAAACTGATTTCGGCACTAAAGGGGTCGCAGAGCACTGTATTTTCTTAGACAGCTCTGAGCAAAGCAAAACACTTCGCAAAAACGTATGCTTGAGCTATTTTTACGCTTCTCTCACAGCCAAGATAAAGATGTAAAAATTGCAATTGTGGGCGAGATGGTGCTACGGGGATCGAACTTTCTGCCGAACTTTACAACGCAGCTTCACATTTAAATGAATACGGTTTCGGTAAATTAAACCGTGCAAGCTTAAAAGTAGTACTTGTGGAAGCAGGCTCTCGCTTAATTCCTGCATTAACTGAAAAAGTGTCTGCTTCAGCTCTTTCAGAGTTACGTAAAGCAGGTGTCGATGTGCATTTGAACACAAGTGATCACAGAGGCGGTGGAAGATGGTTTAATTACTAAAAGATGGTGAAAAAATTGAAGCCGATTTAATGGTATGGGCAGCTGGAGTGAAAGCACCAGATTTCATCAAAGAGTTTGGTTTTGAAACCAACCGCTTAAATCAAATCGAAATCACCGATTTAATGCAAACCACAGTAGATAAAGATGTGTTCGTGATTGGCGACTGTGCTGCATTGATTCAAAACGGTAAACCAATCCCGCCACGAGCACAAGCTGCACACCAAATGGCAACCCAATGTGGTAAAAACATTGTGGCATTGTTAGAAGGTAAAGAAATGAAACCGTTTAAATTCAACGATAAAGGCTCATTACTTTCTTTCTCACACTTCGGTACTGTGGGTAACTTAATGGGTAACTTAGTGAAAGCGATATGTTTATCGAAGGTAAAATCGCCTCGTCTTGCTTACTCTTTCACTTTACCGTATGCACCAAGTCGCATTGCACGGTTGGTTTAAAAACGGGCTTGATTTTTATTAGTAGGACAAATCAACCGCTTCTTGCGTCCTTCCATGAAGTTGCATTGAGTGTAAAGCATAGGACTTTAAAGCCTTGAAATTTAGTATTACAAATTTCAAGGCTTTTTATTAGTTAGATATTTTATCTATTATAAAATCACGATTTAAACTGGTTTTTAAAGGGGCGATTTGAATAAGCAGATACTAAATCTTTTGAGTCAAGTGATGGAGCAAAGACAAATTAAATTTTTGAGACTAAATCACATTTTACAACACTTTTTCTTTTTAGCTAAACCGTTTTAGTTAGAATAGCCACGTTTTATTTTTCATCAAAAGAGGTCGTTATGAACTTCCCTAAAATTGCGGAACAAACCATCGCAAAATTGGGCGGTAAAGAAGAATATTACCACTCTCGCACACTGTGCAACTCGCTTGCGTTTAACGCTTGCCGATGAGTCTAAAGTTGATAAAGAAGCTATTGAAAATATCGAGGGCGTGAAAGGTCAATTTTCTACCAGCGGTCAGTATCAAATCATTTTTGGTTCGGGCACGGTAAATAAAGTGCACGCTGAAATGCAAAAACAGATGGGCATTGGTGATATGTCAACCTCTGAAGTGGCTGCAGCAGGCACGGCAAACCAACCATTATTACAACGTTTGGTGAAAGGTTTAGCAGATATTTTTGTGCCAATCATTTCTGCCATCGTAGCAGGCGGTTTGCTAATGGGTATCCACTCAATGCTAACCTCTGTTGGCTTCTTCTGGGAAGGTCATTCAGTTGTTACCAACTATCCAGAAGTGTCTGATTTAGTTGATTTCATCAATACCATTGCAAACGCACCATTCGTTTTCTTGCCTGTATTGCTTGGTTTCTCAGCGACTCGCAAAAATTTGGTGGTAACCCATTCTTAGGGGCGGCATTGGGTATGCTTTTAGTTCACCCTGCATTAGCAGATGGTTGGAACTACGCAAAAACCTTAATGGAAGGTAACATCAAATACTGGAACGTACTTTGGTTTAGAAATTGAGAAAGTGGGCTATCAAGGCACGGTAATCCCAACTATTATTTCAGCTTGGGTATTAGCAACCCTTGAAAAAGGCTTCCGTAAATTCGAGTTCCGTCTTATTTAGATAACCTGTGACCCCAATGTTCTCTTTATTCATCGCGGGCTTCTTGGCATTTACCGTTATCGGTCCATTCGGGCGTGAAGCGGGCAGCTTAATTTCTTCAGGCTTAACTTGGTTTATATAACAGCTTAGGTGTAGGCGGTGCAATCTTCGGTACATTTTACGCACCAATCGTTATCACGGGTATGCATCAAAACCTTTTATTGCGGTAGAAACCCAATTATTAGCGGACATCGCACACACTGGTGGTACGTTCATCTTCCCAATCGCGGCAATGTCTCAACATTGCACAGGGTGCGCGTGTTTAGGGGGTGGCATTCACCATGAAAGATGCGAAAGTACGTGGCTTAGCAATTCCATCAGGCGTGTCAGCCTTATTAGGTATCACAGAGCCAGCAATGTTCGGTGTGAACTTACGCTACCGCCACGCATTCATCTCAGCCATGATCGGTTCAGGTTTAGCGAGTGCTTTCATCGCAGCATTCAATGTAAAAGCGATTGCGTTAGGTGCAGCGGGCTTCTTAGGCGTGGCTTCTATCAAACCAGACAGCCTTGCAATGTACTCAATAGGTATGGTAATTTCATTTGCGGTGGCATTCGTTTTATCAGTAATTTTGGGTAAACGTGCACAAGCGAAAAAGCTTAATCTTTAAGCACTAATTTCACGCCCCAAGCAAATGTTTGGGGCGTTTTTGTTTTTATAATAACGGAATGAAAATACAGAAATTAACCCTTGAACAATGTACCGAATGTGAAACCTTGGTGAAAGTTCCGCATCGGCTCTATAACCATATTGCAAACTGTCCGAATTGCCATCACACGCTCGAAAAAGGCAATGCGTGGACTTTGCATCGCTGTGTCCGTTATTGCGCTTGCGGTGCTTATTTTTGCTCCCTTTGCACTCACCTTTCCGCTAATGAGTATCGACTTGCTCGGAGTGCCTGTGCATGCAACTATTTGGGGCGGTGTGTGGAAAATGGCAGTAGAAAGCTACGCTTACACCGCATTTATGATTTTTGCTCTGTTCGGTTGTTGCCCCATTGTCTTTTTGTATTGCTGATTTTAACGATAACAGCTCAACATTTAATTGGTCAGCGCCCTCGCTATACGCTGATTTTTCTTGGCAAAATCCAAGAGTGGGTAATGTTTGATGTCTATTTTTGTAGCACTCTGCCGTAGCCGCATTTAAAATCAAGGACTATGCCAGCATTGAGTTTAGCGTCCATCTTTCTGCTTTTGTGCTTGCAACGCTACTCATTACTTTGCTATTTAGCAAAATCGATCTCAAACAAGCGTGGGCGTATTTTTATCCTGAATATCGACCGCTTGCATCGAGACTATCCGCATCCGCCTTCACTTTGCCCAGTATGTGATTTTTACTTTTTGATGAAAATGTCATTGATTTAAAAGGCCGCCACCGCTGTCCACGCTGTGAAAGCAATTTGGATGTGCCCGATAAAATTAAACTACAACGAGTTTGGGCTTCCCTGATTGCGGGAGCGATAATGATGATTCCTGCCAACCTGCTGCCGATTTCAGCTACAGGGCTTGCCGGCTCAGTGTCTGCAGATACGTTAATGTCGGGTGTGATTACCTTTAGTGAAAATGGGCAGTTATGCGGTTGCTGCGATTGTCTTTATTGCAAGTATTGCCGTGCCGTTTAGCAAAGTCGCCATTTTGTTCTACTTGCTGTTAGCTATTCACTACAAATGGAAGCATCCTATCCATCTTCAAATGAAATTACTCCATTACGTTCACTTTGTAGGGCGTTGGTCGATGTTAGATCTGTTTGTATTGGCGTTGATGATGTCGCTATTAGAACGAGGAAATATTCTTAGTTTCTCGGTTGGCGATGCAGCGTTTTCTTCGGCTCAGCTGTTTTTTTCTCACTCATGATTGCATCTAGTAATTTGGATGCTAGAATGTTATGGCGAATTCACTACGAATACGAGAAAGAAAAATAAGAACCTAAGGCTTAACAAGCTAAAAATATGGCAAGCATCTTTATCAACTATAAACCCTAGATGCCTATCTAGTGTATGCCTTAATAAAAATCCCTATGTTCGATTACCAAACTAGAGGATTTTCGCTCTTTTAGGGGTAAACAGGAGGCGTCAGAATTTGGTATAGAGTAGCATTTGTATAGCTAAATATGACTATACTAATTCAAAAACCAAACACGCCCAAGTGTTTTTAATAAACCTGCAGTTTGAGCAGCTTTATTATTAGCGTTTTCAATCCCTTGGTAGATATCAAAGTGATGCCCTTACACTGCACCGCCCACATTCAAAGCCACCATCAAACGCATTTCACTGCTTGCTCTGTCAATTGCCTTGGTCGTCAATTAATGGTCATCTCGACTAATAACACACACTGCCTGATGGCTGCAATGCTTTTGTCTGAGAAAGCAACAGAGTGCGGGTGCACAACTAATGGCACACCTGCTGAGCCTTTTTACATCATGGTATCATCAAATCGGAAGAATACGTAAGATGGATTACGTTCAAGTAAGCTTTGAGTACGGCTTGGGTTGCGTTTTGCCCAGTCTTTGATAGCCTGAGCCGACATTTTTTCTTTAGGAATTTCGCCATCTTCAACTAATAAACGTCCGACAGAGGCATACTTAAAACCATTTTGCCCTGCGTAAGCCACGTGGCTTAAATGTCCTTCACCAAAATCAATAAAGCCACTGCCCTGCACGCCTAAGAAGAAGTTATCCACCATTATGAGTTAGAATAAGCGATCCCTAAAGCCTCTGCCTGCCAATGCACCATTGTAAATTTGGGCACGGGTAAAGCGTTTGTTTGAACTTGGTAAGCTGTATAAGGGATGCTGAAATTCACCTTGCTGCGTGCGTCGAGCTTGCAATACAGGTGCATAATAGCCTGTAAATGCTACGTTCTGATAGCCATCTTTACCGCGCATTAAGTTGATATTAATGCCATATTTACTGAGGTCATTCACGTTTGCTCCTGCATCTACCCAGTGCTGCACTTTACTGACAGCCACTTGCACAACTACCCGTAATGCGGCTTGAATAGCTACGCACATAGTTGAGTTGTGAAATGAAAATCTCTGCCATTAACAATCGGCTGTTTATTTCCAACCGTTTGCACGCGAGCAAAAATTCATATAAGAAGGCATAACTTGGCGATTTTTGGTAAATGGCACCAAGCTTGGCATTTTCGGCATAAATGCTTGCAATTGAGCTTTTTGGAGAAATTGGTTTTGATGAGCAACCAATAATTAAAGCAGAAAAGAACATCATTCCAGCCCATTTAGTGTAGGCTTTCCAATTCATAATTCATCCATTATATAGTAAGAAAATAAAGTGTATAGCCTACCAAAATTCGAGTCAAAAGCAGTGAGATATTCAGCAATACTTTTATCGGGCAAAGAGAAGCGGTTTGGTAATTTTATATTTGATTTGGTGTATAAATAGTCAAATAAACGCTTTTTGAAAATACTGCTTGCTATTTTTCAGTATTTAGCGTATTATATGGTCAACAGGCGCGGGGTGGAGCAGCTTGGTAGCTCGTCGGGCTCATAACTCGCGAAGGTCGTTGGTTCAAATCCAGCCCCACCAACCAATTCTTTAACCCACTTCGATTTATATCGAAGGGTTTTCTTATTTGCAGCAAAAATAACCGCTTGCAAGCCTGTTTCTCTCTCGGTGGACTATTCTCAACTCACTTTAATCATTCACAGCAACACTTATGCAAAAATTCAACTTCCAATATTTTTACGGTGACTCAGCTTAACTATTCCGATACGCCATTTGCTTGAAATAGAGTTGGGGCAAGTGTGGCTAACAGGGCGAAATTTCAATTTCCAGTCAGCCTGTTTCGGGTCATTGGTATCTCTCGTTGAAAGATGAGAATGCCCAAGTACGTTGTGCAATGTTTAAGATGAAGAATCTACGTGTTAATTTTCGCCCACAAAACGGAATGCAAGTGTTGGTGCGAGCGATGTTAGTCTTACGAGCCTCGCGGTGATTACCAACTGATTATTGAAAGTATGCAAATGGCGGGCGATGGTTTACCAACAGCAGTTTGAAGAGCTCAAAATGAAGTTGGCTGCGCAAGGGTTCTTTGCACAAGAACATAAAAAGCCTATACCTAAATTTCTAGAAACAGGTAGGATAATTACCTCGCCAAGTGGTGCGGCTTTGCAAGATATTTTGCATATCCTAAACCGTCGCGATCCATCGCTTCAAATCGCGATTTATCCAACTCTAGTACAGGGTAAAGAGGCAACGCAGATATTATTGATACAATCAAACTGCTAACCAGCGTAAAGAGTGTGATGTATTGATTGTAGGGCGCGGAGGTGGTTCACTTGAAGATCTTTGGGTGCTTCAATGAAGAAGCGGTGGCTTATGCCGATTTATCAATCTGAGTTGCCAATTATTAGTGCGGTTGGGCATGAAACCGATGTCACTATTGCCGATTTTGTGGCAGATTTTTACGAGCTCAACGCCTTCTGCTGCTGCAGAGTTAGTTAGTCGTGATCAACAAGAAATGGTGCGACTGCTACAACATCATTTAAATATGGTGAGTTGGCATTTGATCGTCTTTGGGCAGGAAAGCTCTCTCGTTTTCACCATCTTAACCTATGCTTAAAATGCCCAGCCCAGCAAAAACAGCTTGAGTGCTTCATTTCAAATTAACCCAAATTTTTGACCGCTTACAAGGAAGATTAGTACAATCTGTGAAGTTAAAGAGCAGAGAATGAAAACTCAAGTTCTTTTTACGGGTGCAAGCAAAAGCATCCAAAGCCGCCAATTGGAAATGCAAAAACTGAATTTAAAAGCAACGAAACGCAGCTTTATAAACAAAAATAGAGCATGCTTTTGCTATAAAAATACAGCAATTTTCTTTTCAGTAAAACAGCGTTTAAATAATAGTGCTTTACCGCATAAGATTAGCCGTCAAACCAGCATTTACAGCAATTCTCTCCAACGATTAACCTATGCAATCGGAAAAACAATTAACTAAACAACAGCAAGGTTTTCCGCATTATGTACAAAGTTAGATGGATTAAGCCCGCTTAAAAATTTTAGGGGCGAGGTTATTCGATTACACAAAATGATCAACAACACGTGATCATAAATACCAAACGACAGATCGCTAAGGGCGATCAGAATTACTACACAGCTTGCAGATGGGCAAATTCTCACGATGTAGTGATCATGATCAAATAGGATTGTTTCTTTTTGTTCTTCCACTTAGTTTTGAATAAAATATTATTTTTAAAAATCATATAGATAGAAATATTCATAGAGTTACTCACGAGGTTATCCACAGATCGTGAAGACCTTTCGTGAGAAAGATGATGAAAATTTAGAACGAATAAATCATAAAGTAAAAAGAAACCGCTTGCTTCACTGCGAAGAATTTATATAATAAAAATCATTACATATATTGTAATAGTTTCATTAGCCAGTGTGACGAAATTGGTAGACGTGGCGAGTTCAAAAGTCCGCCGCTGAATAAACATGTCGGTTCGAGGATCCGACCACTGGCACCAATCTAATTTTTCAATACATCTCAGACCATATCAAAACACCCTACAAAGCCTTTATTTTACTAGCTTTAAAGCCTTTTTCTTGTCTTTCTGTATCTCACGAAGTCTCTATACAGCTTAATTTTTAGTAGTACCTTATGTAGTACGAACTATAAAATGAATTTTGTAATATATGCCACGTACTACAACAAACCTGACAGATACCGCAATCAAAACCGCTAAGCCGAAAAAGCGAGATGATGGAAAACTAGAAAATAACAAGCTACCAGATGGCAGGGGCTTTGTGTTGGTTACGCCTAGCGGTTCGAAAATATGGCGTTTTTATTACCCGCAATTACTCACAAAGAAACGCACAGAAATAAAGTTAGGGGGAATGCCCAGAAATGACACTCTCTCAAGCAAGAGCAATTAGAGAGAAGAATACAGGGCTTTACTGGCGAATGGTATAGACCCGCAAGACCACCGCAAACAAGAGGAAAGCAAGGCTACCGCATTTAAGGCAATATGCGATCAATGGTTCGCTGAAATCTATCCTACACAAAGCGACAAGAAACCATAGAGAAGAATTACAAAAGGTTAGAGCGGTTTGTTTTTTCCTAAGATTGGCGGGCTACCAATTGCGAGAGATAAAGCCTAAATTGCTGGTAAGTCTTTATAAAAGAGATTGGGGGCAAATGTGCGCTGAGATAGAAATTCACCGCTTAATCATAGGCGTAATGAACTACGCTATTAACTCGACTTAATAGAAGGGCATAACTGCGATATTGCAAAAGAGGATTTTAACGCACCTCTAGCAAAGAACCACCCTAGCATTGATGCCTGATGAACTGCCTGAATTGGTGGCGGTAATGAATAAAGGCTTTTAATGAGGGGCAGATTAGAGCCTAACACACTATTTGCTTCTTTAATCTGACGTTACTCACGGGCTTTGCGACAAAAGAGCTTACAGGGCTAGAGTGGGAGTTTATTGATGGGGTTGCGGGCGTGATTGTTGTACCCTCTCAGTTGATGAAACAGACCAAACTGAGAGCAAAACCACGAGATCATATCATACCGATTAGCGAGCAGATGAAACGGCTTTTTGTGTTGATGAAACAGGTAAACAGGGTAAGCCGTTTCTTTTCCACGTGTTCGCAATCGTAATCAGCCAATAGAGCAAAGAGATACCGTAGCGAACGCATTGAGGGATAACGGCTACAAAGACAAGTTGAGACGCTCACGGCATACGCTCACTATTTAGAACTTACCTCCACAGAAAGGCGTTGATGTTGTTATTGCAGAATTAGCGATGACATCAACGCAAGCCACCGCCAAAGGGAAACTGACGGCAACTTATGACCGATGCGATTACTTTGAGGAAATCGAGCAGAGCTTTTCAAATGATGGGGGATTATTGCGAGCAGTGCGGGATGATGTTTACTTGATGTTTTTATCAATTCAGAGCCCTAGTTTTTACTGAGCTCTTATATTTTTCTTGTTCCCAAAACTCAACGAAACTTTTTGAAAAATTAGTCACTTTTGTCACTTATTTTGGAAAGAAATATAGATATACCAAGGCTTCAATGACAAGTGACTGGCAAGTGACTAAAGTGATTAAGGGAGCAAAACAAGTGACTAAAAAGTGACTGATTCCACTTTCACTTCCATTTTTAATAGAACAAAATCTAATAATTATTTAATATTTTATTGATTAGATAAATGTTATAAAAGTATAATAAAAATTATTCAATATATAAGATATTTTACAAAAATGAATAAAGTTATCTGGACGACAAAAGCGGCTAAGAACCTATTAAAAATAGATTCACGTTACTGCGCTATGATCAAAAGAAAAGACGGAAGAAATTAGCCAACATTTCCGATGTTGTGTTAGACCTGAAAAAGCTCAAAGGCACAAAAGCGGGTATAGGTTAAGAGTTGGAGAGTATCGAATACTTTTTGATGTAATTGATGGCGTTCCCGTTGTGATAGAGATTAAAGCCGTAATGAAACGCAGTGAACAGACTTATAACTAAAACGTGGGGATTTTATTCCCCGCTTATGGAGAAAATAAAATGAACTTAACCCATAGAATATATTAACAACAAGCAAGGCAAGCCAGAGTTTATTATTTTGCCTATTGCGGAGTGTGAATCTCTCTAGCTAATGCAATCCCTTACGATGATGACAACGAAGAGGATTTGGGAAGAAATCCCAGTAGAAAAAGATGAGTTTGACGATGTAACCATTCTAACGAAGTCGTATGGATTATGGCGGAAAAAAATGTAAAGCAGCTTGGGAGCGTGGAGAATCTACCGCAATTTATCACAGCAAGAAGTTGCGGAGATGGCGGGGCTGACACAATCTGCTATTTCACAGGCTGAACGAAAGAGAGGCAAGCCACAGAGAGAAAACACAGGAAAAACTAGCAAAATCTATAACTGCTTTACACTGAACAACTTTCTATCTAATTCTATGGGGGTATATCAAAGAGATATGCCCTTTTTATTACCTAACAACTAGGTATACCGTTGGTGCACCCCAATTACTTCTTGTGTGGTGGAAATCACTATCCAGATTTCAGATGATATACGGTAACCCTTTGGACACTCCTTTTACACTCCTTATTACCCAAAAGGGGAAATCTAGCTTACCCCCAAAGGGTAATTATCGGAAGAAAGTACAATAAATCTACAATCTTTGCCGAATTAGTAAAACATCAACTACTTCAGAAAACTTCAGTTATTAGCCTGTCAAAACCTTGTATTCTTATCTATTTTAATCTCCCCAAAAATGGAGATTAAAATCAACACTAAAGTGTGCGGATTGGTATACGCCGTTGGCTGATACACGCAACTACCTGACAAATTCAGTAGGTTGAATGATGTTGATAGATGTCGAACGAATCCACCAGATGTAAAAGGTACTCCCGAGAAATACGCCTTGCCACGGGGTAAGGTAGCCACGAGTGACCGCGCAGTTTTTGACCTCTAGGGCATCATCATCATTCAAGCCAAAATAACCGCTTTTGAGTGGGGTATCAGCAAATTCTGATACACCCATCCTATTAAAACTTTTACAAAAACCACAAAGCCACGTTTTAAACGTTAACCCCATACAAATGGATGTCAAAAAGTAAAAATTGTATTTTATTTGTACAATTATTTGGATCGTAAGGCAGGGTAATCTTTTAATTTTATGATATGTATTGATGCTGCTTTAAAATCGCAGTGATTAGGTAAAAATAAGCTGTAATCTTTACAACAAGATAGGCGAACACAATGAAAGAGGAAAAATATTCAGATTTGATCACGTCTGAATTATGGCAAGATGCGGGGCTTTTGCCGAGCCAGTTATTGAGTTTTTGTTCTTTTGCCCGATATTCTAATGATAATGGCAAAAAGAGCGAGGCAACAATAAGCGGAGACCGTGAAAGACTTTGCGAGAATGCTCAAGTTTTATTTATCGCTTGCGGTTGATTATGTAACTACAATTTATGACTTGAGCAATTATGACCCTATTTTGAGACTTTATAGAGCCGCCAAACAGTATACACCATTTACAACAAGCTTTGAGAGGCGATTCATAACGGAAGAAATTGGGAAAAATACGCCTATATTGGCTTTAAAGGTTGAGGGATAATAGCGGAATAAGCCAAAGAAAGCAGAGACGGAGGCTACTGCAGGGCGCGTCGAAAAATCTAGTAGACCAGATCAAGCGAGATGCAAAGGCAGCAAAAGAGAATGGCCAAGGCACGGAGGCGATAGTCAAATTCTAGTCAGAGCAGTCAGGTGATCCTAGACGGCATTTTCAGAGGGTAAGGAGAAATTACAGCAAACTACAAAAGAACAGCCAGAAGAACCCGATTATAAGGGCGTTCAGATTGAAAGGAGCTTGTATTTCAGCAAGCGGGAAAACACTAAGAAGTACAAGCCACTAAATACAATGCAATTCTAAAAATCACATCATAGCCTGTGCTGATGCTAACAGGGGCTGTATACCACCACCCACCGCAAAAAAGCGGAAACTATTTTATTGCCGGGAAATTTCCTCTTTTCTTTCTGACCCTCTTCATAAAGTTCATTCATCTCAAATAATCTCACCAAATGAGGGCAATCAATGGAAAACACAGAAACAGGCATAGAAAAACGCTACACATTAGAGCTCATTGAGCTTAGCCAGATTTCACGTGCGAGCATTTATAGACACATTGAACAGGGCAAACTATCGCAACCCGAAAATTGGGAGCGTGCGAGCCGTTGGAAAGCGAGCGAGGTACAAAAATGGCTATCTAGTTTTGATACTGGACTGGCGGAAGGTATCAACCCAAAAGTAAAAACAGCACATAGAGGCGAAACAATGAAATTTCCAACACGCAGGGGCATCAGTTGCTATTGCATTACTTGAACACCCACAAGGCATAAGCGGGCGGGAGATTGATTTTAAATACCTTCTTAATTGCGGACGTAATGAAGTCAATCACTTCACACACGAGGGAGTGAATATCCTTAAATCTGACGAGAAAGGCAATCGAGGGAGCTATTTTACCGTCTATCAAATCGCAAAACCGCCAAAATGCTTTGAAGGTTGTAAGAATCATCAATACAGAGCGGGAAAGATGCAAATTGCCACCGCTTACCGATGAAGAAACAAACCAGTATCTACCACATTTTAAGGAATAGCACGAATGACAAAACAAGAACCTGAGTACGTATTTTCAAAACTCTTTCATAAAGAAACTGTACCGATGACCGACAGCCCTAAAAGTTGCGAGATGTTTTCGGTAAACGACACAAAACATCATTCAAGCGGTTAAAGAGCTAGATTGTTCTGAAGAATTTAGACGGCTGAATTTTCAGCCGTCCTATTACCTCAATGAGCAGAATAAAAGACAGCCAAAATTTAATATGACGCAAGATGGCTTTACATTTTTGGTTATGGGATTTAGAGGTAAGAAAGCGGCTGAATTCAAAGAGGCATACATTAAGCAATTCAATGAGATGCGGGAATGGATAGCAAGCGGGAACACTAAGCACGAACCAACACATTTTAAACGATGCGATACAGATGCGATTTGATGGTGAACACTTTGCTTACAGCCGTGAAAAATAATCTGGTTTATATCGTTGCACTAGGAGCAACCCGCAAAAATGGCTTGCTGATAACCTTTACCAGAATGATGTAGAAATCCGTGAATGCTTGAATGCTAAACAGTTGCAACTTGTTGAACTACTGACGATAGAAAACGCGGTATTCATCAAATTGGGAATGAATTACACCGACCGAAAAACCCGATTACTAGAAACAGCATTACATTTTTGAACGTAAAGGAAACTAAACAATGACCCGAAAACAACCCAATCACACAACTAAAAAGCGTTAAAGGCACAAATGCAAGCACAGAAACGCACAGAAAGCACATCAAAAAGAAAAGAAAGGGCAAAACATTAGAAGCATAAGGCAAGCAGAAAAAACGCTCAAAAAGCGAATGAGCAACGATTTTTAGCCATGGCACAAATTAGCCGAGATGTTCGATCAAACCAACGCAAGCATTGAGCACTGTAAGCTGAATTTCCTGACTGCTATCATCACAAAGCACCATTTAGCGAAAGAATGCGAGAAAGTAGCACAAATGTTAGATGATGGCGGTTTGCTACTTTGCTCAACTGGTTCAATTGGCGGGCTATCAACCTTAACGGCTGAACAAAAACCGTTCTAGCAAACTTCAAAGCGGTTAAAAACTACCTCACAGGCAATTTCAGAGCTACCGCCAAGCACGTGAAAAGCGGTAGAAGATGGCACAACTACGAAATGTTATAGAGAGGCGATTTAGTTAAAGATGAGGTAAAACAAAATGACAAATAAAATTAAATATGACCTATCTCCACAAGGCATAGGCGAGACTGCAGAAAAAGTAGATTTTTATTCATTGAAAGCGAATGAAAGAGGGCCAAAGAATGAGCGGGCAAGAATACGAGCACACAATTTGCGAAGGCTTACGCACAAAAGGCATTGCAAAGTTGAAAGCTGGTGAAGAGTGCTAGGCAAAGAGAGAGCGGACAAAATGAACCCGCACACACTACGGGCAAGAGCTAGCGAACTGCTGAAGCTGACTATTTTAACCGTTGCTAGCTGAGCTTGAAAGAAAAAGGCAATGCGAGACATGAGCAACCCTTGCCGAAATATCGGAGAAAGAAACGTATAGAGCGGACTTGATGGCGGAAAAAGAGGCCAGTAAGGGCAAACAATGGCGGAATTAACACTAAAACAAGAGCATTTTGTCAAAAACCTACATGAGAGACAGGCAACGCATCAGAGGCTTATCGCATAGCCTACGATGCTGACAAGATGAAGGCAGGCAACTATACACCATCAAAAGCCAACGAATTAATAGTAACGGCAAGATTACGGCAAGGATTGAAGAGATGCAAAAAGAACATCAGGAGACACAAAATTACAGTAGAACAACCTTGTGGACCAATTGGAAGAGGCTTTACAGCTTGCCCAAACGAATGGCAACGCTAACCCAATGATTGCGGCAATAATGGGCAAGGCAGAAGTTGTTGAGTTGGATAAACCAGAGCCAGTAAAATTCAAATAGAGAAAAGAAATTACCAACGCTTGCGGAATTGTTCGCCACAGCCTGGCGAGGTTTAAAAATGCAATGTAATGAGCAAAAACAAACCACTTAATCAGGACGGCAAGCAATCAAACACTACTTACACGACAAGCGGAGATGTGTTTACGTTTATGAGCTTATGGAATGATGAAGAGCCTTATCCGTTGAATGAATTGATTATCGCCCAATTATTTTACATAGAACGAACTCAAGGCAGATGCAAAAACCTGAAAGAGCCTGAGCATATTCAGAGCTTAATCAGAAGTGAGGAATTGACTTTTGCAAAGACTACAGGCGTTACAGAAACAACGTGGTGAGTGATGGCAAAAGAAAAAAGCCTAGACCGCAAGAGAATGAGCAAGAGCGATCAAGGCTTTCTATACCAGATGAACCCAAATTACAGCATGGCACGAAATTTATCAGTAATCTATATTCAAATTTAAGTATCGAAATATGAGCGAACAAGGGGCTGGCAAAGCAGGTTTACAAATATCATGGGCATTAAATTCTTCTTTACCGCTTGTGGATTGGAATAGCCGCAGCCCTATTTTTGTGGTTGATGCTGACTTTATCAGGCGATAGCTGAAACGATTTTTGATGTTTAAAACTGATTTCGACTGGCGGAATAATTGGGGCGTACATGACGGAAAAATCGGGGCTGCCCTAAAAATTTAGGAGACCCCAATTTTTGTAGATTAGTTGAATTTTGACCAGTACGCACAAGGAAATCAATTTAATTCGAGCAAAAATTTAGTCGCTCAAATTGAGCCGCTAAAAATTTGAGTTTAGCAATAAAAACCCGTACCAAACGGCTACAGCGGAAGCTTCCAAACTTCCTGAAAAAGAAAGTCTGTCCAAAACGGGTTATTTTATGATGAACCTATTTCATAATCAATCTATTTCAAATGAATATAAATCACTTTTGCAAAGTTGCAAGCGTAGTTTATTCTGAATTTACTACTCAAACCATTGACGGACACCGCAACCGTTATTCAAAGCGGTATATCTACACTTTACCATATCAAACAATGGCACGGCTTTATTACAGGCGTGATCCATTCTCTCAAATTGGTAACGTGGGCGATAGAGCGAAATAAGGCTTTACGCACGAATAAGCTCACTTGTTCAATGGCAAGAGTTGATCCCACGTTACACCCTTTTGTGTGCAACATTTCTTACTAACTAAAACCATTGAGGGCATTTCTATGCTTTACACCTTTCTATTCAAAGGCATAGCCAGAAGAGACCTTTGCAACACCCGCAAAGCGATTACCGAATTACCAACTTACACTTTACGCAAACAGGCAGAAAGCGAGCAACAGGCACGAGCGTTCTTTGCACCGTTTTATGTGATTTCAGAGGTTTGAGTATGCTAACCCCTGAAAAATGAACAGATTGCAAGCGGTTAAAAATGGGCGTAGTATGGCGAAGCGTGGTAGCAAAAATCTACCGCCAGCCGTGGAAAGCTGAATTTGTTAATGGCGAACACTAGCACGCCAAAAAATAACCGTGCTTTTTTTGTTTGTAGTATTCGCACACCTCAAGAAAACCGCTTAGCGGTATTTCTCTCTATGGTAGGGTATAGCGGACGGTATTTTTACCGACTGTTTACCATTAACGACAGCTTTCCACACCGCTGTACCCTACCGCCAAACCGTGGAAAGTTTGGCGGTAGATTCTAAAAATCGGTTAATGGAATCTATCAAAATGAACCCTACGCACTCCAAAAGCCTAGCATAGGCAACCAATCCTATGACCCTTATAACTCAACCCGTTCTATGAGCGATTTAGGGGGTATCTATGCTTAATCTTGAACGAGCTAATGCAATTGATGTGTTTAATGACGAAATGGCACGCTTAAAAGCACAATTGGAAGTAATGGCAGATCACTTTTGACAAAGTACCTCAAGCCTATTTGACGGCCAAACACATACGCACATTTTACTTACTCACTTGCAGCGGTTGAACGCTTAGAAGAGGCAACTACCGCAATGAAGAGGGGCGTGAAATGATGAACAAGGACAAACTCACGAAGCAAATGCAACGCTATGGCAGGCTTACACGTTACTTCATTTTTAACCCGTGCCGACTTAAACCACGATGATTTAAGCGATATGACTACCGCCATTGCGGGCGTAAAAGCTTTGATGGAAAGCGGGCTAGACTTGTTAGATGAGGTGTAGAGATGAATGCTTTAATTAAACCCCCTTACCACATCTACAAGCGGTTAGAGAATGCGGAAACCTTGCTAGAAATTGCAGTAAGCGGTTGCGGTATAGTCACCAATGGCGAAAGGGGCAAAACGCTTACAAAGAAGAGATGAGAGCCTAGTATCTGAAAAATCTACGCATATCACAAATCAGCTATCAGTTGGAACGAATTAAAAGCCGTTGAAATGCTGAAATGCTATGACGACTTACTACTGGCGGGAGATGTATCGTGATGGCAAAACTCAAAAATGCACCTTTTGCGAATAAGCAACCTACGGGCAGCCTATGAGGCTCAAATTATTGCGGGGGCTGATGCTTGGAATAAAAACCCGATGGCAAACTGTGAAAGAATGGACGAGAGCCGAAAGCGACTATCAGCCTATCATTTTTAGGGGGCGAGCAGTTTTCGCAAGAGCTGAAAGCGGGCGAAAGCTTAAAGTTGCGGTAGATGTTGGCACGGTAAGCATTTACCAATCTGGCCAACTCAAAGAGGCGGAGAAATCCGCCATCATTGCGAAACCTTGCCAAATATTCCACCGCTTGTAACGTTGCTTTTTGATGAGGCTTGTCAAATGGTAGAGAATGCGAGGCGAATATCTATCACGATTGAGGGCGGAGTAGAGAGAGAGCTGATGACGGGTGCGGATATGATGCTACTTTCTGAAAAACCGACCCAAAAGGAAATAATGAAATCCTTTATTGCCAATCACCATAGACCGCTAGCCTATGACCGATTAACGGGAAGATGTTTTGAATTTACGGGCATTTATTGGGAACGGCTAGAAGATGAGGATTTAAAAAGCCAAATATTGAAATTTCTCGACAACTTAAAACGCAGATTATACAAGCACCAAAAATAACCAATATCGCTGACTTGGTAAAAATTAAAAATCTGACCGCTTGCCAGAAGTCAATAATGCCTTAATAGGCTTTAGCAATGGCGTACTGAATAAGCTCACGGGCGAATTTAGAGAACAGACCCGATGACTATTTAAGAGGAATAGAACACTACGAGAATCAACTAGAAAAGCACGGAAACGCCTTTTTGATGACTGGTTAGAGTATTCTGCTAATGGTAACGAACTCAAAAAGCGGGCGTTTTTGGCGAGCTTATATATGGTGCTCTCACGAATCAATACAGATAGCAGTACTATCTGAAGTTACGGGGCGTAGCTTTTTGAGGCAGGCAAATGCAGTCTTTGAAGAAATCGCTACTATTTTGAATGGGCGTAGAAAATACTGCAGTCTTAGATATTGCGGGATTCGATGACCCAATAAGGCTATCTAAAAACCGTGGGCAAGACGCTGATATTAAGCCCTCAGACCAAAGCCCTATATAGGCACGGCTGACGGCTTAAGAATGCCACAGGGGCGGATTGATAGCAGTGAGAAACCTTTACCGTGATGAAATCGAATACCGATCCGAGATTTGTTTTTGTGTATTCAACCAATCACCCGATTAGCTTTACCGACCTGCATATGGCGGGCATAGCGGTGAGACGAATTACCTATCATTTTAATAGAGCCGTTCCGTTGCTAAGCGTGATCCAAACTTCACGGAAAGGTGCAAAAAGAAATCTATGGCATAGCGAGAAAGCTACTCAACCAATTCACGCCAGAACAGGGCGAAAAACGCACACTGGATTGAGTTTATGGCAACCGATGAGGGCGTAGAGGTTAAGCGAGGGCGAACCACCTCGACAGCGTTTGCGGGGGCGTTTTATATCGACACTAACAAAACGCCTATAATGATATGGGGCTAGCACGAGAACGAAGAAAAACGAGCAACAGGCACTTTTACATAAGGCTTATCTGCTCTATTGTGAATGCTTAAATCAAAAATCGATCAACCTTGACCACATTCAAAAATGCTTTTCCTGATGCACTCAAAGAGAGCGGGAGAAAAAGCAAATTATCACAATAGCAAAAGATGGTTATAGTGTTTTTGAAATGTATTCTGGAAAGACTACCACAAAAAACTATAACCCAATGGGAAAAATGGATAAAGTGAAGTAAAATACAATAAAAACACTTCACTAGATAATCAACCTTAAAAAGCCTTGCCAATGTCGGTAGGGCTTTTTAGTCACTTTTAATCACTGATTTTAGTCACTGAATCACTTTTTAATCACTTGCTTACTCACTTGCTTATAAAGCCAGTAATGACAGGGCTTTCTAAGCTAAAAATAAGTGAGAAAAGTGACTAATTTTCAGAAACTTTTTATTTTATTTCTATTTTTCGCAGATTTTTCCGCTTAAAATGAAGTGTTGTTGATAATTAAATGAAGCGACAAAAACTGAGATGCAGTTATCAAGTAATCTTTGAAAACTGAGCGGAGATACATCGCCAACGCATTTCTACGCTCACATCAGGGTAATGTTTAACACTCCCCAACTTTGGCACTCTTGAAAATCAGGAGCGTAACATTTTGCTGGTGCAAGAAGATGTTTTAGCTGAACTACGCAAAATGCGACCGCTTGCTCACCCCAATTTTTCCCCGCTAAAATTTGGTTATGCCTAGCAAAATTTTTAGTAGTACCTTATGTAGTACATATGATAAAGATATAAATAAAGTCATATCAGGGCTTGATGCGTTATAGTTAGAGTCCGACCACCGCACCACACAAACTATTTTTAACCGTTCGCCAGCGTTTAAAATTCTCAAAAATTCCGAAAAATCCCTTTAATATCAACGTTTTACTGTTTATATCTGTTTATAACTGTTTTTCTGTTCTTCTGTATTCACGATTTTTACGCAACAATATAGCCAACTTTTTAGAAGGCTTGTTTTTGCCTGTTGCTTAAAAGTTTATTTTTTAATCAAAAAAACAGGAAAAAGACTATGGCAAAGTTAGCTAAACCCTTGAGCGACAAGGCTTTGAAGGCATTAAAGGCGACTGGTAAAAATGTAACTCTCTATGATTGGTAAGGTTTGCAAATTGTTGCGACAATTTACGGCAAAAACGTGGCGTTTTGTTTATACATTTGATGGAAAAAGAAAAACTATCACGCTTGGTAATTATCCTGATATTTCTTTCAGCTTTAGCCTGCGAATTAGCGAGCCAGAAAAAGGGCATTACTGGCACAAGGAATAGACCCACAAGAACACGCCAAAGAGCAACGAAGAGAACGAGAACGCAACATTACTGTAAAAAGAACTGGCGATTTTATGGCATCAAAAAGAACCGCTAGAAAAGCGATTAAAGAAGAGACCGCCCGCAAGGAATTTAGACGGCTTGAGTTGCATTTATTCCCGTATTTTGGAGATTGGCACATTTCAGAAATGACTTGTAAGAAAGTGGCACAAGTATTTTTAGATTTTCCCCAATCGAACACGCTTTTACAAAGGTCAATAATTCATTGGTTCAGATGTTTGATTTTGCAGAAGTAGAGGAAATCGTAGTTAAGAACCCGTTAAAGCGTTTACATAGTTTTTGATTATGAAAGATTCAAAACAGCAACCAACCATTACACCGCAAGAGCTGCCCAAATTGTTTAGAGCGATGTTTTTATGCAGATAAGATGACGAAGATCACGCAGTTATTGATTGAATGGCAACTGTTAACGATGTTACGCCCGAAAGAGGCATCAAGTCTTAAATGGTCAGATATTGATTGGGAGAATTTAAAAATTGTTATCCTAGCGGAAAGAATGAAAGCAAAGCGGGATCACGATGTACCATTAAGCAAGGGCTTTTGCAAATTTTAGAGGAATGAAGCGATTTAAGCATCTCTATTTTATGAGTGATTACCGTTAATTATTCCCGAAAGTGATGTTAGATTCGCAATGAATGATTTATTTAAGAAAATTTTAGATAAGTTTGAGGAAATTTATCAATATATCTTTGATATGATTTTTGTTCCCCTTTTGAAAAAGAGGCTTAAAAACTTTTGTTATAAGGCTTTATAGATATCCTAAAAATACGATACGTATATAAAAATATCTATTTAGTAATTGAATAGAGATAAACTATAAATCGAAGTGGTGGGCGATACCGGTCTCTGAACCAGTGACCCCTCCTTGTAAGGGAGGTGCTCTCCAACTGAGCTAATCGCCCAAAACTGAAGTTTCGACTAGTTTAAACACTAAAAATAAGTGGTGGGCGATACCGGTCTCGAAACCAGTGACCCCTCCTTGTAAGGGAGGTGCTCTCCCAACTGAGCTAATCGCCCACTTAAGATAAGCATTTAAACTAATGGGAATTTGAAAATGAATACACGTTGAAGTGGTGGGCGATACCGGTCTCGAACCAGTGACCCCTCCTGTAAGGGAGGTGCTCTCCCAACTGAGCTAATCGCCCATTTTCAAATATATTAGATTGTAACAACGGACCACAAAATAAAGTGGTGGGCGATACCGGTCTCGAACCAGTGACCCCTCCTTGTAAGGGAGGTGCTCTCCCAACTGAGCTAATCGCCCGTTGTTGTGTTGTGCATTATAGGGATTTTTCATCGTCCGTCAAACGGATTTTTCTCTTTTTATGGTTTATTTGCCGATTTTTATGCCAATTTGGCATTTTTAGGATTATTTGCCTTTAACCCATCTCTTAACAATAGTAGAATAGATAAATCTTTTTCTTAAATATATCAATTGAATAGGCAATAAAGATGAACATTGAAAACCCTTTTTCCTTTAGATCCAAACGTAAAAGTTCGCACCCTGTTTTCGCTCAAGCCCAACAGGTTATTTATACGTTGGTGGTGCGCGTACAGCTCTTTTATTCTTGGTTATACGCTAAACATTTCAATGGCGAATGTGATTACGCATTGAAGATACCGACTCTAGAACGCTCAACCCCGGAAGCTACCGCGCAATCCTTTGAAGGTATGGGTGGCTTAACCTTGCTTGGGAACACGGCCCATACTTCCAAACGAAACGTTTTGATAGCCGCTAGCAATCAAGTAATCGACCAGATGATCGAACAAGGTTTAGCATACTGCCGCTACTGCACCAAAGAACGTTTAGAAGAACTGTACGCCACACAAGAACAAAACAAAGAAAAACCACGTTATGACCGCCATTGTTTACACGATCATAGCCATTCAGTTGATGAGCCACACGTTGTGCGCTTCAAAAACCCAACCGAAGGTTCTGTGGTATTCGATGATGCTGTACGTGGTCGCATTGAAATTAGCAACAGCGAATTAGACGACTTAATTATTCGTCGTACCGATGGTTCTCCAACCTACAACTTCTGCGTGGTAGTGGACGACTGGGATATGGGCATCACGCACGTTGTTCGTGGTGAAGATCACATCAGCAACACCCCTCGTCAAATCAATATCTTAAAAGGCATTAGGTCGCACCCATTCCAACCTATGCACACGTTTCACGATTAACGGTGACGATGGCCAAAAACTCTCAAAAACGCCACGGTGCAGTAAGCGTAATGCAATACCGTGATGACGGCTACTGTCAGAAGCCCTGATTAACTACCTCGTACGTTTTGGGCTGGGGACACGGCGATCAAAGAGATCTTCACCCGTGAAGAGATGATCGAATTATTCGACATTCACTCGGTCAGCAAATCGGCAAGTGCGTTCAACACCGAAAAATTACAATGGTTGAACCAGCACTATATGCGTAGCCTACCTGCGGAACACGTTGCACATACCTTGCAGATGGCATATGGCAGATCAAGAGTATCAACACCGCAAATGGACCAGCTTTAACGAAATCATTCCTGTGTTAGTGAACGTGCAAAAACCTTAAAAGAATTAGCTGCTGCAAGCCGTTATTTCTATGAAGAGTTTGAAACTTACGATGAAAAAGCTGCAGCGAAAAACTTTCAAACCTGAAGCGGTTGCACCACTTTTCAAAACTATTGGAAAAATTGACCGCTCTAACCGATTGGACAGTTGAAACAATCCACGAAGCAATGAACCAAACTGCCACTGAATTAGAAATCAGCGTATGGGTAAAGTGGGTATGCCATTCCGTTTAGCCGTCACAGGTTCGGGCCAATCTCCTTCAATGGACATCACAGCAAAATTAGTCGGCCGTGAACGCACCCTCGCACGTGTACAAAAAGCAATCGAGCACATTCAAAACCAAGCTTAACTAAAGAATTACACTTGACAGAATCAATGGCGGAATTTATCATTTCTGCCATTACACGGGGATATAGCTCAGTTGGGAGAGCGCTTGAATGGCATTCAAGAGGTCGTCGGTTCGATCGATTATCTCCACCAGATTCTAATTCTATATGGTATGATATAGTCCGATAAAAGCCTTGATATATAATGTATCAAGGCTTTTTGTGTTCATTCTAATAAGTCCGATAGAAACTGACCAAATCCACAAATTTTAGTAACTACTAATAGTAACACCATGGTATGATAGACTCACTAGTGTTACTAAATCATTTATAACTCAATGATTTATAAAATAAATTTCTAATATTTTTGAGTGTTACTTCATTTTTGGGGGTATCTAATGGCAAAGAGCTTTCCCTTAACGATACGGAGATAAAAAGCTAAACCAAAAGAAAAAGAGTATATCTTATGTGATGGTCATGGGCTTTCACTAGAGAATTAAGCCTAACGGCTTTAAATTATGGCTATTTAACTATGACGACCTATTCTTGGTACAAGAACTAATTTAGGACTAGGTACATATCCGATGAGTTAGCTTAGCTGGAAGCTAGAATGCTAGAGAGATGATTGTCGTAAATTATTAGCTCAACAAATTGATCTAAAAACATAGAAAGAACTAGAAAAGAAAGCAGCTTATGGATACTCAAAGTTCTTTTGAGAAAGTTGCAGAACTTTGGAAAGAGAGAGTTCAGAAGTTAAAGAAAACGATCAATAAATATTGGCGAAACTTAGAGCTTCATCTTTTGCCTTTGATAGGTAAATATTCTATTAAAGAAATTCAGCCTTCGTTAGTAGTCCCAATGTTAAAGAAAGTAGAGGAAAATGGATCTCAGATATGGTTAATAGACTATGTGGTCATCTAAAGTGAAATCTTAAATTTTTGCTGTTAATGGTGGGTTAATTGAAAGTAACAGTTGTCTAAAAATTAGCTCTACATTCAAGTCCGTTCGTCAAAGAGAAATAACCCTAGAGTAAGCAGTGAGAAATTCCTACCCTTATAAAAAGAATACATAGTGCTAATATTAAAAAAGAAAACTAAGTTATTAATCTTATTCCAATTATTAACAATGGTTCGACCTGAGTGAAGCAAGATGCTGCATGGAATGAATTTGATTTTGATAAAAAGAGTGGACTATTCCTGCTGAAAGAATGAAAGCGAGGTTTTCACATACTGTACCATTATCATCTCAAGTAATGGCATTGATAGAACAACTAAGACCAATGACAGGTCATACTAAATGTTGTTTACTCATAGAAGTGATTTGAATAAAACAATGAGTTCATCTACTGTTAATATGGCTCTAATGGGTTATGAAGGTCAGCAAACTGCTCACGGATTTAGAGGATTAGCGAGAACTTTTTGGCGAGCAAAGGTGTTCAACACGAGCATGCTGAAGCTTGTCTAGCACATAAAACAGGAGGTCAAGTTAAAGCTAGCCTATAATCATGCTAATTGCTCAGAGCAAAGAGGATATTATGCAAATGTGGGAGATTATGTTGAAATGTTCTCAATCTTAAATTTTTAGGAGAAATTACCATTAAACAGGTTGTTTTTGACCTGCCTCTATTAATAATACAACTAAATTTATTTATAAATTAGTTAAAAACACTTAATGAGTATCTATCTTGATAGATATGATTACTTACCCTATGTAAAAGCTACAAATACAGTGTAGCTTTTACTATATATAAGATCTCTTAGCTACGTTTTATTTTGAAGGATTATCATTATAGATCTATATGAGAAGCTAAGGCTGATGATTCTCATCATCAATACTGATCTATAATTTTTATTAATTAATAAATTCTAATAATATGGGATCTTACAGGAAATCACTTGAGATATAGAATATATAGTCAATATAATACGAGAGACGCTTATGGCGGGAAAGATACTCGTAGAGCAGCTCATCTATCCATAAATAATGCTGTTAGCAGTGATTTAGATAGGTTATACAGCGTTTTCTGATAGTTAAATAATTTAGATAAAAATAAGTATATTATGAGATAAGTGTCTATTTCGATTTAAGCAAAGAAATAATCTCTCTCAATGCTGAAATCTCGCTATCTTTTGTTCAATCACTGAATCTCTTTGTTTCAATAGCTCATCTTTATGTGAAATAGTTAGCTTTTAATAGATCGATTTCTGATGTCAAATTCTCATTTGAACCGTAGTAGTTAGTATTATGATCGTTCATAAAGAACAATACATTCTTATCATCATTTTTGATTAGTTCTAAAACATCAATATTAAAGATATTGGCAATTTGCTCCAATTTATGAAGATTGAGCTTAGTTTCTCCACGTTCAATTTTGACATAGCGTTCTTAGACATGTTCACTTCTCCGCCATATCTTCTTGAGACCAATTCCTTGTTTCCCTGATTGTTCTAATTTTCTCATTAACACTCATAGCCTTCTATTCCACCAACAAAGAGTGGCTCACTTATACCCTATTTGTTGGTGGAATGCAACTAATTTCTCTAATAAAGATTAGATATTAATTTTATTAGAAAGGATTTTATGAAAAATTGATTATTATTAGTGCGTCTGTATTAGCTATGTTTTCTGGGGTTGCAAATGCTGACTATATTAGCGACATGGAACCATATAAGAATATGAAAGTTACTGATTTTTACAGTTTAAATAAAAATGAAGCACCTGATTTTGATTCATATTTAATTCAACGATATGGACAATGGGAGTATAACGCTATGTATAGAAAGTATATAGGTAATTTATCCAAACCTTCTCTCGCTGTAATGGTTTTAATTTTAACCAATTGAGGGAAAAGATAAAAAGAAGTTGAGAAATTTTGTTTCAATGACAATGGAGCAAATGTTTGAAATGATAATATTGTTGTAAATAATTTAAGAGAAAACAAACTAGAGGATATAAGTAAATGAAAAGAAATTATATTTTAATATTATCAATCATCATGTTGTGCTTGTAAACAAAAACTCCAAAATTGTTCTAGTAGTGATGCTAAGAAAGTTGTTTTTGATATTGTTAGGAAGAATTAAGTAATCCAAAATACATCTTCTTGGTCAAGAGTTTCTGATAAGATCTCCTTCAAGTTAAATGATATTAGAACAAATAAACATGATAAAGAATTAGATAGCTATCTATGTAGCTAATTTGGAAGGAAAGCTAAAGTGAACAAGATGATTCAATCTGCTCTAAAATGATGCTAAAGAACTGAGCAAAATCTGAATATGAAACAACAGAAGTCATGTTAAAAATGCATTTAATGAATTTTCATTAAAAATGGATAAAGAGAAAAAGAACAAGCCATCGATTCAGAAAATAGTATTCTCGTAAAAGAACAGCACTTTCATCAGATAAAAGTAAAGCTATTTCTGATTCAGAACAAAAATTATTGAAAAATGAAAATCACTATAAAAGAATGTCTAGCCAAATCCCGAATTAGATGCTAAAAATTATAAAAACGAGCAGGAGCAAGTGATAAAGAAGTGTCTGACTCTTTTGAGATCGTAACAAAAGGAACTTTCTAATAATTACAATCAGCATAAAAATAGATTTAATCAAGAAAGGGATGATAAGGTTATTGACTAATCTTATAGCTTTTGAAGAAGCTTATCCTCAGGATATTAATAGAATAAAAATTTATCATCAACAAGAAAAGGATAGATAGTTTATCTGAAACCAAAGAACAGTTAGGTAAAATGATTAGCGATCATGAACGAGTAATAGAATCTTTCAGAAATCAATATAACAGTGGTATAAAAAGCACCTATCCGTTATAAAATTGAAAGTAGCAATAATGGAAAAAAGATTTTTATGTAACAATTCAGACTAAAAAACAAAAAGCTAATGGATTAAATTTATATTAGGCTATAGAACTAAATCTATATTAAAAGTATCTCATAAGAGCATTTCTAAGCGGTAGAGTAGCTCTTCTAGATTTAAACTCATAGTCTACAGCAGACTTTTAATTCTTTTTAAGGCTTGTTTCCAATTTTAAAAATTTTTGTTAGATATCTCTGAAATATTCATTTTATCAATAAAACATTTAACTTTTAGTGTATTCTTATTCAATTCAGTTTCCATTATATTTAAAACTCTTCTCATTTTGCAGCCATTCTTTTTAAAAAATTATTATCTTCTATATTCAATATACTATTAATACTTTCTTCAAATGAATCGTATCCATACAATAATTTTTCAGTATAATTGTAGAAAATGCGATAGATACTAGCTCTTTCCTATTCTTGCTTGGGTTCTAAAATTGCTTGAACTATTTTTCAGATTTTACTGAGATCTTTAGGTTCTATTTTGGTATTTAATACTTCAGATAGCCTTTCTGCATGAAATGTATTATTGAACCATTCACCAAAAATATGATTGAATCATATTCCACATACTCATTTGTAGCTCTACATTTTCCTGAATTATAATGAATTATTTCACATTTATTGCGTAAATCTTTACCAATATTTTTCTTTGATGAAAGTAGTTAAATTAGCTATATGATCTGTATTCTTCCATGTAACAATAAGATGTTTATTACTATTACTGTGAGAGAGATATATTTTTCTAGTTTTTATATCTGTAACAAGATCTTTCCTTATGTTTAGTTTTCACTTTTTCTTGTCCTTCGCATTGATAACAATGTATCAAAATAAATATTATCATTGATAAATACTTTTACTCTGATTGTACTTTTCTATATTCCAATGATTGCTATCTTCAAATAAAAAGTCTGCTGTAGCATCTAAAATAATTAATTTTGTATCTTCATCTATAAAGTCATTAATATCTTGATGTATGGTAATGTCTGATGATATATTCATGTATTAGATAGATCTCTAAGAATACTATAAGTTTATTGAATAACCAGATAACTCTTTTCATGATATAGTTTTATTTTTATATCAGAGCAAGTTATTAAATAATTCTTTAAAATATATCCATATCAAAATTTATTATATTCTTAATTGTCTCTTCTTTGTATCTCTTTTTCCCATTATATCAGACCTCTCATAAAGTTCTACTAATAATTTATCATGTTTTTACTACTATATCCGTATAAGGGGTTTTGAAATTCATCAAATAAAACTAATTCTCTCTTTTTATCTCTTTCCTTATGGGATCATCATAATTAATGAATATATTGTTTGATTCATATAAAAGACCCTCCAGTTATTAGTTACAACTATTCTATATTTTGATAAAAGCATAAATACTACATTCTAATTCTTTTAATGTATACGCTTCCTTTATAAAATTCCACAAATAGACTGTTTAGGGGTTTAATGCTTTAACATCAAATACAAGCCTTTTAATTTCTTCATTTGTTTTAACAATAATCAAAGTAGACTTATCAGTATTAGCACAAAGAACCTTTAAATTTGTGGTTTTCCCTGATCCACAGCCCCAAGCTAAGACTTGCCTATCTGAGGTAGCTATCTATACTATTCTTTAAGTTTACTAACTACTTTATCGTTGATTACGTTATCTAGTAAATAGGTGCGTCTAGAAAGTAGATAGTTATTATCATCTATATTGTAATCAATCTCATATAATCTCCATTCATTCCAGTTATCTGGAAAACTTACATTTTCTTTTTCATACGCCATAAAAAGCCACTAAATATTGGCTTTTTATTTAAATTTTTAATATATAGATATTATCTACTTCAGTAAATAATCTACCTTTATCAACTCATTTAGAGCTTTAATAAATAAATCTCTTTTTAAGTTAAAAACGGATTCTGAATTGAAAGTAGTTATCATTATTTCGTAAATTTCATTTTATTTCTTGTCAGTAATGTGTATAGGACATTTCTAGCATTACTGGTTAATTTTTAAAATTTACATCTGATAACAATTTTCTGTTATAATTGCATAGATATGTCATCTATGGTTTTAAGCATAGAGTATCTCCCTTGGTTTTTAATTGTTTTTAAATATTGAGTTTTCATCAGACTCAAAATATCCTACTGAGTTAGTTCCTAAACTAACTTTTTGGGAAGAGTCAGGTTTAAAAATATTTAGAATTCTGATCTTGCCAAGCGTAAAAAGTACTTTTGGAAATACCCAAAATACTTAGTAGCTCTTTAGGGCGGATAATTCCATCTGTCATGATAGACCTCCGTATATGATAAAGAGACATTACTATTAATGTCTAGTAATACTCCTCTAAAGTGGGGTTTAATAATGACATAATCCTTCTTGTCATAGTGAGATATGATAACCTACTGTTTATTCTATCAATAAAAACTCCATTGTTTATCTAGCCTACTTGGGCGACTGAGACCATCCTATACCTCATCCAGACTACTTTCAAGTATTTTGTTGAGTAAATTTTAGCTTTTACAACATCAAGAAGTATCTAGTTCATTCTCATATATAACTAATGTTTTCGTTAAGAAAATTTTTAAAATTCCTGTTTAAAAAATAGTCAAACAATACTATTTTTACTTTTGAGATATTTTTCCTCTTGTTGTGCTATCATTAACTCACAAGGTAGCATACCAGTGCTTTTAATTATTTTATAGATAATCTATCACTTCATTTTTATTAACACTAATAGTAACACTAGAACACAAAGCTTAACAAAATAAAATTGTTATAAATCAATATCTTACATTACTAATTCAAGTGAGAGTTATCCCACCAAATTCGATACCTAAGCGGGTCAAGAGAACCCCTGAAGCCTTGAGCCACAATGGTTTAAGAGCTTTTTATTAACCTAATCAAACCCGTCAAAGCCTAGATTTTTAGTAGTACACTTTAGTAGAGCATCTCCAATGGAAGAAAAGATTGTACAAAATTTGCAGTTTAGATTATTCGTTGGGAAACAAACACAGCAACAATTATCTATTCATATGATTATTCTCCACGAACTATTCGGCAATATTGAGAAAAGATGCTTAAAAGCATATTAAACCCGCAAAAAACAAATCTTTAAAAAACAAAAAGCCAATCTTCTGGTAGATTGGCTTTTGTGACTATAATGAGTTATCAAATCAAAGCTTATCTAACGAAATATCTAAGGCTTTTGCTATCTGAACTAGATTGATAACCGTGATATTACGCTCAGCACGTTCTACCATACCTATATAAGTACGGTGTAAACCTGCCAATTCTGCCAACTCTTCTTTGCGAAGTTCTTTTCGCACTCACCCCTAATTTGATCGACAAACCGAGCTGTTTTAATAACATTTTGCGTTCTTCTGCTTATTCATATTGATGACTTTATAAAGACGTCAATAATAAACTACATACTCTGCGTAGCATTTAAAGAGTCTCGCTAGCATTTAAGCAAAATACAATTTAATCTTTTTGGATTATTCATCATTTTGCTACTTATAGTGTTCTTCTGTGTCTTTAAAATTTTTGTAATGTCAATATATTGACACTCTACAATTTTCTGAGTACATTAAATAAACGGAAATTAAGTCCTCTTCTAGTTATTTTTGTTGATAAAAGTATCTAGAAGAGGATTTTTATTAACTGCTTCTGAGACAAAATAAATGAGGAGAAAAATGATGGCATTCGAGATGGGATTATTATGAAAAGTGGGCTGAAATACGTAATAAATTAGAATCTTTAGGCATAAAAGAAAAATATAAAATCTATATTTTAGAAAGCCTTGAAAGAGTATCGAGATTAAAGATAGTGTATGATATGTTAAATAATCGATGATGTGCTTGCTTCAGCAAATGGGTTTATCGTCATATGAAAACCATGTCCATTTTATCAGAAACAATGAAGACTCTTTCTTTAACTTCTTTCTATATTAGGATTTCCCTGATTAATCACCCTGTTGAAGGAGAGAAGAATGTCTAACGTTATTTTTAGAGTTATTCATCTTATTTGTAATTTTTATGAAAAACGCTATTTGAAAGCTGATAAATCAGCCGCTTTTAGTAAAAGTGGTGGAAAAGTATGGTTGTGAAATTAGATAAATTGCTGTGGGAGGAGGTTATTGGAGTTTTGACAGTTTTGCAGAAGATTGTGAGGGGCTATCTATTATGAGAAAGAGAATTTATGAGTGGGCGTTTTTGCCACTTTTAAAGTAAATTTATAAAACTTGGATAAGCTCTTTTAAACGATTAAGTTGGCAAGTTTAATATTTTTTGTTTTTCTTTAAAAGAAGAAATATCTCCGATAATAGCATTAGTAAAGATGATTTTATCGCAGATGCACTCGTTAAAGAGCTTGTGATTCACAATCTTTTTCTCCATACTATTTAGAAAACAGGCTCTAATCCCATAGCAGGGGCTTACTGCATCACATAAGATCTGATATCTCCATATCCATATTAATCTCATGTACAATATCCTCTAATGAAGACGCTGATTTTTAGGCTGACTAATATAGCGGTGAATGTCAATATCAAAAATACTATTCTCACCAAAGAACATTTTTACTAGAGGATCTTTTTGAGATTCTAAAGAGTTAATAGCTTCTCTAATAGCTCGTTTTTCTTGTTTTTGTTAGCTTATTTTTGATCCAATTAAAACCAGTTTTAACTTTTTCTGCAGATTGTAAAATCGTATTATGGTGAGTGTAATTATCTATAAAACTATCAATAATTTGATGTGTTCTTTTTAAAATAGATTCATATGACCCCCTCTTCTTGAGTAAAACAAGCTTATCATTTGATAATTTTAGCATCGAGTTTAACATACCCAGTCATAAATATATCAACTTTTTGCATTATTAAACTTTTCTCTCTATCATCCCCACCTAGGGGTGAACTAAAAATATCAAAAATATGACGAGAATATCGATCAAGAAATTAAATTGATTGTGCTGTAAATGCTCTGGTTTAAAATGGTAGCATAATTTCTCTAATAAAAATTTTATCTTATTAGCATCAATAACTACATTTTCATGTTTAAGATTAGCAACTAAAGAATCAAAATTTTATTTCTAATCTGATCTGTTTTAGTAGATAACTTCTCTAAACTATCAGAAAAGTCTTGTAAAAATACTATCAAATTTCTTTTCTCTTGCTTTAGCATTTGTTTGAATAATTGATGTTTCATTTGTAATGCTCTTAATGCTAGATAACTTTTCTACATAATCTAATGTAATAGGGCTGACAAAACATTTGTATTATTAATGAGATTGACTGAATTCATGAGTTGGTGTTTTAATTTACTAATACCTCTCTCTTTATTTCTTTATTTACTGTTGACTAATGTTTCGCGAATAGTTGATTCAACATTTTCGTTTAATTTATATCTTGGCTCCTTCATCAATACTGGTATCCATATTCCTTTATTAGCATCAATATTAATGCCACTTAAGATCTCTTTAATGAAAAGATGGTTTTCCTCTATTCTCTTAGTTGAAGAAATCCAATCGTTTGGTTTGAGTTGAAATCGATAATCTTTTCTCTAAAAAGATCAATATTCCAGTTGCATCATGTACCTGAAATTTCTTCATTATGTTAATCCATATTCTTTTAATGCTCTTAATGCTGAGCCTGTAACTAAATTTTCAGGAGTTTAGTTGAAATTTAGTAATCTCATTTAATAGCTCTTTATCATTATATAACTGCTTGGTTCTAATGTATCGCCTTTATTCTTTTCTATTCCCAAAATAGTTTATTCCTTTTAATCTCAATACCATTTTTACCTTTAGAGATAAAAACTCATAAACTGAACTAGTAAAACTGGCTTAGATGCATCTGTTACACATAACTACATCAGCCTTTTCTAGATAAGATTTGGCCTGATTCTTGTGTTCTGATGCAGGTGGAGTCAAATCCTGGTACATCATAAATAATCGCATTCTTTTAATTCAGCAAGGCAAGATTACTTGTCTTGATCTTAACTGCTCGCACTTCGCATTGCTTAGCCGTACTTTACCATCTGCACGTACTTCACCTGTAATATGTTGGCTAATGATGATTTTAATCAAAATCAGGATTTGTTAATTTATTTAAAATAATCGTCTCTCCTGTTAATGAGTAATCTATTTTTATCTTTAAGCATTAGCAACTTAGGCTATCTTCATATGAACAGGAATATGGTGTCATATTATCCCTATCTAGCATAATTCGCATTCGGATTCAAACTCTTCTGAAGATAGAATTTCTAAAATCACTAGGGATTTTGTATTGATAGGATAGTTAATTGAGTTTTAACAATTTATTAAAAATTATATTAAATTCCTTCTTCTGAATAAAGTTCCACATGTCCTTCTTCATGCTCTCCGTATTCACAGTTGTTGATGGACCGTGCAAACGCTCTGTTGCAGTAGAAGGAAGAAATGTACTCTTAATTAACGCATTTGCAAAAGTTGATTTTCCTGCTTTTTCTTGACACCACACACAGCAATTTCTAAGTCATCTTTTCTAAAGCGATTTTATATTCTTGATTTATAGAAAAAGCGTCATTTAATGCTTTACAAGGATTCTCCTCAGCGAACAAAGCCTATTTTCTTGATTGATCTTCTTAATATGGTTGAAAGCATCAAATTGCTTTTCTCAGTTTTTCTATTGTTACTCTGTGCAACACCAGTATAGCGTTACGCAGCACTACTCCTAAGAATTGAAAGTGAGTTTATAATATACCTGCTGATAGTTAGATAAGGGCTAAAGAGCCCTTATCCTATCTTTAACCATTTACTTTATTGTTTTACCATACTGGTCATCAACTTTGTTGTCCTTGTTTAAAACATAAGGAAATAAATTCGAAGCTTCTAAAATAAGAATAAATAAAATAAAAATTGTGCCCAAAAATAATTACTATTTATCAATCCAGCTGAATTAGTATACATTCCAACGAGACTATTGGTGCTTGTAACAAACACAGAAATAACCTAAATCATGCAGTAACATGTTGGCAAACTGGAAATTGCGGATAATTTAAACAGTAAAGAAACTAGGAAAATCTAGGCTAAACGGCATAGTACTTAATAATGAGAATATGACATCAAATAAAAAGACTAACTGATGTCATTATCGTAACAAAACTTTGCATATTCAATACAATCAGCACGATCTTGATATTTGAATATCTTATTTAAAATTACTATAGAATAATCTAAAACCATCATACTTTTTGATTAAATAAAACTTCCTATAATATAAAATAAAAAGTATAAAAAGAAAAATAAATCCAAAAATATTTTAATAGCTTTCATATAAAACTCCTATTTTTAATTTTAGCTAAAATTTTTAACCAATATGGTTGTAGAAAAATTTTCACTTTCTCAACTAACTCCAATACCTTATTTTCAAAAATTAGTAAGATTTTCAGATTGCTTGAGGCATTTCTAATGGTATTGGTGCATCTCTGATTTTAGGATCTGTGCCATATTTGTTATAGAAACGTTGCCCATCTTTAAAGAATAAGAATAATAAAGGTGCAATAATTAACCAATTTGGAAGGAAAAGATAAACAGGACTAAAACAATAAAGACCCACCAACCAAAAGTACCAATATCATGTGAGGCGACGAACAGCACCTGCAATCCACATTACTGCAAATGGTAAAAACAATATAAAACTTAATGATGAAAGCATCATATGTTTTATACTTTCATTTTCATAATGCATATTGATTAACTCCAGCCATAGTCCCATTGACTGAACCCGTTTGCAGCCATTCACTTAATCCAGCTTGTAATACAGCATCCATATATTCGCCAGATGATATTTGATGGTGAAAGGCCCGATAGAAAATCACCAAAGAAAATCTCAAATACTTTCACGGCTAAAAAGAAAGTAGCAATTAAAGCTAAAATACTGATTGTCGTGATGACAACAAATTCTATCCTACTCGCTCTGCCTGATTCACTTCTCCAATATTAATTCACTGATTAGCATAAAATCTCCTTAGATATTAGTAGTCAAAAATTATTTTTCAACATATAAATACTCAATCATTCTAAATTACTACATAACACCTATTTAATTTCTATTACCCATCCATTGGAAGAATTATATTGATATTTAACTTTTACGTTTTCCTTTTTCTTGAAGGTTACGAAAATTTTTCACCTTCCTGTTTAGTTTTAATAGTTGTAATGTCATAACAGCTATTATGAAATATATCAGTAAAGTACTCTCTTCTTGAAAATAGAATCCTACATAACAATTATACCTCCGCTCCAAGCATACTTAAGATTAATTGTCCTGCCATTAATATTAAATGCTTTTTCAGTGCAAACAATATAACCACTACCTTCTAGCCATTCTTCTTCAAAAGAAACTTCATTACCATACTCTCCACTTACATTGGTAGTCTGATTTGTATTTTGTGTAGATAAATTAACAATTTTTCTTTAATATTGAACGGTCGAGGTAAGTCTTGAACAGATGACTGCAATTGAGCACAGCCAGTTAATAAGATGGGTAAGGTTATTAGAATAAATTTTTCATAATCATAAATAATACTTTCCATTTTTCTTAAAAAGACTTGAATGCTCTTTAGAATTTAGTAACCTTCAATTTTAATTCCCGACCTTTTTAGTATTCGGTTATATTCTCTAATATCACGGTCTGTTGTTTTTCGGCGTCCGTGTAATTCGCCATCTTCATCATAAGAGTAAGATAAAAGGTAAGTCCATTCCTCCTATAACTACTTTTTCTTACCTTTATTTGGATTCTTTTTCACACGAATAACGTGACTGTTAGGATCTGTTGCAGTTTGTTTAACTTGTTCAGATGTCTTTAATTTTCTGAGTTTTTCGTGATTGGCTGTGTGAAAGCACTTGGGTAAAGCTGAGCAATTTCTTGGCTAGTACACCCAGATAGTCCAGTCGATTACTAGTACAGAACAAGCAAGTTTCTTCATCTTTAATCATATAAAAGAAATGAATGGTGATCTATTTGATATATATAGTATTCATATGTTAGCATAAAAGACCGTATTTCAGTCAATACACGCTGAAAAATAAATCAGCATTTTTCTTACTAAAGGTCAAAAAGTATGAATAAAATTTTCAAAGTGGTTAAAAACCAATCAGGAAAACAAGCGGTTGCATCGGAATTGGCGAAAGGAAGCGAAAAGGCATAGCTTGATTTCCTTAGGTGCAATGCTCGTTTCTGTATCACTATCCTATTCTTCTCGCTCACTAGCTAAAAAACGATCAATGAAGGAGATAACAACACTATTGCAAATAGCGATGATCATGATTATTGCTATTGGAAATGACAATTCTATTAGTAATGCTCATAGAGCGACGGTAATTGGAAATTATCAAACTTTATCAATGGAAAAAACAACACTTATTAATACAAATCATGGAAATATGCTTATAGGCTCAGATTCTAGCGTAAAGGGAATGGGATTCAGACAGCATTATTGGTTATGGAGGTCACATCAATAATGGCACGGGTATAAATATTATTGGCAACGATGGAAATGTTACTAATAGTAAACATAGTACAATGATAGGTAGCTCTAGTTTTTCAAAAAATCGATGAAAAAGCAGTCGTGTGAATGTTATTGGAAGCGGTAACGTTGATAAATCAACAGGCATTAATTTGATTAGTAATAATTTTCTTTCAACTGTAAGTAATAGCGAGTAATATCAATGACATTGGCGAAATCGTAAGAGTTCTTAATAGCCAAAAATATATGATGTAGGAGGAGGAGCAAGTGTAGTCAGTTCTACGAATTCGTCTGTTGTTGGAAAGGCAATCAGCTATAAAAATTCAAGTGAATCCCTTGCATTTTGGAGCATATGCTAATGTCACAGAATTCCAATAACTCCGTTGCATTAGGAAGCGGAAGTTTTTGTAACAAAACAAGATAACGTAATCTCTGTGGGAGCTGGAAATTCTTCGATTTTGGGATGTTAAAACCGAAAAATCATCAACAACGTAACCGCAAGGAGATCTTGATAGTAATTCAAAATGATGCAGTGATCGGCTCTCAACTTCATGCTACTAATAAAGAAGTTGAAAAGCTGAGTCAGAATCAGACCACTCTCTCTGGAAAAAGTTGAGGATATTGTAAAACGTGTTGATAAAGGCAATCTGAAATTGCCACATTAAAGCAACTATTGATTCGGGCTAATCAGCGTAGTTTTAATTGCTAGCAAATACAGCCAATACAGCTCAACGTTCGGCTACTCAAGCATCAAGTGATAGGTGAGGCGAAAATTACAGCTTCACGAGCTACAACCACCGCAGAATCAGCACGACAGCAACCACCACAGGTCAAACTGCCGACCGTGCGCAAGCCACAGCAACACGCGCATCAACTAGCTCACAACAAGCATTACCGCTGGCAATGCAGAGCAGTTGGCACAAGAAGCAAAAGAAAAGCAGAGAAAGCACAAACTGGTTTAGTGACTGCAAATGCGGAAGTGCAAAAAGTATCGGCAAATCAAACTGCTTTAACCGAAAAAGCGAATGCGAATGAGCAGGCAATTAACGGTTTAACAGGGCGTGTTGCGAACGTTGAAACAGCTGCACAAACCGCGCAAGGAAAAGCGGATAACGCTGTTACACAATCAACCGAAGCAAAAGCAACCGCAGAACAAGCGAATAACAATGCTTCGACAAGCAAAAAGCAGATGCACAAACCGCATTAAATACAGCGAATACGGCAAACGCTAACGCAAGCGGTGCATTAACCCAAGCAAAAGGTGCGATCAAAACTGCTCAAGAAAACACGGGCACTTGCCAATCAAGCGATTGCAAAAGCAGAAAATGCAGAACGTACCGCAACTAATGTACAAACGGTTGCAAGTGAAGCAAAAACCAATGCAGAGACTGCTGTTGAGCGAGCAACTCTTGCTAACGCACCAATCAGCTCAAGCATTAAATCAGCTAATACCGCAGCTGATACCGCAACAAAAATCGAAACCGCAGCCAATCAAGCAACATTGGTCAGCCAACAAGCGGTCGAAAAAAGTGAGCAATCTGCAAATACAGCAACGCAAGCCTTAACTACTGCTCAACACGCAGACCGAACCGCTGCAGCGGTGAACGTAAACGCAACGAAAGCAAGCGAGAGTGCAACGCAGGCTGTGCAAGCAACCACAGCGAATCGGCTTGCAACCACCGCAGACGGCAACGCAAAACAAGCGCAAGCACAAGCAACAGTGCAAGCAATCTTGCAACAACGGCAAGCCAATGCAGATAAAGCAATGGGAGATGCAACCAAAGCAATAGCTGATGCAACCAAAGCAATAGCTGATGCACATCAAGCGGTGACAACAGCAAATACCGCTAACGATAAAAGCCGACAATGCGGTATCAGCTTCTCAACAAGCGGTACAAAAAGTAGATTTAGTCGCAGCTCAAGGTGGAAAAACACGACACACAAATCAACGCCGTGCAAACCTCTTTGGCAGAAACCGCTCAAAAAGCTGAACAAGCTGAATTAGTAGAGCGTTCAAGCACGTAACTTAGGCGAAAATGCGTTATCTCAAGCTAAATCTGTTTTCAAGTCGAGTAGAGACACTTGAGCAGCATACCGTGCAATACAATGCGGATAAATCTGCGGTATCGGTAAACAATACGGCCTTAAACGACCTTGCAGATGGCGAAGTCGGTGCAACCTCCACTCAAACAGTGACGAGGTAAACAACTTCACACTACCGAGCAAAAAGTGGAAAAAGTGGTACAGAGCAGTTAGTACCAGTACAAAAACAAGCAGCTCAAACTAAAGCGGAGTGTCAACTAACAAAGCAAATATTGCAACCAACAAAAGCCAACATTGCGAAAAATTCACAACGTATGGGGCAGGTTGTTGAAGTGGTGAATGCTCAAACTACACGTATTAACGAAAACACGCGTATTGTTCAAGCTCAAGCAGAACGCACTTACTCAATACTCAGACAATTAATAGAGAACCGCCAAGCGATTAATGAGAACCGTCAAGCGATTACACAAAAACAGCCGTCGTATCGACAACCTTGAGCAACAAAAGCCATAAAGACCGTCGTCAAGCACGAGCAGGTGTGGCTGGTGCAATGGCGATGACTCAAATTACGCCAGTTCAAGGTAAAACCTTTACTATTGGTGCAGGTGTCAGGTACTTATCGCGGTGAAACAGCGGTTACGGTAGGTTTGAAATACGCACCTAAACCAAATGTCGTTATCAGTCTTTTCAGGTCTGCAGGATTCTCGCGGTGGTGTCGGGGCTGCGCACTGGTGTGGTTTAGGGATTAATTAACCCGAAATTATCCTGATTTTTACTATCAAAAGCATCTTTTAGCATTGCTGGAAGATGCTTTTTAATGGATTTTGTTTGTTTATTAAGCAATTAAACAAACTATTATAAAAATCTTCCTCAAAAGTTGCTGGGTCTCTCTCTGTAACTCTATTTCATTCCACCTTTCTCATTTCTTCCCACTTCATCCAAATTTTTCCCCATTTATGTTGGATTATGTGTAGGTTATGTTGGGTGGGGTTACGTTACATAAGCGGTATACCTAAATTTTACCATTTCAAACAATTGCACGGCTTTACTAAGGCGTGATCCATTCTCTCAAATTGGTAACAAAGGGCGACACCACGAAATAAGACAGGCAACCGTGCGAATAAGTGGAGATATTCAGTATTAGCAGTTGAACCCTTGTTACCTTTCTGTCAAAAAGTGTGAAACAAGCCTTATAACTAAATATGCTGAGGGCATTTCAATGTTCACTATCTATTCAAAGGCATTGCAAGAAGAGATTTAGGGCACTATGTAGTGATCAATGTAATCAGTCCCCGATAGGTTGTTTTTGTTAAAATTTGGCTAATCCAACAACGCAATGCTGTTTCACCGATGTCTAATTCGCGACGGAAACGTGAAACCGAATAACCACGTTCTTGAACTAATTTAACAACCTCAGCTTTGAACTCAGGCTGATGTACTCTTTTCATTATAAAAATCCTCTTGTTGCTGGTATTTTTACCTCCCTATTGAGGACTGCGGGATTAGTATATCACTACACTTTCTTGATAAAACTTATTAATGTTTTTGCATTTTTAATAAATGATTGTTTATGCTCACCTCAACTACACTTTTAGCAGCAAATCATCTCATTAAAAACTGGCACGAGTCTATCACACTTTCCCTGAGCTTAAATTTCAATGCGCGCCCAAAGCATTTCAAATCCGTGTTTCAAGGAAAATATCTTTAAGATAACTCTTTAAATAGCCTTGTGTCTCTTGACTAATAATAGGATCGCATTCTGGATAACCGTCGTACATTACGCTTAGCACTGACACACACCGTGGAACGACAAAGCAAACTTAATAATGTGTGGTTGATACTACCTAATTTTCCCGATGTCACTAAAATTGTCAAAGGATAAATGTTGACTGGATATAATCTAACGTCGTCGCCTCTTCGCAATAAAGGACTATTAACCCACCGGCCCCTCCAGCAACAGTATATACATAATCGTATTTTTCTGCCAAAAGTGCGGTGGATTTTTCAATAATTTTTCAGACGCTCTTGCCCTTCGAGCTTTGCAGCTAAATGAGGAGAACAAGGATATTCAAAAGAGCAAGGGCAGGTGTCGCCTTGTAAATCTTCTTCCGTCAAAATCAATCCCTGAGATCTTCTCGATGTACAAGCAAATCATCAGCGATATTTTTACAGCCTGTTTGAATCATTTTTGTGTAATAACGGAAAAGCCTTTGTTCCATCAACTTTTGACGCAAATGCCTGTTGCAACGCCGTTTTACCTGGCAATCGGTATCAATGCCCGATACAAAAATAACCTTGCCCATAAATACGCTCTTTACTAATTTCCAGCACGAGAATAACGTGCGATCACAATGGATGATAAGTCACCGCACTTTAGCGACGGCAAACTAAAAGCCTGTAAGTAAATCATCGGCTAAATTTGTTGAGATCTTGTCCAGTTTTTCTTGATTAGTCGCTGTTACACCGGTATATTTCAGATCGTTTGAGTACATCCAATGGCGTATCAAAGTCTAGTATTACATTAACATCGTCATACCATAAAAGTTCGAAATCATTGGCTGACTAATTTTGCCATTGAGATAAATTTGGATAATCAAACCCCATCGATTCGTCATTTCGCATGAATCTCGCTAAATTATCTCTCACCAAAGGTCGTCATCGCCAATAAACTATTGGAGGTTTCAATCCTGGTAGCAATGGGAAATGAAAATTAACAGGATGATGGAACCACTGTACAGCTGATGCACTAGCAATCAAGTCGATCGTCGTGGAAAGGAAGAGCTCTCTGCATCACCACAATATCAAAAGGTTGAATCCAGTTTTTAGCGAGTAGAGGATACACGTGTCACAAATCATTAAATAACCACAATTCGCTTTGAAATCTGTTTTTATAACAACTGTATACTCAACATACCAGAACTGCAACCATTGAGTTTCCAAAACGCTATCTAATGACTCCATTTGGTAAATAGTCTTGCAAATGCATCATTAACTTAATATTCATTTTTGTTGAATTAATGCATGTTCATGCCTTAGCTATTTAAGGCTTTTTGGAAGGCATGTCGAATACGCGATTTATCTACAGAAGTTAATGATTCCATATAATGCCGACCGAGTGGGTAAATCTTGAAAACACATAATGCTCCCCCTCTATTTCCTGAACGACACAACGCAATGCCTGCAATATTGGTGCTGATTAGCTGTGCAGTAGTTTATCGCAAGAACTAACCCATACATTTGTCGTGAATAAAGATCTCGTGCGTTTGTCCTGCATGAACTCACCGCAAAAAGTGCGATGAGTTCTTGATGAATTTCGTTAAAATGGTCGTGCAGAAAATTGTTGATAACGTTCAAAAGATACTTTGTCACCACAGATTCCCACGCTCAAACTTTGAACGAGTATTTTCTGCAAGATTCTCTAGCGTACCTTTAAAAATAAATAGCGTAGGGAATACCAAAGCTATCAACACAAGGTAGACTCTGTACTCATTCACTGCTGCTGAAAGCAGGATTCGTGAGGTGATTCCTTGTACCTGCTCGTTCTGCTAGCCCAAAGCACCCATTGACCATGCCACTCACACTGAATTTGCTTATAGGCAGAAAAATCAAAATCTAACTTCTCAAATCTTGATAATCATAGCAAATTAATAAATCATAATCTGTTGGAAATCAAAATGAGCCACAGCATCAAGAGGTGTCCCCCAGCCAGCAAAATAAACTATTAAATGCTCACCTTGATGAGCATAAAATTTTGTTTTCACATTATTTCCTTATAAGCATGCCACAAACTGTTTTTACTTCATCCATTGCTCTATTCTGCCGTTAAAGACAATCGTAGCCTCTGGATGTATCTTTTGGTACTGTCGTGTCTAATAGGGCAAGCAATAATAACCTTGCTCTTGCGAGATCTTTTCGCCTCAGCAAGGGTTGCATCGTTCTCGCCTAAAAATATAAGGAACGATGCAAGTTTGACTTTTGGCATTATTTGCGTTCTATGCTCCAATTTCTTGGCGTAAAAGATGCACTTAACTGCTCAAGATGAGTTCTTCTTTTTGGAAAATTGTGGCAATCGTTCAAAAATAAAATGAGTCCAAGCCACATTAAACGGCGGAAGTGTGGTTGAAAAGAAATTAATGGGCGCATTTGATTAATCAAACACTTTTAATATTTGATCACAGACGACATAAGCACCCGAAGCTGAAGGCTGCGTACCAAAAGTGCAACCAATAAATCTATATCAGCTATCACATTAGCTTGCTCAGCAATACCTAATCCGTTTTTACCATAAACGCTCATTGCATGGGCTTCATCCCATAAAGATAAGTATTGTGGAAACTGTGTTTTTAATTGAGCAAGATAGTTCAAATCAGCTACATCACCATCCATACTAAAAACTGATTCCGTCACAATAAAAGTGCGGTCAAATTTTCCGGCATTTTTTTCGAGCAGACTCTTTAGATGTTCATAATCATTATGACGATAACGAAAGAACTCACATTGGCTTAAACGAATACCATCAATCATACTGGCATGCACTAATTTATCTGCCAAAATTAAACTTTTTGTTGTCGTCAACGCCGGTAAAATACCAAGATTGGCATGATAGCCACTGTTAAATAATAAAGCACTTTCTCGTTGGAAACGTTGAGCAATAAACTGCTCAAGATCGGTATAAACAGGAAAATTTCCCGTTAATAAACGAGATGAAGAACTGGTAAAAGAAGGGAAATTATCGGCATATTGCTGTAAAAAAGACTGGCGCAAGTTTTCATTTGATGCCAAACCTAAATAATCATTAGATGACATATTCAGCATTTTGCGATTTTCTCGCATAATATATCGTCCTTGATGAACTAAGTCTGGAATTGAACGATATTGATTTTGTGTGCTAAGCTTTTCCAGTTGCTGTTTGAAAAGCATCCATTTTTATCCTAATGTTCATATTCCTGAGTTAAAGCCAGAATCATGCCTTCCGTTAATTTCTGAAGTTCATTATCTTTAATCACAAATGGTGGCATAAATAAACCAATTTTTCCGAAAGGTCGAATCTGCACACCTTGTTCCACAAAACGTGGGACTAAAGTTTTCATATTTACGCACTTTTCATTTCAACCACCCCAATCGCCCCTAATACGCGAACTACTTTGACATAATCTTTTTCAGCTAAAGGCGAAAAGCTGTTGTTTTAAGGAAGACTCAATTCGCTGAATATTTTGCTGCTAGGGCTTTCCAACAATAAACGGATAGATTCTACTGCAATACGCACAAGCCAACGGGTTTGCCATAAAAGTGGGTCCGTGCATAAAGCATTTAGCCTCACCGCTACAAATAGTTTGCGCAATTTCAGTGGTCGTAATAGTTACCGATAAAGTTAAATAACCACCTGTTAAAGGCTTTACCGATGCACATAATATCTGGCGAAATCCCAGCATGCTCGGCTGCAAATAATTTTCCCAGTGCGGCCAAAACCCGTGGCAATTTCATCAAAAATTAGCAATACACCATATTGTTTACAAAGCGCTTTGTGCTTTCACTAAATAAGTTGGCGAATAAAAATACATACCGCCCGCACCTTGCACGACAGGCTCTAAAATAAGTGCGGCGATTTCTTCTACCTTTTTCTTAAGTAAATCAGCTAAAGGTTCAATCGCTCCATCATTCCAAGACTCATTAAATGGAATATTGGGTTGAGGAAAGAAAAATATTGTACGGGCAGGCTATGATGAAATAAATGATGCATCCCAGTGGTTGGATCACACACCGACATCGCATTCCAAGTATCGCCATGATAACCCGAACGGATGGTGGCAAATTTTTGCCGTTGTACTTCCCCTTTAGCGTGCTGATATTGAATAGCCATTTTTCATCGCACTTCCACTGCGATAGAACCACTATCAGCAAAAAGATCTTATCTAATCCATTTGGGCAAAAATTTGTACCAATAATTGAGCTAATTCCACCGCAGGTTCGATGGGTAAAATCCTCCAAACATAATATGGCTCATTTTTGCCAACTGATTCTGTGCAGCTGTATTTAAACGAGGGTGATTATAACCATGCAACGCCGCCCACCAAGAAGACATGCCATCAATCAAACGACGACCATCTTTTAAGGTTATCATCACGCCATCTGCACGTTCTACCGCATAAAGCGGCATATCAGAAGAAACTGAAGAATAAGGATGCCAAATATGTTGTGTATCAAAGCGCTAAAAAGTGATTGTTCATCCATTATTCATTTACCATTAAAAACTTATTTGTATCTTAAAGCAGCAGGTTCTGCTTTCGCAGCTCGATAAGCGGGATAAAGTATAGAAAGTAAAAGAAAGTAACAAGGGAAAATCCAATGACAAAAATCATTTTGAACAAAGGATAATTTGTCAGATAAAAAACACCTTGTGGATTTACTGCACTTACAATGTCTGTTAAGTTCAACGTAACTACGCTTATTCGGTTATAAATTGGTTATATCATTGAGCAATTGCTGATTTAATAAAGCGAGGTATACTTTTCAATGTGTAAGCTAGTAAAGCCCCTTTTTAAAATTCGCTTGTAAGCTCGTCATTGATAATTTCTTTTTGATGAATCGCCCTGTGCTTATTCCTCGCTCGATCTAGCGTTTCTATTCTCGCTCGCTTGTAAACGATATAGCTTCTATGTTTTATAAATTCGTGTTCACCTTGCTCAATATAACAAGCGTTATCGTGTGGTTTATCTGGCTTTTGCGCTTGAGCAGTTAACAAAAGCAAAAATTGCATTCTCTTGATTTGAGTTCCCCCATCAAAACACGGATCAGTAAGTATAAATGCTTGAGGTCGTCATTATCCCCTGTGAAAGTAGGTAGCAATAGCGTGATTTTCGCATACTAAAGCCCCGCAAATAAGTGGTCTATTTCCTCTTGCTCTTTGTGCTCTTGCAATATCTCCACTATGTGTGCCTTGCTTTTGCCTAAGTGTGCTAATCAAAATCAGGTAACTTAATTTTTCTTACTACTGTCTTTTCGGGTCTTGCCATTCTGGTACGTGTGTGTTATACGTATATTCCACTAATTCAAACGTTTTAAAATACCCAAAATCAGCAAAAACTCTATTTAAAAATTTTTCTCATCATTAAGAGATAAACAGCCCCAAAAATATTCGTCATTTTCTTTTTGCTAGGCTTACACAATAATTTGCATTGTCTTTTATACAATTATCCCATATGGTCGCATTCCTGCTTAATTGTGGTAGTGTTTCCCCGTGAATAAGGTTCAATGTTTTAGAAAGTACGGGGCCATAAGGCAAAGAGTAATAATCATCGCCAGTAATTGATTTATCGTATTCTTTCCAACTCAAACGGTCAGCAAGGTAAAGCAATTTCATCAATTTTTAAATGCTCCATTGTTCCCCTGCTTTATACACAATAAATAAGCGGACGCTTGAGCAGTTTTTAATCTCGTTGAACATTGTTACCCCCTTTTGCTGGTCTCTAAGGTTCTGGTTAGGTCTTATTTTTACTGATAAACAGTTTTCAAAGCGGTCTGTAGAATTGGGGGTATCAACCAACGGTGTATACCAATCCGCGTACATTTTGTGATGATTGAAAATCTCCCCATTTTTGAGGAGGTTAAAACGGCTAAGAATGTAAGGTTCTGACAGACTAATAGCTGAAGTTTTCTGAAGTATCTTGATGTTTTACTAATTCGGCAAAAATTGTAGATTTATTGATTTCTTCCGATAATTCCCCTATTTTTGGGCAATGTTGACCGTTAAAAGGGTTACCGTAATACATTCCGCCAGTATTTAAGGATTACTTGATAACTGCGATCACACTCTTTATGTGATAAACATCACACTTTTTCTGTGATTGGTTAAGGGAAAGGCATTTAGAGAGCAAGCAATAAAAAGGGTACGCCCATTTCTGGTAGTACCCTAAAAATTAAATAGAAAGTTGTTCAGGTAAGCAGTTATAGATTTTTGCTAATTTTTCCCGTGTTTTCTTCTGTGGCTTGCTCTTTTCGTTCTGCCTGTGAAATAGCAGATTGTGTCAGCTCCCGTCATCTCCGCAACTAATTTCTTAATCTCTCGCAATAATGCCATCGCTTGCCGTGATAGGGTAATTTTATGTTCACGCCCCCGCTCATCTTGTTTAATGCCTTTCTGAATGTAAACCGTCCATATTCTCGAACTCTCATCAATATCTTCATATTTGGCGGTAGCTGCCTCATTTGGACGGGTCATTGTCAGTAATTGCCATAGAATTAAATAGCGGGTCTGCAAAATGAATTTGAGCATTGTTCAGCGTGTAGATAAATTCGCCTAAATCTTCTGGCTTAATCGTTTTAAAGTGTTCTACGGTTGGACTATCAAACTCTTTTGAAATGTTGGCGGTAGGATTGAACGGGATGAGTTCACGATGTAATGCGTAAGTCATTATCTCGTTATGCTTTTGAATCGTCCGGCTTTAACTTTCTAATTTGCCTTCGTCTTGATACTGCTTAAAGGCTTTTAATGCCATTGGTGCAGTAATCTGTGAAATTGGCAAGTGTCCAAAAAATGTGGCAAGAGGTTTCTTTCTCATCAGGCTTTCAACATCTTTCTGATAGCCCTCTGAAAAAGTTACGTTTTACTTTTGCGATACTCAAACCACGCCCACGCTACAGCCTCGTAAGTGTTCCAATAGTTCCGCTTGTTGTGCCTGCTACTGTTGTTCTCGGTGATCTTGTGGGTCAATGCCTTTTGCAGTAACTCACGACATTCAGCCCGCTTAATGCTTGCATCTTGTAGTGATACATTCAGGGAACGATGCCTAAACTCATTTTTCAGTACGCTTTTTGAGAATTCGGTTTATAGTAATTGAACCGCCATAGTTTTTTAGCCGTTAGGCGTAACCAACAAAAAGCCCTGCCCGTCCGTGAGCGTGTTTTTGTAGGTTTTACCGTCTTTATCTATTTTTGGGTTTTGCTTTCTCTATTTCGGTATTAGTAAGTGGTTTGTGTAGTACGTGCCATAAATGCCCCAATGCTTGATAAATAAGGGTTTAACGCTGTTTTAGTAGTACGACATTTCCTTTTGCATGCGATCCTACTACTACTAAAATTAAAGGCTTTAGTAGGTTCTAATGGGTACTCTTAGGACAATAAAAAGCCTTAAACCGTTGTGGTTCAAGGCTTTATAGGGTTCATTTTGAACCGCTTAGGGTTTTCGATTTGGTGGAGCTGGGGATTTGAACCCCCGTCCGAAATTACTCTACCTTTAGCACTACACGTTTAGTCTGGTCTTTAATTTCGCTTACCCCCAGCGGACAGACACGCAAAGAGTAAACTAGTTTGATTTAATTTAGTGCTTCGATCCTCAAACGGTGGCTTCAACACGATCTCGTTTTTGGGTGACTTATCGTTATCCTCGTCTTACGAGCGGAAGCTGAGGCGATAAGGCTTTAAGGCAGGTTATTAAGCTGCTAAAAGCGAGGTGTTCGTCGTTTGCGACTATTTTTGCGGTTTGTTTACGAGGCCTACCGCACCTCGACGTGCACCTTGGGCTTCGCTAATCCTGTCGAATCCAGAATCAGCCCCAAAAAGTTTGGTAATTTTTATCAGAAAGCGGTATGATCTGTAAACTTTTTGCAAAATAAGGCAAATTATTAAGGAAGAAGATGAAGAAATTTGACGATATTGATGATGCAGAAGTCATTGAGCCTGAAGAGATTGAAGAGGCTGAATTAGCGAAAGAAGCTGATGATAAAACTTCGGATGTGATGCACCCAGCCTTGCTCTCAGGTGGAATGCCTGTTACAACGGGTAATTTGGATAGCTACATTCGTATGGCGAATCAATATCCGATTTTATCTGCTGAGCAAGAAAAAGAGCTTGCAGAGCGTTATTACTATGATGAGGATGTTGAGGCGGCAAAGCAGCTGATTTTATCACATATGCGCTTTGTAATTCATATTGCTCGCGGTTATTTGGGTTATGGCTTACCGTTGGCGGATTTGATCCAAGAGGGTAATATTGGCTTGATGAAGGCGGTAAAACGTTTTGATCCGAATGTGGGCGTGCGTTTAGTTTCTTTTGCAGTGCATTGGGTTAAGGCGGAAATTCACGAATATGTGTTGAAAAACTGGCGTATTGTAAAAAGTGGCGACCACAAAAGCTCAACGTAAACTCTTTTTCAATTTACGCAAAAATAAAAATCGCTTGGCGTGGTTTAATGAGGAAGAGATTAAAAAGAGTCGCAGCAGATTTAGGGGGTATCTGAAGATGAAGTCCGAGAGATGGAGTCCCGAATGAGTGGGCAAGATCTTGGTTTTGATCTACCTGTTGGCGAAGATGATGATGAGGCTTACACGCCTTCTATGTATTTAGAAGACAATAGCTCAAACTTTGTTGATGATTTGGAAGATGCTGAGTATACAGGTGAGGCAACAGCAAAATTAGTTTATGCATTATCTACACTAGATGAACGTAGCCAAGATATTATTAAAACTCGTTGGTTAGATGAGAATAAACTCACATTACACGATTTAGCTTCACGAAATATGGTATTTCAGCAGAACGTGTGCGTCAGTTAGAAAATGCTGCATTGAAGAAAATTAAGGATGCGATTAGTTTGGATGTGTAAGTGTTAAGCCTAAAAGGTAAGTATAAAAAAGCCCGCGACAAGCGGGCATTTTTGAATGATTATTTTGTTAAGGTTAAAAACTACTGTTTCACCTGCAACAACTGAACCTGAACGTTTTTCAAGGTTTGCAATTTCATCCATATTAGAAATCACAACAGGGTGTTAATACCGATTTTGCTTTCGCTTCTAAAGTCGCTAAGTCAAATTTGATGATTGGCTCACCTACTTTAACGGTTTGACCTTCTTCCGCAATACGAGGTGAAACCTTCACCTTTTAATTCCACGGTATCGATACCAAAGTGAACGAATAACTCAACCCCATCTTCAGATTCGATTGAGAATGCATGGTTAGTTTCAAAATTTTACCGATAGTACCATTTACAGGTGCAACGATAGTATCGCCTGCAGGACGGATTGCTACGCCATCACCTACGATTTTCTCAGAGAAAACCACATCTGGCACATCTTCAATGTTCACAATTTCACCTGAAAGTGGGGCGATAATTTGAATTTCTTTTGCTTCTTTTTGTTTAGAACCAAATAACTTACTTAAAAACTCATAGGAATCTCCGTTGTATGAAACAAAAATTTTTCATATATTTTTATGCGAAATTTTGTTTTGTATGCTTTTACAATTAAACTAGCTAATTTAGCGTAGAAATCGTTTACTAAACGTTCGATGTCTGCGGCGGTTGGTTGAGCTAATGCTGTATCTGCTAATGCTTTTTGCATCAGCGTAATTGATTGAACAGGCTAATTTTTCACGTGTGGTACAGAAATTCACTCATACTGAACTCATCTAAGCCCATACCGAGTAATAATGCAGTTGCACGTACATCACCTGCTAGCTCACCACACATATGCCTGTCCATTTTTGCCTTCAGCGTGTGAAGCATCAATTACTTGTTTAATTAGTTTAACACAGATGGTGTTAATGGGTTGTATAAGTGTGCAATGATTTCATTACCACGATCTACCGCAAGCGTATATTGAGTTAAGTCGTTTGTGCCGATACTGAAGAAGTCTACTTCTTTCGCAAGGTGACGTGCATTTACCGCTGCTGATGGCGTTTCTACCATCACACCCTAATTGTAAGTTTTCATCAAATGCTTTGCCTTCTGAACGAAGCTGCTCTTTTTAAAGTTGCCACGATAGATTTTTAATTCGCGGATTTCTTCAACTGAGATAATCATCGGGAACATTACTGCTAATTTACCGAATGCCGAAGCACGTAATACCGCACGCAATTGAGTATCTAAAATCTCACGACGTGTTAAACCGATACGAACTGCACGCCAGCCCAAGAATGGGTTCATCTCTTTTTGGTAAATCTAAGTATGGTAACTCTTTGTCACCTCCGATATCCATGGTACGAAGGACAACTTGTTTACCACCCATTGCTTCCACGATCTCTTTTATAAAGCTTGGAACTGCTCTTCTTCATCTGGTAATTCGCTACGATCCATAAAGAGAGCAATTCGGTACGATATAAGCCTACAGATTCACCACCGTTGCGTAATACACCATCCACATCACGGATTGTACCAATGTTACCCGCCATTTCAAGTGCGATGACCGTCTGAAAAGGTTTCAGCTGGTAAATCTTTTTAATTTTGCTAATTCTGCTTTTTCTGCGGTAATACGAGCTTGTGTTGTTTTGAACTCGTTGATTTGTGCTTCAGATGGGTTAATGTGGATTTGGTTATTTTCCGCATCTAAAATCAATAAATCGCCTGTGTTTACGCGAGCCGTGATGTCATTTGTTCCAACAATGGCAGGTAATTCTAATGAACGTGCCATAATTGAGGTGTGAGAGGTTCGACCACCAATATCGGTCACGAAACCTAATACTTTTTCAAGAGTTTAATTGAGCTGTTTCAGATGGCGTTAAATCGTAAGCAACAAGAATCGCCTCTTCTTGAATATCGCCCTAAATCTACGATATGCATACCTAAAATATTCACGTAATAAACGGTTACCGATATCACGCATATCACCTGCACGCTCTTTTAAATACTCATCATCGATTTCTGAAAGTACAGCAACTTGCTGATCGATTACTTTGCTCGCTGCAACATCCGCTGTTGATAAATTATCGTTAATATATCCTACTATCTCTTCTTCTAGCTCCTCATCTTCTAAAAGCATTAAATGCCCTTCAAAGATCGCAGCTTTCTCTTCACCTAATGTGCGTAAGGCTTTCTCATGAATAGCGGTCAATTGTGCTGCGGCTTTTGCACGCCCATCAAAGAATTTCGCTACTTCAGTATCAACCTGATCTGCGGTGATCTTGTGAGTGTTAAGAACAATCGGCTCTTCTTTTAAAACTAATGCCTTACCAAAAACAATACCAGGAGAGGCTGAAATACCTGAAATCATAATGTTATCCTTTTAAAAAGTAGTGTAGAAAAACAATGGCAAGCCGAGAAACTTGCCATAGGAACAATAAAGGTAGGATTATTCTAAAGTTGATTAAATCGACTAAGAAATCCACCGCTTTTTGCTCATCTTCGCCTTCTGCGGTAATCGTAATATTGGTGCCTTGCGTTAAACCTAAAGTTTGAAGTTTGAATAAGCTTTTGCACTTGCAGATTTACCGCTTGAAGTTACGGTAATGTCTGAAACGAAAACCTTTGCTGCTTTCTACATTCAGCCGCTGGGCGAGTGTGTAAACCACTTGGAGCTGTAATAACAACGTCTTTAGAATACGCCATAATATTTTCCTCTCTGCGTAAAGAATATAAGTTTTTAACTGCCTGCACTTTACTATAAAAATGAATATAAATTCACGATAAAAATAAAAACGTGATAGAGTTCACATTTTTCCCGCGAAATTTGTATAGTGATTCAGCTAATTTAACGAGTTTTTGACATTTATATTACAAAAATAAAGCCAATTTTTAGACAACAAGCGGTTGAAAAGTGATAGAATCTTGCAGTTTATTTAAAAAGTGTATTTCAATGTTCAATAACCTTACCAAAATCACCGCTTGGCTACTTTACGCAACTATTGTATTGCTTTACGTCTTTAGTTTATGGGCATTGATGGATAATCGCCAAGAAGAGACGCCCTTTTCGCTGGCGAAACCCTACCTATCCTCAAATATAGCCTTCTGCAAGCGGTGCTTTCTGCCAGCATTTCTACCATTCTCGGCATTTTACTTGCCAAAGCCTTTTTCTACCTCGAATTTAAAGGCAAAACCTGGCTTTATAAAAGCATTCTTTTTGTTTGGTCGCTTCCTTCACTTGTGATTATTTTTGCTGTGATTGGTATTTGGGGTAATTCAGGTTGGATTGCACAAGTAATGAAGTGGATTGGTATTGATTGGCACTCAATATTTATGGTTTACAAGGCATTCTTATTGCACACGGTTTACTCAATATTCCGCTTGTAACGAAATATTATGTGGAGGCACTTGCCCTCATCCCGTCTCAGCCAATACCAACTTTCAGCACAACTAACCTTTCGGGTTGGAATTATTTCCGTATTGTTGAATTTCCCTATGTTCAAACGCATTCTGCCTTATGTGTTTCTAACGATTTTTATGATCTGCTACTAGTTTCCCTATCGTCTTAATGCTTGGCGGGGCCTAAATATAGCACGCTAGAAGTAGCGATTTATCAAGCGGTGAGTTTTTGAGTTTGATTTTGCTAAAGCCGTGATGCTGATAATGGTGCAATTAGCATTCGGCATTGTGCTGCAAGGGTTGCTATTTTTTCTGCTCACAACGTGCTTTAAAAGCAAAACAACCAAACCACCAACGTTGAACTTTGGAAGCCACGTTTAGCGGGCAGTCGCAAACTGGGTTTGCAAAAGCATTTTGATTTTGCAAACGTTATTAATTTTATTACCGCTTGTTAGTGTACTCTGGGCAGGGATTTCCGTTTCTCACTTTTGGCAACGCCTTGTTAATCTAGAACTTTGGGAAGCTACGCTTTTCTCGGTACTGATTAGCTTAATTGCCTCAATCACCACGGTTGGCGTGACTTACCTGATTGCACTTGAAACCCGCCAATTACTTTACCGTAAACACCATTTTCTACATGCAATTTTAGGTAGTGTTGCTACTTACCCGCTGATTTTACCTGTATTTTTACTGGCAGTCGGGCTCTTTTTATTGCTGATGAATATCTCGCTTTCTACTACTCAGCTTCTGGTTTTTGGTTGGCGTAATGAATGGCATTATCTTAATTCCTTACGTCTATCCGATGCTCTTTTCTTCCATGTGGGAAACGTTTAATGCTCAAGATAAACTTGCTCGAAGTCTTGGTTTATCAGGGCTTTAACCGCTGGTGGATTGCGGAAAAAGCATTACCTGAGTCCGACCGCTTACTAATGCCTTTATCTTGGCAATGTCCGCCAGCCTCAGGGAGTTTTTGCGGTGATTGCGTTTTTGGCACACCTGATTTTTAGTACGTTGCCTTATTTGCTTTTACCAACAACTTGGCGGTTATCGTACTGAAGATGCTTCCGCTAACTGCATTGATGTTGATGCTATTTGCTTTGTTGCCGTTTTTGTTTAATCAAAGAACTAAAAACAAGTAAATAGAGGCTTATCTAGCCAAGTATTATGTAAATCGTTATAATTGCGCGCTTTTTGGGCATATGGATTGAGCATAGAGCAACCTAGGTTCATTTTTATTTCTCACTTTACTTCTTACATTAAGAGGACAAAAATTGAAAAATTTTTCGCGAAATTAGCTGTTACGGCAATGGCGTTTTCTTCTGTGGTGGCAAATGCGGCAGAAAAACTTTATGTGTATAACTGGATAGAATATGTACCGTCTTCTTGTTGGAACAATTCACGCAAAGAAACGGGCATTGAAGTAATTTATTCCACTTTTTGAAAGTAATGAGGAGATGTATTCCAAATTAAAACTCTTCAAATTCAACAGGTTATGACATCGTTTTTCCCATCAAGCTACTATGTGGGCAAAATGGCGAAAGAAGGAATGTTGGCAGAATTAGATAAATCTAAGCTAACCAATTTATATTACCCCTGATTTAATGGGTAAAGCCATTTGATCCAGAGAATAAGTACCTCTTCCCTTATGTTTATGGCTTAACAGGGATTGGTGTAAATGCTGCAGATATTGATCCGAAAACAATCAGCAGCTGGGGCGATTTATGGCGTGATGAATACAAAAGGCAAATTGTTGCTGATGAACGACCCGCGTGAAGTGTTCCATATAGCATTGTTGCTAAACGGCAAATCACCAAATACTGAAAATGAAGAAGAAATCAAAGCGGCTTACGAACGTTTGCGAAAAATCGTGCCGAATGTGTTAGTATTCAATTCAGACTCGCCTGAAATGCCTTATTTGCAAGGCGAAGTGGCGGTAGGTATGCAGTGGTCTGGTCTCGGCCTCACCGTGCGAAAAAGCGAAAATCCAGACTTGCAATTTATCTTCCCTGAAAGAGAGAGTGCAGTGCTTTGGATGGATAACTATGTGATTCCAAAAGGGTGCAGCCAATAAAGAAGCGGCACTATAAATTCATTGATTTCTTACTTCGTCCTGAAAGTGCGAAAGAAGTGATTGAAATCATGAGCTCTCAATGCCAAATGAAGGCGTGAAAGCGTTGCTTTCGCCAGAATTAGCGAGCGATCCGCTGATTTTTCCCTCCAAGTGAGGAGATTAACAAAGGCGTTTTTACAAGCGGATGTAGGGTCCAGCTGTAGAAATCATGAAAATACTGGAACTTGCTAAAAACAGGCGGAAAATAACCGCTTGTTAAATAATAAAGTATATAGCTGTAGGGCACGTTGAACTCCTCTCTACATTAAGCATTATGGTTGCAAACCATTATTTTTGTGGCACAAATAATTGTGCCGTTTTTCCCAGACATTGGCACAGGTGGAAACTTGAGCCAATGTTTTTACTCGACATAATAGAGGTCTTTCATGTCAAATCAACACCCTTTAACGGCAAACCCAGCACCACTTGGTTTATGTGGCTTTGCATTAACAACTAGTTATTAAGCCTTATCAATAACGGCACATTCGGTGGCGAAAATGTTGGCTTAGTACTGGCAATGGGCTTTGCATTTGGTGGCTTAGCACAAAATGTTGGCGGGTCTTTTTGAATTCTCAAAAAGGCAACACATTTGGTTTTACCGCTTTTACTAGCTATGGTGCATTCTGGATTTCATTTGCATTATTCAAAGTATTCTTCTCTGAAGGCGTGAGCCATGATTTCGTGGGTTGGTACTTAATCGCATGGGGAACATTCACACCTGATGATGTTTATCGAGCACACTCGCTAAAGCACGTGCATTACAAGCGATTTTTGCAGCATTAACCATCACATTCTACTCATTAGCAGCAGGTGATTTCACGCACAACACCACATTAACCAACATTGGTGGTAACTTCGGTTTATTAACTGCGTTATTGGCGTTCTACTTAGCTGCGGCAGACATCATTAACGACAGCTTTGGTCGTGAAGTATTGCCAGTAGGTCATCCGAAAAATAAATCTTAAGTTATTTTTAAGTGGTTGAATTCTATCGTTAATTCGCAAATCTGCGATAAAATTCAACCGCTTTTTATATCTTTTATTATAAAAACGATCAAATCATTCTTTACTCATCTTAAAAATTACAGGTACTCTCTCCTCAATTTTTTTCACTCATTGAATTTGAGGTCTTTATGAAATTTACGCAAATTAACTGCCATTTCTACTGCTTTTAGTTGCCGCTTTTTGCACTTGCGGCTTGTGATGATAAAACGAAAATAAAACTACCGCAAAGCCTGCTGCAGAAAAACATTTGTGAACTGCGTGAGCCGTTCTCCACAATATTTCAGCCCTGCATTAGCGATGGATGGCATCTCTACAATGCTAGCTCACAACAAGTTTACAACCGCTTAGTTGAATTTAAACGCGGCTCAACCGAGATTGAACCTGCATTGGCAGAAAGTTGGGGAGATTTCAGAAGATGGCTTAACTTATACTTTCCATTTACGTAAAGGGCGTGAAATTCCACTCAAACAAAGAATTTACGCCAAGCCGTGAGTTGAATGCGGATGATGTAGTGTTCTCATTTAACCGTCAGCTTGACCCAAACCACCCATATCACAATGTGTCGAAAGCGACTTATCCGTACTTCAAAGCGATGAAATTCCCAACGCTTTTAAAAAGCAGTTGAAAAGTAGACGATAACACAGGAAATTTACGCTGAATGCCAGATGCAACCTTCCTTTCAAGCTTAGGGATGGATTTCACTTCTATCTATTCAGCGGAATATGCGGATGCTATGCTGAAAGCGGGCAAACCTGAAACCGTAGACACCACGCCAATCGGCACGGGTCCGTTTGCCTTTAGCAGGTTATGTATTAGATCAGCGAGCCGCTATGTCGCATTTAAAGATTATTGAATGGCAAAGCAGATTTCGACCGCTCGATCTTTTGAAATCGTGCCAGATGCGACCACGCGTTATGCGAAATTGCAAGCAGGACAGTGCGATTTAATGGATTTCCCGAATGCGACCGACATCGAAAAATGAAAACCGATCCGAAAGTGAATCTGCTTTCTAACCCTGGTTTAAATATTGCTTACGTGGCCTTTAACACGGAAAAAGCCCCTGTTTGATAATGTGAAAAGTGCGTCAAGCCTTGAACCTTGCAGTCGATAAAAAGCGATTATTGATGTGGTTTATCAAAGGTGCGGGCGTGGCTGCGAAAAGTCCATTACCGCCAACGATTTGGGGCTATAACGCAAGTTTGCCAGAGTCTGAGCAAAATATCGAAAAAAGCGAAACAACTTTTTAGCTGAAGCGGGTTATCCGAATGGTTTTGAAACCGAACTTTGGGTACAGCCGGTGGTGCGTGCATCTAACCCGAATCCACGCCGTATGTCAGAAATTATTCAAGCGGACTGGGAAAAAAATTGGTGTAAAAGCGAAATTAGTGACTTATGAATGGGGCGACTACATCAAGCGTACCAAAGCAGGCGAAGTAACTGCGGGAACTTACGGCTGGTCTGGTGATAATGGCGATCCTGATAACTTCTTATCGCCGTTATTTGGTTCATCAAACATCGGCAATAGCAACTACGCACGTTTTAATAGCCCAGAGTTAGATGCTTTTATTAGATAAAAGCGATTGGTTTATCGGACAAAGGCGAACGTACCAAACTTTTACGAACAGGCTCAGGTGCTTTTAAACGAGCAAGCACCGTGGATTAACGTGGCTCACTCAATTAACTTTGCTCCAACTAGCAAACGTGTGCAAGATTACAAACAAAGTCCATTTGGTTACACTTACTTATATGGAACCAAATTGGTGGATTAATTTGAAGATTGGGGCATATTCATCAAAGTGAATATGCCTAATTTCGTCTATGACATCAGTTAATAAAATCACATTTTAATTTGAATTGATAAATTAAATATCATATCAATTATTACTTCAACATAAACATCGGCGTACTACTCACCGGATCGCGGTGAATTTCTACGTCTAAGTCAAACACCTGTTTGAGGAGTTCCACGCTCATAACTTCATCAGGGGAACCTTGTGCCATCAGGTTACCGTCCTTGAAAATTATGAGGTGATCGCAATAGCGGCAGGCTTGGTTGAGATCGTGCAACACGAGTGATCACGGTTTTACCGTTTTGTTGCATTTGACGCATCATCGCCATCAAATCCGCTTGGCGGTTGAGGTCGAGATAGGGTTGTCAGTTCATCCAGCAACACAATTTCCGCATCTTGTGCCAAGGTCATTGCAAGAACACCCGTTGCTGTTGCCTCCTGAAGGTCGGAAACCAATTTGTCGGCAAGCTCAGTGGTGCGGGTTTGTTGCATCGCCCAATTTACTAAATCTTCATCTTTTTGGCTGAGTTTGCTCCCTACAAAATTAAGATAAGGCGAACGCCCGTAAGCCACCAATTCGCGTACGCTAATGCCTTCAGGCACCAAATGCTGCTGCGGTAGAAAAGCAAGCGATTTTTGCATATTCTTTCGAGTTTTTGCCAAATATCATTGCCTTGATAAAGTAATGATGCCTTGTTTAGGGTTTGAGCAAACGTGCTACCGCTTTTTAGTGTGGTTGATTTACCGCAGCCGTTTGGACCGAAGCCCAATCACTTTATTTTTCGGGAAGCTGAGCGACAAATTATGCACAATCGGGCGAGTCTCCATAGGCAAGTTGTAAATTTTTAATCTCAATTGTCATTTTTGGTTCTCATCAATAAATAGAAGAAATACGGTGCACCGATAATGGCGGTGAGAACGCCCGCAGGTAGTTCGGTAGGTGGCGTGATTACGCGTGCCAAAAATATCCGAAACTTGCAATAAAATTGCTCCAATAGAAGTGCAGCGGGCAATAAATTACGGTGACGACCGCCTACTAAACGGCGTGCCAAGTGCGGGGCGACTAAGCCTAAAAAGGCAATCGAACCGCAAATTGCCACGGCAGTGGTGGAAAGGGCAACGGCGAGAACCAGCACGATAATTTGCGCTTTATTCACGCCCACGCCCAAGGTGAGGCTTTATTTTTCGCCTAAGCCGAGGGGTGTCTAAATCACGACATAAGAAAAACGCCATCGGCAATAGCACTATCAACCACGGCAACACTACATTACGCACACGCCCAGCTTCTGCCCCACAGGCTGCCGGTGAGCCATAACATCGCAGTGTTGATTTCCACAGGATTGGTGAGCATTAAATAATGGCTGATTGTCGCCCACAGGGCGAGATCGCCACGCCGATAATTGCCATTTTAATCGGGCGAAATCGAAAACCGCAGACAACCCATAACAACACTAAAAGACAAGGCTCCGCCTACAAAGGCGAATACGGGAACCCAATAAAAAGGCAAGGTTTGGCAAGAAAAATCAGAGCCGACACGGCAACCAAGCCTGCTGCGTTGTTAATTCCCAAAAATATCAGGTGAAGCCAGCGGGTTACGTACCACACTTTGCACTAATACGCCTGACATTGCCAGGGCGCCGCCAATCACAATCGCGAGCAAGGCACGTGGCAGACGGTATTCCATCAGGGTGAAATAGTTTTTATCGTTCGGGTGGAAGGCGGCTTGAATTTCCGCAAAGAGAGCGTATAAGCCCCTGCTTGAAGGCTGAACACAAACAGACCCGCCACCATCAACAACGCGATGCCATAAAAACAGGAGAATTTTTCCATTCGATAAGCGGTGCATTATTTTCTCCCTCTTGCAAATAATACAAACACAGGTGCACCCACTAGGGCAAGCACTGCCCCGCAGGGACTTCACTCGGAAAATTGACCGCTCTTGCAATCAGATCCGCAGCGAGCATCAAAAATCGCCCCAAAGTAACATCGCCATCGGCAAGGCTTTGCGTAAGTCGTAACCCACCCAATAACGTGCCAAATGTGGCACGAGCAAAGCCGATAAAGGCAATCGGACCCGCTACACTCACGGCTGCACCGACAATCAGTAACGCCATAATGTTGGCATACCAACGCAGGCGGAGTAGATTCACTCCCAAAGAGCGGGCGGATTCATCGCTTAAACTTAACAGATTGAGCTGCCCTGCAAAACACAAGGCTGAAAAGTGCGGTCAAAAATCAGAATGGATAGAGAATTTGCCATTCCCCAACGAGCGTGGGAAATGCCCCCGGCCAGCCAGCTCATAATGCCGAAGGCGTGGTCTTCCGCCACAATTAGCGTGAGTTTGGTCAATGCGGCACATAATAGCGAAACTGCAATCCCTGCTAAAATCATGCGGCTGCGGTCGCCTCGGTTGTCTCGCCAACCGTTACTGATTAACATCACTGTCAGCCAGCTTAAGCCACCGCCAAGTGCCGCAACAAAGGGCAATGCTATAACCTTTCGCCAGAAGCGGGGCTGATGGTTGTGACCAACACCATCGCCAACGCTGCCCCTGAGTTCACACTCAGTAAAGAAGGCGAAGCCAATGGATAGCAGTGATGGTTTTGCAACAACGCACCCGCCACAGCAAGGATTGCCCCAACGCTATTCCAACCAAAGGCTCGTGGGAAGCGTAAATCTACCACCGTGATTTTCGCCAGCTCATCGCCGTCAGGCAGGAAGGCCTGTGGGGCTACAAGCGGTTGAATTTCGATAGGGATAATACGAAAAACAGGCTTCCCCACAGTAGGGAAGCCAATAATGAAGGGAGCAACGCCAACGGAAAGTTGATGCACCACATTATTTTTGATTTACAAATTGTTCAACTTGTTGTGCCATAATTTTGCTTGCTTCAATACCGCGACCGCGTGCCCAAACGTATTGATCCACAGGGTAAACGTGGTTCGCTTTCACCGCAGGAATGGCTTTCCAAAAGTGACTCCGCTTCCCATTTGCGGGCGATACTTTCATCACGATAGTGAGAAATAAACAACCATTTCGGCTGTAGTTACGGTTGCTCAGGTTGATTTCACCAAGGCTTTATCATTGTTTGGCAATGCCGCAGGTTTAAAACCAAGCTCTGCCAAGAAAGTTGTTACATAAGCAGTGTTATTTTGGAAGGTGAATTTATCTTCGCGAGACGTGCCATAAATCACGCTATCGCTGTTTACTTTAATGTTGGCTTTTACTTTTGCGATAAAAGCGTTATGTTCCGCAATTTTGCTTTCATTTCTGCACTTTTGCCAACCACATCACCGATTTTTCTGAGCGGTTTTGTAGATTGTCTTGATAGCTCGTGGCGAGAATCAAACATCATCGTTGGTGCAATTTTTCAATTCTTCATACACGGCGGTGTGGCGAGAAGGATCCGCAATAATTAAATCAGGTTTAAGAGACGCAATCATTTCAAGGCTCGGCTGTGAACGGCTACCGACTGATTGCCACGGCTGAATTTTTCACGCACTTCTTTTTAAAATGCGGTTCATATCATTGTCATCCGCCACACCTACAGGGCTTACGCCTACTTGTGCTAAGGCATCCACAAATGAATACTCCAATGCAACCACACGCGTTGGGGTTTTATTAATTATAAATTCCCTTTTCTCATCCGTTACCGTGACCGCCTGTGCAACAGATGCACCAGAATAAACAAAGGGAAGCTAAAATGGCTTTAGTGGTTTTTCATACATACTCCTGTTTAACGAAAACGTTTGCATTATACGGAAATTTTAGAAAATGAGAATAGTTCTTTTTATTAATTGTATCTGGGCAGAAGTAAATGAAAAAGTATATGAACTGACAATACGGTGAAATTTACGCTGAATAAGCCAGATGCAACCTTCCTTTCAAGCTTAGGAATGGATTTTACCTCCATCTATTCAGCCGAATATGCCGCATTTAAAGATTATTGGAATGGCAAGGCAGATTTCGACCGCTTGATCTTTGAAATCGTGCCAGATGCGACGACGCGTTATGCGGAATTACAAAGCAGGACAGTGCGATTTAATGGATTTCCCGAATGCAACCGACATTGAAAAAAATGAAAACCGATCCGAAAGTAAATCTACTTTCAAACCCTGGTTTGAACATTGCTTACGTGGCATTCAACACGGAAAAAGCCCCATTTGATAATGTAAAAGTGCGTCAAGCCTTGAACCTTGCAGTCGATAAAAAGCGATTATTGATGTCGTTTATCAAAGGTGCAGGCGTGGCTGCGAAAAAGTCCAGTACCGCCAACGATTTGGGGCTATAACGCAAGTTTGCCAGAGTCTGAGCAAAATATCGAAATTAGTGACCTATGAATGGGGTGACTACATCAAACGCACCAAAGCAGGCGAAGTGACTGCGGAACTTACGGCTGGTCTGGCGATAGCGATCCTGATAACTTCTTATCGCCGTTATTTGGTTCATCAAATATCGGCAGCAGTAACTATGCACGCTTTAATAGCCCAGAGTTAGATGCTTTATTAGATAAAGCGATTGGTTTATCGGACAAAGGCGAACGTACCAAACTTTACGAACAGGCTCAGGTGCTTTTAAACGAGCAAGCACCGTGGATTAACGTGGCTCACTCAATTAACTTTGCTCCAACTAGCAAACGTGTGCAAGATTACAAACAAAGTCCATTTGGTTACACTTACTTATATGGAACGAAGTTGGTGGATTAACTATTATTGAAGGGATGTGCTGAGGCTATATTTTCACCCTGTTTTCAAGTAGAATAGGGCGAATTTTTTTATGAGGAATAGAAGATGTCATCTCAATTTGTTTATACGATGCATCGCGTGGGCAAAGTGGTTCCACCGAAGCGTCATATTTTGAAAGATATTTCTTTGAGCTTCTTCCCGGGGGCGAAAATCAGAGTATTAGAGCTTAAATGGTGCGGGTAAATCAACTCTTTTACGCATTATGGCGGGCGTGGATAAAGAGTTCGAAGGTGAAGCGCGTCCACAACCGGGTATTAAGATCGGTTATCTTCCACAAGAACCAAAACTTGAGCCGCAACAAACTGTGCGTGAAGCGGTGGAAGAAGCCGTTTCAAGTAAAAGGTGCCTCAACCCGTTTTAGATGAAGTTTATGCACTTTATGCGGATCCTGATGCGGATTTTTGATAAATTAGCGGCAGAACAAGCTAATCTTGAAGCGATTATCCAAGCACACGATGGGCATAATTTAGATAACCAATTAGAGCGTGCAGCAGATGCGTTACGCTTGCCAGATTGGGACGCAAAAATCGAGGCATTTATCTGGGGAACGTCGCCGCGTGGCACTTTGCCGCTTATTGCTTGAAAAACCAGATATGTTGTTGTTAGATGAGCCAACCAACCACTTAGATGCGGAATCTGTGGCGTGGTTAGAACGCTTCTTGCATGACTACGAAGGCACTGTAGTGGCGATTACCCACGACCGTTACTTCTTGAGATAACGTGGCAGGGTTGGATCTTGAAGCTTGACCGTGGTGAGGGGCATTCCTTGGGAAGGCAACTACTCTTCTTGGTTAGAGCAAAAAGAAACGTTTAGAACAAGAACAAGCGGCTGAAAATGCCCGCCAAAAATCCATTGCGAAAAGAATTAGAGTGGGTACGTCAAAAATCCTAAAGGTCGCCAAGCGAAGAGCAAGGCGCGTATGAGCTCGATTCGATGAATTAAATAGCGGCGAATACCAAAAACGTAACGAAACCAACGAACTCTTTATCCCACCTGGTCCACGCTTAGGGCGATAAAGTGATTGAAGTGCAAAAACCTCACCAAATCTCACGGTGATCGCACTTTAATTGATGATTTATCATTCAGCATTCAAAAGGGGCAATCGTGGGGGATTATCAGGGCGAATGGTGCGGGTAAATCAACATTATTCCGTATGTTGTCAGGTCAAGAACAACCAGATAACGGCACAATCACAATGGGGGAAAACTGTAGTGTAGCCTCTGTTGATCAATTCCGTGACGCAATGGACGATAAAGAAAACCGTGTGGGAAGAAGTCTCTAACGGGCAAGATATTCTCACTATTGGCAACTTTGAAATCCCAAAGCCGTGCTTATGTGGGTCGCCTTCAACTTCAAAGGCGTGGATCAACAAAAAAACGCGTGGGCGAGATTATCAGGTGGTGAACGTGGTCGTTTACACTTGGCAAAAACTTTTACAACGCGGTGGCAACGTGTTGTTATTGGACGAACCGACCAACGACTTAGACGTGGAAACCTTGCGTGCGTTAGAAAATGCAATCTTAGAATTCTAGGCTGTGCAATGGTCATCTCGCACGACCGTTGGTTCTGAGACCGCATCGCCACCCATATTTTAGATTACGGTGATGAAGGCAAAAGTGACATTCTATGAAGGTAACTTCTCTGACTACGAAGGTGGAAAAAGAAAACCTTAGGTGATGCCGCAACGCAACCGCACCGTATTAAATATAAACGAATTGCGAAGTAATTAAAGTATTAGATAAGCGGTTAGATTTTGCAAAAATTTTGCAGAATTTAACCGCTTTATTTACTGTCCTGATTTTAAGCAATCGTTTGCCATTGAATAATAATTCAGAGGTAAAATTAAATATAAAAAGGTATATTTAATACCAAAAATTTAGTACTATCAGCCATCTTTTTTAAGTAATACAATGAAATTGTTCATTTTTTCAATGAGCTAAGAGGAGTATTTATGCTGACAATTGACGCTAATTTGCCACCGTCACCACCACGCAAACCAAGGTTCTATGAGGTTTTATATGTGCAAGTTATTTTTGCCATTATTGTCGGGATTTTATTAGGGCATTTCTTTCCAGAGTTTGGGGAAAGTTTAAAGCCATTGGGCGATGCGTTTATTAAACTCGTGAAAATGATTATTGCACCTGTAATTTTCATAACGGTAGTAACAGGGCATTGCTGGGCATGAATGATATGAAATCGGTTGGGCGTGTAGCGGGCAAGGCAATGCTCTATTTTTTAACCTTCTCAACATTAGCGTTAGTTGTGGGGATGGTTATCGCCAATATTATTCAACCAGGAGCAGGGCTAAATATTGATCCGAGCACACTGCAATCTACGAAGGTGTCAGAATATGTGAGCAAGGCACAAGAAAGCTCAATGATTGCTTTTTATGAATATTATTCCAACCACGGTGTTAAGCCCGCTCACGGAAGGGAATATCTTACAGGTGCTATTTGTCTCTGTATTATTCGGGGTGGCTTTGGCTTCTGTCGGTGAGCGTGGTAAGCCTATTACAGATTTGCTGCAAGTTGCTGCAGCACCAAATGTTTAAATTGGTTTCAATCTAATGAAAGTCGCCCTATTGGTGCACTAGGAGCAATGGCATTTACGATTGGCAAATATGGATTGCATTCTATCAGTAATTTAATGTTGCTCATTGTCACCTTTTATGTTACCTCGATTTTATTTGTGCTGTTAATTCTTGGGGCAGTTGCTCGCTATAACGGCTTCTCCATTGTTGGGCTTATCCGTTATATCAAAGATGAACTTTGGTTAGTGCTAGGGACTTCTTCTTCAGAAGCAGCATTGCCAAATTTAATGCACAAAATGGAAGCGGCTGGCTGTAAAAATCGGTAGTAGGATTGGTTGTACCAACAGGTTACTCATTTAACTTAGACGGTACAAACATTTATATGACGATGGCAGCCTTTATTTATTGCTCAAGCTGACCAATATCGATTTAACCATAGGGGCAGCAAATCACTTTATTATTGGTGGCAATGCTGAGCTCTAAAGGTGCAGCTGGTGTAACGGGTGCTGGCTTTATTACTCTGGCGGCAACTTTGTCTGTTGTGCCAGGTTTACCTGTGGAAGCGATGGCGCTAATTCTAGGGTATTGACCGTTTTTATGTCAGAATGTCGTGCTTTAACTAATTTTTATTGGTAATGCGTGTGCAACCATTGTGGTTGCCCGTTGGGAAAAATGCGTTAGATAAAGAGCAATTAGGGTAAGGCTATGCGTGGTGAGTTGGTGGTTAAAACAGAAATACACTAACATCAAATAATGTGAAATAGGCTTTGAGTATGCTATTCTCAAAGCCTATTTTTATATAAGGAATGTGAAAATGAACCAATATGCCGTGTGGGGTAATCCAATTGCTCAAAAGTAAGTCACCTCGTATTCATCAGCTTTTTGCGGAACAAGGGCAAAAATATGAGTTATGTTGCAAAATTGGGGGATGAGCAAGATTTTTGAGCAGCAGCTCACTAAGTTTTTCAAACAGGCTCTAAGGTGCAAATATTACCGCACCCATTTAAAGAAAGAGCATTTAAGTTAGCGGACGAGCATAGCGAAGGCTGTTTGTTAGCAGGGGCTTGTAACACGTTGAAACGCTTGGAAGATGGGCGTTTGTAGCGGATAATACGGATGGCGTGGGTTTGTGTAAATGATTTGGCTCGTTTAGGTTGGCTAAAAGCGGGACAGAAAGTCTTGATTTTTAGGCGCAGGCGGTGCAACAAAAGGTGTGTTATTGCCAATGTTGCAGGCAGAGCAAGTTATTACGCTATATAACCGAACTTTCGAGAAAGCGGTTGATTTAGCTGAGAAATTTGCAAAATTTGGCAACATCTCGGGGCCGCTTGTTGGGACGAGGTATGCTCACAAAAATTTAATTTGATCATCAATGCCACTTCGCTTGGTTTGCAAGGGATATTTGTGGAATTGCCGGCTCATCTTTCCAAGATGCTTTTGTTTACGATATGCAATATGGCATTGAGATGAAAAACGCCATTTTTGAATTATGCTCGTATGCAGGGGGCGAAAAAATGTCAAGATGGCTTGGGAATGCTGGTAGGGCAGGCTGCCGTTTCATTCCAATTGTGGGAAGGGGTAATGCCAGAAGTTGAGCCTGTTCTCAGACAATTAAAAAGTAGAAATGAGTAAATAGCACTATTTCGAGCTGTTATTTAATAAACAAAAATGCTGTTTTTATGCCAAAGTGTTGAAATTGTCGGCAAAAGAGATAAAAAAATCACATTTTTGCGAAAAACGTTTGACGAGCAGGGATAAAATCAGCATAATGCACCCTGTAAACCGATACGGTGAACGCAAAGTAAAATGGCTACATAGCTCAGCTGGTTAGAGCACAACACTCATAATGTTGGGGTCGCAGTCTCGAATCTCGCTGTAGCCACCATTTGCGGGACTGGCGAAATTGGTAGACGCACCAGATTTAGGTTCTGGTGCCGAGAGGTGTGTGGGTTCAAAGTCCCTCGTCCCGCACCATTTAGGTTTACAAAAATTAGTGTTGGGGTATCGCCAAGCGGTAAGGCACCTGGGTTTTGATCTCGGCATCCCTAGGTTCGAATCCTAGTACCCCAGCCATCTAATTATTTTTAATAAAATCAAATATAGAGCTAACATTTGTTAGTCTTTTGGGGTATCGCCAAGCGGTAAGGCACCGGGTTTTGATCTCGGCATCCCTAGGTTCGAATCCTAGTACCCCAGCCATACTTTCTTATCCTTTATATCTTCTTTATTAAACTTTGATTTAACTCTTATTCTATTGATTTAACTCAGATTATTTCTTTTTGATTTCCTTAAAAATTCATTAAAATACCCCTAATATTTTTATAATTAAATTAAAGGAAAAATCACCATGCAAAAATCAACCCAACAACTACAGCCGCTTGGCAAGCATTAGAAGCACATAAAGCAGATAATCTTACTATTCCACAGCTTTTTGCAGAAAAACCCAAACCGTTTTGAACAATACTCTTTAAAGCTTTGCTGATCAAATCCTTGTCGATTACTCTAAAAAACGCCATCAATGAAAACCTTAGGTTTTTATTACGCCAATTAGCAAGTGAATGCGGTCTAGCATCAGCAACAGAAGCAATGTTCATAGGGACAAAATTAACCGCACAGAAAAATCGTGCTGTTTTACACACCGCATTACGTAACCGTTCAAACACTCCTGTTTTTAGTGGATGATAAAGATGTTATGCCAGAGGTGAACGCTGTATTAGCCAAAAATGAAAGATTTTTGTGAGCGTGTGATTTCAGGCGAGTGGAAAGGCTATACAGGTAAAGCGATTACCGATGTGATCAACATTGGTATTGGCGGTTCAGATTTAGGTCCTTATATGGTAACCGAAGCGTTACGCCCATATAAAAACCATCTCACAATGCACTTTTGTGTCTAACGTGGACGGCACACATTGCGGAAACCTGAAAAAGTAAATCCTGAAACCACGCTTGTGTTAGTGGCTTCGAAAAACCTTTTACCACCCAAGAAACCATGACGAACGCTCACACTGCACGTGATTGGTTATTAAACGCAGCGAAAAGATGAATCAGCGGTGGCAAAACACTTTGCAGCACTTTCAACTAACGCAAAAGAAGTGGAAAAATTTGGTATTGATACCAACAATATGTTCGAATTCTGGGATTGGGTGGGCGGTCGCTACTCGCTTTGGTCTGCGATTGGCTTATCTATCGCTCTTTCAATCGGCTTTGAAAATTTTGAGCAATTGCTTTCAGGTGCACACGAAATGGATAAACATTTCCGTACCGCACCAATTGAGCAAAAACATTCCTGTAACCCTTGCATTAGTAGGTATTTGGAACAGCAACTTCTTAGGGTGCAGAAACTGAAGCATTATTACCTTATGACCAATATTTACATCGTTTTGCCGCCTATTTCCAACAAGGCAATATGGAATCAAATGGTAAATTTGTAGGTCGTGATGGCAATGCGTAAACTACCAAACAGGCCCAATCGTATGGGGCGAACCTGGCACAAACGGTCAGCATCGCATTCTATCAATTGATTCACCAAGGTACCAAAATCATCCCTTGTGATTTCATTGCACCTGCTCAAACACACAATGCCGTAGGTGATCACTACGCAAAATTACTTTTCAAACTTCTTCTGCTCAAACCGAGCATTAGCGTTTGGTAAAATCAAAAGAAGTGGTTGAACAAGAGTTTTTACAAGCGGGCAAAAATTGGAAGAAGTTGCAGAAATCGTGCCATTCAAAGTATTTACAGGCAACAAACCAACCAACTCAATTTTGGTGCAAAAATCACTCCCATTTACATTAGGTGCATTGATTGCGATGTATGAACACAAAAATCTTTGTTCAGAGGTGTGATTTTTCAATATCTACAGCTTCGACCAATGGGGGCGTAGAACTCGGAAAAACAATTAGCAAACCGCATCTTACCAGAGCTTCAAGGCGGTGAAAAAGTAACCAGCCACGACAGCTCAACGAATGGTTTAATCAACCAATTCAAAGCGTGGCGTTAATTTTGTAATTTAACTATGATTCAAGCGGTGCACTTCGTAAAACTTTTTGCAAATTGCACGCGCTTATTTTTGATATGGCAATTATTTTTAGGCATAGACCCAGGCTCAAGGCTCACAGGTTACGGCGTTATTCGCCAAACAGGGCGACATTTCTTAGACTATCTTGGCAGTGGTGTGATTCGCACTGCAGCAGACGATCTTCCTACGCGTTTAAAAACGTATTTATGCAGGCGTCACCGAAGTGATAACCCAATTCCACCCGAAAATGTTCGCAATTGAACAAGTCTTTATGGCAAAAATGCCGATTCGGCTCTAAAACTTGGGCAAGCTCGTGGCACGGCAATTGTCGCAGCGGTTAACCACGATCTGCCCTGTGTTTGAATATGCTGCTCGGTTAGTGAAACAGACGGTAGTAGGTATTGGTTCAGCTGACAAAGTGCAGGTGCAAGATATGGTAATGCGAATGCTGCAACTTTCCGCCAAACCACAAGCAGATGCGGCAGATGCCCTGCCATTGCGATTATCTCAGCACACTCTATTCAGCATTCCTTAGTCGTCGCAAAACAGAGTAGCCAAAAAATAAGTAACGAAAAAGAGCAGATTTTAGCTTTAATGAAAACTCGTTACAGTCGTGGGCGTTTTCGTTTAAAAGGCTAATAGGAGAGGAAAAAGTGATTACCAAACAATTCTTTGTTTTTGGGCGAGTACAAGGTGTAGGCTTTCGCTTTTTCACCTTACAACAGGCGGGGAAACTAGGCTTAAAAGGCACAGTCAGCAACCGTATTGATGGCAGTGTAGAAGTAATAGCTCAAGGCACAGAAGATCAAATATCCTTAATGCGAGCTTGGCTTTTGGATGGACCGAAAACAGCAACGGTAGAAAGAGTGGTTGAAAATAACTATTTTGAAGATAAAGTGTTTGATAAATTCTCAATGATTGGATAATAAAAATGCGATCGTGTCTGATCGCATTTTTTTGTTTCCAATCGTGTAAATTACTCGGCTTTTTTTCCACCGCTTTCACTGCAATTGCTAACTCTTCCAACGCTTGCGGATTCGCATAGCTTGGGGCTTCTGTCATTAAACACGCTGCTGCAGTGGTTTTCGGGAAGGCGATCACATCACGAATATTTTCGTACCAGTGATGAGCATCGTCAAGCGGTCTAAACCGAATGCCAAGCCTGCGTGTGGTGGTGTACCAAATTTTTAATGCATCGAGCAAGAAACCAAATTTTTCTTGTTGTTCTTGTTCGTTAATGCCTAAAAATATTGAACACGGTTTGTTGCATTTTCGGATCGAAAATTCGCACAGAACCACCGCCCACTTCGTAGCCGTTGATCACCATATCGTAAGCGTTCGCTACCGCATTCACAGGGTTTATTGCTAATTCTTCAGGGGTTGCCTTTTGGTGAAGTGAATGGGTGGTGCATCGCTGAAAGATTACCCTCTTCATCACGTTCAAACATTGGGAAGTCGATAACCCATAATGGTTTCCACGCACTTAAATCAGTTAAGTTTAAGTCACGACCCACTTTTAAGCGTAATGCACCCATTGAGTCGGTTACCACTTGCCATTTATCTGCACCGAAGAATAAAAATATCGCCCGTTTGAGCGTTGGTGCGGGCAATTAATGCTTTGATTACCTCTTCATTTAAGAATTTCGCCACGGGGCTTTGTACACCTTCTAAGCCTGCGTTCACATCGTTAATTTTCGCCCACGCTAAGCCTTTTCGCACCATAAATGCCGACAAATTGAGTGTATTCATCAATTTGTTTACGGGTTAAAGTTGTACCGTTTGGCACGCGTAATACTGTGACACGTCCATCTGGTGAGTTCGCTGGCTCGTGGAATACTTTGAATTCCACGTCTTTTTAAAAATATCTGCAACATCAACTAATTCTAACGGGTTACGTAAATCTGGCTTGTCTGAACCAAAGCGATTCATTGCTTCATGCCACGTCATCATTGGGAATTTGCCTAAATCCACATTTAAGCGATCTAACCATAAACCGTGGATCATCTCTTCCATAATGGCACGCACTTCTTCTGCAGTTAAGAATGAGGTTTCCACATCAATTTGGGTAAATTCAGGTTGGCGATCAGCTCGCAAATCTTCATCGCGGAAACATTTCACGATTTGATAGTAACGGTCGAAGCCCGACATCATGAGTAGCTGTTTAAAAAGTTGTGGAGATTGTGGCAACGCATAGAATTTGCCTTTATGCACACGGCTTGGTACTAAATAGTCACGAGCCCCTTCTGAGTCGCTTTGGTGAGCATTGGCGTTTCGATGTCCAAGAAACCGTGTTCATCCATAAAGCGACGTACAAAGCTAGTAATTTTCGCACGAGTTTTAAGTTTTTTTCTGCCATTTCAGGACGGCGTAAATCTAAGTAGCGATATTTTTAAGCGTTGCTCTTCAGTGTTGTTCTGGTTGAAGTCGAGTGGTAGCACATCAGCATTGTTATAAACTAACACATTTTTCACTAACACTTCGATTTCGCCCGTTGCCATATCCTTGTTGATTTGCGACTCATCCGAGCAATCACTTCACCTTGAATTTGCACGCAGGCTTCTGCACGCAGGCTAGATGCTACTTTAAATAACGCTTCATCTTTCTCATCGAAGAATACTTGCACCACGCCTTCACGGTCGCGGATTTGCATAAAGATAAAAACGACCAAGGTTACGCACACGGTGTACCCAGCCACTTAAAGTTACATTTTGTCCAACGTGGCTACGGTTTAATTCGCCACAATAGTTTGTACGCATCATAATTATGTCCTTTTGAAAAATTATCTCCCGATAAAGGGAATATAGCGGGAAAATTGTGGGAATTATAGCGGAATAGGCGAAAGATGGGTAGATAAAGGCTACCAAGCGGTGAAATTTCTTTAAGATTTTGCAACAACAAAAAGAAAAACCTCCGAATGGAGGCTTAGATTAATGATCCCTTTTGGAACAGGGCAGTGTCTTCCGACTCATCTACTGATAGTTGGTTCAGTATTTTTGAACCAATGGTCTCAATCCCTTTGAACAGGGCAGTGTCTTCCGACGCTACAACAGTAAAAGATTTCATTGCGGAAGTAGAGTCTCAATCCCTTTGGAACAGGGCAGTGTCTTCCGACCGATGGCGTAGATGTTGGGCTTGTTAGTTGCTTAATCGTCTCAATCCCTTTGGAACAGGGCAGTGTCTTCCGACGATCTATTTTTGAATGTATCGCAGGGCTAAAAACGTCTCAATCCCTTTTGGAACAGGGCAGTGTCTTCCGACTGCAGTGGTATTTTGAAGCCTTGTGGCACAAGGCTTACGAGAGCCATTTCCCAACTTTTTCCGAGACTCAGAGAGTTGGGTCTTGATTTGATTAAATGTTGCATAAATTTTAACATTTTATTCACTTATCAAGCGGTCGAAAACAGAGGGGATTTTACCAGAGTTTTTAGATTTTACTAGTCTTAATTCCTTAAAAATCCTCGATAAATCTTAAAGTAAGCCCAACACCTTACGTCCGTTAATTGAGGCGATGTTCGACATCTCTTCAAGGTTAGTAAAGCGGCAGCCTGCGGAAAGGAGACTGAGTTCTTGCCACATATCGCCCTCGCAGAGTGGTACCATATAGTCACAGATGTTATCTGTACCAATTGCAACAGTAATGCCTTCAGGGATTAGCTCGTCGGCTGGGGTTAAAGCGTTGTGGAACGGTTGTAAGTCTTCTTTACGACCGCTATCAATCCACGCCATTGGGCAAGCAATGACCATCATTTGACTATCACGCATTTTTGATAGAGCATTTTGCGGTATTCTTTAGGATGTGCACCGATAGAAATCCCGTGAATCGCCACCACACGACCTTGCATACCGTGTTCAATCGCTTTATCGCAAAGTTGTTCGGTCTCTTTCTTTTTGGCGTGTTGAATTGATCCACGTGTACGTGCAGCATTTTGCCGAGTGATTTGGCTTTATCCATCAAAAATATCCATCGCTTCTAAACCTTTGCCATAATCCAACTCATCACGATAAGGTAAACCACCAATCATATCCACCATTTCTGAGCCAATATCAAACCATTTTTGCGGTTGGCTCAATGACACCTTTTAACGTTTGGTTAGCGAATTTCAAAATAATATCGCTTTTTGTACACCCTCGCGTGCTTTGTATGCTGCGATAATGGCACGATCTTCACATACGCCATCAATATCTACGAAAGTACCGAATGCGGTTACCCTTGAGAAATCATCAGCTCAATCGCTTGCGAGAAACGGCGGTAATAGTCGTCACGGTGGATTGACGTTTTACTTCATCCACTAAGTCCCATTTTTGCTGTAGATTAGCATTTTTGGTAGATGGTAATTTTTTCTGGGGTCATGGTGAATGCACGGTCAGCGTGGGCGTGTGAATTTACCCAGCCTCCTTTTTAATGATTTCATCACGAATATGACCTTTCAGTGTACGAATTAATTGGCTCATGCTTGCTATCCTTGATGTAAATTTCGAAGAAAAAATCGCTTGTGAAAAAGCGATTTGATCAAATTAAGGAAAAAGTGATATAAAAACAGCTACGCCTCGAAGAACGATGCGTAGCTGAAAAATAATGTATAAGGAGTTAATATATGAAGATTCATTTTCTAGTTTCTACGTTTAAAACTAGGAGCGTAGTATAGCGATGTTGTTAGTAAAAAAAGCAAACGGTTGCAAGCGGTTGAATTTCTCTGCATAGAATTCGTTCTGTTCTCCATCGGAGTGCAAGGATTAACAATCTATGCTGAGAGGTGTAAGCCAATCCGTAGAACCTGAACTGAATAATTTCAGCGTAGGGATTTGAGACGAGTGATCGACTTAAAACCTTTGATTTAAAAATTTAAACAAAGGAAACATTATGAAAAAACTGTATCTTTTACTTTATCTGTCATTGGCTTAGCTGTTGCTACTTCTGCTTTTTGCTACTGAAAAACCTGTACTCAATGTTTACACTTATGATTCGTTCGCTTCAAAATATGGCCCTGCTTCGCAATTAGAAGCTAATTTTTGAAAAAGTGTGTCACTGCGATCTGCGTTTTTACCATTTGATAATGGTGTAACAATGTTGAATCGTGTTCGTTTAGAAGGTAAAAACCAAAGCTGATGTTGTGGTTGGTATCGACAATTTTACTCAAGCTGAAGCAGAAAAAGCGGGTTGTTTGCTGCAAATGAATTAACCCTACAAGATACTGCATTACCGATCACTTGGCAAAGCCACACTTTTTACCCATACGATTACAGCGAATATGCATTCATTTATAATAAAGAGAAATTAGCAAAATCCGCCGAAATCGTTAAAAAGAGCTTTTTGAGCGTCAAGATTTACGCATTATTTACCAAGACCCGCGCACTAGCACGGTAGGGCGTGGATTACTTGTGTGGGCAAATCAAGTACTTGCTTCAGAAGGCGAGATGAGCAAATGGTGGGAAAGCTTAGCAAAACACACGGTAACTGTTGGTAAAGGCTGGTCTGAAACTTATGGTGCCTATTTAAAAGGCGAAGCGGATATGGTGTTGAGTTATACTACTTCACCGCTTTATCATCAATGGTATGAAAATGATAATAAAAATGTAGCAGCCATTTTTGAAGAAGGGCATTTGATGCAAGTCGAGCTTGCTGCCATTTTAAAAAGCAGCCAACAAAAACCACTTGCTCAGCAATTCTTACGTTTCTTACACGAGCCTGAATCGCAAAAAATTATTGCGAAATCGAATATCATGAAGCCTGTTGTGGCGGGTGAGATTGATCCCTTTAACATCTTTGCCAAAAATTAAAGTATTGGAAACACTACAGCCTAATGCGGATTTAGTGCGTCAGTGGTTGGCGAATTGGCAAAAAGCGGTAGAGTACACATTCCCCTCCCCTTGTGGGAGAGGGCAATCTACTCAAGTAGAGAGAACTAATAAAAACAGAAAGGAATGCTGTTTTTTTTGCAAAAAGATTTGCCAAACGTATTAACTTCTGTTATCTATAGCGTCCTTAAAAAATCCCTATACTTTTTCTACCCCTTTTTTGCTCCTTTTAAGGTAGGCGTAGGGGTAACTTAACTAACAGGAGTGTAATATGGCAGTGGGCAATACCACGTCTTTAGGTTTATTATCTCGCAGGGGTAAAAACCTTACGAACTGAAAAAAAGAATGAAGAATATATGAATGATGCTCAAAAAGAGCACTTCACTAAAATTCTGAAAGCGTGGCATTCTCAAATCATGGATGAAGCCGCTCGCACGAAAAACCAAATGCAGGAAGATGTGACTAACTTCGCAGACCCTGCAGACCGTGCAACTCAGGAAGAAGAGTTCAGTTTAGAATTACGCAACCGTGATCGTGAGCGTAAATTATTGAAAAAAATTGAACAAACTTTACATAAGATTTCTGATGATGATTACGGTTATTGTGAAACCTGTGGCGTAGAAATCGGCTTAAAACGCCTTTGAAGCACGTCCAACTGCAGATTTATGTATTGACTGTAAAACCCTTGCTGAAATCCGTGAAAAAAACAACTTGGTTTATAAGATAAACAACGGAGAATGGTCGCATTCTCCGTTATTACTTTTAGCCTAATTTAAACGAGGTGAATTATTTTAATTACATTAAATCATTTTTCTCGTCCTAAAAAGCAAAAATCGGCAGAAGAGACCGCTATTTATACAGAGAAAAATTGATAATCGCCCAACGCGTTCTGCTGTTGAGCTAAAAACGAATAGAACGAGCGACATCCAAAGGTAAAAAGCCCAAGATGGCGTACCCTCCCATATTTTGCATAAAAACATACCATTCACGCAGGACAATATGGCATTAGCCCGAAAGATTTCCCGAAAAATGCATTAGCCATTGTTGAAAAAATTACACCGTGCAGGCTACGAAGCCTATATTGTAGGCGGTTGCGTTCGCGATTTATTGCTCGGTAAAAAACCAAAAGATTTCGATATTTCAACCAATGCTCGCCCTGAAGAGGTGCAGAAAATTTTGGGGCGTCAATGTCGTTTAGTGGGACGCCGTTTCCGCTTAGCACATATTATGTATGGTCGCGAAATTTTTGAAGTTGCTACTTTCCGTGCGGGGCACGAGAATCACACTAACGATAAAAATCTCTAAAGTCAGTGATGAAGGAATGCTGTTGCGAGATAACGTTTACGGCACATTGTTTGAAGATGCAGGGCGTCGAGATTTCTCCGTCAATGCGTTCTATTACGATCCTCGCCACAATTTAATTTACGATTTCTTTAACGGGATTGAAGATCTGCGTGCAGGTAAATTGCGTTTATTAGGTGATCCAACACAACGTTATCAAGAAGATCCTGTGCGAATGTTGCGTGCACATTCGCTTTATGGCGAAATTGGATATGTTCTTGGACAAAGAGACCGAAGCACCAATCAAAACTCTTGCACCGTTGTTAGGGCAACATTCCAGCTGCACGGCTCTTCGATGAGTCATTGAAACCTCTTGCAATCGGGTGCGGGTTTTTAAAACATACGAATTGTTGCGTGAGTATCATTTATTTGAGCAACTTTTCCTGTGCTCACGCCGTTTTTCACCGAGCATCAAGACTCAAAATGCGGAGCGAATGATCAAGCGAGCCTTGATGTCTCACCGATGATCGCATTCGCGATAAATTGCCAGTGAACCCCGCATTTTTATTTGCAGCATTATTCTGGTATCCGCTGCGTGAAAAAATTGATGAGTTGAAAAAAACGAAGGCGGTTTGAATACGCACGATTCAATGATGCTCGCGGCAAAATGAAATTTTTAGATGAAAGCTGCAAAGCCGTGGCATTGCATCGCCGTCACACGGGCATTATCCGCGAGATTTGGGCGTTACAATTCCAAATGACTAAACGCACAGCTAAGCGTGCCCTACAAACCTTGGAAGTACAAAAATTCCGTGCGGGTTTTGATTTACTCGTGATGCGTGCCGAAACCGAAGGTGGCGATCTGGTCGAACTCTCTGCTTGGTGGCATGAGTTCCAATTCAGCAACGATAAAACAGCGTGCTGAAATGTTGCAAGCAGGTGAAAAATTACCGAATTTTGCGAGCGAAGAGACCAAGAAAAAACGCCGTCGCAAAAACATTTCGTCGTAAAAAAACCTACGAATAAAAAAGCGGAGGTAAATGCTTAATGAAAACCGTTTATATTGCCTTAGGTTCGAACCTGAACGATCCGCTTAATCAACTTAAACAAGCAGTGCAATCGTTGCAAGCATTTGCAATTAACTTTGAAGTCAGCCCATTTTACGGCTCAAAACCTGTTGGCCCGCAAGATCAGCCTGATTATGTGAATGCGGTCGCAAAATTCGAGACAAATCTGACCGCTCTTGAGTTATTAGACAAGCTACAACATATAGAGAATTCGCAAGGGCGTGTCCGACTTCGTCGCTGGGGCGAACGCACGTTAGATTTAGATCTCATTTTATATAGTGATGAACAGATCCAAAATGAGCGTTTAACCGTGCCACATATTGAAATGCAAAACCGCGAATTTGTGATCGTGCCGATGTATGATCTTTTCGCCAGATTTGGCGCTCCCAAGCGGTCAAAAATTGGCAGAAATTTACCAACGGTTTAAAGATCATCAGATGGTGGTTTTTGAATAATAAAAATGTTTGCCTCTCCGTTCGCGGAGAGAGGGAAGTTAAATATAAGGGAATAACAATGTCAAACCCATTACTCAACTACACAGGCTTGCCGCCATTCTCGCAAATTAAACCTGAACATATCCAACCTGCGGTAGAAGCTGTGATTAAAGAATGTCGTGAAACTATTGAACGCGTTTCACAAATCGACAATCCAACCTGGGAAAATTTCTATCTGCCACAAGTGATGGCGGGCGATAAATTTAACCGTGCGTGGTCACCCATCGGGCATTTAAATGGCGTGAAGAACTCGCCTGAATTGCGTGAAAGCCTATCAAGCCTGCTTGCCGTTATTATCCGATTACAGTACTTGGGCAGGGCAACACCAAGATTTGTATCAAGGTTATGTGAAGCTCAAAAACTCTCCAGAATTTGCGACTTATTCTGTCGCACAGAAAAAAGCAGTCGAAAATAGCCTACGTGATTTTGAGCTTTCTGGCATTTCATTACCCGCAGACAAACAAAAACGCTACGGAGAAGTTTCAGCACGCTTATCAGAACTCGGCTCACAATTTAGTAATAACGTGTTAGATGCAACAATGGGTTGGGATATTGTTGTGACAGACGAGGCACAGCTTAAAGGTTTGCCAGAATCAGCATTAGAAGCAGCAAAATTATCTGCCCAAAGCAAAGGGCAAAGAGGGCTATCGTTTCACCCTTTGAATTCCCAAGCTATTACCCTGTGTTAGTCTATTGTGAAAACCGCGAATTGCGAGCAATGATCTACAAAGAGTACGCTACCCGTGCTTCCCTGATCAAGGCTCAAATGCAGGCAAATGGGACAACTCCGCGAACATTGAGGAGAAATTAAAACTTCTGTCTTGAAATGGCACAATTGCTTTGGTTTTGAAACCTATGCTCATCTTTTCATTAGCGACCAAAATGGCGGAAAACCCGCAACAAGTGGTCGATTTCTTGGAAAGATCTTGCAAAACGTTCAAAAAGAGCAAGGCAAAAACGAAATTTGTGAATTGAAAAATTTGTTAGAGAAAACTACGGTGTGAAACCCTAGAACCTTGGGATATTGCTTTTCTACAGTGAGAAACAAAAAAACAAGCGTTGTAGCTATCAACGACGAAGAACTTCGTCCGTATTTCCCAGAAGATCGCGTACTTTCAGGCTTATTTGAGCTTATGAAACGCATTTTTGGCTTACGTATTGAAGAGAAATTTGGCATTGACACCTGGCACTGAAGATGTGCGTTTCTTCCAAATTTATGACGAAAAAGGCGAAGAGCGTGGCTCGTCTCTACTTAGACTTATACGCTCGTGAAAAATAAACGTGGCGGGGCGTGGATGGATGACTGTATCAATCAAAAACGCTTAGCAGATGGTTCATTACAAAAAGCCCGTGGCGTATTTAACCTGTAACTCAACAAGCCAATCGGTGACAAAACCTGCGTTGTTCACCCACGATGAAGTGACCACGCTTTTTCCATGAATTCGGACATGGCATTCACCATGCTGACCCAAATTGATGTAGGCGACGTGGCGGGCATCAACGGTGTGCCGTGGGATGCGGTGGACTGCATGTCAATTTTTAGAAAAATTGGTGCTGGGAAGAGGAAGCTTGCAGTTTATTTCAGGGCATTATGAAACGGGCGAACCGTTTGCCGAAAGAGAAACTCACGCAGTTACTGAAAGTGAAAAACTTCCAAGCAGCAATGTTTGTGCTTCGTCAGTTAGAATTCGGTTTTATTCGACTTCCGCTTACACTTAGCTCAACCGCGTGAAGGCTTGGTGTTGAGAGACCCTTACAAGCGGTCAAAAAAAGATGTCGCTGTTGTAAAAACGCCTGAATGGGTACGCACCCGCACAGCTTTAGCCATATTTTCGCAGGCGGTTATGCGCAGGTTATTACAGCTACTTATGGGCAGAAGTGTTGTCGGCAGATGCATTCTCAAAATTTGAAGAAGAAGGCATTTTCAACCGCCAAACAGGGCAACAATTTTAGATTGCATTTTAACCCGTGGCGGCTCCGAAGAACCGATGGTGTTATTTGAACGCTTCCTGCGGTCGCAAACCAACCTTGATGCACTGTTAAGACACAAAGGGATTGCGTAATTTCAAGCGGTTAGATTCGATTGACATTTACAAAACCGAATGGAATCTAACCGCTTATTATTTTTCCATTTTCAATACAAATAATGCGATCGAATAAGGCTCTGCTTTCTTCAATCTGATGGGTTTACCATTAACAAGGTGAGTTTACGTTCTTGGCAGAGTTGTGCTACAAGTTGTTGGAGCTCTTCTGCGTTTAGATCAAGGGCTGAAAAAAAGGTTCATCTAACAATAAAATCGGCTTATCGCGTAACAATGTACGAGCCAGTGCGACGCGTTGTTTCTGTCCACCAGAAAGTTGATCGGCTCGACGATCTAATAATTCAGTGATCCCCATTTTTTTCTGAGATATTAATGATTTGCGATTTTTGTTGAGTAGTTAATGACAAACGAGGTACTAACGCCAAGCCAATATTTTGAGAGACAGTGAGGTGTGGGAAGAGATTGTTATCTTGAAATAGCATAGAAACAGGACGATGGGAAACTTCTGTGTGTGTATGATTACAATTATCCAACCAAATTTCACCGCTTGTGGGCAATTCAAAAGCCTGCAATCAAGTTGAGTAGCGTACTTTTCCCTGCTCCACTTTCACCAATAATGGCAATTTTTCTCCCCTTTTTCACGGAGAGGGTAAAATGCATTGGCATTTGCTCATAATCGAACTTAATATTTAGTGCTATCATTATCATATTTATTAAATGTTATAAAGTCGTTATTATGGCACAAAAAAACCGCTATTCGGCTTAATTAAAATAACGGTTTTATATTTATTGCATTATACTCCTAGCCACTTCTCTGCTTTGGAGCGAATTTGGTGGATCAGCTCTGGTTTATCCCTAAGTTTTTCGCCATAAGAAGGTACAATCTGTTTCAACTTCACTTGTAATTCGGAATGTTTTTCCACAAAACATTTTGAGAATACGCTCAGCATGGCATCAACTGAAGTAGAAGCACCAGGAGATGCACCCAAGTAATGCTGCTATGCTTTTATCTTCGGAGGTAATCACTTCTGTCCCAAAGCAGAAGAGCCCCGCTCATTGGCTAAATCTTTGATAATCTGCACGCGTTGCCCAGCGATAATTACATCCCAATCTTCGCTTTTTCGCTTCTGGATAAAATTCTCGTAATTCTGCCATTCGTTGCTCTTTGTTGAGCAAAGCTTGCTTGATCAGATAATTTGTAAGCGGAATATTTTTATTCCTGCAATCACCATGGTTGAAAAATTATCAGGCTTGAAATGAAAGCGGGAAATCAAGCTGTGAACCGTGTTTAAGATACTTCATTGTAAAACCAGCAAATGGTCCGAATAAAAGCGATTTTTCCTTCGATAAAGCGAGTATCTAAGTGTGGTACAGACATTGGAGGAGCTCCAATTTTCGCTTTGCCATAAACTTTGGCGTGATGTTTTTCCACTACCTCGGGATTACGGCAGACCATAAAAATACCGCTCACAGGGAAGCCACCAATATGTTTTCCCTCTTTAATGCCTGTTTTTTTGTAGTAATGGCAACGTGCCACCGCCACAGCCGATAAAGAGGAATTTGCAAGAATGTTGCAAAATTTGATCGCTTTGAATCTTTTCACAGTTAGTGTCCAACCTTCAGTAGTTTTCTGAATATTTTGCACTCGATGACCCAGTTTTTAATTCGCAGCCCTGCTTTTGCAGATTTTTAAACAGTTTTCGTGTTAATTCGCCGAAGTTCACGTCTGTTCCGCGCTCAATCAATGTGGCTGCAAGGGGTTCATTTCCTTGACGATTTTGCATCATTAAGGGAATCCATTTCGCTAATGTTTCACGATCATCAGAAAATTGCATCCCTTCAAACAACGGATGTTGAGCAAGTGCTTCAAAACGTTTGCGTAAGAAATTCACATCTTTTTCGCCTTGTACAAAGCTCATATGTGGTAGTTTACGAATAAATTGGACAGGATTTTCAATATCACCTTTTGCAACTAAATAAGACCACATCTCAAGCGAAAGCTGATATTTTTCGTTGATATTCAATGCTTTTGTGATATCAATCGATCCGTCTGCTTTTTCCTGCAGTGTAATTCAACTCACATAAGGCTGAATGCCCTGTACCCGCATTGTGCCATTCATTTGAACTTTCTGTTGCCACAGCATTTTGGGCTTCAAAAATGGTGATACTCTGTTCTGGTAGAATCTCTTTAATCAGCGTGCCAAGCGTGCCGCTCATAATGCCTGCACCGATTAAAACAACATCAGATTGGTTTGCCATAATATCCTTCTTATTTACTCTTTTTAGGTAGCTTTATTATTTAATAATAATCGGGAAAAACCAGCTTTGCAAACGGTTGCGAAAAGATATTTTGCTGAATCGTTTTAGCTAAAAAAATAAGCAGAATCAATTGGTTAATTTATGGCAAAATAGCAATAGCTATTGGTAATTTAGCTAGGAGGAAAAATATGAAATGGAAGCTATCTGTAAAAGATATTTTTAATGCCTCACCTGTTTTGCCTGTGATGGTTATTAAGCAGATTGAAGATGCGGAGCCAATGGCTCAAGCATTGCTGGAAGGGGGATTCGCGTATTTGAGATTACTCTTCGTACCGATGTAGCATTAGAAGCAATTAAGCTGAATTAGCAAGGCTTTTCCCGAAGCTATTGTTGGGGGCAGGAACAGTTATTAATATTGAACAGTATGATGCAGTAGTCAAAGCGGGAGCTAAATTTGCTATTTCGCCTGGAGCTACAGAAGAATTGTTGATGCATGCAGCAAAAGGTAAAATAGCCCTCGTTCCTGGCACGGCAACACCATCGGACATGATGAAAGCACTAGAGTTAGGTTACGATCATCTGAAATTCTTTTTCCAGCTGAAGTCAATGGTGAGCAGCTGCACTGAAAGCGATTTCGGCAGCATTGCCACAATTGAGATTTTGTCCAACAGGAGGGAATTTCTGAGAAGAATCTTGCTCATTATTTAGTATTAGATTGCGTGGCTACCGTTGGCGGATCTTGGATGCTACCGAATGATGCGATTGCGGCAAAAGATTGGGCAAAAAGTCACTGCTTTAACAAAACAAGCGGTGGATTTGGTAGCAATAAAAGCAAAAATAATTGGTATATGGATCCCTAAGCAAAATGCTTAGGGATAAAAGTAAAAATAAAGTATAACTACTTTAACTTAACCAAGGAAATATCTATGAAAACATACTTTCTTACTTAATGGCGGTGAGAGGGGGATTCGAACCCCGATGCAGTTTCCCACATACACGCTTTCCAGGCGTGCTCTTCAACCACTCGGACATCTCACCGAATCAATAAAAAGACGAGCTAATTCTAGCGTTTTTAGGCGTTTTTATCAAGATATTTTTAGTTTGTAAAAATAAAGTCGGAATTTTACCGCTTGTTATGGTTTAAAGACCAACACCTGCACAACGTGGGGAATCTGGTCTTTGTTCGCCGATAGCTTGCCACTCTTCTGGTGTGTAAGTATGCAATGCTAATGCGTGAACACCGCCTTCTAATTCAGCGTTAAGACATTGATGAGATCGCTTGATGCCGAGCTACGCCACGTTTGCCGTTAAATGCTTCTGTTACTAATGTCACTTTTAAAGTGTGATTCTGAGCCACGTCCAGAGCTATGCATATGGCTTTCATTTTCGATTTGTAAAAAGTAGGATTAAATATTTCAGTTAATTTCTTTTTCAATAGATTGTTGGATGAGCATGATTAGTTCTCGTAGGATAGACTTCAGTCCACTATGTCTATATACAATCTCGGCGGACTGACGTCCGCTCCTACAAAATAGCCCACATTTTGTGGGCTATTTACGTTTTAAATTAATGTTTTTTGCGTAATGCTAATTGGCTTAATACTACTAATGTGAGCGAGAACACAATCATAATGGTAGCAAGAGCATTAACCTCTGGCGTTACGCCTGTCTTCACAAGTGAGAAGATTTTAAGCGGTAACACTTCGTAACTTGGGCTAGTTACGAAAGAAGAAACTACGACATCATCAAGCGAGATAGTGAAGCTTAATAACCAACCTGAGATGATGGAAGGTAACGCAAGTGGAAGAATAATTTTTGCGTAAAATCGTCACTTCACTTGCTCCTAAATCTTTCGCAGCTTCCAACATTTTTGCCATCAAAGTCACTTAGGCGTGCTGAGATGGTAATCACCACATAAGGTAAACAGAAGGTAATATGAGCAATCAATAATGAGATAAAGCCAAGCTGAATGCCTAACATCATAAAAGAGTACGAGCATTGATACTGCCATAACAATATCGGGTGACATCATTACAATAAAGAGCAAAACCTGCCCACCATTTGTTTTACCGCGGAATTTATAACGATAAAGGGCGATTGAGGTTAATGCCCTAAAATCGTTGATAATGTTGCCGCAAAAAGTGCAATGGTGACCGAGTTTAATGTGGCTTGAACAAGAGTATCGTTGTTAAATAAACGCTCATACCAGTTCCAGCTAAAAGCCTTTCCATTGTAAGCCGTATCTGTCCGCATTAAACGAGTTTACTACCAAGATAATAATCGGAATATAAAAGGTAGGCAAAAACCGCGAACATAAAAAGATTTCTAAATGTCTTTTCATTATTCAAGCTCCACCTTTTTATTTAATAATTTATTCGCACGATAGTAAACATAAAGCATTAATGCCATTAAAATGGTTAATGCGATACTTTACTGCAGAGCCCAACGCAAATTGGTTTGGTATTTAAGAACAAGCTCTTAATAATGTTACCTACCAATGGTGTTTTGCCGCCACCAAGTAAGTCGGCAACATAGAACATCCCCATTGCAGGAAGAAGTACTAATAAACAGCCAGACACAATACCAGGCATTGTGAGCGGAATAGTAACACGTATAAAGCGTTGGAATGCGTTTGCACCTAAGTCTTTCGCTGCTTCTAATAAACGTCCATCGATTTTTCTCAATAGAAGAGTAAAGCGGTAGAATCATAAACGGCAGTAAGATATAAACTAAACCGATGATAATCGCAAGCTCTGAGTTTAATAAACGTAATGGTTCATTAATGATGCCTAACCACAATAATGCTTCATTTATGCAAACCTTTCACACCTAAGAAAATCTTGATGCCGTAAATACGAATAAGCGAGTTCGTCCAGAATGGCAACACCACTAAAAAGAGTAAAATTGGACGGACTTTTAGCGGGCAGTTTTGCAGTAATAAATGCAAAAGGATAGCCAATAATTAAACAAAGAAGTGGCAATCCCCGCCATATACAAGGAGTTCCAAAAGTACTGTGGCGTAGGTATCGTTAAAGAGTGCTTTGATATGCACTTTCAGCTAAACGCAAAATCAACGAAAATATTGGCTTTGGCGGTTTTCAGTTAAGAAACTGATGACAAAACACGAGCACATTCGGCACTAATACGAAAAGTAAAAGCCAACCGAAAAATCGTTGCCACCGTTCCTTTTTGAAATTTATTATTCGTCATCGTTTAGGACAACCTCCCAACCTTCGTGCCACGTTAATGCTACTTTTTGCCCCACTTCGTGGTCAATGTTTGGATCATCTTCATTGAAGAATTCGCTTACTAACACGTTCATACCGTTGTGATCAAGTTTTACGCTAGATTCAAGCGTCATACCTTTATAGTTACGGTCGATAATGTGACCGATGATTGCTTTTGAGCTTTCATCTTCGTCTAACTCTTCAATCACAATATCTTCTGGGCGCAGTAATACTTTCAGTTTTTGATTTGGTTTAACGTCTAAATCTTCTACTTTAATGTTGCAAATTCGACCTTCCACGTTCGCTTCAACGCTTGAGCTATCCACACGTTCAATTACAGTTGCGTCGAACACGTTGATTTCACCAATAAAGTGTGCCACAAATAAGTTTTTCGGCTCTTCATAAATTTCACGCGGTGTGCCATCTTGAGCAATTTTACCTGCGTTCATTACGATAATACGATCCGACATTGTTAACGCTTCTTCTTGGTCGTGCGTTACAAAAATAAAGGTAATACCTAATTGACGTTGTAATGCTTTTAACTCTTGTTGCATCTCTTTACGCAATTTGTAGTCAAGAGCAGAGAGTGATTCATCTAAAAAGTAAAACTTTTGGTTTATTTACCACCGCACGTGCAATAGCAATACGTTGTTGTTGACCGCCTGAAAGCTGTGCTGGTTTTTGCTCGGCGCGGTCTTCCAAACGCACCATACGTAATGCTTCCATTACACGCGGTTTGATTTGATCGTTTGGCACTTTTTGCATACGCAAACCAAATGCCACGTTTTCAAAAATGGTCATATGCGGGAAAAGTGCATAGCTTTGGAATACGGTATTCACAGGGCGTTGTTCAGCAGGGATATTAGATACATCTTGACCATCAAGAATAATTGAACCCTCTGTTAAATCTTCAAAGCCCGCAATTAAACGTAACGCAGTTGTCTTTACCACAACCTGAAGGACCTAAAATCGTTAAAAATTCACCATCGTTAATGGTTAAATTCAAATTTTTCAGAATCGTTTTGCTACCATAGCTTTTTGGTAACATTGCGAAGTTCGATAATGGGTTTTGTTATCTAACTTTTCCATTTACTGTTGTTTTCCCTATGAAGAGAGTTGAGAAAATGAGTGCAAATTCAATAAAAATTGCTTGATTTGCAACGCGAAATGAGAATAAATCAATTTGGTATCATATAGCGAATAACTTGATTTTGAAAGTAAAAATTTACTTTTTGGCCAATAAGAGGTGGATTTACACTAAAATTCTACAAAAATAAAAAGGAATGAAAAAGGCATTCTGCTTCATTCCTTCTGTTCCACCCAATCATTACGCATAAAAAGTGGTGTAATATGGAATGACTTGTTTTCTCAATTCGCCATACATCGTAATCAGCTTGCGTATTCAGCCACATTCCTGGGCTATTATTTAATGTCAGCCCAATTCGCGTTGCTATTTCAGGTGTGATCGCCGTTTTCTATTTAAAATTTGTGAAAGCGAAATGCGAGAAACACCGATTTTTCTGTTATCTTACCTATTTTCATTCCCTCAATATAGTGCCAGGATGCGGTGGATTGTGCATTTTCATCTGATTTCTCTTCATCATTAAGTGTGCATAAAACGCTCTTTTACGCCCACGTCTTCACATTTCATGAATAATTTTAACGCCATTATTGCACACACAAATTAAAATTGCGATATTATTTTCGTCAATAAAGAGGTAAAAATGGCAAAAAATTGAAGTTACTGCAATAACATATCATCACCAACTTTCTGAATTAAGGGCTAAAAAGCCTTTTCCGAATTGGCAAAGTTAAAGCCAAAAAGTCATTCGAACAAGAAAAAGGTGGATCAGGTTATTTTAAAAATGAGCAAATCCGATCCCCGGATTTTCTTACCTTTTTACGGAAGTATGTTGTTTAAAAGAAATTGAGAAAGGCTTTTATGTTAGATACCGAAAAATTAGAATTAGAGGAAATCGAAAATGCTTAAAAACTTACCGCAATTTCTGCCCTGCTACTCCTTACAGGTTGCCAAAATTTAACCTCACACCAAATTGCCTATAAACTTTCCGATGAGGATGCGAAAAAGTGGGTTGTTGAAGGTAATAAAATTGAGCAATGTCTTTTTGCTAAAGAATATCAAACGCGTAATTTCAATAATCTCTCGGATGAAGAAAGGCAATTACTTTGGAAAGGTGTAGTAAATGAGCTTTCCCTTATTATTGGTGGGCAAAATGCTCAACTTATTGATAATGATCTTGCGTCAGCACGATATGCACGATCTCAATTCCAAAAATTTAATCATAGCGAACAAGCAATGTTCGAGTCACAATGGTGTGATGCATTGAAACGCGACTATAGCCAAGCGTTAAAAACAACTTCAGGCAGAGATTAAAAACGCAAAGCGGAAGAAACTGCTAGAGAAAAATCTTGAACGCCAACGTAAAGCCGAAGCCGATTTTATGCCAGTAAAGAGGGGCAAGCCTATTTAGCCCAACAGCAACTAATGCTTCAGCAACAGAATCTACAAAACCAAGTGGAATTACAACAGCAGGCCCAACGTATGGCTTATGAAAGACAGCTAGCTGCAGAAAGGGCGGAACGTCAGAGTGAGGAATTTCAAGATTTTGTAACCTCAATGCAAAATAGCATTAATGGGGTAACTAATTCGATGGCTCAAACCACGCAGATGATTAACTCAATGACTCAATCAATGCCAAGATACCAATATCAACCACAACAATCTTCATCAACTACTTGCTATCGTATTACGAGTGGCATTGTACGTTGCAATCATCAATAATTTAAGGAGTTAAAATGAAACAATTGGCTTTAATTACATTATTAGTTTTAGGTATTTCCGCTTGCTCAATGGAAAACAATCAATTACCTGAAACACACTATGATCATGCAATTACTATGGCGAAATCGCTAGCGGTATCAGAATATTGCAGTCAAGCATTCTCAACTCATGGAAAAGACGCTTTTTCCGAGAACAATATCAAAAACATCCGAGCTTTTTAGAAATTATATAAGTACTTCGGTGCTTTCTCAGTATGAAAAACAATTAAATCTGGCTCGTCAATATTTTCTTGCAAATGTTTATGGATCTTTGTATAACATAAAAGATACTAATCAGGCATTACAAGCTTTATTTAGCTGATCCCAATATGGGGAAGAAAAAATAAAAACGCAAAAGCTTTTTAGTAAAGGAGCCTGTATAGAGTATTTAGAAAAATTAAATACAGACAGAAAGATGATGAATCAACTTTTTATTGAAGTTGGAAGAAATGACTTAATTGTTGAATAATTATCTCTTTCCCAAGCACGCTACGGCGTGCTTTTTATTAGCCATTTACAAACCTCCAACAAAAATTAGACCGCTTACGCCCTTTCCGTTAAAATAGGGCAATCGCTGATTAAATTATGAAACTGAATCCTCAACAACAACAAGCTGTGGAATATGTCGATGGGGCTTGCCTTGTGTTAGCAGGGGCTGGCTCGGGCAAAACGCGGGTTATTATCAACAAAATTGCATATCTAATCGAACATTGCAACTATTCGCCGAGAAATATCGCCGCCGTGACTTTTTACCAACAAGGCAGCACGTGAGATGCGCGAGCGTGTGGCTCATTCTATCGGCAAAGAAAAACTAAAGGGCTGACAATTTCTACCTTTCACGCGCTAGGCTTTGAAATTTCTCAAACGTGAGCATAAATTGCTCGGTTTTAAGTCTGGAATGACGCTGTTTGATGAACGCATGATCAAATTGCTTTGCTCAAGCATTTACTGCCTGAAAACGTGGCGGAAGATAAAGATCTCTTAAAAGCACTGGTTTCCACTATTTCAAATTGGAAAAATGATCTGCTTTCGCCTGAAATAGCGATACATCAGTGCAAATCGGAGCGAGATCGCGTTTTTCACACTTTTTATCAACTTTATCAAAATCAGCTAAAAGCCTATAATGCCCTAGATTTTGATGATTTGATTATGTTGCCAGTGTTGCTTTTCCGCCAATTTCCTGAAGCGAAAGCCCGTTAGCAGCAAAAAATTCGCTATTTGTTGGTGGATGAATATCAAGACACCAACACTAGCCATGAGTTAATTAAAACTTATCGTGGCGAAAATGCGAAGTTTACCGTCGTGGGTGATGATGACCAGTCGATCTCACTCTTGGCGTGGGGCGAAACCTGAAAATATGCGGCGTTTACGGGAAGATTTCGATCTCAAAAGTGATTAAATTGGAACAAAATTACCGTTCTAGTCAGCGGATTCTGCATTGTGCCAACATTCTGATTGATAATAATGAACATATTTTCGACATCTTCTCGGAATTAGGGCAAGGCGAAAGCTGAATATTATTGAGGCGAAAAATGAAGAACACGAAGCGGAGCGTGTCGTGGGAGAAATTATCGCCCATCGTTTTTCCAAAAAAACGAAATATAAAAGATTACGCCATACTTTTATCGAGGGCAATCACCAGTCACGGTTGCTCGAAAAATTGTTGATGCAAAACCGTATTCCGTACAAAAATTTCGGGCGGAACATCGTTTTTCTCTCGAGCTGAAATTAAGGATATGATGGCGTATCTGCGTTTGGTGGTGAATCCTGAAGATGACGCTGCATTTTTACGCATTGTGAATGTGCCAAAAACGTGAAATTGGTCCAGCTACGCTTGAAAAACTGGGCTTGTTGGCAAATGAAAAACATATCAGCCTGTTTGATGCGATTTTTGATTTTGAGCTGATTCAACGCTTAACGCCAAAGCCTTATCAAGCCTTGCAAGACTTCGCCAATTGGATCGTAAAAATTGCCGAGCAAGCGATCCATTCTGACCCGATTGTTGCAATGAAAGATATGTTGGGGCAGATTCAATACGAAGCTTATTTGTATGAACAAGCAACCTCGCCCAAAGCAGCAGAAATGCAAAGCCGCAATGTGCAAACGCTGTTTGAATGGGTTGGAAGCGATGCTGGCTGGCGATGAAATTGAAGCTCCGATGACGTTGGAGCAAGTGGTTAATCGCCTGACTTTTACGGGATATGCTTGAGCGTGGCGGAGATGATGACGAAGCCGACCAAGTGCAGCTAATGACGCTACATGCTTCAAAAGGGTTGGAGTTTCCGCACGTTTTTCTCATTGGAATGGAAGAGGGTATTTTTGCCACACAAAATAGCCTTGATGATGACAACGTGGAAGAAGAACGCCGCTTGGCTTATGTGGGGATTACTCGATGCTCAGCAAACGTTGACGTTTTCACTTTGCAAAAGAACGCCGTCAATATGGTGAACTTATTAAGCCTGAACCAAGCCGCTTCTTGCTTGAGCTGCCGCAAGATGATTTAGTTTGGGAAAGCGAAAAACCACAGCTGAGCGAACAACAGAAAGTGGATAAAGTGTCCTCAAATATTGCCGATTTAATGGCAAAATTAAAAGCGAATAAGAGATAAAATGTCACTTTTTAAATCAACTAAACAAGAAGCATTGCCCCGAATGCGGGGCATTACTTCAAATTAAACAGGGTAAATACGGGCTATTTCTAGGCTGTTCATGCTACCCAGATTGTAGTTACATTAGACCACTACACCAAAGTTCGTACGTAATAAAAACGCTAGACGAAATCTGCCCTGAATGTGGTCATTTTTCTTCAAATTAAGCAAGGGCAGAATGGGATGTTTATCGGCTGTAAAGCGACTACCCAGAATGCCACTTTATTGTGCAAGAAGAACAACCTGAAACAGAAGAAAAGTGGCTCTGCCCTGAGTGCAAAAAGCATCATTTAGTAGCAAGAAAAGGGCGAACAGGTAAGATTTTCTATGGCTGTGAAGGCTATCCCAAATGCCGATTTACCCTTGCAAGCCAGCCGATTGAAAAGAGTGCCCTGCGTGTCATTTTTCATTAGCGTGCTACGTAAAGGTAAAAGGTTACCTATGTGCGAACAAAGCGTGTCAGCATATTTTTGAAGAAAGAGAAACAGAACAAGCGGTGAAAAAGATGAATAATTTGCAAAAATCATTGAGAAATTTCAACAAAATGAAGTGATTGCCTATCCAACCGAAGCCGTATTTGGTTTAGGGTGCAATCCAAACAGCGAACAAGCGGTGCGAAAAATTACTTGCTTTGAAAAACGTGAAGAAAAGAAAAGGGCTGATTTTTAATCGCCCCAACGGTTGAACTACTTTTGCCTTATTTGGATGAAACTAAACTCAGCAATAACGAATGGCAACGTTTTGGTAAAATTAGCAGTCAAGCGATTACATGGATTATGCCTGCCAAAACCGAATTTACCCCGTTTTTCACTACAGGGCAGTTCAACTCTATAGCCATGCGACTTTTGCCGCACCCCTGCGGTGGAAGCCTTATGCTTAGCAACGCAATCTGCGATTACCTCTACCAGTGCCAATATTTCAGGCTTACTACCTTGTCGCACAAGCGGTCAAGTTTACGCTCAATTTGGCAAGGATTTCCCTGTATTAGAAGCTGAAACTGAAGGGCGAATCAACCCTTCAGAAATTCGAGATATTTTCACCCAACAGGTTTTACGAGCAGGTTAAGCTTTTTCATATAAATGGGTAATCAACTGACCGTTTAAATATTCGCCAATATAAATCTGATTTATTGTCAAATTTTGAGCTTCAAGTTCGGCTTTAAGCCACTCTTCATCTCGGTTGATGATGTCTAAAAATATCGTGGTCGAGTTGTCCATCAATAATCAGTAGGTAGCGTAAATCCTGATCGCCATATTGAATGATCGAAAGTTGCCCGTTTTTGTTCTAATACGGCTCGTTTCACCGATGCGATTTCATAAATTCCAGCCGAGACGTAATTTGAACATTAAATCGTGAGCTGAAATTCGTTTTTCATACATTCTCCAGTTTGCACTTTGCCGTTGAGAATGACCCAAACAGGGCGACCATCGATGATGGATTTAACCAATCGGTTATGATTTTTAATGAAACGAAGGGTAAAAATCAGTAATGTCCATAAAATCAGCACTAGTGAGAATTGAAATATACCAATGTTGTCGTTATAAATGACAGCACCGATAATGCCACCTAGCACGTAGTTTTGTATCATGATCCATAGCAGAGTTGGGTTGCAAGGTTGCCTTTTCCCATTAAAATTAATTTGTAGCACTAAAACCGATAATGCCTATTGCTAATTTGATTGCAAAGAAATGTATAACCTTCCATTATTTTTCCATCCTTATCAATAATATTGATATTGGGATTCACCTAAATTTATTTCGAGAGTGTATAAAGCTGTAAAATCGTTATTAAAATTAACCTGATAATATTTATCTTTAATATTTAAAAATCATTCCATTTGTTAATTTCTGACTATTTAATAATACTTCTTCTGATTTTAAATTTTGAGATGCTTTAACCGAGATCTAAGAAGGTCACAATGCGTGAGGTATCATTTTGCATAGACTTGATTTTGCTCATATTAGTGTATATTGTACGCTAAAGCAGAAAAATAATAAGTAGTAAGAAAATAATACTTAAATCACGATATTTAGTTTCTAATCTGTAGCGTAAATATAATGAGATAACTAAAAGAGTCCCCAAGAGGTGGCAAAAATAGCGACGTATTTAAAATAATCTTGAAATACATTCTATTTTCTAAATAGAAATAAGTAAAAAGACATATTTTACCTTATAATGAATCAAGAGATTGAGGATCATTATGTTAGCATATGTTACTCCACTTTTTATAGCTTCTAAAGCAGTCCTTGCTTGAAGATGTTTAGAGGCGAAATTGAAGCCGATGAAAGCTATTTTTAGCGGTGTTCCAAAGGGGGAATAATCATATAAACGGAATTAAGGATTTTTGGAATTAAGCAAAACGCTATTTTGTATGATAAAGCCCAAACATCTTAATGTTTAGGCTATTTTGTAAATAAAAAAGATTAACGCTGAATCAAATAACGCAATTTTGATGACCATCTTGTTCAACGCTTAGCAATGTATAACCATGGTTTTTGTGTCTACAGGAATATTGTTAATCGATTGAGCACAATCGCTTAATAGCTCTAAAATCTCGCCTTTTTTCAATTCTGGCATCGTTTCAAGCATCACTATGGCAGGATAGGGGCAGGCTCGCCTAAGGTATCCAGTGTGTAATCTGGGGTAATCTCTTTTTGGATCTTTATCCAATTTTTGTACGACAGTAAATGCCATAATATTCTCCTGATGTTTTTGGGGTTAGTGGTATTGGTTAGTTACAGCCACAAGAAGCTGCCGCTACTTTCGCTTTGGCTTTAGCAAGGAAGCGTTTTTCCCACCAAACTACGGCAACCAAGCAAGCGATTAATAAGCCATAATTAACGAGCAAGCCACCGACGGGGCCGAATTCTTTGAGTAAGTTAAGTTTGTCGTAATCTAAGGCGAGTACTGGTGCGATGTCGTCCCATACGTAAGCAAGGTAGGTTGAGCCGATAACGTTACCTACACCCAACCCACATAAAGTGTACTTGCCCTTCCATAGAGCGATACATCCAACCTGTTTCGCAGCCACCTGCTAATACGATACCAAAAACCGAATAATAAACCGCCGATAATCGCATTTGGGCCTGCCCACATAATTTTAGGAGAAACGCTAATTGAATGTATGAGAACACCCCAATTGTGCCAACGAAGATTCCAAAGATAATCGCTTTTTGCCATATAAGCACGACCCGTTACCCATAAATCTCGGAATGCGGAGGTAAAGCAGATTTGTGCACGCTCAATCAATAATCCGAAGATTAATCCGCAAAGCATTGCAAAACCAAGTTTGATAGACGATTGCATCACATAGAGGGAAGCGGTCAAATATGCTAAAAAGATTACCATCCCAATGCGGAAGCGACGTGTGGCTTGTTTCGGATCACTTTCTTTGATTTTTGCTGCCCCTTTTTGAGTTGCAATTTTACGCGGAACATTGGCAATAAGGTTACTTTCACGCCAAAGTAGGTACCGATAGCTGTGGCAATGGTAAAGAACCACGCGTGAACGGAGAATTGTGGAATCCCGGTGAAAAGTGAGGCCAAGTTACAGCCCATCGCCAAACGTGCTCCGAAACCAGCCAATGCACCGCCAATTAAGGCTTGAGCAATACGACGCGTTTGTGTGGTTGGTTACGCCATTTTCACGTTATTCAGCCCAAAGTGCAGCCGAAATGCAGCCCGCGAACATCCCCAAAATCATTACGCCATCAATACGGGTAAAAATTGTACCTTGCATCCCGATGATTTTGTAATAGCTCCATTCGCTTACATCTACGCCAAGAGCTTGTAACGCGTGGCCTCCCCAGCGAGTAAACTCGCCCTGTTAATGCCCAATAAGTGCCTGTTACACCGAAATAATAAGCCGAAAGTAAACCTGCTGCGATTACTGCTGCCACAGGGTTCCAATATTTAATCAGATAATCTTGTTTGAATTGTTGCCAAATCTCTAACATTGTCCTTAAACTTAAGAGAGTTAATGATTTGCAAGCGAAAGTGTATATAATGAAAAATAGAATTGAATTGAGAAAAACAATTGGATTTGTTCATTTCCTATACACAAACTTGCGATATATGAATGAATTACCGTTGAGGTGGTAAAAGTATAATCAAAAATGAGAGAAAAACAAACAAAATTGATAGATAGCAGATAGAAATAAACCCTCAAGTTAAACATAACTTGAGGTTCTGTTTTCTAACTGAATTGGCAAAAATTATTTAGATTCAACCGCTTCTTTTACGGCATCTACTTTTTCTCCAACTTTGTTCATCATTTCTGATGTTTTTTCAGCTGCTTTATCTGCCATTGCATCTGCAGCTTGTTTTACTTCTTCTGCTTTATCTGCTACTGCAGTTTTAGTTTCTTCAACTTTAGCTGCTGCAGCATCTTTTACATCAGCCACTTTTCAGCTACTGTTGCTTTCATTTCGTCAACTTTAGCTACTGTTGCGTCTTTTACTTCAGTCGCTTTTTCAACCGTTGCTGCTTTCACTTCTTCAGTTTTATCTGCAGCAACTTGTTTCATTTCTTCTGCTTTTTGAACTGCAGTCTCTTTCACTTCTGCTGCTTTCTCTGTTGCAGCTGCTTGAGCTTTTTCAGCTGTTTTTTGAGCTTGATCACAAGCCGTTAAAGCTAATGCTGAACCTAAAACAAGGGCTAATAATGATTTTTCATAAGAACTCCATAAAGTTAATTTTGCATCAATTGCTTACATTTAGTATATGTTTCTAACAAAAAGTTCATTTATTTATTCAAGAACTAAAATTAGTTTTCTGTTTTGTGTAAGGTATTTTGGTTCAAAAATTGAACAAATAAGATTGGAATCAGTTTGTAATCCATTAAAGTGGCTTTACCATTTTTCAAATTCGAAATCAGTACGCTCTAAATATTCACCCCACTCGCCTGCTTGCATAATCCAAGAACTGTTTTGGTAATCTGGTTTACATGCTATTGTTGGTTGGTATTTTTCGATAAATTGGCCTTTTTCATTGAAATAAACGGTATCGTATGTATGACTGTATAATATTAGAACAAAAAGTTAAGCCCCAAGTAATAGCAAAGAGCACCATTACATGAAAACAGCAGCAGAGCAATGTCTTTGGCACGCCCTGAAAGTTCGTGATATTCCGAGCCGATGCGGTCGACTACCGATTCTACTGCACTGTTGAGTAATTCAGCAATCAAGACAATAAAAATGCTACCAAGAAGTAAAAATTTTCTCGATAACACCATTGCCGAGCCAAAACGCCAGCGGAATTAAAATAATTGCTAACCAAACTTCTTGGCGAAAAGCCGCTTCATTGATATATGCTGATTTCAAGCCTTTCATTGAATAGCCTGCTGCTCGAATAACTCGTGTAAAATTTGCTTTATTTTCAGGTTTTCATAACTTAATCCAAAAAGAAAAACGGGTGATATTTTACCCTAAAGAAATCGTTTGTAACAAAGACAAGATCACTTTTTAAACAAAATTAACCAGTTATAACGTAAATAAGCATAATTTTTATCTGAATTGAACTTTTCCCTATTCCATTAAAAAGTAATTTTCGGCTAATCTGAGAACTCATCATTTTCGATGAATAATTGGTCTTTTATTTTTCAGAAGTGAAACATTATGAGTAATTCTTTATCTCTTCAAAACTACTGGGCGGTAATCTTGTATTACGTATCGCAGTAGAGTCTAATCTTAGGGTAGGTTTAGCCCTTGTGAATCCTGAATGGGCAAAAGATGTTGGCGTTTTAGGTCAATTCTTTGTGAAATCCTTACGTGCCATCGCACCGATCTTGGTACTTTCGTATTGGTTATGTCAACCATTGCCAATAAAGAAGTCGGTTCAGATAGTAAAATCAAACCAATTCTTGTGCTTTATGCACTCGGCACATTCGTTGCAGCATTAACCGCTGTGGTATTGAGCTTTATCTTCCCAACCACTTTAGAATTAGTAGCAAGCCCTGATGGTTTAGCACCACCAGATGGCATCAGTCAAATTATCAAAACCGTGGTATTCAACCTCGTGGATAACCCACTTCAAGCCCTTGCAAACGCAAACTTTATCGGTATTTTAGCATGGTCTATCGGTTTAGGTATCGCGTTACGTCACTCTTCACCAAGTACTAAAACATTCTTAAGCGACTTTTTGCAGATGCGGTTTCAGCGGTGGTTAAAGTTGTTATCGCATTAGCACCAATCGGTATTTTCGGTTTAGTTGCAGATACTTTTTGCAGCCAATGGTTTTAGATGCTTTCATCGGTTACGGTCGTTTATTATTAGTATTACTGGGTGCAATGGCGATTGTTGCATTCATCTTAAACCCACTTATCGTATGGTGGAAAAATCCGTCGCAATCCATATCCTCTAACTTTCCTTTGCTTACGTGAAAGTGGCGTGATGGCATTCTTTACTCGTAGCTCAGCGGCGAACATTCCAGTGAATATGGGATTATCAAAACGTTTAGGTTTACGTGAAGAAATTTATTCACTTTCTATCCCGCTTGGTGCAAACATCAATATGGCGGGGCGGCAATTACCGTTACTGTATGTAACACTTGCAGCAGCTTACACACTAAGGGATTGTACCTGATTTTTGGTCTGCATTATTATTAAGCATCGTGGCTTCAATCTGTGCTTGTGGTGCTTCTGGTGTTGCGGGAGGTTCACTCTTATTAATTCCATTAGCATGTAGCTTATTTAACATCCCGAACGATATTGCAGCTCAAGTAATCGGTGTGGGCTTTATTATTGGGGTTATCCAAGATTCAGCAGAAACGGCGTTGAACTCTTCAACAGACGTATTATTTACCGCAGCGGTAAGTATGGCTGAAGATAACAAAGCAAATTCATAAGGAGAACAAAATGGGTGCATTTGGTTACGCAATGATGACTGTTGTTGCATCACTTGCTATGATCTGTTTTTTAGCATTTAGTATTTTCTAGTAAATAATTTAACAAGGGGATAAAAACAATATGATTGTTTTATCCCTTTTTAATATGTTAGTTTCTAAAAATATTCTCATTTAGCTTCTCTAAATGAGAAATTCTTATTGTTTAAACTTATCAAAATTAAAATTTTATTAGACTATTAAAAGTGCTTGATTACTTTTTCAACTTTGATATACTTGTAAGTGTTTTTAAGGGTAGTAATTTTTCTGCCCTTTGTCATGATATAGATTTCTAAATGAGTATCTCTCATTTCATTTACATTCTCATAATATTTGCATAGGAGAAAATATGTTACAACAATCTATCGTTGATAAACTCAACGAACAAATCAACTTAGAGTTCTACTCTTCAAACGTTTACTTGCAAATGTCTGCATGGTGTTCAAAAATGGTTTTGCGGAGTGCAGCAACTTTCTTACTTCGTCACGCAGATGAAGAGAATTGAGAGCATATACAAAAATTATTTTGACTACGTTTGTGAAGCTGGTGCAACGCCATGTATTAGGGTAAAATCGAAGCTCCACGCAAAGAGTACGAATCATTAAAGAGTTATTCGATGTGGTTTTTAGAACACGAGAAACACGTATAGCTAAAATCAATGAATTAGTAGAAGTGACTTTCGCTGCGAAAGATTACTCAACCTTCAACTTCCTACAATGGTATGTGGCTGAACAACACGAAGAGAAATTATTTGGTGAAATTTTAGATAATTCGTGGTGGCAGGCGAAAGTAATAAATCACTTTACTTTATCGACAAAGACTTAGAAACCTTAGATCAAGGAGCAGAATAATGTTATCGCAAAATATCATCAAATACTTAAAACGACCAATTAAACTTAGAATTCTATTCTTCCTAACATGTATCTTCAAATGTCAGCTTGGGCAGATAACAACGGCTTCCCTGGTGCTGCAAAAATTCTTAAAAGCACAGCAACTGAAGAAATGGAACATATGCGTGTTTATTCACATACTTAAACAGAAACAGGTGCGTTAGCTGAAATTTATGCGATTGAAGCACCACAATCAGAATATGATTCATTAAAAATCATTGTTCGAAATCGTATTAGAGCATAGAAAAACACGTAACCTCAAAAATCAATGAATTAGTGGAAGTGACTTTTGATGCGAAAGATTATTCATCATTCAACTTCTTACAATGGTATGTGGCTGAACAGCACGAAGAAGATTTTTATTCAACTCTATCTTAGATAAATTCCGTTTATTAGGCGAAGATGGTAAATCTTTATACTATATTGATAAAGATTTAGAACAAATGGCAGCAGCTCATTAATTTACGTAGCATTCTGTTATCTTTAATGTGGGAGTGCGTTGCTTACGGCCCTAATATTTTTGGGTGATGTAGTAACCTCCTACTTGAGATAACCAACCCATCAAGCGGTTGATTTTTTTCATGATACTTTGCAAATCATTGTGAAAAAAATTGACCGCTTGTTTCTATAATTATAAGCAATCGTTTGCTTATTGAAAGGGATTCTGTAAAATTCTCCTAATTTTTCTACATTAGGGGTCTTTATGTCTTTATTTAATTTTTGAAGAACGTGGTTCAAACGTTCGTCAAGAGAGTAATCACGGGATTAACTACATTCCTTGCAATGGTTTATTCTATTTTTGTTGTGCCTGGAATGTTAAGCCAAGCAGGCTTCCCTGCTGAATCGGTGTTTATCGCAACTTGTTTGAGTGTCAGGGTTAGGCTCAATCTTAATCAGTTTATGGGCAAACGCACCAATGGCAATCGGTAGTGCAATTTCATTAACTGCATTTACCGCATTCAGTTTAGTGCTTGGTCAAGGCATTTCAATTCCTGTGGCACTTGGCGCAATCTTCCTAATGGGGATTGTATTTACTCTTATTTCAGTAACGGGCGTGCGTTCTTGGATCTTACGCAACTTGCCTTCTAGTATCGCTCACGGTGCAGGTATCGGTATCGGTTTATTCCTTTTTATTGATTGCAGCAACCAACGTCAAATTAGTTATTAACAGTAGCATTGATATTCCCGTAAAAATGGGCGAGTTTACTTCATTCCCTGTAATGATGTCGTTACTTGGTTTGGCGTCAGTTGTTGGTTTAAGAGCGTTTAAAAGTGAGAAAAGGCTCAATCCTTTGGGTAATCATTGTGATTACTATTATCGCTTTAATTTTTGACCCGAATGTAAAAATATTCAGCTTCTTTACAAAATGCCAAGCTTTGGCGAGAACTCATTATTCTTAGAATTAGATGTAATGGGGGCATTAAATGCAGCAATTTTACCTGGTATTCGCATTAGTGATGACGGCAATCTTCGATGCAACAGGTACAAATTCGTGCTGTTGCCAGGTCAAAGCAAAATTTATTAGATAAAGATGGTCAAATCTTAAATGGTGGCAGAGCTTTAACTTCTGATTCATTAGGGCTCAGTATTATCAGGCTTATTCGGTACTGCACCAGCCGCAGTTTATATCGAATCAGCAGCAGGCACAGCCGTTGGTGGTAAAACAGGTTTAACCGCAGTAGTGGTGGGTATTGGTTTCTTATTGATGCTTTTTCTTCCAGCCATTAGCAGGGTTTTGAGTGCCAAGCTATGCAACCGCACCAGCATTAATGTATGTAGGCTTATTGATGTTAAGCAACGTATCAAAAATTAGATTTTGATGACTTCGTTGGTGCAATGTCTGGCTTAGTGTGTGCAGTATTTATTGTACTTACCACTCAACATCGTAACAGGTATTATGCTAGGTTTCGCAACTTTAGTAATTGGTCGCACCATTTCTGGCGAGTTCAAGAAATTAAACATCGGCACAGTGATTATTGCGATTGTGTTAGTTGCATTCTATACGTTAGGGTTAGCGATTTAGTATTAAATATTATTTCACAGAAAAAGAAGAGGTGGATTTTGTTTAGTCTTTGAAGGGCTCTCAACAAAATCCACCGCTTGTTTATAAATTGATATTTTTAGCGATAATTACGACTATACATTTTAAAGCTAATGTTTGCTAGGCTGCAAATACTCCTCACGATTTGGATCAACCGTTTTTGATTTTCTGATCATTGGTTCAATGGTTGAACCTTGCACAAGAATTGAGAACATGACCACCGCATAAGTCATTACTAAAATTAAATCTTTTACATCAATGGAGCCTGCAAATGCAGTCTTGCTTGGAATGGAAAGTGCCATCGCAAGAGCTAAACCACCACGTAAACCGCCCCAGGTCATAATTTTTAGCGTGTAAGGGTTGTAGGTTCTGAATTGTTGCATTCCTTTGAATGGAATCCAGAGACTGAGGTAGCGCGAAATTAAGCAAACAGGAATAGCGATAATCATCAATACAATCCCTGTAGAATTCAAAGTCTACTAACAATAATGCAAAGCCGATCAGGAAGAAGAGCAGTGAGTTTAGAAGTGGTCGATCATCTCCCAGAAATGGTCGAGATAACGTTGGCTCTGTTCCGAGAAACCTGAACGGCGCGTCCAGTTACCAATGCATAATCCCTGCAACAACCATTGCAAGTGCACCTGAAACGTGTAGTACATTAGAGCAAACATAAAGCCTGCGGTTGGAATAGTAAGTGTGATGAGAATTTCCATTGAGCCATCATCGGTTGAGGAAATCAGCACGTGGGCAATAAAAACCAAGTAAGAAGCCGAATAAAATCCCGCCAATAGCTTCGTGCATAAAGAGGCTAAAAATATTGCCAACGAAGTTTCTTGACCACTAAAAAGCCACTGTAAAAACGTGTTACGAAAATCACTAAGCCGACCCCATCATTAAACAGCGATTCCCCTTCTACTTGCATTGATAAACGTTTGGGGAGCTCGTAAGTTTTTGATAATCGCTAATACTGCGATCGGGTCGGTTGGAGAAATCAAGGCACCAAAAACGACGCAATAGATAAAGTCAATTGGTAATCCGATAAGGTTAGTGGGCATCCAAATCAATAATGCGATCAGGAAAGTGGAAATGAGGGTTGAGATAAGAGCGAATGCAGTAATTTCCCATTTTTGGTCTTTAAGTACGGGTAATTTTACCCCCAAAGTAGCCCGCAAAAGTAAGAAACCTAAAAATCCCGTTGAGTAAGAAACTTTTTAAAATCGATTTGCTCCATCACATTTTTGCGATAACGTCAATTTTTAAACCAACCAGAATGAGCCTAAAATCCAGACTAATAATGAGCAAAAACATCGCAGCTGCAGTAATAGCAACGGTTGACTGCACGAGCAGAAATTTTGCTCGTAATAAATCCTAGTAAGATAGAAAGAGCTGCAGAAAGCAAATATAAGCATAAATATTCATCAAGAAAAATCCAGTATGTTTCTGAATAGAGAAAATAAAAAGAGTGTGTATTCTATCATAAATCACTTTATTAAGGCTTGTGCGTTTCAAAAATACTTGTGTTGTTTATTTTAAAATTGCTTCTAGAGTAAGTATTTTTGAATAACGCTAAAAAAGCTCTAAGAATGGAAAAATCAGATTTGAGAAAAAAATTGAGTTTAAAAGTATAATTCCTAGCATTTTTATATTCAGTATATTAGGAATAGTCCATGATTGAAAAATGGCATGAACAGAACCAATAGCGTTGGTTTTAAAATTATCTTCTCATTGGTATCACTTTCATTTGTGCTTGCAGGTATCGGTGGTGGTATTGTTGGTGTAAATACTTCTGCCGTAAAAGTGAACGGGCAAGAGATTTCACAACGTGATTTTTCTGATGCAAAGAATCGCCAACAAACTATTATGTCAAACCAAATGGGAGCACAATTCTGGGACTTATTAGATAAACCTGAATTTGCAAACGAATTTAACCAATCAGTCTTAAATAATCTCATCAATGATGAATTGCTCGTCAATACATTCAAGAATTGAATTTAGGAGTAAGTGTTGATCAAATTAAGTTTGAGATTGTTCATAGTCCAAACTTTTCAGCAAAACGGCAAGTTTGATAATAATCTTTATCAGCAGACGTTACGCAATGCGGGATTAACCCCCGATGGCTATGCTCAAATTGTGAGGCAAGGCATTCTCTTTTCTCAAATGGAAAAAGGAATTTTAGGTACTAGCTTTAATGTACCTATTCAAGAAGAAAACTTAGCTAAATTGTTATTCCAAAAACGCAAGTGCGTTTTAGCGTCTTACTCTTTAGCAAATGAAGTGCAAAAACAGACCGCTTCACAAGAGGAGTTGCAGGCTTTCTATGATAAGCATAAGACACAATTAGTGATGCCAGAGCAGTTTGTGGTGGAATATGTAACTTTATCTCCAAAAACAAGTAGAAAATAAGGTGCAGGTTACGGATGAGCAAATTGCTACTTATTATGAAGCGAATAAAGCACAATATGTCACCAAAGGAGAATCTCAATTTGCACATATTCAAGTAGCAAATGAAGCAGAAGCACAAGCTATTGAGCAGCAATTAAAGTCAGGTGCTGATTTTGTAACCCTTGCAAAAGAAAAATCGTTAGATAAATTATCAGCAAATAAAGGCGGTGATTTGGGTTGGGCAAAAGCAGGGACATTCCCTGCTGAATTTGAAAAGGCAGCGAATGCCTTGCAAGTAGACAGGTTAGCCAGCCTATTAAAATGGGCAACGAATATCACATTATTAAAGTGCTGAATCGTAAACCAGAGACAGCTTTACCGCTTGAAAAAGTGAAAGAAAACATTGTGAATACGTTAGCGTCACGAATTAGTGGGGGCTGAATATTCAACAGTAACGCGTAATATGGCAACTTCTGCGTATGAAAAATGCAGGCTCATTGGAAGAAGTCGCAAAAGTAGCAGGCGTTGAAGTTCAAACTACTCCTATGTTTACTCGTGAGACATTACCAGAAGCATTAAAATCTGATGCAGTAACTAAAAGTGCTTTTTGAGGGGATTTAGCTCAATCGAGGTCAAAATTCAGAGGCATTAGAAGTGGGTAATGAAAATGCTTCTCGCACCATGTTTCTGCGTGTAAAACAATATCATCCACAGCGTGAGAAAAACGTTTGATGAAGCAAAAATCAGAAGTGGAAGTAATGGTAAAGCGTGAGAAAGCGGAAATGGCATTATTAGCTCAGCAGAGCTCAAGCAAAAGCATTAAGCGAAGGTAAAAATGAGGTTACTTTTTGGCACAGCTCAAACACTTGTTTATGCTCAAGCACAAGCAGAACAACCTGCATTTGCCAAATCGGTATTTGCAATGCCAAAACCAGCGGGCAAATCAACTTTCAGTGTCGCTCATAATACTCAAGGCGATGTGCTATTAGTGGCATTAGATAAAGTAGAAGATGGTTCATTAAATGAATTTAAACCACTTCAAGCTCAATTTAATGACACAAATCGCACTACCTTACGTGCCGATTTAATCAACAATTTACGTGAGCGTGCGTCAATTGATGTGAATGAAGAGTTTATGCAACAGCTAAATTCGACAGCACAGTAATCATCTATTACGTTATTTTAGGGCAGAGATTATGATATCTGTCCTTTTTCTTTTATCAATTTCTCCAAATTAGCGTATAATAGCCATAGTTTAGAAATCTACTCAGGTATTTGTATGACTTTATTCTCTTTTTCAATCTCAAGCGGTGAAATTTGCAAAAATTTTGCAATATTTACCGCTTGTTTTTGTTTCTTTTTGTCAGCGAATGCCAAAACGGTGAGAAAGTCGTTTCGCCAGCTAAACTTTGCACTTATTTTTACGATTTTAATTTTCACGATCCGCAGTTAAAAAAAGCCTGAAGTTCGCTAGCTATTAAAGCGATGGTCTTTTTCAAATCGGATCAAATATGAAAATGGTGAAACCAATCACCATATTTTGCCGAAATCGTTACAAGTAGAAACGGAAAAGTTATTGGTCGCCCATTGCGGTTGAGCAGTTGCTGATACAGAGTGGCATACGCTCCAAGTCGCCATTGTATTTGAATATTCTGTTTGAAAATCAAAAACCGCATAATGTGATTGGACGGCAGATCAGCCGCGTATTAGCACAGTCAGATCTTATTCGAGTCAACTCGCAAGCGGTCAAAAATCGGAGTTAATTGTACAACGAAATAAAGGCAACTATCAGCTTATTCGCAGTGAGCAATGTGTTGAAAAACCGAATGTAATGCTCTTTTTAGCCCGTTTTGCTTCAACACATTCTGAAAAATCTCAATGGATACGCCAATGCAGAAGTGGATAAATTGCTCGTAAAATTACAAACGAAAAAGCTAAATAACGCTAAACGAGTTGCGTTAATTCAACAACTTATTGAGATTTTTAGAGCAAGATGTTGCGATCTTTGCCATTATATGAATTTTCTAAATAACCTCTTTTTAGGGATTGATTCTACCGTTTAAATCTCCTATTTTTGCGATTACCTATCAAGTAAGGATAATTATGAACCAACTCACTGAACAACAACTGAACGACATTAAGTTTGTGCTTCAAAAATTTTTACGCACGAAACGTTACAGAAAGATTTAATTGCACTGAATACGCTTAAAAAGCAGAGCTAGGTGCAGGCATTTTACGCCTTGAATTTACTATGCCCTTTGCGTGGAATACTGGCTTTGAAGCCTTAAAACAAGCAACGGAAGCGAAGTTAAAAAGAACTCACAGGGGCGGAAATCAAATGGATTTTTGCATTACAACATCGCGACCTTAAAAGCGTGCAAATCATCATCCTGCAGTGAATGGGGTGAAAAATATTATTGCGGTGACCTCTGGTAAAGGCGGTGTGGGAAAAATCTACCACTTCGGTAAATTTAGCATTAGCTTTAAAAGCACAAGGGGCTAAAGTGGGTATTTTGGATGCTGATATTTACGGTCCCTCTATTCCACATATGTTAGGTGCGAAAGATCAGCGTCCAACTTCGCCAGATAACAAACACATCACGCCAATTGAAACTTACGGCATTCAGTCAAACTCCATTGGTTATTTAATGGCGGAAGATAATGCGACCATTTGGCGTGGACCAATGGCGAGTAGTGCATTAGCCAGTTACTTAACGAGACTTGGTGGAATGAGTTGGATTATTTGGTCATCGATATGCCACCAGGTACAGGCGATATTCAACTTACTCTTTCACAACAAATTCCAGTTACAGGTGCGGTTGTAGTGACTACGCTACAAGATATCGCATTGCTTGATGCGATTAAAGGGATTTCGATGTTCCAAAAAGTGTCTGTACCAGTATTAGGCATTATCGAAAATATGAGCGTACATATTTGCCAAAATTGCGGACATCACGAAGATATTTTTCGGTACAGGCGGGGCAGAAAAATAGCGAAACGCTATGGCACACAAGTGTTAGGACAAATGCCGTTGCATATTCGTTTGCGTCAAGATTTAGATGCAGGAATGCCAACCGTTGAGGCCGATCCAACTCACGAAATCAGCCAAGCTTATATTGAGCTAGCAGGTAAAGTAGCGGCTGAATTATATTGGCAAGGTCAGGTTATTCCGTCTGAAATTATGATTCGTGAAGTGAAATAAGAAAAGATAGTTGAATGTTAGGGCAAATAATTATTTGCCCTAATGCTGTTTTATTTATATTCCTTATGATATTTCTTTCTCATCTCATCAAGCTGTTCAATCATTTCTTTTTGCTTCGACTAAATTGCCTGCTTTGGCTTTTTCGTTGGCTTGATTTTACCACATCAATCACTTCTTGCACGCCTGCTTGGTAGCCTTTGAAGCGTTCTTGATCATCTCCTACACTTTTTGGCATCGTATGTTGAGCATCTTTTGAATATTCGATAAATTGCTCAGCAGCAGCTTGGAATTCCTCGCTGGTTTGAGATTGGTTAAGAGCGTTGAGTTGCTTTTCATTTGAATCATCTCTTTCATCACGCCTGCTGAAAGTGCATTCGCAGAAAAATGCTAATAATCCCACCGCTAGTAAAGTTTTTAAGTTTCATTTGAAATCCTTAAAAAGTAATAAATAAAAGAAATGCCATTTTAATGGAACAATCGCTTGCTACAAAGGGGTATTTCTTAGAAAATAGTCACTTTACGCCTTTCATTACGAGAGGCGCTGACTTGTAATCAGAGAGAGTAATCATGACTTTAAAATACGCAAAACCTGAATTGTTATCGCCTGCGGGCACGTTAAAATATGCGATACGCTTTCGCTTATGGTGCCGATGCCGTTTATGCGGGGCAGCCTCGTTATAGTTTACGTGTGCGTAACAACGAATTTAACCATGCGAACCTTGAAATTGCGATTAAGGAAGCGCACGAGCTTGGCAAAAATTCTATGTGGTAGTGAATATTGCACCGCATAACTCTAAGCTCAAAAACCTTTATTAAAGATCTGCAAGTGGTTGTGGATATGAAACCGGATGCATTGATTATGTCAGACCCTGGCTTGATTATGCTTGTACGTGAACATTTCCTGAGATGGACATTCACCTTTCCGTGCAAGCCAATGCGGTAAACTGGGCGACGGTAAAAATTCTGAAACAAATGGGCTTAACTCGCGTGATTTTTATCGCGTGAACTCTCACTTGAAGAGATTGAAGAAATTCGTAAACACGTGCCTGATATGGAACTTGAAATTTTTCGTGCACGGTGCGTTATGTATGGCGTATTCTGGTCGTTGCTTGCTTTCTGGCTATATTAACAAACGTGACCCAAACCAAGGTACCTGTACCAATGCTTGCCGTTGGGAATATAAAAATGGAAGAGGGCAAGTTGGATGATGTGGGTAATATCGTGCCAAAAGAAAATACGGTGCAAAAATACCAACCTGAAATTGAAGTGACCAATGTTGCCCCAACGCTCGGTGAAGGTTTAACCACCGATAAAGTGTTCCTTTTATACTGAACCAAACCGCCCAGACGAGCAGATGACTGCCTTTTGAAGATGAGCACGGCACTTACTTTATGAACTCGAAAGATTTGCGTGCAGTCCAGCATGTAGAACGTTTAACGCAAATCGGTGTGCATTCTCTGAAAAATTGAGGGGCGTACTAAATCGTTCTATTATTGTGCAAGAACAGCTCAAGTTTACCGCAAAGCGATTGATGATGCCGCAGAGGAAACCATTTGATAAAAAGCTTGTTATATACGCTTGAAAGCTTGGCACATCGAGGTTATACTGAAGGTTTCTTGCGTCGTCATACGCATGATGAATATCAAAATTATGAATATGGTTATTCCATTTCTGAACGCCAACAATTCGTAGGAGAATTCACAGGCAAACGCAATGCGGAAGGTATGGCGGAAGTTGCGGTAAAAATAAATTCTTAGTAGGTGATTCTGTTGAGATGATGACACCAAAAGGCAATATTGTGTTTAAAATCGACCGCTTGTTAAACCGTAAAAATGAAAGTGTGGAAGCGGGACTTGGTGATGGACACTTTGTTTTCTTAGATGTGCCTGCGGATATTGATTTAGATTTTGCATTGTTGATGCGTAATTTAACTGATACCAATACGAGAAATCCGCATAAAGCGTAACCATAAATCTCCTTCTTCCGCTTTTTCTAAAGAGGGAGGTATAAAAAGCTAACCAGAATATTCCAGTTAGCTTTCTTTTAATTTGAACAATCTAGCTCGTCATTATAGGCTTTCAGTGAAAGTACGAGTAATTACATCGCGTTGTTGTTCTGGAGTTAATGAGTTGAAACGAACTGCGTAACCAGAAACACGGATAGTTAATTGTGGGTATTTTTCTGGGTGTTTAACCGCATCTTCTAAAGTTTCACGACGTAAAACGTTTACGTTTAAGTGTTGACCACCTTCAACTTTGATAGTTGGAGCAACGTTTACAGGCACTTCGCGGTATGCAATTTGACCCTAATTCGCTGATTGCAACAACTTGGTCTTCTTTGTAAGCATCGCCTTTAGCTGCGATACAACGAGCTTCGTTTTTCTCGTCATCTAATAACCAGAATGAGTTTAATAAGTTGCTGTTTGTTGATTCAGTAATTTGAACACCTTTTAATCATTTTAAGACTCCTAGTATAAGAAATTAAAATAAACTATATTTGAAAGATTCAACTTTTGAATGGGGGCATATACCCCTATCGAGATAGAAAGCGATAAAAATTTGAACATTTTTACAAAAGTAGCATTAATTGAGTAAAAATAATACAGTTTATGTGTTTATATGCATTAGTTACGCACAAGAGGTTATTATGAAAACGTGGAAAGAAGCCATTGGCGAGAAAAAGAGAAACTTTATTTTCAACAAATTTTTGCAACAAGTACACCAAGCTCGACACGTAGGTATCACCATCTACCCGCCACAAAAATGAAGTTTTTAGTGCTTTTTCTCACCGAGTTTGACCAAGTGAAAGTCGTGATCTTAGGGCAGATCCCTACCATCGCCCAAATCAAGCTTCCATGGCTTATCTTTTCTGTTAAACCACCCGTCGCTCCGCCTCCATCGCTTATCAACATTTATAAAGAGTTAGCAACAGATATTGAAGGTTTTGTTATTTCCAAAACACGGCTATTTGGTCGATTGGGCAAAGCAAGGTGTGTTGTTGCTCAACACCGATGCTTACTGTTGAAGAGGGTAAAAGCCAATTCACGCTAACTGGGGCTGGGAAACCTTTACTGATAAGGTTATTGCAAAGCTCAATGCACATCGTGAAAACATTGTTTTTACTTTGGGGAAGCCATGCACAGAAAAAAAGGAGCGTTTATTGACCGCAATAAACATTGTGTTTCTAACTGCTCCGCACCCATCACCTCTTGCTGCTCATCGCGGTTTTTCGGTTGCCGTCATTTTCTAAAAGCAAATGAATATTTGAAAGCTCACGGAATGGCGAGATCAACTGGCAATTACCGCTTGAGGTGTAAGATGTCTGATCTCAAACTGCAAATTATCGAATTTAATGCTCAACAAAATGAACAATTTAGCACCACTGATGTAATCTCATTACTGCATCAGCGTAGTGATTTTTACGATGAAACATTGTTGAATCTTTGGCAAGAATATGGCTTTTCTGATCGCCAAGATCTCGCTCTAATTGCTGTGGGTGGGTATGGTCGCCGTGAAATGTTCCCTCTCTCCGATTTGGATATTCTCGTTCTTACCGAAAATCCATTGAGACGAGCAAACTCACGCCAAATTAAATGAGCTTTTTCAATCTGCTTTGGGATGCTAAATTGCAAGTGGGAGCGAGTATTCGCACCTTGCAAGAGTGTTTAGAAATCGGCAAGCAAGAGCTTTCGGTTGCAACCAATATGTATGAAGGGCGTTTTTTATACGGTAATACTGAGCTTTGGCATCGTCTTGTTGAAGCTCTTTTTCAAGATGATTTCTAGGGCAACGCCCGACTTTTTCAAGCCAAAATGGCAGAAAAAGAAGAGCGTTACGCCCGTTATCACAATACGAGCTACAACCTTGAACCCGATCTTAAAACATAGTCAGGCGGACTTCGCGATCTGCATTTAGTGCTTTGGATTATGTTACGTCATTATGGTGCACGCAGTTTTGATGCTCTTTTTCAACAAAGGTTTGCTTTTTCCCTGAAGAATATCAAGAGCTTAAACAAGCGGAGAACGTACTTTTCCGAATGCGATTTGCGTTGCATACACAGCTTAAACGCTACGATAACCGTCTACGCTTTGATCGCCAATTACAACCAGCGAATTGCTTGGCTATCATGGTGAAGGCAACCAGCCCGTTGAAGCAATGATGCGAACCTTTTTCCAAGCAACGCAATCAATTTCGCAGCTCAGCCAGCTTTTGCTAAATAGCGTGAAACAGCGTGTTTTTAGGGTTTACAAAATAATGCAGAAAAAACAACCGCTTGATGAACATTTCTATCTACAAAAATCAGCAAATAGCGGTTGAAAATCATCGGATTTTTGCAAAACAGCCAGAAACGATATTGGATCTCTTTTTGCACCTTACGCAACACCAAACATTGCAAGTTGATCCGATGACACTACGTCATCTTCGTATCGCTCTTCAAAAACGCCAGCAGCCTTTGTGTGAATGCCAGAAGCTCGAAGTCGTTTTATCCAAATTATTCAGCAGCCACAAATGGTTAAAAATGCGATTGTGCCGATGCATCAATTAGGTGTGCTTGCGGCTTATTTTTCCCGCATAGCAAGGTATTACAGGGTTGATGCAGTTTGATATGTTCCACATTTATACGGTCGATGAACACACCGTTCGAGTAATGTTAAAGCTCGAAAAGTTTTCTTGATGAAAGCGAGCAGGAAGCCCATCCGCTTTGTCATCAAATTTTTCAATGCTTGCACACAAACTATTGGTCTATCTTGCGACATTATTACGACATCGCCAAAAGGCAGAGGGGCGATCATGCAGAGAATGGGGCGGTGGATATAGTACGATTTCGCCTGTTTTGCACGGTTTTAATGAAGAGGAAGCGAAGCAAATGGCATGGTTGGTAAAAGAGCATTTGACGATGTCGATCACCGCTCAACGCCGTGATATTCACGATCCTAATGTGGTGCAGACTTTTGCAGAAATTATGGAAAAATCAGACCGCTTTTAAGCGATTTGGTTTGCCTCACGGTATGCGACATTTGTGCCACTAATGAAACCCTTTGGAACGACTGGAAACGCACGCTGCTTTCACAACTTTTCGAGTTCACCACTCAGCAACTGGCCGAGCAATTGGACTACAAAAAAGAGGCGGAAAACAACCGATCTGAAGCCTTAGAAATTATGAAATTAGCACTGACACCTACTCAGCATAAACGTTTAGCAACCTACTGGGCGGAGTAGCCCTGAAAGCTATTTTACGCAACAAACCAGCCCAGCTAGTGTGGCACGCTTTGGCTCTGCTAAGCAACAGCAACTGCCGTTGGTGCTGGTTTCTAATAAGCACGCCCGAGGTGCAACGGAGATCTTTATCCATTGTGAAGATCAGAAACAACTTTTTGCCCGCATTGCGAATATGTTGAGCAAGAAAAAAATTAGCATTCACGACGCTCAGATTATTACCAGTCAGAATGATCTCGTTTTTGATAGCTTTATCGTGACCGAACAAAACGGGATGGCGTTGGATGAAATCCGTTGCGAGCAAATTCAACAAGCCTTCGCAGAAAGAGCTTACTGAGCCGTAGACCAAACCTTTTGCCGTGGTGAAAAACCAATAAAACACCAAACCTTTAAACGCAAAACGAAAGTCCGTTTTCAGTAACTCTAACCAAAAATCAGACCGCTTTTGAACTTTTTCACACTTGACCGTGAAGGTTTATTGGCTCAAGTTAGCTGAGATTTTTTTAATCAATTGGATCTGGTTTTAATTAACGCCAAAAATTACTACCATCGGCGAACGTGTAGAGGATTTTTTGTGGTAAGTACGCAGGAAAATCAAGCATTAAAGTGAAAAGTGAAGAAAAACTCTGAAAAAGATTATAACGACTGAGGCTAGATTCTTAAGAAGAGTATTTTTTTCTTTAATATCAATCTATTTTTAGTTATCCCTAAAACGAGGTAAATCTGACTAAAATAGTCCGATTTTATTGCCCAGAAAATGCGAAGTGATAGAATAATGGTAGCTTTATTATTACTTATCATTTAGAAAGGAAATCCTATGGAAAATTTAATCTGCTACAAACAAATGCCCGTTTGGAATGTCGATACACTCCCGCAAATGTTCCAAGAACAGCATAATACTAAAGTCGGCACTTGGGCAAAATTAACCATTTTGAGCGGTTCATTAAAAATATTTTGAATTAACTGAAGACGGTGAAGTTTTTAAGCGAAACCGTGTTTGATACCGAACATCAGCCGCCTTTTTGTTGCACCTCAAGTTTGGCACAAAGTCCAAGCCCTTTCTGATGATTTAACCTGCCAGCTCGCTTTCTACTGCACGCCTGAAGATTTTTATGCGAAAAATATAACTTTAACCACCACGCACTCTGAGTATTAAACGCAGTCAATTATGTGAAAGGCGGAAAAAGCATTGGATTTAGGCTGTGGACGCGGTCGTAACTCACTCTATTTAAACTTGCTTGGTTTTTGATGTTACCGCGGTCGATCACAACGAAGAGAGCATTGATTTCTTAAATCGTATTATCGAAAAAGAAGGACTCTCAAATATTTCAACAGACATTTATGATATTAACCAAGCAACTATTGGCTCTCAAGTAGGCAATTTGATCTGATTGTTTCAACCGTGGTAATGATGTTTCCTTAATCGTGATCGCATTCCTAGCATTATTGAAAATATGCAGAAAAATACCAAAGTGGGTGGATATAATTTAATCGTGTGTGCAATGAGTACCGAAGATTACCCTTGCCCAATGCCATTCTCATTTACCTTTAAAGAAGGCGAATTGGCGAACTATTACCAAGATTGGGAATTAGTGAAATATAACGAAGATTTGGGGCATTTACATAAAAACTGATAGCGAAGGTAACCGCATTCAGCTTCGTTTTGCAACAATGTTGGCGAAAAACTAAAAATAGCGGTAAGATCAGGGATTATTTTTCAAACATTCGAATTTGATGAAAGATTGCTCAATAAAAACATTACGGAAATTTTTGGAGAACTCCAGCTAGTTAAGATTGTCCAACGTGCAAAATCAATTGAATGAGCTTAACGAGAAAAATTCAATCGCTTTTTGCCCGCTCAATTCCGTAAAGCTTTATCGCATTGTTAATTTGGTAGAAAATCACTTGATTATTGAAGTGCTAAATGCGACCATTTCGCAAGGTTTGCAGATGCAACAAATGCAACTACTTTCAATGATCCAAAAATTTATCCGCAGATTGATGAATGTGTGTTTAAAATCAATCCCGATTTCAAATTGAGTTAATTAAGGAGATTGCCACGATGAAAAATTGCATTAGTTTTAACCGCAGGCTTATTAGGGTGCGTGTTCAATGTTTCCAAATAAAAATGTTGCAGGTACCTATCAAGGCGAATTACCTTGTTCCGACTGCGACAAAATCCAAGCTGAATTGGTGCTAAACGCAGATAATACCTATCAATACAACATGGTTTATTTTCAAAAAATGGCAAACAACATCCCTTTGTTGATAAAAGGTAAATTTGCTTGGGATAAACAAAAATCTGGCGTAATTCGTTTAGAACAAAACTCAGGTAATTTATTGTTAAAAGTAACAGACAGTTATGCTGAGCTGTTAGATGCGGATGGGAATCCTGTTGCGAATACGCAATTAAACTATAGATTAATGAAAAATAATTAGTTATTTTTACTCAATTTAGGGGCGTGTTATCCACGCCTAAATATTTATAAAATTATCCTCTTTTTCGCTTTCAAATGTGCCACTTTATGAGCACGATAAATCGCATTGATTGCGTGAATTAATGCACGAGCGGAAGATTCTACAATATCTGTCGCTAAACCTACGCCGTGGAATTTACGCCCTTCGTGTTCTACCACAATATCTACTTGCCCTAATGCTTCTGCTCCCTCGCCTTTAGCTGTGAGGTTGTAGTGTGACATTTTGAGATCTAATCCTGTGATATTTAAGATCGCATTGAATACCGCATCCACAGGGCCATTACCGCCATTTGATACCTGGCTTAATTTTTCACCATCGAGTTCCACTTGTACAAACGCAGATGCTGGCAAAGGTGCTGATAGTTTGCGAAGTAATTACATCTAATTTCAAACGATCTTTATCACCTGAACGCATATCAATAAATGCAAGGGCCTCTAAATCGTAATCGAAAACTTGACCTTTTTTGTCCGCTAATTCAAGGAAGGCAGTATAAAGTTTATCTAAATCGTAATCGCTGTCTTGGTAACCCATTTCGCCATATGATTTCTTACTGCAGCACGTCCTGAACGAGCGGTTAAATTTAATTTTTCTTTTTTTCAAGCCAATGGTTTCTGGCGACATAATTTCGTAAGTGTTTTTGTTTTTCACCATCCGTCTTGGTGGATGCCTGATGAGTGAGCAAAACGCATTGCTACCTACAATCGCTTTATTCGGTTGAATTGGCATATTGCAAAGTTGGCTTACCATTTGGCTTACGCGGTGAATTTCTGCGTATTAATGCGAGTGTCCAAGCCGTTGAACATATCTTGACGGGTTTTGATTGCCATTACCACTTCTTCAAGCGCAGTATTCCCCGCACGTTCACCGATGCCATTAATAGTACATTCAATTTGGCGAGCACCATTTAATACAGCAGTTAAAGAGTTCGCTGTTGCCATTCCTAAATCGTTATGGCAGTGCACCGAAATTACAGCTTTGTCGATATTTGGCACGCGGTTTACTACATCGGCAATAATGCTGCCGTATTGGGTTGGTAAGCAATAGCCTACGGTGTCTGGGATATTTACCGTTGTTGCTCCAGCTTTAATCGCAGCTTCAACAATACGGCAGATATTATCAATCCCTGTACGTCCTGCATCTTCACACGAAAATTCGACATCATTTGTGTAACCTCTTGCACGTTTTTACTGCATGAATCGCCATTGCTACAACATCTTCAAAAGAACGTTTGAGTTTCGCTTCAACATGTAGGGCAGAGAGTTGCAATGAAAGTATGAATACGAAACGCTTCCGCCACTTTTAATGCTTCCGCTGCTACATCAATATCTTTATCTACCGCACGAGAAAGAGCACAAACGCGGCTGTTTTTAATATTTTGAGCAATAGTTTTTACCGATTCAAAATCACCTGCTGAAGAAACAGGGAAGCCCACTTCCATCACATCTACGCCTAAACGCTCTAATGCCAATGCAATTTGAAGCTTTTCTTTTACGGTTAAACTTGCTTTAAGTGCTTGCTCGCCATCACGAAGGGTGAGTATCAAAAATAATTACGTTATTGTTTGCCATAAACATTTCCTTATAAACGTTCGTTTATTGTGTTCAGAATAAAAAACCCACATACGAGTATGCGGGCAAAGTTTGGATAGTGAACTGACTTCCTTCAGATAAACCTTAGCCTCGCATGAAATACGATAACAGAGATAATCGGAGTGAAAGTAGTTTTTCCATGTGTGTTGTGTGTGTTTATGTTTGCATTATTATTCAGTTGATGAGCCTTATCATAACGGTAAAAAAAACTATGTCAATAGCACTTTTTCACTTACGCAAACGTTTTTATTGTGATTTTTAAAACTAGGTAAAAGCATAAAAACTAATTATTTGCAATTAAATAGTTTTAAATATAATTAATATTTAAAAGCTTGCCATATAAAAGTGAGATAGAATTACAAATAGAGGATTTTTCGCTTTACAATTAATTTACGATAAATTACTCTTTGATTCTATTTTTATAAGAAATAGTTATTTCCTTTGCTGTAAGGGAAATTTGATAGCCTAACAGTCATTATGCTCAAATCCCCAATTGTAAAGGGAAAGAAAGAATGACACCCACATTTAAAGCGATTATTTCTGATTTAGACGGCACTTTTGCTTAATGCTGAACATAAAATTGGCGATTTACTATTAAAAATATTAAGCGAACTATCTCAAAAAGTGTGGATGTTTATATTGCCACAGGTCGAAATTTACCTGATGTGCAGCATATTATTCGTAAAGTTAATGTAGATGAAGCGATGTTAGTCACTTCAAATGGTACTCGTGCGAATTTTCTTTCTGGCGAATGTGTCTTAAATCATCACTTACCCGAAGAGCTTGCATTCAAGCTAATGAATATTGAATTTGATCCTACGCGTGTATGCGTAAATAGTTATCAAGGGGATGAATGGTTTATCAACATTGATTTAGAATCTTTACGCAAATATCACAAAGATTCTGGCTTTATGTATCAAGTGGTCGATTTTGCTCAGCATCACGGCAGACAAACCGAAAAAGTCTTTTTTATTGGTAGAGAATTAGCAGATTTATTGCCAATTGAACAAAAATCAGAGAAACCTATGGCGATCAAGTTTATACGGTTTATTCCACACCACAATGTTTGGAGTAATGAATAATAGCGTATCAAAAAGCAAACGCATTGGAAGAACTGGCTGAACGCATAGGCTACACCTTAAAAGAGTTGCCTTGTTTTTGGCGATGGGATGAATGATTTTGAAATGCTAAAACAAGCAGGAAAAGGTTGCGTGATGGGCAATGCAGATCCGCGTTTAAAAGAAGCATTACAAAACAATGAAGTGATTGGCTTTAACAAAGATGAAGCGGTAGCACATTATATTCGTCAGGTGTTTGGGTTATAAGCCAAATTATTTTGTAGGGACGGTGGCATCTCCACCCTAATTATTACCAAGACAAATAAAGGAACCAATCCGCAAAATTAGAGTCGAAAAATGACCGCTTACTCTTAAAAATTTGGAAACACAATGAAATTAAAAACCGATTATTCTTGGCTCGCTGATTTACCATTGGCATCGCGAGTTGTTTTATGCCCAAAACACGGAAAAATACTGAACAGGTCTATTACATCACCGAACCTGTCGCTCGAATGACATTAGATAAAAGCGTGCTTGCAACAGGTTCCGTTCGTGCCAGCCAACGTACTGAAGTGGGGCTCAGGTATCAGGTAAAATTATCTCATTAAACGTAAAACTCGGACAAGCGGTCAAAAAGGCGATTTAATTGCAGAAATTGATGCAAGCAACCAAAGTAATAGCTTAAGCACGGCGGAAGCGAATTTAGCTTCTTATCAAGCGAAATTGAAATCGGCACAGTAGCACTTGATATCGCACAATCAAATTACAATCGCTTGAGTAAGCTTTACAAAACTAATAGCACTTCACTTTCTGAGTTAGAGACAGCAAAAATACATTAGCATCCGCTAAAGCAAGTGTTGATGAGGGCTAAATCACAAAATTAAGTCTGCTCAAATCTCGGTAAGTGATGCTAAAAACAAATTTGAATTACACTCAAATTCTTTCTCCGATGGATGGAGTGATTGTTTCCTGTGCCCGTCTCGGTTGGACAAACGGTAAACTCAAACCAAACTTCACCAACGATTGTGCAAGTGGCAGATCTTTCAAAAATGTTGATTAAACTGGAGGTTTCAGAAGGCGATATTGCCCAGGTACAAGCAGGGTCAAGCGATCCGCTTTACCACACTTGCTGAGCCAAACCATTCCTATGAAGTAAGATTGATACGGTTGACCCCGCTTTAACGACATTAACCGACAACAATTACACGGAAGAATCAGGCAATACGGAGGCAGTTTATTATTATGCCAATTCGTTTTGTAGATAAATGCCGAAAATAGATTACGAATTGGTATGACGGTACAAGGGCAAATCAATATTGCCAAACGTGAGAATGTCTTGCAGTACCCACTTCCACGTTACAAGGCGATAAAACAATTGTACAAGTGCTGAAAAAAATAATAAAGTGGAAGAAAAATAGTGCAAACAGGCTTAAAGGATGGTCAATATACAGAAATTGTTTCAGGGCTTGAAGAAGGTGAGCAAGTGATTGTGACACAACGCTCAGGGCAAGAAAAAGTTGGCTTTGAACCGAAGAGAAGGATGTTTTAAGTTAAATAGGGTAATGTGTAAAAACATTACCTATTCTTTTTATAGTTAAAATAGTGTGATCTAGATCACGCTTTTCAATATTTCTATTACATCTTTTTCTTGAAATCCTTTCTATAATCAATTTAGCAATTCATAAAAAGGAGTGATTATGAAAACATTAGGTGAATTTATTATGGAAAACAAGCGGAATACCCACAGGCAAAAGGGGCGCTGGTGGCATTCTTTCTTCTATCAGCTTGGCGGCAAAATTTATCCACCGAGAAATTAACCATGCGGGCTTAGTAAAGATATTTTAGGTGTTGCAGGCTCAGAGAATATTCAAGGCGAAGCCAGATGAAATTGGATGTTTTTGCTAACGAAACAATGAAAAAGCCCTTATTGCACGTGAAGAAGTAGCTGGATTTGCCTCTGAAGAAGATGACACTTTCATCTCATTTGATACTGAACGTCTCGTAATGCAAAATATATATTTTAATGACTGACCCGCTTGATGGCTCGTCAAATATTGATGTGAATGTATCTGTGGGCACGATCTTCTCTATCTATAAACGTGTTTCACCAATTGGTACGCCTGTTACGATGGAAGATTTTTGCAAGAGGAAGAAAACAGGTTGCAGCGGGTTATGTTACCTACGGATCATCTACAATGCTTGTTTACACCACAGGTAACGGGGTAAACGGCTTTACTACGAACCATCACTTGGATTGTTTATTCTTTCTCATCCAGATATGCAAATACCTGAAAAAGGGAAATATTACTCTATCAATGAAGGGCAATATGTTACCTTCCCGCAAGGGTGTAAAAACGCTTTATTAAATATTGCCAAGAGAGCGATGAAACAACTAAACGTCCATACTCTTCTCGTTATATAGGCTCATTGGTTTCCGACTTCCATCGTAATTTGCTCAAAGGGTGGGATTTATATTTATCAACCTCAACTGTTTATCCTCAGGTAAAATTGCGTTTACTTTATGAAGGCAATCCAATGGCATTCTTAGCTGAACAGGCGGGCGGTTTTAGCAACCGATGGCATTACAATTTTTAGATATTAAAGCCAACTAAACTCCACCAACGTGTGCCGTTCTTTACAGGCTCTAAAGAGATGGTTGAAAAAGCGGTTGAATTTATGCATGATTTGCAGAATAATATTTATAAAAAGAGCTGGTATAAACCAGCTCTTTTTAATAACAGTGATTATTTAGACGCTTTTAACTCTTGTAGCATATTTCTCGTAAAAGCTCGATTGTATCACCCACATCATCTTGCCATTGTGATTCTTGTAACACTTTTTGTGTTGGGTAAATTGCTGGGTCTTGCGTGATCTCTTTTTGGTAATACTTCTAATGCTTTCATATTTGAAGTTGGGTAACTGATAGCAAGCGTAAGTTGTTCAGATACTTTCGCATAATAAGTAGTTGATTAACTTATGAGGCATTCTCTTTATTTTTAGAGTTTGCTGGAATGGCTAGAGTATCAAACCCAAAGAACAGGACCTTCTTTTTGAGACACCATATCAATAGGTGCTTGTTCTTTCTTCGCAATACTGCACAGAACCGTTCCATAATTGACCTACAGAAACTTCACCTGAGATGAATGAGTTTGCAGGGTTGTCAGAGCTGAATGAAAGCACGTTTTGGACGTAATTTTTTAACTCTTCGTAAGCTGCTTTGATCTCTTCAGGGATCAGTTGTGTTCGGATTTTTGCTAATTTTAATAATGCGATGTTGAATACTTCACGTGCATCATCTAACAATTGGATTTTGTTCGCAAATTCAGGTTTCCATAAATCCCCCCAAGAGGTGAATTGGTCGCCTTTGTAGTTGTTAGTGTTAAATGCAATGCCTGGGGCACCTAAAAGTTGAGGTAATGAATATTTGTTACCTTTATCGTAAGGTTTGTCTAACCAGTCAGGGTTTAATTCTGCGATAACGGGTAATTTGCAGCTGATCAAGCTCCGCTAACATCCCTTCTTTTGCCATTTTAGACACAAAGTAATTGGAAGGTGCGATTACATCATAACCGCCATCTTTACCTTGAAGTTTTAACTTCGCATACATTGTTTCGTTAGATTCAAGGCTAGATACCTCAACTTTAATACCAGTCTCTTTTTGAAATTGATCTAACAAACCTTCAGGTACATACTCAGTCCAAGTATATAGTGAACAGTGCCAGCATCAGCTGGGGCAGCAGCCTCAGTTGTTTTTGCCTTTTCTTCATTACAAGCTGTTAATGCCAATGAAGCCACACCTGCAGCGAATAAACCTGCGAATTTTTCATTTTAGTTTTCTCCGTTAAGAAAAAAAGATAAAAAGCGGTCGGATTTCTCCGAAGTTTGACGAATCTTTCACACCAATCAATGGCAATGAAATCGAAGGGATTTTAAGCTACCCCCATTTTTGCAAGCCTTTTTGCCCTGAAGAAGGATTTATTTTTCCTATTCTTCTTTGAATTTCGCTAATTTGCTATTATATTAAATCCGATTTTTATTTCACTGAATTTAAGAGGATTTTGTATGACTACTCAACAAGAAAAAGCACAAGAGCAAAGCATGAGAACAAGAAAATGTAGAACTCCAACAACCTGAAGCGGTTGAAGAACAAGTACAATCAGAAAATGAGAAAGAGCAACCTGTAGAAGCTGAATTAGCGGCAGCTTATGCTCGTATCAATGAATTAGAAATTTACGTTTCAGAAATTGATGCCCGTGAAAAAGATATTCAATTACGTGCCCAAAGCAGAAATTCAAAATATTCGCCGTCGTGCTGAGCAAGATGTGGAAAAAAGCCCATAAATTTGCATTAGAAAAATTTTCAAAAGAGTTATTAACAGTGGTAGATAACCTTGAACGTGGCTTAGATGCATTAGATAAAGCAGTTACTGATGAAACAACACAGGTGTTAGTTGATGGCGTAGAAATGACCCACAAAGAATTCATTTCAACCTTAGGCAAATTTGAGTAGAAGCAGTAGGTGTTGTTGGTGAAGCATTTAATCCTGAACTTCACCAAGCGATTTCAATGCAACCCGCTGAAGGCATTGAGCCGAACCATATAAGTGTCGTGTTACAAAAAGGCTATACACTTCAAGGTCCGAGTGCTACGTCCAGCAATGGTTATGGTAGCAAACTAACACGTCTACATTGTCTCTAATTATATCGTTCAGCCCCGCTTTAATGGGAGCTATTTTTCATATTTAATTCCTGAAAAATCAGTATGAAATCAACATCTACCCAATTTTTCTCCAAAAATCCTAAAAACGACCGCTTGATGACACACAAAAAGCGTTGATTGCTCAATTAAAAGATCTTACCACCAGCGATTATCATCGTTTGTACTCTCGCATTTATGGCTTATCTAACGTGAAAGAAATCCAGAAACAAAACAAGCAATTCAAAACAGAAATTGAACAAGATATTCTCACAGCACAAGCCCATTTTTCTTCTCGTAAGCCCATCAAGAAAGCCTTAACATCAACTATCCTGACTTTGCCGGTTTCGGCACGCCGTGAGAAATTCTCAAGCTAATTGCAGAGAACCAAGTCGTAGTGATTGCAGGAGAAACAGGCTCTGGCAAAAACCACCCAGTTACCAAAAATGTGCTTGGAGCTAGGGCGTGGCGTGAAAGGTTTGATTGGGCATACCCAACCTCGCCGTATTGCTGCACGTTCGGTGGCAAAGCCGTATTGCAGAAGAGCTGCAATCAGAGATGGGATCGACGGTCGGTTATAAAATCCGTTTTTAATGATCAAGTGAGCGAAAAATACGTTAGTCAAATTGATGACGGACGGGATTCTGCTGGCTGAGTCAGAATGACCGCTATTTAAACCAATACGACACGCTCATTATCGACGAAGCTACACGAGCGTAGCCTTAACAACGATTTCATTTTGGGTTTATCTCAAACAGATTCTACACAAACGCCCTGATCTTAAAGTGATCATCACCTCGGCGACCATTGATGTGGAACGCTTTTTCACGCCATTTCAATAATGCGCCGATTATTGAAAGTCTCTGGTAGAACTTATCCTGTAGAAGTACGTTATCGTCCGATTGTGGAAGAGGACGAGCAAGACCAACTACAAGGTATTCTAAATGCGGTAGACGAACTGCAAACCGAAGGACGAGGCGATATTCTGATCTTTATGAACGGTGAACGTGAAATTCGCGACACTGCTGAAGCGTTACAAAAGCAGAATCCGCGTTTTTACTGAAATTCTGCCGCTTTACGCTCGCTTTGTCTGCTGAAGAGCAACAACGCATTTTCCGTCCGAGTAGTTTGAACCGTATTATTTTTAGCCACCAACGTGGCAGAAACATCGCTACCATTCCGAATATTAAATATGTGATTGATACAGGAACGGCAGCGTATTTCACGTTATAGCTATCGTACTAAAGTGCAACGTTTGCCGATTGAGCCGATTTTCACAGGCTTCCGCCAATCAGCGTAAAGGGCGATGCGGACGTGTGTCTGAGGGATTTGTATCCGTTTATATTCAGAGGAGGATTTTTAACAGCCGCCCTGAATTTACCGATCCTGAGATTTTTACGCACCAATTTAGCTTCGGTTATTTTTGCAGATGGCATCGCTTGGGTTGAGCGATATTACCGCGTTTCCATTCGTGGATTCGCCCGATGTTCGTCAAGTGCAAGACGGGATTCGCTTGCTTGAAGAATTACAAGCATTTCACATTCGCAAAACTAAATTTGGCGAAAAACGTGAACTCACCCCAATCGGTCGCCAATTAGCACACTTACCTATTGATCCACGTTTGGGACGGAAATGGTAATTGAGCGGCGAAAAATGGCAGTTTGCACGAGTGATGATGATTGTCTCCGCACTTTCGATTCAAGATCCGCGTGAACGCCCGCAGGAAAAACAGCAGGCATCAGATGAAAAACATCGCCGTTTTGCTGACAAAGATTCCGGACTTCTTGGCATTTGTGAACCTTTGGCACTACATTCAAACCCAGCAAAAAGCGCTCAGTAAAAACCAGTTCCGCAAGCAGTGCCAGAAAGATTACCTCAACTATTTTACGCGTGCGGGAATGGCAGGATATTTATCATCAACTTCGTTTGTCTGTGCGTGAAATGGGCTTACCGATTAACACGATTGAAGCAAATTATCAGCAAATTCATACCGCTTTATTGTCGAGGGCTTGTTATCTCACATTGGCTTAAAAGACAGTGAGAAAAGTGCACTATCAGGGGCGAGAAACGCACAGTTTTTCATCTTTCAACCTCTGCACTTTTCAAAAACAGCCGAAGTGGATCATCGCTTCCGAGCTGGTTGAAACCACCAAACTCTGGGCAAGAACGGTAGCAAAAATTGAGCCTGAATGGGTTGAACCGCTAGCACAGCATTTAGTGAAAAGGAGTACAGCGAGCCGCATTGGGCGAAATCAAGGGGCGGTAATGGCGTATGAAAAAGTCGCCCTCTATGGCATTCCGATTGTGCAAAAACGCTTGGTTAATTATGGCGGCATTGACTCAACGGTGAGTCGCGAAATTTTTATTCGCTCGGCAATGGTGGAAGGCGAATGGCTGAATAATTACAAATTCTTCAAAGAAAATAACCGCTTAATCAAGGAAGTAGAAGATCTTGAACACAAATCTCGTCGCCGCGACATTTTTGGTGGACGAACAGGTGTTATTCGACTTCACGATCAGCGTGTAGGCACTGGGAAGTGGTCTCTAGCCGCCATTTCGACAGCTGGTGGAAAAAGGCAAGCAAAGTCGATCCTGAATTGCTCAATTTTTGAAAAGTCGTTCCTGATGAACGAGGGGCGAACAAGGTTTCTGAGCTGAGACTTCCCGAATTTCATGCAAGGTAAGCTCAAATTGAAGCTCACTTATCAATTTGAAATAGGTTCAGAAGCTGACGGGGTGACGGTACATATTCCTCTGCCATTGCTCAACCAAGTAGAGCCTGAAGGGTTTGATTGGCAAATACCAGGGCTGCGCCACGAGTTAGTGGTGAGTTTGATTAAATCATTGCCGAAAGCGATGCGTCGTAATTTTGTGCCTGCACCGAACTATGCCGATGCTTTTTAGGACGTGCCGAGCCGTTAGCTAAACCGTTGCTAGAAAGCCTGACTTACGAGCTTCGTAGAATGACAGGCGTAACGGTTGAGACTGAATTAGGGATTATTCAGCAACTGCCCGCACACTTAAAAATGACTTTCCGCGTGGTAGATGAAAAAAGGTAAGAAAATTGCCGAAAGTGGTGATTTAGACTCACTAAAATTCCAGCTCAAAGATCAGGTGCAAAGTACACTTTCTAACATTGCTGACGATGGCATTGAGCAAAGTGGTTTGCATCTCTGGAGCTTTGCTGATTTACCGCAATGCTACGAGCAGAAAAAAACAGCATTTCAGCGGAGGCGTACCCCTGCGATTGTTGATGAACAAACCGCCGTGGGCGTGAAATTGTTTGAAACTGAAGCGGAACAAACGCAAGCGATGCAAGCGGGTTTACGTCGTTTGTTATTGCTAAATGCCTTCTCCAATCAAATATTTACACGAAAAACTACCAAACAAAGCGAAACTCGGCTTATATTTCGCCCCCGTTTGGCAAGGTGTTGGAACTGATTGACGACTGCATCGCTTGTGCGGTGGATAAGTTGATATGATGAGTTCGGTGGTTTTGTATGGACGGAAGAAAAATTCCGTGAACTGCAAGAGTTTGTGCGTGCCAATCTGAACGACACCACCGCAGGAAATCGCCCTACAAGTGGAAAAATGCTTAACTTTAGCATTTGAACTCAACAAACGAGATAAAAGGCAAAATGGACTTCACGATGGCGTTTGCGTTTGTCGGATATTAAAGCACAATTGGCAGGCTTGGTGTATCCGAATTTCGTGACTCAAACTGGCTATCAACGTCTTGCAGATCTTTACCGATATCTGACTGCTATTGACAAGCGTTTAGACAAACTCGGTACGGATACCAACACTGAGCCGTGCTAAAATGCTCGTGTTGAGCAGGTTCAGAAGCCTATAAACAGCTGCTTGCTAAACTGCAAAATCGAAAGCAAACTTCCAACAGACGTATTAGAAATTCGCTCCTATGATCGAAGAACTCAGGGTAAGTTTATTCTGCTCAAAAATTGGTACAAAAATATCCGATTTCAGATAAACGAATTTTTGAATTTAATTGCGGATATGAAATAATAACGCAAATTTATTTTAGGAAAAATTATGAAAACAGTTGCAGTCATTACCTCAACAATTGGACGTCCTCATCTTGAAAGAGCTATTTTAAGTGTTCAACAACAAACTTATCCTTGCAAACATTATGTGTTTGTTGATGGAGAACAATTTGCGAAAGATGCAAAACAAATTTTAGATAAATATCCCCATGTTATGCAACTTATTTGCCGATGAATACTGGAGCAAATGGTTGGACAAACAGCAGTATCAATGCTATCGCTCCCTTTTTAGTAAAAGAGACGTAATTTGCTACTTAGACGATGATAATTGGTATGAAGCAAATCACGTTGAAAAATAACTAAAAAGTACTCAATGAAACAAATGCAGATTATGTTTTCTCATTACGTAATTTATACGATGATAAAGAAGAGTTTATATGCCAGGATTTATTAGAATCTATAGGGCATTATGATAATAATTTACCAAATCCTTTTCGTATTATCTCAACATCAATGAACAAACCTTCAAAATGCCAAACTGAAGTACATAAAAAGAAGGGCATATTGATACTAACTGCTATTTAATTAAACGTGCGTTAGCCTTACAGGTTTCTCCACTTTTTGGTATAGTGGACAAAAACAACGATACCAATTTTTATGCGATCTTGAAAAATAAAAGCAATCGGAAAATGCTCTAAAAAGTTTTACAGTCAACTATGTGATGGAACCTGAGAAATTCGATCCGGGCTTCATCCTACCATACAAACTATAGCACCAAATATCCCAAAACCAGTAATGGTACAGATATTTAAAGAAATGTTTAGAATGAAAATGCGTCAAGTGATGGAAATTAATGGCGGTGTTTATCCTGGGATAAAGAAGAATAATTTTTAAAAAGCAAGCGGTCAGATTTTTGCAAAAATTTTTGCAATAAAATAACCGCTTTATGTTGGAATCATAATTAAAATTTCTAATAATAAAATTTCTATTCATAAAATTACTTTTCTCTTTCTTTATTTACTAAAAAAAGTTCTCTTTTAATATGCTAAGGTCAAAAACAATCATTTAAGCATAATTTTTCTAATTTATTGCATTATATATAATTTGTCTTTTCAAATAGTTTTGATACATTGCAAGCCATTCCAAAACACAGCATTTCTTAAAAATTTAAAATCTTACAGGAGAAAAACTATGAGCGACTTAAACGCACTGTTCACAAAAATCAAACAACGTGATCCCTAACCAAGCACCATTCCATCAAGCGGTTGAAAGGGTTTTCGGCTCTTTAGCACCGTTCCTTACAAAAAATCCACAATACACTAAACACGGTATTTTTAGAGCGTATTGTTGAGCCTGAGCGGTAATTACTTTCCGAGTAACGTGGGTGGATGACAAGGGTAACGTACAAGTGAACCGTGGTTATCGCGTACAAATGAACTCTACGATTGGTCCCTTATAAAGGTGGTATCCGTTTCCACCCAACTGTGGATTTAGGCGTATTAAAATTCTTAGCGTTCGAACAAGTTTTCAAAAACGCATTAACGACATTGCCAATGGGTGGCGGTAAAGGTGGTTCAGACTTCGATCCGAAAGGCAAATCTGATGCAGAAGTTATGCGTTTCTGCCAAGCGTTTATGACTGAATTATCTCGCCACATCGGTGCAGATACAGACGTACCAGCAGGCGACATCAGTGTAGGCGGTCGTGAAATCGGTTATATGTATGGTCAATACAAAAATTACGCAACGAATTTGCTTCTGTATTAACAGGTAAAGGCTTAACTTGGGGCGGTAGCTTAATTCGTCCTGAAGCGACTGGTTACGGTGCGGTGTACTTTGCAGATGCAATGCTTGCAACTCGTGGTCAAAGCTTTGAAGGCAAACATGTGGTAATTTCGGGCTCAGGTAACGTAGCACAATACGCTGCGGAAAAAGCAATCCAAAAAGGTGCGAAAGTATTAACAGTGTCAGATTCAAATGGCTATGTGTTATTCCCAGCTTCAGGGATGACCGAAAAACAATTAGCGGATTTATTAGTGCTTAAAAATGAACGTCGCGAACGTTTATCTGTGTATGCGACAGAGCAAGGTATTCAATACTTCGAAGGTCAAAAACCTTGGGGCGTGAAATGTGATATTGCACTTCCGTGTGCAACCCAAAATGAATTAGATGGCGAAGCTGCAAAAGAGTTAGTGAAAAACGGCTGTATCTGTGTAGCAGAAGGTGCGAATATGCCGACCACATTAGAAGGTGTGGAAGTGTTCATCGCAGCGAAAATTCTTTATGCACCAGGTAAAAGCGGCAAACGCAGGTGGTGTAGCAACTTCAGGTTTAGAAATGAGCCAAAACGCCATCCGTTTATCTTGGACACGAGAAGAAGTTGATCAACGCTTATTCGGCATTATGAGTGCAATCCACGAAAACTGTGTGGAAAACGGTACAGAAGCAGACGGCTATGTAAACTATGTAAACGGTGCAAACATCGCAGGGCTTCAAAAAGTGGCAACCGCGATGTTAGAGCAAGGCGTTTTATAATGAACTAATCCTTAGGATTGTGATTAAAAATAAACTTGATACCAAGCCGAACTTCGTGTTCGGCTTGTTTTTATTTGATATTTTCCCTCCTCAAAAATCACTTTCACCATACCCACACCTTGGATGTATCTAAAATCTGCACGCCGTACTTTTCCAGTCGTTCGACGACATTTTATTCGGCATTTTCCACGCATTCCAACGACCAACTGAAATCACCGCAATATTAGGTTTTGTTGTTGCCACTAAAAATCTCGCCTGTACTTGTTTTGCTACCATGATGCCCGACTTGTAAGAAATCGATTTTTTTCCAATTATCGGAGAAAAATTCGCTCTTGCTCTACGCCTGCATCGCCAGTAAAGAGCAATTTCAAGCGGTCTATTTCGACTAATAAAGTGCAAGAATGTTGGTTTTTCTGCCCGCTTTGTGATTTGTTCAGGGGAAAATTGCAGTCAGCTTTATGCTGTCAAATTGCCATTCTTTGCTTGCAACACAAGGCTCTGGAATACGCTGAGCATAAGCCGTTTGTCCACTTGAAAAGAGCTGAGCATGAGGGTATGCCCCCAGCAGATCGGCAATGCCCCTGAGTGATCGTTATCATCGTGGCTGATAAAAATCGCTTCAATCTGAATATTATTGCGTTTTTAAATAAGGCAATACTTCCAAATTTGCCATTGAATTGCGTTGCGAACTTTCCCTAACTAGTCTCGTATCGTAAAAAATTGCTTTTTGACCGCTTGCGTCTTGGTAAACCAAGGCTTGAGCCAAACCCTGACCAATATCAAAAGTAACCCATTCAATGTAATGATCTTTTTCAGGTAGCAAAGCCCAGCAAGATAAATTGAAGCTAAAATCGTACTTAATTTGGCGAAGAAACACCAAGATTTCAGCCAATTTTTCGCATAAATGCCACTCAGAATCAGTGTATAAAATGCGAGCAAATGCCATTGATTTTGTTGAGATAAGGTTATCCACGAATGAGAAAGCGGTTCAATTAACCATAAGCTAAATTGCGCTAACCAGTCTGCCAATTGCCAAGTGTAGGTCAGGTTATCTGTTAAAAGAGTAAATAGAATCATCGGCACAAGCACAAGGCTGTAAAGCGGAACAATCAATAAATTGGCTACAAAGCCGAGCGGTGAATAACCTTCAAAAAAGAAAAATTGCACAGGCAAAAAAAGGATGCCCATTTGTAAATGCAATAACGATAATATAGGCTTGAAAAAGGGGCAGTTTAGCCAATGTAGGATGAGCCATTCAAACTGTTTAAGCGGGAAATAGCGATACCATAAAATCAGGCTTGCTACAGCTAAAATTGAAAGCCAAAAGCTGTCAGATAATATCGTAATCGGGTCTCAAAAATCAGCAAGATCGCAACAATACGCCACCAAAATTGGCTAGGCGTGTAATGCTTTGCGTGCAAATTGGCAAAGCAAAATCAAACTAATCGCAAAAATGGCTCGCATGGTTGGAATAGCAAAACCAGCCAAATAGCTGTAACTTAAAGCAAAAAGCAAAGCCCATTAAGCGAGGAAATAGATAAGAAAATCCCATTCGCTGTACAAAATTATAACGATATTTTTGTACTGAGCATAAGCCATTGCACTAGCTTGGCAAACCAAAAAGCCGAAACCAAAAGCAAGGGCAATATGTAGTCCTGAAATTGTAATTAAATGTGCGGTGGTGGTTTGTTGGAAAAATTCGCCTAATGCTCTGATTTCAACCAAGCACGTTCCCCAAAAGGCAAGAGCTAGTAATAGCCCTTGGGTTTCAAGCGTTTCAGTTTGTTGATAAGTGCGATTTATCCATCGGGTTCGCAGGGGCAAAGTGATTGGCGTGAGCAAATTCTGCCTTGCGAACAGTCGCCAACCATCAATATCATTAGCGAAATACCAACGTTGACGGTCGAAATTACCGATATTGCTGCGTCCAGAAATCGGGCGAAGATTGAGCTCTGCTTGATAAGTGGCGTTCAATTGCAAAGGTGTTTTAGCTTGCCAATTTAGATAAATCTTTTGACCGCTCGTCAGTTGCCCAACAGCGGTTTGGTATTCTTGTTGCTTTAAAAATTTTAATGATTTCAATCGGTTGCGTGCTTTTATAAGCGGTAAAATTTTTCTGCCTGATTTGCAATTTTTTAACACTTGCCCGTAACTTAGCAACATTATAAAGCCCAACATAAACGGCAAAAGCTGGTGTTTAAAGCCAAAATAAAGCATCAAGAGTGTGGCGAATAACATCACAGGCAATAAAGCTTGTTGTGGCAGCCATAAAACAGGCAAAAAAGAGAGACAAAGAAGAATGAAAAAGCGGTCTAATGTCATAGCAATCTGTTTTTGCTAGACAGTATGCCGAGGAATAGAAAAAGTATGCAGAGTTTTCTTTCAAATTTTCGAGCGTGATCGAAAAAATTTAGCAACTGCATCTATCTAAAAAAGAAAATACAGCTGACTAAAAGGATAAGATTTATGGTTTCCGTCTCATCACTGCCAACACCACAATCAAAGCACTCTAAGCTATAAAGTACCGTATTGCCCCATAAACTAAATGGTGTTTTGCTTATTACAGGAGAAACCTGAGCGGTAAGCACTCCTTTCTCAAATTGCGGCAATTGATGAACTACTTTGCCGTTTGCATCCACTATTGCAGTAATTCCCGTATTGGCAGAGCGAAGAGTGGCTTGCCAAGTTCTAAAAGCTCGCATTCTTGCCATTTGGAAATGTTGCCAAGGGACCAATAGAAGTTCCAAACCATGCATCATTAGTAATAGTTAAGAGATAATCGCTATTGTGGTTTTTGGTTTTGTTGCACTTGATCGCCAAAGATAATCTCATAGCAAATCGCTAAATTAAAACGGGTATTTTTCGTCTGTAATGCAGGTTGAACAAATTCTCCTTGCGATAAATTGATTGGCAGAATAAAGACTTCACGCATCCAATCTAACACCGAGCCAAAAGGCACGTATTCGCCAAAAGGCACGAGATGATGCTTTTTATAGCGAGGTGCTTGTTCCGCATCATAAGGTTGTTCATTCAGTAATAACGCACTATTAAAGAGTTGATTTCGATTATCTTGATAAAGCGTGCCGATAATAATGTCACTTTGGCTTTCCGCAGATGCATTTTGCATTGAGCTAAGCAATGGGGAAATCTGATTTTCCAATGCGGGAATTGCCGATTCAGGCAGAATAATCACCTCACTTTTTCCAAGCAATGGACGAATAAGATCCACATAGGTTTGCACTGAATAGTCGAAATGAGCAGGATCCATTTCATTTTTGTTCAATATTGCCTTGTACAAGGCTCACGGTAAGCAGTTGTTTTTCAGCATCAATTTGCCAGAAATTGGCAAAACGTGTGGCAAAGCCGACCGCTATGAGCAATGCAAAAGTCACAAGCAGTTTAATTTTCCGATTTTTCTTGCAAAAATAAATTGAACAGGATAAGTAGCAATCACAATAATGAAGAAAGTAATACCTTCCACGCCAAAAATCAGGGCGATATGGGCAAAAGGGCTATCAACTTGACTATAACCGAGCTGAAGCCACGGAAACCAGTAAGAACGATGCCACGGAGATATTCCGTTCCAGTGAAAAGGTTTGCAAGCACAAACGGATTTTTCAGCTTAAATTTATGCACACCCCAAGTAAAGAGCAGGTTGTAGAGTGCAGGTAGCAAGCAAGCAGCAGAACTGCCAGATAGCTAATCACGACAGGCACCCACCAAATTGGATCATACTCACGTGAATCCAATTTACGCCAATGCCAAAATAACCAATCGACCAGGCAAAAGTTGCCCACAATGCGGTTTTACGTTGTGATAAAGTGGCTGACCAGATTAAGCCAAAGGCAGAAACAAAGGCGATAATCCAGTAATCAAAAAGGCGAAAAGGCGAGGTGTGCCGATTGCACCAAAGAGAAAACTGATGATGCAAGCGATTAAACGAGGGAGTTTTTATAGAATTTAACTATAATGAAGAACTCAAATAGGTATGCAAATTGAAAAATGTATGAGTAATTGTACGTGCTCTTCACGTGAGGGCTACTCGAAAATCATATATGAAAAATAGGCGAGGATAAACCCCGCCCCTGCGTTTAAATTAATATGACAACACTATTCTTCCGATTCTACCGGACGGCTTTCCATCTCGTTCTAATTGCTCGTCTGAAACGGGTTGCACGTAATTGAATCAAACGACGGTTATCGGCAGAAGTGACCTTCACATTCATTTGTTCAAGCTCAATCTGCTCACCACGTTGTGGCAAGTGTCCGAAGGCTTGCATGACCAAACCGCCAAGGTATCTACTTCTTCATCGGTAAATTCGGTAGCGAAAAACGCATTGAATTTTTCAATATCCGTTAAAGCGGGAAACGGCATAAGTGTGGCGAGAAAGCTGGCGGATTGGCTCGATTTCTTCTTCATCAAACTCATCTTCAATATCGCCCACAATTTGCTCTAAAAATATCTTCGATGGTGACCAAGCCAGACACTCGCACGAACTCATCGACCACCAATGCCATATGGAAAGCGTTCGAGCGAAAACTCTTTGAGCATTCTATCCACGCGTTTGCTCTCTGGCACAATCACTGCAGGGCGAAGAATAGCCTCATATTAAATTCTTCCGCATCAGAACGGAATATTTGAGTAGATCTTTCGCAAGCAAAATGCCTTGAGATGCTATCTTTTGCCATCATCTAAAAATCATAGGAAAACGCGAATGGGCAGATTCAATAATAATATCCACACAGGCTTCAGTGGCAGTTTTGAATCAATCGAAATAATTTGAGGACGTGAGGATCATAATATCACGCACACGAGTTCGGAAATTTCCATCACTCCTTCAATCATCTCTTTTGGGTATCGCTATCGATCAACTCGTTTTCGACCGAATCACGGATCACTTCTACTAAATCTTCACGGTTTTTAGGTTCTGTTTGAAAATGCCTAAAAACGACTGATCAAATTCTTTTTCTCTGTTTTTCTGTTGAGCCGAGGCTCTGATGTTTCATCACTCATAATCATTCCTGTTATTAGCGTGATTTTCCCACGAAATAACGCCTTGATAATAAAATTATTTCTATTTTGTTTAATTGAGCATAGCATAGACATCACTAAATCCGAAATGCAATTGAAATATGATGAAGCTTAGCAAAATTGATGATGACAACGACCACTTTGTTTGGTAGCAACGTTTGCGACTGCAGGGCACATTACTAACTCAGTGGAAATGACGGCGTTAGATGGTCAATCCGTAAAACGCTGGGAAAATGTCCAAATTAACGATACTAAAACGCACCAAGTGGTGGTGAGTGTGGGTGATGTGTGGATGGGAAATATTTTTTCAATGAATCCAAATTGTATTAACTGTAGGGGAACAAATGAGAAATGACACTCGTTGTGCCTCAATTCCGCTCATCTCACGATCAATAAATTCCAAGCAAATCAACTCTAAAATTCAAACCGCATCAGGCAAAAGAAATCGCTTTAAAACAAGACATGTTAAAAAGGCGAAGGCTTTTGCACCGAATAACCAGATTAGAGACAACCTTGTCAAGTATAACGCTAGTAAAGGTGTAGACTGTTCCTGCACTGTAGATATGCGACTTTTGTACAAAAAGGCAACTGTGGTAGAAACCAAAAATGTAAAAGAAGACACTGCAATTACTCTTCTCTAAAGCAGATAAAAGAAACACAACAACGTTTTCTAGAATGGGCAAGAACGCTAAATAACTGTAGCAAGAATAGCTCCCAAAATGCCTTTAATAATCGGCTCTCAAAAGCGTGCACACACATACCTAAATCTTCGAAAGGTTCTGGGCTTTGTTAAGCTAAGCTAAGACTTGATTTGCTACGCAGGCTATGTTTAATCACTACATCGGGCAATAATGCTACCACAACCTAATGCCACCATCAGGACTATCCTTTACGTCTCCTGCAACGGTGGCATAAATTTCTAGGTTCTTTAAAATTTTTGCGATTTAAACCACGCTTCCAATACGCTGACGTGCCGAGCCTTCAAGCGGTAAGATAAACGGCATATTTTGCCAATCAATCGGATCTTGCTGAAGCAATTGTGTTGCAGAGCAAGCCACGCGAGGGATAATCAATGAAAGCGTAATATCGTCAATATGCTGAAATTCGACATTATTTGGCAAATTGTTTGGCTTTGCCGCAAGGAAATGTCAGCTTGTAAGGAATGCACGCACTGACTGCACATGAGCTGGGTCGCCCGTAATCAACGATTTCAACCTTTGGATAACGCTGACGAAACTTCTCTAACATTGCAGGTAAATGGCTATAAGCTGCTGTTACTGAACAGAAAAGTTGCAACTCGCCTTCTAATTCTCCTTGATGGGGCGAAAGTGCATTTTTCATCGCTTGCCAATCTGCCCAACTCTGTTTTGCAAATTCCAAGAATTTTTCGCCCGCTTCTGTAAGATGCACTTGGCGGTTATCTCTGACTAAAAGCGGTTGTTCTATCTCCTCTTCCATTCGCTGAATATGGCGTGCCGAGTTGAAAGCACCATATAGTCGCAGTGCGGATAAAGACTGCGGCTTTGAGCGAGGTCTAAAATAGTTTAAGAGGATTGAAGTCCATTATTTTAAATTTGCGATAGCTTGCAACAATATTTGAATATGATGAGATAGTCTTGGATCATAATCAATACAGTTCTAGTGGAGCTTGAATTCTATGGCTTTTCTAGCTATAATGCACGTTGCACGTCGCACTTTTGCTACAGAATTTTTAATCGCTTGATCAGTCGTTTCAATATTATTTTTGAAAATGTATAGCAAAATTATTCTTAAGAATTTCTAAAGCAGCCTATATTATCAGCAAAGATAATTGGAGTTCCCGATAAAATAGACTCAAGCCCATAAGTCCAAAAGGTTCATAATTAGATGCCATAATAGTATAATCACTTGCTTGATATAACTCTCGCATGTTCTCAAAATCTAATGAGTAATATTTTTAGACTCAGTTATAGGTGTACTTGCAACAACTAAAACGTGTTAGTAAATCAGATTTTTTCAGAAATATAGAATATCAAATCCCTTTCTGAGATGTCCTGATGACGAAATAGATAGATGACTTCATTTTCTTTAAACCCTAACTTTTCTCTTAATGATTTTTCTTTTATTATCATCAATAATTATTTACTTTGTATCAATTGGAGGATAAATTACCGTAATTTTTCTTCATTAGTATTATATAGTTCACTAACTCTTTTTCATTAGTTTTGAATGTGCAACTACCAACTTAGCATTATCTAGAGTTTCTTTCATTGTAATTTTAAATAGTCTTTAAATTAGATCGTAATCCTAATGTTTTACATATCCTTATGATTTCCTCCACAAATAACAATGTCTGCATTGGTGTAAGACATCGTAATAGGTATTTCATTTTGCTCTTTTTGTTTATTCGATACTAGGATAGGAAAAGGCTGTCTCACTTGCTTTGGAACAAGAGAAAGATTTATTTAATAAGTTTATATATTGATATTCATCTAGTTGTGTATCAAATTTAGTTGAATAAACCTTTGCTATAATATTAATTTGGTGGAATCATTTACCAGATCAACAAGATAACGTTCCATCCCACCACCTTTGTTTGAATTTTAGGCTACTATTGATATTAAGTGCATGTCCATTTAAATATTTCTACTATCTTTATAGTTTTCATTATATAAGTTAGTAATACGATTGTTGGAGCTCATATCTTCTTTTATATCTTAATTTATGTATTGAAGATTTTTCTATAATTTTTTGAAATTACCTTGATCAAAAACTATCATTTAACATTGTTTGCAATAAAATGAGTAAGTATCATCTATTGTTCACGATTTAAACTAGATTAACACATGGTGATTAGTTCTTCATATAAGATTTGAGAAATAATGGGAACCTGATTTTGCGTAAGTCTAATAATTTAATAATGAATCTAAAATTGTATGTATAACAATATGGCTTTGATATAATGATACTGTTCAAAACATTTACTTTATGTTTCTTTATCCCAATCGAAGTACAAAAGGATCATATTTTATCCACATTTCTTTTATTAGAGCAGATGATCTCTTTTGGTACATAAAGTAATCCATATTTTTGATCTTGCTAGGGATAAATCTGTTAATAGAATCGTTGCATCTAACCAAATTCCACCATATACATCTAAAAAGTGCTAAACGAATAAGATCAGAGCAGGTCTAAATTCTTTATTCTTACATTTTTCATAAATAAATTCTGTAGAGTTTAAATAATTGAATAGATTTGAATCATCAAGTCTCATAACGTGATAATCGTTTTTAAATTCATCTACCTTTTAAAACATTTCGTTACTATATCTGGACACTTATCACTCCCTACCCCCAATATTGCCAAATTATCTTTTTATTAACTAATTCTGGTTGGACGGGTGATAGATTAAATTTTGATAATCTTGTGTTGAAATAATATTCAATAAACTCTTTGAACTTGTTTGATGTATAATTTTGTTGTTTTCTATCTCATATACCTCTATACTTTTCTTGTTTTTCTAGGTACAAAAGGTTCTCGTATACATTTTTATTATTGGTTTTTGGGTTAGAGAAAAATATTTGTTTAGTTAAACACAATTTAGATATATTTCTTAAGTTATTCATAATAGGGTATAAATAAGTATTACAAATGTTTTTATAAGATTTAAAAATAAATTTATGACATTTATAACGAAATATTAGTTATTTAAATGGAATAATGAATTTATCTTTATATTTCTTTTCTGTATATCTTTCTTGGTTTGTTGTATAATGATTTTAATAACTCAAATATAGTTCTGTTTTTCTATTTTTGTGAGAAATATCTCTTTCCTTACTTAGTTGACTAGATAGCTTTTCTGTGTTCTAATTCAAGCTGGTTTCTTGAATACATAAAGCTGGGCTCAATGATATGTGCATCTATTAAATTTGTTAAAACATAATTAAATCAATGGCACATAATTCTTCTGAGTTTAATGAGTTTATGAATTTAGTTAAGTTTACTATCGCTTTTTGAAGAAATAATGTATCCTGCAGTACCACAATTTTCTACGATTAGTTTTTAATATATTTCGATTAAGATAGCTAGGAATTCCAATATCCTTACATTTTGAGTAGTTTTAAGAATGTTTCAAATCGTAATATATATCATCTATTTCATTAAATCTTTCTTCTAGCCATTTGTCTTGAGCTAGTGATAGGCATTTTCTCCTAATAAAATATCATCTTCAAAAATGAAAATATAAGGTAAATTTTCATCAATACATTTTTCACAATATATAATGGCTCATAAAGCAAGCTTTCTCACCTTCTGAAAGAGATGCTTGAGATAGATTTGGAAGATATTTCTGGATTAGCTGATTTAGTTGCTCAGAAGGCATGAGAGCATCATAAAATTCAAAAAGGAATATCCTGTTTGCCAAATTCTTGTTTTATATGTTCTCTACGTTGAATAGCCGTAGCTAAACTGATAATGTAATTAGTATGCATATATAAATATTGAGGGATTACTTTGTATATTATCTTATTTTAATAGAAATATATTCTATTTCCATTAAATATGCTCCAGCACCCAACAATTATGAATATGTGGGTTACGTTCAAAATCTAGCGGAAGCGTTTTTTTCGAGATATTTTCTGCTTTTAAGCCTAACTCTGCTAAGCCTTCCATATCCATTTTAAAGCCACGTTTATTGTTTGAGAAAATAATCGTGCCGTCTTGGGTAAGAATGCGTTTGAGTTGGCTCATTAGTTTGATATGGTCACGTTGCACATCCCAGCTTTCATTCATTCGTTTTGAGTTAGAGAATGTTGGCGGATCAACAAAAATCACTTCAAAACGTTCACGACATTCAGCTAACCATTGCAAGCAATCGGCTTGGAATAAGCGATGATTTTCTTAATGGAATTTCGTTAAGTTCTAAATTCTGCTCTGCCCAATTAAGGTAAGTGTTTGACATATCTACCGTGGTGGTTGCTTTTGCTCCATTAAGTGCTGCGTGTACCGTTGCTGATCCTGTGTAAGCAAATAGGTTGAGGAAGGTTTTTGCCTTTTCGCCATTTCACCCACCATTTTACGCGTTAAGCGGTGATCTAAGAACAAGCCTGTATCAAGGTAATCGGTAAGATTCACCCTACAATTTTGCCCATATTCATTTACGTAGAAATAGTCGCCTTTATTTGCCAATTTTTCGTATTGGTTTCATTGCCTTTCTGTTTTTTTGACGCACTTTGAGCACCAATTTATTGGTTTCTACACCTGTTACATAAAGCGTTGCGGAAACCGCATCCAACAAGCGTTGTCGAGCTTTTTGTTCATCAATATTTTTGGGGCAGCATATTCTTGCACCACAATGTGATCGCCATATCTGTCCACTGCTAAATTATATTCTGGCAAGTCGGCATCGTATAAACGATAAGCATTTAATCCTTTGTTGCTTCGCCCATTTTTCGATTTTCTTGATGTTTTTTTGGCAAGGCGATTTGCGAAATCTGTCGCTACTTGCTGCTCTGGTTTTCAAATGCCAGTTCGTTTTTGCTCTGTGTTTTCAAGACGTTGCGTGATGGAGTAGTTTTTGCACGCAATCAAGCGGTCCATTTTTCGCTTTAAATTGACAGAGCTGAACGCAAACGCAAGCAGTTGAGTAATTCAGGTTCGCCGCTGAAAATCGAAGCATTCCAGCCTGTAAATTGCTGTTTTAAACGCTGACCAAACACTGAATAAAGGGCGATTAATGCAGGTGTTGTAGCCTAAACGCTCACCATAAGGCGGGTTACAAATCACCGTACCTGTTTGCTCTGGGCAAGGATTTTTAAGTGCTGCAATATCGCCTTGTTGCCAGCAAATTGCCTCGCCAACGCCTGCATTGAGTGCATTTTGTTTAGCTTTTTGTAGCACGCGATGATCGAGATCAAAACCAAAAATTGATCGTTTGTCAGTGTTTTTCGGCTGATTTTGCGTCTTTCCAAACTTCGTCCCAAAGTGCTATATCGTGCCCTTTCCACGCGTGGAAACCCCTAATGCTTACGTTGAATCTGCGGGGCAATATTTGCCTGCATTTGAGCAGCTTCAATCAGTAACGTGCCTGAACCACATCGGATCAACCAATGGGTATCTTGTTTGCCAGCCAGAGCGTAATACAATTGCTGCAGCTAAAGTTTCACGCAATGGCGCTTTGCCTGTGTCTGAACGATAACCACGCATATGCAAGGCTTCGCCACTTAAACTGGCTGAAATCACCATATCATCACGGTTTTAAATAGACGTGAATACGCACATCTGGAGCAATTTTTATCCACAGTAGGGGCGTTCAAAGCCTTTGCGTTCGAAGTAGTCTACGATGCCATCTTTCACACGCATCGCACCAAATTGAGTGTTGCGAATTTCACGGTTTGTACCGTTGAAATCGATGAAAAATGTATCACGAGGATCGAAAAAGTTCCGCCCAGTTGTAGCCTCACTACGGAAGCATATAAATCTAAATCGCTAAAGATTTTTGTGGTAACTAACGGCAGTAAAATGCGGAAGCTAAACGGCTATGAAGTAAAGCTTGATACACGCCTTTTGCGTGGTAGTAAAATGCACGCCGCCTTGAGCGACTTTACAGCTTGCGCCACAAATTTGTTCTAGCTCAGTTTTGAGCATCTCTTCAAATCCACGTGCTGCAGTGGCAAAATAGGTTGTTTGAGTGGTCATAAATTCATTCTTTTAATCAAAATTAAGGCTATTATAGCGGAACAAGCGGTTAAAAACTTACAAAGTTTTGCAATTTTTATTGGTAAGAAGATGGCGATTTTTAGCTTAGATCAAAAGAGTGCAATCTACCCAAAATGGGTAGCTTGTTTTTAGGTAATGAGAGTGAGAAAATAGTCATCTTAATTAGTGTATAATAAGTATGAGGCAAGAAATGACTGAACCTTATAAAATTCTTTTAATTGATGATCACCCTTTAATGCGTAAAGGAATGCGTCAAATTCTTGAGCTCGAAAACGGATTTTGTAGTAGTTGGGGAAGCCAGCAATGGCTCAGAGGGCGTTGCTCAAGCATTAAAACTTCAACCTGATTTAATTATGTTGAGACCTGAATATGAAAGGTATTTCAGGCTTGGATACTTTGCGTTCATTACGTGCTCGAGATGTGAATGCCCGTGTGGTAGTGCTTACTGTGTCGGATGACCAATCTGATATTTTAGCGTTAATGGATGCGGGCGTGGATGGCTATTTGTTGAAAGATAGTGATACGGCAGAACTGATTGAAAAATATCCAAAAAGCCGCACGTGGTGAAATGGCATTAAGCGAAACCGTGCGTCAGCATTTGCTACGTCAACCAGAAAACGATCCGCTTGCACAACTTACCGATCGTGAATTGGACGTTTTGCAATGGATTGCAACAGGAATGTCGAACAAACAAATTGCCGCTCAGCTTTTTATTTCGAAGAAACGGTGAAAGTGCATATCCGTAATTTACTTCGGAAATTAAATGTACATTCACGCGTTGCTGCAACAGTGCTTTTACTTAGCTCAACAAAAAGGCTAATATTCGCCTCTTTTTGAACGAGAGGATGGCAGACAATGGCGTTGTTGATTACCGCAAAATGTACCAACTGTGATATGTGTTTACCTGAATGCCCGAATGAGGTCAATTTCGGTGGGCGATGAGATTTATGTTATCGATCCGTTGCTTTGCTACAGAATGCGTTGGGCATTATGAAAAAGCCTACTTGCCAGAAAGTCTGTCCGATTACCAACTGTATTATTACTGATAGCAATCATCAAGAAACCCAAGAAGAACTTTGGGAGAAGTTTGTGTTGATTCATCATGCAGATCAGCTGTAGTTCTTAATCAATTAAACACCGTAAGCAAATGCAAGCGGTGTTTTTGTTGCTCATTTTTCCAATATGTATTGAGCATATTTACGGAGGCAAATTTGAAAAAGTATTTTACGATACCCCCATCTTTTTGAACGCTATCAGCAGTTACGCCATAACCCTATCAGTATGAATGAAGTTGTTGAAAAACCTACGATGTTTGGAATGTTACCTGAATTGAAAAGGCAAAAGGTTCTTGATCTTGGTTGTGGAATGGGTGAGCACCTTGCTTATTATTTAGAGCAAAGGTGCAAGTCAGGTTGTTGGATTAGATTTATCTGAGTTAATGCTTCAAAAAGCGAAAGAAACGCCCGTCTAATAATTGGCAAGAAGGGCATAATTTTAATCTCTATTGTTTGCCGATGGAATCTCTCGATCAAATAACTGAAAATCAGTTTGACCTCGTTGTGAGTTCTTTTTGCATTTCACTATATCAATGATTTTTCGGATTTTACTTTGCAAAAATCTCAGCAAAAATGACCGCTACGGCACACTTCTTTTTCACAAGAGCACCCTATTGTAACTTGTTATCGAGAGGGTTATCGTTGGGAGAAAATGCACAAAAAAACAACAGGTTGCATATCGCCTAAATTATTATCGCGATGAGGGAGAGCGTAGCCGAAACTGGTTTCAACAATCTTTTTAAAAACTTATCATCGTACAATGGCAACCATCTTTAACCAGCTCATTCAAGCCGGCTTTGAAATCGCTCAAGTAGAAGAACCTATGCTTGCAGATAAACCAGAATGGCATAACGAGTTTAAAGATTTACAACATCGCCCACCACTTTTATTTGTCAAAGCGGTAAAAATAACATGGTTTCGTAAAATCTGACTAGGGCATCTATGGCGTAATCTCGCTATAATACGGTTATTGATTTTTATGCGAAAAAGGGCGAGATTATGCCACAACCTCATTCTACTATTCAGTTACCTCTTGAAATCTTGCGTTTCATTCCTAAAAAGGGGCAATCACTGCTGAGCAGGTTCATCAAAAACTTGCAGAACTCGGAATAAAGCGTGAACTTCGCACCATTCAACGCCAAATGAAAACTTTTGCGAGCAGTTTGACATTGAATGCGATGAACGTGACAGACCTTATGGATACCGCTGGAAACCAAATGCAAAAGGGATTGATTTGCCGATTTTAAACGAGCAGCAATCTTTAGTTTTAATGCTTGCTAAGCAGTATCTCAATGGTATTCTCCCCGCTAGCATTATGAGCTCAATGGAGGGATTCTTCCAACAAGCGGAATATAATCTGGTTTACGACAGTCACAAAAAATCGGGAGCAGAATGGCTTGATAAAGTCGCCATTGCACCAACCAGCCAACCCCTTTTGCCTGCCAAAATTGAACCGAAGATTTTTCACAGAAATTAGCACCGCACTTTATAATAACCGCCTATTAAATGTGCATTATCGCAATCAAGCGGGCAAAGAACACAAAGCAGACGTTAAACCGCTCGCCCTTGTGCAGCAAGGAGCGGCACATTATTTAGTGGTGCAATATGAAGATGGCAACATTTTCCATCTTGCCTTGCACCGTTTTCTCAATGCTACTGCAACCACGTTCACTTTTGAACGCCCAAAATTCAACCTAAAACATTATCTTGCTGAACAACATTTTGGCTTTGGTAACGGCAAGAAAATCCGTCTGACTTTCCGCATTGGTAAGCCTTATGGTTTCCATTTAACCGAAACACCGTTGTCCACAGATCAAGAAATCACAGACGAAGGCGATACTTATTTAGTTCGTGCAACAGTGGTGGAAAGTGAGATGCTGAATTGGTGGATTGCAAAGTTTGGGAAGGAGATTGAGGAGATTGGGCGAGAGTATCTTTAATGCGACAGAATTTGTCGCTAAATTTCTTATAATTATTTTAAACAGCTAACAGCGAGGAGGAAAAATATGAAGGAAACTCTCAAAAATAAACTTAAACCATTGTATGAAAAAATTATACCAAAAAGTTTGAAATGAATCCTTTGATAGTGAATTATCAGCTTTTTATGTTCATGTAGGTAGCGAATGGAAGCAAAGAAAAAGGCATTCTCTTTGTTGGTAAGGCAACGAATGGTTGGAAAAGTGAAAAAGATCAAGATAAATTATTTGCTCATTTTGTGGAAGATAAAGAACCTATAAAATGGGTTGAAGATCAAATTGCAGTAGCAAAGATAAATATAATACATCTAAATCTGCTTTTGGCGTGTAATAAGAAAAATTACTTATTTATATTTTTCTGAAAATTGGTATAAAAATATTGCGTGGTCTAATTTATGTAAAGTTGCACCAGCGAATGGGGTAACCCTTGTAATGATGATTTTTATAAACAACGAGATATTTGTAAAGAAATACTATTAACAGAAATTGATATCTTAAAACCTAAAGCTGTTATTTTATTTACATCAGATTGGAATATATTAGATTTACCTAAAGAATCTAAAAATTGCTGAAGAGAAATGGGAAAAATACATCATCTATTTTATATAAAGTGAACGGAGTTTATTATATTCATAGTGTTCACCCTCAGGGAAAAAGAGTTACCGCATAAAGAAGCAATTAAAAACTGATTTCTATGATTGAAGATATTTAATAGTATTCTGATGCGACACAAAAATCGTCTCACTCTAAAAATACCTTTCGTCAAAAGACGAAAGGTATTTTTATGGAGCGATATATATGTCAAACGTAGAAACAGTGCAAAAAGAGTATAAGTTAAATTCACCAACGGTATCAAATTACACCGAAAAATGATGCTAAAAAGTGTTGTTTGAACATAAAGGATTGGAAACGCTTTTTGAAGAAGCTCGGTGGAAAAGTGATGAGGTGGCACAAGCATTGGGATTACCCAATAAATTGGAGCAAGAAGAAAAATTACCTGAAATCGTAGCGGAGTTATTAAAACCACGCTACGAAATATTACAGAAGATGCCTACATTTCCTGATGAAAATGGAAAGCAAGTAGAGGAGAAATTTAGCTCAATTAGCCTCATTGTTATCGCTTAATGAGGCTGAAATGAGCGTGCTACGTTTGTCGTTACATTTAAAAATTGAAAGTGATTTTTCTATATATTTAACTTTTTTTCTCCGAAAAGTTTGCCACAAGCGGTCGAATTTTTAGTGGAATTTCTGAATGTTAGCCGTGATGAACTTCGCCCCGTCTTGAAGAAAAGCAGTAGATTATTTCAATATGGTTTATTACAACGTCGTTATCATCCAAGTGATGTTGATGATTATGTAGAATGGGGGATACGCTTGATGCGGATGAATTTACATTATTGCCTTTTGATAAAGAGAAATTACTTAACAATAGCGTGATTTTAAGTAATCAGCCTAAATTAAATTTAAAGCAGTTTGAATATATTTCTGATACCTATTTAATGATGCGAGATTATTTGCAACAAGCGGTCGAAAAATAACAAAAAGGTGTTAATTTTTAATTTATGGTAAACCAGGCACAGGCAAAAACAGAATTAGCAGGGATTGTTGGCGAAAAACATTAAATTTAACGGCTTACAATATTGCTTATCATGGATGAGGATGGAGATGTTATTCAGGCAGAAAAGCGTTTAAATCATTGCCGTATGGCACAAACGTTATTAGGTAGAAATAGCAAAAGTCTATTAATTTTTGATGAAATTGAAGATGTATTTGCAAGTTCATTCTTCGAACGTTCGATTGCTCAGAGAAATAAAGCGTGGCTTAATCAATTACTTGAAAATAATAATGTGCCGATGATTTGGATTTCTAATTCAGTAAGCGGAATTGATGAGGCATTCTTACGCCGTTTTTGATTTTATTTTTAGAAATGCCTGATTTGCCGAGTAAGAATAAAGCGGATCTTATTCGAAATTTAGCAAGCGATAAATTATCGGCAGAATATATCCAACATTTTGCTAAAGAGCAGTCATTAACGCCTGCGATTTTGGATCGTGCGATTAAAGTGGCAAATCAAGTTAATCTGCAAAATAAAACCTTTGCGGAAGTGCTTTTGAGTTTGTTTAATCAAACATTACAATCGCAAGGAAAAGCGAAAATTCAACCGCTTATTAAGGGCAAAATGGCATATGATTTAGATTGGGTTTCTTGTAAGGATGATATTCATCGGCTCAGTGAAGGATTAAAACGCACCAAAAAAGGGCGGATTTGTTGCTATGGTCCACCGGGAACAGGCAAAACGGCTTGGGCTTCGTGGCTTGCTGAGCAGTTGGATATGCCTTTGTTGCTTAAACAAGGCTCAGATTTACTTGATCCTTATGTGGGCGGGACAGAGCAAAAATTGCAGCGGCTTTTGAGCAAGCAAAATCGGAAAAATGGTGTGTTAGTGTTAGATGAAGTCGATAGTTTCCTGTTCTCACGTGATAATGCACAACGAAGCTGGGAGCGTTCGCAGGTGAATGAAATGCTCACCCAAATTGAGCGGTTTGAGGGTTTATTGATTGTTTCTACAAAACTTAATGGATATTCTTGATCCTGCCGCATTACGCCGTTTTGATCTTAAAATTGAAATTTGATTATCTTAGTGCAACTCAGCGACAAGATTTCGCCAAAAATCAGGCAAAATATTTAGGCTTGGGAGAGCTAAATGAAGGGGATTTACATTTTATCGAGCGTTTGAATTTGCTTTTACACCTGGGGATTTTTGCGGCGGTTGCTCGCCGTCATCAATTTTCACCATTTGAAGAGCCAAAAGCTGGCTCAATGCACTACAAGAAGAGTGCAAAATCAAACCGCAGTATAATCAGACAAGAAGAATTGGGTTTTTAGACTGCTTATCACGAACTAAAACCAATCAGAAAAACGAGTAATAAAAACGGAGAAAAACTATGACAAAACCAATTTGCATCGTTCTCACGGGTGCGGGCATTAGTGTCGAAAGTGGGATTCCAACTTTCCGTGCGGAAGATGGATTGTGGGCAGGGCATAAAAATTGAGGAAGTTTGCACGCCTGAAGCCTGAAGAAAAAACCGCACGAAAGTGTTGGAATTTTTATAACGAACGCCGCCGTAATGCACAAGCCGCACAGCCGAATGCAGCACATTTGGCGTTGGTAGAGCTAGAAAAAGCTTACGAAGTGCATATCATCACGCAAAAACGTGGACGATTTGCACGAGCGAGCAGGGAGCACCAATGTGTTGCATTTGCACGGCGAATTGAACAAAGCTCGTAGCAGCTTCAATACCGATTACATCGTGCCATGTTTAGGCGATCAGCAACTGACGACTAAAGATAATCACGGGCACCCAATGCGCCCGCATATCGTCTTTTCGGCGAAAAACGTACCAATGTTACCGAAAGCGGAAAAATTGGTGAAAAAGGCGGATATTGTGATCGTAATTGGCACATCGTTGCAGGTTTATCCCGCCAATGGTTTAGTAAATGAAGCCCCTTATGGCTCGCTAGTTTATCTAGTTGATCCGAATCCTAATACAGGTTTTTGTTCGCCGTCGGGTGACTGCCATTAAAGAAAAAGCAGGGGAGGGCGTGCCGAAGGTGGTGAAGGTGTTGTTGGATAGGGCAATGCCTAAAAACGAATAAGAGCGGTAAAAATAAATTCAATTTACAAATAGCGACAGATGTCGCTATTTTATTTGAAATTATAGCGACGTAATTTGTCGCTTTAATTGCCATAATTTCTTCGTAAATTAAGACAGCCACAAACGCTTGCGTTTGAACGTTGCTTTAGCAACGGCACGAAGTGTGAGCGAAGCGAATAAACTTTTCCCTCCCCTCTTTGCTAAAGAGGGATTAGAGCGAGGGAAATTTGAATTTTCGTTGTTTACTTCTATGTCGTTATATTGCTCAAATAAGAAATAAGCCAGCCGTCATTAATTTATTAAAGAATCTTCTCTTTTATCAAAGAGAACGAAGGAGATTTGGCAGAATAAAAACGAAGAAATTACCTCTTACATCACTCAAAACCAATAATAAACGGGAGGCAAGATCCACTTTTAGATGAAGCTAAAGAATTCATTTTAGAAACTAACCAAACATCAATTTCCGCTTTGCAACGCCATTTACGAATCGGTTTTATGCGTGCCACAAGAATGATAGAACAACTTGAAAAAGAAGGTTTTGTTTCTAAAGCGGATAAATATTTAAAACGAGAAATATTAGGAGATAAAATGATGGCAAGATCACTTTTACACCAAATGGTTTTGAAATATTTTGTTTATTCTGGTTTAGCTGAAGAATATCAATTAAATATTATCTATTATAAAGATTATATTGAAATGAATTCGCCATTATGGGATAAACATTTAACACTTTGCTTTTCTAAATATAGGGAGTATTGGTGTATTAATATGCCTTTTTGAAAAAGAGGGGAAATTATTGATTTTATGTTTGATATTGATAGTTCCGTTGCTTATTGTGAAAAAGGTTATTATTGCCGATTATGTGAAGAGAAAGAATATTTTAATTCCGTAGAAGAATTAATTTATGATGAATTATTTAAACCCATTATTCAAGATCTCAACCAAAGGAGAATATGAAAAATAAAGTTATCTTTGGCGACTGTTGGGCACAATTTGTGAAAGAGGAATAAAGATGAAAAACGATCTTAATTACGCCGTATAATTAATTCAAAAAGCCGACGGTATTTTAATTACCGCTGGGGCGGGCATGAGCGTAGATTCTGGCTTACTGGATTTCCGTAGCGTGGGCGATAGTCGTGCTTATTTAATTCATAAAGAAGGTAAATGGCAACAAATTATAGAAGATCATTCTGTACTTTCTGAAATATTAGATGTGGTTAAAAACCCTGATGATTATTCTACAATTTATGATGACTTAATAATATTGACATTGAAATTTTTACTAAAAAGAATACAATCTTATTGTGTTTATTAAAAATCTATATAGGGAATAAAAATGTCTTTTCAGAAGCCAATCACAATTGCTGAAGCAATGAAAAATAGATTCAAATCAATATTTACTTCCAGCTATTCAACGAGAGTTTGTTTGGTCATCAGAGGTATTGAGTGGTTATTTGATTCTTTGATGAAAAGGGTACCCAATTAATTCCTTTTTGTTTTTGGAAGGTGGAAGGAAAAACAGCAAAAGACTACAAGTTTTATAGATTTATCAGTAAATACAGAGAAAAATATAAAAATTCATAATGAAGAATTTTCCACAAGTAATAGAGATTCTTTTTGAAGCTATCTTAGATGGGCAACAACGATTGACAGCATTATATCTAGGTTTAAAAGGAAGTTATGCTTACAAGGAGCCTCGTAAAAGATGGCGAGATGATGAAATTAGTATACCGACTCGACATTTATATTTAAACATATCAAATACACTGAAAAGATCAAGAAGATGATCGAGAGTATGGATTTTCCTTTCTAGAGAAAAAGAAAACGAATGAAGAGGAATTATATATTTCAGGCGAAGGAAAGAATAAAGTTTATTGGTTTAGAGTGGGAAAAATATTAAATTATAAGAATGATAATGAAATTGATAGATTTCTTGAAAAGAATAATCTTAGTAAAGAGATTTTCAAAGAAAATTCTTAAAAGATTAAGAGTTGTAATTACAGAGGATGAGGCATTAAACTATTTCCTTGAGGAAGAGCAGGATCTCAATAAGGCATTAAATATTTTTATCCGTATAAATAGTGGTGGCGAGCGATTAAATTTTTCAGATCTCATTATGTCTATTGCAGTAGCAAACTGGGATAAGAAAAATGCAAGAGAAGAGATCTCATAGTTTAGTTGATAACATTAGAGATAAAGAGTTCAGCATTACTAAGGATCTTGTCTTTAAAAACCTTTCTTTTACTTATATAGTAAGGATATTAAGTTTAATATTAATAATTTCTCAAGAAAATGCAGAAATTTTTTGAGAAAAACTGGGATAAAAATTAGAGATGCGATATTATCTACATTTGATCTGTTAGAAGTTTTGGGTTCAATGACTTGCATCTAATATCAAAAAAATGCGGTTCTTCCTATTGTGTATTATTTATATCATAAAGATATTTATCAGGACTTTATGAATAAAAACAGTATAAATCGGAACGAGAGACTATTAAAAATGGTTATACCTAGTTTTACTCAAACAGGTTTTTTTGGCTCGAGTTCAGATACAAAGGCTTACTCAAATAAGACAGGCATTTACGGATAATATTGAGAAAGCACCTTTAAAACGCTGGAGTCGATTCATTTCCAATAGAATTTAAGGCATTAAAGAATTTTTCTATAGTAGATGATGAGTTTATTGAAGAATTACTTCGAACTCAAAAAGAGGATAAATATTCATTTCTTATTTTATCTATGCTTTATCCTAACTTAGACTATAAAAGTAATAGCTTCCATAAAGATCATCTTCTATCCGGTTTCTCAATTTGATGAACTTTCAGAACCAGATAGAGAACATTATAATTGGGAAGATTATAATTCTATTTGTAATTTACAACTACTTGACGCAAATGAGAATACTTCGAAAAACATACGCCTCTTGAAAAATGGGTCAAAGAAAAATGCTAAAAAGATAGAAAGTTATTCCTCGACAATCATCTTATTCCGAATGTAGATTTATCAATTAATAATTTTGTAAATAAAAAGAGAAAAGCAATCCTAATCAAGAAATTAAAGAATTTATTAACTGATTAATAATATTAAATCATAGAGCGGTTATATATTCTAAATATTTGATAAGGTTTACCGCTCTTTTTACATTCTTCAAATTGAAACGACACAAAATGTCGCTTTCTTCCCTATACTTATCTTGTCAAACAAAGGAGGCTATAGAAAAATTGTTTATTTAGATATGGATAATGTATTGGTGGATTTTCCGTCTGGTATCGCTCAATTAGATGAACAAACTTTGCAAGAATATGCAGGGCGTTATGATGAGGTGGAAGGATTTTTGCCTTGATGAAGCTGATGGAAGGGGCGTTGGAAGCGGTAGAGGTATTAGCGAAAAAAATACGATCTCTGTGTGCTTTCCACGTCGCCTTGGGATAATCCTTCAGCGTGGCGAGATAAATTGGAGTGATTCAGCGTTATTTTGGTAAAGATGCCTCTTCGCCACTTTATAAGCGGTTGATTTTATCTCATCACAAAAATCTGAATGCGGGAGATTATTTGGTTGATGATCGTCTGAAGAATGGAGCTGATAAATTTGGCGGTGAAACTATATTCATTTTGGTACGGAACGTTTTTCCTGATTGGGCTGCTGTAGTGGCATATTTGATGGAGAAAAAGTGATGACTCATGGTTATTATGTTTATGTACTGATTAATCCGAGAAACAACCAAATTATTTGTATTGATAAAGGTATTGGTAATAATTAACCTATTTTGGGGTTGAATGAAAGCGTAATCAGAAACTGCTTCCAATGTTTTTATTTGAGTATCCTGAATGTCAAAAATTAGTTAAGCCAGCTGTTTTTCCCTGATTATTTTATTTTGAAACAGGGATTAATTGAAGATGAAGCTAATTTATTAGTTGAGCCTTATAAATCTACTGGAAATGATAGGAAAGATTATCAAGTTAATATTTTACCTTTCTTAAAAAGATTTCTGTGGTGAGCAACATTTGTTTTTGTTATGATGATGTGTTGTTTGAGAACAATCTCTGTTTAGCTGTAACAAATTAGAAATGGATATTAAAGAGAGCGGAAGTATTTAAGTTGAAAAACAAAGCCACCTCTGGTGGCTTTTTAGCTATTTATTAACGCAAAAATGCGGGATATTTTTCTCATATTCTGCGATTTTTATCTTCGTGCTGAAGGGTTAAAACCGATATTGTCTAAGCCTTCGAGCAAAGCAGTGGCGACTGGAATTCATCTAGCTCAAAGTGGTAAACTTTATCGCCAGTAGTCACGGTCATTGCTTCTAAATCCACATCAATTTGCTTGCCTTCATTTGCCCATACCCATTGGAAAAATCTCTTCTACTTCTTCTTCGCTTAAGCTGAATCGGTAGCATATGGTTATTCAAGCTATTGTTATAGAAAATATCTGCAAAACTTGGTGCAATCATTACTTTTAAAACTGTAATCCGCTAATGCCCAAGGTGCATGCTCGCGTGATGAACCACAGCCTAAATTTTTTTACGGGCAAGTAAGATTTTTGCTCCTTGATATTGCGGATAGTTCACATACAAAATCTGGGTTAGGCTTTGTGCCTTCTATGTCTAAATAACGCCATTCATGGAAAAGATGTTTTCCAAAGCCCACCGGGTAATGGGCTTGTAAGAATTGTTTTTGGGATGATTGCATCGGTATCCACATTTGCTGCATCAAGAGGCACGACTAAGCCTGAAAGTTGTTTAAAACCTGCCATTATTTTATCCTTATTAATTTAATGCCACTTTGGCGAATATCTACAAATTTACCGAACATTGCCGCGGCTGCTGCCATTGCTGGGCTCACTAAGTGTGTGCGACCATTACGACCTTTGGCGACCTTCAAAGTTACGGTTAGAGGTTGAAGCACAACGTTCCCACTCACCTAAGCGGTCATCATTCATTCCTATGCACATAGAGCAACCAGGGTTACGCCATTCTGCACCCTGCTTCGATAAAGATTTTGTCTAATCCTCTTTTTCCGCTTGCTCTTTTACTAAGCTTTCCGAACCTGGCACAATAAGACACGTTTTACATTATCCGCCTTTTTACGCCCTTTTCATCACTGCAGCTGCTGCACGTAAATCTTTCAATACGAGAGTTGGTGCAAGAACCGATAAACACTTGATCGACAGGGATTTCTTTCAAATCAGTATTCGGCTCAAGCCCGATATAGGCTAAGGCTTTTTCTGCAGAGGCTTTTGTGACAGGATCTCAGCATCTCTTCAGGATTTGGCACAACTTGGTCGATGCCAATGACTTGACCTGGGTTTGTCCCCCAAGTTACTTGTGGAGCAATATCTTTGCTTCCAACACAACAACGGTGTCAAATTGTGCTTCATCATCTGATTTTTAAGGTTTTCCAATATTCAACTGCATCATCCCAATCTTTGCCCTGTGTGCGTGTGGACGACCTTTTAAGTAGGCGAACGTGGTTTCATCTGGTGCGATTAAGCCCGCTTTGGCCCCTAATTCAATTGCCATATTACATACCGTCATACGACCTTCCATTGATAGATCGCGAATCGCTTCACCGCAGAACTCAACCACGTGACCTGTACCGCCCGCCATCGTGGTTTTACCGATAATCGCAAGCACAATATCTTTTGCCGTAATGCCTGGGTTTACTTTTTACCACGTACTTCAATTTTCATACTTTTCGCACGGGCTTGTTTTTAAGGTTTGAGTGGCTAACACGTGCTCCACTTCAGAGGTACCAATACCGAACGCCAATGCTCAAAATGCCCCTGTGAGTTGCAGTGTGAGAGTCGCCACACACAATCGTCATCCCTGGAAGGGTTAAGCCTTGCTCTGGTCCCATTACATGCACGATACCTTGTTCTTTTGTGCTCATATCGAACAATTGAATGCCTGTTGTTTTCGTGTTTTTGCCAGTTCCAGAATCCTGGATCTTCGCCTGACCTTCAAGTTTGTTTACATCACGTACTTGGGTAGAAATACTGTGATCCATCGTTCCAAATGTTTTGCCTACTTGGCGAACTTGACGCCCGCTACGCGTAAGCCATCAAATGCCTGCGGACTGGTTACTTCGTGAATAAGATGACGATTGATATAAAAGAATCGGCGTTTCGCCTTCGGCTTCATAAACAACGTGTGCATCGAAAAAGTTTTTCGTATAGTGTTTTTGCCATAATAAATTCCAACTCAAAAATAAAATCAAAGAGAGTGATTGCAAAAATTCGGCTTTTTCAACCGCTTGTCTTAAAAACGCTTTAACTATAACGGTTAGATAAATGAAAGTAAAATGCTAATTTAATGAGAATAGACGATTTTTATGCTACTAAAAAAGCCTAAAAACGAGGGATTCTAGGCTTTTTAGCAGAATAAAATATTAGAACTAAAAACAGGCTCAGAGGGTTATCTAGCAATTTCGCTACTTTATAGGGTAATTTACTTGGAAGGTTTTTCGTCTGTTTTTGGATTAAAAGGGAAAAAACTATCGATTTTTAATTAAATCCATAACCATCCCCACCAAACAAGCGGTCGATTTTTCGGAAAAAGTTGCAGAAACAGGCACATACCACCAATTTTCTTGGGTAAAGGCTTTGCATTTTACGGCATCTTTTTCAGTCATCAGAAGCGGGAGATTTTGGCCGAGTTTTGGCACAATCATTTCAGCGGTAAAGGACTGATGATCAGCAAAGCTGAAAGTCTCACTAAGAGAAATGCCTCAGTCCTTTAAGCATATTAAAAGAAACGAGGCGGGTAGCCAATGCCAGCAAGAGCATAAACAGGTTGGGTAAATTCGCTGAGTTTTGCGTTTTTCACCCGTTTTAAGGTTAATCGCAAAATCGGGTTCTAGGTGCATTGCGTGTTCACTTGCATTTGCATTTTTCCCGTTACAAATGACCGCTTGCACATGCTTTAATCGACTTGGCAATTCACGCAATCCGCCTGCTGGGAGCACAAAACCATTACCAAATCGGCGTTCTCCATCAACTACCACCCATTCCATATCTCTATTAAGAGCATAATGTTGCAAAACCGTCGTCAGTGACGATCAAATCAAGCTCAGACTGGCTTAACAGCAGTTCAATACTTTGTTGACGGTTTGGGTGAAATTGCTACAGGTGCATGGGTACGTTGTGCTATTAGCACGGGTTCATCGCCCATCAATTTTGGATTGCTTTCTGGCGTAACCAGCTGCGGATAAACTTTATTTTCCCCACCATAACCACGAGAAATCACGCCCACTTTCACGCCTTTTTCTGCAGTTGCTCTACTAGCCAAATCACAAGTGGGGTTTTGCCGTTCCCTCCCACAGAAATATTACCAATCACCAAAACAGGCACAGGCGAGCGGTAGGATTTGAGGATTTTTGCGATAAAGGGCAATGCGGATTTGGCTAATCAACCAAAAGAGCAACGAAAATGGGAGCAGTAGCAGCCAAGTGATAATCGAGGTTTTTTGCCAGAGTTTCATTTTATTTCTAAATCAAGGTAGACATTGTATGGATGGAACTTGTAGAGACAGGATAAACCCCGTCCCTACGAAATACTTATTTAGAAATTAACCTACAACCTTAATCACATCAAACAACTTTTCTAATTGTGTAGTCAGCAATGAAATTGCTCGGGTACTTTGAAGTTTAAGATTAAGTGTCAATGTCTGTTCACTTTTTGAGCGTTTAAATCCAACACTTCAAAGCCACGGTGACGTACTACACGAAGCAGGCGTTCTAATGTTTCAGGGCGAGCATTCGCTTCAATGGTTAAATTATATTGCTGCATTTTATTCTCCTTCCAACATATCGGTGTTGCAAGCACCTGGTGGTACTAACGGCCAAACATTGCTTTCTTCTGGAATGCACACTTGCAGTAAATATGCTCCTTCAGCGTTTAACAAGCGGTCTAATGCACCAGAAACTTCGCTGGCTTTTTCAATGCGTTCAGCAGGAATACCAAAAGCGTTGGCAAGCATGACGAAATCAGGGTTGTCATCTAAAAATTGTTTCGCTATGGCGTGCTTTGAAGAAGAGTGATTGCCATTGTCGAACCATGCCCAAACGTTGGTTATCAAGCAACAACATTTTGATTGGTAATTGACCGCGTTTAATCGAACCAAGTTCTTGAATGTTCATCATAAATGAGCCATCACCAGTAATTAAAAATCACAGGATCCTGCGGGCGAGCTTTTGCTACACCAACTGCCGCAGGCAAACCAAAGCCCATCGTGCCAAAGCCTGCTGAAGTGATGTAATTTTCAGGTGCAAAGTGGCGGATATGTTGAGCTGACCACATTTGGTGTTGTCCTACATCGGTGGTAATGACGGCATTTTCCGATTTGCGTTCAGAAAGGGAGTTCAATAATGCGTAAGGATCAATATCGCCTTCACCAGCGTTGTCGTTGTAGTCAAAAATCGTGGGCAGATTTGAGTGCTTTTACTCGCCCACGCCATTCATCAATATCAAGCGGATGAGCTAAAAATATTGACCGCTTCTGCCATATCGCCTTTGAGTGCCACGTGAGCTTGGCGAAGCTTGTTGATTTCAGCTGCATCAATATCAATATGGATCACTTTTGCATGTGGGGCGAAGGTGTCTAATTTGCCTGTTACGCGGTCGTCAAAACGTGCACCGCAGGCGATCAATAGATCGCACTCTTGTACCGCATAGTTTGCCGCTTTTGTGCCGTGCATCCCGATCATTCCCCATATAAAGTGGATGATGAGGGTGGGATCGTACCAAGTCCTTTAAGGGTTAAAACAGACGGAATATTTGCAATTTCAATGAAATTTCTAACCGCTTGCACCGCCGTTGCCATTCCAACTCCACCGCCGACATAAAGCACGGGTTTCTTCGCATTAGCGAGCATGGCTTTTGCTTCAGTTAATGCAGTTGGATCTTGCTGAGGAGCAGGATCTTTTGGGTAAACAATCGGTTTAAGCGAAGTTTCTGCTACTTGCACATCTTTTGGAATATCAATTAATACAGGGCCTGGTCTGCCACTTTGAGCAATTTTAAATGCTTGAGCGATGATTTCAGGCAGTTCATTAATGTTCTGCACAATAAAGCTGTGTTTAGTGCAAGCAAGCGAAAGTCCTAATACATCTGCTTCTTGGAAAGCGTCTGTCCCGATAAGCGGGTTAGCGACTTGCCCTGTAATAGCAAACCACAGGAATAGAATCAGCAAACGCATCACCTAAACCTGTTACTAAATTGGTTGCTCCTGGTCCAGAGGTAGCGATACAAACCCCCACTTTGCCTGTTGAGCGTGCATAACCAATGGCTGCCATGGCTGCTCCTTGTTCGTTACGGCAAAGAAGATGATCTAATCCTGAATCATAAATTGCATCATAAGTTGGCATAATTGCCCCGCCAGGGTAGCCAAAAAGATGCGTTACTTGATGTGCTTTCAAACACTCAATCACTAAATTTGCGCCGTTCATTAAAATGTTGTGTCCTTTTTGTTTTGTTTAATGAGTAGTAGCGGTAATAGATAACATAAAAACCAAGAGCTTTTGAATTAAATTTATGAAAAATGAGATTTTTATTGAAATAGGAAAACAAGTGGTTAATTTTTCTAATCTTTTGTGGAAAGAAATAGCTATTGATTAAGAGGTAGAAGAGGTAACTACAAAGTGGTATTTATACCCTTTTTATTGATTTAGTTCAAAGAAAACGATTTTTACAATAGCGAAAATTTAATAAATTCTATATGCTCACACGCATATAAGATAATAGTATCTTATTGTTTTTTTAATAAGAAAAATTCTCATTTAGATATTTTTGATAAACCATCCTTGTGGGGGACTTTACCGTGAAACGTTTAACCAAAACTTTAGCAATGGTGAGCATTGCAATGCTCGGTTGCTTTTCATTCAGCGTCAGGCTGAAGAAAAGGCTTCGGGTGCTCAAACTGAGACTTTAACTCAAAAAGCACTCAAACACGAAAAGCTGGGTGTGACTGTTGAATCTGCAAATCATCTTTTTGCAGATAAATATCCACTTCAATACAATTCTTGGAAAGCCACTTCTGAATCGACTGACCGTGGTAGTGCGTTAGAAGCTGATCCTCGTAGTGTCATTCTTTGGGCTGGTTATTCTTTCTCAAAAAGAATATAACAAGCCTCGTGGTCACTATTATGCCGTCACTGATGTGCGTGAAATTTTGCGTACAGGGGCACCGAAAGATGAAAATGATGGCCCGCAGCCAATGGCATGCTGGACTTGTAAAGGGCCCGATGTACCTCGTTTAATTGAAGAAAAAGGTGAACGTGGTTACTTTGATCCTAAATGGGCAAAATATGGTTCTGAAATCGTGAACTCAATCGGTTGTGCCGACTGTCACGATACAAAATCAGAAGATTTTAAAGAAGGTAAAACCTGCATTACGTGTTGCTCGTCCACACGTATTACGTGCATTGGAAAGTGTAGGTTGGACTTTTGAAAACTTAGATAAACAAGGCAAACGTGTTGCTATATGTGCAAACTGCCACGTGGAATACTATTTCAAAAGATAAAAAGATGTAACCTTCCCTTGGAAAAATGGCGTAGATGTGAGCAGCATTGAAAAAATACTACGATGATATTGAATTTGCTGACTGGACTCACGCATTATCGAAAGCTCCAATGTTAAAAAGCACAGCACCCAGACTTTTGAAATTTGGTCACAGGGTGTGCACGGCAAAAATGGCGTAACTTGATCGACCGTCATATGCCGAAAGTGAAAGATAAAGATGGCAAAGTTTACACCGACCACAAAATCGGCAAATCCATTTGATCAATTCGAAAAACACTTGTAAAACTTGTCACGAGCAAAGCAAAGAGACACTTCAAAAACGTGTTGCAGAGCATAAAAAACAAGTGAAAGATGCGATGATCAAACTTGAAGATCAGCTTGTAAAAGCACACTTCGAAGCGAAAGCCGCTTGGGAAGCGGGTGCAACACCTGAAGAGATGAAAGAGATCTTAAAAAGCACTCGCCACGCACAATGGCGTTGGGATTACACCTCAGCAAGCCACGGTGGTCATATGCACGCACCAGATATGATGTTACACGTAATTGCAACAGGTATCGATCGTGCTGCAGATGCTCGAGCTCAATTAGGCGTGGTATTAGCGAAACACGGTGTAACTACTCCAGTTGCGATTCCAGATATTTCAACCCGTGAAAAAGCACAAAAAGCAATTGGCTTAGATATTCCTAAAGACCAAGCTGCGAAAGATGAATTCTTACGCACAGTAGTGCCACAATGGGAAGCTACAGCTCGCGAAAAAGGCTTATTACCAGCGGTAGAAGCTCCAAAAAGAAGTTACAACACCAAAAAGCAGAAGCGAAATAATCAAGCTTGAGGTGATGATATGAAAAACTTAATCTCAAAAGCAGGGCGAGCAATCGCCCTCCAAGCGGTCGCTTTAGCAAGTTGTTTTGCAATGTTCTCTGCAATTTCAACCGCTCACGCTGAAATGCCACCACTGCCACAACAAATGTGGCAAGGTAAATCGGATGTTCAAGTTGCTGATGAAGCTCGTCGTGATCCAAAACCAATATTGTACTCAATGTCACGAAACCGCAAATGCGACAGGTAAACCATTTAACCACGCGGGTAAACACTTCCAACACGGAACGAAAAGCCCAAATAGCGGTGAGCAAGTGACTTGTGTAAGTTGCCATGGCAATATGTCTGAAAACCACCGTAAAGGCGTGAAAGATGTAATGCGTTTTCAGCAAAATGGATCAAAAAGGCAAGCAAACCTGAACTTGAACGTACGGTTTACGAGCAAAATCAAGTGTGTGTGGCATGCCATACAGCGGATAAATTACGTGAAAAATTCTGGGCTCACGATACTCACGCAAACAAAAATTGCGTGTGCAAACTGCCACGAACTTCACCCAGAAAAAGATCCGATGAAGGCAATACCTGAAAAACAACGTATCAAACTTTGTACAGATTGCCACACTAAAATTCAGGCTCATAAAGAAGAAGTTAAAAGCTCAGGAAGCTAAGGAAAACCAATAATGACTTGTACCCGTAGAGATTTCGTCTCAGGGGCAGGTGCTATCGCTGTGGTAGCAAGCACAGGGCTTGCTACTTCGGTTACTCTTGCAACTGAGAATGAACCGAAAAATTCGCTATGCGATGGTACACGATGAAAACATCTTGTATCGGCTGTACCGCATGTATGGACGCTTGTCGAACCACAAACAAAGTGCCAGAAGGGGTTTCGCGTTTAGAAATTATCCGTAGCGAACCTTATGGCGAATTCCCCAATGTGGAATATGAGTTCTTCCGTCAATCTTGCCAACACTGCTCAAACGCACCTTGCGTGGCAGTGTGTCCAACAGGAGCTTCGTTTGTTGATCCTGAAACAGGGATTGTCGATGCATTCTGATTTGTGTGTAGGTTGTCAATACTGTATCGCTGTTTGCCCGTATCGCGTGCGTTTTATCCATCCAGAGAAAAAAATCGGCGGATAAATGTAACTTCTGTCGCGATACCAACCTTGCAGAAGGTAAACAGCCTGCTTGTGTAGAAGCTTGTCCAACTAAAGCATTAACCTTTGGCGATATGAACGATCCAAAATAGTGCCGTGGCGAAAAAGTGCGTGAAAACCCAGTTTATCGCACCAAAGTGTCATTAGGGTACACAACCAAACTTATATCACATTCCATTTGGCAAAGGGGAGCATAGATAATGAACAACTATATTCCTTTTCATACCCCCAATTTAGTGTGGGACAGCACCATTGCGGTTTATCTCTTCTTATTAGGGATTTCCTCTGGTGCGGTGCAACTTGCAATTGCATTCCGTAATAGCGTAAAAAGTAGAAAAAGCCAAGTGAGAACTGGATTATTCGTAGTGCGGCAATTTTAGGCACCATCCCAACAATTCTTGGTTTGACTTTGTTGGTGTTCCACTTAACTAAACCGTGGACATTCTGGAAGCTGATGTTTAACTACAACGGCACTTCTGTGATGTCAATGGGCGTAATGATGTTCCAAGCCTATATGGCTGTATTGGTGGTCTGGATTGCGATTATGTTTAAAGACTGGATCGCAGTACTTGTAAATCGTTACTTCCCCGTGTTTAAATTCGTCTTGCCTTTGATTGATTTCGCAGAACGCAAGTTATTAAAACCGATTGAATTTGTACTATTCACCTTAGCTGCAGTGCTTGGTGCTTATACGGGCTTCTTGCTTTCGGCGTTAATCAGCTACCCAATGTTGAATAACCCAGTATTGCCAGCTTTGTTCTTAGCATCGGGAACTTCATCTGGTATCGCGGCAACTTTCTTGATGATTTTAATTGCGGGTAAACTTTCAGGTGAAAAGCCGAGAAATTCACTTTATCCACAAATTCGAAGTGCCGATTATGGTTACTGAATTAGGTTTGTTAGTGGCGTTCTTCGTTGGTTTGCATTTCGGTGGAGCAGATAAACAACTTGCCTTGCACAATGCAATGACAGGTTTCTGGGGAATGGTATTCTGGATTGGGGTATTCTTTTATTGGTATCTTAATCCCACTCGTGGCAAACTTATTCGGCAGCCACGAAGTGAAACACAGCCCGAAATTCATCATTTTGGTCTCTATCTTCGACTTAATCGGTGTGTTCTGCTTACGTTTCTTTATCCTCTATGCAGGGCAGATTAACGGTAGCGAGTTAGTTTAAACGCCTTGCTTTTCCAAGCGGTCTATTTTGTAAAATCTTTTGCAAAATCGACCGCTTTTGTCGTTTTCTAAACAACAAAAATTTCTATAAAAATTTCCTTTCATTAAGCGATTAGATTTTATAAGGATTTTACGCATGCCGCAAAAAGCCTCCTTTTTCTATTACTTCAAAAATGCTCAATTTAGTCGTAGAAATTTCACATAAATTAGGCACATTACAAGTTGATTTTTGAACGCCATTTACATCTTAGAAAAAAATAACCGCTTACGCTCTATTCAAGCCTCTCTTGCAATTGAAAAATAATAGCTTAACTATTGAGCAAGTAACGGATATTATTGATGGGAAAAAGAGTTTTTAGGGCATCCAAAAAGAAATCAGAGAAGTGCAAAATGCCTATGATGCTTACGACGATATTTTTGACTTACGATCCTTATTCCGTGAGCGATTTTTAAAAAGCACATCGCCTTTTAACGCAAGATTTGGTTAAAGAAGCGGGCGCATTTCGCTCTAAAAGATGTCGGTATTTATAATACGCAAGGGCAGCTTGTACATATGGGAGGGCAAGACCACAATTTGTTGAATATTTAATTGCAGATTTGTTTGCATGGGCGAAACAAGATGACACACCAGCCTTGATTAAAAAGTGTGGTAGTTCACTATGAAATTGAGATGGTACATCCTTTCTCAGATGGTAATGGGCGAATGGGAGATTATGGCAAAGCGTGATTTTGAGCAAATGGAATCCGATTTTTGCATGGCTTCCTGTTGAAACTATTGTTTATGCTCATCAGCCAGATTATTATCAAATGCTTTCACAGGCAGATCGAGAAAAATAGCTCAACAGTATTTGTAGAATTTATGTTGGAAGTGATTTTTAGAAACGTTGAATGATTATTAAATAACAAGCGGTCAATTTTAGTAAAATCTTTCGGTATTATGTAGCAGTTGCACAAAATCACTTTTATATAAATATAATCGTTTTTACCCGTAGGGGCAGGGGTTTATCCCCGCCCATAATCGAGACTGAAGCATAAAGGGCGGGGATAAACCCCGCCCCTACAAAAAAGTCAAGCTAATTGTTTAATTGTGCAACTGCTACATAATACCGAAAGATTTTACAAAATCGACCGCTATTTTTATTGTATAAAAGAAATTATTACTTCAGATTTCTTAATGTTCTGTATACACCATTAGGATAAAAACGAATGTTATATGAGGTTATCATGTAAATATATGGTAAATATAACTTTTTCCATTTTTATAAATCTTATTTAAAACAGTATCATTTGGGCTATAAGTTATTACTGGCTCTCCTATATCTCCTCCAGATACTTTGTTAGGGCTATCCAATATAAATTTCAGCCTTTTCCTTATCTTTTTAAACTCTATTACAGATCCAATATTTATTTCATATAGTCCAGAATTATTAAATGATGCGGAAAATGGTGAAGCCCCATTCTTAGTATAAATAAATTCTGATTTTCCCATGTGTTCACATATTAACGTAACATTATTGATATCCCTATAGTGAATCGAATAATCACTCTTAATTAGCATATGTATATTATTTCTGCGACAAGGAATGTTTTGAGCAACTTTTTCTATTGAATCCCCCAATTAATGTTAGGAAACCCTAATATTTCCTCTGCATAAGAAGGTACTGTTAATAATGAAGTTAAAATAGTCAATATTAGTTTATTTTTCATAGATTACATCTCATTTTAATTTGGTTTGAACATCTTGTAATAGTCTTTGATAATAGCCATCAAAAATCCTACTATCAATTTGTTGAATTTCATTATCTGTCATCTTATCCCACTCTTCGATCGAATACATTGAATAAAAATGTTATCATGTTTTTATAAAAACCAAACTTTTTCCATAGCTTGATAAACTCTTTCTGCTCTTTACTTTTTCAGTTGAAAATTGTTGTAAGCAATAAAGCGATCCTATCCATAGACTTTCATTATTTAATAAAGCTTTAAAGAGTAATATATCACCTTTCTTAGATAAAAATTCTGTGTTTATTTATCAACCTCATATTTGCTAGAATTAACCTAATAATTTGATTATGACTTATACTTTCCTGGAAGTTAAACTGATTATAGTTATAAGTATTTGTTTCCTGATTATAAATACAATCTAATTTATCTAGAAAGAATTTAAAAATAGATTTTTATTTTTGAGTATGATTGAGTTCTCTGTTTACAAGAGAAAAAGGACTCTTTAAATTGATTATTGTAATATAAATATATTGAGAAAAGTAATGCGATTAAAAGATAAAAAGTTTGGCTATATTTCACAATCCAATTATCGTTAAGAGTATTTGGTAAATTTTCAATAGCAAGAACTATATCTTTTAAAGTAAAACCTTGCATTAAATCTAAAAATTAAGCTTGTTTCGTTCATTTTTATCTCCTATTTAATAATGTCTAGTAACACTGGGGTATCGCGATGATTATTAAAAACCAAAATTTGTATCAAAAATATAATGTAATTGAGACTTTATTATTAGACTCACTCCCGCTGAGATAGATAAATTCTTTAGGGAATGAAACTAAGTTTCTATCTCTATCTATTTCAGGTTTTTCCATATTGGCTTTTCAAGATTTTGAGTTAATTCTTGCATTATGCTTGGAAAAATCAAAAATCGTTATTAGGTAAATTTTTAAATAACTCTAAGCGAAATCCTATAAACTTTATCTTCAAAAAGACTTACTTCTAAAGGATAAGGTGTGCGATTATCTATACGAAATTTCAAGCAGGTGTAGCTTATATCGCCATCTTATGAACTATGAGTTTGTATCCCAATAGGTTTCGCAAAATTTACTGCGTTTTTACTTGATCAAAAGACATGCCAAACTTAATGTCTTTATATCCATCAACAGCAAAGCTAGGCAGAGCAATTGCTCCTAATAACGTGCCTAACAACCAATGTTTTTCATGTTTACCTCTTGTTAAATGTTGTTTTTAGTTACTGACATAATGAAAAAGCTATTTTTCGAGGAGTATTGTAAATTGTGTGTGCAATAATTGAATGGAAGATAGACAGAAAAATTCTTTTTAAGATAGGTAAATAAGGAATGGTGAATAGATTGAAATCATTAACGCTTCGACAAGTCCTGCAATCGTTATCTCAAGTGCTCAGTTTCGCACAATCGATGGCTTTATCATTTTAATAGCAAACATCGGCTTTTTGCTGTAAACTGTTATCCCGTCCTGATAGTTTGGGATTTCGTAAAAATGCCAACTTTTCAATTCATTTTCCAACCCTAATTTTTAATCATAAAGGCAAATAAAATGGCAACGAATTATATTTTTGTGACGGGCGGTGTTGTTTCTTCTTTAGGGAAAGGCATTGCCAGCGGCGTCTTTAGCCTCTATTCTTGAAGCTCGTGGTTTAAATGTCACCATTATGAAGCTTGACCCTTATATCAACGTAGACCCAGGCACAATGAGCCCAACGCAACACGGCGAAGTATTTCGTCAACAGCAGATGGTGCAGAAACCGACTTAGATTTAGGTCACTACGAGCGTTTTATCCGCTCAAAAATGAGCAAAGCGAACAACTTCACCAGCGGTAAAATTTACTCTGAAGTGTTACGCAAGGAGCGTCGCGGCGACTACTTAGGTGCAACTATCCAAGTAATTCCACATCACTAACGAAATCAAAGAACGTGTAATCGAAGGTGGTAAAGGTCGTGATGTGGTGATTGTTGAAGTGGGCGGTACAGTAGGCGACATCGAATCACTACCATTCTTGGAAGCATTACGCCAATTAGCGGTAGATGTAGGTCGTGAAAAACTTTATTTATGCACTTAACTTTAGTGCCATATATTCCAACTGCAGGCGAAGTGAAAACCAAACCTACACAACACTCAGTAAAAGAGTTGCTTTCAATTGGGTATTCAACCTGATGTGTTGATCTGCCGTTCGAGATCGTGCGATTCCTTCAAATGAACGCAAAAAATCGCCTTATTCTGTAACGTGCCAGAGCGTGCGGTAATTTCATTAAAAGATGTAGATTCAATCTACCGCATTCGGAATTATTAAAATCACAAGGTTTAGATAGCTTTTGTGTGCGAGCGTTTCCGCTTTAGATTGCCCAGAAGCAGATTTATCTGAGTGGGAACAAGTGCTTTACCGCCAAGCGAACCCAACGGGCGAAGTGACCATCGGTATGGTGGGTAAAATATGTCGAGATTGCCAGATGCCTATAAATCTGTAAATGAAGACATTTGAAACATGCGGGCTTAACTCAACCGTTTAACCGTGAACATTAAATACATCGATTCGCAAAGATGTTGAAACTCAAAAGGCGTACAAGCTGTTAGAAGGATTGGATGCGATCCTTGTTCCTGGTGGTTTTCGGCTATCGTGGCGTGGAAGGCAAAGATTCGTACCGCACAATATGCTCGCGAGAAATAAAATCCCATATTTAGGTATTTGCTTAGGAATGCAAATTGCCTTAATCGAATATGCTCGTAATGTGGCAGGTTTAACCGCAAGCGAACTCAAGCGAATTCGACAAAAGATTGTCCCACAGCCTGTAATCGGCTTTAATCACTGAATGGCAAGATAAAGATGGCAATGTTGAAATTCGTTCTGATGACTCAGATTTAGGTGGAACAATGCGTTTGAGGGAGCACAAACAAATGCCATCTCGTAATCGAAGGTTCAAAAAGCCCGCGCATTATATGGTGCAGAAACCATCGAAGAACGTCATCGCCACCGTTAGCGAAGTTAAACACACATTACTGCGCAAATTGAAGCTACTGGCTTGAAAAGTAACGAGGTTTATCGAAGACCGCAAATTAGTCGAAATCATTGAAGTGCCAAATCACCCTTGGTTTGTATGCAGCTCAATTCCACCCTGAATTTACCTCAACACCGCGTGATGGTCACCCGCTTTTTGCAGGTTTTGTAAAAGCGGCGAAAGAGTACCAAGACTCACATAAAGGGTAATACAGCATAAATAAGGAGCTAGAAATGAGCTCCTTTTACATTTGTCTTTTATCTGTCTAATAACTCGCCAACTTATTTAACGTCTCAAACGCCTTTCCACTAGCTAGCACCGCTTTTACTTTTGCTACATTGGCTTTTTAAGTCAGGCTCGCCAAAGGTTCGGCATTAGCATTGCTACATTCACTGCGACCGCATCAATGTGCTGCTTCGCCTTTGCCTTGTAATAAAAGCCCGGATTTTTCGGCATTTTCAGCTGGTTCTCCGCCTTTTTAAGGCTTCGATAGGATAACGTGAGACGCCAAAATCTTCAGGTATTACAGAATAATAACGGATATCACCATTTTCAATTTCCGCTACTTGCGTTTCGCCGTGAACGGCTACTTCATCTAAGCCAGCACCGTGAACGACAATAGTGTGCTCGTGGTTTAACGCTTTTACCGTTTCCGCATAGATTTTTAAAATTTCTGGCGAATAAACACCTAAAAGTTGGCGTTTAGCGAGCAGGATTGACGAGTGGTCCTAAAAATGTTAAACAGCGTACGGGTTTTTAATGCTTGGCGGACAGGGATGGCGTATTTGAAACCTCGGAGTGATAAAGTGGGGCGAATAAAAAGCAGATGCCAATTTCATCTAACGCTTTACGTGCGGTTTCTGCTGGCACTTGAATATTGATGCCAAGTTGAGAGAGTACATCACTCGCCCCCGTTTTGCTAGAAACACTACGGCTACCGTGTTTTGCTACTTTATAGCCCATTGTGGCGGCAATGATAGCACTTTGCTGTTGAAATATTGATGGTGTTATGCCCATCGCCACCAGTCCCTACAATATCTGCAAAAAGCGTAATCTGGTGTTGGGAAAGGAGCAGCATTTTCGAGTGCAGCGGTCACTGCACCCGAAATTTCGTCAATCGTTTCGCCTCGCATTTTTAACGCAATTAACGCCCCAGCTAGTTGTTCGTTTGATACTTTTCCTTGCATAACTTGAGTGAAGAATAAGGTGGATTCAGCTTTATCAAGCGGTTGATTATTAAATAATTTCTTTCCAAAAAGTTGTTCTGTTTGCATAGTGTGTTCCTTATCTTTTTATACAAAGTAGGGCGGACTTCAATCCGCCATTCTATCTGTTATTTTTATTTGTCGGACTAAAGTCCGTCTTACTATCTTAACAACCACTCCACTCGATTGCTTCAATAATTTAGTCCCTTCTACGGTCAAAATTGACTCAGGGTGAAACTGGAAGCCACAAATTGGCAAAGTTTTATGACGAATTGCCATCACAATCGTACCGTCAACGAGCATTGACTTTCCAGTTCTTCAGGGCAAATCATCGCCCATTAAAGAATGGTAACGAGCCACAGGCATTGGGTTGTTGATACCATGAACATGAGCTTGGTTATCGTGCTCAATTTTTGACACTTTACCGTGTAATACCGTACCTGTATGTACCACTTTTTCCGCCTAAGGCTTCGATAATCGCTTGATGCCCTAAGCAGATTCCAATCATGGTACTTTTGCCTTTTAAGTTGCTGAATAATCGGCAGCAGTTACCTGCCCTCAGCAGGGTTACCAGGTCCAGGTGAGAGGGCAACTAATGCGTTTTTCGGTGGTTAAAGCTTTTTGAATAAAATCTCTAATGGATAATCGTTGCGGAAGATCGTTACTGGTGTCCGAGCTCACGAAATTGATCCACTAAAATTGTAGGTAAAATGAGTCGAAATTATCGACAAAAAGAATATGTGCCATAGTGCTTTCCTCTTATCTTTAATGTTGCAGTCCTTGATTCACCTGTCCAATCGCTTTTAATACTGCACGGGCTTTGTGTCGGGTTTTCGTCCGCTTTCTAATTGCGGATCAGAATCCAACACTTCGCCACATCCTTGCTTGCAAAATGATAAGCTACTCCATTTTTGCACAAAAGCAGAGCGAATCGACGATACAGGTATCTAAATTGCTCGGAGGTTAAATAACTGACCGCACCGCCGTAGCTATGGCGTTTTTGCTGTTCGAATTGGTAAATCAACTGCATTGCCTTGATTTTTGGTGCACCTGTGAGCGTGCCCATATTCATACAAGCTTGGTAAGCGTGTAATGCGTCTCAAATCGGTGCGAAGTTTTCACCCACCACGCGAGAAACAAGATGCATAATTTGCGAATAGCGGTCAATCTGCATCAATTCCCACTCACTTTTTACGCGTGCCTGACTGACTTACGCGAGCCACATCATTTCGAGCTAAATCGACTAACATTAAATGTTCGGCAAGCTCTTTTTATCTAAACGCAATTCCAATTCAAGACGAATCGAGCTCTAAATCAATGTTGCCGTGCTCATCAAAGCCACGCGGGCGAGAGCCTGCAATAGGGTAAATTTCTAGCTGACGGTCGATTCGCTATATTTCAACGCACTTTCAGGCGGCACCAAAGAGCGGAAATTTTTCGTCTTGTATAAAGAACATATATGGGCTTGGATTGTTTTATTTTAAGCTGGCGGTAACTTGCACAATGTATTCGGACAAGGTAAGCTGAAACGGCGAGAAGGTACAATCTGAAATACATCGCCCACGATGAATATGGTGTTTGAGTTTACGAATAATCTCTTTCTAAATGGCTCATCTTCTCAAATTTGCCACGGCATCGGTGCTGGCTGGTTGGGCGGTTAAATGCAATTCACTTGGCGTATTTGGCTAATTTTTCTGCAAATTCGACCGCTTGTTGGCTTAATGTTGTTTTCGCTCCGCTGGATTGAAAACAGAAAGTATTAAGCGTTGCGGTTTTGAGCTTGGTGATCGATAAAGACCAATTGCTCGGCTAAATAGAAGCTGTAGTCTGGACAATTCAAGCTTTCATCGTCTTGCAATGTAATGTTATCCATTGGGATAAAATTTTGCGACTAAATCGTAGCTAAACAATCCGCCTAATCAACGGGTGAGCTTGCCGCTTTTAAACAGTTGGTTTTACAACACGCAAGCTATCAAACACCGTGCTGATTTTGAGTTTGCTATCTTCGTCTAATTGAGTAGGGAATAGTGGGAACTCTGCAATCAAGCGGTGTGATTCGGCACAAAATCTCGCAAGTGGGTGCAGGATTTAATGCTTTTTAAAGCGGTTTGAATATGTGGAATAACTGATTTGCCGTTTTTAGTTAAAGGCTCAAAAAGTGACTTGCTGTGCGTCGCAAAAATATGTAATGCAGATTGGGCGAAGAGTAAACTTTTAAAGGCTATTTTTGCTTTGGATTTCAGCGGAGTCTAATAATAAGGTATAAGGCTGGTTGCCACAAAGAGCGTGATACATCGCAGTGGTATCAGCAAAATAAGGCAACGCGGTTTGTTTAATTTGCACGTTCATTTTATCTTCCTATGTTTATTTTTGTACTATTAAACTAGTGCAGGGAGGATTTGTCAAGCGTGCAAGTAAAAATAGTATAAATTTCTTTGTACTATTGTTTTAACGTTCCCAATGTTTGTTTTTCGGGTTTATTATTCAACGCCTTGATCTTTATAGCCAATGCCTTCTAGTTGAAGTAAATAGCGTTTTGATGGTAAGCCACCGCCGAAGCCTGTGAGACTTTGATTTTTACCCTAATACTCGGTGACAAGGTATAAGGATCGAAATGGGATTACGTCCAACTGCCCCACCGACAGCACGCATTGCATTTGGTTTACCTAACTGGTTGGCAATCTCACCGTAGCTAGTAATTTTTGCCGTAGGGAATTTGGCGGAGGATTTTCCAAACTGATTGCTGGAATGCTGTACCTTGTGGGGTAAGAAAAATCTAAAATGCTGAAAATCGAGCTTTTCGCCTTGAAAATAGAGGTCTAAAATATCACGTGTTTTGCAAAAAGATTTCATAAACGGTACCGCTTGTATTGCTTACGGAATGAAATTTTCAAGCTTTAGTGGTCTGCTGTTCTTCGTCAAACTCAATTGCGTAATCAGCCCATGTTCTTTAGCAAGAAGTAATAAATTGCCCACTGGAGAGGGGTAATATTGGTAGAAAATTGTCATAAAAATTCCATTAGAAAAAGGCGTGTAATCAGCTTTATACGCCCCTGTTTTGAAATACTATGCTAAATTCTGGTTAGAATTTGTAGTTTTAAGCTTTAAGCCGTAGAGGTTCGCTTTTGAAGTAACTTCAAATTGACCTGATTGACCTTCTCTGAAACCGTGTTTTTTTGCCACGTAGGTGAGCATAGCCGAAGTCAGCTGCCAAATTTGGAGTAAAGCGGTAAGTTGCCCCTCACGCTATACCACATACTGGTCTGTATCTGGGATAGAGATTGATGGGTGAGTTTTGCTTGCATTTTTATCGTAAGCAATACCACTTCTTACGGTTAATTTTTCGTTAACATCATAAGAAACACCATAGTGCATAGCGTGAAGAATTGCTAAATTCTTCTGTTTTTATGGAATAAAGTGTTACCACTGAACCGTATGCGGTTAAGCTTTTTAAGCGTTCCCATTCAGTATATTTATAGCTATATTGAACCGCGAATTTGTCGGTTAATTTGTGGAAACCCGAGAACTCCCAATAAGCAGGTAGGTTAAGAGTCAAACGACCTGGAAACGTTTGAGCCACCAGTTGCTTCGCTAATTGGTAAAGTTACTCCTTTGCAGCTAATTGCTGAATAAATGCATTATAAGCTGTTGGGAATGCGTTTGAGTATTCACCTTTGAATTTAACATCAACCGCTGAGTGATACGCTAAACCCTCAACGGTGGTTTTTCATTGAGTTTATAAGCTAAACCTGCGTTCCAACCTAAGCTCCACTCGTCACCTTTGATTTTAGATACAGAGGTGTGATTTGGCATTGTTGCTAATTGACTTGCAACTGCGGCCTAATTGCTTTCGCTTGAGCAGTTTGACCAGCCGCTGCTGCTTGTGCTGCTCGGATGGCTAATTGTTGAGCAATTGCTTTTTACCGCCCACACCTAAATGGCGTTGAATTTCAGCATCTGAATAGATTGCATTTAAGCCCACACCAGCACTGAAGCCGTAGCCTCAAATCATAAGCACCGCTTAAGTTGAAGTTTAATGCCGTTAATTCAGTTTTTACCGCCATATACACCTGCCGCATAGTCTTCACCATATTCTGATTTTAAACCGTAGTTAACATTTAACCCGCCACCTAATGCAAAAGCTGATCTGTGATTGGGGCAACGAAATACATATTAGGGTACAACTGCTGTTGGAATGACGTTTTTGTGTGAAGCATTTACTTTTGTGGTTGTACCCATTGTAGCCTTCAACATCAACATTTGCATCGACTAAAATACCTCGACAGAAAATTCTGCACTTTTGAATTCAGTCATTAACGCAGGGTTAGTTGCAACAACAGATGCGTTATCTCACAGCAGCAGCCCCAGCATAAGCTGTACCTAAGCCTGATGTTGAAACTTCTGCTAATTGAATGCCGCCGCATTTGCACCACCTGCTACTAATGTTAATGCTGATGCAAGCAATGTTTTAGAAAATCGAGACATGAACTATCCTTTAATAATAAGTAAGAAATAATGATGAATAAGTAAAAACGGGGAAATTCTACGAAGTGAAATTATTGATTGCAACTCCCAAAGGGAAATAAAGCAAGTGTTCCGACCAGTTGTAAGGGAACTTTTACCTACTTTTCTATTTTGTTTTAAGTTTAAATTTGCCTTCAAAAACCTCTATAATAGTAGGGTATTTCTTATCATTTGGTGAAACCTTTTAAAATGATAAGTTTAAAACTGTTCAATATAATTTGACTAAAATAGTCAACTCCACTCAAAAATTCAAGCACTTCCAATCTTTGATTGGATTTTTACTAAATGAGGGCGAATTTATGAGATTAACGTCAAGAGGGCGTTATGCGGTGACAGCAATTTTAGATATTGCTATTCACGGTAAAAAGAGCCCGTCAGTCTTGCGGATATTGCAGATCGTCAAGCTATCTCACTTTCTTATTTAGAACAGCTTTTTGCACAGCTTCGCCGTGAAGGTATTGTGTATAGCGTACGTGGACCAGGTGGCGGTTATAAGCTCGAAAAAGAGCCGAAAAGAGATTACCGTTGGGATGATTATTGCGGCAGTGAACGAAAATGTGGACGTGACTAAATGTAAGGGAAGTGGTAATTGCCGTAATGATTCTCGCTGCTTAACTCATACGCTTTGGGAGCGTTTGGAAGATCAAATCGGGCAGTTCTTAAACACCGTGTCGCTTGACGATTTAGTTCAAGAAAATGCGGATCATGATTGTGATAAACTTACCGTTACCACGAGCACCTTCATGAGCACTAAAAGATAAGCAAAGATTTCATTAAAAATAACCGCTTTTAGCGAGTTAGGAGTAACTTAAAATGTCAGTAAAATTACCTATTTACTTAGATTATGCGGCAACTACGCCAATGGACGAACGCGTTGCCCAAAAAATGATGCAATATATGACCAAAGATGGCATCTTTGGTAACCCTGCTTCACGTTCGCACAAATTCGGTTGGGAAGCAGAAGAAGCGGTTGATGTTGCACGTAACCAAATCGCAGACTTAATCGGTGCTGATGCACGCGAAATCGTGTTTACTTCAGGTGCAACTGAGTCAGATAACCTTGCAATTAAAGGTGCGGCACACTTCTACCAAACTAAAGGTAAACACATCATCACCGTGAAAAACTGAACACAAAGCGGTGTTAGATACTTGCCGTCAGCTAGAACGCGAAGGCTTTTGAAGTGACTTACTTAGATCCAGAAGAAGATGGCTTGCTCGATTTAGAAAAATTCAAAGCAGCTATTCGCCCAGATACTATCTTGGTTTCTGTTATGCACGTGAATAACGAAATGGGTGTGATTCAAGACATCGCGGCAATCGGTGAAATCTGCCGTGCTAACAAAATCATTTTCCACGTTGATGCAACGCAATCTGTGGGTAAAGTGCCAGTAAATGTTCACGAATTAAAAAGTAGATTTAATGTCATTTTCAAGCTACAAATTATACGGACCAAAAGGTATCGGCGGTTTATACGTTTGCCGTAAACCACGTGTGCGTTTAGAGGCGATTATTCACGGTGGTGGTCACGAGCGTGGTATGCGTTCAGGTACATGCACCAGTTCACCAAATCGTGGGGATGGGTGAAGCGTATCGTATCGCAAAAAGAAGAGATGACCTGAAGAAATGGCACGCTTAATCTAAGTTACGTGACCGCCTATATAACGGCTTCAAAGATATTGAAGAAGTGTATGTAAACGGCTCAATGGAACCAGGTAAACGTGTGAGGCTCAAACTTAAACATTAGTTTCACTCTGTAGAAGGTGAGTCATTAATGATGGCATTACGCGACATTGCAGTTTCATCTGGTTCAGCTTTGTACTTCTGCAAGTTTAGAGCCTTCTTATGTGTTTACGTGCTATCGGTCGTGATGATGAATTAGCTCACAGCTCAATTCGCTTCACATTAGGTCGTTGGACAACGGAAGAAGAAATTGACTCACACTATCGAATTAGTGAAAAAGCGATTGTGAAATTACGTGATCTTTCTCCACTTTGGGAAATGTTCAAAGAAGGCGTAGATTTAAGTAAAATTGAGTGGAATCACCACTAATAAGATCAACTTCCCTCTTTATTAAAGAGGGATTGGAGGGAGATTTGAAAAATATCAACATCGGACAAATCTCCCTACCCTCTCTTTACTAAAGAGGGGAACTAAATAGAGGAAAATATAAAATGGCATACAGTGAAAAAGTAATCGATCACTACGAAAATCCACGTAACGTAGGTACATTCGACAAAGAAGCATCAGACATCGGTACAGGTATGGTTGGTGCACCTGCGTGTGGTGATATCTTACGCTTACAAATCAAAGTAAACGATGCTGGCATTATCGAAGATGCACGCTTTAAAGCCTACGGTTGTGGTTCTGCAATCGCTTCAAGCTCACTGATTACCGAATGGGTAAAAGGTAAATCTTTAGAAGAAGCGGGTGCAATTAAAAAGCAGCGACATCGCAGAAGAGCTAGAATTACCGCTCATGAAAGTTCACTGCTCAATTCTTGCAGAAGATGCAATCAAAGCAGCAATCGCAGATTACAAAGAAAAACAAGGTAAATAATTTAACAAGCGGTTGATTTTGCAAAAATTTTGCGAATTAAGACCGCTTGTATTTTGTAGGGTGTGTCAGCTTGTCAACACACGTCTTTTCATATGTGAAACGATGTTTCACACACTACAATGTTTCGTAAAAATATGATTTTCTTCATTTAAGATATTAGGAATATATTATGGCAGATTACATTAACAGAAACCGCCGCAAACCGCGTGCGTACTTTCCTTGAAAATCGTGGTAAAGGCATTGGCTTACGCTTAGGCGTGAAAAACCTCGGGCTGTTCAGGATTGGCGTATGTGTTGGAATTCGTTGATGTATTAAATGAAGACGATCAAATATTCGAGCAACACGGCATAAAAAGTGATTGTGGATGAAAAAGCCTCACTTACCTTGATGGCACGGAGTTAGATTTTGTGAAAGAAGGCTTAAATGAAGGCTTTTAAATCACAGCAACCTGAATGTAAAAATGAATGCGGTTGTGGTGAGAGTTTTAATGTAAGGGTAAGAAAATGACTAACGCTTTTTACTTTTTCGGTTTGCCCGTGCAGTTTCAAATTGACCAAGTAGCACTTTCTGCCCGTTATTTGAGAGCTACAAAAAGAGCTTCATCCAGATAATTACGCAAGCAGTTCTATAGCCGAGCAACGTCTCGCAATTGAAAAATCGGCTGATGTAAACCAAGCATTAAATGTGTTGAAAGATCCGATTTTGCGTGCCGAAGAGATTATTAAAATTGAAACGGGGGTAGAGAAAAACCCTCGAAGAAAAAGTATGCGAGATGTTGAATTCCTGATGCAACAGATGGAATGGGCATGAAACCCTTGAAAAGCATTGAACATAAAAAGATGAAGAGGCTTTTTAACTCATTTTTCTAAAAACAGATTAAAGCTGAGCAGAAAAAGTTTTAATCGAATTAGAAGAAACACTAAATCAAAATTGGCAACAGGCAAACGCATTAACAGATCGTTTGCGTTATTTTTAAAAAGCTGATTATTCAGATTGAGAAGGTTGAAGAGCAGTTTTTTGAAATGTAATCTTTGAATAGAGTGGGATTTATTCCTCCCGCCTACGGTTGACCCTCATCAAGCCGATCGATTTTTAGGAGATATTTTACTGATGAAAACCCTAGAAGAATTATTAGATAAAAATTCAGCGTGGTTGATTTTACGTGATTGGTTTACTCAAGCAAAAATCACTACGAAATTTTAGCTAGCTACCCTGAAGATGCGGCTGCCGCGTTGGTTGAATGCAACTACCGACCCGTCTCACCGCGGTGCGATTGTGTATGAAACAGGTGGTGTGTTAATTGATTACGGTTGGTTACGTATTTTAGGCTCAGGCAACGAAAAATTACCGCGTGGTTTATTTGATTGGAACTTCGGCAAAACTTTCAAACAATCGGGCGAGCAACCCAGCTACTTATTAGTAGCAGATGATGCAATTGGTGGTTACTTTGCTATTAACGCAGGCAGTTTAGGCGACAAAATTGGGCAAGTGTATTATCATCATCCGAAAAAGAAGACGTGGGAACTGTTGAACTTTAGGCTATTCTGAATTTTTAGGCTGGGCATTATCAGGCGATTCTAAAACGATTTCTACCAAGATTTACGTTGGGATAGTGGCAAAATGATATTAAAGAGCTGCAAGGTCATCAAGTGTTAGAGCTTGAAAGTAAAATCGCTGTGCCTGTGGAACGCCACTATCAGCGGGTGTGTTTGCTCCTGAAAATATGGGTTATTCAGTAGCCTAAAAATAAATTAAAGAAATAGAGAGAGATAATAATGGCATTACTTCAAATCGCTGAACCAGGGGCAACTATCTGCACCGCACCAAGCACGCTTGGCGGTGGGATTGATCTTGGGACAACGACTCATCTGGTCGCAACGGTGCAAAGTGGCACGGCGACCGTGTTGATTAGATGAAAAGAGAGGGCGTTAGAAGCCATCGGTGGTGCATTAGCTGAAAAATGAGAAAACTGTGGGCGTAGAAGGCTTTGACTTTGCAGCCGTGGATCCGCAAAACACCGTGATTTCAGCTAAACGCTTAATTGGGCGTTCGCTTGCCGATGCAAAAACGCTACCCTGATTTACCTTATCAATTTGTGGCGAGCGATAACGGCTACCGTTAATTCAAACTAAACAAGGTAATAAAAGCCCTGTGGAAGTATCAGCAGATATTTTTGGCACACTTAAGCCGCTTTGCTGAACAACGTTTAGCGGGCGAATTATCGGGCGTAGTCATTACCGTGCCTGCTTATTTTTGATGATGCTCAACGTCAAAGCACCAAAGATGCAGCACGTTTAGCAGGTTTGAATGTATTGCGTTTATTAAATGAGCCAACCGCAGCAGCGATTGCTTACGGTTTTAGATAGCGGGCAGAAGGGATTATCGCTGTTTACGATTTAGGCGGTGGTACTTTTGATATTTCGATTTTACGCTTAAGCCGTGGTGTGTTTGAAGTGTTGGCAACAGGTGGCGACACTGCATTAGGTGGCGATGACTTTTGACCATTTATTAGCAAATTGGATTGCCGAACAAGCAAGCGTGCAGCCACAAAAATGCGAATGAACAACGTGAACTATTAACTCTGGCAACCCAAACCAGTGCCCTTTCACAAGCGGTCGAAACTGAAGTGAAATTTTGCAAATTGGACAGGCACGGTCAGCCGTTCGCAATTTAACGAGTTAATTCAACCGCTTGTTAAACGTTCGTTAATGACTTGCCGTCGAGCATTGAAAGATGCGGGCGTGGAAGGTGAAGAGATCCGAGAAGTTGTGATGGTTGGCGGTTCAACCTGCGTACCATTTGTGCGTGAGCAAGTCGGTGAGTTCTTTTGGTAAAACGCCATTAACGTCTATTGATCCAGATAAAGTGGTTGCCCTTGGTGCAGCCATTCAGGCGGATATTTTTGGTCGGCAATAAGCCTGATGCGGATATGTTATTGTTAGACGTTGTGCCGCTTTCGCTTGGTATTGAAACGATGGGCGGTTTGGTGGAAAAAAATCATTCCACGCAATACCACTATTCCTGTGGCACGAGCCCAAGAGTTTACTACCGCTAAAGATGGGCAAACAGCGATGTCGGTTCATGTTCTACAAGGTGAGCGTGAATTGGTGGAAGATTGCCGTTCACTCGGTCGCTTTTACCTTACGCGGCATTCCGCCGATGGTGGCAGGCGCGGCAACTATTCGCGTGACTTATCAAGTCGATGCTGATGGTTTGTTGAGCGTAACAGCAATGGAAAAATCCACTAAAGTGCAGGCTTCGATTCAGATCAAGCTCATCTTGCTAGGCTTAACCGATGAAGAAGTGACCCAGATGATCAAGTCTTCAATGGCAAATGCCAAAGAAGATATGGAAGCCCGCCAACTGGCGGAACAGCGTGTGAAGCGGATCGCGTAATTGATACTGTGATTTCAGCTCTCCAAGAAGATGGGGCGGAAGTACTTTCCATTGAAGAATTTTAAAGCCATTGAAGCGGAAATTCAAAAGTTGATTGATTTAAAAACAAGGTTCAGATAGAGTAGCGATTGCCCAAGGGGATTAAAGAGCTAGACCATGCTACCCAAGCATTTCGCAGCAAAACGAATGAATTTATCAATTCAAAAAGCATTAGCGGGTAAAGCCGTTGATGAGATTATTTAAAAGAGGATAATATGCCAAAAGTAGTTTTTTTCTTCCCCATGAAGAATTTTGCCCAGAGGGTATGGTTGTTGAAGCCAATGAAGGCGATAATTTATTAGAAGTGGCACACAATGCGGGCGTGGAAATCCACCACGCTTGTGATGGTTCTTGATAGCTTGTACGACTTGCCACGTAGTGATTCGTGAAGGGTTTGATTCTTTAAACGAAAGCTCAGATCAAGAAGAAGATATGTTGGACAAAAGCTTGGGGCTTAGAAATGGAAAGCCGTCTAAGTTGCCAATGTGTGATTGGTGATGAGGACTTAGTAGTTGAAATTCCAAAAATATAACCTTAACCACGCAAACGAGGCTGCACACTAATGAAATGGACTGATGTGCAAGATATTGCGTGGGCGTTGTACGATCGCGATCCTGATTTAAACCCCGTAACCGTGCGTTTTACCGATATGCACCAATGGATCTGCGGAATTAGAAGAGTTTGATGACGATCCTGAAGGTTCTAACGAATCAATCCTTGAAGCAATTTTGTTGAAGTGGATTGAAGAGTATGAATAGATAAGAAAAATGCTTTTTACTAAAATGGTAAAAAGCATTTTTTATAACAATAGTAGGCAAAAGAGTTGGTTTTTGGACTAACTTTAATTGATAATTTCGCTGTTTAAATAATATTTTTAGCCTATTAGTCGTATATTTCTATTATGCTCTTCTCGCATAGTTGTGGAATAACATTCACTAACGAATTACAAGGAATTATGGTAGGTAGGAATACGAAAGAGTGTAAAAGAGAAGAAAAATTTGAATTGGTCCCCTACCGGACTTGAACCAGTGACCAAGCGATTATGAGTCGCCTGCTCTAACCGACTGAGCTAAGGGGATAAAAGAGAGCTAAATTATAGAATAAAAGTGCTGATTCTCGTCTATCTTTTTCCAGATTGTTTGTGTAAAAACAAACAATTATTCTATCCAAATAAGAGGGCCATTCTGCCTGTCTGTTTTATCTCGACGGTAAGAGAAAAAACTTATCTTGCTCGGTATAAGTGCAATGCTTTCCGCCTGAGATTTCTGTAATGCCAAGCTTGTTTTTTAAGCGTTGAGTCGCGAGTAAGTAAAGATTGCCAGAAATTTTACCGCTTGTAGTGAGATCAGGCGTAAAAGCGAGTTTTGCATTAGGATCGAAGGCACAAAATTGCTCGACGACCTCTTCACCTATTTGAAAAGCGGTTGGTCCAATGGCTGGGCCTAGCCAAGCAATAATATCGGAAGTCGGGCATTTAAATTTTTGCAATAGTTTCTTCAAAATGCCATCACATAAGCCCCGCCATCCCCCATGGGCTGCAGCAACTTCTGTGCCCTCTCTATTACAAAATAGCACAGGTAAGCAATCTGCAGTCATCACTAAGCAGACTTGGCGAGAATGTTGCGTATAAACCGCATCAGCCTCAATATTGCTTCCCGTAAAAGGTAGCTCAATGACTTTCGTGCTGTGGGTTTGCGTGAGAAAAAGGGGAGAATGAGGCAAGTCAAATTTATCCACGAGTAAAGTACGATTTTTGCTGCACTGCTTTTGGATCATCGCAAACGTGATCACCTAAATTAAAGCTATCAAAAGGGTGGAAGACTCACGCCTCCCATTCTTACTGTCGTAAGGGCTTTAATATTTTTCGGTGCTTGCCAATTTGGATAAATTGCGTTCATTCCCATTCCCTTTTTAGTTTTTATGAGCGAACGGCAATCGCTTCAATTTCTAAGCCAACATCTTTTTTTGGTAAGCGAGCGACTTCTACGCAAGAGCGAGCAGGGAATGCTGGATGATTATTTTCACGGAAGAATTTTTCATATTCAGCATTTACCGTTGCGAAGTCGTTTAAATCTTTTACAAAAACCGTTGTTTTGATGATGTTGTAACACTCAAACCAGCTTGTTCTAAAAATGGCTTTAACATTTTTCGAGTGCTTGGCGAGCTTGTTCGGTAATGTCTGCAGATACTTCACCTGTTTTTAGGATTAACTGGAATTTGACCTGATGTGAAAACAAGGTTGCCTAAATCAACCGCTTGTACGTAAGGACCGATTGCTGCGGGTGCGTTTTTCTGTGTGAATTACTGTTGTCATATGTTTTTCCTTGTATCAATAAAAATAAAAAGTCGTGCATATTCTAATCTATGCATTGACATCTAAAAATAAAAACAAACAATTTGATGAAATTTTATTGATTAAGTGCTTAATAACAAAACAATCATTTGTAATTACTTCTAAATGACAGTTTGTTAAATTTTAATCTTCAAAAATTCTTCTAATATTTCTTCACGATTTACATCTACAGGCGGATTATCGCATAGCCAGTTCGCTAAACGAGCATAATCTGAGATGCTAAGATTTTCAGCACGAGCAGTTAAATCTACGCCCTAATGCTTCTAATTGTTCTGCTGTGAAAAGTGTTGATAATGCGTTACGTAAGGTTTTGCGACGCTGGTTAAATGCTTGGGTTGTTACGCGATTAAGCCAATAAATATCTTTTTACGGGATGTGGTAAGGTTTTGTATGGCACTAGACGCACGACCGCAGAATCCACTTTCGGTGCAGGTTTGAATGCTGTTGGAGGCACTTCAAGCACTGGCATGACTTGACAATAATATTGTGCCATAATGGTTAAGCGTCCGTAAGCCTTGCTATTTGGGGCTGCACATAAACGTTTTACTACCTCTTTTTTTGCAACATAAAAATGCATATCTTGGATTAAGTCGTGGAACTTAAACAGATGGAACATCAATGGCGTAGAGATGTTATAAGGTAAGTTACCGAACACGCGTACGCCTTCACTATCTTGTAAGTTTAGGCTTTCAAAAATATTCACGGAAATTAAAAACGCAACGCATCCTGTTCTATGATAGTGAGTTTTTGGTTGATAAAAGGATGATGGCGTAAACGCTCCGCTAAATCACGGTCAAGTTCTACGACGGTGAGTTTATCTACTAATTCGGCAACTGGCTCTGTTAATGCACCTAAACCAGGACCAATTTCTAATAAAAATTGACCGCTTTTTCGGGTTAATTGCTGATACGATATTATGAATTACATTCATATCGTGTAAGAAATTTTGCCCGAAACGTTTACGAGCAGTATGACCTAAATGTTTTTGAATTTGTACTCATTATATTTATATTTAAATGTGTGAAGAATGTTTTGAAATTAAAGAACCCCGCTTAAGCGAGGTTCCTGAAATAGCTCGAATTATTTAGCGTCTACATATTGGATATTTTGCCCCTTTACGTAAGGTTTTTACCCAATCTTTTGAGGCTTCCTCGGCTTGTTTATTCACTAAATTTTCATAGGCCTTTTGAGCATAGGCATCTTGAGTTCTATCGCCTTGACGTGTATCAGTCACTTTCAAAACGTGCCAGCCGAACTGTGATTTAAATGGTGCAGAGATTTGATCTTTTTCGCACGGCTTGCCACGTTAGCAAAAAGCAGGATCAAAGGTATCTAAGAATGGAAACCTAAATCACCGCCATCTGCTGCGGAAACATAATCAACGGAATTCGCTTTTTGCTGCCTCTTCAAAGGTCGTTTTTTTCCTGCTTTAATGTCTGCAACCAATTGATTTAATTTTGCTTTAGCTTGAGCATCATTTAATACAGGGTTGGTTTTTAATAAGAATATGGCTAATTCGATATTGTTGATCAGAAACAGCTTTTTAGCTTACCCGCTGCTTTATCTTGCTCTAACATCGCTTTTGCCTGTGCCTGAACTTGTTCTGGTTGCACTTGAATTGCCTGGCTAATGCTTTGATGGCGAATCGCTTCCATCATCATTTTGTTGTGCAATTTGTTGACGATATTGATTTAAGCTAATGCCTTGGTAATCTAAGGCATCAAAGCAATTGACCGTAAGTTAAGCCATTACGAGCAGCAATATCTTCGATTGCATGATCAACTAGCGGTAATCTACTTTAATTCCAGCCTTTTTCACCGCTTGTTGCACCAGTGTTTCATCAATAATGCTTTCAAAGAGCAGCTTTACGGTTTGACTCGGTATTTGCTTTTTACCTAATGAACGAATCACTTGGCTTTCCATAATCATATTACCATCAACGGTTGCTAAAACACGCTCTTCAGCTATTGCTGATTGAGCGAAGAATAATGCTCCTATTAAAGCAACTAAAATTGATTTTGCGGAAGTAAATTTCATTTTCTTTTTCCTATATAAGAACCACTAAATAACAGTTAATTAGAGCTAACTGAACACAAAAGGTTCAATTAGGCTAAAGATTGAATTTTCTTAATCACATTGGTGGTAGAACAACCATTCTCAAAGTTCAATACTTGCACTTCACCGCCATTTGCCCAGACTTCTTGGCTACCTGCGATCTCTTCAGGTTTATAATCGCCACCTTTCACTAACAAATCTGGCAAAATTTCGCTGATTAAGCGTTGAGGCGTATCTTCATCAAACGGCACTACCCAATCTACTGAAGCTAAGCCAGCAAGTACAGCCATTCGAGCAGCTAAATTATTAATTGGTCGGGCTCACCTTTTAAACGTTTTTACTGATTCATCCGTATTAACAGCCACAATTAAACGATCACCCAGTTTTTCGTGCGTTTTCAAGTAAGAAACGTGTCCTGGGTGAAGAATATCAAAAGCAACCGTTGGTCATCACAATTTTCTCGCTACGATTTTTTTGGCATCATGTACGATCTCTTTCAACTCAGCTTCAGAGACCACACCAAAAACCCGTCGTTGTACGTTGGTGAATCGCATTTTCTAATTCCACAGGTGTAATGGTTGATGTGCCCAGTTTACCCACAACCACGCCTGCAGCGGCATTGGCTAAATAGCACGCTTCTTCATAAGGGCGACCATCAGCAATCGTCGTTGCCAACACGCTAGTGTACCGTATCGCCTGCACCCGTTACATCATATACCTCTTTCGCTTGGGTCGGTAAGTGATAAGGGGCTTGATTTGGACGAAGCAGGGTCATTCCTTTCAGAACGAGTGACTAATAACGCTGACAAATCAAAGTCGGCGATCATTTTTAAGCCTTTTGCCACGATGTCCTCATCGTCTTTGCAATGCTCAACCACGGCTTCAAATTCCGACATATTTGGCGTGAGCAAAGTTGCCCTCACGGTAGCGTTCAAAAATCTGTGCCTTTCGGGTCGATTAACACAGGTACGTTCGCTTTTACGTGCGATTTGAATCATCTGTTGTACGCTTTCCAACGTGCCTTTGCCGTAATCTGATAAAATCAACGCCCCGTAAGCTGTGATTTCTTGAGATAGTTTTGCAAGAAGTGGTTGGCTATCGACATTATGAAAGCCCTCTTCAAAATCTAAACGCAATAGTTGCTGATGGCGAGAGAGAATACGCAATTTGGTAATGGTTGGGTGAGTATCTACAGCCACACAATGGTTCTCAATGTTGTGCGAGTTGAGCAATTTATCCAACGCATTACCTGCATCATCTCGCCCAATCAAACCGTGCAAAGCCACAGGCACATTCAGGCTGGCAATGTTCATCGCCACGTTTGCAGCCCCGCCCTGCACGCTCTTCAATATCTTGCACTTTTACCACTGGCACAGGAGCTTCTGGCGAAATACGATTGGTCGCCCCAAACCAGTAGCGGTCGAGCATCACATCACCCAATACCAACACTTTGGCTTGGTTTGAATTTTGGAGAGTATTGCATCATCATAATTTTTATTCTTCATTTTGGATTTAAACTAGCTAGTCCCCTCTTTTGCTAAAGAGGGGAGTTCTCAAACTATCTCTTTGAGACTTCTTATCAAAGCTTCATCAAACGTTTACGTTTACGCAATTGGCTTGGCGTAAGTTTATTACGTTTGCCCGCAAACGGGTTATTCCCTTCTTGGAACTGAATACGAATTGGACTACCAATAATTTTTCAAGCTCTTACGGAAATAGTTCGATAAATAGCATATACAGATCCGCTAATTTTTCCACTTGGTTACCGTGAATCACGATAATTGGCGGGTTGTAACCACCTGGGTGGGCATATTTCAATTTCACACGACGACCATTTACGAGTGGCGGTTGGTGTTCATCAGTAGCCATACGCAAAATACGAGTCAGCATTGAAGTCGATGTTTTTGTGTTGCTCAAGCGAAGCCTCTTTCACTGAATCAAATAAGTTTACCCACGCCAGAACCGTGTAATGCCGAAATAAAAATGCACACGAGCGAAGTCGATAAAATCTAAACGGCGATCAAGTTCTGATTTCACTTGATCTTTAATGTCCTGTGATAAGCCGTCCCATTTATTTACCACGATCACTAATGAGCGACCAGCGTTGAGAATAAAGCCCAAAAGCGATAAATCTTGGTCGGAAATCCCTTCACGAGCATCAATGGTTAATAGCTCTACATTCGCATCTTGGATTGCTTGCAAGGTTTTGATTACTGAGAATTTCTCCACCGCTAAATTCACCTTGCCACGTTTACGCACCCCGCAGTGTCGATAATAGTATATTGCTGACCATCTCGTTCCATCGGAATATAAATGGAATCGCGGGTTGTGCCCGGCATATCGTAAACGACGACACGCTCTTCGCCAAGGATGCGGTTAGTCAAGGTTGATTTTCCCACATTCGGACGTCCAACGATCGCAATTTTAATATTTTTATCTTCAATACGTTCTTGATTTCTTCTTCCAATGCTTGGTCTAATAATGCCGCATCTTCTTCGTTATCTACATCGAAATCGTGATCCCATTCGTCTTGCGAGGTTTCCTCTTCTTCTGCAAATTCTTCACCATTTTCGACCGCTTTATCTGCATTTAATTGCTCGCCTAACAGGGCTAACACTTGCTCAATCAACTGAGTAACGCCACGACCTTGTGCTGCAGCAATTTGTTCTACTTCGCCTAAGCCTAATTGATAGAATTCTGCACGGTGTGAATCAGCATCAATACCATCCGTTTTATTTGCTACCAAAACGGTCGTTTTTTTCACGTTGTCGTGGGTATTGTGCAATGCCTACATCTGCTGGCAGAAGCCCTGCACGTGCATCTACCAAGAAAAGGACTACATCAGCTTCCTCAATGGCTAAAAAGGGATTGTTCGCCATTTTTCTTCAACGCCTTCCTCGGTGCCATCAATACCGCCCGTGTCAATCACGATAAAATCATAGCCTGCGATATTAGCGTGACCATATTTACGGTCACGGGTTGAGACCTGGAAAATCCGCCACCAACGCATCACGCGTGCGAGTTAAGCGGTTAAAAGAGCGTGGATTTACCCACATTCGGTCTGCCCACAAGGCAACAACTGGAGTCATTTCGTTATCCTTTAAAATTAAACTATTTTAATCCACGTATACGTAAATCATTCAGATTAAAAAAATCTCTGCATTATATCTTAAAGTCGTATAATTTAAAAATAAGTCTAAAATAAGAACAAAAAGTGCATGCGGTTAAACCACATACACTTCAGTTTTTAATGTTTAATCAAGATGAATCACTATTCAATCGACTTCACCGCACTACGAATTGTCATTTTGATCTCTGCTGAAATCAGGCTTGAGATTGAATCTTTCAATCACTTTTACTTTTGTTTGATTGCCTTTTCCTTCATCATCGAAATAACCTTCGGTTCTTAGGGGTTGAAGTGAAGGTAGAGAATAATGCTTTTATCAAAAATTCTGGTGCATTAATGCCATGCAGAACAGATAAGCGTTGAGCAATTGAACGGCTCTTTTTCAAGTTCTCCACGTGAAATATCAGGGCGATCGAGTAAGATGTTTAAACCGATAAAATAGCGTTGCAACAATTCACGCACGCCATTACTGTGTAGCTGTAATGAACGCAGATGAGCATTGTTCAGTTTGAATACATCGCTTTCACTTTTTACTAATTGCTGGCGAATAAATTCGTTTAAAAATTAGCTCTATTTGGTGACGAAGTTCTGTATCATTAAAAATGTAGAAATAACTCCGCTTTCAAGAACGGATAAATCTGTTGCACGATTTTGATAATTAAATCTTTTGAAACCGCTTCTAAATGCAAAATTACACTTGCTACGAGTGAAGGCAATACAAATAGATGTTGAATGTTATTGCGATAATAGGTCATCAACACGGCAGATTCGCGATTCTAAACGGATGAGTTCGCCAAAACTATCTTTTTCAGCGGTTACACCCTGAACGAGGTAATTTCAACACGTGTTCAAGCATCGCCTCTGCTGAGACAGTTGGAAGAGTCATCTCTTGAGAATAAGGAACGTTTTCGGAAAAGTTGCAAATAACTTTCTACTTGTTCAATCAACTGCTCACGTGTTAATGCACGTTGGCGAGAAGCAAGCAATGCCGAGCCAATCAGGTTTTTCGCATTGACTGCCGCTGCTTTGTTGATATTGACCATCACTTTTTAGTAAGGCTATCCACCGCTTCATTGAGCCATTTTGCACGCCCATCTTCGCTTGGTTCACGCCATTCTGGGAAGTGTTGGTTTAGATAGTGGTTGATTTGGATTGGCTCACCAAAGTTTACATAGCCTTGCCCTAGGTTTTTCAATTTTTTTATCACGCGAAGCACTAAGCCTGCGTTTTTCTTTCTCTTTTGTCGCACCACGTAATTCTTTTTGCGTAGGTATCCACTTCTAGCACGTGTTCATAACCGATATAAACAGGCACAATACTGATTGGGCGAGCTAAGCCACGTTGTAGGGCTTGAATAGTCATCGACATCATGCCCGTTTTTAGGTTCAAGTAAACGACCTGTACGAGAACGCCCACCTTCAATAAAAATACTCAACAGAATAGCCACGATAGAAAAGCTCGGCTAAATACTCACGAAAAATAGTGGAATATAAGCGATTGCCTTTGAATGTACGACGAATGAAAAATGCTCCCCAGCTACGGAAAAGTGAACCAACTGGAAAGAAATTCAGATTAATTCCCGCCGCAATATGAGGCGGGAACTAAAACTATGATGGTAAAGTAAATAGGAAAGTAACAGATAGTCCATATGGCTACGGTGGCAAGGCACATAGACAATCTCGTGTCCTTCCAAGGCGAGTTTACGCACTCGCTCACTGTTTTCAACATTGATACCTTGATAGAGCTTATTCCAAAAGCCAGCTTAACAGGCGATCTGCCATACGCAAGCTATCGTGTTTTACATCAGCTGCAATTTCATCAAGCATTTTTGGCAGCTTCAGCACGTGCTTTTTCAAGCGGCATTTTTATTTTCTGCTTCATCTGCAATCGCTTTTTCAATACTTCAGAATCTAACAATTTATTGAACATTGCTTGGCGATCAGGCAATTGTGGCCCCATCGCTGAATAGCGTTGTTTGGCAAAGTGCATACGAGCAATACGAGCCAATTTATGAGCGAGTTTTTCATCGACATCGTGATTTGCAACCATTTCATTTTAAAGCAGACCGCTTATGAGAAACGGACGAAGTTATCACGACCATACCAAATGATCGAGAACACGTGAAAATACCTCAACGCACGTAAAATTGGGGGCTTTCTCTTTACCTGGAGCTCTTCCCCAAAGAACAGAAACAGGGATGAGTTGCACATCTAAATTGGGATCTTGTTTGTGTAAATCTAAATAGCGATGAATAGAGGCAACAGTTTCGCTTTTTCGCTTCTTTTTGATTTAAAAAAATGCAGCGATCTTCGTTTAAAAAGACGAAACGAGGCAATGAAACACCGTTAATCACATTTTGTTCTAACGGGTCAGGTAAGTTCAAACTACGGCAGTTTTGCTGCAAAATCAGAAGGTCTGATTGTGACGTATAAGGTAAAACGTAAATTAATGGCTGTTCACGATTAAGTGCTAATTCGGTAATGGGATCTGTCGGAATAGATCGTGATTTTACTAGCAAAGAAAGCGGTAAATTCAACAATTTACGGTATAAATTAAGCAAAATTGACATTGGATTATCCTTTATTTATTTTTGTCAAACGGGCATATGGTATCACAAAATTTCGAAAAATTAGTTACAAATCATAGCTACTGTATATAATACCAAAGATTATGTATAAAAAGACCAGAGAGGATAAAAATGGCACGTAAACAATTAACTGAGCGCCAGCAAGAAATCTTTGATTTTGTTAAAAATCATATCTCAACGACTGGTATGCCCCCCAACGCGTGTGGAAATTGCTCGTGAAATCGGTTTTAAATCGCCCTAATGCGGCAGAAGAGCATTTAAAAGCCTTAGCACGTAAAAGGCTATATTGAGATGCTTTCAGGTACATCTCGCGGTATTCGTATCTTAGTGAATGATGAAGAAGCGGCAAATGAAGACAGCTTGCCGTTGGTTGGTCGCGTAGCAGCGGGTACGCCAATTGAGGCAATCGAACACATTGAAGATCACTATCCTGTCAGTGGGACTATGTTTAATCCAACCGCGGATTATCTGCTTCGAGTAAACGGCAATTCAATGGAAAATATCGGCATTTTAGATGGCGATTTATTAGCGGTGCACAAAACGAAAGTCGCCAAAAATGGGCAGGTAGTTGTTGCTCGTGTGGACGATGAAGTAACCGTTAAACGCCTGGAGAAAAAAGGTAATTTAATCTATCTTCATCCTGAAAATGATGAGTTAGAATCGATTGTCGTTGATCCGCGTTTTGAATATATTGAGATTGAAGGCATTGCCGTAGGGGTAATTCGTAGTAACGCTTGGATGTAATTTCCCTCTAATATTTCTGATAAAATGAATTTAGCTAAATTTCCTGTTTCTGAAGCTGAACTATTAGCCAATGCCCACTGGTTAGCTGGTTTTCGATTAGGTGAAATTGCTGAAATGCTAAACATACCTGTGCCGAAAGATTTAAAGCACGATAAAGGGGTGGGTTGGGCAGCTGATTGAAACGGCTCTCGGAGCAAAAAGCGGGTTCGAAAGCCGAACAAGATTTTTGCTCATTTAGGCATAGAACTCAAAAACGCTCCCGATTAACGAGCAAGGTGAACCGTTAGAAACGACGTTTGTAAGCCTTGCCCCGCTAGTGCAAAAATAATGGCATCACCTGGCAAAGCTCGCACGTTCGACATAAATTGCAAAAAGGTATTATGGATACCTATTGAAGGGCGTCGTCAGATTCCGCTTGCAGAACGGCATATTGGGCAACCGATTCTGTGGCAACCCTCTTTAGAGCAAGAGAGACAACTCCAGCGAGATTGGGAAGAGTTGATGGAGCTGATAGTATTAGGGCAGTTACATCAAATTAATGCTACATTGGGAGAAGTGCTACAGCTTCGTCCTAAAGGCAGAAATAGCAAAGCACTTACCAATGCAGTAAATGAACAAGGGCAGCCAATCCAATCCTTGCCTCTAGGCTTTTATTTAAGAAAGCAATTTACTCGACAGATCTTACAGAAATTTCTGCTGACAAGTTAATGGTGTTTGCATATTAAGAAGGGGAATTCCTCGCATCATGTAGCCATTGTACCAAAAGCCATATTTATATAAATAGTCGTATCTCTTGAATGTAGGGGCGGGGTTTATCCCGCCTCAAAATCATATAACATATATAAAGGGTGAGTATCCCCCACGCAAAAAGCAATACTGACTAGGTTGGAAAAATATAACGACGATCTAAAATTCATTTTAAAAGATAAATTATGTTACTGATTGATTTAAAGACAGTACTCTCTCAAGAAGAAGTCGAGTTACTCGAACATCCTCTCGTCTCGGGTGTAATTTTGTTTAGCCGAAATTTTTACGATAAACCGCAAATTCAGGCATTCATTAAAGAAATTCGCCAACGTGTAAAAAGCCACTGCTGATTACTGTTGATCAAGAAGGCGGGCGAGTACAGCGTTTTCCGTGAGGCGTTTACATCGCTACCCGCAATGCAATCTTTTGCTCAGCTTGCTCAAAAAATGAACAAGAGGCAAAACAGCTTGCTTATGAAAACAGGTTGGGTAATGGCGAGTGAAATATTTGCTTTAGATATTGATTTAAGTTTTGCCCCAGTGTTGGATTTAGGACATCAAAGTCAGGCAATTGGTGATCGTGCTTTTTCGCAACATCTCAATGAATTACTACCGCTTGCTGAATGCTTTATTGATGGAATGAGAGCCGTTGGAATAGCAAACGACAGGTAAACATTTTCAGGACACGGACATGTTTTAGCGGACTCTCATTTAGAAACTCCCTTGATGATCGTCCGAAAGCGGTGATTTTTGAGCAAGATATTCAGCCATTTAAACAGCTGATTGCGAAAAAATAAACTCTCTGCGATTATGCCTGCTCACGTGATTTATACTCAATGTGATAGCCAACCTGCTAGCGGTTCAGCTATTGGTTAAAAGAGATTTTACGCCAGCAATTGAGTTTTAATGGCGTGATTTTTCTCTGACGATTTAGGCATGAAAGGGCGGGATTTATGGGCAATGTTGTTGAGCGTGCAGAAAAAGCGATTCGTGCTGGTTGTGATTTGTTACTGCTTTGTAATGAACCTGAAGGTGTGGTGCAAGTGTTAGATAATTTAAACTATCAGCCTACTCAAGCACAAAAAGAACGCCATCTAAGTTTGATGAAACGCAAATATATCAACTGGTCTGATTTAGAGAAAAATCGGAACTATTTACAAGCCTCCGCACGTTTTGAGCAGCAAATGGCAACAAAAATGGCTAGAATGGAAGGCTCTCAATTATTGATGATGAAATTAAATTGCCAACATTTTAATCAACAGCAATGCCGTTCTTGCCAATGGCTGGAAAAAGGATTTATCTGAGCAAATTTTTCCTAAAAGAAGAAGCACTCAAGCGGTTGATTTTCACCTTTTATTTTTGCAAAATCAGACGGAAATTCTACCGCCTGTAATGTCGGAGATTTCACTTTTCGAAATAAAGCTAAAATGGTGAGTGAGTGGTCGTGTAGAACGCCCGATTTTAGGCTTACTGAAAAGATCAGAGCGATTCACAAAGTGGAGTGGATTTAACTGACTGCCCTTTGTATGCTAAAGGAATTGAAACACTTTTCCCAATGTTAAAAAGATTTTATCGGTCGAGCGGGGTTAGTGCCTTATAACATTGCAAAGAAAAAAAGGCGAGCTGAAATATATCCTCATTACGCAAAGCCAGGCTAATCAATCGGTTATGTTGCGTTTTGTGCTTCGCTCAACGCAAAAAAACAACCGCTTGTAGAGCGTGAATTACCCGCATTGTTAGCGAAGCTACCTGAAAATTCGGTAGTGAGCTTAAATATCCAACCGCAACACGCTGCGATTTTTAGAAGGCGAAACGGAAATTTTTCCTGACAGAGCAGACGACAATTGAAGAAAATTTTAACGGTATTCCGCTCTTTATTCGTCCGCAAGGTTTCTTTCAAACTAACCCGCTTGTGGCAAAGCCAATTGTATAAGACAGCTCAAGAATGGGTAAAAGATTTGCCTATTCAGCACTGTTGGGATCTGTTTTGTGGCGTGGGAGGGTTTGGATTACATTGTGTCAACGCATTGCAAGTAAAAAATCCAAGCGTTTCACTGACGGGGATTGAAATTTCTGCATCCGCCATTGCGAGTGCTACCAAAATCGGCTGAAAAATTAGGGCTGAACAACATCACGTTTTGCCTCACTTGACTCGGCTCAATTTGCGATTCATCTCGAGTGAAACACAAAACCGCCCCGATTTAGTCATTGTTAATCCGCCAAGACAAGGAATTGGGCAAGTATTAAGTGAATATTTAAACGAGCTTGCTCCGCCCTATGTTATCTATTCCAGCTGTAATGCTCAAACCATGGCAAAAGATTTTGAGGCATTCACGAATTATTCATTATGCAAGGTGCAACTCTTTGATATGTTTCCGCATACGGCACATTATGAGGTGCTAACGTTATTAGTTAAAAAAATAGAATTTTATCTCACTCTTTTTTCGGTAGGCTTACCGAAAATAGGGAAAAATTGCTATAATATTGCCGATTTATAGTATTAGATCAAATTAGTAGCAAATAAAATGAAACTAAATCATCTTTTTGCAAGACAAATTTAGCAAATCTCTTTACTATATCCCTATTCTTTTTCATTATCTCAATTAGAGGAATATCAACAATGGCTAAAATTGTAAAAGTAATTGGTCGTGAAATCATCGACTCGTGGTAACCCAACAGTTGAAGCTGAAGTTCATCTTGAAGGTGGCTTCGTCGGTCTTGCCGCAGCTCCATCTGGTGCATCAACGGGTTCTCGCGAAGCATTAGAATTACGTGATGGCGATAAATCACGTTTCTTAGGTAAAGGGCGTATTAAAAAGCGGTTTCAGCAGTAAACAATGAAATTGCGAACGCTATCGTTGGTAAAGAGGGTTCTGCACAAGCTGAAATCGACCAAATTATGATCGATTTAGATGGCACAGAAAACAAATCTAAATTTGGGTGCAAACGCAATCTTAGCCGTTTCATTAGCAACAGCGAAAGCAGCCGCAGCATCTAAAGGTTTACCTCTTTACGCTTACATTGCGGAATTAAATGGCACACCTGGCGTATATTCAATGCCATTACCAATGATGAACATCATCAACGGCGGTGAACACGCAGATAACAACGTGGACATCCAAGAATTTATGATCCAGCCAGTAGGTGCAAAAACGTTACGTGAAGCATTACGCATCGGTGCTGAAGTATTCCACAACTTAGCGAAAAGTATTAAAAATCTAAAGGTTTAAATACCGCAGTGGGTGATGAAGGTGGTTTTCGCTCCAAATTTAGCTTCTAACGCAGATGCTTTTAGCATGTATCAAAGAAGCAGTTGAAAAAGGCAGGTTATGTGTTAGGTAAAGATGTTACTTTAGCGATGGACTGTGCATCTTCTGAGTTCTACAACAAAGAAACGGGTAATTATGAGTTAAAAAGGCGAGGGCAAAAACTTTCACTCTCAAGAGTTTACTCACTATCTTGAAAGGCTTAACCAAAAGAGTATCCAATCGTTTCTATTGAAGATGGTCAAGATGAATCAGACTGGGAAGGTTTCGCATACCAAACTCAAAGTATTAGGCGATAAAAATCCAATTAGTGGGTGATGACTTATTCGTAACTAATACGAAGATCTTAAAAAGAAGGTATCGAAAAAGGTATCGCAAACTCAATCTTAATCAAATTCAACCAAATCGGTTCATTAACTGAAACGTTAGCCGCAATCAAAATGGCGAAAGATGCAGGTTACACAGCAGTAATTTCACACCGTTCTGGTGAAACTGAAGATGCAACTATTGCTGACTTAGCGGTAGGTACAGCAGCAGGTCAAATCAAAACAGGTTCGATGAGTCGTTCAGACCGTATTGCGAAAATACAACCAATTAATCCGTATTGAAGAAGCATTAGAACGTGCAGGTACGCCAGCACCATTCTTAGGTTTAAAAGCGGTGAAAGGTCAAGCATAATTTTTGCGATGATTGAAGCTGATTAGCTTTATAAGAATGCCACAGATTTCTGTGGCATTTTTTCTATCTTTTTTTGCTATGGTAAGGAAAACCGAATGTTATATTCCGTATTAACTGATCAAAATATTATTAGGCGAAGGCTATCGTAATGGAGCTCACTCCACTCAACACGAACATTTAGTCGTTATGTTTGAAGATGATGGCGAAACAGGCTATTTCTATGCAATGGATTTACACCAAGCCGAGCAACCTGATTGTTGATAGTTTGTTCGTTTACAACGTGAGTGATATTGAGCAAAATAGCCTAAAAGAACCACGCCGATTAGAAATTTGTTGGTCTGAAGATGGCTGTCAAGCCTTTTTATTGCTTAATGGCTACCCACACGCAGTATTTGATTTTCAGCAATGGGTTGGCTACAACCATACAAAATTCCCGCAACCAGAGTTAAGCAGTATGTGGGTGCATAAAGAAACAACCCATGAACTTGTTGAGTCGTGGCTAGGATAAGTCTTTATAGTCGTTCTTGTAAGGAGGCAAAATCATCTTGTACAGCGACGACATAATACCGAGAATTAATTAGTATTTTTCATCACTCATCTTGTTTTTTTATGATATATGATGAAGGTTTATCTAGAAATAGATTAACTTACGTACTTTATTGTAATGTTATGTAAATATAGTTTTTCTCGTTTATCGAAAAATGTATTATAACCAATATGGTTATCTTGTTTATTAGGTAATCAATATGTATAACGAAGGAGAATATAAACCTATCTCTATATTGAATATGAGGGAGGCATTGTATTCCCTTTTTCATTATATAGCATATCTAAAAAGGAAAAAAATGAATGAATAAAGTCTTTAAGGTAATTTGGAACCACGCTACGCAATCTTGGGTGGCAGTATCTGAATTAACGTCTGCAAAAAAGGCAAAACGAAATCAAAAAACAAACAAAGTTGCTGCGGTATCTCTTGCAGTATCAAGTGCACTCTGGGCAACAAGTTCAGACGCTGCAACATTAGTTTTCTGGAACAGGCTCATCAACGGTAATTGTTGCAGATAATATTGCTACTGCAACTTTTTGCAAAAATAATAAACTATTACCATTGGCTCTAAAAGTAGTGATGACACGGTGAATGTGGGCGGTACTGGAACGGGTAACTTTGGTATTTCAATTGGTGCGGGTGCTCAAGGTACTGGTGAACGTTCGATTTCAACTGGTTCGGGTGCAGCAGCTGTAGGTAATAATTCGATTGCTCAAGGTGATGGTGCTCGTGCTGGTCATCGATGCTATTGCTATTGGTACTGGTGCTAAAAGCCTTTACTTCATTTTCGAACGGCTCACGTGGTGCAACAGATGGTAGCACCAAGTCTTCATGCAATTGGTCAGATCGCTATTGGTGATAATGCAACTGCAACAAGCCGTAGTGGTGTAACATGGACAAGTGCACAAGATGCGATTGCTATCGGTCGAAACTCATATGTTGAACAAACAGGGATGTTGCCATTGGTGCGGGGGCTCTCATTAAACAGGGCGATTACACTGGTTTAAATAAAAACAATAACAAATGGGGGGTTTTATCTTCCCCTAGCAGTTGGTTCAAATGCGGAATCTGCTAGTACTTCAGGCGATACGATGCTAGGTCCATACGCAACCAATAATTTAGGGCAAAAATTCCAATTTGGTCAATCTACCGCAGTGGGTTCTCGTGCTTTCGTATGGGGCGACCAAGCAGAGTGCACTAAGTGCAGACTCTACAGCAATGGGTAACTCCTCTGTATCATTGGGTGGTGACGACATTGATAAAGCGAAAGCAAAACTTACCCAGTATATCCCTGAGATTAGCAAAAATGGTATTAATTTGGCAAAATTGCCTAACTTGTTAGATCAAGCATATAAGCAAGCGGGGATTACAGATACTGAAGTCGCAGAATATAAAGCTTGGGTGAGTGGCGGTCGTAAAGGCACACGTAATGATGTGATTAATAAAACGCATAACGTAACGGCATTGATTTTATCTAATGATGGCGTGTCTGAAAATAACATTCGTACCGCAGCAATTGGTGATGTTTCTATGGCATTGGGTACCTCATCACAAGCAGGTGGTACAGGTTCACAAAGCTCTCGGTGTTAACGCATTAGCGAGAGGGGAATCCTCTATTGCACAAGGGGTTATTTCACGTGCTAACGGAACGAACTCTATTGCTATGGGTACCGTGGCGGCAGCCGAAGCAGATAATGCAAATGCTATTGGTTATTATGCGTTAGCAACAGAACGCGCTTCAACGGCACTTGGTACGCGTGCACACGCAAAAATCAGTTAATGCAATTACCATCGGTTCAGAATCTTGTGTAACGGGTAGAGCTTCTGTGGCGTTAGGGGCACACTCTAACGTAACAGGCATTACCTCTATGGCATTGGGTTCGAACATTACGACAGTACGTACCAATAACTCTGTGGTGTTAGGCTTTAACTCATCAGATGTGGTAGGGGGAGTTACAAGCAATGTAGATGGTTCAACACAAGCTACAGATAGTTTAACCTTTAGTGGTGCTTCTGACCCGGTTCAAAAAAGTAAATAATGCCTCAGTGCGTGCAACAAATGGCTTCTTCTTATATGAAGGTTTTGCCGGTCAACCAATTAACAGCGGACAATATGTAAGTATTGGTGCTAAAAGATCACGAGCGTCAAATTAAAAACTTGGCAGCTGGGGCAATTAACCAAAAATTCAACAGATGCGATCAATGGTTCACAACTTTATGCGGTAATGCATCGTGTTGAAACCGGTTTCCGTGTGAAAAATAATGATAAGGATGTGCCGGGAAAATATTATTGTCGATAAAGATGGTAATATCCAACCAGCGAATAATATCAGTATTGTACCAAGTGAGGTAGTGAACTTATATAACGGTACGCTTACTACCGCCGTAGTGACTGCTAATGCTTCAGGTAAAGGTACGGGTGCTAATGTTACTTTTTAATGTAAACAACCAAACCATTGATACGACAACTGTAAATACGACATCACCAGGTGCATTAAATGTAACTTCAACAACAGATGGCGTAGCTACCACGAAAAATGTTGCAGAAGCAATTAATGCAGCGTACTGGAAAGTAGGCGACAACGCGAAAGCGGTGAAACACAATGTATCAGCGGGTCACCAAGCAAACTTTGTCAACGGTACAGGTGTTAATTGACGGTAACAGCAGAAGCGGATAACCAAAATAATGTATCATTCAGCATTAATGTGGATGATAAAACTATTCAGGTAAATGCAACGACAACAAAGTTGAAGCGAAAACAGCTGGTTTAACGACCAAGTAAACAACAATGGCACTATTTCTGTGCCGACAGGTGAAGCTGGTACAAGTTTGAGTCAATGCATCAACTGTGGCGAAAGCGATTAACGATGCGTCGTTTAACGTATCAACCAAAGCGGTTGACAAGTTTGCGGCACAAACAACTAAGACAGCTCAGGTGAAAGCGGGCGGAAATGTTACGTATATTGCAGGTAAAAACATTGCGATTGAGCAAGATAACCAAAAACTTTACGTTCTCAACAACAGAAAACGTAGTGTTTAATAATGCACAAGTTAACAGTACATTAACGATCGGTAATGGTACGACGACGAGTCCGAAAGTGAATATTACTTCAACGACAGCGGGCTTAAACTTGACGAATGGTACGGCACCAGTTGCAATTAACAATGTAGAAAAGTTTCTACCAGGTACAGCGAATTACAAAGGTAATGCCGTGACTGCAACTGAAGTAGCGGCTCCAACATTTACAGCGGCAGATAAAGCACGTGCATCAACGATTGATGATGTGTTAAATGCGGGTTGGAAACTTACGTGGTCAAAAAAAGCAGCGAATGGTGAAGTAGAAGCGGTTGATTTTGTGAAACCGTATGACACAGTGGTATTTAAATCAGGTAATAACGCAACCACAGATGTGGTTACGACAACTGATGATAACAAAGTGTCTACGATTACCATTACTGCAAAAAGCAGAGCCAGTAAAAACATCAAATTTAACAACGACTGTAAATAATAACGGTACAGTTTCTGTAGCGACAGGTGAGGATGGAGCTAACTTAGTTAATGCTACAACCGTAGCGAATGCGATTAACAAAGCGGGTTGGAACACAAACGTTAAGTACTGGTGATACATTAAATGTTAATCCGGGTGACCAAGTTAACTATGTAAATGGTAAAGGCACGAACGCGAATGTAACAACAGCGAAAGATGCAAACGGCAAAGATGTTGTATCAGTCTCTTACAATGTTAACCAAAACGACAGGTTCAGTAAATCCAAACGGTACAGTATCAGTAGCGGATGGTAATTCATTCTTGAATGCAAGTACTGTAGCGAATTTAGTGAACAATTCAGCGTTTAACGTAACGACAGCGAAAGTAGATGCGTTTGCAGAGAACCAAGACGGTAAAGCGAATGCGGCAGTGAAAGCGGGTGGAAACATCACTTACACAGCAGGTAAAAAAACATTGCGATTTTCACAAAACGGTTCGAACTTTACATTCTCAACAACGAAAGATATCGAAGTTGACAGTGTGACAGCGAACAAGCGAGTACAAATTGGTTCAGGTGATACAGCAGTAAATCTAACGACAGATTTAGGGTGCATTAAAAAGTTGCAGATAAAGATGGCAATGCAACCCAAATCACGAATGTAGATGCTGGTACGGAAACAATGGCGTTCAACAAAGAGGGTAACCGTGACTCACGTTGGAGATAAATACTATGTTGTTGACCCAGCAACAGGTGAAGCAGACTTTACAAAAGAAGGTACACCTGCGACAGCGGAAGAGTTAGATGAATTAGCGAAAGCGAAACCGGAGTTGGAAAGCAGATGTAGCATATGCGAAAGCGGCATGGGGTTTAGCAGATCTCAGATAACTCAGTGGAAACCAATGCATTAACTGTTGCAGATGCTCAAAGACTAGGTTGGGTAGTATCAGCTTCAGGCAATGATTATGCAGATAGCGTAACGAATGCAAATGAAGTACGTTTCAATGGTTCAAACGGTATCTCTGTAACAGGTGAAACGGATGAACATGGAGTGCGTAACATCAATGTAAGCATTGCGAAAGGTAACGTTGAAGTAACACAACGACAGGTGTTGCAGCAGGCGATACAAACTACGTAACAGGTGACCAAGTAGCGAAAGCGATTAATGAGTCAGGCTGGAAAACGAACGTAACGAATGCAACAACAGGTTTACCTGAAACGAAAGTGGTAACACCGGGAACGCAAGTTGATTACGTGAACGGTAATGGTACGACAGCGAATGTAACATTAAAAGATGGTAAGGTAGCGGTATCTTACAATGTTAACCAAACTACAGGTTCAGTAAATCCAAACGGTACAGCAACTGTTACAGATGGCAATGCGTTCTTGAATGCAAGTACTGTAGCGAACTTAGTGAACAATTCAGCGTTTAACGTAACGACAGCGAAAGTAGATGCGTTTGCAGAGAACCAAGAAGGCAAAGCGAATGCGGCAGTGAAAGCGGGTGGAAACATCACTTACACAGCAGGTAAAAACATTGCGATTTCACAAAACGGTTTCGAACTTTTACATTCTCAACAACGAAAGATATCGAAGTTGACAGTGTGACAGCGAACAAGCGAGTACAAATTGGTTCAGGGTGATACAGCAGTAAATCTAACGACAGATTTAGGGTGCATTAAAAAGTTGCAGATAAAGATGGCAATGCAACCCAAATCACGAATGTAGATGCTGGTACGGAAACAATGGCGTTCAACAAAGAGGGTAACCGACTCGTTCAAGTTGGAGATAAATACTATGTTGTTGACCCAGCAACAGGTGAAGCAGACTTTACAAAAGAAGGTACACCTGCGACAGCGGAAGAGTTAGATGAATTAGCGAAAGCGAAACCGGAGTTGAAAGCAGATGTAGCATATGCGAAAGCGGCATGGGGTTTAGCAGATCTAGATAACTCAGTGGAAACCAATGCATTAACTGTTGCAGATGCTCAAAGACTAGGTTGGGTAGTATCAGCTTCAGGCAATGATTATGCAGATAGCGTAACGAATGCAAATGAAGTACGTTTCAATGGTTCAAACGGTATCTCTGTAACAGGTGAAACGGATGAACATGGAGTGCGTAACATCAATGTAAGCATTGCGAAAGGTAACGTTGAAGGTAACACAACGACAGGTGTTGCAGCAGGCGATACAAACTACGTAACAGGTGACCAAGTAGCGAAAGCGATTAATGAGTCAGGCTGGAAAACGAACGTGACATGCAACAAACAGGTTTACCTGAAACGAAAGTGGTAACACCGGGAACGCAAGTTGATTACGTGAACGGTACGGTACTGACAGCGAATGTAACATTAAAAAGATGGTAAGGTAGCGGTATCTCACAATGTTAACCAAACTACAGGTTCAGTAAATCCAAACGGTACAGCAACTGTTACAGATGGCAATGCGTTCTTGAATGCAAGTACTGTAGCGAACTTAGTGAACAATTCAGCGTTTAACGTAACGACAGCGAAAGTAGATGCGTTTGCAGAGAACCAAGAAGGCAAAGCGAATGCGGCAGTGAAAGCGGGTGGAAACATCACTTACACAGCAGGTAAAAACATTGCGATTTCACAAAACGGTTCGAACTTTACATTCTCAACAACGAAAGATATCGAAGTTGACAGTGTGACAGCGAACAAGCGAGTACAAATTGGTTCAGGTGATACAGCAGTAAATCTAACGACAGATTTAGGTGCATTAAAAGTTGCAGATAAAGATGGCAATGCAACCCAAATCACGAATGTAGATGCTGGTACGCGAAACAATGGCGTTCAACAAAGAGGGTAACCGACTCGTTCAAGTTGGAGATAAATACTATGTTGTTGACCCAGCAACAGGTGGAAGCAGACTTTACAAAAGAAGGTACACTCTGCGACAGCGGAAGAGTTAGATGAATTAGCGAAAGCGAAACCGAGTTGAAAGCAGATGCTAGCATATGCGAAAGCGGCATGGGGTTTAGCAGATCTAGATAACTCAGTGGAAACCAATGCATTAACTGTTGCAGATGCTCAAAGACTAGGGTTGGGTAGTATCAGCTTCAGGCAATGATTATGCAGATAGCGTAACGAATGCAAATGAAGTACGTTTCAATGGTTCAAACGGTATCTCTGTAACAGGTGAAACGGATGAACATGGAGTGCGTAACATCAATGTAAGCATTGCGAAAGGTAACGTTGAAGGTAACACAACGACAGGGTGTTGCGGCAGGCGATACAAACTACGTAACAGGTGACCAAGTAGCGAAAGCGATTAATGAGTCAGGCTGGAAAAACGAACGTAACGAATGCAACAACAGGTTTACCTGAAACGAAAGTGGTAACACCGGGAACGCAAGTTGATTACGTGAACGGTAATGGTACGACAGCGAATGTAACATTAAAAAGATGGTAAGGTAGCGGTATCTTACAATGTTAACCAAACTACAGGTTCAGTAAATCCAAACGGTACAGCAACTGTTACAGATGGCAATGCGTTCTTGAATGCAAGTACTGTAGCGAACTTAGTGAACAATTCAGCGTTTAACGTAACGACAGCGAAAGTAGATGCGTTTGCAGAGAACCAAGAAGGCAAAGCGAATGCGGCAGTGAAAGCGGGTGGAAACATCACTTACACAGCAGGTAAAGAAAACATTGCGATTTCACAAAAACGGTTCGAACTTTACATTCTCAACAACGAAAGATATCGAAGTTGACAGTGTGACAGCGAACAAGCGAGTACAAATTGGTTCAGGTGATACAGCAGTAAAATCTAACGACAGATTTAGGTGCATTAAAAGTTGCAGATAAAGATGGCAATGCAACCCAAATCACGAATGTAGATGCTGGTACGGAAACAATGGCGTTCAACAAAGAGGGTAACCGACTCGTTCAAGTTGGAGATAAATACTATGTTGTTGACCCAGCAACAGGTGAAGCTAGACTTTACAAAAGAGAAGGTACACTGCGACAGCGGAAGAGTTAGATGAATTAGCGAAAAGCGAAACCGGAGTTGAGATAGATGTAGCATATGCGAAAGCGGCATGGGGTTTAGCGAGATCTAGATAACTCAGTGGAAAAACCAATGCATTAACTGTTGCAGATGCTCAAAGACTAGGTTGGGTAGTATCAGCTTCAGGCAATGATTATGCAGATAGCGTAACGAATGCAAATGAAGTACGTTTCAATGGTTCAAACGGTATCTCTGTAACAGGTGAAACGGATGAACATGGAGTGCGTAACATCAATGTAAGCATTGCGAAAGGTAACGTTGAAGGTAACACAACGACAGGTGTTGCAGCAGGCGATACAAACTACGTAACAGGTGACCAAGTAGCGAAAGCGATTAATGAGTCAGGCTGGAAACGAACGTAACGAATGCAACAACAGGTTTACCTGAAACGAAAGTGGTAACACCGGGAACGCAAGTTGATTACGTGAACGGTAATGGTACGACAGCGAATGTAACATTAAAAGATGGTAAGGTAGCGGTATCTTACAATGTTAACCAAACTACAGGTTCAGTAAATCCAAACGGTACAGCAACTGTTACAGATGGCAATGCGTTCTTGAATGCAAGTACTCGTAGCGAACTTAGTGAACAATTCAGCGTTTAACGTAACGACAGCGAAAGTAGATGCGTTTGCAGAGAACCAAGAAGGCAAAAGCGAATGCGGCAGTGAAAGCGGGTGGAAACATCACTTACACAGCAGGTAAAAAACATTGCGATTTCACAAAACGGTTCGAACTTTACATTCTCAACAACGAAAGATATCGAAGTTGACAGTGTGACAGCGAACAAGCGAGTACAAATTGGTTCAGGTGATACAGCAGTAAATCTAACGACAGATTTAGGTGCATTAAAAGTTGCAGATAAAGATGGCAATGCAACCCAAATCACGAATGTAGATGCTGGTACGGAAACAATGGCGTTCAACAAAGAGGGTAACTGACTCGTTCAAGTTGGAGATAAATACTATGTTGTTGACCCAGCAACAGGTGAAGCAGACTTTACAAAAGAAGGTACACCTGCGACAGCGGGAAGAGTTAGATGAATTAGCGAAAGCGAAACCGGAGTTGAAAGCAGATGTAGCATATGCGAAAGCGGCATGGGGTTTAGCAGATCTCAGATAACTCAGTGGAAACCAATGCATTAACTGTTGCAGATGCTCAAAGACTGGGTTGAGTGCAGTATCAGCTTCAGGCAATGATTATGCAGATAGCGTAACGAATGCAAATGAAGTACGTTTCAATGGTTCAAACGGTATCTCTGTAACAGGGTGAAACGGATGAACATGGAGTGCGTAACATCAATGTAAGCATTGCGAAAGGTAACGTTGCAGGTAACACAACAACAGGTGTTGCAACAGGCGATACAAACTACGTAACAGGTGACCAAGTAGCGAACGCAATCAATAACTCAGGCTGGAAAACAACAGCAACGAAAGTTGTTGATGAAGCAGGTAATGAGATTGTTGATGCAAACAAAGCAACCGCAGTTAACCCTGGTGATTCTGTAAATTACGTAGATGGCAATAGCACTCAGCTAATGTAGTAGTGACTAAAGCAGCAGATGGTAAAGAAACAGTTAATGTATCTTACGATCTTGTTACAGAAGATCACTTAACGCCAGTAGCTAACGATGCTAAATCGGTCAGCAAAACCAACTAACATTGATGCTAAAGGCAAAGATGCTGCAACGGTAAACGATGTGTTGAATGCTGGTTGGAATTTACAAGCAAATGATGAAGCTGTTGATGCTGTTACACACGGTAATAACGTGAACTCACGAGCAAAGATGGATCAGTAAAAATTACCGCTAAATCTGATGGTTCAACAAGTTCGTTAGACTTTGCTGTGAATGCAACTTCAATCGTGAACCAAGTTGCTGGTACTATCAGCTATAATAAAGATGGTAAAGCAACAACAAATGGTGATGGTAAACGTATTGCAACAGTGGGAGATGTAGCAAACTACCATCAACAACACTGGTTGGTTAACGAATGCAACAGATGCGAAGGGTAATGTTACAACGAAAGTGGTTACCCCAAATACGCAAGTAAACCACGTAAATGGTGACGGTACGAAAGCAAATGTTGTAGCGAACTCAACAACAGGTGGTTTAGACGTAACCTTTAATGTGAAATCAGCTAACCCAGAAACATTAACTGTGGATGGAAATGGCGTTAAAGTGAACACTGGTTCAATCACAGAAGCGACAGATGTGGCTGGTGATGCAAATCGCGGTAAAGTCACTGTGGCAGCGGGTGAAGGTAACAAAGTTGCAACTGTTCAAATGTGGCAAATGCAATCAACAGTGCAGTTGGACTGTAAAAGTTGCTGATACACAAGAAGAAATTACGACTTCTACGGCTAATGATGAAGGTTCTTCTGTACGTGCTGGTAATGAAATTACCCATGTTGCAGGTAAAACTAAAAGTTAAAACGTGATGGACGTAATGTGACTTATGCATTAGCAAATGATGTAAGCGTGAATACTGTAACTGCTCAAAAATAGTATTAAAGTAGGGGCTGGTAATGCAGCAACAACGGTTACTACATCATCAGCACAAGATGGTGTCACTGAAGTGAAACTTGCTGATGAAGACAGGTAAAGCAACACGTATCACTAATGTTGCAGCGGGTGTCAAAGACACTGATGCCGTAAATGTAAGCCAATTACGTAATAGCAATGCACAAATTAATCAAAAACATTGCTCACTTAAATAACAAAGTGAACCGTATGGGTAAAGATTTACGTCGGTATTGTTGGCTCGAATGCTGCAGCAGGCTTACCACAAGTTTACATTCCAGGTAAATCAATGGTAGCAGCGCAGCAGGTACCTTCAAAGGTCAAAGTGCTGTAGCAGTAGGTTACTCTCGTGCTTCAGACAACGGTAAAGTTATCTTGAAACTTCAAGGTAATGCGAATACTCGTGGTGACGTGGGTGGCTCTGTAGGTGTAGGTTACCAATGGTAATTCCACTATTAACTTTATAGTTAATAATTAGATGATAAAAAGCGGTCAAAATTGACCGCTTTTTATTAGCCATCGATAAGTTCTATTCAAGTTTGCTGATTTTCAGTATAATTTACTCTCAGTTGTCGAAAGATAACCAACTTGTTTTATTATCACAACTGAGAAACTTCCATGAACAATCAAACCATTAGTAGACCGAAACAAGCCTTTGTTGGCTTACAAATGCTCTTTGTCGCTTTCGGTGCTTTAGTGCTAGTTCCGTTAATCACGGGGCTTGATCCAAACACCGCTCTGCTTCACTGCAGGTGTCGGTACTCTCCTTTTTCCAACTCTGTACTAAACGTCAAGTACCTATTTTTCTTGCTTCTTCTTTCGCTTTTATCGCTCCAATTCAATACGGTGTGCAAGCGTGGGGATTGCTGTTACTATGGGCGGATTAGCTTGTACGGGCTTGGTTTACCTTTTGTTTAAGTAGCCTGGTGAAATGGAAAGGGGCTCAAATAATGGACAGAATTTTTCCGCCTGTTGTTGTTGGCCCTGTTATCATCATCATTGGTTTAGGATTAGCCCCTGTTGCAGTGGATATGGCATTAGGGTAAAAAACACAAATGGAGCTATTTCACAAGATACCGCAATGCTTGTCTCAATGGTTACTTTAATTACTACTGTTATTGTTGCCGTCTTTGCTAAAGGTTTGATGAAACTTGTGCCAATTATGTTCGGTATTGTTGTGGGCTATTTGTTATCTCTTTTTCTAGGTATTGTAGACTTCACTCCTGTGCAAAATGCAGCATGGTTTGATGTGCCGACCATTACTTTTCCAGAATTCCGCTTAGATGCGATTTTATATTTACTTCCCATTGCGATTGCTCCAGCAGTGGAACATGTGGGTGGTATTATGGCAATCAGCTCTGTAACGGGTAACGACTTTTTGAAAAACCAGGTTTACATCACATTATTGGGAGATGGTATCGCAACTTCTGCCGCTTCATTTCTTGGTGGCCACCAAATACAACCTATGCTGAAGTAACAGGTGCAGTAATGCTTACTAAAAAACTTCAACCCAACTATTATGACTTGGGCGGCTTGTTGGGCAATTGCCATTTCATTTCTGTGGTAAAGTGGGGGCGTTCTTACAAACGATTCCAGGTGTGGTGATGGGAGGTATTATGATGCTTGTATTTGGCTCTATCGCTGCGGTAGGAATGAGTACCTTAATCAAAGCCAAAAGTCGATATGGGAGAAGCTCGCAACCTTGTCATTGTTTCAGTCGTGATGACCTTTGGTATTGGTGGTATGCTTATCAATGTAGGCGAATTTTTCACTTAAAAGGCATCAGCCTTTGTGCAATTGCCATGATTCTAATGAATTTAGTACTGCCCTAGAGTTAAAAACACCGAAGCATAATTTTCTTTAGCGATAAAAAAACCTGATTAAGCAATGCTTGATCAGGTTTTTCTTGTTTTCTAAGATGCGATTTTGCTTCATATCACGTAAAATAACCGCATTACTCAATATGAATAGAATAAAAATGCCAACATTAAGTGTTGCAATGATTGTTAAAATGAAGCCCAAGATTTAGCTGTTTGTCTTGAAACAGTAAAAGATTGGGTAAAATGAAATTGTAATTTTTAGATAGCGGCAGCACCGATGAAACCTTACAAATTGCTGAGCGATTTGATGCGAAAGTTTACATTAACACAGATTGGCAAGGCTTTTGGCAAGCAACGCCAATTAGCACAACAATATGTGACCAGCGATTATGTATTATGGCTAGATGCTGATGAGAGTAACACCAGAGCTGAAGCAAAGTATTTTACAAGCGGTCGAAAATAATGAACAAAAATACAGTTTATCAAGTAAGCCGTTTAAGTGAAGTTTTTGGTCGTCAAATCACATTCAGGCTGGTATCCTGATTATGTTGTGCGTTTATATCGCCAAGATTTTGCACAATATGGTGATGAATTAGTGCATGAGAAGGTGCATTATTCTAAAAATGCACAAGTTAAGAAACTTAAAGGAGACTTATTACATTTTACCTATAAGGATATTCACCATTACTTAGTAAAAATCAGCGAGTTATGCTAAAGCCTGGGCAATTCAGCGAGCTAATGCAGGGAAAAAGGCATCTTTAATGGATGGTGTTACTCACGCATTAGGGCTGTTTTGTAAAAATGTATTTATTGAAAGCAGGATTCTTAGATGGTAAACAAGGATTTTTGCTTGCTATATTATCTGCACACTCTACATTTGTGAAATATGCAGATTTATGGAATAGAACGAGAAATAATGATTAAGAGTACAAAATTATTTTACATTGTTGTGTGAATCGTAAGGTTCACACACTCATTTCGAATAGAATAAATTGGTGAAGTCATTTTAATATCCTTATCTGTGCAAAAATTATCTTGTACAACTGCTACATAATACTAGCATTATTTGCTTAATGTGACAGGCAATATCAATGTATCAAAAACAAAAACTCAGTGGTAAATCAAGCACCGCTAAAACGCCTAACACTCTCTTGAATGACGTTAAAAATCATTTCTGACTCCACCATAGGCAGTATAATCTCCTTGCCTAAATTAATTATTGTGCCACAAGCGGTTAAATTTACTAAAAAGGATCGCTAAACCGCTATATTTGATTAGTTATTTTTCATAAAAATTAAGAATAAAAAGACTGACATTTGCATTATATCAAAAGTCAGTCTTATCTTTTGTTACTTTAGAGCTAGTTATTCAATGCTCTTAAAAATATCGTCTACACGTTCTTTTGCATCGCCGAATAACATTTGCGTGTTTTCTTTGAAGAAAAGAGGGTTTTGTACGCCTGCGTAGCCTACTGCCATTGAGCGTTTGAACACGATAACATTTTGTGCTTTCCAAACTTCTAATACTGGCATACCTGCGATTGGGCTTGATGGATCGTCTAATGCCGCTGGGTTTACGGTGTCATTTGCACCGATAACCAATACAACATCAGTATCTTCGAAATCATCGTTGATTTCGTCCATTTCTAATACCACATCGTAAGGTACTTTCGCTTCCGCTAATAATACGTTCATATGACCAGGTAAACGACCTGCAACAGGGTGAATACCAAAGCGAACGTTCACGCCTTTTTCGCGTAATTTTTGCGGTGATTTCAGCTACAGGGTATTGTGCTTGTGCGACCGCCATACCGTATCCAGGTGTGATGATCACAGAACTTGCATTTTTTTAAGCATTTCAGCGACTTCTTCGCTGAAGTTTCGCGGTATTCGCCTTGTTCTTCATCGCCTGAACTTGCTTTCACTTCTGTACCGAAGCCACCTGCGATTACGCTGATAAATGAGCGGTTCATTGCTTTTACACATAATGTAAGAGAGGATTGCACCTGATGAACCTACTAACGCTCCTGTTACGATTAACAAGTCGTTGCTTAGCATAAAAGCCTGCCGCTGCGGCTGCCCAACCTGAGTATGAGTTAAGCATTGACACCACCACTGGCATATCGGCACCACCGATTGATGAGACTAAATGCCAGCCAAATGCAAGAGCGATTGCAGTCATCAATTAATACAGGGAAGATATTATCTGGCTGATTTAAGAATGACACCATTAAGAAAAGCTGAAATCACTAATGCTGCTAAGGTTTAATTTATGTTTGTGCGGAAGATTTAATGCCGCAGAGTTTACTTTTGCGACCAAATAATTTACCGCTTAATTTACCAAATGCAACTAATGAGCCAGAGAAGGTTACTGCACCGATAAAGATCCCTAAGAACACTTCCACGTTGTGAATGTTCGCAAGAGTTGCTTGTTCTGCGTGGAATGCAGCAAGTGCTACTTCATCTAGTGAGTCGGTACAACGGCTTCTGCATAAGCCCCAGCTATTGAAAAGCCCACTAATACCGCTGCTAAACCTACAAAGCTGTGAAGAATTGCAACAAGCTCTGGCATTTCTGTCATCTCTACTTTAAGGGCTTTTATTTTGACACCGATGAAACCACCAATTGCCATTGCAACTAAGATCCAGAAAGTGTACCTTGTGATCTGGGCCCGAGATGGTTGCAATCTAATGCAATTTGCCATACCCACGATACCATACCAACAACCTGCTTTTTGCGGTTTCGTGCTTTAGAAAAGCCCCTGCTAGGCTCATAATAAAGAGGATAGCAGCGACAATGTACGCTGCGGTAACAAACCAAATGACATCTTGCTTCTCCTTAACCTTTTTCTAAACATTGCAAGCATACGTTGCGTCACTTTAAAACCACCAAAGATATTGATACTCGCAACCAGAATAGCGATGAAAGCAAGAATATCAATAAAGAGATTCCCCGTTGGTTGGCGAATTTGTAACACCGCCCCTACGATAATAATCCCTGAAACCGCATTAGTTACCGCCATTAATGGAGTATGTAATGCGTGGCTAACGTTCCAAACGACATAGTAACCCACCACACAAGCTAGAACGAATACAGTAAAGTGAGATAAGAATGCCGCTGGTGCAACAGAAGCTAACCAAAGGAATAAGGCACCAACACCTGCCATCACGCCATATTTCACGCGTGGATCGGTTGGTTTCTCTTCTTTTTCTCAACTGGGTGCTGCTGCACTTTTTGTTGCGGTTGAGCTGATACTTGAATTGGTGGTGCTGGCCAGGTTACTTCGCCTTCGCGAATAACGGTTACGCCACGTAATACCACATCTTCAAAGTTGATGTTGATTTGTCCATCTTTGTTTGGTGCTAATAGTTTCAATAAATTGACTAAGTTAGTACCGTAAAGTTGTGATGATTGGGTTGGTAAGCGTGCTTGAAGTCGGTGTAGCCAATCACTTTTCACTTGATTGTCTGTTACCACCACTTCACCCTGCTTTTGGTGTAGTCACAGTTACCGCCTGTTGCTGCTGCTAAGTCTACAATCACAGAGCCTGGTTTCATTGAATCTACCATCTCTTTCGTGATTAAGCGTGGTGCTGCTTTTACCTGGAATTGCCGCTGTTGTGATAATAATATCCACTCTTTCGCTTGTTCTGCGTAAAGTTCCATCGCACGACGATTGAAACTCTTCTGACATCACTTTTCGCATAACCATCGCCTGAGCCGCCTTCTTCTTCAAAAATCAATTTTCAAGAAGTCTGCACCCATTGATTTTACTTGCTCTTTTACTTCAGGGCGTGAGTCAAACGCACGAACAATCGCCCCTAAGCTATTCGCTGCACCGATTGCCGCTAAAACCTGCTACACCCGCACCAATCACTAAGCACTTTCGCAGGCGGAACTTTGCCCGCTGCCGTAATTTGACCCGTAAAGAAGCTACCAAAACGCATTTGCCGCTTCAATCACCGCACGGTAACCTGAAATATTTGCCATTGAAGAAAGGCATCTAATGCTTGTGCACGAGAGATACGCGGCACCGCATCCATTGCTAATACATTGATTTTCTTCGCACTTAATTTTTTTCCATCAATTGTGGATTTTGTGCTGGCCAAATAAAGCTCACAAGGTTGCACCTTCTTTAATAAGGGCAATTTCCTGTTCAGTAGGTGCATTCACTTTAAAAATAATGTCTGCATTCTAAATTTCTTGTGTTGTGCCAACAGACGCACCTGCTTTCGCAAAGGCATCATCTTCAAAAACTTGCTTTAAAGCCAGCATCGTGTTCAACGATCACCTCAAAGCCTAGTTTTTAATCTGCTCAACGGTTTTCGGTGTTGCAGCAACACGCGTTTCACCATCTAACAGTTCTCTTGGTACACCAATAAGCATAAAGACTCCTGTATTGGATTGGGGTTATAATTTCAGCTACTAAAAGTAGCCCCTATGGTTTTAAAAAATGCCATAACTCTACCACTAAATTTGTCAGATTTGTAAAAATTATGCCTATCAATTTAATTATTTGACGAAATCTGTAATTTCATCAATGAAACTGAAATTTGATAGAATAAGCTGCTATAAAAACGCTTTTAAATAAAATCAAAAATGAATATTTTAGATCACATTCAAATTGTTCTTGTCGAAACTTCTCTGCCCTGCAACATTGGCTCTGCAGCTCGTGCAATGAAAACCATGGGGCTTAGCCATTTGCGATTAGTTGAGCCAAAACACCCACTTGATGAAGATGCCTTTGCCCTTTCAGCAGGTGCAAAAGATCTGCTTGAAAACGCAAAAAACCTTTTGCTACCTTTGATGAAGCCGTTGCCGATTGCCAATTAGTCATTGGCACTAGTGCCCGCTTGCGACACTTACAAAGCAGTCTGATCGAGCCGCGTATTTGTGGCGAATTAGTCGTCAAAACGTGCTGAACAAGGCAAAGTCGCCCCTCGTTTTCGGGCGCGAACGCGTTGGGCTAACTAACGAAGAATTGCTCAAATGTCATTATCACTTAAACTTTCCTACCAATCCTGAATATGGCTTCGCTCAATTTAGCTATGGCGGTGCAATTGGCGGCTTTATGAGGTGAGAATGGCTTATCTTAGCAATCAACAAGCGGTCGAAAAATACGCAAAACTTTGCAAAACACCGACCGCTTTGCAGAAGCTGAAAAAGATTATCCAAATGCTGAAGCATTGGAACATTTTTACCAACACACGGAAAAGGCTTTACTAAAGCACTTGGTTTTTATCCGTAATGATGCAGTGATGCTCAAACTCCGCCGCCTTTATCAACGTGCTGAATTAGAAACCAATGAATTGAATTTGTTAAGAGGAATGCTAACGGCTGTGGAATGTAGTCAGAAAGAGCGTAGTAATAATTCCTAAAAATTAGCCCTAGATAGGGCTAATTTTTAGAATGAAAAGCGTTATTTCGCTTGGATAGATGATATTTTCAAATTCTTTCTGCATACTCTTTAATTGTGCGGTCTGATGAGAAGAAGCCCATATTCACGATATTTTTGGATGGTACTTTCAATCCATTGGTCGCGTTGTTTGTATTTCTCATCCACGACTTTTTGAGTTTCTACATAACTACGGAAATCAGCAGGGCATCGATAATAATCGTGGTATTGCAAGCCTTGTAATAGTTGATGATAACGTTGAGGATCTTCCGGTGAGAATTTACCTTCAATAATTTGATCCACAACTGTGCGTAATTGAGCATCATTTTGATAGTATTCAAATGAGCGGTATCCGTCGCGACGAAGTTGTTCCACTTGTTCTACCGTATTACCGAAGATGAAAAATGTGATTTTTCGCCCACATTTTCCAGGATCTCCACGTTTGCACCGTCGAGTGTACCGAGTGTCAATGCGCCATTTTAAAGCAAACTTCATGTTACTAGTGCCAGAAGCCTCTGTGCCTGCAAGTGAAATTTGCTCTGAAATATCAGCTGCTGGGATGATAAGCTGTGCAAGGCTCACGCTGTAATTTGGAATAAACACTACTTTCAAGCGACCTTTCAAACGTTCATCGTTGTTGATTACATTCGCCACATCATTGATTAAATGAATGGTTTTGTTTTTGCCGCATAATAAGCTGAAGCCGCTTTACCCGCCAAGATAAATACACACGGGGTTGCCAATCTTTTTCAGGGTTGGCAAGCATTTCATTGTAGCGAGCGATAATATGCAATACGTTCAACATTTGGCGTTTGTATTCGTGAATACGTTTTACTTGCACGTCAAATAAAGCGTGCGGATCGAGCTCTCACCCCTAACTCGCGTTTTACGTACTCTGCTAATTTCACTTTTGTTAGCAAATTTAATATCAGCGACAGCCTCTTTAAATGCTTTTTCTTGTGTAAATGGTTTGAGTTTTGCGATTTGGCTTAAATCGCACGCCATTCTGAACCGATATATTTATCAAATAATGTGGCTAATTGTGGATTCGCCACTGCTAACCAACGACGAGGTGTAATACCGTTTGTTACATTGGTGAAACGTTCTGGGAAGATGCGTGCAAAAGTCTGCAAAGGTTGAAGTCACCATTAAATCGGAATGGATTTCAGCAACCCCGTTAACTTTTGTGTGAACCTACCACGGATAGCCATCCCATACGCACTTTGCGTTGGTAGCCTTCTTCGATAAGAGAAACGCGACGGATAAAATCGTTGTCAGTCGTCACATAAGTGCGGACATATTCTAAGAAAGTGATCGTTAATTTCAAAAATCATCTGTAAATGACGCGGTAAGATTTTCGCCATCATTTCCACTGGCCAAGTTTCTAACGCTTCGGACATTAAAGTATGGCAGGTGTAAGAGAAAAATGTTACGCGTCATCTCCCACGCTTTTTCCACTCAAAACCTTCGTCGTCCACTAAAATACGCATTAATTCAGGAATCGCTAACGCTGGGTGAGTGTCATTTAAGTGGATCGCCACTTTATCTGCCAAGTTTTTCAAGGCTATCGTGGGTGCGTTTGTGACGGCGTAAAATATCTTGAAGCGATGCAGAGACTAAGAAATACTCTTGACGTAAACGCAATTCGCGACCATTCCACGTAGAATCATCAGGGTAAAGCACGCGAGATAAATTTTTATTTGCAGAGTGTTCTTCTAATGCGGCTAAATGTTCGCCACGGTTGAAAGTCAGCAAGGTTAAACACTTCGCCTGCGTGTGCTGACCATAAACGTAATGTTGCTGCAGAATTATTTTGATAACCTGGAATCATTTGGTCGTAAGCAAGTGCGGTCACTTTTTCGGTATCTTGCCAAATACATTTTTTGCCTTCGAAATGAATGTTTCCACCAAATTCTACGGTAAAGCGTTTAGAGGACGAATAAATTCCCACGGGCAGCCTTTTTCAAGCCACGCATCTGGGCGTTCTACTTGCTGACCGTTTTTCAATTTTTTGGCGGAACATACCATATTCATAACGAATACCGTAGCCCATACCTGGTAAACCAAGGGTCGCAATCGAATCCATAAAGCAAGCTGCTAGACGACCTAAACCACCATTACCCAAGCCTGGGATCAACTTCTTTTTCTAAAAACTTCTTCTAAATCCACATTTAATTCAGAAAGGGCTTCCTGTGCTAATCCATAAATGCCTTCTGCAATCATCGCATTAGATAGCGTACGTCCGATTAAAAATTCCATTGAAAGGTAGTAAACACGGCGGGAATCTTCTGCTCGAGCTTGGCGAGCAGTAGTGATCCAACCCTCTGTTACTAAGTCACGCACAGCGTGGAGTGTTGCATTGAGCCAATCGCGTTGGCTGGCTTCGCGTGGAGAGCGACCGATTAAGAAAAATAAGTTTGTAAACGATTGATTTTTTTAATCGCTTCAACGGTCATTTCAGGACGATTATATTGAATGGAGAATCAAAGTTATCCATTATCATAGGTAAAACCTCTATTAGAATGCTAAGAAATGATTAACGTAGGGTGTGTGAATTTGCAAAAATCAATCAAAAAATTTGACCGCTCTTACGTGCATGAATGTTGTTTACACAGCCTACAAAAGTAGTTCGAATTTTATGCTTATCTTTGTACAAGCACAATCACACCGCTTGCAAAAGATTCTTACACAAGCGGTGTGATTGTTAAGAAAGTTTATGAATAAAACTACAAGCGTTCATAAAGCGTTCTATATTGCTCTGCAGCTTTACGCCAGCTGAAGTCTTGTTCCATTGCATCGGTGCGAACCATCGCCCACGCACGCGTTTTTGCCATAAGGCAAAGGCACGTTGCAAGCAATGGCGGAGAGCTTCAGGCGTTGCACTTTCAAACACAAAAACCTGTTGCGGTGCGAGCTTTAATACTTTCTGAGGTGCTATCCACCACCGTATCCGCCAAACCACCTGTTTTACGAACAAGTGGCAGTGTGCCATATTGCAACCCATAAAGTTGGGTTAAGCCACAAGGCTCGAAACGGCTTGGCACTAAAATCACATCGCCACCTGCTACCATTAAATGCGAAAGGGCTTCATCGTAGCCAATTTTTACCGCAATATTGTTAGGATATTGCACTGTAAGCTCACGAATACCTTGTTCCAAGTGCGGTGCACCCTGAACCTAAAATCATCAACTGCCCGCCCTGTTTAACAATTTCGTCTGCACTTTCAATCAACAAATCCACACCTTTTTGCTCGGTTAAGCGAGTCACCATCACAAAAGCTAACGCGTTTTCATCTTGTGGCAAATTGAAATACGCTTGCAATTCGGCTTTATTTTTCTTTTTGCCTGCCATATATTTCAGCTTGTAATGGTGTGGGATGTATTGATCCACGTTCGGATGCCAAATATTTTCGTCCACGCCGTTTAATATCCCCACCAAACGATCTTGAGCTTTTAAGCCAGAAAGTAAGCCTTGTAAACCATAGGCAAATTCTGGTGTGGTAATTTCTTCGGCATAAGTTGGGCTAACAGCCGTGCTTGCATCAGAATAGAACAAGCCTGATTTTAAATAAGAAATTTGTCCGAATAACTCCAAACCGTCCACATTAAACATTCCTGCAGGCAAACCAATTTCGTACAAGTGATGATAAGAAAACTGCCCTTGATACGCCAAGTTATGAATAGTAAAGACCGATTTTGCTGGTTTGCCTTTGTTGAACAAATAAGCTGCACATAAGCCTGCGTGCCAATCGTGAGCGTGTACCACTTCTGCTCGCCACCAGCTATCTAAACCTGTGGCTAATTCTGACCCCACCCAACCGAGTAAAGCAAAACGTTTGTAATTGTCGCCATAGTCATTGTAATAGGCATCGTGATAAGGATTGCCCTCGCGACCGTATAAGTGCGGTGCGTCAATCAAATGAATCCCGACACCATTATATTCTCCATAACGCAACACCACATGCCCGACGAAGTTATCAAATTCGGCAACCACTTGGGTATGCGGAATACCTGCTGTAATTGCAGGATAAGCAGGCAATAAAACGCGGGCATCTAGCCCGATTTGGTTCTGTGCTTGGGGTAATGCCCCTAAAACATCGGCAAGCCCGCCTGTTTTTAAGAGCGGATAGAGTTCCGAGCAAACGTGTAAGATTTTCATTGAGTTTTTATTTTTCCTATAAATATGAATAACGCTCGATCAGTCCCCCTCTTTAGAAAAGAGGGGTTCATAAAGTGCGGTCAATTTTCACCGCATTTTTCCTAACTAATCTAAATGCCCATCTTCCTCAATCTCGTGTCCCTCAAGTTTCTTTAGCATTTTCGGGGTTACAAGAATGACTTTGCCTGTTGAGCTAATACGGAAGCGTTTTTATCTTCTTCTATATCTACACCAATTTGCATACCATCAGGAATTTCACATTCACGATCGATAATGCAATTTTTCAACACGCAATTTTTGCCGATTTTAACTTGCGGTAACACCACGCAGTGATCGACTTTTGAAAAATGCATCAATTTTAATGCGGTCGAATAACACAGAATTGCTGATCGAAGCATCGGTAATCACACAACCGCCGCCAATAAGTGAGTTATCCACTGGATGCACATTGGAGTGTTTGTAGAAAAATTTTTGATGGATAAGCCTGAATAGGATTACCACGAATTGGCCAGCTTTGATCGTAAATATCTAATTGTGGATTTTTCAGAGACCAAGTCGATATTGGATTGCCAGAAACTATCAAGCGTCCCTACATCACGCCAGTAAATTTCGCCTTCGGTATTGCGCCCCATGCAAGAGCGACTGAATGGGTGAGCGTAAAGAGTCTCTTCCGCTAAACATTTTGGCAATACATCTTTACCGAAGTCGTGGCTGGTGTTTGAGTGCCAACTTCACGATCTAACATTTTGTAAAGATAATCCGCATCAAACAGCATAAATTCCCATTGAAGCAAGCGAAACATCAGGTTTTACCCACCATGGCTGGCGGATCTTTTGGTTTTTCAACGAAAGCTTTTACTTTTAAGTTTTTCGTTCACTGCCATTACGCCAAATTCGTGTGCTTCAGAACGTGGCACTTCAATGCAACCAACGGTACATTTCGCCCCGCTATTTACGTGATCCATCAACATCACGCTGTAATCTTGTTTGTAAATATGGTCGCCCGCTAAGATCAAAAATATATTTCGGGCGATAGTGATTTTTAATAATAGCCATATTTTGATATACCGCATCTGCTGTGCCACGATACCAAGTGGAATCATCGATTTTGTTGACGGGCAGGCAGCATATCCACAAATTCGCCACGCTCTTGCGGTAAGAAAGACCAACCCGTTTGTAAATGGCGAAGTAAGAGTGTGCCGCATATTGGGTTACTACGCCAATACGGTTTAAACCTGAGTTAATGCAGTTAGAAAGTGCGAAATCAATGATACGACGATTACCACGAAATAAAAGTGCAGGTTTTGCACGTTTATCTGTCAATTCGTGTAAGCGTGAACCGCGTCCACCTGCAAGGATAAGTACCAAAGTATTTTTGACCAAGTCATATTTATTAAGGTCGCTCGCTTTCATAGGGATCTCCATAGTCTTTTTGGTTATTCATTGCTCAATGCACAGAAACCCATTGTACGTAGCTCGGTTTGCCGTGTATTGAGAGTTAAATGGTGTGTGCCATTTTAGGGGTGTCCATTCCCCTACGGGTAGGCAAAATGCCTGACTTTTGGCTTTGGCGTTAATCAATAAAAAGCCAACGATTATCTAAAAACTATCTGTAATGCTTTTGGTTTCTCGATTTTGCCAATCTTCAACTGTCATCGGTTCGCCTTCAATGTTAAGCCATTGCACATTCTCGCCCGACCACCATTGATCTCGGTTCAAACTGCCCATTCTTTTGCGGAGTGCAATCGTTTGCTTGGTCAGTTCAAATAATGCTGTGTTAAATTCTGCCCATTTTAGCCAAGTGATTTCATTGTCTTGGCAATAGGGCGTTATTGTTGCCATATTGCGTGTTGCCGAACTCATCGCCCGCCAGCAACATTGGCGTGCCATTGGCAAGCAACAAGCTCATTAGCAAGCCCACTTGAGCGAAAGTGCGGTCATTTTCCACCGCACTTTTTGCGGTTCAGAAAGGCTATCTGTTGAGCCTTCAATACCGTGGTTATAACTGTAATTTTTCATTGCGACCATCACGATTTTCTTCGCCATTGGCTTCATTATGTTTTTGGTTGTAACTCACTAAATCTTTAAGCGTAAAACCATCGTGGGCGGTAATAAAAATTAAGTGTAGTATGTGGCAAGCGGTCATTTTTCTTAAATAAATCGCTAGAACCAGCAAAGCGTTCTGCGAATGCGCCGATTTCACCACTTTTCCATAACCAAAAACGGCAAAGATCATCACGAAAACGATCATTCCATTCCGCAAAATAACTTGGGAATTGCCCAACTTGATAGCCGTAATGCCCAATATCCCAAAGGCTCGGCAATCAATTTAATATTTTTGTAAACTTGGCTCATTTTTAATATATGTAAAAAGCTGAGCTGACGCGTTGAAATCAGGCGTATCACGTCCCAAAACAGTGGCTAAATCAAAACGGAATCCATCAATGTGGCATTGCGCCACCCAATAACGTAGGCAATCTACCACCCATTTTCGCCCCTACATCAGAGGATAAATTAAGCATATTGCCGCAGCCTGTCCAATTGAGATAAAGCCCCTGATCGTTGCGCCAATAGTAAGTTTGATCATCAATACCACGCTGGCTGAATGTTGGGTAAGTTTGCTCTGATTCGGCAGAATGGTTAAATACCACATCTAAAAATAACTTCAATACCCGCTTTTGATGAAACGCCTTCACCATCGTTTTAAATTCAGCTAATGGATTAGTTGTTGCCGCATATTTAGGTTCCACCGCAAACATAGCTAAGGGATTGTATCCCCAATAATTTTGTAAGCCTCGTGCCTGTAAGTGCGGTTCATTGATATGGAAATTGACAGGCAGCAGCTCCACCGCAGTTACGCCTAACTCTTTCAAATACGTCAAATTCACAGGGATGCGCTAATCCCGCATAAGTACCACGCAACGCCGCGGGGATTTTTCTCGTTTAACTGGCTAAACCCTTTAACATGTAATTCATACACAATGGTTTTCGCCCAAGACGTATTGGGGAAGTATCATCTTCCCAATCAAATTCTTCTGAAATAATTACCGCTCTTGGGGCAAGATGTGCGTTGTCGCGATTATCCGAAAGCAAGAACCAAGAACGATTTTCTTCGCTACTTAAATCAGGTTTACCATTCACGGCTTTCGCATAAGGATCGAGCATTAATTTATTCGGGTTGGCATATTCGCCGTGAAGGCGAAAACCATATTCCCGTACCAGTTTTCACGCCAGTTACCGCCAAATGCCACACATTTTCAGTACGCACCATTGGCTTAAGCACATTTCTTGATCGTCAAAAAGACAAAGCTCCACGCCTGTCGCTGCTGTAGAAAAACAGGGGCGAAATTGGTAATTTGTACACCGTTTTTCGACCGCTTGTAAGTATCCCATTGGAATAGGATTGCCGTTGTTGTAGATTTTGAACATATTTTTATCGCTTTTTGTAGGGCAAATTACATTTGCCCCAAAACATCGGTGGTTTATCAGGGAGAATGTAATTCGCCCCTACATTTATCTATTCGGATTATTTCGCCTTCAATCTCAAATAAACCGTTGCTAACGGCGGAATGGACACTGAAATTGAATTTTCTCGTCCGTGGCTTTCGATTTTTCACTTTGCGACACAACCAAAATTGCCCACATTTGATCCTTGGTAATACATTGAATCGGTATTCAAAAATTTCTTCATATTCGCCCGCAATATTCACGCTGATGCGATAGTCGTGGCGAGGCACAGGGGTAAAGTTACTGACGACAATAATGCGTTCTCCGTTTGAACTGCGACGTTCAAAAGGCAAACACAGAATTTGCGGCATCATCAACGACAAGCCAATCGAAACCTTCTGGGGAGTTATCAAGTTCAAAGAGCGGTCGATTTTGTTGATAAATTTGATTGAGGTCTTTAACCAGCTTCAACACGCCTTTGTGCCAGCCTCCGCCAATATTTTCATCAAGCAAGAACCAGTCCAAACTTTCTTCGAAATTCCATTCTCTGCCTTGGGCAAATTCATTCCCCATAAAGAGCAATTTTTTTACCTGGATACCCCCACATATAACCGTAATATGCACGCAAGTTAGCGAATTTTTGCCACGTATCGCCCGGCATCTTGCCAAGAAGTGAATATTTACCGTGAACCACTTCATCGTGAGAAAGTGGTAAAACAAAATTTTTCGCTATATTGATACACCATTCCAAAGGTCATTTTGTTGTGATGATATTGGCGGTAAATTGGGTCAAGCTGCATATAGGCGAGCGTATCGTTCATCCAGCCCATATTCCATTTGAAATTGAAACCTAATCCGCCGTTTTCGCTTGGGTGAGTTACGCCTGCAAAAGAAGTTGATTCTTCCGCAATGGAAATTGCCCCCGCCATTTCGCTGTGAATTTTTCCAGTTGGTATGTTTTAAAAATTCAATGGCTTCTAAATTTTTCACGTCCTCCATATTGATTTGGAATCCACTCGCCTTCCGCACGGCTGTAATCGCGGTAGATCATTGAAGCCACAGCATCCACACGAATACCATCTACACCAAAAGCGTTCAAGCCAATACAGTGCATTACTGGATAAGAAATTTTTGACTTCATTACGCCCATAGTTATAAATCAAGGTATTCCAATCTTGATGATAGCCTTCGCGTGGGTCAGCATATTCGTAAAGTGCTGTGCCATCGAAAGCACCTCAGCCGTGAGTATCACTTGGGAAATGCCCCGGCACCCAATCTAAAAATCACGTTGATGCCTGCTTCGTGAGCATCGTTTTACTAAACGGCGAAATGCCTCAGGCGAACCAAAGCGACTGGTTGGCGAATAAAGTCCAAGTGGTTGATAACCCCAAGAACCATCAAACGGAAATTCAGAAAGCGGCAAAAATTCTATATGGGTAAAGCCCATCTCTTTTACATAAGGGATTAATTCATCAGCAATTTGATCGTAATCTAGCCAAAAATTGTTTTCTAAATTACGACGCCAAGATCCTAAAATGTACTTCATAAATGGAAATCGGTTGGTTCGCTTGATTGGCTTTTTGCGTGCTTCCGTCATTTCCACTACATTTTGGCAAAGCACTGACTTGAGAAGCCGTATCAGGGCGAAGTTGCGAACTAAAAAGCATAAGGATCCGCTTTCAAACGAAGATTGCCGTAGCAATCAATCAATTCAAATTTATAAAGCTGACCAAGACTAACTTTTCGGTAGGAACAATTCCCAAACGCCACTTTTTGGGTGGAAACGCATCGGGTGGCGACGACCGTCCCAATAGTTGAAATCGCCCACAATAGAAACGCGTCTTGCATTAGGTGCCCACAAACGGAAATTTACCCCGCTACACCATCACATTCCATAAAATGTGCACCAAGCACTTCATACGGGCGAAGCATCGAACCTTCAGCAAGTAGCCATTGCTCTAAATCGTCAATCATCGGATGGAAGCGGGTAAGGGTCTTCCACAATCCGCACTATCGTGCCCCCAATGCACTTCAAGCTGATAAGTAAAAACTCACGGCAATTCGGCACTACGCTCGCAAAGAAACCGCGATCGTCCAAGCGGTCTCAATTCTGTGATGGTTTTACCACTTTCACGTGCAATCACTTTTTACTTGATTGGCATCGTGGGCAACAAGGCTCGGATTTCAATACCACGGTCTGTTTCGTGCATGCCGAGCACGGAAAAAGGATCAGAATGGGTTGCATCAGCATCAATAACAGATTGGGCAATGAGTTGAGTCATAAAAACCTCACAATAGACGAGTGGCATGAACGAAAAACACGATAGGGATGAAAAGGAAGATAGAAATGAAGGCAAGCGGTCAAGTTTTGCCAAAAATATTGCAAAAGGTTGAGAAACATTGCCTTCATTGGATGGCGGTTTTTGAGCAAACAAGCATGACGAAAACGTTTGCTTAAAAAGAACCAGAAAAAGAGAATCCGCCTTCCTCATTAAGTGGCTTTTGTGGAAACTTCCCTATCAAAAATATGCTTTCCAGTGTCATGCGTTTAAAATTTAACAATTTTTAGTTAATTTGAATTCTAGGCTTAAACAAAAATAAATACAATGACTTTTGTTAAAAAGCGTGATCTCTGTCAAGAAATTTTTGGAATATCGTATAAATTTTCGGCATAGATTGCTATTCGTGCTAATCACAATATAATGAAACCATTTTTAACTTTAGAAAACGACAGAAAACTTAGAGAAAATGGAACAAAAATCTCCCTTTAATCGCACTCGTTGCAGGTGAGGTCTCAGGCGATATTTTTAGGTGCTGGCTTAATTAATGCACTAAAAATTACACTATCCAAATGCACGCTTTATTGGTGTAGCGGGCGAGCAGATGAAAAATCGGGTTGTGAAACTTTATTTGAGATGGAAGAGCTTTTCCGTGATGGGCTTGGCAGAAGTGTTGAAGCATCGCCACGCTTACTCAAACGCCGAAAGTGATTGAAACAATGCTTGAAATGAAAGCCCTGATGTGTTTATCGGCATTGATGCCCCTGATTTTAACCTCACCGTGGAGGAAAAACTCAAGGCAAACGGTATCAAAACGATTCACTATGTCAGCCCTTCTGTTTGGGCTGGCGACAGAAAATAGTGTACATAAAAATCAAACGTGCGACTGATTTAGTGCTAGCATTTTTACCGTTCGAAAAAGCTTTTTACGATAAATTCGACACGCCTTGTCGTTTTTATCGGTCATACGATGGCAGATGCGATAGCCTTTAAAAACCTAACCAGAACAGAGGCTTGTGAAAAGCTCGGTTTAGATGAAAGAAAACGCTATGTGGCTGATTTTGATAGGTAGTCATGGTAGCGAAATCCAATTCTTGGCAGAGCCTTTTTAAAACCGCTCAACTGTTAAAAGAGAAGCATCCAGATTTGGAATTTCTTGTGCCGATGGTGAATGAAAAACGCCAAGCACAGTTAGAAGAGATTAAAGCAAATATTGCTCCAGAATTGGAACTGCATATTTTGCAAGGGCAAGCTCGCTAAGCGATGATCGCTGCAGAATGTACATTACTGGCTTCTGGTACGGCAGCATTAGAAGCAATGCTCTGTAAATCGCCGATGGTGGTGGGGTATAAAAATGAAACCACTGACCTATTGACTTTTAGCGAAAAATTGGTCAAAAACCGAATATATCTCTTTGCCAAATTTGACTTGCAAATGCACCGCTTGTCCCAGAGATGATTCAAGAAGAGTGTAATCCTGATAACCTTTGCGTGGTCGCTCAATCATTATTTAAGCAATGATGTAGAGAGTTTAAAACAAAAATGAACTCAAAGCACCATTTTACAGACTTACATAAACCTGATCCAATGCGATGCGGATGCACAGGCAGCACAAGCTGTGGTTGATGTGTTGGAACAAAAATAACAAGCGGTCAAATTTATTCATTATTTTTACAAATTAACAAAGGAACCCATTCATATGGAAAGACATTTTACTTAACTACGGCATTTTTCTTATTAGAACTTCTCACTATCTTCGGCGAAGTTGCTGTGATTGTGATGATTATTTTAGAAAGCAAAAGCATCCAGAAAAACGGCACAATCGTGTTAACTGATTTTTCTGAAAAATATAAAGAAGAGAAAGAATCAGCTTGAAGCTTTTTTTCCTTAGTGGAGAAGAGCTAAAACAAAAAGAGAAAGCCGAGAAAAAGAGGCAAAAAGCGAAAGCGAAGGCAGAGAAAAACGCATTAAAGAGGGCGAAAAAGTCAGATGAAGAGAAAAAGCCTCGCTTATTCGTATTAGATTTTAACGGAGATGCACGCTCACGCTGTAAGTGCTTTACGCCGTGAAATTACTGCTGTGCTTTCGATTGCGAAACCAGAAGATGAAGTGTTGCTTAAACTCGAAAGCCCTGGCGAGTGTTGTACATGGCTATGGATTAGCGGCTTCCTCAATTACAACGCTTGCGTGAGCGTAATATTCCGCTGACGGTAGCCGTCGATAAAGTTGCTGCAAGTGGAGGCTATATGATGGCGTGTGTCGCAAATAAAAATTGTTTCTGCACCTTTTGCGATTATCGGTTCTGTGGGCGTAGTGGCTGAAGTGCCAAACATTCACCGCTTTGCTCAAAAAACACGATGTCGATGTAGATGTAATCGACGGCGGGCGAATTTAAACGTACTGTGACTTTTATGGGGAAAATACCGAAAAAGGTAAACAAAAATTCCAACAAGAGTTAGAGGAAACCCACCAGTTATTCAAGCAATTTGTGCGTGAGAACCGCCCACAATTAGATATTGAAAAAATTGCAACGGGTGAGCACTGGTTCGGCAAGCAAGCACTTGAACTGAATTTGATTGATGAGATTTCAACGAGCGATGATTTGCTTGTGAAAGCAGTTGAAAAACAAAGAAATTATTGAAATCAAATATAAAGAGAAGAAAAATCTGACCAAACGCATTGGCTTACAGATGGAGGAGTCGATTGGTAATGTGATTACTAAACTCGTGAATAAACGAGTAAATGTAATGTAGTCTTTTACTTTTGTTAGATATAGGACGTTTCAAAATGCTAACATCGTTGAAACGTCCAATTAAATTTAAACCCCTCTTTCAATAATTACACCAACACTACTTGCTTGTGCTACGGCTTTAGGCTATGCAATTTGATTCGTAATTTTTGAATGCCGTAAGTTTCTGCAATAAATTTGCACTTGATGAGCAACTGTTTCAACCAGTTTGAAAGGTCTTCCTTCCACGAAATGTAAAATATGCTCTGAGACTTCGGCATCATTTAAGCAATATTGCACATCATCGGTTTCCACCGCTTTGCTGAAATCCCAATAGAGTTCAATATCAAATACAAGGCGTTGTTTGATTGTGTGCTCCCAATCATAAGCACCGATGGATGCAAAAAGCGGTAAGTTCGTGGATAAAAAAACTTTATCAAGCATTGATTTTCCTTTATTTTATTCTGCTTTTATTATGTAGATAATGCGTTAAAATAGCGACAATATAACATAAAGATAGGGAAAAATATGACACTTACTGCGTATTTAATGATTTTCAGGGACTTATCTAGTTCTGTTCAATATCAAGTGCGATTATTTTTGCCGATTAGCAGGCTTACCTGATCCGCGTGAAAATGGTTCGAAAAATCCTGGGTACAACAAATGTACTACGCATAGGGGGCGTCTTTCTGCTCTTGAGGGTGCTGCTATTTGATGTGTTAAAAGGAATGTTGCCTATTGCTCTTGCTTTACGTTTTGGATTAGAACCAAGCGAAATAGGTTTTATTGCATTAGCGGCTTGTTTAGGGCACGTTTTTTTCCTATTTTTCCGTTTCCGTGGTGGAAAAGGGGTTGCAACTGCATTAGGAACACTGATTCCTTTTGAATGGAAATTTCAGGGTTATCACTTGCAACTTAGCTGATAACTTTCCTCGTTTTTCGCTACTCTTCATTAAGTGCAGTTATTACAGCTCTTATTTTTGCCTGCTTTCGTGGTGGTATAAACCCTGAATTTACGTTCCCTGTTGCACTGGTTTTGTTGCTTATTGGTTTATCGTCATCATGATAATATTCAACGTTTATGGAGAGGTCAGGAAGATAGGATTAGATTTAAATCTACTTTAATAATAAAAAGACGGATTTCTCCCGTCTAACAAGGTTTTAGTTAGTGTGTTTTATGACTTGTACTATAAAGTACTTTATCTGTGTAAGCCAATGCAATTGCAGAAACTAAGAAACCTAAGTGTAGGAGTAATTGCCACATCATTGTTTTTTCAGGCATATTGTTGGCATTTACAAATGTTTGTAAAAGATGAATAGATGAAATACTGATAATCGACATTGAAAGTTTTACTTTTAATACCGTTGCATTTACGTGACTTAACCATTCTGGTTGATCAGGGTGATTTCTTGTTCTCAATTTTGAAACAAAGATTTCATAACTCACCGATTGTTACCATCACTAATAAATTCGCAATCATAACCACATCAATTAGATTTAAGACTGCTAACATAATAGTGTTAGAATCCATTTCGTTAATATTTGTAATTAATTGCCATAGCGATTTCATAAATTTATAGGCATAGATGCCTTGCACTACAATTAATCCTAAATAAATGGGTAATTGTAACCAGCGACTCATAAAAATAAGTTTACTAATTGAATTAGCTTGAGCATTATATTTTACATAAGGATCATTGTTTTTCTGTTCTTCCATAAGTTCCTACTTACATCATTAACTAGAATATACTTTTTCTTGAAAAAGCGTATTTTTCGCTTCACAGCGGTTTTCTATTACATCTTGGTCAGACATATAAGCATAACGGCAAAGACTTTTATAGTATTGAATTTTCATCTTTCGTTAAGGGTCTTTGAGCCCCTAAAACGTAATTCTTCTTCAGTAAAGTTACTGACAAGTTGACCATTCTCATAAATACCCGTGTGATTATTTTTAGATATTTTCTCAACTGAATGATTTTTCTTTATTTTTCTGTTGTATCAATATGTTTTATCTGCTATTTTTATCAGGCTGATTCTTATCTTTTAATTTGGTGTTTTTTGACTATAGCTTCTTTTTACAGCATCTTTTTAGATTGCTTAGTTATTTTTGACTATTTTGGGGCAGTTCATGCACTAATGCACTAACTTTTAGCACCCTGATTTTATTTCTGGTTTTAACAGAAAGTTTTGTTTCTAGTTGGGCTACTTTTATTAGGATTTTCTTTTATTTCAGAAGATTTTTCTACAGGTGCAATATTGGTTTCAGATGTTATTGGGGATTTTTGTGGTTCTTTTTCTGATATTGATTGATTAACAGAGAGCGACTCATTCACTATTTCTTTATGAATAGCCTCTTTGGATGGTTTAGTTTCTTCTATACCTTTAGTTTCCTCAGACAACAGATCTTTTTTTGAGATTTTACATCTTCTTTGTTTTTCTACCGCTTGCAACGTTTTTCTTCTGCATTCGTTATTACAGATTGTTGTGTATCTGAAGGATTCTGTTGTAATCTTAATTCAATTGAACGATCACAAGCAACAAGCAAGGCTATCCCCACTCCGCCCTAAAACTAACATTTTTCATTTTATATCCTTTAAACTGTAAAAATAAAATGAGCTAAAAACGACTCATTTTATAATATTTTTAACGCATTGTAACAAATTCTTCTGAACCTGTTGGGTGAATCGCCACGGTGTTATCAAAGTCTGCTTTGGTTGCTCCCATCTTGATTGCTACCGCAAAGCCTTGGATCATCTCATCAACCCCAAAGCCGATGCCATGTAAACCGACCACTTTCTCTTCTGGTCCAACACACACTAACTTCATTCGGCAAGGTTGGCGATGTTGCGTAACCGCTGTGTACATCGCAGTGAACGATGATTTATACACTTTCACATTCTCTGCGCCATATTGCTCAATCGCTTGTGGTTCAGTTAAACCCACTGTACCTATTGGTGGATGACTAAATACTACGGTTGGCACCAGGTTGTAATCTAAGTGTTCATTCGGTTTATTGTTGAATAAACGCTCAGATAAACGGCGACCCGCAGCTACTGCAACTGGCGTTAATTCAATACCACCTTCGATAATATCACCCACCGCATAAATGCCTTCTACATTAGTGTTTTTGGAATTTATCGACAATAATTTGACCACGCTCATTTGTTTTCACACCTGTTACCTCAAGGTTGATCACATCTGTTGCAGGTTCTCGACCAATTGCCCAAATAAGGCTATCTACTGTCGTTTCTCGACCATCTTTGAGTTTTAATGTGAGGGAACCATCCGCATTTTTTACTACTTTCTCTGGCAGTGCCTGTGTATGTAAATGAATGCTATCTTGTTCCATCACTTGCATCAATGCTTCTAAAATATAAGGATCTTGACTACGTAATGGTGCATGTTGGCGGACAAACAAATGCGTTTCTGTTCCTAAGCTATTAAATACGCCTGCGATTTCTACCGCAATGTAACCAGCTCCTACAACCGCTACGCGTTTTGGCAATGAGTTTAAAGCAAAGACACCATCTGAAGTGATACCATATTCTGCCCCTTCAATGGCAGGAATACTTGGACGACCACCCGTAGCAATTAAGATATGATCTGCGGATACTAATTCAGCTGACCCGTCTGCATAAGTGACTTCAATCGTTTTCGCATCTTTAAAACGTGCAAAGCCGTTTAACACGTCCACGTTATTTTTTTGATAATACGTTGTTGTATGATGTGTGAATTCGGTTGATATACGCTTGGCGGCTTTTCTACCAATTTCGCATAGTCAAAAGCCTTTCATTTCTACATCAAAGCTCATAATCTGGTGCATATTGGTTGATTGCATCCGCAATATGAGCACCGTAGAACATCACTTTTTCGGCACACAGCCCACGTTTACACAAGTTCCGCCTAAGTGTTTCGCTTCGATAATCGCACATTTTTACCATAGCTTGCCGCACGGTTGATAGAAGCAATACCGCCTGAACCGCCACCGATAGCAACATAATCGTAATGTTTAGTCATTTTTATTCCTTATTGATAAAATAAAAGCGGTCTGATTTTAACCGCTTTTTGCAAAAATATTGAATTATTGTGATAGGTTACCAGCTCAAATATTCTGACGAGGCGCAGAGTTGGCGTAGCCGAATTGTCGCCACACTTCATAAACGACCACCGCAACTGAGTTCGATAAATTCATGCTGCGGCTATCTTTACACATCGGAATACGAATTTTTGAGACATCGGTAGCGTGTCTAAAATAGCTTTAGGAATCCCCCTACTTTCAGGACCGAACATCAAAAAATCGCCTAGTTCATACTGCACATCGCTATGATTTGGCTCACCTTTTGTGGTTAAAGCAAAAAGACGTTTTAGCTTCGCCGTTGCTAAGAAATCTTCAAAAATTTTTATATTTTTTGATGTCTACAAACTCGTGATAGTCCAAGCCTGAACGTTTTAACTTTTTATCATCCCACGTAAAACCAAGCGGTTCAATCATATGCAAACGGAAACCACAGTTAGCACAAAGTCGGATAATATTCCGCTATTTTTGCGGAATTTCGGGCTCATATAGTACAATATCTCAACATTTTCACCCACTATTTAATTTGTTCTTCAATAATGCCGCCACCTAAGCAGACTTCGCCTAAGTAGAACACTGCGGATTGTCCTGGCGTAACTGCAATTTGTGGTTCATCAAAAATCACTTTAATGGTATCGTCATCAAGCGGTTGAATTTCACACGGAATATCCGCTTGATGGTAACTGCGGCTCACTGCGCAGCGTAAATTTTCACGCAGCGGTTGCATATCTACCCATGTCAGTTGTGAGGCAATTAAGCCGGTTGAAAGCAAGGCAGAATTATCATGTCCCTTGTGCAACTACTAATACATTATTGATTAAATCTTTTTCAACTACATAGAACGGATCTTCGCTTAAGCCTTTCACACCGCCAATACCTAAACCTTTGCGCTGCCCTAGGGTGTGATACATTAAGCCATCGTGGCGACCAATTACTTTTTCCGGCCACGGTGCGAATTTCACCTGGTTGAGCAGGCAGAAAGCGGGCTAGAAAGTCTTTAAATTTGCGTTCGCCGATAAAGCAGATCCCTGTGGAATCTTTTTCTTCGCCGTAGCTAAACCAAGATCTTCGGCGATTTTACGTACAATCGGCTTTTCAATTTCGCCCACTGGGAACAAACTCTGCCCGATTTGCTTTTTGTTTAACGCATAGAGGAAGTAACTTTGGTCTTTATTTTTCATCTAAACCACGCAACAATTGAGCATTGTCATCATCTCCAGAACGACGAACATAATGCCCAGTGGCAATATAATTTGCCCCTAAATCTTCAGCCGCATACTCTAAAAAGGCTTTTGAATTTGATCTCTTTGTTGCACAAAATATCAGGGTTCGGCGTGCGACCTGCTTTTATATTCACTTAAAAATGCTCGAATACGTTATCCCAGTATTCCGCTGCAAAATTGATTTTGTGTAGCTTCATACTAAGTTTATCTGCTACTGCTTGTGCATCGGCTAAATCTGCCGCTGCGGTGCAGTAATCCGTGTCGTCATCTTCTTCCCAGTTTTTCATAAACAAGCCTTCGACTTGGTAGCCTTGTTGTTGAAGAATAAACCCAGAAACGGAGGAATCCACACCGCCCGACATACCGATAATCACTTTTTTTCTTAGCGTTTTCGGCAAGTTGTTCAGGGAAAGTTGAGGAAAAGTGTTGATTGTAAGTGTTTGAATTTAACATAGTTCTCCCGTAACTCTCGGTTAAGGCGAAGCACATTTGGTTTAATTAAAATTTGACGAATCTACGCCTTTATCTCTGAGCTGTCAATACAATCAAGCAACCACGGACAAGGCGCAAATCTATCTCCATAAATTTTCTGATAGGCTTTGAGTTGGTTTACAATCTCTTTGGCACCCACTTTTTCCATATAGGCATAAATACCGCCTCTGAATTGTGGGAAGCCTGTGCCGAGTACGGAGCAACATTCCCTTCTTCAGGTGATTGGATTACTTTTTCGTGCAAACACCACGCGGCTTCGTTGATCATTCGTAAAATACAACGACGGGCGATTTCTTCTGCTTCCAAATCATTTTGCGTGATGGTTTCCATCACGTGATAGATGCTTTTATCCTCTTGTAAGCGCGTACCGTGCTTATCATACATATAGAAGCCACGCTTATTTTTGCAGCCTTTGCGTTCGTTGCGAATAAAGTAGCTCCGTTTTTGCGGGCATTTCGAAACGTTCGCCATAAGCGTTTACCAAGGCTGGTGTCGCTTTGTTTTAGCACGTCTAAGCCAATTTCATCAATCATGGCAAGCGGTCCAATTTTGAAGCCGAATTCTTGTAACGAGCGGTCGATAAATTCAATCGCTTCACCATCAATCACACATTGCATCGCTTCAAGCAATAATGGCGTGAGCAAGCGGTTGATAAAATAACCTTTGCGTATCAGAAACCAACAAAGGCACTTTTACCTTGCTGGATCGCAAAAATGGATTGCGGTGGCAATGGTGTGTTCGCACGTACCTTCGTGGGGATAATTTCACGATTGCTGTTTGATTACAGGACTAAAATAGTGAAAAACCGAAATCACATTTTCTGGACGTTTTGCCACTGATGCAATCTCTTTGATCGAAAAACGTGGAGGTATTTGTCGCAAAAAAATAGCATGTTCATCGTAGTAATTTCGCTTTCTTGCAACATTCGTTGCTTAAGCTTGAGATCTTCATACACTGCTTCAATAATAAAATCAGTCGATTTTGCGGCAACTAAACGTTCGCCTCCTGTGATCAAATTCATTCGTTGGATCATTTCGCTTCACGTAGCTGTTTTTGCACCGCTTGTCGCATTAAGTCGTAGCAAGTTCGTAGTGCTTTTTGGATTTCAGAAGGGTGAATATCCTTAATTCGCACAGGAATACGGGCATTATTGGCGGTTAAGTAAGCAATACCCGCCCCCATATAGCCAGAACCGAGAATACTCACCTGCAATACATCACGAACATTGCCACGAATGGCGTATTTATCTTTCATCGCTCGTTCGGTTTTCTTCAAGTTTACCAATACTTTTGCAGTTTCAGTGTTGAGCAGTTTAACCAATGTATCTTGTTCAAAAGTTAAACCTTGCTTGAAATGAGGCTCTTTGAGCAACTCAATCAATTCAACCACAGCAGGATAGTTACCGAACGTTTGTTGCCAGAGGCGATTTTTCCAAGTGGTCAAGCAGTTTATTACGCAACGATGGCGTGCCTTCCAATTTTTACGCCATTTGCGCAGGACATTTTTAGGTTTCTTGTAATCCGCTTTTTGTGACTTGATTTTCCAACAAAAGCTGATAAGCCGCTTCGAATAAGCGATTTGCAGGCACAGTCATATCAACCAAAACCGAGTTTGAGGGCGTGCTCCACATCCACTTTTTGCCTGAGCTGAGCATATCCGCTGCCTGATTTAAGCCAATTAAACGCGGCAGACGCTGAGTGCCACCCGCAAATGGCAAAATGCCAGAGCGAATTTGTGGCATTGCAAATTGCGTGTAAACTTCATCGGAGGCGATGCGATAATCACAGGCTAAAAGCGATCTCCAAACCTGCTCCGAAGCAATTACCATCAATAGCAGCAACCACTGGCACTTTAAGCACATTTAGTTCGCGCATTACTAATTGCATTTCTTGAGAAAATTGTTTGAGTTGAGCTTCTGTTTTGCCTTGCAATACTGAAAGTTTAAAGCCTTGAATAAAGTTTTTAGGGCGAGCTGAAATAAATAAAATGCCTCGCACTTGTTGATAAATCGCCCTTACCAATCACGTTACGCAGTTCTTCTACGCAATTTTCTAGCAGCCAGTTTGCATCATTTTCTGGGCTTAAAATGTTTACCACCGCAATGCGATTGTCATCAATTTCAACTTGGAAAGTAGGACGGTTTAACTCGTTCGTTTCGCTTTGTGTTTTGTTCTATTTGATCTGTCATATCATCCTCATTTCCTATTCTGTTTCTAACACCATTGCCGCACCTAAGCCCCCTAGGCCGCTTGAAGCCACCAACGATATGCCGCCACCTTTACGTTTGAGAGCGAAAAGCGATTGGATCACGGTGCGAAGACTGGTGACTGCACGTGGGTTACCAAAGGCAATCGAACCACCCAGATGGTTGAGCTTATTAAGCTCAATTTTGCCCAAGCAAGCGGTGCGATTTAGCTGAGATTTTGCGAAATCGTCCGACTCAAACAAACGAATATTCATCAGCATTTGGCTTGCTGAGGTTTTCGTGAATATCAATAAAAATCCATATCGGCAAGAGTTAAGTCCGCACGTTCAAGGGCAATTGAGCTAGAAATCGTTGCTCCAGCAAACATATTGTGCCAAATATCATTGCCCGTAATCGCATAACTGCGAATATAGCCCAACACCTCAAGCCCCAATGCTTTAGCTCGGCTCTCATTCATCAACAACACCGCCGCTGCTCCGTCTACAGGTTGTGGAATATTCGCTTCAGTTACGGTTGCATAAGGCTTGTGCATAATCGGTGAAAAGCGTTGGTAATATTGTGGGCGAGTAGCCGCGTTGATTAAAGTATCTGCCACCACAAAAATCGGTGTAAGGACGTGGTACAGATTGCATTACTTCCTCTTTAAACAAGCCCAGTTTCCACGCATTTGAAGCTTTTTCATTTGAGAATCGAGCGTATTCATCCTGTTCAGCACGGCTGATATTGTAGTCTTGTGCCATCTGTTCAGAGAGTTCAGCCACGGAAAGTTGTGTCGTGAAATCTTTTAAATTCACTCCATGCGGTTTGAAATCACCCCAAGAAAAATCACGAAAACGGCGAAATTTTTCATCAAGTGTTTCAGCTTTGAAAATGGATTTGAATTTATAAATTACACGAGGACTTAAAGCTGATTGGAGCATTGGAAATGGAATCTGCACCACCTGCAATGCCTGCTGAAATTGAACCAGACAGAATACTTCCAGCTACATTGACTATCGCTTGCAAGCCAGAAAGACAAGAGCTACTAATACTATAAGTTTGCAGTTGTGGCATATTTAATGCGAGGGCAATTTCACGTGCTGGATTTGGAATGTCCGGTTGTTGAATAACTTGCCCAAAAACGAGCTGTTCAATTTCATTACGATCGATAGCTAACCGGCTTAAAAGTTCATTAGTTACCATCGTTCCCAAAACTAGTAGCATAGGCATCTTTAAAGCCTGTATCACGACGAGCAAAATGGCGTTCTAAGCCCACTGACTATCGCAATACGATCTCCTTGAGCGGTTAAAAGATGTTGTTTAGGCATAGCGTTCCTGTAGATAATGAGAAATGTTAGGGCTACAAAGGTAAACATTTTAACACGGCAGTGCAGGAACAGAAAGCGACCCTCTTCACCGATATCGCATTCTTATACTTTGTAGGTAACATGAGACTAAAACCATCAAGCTTTTTGTTCAGGTCATAAACTTTTTGAATGACGGAAATAATATGCCGTTCTCAACAAGGTTTCCGGCAGCTTTCGAAGTAAGATTCCACATTTATAAACAGCTAAAAGTGCATCGTTGGCGGTAGGGTATTTTACCAACGCATGACGAATCATTTCTGTTTGTTTGGTTTGACGGTCAGGGATTGAAATAATTACCGCACTTTTAATAAGCTACTTTATTTTTGCCATTTTGTTAAACCGTCCAATCATGCTTGATGGGCGTTTACCATTGAGTTTAGCACGGTTTCTACTAAGTCCTGCAAGCGGCGGGGCTACAAAGAAACGTCAGCCTGTCGGTACAAAAACTTTAGGGGCTGACGTAGATTAGTAAGAGCACTAGTCTATAACAATGAAGATAACTCATTGTAAATTAAAAGAAATCTATACAAAAATAAGCTCCTTGAATTTTTTTATATTATAAGTGACAGCCAGCAGCGGCTGATTTACTTGGTATCTGAGCCAATTCAGCGATTTTATTTAGGGCTAATCTACGTCAGCCCTTAAATTTAAAAAGTTAGCTTTTTATACTGTCTATGCTACTTTCTACGCCGCTTCTCGGTGATAGAAGCGCAAACTATGTTCTTTTGGCGAGCAGAGCTAAAGGCAGAAACTCGTTTTAAGTAGCCAATCACACGCGTGCCGTAATCAATGTCTTTCGAGCCACATTCTGGGCAGCATTGTAAGGTGCGTTTGTCGATGTAAGCACAGGTGTTGCAGATGGTGATTTTCACGTTAATGCAGAAGTAGTTGCAGCCTGTTTTGGCTGCAATGTCAAACATTATGCGGTAGCCTGTTTTGGGTTAAAGCTTCATCTAAATTCAAATGCAAGGCAGAGCCGCCATCAAAGCCATTCGATGAATTCTTTGCCGTGCAGCAAGAATTTATCAAGGGCGTTAATTTGCTCATCTTCCACCACATAAAAGTAGGAGTTGTAGCACTCTCGTGGCACAAAATAATCGTCCGCTTTATCCCATTTTGCATTTTTTTAACGCCTAAATTCTCCGCTGGCACAAATTCGGTGTTGAATTTCACGCCATAGATTTTTAGCGGCTTGTTGATTTGCTTCAAAAATCACTTTTAAGCGGCTTTGCACAAACTCCGCATAGTCTGGATTATATCCCACAGTTAAGCCTTGCGATTCCGCCGCTTCCACCATTCCATTTATGCCAATGGTGAGGAATTGCTTATCGAGCGAGATAAATCCCGCATCGTAAACAGGTAGCATACCTGCAGCTAAGTACTCGTCCATTAGTTTGCGATAGGCAACTTGATATTGGTGGATCTTACGCACTTCTGTCGCTAAATCCCGTCCATCTTGTACTAAACGGTTCATATTGAGCGTAATCACGTTAATCGAGCCTGTCGCCACACCGCCTGCACCAAGTGAATAAGAGAAAGTGTGATCTGCAATTTCATTGCGTAAGCGACAGCAAGAGGCAAGCGAATCGGGGTTATCTGATTGATAAATAAAGAAGGCATTGCCTTGCGAGAGCTCTTCTGCCATTTGGTCGGCAAATTCGTTGTCTTTGCATTTGCCATTTTCGGTCAACATTGCTGCGGTGACCACGGGGAAAGTCAAAAATCGCTTTGGTACGCTCTTGGTTAAACCATTTCATAAAGAAACGTTGTAGCTTGGCAGTGGTTGCCCAATTCGGACGTTCAAAGTCGGGGAAGACGAAATCGCCGAACATCGCCTTAAAAATAGAAGCGATCGTAAATCGAAATGTTCCAGAACACGCTTTGATAACCGCGTGCCGCGGCAGGCTGGTTGATGCTATAAACCACTTGTTGAAGATGATTTTTCCACGTCCAAGCGGTGTGTTTCTAAGTAATTTTCACCAAAAATCTTTACAGAGCGAAATAGTCGAAATAGGTCAGAAATTCGACTGTTGCAACTGCTCCAGCAAATTGCGAACTCACGGCAAACACAAAGTTAATAAATGAGCCGCAAAATGAGGCTAAATGTTTCGGTGCTTGAGATTCCCCGCCTAGTTTGGTTAAGCCTTCACGCAAAAATGGGTACATCGTCACCGATACGCAATAAGGCTTAAAGGCTGGTTTTCATCGTGAACGTAAATCTCGTGGGCTTTCGATTTGGCGAAGATACTCGTCTGCCATCGTTTGCCCAAATAGTTCTGCGATTTTCTGGCTCACTTTGGCACGGTTGATCTGTACGAAAAATCTTTCATTAACTCTTGTTCCATTGTTGCAATGTTTTTGGGTCACGTTCGCATTAGCGTCCATTTTCGAACCATCCGCGGCGTTTTTGGCTTTTTTTATATTCTGTGATGAAATCTAGCTTTTGAGAAAGTTGAGTTGAGGGTGAGTCGGATCATATTGTTTCCTTAATACTACATGTTTTTAATGATGAAAACTTCGTTCCCTCCATAAACGGTGGGATATCAACGAATAAACAAACTATTCAAACACTCCCCGTTCTTAAATCGACAAATCGTTGGTTGGTAGTGAGGCTATTTAATCCGCCACGCTCAGCAATCCAACGCCCTGTTTTGAGGTAGGTGAGTGAGGTTAAAATTCTTGGGTCAAGTTCTATTTTTCTAAGCCTGTATAAAGACAGGTTGCCAGCCCCTCGGCTTGAGCTATTTTTGAGCAATAGAATGAGTTTTTCAGGCAACCATTCACCGCCCATAAATAACACGCAGCTGATTAAGTCTTGATATTTTTGAGCTGTTTGACAAAGTAAATCTCCGTCAAAATTTGACCGCTTCCTCGTTTCCAGCTCTCAGTACTGTGGCAACCTTTTGCAACCCTAAAGGGCAGCCAGTGATGAAAAAATGCGAGGCTGGTTTCATTCAGCACTTCTTGCCAAACAACTTGTTGATTGCAAAATCTAATTTCTTCCATGTTAAAATTAAATCACTATATGTTGTGCCTTTAATTACTAATAACAACAATATGTAGATATGCTACGATTTTTCTTTAAAAAAGAAAATCGGAAAATTTACCGAAAGGGGTTGCAAAAATTTTTAGTTAAATAAAATCAAAGAGATAAACCCAGAAAAATTTTTCAGGTTAATTTTGTGTTAATTTGCGTTAAAAATGGGTAACAATGTTGCAGTTTTTGGTAAGCGGTTGAATTTCTTCTATTTTTTTGCAAGCATAATATTTCAGTCACTAAAATTACCACGTTTTTTCTATTGTTCGAGAGAGAGCACGGATAATAACCACATTTTTAGTATTGAATGTGAATTTGGGTGTGGAAAAATGGTGGATTATCTTCTTCTGATTATAAGCACGGCACTCATAAACAACTTTGTCTTGGTAAAATTCCTTGGGCTTTGTCCGTTTATGGGGGTATCGAAAAAGTCGAAACGGCAATCGGTATGGGGTTGGCAACAACGTTCGTACTGACGGTGGCACCACTTTCGGCTTATTTGACGAGAACATTTATCCTCATTCCACTGCAAGCCCAATTTTACGCACACTTGTTTTTCATTTTTAATTATTGCGGTCATCGTACAATTAACCGAGATGATTATCCACAAAACGAGCCCTGTGCTTTTATCAGCTTGCTTGGGATCTACTACCGCTGATTACGACCAACTGCGCTGTATTAGGGAGTGGCATTGTTAAACGTAAATCTTGCCAATAACTTAGTGCAATCAGTGCTTTATGGCTTTGGTGCCGCACTTGGCTTTTCACTTGTTTTAGTGCTTTTTGCTGCACTGCGTGAACGCTTGGCGGCAGCAGATGCTCCTCGTCCGTTCCAAGGGGCTTCTATCGCATTAGTCACCGCAGGCTTGAGTGTCGCTTGCCTTTATGGGCTTTGCAGGGTTGGTGAAAATCTAATGTTAGCCTTTTTCCATTGTGACTTATATTATTATTGCCATCGTGGTTATCGCCTTGATTTTTGGGGCGATTTTGGGCTATTCCTCTGTAAAATTGAAAGTGGAAGAAGACCCAATTGTCGAGAAAATTGATGCGATTTTACCGCAAAGTCAATGTGGGCAATGTGGCTACCCAGGTTGCAAACCTTATGCGGAAGCCATTGCCAATGGCGATGCGATTACCAAATGTGTGCCAGGTGGTCAGCCTTTAGTGGTCAAAAATTGCTGATCTATTGGGCGTTGATGTGCCAACTATGGATGGCGTGAAGAACCCGAAACCAAAGTCGCGTTTATTCATGAAGATCTCTGCATTGGCTGCACTAAATGTATTCAAGCCTGCCCTGTGGATGCGATTGTGGGCAGTAACAAGGCGATGCACACTATTATTGCGGATTTCTGCACAGGCTGTGAGCTCTGTGTTGCACCTTGTCCAACCAACTGTATTGAGGATGATTAAACCGAAAAACAGCTCGCCAATGGAACTGGCAGTTTGATCCAAATTTGGTCATTCCGATTGTGAACACCACCGAAATTCAACAGAGTGATTGGCGGAGGAGCGGATGAGTAATCCAAATGAAGTGCTAACTCGCATTCGCCTTAATAAAGAAACGGGCAAACTTTGGCAATTTCCAGGTGGAAGTTCACCCGCTTGAAAACAAAAAAACAGTCAAAGCCAAAACCTATTCGCACGTTGAATTTATCGAAATATTTTTATGTGCCTGTGGTACGACACTCTGGCTGGGCAGGCGATCCGATCGTTAAAGAAGGCGATTATGTCTTTTAAAGGGCAAGCACTCACTCAAGGCGATCACTACCGCCAATTGCCTGTGCATGCAACGACATCGGGCAGAGTGGTACAATTGCCCCACACGTGGCATCACACGCTTCTGGTTTACCAGAAATGACCGTAGTAATTGAAACTGACGGCAAAGATGAGTGGATTGAACGTAAAGCCAATTGACGATTTCTTGCAGATGACAAAGCGGTGAAATTATCGAAAAAGTTTACCGATATGGTATTGCTGGATTAGGTGGAGCAGTGTTTCCAACAGCATCCAAACTTAGCCTTGCGGATAAACGTTGTAAGCTGTTAATTATCAACGGGGCGGGTGTGAACCTTACATTACTTGTGATGATCGCTTGAGTGCAGGGAGCGAGCAGATGAGTTGGTAGAAGGTATTCATATTTTGCGTTATGTGCTTCGCCCTGAGAGGTCGTGATTGCGATTGAGGATAACAAACCAAACGCAATCAAAGCGGTTAAAAAAGAATTGAAAGGTGCAAACGATATGTTTTGTGCGTGAAATTCCGACTAAATATCCTCTGGTGCGAGCGATCAGTTGGTGCAAGTGCTTACAGGCTTAGAAATTCCGCAAGGCAAACGTACGATTGAAATGGGTATTGTAATGCACAATATCGGCACGGTCTAGTGCAGTAAAACGTGCCATCATTGATGATGAGCCGTTAATCGAACGTGATGGTCACGCTTACAGGCGATAAAATCCGTAATAAAGGCAACGTGTGGGCGGACTTGGCACGCCGATTATTCACTTGCTCGAACAGGTGGATTATCAAGCTGATGCACGTTTTCCCTGTCTTTTTAGGCGGACCGATGACGGGCTTTATTTTTGTCTTCTCTACAATCACCTATCACTAAAACAGCGAACTGTATTATTGCTCCAGATCATTTTGAATATGCACCACCAGAGCCTGAACGCAGCTGTATTCGTTGCTCAAGCTGTTCGGATGCTTGCCCTGTTGGTTTATTACCGCAACAGCTTTACTGGTTTGCCCGTTCAGAAGATCACGAAAAATCTAACGAATACCACTTAGAGGGAAACTGTGTTGAGTGCGGCATCCAGCTTACGTCTGCCCGGGTTACATTCCTCTTATTCAATATTTCCGCCAAGAAAAAGCCAAAATTGCAGAAATAGAAGAGAAAACGAAGAAATCGGAAGAAGCAAAGAACGTTTTTGAAGCCGTGAAGCTCGCTTGCAGAAAGAGAGAGGCACGCACGGCTCGAATTAACCAAGCGGCTGGAAAACGCCGTGAAGAGATTGCTCAAAAATCAGGGTGAAGATCCTGGCAGCTGCGCTAGCTCGTATTAAAGCGAAAAAGTGGAGCCTACAGCCGAAGTTCACGCAAAAAGCCAATGGCGAACCTGATAACAGCGATTTGATGGCACAACGCAAAGCTCGCCACTTAGCGAAACAGGCAGAGACTACACAGCGGTTGAAAAAGTTGAAGAAACTGCAAAAACCAGCTGAAAATCCATCTGAGAACCTAGATGCGAAAAAGCTGCTGTCGCTGCGGCACTAGCCCGCGCTAGAGCGAAAAAGCGGACACATAGCTGAACCGCCAAAAACAAGAAAGCAAGCTAGATTCAAATCAGTCTGAAGCAGATCCACGTAAAACCGCCGTAGCTGCTGCACTTGCCCGTGCTAAAGCGAAAAAGAGGCTCAGCAACAAGTACAAGCGGTTGACGGAAGAAGCTACAAAACCTACTAAAGAGCTTGATCCGCGTAAAGCTGCTGTTGCCGTAGCACTTGCTCGTGCCAAAGCGAAGAAAGAGACACAGCAAGCGGTCGAAAAACCGAAGAGGTTACAAAACCTACCGAGAGCCGATCCGCGCAAAGTGGCGAGTCGCTGCGGCAATTGCACGTCCAAAGCGAAAGAAAGAAGCACAACAAGCGGTTTGAAAAAGCCGAAGAGTTACAAAAACCAACGGAAGAACTTGACCTGGCGCAAAGCGGCCTGTCGCTGCCGCCCTTGCCCGTGCCAAAGCGAAGAAAGAGCTCCAACAGGCACAAGCGGTCGAAAAAGCCGAAGAGGTTGCAAAAACCTGAGGAAGAACTTGATCCGCGCAGCGGCTGTCGCTGCGGCAATTGCTCGTGCGAAAGCCAAAAAGCAGCTCAACAACAGAGTGAACAATAACCGAATAATGGAAAGAAAAAGGAAGCATCAATGTTTAAATGGTCAGCTCCCCACACTACACGGGAGTAATTTAACTGCCAAATTTATGTTATGGGTGATGGTTGCTATGTTGCCCGCCCTTGTTGTGCAATGCTATTACTTCGGCGTTGGCGTGTTGGTGCGAGGTTATCATTGCAGTTAGTTTTGCCGTGGTTATTGAACTTATCAGGCAAAACTCGCCGAAAAACCGACTGCTTTCTATTTGGCGAGATCTCTGGCATTTTAACCGCACTGATTTTTAGCAATGTCTATTCCGCCTTATTCCCTTATTGGATCGTGATGATCGGGATGATTGTTGCTTTACTGCTGGCAAAACATATTTACGGTGGATTAGGGCAGAATTTATTTAACCCTGCTATGGTAGCATATGCGTTGCTATTGATTTCGTTCCCTGGCAAATGACCTCATGGAGCGTACCAAAGCCAGCTATTAAGCGAACCGCCAACGATGAACGACGCCTTTCATTTGGTTTTTTACTGGCGTAACTAGCGATGGATTTAGTTTGCGTCAATTAGTCGATAGCGTGGATGGCATTACTCAAGCAACCCCACTCGATAGTGCGAAATTAGCGATGAAGGCACAAGGTTTTATTACACCAGAACTTGCACAAAAATATCAGCAATAAATTGGGCTTTAACGGCTGGTTTCAAATCAATTTGGCGTTTTTGATTGGTGGGATTTTTCCTGATTGCGAAACGTATCATTCACTGGCAAATTCCAGTAGCGATGTTGACGGTGTTTGTGTTGTGTAGCTACACGGACAACACAGTGAAACAACTCGCTTTTGCCGATTCGAGCAGTGCATTGTGGGAAACGTGGCAACATCTTTTTAGTGGGGCGATGATGTTTGGGGCGTTCTTTATTGCGACTGATCCGTTTCCGCCTCCATTACACCACGTGGAAAACTAATTTTCGGTGGCTTAATTGACTTGTTGGTTTACCTGATTCGTTATTATGGAAATTACCCCGATGCGGTGGCGTTCTCAGTGTTGCTAGCCAATATTTGCGTACCGCTGATTGACCACTATACGCAACCAAGATTGTACGGGACGAGAAAATAATGAATACCTCAAAAATTACCTTAAAAATACGCCCTGTTATTGGGGATGATTGCCTTGGTTTGTACTGCGGTTTCTACGGGCGTTTATCTGCTTACTAAAGGGAGAATTGATGAAGTAACGGCTAATCAGCAACGAGCTTTATTACACGAGGTTGTCCCACAAAATCATTTCGATAATGATTTACTGGCAACTTGTAAATTGGCAAATTTACCTGATGCACCACATTTAAACCGCATCTATATTGCAAAAAGCAGATAAAACAACCGCTTATGCAATACAAGGCACTGCACCTGACGGCTATTCAGGCAATATTGTATTGCTGATGGGAATTGAACCAGATGGCAAGGTGTTAGGTGTGAGAACCTTGCAACATGCCGAAACACTCAGGGCTAGGCGATAAAATCGAAACTCGTATTTCAGATTGGATTTTATCTTTCGCAGGTAAGGTGTTTTCACTTGAGAATGAAGCCGCTGGGCAGTGAAAAAGATGGTGGTCAGTTTGATCAATTCACGGGAGCGACGATTACCCCGCGAGCAGTCGTCAATAATGTGCGTGAAAATGCGAAATGGGTAATTACCGAATTGGTACAACATCCTGAACTTGTTGAGCAGTTGATCGTGCAAATAGGAGGAATTATGTCAACAGAAATTGAAAATCAAATTCCTGTCACTCAAATCGAAACGGAAAAACAGCCCAACACCAAGTGTCTGGAAAAACGCTATTTATGGATGGAGTTTGGAAAAATAATAGTGCGTTGGTGCAACTGCTTGGACTTTGTCCACTTTTTGGCAGTGTCAAACAGCGTGACAAATGCGTTAGGGCTTGGCTTGGCAACAATGTTTTGTGTTGATTGCAACCAATACCACGATCCGCTGTTTCGCAAAGTGATCCCAAATGATATTCGTATTCCGGTTTATGTGATGATTATCGCCACGGTAGTAACTGCAGTACAATTACTAATGAATGCATTTGCTTATTCGGTTTATCAATCACTAGAGATTTTTATTCCACTGATTGCTAGACCAACTGTATTGTGATCTGGACGAGCTGGAGGCTTACGCTTCAAAGAACAATGTGGCACAATCTGCCTTTGATGGGTTTGCGATGGGATTAGGAGCAACATTAAGCCTTGTTGTGTTAGGTGCGTTACGTGAATTGCTTGGGCAAGGCACACTTTTTGATGGGTTAGACCTCTTATTGAGGCGATTGGGCGAAATCGTACGCCTAGATGTGTTACACTTAGATTCTGGTTTATTATTAGCCATTTTACCCCCTGGTGCCTTTATAGGGTTTAGGGGTAATGTTAGCCATTAAAAACTTAATTGATAAAAATAATGACTGAAATCACAGAACAGAAAGGCTACACGCATAAATTTTTGTGGCAATTTTTACTACCAAAGTACTGGAGCATATGGCTTGGTGTGCTAGTGTTGCTCATATTAGCGTTTGTGCCTTATCTATTGCGAGATAAACTAGCTGTTTTTGTTGGCAAAGTGGCTTGTCGCTATTTGAAAAAGAAGGGCAACAAACAATTCCGTCGTTCAGATATTAACTTACGCTATTGCTTTCCAGATTGGAATGAAGACAAGCGGTTAAAAACGATTGAAGAAATGTATTACCGTAGCTCAAACAATGTTGGGCATTGGCGAAATTGCAGTGCGCCTCGGTGAAACATCTGCAAAAACGGAGTGAATTTATCGGGCTTGAGCACATTTATCAAGCTAAAGCGGAAGGCAAAATATTATTCTGCTTGTGCCACACACTTGGGCAATTGATGTCATCAGGGGATTATTCTGCGTACATACAGAATGCCGATGGTTTCAATGTATAATCCACACCGAAATAGCATTAGTCGATTGGCTCTGGAATGCAACCCGTGAACGTTTCGGCGGGAGAATGCACACGCCAAAATGGCATTAAGCCATTTTTAGCAGATGTTATAAAAGTAATATGGGCGATTTCTACAGATGAAGATTTTGGTGAGGAATTAAGTGTTTTATGTCGATTTCTTCGCAACGGAAAAGGCAACCTGCCAGGGCTAAACAAAATGGTTCGTGTCGCAAATGCGGTTGTTATTCCAATGTTTGCTACTTATCAAGCAAAAAGAAAGGCGTATACCAAATGGAAATTTTGCCTCCGTTAGAATTTTTCGGGCACACCTGAACAATCTGCCCGTGAAATGAACAAAGTAATTGAATATTTTGTGACTAAATCGCCAGAGCAATATGTCTGGATTTTGCGTTTATTAAAAACGCGTCGTGATGGGCAAGATATTTATAAAAAGAATAAAGAGAGTGAGAAATTGAATGAGCGAAAAATTAGAAGTTCAACCCGCTAAAATTAGACAGCCTCGCTGAATTTCCTTTTTGGCTTTTGCCAATTGCGGCATTTGCGATTGGCTGTTTATTGTTTTCAAATTCTGCAAGAACGTGGGCAGATGATCACCATTCGTTTTAACGAAGGGATGGTATTACAGCGGGTAAAACTGCAATTCGTTATCAAGGCTTGCAAATTGGCATGGTCAAAAGTCTATTTTGTGGATAACCTTAAAAGTGTAGAAGTGGAAGCAGAAATTAACCCAGAAGCACGTTCTGTGCTTAAAGAGGGAACGCAATTTTGGGTAGTAAAACCGACCGCTTCACTTGCAGGTGTTTCGGGGTTAGATACCCTTGTTTCAGGCAATTACATTACACTTAAAACCAAGCGATGATCCAAATGCAAAAAGCGAAGATGAGTTTACCGCTCAAGATGAACCACCTGTAGCAATTGCTACTGATGGTGCATTGTTGATTAAGTTAGTGTCTGATGATCTTGGCTCGCTAACGACAGGATCGCAGTTTATTTTCCCGCACAAAGCACCCGTAGGGCAAGTGGCGGATTACCGTTTTAGCACAGATCGCAAAAAGGTCGAGATTGATATTTTAATTAATAAAAAAGATGTCGGTTTAGTGAAGAAAAATAGTCGCTTCTGGAACATCAGTGGTGTGAATGTAAAAGCAGGAATATCAGGTGCTGATCTTTCAATGGATAGCTTGGCTTCTGTCGTGATGGGCGGTGTTGCGTTTGATTCCCCAGATAATGATGAACCCGCTGAACAAGGACAAAGCTATGCACTATCCAGACTATAAATCGGCAGCGTGGGGTAGATATTCAAATTTTTAGTGCCGATGGATGATGGGCTAAAACTGCAGGAAAACGGGCATATTTCATAAAAACGTACAAGTGGGTGTATTAACCGATTTAGATATTCCTGTTGAAAATGACAGCATTTTTGAACAATTACAGCCCTGAGCAGGAATGCTCAAAAGGCGTGTTATTAGTTGATCCAAATTATGTGCATCTGTTTAAAACTGATACGAAAATTTTACTCAGAGAGCCAAAATTTAGCCTAAATAAAGAGCAAATCAGTAAAATTGGCGAGCTATTCCGCGGTGATTACTTTTGATGTACTAAGCGTTCAGGGCGAGGCAAAAACGCAATTTACGAGTTGAAAAAGAGGAAGATTTCTTACTTCATTTTACCAAATATGCTGGCATTGGCGTTCCAAGCGTCAGAATCTTATGGCGTAGATGAAGGGCAAGGCATTTATTACAACGATGTGCAAATTGGTGAAATTTTAAAACGAAAAACTCACATTGAATAACGTTGAGTTCAAAGGGGTGATTTATCCTCCGTATCGTCATTTGGTTGGGCAAAATAGTAAATTTGTGGCGATTTCTAACTTAGATGTCAATATCGGGCTGAGATGGTTTACGCATTAAGCAGGGTCGCCAAGTGATTGGGTCAAAGGTGGTGTGCGTTTAATTTCAGATAAGCCAACGGGCGAGGCAAAAATGAATACCCGCTTTACAGAGACACCAGATCACGCGGAGCTTGGTGTAGCATCTAGTGAAAAACGAGCAACGCTGACGCTTTCTGCAAAAGAGCTTTCTGGCATAAGCCAAGGTTCTGTAGTGCTTTACCGTGATTTCCAAGTGGGAGAGGTGCTGAAAAGTACGCCCAACGCAAAAACAGTTTGAGGTTGATCCTCTTTATTGAGCCTGCTTATCGCCACTTAATCAGCGATAAAGCCGTTATTGGATTGAACCTGCTGTCTCCTGCTGATGGTCGCTTAAAGGAGTAAATATTCAAGCTGCACCAATTATGCGAATGCTTAAAGGGGCGATTGGCTTTGATAATCAAGCGAAGTGGCAGCAAAACCCTTTTTGCAAGCAAAGATAAAGCTCTTTCGGGTAATACTTACCTCACGTTAATTGCTAAAGATGCTTCCAAAGCTATCAGAGGAATGGACATCAAATATATGGGTTTGACCGTAGGTAAGGTCGAAAAACTTGAATTGCAAAATGCAGAAAAACAGATAAAAAGCGACCGCTTATGTCGAAGGGCAATATTATCCATTGCTTGCACTAAGCAGGCAGCAAATTTAATGTGATCTCGCCTGAAATTTCTACTTCGGGTGTGAAAAAACATTGATGCGGCATTGCAAAACTATATTAGCGTAGAGGCGGGTAGCGGTAAGTTGCAAACGCAATTTACGCTTGCTGATACGGATACCCTTAACACCACTTACAGCAATGGTTTTTCCTGTGATTGTGGAAACCAGCGATGCACAAGGCATTCAAGTTGAAGCACCCGTTTTATATCGCCGGAATGCAGGTAGGTATTGTCATGAGCTTAAGTGAGCTAGGCGATCGGGTCTTTTATTCACTTAGCAATTGAAAATAAATATCAGCATTTGGTGCGTAATAACACCGAATTCTGGGGCGGCTTCAGGTTACACGATGGATATTAAAGCACAAAGGCGTATGAACTCAGGAACAATGTCGCAATTGTTAAACGGTGGTATCGCGTTCTCAACCCCATCAAGCCGAGTTGTGCAACCACAGGCGAAAGCAAACCGCCATTTCTTATTTACAACGTAAAATTCCGCAAGAAGCCCCAGAGTGGGATCAAGGAATTGCGGAATAGAAAAGATTTATTATTAGGAGAAAATTATGCCTTTATTAGATAGCTTTAAAAGTAGACCATACTAGAATGAATGCTCCAGCAGTTCGCGTGGCAAAAACCATGACAACGCCAAAGGTGATACCAGTACCGTGTTTGACTTACGCTTCTGCCGTCCAAATATAGATATTCTACCAGTGCGTGGTATTCATACCATGGAACACCTTTTTGCAGGCTTTATGCGCGATCATTTAAATAGCGAAAACGTAGAAATTATTGATATTTCGCCAATGGGTTGCCGCACTGGGTTTTATATGTCGTTAATTGGTGCACCAAGTGAGCAAGATGTGGTACAAGCATGGACAGCTTCAATGGAAGATGCGTTAAACAAAGTGCCAGATGTATCAAAAATTCCAGAGCTAAACGAATACCAATGCGGTTCATATAAAGAGCACTCTTTAGAAGAGCTCACCAAATTGCCCGTGATGTGTTAGCAAAAAGGCATTGGTGTAAATCACCAACGAAGATTTAGCATTAGATGAGAAATTGTTGGAATCCCTTAAATCTAGGAATTTTTGTGTTAGATTCCGATAAATCAGCCCCTTTAGGGGCTGTTTTGTTTAATATCTTTTAGGAAAAATATGTTCAATAAATTATTCACTTGGTTCGAAAATCAAATCGAAACCTATCAAACGAACAGCCTCAAACCCCCAAAAAGCTGGTTTGCTTCCTTTCATTTATGATGCAACAAAAGGAATGCGCTTTTACTTGATTTTGCTTACCATCTTAGTAGCAAGCGTGGGGATTATTGAGGCGGTTCTGTTTCAATTTATGGGAGAATTGGTCGATTGGGTCAATCACCTCAGCCCGTCTGAACTTTGGGCAGAGAAAAAGCGGTTCAATTATCACAATGTTTTGCATCGCAATCTTAGGCGTGCTGCTTGTCTTTTATCAAGCAGTATCCGCTTCCAAAAGTTTACAAGGTGTATTCCCCTATGCGTTTACGTTGGAATTTCCACCGCTTGATGCTTGGACAAAGTATGGGCTTCTATCAAGACGAATTTGCAGGGCGTGTATCAGCAAAAGTGATGCAAACAGCCTTGCAGTCGCGATGTGGTGATGACCTGTGCGGATATGCTGATTTATGTTGCCGTTTATCTTGCAACTTCAAGTGTGATCTTGCTGCAGTTTGATGGTTGGCTGTTTTTGCCCTTTTATTTTATGGGTTACTTTCACTTGGTTTAACCATTAAAATTTTCGTGCCGAAACTTTGCTTTTGCCGCCCAAGAACGAGTCAGATGCACGAAGCCCAATGACAGGACGAATTACCGATGCTTATTCTAACATCGCTACAGTCAAACTCTTCTCACACGGCAATCGTGAATCAGCTTATGCGAAAGAGTCAATGGAAGAGTTTATGGTCACGGTGCATAAACAGATGCGTTTGGTGACAGTGATTGAAACATTGACTAACTTCACGAGCATCAGTTTAATCGTTTCTCACGGCATTGGCTTGTAGGCTTTGGTCACAAGAGCTTGTGAGTGCGGGTGCGATAGCAACTTCAACTGCTTTAGCATTACGCATCAAAGGTTTATCGCAATGGATTAGTGGGAATTCGCTCGTTTATTTGAAAATCTTGGCACAGTACAAGATGGAATGGGAACGCTCTCGAAACCACATAGTGTGGTGGATAAAACCGATGCCAAACCGCTTGCAGTAACTAAAGGTGAAATCAAGTTTGATCACGTTGATTTTGCTTACGATCCACGTAAACCATTGCTCAAAAATTTGATTTAACGATTAAAACCAGGTGAAAAAGTCGGTTTAGTCGGGCGCAGTGGGGCAGGAAAAATCAACACTGACGAACTTATTGCTCCGTTTCTACGATATTCAAAAACGGCTCAATTACCATTGATGGTCAGAACGTTCGTGATATTACGCAAGAAAGTTTGCGTTCACAAATTGGCTTGGTAACTCAAGATACTTCATTATTGCACCGTTCTGTGCGTGAAAAATTTGATGTATGGCAGACCAAATGCGACAGAAGAAGAGATGCTTAAAGCCGTTGAACAAGCAGCAGCAAGCGAGTTTATCCCGAATCTTCAAGATGCTAAAGGTAGAACAGGTTTTGATGCCCACGTAGGGGAACGAGGAGGAAACTTTCAGGGGACAACGCCAGCGGATTGCTGTGCACGCGTGATGCTCAAAGATGCTCCAATTCTATTGTTAGATGAAGCAACCAGTGCTTTAGACTCTGAGGTGGAAGTAGCAATTCAAGAGAACCTTACACACTTAATGGAAGGCAAAACCGTCGTTGCCATTGCACATCGTTTATCAACTCATTATGGCGATGGATCGCTTAATCGTATTAGATAAAGGTGAAATCGTCGAGCAAGGCTCACATGAAGAATTGCTCGCTCAATGTAGCGTTTACGCTAAACTTTGGGCACACCAAAGCGGTGGTTTCTTAGCGGATGATGATGTGCATTATAGGCTAAACGATTATTACAAAAATTTATGTATAAAAAGCGGTATTATGTAGCCATTATGCTTATTTATATAAAAGGAAATAATATTTGATCATTTCCCTTTAAAATTTGTTTATTTATTTCTAAAAACTTTCTTAAACGGCTTAATAATCACATCACCATAAACGCCAGCTTCTACATAAGGATCTTCAGAAGCCCAAACTTGAGCATCAGCCAGCGAATCAAATTCTGCAATCACGGTTGAGCCAGTCACACTTGAGCCATCTTCTGTCGGGTTAGGGCCTGCGGTTAAGAGTCTGCCTTCAGCTTGCAATTTTTCAAGTCGTGCAAGATGAGCAGGGCGAACTCAAGGCGTTTTTCTAACATATTTGGGTTGTCTTGAGCAAAAATTACGTAATACATCGTCATTTCCTTCTGTTAATGAATGCTTATTCTGTTTTTCTTCGGCTTGGCTTGCTTCTAACAGCGCCAATGCTTCGTCTAATTCTGGGTTATTTTCACGTGGAATTGGACGAGGTTTGCCCTCTTTATCAATTGCCACATAGCATAGGGCTTCGGTCACTTTAAAGCGCTCACGCGTGCCTTCATACACCTGTTTGATAAACACATCCACTTTGACTCTGCATTGATGTAGCGACCTAAACGCACCAAAGTGCCGTAGCAGCAAACTACATCGCCGACAGAGATCGGAAGATGGAAAAATCATTTTATCTACGGTAACTGTCACCACTCGTCCTTTCGCTAATTCTTTCTGGCTAAAATCGCACTGCCTAAATCCATTTGAGACATAATCCAACCACCGAAAAATATCACCGTTGGCGTTGGTGTCTGATGGCATTGCCAGTGTGCGTAAAAATCAGCTACCATCAGGATTTTTGTATAAGGTTCGTTTTTCATTTGTTATTCCTTGTTCTGTTGGTTTTCTTGTAAATGGGGGTAAACCACCACGCCCGTTAAAAATCGTTGCCACCAAACTTAAGCTCCGTTAAGCCGAAGACTTTGAAGGTATACCACGCATCATTCGACATAAAATGGCTGACATAGAGGTTAAGAAGCATACAAATAATAAAGAAGATTGCCCAGCCTGTATTGAGTTTTGCCCACACGTTTTCTGGCAAGCAAATTTCTTTACCTAATAGATGTTTGATAATCGGATTTTTCAATACAAATTGGCTAATTAACAGCACTAATGCAAATAATCCATTTAAGAGAGTGACTTTCCATTTTAGAAAGGCATCGTCGTTAAAATAAGCGGTTAGGACCACCGAAGACAACGACAAAAACCAGCCATAAAAAGCTGCATTTTTCAATTTTGCCATAGAGCATTTTTAGGGCAATTAGTTGCACAAGCTGTTGCGATGACCAACGTAATCGCCGCTTCTTGTGTGCCAAAAATTTGTACACTACAAAGAAAAAGAATAAGAGGAATAAATTCAAGCAATTGTTTCATCATTGATCCTTAATTAACCGTTTTTGGGCGAATGGTTTGATAAAAACGGAAGCCCAAAATGGTGGTAAAGAGTGATAAAAAGCAGGAGATCACGAAAGATAGCACCATAATTGCGACATTATCGCCTAAGCGCCCAACTCAGAGCAGTAATTAAAATTGGTAATAGGTTTGCTAATAATGTATAAGCAAAAAGGGCTGCCATTTTGCCTTTTGCAAGTTAGCTACATAAATTTGACCGCTTGTCCAACACGATAATTTTTCAACAAGAAAGACATAAATAGCGATTTAAGCGCACAAATACAAAAATCCCAATCGCTGATAGTAAACTAAAAATGCTTGCCCCACTGCCTGAAATATTACCAAATAAAATCGACGACATACCGAAAAGAAAGGGGCAACACCATAATGATATTAAGCGAAATCGCGGGGAGAGCAGTTTTGCCAAGGCTTTGCTAGTATTTTGGAGATTGGAATGTGCCTGCATTAATATCGTTAATATTAAGCACTAAAAAGCACGAAATAAAAATATTTCCAATACCAATTAAGAACGAGGGAAGTAATGAAACAGCTGAATCTGAAACCATAAAATTAGAAAGCACAAAGGTTGCCAGTAATTGAATAGCAAGCAATAATCCCATAGCTGTTAGCGAAAAATCGACGACGATTTCGGATAAAATTCCCAACTATCTTGTAATAATTGTGGAAAAATTAATCGGCATAAAAAATCCTTGTTTTTCGTTAATAAAAAGTAAAAATTGTTCATAAGTATATCAATAGATTGCTTGAAGTGCATTAAGTTTTGCCTTAGGCTATTTTTATCTCCATTTTTATGATTTTAAACTATGCTCGACACATTCCAATCAGGACAACGCTATTTAAACACCTATCCACAACAAAAAGAAATTGAGCCTGTTTATGATCGATTACCATCTTATTCAGCTTATTAAATTTTTTCAGGCAAATGGATGCCCGCATTTGCTTGCTTTACAATTTTATTGGCAATACTTTTTAAAGATACAAGCCAATCAATCTCTAGCAAATTCGGCAATAACTGCGCTCTTTGCGGTGAGTATTCCCTATCAAGGTTTATATTTTTCTCAGCAAACGGTCTAAATCGCCACTGCCTTTGCATTTGATGGGCTGGTATGAAGAGTTGCGTCAGAAATTGGCAAATGAAAAATATAAAATTGACTGCTTGTCCCTGTGCAATCAATTCCGAGTTATCAGGATTTCGCTAATTTATTGCAACTTGCGGAAAAAACGTGGGGCAATAAATATTTTGATGAGTTATAATTTTATGAATACTAAATCGTAGCAGCCATAGTTTTAGTAAAAACACAAATTAATTTTTAATCCATTAAGGCGGAAGCTATCCGCTTGATAAACTGAATGATATTTGAGCGGAGATAAACTCCGCTCTACGTTTATAGAAAGGAATGTAATTATGTCAAAACCCATTGTTCGTGTTGCCGCAGGCATTATCCGCAATGAATTTTGGACAAATTTATTTAGCTCAACGCCTTGAAGGGCAAGATTTCGCTCAATCCCTCGAATTTCCTGGTGGAAAAATTGAACCAAATGAAACACCGGAAGAAGCTGTAAAACGCGAACTGGAAGAAGAGGCAGGCATTCAAGTATTGAGTGCGTTCCCTTATGAACATTTCAGTTTGAATATCCCACGAAAATTATCGAATTTTATTTTTTTCTTAGTCGAAGAATGGATCGGGGAACCTTTCGGGCGTGAAGGGCAAGAAGGCTTTCTGGATTGCTCAATCTGAATTAGATGAAGGGCAATTCCCTCCTGCGAATGAAAAGTTAATAGGGAAGTTAAAGGCAGAGAGAGGTCTCTAATATGAAGAAAAAACGCTATTTATCCGAACAACAACTTATCCAATTTATCGAACAAAAACTGGCAGAAGACAATATTTTTGAGCTGTTAAAAAGCTTTTTCCACTGGATTCGCTGCGAAGTGCTACGTGAAGATCAGCTTAAGTTTTTAATCAAAACGTTAAAGAAAAATAAAGTCCTTACACAAAATTTAGCATCGCAACTTTGCCACTGGTTATGCAGTATGCGACTTTATCCGCTGTTGATTTCTAATGGGATTCTAAGTCGTGATGGCTTTAGCCGTGAATTTTGCTCGCGTCTTTATGAAAAAATTCAATCCTGCTGTGCCTGATGTCAAAGATCTTTCGTGATATTTTCTTTCTGCTGTTTAATGATAAAAATGATGGAGAATGGATTAACAGCGTACCATTACACTATTGGGGTAGTATTTTTAAATTGCTAAATCGTTATGTGAGTGAAGCAGACGTGAACGTGTAGATGCTCATTTGAGAGCGGGAAGGCTTGTTTGCGATAAAAATGCTTTTTCAATTTGGATTGCTGCTGAAGAGATGCAACCCGAACTGATGCGTTTAGATCCAAGTTTAATTGAGGCAGATAGTCCTTTTGTTGCATTACAAAAAGAGGTGATGCTCTGGATTGAAGCACGCCGTCGCAATGAGTTATTTGATGATGGACACTCAGTCGATGTTTGTCCAAAGTAAGGGCGTTAATCGACCGCTTGAAGAAAAAGGGGCTGCAATGGGCTCTTCAATGGAAGTGGCTTATTTACTTGAACGCTTGAGCAGACACTCGATCGCCTCTGCAATGTTGATGGATGTATTTGCTTCTAATCGTTTTTTTGCCACGTCGTATTTTACTTTTGGCAGGAAATTTAGCCATTGCTTCAGCGAACAAACACAGCATCTCTGCCCTTTTGAAACAGAGTGTGAGTATGCTTTCGCGTAGCATTACCCAAAACACGAGTGACCACGGTGAGCACTATATCACACGCAACAAAAGTGAATATCTTTCGATGTTCTATTCAGCCGCTGGTGGTGGCGTATTGATTGCATTGATGGCGTTATTCAAAATTTATTTGGGCAGCGTGATTGACGATAAAATGCTCAAGGGTATTGCCGAAGGGCTGAATTACGGCATTGGCTTTACCCTGATTTTTATGTTGCATTTTACCGTTGCAACCAAACAGCCCGCAATGACAGCGGCAAGATTTTTGCTAATTTCGTGGGGAAAAATCCACAGGGGAGAGCGGTAAATATGAAGCTTGCTCAATTGTTGATTGATGTATTCCGCTCGCAAAGTATTGCAGTTATCGGGAATGTGGCGGTGGCGGTTGGGATTGCTTCACTCGTGGCTTATGGTTACCAACATTTTGAAGGTAAGCCATTGCTCGATCAGGAGCAAATTACTTATCAACTGCATAGCATCGATCCGCTCAGTGGCACACTTTGGTTCGCCGCAATTGCAGGCGTTTGGCTTTTCTGTGCAGGTTTGATTTCAGGTTATGTAGATAACCGTTGTAATTATCTCAACTTGCGAATGCGATTGCAGCATCACCCACTCCTTGTAAAAATAATGGGCGAACACAAGCGGTCGATTTTTGCCAATTATATGCATAACAACTATGGTTCGATTGTAGGTAATTTGGCTTTTGGTATGTTGCTCGGCTTAACGGGCGTCATGAGGCTATTTGTTCAATCTCCCACTTGATATTCGCCACATTGCCTTCTCTTCGGCAAATGTCGGTTATGCAGTAATGAGCGGAGATTTAGGCTGGGTAATTTTCTGGCAAAGTCTCTGCTTTGTCTTGTTGATTGGCGTGGTTAATCTGGCAGTCAGTTTCTCGCTCACACTTTCATTGGCTCTTCGCTCACTAGGTGCGACGGTAGATAGTTGGAAAAATATCGCCAAATGCATATGGCAAATTCTTAAACAAAAACCGCTGAGTTTGCTTTTGCCAGTATGATGCAGAAATTTAAGGATAATTTATGTGGTTTAAAAATGTGATGATTTATCGTCTCACTAGCGAGCTAACGCTAGATGAGCAAACGCTTAATGAGCGATTAACTGAAAAATCGCTTTACACCTTGTGAAGTTCACGATATGAGTAAATTTTGGCTGGAGCAAGCCGCTTGCTAGTTCTGATCAACTGTTCTTCTCACAAGGTAAGCAATTTTTGCTGATTTCACATCAGGAAAAACAAACTGTTGCCAGCAAATGTAGTGAAGCAAGAAGTTGAAAAACGTATTGCCGAGTGGAAGAAAAAGAAGCTCGTAAACTCACAGAGAAACAGGCAGTGAAAGATCAGGTCGTTTCTGTATTGTTACCTCGTGCGTTTAGCAAACATCAGTTCACCACTATTTGGTTGGATTTAGACGCACAGTTGGTTTTATGTGGATGCGGGTTCAAGTAAACGAGCGGAAGATACGCTTGCATTATTGCGTAAAACGCTAGGGCTCGCTCCCTGTTGTGCCGATTTCCTTTTGCAATTCCGCCTTATGAAGTGATGACCGATTGGGTGGCTAAAAGTTACACACCTGCGTGGTTAAACTTGTTAGAGGAAGCAGAGTTAAAAATCCTTTGAAAGTGGTAGTGTGATTCGTTGTAAAAATCAGATATTGGAAAGCGATGAGATAACGTTACACCCTTACAAGCGGGTAAATTTGTAACCAAAATTGCAATCGACTGGGAAAAATCATTTTTCTTGTGTATTGAATGAAGAAGCCGTGCTTTCTCGCCTTAAATTTGCCGATGAAATTCGTGAGAAAAATGATGATATTTTAAAAGAAGATATTGCTCAGCGTTTTGATGCTGATTTCTTGTTGATGACCGAAGAGTTGAAGCTCTTTACCCAAAAATCATTGCTGAATTTGGTGGCATTAAAGAGCGAATTTAACAAAGTGTTAATGGATTTAATATGTAAGCCCCTAAATTTCCTTTAAGGGGTTTATTTTTGTAAACAAAAGTTTACTAAGCAAAGATATTTTTTTACTTTTTGCAAAAAGAGTAGAAAAATCTCTATTTTTCGCTACAATCAAACCGTTCATTTTTATTGACAGGTGATTGTATGAAAAAAATAAAACACTCGGAAAGCACACTGATTGTCGCAGGAACGACAATCAGGGGCAGGGAATGTTGGCAATGCCTTTAACTTCAGCGGGCATTGGCTTTGGTTTTACCGTGGTTCTTCTCGTCTCTTTATGGCTTCTACTCAGCTTTTACTGCATTGCTATTCGTAGAAGCGTATCAAACTGTTGACAGTGATGCTGGCTTGGGCACATTGGCAGAAAAATATTACGGCACATTTGGGCGTGTGGTTTCCACTGCGGTATTGATCATCTTCCTTTACGCGATTTTTATCCGCTTATGTTTCAGGCGGTAGTTCAATTTTAGGCGGATTGTTGCCAACCATTGTTGATGCAGAAACTACCACTAAAATTGCGGGCGTGATTTTCACTGTGGTATTCGGTAGTTTTTATTGTAGTAGGTACAACTAGTGTGGATGCCGTAAAATCGCATCATTTTTTGCAACTAAAAATCCTGGCATTTATCTTAGTATTAGGGCTATTATTGCCGAAAGTGACCGTAGATCATTTATTAGCAATGCCAATCAATAATGCCCTATTGATTTCTGCAATGCCGATTTTCTTTACCTCATTTGGTTTCCACGGCTCCATCCCAAGCCTAAACAAATACCTTGACGGTAATGTAAAAAGCATTACGAATCTCGATTGTGGTCGGTACAGCAATTCCGCTTATCGCTTATATTTTTATGGCAATTAGCGACACACGGTGTCTTAAGTCAAACGGAATTTATGGAAATTTTTAGAGCGTGATCCAACCTAAATGGCTTGGCAGAAGCTGCTCACCATATTACAGGTAGCTCAATTGTTGGTATTGTCGTTCGTCTTTTCTCAGCACTAGCTTTTAATCACTTCATTCTTAGGCGTTGCATTAGGTTTTATTTGAAGCCTTAGAAGATTTGCTCAAACGTGTAAATATCAGTGCAGGGCGTAAAAGTTTAGGCTTGCTGACTTTCTTACCACCCATGTTATTTGCATTTTTCTACCCGCAAGGTTTTATTACCGCATTAGGCTATGCAGGGCAGATGTTTGCGTTCTACGCTGTTGTGTTACCAATTGCGATGGTATGGCGTTTACGTAGCCAAAATGCAAACCTAGCATATCGCGTAAAAAGGTGGCAAAGCCTCATTGATTATCGCATTAGTGATAGGTGTATTTATCGTGATTGTACCATTTTTAATCCAACAAGGTTTATTGCCTCAAGTAGTCGGTTAATCAGAGATTAGATTATTAAGCGGTTCATTTTTGTAATATTTTTGACAAAATCGACCGCTTGTATCACTTCTGGTAAAATATTCTCAATGATGTTATAGACAAGGAGGCGAGATGACTGAACAAGTACGTTTAACACAATTTAGTCACGGTGCGGGGTGAGGCTGTAAAATTTCGCCTAAGGTGTTAGGGACAATTTTACATAGCGAACTCGAAAAAATTTATAGACCCAAAGTTTATTAGTCGGCAACGAAACTGCAGATGATGCAGCGGTTTACGATATTGGCAATGGCGTGGGCATTATCAGTACCACCGATTTCTTTATGCCGATTGTTGATGACCCATTTGATTTTGGGCGAATTGCAGCAACCAATGCAATTAGCGATATTTTTGCGATGGGTGGTAAGCCGATTATGGCGATTGCGATTTTAGGCTTCCCGATCAATAAACTCCCGCGGAAGTCGCTCAACAAATCGTAGAAGGTGGCCGTGCAGCTTGTGCCACAGCGGGCATTGCTTTGGCAGGCGGACACTCCATCGATGCACCTGAGCCAATTTCTTTGGCTTGGCGGTAACGGGGTTATTCCAACCGAAAAAGTGAAACGCAACGCTTCGGCAACCGCAGGTTGTCAACTCTTCTTAACCAAACCACTTGGTATTGGTATTTTGACAACCGCAGAAAAACGAGGAATTTTGAAGCCTGAGCATCAACATTTAGCACGAGATTCGATGTGTCAAATGAACTTGATTGGTGCGGAATTTTCCAAATTGGATGAAGTAAAAGCGATGACTGATGTAACAGGTTTTGGCTTGTTAGGACATTTAAAAGAAGTGTGCGAAGGCTCAAATTTACGAGCAGAAGTCAATTTTGCTGATATTCAAACGCTTGACGGCGTGCGAGATTATATTGCACAAGGCTCTGTACCTGGTGGAATAAATCGTAACTTCGAAAGCTACGGGTATTTGATTTCTCCATTAACTGATGAGCAAAAAGCGATTTTATGTGATCCGCAAACTTCTGGCGGTTTATTGGTTGCTGTTGAGTCGCAAGCGGTAGAAAAATCCAACAAATTGCAAAATGCAATGAATGTGCCACTTTTCCGAGTGGGGCGTTTGTTAGAAATAGATGAAAAATAGACCATTAATCGAAATTCATTAAAGCAATATAATAGATAAAAATAAGACTGCTTAAGCAGTCTTATTTTCATTTATATCACACATTCCCATTCTCATATTCTCAAGCATTTCCCAGCGTTCAAAAGCTTGTTCAAGTTCAGCTTCTTTCTCTGCGAGAGCTTGTAATTTTTCTTGGGTATAAGCGATTTCTTTGCTGAAGAAATCAGCTGAATTCACCTCTGTTTGCAAAGCTTCAATATCTGCCTCAAGGGCTTCCATCTTCGCAGGTAATTCTTCCAGTTCACGTTGTTCTTTATACGACAACTTCACTTTTTCGTTTCTGCTTTGGGTTTTTTTCTTGTTTTGCGGGTTCGCTTAAAAGCGATTCATTTTTCTTCTGATTTTGCGATTGTACAGCTTAGCTGGCATTTGGTAATCTTTTCTTGTTGCTGCTTCGCATCAAAATAGCCACCAATATATTGATTTAATACGCCGTTGCCTTCAAAGAAGAAACACTCTTCCACGGTATTGTCGATAAATTGACGGTCGTGGCTGACGATTAATAATGTACCTTGATAATCGGCAAGCAGTTCTTCCAATAATTCCAATGTTTCCACGTCCAAGTCATTGGTTGGTTCATCCAGAATCAGAAGGTTATTGGGCTTGAGCAATAATTTTGCCAATAAGAGACGGTTGCGCTCGCCGCCCGACAAGGCTTTTAACGGGCGTCATTGCACGTTTTGGCGGAAATAAGAAATCTTGCAAATAGCTAAGCACGTGGCGTTTTACGCCGTTTACTTCAATATCTTGTTTACCATCGGCAACGTTGTCCATCACCGTTTTTCTAAATCTAACTCTGCACGGTATTGGTCGAAATAAGCGACATCTAACTTGGTTCCACAAACGAATGGTACCCGAAGTAGGTTGCAATTCGCCTAATAACAGTTTAATAAAAGTGGTTTTTACCACAGCCGTTTGGCCCCACTAATGCAATTTTATCGCCACGTTGGATCGTGGCGGAAAAATCTTTCAGCAAGGTTTTTACCTTCAACTTCGTAACTGGCATGCTCAATTTCAAACACGATTTTGCCTGATCGAGCGGTGGTATCTAGCTGGATTTTTAGCTTTGCCTTGCACTTCACGGCGGTTGCGACGCTCTTCACGCAATTTTTCAAGGCTCGCACTCGCCCTTCGTTACGCGTGCGACGGGCTTTAATGCCTTGGCGAATCAAACCTCTTCTTGTGCTAGTTTTTTTATCGAAAAGCTCATTTTGTAAGGCTTCTACACGTAAATCTTCTGCTTTGGTTTCTAAATAGAGATCGTAGTTGCTTGGGTAAGAGACGAGTTTACCGCGATCTAAATCAACAATACGGGTTGCCATTTTGCGGATAAATGAACGGTCGTGCGAAATAAAAGATGATCGAACCTTTGAAATTGAGCAATAAATCTTCAAGCCAAGTGATGGCTTCCACATCTAAATGGTTGGTTGGTTCATCTAATAACAGAATATCTGGATCGGCAACCAAGGCACGGGCAAGAGCAGCACGGCGAACCCAACCACCTGAAAGTTCACAGAGTTTTTTTGTCTGGATCAAGCTCTAACAATTTCAGCGTGTCTTGGATGCGGTTTTCAAACTGCCAGCCATTGTTGTGCTCAAGCTGAGCTTTGTACTTGTGACAATTTTGCTAATAACTCATCGCTGTAATTGGTCGGCATTTGTTGCGAAATGTGGTGATATTGCTTTTAAAAGATCGCTTAAATGTGCAATCCTTCAGCAACATATTCGAAAACAGTTTCTTGAATATGACGTGGCGGATCTTGCTCAAGGCGTGTCACAATGATGTCTTTTTCAAAAATCAACTTGCCATCGTCTAATTGCACTTCGCCTGCAAGTACTTTCATTAATGTTGATTTGCCCGCTCCATTGCGTCCAACTAAACAGACTCGTTCGTTAGGTTCAATATGTAATTCGGTATGATCTAAAAGTGGAAAAATCCCCGAAGCCTAAATAGGCGTTTGATAGGTTAAGTAATGCCATAAAGTTGATGTTAATAAGAAAAATTTGGTTATTTTATCAGATTTGAACGAGGGAGGTAAGCGGGGACATGTTGATGGTAATGTATAAATAATAAAGAAAGCGAAAAAGCAATGAGACAATACCTTGAAGTGATTGGTTTAATTCACCTTTGGTTAAATATTAATTTACCTAAATTCCCCGTTACTAAAAATAGTAAACTATAAAAAGAGATTAGGTGTGCTTAAAAACGCCTAAAATATAAAGAGAATACGGTTAAAAATTCAACCGTATTTTGAAAGACTAAACGTAAAAATTATTCTGCTAATTCTGTTTGTTCATGAGCCATTAGCTCTTGCCCAACATTATCTAATAACGTTAAATAACGTTCGTAATGTTTTAACATATCCGCAATTAACTCATTTTTATCCATATATTGCACATCATAACCAACACGACCATCAAAGAAATAAGTGTAAGGTCTCGTAAGTGGTGCTATGTTGAATATGTGGTAAGTTTTCATCGTTAATTAACTGCTCTGAAACTTCACGGCTAACCGATTTAATTCCGTACATAAAGTCACGCATTGCATCTTTTTGAATTACTAATTCGACTGCAGGTTCATCTTGATCAAACAAGGTATTTACCGACACACTCAGATTATATTTACCAATTAGTTCTTGGCGTAATTCACGCATTGCAGGTAACGCAGTATGTTTAAGGAAGCGTAAAATATCTTTCTCTTGCGTTTGGTTCATCATTTGCTCTAAACGATCTTTTCCATTTTTCACCTGTCCAGAAAATACTGGTTGGGTCTCACTTTGGTGCTAAAGTATTTTTATCTGCATTTAAACCTTTCCATAAGCTCACACACATAATCAGCATTAACATGGCAAATGGGAGAGATACCATTAACGTCATTGCTTGTAGGTTAGCCAAACCACCTGAACGCATTAAGACAATCGCTACCACAGATATTACTCCGCCCACATTACTGCTTGCCAGCGAGGAGAGGTTAAACTTTTATCACGTGATGCAATATTATTCAGTACATAAATACCTGAGTCTGCCGAAGTAATAAAGAATAAAGAAATAATCAATAAACTTACAATACCTGTTACTGCTGAAAAGGGTAAGTAATCTAAAAATTTAAACAACAGAGATTCTGGTGATGAAACCAGCTGACCTAATGCACCTGCAGCTTTCCCATTATTTAACCAAATTGCAGTATTACCAAATGCGGTAAACCAAAGTACACCAAATAAACTTGGAATGACTAATACACCAAAAATAAATTCACGAATTGTACGTCCTTTTGAAATCCGAGCAATAAATAAGCCTACAAAAAGGAGCCCAAGAACACCACCATGACCAATAAAGAACTGTCAACCGCTAAACCAGTTAGTATGCTCTTGTTCATACGTATAGGTTTTGAAACTTAATTGTACTAAATTGCTAAGATATGTGCCTAAGTTATCACTGAATGCCGATAATAAATAGAGAGTTGGTCCTGCTACTAAAACAAAAATTAGCAATAAGAAAGCTAAGCTTAGGTTTATTTCGCTCAGCATTTTTACTCCTTTGCCTACCCCTGAAATCGCAGAGAATAGGCTAGCTCATGACAACGACAATAACAATTAACTGTAAACTAAAGCTATTTTCATTTGCCCAACCTAATTGAGTTAATCCCGCACCTAATTGCGATGCACCAAAACCTAAGGTTGTAATAATACCGAATAAGGTCGCAAGCAATGACATCACATCAATGACGTCACCGACTTTACCGTTAATACGATCTTTCAATAATGGGTAGAAACAAGAACGCAATGCAAGTGGCAGTTTATAGCGGAAACCGAAATAAGCTAAAGCCAAAGCAATCATTCCATAAACCGCCCAAGCGTGAATTCCCCAGTGGAATAAGGTATGTAACATCGCTTCTGTTGACGATGTTCTGCTGTACCGCTAGTAATATCTGAGAGATAATGTGTCAATGGTTCTGCCACACCAAAGAACATCAACCCAACCCCCATTCCCGCTGCAAATAACATTGCAAGCCAAGAAAGGAATCCAAATTCAGGCTCTTCTTCATCATTGCCAAGTTTAATATTCCCTAAACTACTGACGGAAAGAATCAGCAAAAAGCCCTAAAAATTGAAAAATGTTAAAACGTAGAACCAACTAAAATTGGAAAAAATCCTGCTTTAGCTTGATCTAATAGTGCTTGTGTTTGCGTAGGTGCAACCAAAATCATGAGCACTAAAAAGAGGATAAAAATAACGTCAAGCCGATCACTAATGGATTAAATGACGTTCGTTTTTCCATAAATTGAGATAAAGACAAACCTTCTCCTTAAATAGTTAAGTAGATCATTGAAATATTGAATATTTTATCTAAAAATTACATCTTAGAGATGCTGCCTTAAAGGCAAAAGTGTGCAGTTGAACAACTGTGAATGGCAGCACATAGAAGTGCGATTTTGAAGGAAACGCTCAGTAGGAATTGAGAGGATTGTTTCCAAAAGTATGGACATAATAACACGGGTTGGTGATTATTTCAAATCCATACTAAATTTATAGAATTCGTTTTATATTTAATAAAAAGTATAGTAGATAAAATGATTACTGTTTTGTCAAAACTATGCCTCTTTTAACACCAATTCTATTAGCGGATAAAATGCACAAAATCGGTTGGATCTTTCTGCATCGCGAGCGGAAGCAATTTCTTCGCCATCTTTAGGGTGAACCGATCATTAGCAAGCCAATCACTTTATCCGTTTCCGCACAACCAAATGCTTCGCGAATAGCTGTGCTTTCCACCCATTTTTCGTAATCCAAACAGTATCAAAACCTTGAGCGTTTGCTGCTAATTGCATCGCATAAGTGGCACAACCTGCACAAACAATTTGCTCCCAAATGGGCACTTTCACTGATTCGTGATCTAATTTCTTTGCCACCACGCCAATGACCATTGGAGCTTGATTTGCCAATTTATCGGCTTTAGCAGCATTTTTCATCCATTTCAAATTCAATGGCTGCTGATTTTTAAGCATTCGTGAAATTTTTGGCATACCACTTTCTTGAATCACCACAAAATGATAAGGTTTCATTCGCCCATGATCTGGTGCTCGTAAAGCTGCTTTTAAAATCGCATCAAGCTGTTCTGTATTAGGTGCAACATTGCCAAATTGTTTACTTGAACGACGATGATGAAGTAAATCTAAAATATCCATAATTCCTCACAGTAAAGTATGTGAACCATCGGCTCACACACAAGCGGTAAAAAAAGGTGCGTGAATTGCATTCACACAGCCTACTAAAAAGGCTGACAGATTTCCCATCAGCCTTTCGGTTAGCTTAATTAAATTTTCGTTTTATCACGTACCGCACCTTTATCGGCTGAAGTGGCGAAATGCCCGTAAACTTTTAGAGCAAAAGAGACTTCACGTTGGCGGTTTTGCAGGCCGCCAGCCTTTTTGATCTTGCTCAGCACGGCGTGTGTCAAGTTCTTCATCGCTTACTGCAAGATTGATGGCACGGTTTGGAATGTCGATGTTGATAATATCGCCATCACGCACCAAGCCGATTGCTCCACCTGAAGCCGCTTCTGGGGAAGCGTGTCCGATAGACAAACCTGATGTACCACCAGAGAAACGTCCATCTGTTAAAAGTGCACATTTTTTGCCTAAGCCCATCGATTTTAAGTAGCTGGTTGGGTAAAGCATCTCTTGCATACCCGGTCCGCCTTTCGGGCCTTCGTAACGGATGATCACCACATGACCTTCTTTCACTTTTACCACCTAAAATACCTGCAACAGCATCTTCTTGGCTTTCAAATACAATCGCTTTACCAGTGAATTTCCAGATCGATTCATCCACGCCTGCAGTTTTTACGATACAGCCGTCTTCTGCAATATTACCAAATAACACCGCCAAGCCGCCTCTTGTGAAATCGCGTTTTTCTTTGTTGCGGATACAACCGTTTACGCGGTCATTATCTACCGTGTCCCAACGGCAATCTTGTGAGGAAATGCTTGAGTGGTGCGAATACCCGCAGGACCAGCACGAAAGAATTTGTGTAATTCTTCATCTTGGTTGCGAATAATGTCGTATTGGTCAAGCTGATCGCCCATCGTTAAAACCCTAACACCGTGTGGGTATTTTTGTGATTAAGCCCGCACGGTCTAATTCGCCCAATAAACCCATAATACCGCCGGCACGGTGAACATCTTCCATATGGTATTTGTTGGTGTTCGGTGCAATTTTACTCAAGCAAGGTACTTTGCGAGATAAGCGGTCAATGTCTTCCATTTTGAAGTCCACGCCTGCTTCTTGTGCGGCAGCGAGTAAGTGTAACACAGTGTTACTTGAACCGCCCATCGCGATGTCTAAGCTCATCGCATTTTCAAAAAGCACCAAAAGTACCGATTGAACGTGGCAATACGCTTTCGTCGTCTTGTTCGTAGTAGCGTTTGCATAATTCAACGATTTGACGCCCCGCTTTTAAGAACAACTCTTTACGGTCTGCATGGGTAGCAAGCATAGAGCCATTACCTGGTAAGCTTAAACCTAATGCTTCTGTTAAGCAGTTCATTGAGTTTGCGGTGAACATATCCCGAGCAAGAACCACAAGTTGGGCAAGCGGAACGCTCAATCGCATCAATACGTTCATCTGAAACATTTGGATCGGCTGCTTCGATCATTGCATCTACCAAATCTAAGCGAATTAATTGATCAGAAAGCTTGGTTTTACCCGCTTCCATTGGACCACCTGAAACGAAGATGGTTGGAATGTTCAAACGCATTGCCGCCATCAACATCCCAGGGAGTAATTTTGTCACAGTTGGAAATACAGACCATCGCATCCGCACAGTGTGCGTTCACCATATATTCCACTGAATCTGCAATTAAATCACGGCTTGGGAAGCGAATAAAGCATACCACCGTGTCCCATCGCGATACCATCATCCACCGCAATAGTGTTAAATTCTTTTGCAACTCCACCTGCTTTTTCAATTTCAGCGGCAACCAACTGCCCCATATCTTTTAAAATGTACGTGACCTGGTACGAACTGGGTAAATGAGTTTACCACGGCAATAGTGGTTTGCCGAAGTCATTTTCTTTCATTCCTGTTGCACGCCATAATGCTCGTGCACCCGCCATATTACGACCTTGTGTACTGGTCGCTGAACGTAATTTAGGCATAATCTCTCCAAATTTTTATCTGTTGTGTCTGTCAAAATAAAAGGGGTTTATTCTACTTTGAATTTAAATAGTTTGTGGAAAAATTTCCTCTTTCCCTTGGTAAGGGATGCAGAAAAAGTTCCCTCTGAAAATTTTTTCAGAGGGAGAGGTTATTTTGCCTCATCTGCTTCGCCATTTCAATACTTTTGAATAATTGCACGGCGGTTAATGGCATCATTATCGCCATCTAACACACGTCGCCAATAGCCAATTGCTTGCTCATAATCATTATGCAAAAAGGCATCAGAAGCCAGTAGTAACAAGCTTGAACTCTCTTTTTGAGTCCAATGCTAAGGCTTTTAGTTAACCACGCTTTTGCCTGCTCGGACAGTTTTTGTCCTTTATCATAATAATCTGCGGTTGCCATTGCCCCTAAAATTGCCGCTTTTTTTCGCCCAATACCACCTGTGCATTTTTGATAGCTAATCAATGCTGAATTAAACTCATTATTTAACGCATAAGCCTGCCCCAATTCATACCATAAATCACCATCGTTTGGGTTCTCGCGTAAGCGGTTTTTGCAAAGCTCTCAATATAGCGGTCGTTTTTGGGTTTATCTTCCATCTCCAATTTTACTTGGAAGGCTTGGTGCATTTGCTCACCTTTTTGCACCAAGGAATAACGCCCGGACTGCCAATAAAATAAGCTACTGAGGAGTGTAATTAAAAGCACAACCAAACTTGCAACAAGCGGTGAAAATTTCCTTTTATTTTGCAAAAGGCTCTGTGGTGTTTTTGATCAAATTGATAACGGCTTTCTGCCTCCGCCAAATATTCTTGTTTGAATGGTTTGGCAAAATTGCCTACGAATTTGACCGCTTGTTGATAGTTTTCTAAATTAAGCTGTTCACGTGTTTTTCATCTATTGTCCTGTCTTTCTGGTACGAGTTCTCCTACGATCACTACTCAAAACGATCCCGAGCAAGCCCACAGGCATCCCCCAAAGCAGCCAAGTTTGCTCATTCACAGGCGGTTTGTAGTTCACAAAATTACCGAAACGCCGGGTCATAATTTCAACAATTTCCCTGATCCGATTTGCCTTCATTGACCATTTCATACACTTCAATACGAAGTTTATAAGCAGTAGTGGATTTGACTCAATAAATTTTTGATTCTGGCATTGCGGACAACGCAAAGATTTCGCCAAACTCATTGCACGTATGCGATCCGCATCGTTGTGAAGTGAAAGAGTATCGACCATTTCTGCCTTGGCAATATTGCTGAAAACGGCAAACACAAGCGGTAAAAAGGGTAATCTTTTGCAAAAACTTCATTCTATTCCTATGTTCTTATTTTTCGTTTCTTAATTCTTCTAATCGTAGCAGGAAATCTTTTTCAAAAATCCGGATTATAACCTTTTTGTTGGTAGCGAACGATACCGTGTTTATCCACCAAGTAGCTTGACGGGGCGGAAGGAGACCTTCAGGTTTGAATTAAAAACCGCGTTCATAGTCATCAATTACCAACGTAAATGGATTTCCCTCAACGCCCTAAAAGCTTCACGAGCATCAGTGGGTTGATCGGAATAAGTTAAACCCACAATTGGCACTCCTTGAGCTTTCAATTTCAATAAGATCGGAAACTCTTTAATGCACCAGGTACACCAACTCGCCCAAACATTCAAAATATAGGGCTCTTGCGGCAAGCTGTTGTTGGTTAAACGTGCGTGCGGATCAAGTGAGATTTTTGCCCACGAAATTCAGGTATTGGCTTATCTTGCCAATCTTCCGTTGGCGAGAGGGCATCTTTGTTCAACAGCGGAACGGTTAAAATGCCACCACCGCCATAAGAATAGCGAGGGAATGAGAGAGGAGGTTTTTCATTGTTGTTTCCTTTTTAGATAATCCCCTCTTTAGCAAAGAGGGGAGGGGAGATTTGGCAGAAGTGAAAACAGAGTCCATACGAAAAATAAACATCGTAATCATCTCTCCCTAACCCCTCTTTTTCTAAAGAGGTTTTTAGTAACATTGCTATCGGCGGATTTTTATTTTCTGCGAGAATACCCCACCAACGCCATCAGTGAAGCCAACACCATAATTACTCCTCCAAGCCATAAAGCTCTCAACGTAAGGTTTGTAATGTAAGCGGAAGGCATATTCGAGGGTTGCCGAAATTTGTCGCCCATTACGATGTAGAGATCGTGCAAACCGTGGTGGTATAAGCCGACTTCTGCCATTGTCATGGTGCGGATGTCATAATAACGTCGTTCAGGGATGATTTGAGCGAGCGTTTTGCCTGCTTTACTGATGGAAAAAACAGCTTATGTTCAGCGAGTTGGCACCAATGGCATCGCGATACTCTTCATATTTAAATTCAAAAATCGGCGATATTGGCAGTTTCAGTCGGTTTTAATCGCACCAATTTCATCACCATAGTAGCTGTTCATCATCGCACAATCACACAAATCGCAAAAGCCAATAGTGTGCCAAACGCATTGCAAGCGGGCGGATTTTTCCACATAAAAACCGCAAATAAAGGCAGATGCGTCAAAATAATCCAGAATGCAAGGCTGACAAAACACTACGGGCAGTGGTTCGATTTTAAACAGATGCGTTTCACTCACGGTGATAAATCAAAACCAAGGGAAAGCAACACCGCCACGGGCGAAGCCAGAGTTGCAATTTAGCTTTGTTTGAGCGGTACATTTTTTCCATCGAAGTACCACTGCTACCCCCATTGCCGACATTGCCAGCAATGCAGAGTGGGGTCAAAAATGGTATTGAAATAAGGTGCACCAACGGAAATATTGCCCCATTGCATCATCGTAAACACAAGCGGATAAAAAGTGCCGGAGCAACACAACCGAAGTTGCTACAGCAAATAAACCATTGAGCAATAAGAATGCAGTTTCTTTAGAAAAACGTAAAGCGTACTTCGCCTTGCCAAAATTGTGTCTTGCAAGCGAAAAGAGCGAGGGCGATAAAACTCAAAGCTAAAAGAATAAGAGCAATAACGCAATGCCACGGGTCAGGATCGACCGCAAAGGCGCTGTACAGAAGTCAGTACACCTGAGCGAACGATAAATGTACCTAGCAAGCTTAAGGCAAAAGGCGAAAATGGCGAGCAAAATCGTCAATAATTAAACACGCCGTTGTTCGCTGGCGATTAACGAATGCACTAATGCAGTGCCGAGAAGCCACGGCATCAATGAGGCATTTTCAACAGGATCCCAGAACCACCAGCCTCCCCAGCCAAGTTCGTAATACGCCCACCAAGCACCGAGGATAATCCCAGCGGTGAGAAAGCCCCACGAAATCATCGTCCAAGGGCGAATCCAACGAGCTACAGCAGCATCCATTTTTGCCTGAAAGTAGAAACGCCACAATCATCGCAAAAACTTACCGCAAAGCCGACACTAGCCCAAATAGAGCAGTGGCGGATGGAAAATCAAGCCAATATCTTGCAACATTGGATTGAGATCCGACCTTCTGGTGGGGTGGAAAACCACGCTCGAAGGTTGAAACCAGCAAGATAAAGAGCATAAAAGCCCATTGCAACAAGCGAGATCATCGCTAGCGTGCGGTTGGCAAACAAGCGGTCAATTTTACGAGAAAAAGGCAAAAGACCGTCGTCCAGAGCGTGAGTGCGGTAAGCCAAAAGAGCATTGAACCTTCGTGCCCGCCCCAAGTAGCACGAATTTAAAAATCGGGTAATTGGCTATTGGGTGTTGAGCGACATAAATCACCGAGAGTCATCGGTTAAAACGCATAAGCAAGGCTTGCGAAAAGAAATGCCCGTTCCTACCGCTTGTAATAGCGAGAGAAATGGGTTTAGCGATAAAAATATGGGGCTCTTCTCAGCTCCCCCAAAGCGATAACCCTACTTGGTTATTGAGGGCAATAAGAGCAAAAATCAGGGCAAAATAGCCAAATTCTGGAAACATTGAAATTTAGAGTGAACAAAAATAAAACGACCTGGTTATGCCATAAAGTCCGAATGAGGAGAACGAAAAACCTTACCTACCTCGAAAGAGGTGGATAAGGTTGATCATAGAGGATTATTACGAAATTAGAAAGTGTAAGTTGCGTTCATTCAAATCACGACCTGCACCCGCTAAACTATTACCGCCAGCACGTTGGCTGTATGGCTCTTATAGTTTTTGTTAAATGCGTTGTTACCGCAAAATTAAGCATTAAGTTTTTGTTTGCTTCCCAGTTTGCGTAGAAATCGCTCACACCATACCCTGATTGTTTGATTGCCGCTGAACCAGCGTTTGACCCACGACTTGGTGCCTGTTTCGCCTTCAACAAAAACGACCTTTCAACCTAATTCTAAACTTGGATTTTTCAAATTTATAAGAAACGGCTGTTGTCCAAGTGCGACCTGTTGCTACTCGCAAATACGGCATTATCTAAACTTGCACCGTTAAATGTGAAGGTTTCTGGTTTGCTCAGCAACGCCTACACGGAATTTGAAACCACCTTGTTTATAGGCACCACCTAATTCATAACCTTGGTTACGTAGTAGTGCAGCATTTATAATGGTGTTAGCTTTAATTGCATGAGCATCTTTTACTTTTTGCCAGAAGTAGCTACCGTTTAATGAGATGTTTTTAGTTACATCATAGTTGAAACCCACTTCTGTGTTACGTGCTTTTTCTGCACGTAGATTATCTGAAAGCATCACGTAATGTATCGCCTGCTAACGTCGCTTCAAACATACGTGGGCTACGGCTTGCATAGTTAAGTTAGTATTGAAACTTTAAATTATCTAACGCTTGCCAGATTAAACCAACGCTTGGATTGAAATCAGCGTGGCTGACAGTTTTGCCACTGTTCGCTTTGAATTTAAAGTGATCGTAACGTGCACCTGTGGTTAATGTGACTGGTCCAAAGCCCCAAATCCCTTCAACATATAAACCCACATCTTCTTTTTGTTGGTTAGCGTTTTTACTCCTGTTGCTACTATTTGCTTTGTTTTTACGATTAAGAACTTTTTCTTGAATTGAGATTTGGTTTTGCTTCTTGATGACGATAATTTCACCATATTTTAACCAGTGATTTTTCACCAATCTCGGAATCTAAATCTAAGTTTGCACCGTGAGTTAAAACACGTGTAATGCTATTTTTGTGAGGTATTCTACGTGAGGTTTCAATGCAGTAGCATTTGCTTTTCCTTCAGTAATGAAGCCCATATTTTTACCACTCCACTCTAAGTTTGTCGTATCTTGTGTCGTCGTAATAGCGATAACTAGGTTGATTCTCTTCATCATTCGCAATCAAAGGCACCGTTTGCATCTAAAATATAGTAAGTCTCATTATTATCACGATCTTTACCTGCTACCCCCCCAAATCTTTGACCATTTTTAAGTTTAAATCACTAGTTCTTGCCAAAATAAGATTGTGAGAAATCAAACTCTTCGCGTAAAAAGCACGTTCACCATGATATTGTTCTTGGCGATGACTTAACACAACGCGTTGGTTTTCAGCAATATCTACACCAAATTTGGCTAATAGACCACGTTGTCCTAACGCACTATTTTTAACCACATCAGAGCCATCTTTATTTGAATAGCCTTTACCGCCTTTGTAATTTTCAAGTGTTTGCCAGTTACCACTTAATAATGCATCTACAACGCCTGCTTTACCATAAACAGTTGCACCTTGTGAGTGGCCTTTATTGCTGCTTACGCCTGTATTAAGTTTGAGAACCAAACGGCTTGACCTTCTTCTAATAAATCTTTTTGCATCAACCGTCGTGGCTCAATAGAGCCACTGGTTACCTCAATGCCCGCGCTTGCAGAACCTGCACCTTTACGTACGTCAATACGTTTAATAAGGCTTGGATCTAACATAAAAACGGCTTTGGTGATGGAAAACTGGGGTGTCGCTTGAAGTATTATCTACTTTGAAATCAATTTGGTCTTGACCCATACCACGAATAGTCACCCATTGCGATGTGCCACCGTTACCGCCACCGAAGTTAATTGCAGGTTCAGCACTTAATACACCTCTTAAATCTTCGTTGGTCGATTTTTGAAGATCTTTTTAAGGTTACAACATTGGTTTTTGCTGCTCCTGCATTTTCGAAACAACTTGAACAACATCAAAGTTTCACTGAATCAGCGTGTTTTGCGTATGCAAAGAAGAAAGTGCTGTAAGCACAACAATAGAAAAGTGGGGTGTTTTTAATTTCATATGTAGATTCAAAACGAAGAAAGATAATAATTATTCTTATTTGTAAAAAAGTTCCGTAAATATATGTAGAATTTTTAATACGAGTCAATATCATTTAGAGAAAGTCTTACATTTTAACCACGCCAAAGTCAATTTGGCCCGTATTTTCAATAAAAAGCAGGTATCAAAAACCTGCTTGTAGAAAATATTATCCCTGTTTTTGCATAAATTCCCTATGCTGCTTACTTTGAAATGGCACTATTTTTCACCTCATCGCCCTCTTCTAAAAAGTTGGTAAAATTGCGGGTAGTTAAAAATGCTGTTTTTGGTCATTTTCAAGGTATTGCTCGGCATACAAGCGGTTGATTTCACGGATTTTTCTTCTTTTTGTGCCACTGCAACTGGGTGTAATTTTTCGATATGATTGTTTTCGTCTAAAAATATAGACGTTAAAAACAACCATTTTTGCCATCTTCAAGAAGAATTGTAAAAATCCTTCACTGGCAAAATCGTTGATTTGACTTGGGTACACCACTCGATTTTCGCCTTTTTGCTTAAAGTGGCTTAATATGGTGAGCGTTTGACTTTTTCAACCGCTTGTTCTGCGACAGGCTTAATTTTCACGTTTTTATCGCTAAATACCAGTTGCCAAGTTCTGCCTGCCACTTTTACCGTATTAAACGCATTGGCATCATCGATCCTGTTTGTACTGAAATGCAACGATGCACCGAGATCAGCGATGGTTTCCCGCAACTCACTGCGAAACTGTTTGCTATAGCAGAATACATTTACTGATTGTGCTGAATTGCGGTAGATTTTGTTGGAAAGTAACTGGTGCATTTAAAACAACTTGTTCACCCTCAAAATGTTGGGTACGAATTTCATTCCACATATTGCGGTAAATAATGCCTACGCTTCCTACAAATTTTGCTCAAAAGGCATTAAAGCTAAATAAATCGCTTGAATGAAATCACTGAATATCAGCAAAAAGTAGTTGTGTTGGATCATTTGTGAGTTTATCGCTAAAATAAGGCTACGAATTTCATTAGGGTGCAATAACTCATTTTCCACTGATTTTCGGTGCAGAAACGGGAAAAAGAGCCGTAGATCGGAGTAAATTGACGTAGTTTATGTAAATCAACGTGTTGGCTAACCACGTGTAATTTGGTGCTCACGGTAATCATGCCATTGAAATATGCCCACGCCACCGGTTTTGTGTGAAATTTTTGTTGTATTGCACAAAGCGCTGTGAGGAGTCGTAAGCACTTTTTGGTGATTGATTAATCAAATACCAACCCGCTTTCATTGCCGAACTGTCTTGGGCTTCAATAAAAGTAATATTTTGTTCCGATAAATCAGGCGTAATATGTGGATTGAGTAAAGTTACTTTGCCAGGCAGTATTTCAAAAACCGAATAAAGCTTACGCATTAAAATGTCGGTATCGTTCGTCATTATGCTTGGATTGATATGGAATTTGTTGGCAAAAATTGATTAAATTCCGATAACTTTGTAAGAGTTGTTCGACGAGCATTTTTATCTTGTACAATTGCCTGTTTCATTTTCCATTTTTGGACGAGAATTAAGTAACGCTATTTCTTCATCAGCCCAGCCCCAATCAGCAATTAAAGATTGCAACTCACGCTCACGCCAGTTGTAGAGCACTTTTCCTTCTTTGGCTTTAAGGTAAAAACATTGACGCAAGCGGTCTAATCTTGATAATTCTTTTTACGATTTTTAAGGTAATCTGTCACTGTGTCAAGCATTACCAAATAAGGATCGAAAATGATAATACTCCGTTTTGTTGCTCAATAATTTTGCTAAATTGTTTTTGAAATAAGCTTCGTTTCTGGGTAGGTTTGGGCGTAGCTTTCCAACAACAAAATTTTGATTGCTGATTTGTAAGGACTTTCAATGCCTTTGTAAAAGCTGCCATAAACTCGCACCATTCGGACGTGGAAAGTGAAGAAAAATCGCCAAAAATCAATCCATTCGTTGAGATCTATTTTTCAGTTTAATCGCTTTTTATAGTCATTATCCGATAAATGTAGCCAAAAGTGGGCGTTTGCCTGCCAAAGCGAACTGCTGAACGATAAAATTCATCAAGCAAGAAAAATGTTGTGCGGAACCACTGTGTTCTTCGCTTACACCGCAGTTGTAATGATTCGATTTAAAGCGTTCAGGGTTCATCAAATAGAAATTAACTTCGATGCCTAATCCTTTTGCCCATTGAGTTAATTTGGCGAGTTTTTAGCTCAATAAGTTGATAATCTTCACGGCTCATCATCATTATTGACAAATCCATAAATCCAGATCAGATTTAGTCGTTTGCACAATTGAGCCAGTACTTCCATTGAATAAATACCATCAAAGGCACAATGCATCACCGTTGTTTTTCTCTTCAGGAATAAGCGTGTCACGTTGTTGATAATGATTAAAGGAAAATTGATAAATACCGTGCGGAGCATTATCTACATAAGCTGGCAATTCAGGCAGATTATAATGTAATAATAATGGGATAAGATAAAAACATGCTTGAAATGAGCATCATTTGAAGCCAACGCTCGACGAATGCGATATTGATCCAATGCACTTCACTTTTATAATCAGCTGGCAAGTTGCACATCAATATGAGGAAAGATCACGATCAATAGAACGCATATGAATTGAATTGAGAGCTATTGATGTTAGACTTTCACCTTAGAGTCCTTTCTATTAAATTTTGTATCACTCTAACAGTTTAAACAAAAAGTAAAGATAAAGCCTCTTTGCTGCAAACAAGAAGATTGATTTTGCCCAAAGAACAGCTCGGATCACATAATCAATTCGCTTCAAAATGGTTCAGAGAAAAAGGCAAAATTGTGTAGAATAAAGCAGTTTTTCTGGCTTTCTCATTATTTTTGATGAAAGTTTGAACGATTTATTATATTTCCAAGTACTTGAAGGATAAAAAGATGAAAAGAGTCGTTATTACAGGTTTAGGTATTATTTCTAGTATCGGTAACAACAAAAGAAGAAGTGTTAGCTTCATTAAAAGAAAGAGTAAATCAGGATTGAATTCGTGCCTGAATTTTGCAGAAGTAGGAATGCATGTAGCTGAGTGGCCGGCACCATTAAATTAAATCCAGCGAGAGTTAATCGACCGTAAAGTTTTTCGTTTTATGGGGGATGCTGCGCATACGCTTACCTTTCAATGAAAGAAGCGATTGCAGATTCGGGGCTTAACCGAAGAACAGGGTTTCAAATGACCGTACAGGTCTGAGTGATTGGTGCTGGGACTGGTTCAGCACAGCGATTGAGTGGCGTGCGATGCGGTACGTGGTCCTCGTGGTGCTGAAAGCGGTAGGTCCTTATGCGGTAACAAAACAATGGCTTAAGCGTATCAGCTTGTTTAGCGACCCTTATAAAATCCGTGGTGTGAACTACTCAATCAGCTCCGCTGTGCAACTTCGGCTCACTGTATCGGTCATGCGATGGAGTTAATCAATTAGGCAAACAAGATGTGGTTTTCGCAGGTGGTGCGGAAGAACTTTCTTGGGAATGTGCAACTGAATTCGACGCAATGGGTGCAGTTTCAACCAAATATAATGATACCCCAACTAAAAGCAAGTCGTGCTTATGAGTGCAAACCGTGATGGTTTCGTTATCGCGGGCAGTGGTGCGGTTGTTGTAGTCGAAGAATTAGAACACGCTTTAGCACGTGGTGCGAAAATTTATGCAGAAATCGTGGGCTATGGTGCAACGTCAGACGGTTACGATAAGGTTTGCACCAAGCGGTGAAAGGTGCCGAACGCTGTATGAGAACAAGCGATGGCAACCGTAAATGGTGAAATCGAGATACATCAACGATGCACGGCACTTCAACGCCAGTAGGCGATGCAGAAGAATTGAGTGCAATCAAAAACGTATTTGTGAAAAAACACCAGCGATTTCATCAACTAAATCAATGACGGGGGCACTCATTGGGTGCTGCAGGTGCACACGAAGCAATCTACTCATTATTGATGTTAGATAATGGCTTTATCGCACCAAGCATCAACATTGAAACATTAGATGAACAGGCACAAGGCTTAAATATCGTAACAGAATACCAAGACAAAGCATTAACAACCGTAATGTCAAATCGTTTCGGCTTCAGTGGTACCAATAGCTTGCTTAGTGTTCAAAAAATATAACGGTTAATAAAATAAATTTATAATGAAAACTAAATGCCTTTACAGTTAAAATCGTAAAGGCATTTTCATTAGCAGTTAAAAAGAAAGAAGATTTGCAAAATACTCTATAAAATCGACCGCTTACTCATTTTTCATCAAAAATAATGATGTTTTTCCACAATTTGCACTACGCAAAACGTTTTCTTTTTGTGTAAAATAGGGCGGATATTGCCCGTAGAGGTTTATAATGGTTGAGTATTATTATCGTTGGTTTGATTGCATTTTCTATTCTGATTAGTTTATGGCGTGGCTTTGTAAGTGAAGCATTATCGCTAGCAGGTTGGGTATTGGCGTTTTGGGTAGCAAGTAATTTTTACCCTTATTTGAGTGGTTATTTTTTACCCAAGTGAACTCCATCTACTTGCAAAATTCAGAATATTTACGCAATGGCGTAGCTGCAGCAGCACTTTTTCGTGATCGTGCTGATTGTATGCGGTGTCATCAATGCGTTATTAAATAAAATTATTTCAACCACGGGTATTTTATCTACTACAGACCGTATTCTCGGTGGGGCATTTGGTGCATTGCGTGGGATTTTAATCGTCTCTGTAGCACTTTTTCTTCCTTGATACCTTTCACATCAGTAAGCCAAAATGAGCTTTGGAAAGAATCATAACTTATCCCGCATTTTGACTTCATTGTGCAATGGTTTTTCGAGCAATTACAGGCAAATTCTAGTTTCTTAAATTCAACTAAATAGAGGTTATTTTTATGTGCGGCATTGTCAGGATTATTGGGGGATCGCCTGTAAACCAAGCGATTTATGATGGTTTAACATTACTTCAACACCGTGGGCAAAGATGCCGCAGGTATTGTCACTATTGATGAGGAAAACCGCTTCCGTTTACGTAAAGCGAATGGCTTAGTGAGCGAGGTTTTCCGCCAAGAACATATATGTTACGCTTGCAAGGTAATGCAGGGTATCGGGCACGTTCGCTACCCAACTGCGGGCAGTTCAAGCGTTTCGGAAGCTCAGCCTTTTTATGTAAACTCACCGTTTGGTTTAACGCTCGTGCATAACGGTAACCTAACCAACAGTGCAGAATTAAAAGAATTACTTTTCACTGAAGCACGTCGCCACGTGAACACTGAAATTCTGACTCGAAGCGTTATTAAATATTTTTGCTCACTACCTTGATCAATATCCAACCTCACACCTTTCACCTGAAAACATTTTTGAAACTGTCCGCAAAACCAATCAGATTATTAAAGGGGCTTATGCTTGTATCGCAATGATCATCGGACATGGTATGGTCGCTTTTCGTGATCCGTTTGGAATTAGACCGCTTGTATTGGGTAAACGTGGTTGGTGGGAAAACCGAATATATGTTTGCCTCTGAAAGTGTGGCTTTAGACATCGTAGGCTTTGAGTTTGAACGTGATGTGCTGCCAGGTGAAGTCATTTATATTACCTTTGATGGTGAACTTCACTCTAAATTTGTGCAGAGAATCCAACTCTCAATCCGTGTATTTTTGAATATGTTTACTTTGCCCGTCCAGATTCGGTCATTGATGGTGTATCAGTTTACGCATCACGCGTGCATATGGGCGAAATGTTGGGAGAAAAATTAAACGTGAGTGGGGCAGAATAGTGGATGAAATCGATGTGGTTATCCCTGTGCCTGAAACCTCAAACGACATTGCCGTGCGTATTGCCAACGTACTTTACAAACCATATCGCCAAGGTTTTGTGAAAAATCGTTATGTGAAAGCTCGCACCTTTATTATGCTGGACAAGCACAACGTAAAAGTTCGGTTCGCCGTAAATTAAACGCAATTGTGGCAGAATTTAAAAGGCAAAAATGTGTTGTTGGTGGATGATTCTATCGTTCGCGGCACAACCTCTGAGCAAATTGTTGAAATGGCACGTGCCGCAGGAGCGAAAAAGTGTACTTGCCTCTGCTGCACCAGAAATTCGTTATCCAAACGTGTATGGGATTGATATGCCAACTAGTGAAGAATTAGTGGCGTATCATCGCAATGTGGATCAAATTGCAGAGATGATTGGTGTAGAATAAATTGATTTTCCAAGATTTAGATGCCTTAATAAAAAGCGGTTCAAACTGAAAACCCAGCAATCAAAAAGACTTTGATGCATCGGTGTTTACTGGCGAATATATTACAGGCGATGTGAGATCAAGTATATTTAGAGCAATTGCTGCAGCTCGTAATGATAAAGCAAAAGCAAAAATGCGGCTCAATCAGGCAATTTAGAAATTCACAACATTAGTGCAAGTGCATAATCGGTGAAAATCGGGTAAACTAAGAAAAAGGGCGTACGCCCTTTCTCTCATTCTTTAACAGGAAAATATGATGGCACTTTTTACCTCTCAACGAGGCTTTGGCAAATATGCTTGCTCAGCTTCCAACCCCAACAGAAACAGAAACGCTTTCCTTTAATCAAGCGGCAAATCGTGTACTTGCTCAAGATATTATTTCACCTATTAACGTCCCAAGTTTTTGATAATTCAGCGATGGATGGCTATGCAATCAAATTGGCGGATTTAGATCAATTTTCTACTTTTACCATTGCAGGCAAAGCTGTCCAGGTAAGCCATTTGAGGCGAAATCAAATCAGGCGAGGTGTGTGCGAATTATGACGGGGGCAATGTTGCCAACAGGCTGCGATGCCGTGATTATGCAAGAAGAAACCGAACAAGCGGGCGAAAAATCAGATTAAATTTACCAACAGTATTAAGCTTGGTCAGAACATCCGCCGCGTGGGCGAAGATGTAGCACAAGGCAGTCTTGTGCTTGCCAAAGGCAGTTTATTAAACGTGGCGAGTTTTACCATTGTTGGCATCGCTTGGCATTGCGAAAGTAGAGGTATTTAAACGCACTAAAGTCGCGATTCTTTCTACAGGTGATGAATTAGTGAGCGTGGGTAAACCACTTGCTACAGGGCAGATTTACGATACTAACCGTTTTGCGGGTACGTTTAATGCTAGAGAAATTGAATTGCGAGATTTTAGATTTTGGTATTCAGCCTGATGATCCGGAAAATTTTCGAAGAGACTTTTATGAAAGCACAACAAGCTGCAGATGTGTTAATTACCAGCGGTGGCGTGTCAGTCGGTGAGGCGGATTTCACCAAAGATGTGCTCGAAAAATTGCGTAAAATCGCCTTCTGGAAAATCGCAATGAAACCAGGTAAGCTATTCTGCATTTGGCTTTTTAGGTAATGAAAACGAAAAACAAACTGTCTTCTTTTGGTTTGCCGGGTAATCCTGTTTCAGCCTTAGTTACTTTCTACCAATTAGTGCAGCCTGCTTTGGCTCAACTTGCAGGCTTTAAAATGCAGATTATCTTGCAAAATTTAATGTCAAAAATGACCGCTTGTGCAGCAACTAATTTAAAGAAAGCAGCTGGTCGCCAAGACTTCCAACGCGGTTTTTATTTCATCAATGAGCAAGGCGAATTGATGGTAAAACCTGTTGAGCAGCAAGGTTCTGTACATTTTTAGTGCTTTTTATGAAAGCAACTGCTTTATTGTGTTAGAAGCTGAACGTGGCAATGTGCAAGCAGGCGAAAAAGTGACCATTCAGCCTTTTTAATGGCTTGTTGAAATAGTAGGGAATATGGAATTAACCGATCACGAAATATTGCGTTACAACCGACAAATCAGCCTAAAAGCGGTTGATTTTGATGGGCAAGAAAAGCTCAAAGAGAGCCGTGTACTGATTGTGGGAGCGGGAGGTTTAGGCTGTGCTGCAAGCCAATATTTGGCAAGTGCTGGAGTGGGTAAAATCATTCTGGTGGATTTTGACACTATCTCGCTTTCTAATTTGCAACGCCAAATTCTTTTTATACGGATGCCGATATGGGTAAACCTAAAGCGGAAGTAGCAAAGGTTCGTTTGCAATCAATCAATCCGAATATTGAAGTGCAAGCAGTCGTGAAAAAATGTGATGATGCAGAATTTGCCGAACTCATTAGACAAGTAGATATAGTCGTTGATTGTACAGATAACGTAGATGTCGAAACCAACTCAATTTTCAATGTTTCCAACAAAGACGTCCGCTTGTTTCAGGTTCAGCAATCCGTTTTTGAAGGGCAAGTTTCGTTTTTACCTATGCTGACAATGAAGCGTGCTACCAGTGTTTAAGCCAGCTTTTTGGAAGTGATACGTTAAGCTGTGTAGAAGCGGTGTGATTTCCCCATTGTAGAGCGTGACTGGCAGTTTACAGGCATTGGAAAACCATAAAAGTTTTGCTTGATATTGGCAAAACCTTGTCAGGGAAATTGTTGATTATTGATGGTTTACATTTTCTGTGCGAGAAATGAATTTACCTAAAAATGCTGAGCTGTGAGGTTTGCACTGTATCGCACGAGTAAATTGCATAAATAAAGCTAATATGACTTATAATTTATTTGTGAAATGATTTATTTGACAGCTAAAACGTTTTAGCCTAAAAATAATCAGCGTTTTGTTCCTCCTTAGTTCAGTCGGTAGAAACGGTGGACTGTTAATCCATATGTCGCAGGTTCGAGTCCCAGGAGGAGCCAACTAATTTCCTTTAGTTTTACTTTGTTCTTGTTTTTATTTGTCTCCTTTTGCAAACAGTGATCTTACCTCAGAATTAGAACAAAGATTTGCCCCTATAGCCCTTTTGCTATAGGGTTATTTTTTATCTTAAAACAAGTAATTACTATTCTCAAATTACACTCCAATTGATCTTTCTTTACATTTGAAAAACCCACGTTACATAATCAAATTGGTCGTAATATTTTCCGCCCGTTCCAGCCTGAAAATTCAAATAAATTACCAACTTGTCCTTTTCCTCAAAAACCTTTGATGTCAAACTAGATTTAATTTCAGGGTAAGGCTTGTGTGTAAACACTACTTTATGTTTAAATGGCAGTTGGTCAAAATCTTGTCAAAATCTTGCTCGGTACAATTATCGCAGATCTGTCATCATAATAAACAGATTATCTAAATTTAGTCTTTTGAGACGCTCTTCCCATTTTTGCTTTCGCTTCTTGCTCACTGTGATAATGCATAAAATGTAGCGTAATATCACTTAATTTTCCTACTGGATAAGGCTTATCAGTCGTTATAAAACCTAGCTCCATCTGATTATAAGCGGTGAAATTTTGCAGATATTTTACAAAAGTCAGCCGGCTCAAGATAGAGATTAACAAAAGGCGAGCGGAATCGTTCGCCTAAATCGTGCAGAATAAACGCACCATTGCAATTACTGGCAATCACTGACATTTCGTGATTGGTCAAACGCTGTTGATTTTTCTGGTTGATTGATTTCCGCATCTGGCGATTAAACCAATTTCTAAATTTAGTAAATAACAAAAATTCTTTTCCTCTTTCCAAAATACAAAGAACAGCAATTTATGGTTGCTGTTCTCTATGACAAAAAGTTTAAAAGCCGAAGTTTAGAACGTTTTCTTTCGCTTCTTTTTAATAATACTTCTGGAATAGTAATACCATAGGCTTTTTGCGGTTTGCGTATTTACAGAAAAGCTCCATTTTGCTCACTTCATGTGTTGGAATTGAACCTGCTTTTTCGCCTTTTTAACACTCGAGGCCGCCACTTTACCTGTTTCCACGCCAATATCATATTGATTTACCGCATAAGCCGCTAATGCCCCACGTTTTACCGTATCACGGTCGAGCTGCAATCACAGGCACTTTAATTTCTAATGCAGCTTTGTATATGCTTCATAAGCAGAAACCACTGCATTATCTTCAGAGATATAAATTGCTTGCACTTTACCTACAACTGCGTGCTGCTGTGCCAATATCTGCACTACGTTGTACGGCAACAGGCACTACTTTTGATATTTGCTTTCGCAGCTTCAGCTTGCACCTCTTTTAATACAATCGCTGAGTTTACTTCACCTGCACTAAACACAGCCAACCGCTTTAAGCTTTGGTACAAATTTTTATGGATCAACCCAATTGCGGTTCAATCGCTTTATGGTCTGAAACACCTGTTATCATTCGTGCCTGTTGTCTCCCAAGATTTGACTAACTTAGCGGCTACGGGATCAGTTACCGCAGAATAAAACCACAGGAATAGTTTTAGTTGCTGCGACAACAGGTTGAGCTGATGGGGTTGAAATTGGAATGATGATTCTGCTTCTATCGCCTGCAAATTTACGGGCAATTTGAGCCGCTGTTGCGGTGCTACCTTGAGCAGATTGATAGTCTATTTTAATCGTTTTGCCATCTTCAAAAACCCTTGATTTGCAAGCTCATCGACAATCCCTTTTACGAATAGTATCTAACGCAGGGTGCTCAACAATGGCAGTAATCGCCACCTCGGCAGTTCTTGAGCAATTGCATTGGAGTGAAAACGCAACTAAAAGCAGAAATAATTAATGTTTTTATAAGATTTCACAACATCATCCTCTTTTAAAATCAAATTTAACTTCAACTGAACTATTAAACTAGTACATTTAAATTAAAGATACTCTACCTTTTTAAAGAATGTAAAGCAAAATTATTCAATATGGTACTCTAGGGTGGATATTCTATCTAGTTATATCAAATAGTTTTTGTCTCTACAAATTTAATCAAAATGGCGTATGCTTAATCCAACTTTAACCTAATTCAAAATAAGGAATTTGCCATGACAATTTATACAGACAACTCATACACCATTGGTAACACCCCTCTTGTTCGCTTAAAACATTTCGGCAATAACGGTAATTTGGTCGTAAAGTAGAATCACGTAATCCGAGCTTTAGCGTGAAATGCCGTATTGGTGGAATATGGTATGGCAAGCGGAGAAAGATGGCCTTTAACTAAAGGCAAAGAGATCGTAGATGCAACTAGCGGTAATACAGGGATTGCACTTGCTGGCGTAGCAGCTGCTCGCGGTTATAAAAATTACTCTAACGATGCCTGAAACGATGAGTCTTGAGCGTAAACGTTTATTACGTGGTTTAGGCGTAAACCTTGTATTAACTCGAAGGTGCAAAAGGGATGAAAGGTGCGATTGCAAAAGCTGAAGAAATCGTAGCAAGCGATCCAAATCATTACGTGATGTTAAAAACAGTTTGAAAATCCAGCAAACCCAGCGATTCACCAACAAACGACAGGCCCTGAAATTTGGAATGCGACTGAAGGTAAAGTGGATGTTATTGTGGCTGGCGTCGGAACAGGCGGTACAATTACAGGGATTTCTCGCCATATCAAACAAGATCAAGGTAAACAGATTATTTCTGCTGCGGTTGAGCCGAAAGAGCCCTGTGATTACACAAACCTTAAATGAGCGAAGAAGTAAAACCAGGTCCTCACAAAATTCAAGGTATCGGTGAGGGTTCATTCCGAAAAATTTAGATTTAGCTTAATCGATCGCGTTGAACTAGTTTCAAGTGATGAAAGCTATTGCAACCGCTCGTCGATTGATGGCAGAAGAAGGTATTTTTAGTGGGTATTTCATCAGGTGCTGCAGTAGCCGCTGCGAATCGCTTAGCACAACAACCAGAGTTTGCGGATAAATTGATTGTAGCTATTTTACCATCAGCATCAGAACGTTACTTAAGTACCGCATTGTTTGAAGGTATTGAGATTTAATTTATTGTAATATTTTAGAAGGCAAGGATAATCCTTGCTCTTTTTCTCGTCTTTACGTTTTTATTTCAATTCATCTAAATACGCTTTATTTGCTTTTTCAAAGGTTTCAGATGTTTTTAGCATTTGGTGCTGGTGTAATGAGAGAAATCACGACAATCATTAGTGTTGCCAGTAAGAAACCAGGGATCATAGAATACATTTCTGGCAGTTCAAAATAAAGCAGTTAAATCCTTCCAAAAAAATACACATTAATGCACCTGTGAGCATTCCGGCCATTGCGCCTAAACCATTCATTCGTTTCCAGAATAATGAGAGTAAGACGATAGGACCAAATGCTGATCCAAAGCCTGCCCACGCATCTTTTACTAATCCAAATACTTGACTGTTTGGATCTTGAGCGATATAAATTGCAAGAGTAGCAACAGCGAGCACCATTAAACGGCTTAACCAAACAAGTTCTTTATCAGAGGCTTCTGGGCGAAGGATGCCTTTGTATAAATCTCCGGTAATTGCACTTGAGCAGATCAATAGTTGGGCTGAAAGTGTGCTCATTACAGCAGCCAAAAATAGAGAAAGTAAGATGCCAGCAATCCAAGGGTTGAATAATAATTTTGCCAGTTCAATGAAAATCTGTTCGTTGTTATGGCTTACTACACTGGCTTGTTCTGGATGTACGAAGAAATAAGCCATACCAAAATAACCAATACCGATTGCACCAGCAAGGCAAATAATCATCCAAGTCATACTAATGCGACGAGCATTTTCGAGTGATTTAACGCCTTCTGCCGCCATAAAACGAACCACAATATGCGGCTGACCAAAATAGCCTAAACCCCATGCCATTAAACTCGCTACGCCCAGTAAGGTTGTGCCTGTAAACATATCGTTATAGTTACGTTGAGCGATTGTTTCTGCATGTGTGATAGCTGCCTCCATTACCTCAAAGCCACCAATATTCATCAGCACAAAAACAGGCGTAAGAATTAACGCAAAAAGCATTAATGTAGCTTGAATGGTATCCGTCCAACTTACCGCTAAAAAAGCCACCGATAAAAGGTATAAAGAATCGTAGCAACGGCACCATACCAAATTGCATCCGCATAAGGAACACCAAATAGGTTTTCGAATACGCGAGCACCAGCCACAACCCCAGAAGCACAGTAGACTGCAAAGAAAAGTAAGAAAATCAGTGCAGATAAGATTTTAATGATGCGAGTTTTTATCGCCAAAACGGTTGTGGAAATATTCTGGTAAAGTTAAAGCATCGCCAAAATATTCAGTTTGGGCACGTAAACGACCTGCAACCAATTTCCAGTTAAGATAAGCCCCTAATGTTAAAGCTCAATTGCCAACCAGGCTTCAATTAAAACCACCCGCATAAATTGCCCCTGGTAATCCCATCAATAACCAACCAGACATATCTGATGCCCCCGCAGAAAGTGCGGTAACAAAGCTACCCAAGCGACGACCGCCTAAGATGTAATCAGAAAGATTATTGGTAACACGATAGGCGGTAAAGCCAATAAAGATCATCCCTAACAAATAAATCAGGAAGGTAGTTACGGTTGGATCTAAGTCAAACATTATGCATCCTCTTAAAAATTTTAAAGGAAAAAGGATTACTGATTTTTAGTAAAAATTTCAACTTAAACCGCATAAAAAGGAAGATTTTTGATTTAATCGGACTTATTCCGCAATAATTAAATGATGCAGTGGTTTATCCCAAGATTCAAGCGGTAACTTTTTCTACACACTGACAAGCGTGAGCCAGCCCTATGCGAATCGCTTTCGGATTTTGTTCAAAGGTACGATCGTAAAAACCACCGCCATAGCCAAGTCGCCCAAGCTGTCTTTATCGCAAACCAACAAGCGGTGTAAAAATCATATCAATTTGCGAAGTCGATCACATTTCTCACATCTAATTTCGGTTGTAACAAGCCCCCACGGATGTTTTTCTAACGGTGACTGATTCAAAATGAGAGAAAAAGCAAATTTCCCTTTGAAAAAGGATGAATAATCAGTAAGCAGCATTTTTGCCTTGTTTACGTAGCTCTTCAACTAACACAAGCAGGGTGAAATTTCGTGTTTAAATGGCAAATAAACAGCGATATGTTCAGCTTGCTGTTTTTCGATAATATCTAATGCAATAGGAACGAGATCGTGCGAGGCTTGCGAAAATTGTTTTTTCTGCGGATAAATGTGAGCGTTTTTCAAGAAGTTGTTTACGAAGAACTCGGCGGTCTGTTTGAATGGAAGATGCATAGCAAATAGATGATGAGGTGTCCGAAGTGCCGCTATCGGTAATAGTCCTTGAACCAGAAGGTTCAAGGGAGTCGAACGTATGTTGTTTTTAGGCTTCTACTTAAAAGTAGCATGCTCACCAACAACTGGATGTCCAACTCAAAGTTTTAAATTATCGGCTCAGGGACGTAACCAACAACGCACACCCCAGACGGTTAGAATATTAACGGAATTTTTGCATTTTTCCTAGTCTTAAACGTAATTTATTTTACGTTTGCCTAGCTTTTAAGCGAGCATATAACAGTTATTCATCAACTGTAATTGATGCGTTGGCTGGAGTTTATTCAATGAACTATCTAGCTGCTGAATGCAGTTTTGTAACACATTTTTATTGCTTTCATTGCGTTGTTTTTCAAGCTCAAGTTCATAGTTTAAATTAAGTGCCACGATTGCTAATACTTTTTCTAACTGAATAATGCCTGATTGTTCTTTTTAGAACGCCTACACGCTCTTCCAAACGTTGGGCAGAGGCAAGTAAATTATCTTTCTGTTCTGGTGGACAATGTAATCGCAAAACTTGCCCAAAAAGTTGTATCTCAATATTATTTGCCGACATAACAAGCCGTCCTTATAAAGAATAAATTAGTTTATTATGCCATTATTCAATTTAATCATAAATAGAAAAATCAAAGCAAATTCAATTCAACAATTTTAATTATTTATAGGTAAATCAGCATAATAGCCCTGATTTTTATCCCTTATTTTTGCGTTTTTGCTATTATGCGAGCCTAATTGATCATTCTCTTGATTTTATTAATATGACAATACAAGTAGAATTTAAACAACTCGTTGCCCAACTGCAAATTGAGCTTACACCAGCCGAATTTCACGGCTTTTTAAGCGGTTTTAATTGTTGGCGGTGTTCAAGATGAATCTTGGAAAACATTAACTCTACCAATTTACCAATGATGGGCTCGCATTTTCTCGAGCTCCTCCTCAAAAACATTGGAAAACTTTTTATCAAGAATTGACCGCTAGTATATACGGAAGCCAACACGCTTTTTCAGCCTTTGGTTACCTGAAGATGAAAATGATGATGGCTTCGCTCTGCTGATAGCATTGCGGAATGGACAAGCTATTTTATTTTGGGTTTAGGGTTTAGCTCAACCCAAATTAAGCGAAGAAAAAGATGAAGTAGGCGAAGCAATTGATGATTTAGAAGAGATCTCACGCCTTGGCTACCACGATGATGACAAAAACGAAGAACTCATCGAAGCTGGCGAAGAAGTTGTCGAATATTTACGCGTGCTGGCTCTTTTCTTGCACAGCAATTTCGCATTAAATACCACACCTGCAAACAAAGCTCAACTGCACTAATTTTGAAGAATAAGGATAATTATGACTCAGCTTAAAAATGATCGTTATTTAAAAGCCCTATTACGTGAACCTGTGGATATGACACCCGTTTGGATGATGCGTCAAGCAGGTCGTTATTTGCCAGAATATCAGCAACTCGTGCTCAAGCGGGCGATTTTATGTCGCTTTGCCGCAATGCAGATTTAGCCTGCGAAGTGACTTTTGCAACCTTTACGCCGCTATGCACTAGATGCAGCGATTTTATTTTTCAGATATTTTGACTATTCCAGATGCAATGGGTTTAGGTTTAAGTTTTGGTGCAGGGAAGGTCCTAAATTTGCTCGCCCAATTGAGCATAAAATCCAAGTGGATAACTTACCAATTCCTGATCCTGAAGGTGGATTACAATATGTAATGAATGCTGTTCGCACCATTCGCCGTGAATTAAAAAGGCGAAGTGCCGTTAATTGGTTTCTCTGGCAGCCCATGGACTTTAGCAACTTATATGGTAGAAGGCGGTTCAAGTAAAAGCATTCACAAAAATTATGATGTATGCCGATCCGCAGATTTTACACGCATTATTAGACAAACTTGCAGACAGCGTCATTCTTTATTTAAATGCACAGATCAAAGCGGGTGCACAAGCGGTCATGGTGTTCGATACTTGGGGCGGTGTGTTAGCTCACGAAGAGTACAAAACCTTCTCATTGCAATATATGCAAAAATCGTGGAAGGCTTAATTGTGAAAATGAAGGCAGAAAAGTACCTGTTACACTTTTTCACCAGTTAGGCGGGGGCTTATGGCTTGAAGCCATTGCTGATACAGGTTGTGATGCTGTTGGATTAGATTGGACAGTCGATATTCGTGATGCTAAAAAACGCGTGGGGCACAAAGTAGCACTGCAAGGCAATATGGATCCGAGCGTATTATATGCTCCAGCTGCACGCATTGAGCAAGAAGTTAAAAACATTCTTGCAGGTTTTGGCGAAGGCTCTGGTCACGTATTCAATCTAGGGCACGGCATTCACCAAGATGTTCCAACCGAAAGCCCGAAAGTGTTTGTAAACGCTATTCACGAGTTTTCGAAGCAATATCATAAATAATTAGCTGCAAGCGGTGGAGTGTTGTAAAACTTTTACGAATTCGACCGCTTTATCATTAACTATCGCGAGGAATTATATGCGAAACCCCATTCACAAAACGTATGGAACGCTTTGAACCTTGGCAACACCTGACCTTTATGGCGTGTTTAGTGAAAGAATGTATCCGAATTTCCAAATGTTCTGCCATGTAGCTGAACAAGAAGAGAATACGAAGCTCTATCAGAATATCTTAAATCTTGTCTGGGAGCATCTCACTGTTAAGGGAGCGAAAATCAACTTTGATAATCAGCTCGAAAAATTAGAAAAACATCATCCCAGATGTGAACGAATATGAATTTTTCGGCGTGCTTCTGCTCCGAAGATGCGTGCGAAGCACTTTCTGAATTGCTACACAGCATCATTGCTGGTGCAACACTTGAACAAGCTGATTCGCATTAGCCAAATCTCGCTTGGCACAGTGGCAAGCTATTTGAGATGCAAATGAACGAGAATTAAGCGAAGTAGAGCTAAAAATTCAGAAGAAATTCAAGAAGAATTAGACGTACAATGAGCAAATTTTACCGCCTTCTCAATGAATGCGAAGAGCGCGATGTTGCCTTGATTTTAGACCTTAAAAATGAGATCAGAAGTGCGGGAATAAGCAATATTGGTGTGATTTTTAACTCAGTAGAATTATTTTTCAATAAAAATAATATTTGCCTATTTGAGAAATTTGAACTTTGAATTAAGCTACACCCAAGTTATATCAACCCTTTTCAGCGATTTTCGCCATAACTAAACAATCTTTGAGGATTAAACTATGAACAAAAAGTGAATTAATTGATGCTATCGCAGCAAAAAGCAAACTTAAGTAAAAAGATGCTAAAGCAGCTTTAGAAGCTACGTTAGAAGCCGTATCTGAAAGCTTAAAAAGCTGGTGATGCTGTTCAATTAATCGGCTTCGGTACATTCAAAAGTAAACAAGCGTGCAGCACGTATTGGTCGTAACCAAGTACTGGCGAAGAGATCCAAATCGCGAAGCTAAAATCCCAGCTCGTTGCAGGCAAGGCATTAAAAGATTTAGTGAAACAGTAATAGATAATTGCCATGAAAAACGGTCTAAACCTATATGATAAGCATAAGGTTTTAGACCGTTTTTCATGTCTTTTTATGTCAGATTATTTTTGTTCTTCTTTAAAAGGTTGTGATTTAGATTCAGCATTTTTGTTCTGACACAATTTCATACTTTTTATCAATTCTTCTTCTAGTATCTTACCTTCTTTTTGCTACTTGATTCAATTTTTGCCTGTAATTCACTAAAGATTTTATGTGACTCTTCCGTTGGTTGGTGAACTACTTTTTCTCCTTCTGTCATCAATTGTATGCCCAATGATAAGGCTTCTAAAGATTTTTCTTTAAGTTGTTTTACTTTCTCATCAGCAATTTGCAAAAGTATCTGCACTTTGTTTAATTACATCAGCTTGAGCCAATAACGCTTTATTCATTGCATCACGCAATAATTTTTCATCTTTGCTTTTGTCGCCTAGTTTTTCTACTTCAGTAGTAATCGCATTTTCGATACCTTGTTCTTGAGCTTTTTGCCATTCACGGAATTTTTGTAATCTTCCGCTCCAGTGTCTACTACTTCCGCAGATTTCTCTTCAGCTTTCACTTCGTCTTGATTACTTGGTGCAGTTTCTTGTTCCGTTTTTGTTTGGACTGTTGGTGCTGTATTTGCAACATTAACTGTTGTTTCTGTAGGCTTATCACAAGCGGTTAAAAGTACAGATAATAATGCAATCGCACTTAATGTTTTTAATTTAGTCATATTAATCCTCATGGCTAGCGAAACACTAGCCATTGTTATTTGTTTAAATCTAAAAATTATTCGCCGAAAGTTTGTTGTAATTCAGTTTGTAATTGTTGTAACACATTGCTCTTCTTGGATAAGTTGCTGTGTTTTCTCCATAATGCATTTTGTGATTCAGGTGTTGGCTGAGACATCACTTTTACAGAATCTGCCATGATTGAACTGATAAAGTTAAAACTTTGTTTTTGCTTTTAAATGCAACAACTAATGGCTTTTGACTTCTACAGCATCTAAAGTTTTACTGTTTTCATCTACAGTTTTTGTAAATTCAACTAATGCAGCTTCCACTTTTTAGGTCATTCGTTGCTAACTCAGTTTGAAGTTTTTGTTGAGCTGCATTGCTGCTTGCTCTTGTGCTTTTCATTCCAATCTAAGATTTTTGTAAATCTGTTTTTACCCTGAGCTAACTCTTCTGCACTTAATCGCACAGCCTGGTTTTGCTGTTTCGCTGGAGCTGCTTTCTGTTGTGCTACTGGTGCTTGAGTTTGTGCAGGTGTTGCTTGCTTTTGGTACTTCAGCAGCTTTATCTGCTGGTTTATCACAAGCGGTTAAAAATAATGCAAAATAAATGCTGTTGCACTGATTTTAGTTAATTTAGTCATTTAAGTTCCCTTTTATGTAAAAATAAATATCTCTCAATAGAGAGGTTTTCATATAGTACGTTGTATAGACTCGACTTTCAAAACAAATGTTCCGTAAAGTCTTGTATATTTATGTAAATTTAAGCTTTTTGTAATGTTTTTCTAAACTACGATGGCGAATTTGCACTTTTTGCCTTTCGCTTGGAAATATTTATGAGCTGTTCGGTCATAAACAGAACGGTGTTTGCCTCCGTACAACCAATTGCAATAGTTAAATAACTTGGTTGTCAAGCTGAGGCAACCACATTTCTAAATAATTACGTGTGATAGATAAATTGGTGCACTTGTTTGTCGCTCTAAAAATCAATCACAGGCTGCTCAAGCCCTCCCGTCATTGGGCGGAGTTCAGGGTTCCAATGTGATTAGGCAAGAAACGCACATCAAACACATAATCTGCATCAGCTGGCAAACCATACTTAAAGCCGAAAGATTCAAATACGATATTTAGCTCTTCTCTTGATGCCCTTGTAACAACGTTCTTAAATTTTCGCCAGTTCGTGAAGAAAGATGGGTGGATCAATAATGTAATTAGCTTGTTGAAGCAATGGTTCTAGCAGGCGTTTTCCAAATCAATCGCACTTTCGAGAGATAAATCTCGGCTCGAAAGCGGATGCAATCGGCGAGAATCACTATAACGGCGAATAAGCTGTGCTTCGCTCGCAGTCTAAGAACAACACCCACGTGATAAGGTGAAAGTTTAGCAAAATAGTTCATCTAAACTTTTGCATCTCGGGCAAATTTCGAACATCAGGCTCACAACCGCTGATTCTTTTTGACTTCGAGAGATATTCTGCTAATTGAGGATTAACAGTAAGCGGAATGTTATCCACGCAGTAATACCCGACATCTTCTAATGCACGTACGCAAACCGATTTGCCCGGAACTCGAACGCCCGCTAATAATGATAAGTCCATAATAAACCCACCAACTACTCTTCTGTTTCTGATTGCCTATCAATATATACAAAATCTGCCAGATTTCATCTGCCGATTGCGTTGTTCTGAGCTGCTTAGCTAATGCTTTATCGCTAAGTTTTTGGGCAATTTGTTGCAAACAGCCTTTTGTATTTTTCTACAACAGCCTTCAGGGAAACATCAGTGCTAAAACCAAATCAACCTCTTTATTATCGCTCGCCCACAATCAATGGACCGCTCGAAATTTAAAAAGAGGGCGATAGGTTGATTAAAGTTCCTGCACAATCAGAAGGCAGTTTTGCGTGTGGCAATGCAATGCCATTACCGATGCTTGTGGAACCTAATTTTCGCGTTTGAACAAATTTTCAAAACAGTTCACAGGGCACATTTTTGTATTAAGACTGTATTCTAATCCGAGAGATTCAGCAACCGTTTTTGCCCGCTAACTCTAATAAGCGTTTTTACTTGAAACGACCACATCACAATAAATATGTTCATGGCGTTAAAAATTGGTTAATTGTACATTAAAAGTGCCATTGAAATTCAATGGCATTCGTTATTGGAAGAATTAAAGTTTAAACTGATCACCCAAGTAAACTTTTTACTGGATTTTCAAGCACTTGGCTTGGTGTACTCGTCGCAATCATTTCACCCACTACCCACATATAAGCACGCTCACACACTCAAGCGTTTCATGCACATTACAGGTCGGTAATCAACACCCCTAAGCCACGCTCTTTTAAGTTAACGATAATTTTTAATATCGATAACCGAGATTGATCCACCCTCGCGAAAGGTTCATCTAACAAGATAAATTGCGGATTAGCTGCCAGTGCACGGGCAATCTCCACACGACGGCGTTCCCCCTGAGAGCGTTTGTCCAAGGCCGTTGCGATATGCTCAATATGAAATTTGAAATTAACTCATCAGCACGTTCACGGCGCTGTTTATCATTCAGATCTTACGCACTTGCAACACTGCCATCGTTATCATACACTTAAACGGCGGAAAATGGAGGCTTTCTTGCGGAAGATAGCCGATCCCTTTGTTTTGCACGATCGTGCATAGGTAGCGAGCTAATATCTTCGTGATCAATACGAATTGTACCGTTATCATGGCGAACTAAGCCCACCACCATATAGAATGAGTAGTTTTACCTGCTCCATTCGGACCAAGTAATCCTGCACAATTTCACCTGTGTTTACGTGAAAGCTCACATCTTTCACTACCTTACGATTTTTATAGCTCGCCAAAATGTTCTGCACAGAGCGCTGCTACAACTTTCCTATATTCTGATTTAACTGACGTGTGAATAAGTACGGCTTTCACGCGTGTTTTTCCACCGCTTGTTGCTTTGTTGCTGTTTTACATCATAAGTGATTAACGGCGCCTTAATAAAGCTATTCAGTTGCTTTAATTCCGCATCACCCGTTAAAGTTAAAAATCTGCTGTTCAAATCATATTTTACGCTGGAGTTTTCCCGTTTACAGGCTTACCATCATCAAGAGTTTGTTGGAAAGTAACAGAGAGCCTACCGCATCTAATGTCTCTTTTTACCTTCTTGACGAACAATTGTCACTTTATTCGCTTTCACAATAATTGAACCTTGTGTAATGGTAACACCATCAGCAAAAACGACCGTGTTCGTATTCATATCTAATGATTGGCTGCCTGAATCAATGTTAATTGGCTGATCGGTATCATTTTTAATGCTTGAGCTGATAAACCCACGCCTAATAAAGCGGTTAAAATGGTTGTTTTTATTGCAAATTTCATTGTTTTTCCTTCTCTTGCTCATTTGCCGCTTTAATGACTGTTGGCTCAATATAGCTTTTCACGCCTTTAGCAAGGTTGCCACTTGCTGTTTTAAATTTCCTTTCAGCCCAACGCCTGTGGTGGTAAAACTCTAAACCTTGCGATTTAACTTCGCTATCGGTAAACACATCTCGCGTAGTTAAATTAATCTGGAAAAGATGATTCGTTTCAATACGTTGTAATTTTGAAGTTGGCTCAAGAGCTTGTAGTGTTACATTGCCAGAAAGAGTCAAAATTCTCTCCCGCATTGATTTCTGCGTGATCTGCACTTAATTTCCACTGCTTTTAAAAGCGGTCAATTTGATCAAATAAAAATTAACTAACGGGTCTGTAAATTCGGTTTTTCTGCTCTTCATAACGCTTGATCTCTTCTGCTACTACGCGTAATATTCTGGTTTACCTTCTAAATCAAACACCGAAGTAGACATCTCGATTACCTGTGTAATCTGGCATTCCTCTTTTAATCAGATTATCTAGCCCGTTTGCGTCATCTTCGCTTGATATTGCATCCAGCCCACCAAGGCTGCTACATCACCAGCAGCAAGGCTGTTATTCGTTTATTCATATCATACCTATAAATTTAACGCTAAATCATAACACAATTTTTGATATTCATAGAGAGGGTTAGTTCAGGGATTTTGTAATTTTAGAGGGAAACAAACCGCTTGTAAGTTTTTAATACTTACAAGCGGTTTGTTTTCACGGTAATTTTACTCAATTCTAACCCTGTCATTTCGCATCCCTGCTGCAATCCCTGTGATGGTAATCATCAAGGCTTGTTCAAGTTCTGGATCTGGATTTTCCGTTTGACGTAATCGTGCGAGCAGCTCAACTATGCAATAAGTTAAGTGGGGTCGGTATAAACATTACGTAAAAGCGACAGAATCGGCAATCCAAGGTAAATCGCCCATTAACCGACCATCGCTCGATAGTGCAAGAAATGGCTTTGAATATCCTCACTCAATTGCGTACGGAGATTTTGCCCTAGAGCGTTGCAACTCTTTAGCAACTAAGCGTTGATCATAATATTCTGCCAACCATAAATCCGCTTTGGAGAACACCATTTCAAGCATACCGATACGAGTTGAGAAGAACGGCCACTCTTTGCTCATCTCTTTAATTGTTACTTCATCGCCTGCTTCAATCATTGTGCGTAACGCTGCCCCAGCTCCAAGCCACGCAGGAGCATTAAGCGGTTTTGCATCCACGCAAAGATCCAGGAATTGCACGTAAGCTTTCTCACCCCACCGTTTGGATTACGTTTTGAAGGACGTGATCCTAACGGTAATTTCGCTAACTCTTGTTCTGGCGTTGCCGCACGGAAATAAGGCACGAAATCAGGTTCGCCACACACCACGCCGCGATAAATTTCTGCAAGAAATCTCAGCCCCTTTATCCATCACATCACGCCAGCTCTGTTTGGGCTCTGGTGGTGGGAGTGAGTTCGCTTCTAATACCGCACTCGCGTATAAATTCAAGGTATCAACAGCCACTTCTGGCAAGCCAAGTTTAAAAGCGGATCATCTCACCCTGTTCTGTTACACGTAAAGCTGATTTGAGCGAACGAGGAGGTTGAGATAAAAGTGCCGCATGCGCAGGTGCGCCACCACGCCCCTACTGTACCACCACGACCGTGGAATAAAACAAAGCTCAATATTATGTTTTTTTCCGCCAAATTCACTAAGGCTTCTTGTGAGCGATATTGTGCCCAAAGAAGCGGCTAACATTCCCGCATCTTTTGCAGAATCGGAGTAGCCAATCATCACCATTTGGTAGTTATTGATAATGCCACGATACCAGCCGATATTGAACAAATCGGTCATCACTTTTTCGCTGTGATCTCAAGTCATCCAATGTTTCGAACAGCGGGGCAACAGGAATGGTATATTTGCAGCCTCGCTTCTTGAGTAATAAATGCACCGCTAACACATCTGATGCTTCACGTGCCATAGAGATCACATCAAGCCGAAATCACGCCTTCCGGCTGCTCAGCGATGACTTTGCAGGTATCTAAAATCTCTTGCGTTTCTGGACTTGGTGTCCAATTGGTTGGAATGAGCGGGCGGCGCGAGCTTAATTCACGCACTAAGAACGCCTGTTTATCATCTTCGGTCCATTGAGAATAATCGCCTAAACCAATATAGCGAGTAATTTCTGCAATCGCCATTTCGTGTCGAATACTCTCTTGGCGAATATCAAGTCGAGAAAGACTTAAAACCAAAAGCAGCAGAATACGACGTAAGCAATCTAGTAAACTACCGTTTGCGATGATACGCATTCCGCAAGCGTGTAACGATTGGTAGCAATCGAAAAGCGGTTCCCAAAGCTCTTCGTCATTAAATAACACTTCATCTTTTCTGATGGTAACGGGCTTACCTTCAATTAACTCGCCAAAAGTAAGTTAAAGTATTTTGTAATTTTGACTACGTAAGCCTTTTTAACACCACACGGTATGGCTCGATATGATCGCCATATTTTTCACGGAATTCAGGCGTGCAGTGCACCACTGAAAGCTCTTCGGCTAAATTACTAATATCGCGTAAGAAAAGATCCGCAGCTTTCCAGCGGTTCATATAGAATACTTTGCGAGTTACTTCAGAGGTCAGCAAACGGATTTCCATCGCGGTCGCCGCCCATCCAAGAAGAGAAACGCACAGGGACAAGTGCTACATCATGTTGCACGCCAAAATGTTTTTCTAATTGGAAATTCAACTCGCGGCAGAAGTCTGGTACAGCAGTCCAAAGGCTGTTTTCGATAATAGCCATTCCCCATTTTTGCTTCATCAATTGGCGTTGGGCGAGCGGCACGAATTTCGTTGGTATGCCATGCCAACGCAATTAACTGCATCAAACGACGTTGTAAGCGGAATTTTTCACCCTCAGTTAAATCATCGTGCTCTCAATTGTTCTAAACATTTATTGATCTCCAACATGTTTATGCACTAAAGAACGACGGGTTACTTCGGTTGGGTGAGCGGTTAAAAACAAGTTCAACCAGTAATTTTTTTCAACGGTTTGAATGACTAACTCAACAGGCGTATTTTGCGCTTTCAAGCGGGCGAAAAAGTGCACCTAAAAGCGCGATTACCTAAGGTTTCATCATAGTCGTGACGAGAAATCGTTTGATATTGTTCTGCAATATTGGTGAGGTTTAAGAATTGACTAAAGGCACGAGCCACAGGTAAAACATTTTCAGTTGAAATATGAGCGAGTTTATCCAGTAACTGCTCTCGGGCTTGTTCATCGCCACTACGAGATTTTTGAAAGCTGACGAATACTCTCAATCAGATCTAAAATTTCGCTTCCTTGTGCTTCCCGAATCGTTTCCCCTAAAAATTCGCCTCAACATATGAATGTTTTTGACGCACGCCAGAATGAGGTTGGCTCATAATATTTCCTCTTTGATTTTTGAAAATTAACTGAAAAATAGATATATCGAATTTGAGTTAAAATTTCAACCTAGAATTTTTATTTATGAAAAATAATAAAATACGAATTTTATTTTGAAATAAAAAAACGTAGAGCATATCACTCTACGTTTAACTTACATAATTAACCTGCAACAGACGGTAAAATTCCAGCTTGCATTAAGAATGGAATGACCATAATAATCACGCCCATAATCAACGCAATCACTAAAGCAGCATTCCCGCCCGCAACACGGTATGACAGATTTGGGTGCAATTGACGAGCACGCCATGCCAAGCCGATTGGAAGCACTAATCCGTAGAAAGCAAAGAGTAAACCTGCATAGCCTAATGCTGTGATAAAACCATTTGGATAGAAACAATGCAAACGAAAGCGGTGGAATAAAGGTTAATGGTGTCAAAAATCAAGCGATTGTTTGGCAACTGCACGCGTTTTAATAAGTCGCCCACACCTTCAAAAATTCCCATTGCTACTCCTAAGAATGAGGGTAATTAATGCCAATGTGGAGAAAAATTCTTACCATTTCACCCTAACACGGTGTTGCCCGTGATTTTGACTTGTTGCTTTCACTAAAGCCGTTTAAGGTTGCATCTTGTTTTATATAATGTCGCAAACTCATTTTGGCTCAACACCCCGTGCGTTGCCAATTGCCATAATAGATAGGCTGAGAGTGGGATAATGGTTCGATTAACACCGCAATACGGATTTTTGATGTCTGCTTCTAAATAGCTGTTGATGCTCCCCATAATCACATGGAAACCAAACGACGTGAAAAAGATAGGAATTGCAGAAATCACTAATAAATTATCTAACGGCACGGAGGTGAGGTTTTCTAATTTAGCTTTTTGGAAGCATCATCATCAATACACCAATAGAATGCTACAATTTTTCCGATAAAGAGTATGCGGGTTAGGCCATCGACACCTTTAATCCCAATAACAAATCAAAAAGTACCAAGAATAAAGGTAAAAATTAAAATCCCGAGTTTTTAATGCGTTATCTGCCCCTAAATTTTCAGGCAATACCCCCGAAACCAATGAGCCTCCGCCCGTAATATAGGCAGCTAATAAGGCATAAAGTAAAAATTAACAAGCTGGCGGTAGCTAATACACGCCCTGTCATGCCGAAATATTGTTCAGCAAGTGTTGCTACGCCTACATCTTGTTGTTTAGCGGTTTGGTATACTTCCACAAAGAGCAAGCCTGTATAGGTAAGTAAGTAACCACAAACCAACGAGTAAGACGAGCGTCATACCAAAAGCTCATTCCTGCGGGAAGGCAGTGGCATCGCCAACATTCCTTGCTCCAATGGTCGTGCCTGCAATCATTAAGGCACTGCCCAAAATTTTATTTTTCATAAGATCTCCTGTATATAAAAAGTTTGCATTCTAGCAAATCTAAGATTATTCATTTAAAGTACTTTTGTTTTCTATGCCAAATTTAATCGTTTGTGAGCGATACAAGCAGTATTTTTATCTATTTTCGACAAATTTTAATGCATCTTCTACAATTGACACATTCGCCCCTGGTTTACAAGCATTTTCACTTAAATGGCGACGCCACTGTCTTGCATCTTTACAATTTTGGAATGCCCCAAGCACATGACGAACGATATGATTGAGGTAAACTCCTTTCTAATTCTTTTTCGATATAAGGCAACATCTTTTCCACTGCTTCTCGGCAGTAACAAGTGGTCGATTTTTCGCCAAAAATTTGCGAGTCAATTTCACCCAATAATGAAGGATTTTGATAAAGCCCTCGCGCTCCCACCATCACACCATCAACGAATTGAAGATGATGTTTAATTTCTTCAATGGTCTTAATACCACCATTGATAGAGATGTTGAGATGTGAAAAATCACGCTTGAGCTGATAAACGCGTTCATAATCAAGCGGTGGGATTTCTCGATTTTCTTCGGGCTTAAGCCTGAAAGCCATGCTTACGAGCGTGCACGATAAAATCATTCGAATAAGGTTGCACTTTTTCGATGAAATCACACAGAAATTCGTAGCTGTCTAAATCATCAATTCCGATGCGATGTTTAACCGTCACAGGGATTTGGACCAGCATCTTGCATTGCTTTAATGCAGTCTGCGACTAAATCGGCTTTTACCCATCAAACAGGGCACCAAACATGCCATTTTGTACGCGATCAGACGGGCAACCTACGTTTAAATTCACTTCCGCATAACCGCGTTCTTCTACCAATTTTTGCACAATGTGCTAGTTGTTTTGGATCGCTTCCACCCTAATTGCAATGCTACTGGGTTTTCAGCAGGATTGTACTCAACAGATCATATTTGGCGTGAATGATTGCTGGAGCGGTGATCATTTCGGTATAAAGCAAAAGCGTGTTGGCTAAATTGGCGATGAAAATAACGGCAATGACGCGTAGTCCAATCTAGCATAGGGGCAACAGAAAATCGCCCTGAATAAAAATTCTTCTGCATAGTTTTATAAATTGAAAGGAATTAAATTTTTCTGAGAGTTTTTGCAAAAGAGTTCAGAAATATAACCGCTAGTGATAAGGGATTAAATATGGAGAGTAATACTATAAATCAAAGGTTTTGCTTTAATTTTCTGGTAAAAAGAAAGATATACACAAGATATCCATAAGCAAAATAACACAATATATAGTGCTTTTTATAATTCTAAAAGCACTATATATAGAACAAAATCGTCTAAAGATTTTCTCTCTTTATAAATCAATAAACTAGTAAAGGAGGAGTAGAAAATGTGCTCAAAAGCATTTTGTCAAGACTTGTTCTTACCAAAGAAATTCCCTAGAATTCGCCCTCAATTTCAACAAGGAAACATAGGGCAAAGTATGAAAAAGACGTAATCTTTTTGAAAAACGCTTGAACATCAAAACCATACGAATATCCTGAGCTACTTGAGTTTAAAGATGCTATCCGCCACTCATATTGGTTTACACATCGAGTTCAATTTTACAGGTGATATTCAGATTATCGCACAACCATTAGCGACCACGAACGCCACGTTTTAACACGTGCAATGCTAGCGATTTCACAGGGTAGAAGTGGAATGTAAAACGTTTCTGGGGGCGAGCTCTATCGTTATTTTCCAAAACCTGAAATGGATGATGTGGGGAACTTTTGCTGAATCAGAAGTTCGCCACAAAGATGCTTATTCATTTTTGCTTGAAAAATTAGGCTTAAATGAGATGTTTAGCCAAATTCAAGAGATTGAGCTGTTAATGAACCGCATCCGCTACATGGAAGCCTTTTTATGAAAGATAAAGATGCAGGCAGAGGCGAGTTTGTACTTTTCTTTTTAGTGCTTTTCTTTATTCGTTGAACATATTTCATTATTTGGTCAATTCTTGATTATGATGTCTTTCAATAAGTATAAAAACTGATTCAAAGGGATTTCAAATGCGGTTGAAGCTAACTTCTAAAGAAGAAGAGATTCATGGTAAATTTGGTATTGCATTATATGAAATTTCACGTGATGAACATTCAGAATTATTTATAGATGAAATTTCTTCGTTGAATTAAAAACCTTAGCAGATCGAGCATTTGATGCAGAAAAAGACATTTTAGATTGGATTTTTGAAGACGGTGATTTGAGCTTTATTAGCAAAGAAACTGTGCTCAATTACATTAAAAGCCGTTGTAACAATTCATTGATGATATTAGGGTTTAGAACCACCACACGATATCAATCCTGAATTGTTAAAAGAAACAGAGTGGTTTGATATTGAGATTCTTTCAACCAAAGAAACGGATTTCTTTAACAAACGTAGTACTCGATTATAGTAAAAATGAAACAGATTACCTGCAGATGATTTATTCTAGTTCCTGTCCCTGATTTTGCTTGGCTAAACAAAGATAGCTGTTTATTTTAGAACGTGGTTATTTACTTGAAGGAACAACCGCTTTTAGACCGTATCCGTTATATTGCTGAACACGCTGAAAGAAAATTAGGTATTGAAGGTTATGCGGATAAATTCTTCCACTATATGGCTCGTGGTTATTTCTCACTTTCATCGCCAATTTGGTCAAACTTTGGCTTAGACCGTGGTTTACCAATTTCTTGTTTTGGTAGTTATATTGGGGATTCTATCCACAGAAATTGACGGGAAACCACTGCAGAAGTGGGGATGATGAGTAAAATCGGTGGCGGTACATCAGGCTATTTTGGCGATATTCGTCCACGTGGTTCATCAATCAGAAACAACGGTAAAATCGGATGGCTCATTTAATTTCAGTAGTTATTTGACACCGTTATCGATGTAATTTCTCAAGGGACTTCCCGTAAAGGTCAATTCGACAGGCTATATTGATATTAACACGGCGATGATTAATAGAATGGTTAGACATTCATACCGAAGGTAATCCAATTCAGTTAATGTATTATGGTGTTTGCGTAGGGCACGAATGGTTAGAGTCAATGAAAGCTGGCGATCCATATAAACGGCAGCTTTGGGCAAAATTACTGCAACGTAAAAACCGAAACGGGTATTCCATATCTATTCTTTAAAGACAATGCGAATGCAGGTCTCCAGACGTTTATAAAGATAAGAGAATATGACCGCACACGTGCTTCAAACTTGTGTACGGAGATTATGTATGCCATCAAGCTCTGATGAGAGCTTTGTATGCTGCTTTATCTTCAATGAACCTGCTCTATTTTTGATGAGTGGAAAGATACCGATGCACCAGAAGTGTTAACCTACTTCTTAGATGCTAGTAATGAGGAATTTATTGAGAAAAAGTAATGAAATTCCATTCTTGCATCGTGCAAATAAATTTGCTCGTCGCCACCGTGCATTAGGTTTAGGGTAGCTTAGGCTGGCAGCAACTGCTTACAAGCGAACAACATTGCGTTTGATAGCTTCCAAGCGATGCATAATGAAATTTTTCCGTACTTTCACAGGACATTAAAAGCGTCGAAATTAGAATTAGCACAACGTTTTGGTGGAGCCTGAAAGTCTTAAAAAGGCTATGGACGCCGTAATACTCACATTGATGTCAATAGCACCAACTAAATCAAGTAGTTTTTATTTTAGGTAGCGTATCGCCATCGGTTGAACCATTTAAATCGAACTTCTATGTAAAAAGATCTGGCTAAAATCAAAAACCATATTTACAAAAACCATTCTTAGAGAAATTACTCAAAGAAAAAGGTTTAGATAACGAAGAAATTTTGGGAATCTATCTTATATAACGACGGCTCTGGTAACATTTGACACAACTAACTGATGAAGAGAAAGAAATATTCAAAACCTTCTGAAATCAATCAATTAAGCGTAATTCAACAAGCAGCACAACGCCATATATATCGACCAAGGTCAAAGTCATCAATATAATGGTTCACCCTGCAACCCCTGCAAAAGACTTGAATCCAGTTATACTTAACCGCAGAAGAGTTAGGTTTTAAAATCAATTTACTACCAATACTCAATGAGTGCAGCACTGAAGTGTTTAACCGCAACTATTGTTGTTCGGGCCAGCTGTAGGCTAATCCAGAATGAAAAAGCAACTGTGTTTTTAGGTAAACACAGTCTGCTATACACAAATTTTATTTATTCGTTTTTATGATCGTCCTTCATATTCGAGAAAATATTCGCCAAAACTGGACCTGAAACGTTGTGCCAGAAACTAAATAAAGCACTTGGTACAGCAGCTATTGGGTTAAAATGTGCTGCGGCTAATGCTGCAACCCAATCCTGAATTTTTGCATATCCTACCTCAATGGCAATAGCTTTTGATATCGACTCACATTTAATTTGAATAATTTTGCAGAAAAAGAAACCAACTAAATAGCCTAAACAGTTGTGCAACACTACTACACTGAAAATCAACAAGCCTGATTCTGCAATTTTATCTTTACTACCGCAACCACAGCAGCCAAAATTACCACAATTGAAATAACGGAAACCAACGGCATGGTTTTGGCTTGCTTTGTTCAATTACTTTCAAATAATGCACGCACAACTAGTCCCAAGAAGATTGGGAAAAGCACCATTTTTAATACGGATAAGAACATTGTTGATGCATCAATATCTAAATCCATTGGCTTGCAAGAACGTAGAAGATTGTAGGCTAATGGTGAAATCAACGTAGAAATCGTTGTGCAAGCAACTGAAAGAGCTGTATTTCCTTTGCAAGATACGTCATTACATTTGAAGAGGTACCGCCAGGGCGCAAGAACCGACTAAAAATAACCCCAACGGCTAACAGGTGGTAAATCAAAAGATTTTAGTGAGAACAAAAGCGATTGAAGGCATAATAACAAATTGTCCAACTACGCTAATAAAGACAGATTTTTGATGCTTTTGCTACTTCTGCCGAAATCATTAAAGGTAAGCGTAATCCCCCTATACCAAACATAACTAAACCTAATAGGTGAGAAATATAAGGTGCGAAGATTTTAAATTCAGAAGGAAATAGAAGGCAAGAATAGCACAATTGCCCAGAGTGCAAAAAGTTTTACTGACAAATTGTGTAGTTTAAGAAGAGTTTGCATATAAAGTCCTATTCATTGTTAAAAATTAAGAAAGGTTCTGATTTTAGAGCGGATTATCCTACTTGTCTATCTTCACTATAAAAATCAGAAACTACCAAACTACACTCATTTATTTTTATCTTTACAATCCGATCTTCATTGCTAACCCAACAAAAATGTAGCCACAAATTTTATTTAACCTGCTGCCAATTGTTTGATTATTTCTTAACAAACACCCCAATGGGGAGGCTGTTATCACTAATATGATGCACCAAACGGTACTTGTACGAGTAAAAGTTAAGCCCAGTAATAAAAACGGTAAAAGGGTATTTTTCTAAGTTTGAGGTGACAAATTGTGGTAATAATGCCAAGAAGAATAACACACTACTTTTAGGATTTAATATGTTAGTAATCACGCCTTGACGATAAATTTTACTGAGTGGTAATTTGTCTAAATTTGGATTATCAATGACCAAAGGTTCCGCCACATTTTGATGCCTAAGTAAAGCAAAATAAGCTGCACCTGCATATTTTAGAATGGCAAATAGCGTTGTGGAGTGAGCAACCACGCCCGCCAAACCTAAGGAAAACGGCTAACACGTGAAATAGCATCCGTTTGAATACTCGAGCAGAAACAATGCCTGATTTTTGCCTTCCGCAATGGTGCGGGTAATAATATAAATGGTATCCTAGCCAGGGGTAAGATTTAATAAAATACAAGCGGTTAAAAATCCCCAATAATTTACAATATCATTCATCGTTTTAATCTTCCTTGTCTGAAATTATCAATAGTTAATAACGTAATAGCAAGAGCTAAACAGATCATTAATATATAAGATTTCGAATCTAAACTTTCGCCAATAATAAATGAAATAGCAAGATTAACTAAAGGCTCCATATAACCTAATAGCCCTAACACATTCACAGGCAATAGATTACTAGAAGCAATATAAAATAAATGATATACCATTTACCAACCCAAATAGAGCAAGAATCGCATAAAGATAATGATTTTCCATTAAAATTAGCTGCATATTTGTTTGAGAAATAAAAATATAACTCAAAGGTAACCAACAATAATTCAACATGTGGAAGATTATTATTAAAATAGCGACGTAATGTAATATAAAGAGGATAACCAATCACCGTAACAAGCGTTGCTCAAGAAAAGTGCCAGTTAAAATAACATTCGTGCTTACACCAATAATTGCAAAAATTAAAGAAAGCCACTTTTAATAAAAGTAAAATGTTCTTTAAACACGATTTTACCTAATGCTACAGCAACGATAGGTAACAATAACAGCCAACAGATACGGGAATTGCCTGACCATTAGTGAGCCCACATAAAAAGCCAAAGTTGTACACCTGTGTTTAGTGCAAGTAATAATAAAATAAAAGATAAGCGGTGGATTGTCTTTTATTTTTGCCAAAGTTGTTTAAAAATTTTGTATCTGTTTAAATAATAAAATCGCCAGTAAAAATAAAATGGAATCAATACAATAATACGAAAACCAAACATACTTTCGCCATTTAACGGACGCAATAAAATTGCAAAATAATACCCCTAAGCCACAAATAAAAATTAGCGGTGATACAAAAACATGCCTTTCAACATTAATTTACCTTCATTTGTGCTTTATATTTTCGATGGCTACGGCGAACAGCCTGAATACCGTCTACATAACAATAAAAACGGCAATCAATAAGCAAGACATTAAAAATATAAGCATTAGGATTTAATTTTTCACCAATTAAAAATGAGATGAGTAACATCACACACGGTCTAACATAACCCAATAAAGCCTAATAAATTAAAAGGTAAAAATAGTGCTTGCCAACGTGATAAGAAATTAAAGCTGCCCCGCTAATAATGCCTAATAAAGCAATAAAAATATAAATATATGGATTCACCTCTGCACTGCTTGCATATCGGTGTTAGAAATAAAATAAATTGCCAGGAATTAAAAATGCAATTTCAAATACAAAACTGTGTAAAATGACTTAAGCCAAATTTCCGGCGCAAATAAAAATAAAATCGGATAACCCGTACAAACAAACACGCTTTTCAAAGAGAGTTTCCCCGCCAAAATAATATTACTCACCACACCAATAAAGGCAAAAATAATTGCCAGCCATTTATTTCTTGAAAGCGGTTCTTTATAAAACTATTTTACCAAAAGCGACCATAACAATTGGCATTAATACAACAGCCCATGGAAACTTCAATCGCTTTCCCTGCTATTCGGTGCCCATAAAAATAGCTACATTTGCCCACCGACAATCGTCGAGGTGGTAAGAATCAACAGAAATAATTTTAGCTCACGTTTTAATCGTTGTAGAAATAAACTAAATTCATCCCATTTTTAAATAACAATAAAGCCAAAAATAAGCAAGGAAGCGTTAACACCATACGAATACCGAAGATGCTTTCTCCTGTAAGTGGTTTTAAGTGAATAGCTAAAATAATATAAACAACCAAAATAGAGGCTGTTAAAGAAAAGAGGACGCCTTTAACATAAAGAATGGATAAATGAGATATCCTCCCCCATTTACGTGAAGGAGTACAAAGAAGATAAAATTAATCTTGTTTATAAGTTTTTAAGAATTTCGCTAATCGCCCAAGCGTTTCTTCAAGCTGATGGACGCATAAGGCAAGCGTTACATACGCGGAAGTGATCTGGTTTATGCCAGTTAAAGCCAGAACCTTGCACCAGTAACACTTTTTCTGCTTGAAGCAAATCGTAGATAAATTTAGCATCGTCTTTAATGCCATACATCTCGGTGTCTATTTTCGGGAACATATACATCGCCCCTTTTTGGCTTCACGCAGGTAATACCTGGGAATCTGCACCAATAACTCCCATGCTTTGTTGCGTTGTTCGAGTAAACGTCCACCAGGGAGGATGAATTCATTGATGCTTTGATAGCCGCCCAGTGCGGTTTTGGATCGCATGTTGCATTGGGGTGTTGGCACACAAACGCACAGAAGCCAACATATCCAAGCCTCAATGAAGCCTTTCGCTTGGTTTTTGGGTCCGTTCAATACCATCCAGCCTTGGCGGAAACCTGCCACGCGATAAGCTTTAGATAAGCCGTTGTAAGTGACTGTCAATACATCAGGTGCAAGAGCTGCGATATGGTGATGAACCGCACCATCGTATAAGATTTTTTCGTAGATTTCATCAGCAAAAATAATCAATCCATGTTGGCGTGCCAGTTCAGCAATTTCTAACAAAATCGCACGGCTATACACCGCCCCTGTTGGGTTGTTTGGGTTGATGATCAAAATCCCTTTGGTGCGTGGGCTGATTTTTGCTTTGATATCTTCAATATCAGGGAACCACTCGTTCTCTCTCGTCACAAAGGTAATGCACTGCCTTCCCACCCGCTAGCGTTGCCGCTGCCGTCCAAAGTGGATAATCAGGCATTGGAATGAGGATTTCATCACTTTCATTTAATAGTGCTTGCATCGACATCGTAATCAGCTCAGACACACCATTGCCATATAGATCATCATTCACATCCATTCCGAGCATACCTTTTTGATTGGTAATACTGCACAATCGCTTTACGTGCAGAATACAAGCCTTTAGAATCACAATAACCTTGTGCGGTTGGTGGTTACGAATAACGTCACCAAAAACTCATCAGGGGCTTCAAACCCAAATGAGGGCAGGAGTTGCTGATGTTGAGTTTGAGAATTTTATTGCCCTCTTCTTCTAATCGAAGAGCCTCTTTGTGAATTGGACCGCGAATATCGATAGCGGACCTGTGCTAATTTATCTGATTTTGGAAAACGTTCCATAATGCTTCCTGTGTTGTGTTTGATTTAAAACGGATTTTCGAACTTTACTCCGATTTTTAAGGAAAGAGGATTTGGAGCTAAAATAAACATCTTTTTACAAATAGCGGTTTGATTTTTCTTAAAATTTTGCGTATGTCAGTTTTTACTCAATTAGAACAACAACTTAGCGAGCAACTTTCACAGCTGCAATCAACTCAAGAATGGATTCAACTTATGGCAGAAGTCAATTTATCTGTAGAAGAATCTTTGTTATTAGGCTGGCTAAAATCGCAAAATCAGTATTTCCCTACACTTTTTCTTTGAAAAAGCGAGATGAAAAATCAAACGATTGCTACTATTGGGGCAGTAAAAACTTTTTCTTCGTTAGAAGAGGCACAAGTCTTTGTACAATCCCACTCACTTTCGCTCGTCGGTGGCATTCAATTTGAAGGCATTTGCCAATTTGTCTTACCACGTTGATGCTAGTAAAAATTGCAAAATTTGACCCGCTTACCTGACATTAAACCCAAGCTGAGCAAGCGGTTGATTTTACTGAATTTTTACCGAGCTAAATTCAACTTCTCCTGTTAAAAACTATCAAATATCAGCACCGCAATCTTCTTGCACATTTGAACAATGGAAATGAATATTGAACGAGCTATTACCCAAATTGGCACGGGCGATTTGCGTAAGGTCGTGTTAGCAAACGCCATTCAACTTACCTTTTGAAAATCTCATTTCTGCTTATGATTTAGTTGAACAAAGCAGAGCAATTAACCTTGGTTGCTACCATTTTTATGGGCAGAAAATGCACAGAATGCTTTTTGTGGGCTCAACGCCTGAGCGTTTATATTATCGCAAGGGCAATCAACTTTTTTACTGAAGCTTTGGCGGGAACAGTTGCCGTTTCTGATAACCCAATCGAAACCGAGCAAAAACGCCCAATGGTTGTTAAAAAGATGCTAAGAATATCTACGAGAATCAGCTTTGTGGTGGAAGATATTGAGGAGCATTTGAATGCTTATGTGGAGGCATTTGAGGTACATCTACCTGAAATCAAACGTTTACATAATGTGCAACATTTAAGAAGACGGATTGAGGCAACCTTAAAAGCCGATGTGCTCGATCAAGATTGCTTACGACAGATTCACCCCACCGCAGCCGTTGCAGGCTTACCGCGTGCTAAAGCGAAGCAATTTATCGCTGAAAACGAACCTTTTAAGCGCGGTTGGTATGCAGGCACATTAGGCATTTTTAACCCGCAAGAAGCAGAATTTTGCGTTACCCTTCGTTCAGCCAAAATTGAACATAATCAGATCACTCTTTATGCAGGGGCGGGCATTATTCATGAATCAGAGCCTGTTTCTGAATGGCAAGAAATTGAGCGAAAATCGCAAGCATTGTCTAAATTATTAGGTTAATCACGCCAACCCAATAAAAATCGCTAATAACAATGGTGCAGCAAGGTTTACGATAAAACCAAAGTTAATTGCTAAGCGGTACATACTTGCATTCCGCCCGATTTTTGAATAATCGGCAAAGTACAATCTAATGAGGTTGCGCCGCCTAATCCTACTGCTGTGGATGGGAAATTCCGCATAAAAACGGAATCATAAAGAGACATAAAATTTCACGGGAAAGATCGTTGAAAAATGCGATACTTCCATAAAAAGCTCCCCACGCATCGTGCATCAAAACACTTGAGAGAGAATACCAACCAAAAGCAGAAGCGTAAGCAAGCCCTTTCATTACAGAGAAATCGAGCCACCAAGCCGCAATCACACCTCCCATCAAACTACTCACCATAAAGATAATTGAGGCTTGATGCCCTCGTTTATTCAAAAAACTTCTGCAATGGAATGCCGCTATTTCTGAGTTGAATGCCTACGCCGAAAATCATTACTACCAGCACAACAGAACTTGCGTGCGAAGGAAATACAAAGAAATCTTTGGTGAAAAAGCCAAATAGCCCCCCGAGAATAGTCACCCCTGATCAATTTTAACGACATCATTAATTGTAGCTAACTGAGAAGGTATTTCATCTTGTGCAACAACTTTGCGAGCTATTGCGCCATTTATCATAAATCACAAGGCTTAAGATGTTGCAGGTATGAATAGAAAGGCTAAATACCAATGCTGCTGGAGCCAATTTGTGGGAGTTTTTCGACAATATTATCCAACTGCCCAAGCGAAACACCGATGACGAGCAAAAATCAAATAGAGGCAAAGGCTCACTAATGCGATTGACCCAATACAAAAATCATTGGGGTGAGAAATGCGAGAAAAATAACCTAAAAAAGAGAGGGATGAGCACAATCGACAAGCCGTATAACATTATATTATGCCTTGAATAATGAATTTTTATGGAAATTTTACCAGTATTTAGATAAAATAAAACTGGTTTTATATCCATTTGTAAGCGGTGTATTTTTGAAGGAAATTTTACAAATGATGGCAGAGCAAAAACGAGAAAAATTATCCATATTGATATGGATTGCTTCTATGCTGCCGTTGAAATACGGGAAAAATCCTTTGTTAAAAGGTAAGCCCGTTGCGGTGGGTGGCAAAGCAAATCAGCGAGGTGTGCTCACCACTTGTAATTACGAGGCGAGAAAATTTGGTTTTACATAGTGCGATGGCAACGGCAACAGCATTGAAGCTCTGTCCAAATTTGATTTTTGCTGCCTGTTAATATGCCGTTGTATAAATCGGTTTCGCTCAAATTCCATCAGATTTTTCGCCGTTACACACAAATTATCGAACCGCTTTCATTGATGAAGCCTATTTGGATGTAACCAATTGTAAACAACATTCCGGCTCATGCAACTTGGATTGCGGAAAAATATCCGCCAAGCAATTTGGAATGAATTGCACCTTACAGCTTCAGCCGGTGTTGCTCCGCTTAAATTTTTGGCAAAAATTGCTTCCGATCAGAATAAACCAAACGGTCAATTTGTGATTCCGCCCGAAGAGGTGCAAAATTTTGTTAAAAATCTACCGCTTAAAAAATCCCTTGTGTGGGTAAAGTCACACAAGAGAAGCTTAGTACAAATGGGCTTGCTCACTTGCCAAGATGTTCAACAAAGCTCGCAAACGGTGATTTATCAAGAGTTTGCAATTTGGACAACGCTTGTGGATTTCTGCCACGGCATTGATATTCGTGAAGTGGAGGTTGATCGCCCGCGTAAATCCCTTGCAGTTGAAAAATACGCTTTTGCAAGATATCAACACACTGCACAGGCAGAACTGATTATCGATGAACTTTATCACAAGCTGCTTTTTCCGAATTCAACGTAATTGGGCAGATACACCTCTGCATGAATTTAAAAAACTGGGCATCAAACTAAAATTTGAAGACTTCAACCAAACAACGATTGAACGCACCACAGATGGGCTTGAATTTGAACGATTTAGAGAATTATTGCATCAAGTTTGGGCACGTAGAAATGAGCGTAATATTCGTTTAATTGGCTTAAATGTACATTTTTCCAAGCAGAAAAATTACAAATCAGTTAAATTTATGGGAATAAATGTTGTCTGATAGCTTGAATTCTCAGACATTTCATTATAGGGAAAGTTTTTACCTTTATTTGGAGTTTAATCAATGGCAAAACGTGTCATTCTCTTTTTATTAACCAACCTTGCGATTACCTTCGTATTAGGGATTGTGTTAAACATTATTTTTAAAGTAACGGGTATTCAAAGTCAAAGCACTGCGGGTATTTTAGTATTATCGCTTGTGTTTGGTTTTTCAGGTTCTTTAATCTCCCTGTTCTTATCAAAAACAATGGCATTACGTTCAGTAGGGGCGGAAGTAATTCAACAACCTCGTAACCAAACAGAACAATGGCTGTTCAACACCGTTCAACGCCAATCTCAACAAAGCGGGCATCCCAATGCCAGATATTGCTATTTACCACTCTGCTGACGTAAATGCATTTGCAACGGGGGCAACTAAAAATAACTCGCTTGTCGCAGTAAGTACAGGCTTGTTGGACAATATGACCGAAGATGAAGCAGAAGCAGTTATTGCTCACGAAATTGCCCACATTACGAACGGTGATATGGTAACAATGACTTTATTACAAGGTGTGTTAAATACCTTTGTGATTTTCCCTTTCTCATATGATTTCAACTGCAGTGGCAAGTACCAAAGATGAAAATGGCAACTCAAGCACAAACACAATGGTGTTCTGGATTGCAGATATTGTTTTACAAATGGTATTTGGTGTGATTGCAACCATGATTGCAATGTGGTTCTCTCGCTACCGTGAATACCGTGCGGATGCGGGCTCCGCTAAATTAGTAGGCAAAGAAAAATGATTATGGCATTACAATCGTTTACAACGTGTTCATGAACCTCAAGAAATGGAAGGTTCATTAGCAGCATTTATGATTAACGGTGTGAGTTCAAAAGAATTGTTTATGAGTCACCCTCCACTTGAAAAACGTATTGAGGCGTTGAGAAATTTATAAACTAAAGGGCAGTTCTACATAATCGAATTGCCTTTTAACATGCTGAAATAAATATCGAAAAATACGCCGTCATAATAGATAAAACAGTTGCTAATGTTTATTTTTCAAAATATTAGCAACTATTTTTATTTATCCTTTATAAACATAACCTTATGTCTTTTTAGTTCATTCGTTGTGATTATTTAATTGGTGCTTAAGATGCTTAAATAATCCCTCAAGTCTATTTATCATCCTTTCAATTTTTATTTCGGTATGATTTTTCGAAGATAAAATTCATTTTTTTGGACTCTACCAATGTTTTGGCAATTATTTTTAACTCTTTACCCACTTGTGATTGATGTTTTTCCTTAGCTTTCTCATCACGATGGCTATCATATGAAACTGGCATACCTGCACTGGTACATTAAAAGATCTTTCATTAGACCTTGCCCACCCTCATAGGTAATTGACTGAATTATATAATCTTTTTCTCGTAATCGGTCCAAAGTAAGCGTGTAGTAAATATCTTTTCCTGTCCATATAAAAATGATATCTAACAACCTTATCTGTTTTCGAATCCTCAGGACTAAAAACACCTGAATAGAGATGGAAAAAAGTTATATCCATGATGATCAGAGAACTATTTTTAAATGTGATTTAGGGGCTTTACCAATATATCTTTGGATTGTACTGACAAACATTGATATTTTATTGAAAGTTGCTGGTAGGTTTGTTTTCCAGAAGTGTAATCAGACTAAATTTTAATAGGAGCTAATTTATTCTTTAGGATAAAGGCTTTATTACATTGATGGCAAAAAGTAATGCTGAATATTATTTTTACCCTGTTTCTTTATTCTTGTACTTTGGGCAAAATGGACATTTTTGGGTTTATGTTTCAAAAAGGGCTTAGAGCCTTGTAATATAAGGCTTTAAGCCACTTTTTACCAACACTTTGGTCTATTATACCTTTTAGAGATTATTGAATCGCTTTCGCCTCGTTGCTTTCTTCATCTTCACCGCTTTTACTCAGTACAATTTCAATGCCAAGCGGTGGATTTTCAAGGGCGATTGCCAATACTTCGTCAATGGTTTCCACAGGATGAATCGAAAGTGCTGATTCTGCATTGGCTGGAATCTCTTCCAAGTCTTTCTCATTCTCTTTTGGAATGATGACAGTGGTAATGCCACCACGATGTGCCGCTAAAAGTTTCTCTTTTAAAGCCGCCGATTGGTAACACTTTTACCACGCAAGCTGATTTCGCCGGTCATTGCCACTTCTCTACGCACAGGGTTACCCTGTGAGGCTAGAAATCAAGGCGGTACACATTGCAATGCCTGCACTCGGACCATCTTTTGGCGTTGCTCCATCTGGAACGTGGACGTGAATATCGCGTTTCTCATGGAAGTCGTCAGCAATACCGAGTTTATCGGCACGTGCACGCACGACCATCATCGCCGCTTGGATAGACTCTTTCATCACGTCGCCCAAAGAGCCAGTGTAAGAGAATTTACCTTTACCTGCAGGCAGAAGCGGTTTCAATGGTAAGCAATCTCCACCCACTTCTGTCCACGCTAAACCTGTTACCTCACCCACGCGGTTTTGTTGTCCATTTTGCCGTAGTCAAAACGTTTCACACCTAGGTAATCGGTAATGTTATCTTCATTGACAGTAATAGATTTTTAATTTCTTTTATCCAACACTAACGCTTTTACTGCTTTACGGCAAATTTTGGCAATTTCACGCTCAAGGTTACGCACACCCGCTTCACGGGTATAGTAGCGAATAATACTCATAATCGCCCCATCTTCGATGGTCAATTCACCTTTTTCAAACCATTATTTTCTTGCTGTTTTTGCAATTAAAATGCTCACGAGCACGTAATGTTTTTCATCTTCGGTATAACCTGAGAAGACGAATCACTTCCATACGGTCAAGCAACGCTGGCGGAATATTCATTGAGTTTGAGGTTGCACAAACATCACATCAGACAAATCGTAATCCACTTCTAAATAGTGGTCGTTAAACGCTTTGTTTTGCTCTGGATCTCAACACTTCTAATAATGCCGAAGCAGGATCGCCACGCATATCTTGTGCCATTTTTGTCTATTTCATCAAGCAAGAAGAGCGGATTTTTCACACCTACTTTTTGCCATTTTCATCATCAACGAGCCTGGCATTGAACCGATGTAAGTACGACGATGCCCGCGAATTTCTGCTTCATCTCGTACACCACCCAACGCCATACGCACATATTTACGCCCTGTGGCATCTCGCAATCGATTGACCGAGTGAGGTTTTCCCCTACCCCCTGGTGGACCGACCAAGCAAAGAATTGGACCTTGCTTGTTCAAACGGCTTTGTACCGCAAGGTATTCCACAATGCGTTCTTTCACACGCTCCTGCCGTAGTGATCTTTATCTAAAAATCTCTTGTGCTTTGGCTAAGTCTTTTTCACGGCTGATTTTTGTGCCACGGCATTTGTAAAATCCAGTCAATATAACCACGGATCACCGCTGCTTCAGAAGAACTTTGTGGCATCACTTTGAGCTTTTTGAATTCTGCTTCTGTTTTTCTAACACATCCACAGGTAATTTCGCTTCATTGATTTTTGCTTTTCAGTTTATCTAATTCGCTCTGCTCAACATCTTCATTATTGCCGAGCTCTTTTTGGATCGCTTTTGATTTGCTCATTTAGATAGTAATCGCGCTGATCCATCTGCTCTTTCTCACGCGTGCACGAATGCGGCTATCCATCTGCATTGAATCAAGCTCAGTTGCCATTGCAATCAACAAAGTTTCGAAACGTTTGAGTAAGCTAGCCTCTTCTAAAAGCTCTTGTTTTTCGCAACAGGCGTTAAAAGATTGGCTGAAATCGTATCCACTAAGCGTTCTTTTGATCGCTGATTTTCTGCAATTTAACTAAAATCTCAGTAGGGAATATTATTTTTAACGTAATTTTCGAACTCAGCAAAGGTAGTTTTTGTAAGTGCAGCTAGCTCTTCAGATTCGGCATTATCCGTTGTTTCAATCACGCTTAGTTCTGCCCAAAAACCAGATTCATCATCGTGAGTCTTCTCAATTTTGGCTCGAGTCTGACCTTCCACCAACACTTTCACCGTACCATCTGGTAGATTTAGCATTTGGATAATATTAGCAGTTACACCGATGTCATACATATCATCTAATGTCGGATTTTTCATTTTGGATCTTTTTGGGTAACAAGAAACAGTTGCTTTGTTTGTATCCATCGCAGCACGTAGTGCAAGCACCGACTTTTTCACGTCCAACGAATAATGGCATTACCATATTCGGGAACACCACTACATCACGCAGTGGTAAAAAGTGGCAATGCAATAGTTTTCTTTTTCTTGGTGCCATAAATTTTGCTCTCTTCTTTGGTTTTAAAATAATCTTCCCATTATGGGGGAAAAATGGAAAAACAAGTGATTTTATTACTTTTTAATAAGAGTTAAATAAAACTCCTCACTAAATAGCAAGGGAATAAGTATAGTAAAAGTGAGTATCAATGAATTATCCAGCCCTTCTTGCCTCAATCACATCATCAAGAAGCGTAATGCGAGCCAAGATTTTATTCAGCATTGCCACATTGTTCATCTGAATTTCCATATTGATAATTGCAAGGCTACGTTTGGCATCAATACGGCTAGCAACGCTTAATACATTGACTTTCCTTGTTTGCCATAATTGCACTCACATCACGTAGTAAACCGTTACGGTCGTTGGCACAATACGAATGGTAAGACTTAAGCCTTCGCCAGCATAACTTCCCCATTGGGCTTCTACCACACGAGTTGATTAAGGCTTTGTAATTCAAACAGCTGTTCACAATCAGCTTTGTGAATTGAAATACCGCGACCTTGGAGTGATGTAGCCTGCAATCGGATCGCCTGGAATTGGCTGGCAACAGCGTGCAATGGAGTGCATCAAGTTGCCCACGCCTTCAATAATCACTTGACCATTTTGGGCTTTTTGATGCGAGTTTTTATTAAGCTGTTTCAATACCGCTTCATCTTCTTGCTCGGCGGTAGGTTTAATTAAACGGCTTTGTAAATAGTGGCTGAGCTGGTTGAGTTTAATATCGCCACCGCCAATGCCCGCATACAGATCATCCATCTGTTTGAGGTTGTAACGTGGCAATGCATAGGTTTCGATCTGTTTGTGCGTTAAACCTAACTTGGTCATTTCTGCTTCAAGGGCTTCGCGTCCAATCGGGATATTTTTCTCACGATCAAGTTTTTGAACCACGCAATAATTTTGGAACGTGCTTTTGAGGTGTTCATCAAAGCCCTGTGTTTGGATTAAGCCAGTCACGACTTGGATTAGGTTGTTTTTAGTAATAATTTCAACCTGATCGCCCATTTTTGAGATTGTAGGTAAATGGCACAATCTTGCCCGCTACTTTCGCCCCAATGCAGCGGTGACCAATTTCACTATGAATTGCATAAGCAAAATCAAGAGGCGTTGCATCTTTTGGCAAATCAATCACTTCGCCACGCGGAGTAAAGACATAAACGCGATCATCAAACACTTGTGAACGCATCTCATCGAGCACATCGCCAGAGTCCGCAATATCATTTTTGCCACGCTAAGAGTTTACGCAACCAAATGATTTTCTCTTCATAGCCTGAACGCCCCGCAGTTGCCCCCTTCTTTATATTTCCAGTGAGCAGCAACGCCAAGTTCAGCATCATCGTGCATTTTTGCGTGCGAATTTGCACCTCAATGGGCTTATCTCCTTTGCCGAGTACTACGGTGTGAATAGATTGATAGCCGTTAGGTTTAGGGTTGAGCGATATAGTCATCAAAGTGCTCTGGTAGATGTTTATATTGGGTATGAATACTCAGTGCAGTATAGCAATCTTCCAATTTTGGCACGATGACGCGTACAGCGCGAATATCAAACAATTGATCGAAACGCAGATCTGCATCCAAATGCTGTAAATATGTTTTTGGACGACCATAAACCTGCACTTCGTCTAATTCTTCTTTTTAGTGAAGCGGTTAAATCCGCCACAAAAATTTGCAATATATTTTTTTCACGATCGACACGGCGTTCACCAAGATCGAATTTCGCAATTTGGCGGTAACATTGTGGGTGCAGAGCACGGAAGCAATAATCTTCAAGCTCCATTTCAATTGCCCAATGCCCAAACGATTGGCAAGAGGAGCATACACGTGTGAGCACTCTTTTGCCGCAAGTACAATATCTTCTTCGCTATAACGATTTTTGGTTCTGAGATAAGTAATGCGTTCGGCAAGCTTGATGACCACACAGCGGAAATCATCCACCATTGCCAACAGCATACGGCGAATATTGTCGATTTGCAGATTTGAAGCAGAATTAGATGAGAGTTGGCGGATGTTTTCCATCTCTAACACGCCTTTTACTAAGTTTTTCACTTGGTTGCTGAAATCTTCTTTGACTTGCACAAGGTCAATAATATTGCTCTTAACAAGAGGGAAAAGCATTGCGGCAACAAGGCTATCATCATCCATATTCAAGCCATAGAGAATTTCGGCCATTTCAATGCCATCCCACATTAATTCATATTGAGTGGGGTCTAGCTTTTCTTGTGAATATCGCCACGCATTCTGCAATTTATCAAAGGTAACAGGAGACATATGCAACGATTCACTCCAACCAGCGAGTTCAAATGTTGCAGGGTTAAGTTCGTGAGAGTGTCGAATAGCCACCATAAAAACCTCCATTGTAATGCAGAGTATAAACGTATTAGGTTGCACCCATTATAGCCTAAAAATAGGGTGAGCCTAGAATTTCCATTCTAGGCTCTCAATTCAAATTGGCTTATAGATAGAATTTCTCTACAAAGTTTAATTTGTCATCAAGTTTTAACACTAATGGCTGCCCCGTTGGGATTTCGAAATCCATAATTTCAGCATCAGAAATACCGATAATGTGTTTTGCTAATGCACGTAATGAGTTACCGTGAGCCGTTACAAGAACACGTTTACCAGATAATAATGTTGGTGCGATTTGGTCTTCCCAGAATGGCAAAACACGTTCCAATGTGATTTTTAAGTTTTCTGCGTTTGGAATCACATCTTTTGGTAAGTGTGCATAACGGCGGTCATTGTGTGCAGAATTTGGATCTTGCGGATCTAAGTCAGGAGGAGAGATGTCGTAAGAACGACGCCAGATGTGAACTTGCTCATCACCATATTGTTCCGCTGTTGCTTTTTTATCTAAGCCTTGTAATGCACCGTAGTGACGTTCGTTTAAACGCCAGTTTTTCACTTGAGGAATCCATAATTGGTTAGATTCTTCTAATACGATGTTACAAGTTTTGATTGCACGGGTTAATACAGAAGTGAATGCGATATCAAATTCGTAACCAGCGTCTAATAATTTTTACCCGCTGCTTTTTGCTTCTTCGATACCACGTTCTGTTAAATTAACATCACGCCAACCTGTAAATAAGTTTTTTTAGCATTCCACTCACTGAAACCGTAGCGAATAAATACTAATTCCATAGGAGCTCCTATTAAGTTGAGTTGATTATGAAAACGGGTTATTTATAGCAAAAATCCTGATTTTTAAAGGGTGAGCCACTTTCTTTTTGTAAAAGGGTATAAAAAGTCGTAGAAAAGCTGATTTTCCTCAAAAATTTCACTAAAATAGGCACTTTTTACATCTGCTCTCTTAAGGAATTTTTTGTGAAAATTCGCCATCTTTTTGTTCTTATATTTAGCTTATTTGGTTTAAATAGCCTAATTACGATAAGCAACGCTAATCAACTTTCTGAAATCAACCAAAAAATCGAAAAACAGAAAAAGTAAAATCAATGAAAACCGCCAAAAAACGTAATGCGTTGCAAGCCACACTTAAAACAGCAAGAAGTGGAAATGGGGCAAGTCTTTACCAAGCTAAAAGATACTGAAAGTTCATTGGCGGATATTCGCGCTTCGATTAAACGTACAGAGCAAGAAATCAAACGGTTAGAACAGCAAGAAAAAAAGAGCAAAAGAGCGATTAAAAGATCAGCTGGATTCGGCATACCGTTCGGGTATTCATCCTCTGTGCTTGAGCGGTTGATGTCCGATTCTGCAAAAATGCGGACAGAATGACCGCTTACTATGAGCATATCAATCAAGTTCGCATTGATTTAATTAATGATTTACGCCATACCCAAGAGGAACTAAAAAGCGCGTCGCGATGAACTAAAAGGACAGCAGAAAGGACATCAAACACAGCTTTCGACCCAAAAGAAGCAAGAGCAAGACTTAAAAAGTGCAGCGGGAGCGTGAAAATACATTAAAGGCGATTGATAAAACGCTTGAAAAAGACCAAAAGCCAATTAGAGGAATTGAAAGCAAACGCTGCTGCACTCCAAGAAAAATTAGTGGCAGCAACGCGCCAAGCTGAAGAGCAAGAAAAACGCGATATTGCTCAGTTAGAAGCGAAGAAAAAGCCGAGAAGAAAACCGCAAAGCAACTGAAAGTGAGAAACAGCAAGTACGAGCGGGCAGTGGTTTAGGTTCAAGCAAATATTCAATGCCAGTTTCTGGTAAAGTCGTGACTAAATTTGGTAATGGTTGGAATGGTATCGTGATTTCAGCCAGTGCAGGCACACCAATTCGGGCTATCGCAAGCGGGCGTGTTGTTACCACAGGCTGGTTACAAGGCTATGGCAATATGGTGGTTATCAGCCACGGTCGTGATGATTTATCTGTTTATGGTTACACGCAAAGCATTTTGGTAAAAAGAAGGCACACGCGTTTTAGCAGGTCAAACGATTGCAACCGTGGGGAACTCTGGCGGTCGAAGTAGCCCTGCGCTTTATTTCGGTATTACTCGAGCTGGTGTAGCGGTGAATCCGTTGAGATTGGTGAGATAGGTTTATCGCAGTTAGTATCACCCCTAGGGCTTTCGCCCTAGGTTACGCATAAATCAGCCCCTATGGGGCTGGAATGATTACATGATTGGTGTCCCATAGGGACACATTTATTACTAACCTAGGGCGTGTAGCCCTAGGTGATTTCCAAAGGAAATAGCGTGCATTTTAAACTTCGTTTTTTTAACACTTTGTTGCCTGATGGCAATCTCTTCATTGAGCTATGCAGAAGAAATCGCAAAAGAGGAAGAAAAATTTCGACCGCTTCTGAGCCGTCGGAGAATAGCGAACAGGCTCAAGTTGATTTAGAGGTGAAAGGCATTGCAAGCAGAGATAAAAGATGCTTGGGCAAACGTGCAGATTTTTATCGCAAATCGCTCCCGAATATGCCGATGGCTCGGAGCGCTACCAATATTTAGTCAAAAATGCAGTCGATAAAGGCTTGCGTGCCAAAGGTTTCTACAACACCAAATATCAGTTTGTACTAGAACCGCGTGAGGGCAAAAAGCCACTTTTTAGTGTTGAATGTTGAGTTGGATAAAGAAACCGTCAAAATTGATGAAACGGATGTGCAAATTATTGGTGAGGGGAAAACCGATCCAGATTTTTGAACAGCTGCTCACCACTGTGCCGAAAAAGGGACGACTTTATATCATCGCGTTTATGATAATTTCAAAAGTAGCTTAGAAGGGCTTGCCTTCAAAAAGGCTATTTTGATGGGCATTGGCTCTATCATCGTCTTGAGGTGTATCCAACCGAGCATTCCGCCGATTGGCGATTAGGTTACGACAGCGGTGAGCGTTATCGTTATGGAGAAATCCAATTTACCGACAACCAAAATTCGTGAAGATTATTTTGCGGAATATTCTTAAAATCCATACGGGCGAGCCATACAACGGAAATGATTTAACCACGCTGACTTCAGATTACACGTCTAGTAATTGGTTCTCTTCTGTGTTGGTTGAACCAAAGCTGAATGAAGCGCAGAAAACGGTGGATCTCAATGTGCTCTTTCAGCCACGTAAACGTAATGAGATGGAAGTCGGTTTAGGTTTTGCAACCGATGTGGGACCACGCTTGCAATTTAACTGGAAAAAGCCTTGGATTAACAGCCGTGGGCATAGTTTTGAATCCCGCACTTACATTTCTCGCCCTGAACAGACCGCAGAATTTGGTTACAATATTCCTGTGAGAGCGAATCCGATTCACTACTATTACCAAGTGTCTGGTGGGATTGAACGTGAAGATCAAAATGATACCAAATCAACCGCGGCAACCTTTGGGCTTAATGCGATTTTTGGACACGTGAAACAGGCTGGTCGTTTTTCGGCTGGCGTGAAAGCACGTTACGATTCCTTTACGCAAGCGGATATTTCGCATAAAAACGCTGCTGATTTACCCAACGGCATCATTAAATCGCACCCGTTCAGATGGACGTCGTTTCCCATTGGGGCGATACGCAAAAATTAACGGTGAACTGGGGATCGAGAAGATCTGATTTCAGATGTTAATTTTTATAGCTGGAAACCGTCTACCGCTTGGATTCGAAACCCTACTTTTAAAAACCATCGTTTTTGTATTGCGCGGCGAAGTGGGCAGTATTCACGCTAAAGAGTTTGAACGAATCCCGCCAGCATTACGCTATTTTGCGGGGGCGATATGAGCGTGCGAGGCTTTGGCTACAAAGATATTTCACCACGCGATCCCAATAACGGAAAAACGGCTCGGCGGTTCTCGTTTAGCCACAGGTTCGGTGGAATATCAATATCAAATTTACCCAGATTGGTGGGCTGTAGCTTTTTATGATACAGGATTAGCTTCCAACAAATTCAACCGCAAGGATTTACATGCAGGGGCAGGCATTGGTGTGCGTTGGGCATCCCCATTGGTTCCATCAAACTTGATGTCGCAACGCCAGTGAAATCACCAAGTAATGAAAAAGGCGTGCAAATTTATATTGGATTAGGTTCAGAACTTTAGTATGCAAAAACAAGAAATGACAGAAAAATTAAGCGAAACGGAAAGTAAACAGTCAGTTACAAAGCCAAAACAAAGGGCAAGTTTCTCCGTTGAGTGTTGTGGATTCCGCTACTTTTTAGTTGGCGGAATGGGCTATCTTGCCACTGGTTACGGGCAACGTTCGGTCATTCATTTGGCTGAACGCTTATTAGATGAGCTTCCATTGAACAGGTTGAAGGTAGCTACAAGAAGGGCTAATACTGACCAACACCCAATACAACATGGCAGGCGTGGAGGTTTCTGCAGGCGTAGCACGTTACATTTCGATTTTTCTTGCCTATGGAAATATGATGCTTGCCTTGAAAACTTGAGCTTAAAAGATACGATCGTTGCGATTGACACGAGCAAACTTCCGCCATCTCAACCTCAAGAAGAGAGCGAGCCTTTTACCGAACTTAATCTCCCGCTTGGGATTACTGATGAAAAGATTGCGCTGGATAATATCAGCGTGAAAGTGGATGAGTTAGATATTCAACTTGATCATTTCCAGTCGGGCATTCAAGGTGAAGGGCGCCTCAGACCCTTTTCCCCACTGAGTTAAAATGGCTTGAAGCGATTTCGCTTGCTCCCAATGAAAGCGGGAGGATGCCGAGGCAAAACAAGCCGTTCAATCTGAAGAACAATCTGCAAAAAGCGCCGATTGATTGGGCGGCTATTCAGCAAACGCTACAATTTGCCATTTTAACCAAAAACAACTGCTTGTTTTACCGCTTGATTTCAATATTGAACAGCTGAATTTAGCCAATATCAATATCAGCCAAAAGCCGTTAAACCTAAATGAGAAACCGAGCCAGATTTTTTTAATTTAGATCAGGCAACTTTAGCGGCAAAAGCGGATCACCAAACGGTTGAAATTAGCCGTTTAAATCTGAAAAAGTCAGCAAGGCAATCTTTCCGCACAAGGGCTGCTGATGCTAAACGGGGATTACCCGCTTGATTTGCAACTGCATGCAGAAGGTTTACAAAACTCTCATCGGCTATCCTTTGCGGATAATGCCGATGTCGCTCTTTTCAGCGATCTTTTCCAGAAAACCGCCTTAAATGTGAAAAACGATAGGGCAATCAAGCCGAATTAACAGGCGATATTGCCTTAACCACGGAGAAAAATCCGTTTAATCTCAGCCTAAAAATCCCATCGGCAAGCTATGCTATCACGCAGGATAAAAATGACCCGCTGAAATTAAATAATATTGCATTGAATTTACAAGGCAATATGAGCCATTATCAACTCTCACTTTCTGGCAATACGAAGGGAGCGAATATTCCTGCTACAAGTGTGAATTTAAAAGGTAATGGCACGATTACCCATTTTGCAATCGATAGCCTCAAATTTAACCGCTTTAGAGGGCAAAGCGCAGTTTTTCAGGCTTAGTCGATTGGCGTGATGGCGTGGAATGGCAAAGCAAATTACACCTCAACAATATCAACACGAAATCGCTTGCGCCAGATTGGGCAGCGGTGTTATGGCGATCTTGAAAGTAACGGCTATGCCGCTCGCGGAAAAGAGAGTGGGAGAATGGGCGGTTGATGTGCCGAAAATGGACATCAAAGGCACGCTTTCACAACGCACGTTGCAACTTCAAGGGCAACTGAAGTCCGATCATCAAACCTTGCTGAACGTACCAAATGCGACCTTGATTTATGGTGAAAAACCGCATCGCAATGCAAGGCATATTGGGGACAATCCAAACTTTACTGCCAATCTAAACGCCCCGGATTTGCAAGGGTTAGTGCCACGTTTAAAAGCAGGCATCAAAGGTGATGTGACGCTGCAAAGTGAGCGAGCCAAACTTAGATCTCGATCTCAACAGCAACAATGTAGCTTATGATGATCTTAATTTGCAACATTTAACGGTGAAAGGGAAAAGTTACGACCGAGAAAAACTATTCAAGGAGATGCAGCATTAACGTTAGCAAAAATTTTCCTATGGCGAAATTAAAAATCGAAAAATCGGATCTCAATGCGAAAGGTTCAGAAGCGCAACATAGCCTCACATTCAACGCAAAAGGCGACTCAATCTCGGCAAATTTGCAACTTTCTGGCAAATTTGACCGCTTGCAAACAAGTGTGGAATGGGCAAACTCAGCCAATTGGCAATTGAAAACCGAGAGCTCGGCAAATTTAGAACCAACCAAGCGGTAAATGTGAATTACAACAATCAGCAAATTAACGCCCAAGCGTCTCCCTCATTGCTGGTTAAATTCGCACGCTGAACTCTGCTTTCCGCAAACTTTTAATGCGGGCAAGAAGGGAAAATTCCGTTTGAGATCAAGCTGATTAGATTTAAGCGATGCTAAAACCTATTTAGATAATAGCACGCAATTATCGGGCATTCTTTTCGGCAAAAGGCGATGCAGCGTGGTTTAAAAACAGAGCACCGCAAGTAAATTTAGAGGTTAATTCACATCACTTAAAAATTTACGCAAGCTTTTATCGGAGGGCAAAACGTTCCCGATTACGGCAAGCCCACTTAAAAATCAACGCTCGTTTGGCAGACAATAATTTAAATCTGAAAACATACTTACGGATTGAAAAATAACGGGCGATTAGCAACAGATTTAGTGATGAAAGACATTACTAAGTCACGAACATTATCTGGACAAATTGAAATTGATCAGCTCGCTTCGTTTAATCAAACCGTTATTAACGGGCGGAGAATCGGTTGATGGCAATATCAATGCAAAATTGACGATGGCGGGAAATGTGCTTGCACCACAATTACACGGGCAATTAGGGTTTAAGCAATTTGACGTGCAAAATCGGTTTCAATGCCGTTTGATATTACTGATGGGCGTTTAGCGATGCATTTCCACGGAGCGAGTTCTACTCTTTCGGGTATCATTCAAACTTCAGAAAGTGATCTGTATTTAGACGGTTCCGCTGACTGGCGAAAACTAGATGCGTGGAGAAGTACAATTAATGCCCGTGCGAACCGTTTTAAAGTAAGTATGCCAAATATTGGGAAAGTGGAAGTAAGTCTGAATATTTCGGTCTCAGTCACGCCAAAAGAGCTTGAATTGGGTGGTACATTGATATTCCGTGGGCAAGGATTGAGGTTGAAGAGTTGCCAGAAAGTGCGGTAAGCGTGAAGATGACGAAGTGATTATGGATGGTTCTGTGAAGAAAAATCCTGCTGGCACAGCGTCAAATTTCCACAAACTACGCCAAGCGGAATGGCGATTAAATCGAACATTAACATCCATATTGGCGATGATGTGAAACTCAATGCTTACGGCTTAAAAGCCACGTAGATGGCACCATTGCTGGTGCGCCAAGGCAAACAGGGTTTAGGGTTGTATGGTCAAGTAAATTTAACCGAAGGGCGATACGCATCATTTGGACAGGATTTAATTATCCGCAAAGGACAAATCAGCTTTGCAGGGCTTGCCTCTCAACCAAGTTTGAATATTGAAGCGATTCGCAATCCAGAAGCAATGGAAGATAGTTCAATTACCGCTGGTGTAAAAGTGGTTGGCTTGGCGGATAGCCCTGAAGTTAAAGTGTTCTCAGAGCCTGCGATGTCACAAAATAATGCGCTTTCTTATATCTTAACAGGGCGTTCGTTAGATAGTAGCGGTGATACCAGCTCGAGTAACTCAATGGCGGCAGCCTTGCTCGGTATGAGTTTGGCAAAAAAAGCAGCAAAACGGTCGGCAAAGTGGGCAGTGCTTTTTGGCTTAAAATGATTTAGTGTAAGCACGGCAGGGATTAGCGATAATACGAAAGTGGAAGTGAGTGCGAGCCTCACGCCCAAATTTAGAGTGAAATATGGCGTAGGCATTTTTGCCCTTTTAACGGAGCTAACTTTTACGCTATAATCTCGCCCCGAAATTGTATTTTACAATGGGTTTCTAGCGTAAATCAAGCGATCGATTTAATGTATCGTTTTGATTTTGATTAAAAATACGCCAAGCACTTACAGAGAAATAAATGAAAAAGAACGACAAAAACTTCTACAAAATGGCTACGTGAACAGCAGAAAACTGTGAAAAATATCTGCTGCTCAATCGTGTCTTTTGGCGCTATCAGCGCCTTGTTTATGATGGGACAGATGGCATTAATTGCCTTAATGTTGCATAAAATAATTATTGAACACCAAACTGCAAACCAATTTCTAGCTGAAATAGGATTATTATTTGGCTGTTTCACTGTCAGAGCCATGTTGATTTGGTTGCGTGAAAGAATGGGCTTTAAAGCAGGACAAGCTTTTGCGCTTGCATTTACGCCAGCAGATTATTCAAAAGCTGTTAGCGGTCGGACCCTATGTCGCTCCAGCAAAAACCAACGGGCAGCTGGGCAAATTTGATGTTAGAGCAGGTCGAAAATCTGCATAATTTCTATGCTCGTTATCTGCCACAGCAGTTTTTTATCGTTGATTGTGCCTATCTTAATCCTCTGCGTAGTCTTCCAAATTAACTGGGCTGCAGGTTTAATTTTATTTGCAACACTACCGCTGCTTCCGATTTTTATGGCATTGGCAGGAATTAAAGCGGTGGAAGCCAACCAACGCAATATTGGCGTGCTCAAGGATGAGCGGTCAATTTTTGGATAAACTTCGCGGATTAGAAACCATCCGTCTATTTGGGCAAGCAGAAAAAGCAGACTGAGCAGATTTACCAAAGCACCGAAGAGTTCCGCTTGAGCACTATGAATGTGTTGAAAATGGCATTTCTCTCTTCGGCTGTGCTTGAATTTTTACAGCAATTTCCATTGCGGTAATGGCAGTTTATTTTGGCTTTACCTTCTTAGGGTGAGCTAGATTTTTGGTGGTTATGGCGCTGCTGTAGGATTATTTACGGGCTTTTTCTGCTTGATGCTCGCACCAGAGTTTTATCAGCCATTGCGTGAATTGGGCGTGTTCTACTGATGATAAAAGCCGCAGCGATTGCGGCGGCGGATAATATCGAAACCTTTTTAAATGAGGAGGTGTTATCTCACCAATTATCTCACCCAGCTTCGCAAAAAGATTTTCAAAATCAACCGCTTGTGATTCAAGCTAAAGATTGCGTGGTGCTTTTCACCCTGCAAGGCAAACGCTTAACTCAACCACTCAATTTTGATATTTGCGAAAAACAGCATATCGCTTTTAGTTGAGCAGAGTGGAGCAGGAAAAAGCTCATTGATGAATATGCTACTTGGTTTCTTGCCTTATGAAGGCTCAGTGACCATCAATGGCATTGAGCTACGTGAATTAAATTTAATCCAATGGCGAGAAAAAGTTAGCTTGGGTAGGGCAAAACCCTCAGCTTATTCGTGGTTCATTAAAAGAAAATATTTTGCTTGGCAATTACGAAGTATCAGAACAAGCTCTTACACAAGCCCTTTCGCTTTCTAAAGCGGATGAGTTTGTTTACCGTTTAGGCTTGGAACATCAGTGCAAGACAGCAATGCAGGCATTTCTGGAGGACAGGTTCAGCGTATTGCCATCGCTCGAGCGTTGCTAAGAAACTATGAACTATTGATGTTAGATGAGCCGACTGCCAGTTTAGATTTGCAATCTGAGCAACAAGTGCTACAAGCCTTGCAACCATTTAAGCCAACAACACACAACACTGATGATCACCCATCGCATTGAAGATTTAGCGAGTTGCGATGAAATTTGGGGTAATGAAAAAGGACAGATTATCCAAAAAGGAAAAATTTGCAGAGATTAAATCTCAAGGAAATTTTGCAGAGTTATTAAGATAGGATGAAAAATAGAATAAATCTATAGTAAAACATATAAGGGCGGAGGTACGCTCCGCCCTTTATATTGCAATATAAAAACTAATGACGCACAATCTCTTCTTCGTCAAAATCAAAATCTTCATCGTGCTCTTCAAAAATTCGCCATCGTTGCCGTATTCATCGTCCTCACCATCTCGGATCTTCAAAAATACGTGCCCCAACCTTCATATTCTGCCCCTGCTTTTCAATCAATGGGAGCAATTCTTTTTGCTGGGCGGTAATTAAATCCGCATTTAAGTTGATTTCACTCACAATATCACACACGAAGAAAACGTTGCCATCTTCTTCCACCTCTTCCGCTTCTGAAATTTCATAGCTAAGTTTAGAAGCATCCACCACCAATTTTTCGAGCTTATTAAAATTGTGGTGAGCCACGTGGTGTTCAATAATATAAAGTGCTTCAGGATCTGAACCATCAGCTAATAAGTTTTCGATAATTTCGTCAGTTTCTTGGCGTGAATTCGGTTAAGTTGTACATTTCAGTTCTCCTATTCTGCTGCTGAAAGTTCAAATGCGGGTGCGAACCAGCGGTCTAATTTACTTTGATAATTTGTCAATGCCGATACGTTTTAATGCGGAGTAAGCTTCCACTTGCACATCCCTTGGAAAGGTAAAAATCGCTTCACGCACCATTTTTTTACCGTTTTGCTACGTTCCGATTGGCTGAGTTTATCCGCTTTGGCAAGTAGATAACACAGGCAGCTCTGCCGAAACCGCCCATTCGATCATCTGTTGGTCTAAATCTTTAAGCGGATGGCGAATATCCATCAAAAAATAACCACACCGTGCAAAACATTCACGTTTTTGTAAATATTCGCCCAATGCTTTTTGCCATTGAATTTTTCATCTGCTCGGGCACAGCTGCATAGCCATAACCAGGCAAATCAACTAATTTACAGTTCGGTTCCACTTCAAAAAGGTTAATAAGTTGAGTTCGCCCTGGAGTTTTTGAGGTACGAGCCAAATTTTTGATTAGTTAATGCGTTAAGCGAGGTCGATTTCCCCGCGTTCGAACGACCTGCAAAAAGTACTTCAATGCCATTATCTTCAGGTAAATGGCGAATATCTGGTGCAGAGGTTAAGAATTTGGTTTTGTGATAGTTTAATTTAATGTGTTCGGTCATACTTTCTGTTTCTAATGTCAAAAGCTATTTTAATTTCAACGATAATCCTTGCTCACCATATTGGTTGCCTTGAGGAAAGCTGGCAAAAAGCCCCATTCTAAAAAGACAATCGTGCCAATCAACATCGGCATCAATCAAAACCAAGCAACCACGCATTAGTTTCACCTGCAAGCGGGGCAATGAAGTAGCAAATCATTGGCACGGCTAAAAATAAAGGCGTGTTTGCCAGAACGATTTCATCGTGTAAGCGTTTTACGGCAATGGAAAGAATACTATACAGGCTTCCCCTAGCGGAAAAAGCATTATCGGGTTAAAAGCGGTTGAATAGGTGAAAAAATTTACCACGATAAATAAAAACAAAGTTGATGCCAATTCCTACCCAAAAAGCCTTTGCCGATTTAAACGTCCTTTAAAGCTAAACAAAAAGTTGAAGTAAGCCCATTTTATTCCTAATGTTTATTATTCTTACTAAAAATGTAATCATTCACGGAGATGGTATTATAGCTTAATTGAGCATATTTCGGAAAATAGAAATATAAAAATCAAGAAAGATTTTTCATACTCATAAAATCATTTTTGGTAAAACTTAACGCACTTTTAGTATTTATTTTGGAATAGATTATGTCGGAAAAGAAAAAGGTTTTTGGTCTTGGTTGGGCTTTCGGGAAAAAGAAGAAATTACAGAACAAGTTTCGCAAGAGCAAACCATTGAAACAGATTCACAAAAACATAGCAGAAAATGCACCGTTTGTAGAAGAAAAACACGAAATAGTAAGCGAATTTATTGAACAAAAATTAGATGAAGAAAAACACTTTGTTGAAGAAAAATTGGATGTTGCTGAGCATATTATTGAGGAGTTAGAAGAGAAAATCGAACAATCCTTCGAAGAAGAAAAAGAAGAGAGCGTAGCTATTATTGATACAGCTCATCACAATTGAATGAGAATTTGTAAGCGGATGAAATTGCAGAAGACTTTGCCACAATGGCTGATTCTCTGCAAGCAAATGAAATCGTTGAGGAAAACTCAACTTGAAACAGAGGTTATTTCTGAATCAGAACAAGCAATCGAAATTTCTGAGGAAATTGCAGAGCCTGTTGTGGAAGACATTGTAGAAAACTGTATGAAGAAGCGGAAAAAGTAAAAAGAAGAAACCCAAGATGAATATCAAGAGAAACCCGCGAATAAAAACAGGCTTTTTCAGTCGTTTAATTCAAGGGCTAATTAAAACCAAGCAGAATATTGGTTCAGGTTTCTTAAACTTTTTCCGCGGTAAAAATTGATGATGATCTCGTTCGAAGAGTTGGAAGAGCAGCTTTTGATTGCGGATCTGGTATGCCAACCACAACCAAAAATCATCAATAACTTAACTCAACACGCAACCAAACAACAACTTAAAGATGCTGAATTACTTTATCAGCAATTAAAACTTGAGCTTGCCGATGTGCTAAAGCCAGTGGCTCAACCATTTGAAATTGATACAACTAAAAAACCATATGTGATTTTGATGGTTGGGGTGAATGGAGTAGGTAAAACAACTCACAATCGGTAAATTAGCGAAAAATTCCAAGATGAAGGTAAATCTGTGATGCTTGCTGCTGGTGATACATTCCGTGCTGCAGCGGTTGAACAGCTTCAAGTTTGGGGTGAACGTAACCATATTCCCTGTGATTGCACAATCTAGTGGTTCCGATTCAGCTTCAGTGATTTTTGATGATGCAATCCGCTTCGGCAAGAAATATTGATGTATTGATTGCCGATACCGCAGGGCGTTTACAAATAAAAATCACTTAATGGATGAGCTGAAAAATTGTACGTGTAATGAAAAATATGATGAAACTGCTCCACACGAAATTATGCTCACCTTTAGATGCAGGCACAGGTCAAAATGCGATTAGCCAAGCAAAAACTCTTTAATGAAGCAGTGGGCTTGACAGGTATTACGCTTACTAAATTAGATGGCACAGCAAAAGGTGGCGTTATTTTTGCTATTGCGGATCAATTTAATATTCCAATTCGTTTTATTGGAGTGGGCGAGAAAATTGACGATTTGCGTCCGTTTAATTCAGAAGAGTTTATCGAAGCCCTGTTTAGTCACGAAGAAGAAAAGTAGTTGCATAATATAAGGCAAAACAATGATCAAATTTAGTAATGTCAATAAAGTCTATAAAGGAAATAAAGCGGCACTGCAAGGCATCAGCTTTCATATTCCAAAAAGGCGGAATGGCGTATCTTACAGGGCATTCTGGTGCAGGGAAGAGTACGTTATTAAAACTAATTATGGGTATTGAACGTACCAATGGTGGGAGTATTGAGTTTAACGGCTATGATATTACCCGCCTTGCCTCACACGAATTACCATTTTTGCGTCGCCAAATTGGAATGGTACACCAAGATTATCGCCTGCTAACAGATAGAAACATTTTTAGATAACGTGGCATTACCTTTGATTATTCAAGGAATGAATCAACAAATTGTTGAGAGAGAAGCAAAGTTAGCACTTGCTCGAGTGGGATTAGTGGGTAAAGAAAACTACTTCCCGCATCATCTTTCTGGCGGGGAACAACAACGCGTAGACATCGCTCGTGCGATTGTGCATCGCCCAATTTTACTGCTTGCCGATGAACCGACAGGCAACTTAGATGAAAAACTGTCGTTTGAGATTTTCCGTCTGTTTGAAGAGTTTAATCAACAAGGTACGACGGTGATTGTGGCAACCCATGACACCAATATCATTACAATACGCCCCAAACCTTGCCTTGTGTTAGAACAAGGGCATCTACAAATGAATTAAGCAAAAGGACTGAAAAATGGCTTTTATTGAATACGCGATTAGGTGCACAGACACGCTATATTTTGCGAGCCGTTTGGCAAGATTTAATACAACGCAAGCTAGGTACGTTTTTAACGGTATTGGTTATTGCATCATCGCTGACCATTCCCATTGTTAGCTATCTATTATGGAAAAAACATCAACCACGCAGCAACAGAATTTTACCCTGAGCCTGAATTAACTATTTATCTCAATAAAAATCTGTCGGATAACGAAGCCAGTATTGTCGTACAAAAAAATTCATCAATTCGAAACCGATAAAATTGAAAATCTGAATTTTTATCTCACGTCAGCAGAGCTTAGAGGATTTCCAAGCATGGTCTGGATTTGCCGAAGCCTTTAGATATTATTGAGGATAACCCGCTTCCTGCCGTCGTAGTACTTAAACCGAAAAAGCCTTTGCCAACAACGAAGAAATGTTGATACTTCGCAACGGTCTGCAAAGCATTAAAGGTGTGCAGGAAGTGAGATTAGATAACAGTTGGTTAGAAAAATTAACTGCTTTAACCTGGCTTTTTGCACGCGTTGGCACACTCTGTACGTTATTGATGATGATTGCTGTCTTTTTAGTAATTGGTACTGTAGTACGTACTGATGTGGCAAATAGCAGTGCTTCTATTGAAGTTCAACAGCTTTTTAGAGTGCAACTAATCATTTCATTGCTCGTCCATTTTTATACAAAGGAATGATTTACGGCTTTTTGGGTAGTTTATTAGCAATCTTATTTAGCTCAGTTGTTATTAGCTATTTAGTCAGTATCGTAAAATATGTAACGGATATGTTCACAGTGAAATTTACGCTAACAGGTTTAGATTTCAGTGAAATCTTTTTAATTGTCGTAATATGTATTTTTATTGGCTGGGTCGCAGCAAATATTGCAACGAATAAGCATATGATTACTTTAGGAAAGAGATAATATATCTTGAATTATAAAAACAGGAGCATCGCTCCTGTTTTATTTTGTTTACTATGCCTAGTAAATAGATTACTTAAAAACAGTCCAAACAGGAGCATGATCAGAAGGTTTTTCCATCGTTCGGATTTCTAAATCAATGCCGGTTTCTACGCAACGTACCGCCAATGGTTTTGAGGCAAGCACCAAGTCAATACGTAAACCACGATTGTCGTCAAAGCCTTTTGAACGGTAATCAAACCATGAGAATTTATCATCTGCTTCTGGGTGCATTGCTCGGAATGTATCTACTAATCCATAACCTTGTAAACGCTCTAACCATTCGCGTTCTTCTGGCAAGAAGGAACATTTTTCCATCACGCAACCAACGTTTACGATTTACCCTCACCAATTCCAATGTCTAAATCTGTTGGACTGATGTTCATATCGCCCATAATAACAATCGGATTTTCAGGTTTCAATTCGGTTTCTAAATAATTTTGCAAATCCGCATAGAATTTTTTTCTTCGCTGGAAATTTAGTTTCATGCTTGCGATTTTCACCTTGTGGGAAATAGCCGTTTAACACAGTAAGTACGCCAAACTCTGTCTCAATATCTGCCATAATCATTCGTTTTTGTGCATCTTCGCTATCAGTTGAAAAACCTTTACGCACCGCAAGCGGTTGTTTTTGGGTTAAAAGTGCCACACCGTAGTGTCCTTTTTGTCCATGGTGGAATACGTGGTAGCCTAAGTGATTAACTAAGTCATAAGGGAAATCTTCGTCTGACACCTTAATTTCTTGTAAACCAATGACATCGGGTTGATGTTTTTCGATAATAGCTTCAAGTTGATGTGGGCGAGCACGTAATCCATTGATATTAAAAGAGATAAATTTACAATAGCCTTTTTTCGGAATATTTTTATATATTGAACGAAATAAAAGGGCGTGTGCAGCACGCCCCAGTAAATGATTGCATTATAATTACAACGTCATCGCTGCAATCCAACCAAACACTAACAACGGAATATTAAAGTGTAAAAAGGTTGGCACAACCGAATCCCAAATATGGTCGTGTTTACCATCAGCATTTAAGCCTGATGTTGGACCAAGGGTTGAGTCCGAGGCTGGTGAGCCTGCATCGCCAAGTGCAGCGGCAACGCCAACGATAGACATTGTTGCAAGTGGTGAAAAACCGAAAGCCACACACAAAGGCACGTAAATAGAGGTAATAATTGGTACGGTTGAGAATGATGAGCCAATACCCATAGTGATCAGCAAGCCAACAACTAGCATTAAGAATGCAGCGGTGCCTTTGCTATCAATTGAGCCACGTAAGCCTTCCACTAATTCAGCCACGCCACCCGTTGAGTTTACAACGCTTGCGTAACCAGATGCGGCAATCATTACAAAGCCAATCATCGCCATTAAACGTAAGCCATCTTGGAAAAACATCGTTCGATTGTTTAAGTTTAAACACACCACCCTAATGCGAAAAATCACTAAACCGACTAAGCCGCCCATAATGGTTGAATTGGTCGCTAATTGCGTTGAACAGGTCGCGATAATCGCAACAACGCTTAACCAGATGTGGAATGGTTTTACGTGGGCGACACGTTCTGCAATGTCATCTGCATTTTTCTCTGCACTTCCGCGTAAGTGCGAGGGTTTGCGGTAAGAAACGAAGAATGCAAAGAGCAAGCCTAAAAATCATACCAAGCACAGGGATAAACATCGCTTTTGGTCATTTCCGCTGTGGTTGCCACTAAGCCAAATTGTGAACCCACATTATTAATGTTTTTAACCAAAAATGCTTTCGATAAAGATTTGCCCGAAGCCTGCAGGAATTAACATATAAGTGGCAGTTAAACCGAAAGTTAAACCACAAGCCACTGCACGGCGGTCAATTTTCAGCTGGTTCATCACACCCTAAAAGTGGCGGCACAACAATCGGAATGAACGCAATATGAATTGGGATCAAGTTTTGAGATGAGATCGCAAAGGCAGTTAATACCAATAAAATGATGTATTTAAACCAGAACACTGAGCGACCCGATGGACGTTTGCCAAAGTGTGAAATCACTTTGTAAGCCAATAAATCGGTTACACCAGAGCGAGATAACGCTACCGCAAATGCACCGAGTACCGCATAGTTCATTGCGGTTTCTGCTCCGCCGCCTAAACCACCAGTAAAGCTACCGATGGTCTTCTCTAATGCTTGGAAAAGCGTGGCATTATCGACACCGTAATTGCCGATTGCCCCGCAAACCAAGGCTGCAATAATCAGTGAAACGACCACGTTAATTCGCATTAAACTTAATACGAGTAACGTAAATGATCGAAATCACTACTTCGTTTGAAAACATAAAAATCCTCTTAATCTAAGTTGTTTTGCACTTTGCAAAGTTTAATCAAAATTAAACCGCTTTAAATTGATCAATCCTTCCCTGTGCAAATTCGTGCTCGTCTTCATCAATTACTGCACCAACAGGAATTACAGGCATTTCTTCCTTATCAAAAAGCAAGATCGCCTTCACGCCTTCAATCACTTGTCCGTGTTTGATATTTTTAAAATCAAACAAATTCGGGTCACAAAGATGTGATGGGGCGACATTTTGCAAAGCACTGAACATCGTCTCACTCGCCCTGGATATTGGCGATCCCACGTTTGTAACATCTCTTTGATTACTTGACGTTGGAGATCTCGGCTGTGAACCGCATAAATTACACGGAATAATTGGGAATTGCTTTGCTTCGCATATTTTTCAATGTCCTCTCTTTGCAGTAAGCTAACGGACGAATCACTATTTGCTTGCCATCATCGCTAATCAGCTTTGGTGGCATCGACTTTAATTTACCACCATAAAAACATATTTAGGAAGAGGGTTTTCGAGCATATCATCGCGATGATGCCCAAGTGCAATTTTGGTTGCACCAAGTTCTGTGGCGGTGCGATATAAAAATTCCACGACGCAAACGCGAACAGAGTGAACAAGTCGTTTTTCCTCTGAATTTTTCTTTTACGATACCGTAAGTATTTTCTTCCACAATTTTTATATTCCACGCCGATGTTGGCTAAATATTCTGGGCAAAATATGCTCTGGGAAACCGGGTTGTTTTTGGTCTAAATTCACCGCCACCACATCAAAAATGGATTGCGCGTTGAGTTTTAAATTAAGCAAAATATCTAAAAGCGTGTAGCTATCTTTCCCGCCCGAAAGGCAGACCATCACTTTATCGCCCTCTTCAATCATATTGAAATCGGCAATCGCATTGCCCACATTGCGACGTAAACGCTTTTGTAGTTTGTTAAGATTGTAGGCTTGTCTTTGTCGGTTTGTGTTGTCATAAAATGAGTTTATAAAGTAATAAAAAAATGGCATTCAAATATAGAAACTATATAGAGTAAAAAGAAACTGAAAATATCGAATGGGCGGGATAAACCCCGCCTCTCCAATATGAAAGCCAGTCTAGCTTCCGTTATTGCTTACGCATATTTTGCTTTGCTGCCGTGGCAATGTTTGTATTTTTGCCCTGAACCGCAAGGGCATGGATCGTTGCGACTAATATGTAAGTTCGCTAATTGCTCTTCAGTCAGGTTGTCCATATCTACTGCTTGTTCAGCCTCTGTTGCTTCTTGTGCTTGTTGAGCAGCTTGTTGCTCTGCAGCAACCTCTTCTTGACTACGCACTTGAATACGGCTTAATACGCTGATGACGTTGGTTTTAAGCAGATCCAACATTTTCAGTAAACATAGCAAACGACTCTTTTTGTACTCGTTTTTCGGATCTTTTCTGACCATAGCTGCGTAAGTGAATCCCTTTGCGGAGGTAATCCATCGCTGAAAGATGTTCTTTCCAAAGTTCATCAAGAGTTTGCAATACGATACCTTTTTCAAAGTTACGCATCACTTCTTCGCCCACAATCGTTTCTTTTGCTTTGTACTCTTTCTTTCGCAATGTTCAGAATACGTTCACGTAAGGTTTCTTCGTGTAGATCTGGCTCATCTTCTAACCAATGTTGAATTGGTAATTTCATACCGAATTGGCGATCCAAACGCACTTCTAAGCCTTCAATATCCCACATTTCTTCGATAGATTGTGGCGGAACATACTGGCTAATGATTTGGTTAAACACATCATCACGGATGGTTTCAATCATTGGAGAAACGTTGTCCGTTTCAAGTAAGTAATTACGTTGTTCGTAGATTACTTTACGTTGCTCATTTGCCACATCATCGTATTGAAGCAAGTTTTTACGACCATCAAAGTTATGTGCTTCCACTTTCGCTTGTGCTGAAGCAATCACTTTAGTCAGTAATTTCGATTCCATCGCTTCGCCTTCCTCAGTAAAGGCTTTACGCATCATATTGAGCTTACCTTCGTTGAGGTAAATACGCATTAAAGGATCGTCCAATGATAAGTAGAAACGTGATGAACCTGGGTCACCTTGACGACCTGAACGACCACGCAACTGGTTGTCGATACGACGTGATTCGTGGCGTTCTGTCCCGATTATATGTAAACCACCCGCTGCCATTACGGTTTCATAGCGTTCTTTCCACGCCACTTTGATTGCTTTGATTTGCTCTTCGGTTGGGTTTTCCAGTTTTGCGACTTCCGCTTTCCAGTTGCCACCCAAAACGATATCCGTACCACGCCCGCCATATTAGTTGCGATAGTTACCGCACCTGGTAAGCCTGCATCGGCGATAATTTCTGCTTCTTGTGCATGGAATTTCGCATTTTAATACGTTGTGTTTAATACCTGCTTTGTCTAATTCGTGAGAAAGCAATTCTGATTTTTCAACCGATGCCGTACCTACTAAAACAGGTTGGTTACGAGCAATACAATCTTTAATATCCTTAATGACTGCTGCGAATTTTTCTGGCTCGCTTTTGAACATTAAGTCGGTATGGTCTTTACGCAAGATTGGTTTATTGGTTGGAATCACCACCGTATTTAAGCCATAAATTTGTTGGAATTCAAAAGCTTCAGTATCTGCTGTACCGGTCATCCCCGCTAATTTTTCATATAAACGGAAGTAGTTTTGGTAAGTGATAGAGGCAACAGTTTTGATTTTTCGCCTTGAATGTTTACGTGTTCTTTCGCCTCAATAGCTTGGTGCAAGCCATCAGACCAACGACGTCCCGCCATTGTACGACCTGTGTGTTCGTCAATAATCACGATTTCGCCATTTTTCAACGATATAATCCACGTCTTTTTCAAACAATTTGTGTGCACGTAATGCTGCATAGGTGTGATGTAACAACGCAATGCGAGCTGGCTGGTAAAGGCTTTCGCCCTCTTGCATTAAGCCCATTTGCGTTAAAATGTTTTTCCACTTTCACCATACCGCGTTCGGTTAATGTGCTTGTTTGTTTTTCAGATCAAGCGTGTAATCGCCCTCGCCTGTGTACTCATCACTATCTTCTTTATCTTGGAAAGTAAGGTGCGGAAATCACTTGGTCAATCGCTTGATAAATTTGAGTAGCATCTTCTGCTGGACCTGAAATAATTAACGGTGTGCGGGCTTCATCAATTAAGATTGAGTCCACCTCATCTACCAACGCATAATGCAATTCACGTTGGAAACGCTCATTTTTATCGTGGGCGAGGTTGTCGCGTAAGTAGTCGAAACCTAATTCGCTGTTGGTTGAATAAGTAATGTCAGCTTTATAAGCTTTGCGTTTATCCGCTGGCAACATTCCTGGAATGTTCACGGCAACGCTCATTCCTAAGAATTCAAATAATGGGCGGTTAGTTTCTGCATCGCGTCGTGCTAAGTAATCGTTCACGGTCACTACGTGCACGCCTTTGCCTGTTAATGCATTTAAATAACAAGGCAAAGTTGCGGTTAAGGTTTTGCCTTCACCCGTACGCATCTCTGCGATATTGCGGTCAGTCAGTACCATCCCGCCAATCAATTGCACATCAAAGTGACGCATTCCCATCACACGCTTTACTCGCTTCACGCACAGTTGCAAAGGCTTCTGGCAAAAATGGCATGAAGGTTTCGCCCGCACTAAACGCTCTTTAAACTCAGTGGTTTTCGCTTGTAATTGCTCATCTGAAAGTTGCTCAAAGGCAGGGTTCTAATTTGTTGATTTTTTTGCAACAATTTTGCGCAAGCGTTTTAATGTACGATCGTTGTTGAACCGAAAACTGCGGTTAATACTTTGAAATCATTGTTTATCCTTATTTTGTTTGAGTGAATACATAAAAATTAAGCGATAAACAACATAGGACCTGCTCGAATAGGATGGTTTAAATCACCATCAAAAATGGAAAGCTTTGCAAAAATAGGGGATTTTCGACCGCTTGCACTGCATTTGTAAGGCTTTCAGGTTTAATTTCTGCTAGAAACAAGTGCTGTTCTTGCTTAGTTTCTTCAGTAATAGCTTGAACAAGCGGTTGATTTAGGATGGTTTGTTCACTTTCAGGGTAAGGCTGAATTTCAGGCAACGAAAAATCGCAAGAATTCCTAAAAGGAACTGCGACAATAATGGTTTGCGATGAAAGTGATTAAATAAACTCATTAAAAATACCCAAAAATCAGGTGGATTATATGTTAATTTGCCCTAGAAAGGCTAAGTTAATGCGGTCAAGTTATGTAAATTCAAGTTAATTTTAGCGGTTATTTGTGCAATCCGCTAAAATGGCACATTCTGGATTGTCATTTCCGCAACAAGTTTTGTTCCAACCTTTCAATAACGTCAGCATCTGCTGTAAATCTTGGATTTTTCTGTTCCAACGCTAAAATATGTTGCTCGGTAAGCTGTTTTACTTCGCGACTGGTGACGATGCGGGTCATCATTTAATGCCAATAAATGTGTGATTTGAGCCAAAGAAAACCCTACTTCGCGCATTACAAAATAAAATGCAATCGTTCCAAATCGGCTTCGGTATAAATACGATAGCCTGATTCACTTCGACAAGCTCTCGGTAATAGTCCGCTTTTTCATAATCACGAATTTGTTTGGTGAAAGCCCCGTTTTCGATGCTTGACTAATATTCATTTTTCTTCTTGACTTTAACCTATGGTTAAGGTTTAGCATATACCCATCTTTTTGATTTGTCATTCACTATTTAACAGGAGTTTATTATGGCTATTATCTTAAAACTAGACGGATTACATTGTGGCAACTGCGTGAAAAGCGTAGAAAAAGCCTTGCGTGAAGTTGCAGGCGTGGAAAGCGTGAGTGTTTATCTCGAACCACAACAAGCGATTGTCGAAGGAAATGCCGATCCAAAAAGCATTGATTGATGCAGTAGATGAAATGGGTTTTGAAGCGACTTTGTAATAAGGAGGGGGACAATGTCTAACTCAGAAACCCAACTTCTAATCAACGGTATGCACTGTGCCGCTTGTGTTCGCCGTGTGGAAAAAGCACTTGGCAAAGTTGAAGAGTCAATTTTGCCTCAGTCCAATCTTGCCGATCAAACTGCCTTCGTAGAGGGCAATGCTAATCCTCAAGCGATGATTCAAGCGATCGAAAAATGGGCTTTGGTGCAGAAATGTTGGAAAGCGAAGAAGAACGTCGTACTAAACAACAAGCACGAAAACCAAAGCCATTTTAAGTCATAAAAATGGCAGTTTTTCTGGGCATTAATTGTCGGTTTTGGCTTAATGGTTGTGGGAATGTTTATCGGTATGATGGTCACTGAACGCAATCATCTTACTTAGTTTGCACTTGCGCTTTGTTAGCCTTTTACGACAATGTATTTTTCAGGTAAAGATTTCTTTATCGGTGCGTGGAAAAAGCTTGCAAAACCGTGCGGCAAATATGGACACGCTCGTTGCGGTGAGCACAGGTGTCGCATGGTTTTATTCGTTCAGTTTGTTGCTTTTTCCCACAGGAGCACGCCCACGTCTATTTTGAAGCCAGTGTAATGATTTTAGGCTTTATTAATTTAGGCAAATTTTTAGAGCTAGCAAAACAACGCTCATCGCTTGCCCTTGAGAAATTGCTTGATTTAGCCCCAAAAACAAGCGGTCATTTTTGAAGAGGGATTGCAAAAACTATTCCCGTGAAAGGCATTAAACCTGAAATGTTGGTGCAAGCCTTGACGGGCGACCGACTTTGCGGTTGATGGCATATTAACCGAAGGCGTGATTTGGGTGGACGAATCGATGCTCACAGGTGAAGCCTTGCCTGTTGAGAGAAAAAGTAGGCGATAAAGTCCACGCTGGTACGCTCATTCAAGACGGTTCTGGTATTTACAAAGCCGAGCAAGTAGGCTCACAAACCGCATTAGCACGGGTCATCAACGCCGTTCGCCACGCACGAAAGTAGTAAACCGCCATTAGCACACTTGGTCGATAAAATCGCTTCTGTTTTTGTGCCTGTCGTCGTTACGATTGCGTTAATCGCTGCCTTGATTTGGTTGGTTCTTGGCAAAGACTTTTGCCTTTTGCGTTATCTGTCTTTACTACAGTGCTGATTATTGCTTGCCCTTGTGCTCTTGGTTTGGCGATTCCGCTGTCTACCATCGCAGCGAGTTGCACGTGCTGCAGAAATGGGCGTATTGGTTAAAAATATTGATGCTTTTGCAAGCCAGCAGTGAAATCGATACGCTCTGTGTTTGATAAAACAGGAACGCTTACCACTGGTGAGATGACCGTAACCCAATTTACCGCCTTGCAAAGGAAATGAAAACGAAATATTGGGCTTAGCCAAAGTTTGGAACAGCGAGGCTTTCTCATCCAATTGCTAAAAGCCATTGTGCGATTTGCCGAACAGGCAGAAAACCTTGAAATCAGCAATATCAATGTGGTGAAAGGCTTTAGGCATTGCAGGGTGAATGGAATGGTCAGATGGTCAAAATGGGAAATTTAGCGTTCTTGGAACTTGATGAGCGGTTGATTTCTTCACTTAATTTGCAAGCCCAATGGTTCAACTCAAATTTATTTAAGCGTGAACAACCAGCTCGCGGCAGTCTTCACACTTGCGGATGAATTGCGAGCAGAAAGTAAAACCGTCATCGCAAAATTCCAAGCGGAAGGCTATCAATGCTATATGCTCACGGGCGATAGAAAAGCGACAGCCGATTATTTCGCCAAAGAGTTGAGGCTTAAATGGTGTAATTGCAGATGTCTTGCCAGAGCAAAAAGCAGAGAAAATTCAGCAATTGCAACAGCAAGGTAAAATTAAGCGATGGTCGGCGATGGCATTAACGATGCACCTGCTCTTGCCCAAGCTCACGTAGGATTGTGATGCATTCAGGCTCAGATATTGCGATTGAAACTGCCGATCTGTCTCTGTTACGTTCAGGGCTTGAACCGATTGCAGACATTCTGCCGTTCTCAAAACGTGTGCTGCGTAATATGAAACAGAGGCCTGACAGGGGCATTTTTCTACAATGTGATTGCCATCCCTGTTGCTGCGGGTGTACTTTATCCTTTCACAGGCACACTACTCAACCCAATGATTGCCGCTATTGCGATGACGATGTCATCTATTACGGTGGTGTTGAACAGTCAGCGGTTGTTGAGATAGTTCATAAGGTCTAGTTGAGAAACTAGACCTTTCTACGTTCTCTAGGCTAAAATAAACCTCTTTTACTTTCAATTTTATTATGCGGAAAAACACCAAATTCAAAACCGCAAAAACAAACCTCAAAAAGCAATGGGCGAAGTGCGTGTAATTGCTGGCTTATGGCGTGGTCGGAAATTACCCGTGCTCAATGCGGAGGGGTTACGCCCGACAACCGACCGCGTAAAGGAAACGTTATTTAACTGGTTGATGATGGATGTGGCGAATGCTCGATGCTTAGATTGCTTTGCGGGCAGTGGTTCGCTTGGGATTGAAGCTCTTTCTCGTCAAGCACAAGCGGTCGTTTTTAGAAAAATTTGCTAATGCTGCTCAGCAATTAAAAGAAAAATTTAGCCAGTTTAAAACGGATAAAAAGTACAGTGATTAACACCGATACGCTCACTTATTTATCGCAAAAACAGTACTGAGCCTTTCGAGATTATTTTTATTGATCCGCCATTCCATCACAATTTTTGTCCCACATGTATTGACTTTGCTCCAGCAAAATAATTGGTTGGCAGAAAATGCGTTAATTTATGTAGAAACCGAGAAAAATCATCCACCTTTACTTTTTAGCCGAAAATTGGCAAATCATTAAAAGAAAAATCAGCGGGAATGGTAACCAGCCGTTTTAATTCAAGTAAATTCTATTTAAACCTAAAGAGAACCTTATGAAAAAGATTAACTCCAGATGAAGCAATTGATATTGCGTATGATATTTTCCTTGAAATGGCAGGAGAAAATTTAGATCCTGCTGATATCTTATTATTTAATCTACAATTTGAAGATCGCGGTGCGGTGGAAATGGTAGAAACTGCCGATAATTGGGATGAAGAAATTGGTACACTCATCGATCCTGATGCTTTTCGCGGAAGTATGGGTTGGCTTGGTCAATGACCAAGATGAAATGGATGATGTATTTGCGAAATTCTTGATTTCTCACGAAGAAGAAAACCGAGAATATACGTTGTGTGGAAAGATAATCGTTAATACCGTATATAAAACTAACCCAATTTTTCATATTAACAGGAATGCTCTCCTATTGGGGGAGCATTCCTGCATATATAAAAGAAAAGGCATAGTAGACAAAAAGTTTCTAATCTGTCAAAAACTATGCCAATAACGGAGCAAATTCACAGTAACGAAATAGCTATGATTTACTCTAGATGAATAATACCTATTTTACTTCATAAAACTGCGGTTCATATTTTTATTAAAACGAGCCACTTCTTCTGGATCTGCAGTACCATCTGCGATTTTTGCTTTTAAGTTATCGCAAGGCTCTTCACAGTCGCACATCATACCTAAAGGCTGTAATGCCTCACAGCTACCTTTGATAGTTTTACCTTTAATAATAAAGCCGATAGACATAGCAAAAATCACGGCAATGAAAAAGCCGAAAGTAATTAAAAAGGGTTTCCATTATTCACTCCTATTTAGATTCGATAAGTGAAACTCGCTCGACATTTTGGGTTTCGAAATTATCACCTTTTGACGATTAAAATACTGCTAATTTCTCTTTTTCAGCGATTGCTAATGCCTTTTTCTGCACCAAGCACGATAAGCGCAGTAGATAAGCCATCGCGGTCATTATGGTTGGCGCAAGAACAGTTATCGAAGCAAGATTATGACTGACAGGGCAGCTTTTGCAGGGGTCGATAATATGAGACATACGGCTACCATTTTCATCTTCGAAATAGTTGCAGTGGTTGCCTCGAAGTTGCCATTCTAAATTATGCAATGGAGCGATGATTTTGCACCGATTCACCTTGGATTAAAGTCCGTTGCTCAATTGCAATTCTCCACGGTTCATTTTTGTAAATTGTTGCCCTTGCCGCAATTCTCCCCCAATTTCAACTAAATAGTTGCTTATACTAACTGCTCTAAATATTCGGCAGGATTTTATCTACGCCAAAACAACCTTTGGCACTCGAAGAGATCGAGATAAGCCCTTTTATGCTTTTGTGAGCGTTGGCTATTTTCACCGTCATATCAAGATTGAATTTATCAACCCTACCGGCAGCTGTTCTGCAATTTGTGCTCGCTTGGTACTTTGTTTGCGTTTATCTGGTCCAAGCATAAATTCACAAGAGGACCGACAGTCATCTAAAAGCCCCAGCAGTCACTTTATTCAGTCGTATAGCTTGCACTACTTTGGCAAAAATCTTTAGAAATCGTAAAGGTTGATTGGCTTCAGTATTGTGATTAAACTGACTGATCTCGAATCTTTCTGGTAAGTGGACATTCTGTCATTTACCGTTTTGAGCAATCCATCAAGTTGCTTTTGCACTTCTTCAGCTTTTTGGGAGTTGTACCTTACCATCATCAATATATTTAACGTGATAGGTCGTTCCCATAGTTTTACCTTCAAAAGAAATTTGTTCTGGGGCTTTTTCGCAAGCGGTTAGTGAACCGACTGCAAGAAATAAAAAGGGATTTAAGTTTTCATTATTCTACTGTCTTGGTTGATAAAGATTTATCCAAAGGAAATTCTTCGTAATGAACCGAAAATGATCTGTTGAAAATTGTCACTACAGCTTGTCCAATCAATCAGATCCGCGTTAAACTGTAAATCTGGAAGCTGAAAAAGCGTCTTCTATTCTCTCGCTGGTGAATCGTTCGTGGTGTTTTCGTAAGCAATGCAAATTTAAGTTAGATGAGAGTGATGTTTTGCATAGAAGGCATAGCACATCTCTAAAATCAGCACTATCAATATCTAAAATTATTTTAAGGAAAAACGTTTTAATTGCCGTTTGAGAATTTTTATGTCTAATTCATAGACAAACTCAAATTTTTGAATTACTCCTGCGATCAATATATCTTGTATGCTCAACTGTTGAGCATTAAACCATTCTTAATTTTTCCAAGATCGGGTTTCTTCCAAGTAAAACCTTTTCAGGTGCAGTTGTATCTAATATCTCTGTCATTGCTTATATGTAATAAGCGGTGCGATTTGTGCAAAACTTTTTACAAATCGAACCGCGCAATCGAATAAGTGAGACTAACCACCGAAATCATCTAATAAGATGTTTTCGTCTTCCACACCTAAATCTTTCAGCATCTTGATTACCGATGCGTTCATAATTGGTGGTCACACATATAGTATTCACAATCTTCTGGTGCCTCATGATCTTTTAAGTAGTTTTCATAGTACATTGTGGATAAAGCCTGTAACCAGTCGAGTTATCTTCGGTAATGCATCTGACAGCCACATGCCATACGAAAATTATCGTTTTCAGCTTGGAGTTGGTCGAAGTCTTCTTGATAGAAGATTTCACGTTTAGAACGTGCACCATACCAGAATGACATTTTGCGTTTTGAGTGTAAGCGTTTTAACTGGTCGAAGATGTGTGAACGCATTGGTGCACCTGCCGCACCACTACCGATAAATACCATTTCTGCATCGGTTTCTTTTCGCGAAGAATTCACCGAATGGACCAGAAATCAGTCACTTTATCGCCCTCTTTTAATGACCAAATGTATGAAGACATTTGACCTGGAGGCGCATCTGAATTGCTTGGTGGTGGTGTTGCGATACGCACGTTAAGCATAATAATGCCTTTCTCTTCTGGGTATGAAGCCATTGAGTAAGCTCGAATGATATGCTCATCCACTTTAGAGACATAACGCCAGAGGTTATATTTGTCCCAGTCCTCGTGATACTCTTTTTGGAATATCGAAGTCTTTATAATTAACTGTATGCCGGATCTGCTTCAATTTGAATATAACCACCTGCACGGAATGGCGCTTCTTCGCCTTCAGGAATCGCCAATTTCAGCTCTTTGATGAAGGTTGCTTTATTATCGTTAGATATAACCGTACATTGCCATTTTTTCACGCCGAAAATTTCTTCTGGAGTTCCACGTCCATATTGCCTTTACGTTAACTTGACAAGATAAACGATGAGCCTTCTTTCGCTTCACGTTTGGTGATGTGAGAAAGTTCAGTTGGAAGGATTTCGCCACCGCCTGATTTTACTTTCACGATACATTGACCGCATGAGCCACCACCACCACAAGCCGACGATACGAAAATCCCTTTGCTCGCTAAAGCACCAAGTAATTTTTCCGCCCGCTGGAAGGGTGATTGATTTTTCAGGATCGTCGTTAATAGTAATGGTGATGTCACCAGAATCCACTAACTTCGATTTTGCTAAAAGGATAAATACTGCAAGCACTAATACAAGGGCGCTAAATACCACGATACCGAAAATAAAATTACTATCCACGATATGCTCATATAATTGAATGCCTGAGAATGACATAAAGCCTAATGCCATTAAACCTGCAGTGATAAAGGTGATACCTAAACCGCGTAAACCTGCTGGCACATCCGAGTATTTCATTTTCTCAGTTAAACCTGCAAGTGCAACGATCGCTAACATCCAACCCTGTACCTGCACCGATACCATACACGATAGATTCGCCGAAGTTATATTCACGTTGAACCATAAATGATACGCCACCGAAGATCGCACGAGTTTACGGTAATCAATGGTAAGAAAATACCTAATGCACTATAAAGTGCTGAAGTATTTATCTAATACCATCTCAAGGATTTGTACGATACCCGCAATCACCCCGATAAAGGTAATGAAGTTTAGAAGGTTAAATCTACGCCTTCTATTAACGCACCATCTTTTTAAAACGTGTTCGTAAACTAATTGGTTAGCGGAACAGAAATACCTAATCACCACGATTACCGCAATCCCTAAACCGAAAGCGGTTGAAACTTTCTTGGACACCGCAAGGAAATGTACACACATACCAAGGAAGAAAGAAAGTGCCATATTCTCAATGAATACAGATTTTACAAAAATACTGAGTAATTCTTGCATCTATTTCTCCACTTGTTCTGGTTTCCATGTTCTGATCCTTGGATCACAAAAACCAATGATAAAAGAATGCACTTGGTGCTAAAAGGGAATAAACCGTTCGCTTGATACCAACCACCATCTTGGATAGTTTTGGAAGATAGTCACACCGAAAAGTTTACCTGAACCAATTAGCTCACGTAAGAATGCAACGATAACTAACATCGCACCGTAACCTAAACCATTACCGATACCGTCAACGAAGCTTTTCGACGGGGCCTGATTTCATTGCGAATGCTTCTGCACGCCCCATTACGATACAGTTAGTAATGATCAAACCAACAAATACCGATAACTGTTTTGAAAGTTCATAAGCATAAGCACGTAAAACTTGGTCAACCAAGATTACTAATGATGCAATAATCGCCATTTGTACAATGATACGGATACTATTTGGAATGTAGTTACGGATCATTGAGATGAACATACTCGAGAAAGCGGTTACTAAACTTACCGCAATCGCCATTACCACCGCAGTTTTTAACTGTGTAGTTACCGCCAATGCAGAACAGATACCTAAAATTTGTAATGCAATTGGGTTGTTATCTACGATTGGAGATAACAATAGATTTTTAAGGTTGTTGCCTGCCATTAGTTAGCTCCTGCTGTTGCTTTAAATTTCGCTAAGAATGGACCAAAACCATTTTGACCGAACCAGTATTTGAATGAACCATCCACACCTTTTGAAGTTAAGGTTGCACCCGAAAGGCCATCAATACCAGTGCTCTTTGTTGCTGATGCACCTTTACCGACGGTTAAAAGCCACATTGCCTTGTTCGTCAAATAATTTTTGCCTACAAAGTGTGCCAAACAGGGTTTGCAATCTCACCACCCAGACCCGCGGTTTCACCTTGTTCATAGTAGGTAATACCGTTAATGGTATTAGCATCAGATTACACCGCCACTAAGCCGTACAGTTATAATTGACCATAAGCCGTTACCATACATTGGCAATACCGCTTGGACAACTTTTGCCGTTTTCATCTTTATAAGATAAACTTCAGCGTATTTTGCACGCACTTTAATGTTTGCTTTGTCATCTGCTTGGGAAAGTTTGCATGTTTGTGCAGGATCTTTTGCTGCTGCTTTTGCATCAAAGTTAGTGATACCATCAACATAGTCACCTGTTGCTAAATCCACAATTTTGGGTCAATGAATTTTTGCGTAAGTGTCTGTGACATTGGTATTTTCTTGCATTAAACCAGCCGCTTGTAAGATGTTTTTCTGTTTATCAAGCTGTTTTTGGATCTCTGTAGTTGTTTTCAACAACACCGCAGCACCCGCTACGATGTAGAGAACAAACTAAGCTCAACAACACAACGATAGTTAAAGTACCGCTAACGCTATCTTTATTAAATCAGCCATTATGCAGTTTCCCGTTTTTACAGCAGTTCTCGCTTCTGCGTTTAATGTTACCTTGAACCACTAAGTAGTCGAAGATTGGTGCGAACAATTGACAGGAATAAGATTCGCTAGCATCATACCTTCTGGATACGCAGGGTTTATGACACGAACAAGCACCGCCATGAAACCGATTAAAAATACCGTACCACCACTTACCTTTATTGGTAAATGATGCAGATACTGGGTCGGTTGCCATAAAGAACATACCGATTGCAAAGCCACCTAACGACGAAGTGCCAATGCCATGGCATTGAGACATTGGTTAGTGTCTCGAACCGATGATAGCTGAAACATCGTTGCAGTTGCCTGCCATACCGATCATTTGACACTGCAGTGATACGCCATGACGCAATGCGTGCGAACACGATGATTGCAGCACCGACAATTAACGCAAGAGTTGAAACCTCACCCATTGAACCAGGTAAGTTGCCCTAAGAACGCATCCATCCAAGTAATTGGTTCACCTGTTGCCACGTGTTTAAGTGTTGCTTCGCCGCCTTGTGCCCATTGTGAAAGTGCAGTTGCACCTGAGAAACCATCCGCAGCCGTCCAAACTAAGTCCCCGAAATTTGTGCTGGATATGCGAAGAATAAAAATGCATGACCTGCTAACGCTGGGTTCATCGAGCTTTTTACCTACACCACCGAAGACTTCTTTCGCAACAACTAAACCGAAAGTAATACCAAGAGCAGCTTGCCATAATGGTACAATGTTGGTGGAACGATTAACGCGAACAAAATGGTTGTTACGAAGAAACCTTTCATTCACTTCGTGACCACGCACGATAGCAACACAATTCCCAGAACAGACCCACTGTGAATGCGACGATATAGATAGGTAAGAAGAAAATCGCACCCAGTGCCATTTTGCTTCAACCTGCTGCAGAAGTTGAGTCAATTCCGACCGCTTGTATAGCATCGCATAGTGCCAGTCATTTGCAATTACTTGTTGCAAGTTTCCTAAACTAGTAATCGCTTGAATTGATTGGTGCCCCACGTTATACATACCGTAGAATAACGCTGGGGAACAATGCTAACCAAACGATAATCATCATACGTTTTGAGTCTCAAAGCATCACGTACGTGAGTCGTGCGTTGCTGTACCTGTGTATAGAACAAAGTAAATACCGATTCAAATAAAGGGTATAATTTTGCGTATTTACCACCAGGAAGAAACGCGGGTTCCATTTTTCAAAAAAAGATTTTTCAAACCCATTTCTAACCTTTCTTCTCAATCTGTCTCAATGCTTGACGCAAGAAGAAACCGTAATCGGTTTTACCTGGACAGACGAAAGTACATAACGCCAAATCTTCTTCATCTAACTCTAATGCACCTAATAATTGTGCTGAGTCTGTATCACCCACTTCTAAATCACGAAGCAAGTGTGATGGGAGAATATCTAACGGCATTACACGCTCATAGTTACCGATTGGCACCATTGCACTGATGACCACCATTTTCAGCCGTAGTAAAGTTAAATAATTTACGACCAAAGTGCCCTAACACCGTACGCGTAATTTGAGAATTTATTTGCTTGTGAGAAATCCAGCCCATAAATTCTTTTTGTTGTATCTTCTGCAATCACAGATACTTGTAATGCATAACGACCCTAAATAATCGTGAGCCCTTCCGCTTTTCGCACCATAAAGTACAGAACCTGAAATCACACGATTATTACCTGCATTTAGTTCATTTGCAGTTAATTGTGAAAGGTTCGCACCAGTGCGAGTACGGATTAAACGAGGATTTTTTCACTTGCAGGCCTGCAAGAGCCACCACCTGGGCTCAGAATATCCACCAGTGGTGAATAATTTTACCGATAGCGATCACATCTTCATAGTTCAAGTGCCATACTTGTTTGTTGATTCCTACTGGATCGATGCAAAGTGGATATGCGTACCGAGCAAGACCTGCTGGGTGAACACCTGCAAATTCGTGTACATTCACACCTGAAACAGATGGCACATTACTGCCTGTTGCTTTAACAAGGCTGATTTTTGCCTAATTTAGTTAACACAGTTAAACCGTGCTCAAAATCTGCTTTATATTCGTTAATAATCACAGCTGGATCTGCCGCCACTGGGTTGGGTATCCATTGCATTAACGAAAATAGAAGATGGCGTTGCATCTAATGCTGGTACCTTGCTAAATGGACGAGTGCGTAACGCAGTCCATAAACCAGATTCCACTAAATTTTTGTTTTACTTGCTCAGCTGTTAAAGAAGCTAATTGAGCCACTCTATAGCGAGTAAAGGTAACTTGTTCATCACCCTCAACTTTGATCACTACAGACTGAAGAACACGCTTCTACCACGGTTGATTGCAACCACAGTACCGCTTTGCAGGAGAGGTGAATACCACGCCAGCGTTCTTTTTGTCTTCAAAAAGCACCTGACCTTTTTCACCACATCGCCTTCACGTACTTCTCATTGAAGGACGCATGCCCACATATTCTTCGCCAGGATCGCAACTTCCGTCACGGTATTGCCGTTATGGATTACTTGTGCTGGAGCACCTGCAATAGGGTAAAATCCAAGCCTTTTTGATTGTAATCATATTATTTTGCACTACTTCTTGGTTTAAAAAAATGATTGCGAACAATCGCACTCGCGTATTGAGTCGTAACCAATTTAATCATAAGCGAATTTCCCTCACTGATAATTAAAGGTTACAAAAAGTTCTCAAATCGTTTCTGCATCCTCTCGAAAATCAATCTCAAAGATGCAAAAATAAAACGCCCTATTCACCTAAAATGGCAAAACTTTCTATAAAATCCCTACTTTTTACATTTTTACTCTTTGAAAAGTTTGAATTTTATCAACATTTTACTTAAAAAATTTTTAACAAATACTCAAATAAGGTATGCGTTTTTGAAAATAAAAAGCAAGTAAAACTATCAAAGAAATTGACTAGCTTAACTAGCCTAAAACCGCTTTTAGGCGTAGAATATCCAATATTTTTAGTCAAATATTTGTAGCAAATTAGAGAGAAAAATGGAACAAGAACAACTTACTCACATCACTATTTCTGAAGATGCCCTGCCCACTTCCGTCGCTTATTGGAGCAGCAGCAAGAAGGCACAAATATCCGTATTTTTGTAGTTAATCCAGGTACACCTGGTGCAGAATGTGGCGTATCTTAACTGCCCTCAAAACGCAGTAGAAGAAACTGATAGTCAATTTGACTACAATGGCTTTTCTGCCTTTGTAGATGAAATCAGCTTACCATTCTTAGATGAAGCGGAAATTGATTACATCACCGATCCAATGGGCTCACAACTGACCCTAAAAGCTCCCAATGCCAAAATGCGTAAAGTGGCAGACGATGCGCCATTTATTGAGCGTTTAGATTATGTAATTCAAACCCAAATCAACCCTACAATTAGCCAGTCACGGGGGTAAATTACCTTAATTGAAAGTTACTGACAACAAAATCGCTATTCTACATCGGTGGCGGTTGTAACGGTTGCTCAATGGTTGATGTTACCTTAAAAGAAGGTATTGAAAAACAATTGCTTGCAATGTTCCCAGAAGAACTTGTAGGCGTAAAAGATGTGACCGAACACCAACGTGGAGAGCACTCTTTATTACTAAAAATAAATAGAGATTCTGAATTGATCTGCCCTCAAAAAGTTAACTAACCTGTCCAACTTTTTGGGCAGATCAAAAGTGCGGTCAGATTCAAAGTATTTTTGCAAATCCTCTTCAAAATCTGACCGCTTGATTATCTCAAATCCCTTTTTCAAAAATCCCTTCCAGTATTTCAAAGACTTTCAAGACCTTGGTGGCGTAACAGTTTCGTATGGGCGGTATAAAACAGTTGCCATTTTTGAATTCCACTTCAGGAAACAAGCGAACAAGCTGCCCGGATTTTTAGATAAGGCTCACATAAGAAATCACTCAACATCCCTGCTGATTTTCCCTGCAATACTGCCTGCTAAATAGCTGTATAAATCTGTACTTAAAAAATTGATACGACGGGATTTAAGACTTGCTCACTGTTAATCGGGAAATGCCATGCTCTCCTGTGTTGAGGTTGATTTGTCCGGCAAAGGGATAGCGTTCTGCCAAATCATCTAATGAAGTGGGTTTTGCCTAGTTGTGCTATGAGCTGCGGTGAAGCGACTAATACATCGCCAATATCGGCGATACAATAAAATTTTCATCCAGTTGTAAAACCAATACGCAGACCGATATCAACACGATGCGTTACGGCATCAGTTTGCTCATATCATCACGCCAATCAATAATCAGCTCAGGATAAGGCGCAAGGGCGGTCAACAATTGCGACAGAACACTATTATTTATTCGCCAGCTCGGCACGGTAATGCGTACCAAACCTGTCGTCGTCATTTTCTTGACGTTGTTTTCTGAAATAAATAAGCGTTCGCTTTGTGCCAATAAAGCTTGTGCCTCGGGTAAAAATTGCTCGCCAAAATCGGTCAGTCTAACTTGTCTCGTGTTACGTTGAAAAGTGGTTCACCTAAAATAATCTTCTAATTCAGCAATGATGCGTGTAATAACGGGTGGCGAAACAGCTGTTACGATTGGCAGTTTCTTTAAATTGTAAGGTTTCGCCAGCGAACAGAAGATTTTTAGGGTTTCAAAAGCGATTTTTCATACGACTTATTATTCCATTTTTAGAAATTATAAATTTGCATTTTATAAATTTACTGAAAATAGTTCAATTCCTATAATGCCCACACCAACGAGAAACAATCAATCATCAAATTAAAGGAAAGCACATGAGTAAAAACATTTTTCAAAAACAACCGCACTTGTAGCAGTTTTAGGTTCAACATTATTAGGAGGCAATGCCATAGGCGCATTACCACAAAACGCCACAGCCATTGAAGCTACCGGCTCAAACTATTCAATTAATGCAAGAATGGGACAAAATTTTCCACAATCCGATAAAGTAGATCATCGCAAGTGACCTTTAAAAACCGCTACGGTTTGACTTTTGGTTGGTGATTTATATGTACCGAAAAACGCCAAAGGTAAATTACCTTCTATTGCAGTAAGCGGTCCATTTGGTGCGGTAAAAGAGCAAACATCTGGTCTTTATGCCTCAAACGTTAGCTGAACGTGGTTTCGTTACCATTGCTTTGACGGCTCATACACTGGCGAAAGTTCAGGCACACCACGCAATGTACCATCACCTGAAATCAACACCGAAGACTTTTCAGCAGCGGTAGATTTTTAGGCTCTTTAGATAATGTTAATCGTGATGAAATCGGGATTTTAGGCGTATGCGGTTGGGGCGGATTTGCTTTTGAACGCAGCGGTATCAGACCCTCGCATCAAAGCGGTATCAGTCAGCACTGATGTACGATGTGACCCGTGTTACAGCAAACGGCTGGAAATCAAAATGCAAGCGAATGCCGATGGTTCATACGACCGCGCACCTGCGCAAAGTGCTGATGCACGTTATAAAGATGAAATTGGATATGAGCAACGCACGTTGGGAAACATCAAAAACGGTTGTGCTTGACTTTGTTACCACCCAACAACCTTGAGCCGAAAAGATTTCATGGCGAAACCCCTAAATTCGTTAAAGAACACCCAATCTACCGTACTGAACGCGCTACCACATCCTCGTAGCGTAAACTCAAACCTGATGCGTCTTGGACTGTAACGGTATGTTGCCGCTGATTAATAGCCAATTTTGAAATATGCGGCAGAATTGAAAGCGCCAGCTTTAGTGGTTCACGGTGAAATTGCTCACAGCCGTTACTTCGGTGAAGATGCTTACAAAGCATTAGGCAGCAAAGATAAAGAGCTTTTACATCGTACCAGGTGCAACGCACACGGATGTCATCGACAATAGCACGAATAAAATTCCGTTTGATAAATTCTGAGCAGTTCTTCAAAGCGAAATTGAAATTATGAATAATGAAAAACCGTCTGAAATGATCGTTTCAGACGGTTTTTAAATGATAAAGTGCGGTCAAATTTCAACGTATGCAATTAACCAAACACTTTTTCCAAGTGGGCTTGGTAGTCTCACTGCTATTTTTCTACTTGTGGATTTTTGATCACATCGTTACATAAGAATGTCGGTAGACGGGTCAAGCCGATGAATTCTGTTGAGTTTGTGGAAATGCATATAAAAACATCTCACACCTTTGCCTTCGAAGAAGTCCACCTCACGGTGAACGCTTCAATCGGTGCATTCCAAGTCAGTGAAAGCATGTGTTTTTACCTTGCAACAAACCTCCCAACATAGCCTCGGTCGGATTGATACTGTGTCGACCATCGCTGTGGTAGCTACCGTGTCCGCTGGTGAATACTTCGTCTGCTGTATTTTTCACCGTCCAGGTTGCGCATCCACCAACTTGGCATGTGCAAATTACGGCATCTATCCACAAAATTTCAACTTCTTCTTCAACATCACAGCCGGCATCGATCACGGTTTCTGAATATTGTGTCCACAGTGCGTTCAAATTTCAAAGTTTTTGCAAATCTTCAAATCCGCCTGCTTGTCATCTAAACCTGCGGTTTTATCTAACAAAAACTCAATCGTAGACTATACTTTTTAATGGATATTTGAGTAGAAAGGCTCATCTGAAAGATTTAGGTCTCAGACGACCTTTGCATTATTAATTCAATCTCTGGTAAAACCGATTTGATAAGCTTGCACAGACTATTATTGCTCCTTTAAGTTTTCGCATTAACATGCCTTCAAAATTAGACTTACTGATACCCATTAATATAGAAGTTTTGCTGCCAGTAAACCTTTTTATTTTCATAAATATATAGCAATCCATCTATATTTTCATTATCAATACATTTTTGAATTTCATTTTTCATTTCAGAAATCCATCTCATTGATTTTAGAATTGATTAAAGCAGATACTTCTGAAATTAGTTTATCTTTCATATCATCGCTATTCTTCGTATCTGATAAATCAATTCTTTTTAGGTAAGTATCAATTTTCTATGAATTCTCTGAACAACAAACTTCTCAAGTTTATCTCCCGATAACTCATTTTCTATATAACTGAGTAATTCAGCGTTAAATTGTTCTTGTCTATTAGTTAATTCATTACCAGTAAAACCTACTATTTTTAATACTTCATGTGCGATAGAGGCTAAATATATTTTCAATTTCAGAATACCTAAGTACTTTGATACCTTGTCCCTCCAACTCTTCTATTTGAGAGCTATCATGTGTATCTCGATCTACAATCCCTAGCACTTATATTTAATATAGGCATATCTTCATTTAACTTTCAATAATGAAACAGCCTGAATAACATCTTTGCAAGATCCTTTAGGTATAACTGTCCATTCAGGATAACAAAGGCAATAGGGTTTCCATATCTAAACTTGTTTTTCACCCTCTACAAATAAATGGGTTTTCTGCTACCTAAAATCAAAAGTGATCGTTTGCTCATCAAGCTTTGCCATCTGGAATTTCTGAAATATCCCAAGCAGGAGCAGAATAATAATTACGAATCACATATTTTTGCAACTCACGTTGCTGCAAATTCAATATCATGCGTAATCATCAAAAAGAGCAATCAGGACGTAATTTTTCAATTTCATCCCATAAAATTAGAAATGATTGATTTATGAATATGCAATTCTGGTTCACTCAAAAATTAAAATAGAACCTTCATTAGCAGAAAGTACCTGACCTACAAAATATACAGCACGCTCTCCATCACTCATCTCTGAAGCAGAATAGTCAGCACTTTCAATACTGGTAGAAGATACTCTTATATCATCTGCTCGTTATATGTAATTTTTTAGTGGTAATAATCGTTCCCATACTTCTTGTAATATGTCTAATTTAGTTTTGCTATTAGTAATTTTTCACGACGATTGAGTTTTTGGTTATTTTCAACAGCAAGATTATTTTGTTGAGCAAATAAATATTGGAAGAAGACGATCAAAGTCATTAAGTGAGCTAGTAGGTGCGTTATTTTCTCCATCTATAATATTTTCTATTAGAAATTGAGACGCTATCCCCTGAGTCACCATAGGTTAAATATTGCCTTGCCTTTGTTTCAGGAATCTTATCTACATTAGATTTTAAACTTAAGGCTCTGTGCGCTGCAATTCGATGTGCTTTCTCTTTTAATGTTCTTCTAAAATACATGCGAGGACGGGTTTTTCCTGAACCATTTGCACCAATAATAATTGTTGTTTTTCCAGCTTCTAGAGTTAATTCTAAATTTGAGTTATCTTTTTGGGGATATTTACATTACACATCATTTTTCCTTTTTAAATAATATGGATACTGTGATTAGGTTTATTTAAATAGAACAAGCATACAACGGCAAATTCACTAACCAACCCTGTTCCCAATAATTCGCCATTGAAAACCATTACTTATTCAAGCATAAACTATTCTACATAATATACTCAATACAAAAAGCTGAGCTCAAATGCTCACCTTCTAAACGAATATTATGTAATTAACCAAATACTTTTTCTAAATGTGCTTGGTAGTCCGCTACGTATTTTTCTACTTGTGGATTTTTAATCACATCGTTACATAAGAATGTCGGCAGACGGGTCAAGCCGATAACTCGTTGAGTTTGTGGAAGTGCATGATAGCGCATCCACGCCTTTACCTTCAAAGAAGTCGCCTTCGCGGGTGAAGGATTCAATCGGGGCATTCAAGCAAGCGAAAGCATGTGTTGCCTTGACAAACCGCCTCAGCGTAGCCTTCAGTCGGATTGTGATACGATCGACGATCACACTGTGGTAGCTTGCCGTGTCCGGCGGTTAATACTCGTCTATGTATTTTTCACTGTCCAAGGTTCGTGCATCCACCAACCTGGCATCTGCCAAATCACGGCATCCATCCACAAGAATTTTTCGATTTCAGCTTCAACATCGTAACCGGCATCAATCACGGTTTCGGAACATTGTGTCCAAGTGTCAAAAATCTTTAGCTTTTTGTGAAGTGTGTGTTTAACTCACCTGTGTGAATGTCCGAAATCTTTTACCACCGTCTAAATAATAAAATATTCATCTTTTGCTCCTAAAATAAATAATTATGAAAAATGAGCATCATTATGTCTTTTTACTCTAATGAAAAGCACATTTGCTTGCCATACTATTTGAGACTATCAGAGGGGATGCTACCTATTACGACTAAGCAGCATCAATATTCATTATTTTCCTTCAACCAAACAAGCCTTTTCAATCAGCCTTCACCCAGCGATACGCAGGTCTTTATATGTCCGTTCGTGCCAAATCACGGTTTTGGTAAAGCCTTGAATTTTAAGCTCAAACCCGTTTGAGATTATCTAAATAGGTAATCTGCTGCTCAGGGCACGACTGCCAGTAAATCCGCTTTGCTCCAACAATTCAGGCAAGACAATGTTTCTGTACCGATAGGCTGACTATTTCTTTGTAGTCCCATCGCTTTACGCTTGGTCCTGTAATACCGCATGACATGCCTGCCTCGCTGAGGAAACCAAGGCTGCTCGACAGACAAAACTGCCTGCGGGTAAGTTCTAATTGCTGGGCTGTTGGTGATCGGGCGAACGGCACAGATATAGCGTTCGTCATACAAATTTTTGCGGAATATCTGGTGCTTGGAAGTCTGGCGTGACTAATGCAAAGTCAATTTGCCGTTCCAGCTGATTTTGTACGATGCTTTCGTTAATCGCCAGCACTGTCACTTTTAATTTTTGTGCTTGGATTTTCGTAAATACAAGACGGGCTGCAGGTTTTCAGTTCATTGCCGAACAGCGTTTACTGTTGTTGCTATTTCGCTGACTCAGCCTCCAGCTTGGTTGTGCGTGCGCTACTTTGAATTTGGCGAGACAGAGACGGTTGTTGGTGAAATGAAAAATCGCGTGGCTAGAAGTGTGATGAAAACAGTACATGCTTTTAGGTTGCTCCAAAATAGCGTAAGCACAGTCGGATTCTAAAAATCCAGGTACACTTCTGCCAGTGCCTCTCAGACATCTCCTTCAGCACACTCAAACACCATAATTCTGTATTTTCTAGCACCACCGTAAAATATTTTCTTTCCTTGTCGCTTTTAATGAAACCAGATACAGCAACTCTTCGTTTTTCCTTTACGATGGACCGATAAAATAGTTTTCATCAAACTCGAAATTTGACCATCACAAACCTGGAGCGGCTTCAAGGGCTAAAATGATAGCTAATGACTCTCACAAATTTTTCCGGTAAAATAAAATCGCTGAATTGGCTTTGGATACCGAGTAAATCAGCTACTGCTCAGGCTGCAATTTCTAATACAAAAATTCAAGGAGCTTATTTTGTATGAGTTTCACTTTAATTTACAATGAGTTATCTTCATTTTTATAGACTAGCATACTTGCTAATCTATCGTTAGTCCCAAATTTGTTTCTAAAAGTTAGCTTTTTGATTTTTCTAGGCAGAATAGAAAAATTCAGTATGTATGTAGCGGTAGCATAATAAAATAATTAACACTATTTCAATGAGAAACGGAATATCTCCACTTGTTAGGAGCTAGATATGAAAAACTCACCTTCTCTCAACTCTCACATTTAACGCAGTAATGCACCATTTCCCGAGCAGTTTGACGACATCTATTTTTCACCCAAGATGGCTTGGCAGAAAGTTACTACGTTTTTCCAAGAGGGTAATCAACTTAGGAACGCTGGCTTTTCCACATGAACGTGAAAGTTTTGTAATTGCCGAAACAGGCTTTGGTACGGGCTTAAATTTTTGCGGCAGTAGAGATAAATTTCAGCAATTTCAGACGGAGAACTCAACATAAACTGCAACGTTTGTATGTTTCGCTCATTTGAAAATATCCGTTAACTTCCGCACAATTAAGCCAAATTCACGAAAGTTATCCGCAATTTACAACACTTTCAGCAAATTTAACTGCTTGTTGGAAACCTCGCCAAGTAGCTGTCAGCGTTACCATTTTGGTGAGATTTATCTTGATATTTGGTTTGGCGATATACAAAGAGAGCCTTTCACAATGGGAGCGATTTATATGACGAAGCCGTAGATGCTTGGTTTTTGGATGGTTTTTCGCCCGATAAAAAAACTCTGAAATGTGGAATGAGAGGCTTTATCAGCAGATGTTCCGCACTACACGTCTTAACGGCACTTTTGCCACTTTTTACGGCTTCAAGCAATGTTAGACGAGGATTGCAAGCGGTCAGTTTTTGAGGTGAAAAACGCAAAGGCTTTGGCAAAAAGCGAGAAATGTTGTAGAGCACAAAAAATACTGCAAGTTGAAAGCCAATCGCAACAATTTCCTTACTTTTTACCAGCAAAATGCTGAACATTGCCAAGATATTGTACGATCGTTGGCGGTAGTGTCGCAAGCTTCTTTTTGGCGTTATCACCGATTGAAAAAGGCAAAAATCACACTTTATTGCAAAGATGATCAGGTTGCTCGCAATGCTTCGGGTAATCTGCAGGGTTATTTATCCGCAATTAAGCGATGATGACGATCGCAATGTGCGATTTTATGTACACGCTTTGATTACGCTCTGCAACGCTTGAATGGGCTTAAACAAGCGGTCGACTTTTGAGCATGCTTTTGACTAGGGCGTGGCACTTTATGCCTACGATGAAAAGCAGGTCGAAAAAGTTAACAAAATGGCGGAAAATCATGCAAGATCATAGCCTATTTCAACTCTGTTCTGCAGAAGAATTGAGCGAAAAATTAGGTGTTTCTGTGCCAAATAGCGGTGCTTTTATTCAAGAGGAGGTTGGCTATTTTCGCCCGTGCAATTGGTGCAAAAACGGCTTTGCTTTTATTAGAGAAAATGGGGCATGACGTAATCACGAGGTTTGTGCTCCGCAATGGGGAATGGAGAAAATGGCACTGGCAACATTCAGGCGAAACTTTCTCGCATGAGGTTCTGAGTGCTTGCCAATGGGCATAGTTTTAACGAATTCGCACGAGGCTCAAGGCATTCCACTTTACCCTGTTCGTGCGGCGAGTAGCCGAGTGCTGACCACTGAAAAATTATCTCCGCTCAGATGTCGTGATTTGTTACGATGGTTGTTTTAACGCCGCGATCCTTCAAAAGGTTTGCATTGCATTGGTGCTTTACAGCCTCGTGATAATGCGACTCATCGAATTTAGCGCTTTGCAGAGCATCAAGAAAATCTTGCAAAACTTCGAGCAAAATTTGACCGTTTGTGATTGGGTACAGGGCTGGATTTATCAGGCAATCTCGCCAAAGTTGGCATTCGAGCAGCCTTTTCGAGATCGTATTCCAAATGGTTGGGGCAGTGCTGAATTTTGAGGGCTCAAAAAGCCCAATATGGAATTTAGATAATCCCACTCACGCCGCAAACAAGCGGTTGAAAAGGCGGACCCTACCAACCTCTATATGATTAACGGCTTGGCTCTCGGGCTTAACCTCAGCCCCGTTATTGGGCGAATTGTTGGCAAGTTTAATTGTAGATGAGCCTGTGCCAATCAGCGAAGATATTTGGCAAGTTTTAAACCCAAACCGCACGTGGATGCGAAAGTTGTTGAAGGGGTAGAGTAGTAGCCCAAAGTAAATTATGACTTTGGGCTATTAATTTCAGGTTAATCACACGGTAAAATCTTAATTGCTAAGCCGCCTGTTGAGGTTTCACGGTATTTGGCGTTCATATCTTTACCCGTTTCTGTACATCGCTTTTCAATAACCTTATCTAAGGTAACTCGAGGGTTGTGTTGTTGCTGTAACGCCATTCGGCTGGCATTGATAGCTTTAACCGCTGCAATCGCATTACGTTCAATACAAGGCACTTGCACTTGTCCGCCCACAGGATCGCAAGTTAAGCCTCAGGTTATGTTCCATTGCAATTTCTGCTGCAATACAAACCTGATCTGCGTACCCCCATAATTTCGGTTAAGCCCTGCTGCCGCTATTGAACAAGCTACACCCACTTCGCCTTGGCAACCTACTTCTGCCCCTGAAATTGAGGCATTCATTTTTATATAACGAGCCAATCGCACTGGTTGCTAACAGATAACGCTCTATGGTTTCTTGGTTAAGTGGGGCGATAAATTGCTGATAATAAGCCAACACGGCAGGCACAATGCCGCAAGCACCATTCGTAGGTGCAGTAACCACGCGTCCACCCGCTGCATTTTCTTCATTTACTGCTAAAGGCAAACATATTAACCCAGTCGATAATTTGCATTGGATCTTGGTTGAATTTACTATTCGCTTCCAAACTTCGACGCAGTGAGGCTGCTCGGCGAACTACTTTTTAGCGAACCTGGCAATAAGCCTTCAGTGTACAAAGCCACGTTGAATACAGGCTTCCATTGTCTGCCAAATATGAACAAGATAGTGTTCAACTTCTCCTTTCGAACGCAATGCCAACTCATTTTTTTCCACATTAGGCTAGAAAGCGGTAAACCTTGCTCACGGCAATGTTTTTAACAAGTCTTCTGCGTGTTGATAAGGAAAAAGGCACTTGCACTTCGTTTTTGAGCCGTTTCACCAAAAATGTTCATCATCGACAATAAACCCACCACCAATCAGAATAAAAATGTTTTTCGAAAAAGTAGCTCATCTGCATTGAACGCTTTAGCGTCATCCCATTTTCGTGACGAGGTAAAAAGTCGTAATGAAACGGCATATCTTTGTAGAAATCAAAATCAATGGTATGCGTGTTTGAGCTATCTGCTTGAGCTAAATAGAGCTTATGGGTTTGTTTGATTTGCTCAATCGTTGGCTCAATGCTTTCAATATCCACATTATCTGGCAAATATCCCATCAAGCCCATTACTACGGCAATGTCAGATGTTATGCCCACGGCCAGTAAGCGAAAGCGAGCCATAAATATGAGCTTCTAAGCGGTTGGTTTTGACTAATAATTTGTAGCAATAAGTTCATCAATAAACTGTTTTGCTGCTTTCATTGGACCGACTGTATGAGAACTGGAAGGACCAATTCCTACTTTAAACATATCAAACACGCTAATCATAAAATTTACAGAACTATACTTTGTAAAACTAGAGGGGCAGTATTCTACTTGAAAGTCGAAAAGATATAAACTTAAAAAGCTATTTTAATTTTTTTCTAAACTCAGTCTATTCTCTTGTCCTCCCTATTAGAAAGTTTGATAAACGTTTGAAATAAAAAGGTGAGCAAGAATGCCCACCTTCTAAACTCATATTTTACAATTAACTGAATACTTTTCCAACTGTGCTTGGTAATAGGTTAAGTATTGTTCTACTATAGATTTTTAATTACATCGTTACATAAGAATGTCGGCAGGCGGGTCAAGCCGATGAACTTGTTGAGTTTGTGGAAAGACATGTGCAAAGCATCCACGCCTTTACCTTCGAAGAATTTGCCTTCGCGGGTAAACGTTTCAATCGGTACATTCCAAGTAAGCGAGATCATGTGTTTTTGCCTGGCAACAAGTACTTATTTTTAAAACTTCACTGTTTCACCATCTTCTGGAATTTGCTACATTTTCAAGCTTATTTGCTTGGACAAATTGGCGTAAATTCTTACGGTAAACGGACATATGGTTTACTGCATCCATGTGCACTGTGATAAGTTTTGTATTCGGTAGCATTTGGCGAGCATGAGCAACATCTTGTAACCCCATAATAATGCCGTCATTCGGAAAAGCTAAGGTACGCGCATCACCAGTGTTCATAATCATTACATCAGGTTTATAACGATTAATAGCTTTGTTTACTTCAGCAGTCCAAATTGTGTCACCAACCAAGTACACCGTTGGATGACCTTTCGCTTGGAATGTTACGCCCATCGCCTCATCTAAAATCTCAGCTAATTGTGGTACAGCGTACATTTCCGTTGTGCCGTGAGAACCACCGGTTTTATTTAAAATAATACCTTCAAACTCCACCGATTTTTCCAACGATAAACTGGTTATATTAGTAAAACCTTGCACTTTAAGTAAGTCGCCATCCCGTTCATGTTGCACAAAAATTTTGATGGATTTAGGTAAAATGTGCAACCTCATCCCAATGATCTTCATGTGTATGAGTCAAAATAATGGCATCAACATCTTTGAAAGTATCTTCTGCTTTCATCGGTAACTCCACAAGTGGATTACGCAAATGGCTATTTAATGTCCCTTCAAAGCCTGCATAACGTCCTTTTTCAGCAAGCATCGGATCAATTAAAAAAGTTTTCCCTGCGTAGTTCAGGCGACCAGTGGCATTGCGGATATGTTGGTAGCTATCAGTGTTTTTAGAGGCAAGATTCTACAGCGAAAGTATTTGCGCTAATAGCCAATGCTAGAAAGTGCTAATTAAGGTTTTTAAGTTCATTGTTTTTCCTTTTCTATACGTTATTGAACGAATAAACATATTATAGAGAGAAAAAAATTGCGTAAAAATAGATAAAAATCAATAAACGTAATAATTGGGTCATTTCTGTGCTATGCTCATATCAAAAGTAGGAGAAATAAAAATGAATAAACATAACAATCGGGTCATTTCTGTTATGCTCATATCAAAGTAGGAGAAATAAAAATGAATAAACATAACAATCGGGTCATTTCTGTGCTATGCTCATATCAAAGTAGAGAAATAAAATGAATAAACCCATAGTTGCTTTGATTGTGTATGAACAAATGATGCCCATTCATTTTGCGATGGCATATTCCGTTTTTTCTATGTCGGATTTAAACGGCAAGCCGCTATTTGAGTGTAAAATCGTTAGCGATTCGGACAACCTGACAAACTCTCTATTTCACATACATTTAGATGGTGGTTTAGAATGGTTAGAGAATGCCGATATTGTTGTGATGACTGGATGGCATGATACTCAAGTGATACCGAGTGAGGCTTTTATTAAGAGCGTTACGGCAAGCGTATCAACGTGGTGCGACAGTGGTGGGTTTATGTTATGGTGCCTATGTGTTAGCGTGCAGTGGTCTACTTAACGGCAAAAAGCAACCACACATTGGCTGGGAGAGAGTGATTTTACTCATCGTTTTTCCGCAGGTGAAATGGGATTTAAATCCTATTTATTTGGAACAAGATCGACTGATTACCTCAGCAGGAACGGCAGCTTCCATGGATTGTTGCCTTTCTATTGTCCGTAAATTATATGGTGGAAAATTGCCAATCATATTGCCCGAATACTGGTTATCCCCTCATCGTGAAGGCGGACAAGCACAATTTATCGAACGTCCTATTTCTCGTTCCACACCTAATCCTTAATATCAATGCATTGCTTGCTTATTTAAATGAAAATCTGACCGTGCTTCATTCGACTGATAGTCTTGCCGAACGTTTATCAATGAGCCGTAGCACTTTTTACCCGACATTTTCGCAAAGCAACCGGAGTGTCATTAAATCAATGGTTAATTGAAAGCAAGGCTACAACGAGCAAGAGAGCTTTTGGAAAGCATCAGATTTATCTATTACTGATATTGCAGAACAAAAGTGGATTTCATAGCGATACTGCCTTGCGTCAGCATTTCTTGAAAAAGCATAGATTTCACCAAAATCACTGGCGTAAGCGAGTTTTCAAATAGAGGATGTTTAGATCTTTTTATTTTTGAAGTGATTTGCCCCCAAAAAGTTGGACGGGTTAGTTAACTTAAATATTGAGCTCTGTATTGTACTGGGCTCAATCCTTTGAAACTCAAGTTTAATTCGTTTTTGGTTTGTAATACACTAAATATTCTTCAATTTCAGCCTGTAATTCAGTAATTGAATGATAAGTCCGTGAGTAAAAACACTCTGATTTTAATATCATAAAAACTTTCAATCACCGCATTATCAGTAGCAATTTCCTCAGTGGCTCATACTTTGTACCGCTTTACCCTCCAACATTATCCCCCATTCCGCCGTGCCATACAATACCTTTGGTCGCTATGAATAATCGGGCATTCTGTCGGTTTGACCGACTAAGCCCTCTGTCTAACATCTTTTCACCAATGAAAATTTGGGGCGTGTTGAAAAGTGATAGGCAATAATTTCTCGGTTAGCCAAGTCCATCAACGGTGAAAAATAAAGCTTTTTCTTGCCCAACATGAAATTCCGTGACATCCGTTACCCATTTTTGATTGAGTGCTGTTGCGGTAAAATCACGATTTAGTAAATTCAGGGCAATATGCGATGTTTTTCCTCGTTTTTCCATGTCTTTTTGCGTAAAATAGAATGAATACCTAACTAGTAAAGCTTGAGCGACATGTTTAGCCACACGAAGTAAATCATTTACGTGGCCTGGCTTCAAGCTTTCAATGATTTTCTTTTTCTGTCGTTGTTTTTGACGGTCGAGCGCCTCCAACTCCTTTAGGTAAGCAATCTCCGCACGAGCAAGGCGAGCTCTCATTGTAACTTTTTTTAAACGCTTTAGGTGAAAAGTCTCAGGTTTCTGGAATTTCAATGTCTTTCTTTTTCATTTTTGGCTTCACTATTTTTCGGGGTTTGAAGGTTTTGTATAAGGGCGATTTTACGCCATCAGCCTCTTTCCCGAAAATGCTTTTAGCTAATAAATGATGAGACATCAGGAAATTTGATGAAGTTTAGCACACCTCACGGATACCATAATCCTGTTCGATGACGAGGTTTGATAATTTTTCAAACGAAATTGATAAAAGTAGGGAATAATCTGCACCTCAAATTAGGTGTCCAGATTTTTGAGTGCAGATCAAAGTGCGAGTCAAATTTTAAAAGCATTTTTGTAAATCTCCTTAGAAATCAGCCGTTTGGACGCGTTTTTATCCAAATAATAAAGCGATTATTCATAATTATTATAAAAAGACGTTATTGATTAATAGTCAAGTATGAAGTAACCCAAAATCCTTAGTCCCATCTTCATTAGATTCAAATAATGGTGAATTTAAGATAATTCTCTACCAAACTAATAATACTTTTTTTATTGTATTTTTTTGCGTGAGTCATAAACCCAATAGGCAATGTCACAGGATAAGAAGATAGTTTTGCGTGATAACAAACCACAGCAAATTTATCTTCTAGAAATAGAATTTCAGTATTTCCATCTAAGAAACCTTCACAGAATCCATAAAGTACTTTTATCTGATATATCTTTAAAATGATTTAGCCATTCTTGTTTTTCATAGCGATTTTCGTTCGGAAGGTAAAGGTAAGTATAGACGGAAATCATAGCCATTTTTTGTTTATCTATTAGATTTTGAATTTTGTCATGAATTTTTCCGTTTGTTTTTCCCCAGTAAATATCGCTTGGAGCCAACCAATAGAGTTTTTTTAGATGACTTTTTGCTTAATTTATCTAAAATTTTTATTGATTTGTTGGAACAAGGTTTCTTGATGATAAATTTGCCCTTAGAAAATACAAGCCATTTTGTTGTTCATGCTTCTGATAAACTTTTTAAAAATATTCGTTAAAGTCCAATGTTCCGCCGAATAGCACTTTTAAAGTATCGTCATCACCAATTTTCTTCCATACTGTTACGCAGTTCACGCAAATTATCATGATGACCAAATCGCTCCAGTTGTGCAGTAATGGCTTGCTGAATGTTTTCTTGATGAGTAATTGTCGGTACATCATTACGTTCTTTAGCTTCACCTGTTTCAGGCAATAACTCAAATTGTTGCGTAAAACGGAAATAATCAGGTACGCCTTTGGGTTCAATAGCATCAATTTTATACAAAGAAATATCTTTTCTCATCTAAATTGATGATGTCGTCTTCCATTAGCTGCCGAAAGCGATTTTTGAAATGTTTTTCGTGCAATTTCGCTACTTTCTGATAACACCTTCGGGTTCGATGACTAACTCAATGGCTTGCTGGCGATTTTTATCACAGTCGTTTTTCAGAAAAATTACTATCTAATAATTCCATACGATATTCACCACCAAATTCTTTTTAAAGTGGGAATGTGGGGTGATTCCTGATTGTCTTGAAACAGTCTCTGCCCTTCTGCCGATAATGCAATCAAGCCGTTATCCTGCCAAATAATCCATTTATGTTGCTCTCCAAATCAGCAAGAGCGACTTCGGTTTCATATTGATTAAAATCCAAAGTATTGGGCAATTTGTGCAGGTTTGCATGGTGTTACTTTTTAAAAAGTCGTAACAAATATTCACGCACAAACGCCACACCTTTATCGCTCATATAGGAAAACACAATGCGAAAAACGCGGAGCCTTAACCACAAAATCAATTTGATTGTATGTTATATTTTTGTTTTACTCATTTTTCGCTCCGTTTTTAATATCTTAATTGTGTAATCTTGCGGATTATTTTTGCTTTTTGTATAAAACGTAAAACTTTTGCCAATGGAGTTTTGCTGTTTTTCGGCTGCTCCCAAACGGTTTTTGCGCCAACAATCACCAGTTTATCCATTGCTCGAGACAAAGCTACGTTAATACGGTTTTGGCAAATGCAAAAAGCCTGTGCTGTATGTTTTGTCATAGCGTGTCAGCGACAAGATAATCACGCGGTTTTCTTTGCCTTGATAACTATCTACACTATCAATTTTAATCTAAGCGGCGGAAGTCGTCATTCCAACTGCGTTCATTGAATTTTTACGAATCAGTTTCTTCTGTTCGCCGTACATGCAAAATTACACCAATGGCTTGTTCGTTTTTTCTCTAAACATTTTTGTACAGGTTCACTATTCATAAACGTTTCATCGTTTGCCAAGTCTTGTAATATCCCAATAATTACATCAGCTTCAGCACGGTTGGATAAACTACCATTTTGCCTTGTTCATGATACGCATTTGGTAATGAAGTTGTATCTAACCATGTTACGCAGGATTTTATCTTTTCAGGTAGCCTGAAATAAATATTAGGCACATCATTGTCAGTTTTACCGTTTTCCAAAACATTTTCATAAAAAAACATGCTGATACTAAACTGCCAATCGCAGGAGCCATGCGGTATTGTGTTTTGAGTGTAGCGCAAGTTTGCTTTCCATATTCGGATAGGAAAAACGCGTTCAAAATCACTGCCTAATGCTTGATCTAATTCCTCACCGCGCTTGGAAATCCCTAATCGGCGGGCAAGTGCGTTTTTATGCTCTTCTGAATACAAAGGCGGTAGTTGCTTATGGTCACCTACAAGCAAAATACGCGTACCAGACTGCATGGCAATCGCCAATTCACTGGAAATAGAACGTGCGGCTTCGTCTACAATCACCCAGTCATAGAGATTATCGGCAATGCCGATATGGCGTTGCCCGATACCTACGCAAGTGCCAATCACAAGCTGACGGGAACGAGCCAAAAATTCATCATAATTGGTGCGTTCGTTAGATAGGGCTTTCCAGCATATCTTGGGTTAAATCAATCAGTTTACCTGCTTGGATATTTTTCAATCGGCTGAATATTATGCTTGTGATCCAATTCACTGATAAATTTTGGCAGAATTTCGTCAATTTCAACCAATTCATGTAGCCCCATTGTTTGGGCTTGTTCTTTAATGCTTTTTCTAATTTTTGCGTAAGCGTTTTTCATCTTCATCAACGGTTTCACCTTTTTGATGATTTAACAATTTTTGATAACGACGAATTTGCACGCCAATATCAAATGCTAATTCGGCTCGTTCGCGCAAATAATTTTCAGGCAGCCCCATGCTGCGTCCAAGCTGGCAAATATTGCTAATCTTGTTCACATTTAACTGTGCCCGTTTTTGTCCAACTAAATTGGGTGAAAAACACATCTTCCAATATTTCGGAATCGGCAATTTCACGATTACTGAACCGCACCAGTTGCAAATCTGTTCCCAAACGCTGACAGTGTTTACGGATACGTTCGGCAGCAGTATTGACTGCTTCATGTGATTGGCTGACCAGTAGAATATTTCGAACCTTTTGCACATCAAATAAATAATGTACAAATGCAGCAATAAATTCTGTTTTCCCTGTTCCCGGCGGACCTTGTAATAAGGATAATGGTCCATTGGCAATCAAACGTTGAAAGGCAATACGTTGTGCTTCATTCAGACTTACATTTTTCAGGCTGGTCATAGCGTTTAAATTCTTCATTGCTGATATGAATATCATATTTTTCAGACGGCAAGACGCAATGTTCATCAAAATAATCAGTCAAGTTTTTAATCGTACTTTCACCGTCTAAAATACGTTGTAATGCGTTTTTACGGCGAGTGTAAGACGCTTTATTCTGTTTACTTTGCAAATAAATTAGCGTATCTGCTTTGAATATTGCTTGCTGAATTACGTAAACTTTTTGGGTTTTAAGGTGTAATTCATTCAACTGGCTTTGCACAATATCTACTTCGCCATATTTAAAGGTTTTTCTCCATCTTCACTTTTTTTCCAATAGCCTCAACAACTTCATCCCGTTTGAATTGATCTAGCGGACTGATTTCACCGTCATAGGGAATATAACAGACCCCATTTTCTGTTTTTTGCAATGCTTCGCTGGCAGTAATAGAAGGTAAAGCTTCGGTTTCAGTATCTAAAAATTGCCTGCCAAAGTTTTTGAATCCTAGGACGTTGTTCGATAACTGTTTCTTCTGCAATAATATCAATAGGTTCGGCTTCAAAGTTCTCGTTATTTTTCAGCTTGTTCTTTTCTAGGCTGTTTGAAAAAGTGCTCTTGGACAAATTGAATAATAGCGTTCTTAAATTCTGTACTGCCCGCAATGAAATCCATTCAGTTTATCTAAGTTGCTATAATTGACTATGTGTGATATTCAAACCGATTTTGCAAACTACATTTTGCTATCATCACGATCATTTCGACTAATATGATAGCGTTCAAATGGAGATAATCCGTGTCGGAATCGTTGCTCAGCAATGGTATAAAAGCGGTAAATTTCTTCCGCCCTAATCCAATAAATGTAATATCTATTTCTTCATTTGGATATTTTTGACTTTCTTTCAAATTGAACAAATAATTCACCATTCTCAGGATAAATTTCAATAGGTAAAAACGACTCACGCCCGCCCACTGTGATATCAATCATTGGTGTAGCCGGTTTGGGATTGAGTGCCTCTTTAAAACGATGCCAATGAAATAAACGCAGTTTGGCTATCTGAATACTCTTGCTGTATCACTTCAGCAACTTCAGCAAAACTTTCAGACGACCTATTCCATTCAACGCCCAATAATTCACACGCCATTTTCATCACGGCAAAAATTATCGCGTTGTTTCTCTGTTGGATAGTCAAATTCCGCGAGATATTCGGTATTGAACTGACTTTTTCCCGTTTGGAGAGAAAATCCAATATATCTAGAATATGTAGCTGAGCAGAGTCATCATCGGTCGTTACTAATACATTGTCAGGGTTTCAAATCGCCATGTGTGAAACCTAGACTGTGTCAAATGTTCAATGTTTTGAATAAATTGATGGATAAGAGCCTGTTTTTGTTTATCCGATAAATCAAGTTTGCAAATATCTTGCCAAGTATGCCCGTCAATAAAATCACTTGCTGCAAAAAGGCAGCCTGATTTCTTAGCAATACCGAATTCTCGGATTTTTGGCACATAATCGAGCGACAAACTTGCCAGTTTTTGCCATATTTTTCCAGCCAACTCAAAACTACTCTGGCTTTTTGAATTATCATTTTGTGGGTCTGCATTCAGCCATGCTTTTAACCAACAAACCATTGGAAACGGTAAACTTCTTTCTCACTGGTTTCTACAAATAAAATCATCATCTTCACGATAGGCACGGGAATGGTTGATGTCATGTGTGAACGGCTCTAATTTCGTAAAATCAAATGAAAAATCCACCGCCTGTTCAGGTTTGGCTTGATTAAATTTATCTAAAAATCCACCGCACTTTCAAAAGGTATATCCGACAATGCCGTACACAAAATTTCGGCATACCATGTTGTTTCATTCGCTAATTTATGTTTTCATTTCATCAAGACTGGCCAGGTGAAATGCGTTTTGCCTGAATGATATGCCATGCCAAAACAGCCAAAGAACGTACATCATATTGGTATGGCGTGAGTTTGATACCGTCTGAAAGTGGAAAGTGAGATTTTGCCAAATCATCGGAGACTTCCAAAAATCTCACGAATGTCGCCAACCGTTTCTTCAGATGAAAAAAATAAGCGGTAGCAAACCCCGATAGCGTAATTTTTGTCATCTGCCGAGAGCCAAATGCTGTGATTACCCAAATCACGATGAGCAATACCGATTTTGTGTAACTGGGCAAATTTATCCAACAATACTGCACCAATCCCAAACGGCGTTCTGTGCTTAGATTTTTCGCCATTGTATCCGCCGACAAATTGGTCAAAACGTTTTTGCTGTGGGAACAGCTCAAATAAATCAATATGTTCCGCCGTAATTTCGCCTTTTTGCGGCGTAGATTTGTAATTCAAGCAAGCAGTGATACAAGTCTTTTATGATTTAATATGGTGCAATACATCGTATTCACGGCTGACTAGGCGATAACGCCCGTCAGGTGTTTGAGCTTCAGAGCAGTTGATTTTAGTGAAATTCCAATGGCGTAATAAGGCTTGGTCTTGGTGCTTTTTATTTTCGGTTTGAGCTAGAATATTCTTGATAAATATGTTTTTGGGGTGAGAAAAATAGGCGTATCTTCTGCATAATATCCGTCAATGCTGATATTTTTCGGTTTTGACCGTGTTTGCTACTAAAAGATTTTTATCAAATAATTCAAAAATCCTGATTTAAAGTTTTGCTATCAGGATGCGGCGGAAAGCGTGCGTTGAAATTGCTTTTTCATCTTTTTAATTGCAAAAATTTCAGTTAATGTTACAACGTGCAATTTTTCATTGTCTGGCAGTTGGCTGAAAATCTGCAGTGCCTGTCATCACAACTAAAAATGGATCTGTGGACGAAAGCTTTATTGGTAAATTGCTGTTTGAATTTATCCAATTTCTTTTTCAGCATAAATTGTTTGTTTCGTGTAATAGAAACAGGCGAACGCCCCATATCTTTATCGTTCAAATACCATTTATCTTGACGGCAAATAATTGTTCCATTCCAATGTTTCAACTCAATAATCAACACATTGCAATGAGTAACAATAACCAAATCAAATTCACCTTCTTTACGCTCTTTCACATCAGCAAAGCGAAAGCCCGAGTATCCTTTCCAAGGGAAAAATGGATTTGATCAAATCTCTGTCCTTTTACTTTCTTGTTATTTTTCAGAAGCTTGAAAGCCTGTTTGATTTTTCAATAGCCTCAACCTCATGTTGAGGTTAAACCTCCACCCCAATCTTGTACTTCCATTATCGCCATAACTATTACTCTATTAGCCTGATTAAATGCTGTATTTTTAACATGTTATAGATTTTTCTTAATATATAAGACTTATATAGAATACTTACACAATTCCATTTTAGAAAGTTATGAAATCACATTTGTAATTTGTACTCAAGGTGTAAAGGTAATTACACTACAATTGCAGTAAAAGCTCTATTTTGTATAATTAAAGAGCAATTACTTTTTGGGTATAGTAGAAAAATAGGTGCTAAAAATTGGCTTAAAAGCCTTATAGTGCAAGGCTTTTAAACCTCATTGTCTACTATGCCTATACTATTCTTCTAACGAATACGGCAATTCACAAATCTGCAATGCAATGCCATTCACACGGAAATCTGCCTCTCGTTCTACATCTTTGTTCATTGCTACTTGCAGCCACAATTTATCTTGATAGATGCCTGAACAGCAGAAAAGAATTGTTCCTGTTGCTCGCCAGTTTTACCGAGTTGCATTTCAATACTAGAAAGCAATTTCTGGTAAAGGTAATTTCGCCTGCAACTTGACCAACCAATGTAAACATCGCACGTTTATTTGCACCACGATATTTCGCTCGTGCTACGGTTTCTTGCCCGATATAGCAACCTTTGGTAAAGGAAATCGCATTTTCGACCGCTTGTAAATTTGCTAGCTGAGGATAGGTTCAAAATTGATTTGCTTTTAAAGCCAAAAATCGGTAAGCCGTCTTGAATATCTATTAAATCCCAAAGTTTAGCCGAACCATTTGTTTCTAAATTTTCACTACAATTGCACGCTTTTGCCCTTGCGGAACACTAGAGCGGTCAGATTTTCGTGAAGTTTTGCCAAAGATCTCACCGCTTGTTACACCATAAAGTGGAAGTATCTAATTCGGTAAAAGTCGCTTTCGAACACCGCATATTAGAGCTGAGTTAAAGCCTCAGGCAATAAATCTTGATGGATGATGGCAAAAATTGCTCTGGCTCGCTCGATATAAAACGGAACAGGCAGCTCATTTTGCCTTTTTGGATCACAGTGGCAAGTCAGGGTGCTGGCTGCCTACTTCAAGCTTCGCCATCGCAGATTAATTGCCCTTTGCAGATATTTTCTCATCCATCACTGATAATTTCAGTCAAACGATATTGTTCAGTAATACATGCAAAGATCGGGGATAGATTTTTGCTAATTTGATTACATTCACATTTCATTTTTAAGTCCTTAAAATCCTTTTTCTATTCTAAATTTTTGGATTTGCTCACGCATTTGTTCGATCAGCACTTTCAATTCCACCGCAGAATTAGTGATATTGGCGTTGATTGATTTTGAAGCCAGTGTATTGGACTCGCGATTGAGCTCTTGCATCATAAAATCTAATTTACGTCCTACTGCACCGCCTAAGATTTGAGCTAGTCTCTTTCACGTGCAATTGCAAGCGGTCTAATTCTTCCGCCACATCGACACGCTGTGCGGTGAGTACCATTTCTTGCTCTAAGCGTTGTGGATCAAGTTGTAGATTAAGCTCCTCAAAGCGTTGTTGCAGGCGATCTTTTGCGCATTGCTAAACACTTCTAGCATGGTTTTGCACGCTTTTGACATCTCTGCGATACTGTCTAGGCGTTGTTGAATAATCGCTTGTAAATTTGCCCTTCGCGTCCACGCATTGCGATAAAATCGGCTAAAATCTGTTCAAAACCCGTTAATAAATCTTGGGCGATTTGGTCTAAATCCTGGCTTTACTGCATCCACCACTCCTGGATAACGTAACACATCTACCAAATTAATTTCGCCTTCTCCCGCAATGCTTTGCAAGGTTTTAAGTGAGGCAATCACTTGTTCTGCATAATCATTATTTAATGCGATTTTATTGTTGTTTGACTTGTGCTAATTCTGCACGTAGGGCTACATTCCACTTTCCCGCGGTGTTGCGAGTTACGCAGGCGTTCGCGTAGTCATTTCTAAATGGCGGAAGGCTTTCAGGCAGGCGGAAATAGGTTTCTAAAAGCGTTGATTGACGGGCGGATTTCCCACACTGCATTGCCCCTCTTTCTTTTTGATTTCTAAATGAGCAAAGGCGGTCATACTATAAATCATCTTGATTGTCCTGTTTTATAATGAAAATTGTTTTATTGTACTGTAAAACTAGCTAAGAATTTTTAGTAGAAGGAAAGAAAAACTATGCGTCCGAATAATCGCGAATTAAACCAAATCCGTCCTGTAAAAATCACTCGTCACTATACAAAATATGCTGAAGGCTCTGTATTAATTGAATTTGGTGAAACCAAAGTGCTTTTTACAATGCAACCATTGAAGAAACCGTGCCACGTTTCTTAAAAGGGCAACAACAAGGCTGGGTAACGGCGGAATATAGTATGTTGCCACGTGCGACGCACTCTCGCACACAACGCGAAGCGGCAAAAAGGCAAGCAAACAGGCAGAACGATGGAAATTCAGCGTTTTAATCGCGCGCGCTCTTTACGTGCTGATGGTCGATCTTACAGTACTTGGCGAACGCACCATTACCGTGGATTGCGATGTTATTCAAGCCGATGGGCACACGCACTGCATCTATCACTGGTGCTTGTGTAGCATTACACGATGCCATTGCTCACTTAGTCGAAAATGGTACGCTTAAAACCAGCCCATAAAGGCTTAGTCGCTGCGGTTTCTGTTGGTATTGTGGATGGCGAAGCGGTTTGTGATTTAGAATATGTGGAAGATTCAAATGCGGAAACCGAGTATGAACGTGGTAATGGTTGAAGATGGCAGAATGGATTTGAAGTGCAAGGCACTGCAGAAGGCGAACCAGTTCTCACACGATGAATTATTGCGTTTGTTAGACCTTTTGCAAAAACAAGGGATTAACCAGTTAGTTGCAGCACAACGTGAGGCGTTAAATCTATAATTTTCATCATTTATTTGGTAGGGGCAGACTTCCAGTCTGCCATTGCATTTCTTTAACTGGCGGGCTGAGGTTCGCCTCACATTTAGCATCTATGACAATCGATCCAATCTGGCTCTATATCGGCTAAATTTTACTCAGTTTTCTTTCCATTACCCTCTTTTCTGCATTCTCGCTTAGCAAACGAAGCGGCAGAACAGAGAGTTCAACTTGCCCAACTTTCGCAAAAGGCAGAACAGCTTGCGACTGAAAAATCTGGGTAGAACAATGGGCGGTACAATATAAGGGTTCGCTCTGAAAATGCGGAAAATCGTATTAGCGAAAAGAGAGCGAAATTCACCGCTTGCAAGCGAAAATTGATCAATCAGCTCAGTTGGAAGATCAGCAAGAGAGCTACATCAACGAATTGAAAGAGCGCATTGGGGCATCACAAGCGAAGGCGGAGAGCTTGGAAGAACAGCTTGCTTTTAGCCATCAACGTTTGAATCAAAAAGAACAAGAATGCTAACGCTTGAATGGACAATTCACTCAATCACAGAATGAGACTGGCTGAATTACGCACGACTTTACAACGAAAAACAGGCAAATTTTTGAAGAGCAACAACGCAATTTTTGTGCAGGTAAAACAGCAGTTGAATATGGAATTTTCCAACATCTGGCTCAACAGATTTTTGAAGAGCCAACTTTTTCGCTCAAAGTAATCAATCCTCATTAGATGCATTACTCAAACCATTTAAAGAGCAAATCGAAGGCTTCCAAAAACGTGTGAATGAAGTACATAGCGAGTCGCTTAAAGGCACGGCAAACTTGGAAGCAGAGATCAAGCGAGTGTTACAAATTGGTGTGTCGATGTCGAAGAAGCACAAAATTTGGCAACTGCTTTGAAAGGCAACAATAAAATCGCAGGTAACTGGGGTGAAGTGCAACTAGAAAGTGCGTTGCAATCGGCGGGTTTATTGGCAAATGAGCATTATGTGGCTCAAGAAAATTTTCGCGATGAAGAGGGCAAAGCGTTTTTGCTCCTGACTTTGTATTGCATTTGCCTGATAACAAGCATTTAATTATCGACAGCAAAGTCTCGCTGGTAGCATATGACAAAGCAATTCGTGCCGAAAATCAAACTGAAGTGTTACAAGCATTCGATGAACACTGCCGCTCTTTGCGGGCACATGATTGACGGGCTTTCAAGAAAAATTATAGCTCACTCTTTAGGCGTGAAAAGCCCTGATTTTGTGCTGATGTTCGTGCCGATTGAGCCTGCTTATATTGAGGCAATGAAGCACGATCCGCAGCTCTTTAACTTTGGTTATGAAGCGTACGTGATTTTGGTTTCGTACACCACGCTAATGCCGATTTTACGCACAGTCGCAAACCTTATGGCGAATTGAACGAGGTAACAGCGAAGCCCGTGAGGATCAGCGAAAAGCGGGTGATATTTATAACCAAGTGTGTACCATTGCTGAACGTTTGAGTAAGCTATGGCACACGCTAAATACCGTAAATAATCAGTACAATCAAACAGTCACTGCTGTGGTTGGGCGACAAGGTTTGCTTGGTAAAGTTGAACGTTTCCAGCAGCTTTCAACTAAAGCCAGCCAAAATGTGCCGCAAGTCGAATTTATACAGAATGATTTGGATACAGCGAGATTGGAATTGTTGGTGGAGAAAGAGGAATCATGAAAAAATTACTTATCATCGACAACCACGATTCTTTTACGCTTTAATTTGGTGGATCTCCTCCGTCCAATTTGTCGTGAACTCAACATTCCAATGCAGATTATCTTTAGTGAGGAATTGGATTTGGATGAAGTGGAAAATTTTAGCCATATTCTGATTTCGCCAGGGCCTGATGTGCCGCGGGCTTATCCGAATAATTTTGCGATGTTGGAACGTTATTCTCAGCGTAAATCTATCTTAGGTGTCTGCTTGGGGCATCAAACCATTGCGGAATTTTTTGGTGGGGAGCTATATAACCTTGCAGAAGTTCGGCACGGGCAATAGCGCCATTAAACCAGCTAAAGAGAATCCGCTGTTTGATGGTTTGCCTGAAAGTTTCAACATTGGGCTTTGATCATTCATGGGCAATTTCGCAGAATTCTCTTGAGAAAACACCGCTTGTTGCAACCTCAGTTTGCGATCAAGCGGTGTTAATCGCATTCAAACATGCGAATCTACCAATTTACGGGTGCAGTTTTCACCCCAGATCTTTCATTACTGAACACGGCAAAAGCAATGTTACGTAACTGCACATGCATTAATTTTTCGTTGCTATTTTGGGCACGAGAAAAATACAGAGCAAGACTGTTGTAGCCATCAAAAATAAACATATAGCTTGGATTGTATTGATAAAGCCAAGCCTGAAATAAAAGTGAAAAATGGCAACAATGGCGCAGTTTGATAAGCCAAACTAGAGTCTCGTAGTTTCGCGATTTTTCTCGACTTCGTTTGGCATGAAATATAGCGGATCGATTGCAAAGTGGGTCATTGCGAAACTGAATGAGTGTAAACATTGCTCAAAAATAAACAGCATTGGATCAGTAATGTTTGCCAGTAAAATCCAACGAAATAGTTTATGCTGCGGCAATCATCATCAAATAGTGGATTTTTAACCCTGCCTAAAAAGTGCTTGATGAAGAAGAACATACAGATTTCCGCTACCACTGCAATGCCCCAAAGTAGGCTAATTGTTTCTGTTGAAATACCAAGCGATGACCAATAGGCGTGCTGTAAGTGTAGTAGAGCGGCAGTGCGAGCCTAAAATGAGGCAAACGGTAATTAGCATTCGGCGAAGCAGTCGGTTCTTTGAGAAATTTCCCAAGAACTTGGTGGATCAGTTGTGCGTGATGTTCTCTATTTTGTTGTAACGCAATTGAAGGCTTGAATGATTGTCCAAAGGCGAGCAATAACATAAAGCCAGCGCAAAATGAGAAAGTACCGAGCTTTCACCCTAAAAAGCCGACCAAATAGCCGCAACTCAGTGAGCCCACCACTGAGGCGATTGAACCAAATAAGCGAGACTTACCGCAATCTAATCCCACCTGTTGCCGCCAGATGGACGCGATACTGTCTGCGATTGGCATAGCCCAGCGTTGAATATGTGAAACAGCATTAACAACAGGAAAAGCTATCCCAAATATTATCCGCAAAGAGGAAAATGAACGGAATGACAGCGAGATTCAGCCAAAGTTAAACCGCAGAGCGGTTGGAATGAGATGATCGACATGTTTTTACCCGTTGTGAGGCAAGTAATCCCCTAAAAAGCGGAAAATACTAACCTACAGAGGCGATTAAACCGATCATTTCTGCACTACTATCCATAATGTTTGAGCCAAACAGGTAGGAATGGCAACATTACGCCATAAGCACAAAAAGCCGAAAAAGTTAAAAAGATGCCCATTTAAACGGGGAAAAGTGTGATCATAACGATTGCTCCATTTCGTTAGCTCGTGAAATAGCGGCTTGCATTGCTTGCTCAACAGTTTCCGCACAAATGTTGTTGCTCGAAAATTTCAACGCTTTTGCGGTTGTACCACCTTTTGAAGTCACATTTTCACGTAGCTGTGAAAGTGGAATATCGGGATTGGCTTGCACTAATTTCGCCGAGCCAAGAGCGGCTTGTTGTACTAAAAAGCGAGCATCTTCCGCAGAAAAACCCATTTTTCCGCGGAGTGTTGCATCGCTTCCATAAAAGACGGAAAAAGTAAGCGGGGCTTGAACCTGTGAGTGCGATAATCTGATTGATTTTATGCCTCATCTACCCAATGACATTGCCCAATGGCAGACATCAGCTTCTCCGCCAATTCGACAAGCGGTCGGATTCACTGAAGATTTTGCAAAATAAGCCCGTTAACCCTTCTCCAATTAACGCAGGCGTATTTGGCATAGTGCGAACGATGTTTTTAGCGGTCGGTAAAAGCTGTTCAAGACGAGCGATAGAAATGCCAGCTGCCACCGAAATAACGATTTTTAGAAAAATCAATATCTGCAAAATTCGGTGCAAAACTTCCACCATTATTTGTGGCTTCACAGCCAGGACGATAACCTCCGCCTGCTCAACTGCTTCACGATTGGTAAATTGTGTTGCAATTCCTACCGCTTGTAATTCATCTGCGACGGGCTTTGGTTGCTTTTTGTTGCAAGCGATAATTTGGCTGGCAGGATAACCGCTTTTTAATAAGCCTTGAATGATTGCCCAAAGCCATATTGCCTGTGCTTCGATGAAGGTAAGTTTTGGATATTGCATTTTGAGTGTCTCTCTTTATTATTTTTCTTCTACAAAGGGATAAATAGTAGATATAGCCGACCATTCAGTCGGCATAATATTTAACTTGCTCTGATATTCTCAGGCATAGGATCTCTCAATCGGACGAATGTCGATTTCTGGGTTTTCAGGATCAACCTTGTTTTCCGATTTCGGTTCTGTTTTCGGTTCTTCTTGCTGAGCTTTAGATGTATCTTGAGCTGGCTGCTTTTCTGCCTTTTCAGTCGTTACTTCAGCTACATTTTCAACCGCTTGTGCAGTTTTAGTTTCAGGCGTTGGCTCCACTTTCATTGGCTCAATAATGGCTTTTATCAGGCATGCCAACAACTGGTTGTTTGTGCATTTTCACTTTTTCATGTGCATTTTCTGACTCAAGATCGACCACTTGTTCCGTTGTGGCAGTTTTATCTGAAAGCCTCAGGATTTGGCTTGCTATCTTCCAGCAATGGTGAAACGACATTGATTTCATCCGAATCTTCAGGAGCGTTCTCAGCAATATGAATATTCTGAGAACCATTGGTTTTCTTCACAATCAATTTGCGGCTAAGCTCCACTTTTGGATCAAGCCAAATAGCTAAAATGGCATCATTGGTAGCTTTGTCAAATTCATCTGCACTAACTTGATTATTAACGATAAAATAACCACGATCAGTCAACGCAACATAATAGAGTATATCTCCTGGTTTTAAATCGGGCAACGTTCTACGCAAGCGGTCGATTATTGCCTCTGGTTGGGAAATTTTATTTCTAAATGTGCCCAAGAACGTGCGATAGAAATAGCAAAATCACGTCCATCCACAGGCTTATCATATTTTAGGCTCACCATAAGTGGGCGAATATTGAGTTGATATTCGCCTGTTTCAGTGAAAAGAGATATGTTGTAAATTTTAAAAGGGGCCCCCATGTGAATCTAAATCATTGATTTTCTTCCAATCAGACAGAGCATTGCCACTTAATAGGGTAAATAACAAAGTAAAAGAGAGCTTTGTATCGCATTCTTGTTGCCTCTTGAATAGTTGAGTTTACATTATACCGTTAAATTTTTCCGCTTGTCGTAGTAGAAGTGGGTAAAAATTTTGTGATCTAGTTCAAAAATTTGTGAGATTTCACTACAAAATTAAATCAAAAGGAGTAGGATGGAATTAAATCTATTAATAATCTAATTTAAGGAGTTTACTATGTTTCTGAATATCGTGATTTGATTACTAAATTGAAAAACGAAGATGCTCATTTCTGCTCGTTTATTTGATAAGCATAATGAAATCGATCAAAAATTAAAACCAAGAAGCGAATATTGAATTCGCCACTCAACAGGAAGTTGAAACACTTAAAAAAAGAAAAATTGAAAATTAAAGATGAACTTTATGCGATTTTAAGAAAAATATTCTATGAAATAGGTTGTTAATTGAACGTTGAAGGGGTGAATATCAAATATTCAGCCCTTTAATTTTTAGTCAATAGGGATTAGATATTTCAAAAAGCTTATCTTGAAACTTCAAAAAGATCTAAAATGAGGATATTTATTAAATATCCGTCTTCTTTATACTCACACAAATCTTCAATAATGCACGAGCCACAACGGGGTTTGCGGGCAATGCAGGTGTAGCGACCGTGCAAAAATCAACCAATGGTGCACATCAACTTTAAACTCAGCAGGTACAACTTTCAGTAGTTTCTTCTCCACCTCAACCACGTTTTTCCCAGGAGCAAAACCTGTGCGGTTCGAAACACGGAAAAATATGCGTATCAACTGCAATGGTTTGGATGACCAAACGCGGTATTCAACACCACGTTGGCGGTTTTTCGCCCAACACCCGCAAGGGCCTCTAACGCATCACGATCTTTCGGGCACAATGCCATTGTGTTTTTCAATCAAATCACGGCATGTTTTGATGATATTTTCCGCCTTGCTATTAAACTAGCCCAATGGTTTTGATGTACCTTTTGCAAGCCATCAACGCCTCAAGGCTAAAAATCGCTTCAGGCGTATTAGCAACGGGGAAAAAGTTTATCTGTTGCTTTGTTCACGCCTTTTGTCTGTCGCTTTGGGCAGAAAGAATGACTGCGATCAACAATTCAAAAGGTGAGGAATAATTTAATTCAGTGGTAGGATGCGGGTTTTTCATTCCGCAATCTTGTTAAAATTTCAATACGTTTTGTTTGGTTCATTATCCAAAAATCCTTGTTCATAGAGCATTTTGGCGACCATTATAAACGAAATTGTCACTAACATTGGGCGAATTAGTTTTTGCCTTTAGTTACTACCATTCTCGCCCCCAATGTTGCTCCGATAAATTGCCCAATAAGCATAATAAAGCCAATTTTCCACACGACGGCACCGCCAAAATGAAGAGAAAAGTAGCGATGCGAAGTTAGAGGTAAAGTTCAATACTTTTAGCGTGAGCAACCGCTTTGGTGAGATTAAACCCAAGCAAAAGCACGAAAGCGAGTGTGTAAATGAGCCGACTGCAGGTCCGAAAACACCATCGTAAAAGCTAATCCCATTCCCGCCGTAAAGCCGAACAGCGGGTAGTTGATGCGTTGTTTGCGATCTTGATCGCCAATGTTTTGGCTAAATAAAAATAGATGCCGATAGCAAAAATTAGAAAAAGGCAAGCTGATTTTCAATGCATTCACATCAATATTTTTGCACTACAATCGTACCAAGAGCAGCACCAATAAATGTTAATAAAATCAGCAATGCAACCTGTTTTAAATCGACCGCTTTTTGCGAACAAAATAGAGCGAAGCTGAAAACGAACCTCCGCACGCTTGCAATTTATTCGTACCTAAAGCAACGGCAGGTGGCAAGCCTGTTGAAAGCAAGGCGGGAATGGTTAATAACCCTCCACCGCCCGCAATCGCATCAATAAAACTCTGCAACTGTCGCAACGCCAAAAAGCATTGCAATCACATCAAATCCAAGTTCCATACGTTTTTCCCTAATAAACCACCATTTCATCGCTATGAATTGCCACCATACCAAATTCATAGCCGAGTAAGTGTTCAATTTCAGCTGATTTTTGTCCTTTAATACGGCGTAAAGCCCTCATCACCGTAGCGAACTAAGCCAAGTGCCAGAGGTTTCCTTCGGTGTTGAATACTTTCACCAATTCACCGCGAGCAAACTCACCTTTGACTTCTAAAATTCCAACAGGTAAGAGCGATTTGTGTTGCAATAATGCGGTTTCAGCTCCTTTATCAACCACAATACTTCCTACTTGAGGGGCGGCAAAAAGCCACTGCTTACGCCCTTCCAAGCGGTCGGATTGAACCAAAAATTTACTGCCAATCGCTTTCCCATTGGCTAAATCAATCAGCACATTTTCACGTGAACCAGAGGCAATAATGGTTTCTACACCTGAACGGGTTGCAATATCAGCGGCAATAATTTTAGTGCTCATTCCGCCTGTGCCAAGACTAGTTGAGCTTCCGCCTGCAATTTGGCGAATTTCAGGTGTAATTTTTTTCGACAACGAGAGTAATGTTGCATTTGGGTTTTTGCGAGGATCGGCTGTAAATAAGCCTTCTTGGTCGGTTAATAAATAGAGCTGATCAGCTTGAGCTAAAATTGCCACTAAAGCAGATAAATTATCGTTATCGCCTACTTTAAACTCTTCGGTTGCCACGGTGTCATTTTCATTGATAACAGGGATAATTTTTGTTCAAGCAAAGCATTGAGCGTATCTCGAGCATTTAAGAAACGTTCGCGATCATCAATATCAGCACGGGTCAAGAGAATTTGCCCGATATTGATACCATAAATATCAAAAAGATTTTCCCAAGTGCGGATTAACTGGCTTTTGCCCAACCGCAGCAAGCATCTGTTTATAAGCAAGCGTTTTTGGCAGTTCTGGATGCCCTAAATAATCACGCCCTGCAGCGGCTGCACCAGAGGTAACCACAATAACACGATGATGTTGATGAAGCTCGGCAATTTGTTTTTACTAGCTCCAACATATAAGGGCGGCTAAGGCTTTTACCGCCGTGGGTAAGGGTACTGTACCGAATTTGATGACGATGGTTTTTGACATAGTGGATTCCATTTTGAAAGGGCTCAGAGACTTGGCTCATACTATAAATGAAGCTATTGTAAGTCAAGAGCGGTACGATCAATACTTTTACATCAAATATTAAAAACTATTTGTCACCTCGATAAGGAGTGTTGAAGAGATATACTTTACATTTATAAAATATCGAAAATACTGACCACTTAACAAAAATTAACCGACGATTTAAGTGTGTATACAATGTATGCGTATAAAGAAAATAAATTGAATGCGGTATCTGGTCAAAATGATACTAAACGCCGTAATAATCAGTTTATGGTTGGTTCTGAATACTACTTATTTAGCGATTACCCTCAAACCAATGAACTTAAAATTTAAAGCGTTCGTAGAATGGCAGAGTAACCATATCAAAAACTTCACCAATGACAACAAATCAAAGTTGTGTTCGCGATAACGTAACCGTTATCGGTGCTCGTGCTTATTGGTAATTTTCTATGTTTTCACTTGAAATGATGTTTACTGAGCTTGCCGAAGAGTAGTCTTTTTCAATAAATAGAACCTAGCCTCGTGCTAGGTTTTTTTATTTGGCGTGAGTGTGCTATCCTCACACTATTCTTTATTGACTAAATCTAATATGACTTATTCCGACTGGCTAACTTATGCCACCCAATTATTAACCGAGTTAAGCCAAGATCCCTATCTGAATGCGAAATTAGATGCGAACTTGCTATTACAAGCGGTGACAAAACGCTCGCGTTCTGCGATTTTTGCATTTGGAGAAACAGAGTTGAATAAAGCAGAGCAAAATAAGCTAAATCAGATGTTGGAACGCCGCACAAAAGGCGAGCCAATGGCGTATATTTTAGGTGAAAAAGAGTTTTGGTCTTTGCCATTAAAAGTTTCGTCTGAAACCCTTATTCCTCGCCCAGATACGGAGCGATTGGTTGAAGTCGCATTAGATTGGGCAAACAAGCGGTTGGAAAAATCAAGAAAGTTTTGCAAATTTTAGATTTAGGGACAGGGACAGGAGCAATTGCACTGGCACTAGCTTCTGAATTAAAGCAGAAAGCACAAGTGTTAGAGTATCGATTTTAAGCCCGAAGTGGTAGTACTTGCGGACAGTAATCGCCAAATGTTGCAGATTGAAAAATGCTCGTTTTCAGCAAAGCGATTGGTTTTCCACATTAGGAAATCAGCAGTTCGATTTGATTGTAGGTAACCCGCCTTATATTGATGCGGAAGATGAAAATTTGCAGATTGGCGATGTGCGGTTTGAGCCTTTAACCGCATTGGTGGCAGATAATCACGGTTTGAGCGATTTGCAAAGATTATCGAAAAATGCACCGCTTTATTTAAAGCCAAAATGGGGCGTTATTTTTAGAACACGGTTGGCAACAAGCACGCTATGTGCAACATATTTTCCGCCAAAATCATTGGCAAGCGGTTGAAACTTTCCAAGATTATGCCAATTTAGATCGTATTACTAAGGCTGAGAAATAAAGCTAGAAAAGTAAAAAGAATAAAAAGAAGGACAAAATGGACGATATTATTAACGAAATTTTTGCAAGAACTGGAGTCGCCGAAAACCACCATAAGTGATGAAAAATTGCAGACGTTTTTGTATGAAGAGATGGATAGAATTGGTGGAATTGTGGATGAAAGCGTAACACCTCGCCAACGTAGTGCACGTACTTCGGCTTTGGTACGCAAAGGTGAGACCAATCATTACCGCCGAAAATGAGCTTGATAGATTGCATCAATTGCTAGATGTGATTTATTGCCAAATGAAATTTTTCTTATCGTTACACCGACTATTTCAACAGCGATAATTTGGTGTTGTATAAAGTTTACAAACTAAGCGAATGCCCGTCTCTTTTGCAGCGATTTTTGTTTCTATTTAGCGGCGAAATGTGGCATTCCGCTGTTTGCGGTGAATTTCCTACGCAAATCATTTTGCGTGCGGAAATTACTCACTATGATGGTCGCCAAGAAACGCTTTTTATCAACCCAGCAGACGGTAAGTTTTTAAGCATTGAAGATTTAGAAAAATGGCTCGATGGCGAACCACTCAATGGTTGGTGTGTTGGTTACACCAGTTTTAATTCGCCGAGCTGAGCCGTTTGAATTATTAGAACGGGTAGAAACGCTCTTTTAAAAATGGCATTAACCAAAGAAAAATTTCCAAGAAGTGCTAGAAATGATAAACTTCCGCCTAATTTTTCTCGCCTGATGACCCGTATGAAATTCGCGATCGCGGGATGATTTTTGCGACGATGGATTGCTTCCAAGCAGCTGATGAAGATTTAGCTATTTTCGTTGATCAATGCCCTGATGATCCTTCTGCGGGTGATGATAAAGATGGATATTAAGCAGCTTGAGCAAAAAGGCAAAGAGATAGTTTTACACTAATTTTCCATATTTTATTACCGTAAGGACTAAAAAAATGACCGATAAAAATCGTAAAAGTCGGCAACGTTGAAGTTACGGAACAACAAAGCCATTCACCCTGTTTGGTGGAATGAACGTATTAGAAAGCCGTGATATGGCGATGCGTGTGTATGAAAAATATGTAGAAGTTACGCAAAAATTGGGCGTGCCTTTACGTATTTAAAGCCTCTTTTTGATAAAGCGAACCGCTCTTCGATCCACTCTTACCGTGGACCAGGAATGGAAGAGGGTTAAAAAAATCTTCCAAGAACTAAAAGATACATTCGGTGTGAATATCATCACTGATGTGCACGAAACCTACCAATGCCAACCTGTTGCGGAAGTAGTAGATGTAATCCAGTTACTCTTTCTTAGCTCGCCAGACCGACTTAGTTGAAGGCGATGGCGCGTACAGGTTCAGTAATTAACGTGAAAAAACCACAATTCTTAAGCCCAGGTCAGATGGGGAAATATTGTAGAAAAATCGAAGAGTGTGGTAACGACAAAGTGATTCTTTTGCGACCGAGGAACGAACTTTGGTTACGACAATTTTAGTTGTGGATATGCTAGCTTCAACATTATGAAGAAAGTCTCTAGCGTTGCCCTGTGATTTTTGATGTGACTCACTCACTGCAATGCCGCGATCCATTTGGTGCAGCTTCTGGCGGTCGTCGAGATCAAGTCACAGAACTTGCACGTGCGGGTATGGCGATTGGTTTAGCAGGGGCTTTTCTTAGAAGCACTATCCAGATCCAAACAATGCAAAAATGTGATGGCCCATCAGCACTTCCGCTTTCTAAATTAGAAGCCTTTTGTTTCACTAAAATGAAAGCAATTGATGATTTAGTGAAATCATTTGAAGAGATTGATACCACTAACTAATTTAATAAGTGTTTACCAAAGGAATATAAAATGAAAAAACATAATGTTATTTGGTACTATTTTTGGCACTTTCTGCTTGTTCATTACCTCAACAACAAAGCTCTGTGCCAATGGATGTGCAAAGCTGTTCAAGCATATCAACAACGTATTAATACGAAAAATACTGTTGATAAAAACCACCTTTTGTACAGCAAGAAGCTCTGAATCAAAGTGATACACGTAAAAGAGAAGTAAATTATTATCCTGTTGTTCCTGCGATTTACCCTGCGGTACATTATGGTCATTGGTATTACTAATCTTATCTGTGCTAAAATGCCCTGTCTTTTTTTCTTGAAGGTAACTTACTATGAAAAATCGTTATTCTAGGATCGACAGGGTCCATTGGCAAAAGCACCCTTTCGGTCATTCAAAATAATCCGTCTGATTATCAAATTTTTGCGTTAGTAGGCGGAAAAAATGTGGAGTTAATGGCAGCACAATGCATATTATTCCAGCCTCAATTTGCGGCATTAGATGATGAAAATGCAGCCGCACAACTCAAAACTCACCTCATAACACTTAACATCAAAACGGAAGTATTAGCTGGGCAAAAAGCAATTTCAGAACTTGCCTCTCACCCTGAAGTGGATATGGTAATGGCTGCAATTGTTGGAGCTGCGGGGACTTTTTGCCTCACACTTTCTGCCGTTAAAGCGGGAAACGAGTATTACTTGCAAATAAAGAAGCGCTGGTCACTTGCGGGCAGATTTTTATTGATGAAGCGAAAAAGTCAGGTGCAAAACTCTTGCCTGTTGATAGCGAACATAATGCGATTTTCCAATCTTTGCCTGCGGAAGCACAAAAATAAGATCGGTTTTTGCCCGCTTGCAGAGCTTGGTGGGGCAAAATTATCTTAACAGGTTCAGGCGGCCCGTTCCGTACTAAACCATTAAAATGAATTTGATGCGATTACACCAGCTCAAGCCGTTGCTCATCCAAACTGGTCGATGGGTATCTCTGTTGATAGTGCAACAATGATGAACAAAGGCTTTGGAATATATTGAAAGCTACGTTGGTTGTTTAATGCAGCCGCAGAAGAGATGGAAATTATTATTCATCCGCAATCCATAATCCATTCGATGGTTCGTTATATTGATGGTTCGGTAATTGCTCAAATGGGAAATCCTGATATGTGCACGCCAATTGCACACAGTATGGCGTACCCTGATCGCATCAATGCGGGTGTACCACCACTTGATTTTTAAACTTAAAGAATTAACCTTTATTGAGCCTGATTTTTGAACGTTATCCAAATCTTAAATTAGCGATTGATGCTTTCTCTGCTGGGCAATATGCAACTACCGCAATGAATGCTGCAAATGAAATTGCTGTTGATGCATTTTAAATGAGCAGATCCGTTTTACGGATATTGTAAATGTGAATCGAAGTGTATGTGAAAATATAGCACCAATTGATATTCAAGACATTGATGATGTTTTTAGCATATCGATAAACTCAAGAGAGAATTAGCAAAAACAAATTGTATTACAGATATAAAATATTAAAAACGATTAGACGAGTAAATAGAAAAGCTAATTTTATTCCTTTCTCCTTATCAGTGTTGAAAAAAAGAGGCTTTTGCCTCTTTTTCTACTACGGTGCCCTAATTTTAAGCGGTAATTCTCTTCTAGAGTTTTACTTATTAAAGTTTCTCAACCAGCTCCACCGCATAGCCAATATAGCTTTCAGGTGTCATCTCTTTTAAGCGAGCTTTTTCTGCTTCTGGTAGGCTTAAGCCATCAATAAACTTACGCATTGCTTCGCCTGTTACACGTTTGCCGCGGGTGAGTTCTTTTTAATTTCTCATACGGTTTTTCGATGCCGTAGCGACGCATTACTGTTTGAATTGGCTCTGCTAACACTTCCCAGTTTTGATCTAATTCATTACGTAAATGCTGCTCATTTACCTCTAATTTGCTAATGCCTTTTAAAGTTGAAGCATACGCAATTAATGCATAGCCTAAACCGACGCCTAAGTTACGTAATACGGTTGAGTCAGTTAAGTCTCGTTGCCAGCGAGAGATTGGTAATTTTGACCCTAAATGGCTCATAATTGCATTTGTTAAGCCTAAGTTACCTTCGGAATTTTTCGAAGTCAATTGGGTTTACCTTGTGAGGCATGGTTGAAGAACCACTTTCGCCCGCAATAGTGCGTTGTTTGAAGTGGTTTAATGCAATGTAGCCCCACATATCTCGGTCGAAGTCGATCACGATAGTGTTGAAACGAGCGACACAGTCAAAGAATTCTGCAATGTAATCGTGTGGTTCAATTTGAGTAGTGTACGGGTTCCAAGTTACCTCTAAAGATTGTTCGATGAACTCTTGGCTGAAAGTATGCCAGTCAATATCTGGATAAGCTGATAAATGAGCGTTGTAGTTACCTACAGCACCGTTTATTTTAGCCAAGATCTCTAAATTTTCGAGCTGTTTATATTGGCGTTTTAAGCGGTAAGCCACGTTTGCCATCTCTTTACCGATGGTTGTTGGGCTGGCTGGCTGACCGTGTGTGCGAGAAAGTAATGGAATGTTTTTGTAACGCTCCGCAAGCTCAACCACTGTATCAATCACTTTTTCCATTCTGGTAATAGCACTTCTTCACGAGCCGTTTTTAACATCAATGCGTGTGAGGTGTTGTTAATATCTTCTGATGTACAAGCAAAGTGGATAAATTCATTGATTTTTGAAGCTCAGGTAAAGATTCACATTTTTCTTTTTAAGAAATATTCCACTGCTTTTTACATCGTGGTTGGTGGTGCGTTCAATGGTTTTGATACGGTTTGCATCTTCAATAGAAAAAGTTTGCCACAATGCTATCAAGATAGTTGCTTGCTTCTGCAGATAATGCTGGCACTTCTTGAATTTGTGTATGTGCAGCTAATTTTTGTAACCAACGCACTTCGACTGTAACACGATATTTTTAATAGACCAAATTCACTAAAAATCGGGCGAAGGGCTGCCGCTTTGTCTTGATAACGACCATCAATTGGGGACAAGGCGGTTAAAGCGTTAAGTTCCATTGAGATTTCTCCGTAATAAATAAAAATAAGCGGGTGAAATATAGCATTTTTGCAAAATCTTTCACGAATGAAAGGGAAAGCGGAGTACACTCCGCCTGAATTTTATAATTGAATGTCTAACTCATAGTAAGCTCGCAAGGCTTTTTCTCTCGCTTTTTTCAGTATTCTCATCGCGAGCTAAAATCACGCCCATACGACGGTGACCATCTACGCTACCTTTACCAAATAAGCGAATATTTGTGCCGATTTCTTCAACACTTTATCGAGATTTCCAAATGTAACATTATCTGATTTACCTTCCACTACAATCGCTTTTCAGAAGCTGCTGGGCTAATTTGATAGAATCTCTGGAATAGGTAAGCCTAAAATTGCACGAGCATGTAAGGCGAACTGGGAAAAGTTCTTGAGAAGCCATTGTGACCATACCCGTATCGTGTGGGCGAGGAGAGACCTCGTTGAAAAAATAATTTCATCGCCACAAAACAAAAAGTTCTACGCCGAAAATACCACGACCGCCAAGTGCTGAGGTGATCTTTTCAGCTACTTCTTGAGCTTTTGCGTTGAGCCGCTTCGCTCATGACTTGTGGCTGCCAAGACTCTTGATAATCGCCATTTTTCTGAATATGCCCAATCGGGGCAAGGAATGAAGTGCCGTGAATATGGCGAACTGTGAGCTGCGTAATTTCATCAATCAAACTGAATAAACCCTTCCACAATCACACGCCCGCTACCTGCACGGCCACCTTCTTGAGCATATTGCCACGCTTGCTTAATTTGGTCGGCTGATTTAATAATCGATTGCCCGTGTCCAGAAGAAGACATTATCGGTTTGACCACGCAAGGAATGCCAATTTCTGCAATGAGCTTGCTTGAACGCATCGAAATTATCTACAAAGTGATAAGGCGAGGTTTTTAACCCTAATTCTTCAGCCGCTAAACGGCGAATACCTTCACGAGTTCATTGTTAGTTTTGTTGCTTTCGCTGTTGGAATCACGTTATAGCCTTCGTTTTTCTAATTCCACTAAGGTATCAGTCGCAATGGCTTCCCACTTCTGGGAACGATGAAATCAGGCTTTTTCTTTTTCGACCAACGCACGCAATGCCTGTCCGTCTAGCATTGAGATGGTGTATGCTCGATGTGCCACTTGCTGGAGCAGGTGCATTTTCATAGCGATCAACTGCAATCACTTCCACACCTAAACGCTGAAGTTCAATCACGACTCTTTACCTAATTCGCCTGAGCCTAACATCATTACTTTTAGTTGCATTCGGTCTTAACGCTGTTCCGATTGTGGTCATGTCTTTGATCCTTTTGAGTAAAATAAAAAGCAAACGTTTGCGTGAATTATACAGAAAAGCGGTAAGATTTTGTAATTTTTGTAAAATCTTACCGCTTAATAGAATGCTCAAGTCTAAACCTGATATTTTGTTTTGTCTCCGATATCAAAAGTGCAACGGCATTCGCCATTTTTGAATAGACAGAATGAGTAATAAAATGCCAATAATGATTGAGAAAATTCGGACTAGCAAAAGCTTGCTCAAAAACAAAAACAAACCAAAGTATAGCAACAAAAATCGGTTGAGCATTTAAACCAAATATTCTAAAACAGAAATATTCTTTTATAACTTAATCCTCCAATTACAAGCAACATTGCTCCCAATGCAATCATTGGCAGGTTGAAAAATGAAACAAAGTAACCCTATCCATGCAGCAAATTGAAAAATAAGACGAAATTGTTTGAGGTACAAATGCAAAGATGAAGCAAGCATAGTACCCGCAATTAATAATCCTCTTATTGCTATTTCAGATTGATAAAGGCAACAAGAATATTGCAAGTGTCCCTAAAGACAAAGCCTGAGCGGTAAATGATTACGGTAAGATAATCCCAGAAATCCATCAGGGATTTAATGTGCGGATCTGCCATTTCTTTCTCCTTTATAAATTATGTGTTATCTAATTTCTGATTGCCTAAAAACTTCCCAATCAACGCTTTTCCTAATTCTGATTGATTTAATCCCTCCAATGTTGCTGCGATTTTTGTGCCGCCTGTGGAGCTGAATAGTTCACCCACACGCTGAATACCTCTATCCACTTTTTCATCGTTAATGATGAATTTCATATCAGAATTTGAAAGTGCTTGCTTTCTGATACCGATGGCTTGGTTTGCTTCAATTTGACGAATACTGATTAAGTAGCTTTTGGTATCCCTCGTTGCCACCGATCTCTTTCGCTAACTCAATTTGACCTGAAACCAAAGCGAAATTTCAAGTTTTTGTTTTCCGCTTCTGCTTCTGCTACACCGATCTTCGCAATACCTTGGGCTTCTTTTGTCTTTTCGCTTCAAGCAAGGCTTCCGCGGCTAAGAAGGCTTTTTGTTTTTCCTTCTGCCACCAAAATTTGGTGTTGGCGTTCTGCTTCAGAATTAATAATCAACGCATTTTTGTTTGCTTCGGCACGAATTTTCTTGGGTGCGTTTTTCTTGATCGGCTTTTTACGATTTCCACATCTTTCAAGATTTCTGCTTGTTTTACTTCCGCCACGCGTTTAACTTCCATTTCACGTTCTTTAGTGATTTTTCTGTCTCCTTCACTAATTGTTGTGCTTCGCTCGTTAGAAACAGCGACCTCGCGTTGATTTTTCTACGGTTTTCAAACCCACGGTTTTTCCGCCTCTTGACGCTTCACGTCCGCTTCTTTTTGGCTTCAATTTCGGCAATTTGTGCTTCTTTTTGATTGCGTGCGACTTCTACACGGCTCTCTTTTCTCAATAAAAGATTTTTGATTTCCATACGTTGAAAATCACTTTGGAAGAACCACTATCGCGAATATCCATTAACTCAATATTTTCACTGGTTCAATCCCCAACTTTTTGAGCTGCTCTTTTACCGCCTGGGTGAAGTCATCGCCAATTCTGAACGCACTTGCAAAAATATCGTTCAAGTTACGGCTAGAAAAGGATTGAAACGCACCGAACCTTGAATAATATCCACTAACTGAATGTTCATATCATGGAAATCTGACACACGTTGTGCCGCTAAATTAGAATCTGACACGCGGAAGAATGCGGTGATGTCCACTACAAACGGCAAACGTTCTAAATCGTAGGCTTCGTAGTTATCAATCTTGATGGAGAACACCGACACAGGAAGCACAATGGTGCTTACCCCAATGACAGGTAACCAAGAGGGGAATGCATAGTAAACGTTACCATTACCCGTATCTTTACCGTAAGATGTTGTTTTACCGCCTGATTGCACAATATGCACCTCGTTAGTTTTTCACTACTCGGCGGAATAAAAGTGCAATGACTAACATTGCTACAATAAGAAAAATGACGAAAAATACCAACTAATAAATACATAAATAGCCTCTATCATTGATGAAAAGATAATTGCTTTTATACTGTTCAAGTGGTGAAATTTCAAGCCTGTTATTTGAAATAATCTTTTCAAAATAGGTTATGTGTCTCTAAATTATTTCAAATTAGAATACACCTGTTTGGTAGAATCTCAAGAATATTTTCCGAAAATTCAGTTGGAAATTTCTCTTAATGATACTTTTAGTTAATTTGTTGGAAAAACAGCGTAAAGCAGTTTTTAAGCAAATAAAGTTCTATACTAACTCCAATTATTTCTATTGTTTGGAGTTTTTATGTCGAGACCGTTCCCCTAACATCACCACCCACGATCCCTTTGGTAGCTTGCTTGGTTATGCCCCGGGTGGGGTTGCGATTTATTCGTCGGATTACAACACTGCCGATGAAAAGGAATTTCCCAATGATGCGGCGTTTCGTAGCTATGTCGGGCGGGGAATATATAGCTACAAATGGCAGTGCGTGGAGTTTGCCCGCCGTTATTTGTATCTCAATCACGGTATGGTATTTGCCGATGTGGGGATGGCGTATGAGATTTTCTCATTGCGTTTTCTTCGCCAAGTGGTTAACGATGCCTTATTGCCGTTGCAGGCGTTCTCTCAATGGCTGTAAACGCAAACCACAAGCGGGTGCATTGTTAATTTGGCAGGAAGGGGCGAGTTCAAGCACACAGGGCACGTAGCGATTATTACTGATGTGTTAGAAGATCGGGTGCGTATTGTGGAGCAAAAATGTTATTCACTCACGTCTTCCAAGCGGTCAGCAATGGACGCGTGAATTGCCGATGAGCGTTACCGAACAAGGCTATCTTCTGCACGATACTTTCAACGACACTCACATTCTCGGCTGGATGATTCAAACCGATGATACCGAATTTGCTGAGCCGCAACCTTTCCCAAAACCGACCGAACTTGCCCTTCAAGCTCGACACGTGGAAAATCACGGACAATTTGACGGCAAATGGCTCAATGAAAAATGCTCCCTTTTGATGCGGCTTATATCAAAGCAATGGGCGGGCACAAAGTGAGTCATTCCGACCAATATCGCTATTTTTGCGATGTCTGAAAGTGCTCAACAAGAGCTGATTCATGCGACTAATGAACTGCATTTGATGTACCTGCACGCCACCGATAAAGTGCTGAAAGATGATAATTTGTTGCAATATTTCAACATTCCGAAATTGCTTTGGCCACGCTTTGCGGCTCTTTGGCAAAATCGCCGTTATCAAACCATCACAGGACGTTTGGATTTTTGTATGAGCGAGCGCGGGCTGAAAGTTTATGAGTACAACGCCGATTCCGCTTCTTGCCACGCTGAAGCAGGCGGTATATGAGCCGTTGGGCGAAACAAGCGGTCGGAAATGCAGGGAAAAATTTGCAGGTGAAAAACCCAGCGGACGGCTTACGCAATGCCTTAGCTGATTGTTGGCAACATAGCCAAGCCAGCTCGCTCGTGCACATTCTACAAGATCACGATGATGAGGAAGATTACCACGCGATGTTTATGCGACAAGCTTTGTTGCAAGCGGGTTTCCAAGCCAAAATTTATTCACGGCACAGAAGGGCTACATTGGGACAAACGTGGTCAGCTGATTGACGATGATAATAATTTGGTGCAAACCGTTTGGAAAAACGTGGGCATGGGAAACGATGCTTGAGCAGCTCCGCGAAGATGCCACAGGCATGGAAGTTGCTCCGCCGATTCGCACTGGTTACCCCGAAGATAAAAGTACGGTTAATTGATGTGCTACTGCGTCCAGAAGTGTTGGTATATGAGCCACTTTGGACAGCGATTCCAAGCAACAAAGCGATTTTGCCGTGCTTTGGTCGCTCTTCCCAAATCATCGCTATTTACTTGAAGCCAGTTTTTGAACTCACACCAAATCTGATTAAAAACGGCTATGCCCAAAAACCGATTGCAGGGCGCCGCGGGTGATAATGTGACTCTTTTCGGTAAAAATAACGAGACTCTTGACATTACCAGTGGTCAATTCTGGCAAGCAAGAAAACATCTACCAACAACTTTGGTGCTTGCCAAAAGTGGAAGAACAATACCTGCAAATTTGCACCTTCACCGTTGGCGGTCACTATGGCGGAATTTGCCTACGTTCTGATCCAAGCCGCGTGATTATGGGCAATAGATATGCAGCCGTTGAGATGGTGAAGGATAGAGCGTTTTAAAGGAAAAATTGGTAGAAGACAAGCGGTTGATTTGCAAAATAGTTTTACAAATCGACCGCTTTCATTTAATAAATCACGCTACAAACAACAATATTGCTATCAATTGCGGGGAGATGATCCGTAAGAACATCACAAAGCGGATAAACGGTGGCATAAGAAAGGATTGAGCACCGCTTTCTTCTTTTTCATTTCATTGGCGAAAGCAAGTGCTGGCGGGTCGGTCATTGAACCTGCAAAGCAAAACCGCAAAGGCTGAGATAGTTCATTTTTGCATACCAACGGGCAATCACACCGACAATCAATAATGGGATAAGGGTAATGAAAAATGCCGTAACCCATCCACTCTAAACCTGAGCCGATTGGTGAGTGTATCAACAAAGCTTCCGCACTGATTTTAAAGCCAACAACAGAGAGAAAAAGTACAATGCCGATTTCTCGCAAAGCAAGGTTAGCACGTCGGCGGTATAAACCAGTAGAGTTTGCCGATGCTGCCAATCACGGGCTAGTATGAGAGCAACCACAAGCGGGCCACCTGCAAGCCCTAATTTCAACGCAACAGGGGAAACCAGGAATGCTTAACGGCAATGAGCCGAGCAACACGCCTAAAACCAATCCCGATAAATACAGGCAACATTTGTACTTGCAGCAATTTTTGTTGTGCGTTTCCGATAACTGAAATGGCGTTGTTTAACACATCGGCACACCCCACCATATGTAATACATCCCCAAATTGAAGTGTTGTATTTTCCAGTTGGTACGAGCTCAACTCCCGCACGATTTAAGCGAGAAATTACCACGCCATATTTTTGGTTAATGCCAAGGCTACGGATTTTTACCGAGCACTTTTTCGTTGGTTACCACCACACGTTCAGCACGAATTTCTCCGCTTGAGGGTTGCGACTGGCACATCCACCTCATCGCCAATAATTAGTCGCATAGCGAGCCAGTTTCCCCTGACTAAATGCAACACATCGCCCTAAACGCACTTCGCTATCTGCTTTCGGCACAAAGGTTTCTTCGCCCCGTTTAAGGTGTGAACAAACGACATCTTCTTCATTAAACCCAGGGATTTCGGTTAAATTGATGCCGTCTAAATTGCAGTTGGAGACTTGCACAACAAGGGTGTCGAGTGTCTCTTTATCTTGCCCATTCTCTTTGATGAAATTGTGTGCTTCTTCATCAATTTTTACGCGGAAGAAGAGACGAAGTAGCCACATACAGAGTAAAAATACCGCAGATCCCGAAAGGATACGCCATTGCATAGAGATCCCCATTGTGCTGGTTACGCCTGTCATTCCAAGCTCGGTTAAAACTCTGTTGCCCCTGCACCTAGTGCTGGAGTGTTGTTACCGCACCTGAGTAAATTCCAATAGCTACATCAAGCGGAATACCAGTGAGTTTGTAGATGATAATGGTCGTAAAGCGAGCCAAGCACGACAATTAAAATCGCAAAGCCGTTTAGTTTTTAGCCCCGATTTACGCAAAGAGGAGAAAAACCTGGGCCGACTTGGATGCCGATGGTATAAACAAACAAAATTAAGCCCAAACTCTTGTACAAAATGTAGCGTGTGACTGTCAAGCTGAATACCGTATTGCGTGGTGAAGTGGGCAACGATAATCCCAAGCATAATACGCCACCAATACCAAGCCCCACACCTTGATCTTCCAATGCCCTACCCAAAGTCCAATTACAGCAACAAGGGCAAGCAGGGCCAATGGTTATCGCTGTTTTCACTCATATAAACCTCGAAATTAATTAACCCTTTTTGGATTATAGCAAGATGATGTTTTGAAAAACAGAGTGAAACTTCAAAAATGATAACTGCGTCACATTTTTATTCATCAAGAAAAAGTAAGTGGTTAAGATTGTAAAATCTTTTGCAAATTTTAACCTCTTAGCGTATATGTAGGGCAATGTTGTTTTTCATTTAAAAGGAGATTTTATGAACGCCTCTCAACTTGTCAAATATATCGACCATACAGCACTCCACAGCTGAAAAACAGAACAAGATATTTTTAAAACTCTGTGAAGAAGCCCTTGAATATGGCTTCTATTCTGTCTGCATCAATCCTTGTCATATTCCACTTGCCAAGCAAAAAACTGGCGGGTTCATCGGTGAAAATCTGCACCGTTATTGGCTTCCCTCTAGGGGCAAATGCAAGCACTGTTAAAAGCCTTTGAAACCGAGCAAGCGATTCAAGCGGGTGCGGGTGAAATTGATATGGTGATTAACGTTGGTTGGATCAAATCGAATCAGTGGAGAGAGTGCAAGCTGATATTCAAGCCGTGTTTAATGCCCGCCAAGGTACACCGCTTAAAGTAATTTTTGGAAACTTGCTTACTCACCAAAGAAGAAATCGTCAAAGCGTGCGAAATCTGCAAAAGCAATTGGTGTTGCTTTTCGTGAAAACCTCAACAGGATTTAACAAAGGCGGTGCAACCGTGGAAGATGTGTCGTTAATGAAACAGACCGTTGGCGAAATCGGTGTAAAGCATCAGGTGGCGTTCGTGATACACAAACTGCATTAGCCATGATAAAAAGCGGGTGCAATGAGAATTGGTGCAAAGTGCAGGGGATTGCGATTGTCAGTGATATTTTGGCTGAAGGTGAAGGGTATTAGCGAACGATCACAAAATAAAAGCGGTAATATTTTGCAAAACAATTTGCAGATCTTACCGCTTATGTTTTTGAGTTATTTCTGCTGATTACCTACTTTTACCATTGCTCACTGTCTGGTTGATAAAATAGAAAGACCGTTTCCATAATAAAATGTGATGGCTAAAAATTGCCTTTATTATAAGTTTTCTCATTTTCTCGTTTAAATCAGAAATATGCTACACTTCCTGCCTATTTTTGTGAGGAAATGTTATGAACTATCAAGATAAATCTCTTTTCTGCCCTTAAACTTGGGCAAAAATACTGAATACAAAAGTCAATATGATGCTTCGCTTTTTGCAACCCGTACCACGCCGATTAAATCGTGAAGGTTTGGGGATTGTAGAGCAACAACCGTTCAATCAAGGTGCGGATGTATGGACTTACTACGAACTCTCATGGTTAAACCCACATGGCTTTTCACCACAAGTCGCAATCGCTGATGTAGAAATTGATTTTTAAAAAGCGAAAAATTTAATCGAATCAAAGAGTTTTAAACTCTATTTAAAACAGCTTCAATCAGACCAAATTTGCTTCAATCGAAGAGGTAGAACAAACAATTACGAGAGATTTAAGCCAATGTGCAAGCGGTCAGTTTCGGTGAAAATTCACAAATTAGCCGATTACACTAACCAACTGATTGTGAATTTCTGCAGGCGAGTGTATTGATGAGCAAGAGATTCAAATTGAGAGCTACATTATTCGAATCAGTATTTAGAAAATATTGCAGAAGATGAAATAGTAGAAGAAACGCTAGTTAGTCACCTGTTAAAATCTAATTGCTTGATTACCTCACAGCCAGACTGGGGGAGCGTGCAAATTCACTATGTTGGCAAGCGGTTAAATCGTGAAAAACTTTTTGCGATATTTGGTTTCTTTCCGTGAGCATAATGAATTCCACGAACAATGCGTAGAACGAATTTTTACCGATTTAATGCAATTCTCTAAAACCTGAAAAACTCACAGTTTATGCTCGTTATACTCGCCGCGGTGGGTTAGACATCAATCCATTCCGTTCTAATTTTGAGAGTGTTCCAGTGAATTTGAGAATGGCGAGACAGTAACTGAGATTATTAGTAGAAAAAAGTTGATATCTACTATATCCCTATAGAAAAACACCCGAGTTTTTCACTCGGGTGTTACTGTTAGAAATAGGGGAAATTACATCATTCCGCCCATTCCACCCATACCGCCCATTCCAGCAGCTAGGTCAGCTTTTCATCTTTTGGTAAGTCAGTTACCATACATTCTGTCGTGATCATTAAACCTGCAATAGAAGCTGCGAATTGTAATGCTGAACGAGTTACTTTCGTTGGGTCTAAGATACCCATTTCTAACATATCGCCGTATTGTTCTGTACCAGCATTGTAACTGCAGTTACCCTTACCATCTTTTTACATTACGAGCAACAACAGAAGCTTCTTCACCTGCGTTAGTAACAATTTGGCGAAGTGGTGCTTTCCATCGCACGTAGATGCTAAACGGATACCCTACATTTTGTTCTTCGTTATCGCCTTTTAATTCTTCAGCCACTTTGCTTGCTGCTCGAACTAATGCGACACCGCCCCCTGGTACGATACCTTCTTCTACTGCTGCACGAGTCGCATGAAGTGCATCATCCACACGGTCTTTTTCTCTTTCATTTCAACTTCGGTTGCAGCACCAACTTTGATAACAGCCACTCCGCCTGCTAATTTAGCAACACGTTCTTGAAGTTTTTCTTTATCGTAATCTGAAGTTGAATCTTCTGATTTGTTGGCGAATTTGAGCAACACGAGCTTTGATTTGAGTTTCATCACCCACACCATCAATGATGGTGGTGTTATCTTTAGTAATTACCACGCGTTTTGCTTTGACCAAGCTCTTCTAATGTCGCTTTTTCCAGCTCCATACCGATTTCTTCCGAAATCACAGTACCTGCAGTTAAAATTGCAATATCTTGTAACATTGCTTTTACGACGATCACCGAAACCAGGGGCTTTAACGGCAGCCACTTTCACGATACCACGCATTGTGTTTTACAACCAAAGTCGCTAACGCTTCGCCTTCGATATCTTCAGCAATGATTAACAATGGTTTGCCTGCTTTTCGCAACCGCTTCTAACACAGGTAAAAATTTCGCGGATGTTCGTAATTTTTTTATCTACTAATAAAATGTATGGACTATCTAATTCAACGGTACCTGCTTGCAGGCTTGTTGATGAAGTATGGCGATAAGTAACCACGGTCAAATTGCATACCTTCCACTACATCTAATGCATCATCTAAACCTGCAGCCATCTTCAACGGTAATTACGCCTTCTTTGCCCACTTTTTCCATTGCTTGAGCAATTAATTGACCTACGGTTGCATCAGAGTTTGCAGAAATTGTACCCACCTGCTCGATCTCTTTTGCGGTTTCGCAAGGTTTTTGAAATCGCTTTTAATTCGGTTACCACTGCGGCAACTGCTTTATCGATACCACGTTTTAAATCCATCGAGTTCATCCTCGCTGCAACTGCTTTCAAGCCTTTCGTTTACGATAGCCTGAGCAAGCACTGTTGCGGTAGTTGTACCGTCACCTGCTGCATCGTTTGCTTTAGAGGCGACTTCTTTTACCATTTGAGCACCCCATGTTCTCGAATTTATCTTCTAATTCGATTTCACGTGCTACTGAAACACCATCTTTAGTGATGGTTGGTGCACCATAAGCTTTTATCTAAAAACACGTTACGACCTTTAGGGCCCAAAAGTTACTTTGACATGCGTCTGCTAATACGTTCACGCCTTTTAACATTTTTACGCGTGCATCGTTACCAAATTTAACGTCTTTGCTGCCATTTTTTATATTCCTTTTTAATTATTCTACAATCGCTAAAATATCGTTTTCAGAAAGAATTAACACTTCTTCGCCATCAATTTTTCTGATTTCACGCTATAACCTTCATTGAAGATCACCACGTCACCAACTTTTTACCGCTAAGGCTGAACATTTCCGCTTTTTCTAATAAACGACCTGTTTCCCCAGCAATTACTTTACCACGGGTAGATTTGGTTGCTGCAGAACCAGTTAAAACGATACTCTCCTGCTGATTTTGTTTCTACTCTCTTCACGTTTTTAAAAATTACTTTTTATCGTGTAATGGACGAAGAGCCATATTTCAAATCCTCTGTTAAAAATTAAACAATTTACGCCTTTTGGCGTTACGTCCAATTAAAATGGAGCTATATCGGCATTTTCAAGGGCTAAAATAAAAATTAGTACATAGATTATGAATCATCATTATCTCGAAAAAATGATGATTATGAGCCAAACTTGCACAACCATATTGTTCTAGCTTAGTTTTTCGTAAAATTTGATCCAGCTTGGCAGAACTACGATTATTCAAACTAATTACGCCAATGGTCGCATTATTACCACAACGAGTGTTTATGTTACAAACACCAAGTTGTAACCCGACTCACGAATATATCCTGTTTTATTCAATGCGGCATCGAAAATCTCTTCTCGCACTAATGCACTGGTATTTTTGCATAAATACACGGCGATTGCCCACTTGCACAAGCGTTGCTCTTTCATTCGATAATTTTTGTAATTCAGGCTTTTTCAACGAGTATTTCGCCAATTTCACCAAATCCATCGCACTAGACACATTACTACTTGATAAACCAGAGCTATCACTAAAGTGGGTTGCTGTCATCCCCAGTTGACGAGACCTTTTTCATTCATTTTTGAATGAACTGAGCACGGCTTATTCCTGCTGAGCGAGAGCGTGAGCAGCATAATTTATCAGAGTGGACAATCATTGCTTTTAATAATTCATCACATGAAATCGGTGTATTTCTTGGTAATTTTGTACTTGTAAACCTTTAATGGTATCCTCGTCGTCACGTGTAACAGACGCCATACAGTTTTTCTGTTTATTATTTTTCTAAAAAGATATTTGCCGTCATCAATTTAGTGGACAGAAGCAATGGGTTGAGAAGAATGAGGATCGTGACTTTCAAGTACGCGATCGTGAGTAAAGTCATAGACAACGTAAGATTGTGCCAATGTGATACTTGGCAGAGCTAAACAGGAAAGCAGAATAAACATAATGTGAATGGATATATTGCAGGCTAATAAAGAGATTCAGTGTAACAAATTTCTCTTAGCTAGACCATTGAAAGAACTAGAGCTTTTTGCAAATTTCTTGTCACAAAGGGATAATCTCTTTGAGGGCATTTTCAATTGAAAATCAATTCTAAATTCATTTTGTGAAGCACGATCTTGCCAACGGTGGCATAAAGGCAAGATGTTTTCCTTCTGCATTAATTGGTCGCCAACGTTGTGGTTGGGCAGAAAGTCTGCTCGGATAGAAACCGATAGTTGGCACATTTAACGCCCCTGCACTATGTAACGGGCCTGTTGAGCCTGCAATAAAAAGATCTGGCACAGGCAATCGAATGACTAACTCTTGTAAGCCGTCATTTTGGGCATAAACTGCGGCATTTTGAGGAGTGAGATGCCAATGCGTTTGCTCGTTCTTTCCTCGCCTCTGCCCTGCGGTTAAAATTACTTGGCAATCAAAGTGTTCGGTTAAGTTATTAAGCAATGTCGCATATTGTTCAAGCGAAAGACTGGTTGCTGAACCACCAGTAGAGCTATGTACAAAAGACCCATTTGCAAGCGGTTGAAATGCCTAATAGTTTTGATAATTTGGTTTTTGTGTGGGCAACTCTTGTCTCACTAAATTGCAAAATAGGGCACAGAAGGTTCAACAACAGGAATACCTTGTTTTTCTAAAAATGCACGAGCTAAGTCTCAAATTATATGCTGACCCGCTTTTTGCCGATTGTGAGCGGCGTTGCGTTGAAGCGATGGTTATATATATTGAAAATAGTTTTGTTGCAGGTCAAGGCGATAATGAATTCCACTTTTCCACGTGAGTTTTAGCATTGTACCAATCAGAGACAAATGAAATTACGGCATCAAATTGCTCTTTTTGACCGCTTGTAATACGTTTTGAAATGCCACAGGATCTTTTTATTTGAGGCATCAATAATGACCTTATCAATAGAAGGGGCAAAGTTCCGCAATTGGTGCAGTGTAGCTGGCACAAGTGCGGTAATTTCAACATTGGCAACGATTGTTTGAGCATCGCAAAGGGGAAAAGCAAACCATAAAATCGCCGATTTTATCGTTTCGATAACAAGGATCATTTGAGACTCTTTTCTCATTCATTTTTATGTAGTCGATTTTCGCCAAATTTTAGATGAAATTTGTCTAATAGAATATGTCAGTTTTACTTACTCGCAACCGTTTTGCGATTGGTAATTTTCCATTCATTTCAAATATAGGAATTTGTATGTCAGCAACAATTTTAGAATCTCTCCCAGTAGGGTCAAAAAGTGGGGATCGCGTTCTCAGGCGGTTTAGATACATCAGCAGCATTACTTTGGATGCGTAAAAAGGTGCGTGCCTTATGCTTACACGGCAAATTTAGGTCAGCCAGATGAAGACGATTACAATGCAATTCCGAAAAAGCGATGGAATATGGTGCAGAAAAATGCACGTTTAATTGACTGCCGTCAACAATTAGCTCACGAAGCGATTGCGGGCAATTCAAGTGGTGCATTCCATATCTCAACAGGCGGCATCCCTACTTCAACACCACACCACTTGGTCGTGCGGTGACTGGCACGATGCTTGTAGCAGCAATGAAAGAAGATGATGTAAACATCTGGGGTGATGGTTCAACGTTCAAAGGTAATGACATAGAGCGTTTCTCACCGCTACGGCTTATTAACTAACCCGAAATTAAAAATCTACAAACCGTGGTTAGATAACCAATTCATCGACGAGCTTGGTGGCCGTTTTGAAATGTCTCACCTCTTAATCGCAAACGGCTTCGACTATAAAATGTCAGTAGAAAAAGCTTATTCAACCGACTCAAATATGCTTGGTGCAACGCACGAAGCGAAAGACTTAGAGGAATTAGCACTGGAATGAAAATCGTCAAACCGATTATGGGCGTGGCATTTTGGGGATGAGTCTGTTGAAATCAAACCTGAAACTGTGACCGTTACTTTTTGAAGAAGGTGTGCCAGTTGCCTTAAACGGCAAACGTTTTGACGATGCAGTAGAGTTAATCCTTGAAGCAAACCGCATTGGTGGTCGCCACGGTTTAGGTATGTCAGACCAAATTGAAAACCGTATCATCGAAGGAAATCTCGTGGTATCTACGAAGCTCCTGAATGGCGCCATTACACATCGCTTACGAACGTTTGGTAACAGGTATTCACAACGAAGATACCATCGAACAATACCGCATTAACGGCTTGACGTTTAGGTCGCTTCACTTTACCAAGGTCGCTGGTTCGATCCGCAGGCATTAATGTTGCGTGAAACCGCACAACGCTGCAGCGAAAGCGATTACTGCACGATAACACTTTTGGAATTACGTCGTGGTAACGACTTCACGATTCTTAATACTGAATCTCCAAACTTAACTTACGAAGCAGAGCGCTTAAGTATGGAAAAAGTGGAAGATGCACCGTTTACTCCAAGTGATCGTGATCGGTCAATTAACGATGCGTAACCTAGATATCGTAGACACTGCGGTAAATTAGCAATTTACACTGATACAGGTTTAATCTTCTGCGAATAATCAAGTAGTACCGCAATTAGGTAGTAAATAATTAAAAAGATAGTATTTATTATAAAAATCATTGACGTAGGGGCGTGTTAAACACGCCCTTTGTATTAGTAAAATGAAAAAGTTGAAATTTTTACTGATGGCTCTTGCTTAGGCAACCCAGGAAAAGGCGGTATCGGGATTTTATTACGCTACCAACCACACGAAAAACAGTGAGCAAGGGATATTTTTCAAACCACAAATAATCGAATGGAATTGCGTGCAGTGATTGAAGCTTTATCAATGCTTAAAGAACCTTGTATGGTCATACTAAATTCCGATAGTCAATATATGAAGAACGGTATTCAAAAATGGATTTTCAACTGGAAGAAAATGACTGGAAAACCAGCGATAAAAACCAGTTAAAAATAAAGATTTATGGATAGCTTTTAGATCAAGAAATTCAACGCCACCAAATAGAGTGGGCTTGGGTAAAAGGACATTCAGGGCATCGTGAAAAATGAAATTTGTGATGAACTTGCCAAACAAGGGGCGAATAGTCCTAGTTTGGAAGATATTGGGTATGAATCGGTATAATATTGCGCTAAAAAGTGATTTCAAATTATTTAGATATAACTTAAAGACCACATGGGTAGATATGGTCTTTAAGTATGGTCAACTGAATATTAATTTCTTATTTATATTGATGAATCGCATTCGCTACTTCATTGTCATTATAAATGGCATTGATCACATCTTGATAGGCTTGGTTTAAGATTTTTGAATGTCTTTATTGTCTGCTCCCCAACGCACCTTCATAACCACTGGTGGCATTAAAGGACTTATTGAAGTTACCTTTCGCACCTTGAACGGTAATATCAACATTTACTTCCGCATTAGTTTCATGGCGAAGATTGCCTTTGTTCAACCGTTGCGAAGAAACGTTTTACATTCATCAGTGACGTTCGCATTAGCAGCACCTCTGCACTCAATGGAAACCCTTTTTGCATTTAAATCTTGTTGTACCGCTTGTTGTAAAAAGTTGCACTACTTCAGGACTTGAAGTTAAACGGATCACCTCGCCATTTTTGGTGTAAGAAGAGACTTCGCGTAAGTACGTAAACGCGCGTATTTACGCTCACTGCAGCGGTTTGGTTATTGGTATTAAACGTTGATGTTGGAGATGGCGTATTAAATACCAAGACATTAGATTGTGCTTAGCAGCCTGCAAGCACAGCAGAGAGTTAATGCTGTTGCTAGAAAGAGTGCTTTTTAGAGAATTTCATAGTGTTTCCTTAAAGGTAAATTAACTAAGAGGTGTTACTTGTTGTGTAAAAAATCTCAATTTGAGATATAGATTATTAATTGCAACGAAGGCTAAAAGTCAAGTCTATTACACAAACCATATGACTGCTCAATATAGAACAAATTGTAAAACGAATGAATCAAACATCTCTTTCTTTGATTATGCTAAAATATTCTAATAATTTTAGCATATTTAGATAATTTATTATGATACAGATTTAATTTAAACGCGGTTTAAACACACTTTTAGAAAATACTCCGCTACTATTCACACAGGTCAAAAGTAGGGGCTAGTCGGTAAAAATGGTTGTGGAAAATCTTTCGCTTTTTGCACTCTTATGAATTACAACCAGAAGGCTGGTGAAGTTAGCTTGCCGAAAAACTGGGCAATTTCATGGTGAACCAAGAAACACCTGCACTAGATATTTCAGCAATCGACTATGTGATTCAAGCGCGACCGTGAATATACACAACTCATGGCTACAACTTGAACAAGCTAACTACGATAACGATGGTCACTTAATCGCCACCACACATGCCCAATTAGACACCATTGATGCGTGGACTATTCAATCTCGTGCTGCAACATTAAATGGCTTTAGGTTTTGAGCACCGAACAACTCAATTTTCCTGTGAAATCTTTTTCGGCGGTTGGCGTATGCGTTTAAACTTAGCACAAGCACTAATTTGTCGTTCCGATTTATTGCTTCTTGATGAACCAACCAATCACTTGATTTGATGCCGTCATTTGGCTAGAATGCTGGCTCTCGCCAATTACCGTGGCACGCCCATACTCATTTCCCACGACCGAGATTTTCTTGATCCAATCTATAGACCACGTTATTCATATTGAGCACCAAAAATTGAATGAATCACAGGTAATTACACCCGTTTGAAATTCAGCGTGCGACTCAAAAATCATCAACAAAATGCAGCTTATCAACAACAGCAACGCAAAGTGGACATTTACAAAGTTTTATCGGCCGCTTCAAGCTAAAAGCTTTCACTAAAGCCAAACAGGCTCAAAGCCGTATTAAAGCCTTGGATGGAACTGATTGCCCCTGCCTATGCAGATTCTCCGTTTGAATTTGAATTCCGTCCACCATTGAGCTTACCAAACCCGCTATTGATGATGGAAAATGTTGAGGCGGGTTATGGCGATAAAACAGTGCTGAAATCGGTTAAAACTTAACCTTGTACCAGGTTCTCGCATCGGGCTTTTTAGGCGAAACGGTGCGTAAATCCACTGACTGATTAAACTGCTGGCGGGGAAATCGTAGCTCAGTCAGGGCAAGTGCAACTCGCAAAAGGCGTGCAGTTGGGCTACTTCGCACAGCACCAGTTGATACGCTGCTGTTTTGATGAGAAACCCTCTGGCATCTGGAAAAAGTTGGTCCTGAAAAACGGAACAGGAGTTACGCAATTATTTGAGGATTTGATTTCAAAGGTGATAAAGTGAAACAAGCGGTCGGATCTTTTCTCGGCGGTGAAAAAGCCTCGTCTGGTACTTGCCTTAATTGTATGGCAGCGCCCGAATTTACTTTTATTGGATGAGCCAACCAACCCATCTTGATTTGAAAATGGACAAGCCCTCACTGATGCGTTAACCTATTATGAAGGCTCGCTCGTGGTAGTTTCGACGATCGCCACTTATTACGGAGCACCGTGAACGAATTTTATTTAGTGCACGACCACAAAGTGGAGGAATTTAAAGGCGATTTAGAAGATTATCAAAAATGGCTAAACGAACAAAATGCTTTTGCGTTAGCTTGCAAAAGTAGAAAATTTGACCGCTAACAGTGAAGAAACGTCAAATGAAACTGTGAATGCAAGCGGTAATCTTTCAGCACAAGATCGCAAGAGCAAAAACGCTTAGAGGCAGAACTTCGCCAACAAAACCGCTCCACTTCGTATTACTCAGCTTGAGAAAGAGCTAGAAAAAGGCAACAGAATGTTAAATAAGCTCGAAGAGCTACTCGCAACCAGTGAAATTTACGAAGCGAAAAATAAAGCACAACTGACAGAAACGTTTGCCAACCAGATCTCTGCACAGAAAGTAGAAGAGATTGAGCTAGAATGGCTAGAGATGCAGGAAGCGTTGGAAGGAATGTTGAATAGCTAGACATAAAAGTTATTGCACAAAACGAATACTGAGCAGCTTTTAAATAAGTACGGTATAACTTTAAAACGTTTTGTTGCACTTTGCTAAATAACGTAATATCTATTAAATCATAAAAATGATATAAAAAGCACCTTAAGGTGCTATCATTTATTTCTATTGTGAAGAAATGGAGCGGGAAACGAGGCTCGAACTCGCGACCCCCGACCTTGGCAGGTCGTGCTCTACCAACTGAGCTATTCCCGCATATTTGGTAACTTGTTATATAAGTTTATACAACCAACAGGTGCCCTGAGGCCAGACTTGAACTGGCACGCCCCGAAAAGGCGAGGGATTTTAAATCACAATTTATATAACTTTACCGTTCTCCAAAACTCGGCATATTAGCCATCTACACACGCCATGTCGTAGATGAGCTATATTTTACTCAGTTTTTGTTTGTTGTAAAGCAATGCGGTAAGATTTACAAACGATCTCGCATATTCCGTAGGACTTCTCTCATCATCTTCAATATATGACAATGTTACTTTTTAAATCTTTATGCCCTAATAACTGCTTTGTGATGTAAAGGTTTTTCAGGTCTTTTTCATTAGATTAGTTGTTGCGGTATGTCGAAATCTATGCGGTGAACTCAATTACCCCAGTATATTTTGAAATAACCCTAAAAATATGAGCTAATTTGATGATTCGACATCTCTAATCCTTTCCTCCGAACATTACTGGAAAAAGATTGATATTGAATAACTGCGAATTAGTGGGTTGCTTTTTAGCTTCCTTAATTCATTTAATAAATAGGCTAAATGAGGAGGTAAAGCGAGCTAGAAATAGGCAATATATGATATTCATGATTCTTGTTAATTTCAGGAGAAATATGAATTGTCCGATTCACTCAAATCAATATCTTTAATTTTCAATTTACTATAGTTGTGACCGTCTAATTGCTGTACATCTAAAAAGTCATAACTAGAGCTTTTGTAAAACCATGAGTGGTTGCAAGATGCTAGGTAAATTGCGTTCAGTTCTCTGATTTCAAAACTCAGTCTGATGTAATTGATCTTGCCTATACACTTTTCTTTTTAGGTTTTTCCTGCTCGTAAGAAAAGTTTATTAAATGGATTTTCAAACACGAGTAGGCCTGAGTCCATACTAAACTTGTATAGTAACCTTGAGATGACGAATATAACTGTTCCATGACACAGGTAAAATTGATGTGATTTTACAGATTTATTTCGCCAATGCAGAAGCGCCTCTTCTGTAATTTCCTCGGATACTAATATTCACAATTCCGAATGAGCTGTCTAATCGCTTTCTCGTAAGATGCAATCGTCTCTTTACGTAAATAACGTGTATTCTTTAATAACATATCAAAACGATGTTTTATACATACTATTTTTCCTCAATGAGAGATAAATGGAAAATTATCAACTAAAAATTTTGCTTACCAAAGAAGTACTCTGGTTTTTCAATCAAATACCCCACTACTCGATGATTTTTCTTGGACCATATACTTCGCATTTCCAAAAATTCACACTGTCATTATTGGTTCTATGGTATTTGCGGTGTAATTGTAAGGATTGGAAACTATATTGCAATGCCTCTACATCCTGTTTTTAGCACTCATTCCGTGATGTTGGAAATAAAGTAAAAATTCCAGGTGTAACAAGAAATAGGTTGCCTTTCACAATGTGCAACTTTGCAGTCGTGTTATTAATTTCTAGCTTTTTATTTGTAATGCATTGCTTTAACCATTGCACAAAATTCTCCCCTGACATAATATTGTTTGAGGTATGTTCATGGTTTTCAAAGAATTTCTGAAGCTTGTAGTGATATTTCGTTAAGCGACGTTAGTTTACTTGGCTCATCTTCTATAACAATAGTAGAATTTTTATCATTATCTCGATAATTCACACTCATTTTTAGTTGATGTTACATTTTCATCAAATAAATTGATTAGGAATTCAGAAACATCACTATTTTCTGATTGTTGTTCTTCGTTACTTGTAGTCTGATTAGTAACATTTTGAGGTTTCTAAAAATAGGTTGATTTTTGCTCTTCTTCTAAAAAGTTGATTTCAGATTCTTTTCTTATTTACTTCTTTATCTGCCCCAGCAATAGTAACCTCACCTAAAAATAATGGTAGGCGCTCATCAATATTTTCCCAAACAACCTCAGGCTTTAACTTAGTAACGTAAATTCTTGTGCAGGACACCAACCTGAATTTGCTTTTTATTCGGCAACGCCAAATAGATGTTCCCTCTTCATTAGCTTCAATGATACCCAACGATTGCATTTCATCGAACAATTTTGGATTATTTGCTGGCACAGATATACCTTGTTCTAGTAAATATGCTCGTATTTGATCTGCTAGGGCAGTTTTACTCATCAACCATACTCCATCACTGGTGTACCAACCATCTGAAGGCCCTTTTAGAGTATTTATTTTTAATTTAGTTTTCACTAAATGGCGCAATGCAATAAGGAGCTGTTTTGTAAAATGATATTACTGGTTTTTGAGCGAGTTTAGTTATATCACCACCTAAAGATAGTGATACACTATTTTTATCAGCTTTTTGGGTGATTTCTGATAATAATCCTGCCTTATCTGAATGACCAGCCATCCCATACATTAAAGCAGAAAAGGCTGCTGGGTAGTTAATTAACCATTCAAAAAGCTTCATTTGGGATCAGGTGTAATGAGCTAAAAACTTCCCATTGTTGGATGTAAATCATAATCCCTACTTTTTAATATAGCTGAATTTATATGGCATAGGCGGTACTCCATTCCACGCTAACCACTTCACTACCATCCTTAAAATGTATTTCAATATCTACGATCACTTTACCTATATCATGCACCAGTGCTAAATAAATAACTGCAGCTGTCCAAGCATCTCTTTGCTTAGATTGTTCTTCAGGCGCAGCGTTTTGAGGTAGTACATAGCTTTGTCTTAATTTTTGCTGCAAAAGATAATACTTCCAATCCATGATCAAGCATCCCACCTAAATGTGCATGATGGATGTGATTCTGATGCAGGCAATAACTGCACTATTTCAGCATAGCGCTCAATGAGGCTGCCGATATATCTCGTTGGAACATATCTTGACTCATTGATACTTGTTGCCATGGTGTGTTTAATATTTTTGGCGTAACTCTGTCGCTAACAGCTCATTAGCTGATAAAGGGAGAATCCAACCATCTTTATCAACTTGCGACAGTTTTTATGGTTAGATTCGAGATTAGGTTTATCTAGCGTTTTGGGTTTACCCCAAAATTTTTATTAAACACAGGAAGCAAGTAAAACCTCATTTATAAGACTTTAAATAAACGCTATGGTAAATTGACTTGATATAAAGATGCGTATGAATAACTGTTTCTCAATCGGAGAGAAATTATGAATTGGCACGAGAACAGCCTTTTGTGAGGCTTTTTAGCCTTTTCGGATAAGGCCTTCCTTTAGGAAAGTTACCTTTATAACATTGCCCTTATTCCCTTTTCCTCCTTTCCCCTTTAAGCCAACTATAGCCAACTATTGTTCGTTATTTGAATCATCATTATTTTTCTTCGTCAGATAGCTCACTATCTTCTAAAAGCATCACTTTCATCGACTACTTCTATATCATCTCGCGTATATTGAGCTGCTTCAATATCTGCTTCAGTTAAAAAATCTTTCATAATTACAGAAGAGAGAACCATCATTTCTTTTTCCCACACACGGGAAAATTAAAAATCACATCATCGGCATCAGCGTGACAAATCCAACCTATCTTAGGTATTTTCATATGAATCTTCAGAATGTTGAGCACTCGCATAATTAAAGAAGAAACCAATAAGGAATAATGATCGTATGTTCATAACATGGTTCAAAAATAAAAATCTATGCGGAAAATATACTTTTACTGATTGGCACAAACCATGAAAAAAATCTATCTTGAACAATTATAGAAAACTTGGGGAAAGTTGTTGATAGTGAGCACACTACTATTAACCTCTTTTTGTTCCCAAAACTCTCTTCAAACTCAATACAATTTTCTGATGCTATTTGTCTGTAATAGACTATGATTTTTGTCTCAAAAAGATTGATTTTTAGTTTTTAGACAGTCTAATAACCCAGCAAGGATATGTTTTTAGACAGTTTTTAAAGTGTCTAAAAAGTTTTAAGTTTTGAGACTCTAAAAATGAATTCTATTGTTATCATTATCCTCCTACCATTAGCATACCGCTCATTTTTAATCGAAAAACGAAAAAGCAGATCTTCTAATAGGGTTATGAATACATACTTTCTATTCTTAAACATATAAAAAGATAATAACGAGAAAAATCCAAACTATTGCTTTGCTTGCGTGGCCTTTTTACCATCCCTGTTAACAATCAAAGAACATCCTATATAAAATCAATCATAGCTTTTTAGTTTCGAACACGCAGATAACTAAACAATATCAGGCAGTATGAATATGAATAGCAATTTATCTAGTTCAGTTAAAAAGTATATCTATAAGTATTAATTCTTAAAGGTAATGCAAGTGGAAATACAAATTTAATGCTTGGTTATTTAATCAGAAAGAAATATTACTCTTACATGATATCATTGATTAGTTTTTAAAATAATACTTTCATCAAGAAAAACTTGACTTATTAAGCTATTTAATTTAAAATAAAAATTAATATTAACAAACGAAACAAAAATGAGCATCAGAGGAGTTAAAGAAAAAGAAATAAACAATAAACTTGATCTAATTACATATGGAATTGATTTTATTGATAACGAATGGAAAAACATTGAAATTTTTAAATAAAATTTTGATTTCTATTAAAGACGTTTTACTTGAATTAAAAAGAACCATTCTTGTGGAAAAGATTATGTTATGGAATGTAATAGGTTTCTTAAAGAGAATTTATTGAAACCAATATAGCTGAAACAGAGCAAAACACAAAGAGTTTTTGAAACTCAGGTTAAGGGAATACTAGTAGAGGTAAACCTTAATAAAAATCTAATAGGTTAAATTACAATCCCTAATCATGAAGCTTTGCATTGTGATTTAACCTTTTTAAATCTTATTTCAAGATCGAATTTAGCTATAGATAACTTAATAGGTAATGAAAAATGAATTTTATTAGATTTGAAACAATTGAAGGCGAAGAGATTTTTAATCAATCTAGAGCAAGTTGTATCAATTAAAACCACATTACAATCAGATAGGAAAGAAAAACAGAGCTTACTGAAATAGTTTTAAACACATCAGCGTCAGTTACTATAAAAAGCCCCATTTTCTTCTCTTATGTCATTGGTTCAAGAATGACAAAAATTGGTTACGCGAAGAGTTAGTACGCTCAAGCAAGATTTAAGCGAACAAATTGCTGCTCTTGAAAAATTTGGTTGTACAAAAATTTTTCAGGTAAGCATTCTGGTAAAGCCGAGAAAAACGAAGAGCAGCTCAATGAGCTGCTTAATTATATTCGAGAAGGCGATACACTTGTTGTTACAAAACTTGATAGGTTAGGGCGTAGCTTAAGCCAATGCTTGAGAACACTCGATTTTTATTAGAAAATAAAAATCGGCTTCATTGCATTAAATCAATCAATAGACACTACAAAGAGCAAGGATCCTATGGCTATGGCAATAATTCATTTATTAGGTTTATTCGCCGAGCTGGAGCGGAATTTTATTGTTGAACGGACACAAGGGGGAAAGCGAGCTAAAACTCAATGCAGGAAAAATTAAATGCTTTAGGAGGACGCCCCCTTAAAAGTAACTGAAAAATAAGAAGCAAGATTTATAAAGATTTCAGTGAGGGTATGTCTATTCGTGAAGCGGTTGAGAAATATGCACTATCGAAGGCAACGATTGCACGCCTCAAAGGAGAGTTTAATAGAATTGCGCCTACCGATTAGGCAGACGCAATTTTTAGTAAAAACTGTCTCAGTTTCTAAATCAATCTCAAACGGCAATTTCTGAACTGTCTCAGTTTCAACGTTTTTCAATTACTGGTTCAGAATCTAATACTGTCAGTCTATTAGACCAATTCCCCATTAAATGAGCTGGCGTATATAAATGATAGTGAACATCATCCATTAATGTATCGCCGATAATTACTTCACCAGGGATATTTAACAATACCATCTGTATATAGCACATCATCGCAGCAGTAAAGTCTATATCTCTGGCTTGTACCCACATATTTTGTTGAGGATTAAACCCTTGACGAGCAAGAAAATTATAGCTTTCAATAACCATTACACCTGAACCACAGGTTGGCTCTTGTAAAGTTATAAATCCTCGTTGCTTAATGAGTCTATCACCTGATTCAGCACTATTTCAGCCATAGTTCTTGCTACTGGCGTAGGAGTGAAAAATTGAGCTCGATATTGGTCTCCGAGGTCGAGGTTCATAAAAACAGTCCCTAAAAATCATAAGATTTTTGTTCTAGGGCTTCTACAACTAGCACAAATAGTTTTTGATAGCTGCTTCTGTTCTTCTTCAGTATAGCGTTTAACTGCATATCGATATTTTTCATCTAATGCTTTATCTGATTTATCCTTATACAGGATAAGATAAAATTCCAATGCAAATAAGGTAATAAAATCATAAAACAGCTCAGAACGGCGATAGTGAGGAGCGATTCTTGCGAATAAAGCGACAAATTCTTGTTCAAAAATTCATTGCTACACCCCATCTTCTAAGCTGGTTCAAATCAGGAACCATTCCAAAGACTTCTTGCGCAAAGGCATTAAGTTCAACATCATCGAGATACCACTGGATAGCATTTCCATCAACATTCTCAATTACTCCACCGAAACCTAGTCCTTGTTCAAGGTATTCTAGTTTAATTTCCATGTGTGGAAATGAAGTGCACAATTTCTCAAACCAGCATTCCGGTGGTGACCAAGGCGTATCAAAAACATATAAGTGCTGTTTCCTCAAATTCCAATGACACTGTATTGGCGTTCCATTTACAACCCCAAAACCGTTTACACCAGTTATCGCAATCTGCTGCGCCATATTTAGTTAGATTGTTTAAATAAACTTTGACCCAATGCTAAATCATAATGATAGCGTTGTTGATTAAATGTATTTGAGGCTAACCACTGAATAAAATCAGCAACTCGCCAATTCCCTTGTCGAGAGCACAAAGAAAAAGTAATAACAACAAATGTTCTTCTTTCAAGAAAAATACATTTAATGTATTGCTCAATGATTTCATCTGTTAGCAGTAAGCTTTTTGTCTAATGCTAACAAGTCACTTGCACGTTCAGCTGCACTATTGTAACTTTCGTCCTTTAGGGCTAGAGGCATTGGCGTTAAACAATTAAAATCTAGTACCGATTTTCCTTGTTCATCTTGACCTATAAGGCTCTTTTATTACTGAAATATCAGATTCAGTGCCGTAAACCGTTAATTTATTTTCACACCAATTTGGCATAAATTACTCCTACATTTAAATAGAAAAGAGGAGTAACCCCAAAAGGGAATACTCCCCTTTGGGTGAATAAAAAGCGTTAACATAAAACTGCTAACGCTAAAGTAAATAAATTATGCCGCTAATTTGACATCAGCTTGATTAAACGCTTGCATAATATATTCAGTTGCTTCTCTAGCCTTTGATGAGGCCTTGAAAAATCGCTTTTTATCTGCTTTTAGCGTTTTAATCCAGCTATCAAGATACGCAGCATTTTGCGAGATATTACAAATCCCAAATTCTGCACAAGTAAAGCGCTGAAGTTAGCTCTGCAATCAATTCTTCAAAGGCGTATTTGGGTGAACCAAATTTAACACCGTTGACGATTGCATCTCGTTTTTAACCGTGACTTATGCCCTGTTGCGTGCCCACATTCATGTAACAATGTTGCATAATACCCTTGAATCGACTCAAATTGAGTCATTGTTGGCATCAAAATACAATCCTTACTAGGAAATGTAACACGCTTTATTTTGTACCCGATTGTAAAGTGGCAAACCCATTTTTGCAGGCAATACATCTAACTCAGGACGGGCTTCATTTGATGATGGAGTCTCTTCAAAAACCTCATAATGCGCTTCAAGCCCTTCACACTGTTCAATATTGAACACATGATGGCCACGAATCAGCACTGAGGTTTTCACTTTTAGCTTCACCATTCTCATCAAGCACTACAGCGCCTGAATCATCTTTCTCTTCAATAAGGTTTTGCTTATAGAAGATAATTAACGTACTTTTTCACCCGCACGAACTTGACCACCTAAGTGATTGGCTCCTTGAACGTAAACCCATTTGCGCTGAGTAAAATTTTTCTCAATGCTACTAAGCCACAAAAAGAAGCAAATTAATGCCGGAATAGTGTCTGCCAGATTCTCCGTTACAAGGCACCGGGAGATATTTAACACTCCAAGGTTTTTGCCAAGGCAATACACCTTCTTCGAGGCTTGCGACGATTTTATCTGTGATTTGTTGGTACAAGTCTTTCGATTTTTGGTTGGCTTTTCATGCTGTTCTCCAAAATAAAAAGGGAACAGCCTCCTATGGGAAAGTTGTTCCCATGAGGAAAAAGTGCCAATTAGTCATGCATAAGCAGATAATTGGTTTCAGTAGATTAATGCTAATAGCCTAAAAGGCTACTAGCATTTAAGTTGAAAAGGGATTGAATCCAAAATTTCAGTAATGGCCCAATTAAGGTTTCACTTCTGAAATGGTAAGTTTAATTGCTTGCTGTCTTGCTTTTTCTGCAGCCTGAGCTTCTTCTCTGGCATGGCGCTCTGTAATAAAGCTCCGCATAGCAACAAATGCTCGCTGCCCATTATTGCCATCGTCAGCAAAATAGCATAGATAAAGTTCATATTACTCCTTATCTTCTTTATTAGAAGATTTGCTAATGAAGATTCCTACTAACCATATAACGCCACCAAGTAAGATTCCTAAGAATGCTACATTCACAGGCATATGGTCATTTTGAACAACTACACCTAGAAAAGCAATACCTAATATATAGGTTCCAACTTTCCTAAAGTCTTCAGCAATCAAGAGTACCGTTTTCTTATCCCAATTTCGACAAAGAAATCTGTGTAATCCAGTAAAAATCGAAGTACTTTTTAACATATTAAGCCCCTCACATTCAGCATATGACCTGCTCGGTGAGGCTCAACCTTGAAAAATGGTACTGTTTACCGGCCTTACTAGGAACTCGAAATAAGAATCTTGTTGTAGTTTCTCCTTGTGGGCGTAATTCCCAAAGCATGCATTGCCTTTTCAGATAAAGCAACAACCCAATTTTTCCATTCCACCTAATAAAGTTAGGGCAAGATGTGTGAAAAGTCACTTTCATCATTTTCTCCTTAAGTAAATTAAAGGGGAAAAATGGCCCTAGGGCTAAATTTTCCCCTAGGGTTCACATCAAATTATGCTTAAAATATAACATATAGTTATAAAGCACACAAATCGTAGCTGCACTTCCTAAAAACAAAGTAAGAAAGCAAAATAGCACTGTTTTCTTAATCCAATGCTTACGTTGCTCTACCAATAATTGCTCATAGTCTTCAGCCTGCGCATCTAATGCCATTTGGACTTCAAAAAGCGACGAGCTTCCTCTTCCAAACTTTGATTAATTCCTAAAAGTAACCTGTTGGTATTTGATTTGGCTTTATTTTTGTTGCCAAAAATAATTTACCAAGTCCATGTCCCTAAACGAGCAGCAAAAGATGTGCTATTGATAGATTGAGCTTCAAAAGGCTCAATGTGAGTGGATGACGTCATAATCATTCTCCTACTGGGTAGTTTAAAAATTCCTTAGGAAAATGCAGATATCCCAAGGGATTTGCTTTTTCCCTTGAAGGTCAGTTTGAAGTGGCATTCCTGCTATTGCAGAGTATCCTTTCTGAATGCTGGATACATTTTGGCTATGATTCTACTTTACTCGATGGTAAGGCGTTGCTTTTTCAAGAATCAGTGCAACTTTAAGGGGCTGTTTACACAGCGACCTAACAAAAATCATCATAATAAATTCTATATTTATTCACATAGCAAAAATTGTTTTTTCATTTTTGGAGAATTTATCTCAAATTTAAAAAGAGTTTTGGCTACATAACTAATGACATTTCGCTAAGGTTAGCTTTATCAGAGAAAAATCGTTATCGGTTATCGTAAAGGAACGACCATGCTTTCAAAAGCTATCCCTTATCGCAACACTAGGCTTCAGCGTTTTAGCACAAGCTACCGTAATGCCTCAAATTATCGTCTATACCACTGAATACTACCCTATTTTTACGAGTTGATCTTGCACAACAAGTTTATTACATAGATAGCGTTGAAAAGTGGGAAGATAATATAAGTAAATCTGCTAGCATCAATCCAAATCAAGTAGAACAAGAGGCTCAAAAATCTTTTTAAAACAAACCCTCAATGGCAACAACAAGAGCAGCAACTTAGAATTAGCGTATGAAGGCGTATTAAATGGCTGGCAAAATGGAATAAAAAGTGCCAGCGATTCTTTCCAAGCATCAGGCTACGAAGATAGTGTGATTTACGGTGAACAGAACGTTGCCAAAGCACTTACGATTTGGCAAAAGATACTATGGCCAGCAACCTCAGTAATAGGAATCTTTATGAAAGTTAATCCTTTTTGCAGCAACTTTATCCGCCTCACTTGTTCTTTTCCAACACCGGCGAAATCATCGCTAAATACTGCATCCATTATGGCGTCCAGTGCATCTACAAGCTGCTTAGAATATAAAGTAGTCGGCACTTGCTTTTTGGCTATTTTGTACTAAATTTGGTTGCAAAATTAGAACCTCAATGAAAGTGAAACACTATATTCCTGAAGTAGTTGTTTCCAGTTATAACCATAATAAACAGAATCCATGGCATGAAATGAATGCTGTGAGTAGTGGTGTAAAAGGAGGAGAATATCGCTCACCCTCAAAGAATTACACCCAAGTAACATTCAAAATGTAGATGTCATCGGTCATCCTCAAGGTGCGATTAGTCAAATACTTAATAGCATCTGTCTACTATTGCAGAAGTCAAACTACGCCATTTTGTACCATATTATCTCAGTAGTCTTGATGCATGGCGCTATGGCGTGCCGGAAATGGTTTATCCTGAGGCTCTAATCCCAGGTATGCAGAAATCCGAACTAATGGTGATACTTGGGGAAATATTTTCCCACGTGCCGGAACTGTCACACAGGTGCATGACTATAAAGCAGCTGCAGTGACTGCACATAAGTTGCTGATTTAATTACTCGTACATTTCAACCTCATGTTTACCTTCCCATTGCCAAAGCCGAGGATAAATCTAATGGAATTTGGTATCCCCAGCAGTAACAGAGGGAAATATAAAAACTCCATAAATGGCAGCAATTATCCCCAAACACAAAAACTCATGCGCAATATTTCCAGATACCCTCCATCCATGACATCTGAAGATGGAAGTTATGCTTGGGCGCTATGGCGTCCGTATAAATGCTGTAAGAAGCGGGGACAAAAGTTTTTATATAGTGTTGACTGGTCTAATTAACATAAGGAACTACAATGAAACACAACAATTTTACTCATATGAAACCACTATTTATTGCGGTTTCATTTGCTTTAGCTCAAGCGGCAAACTCAAAGAGTGCTTTCGATTTTAATAAAGCAGATTCAATCCTTTCCGACCGTATCTATTATCAAATCGGTGGAGGTGCGGGCTACATGGCTCCCCCTACAAGATCAAATAACTTGGGCATTGCTGAATTTGGAATAGGCTGGAAAGCTAATCTTACTTGCGGAAATTTTTGATGTAAAAACAACTGATGAAAAATCAATTAAATGGTTTAACAGAAGGATTTGAGGATCTGTATAGCAACGTTATTGAGTCTGCAACAGGAGCGGTGGCAAGCCTACCAGCAATGATTATTCAGCGTGCAAATCCACAGCTTTATGACACTCTTACTAATGGGCTTTATCAAGGTAAGCTTGACTTTTAACCAATTTAAAACTAGCTGTGAAGAAATGTCTGCAAAAATTAGCTGATACAACATTTGGCAAATGGGGACAAATGGCAGATTTAGAGCATCTACAAGAAGTTGCTAAAAGTGAGGTTGATGCTAATAAAAGCCAAGAAAAGTACTGAAAGAAAAACCAAGGTCGGGCTGGTAAACTATGGATCGGCGGACAAAAACGAGGAGGAGAAAAACAAGAACCCATTAACCTTGTTGAAGACGTAGCTAAAGCTGGTTATAACATGCTAAATAAACGTCGTGCCATTAGAGAATGGGCCGTATCGTTACAGCAAATTGTAGTGGGTTACTTTGCCAAACTTGGCAAGAGCCCTAAAGAAATGACCGAATGGCTAACGAATGTTATTGGTGAGAAGAAACTCATTACTTGTGAAACTAGCAGCTGTGGTAACGGTAAAGGTGGTGTAAAACCTGGTGTTGGACTTACACCTGAAATTGAAAGAGAAAATATTCAAACCCTCGCCAATTTACAAACTGCATTGAATATGGATACGCCAACACCTGAACTCTTAGCAGAGCTCAGTTCACCATCAGTACCTATTACTCGGGGGTTATTAGAGGCTCTTAAAGATGAACCGGATGTGGTAATGCTAAGTCAACGCCTTTCTAGCGAAATTGCGATTTCTAAAGTTGTCGGTAAATTGTTATTAGCTCGCCGAGCCGTGTTAACGGGCATGAAAGAAATCAATGTTGTGAATAATGAAGATGCACAAAAGAACTTCGCCTTATATTAAATGCGATTGATGCAGAGATTGAACAAGTTAGACTTGAAATGGATCTGCAAAAATCATTGACAGGTAATTCAGCGCTCGCTATTTTGCAAAGCAAAGAAAATAGAGAGGAACGAACAGGAACATTCAACGTATCGAAAGACGATGTAGATAAACGTGTGAATGATCTAGCCTTAGGTAAACAAAGTAACGACGTGGAAATGGCAGAGGCAGACAATCTAGCAATCCCTCGCAAAAACATTGTTTTACCACTGCCGGAGAAGTCAAATGACCTCTCATTTAAACCAACTTTTAATGCTGGCAGTTCAAGCAATTCAAGCTCAGGAAGTGGAGTTGGAAGTAGTAGTGGTAGCTACTCAACTATCGGTAAAATTTCAGGTAGTGCGATTGAACAAGCAACAGGGTTATTAAAAAACTTTGAAGGGTTTAGCAATAAGGCTTATTGGGATGTAAATGCTTATAGAACAGGATATGGCTCAGATACAATTACTAAGGCCGATGGCACTATTGTTAAAGTACAAAAAGGAATGATAATTAATAAAGAAGATGCTGAGCGAGATCTTGCTCGCCGCACAAGAGAATTTGCTAATGTTGCCAGAAGTCATGTAACGCCAGATGTTTGGATCAAATTACCTGATAATGCTCAAGCTGCATTAACATCATACGCTTACAATTATGGACGAGTCACGCAAGATATTAGAAATGCTGCTAAAGTAGCTACTGAAACAGGTAATATTAATATCCTTGCTGAAGCAATAAGAAAACGTCAAACTAATAATAATGGCGTTAATGCAAAAACGTCGTAATCAAGAAGCTGATTATATTTTTAGGTAAATAAAAGGAGCTATTATGCGTAAATTATTAACTTTTGCTATGCTAGGAATATTCTCATCCTCTGCATTTGCAAATGACAACATTTTTCATGCAATACTGAGGATGGGAAAAATGGTATCTGTACAAAAACTGGAGCAAACTATGTATTTTCTTACGGAAATGTAACTTTTACAAATCCGATAACACAAGTGACCAATAATGAAAATTTTTATATTGCCACAGGCTCAGGATTCATTACCAGTTCTTTAGAGCTACAAAATGGTCATACTACTTATACGATTGAGTTTGTTCAACTAAAAACAATCCTAAAGAAGTTGATGACCCAACACTTTTTATATTACTAAAGGAAATGACATGAAGACTATTCGGTGTAACAATGTATACCATAACTTAGATAAGAAAATTATGCGTACTCAGTAATTGCACCAACCATCTAAAAGACAGGCTAACCACTCGTTAGCCTGTTTTTATTTTGGTTGCAAATGAACTAAAAACACCTTTATCATTCTTCAATATTCTTATTGATCCCACTATGCTGACAACATTCTCTGATGCTGAAAAACTCAATACATTGAAAACACATTCGGCAAAGATATACTTAAAAAGTAAAAACATCCATCGAGGAGGTCAAAGTGCCGCTAAAGGGCAAAAAAATATGAAGACCTTTTCACTTTATACAAAGTGTTAGAAATTGCTAGTAGCCATAATCAATGGAGCAACACCGACTTTCTAAGCAGGGATTAGATTTTTGATGATATTTGTTATGAAGATTTTTGAAACAAATACAAAGCACAATTATCAAGCAATTCATCATTAGCAGCAGTGGCAAATTGGAATAATGAGCATACAAGTAGAGCAAAATCACAAATTCAAATAGATCTTGGATTCCATAAAGCAAATTCTTCTCAAAAATTATCTTGTTGTTTCATCAGAAGAAAGGCATCAAGAGAATATTAAGAAAATTCCGACTGAATTGTTAGAAACCTGTCATAGTGTGTATTTTCCTTATCATTCGGATAATTTTACAAAAAATATGTGACAGAGCAATTAGCAGAAATAGCTAACAAAGCTAATTCATTCCGAGAACAGCTCAGATCAGCGAATATGCAGCAAACTTATTGCTTGGAATACTGACAAACACTGATAAACCTAGGACTATCAAAAGAAATTTTTTTGCTAAAGCAGATAGCAATGGATTCCCAAATCCATTTCAAAAAAACTGAAGAAATACCTACTTGGTTTTAAAGAATTATTAGAAAATAATAAACAACTAACATATCAGATTAACGGTGCTTTTTAGTGGTTGTTTATGAATTTTTCGAAATAAAAATACCTATTGCTGAGATCGTGAAATCAAAACATTCAGGAAACACGAGATATAACAGATTTATCATCATTAATCAAATATCTTATGCAAATCTCAGCAAAATCACTAGCAGGGGCTAGAACATGAGTAGAACATTCCATATTCCAACATTCTATAGATAGATCAGCAAAAAGTTGCACTGAACGGATTATTGGAAAATCGCAATAATCCCCCAGCTTATCGCCAAAATATGGTTAAATTAGGTGAACTTCTGCATCAACCTTTATGCCAACTTTTAAAAAGAAAGAATGGAAAGCAAGTTTTAGCTATTTCCACGGCAGAAGATGCAGATTACCTATTAACGGGAGTATTAGAAACTCTAAAAAGAAAGTGGTATTGATACATCAGTAGCTGTGGAATCACCATTACAGCTTGCCGTCTAACAAGAAAAAGTGTTGCACCTATATTACATAAATATTTAGAACCTGGTTACGAAAAATGCTGACACAATCGTTATTGTTAAATCGGTTATTTCAGGTAGTTGCGTGGTTCATTACAATTTACTAGCTATGCTAGAGCAAGTAAAAAGGTAAAACAGATTTTTATTGTTTCTCCTGTTATGCACAGTAAAGGCGAGAAAAGCTCTCAGCTGAATTTCCTAAAGAGATTTCCGATAAATTTGAATATATCTTTTTGCGCTTGACGATGAACGCAACCAAGATGGCGAAGTGATTCCAGGTATCGGTGGCCAAATATATCAGTTACTTGGGCTCAGTAGCCAACCTGTTCTTACAGGTTATATCCCAAATCTTGTAAGAAATGCTATTAACATCTAATCAATACAAACAGGCTAACCACTCGTTAGCCTGTTTTACTTTTGTTGTACTATTGGAAAATGATGATAGAACTCTCCTTAAGGACAGAATCTAATTTAACTGCCTTGTTAGTAACAATGTAATCTTTTAACTATATCTCTCATAAGAAGAAAGGTTCTTTGCTAATTAAAAATATCATTACAAAAACATAAAACTACTCTACTTGATTTCTAGTTTTAGTTACCTTATTATCTAAATAAGGAAGCGAACCTTAAAACGCAAAATGTGAGTTAGCACATCATCAATCTGAAATTATATCTAGGTGAAAAGACCCAGCGGTTGGCAAGCAACAGAAAAAACTTGAAAATCAATCTAGGGTGAAAAGACCTAGCGGATGGCAGACATCAGAAAAACTAACACCTATACTTACAGCCCACTTTTATAGTGGGCTTCATTATTTTTGAATAATATGAGCAATATATCTAAATACATTAATGATATAAAGAATGCAGCAACTGAACAACACTTTGTTGGAAAAGAAATGCACTATATAACAAGAAACCGTTGTATTTCCTTAAACTTTAAGCGTTCTAACTTTATGCATTTATGTGGACTACGATATGAAAAAGGGGCTAAAGCAGTTCTTTAAAGATATACTCAATAATAAGCTGGATATATCTAAACTTAAAACAAAAAGAAGATGGCACAACAATTCTAAAATTATCAGCATTGACATCAGTAGAGCATTTTAGTAAAAGCCTAAAATTAGATTAACAGACTGCGCTAATTACTTAAATCTCTCATTTGACAGTGCACTTAGAACTAACAAAACAAATTATTGCCCTCACATTAAAGAATGAAAAAGAAAAACACTTACTACCCTAATTCATTTCTTAACTTGAAGAGCATAAAAGATTTTTCCTGATGGCGAAGAAATTATTTGTATAAAATCCATTCACTTAGAAAACTAACGAGGTAATTGTCTATTATTCCATTGAATAGTATTCAACCAAGATTTTATACTCATCCATAAATCGTTTAAACTCTCTACAGGAGAATCCTATGAAAGCTGCAACATTTGGTGCGCATGTTGGTAAAACGTATAAAGAAATTGAGCACGCGTTAGACTTCTTGCCTGCGCTTCCGTGTAGCCGTCGGCAAGCGCATTAATGTTACTTGCGCTACCTGTGATTGGAATTGCATTCTTTTGGTTTGTTAGAGTGCCAGCGCCTATGCTCTGAGTTAAATCACATTCAAAAGATAGTTTTGATGAAGAGACATATAACTTCTTTTTATCCCCTATTTAGAAATGCAGAACAAGATGAAAGTGATGATAGCTTTAACCAAGACGGATGGCGAGATGGATACGAAGGTATCGGGTTCTATATAGGCGGAATAAGGGTAGATGATGATGACGATAATAAAGCAGGAAGGGGTTTTCAACTCTCCTTCCTGCTTTTTATTATTTAGTTGGTATTGGTGCTTTTCCGCTAGTCTTGACTACTTTTGGTTCCTTTTTCTAATGCCCGTCCAGCAAAATTACCAACCTGAACACCAGCCCAAGACATTGAACCAAACCAAATCCCCGGTAGAATCAAGAACATCGATCCCATTACAAAGTTAATGATAATATCGTCCAACGTATTATCAAAGAAATACGGATTAATTGAGCTATGCGATTCCGAACTATACATAATATCAAGCAAGAATGAGTCAGCTCATCGGGCAAGTTCCCACCAAAAACGGCGTTGTCATTAGTGCAAAATAGACGAAGCTCAGCGTAACTACGGTTTTTAACGAGTATCCGCTTAGAATCGTAATAACGGGAATCAGTATAATAAAGCCCATCACCATAAAGGAATGCACCATAGGTAATGATTGACGCATTGCATCAAGCCCAGGGAAAGCAGCAATACTCCTACAGAAAGACCAAATAAGGAACCCACCCTAGCAGTGGCATTCATAAAGGTCGTATCTAAGTTTCCTCCATATCCCATATATGCCTTTCCTTTGGAAACTTCGATATTCTCAGGTTCACAAGGCTCTCAACAAAAATCTCATCTCGATTCTGTGTTCTCGAGAAAAATCACCTACCTGTACAGACAAATTCTGACGCATATCGTTAAGTAACCGCGTTTTTAGTCCACTTTGTCCATCATCCCACCATTCGTCACATCTAGGAATCCTCCATTCCCGTGTTTGGTAAACCCATATCTCTCGCTTCATTATAAGGGAAAAGTTTATGTGGTTGTTTTGCTCGATAACGTGGATAAAAGCTCACTATTTTCAACCAATAGGCGACCACCCAACCATGAGGTTTCTCGTACTTGCGCTGGTGTCAGCGTTAATTGGGCTGCTAGTAATTTTTGTGCGAGCTGGAAACATAACATTGTGCAGTAAAGTACTCAATTTCAGTAATTAAATTCGGGTCGTTAATTTTTTCCCGTTGCACCTCAAAACGCATCTGACGTAAATCTCGATGGCAAGGCACAATCGAAATCATTGCAGCATTTACCCCTTTTATTAAGCTTGTGCATCAGCATCCACCATACAGGAATTCGAGCTTGTCTATTACCAAAAGTATCAATCAAGGGCGCATAACCTGTCTCTTCAGGTTTTAATGGTACTCGATACCCGCATTGTTTTGAGCGATCAACATCAAATTGCAAATTTTGTAATGACACAGTAACCAATGGTGCTAAGGTCAAAACTACAACTATCATTGCAGGCAACAACTCAATCGTGAGCCAACGAATTAAAAGTTGTCCTTTTCTCCCTCGTCATCTCCTTGTTTTGCTACATCTCGCCAGGTTTTTAATAGCACACCAATTAACGGTAAGAGCCAAATTCCGGTTACGACAAATAATGAGAAAACTCCATTATTTACAATCCAAGCTAATAGAGTAAGGAAGTATTCAAGGTAACTATCGACACTAAAAGTCATTTTATTCTCCTTAGGCTAAGCTAATTTGACTAATGCCTTCAGCAAAAATCAAAAATACTTTTACGACTAAGACTTTCGCCATTTTCGGCATCGCTGTAGGATTACGTTTTTTTGAATTGCATACACGATACTTAAAACAAACACATAAAAGCGCTAAGCGCAATAAAAACCAAATCCAACGAGTATCATAGAACCAACGTTGAACATCTACATCAGGCAAGAACTTTGTAACCAACGCGCCAAGCAGCGCAAGAAATAAGAAGGTTAGTACAAGCACACCTACAATTCTAATGCTCTGTACAACGAGCTCGCGAGGATTTAGTTGTCATAGGATATACCCTCTTTAAACACTGAATCTAAGATTTTGAGGTACTGCCCATTCAGCTTTCAGCGACCACATCAGATACTTAACAAAACCAAAAGGCATCAACATGATCACTTAATTCGATATTGAGTCTTGCTGCCCAATGCGACCCAATCCGGCAGCTGCGTTCTGCCGGAAATATTCAATAATAGATGCACCTCCTAGCTCTCCGGTGATATGAACCTTCCAGCTGTTTTTGAGTATAAAATCCTCTGAGGGAAAGCGCTTAAACGGCATTTTACCACCTCACCTTTTCTTTCAGTCTTTTGCAAATGTAGCTAAAGTCTGATGCGCGGCCAAAAGAGCTAAATGTTAGCGACTGGATACGAGGACCAATTTCAAAAAGTGTGTGATTTTTGCCTCTCTAGGCTGATTTTTGATAGTAGCTTTCATTAACTGCAATCCCCCGTTTAATATCTAACTCTCTCGCTACCATTAATGCAGCATCAAGCTCACTACATTGATGTTGCATCATAAGTTGCTTACGTTGTGCTTTTTCATGTTTCTCTCTGTCATACCTAATGCAAGATAAAGACTCGGTGGTACAACCTCAAACAAGGCCTCCATATTACTTGCACAACACTACGCCCTCAGTATATTTTTGTCTGCTTTTTAGCCGACAATACCATTGTTTTTGCGCTTCAGTCAACTGTCTAAAACGAGTCACTTGCTCAATTTCATCGTTACTTAAATTCAGCAATTCCCACCATTCAAGCATACTGAGTAATTTTTCTGCGTCAGTCGGGAAGTCCAACATATTTTTGAGTCGCTAACCATAACCAAATACCTAACTTTACGCCACATTTTTGACCCCTTAACTAAGAACTTGGCCAGTAAAGGATTGACCGTAATGATGTGCGATTCGTCAGTAACATTAACGATAGGTCTGAAACTATGTTGGTACTTTTCGCCCAACGAGTTGATATGGTTAATTAGAGATATGTAGGCAATCGCTAATTCTGCTTCATAGCCTTCTCGAGCAAACATGGCCAAATCAACTAAGGTAATATCCGCTTCTGGCCAAATCTCGCCTTCTCGGTTAAAGAAGCGTCCATTCACACCACTGCAGAAAATATCCATTGCTTCAGCCATATCTGCTAAACGTGATGCACGTTCAGGTCGAATATCCTCTCGCTGGCTTAGTTGTTCAAGTGCAGCCTTAACATCGCCGGTAAGAACTTGTCGATTCTCTTTAAAGGTATTTTCAGCTGCGAGCAGAATCGCCTGTCGAATTGCTGAACGGTCAGCTCGACTCATCTTCTCATCTTCTTTTGCCTCACCACCGGTAATCATCAGACGAGCAGTGAGTTCCATTTCAGCTAATAAATCGCGCTGTTCATCTCCATCCTCATCATCACTATCATCATCTCGAATATCTACTTCAACATCCATTTCTAACAAACGATGCGCATCAGAAAACAGTGGTAAGGCAATATCACTACTTGGTTCTAATGTTACTCGGTTAACTGTCAATCCATAACGTTCAGCATAATCAGCAAAGAGGCCAAACGAATTACCTGCCTCTACTACAACAAACGTGGTCGATAAACAGCCATTAATTGGCTCATTTGAGAGTAAGGTTGCTGACTTACCCGACCCGGTTGGACCTAACAAAAAGTTTATGAGCATTCTTACTACGGTCTTTCGGATTCAAAGGATCAAAATCAAGTGGCCCTCCCCCCCTGTTAAAATAGGTAATGCCAGCATGGCCTGTTCCAACTTCACGTCCAAAAACAGGTAATAAATTTGCTAAATGTTGAACCCAATAATATTTCGTATAATAGTGTGATTTTCGCGTCCTGCTGCGGATTAAGTTCATTGGCAACCAACGTAAATAGCTATTTAAGGCGGCTACTTCATCACCTTCTTTCACAGGCACCAAGTTGTTATTTAATAATGCAGTACGTAAATCTCGAGTTCGTTTCTTCAGTTCTTGTTCATCTTTCCTTTCACATAAAAAGCAATCGCACCTTGATACAGTTTATGGCCATCTTTTAGGTATTCGGTCACCGTAATAGCATCTTGACGAAGATAAATTGACTCGTAATTGTTTCCAACAGCTCTCTTACTTCGTGTTTCTAGCAGTGATTGCAACTTATCTTGAGGATGTACGACTATGGTAATCACCATAATGGTTGATTCAGGCAACAAATCGAATAAGGTATTAATATGTCGGCCTCGCGTAATTTCTCCTGTCATTAATCCGACTTCCGGTGCTTTACGCACACTATCCACAACCACGACTTCATGAGGTTGTCCATTAAAGTACCAATAATCTCCTTTGCTTTCTGGTGACGAAAAGAATAAGCTCTCACTAAAAATCTTGCTCAAACATAGGTAAATCATCAGATTCAGGTGTAGCTAGAGTTTGTAGCACTTTTGTCATTCATGCCTTCAAAAATATTGTGCAGGTGCAGGATTAAACCAGCGCAGTAGCCATTGATGAATATCAGCCTTATTTAGTCTAACTACAGTTAAATTTGCCATTGAAAATGCACTTTCAATTTTTTCGCAAACGTTGTTGAGCTGTAAAATAGTATCGGTGTCATTAACATTCACATAGCGGTAAATTACCATACGAGTTCGACGGATTTTTCCCAGCCCAAGGAGTATTTGTAATACGGTCATCAACAAATAGTCCTCCAGGTTTTCCAACCGCATCTAAATGGCGGAGTCATTTCTCCAACCATTGATGAGTAAATTCACTTTGTGCTGCTTCAGGCGAAACCTTTTGAATATAGTTTTCTAAATGAGTGATATAACTACTCAAATCATTTTCATCTTGGCAATAAAAACTGTACTCATACGGATTTTACATCTAATTCATCAAAACTGTCTTGCAAAGCATCCTTAACCAAAGTACGGATACGATTTAAAAATCTTCACCCGCCCTTCTGTTCCAATGGGTTTAATGTCGAATACAGCACCTGCACTTTGCCCATCATCAAACAACATCACACCATCTTGTTCAATAAATTCTGCCCACGGCAAATGATTCATAAATGAAGGAGATTTACCATATAGCGCACGATTATGCGCTGTCTGACTTAATTTTCCACTACGAGGTAAAGGACCAAAAAGTAAGGGTTTCTTGCGTCTCTTTCGGCGTACTTGGTTGTGATGATTTCGGTGTGGTACTCTTTACTGGGATGCCCCAAATACATCTTTGAAATAACGACATACGTTCTCCCATTAATAAGTTCTTGTACGTTCACCAGGTTGTGCGTATTGCACTCTCCCATAAAAATGGAATTACTGAAGAATAACCTGGAACAGGCATTTGCTCTGCCGAATTGGTTAAATGAGGGTAGATATACATCACTAAATCAGGGTTCGGGAGGCGAGGAAATAAGTTTTTCGCTTCATTTTCAGCATCTCTTGTGTAAGAAGCTTGTTGTCTATGTGAGATATATTTTTGGTGCATCAGCCAAACGCCCTGTTACTTGATCACGATATGTAGCTATATTGTTATCTTGACTGGCACCGTGGTTCCAAATCTCTTTCATTGTGGATTCTCCAGTCGGCAATAACTCTGTTTGCGAGGTAGAACAACCACTTAATACACTCGTTGCCATCAGAAATAATCCAAAGGTTTTTACTACGTTCATTTAATGCTCCTTAACCTTAATCTAAAGCGAATTGCGCCTGGCTTTTGCCCATATTTCACTTTTTCGACCATTGCGGTCATAATCAATTTTAATTTCTTTGTCGATATGTACTGCGACCTGGTGACCTGGTGGGACATAAACCGCATCAAAAGTTTGCCCATAGCGCTGACGGAACCACTCAGCAGTTTCACGCAAACCACCACCTAATGCTTGTCCTAACACATACTGCCCATTATTTCCGGTTACAGCGCCGACAATCGCACCATTATTCTACAACATTAGTTATTTGAGATTGAGATAGTCCTTGAGCAGCAGCTGATGCGCCCATCAAAATCGCATTTGAGGCTAAATATTCAGGGGCATTGGTTTTTCTCTCACCTGGGATACAAGGCACACCAAACGGATCAGAAAGCCAACCCTAGATTTTCACTTCCACCAGCTGCACCGGCATTCACAATACGGCCATCACTAAAAAACAAAAAGTTAAACTATTAACCTTACCTCTCACGCAAGAGAGCGTCCAATCCCCTGATGCAGTGCCTGATACAATAGCACCTTCTACATCTGGCAACTCAATGCCATTAGCAATTAGATTTTCACGGCCAATTAACAATTTAAATGGATACGGCTCAGTGACGTTGTTATCAATCGGTACTCGTCCCACTAGCGCGGTCAATGCGACCGAATTAGTTAACGTGGAATTAGCTGCAATGGTATAAAACGGTCTAGCATTACGATTATTACGACTACTGCCAGTCGTATTACTATTCTCTTGAACAACAGTACTATCCGCTTCACCTGTAAATGGTAAACCTGCTTTCACAGGAACGGTATTATGTGCCTAGTGCATTATTATTGAGTGGTTTACCATCTCTATCTAATACATAATCACTTGGAGCAACCCAATTCACACCATTGTTCGACATACCTTGCGATGCATCATTAGCTGAATAATTTGGATTTGAATTCCGTGCACCATTAATTTGAATGGTGCTATCTTGTCCTGTCCCAGTATTCTGATTTACAAACCCCTGATTATTTTCGACCATTTGCTTGTTATCCATTATCTGAGTTTTGAGTTCATTAAGCTGGCTCATTAAGGCGCTTGTTTCATTTTTGTACTGATTGCTGAATTTGATAATCTAAATTAGCTTTGTTGATTCTTAAGACGTTCGTTTTCTCTTAATAACTGCTCATTTTGGTTTATCACTCTCAATTTTTGTTATTTGCTTTAGAATTGCCAACTAAGGTTTTTAATGGTATCTCTCGGCGTATCACCCTCAATGCCCATTTCACGCAATTCTTCAGGGCGACAAATCTTTAAAAGCAGCATCTATCACATCAACTTTCTCATTAGCTGGTCGAGCTGACGAACCACTGCCGAATAAAAACCAAAAGCATTAAGCTAATCACTAAAACAACAATAGCACCGATAACATAAAAAGGCTTTATTTGCTTGCATACATCCTCCCTATCTCACAACTCGAATCGTTTTTGTGGTGGTCTTCTTAAGTTTTTCGGCTGATATTTTTGTCCTTCAGGGATAACTGCTTGGTTTGATAGCCTTCTGTCACGAGATAAAGCATCGTAGTATCTTTCAGGGTGAACCTTTAGCTCCTAACCAATTATGCTGAAAGGTTGCTGCATAAAACGCCCCTGTAAGTCGCGAGGGTCAAGATTAACCGTATTATTACCCTGGTTTTGTAACTTAATTGCAGTCACCACATAGCCATCTAATTGCCAAGCTAACATTGGATTTACCTTAACTGATAACGCAGGAAGTAAAGTTGTTAAAGACGATGGCAAACGATGCCCTACTTGACGTACACCATCTAAAGGCTCAACAGTTCGTAGTGGTGCATAGAACATTTGTGCTGCATAGCGAGTTAATGCAGCTGGTGCTGGTAACGCAGAAGGGCGATAATTTCACATCTTCGGACTCATGATTATCTTGCAAATAAGAAGTAGATTGATTTTCTACTGGTGTGTTATAAACAATCCGAATTGGTTCATCAGCATTCTGAGCTGATGATTTAGCTTGTACATCTAATAAAAAATGATTTCACCGCTATTAATATCCATCAACTGCAAACGAGCACTGCCAAATTTCTCAGTGCTTTGAGATAGACGGCACCACCGGTGGACTGAATTCTGATTTTCCCTCTAATTCTTGTGGATAACCCACTTTGACGCTTTTATCAACAAAATAACTCTTTCTTGTTTAACTTTAAGTTCAATCGGGAGTGGTAAACGCTTCCAATTCATTAATACTTCAGCATAAGCAGTCGATTGCAACGCTAAAGCGCTTGTAGCAAATAATGCAACCAATTTTTCATAATTATTGTTCCTCTTTGGCGTTTCCATTGCCTCTAAACGTCGTGGAATATCGCTATAACAGTTAAAACCTAACCCCCACGGATTTTTCTGTAAATCTGTTTCCATTCGAACAACACTAATTGGAAAACGAGTTAATACGCGTTTAACAGGTTCATCTTTATAATATTCATCAACACTCAAATCTAAGTTTACCGTCCAACTATCTGCACTATGGGTAATGACTCTAGCATCACTGTAGCCCTCGACCAATAATTTCATACACCCCACGTGAGCGCTCTCTAAGCTCTCCATTACGTAAGCGGTCGTGATAGTCTTGTTGCAAGAATTCTTGGCAACTTGGGGTTAAAAAGGCTGCATCTTGGCAATATTTGCTTTGTATTCTTCTTCGCCATTCGTCATCCATCGATTGAGTTGTTGGAATTGTTGATAAGCAAAAGCATATACAGTAGATTTTGGAACTTCCCACCATGGGCGCTGACTACCTGCGCGTAACTCTGGTGGGTTATAAATCATTAATCGACTTGGTGCGGTGTAGATAATGGCGCATAAAACTAAACAGATAATAAACAAAGCACCGATTGCTATACGAGATGTTAATAAGTCCCGATTTTTTTGATTAATAGCAGTTTTTAATTTACTCACAACAGGCTCTTCTATGGTTTTTAGAACGTCGAATAGACCAAAATCCTTGACGGGAAATAAAGCGCTGCCCTGACATTAAGGCATCTAAGGCAAATTCAATTTTTTCGGTTTAAGTAGGCCTCAGGCTTTCCCTTTTTAAGACGTGCGATAACGCCCTTGCCAATCACTACAGTCAATATACAAAACAGCATCGCAAGCGCTGGAATCAATAACCAAAAAGCCAAAAACCAAACAGGATACAAAGTAGGAGTCCTAAAATGCTACCGAAAAATAAAAGCCTACTCCAGCTGCAACTAGAAACTCACTCATAGATAAGCCTCCATACATTACCGCTTCTCGATTTAACCTATTCGGTAAAAATGTAATAGTTTGCTCAGTTTTTGATGACATATAGAACTCCCTAAGGTTAGAACAAGCCAACAGCCATCTTAACCAACCATAAACAAAAGAAGATTAAGATAAATCCAATGATTAAGGCCCCAATGAATGGAGTCCAACCTTTCTTCTCATTCGGGTCAGTAGCCGCCTGGAATGTTGTCACCAAGGCTTTCACTACAGCCAAAAATACACCATACAGCGAATAAAACAGCAACTAAGGTAATCTAACCCTTTAGCAACCAAGAAAAATAATTTCCATAGGATCTTTAGTGTTACTATTTACCCCAGGGACTTTTAAAATCCGGTAACTTAGAAGCATCAGGACCAGAACCACCACTTGCCCAAGCACTACCTGCAAAACCAAATAACGCTAATACAAAAGCGGTATATCGGTTCATCACAAATTGCCAACAAGCCTTTTGAAACCTGTAAACTTTTTGAACTAATTTCATAGATTATTCCTTAATAAATAAAGAAATTAACGACTATCAGAACGAGAGCTGCACCCAAAGAACAATTTTTCACGAAGTCCCATATACCATTAGGTTTTACTTATCCCCCATAACCATTTACCGCAGCCCAAGCGTAGGCAAGTAGCAACAGCATTACAAAAATAAACGAAAAGGTTAGCTTTTAGCGCAAGTGGTTCAATACCACCAGCAATAGCAAAAACATCAGTTGGAGAGAGTTGTGCTGAATTAGACATTACTGCCCCGTAGTTTGGTGTAATCTTCTTTCAAACTACGAATAGCCTTAGGATTGCGAGGATAGCTCGAGAAGGATTGATGTATTGTTTAATCCCCTCTTGCACAGTCGTAATATCCTGTTTAGCTGCGGTATAGTCAAAATACTCACGACTCTTCTCAGATAGTTTTGCTTGCTCAGCAGCCCCTTTGTAACGAAAGTTTTGCAGCTTCAAGTTGCTTAATTGCCTGAGCTAATTGTTCATTTTCCGTTGCCTGTACAACAGCAGAGCTAAACAATAATCCAGTCGCAATTAAAAATGGGAAGATAGGTTTAGGCATATAACACTCCTTATTGAAACTTGTTCATGCCTAGAGTGCCAAAGTACAAGCAAATTTTTAATGAGAAACTCTTTTTAAAATCAAAACAGTTTTTTAGTGTTTTTTAACCAATAAAAATGGGCAAAATGCTTTCCACTTTGCCCATTGAGAAACTGTGATAAATTGACTGATTAGAGATATTTTTGAAACTTGCTGCTGCAACACAAATGGATAAACCAAATAAGAATGCTGCTGGCAAAAGAATCAGATTAGGGTGAATAGAAATAGGTAACGAGAGGTAGATAATCCAAGCACTAAACATTACTGGGCCTACTAACCGTCTTGCATGATGGTAAACAAAAACTAGACTCTCTTCCGGCACCAAATTTACGTAAATCACGCATCATCAAAGCCTTTCTGTGATTCCTGCAAAAGCAGCTAAGACAAATAGCATTGCGGTACATATGATTACGATAAGGCGTATTACAAAAGTAATCGACACATATACTGTGGATTCGATATAAGCTCGGCCATAATGATAAACCCAAGCGCCAGTGCTACCATAAGCATTAGGATTATTTAACCATTGTGCAAGCCCTGACTTTACAAAAGCCACTCGTGCATCGTCGTAATAAGGCTTTCAGCAAGCTCTTTAGGCGATAGATGGAAAAATCCCTGAGTAAAGTCTTCCGATAACCAGCCCTAATTCTTTAAGCATCATTCTTTGACTATGCAAATGCCCCTCTTCTGGCCAAACAAATGCTATGCAAATCCATTCAAGTAAAATACTGAGTAATAAGGATACTAATAAGGTCGCAATCACTTTAGAAATAAAATTAAAGACCCCACCTTTTTTCTTTACGTCTGCTTCTGCCATTATTGGAGTGCTCCAACCTTCGATAATTTACAGTGCATCAAGACATAGCCTTTTTATTTTTGTCATTATCAACAAAAATTTGAAAAAGTTGCATCTCGTTCATCTTCTGACTCAACATCATTCGCCGTCCATAAAGACAATCCTTTATCGTTAAATTTATACGAAAATTGGTGAGTGCTATAACGCTTATTACCCCACTCATCCAAAAATGGTATTAAGTAATTTAATAATTCGTCTGCATTTGCCAACGCACACGAATATCCCATCAATTCCTCAAAATCAATTTCAATATCGGGTAAATCAAGCAAATTAACATCTTGGTCTTCTTTACCTTGCGAATCATCGAATTCATCCTCTACCTCCTCTTGCATGTCATCTTGAATATCATCTTGTATATCTAGCTCACTTTCATCGTCATTGGGCGTATCAATATCGCCAAAACGTAGTTCATCATGCACACTCGCATTATTAAAATTCGCAGCTTGAAATGCATCCGCAATATCTTTGGATGGAGTATATTCAGAAAAAGCAGGTTGCCACCAGTTCGGAGAAACATGATAATTCTTACGCATATACCCGATGAGTTCTCGAATCGACTGTGGCATCTCATCTGCTTTATCAATAGCTGGCAATGGTACTCTTAATTTATATAAGGTACTTCCATTAAGCAATGCAAATGCCTGCCCTTTAGGTAAGTTGGTAATATCGGCTTCTGATAGCATGGGTACGCGTTTTTCAGAAATTCTTTTCCCCTGTATTGGAGGTAAATGCTTTCTGATCATCTGGATTGCTTGAATCAGTAGTACTTGAAGTTACCATGCTTTTGTAAATTGTCACCTCGTGTAGCTGTTCGGTTAAAAGCCTTGCTGTAGCTGGCTCCTTAACCCTAAACATCACAAGTGAGTTAAAAGTTACCAATCGTTTGTCCTGCTTTAGATTTATTGCCGATACGAGCTTCAATCATCTGACAGTGTTTGAGTATATGCTGTAACTTGCATACCAGCACCACGTCCTTTATTGATAAGTGGGATAAACTCATCTCCATTAACTCATTAAATTCGTCACAATGAAGATTAATTTTTCGGCGGTTTTGTTTTTCTTCCCTTTTTCTTCTGGCAAGCCTTCGTTAATCCCAAATTTATAAATATGACCAGCCATTGAAACTAAATCAGCAAACATACTATTACCAACAGCTGCAGCAACAGTTGCATCAGAAAGTGCGTCCAATCCTACATAGACAATGCCTCGTTTACGAATGATAGATTCCCAGTCAAAGATAGGGCGCTCATCATGAACATTAGTATAATCCGGTGACAGTAACTCAGCGATTTTACCCGTGGTTAGTTTTTCTAAAAAGTGGCAACAATGAAGCCACTATTTTATCGAAATACGTTTTATCGTAACGTACAGCGCTCATCAAACCTTCAAGTACTGGGTCAAAAATCTTATTCTCTTGAATATACTGATTTATGACTGCAATAAGCGGTCTATCTTTTCATTGAAAACGGCAAATTTTTCACATCTAGTTTTACTGCAATCTCGGTGAGAGTAGGCCAAATTTTAAGATCTATTGCATCAAAAATGTAGCTTTGCATAATCTAAAAAGCGCATCAATATTCTGTACATATCTAGAAATTTGAGTGTAATCTGGACGTTGCCCCATCTCAACCAAAGCGCGAGAGACAATATTCACAAATCGCCAAGCAAATTCTTTAAAGGCAGCACTATTACCTGCCCCACTTAATTGCCCCGAAAATACGTCCAGCCACTTCTGAGATTCTTCCAAAACGTCCAACAGGATTATATCTAGCCGACATTTCAGGATGTCCCAAATGGAAAACATAAAATTCATTTTTCTCGACCAGCTCTCTTTGCTTCAGCATACATTCTAGCTAACATTTCAGGATCGCCTTTCGGGTCAAAAAATACGACAACCTCACGATCTTGAAGTGTTTTTCCCTCGATGAATATCTTGTGTCACTAAACCTTCTGCAAAGCGGGTTTTTACCTACACCAGTGGTACCAAAAACAACCATATGCCCACCACGAGTATCTAACGGCAACATAATATCTTGTTCATTTGGTTCAATCCCGTGAATAACAGAAATTCCACCTACAGGAGGTAATGGTCTTACTGGGTTAATAACGCAATCTTTGAGGTTAATTTAGTTAGCCAATTATCATGTGTTTGTTCATAACGACGAGCTTTTTAAAACAGCGATGAAGGTTTCCAATATTTTTTTACCTCGAGCTGAGAAGCAGTCATACAAACGCTGGGTATGTTCAGGCTCCCATTCAAAGCCCTTGCCTAAAAAGAGATTTTGAACTAACTGGGATTTGACGACTGGTTAATGCATAGTAAGGTAAACGCTTAAGATTACGCTGATAACGAACAATTTTCATACCTTGACGAAAAACGCCAAACACTTAATCCTAAAAATCCAGCACCTAATCCATAGCCAATAGAAGGAGTTAATGCTAATGACCAAGGTGCGCCAATACAGACTAAAGAACAAGTAGCATGAACTGCTGCAGGATAGAATTCAACAGGAGGACGGAGTAAAGGCTTCTAAGTTATGTTTTTGACTCATTGGGAAATCCCTATAGCGCTAAGTAATACAGGATAGTGACTAAGACCCAGTCTTTGAGCTAAATCATCACCAGGTGTAGGGGATTAATGTCAGTGATGGTACTACTTCACGTAATGTCGTTAATTCTTCTATGGTTTTCACATTAACGACTAATCCGATTGCATTCATTTCTACTAGGCGTTGAGCATTTTGTTGCAACCAAAGTACTGATGTATTATCTGCTCCGATTAAAAATAGGTTGCATACCCTAACAAATCCATCCGTGCGGGAAAAACTTTACCCACTGTTAGTCGATGAGAAACAACTGGCAAAATATCTGCCTCTGTTAATGTAGTTGGCACTGCATTGGGATAAGCCTCGGTCATAGACTCATCAGGTTGCAGTGCTTCATAGTAACGCACGGCACTTTCCCCACCGAAATCACCGATTACCTTTAATCCGGCGTAACTCTGTAACGAAAAACTAAACATTGCTAAACCCTAACCAAATTTTTACAAGATGATTTGTCTCATATTTCATGATTTACCCCCTTTAATTTGGTGATACCCACTGCACAACCGAACCATCTAAAGGCTCTACCCACTTAGTCGGTGATACAGAAACTTGCATTGAGTTAGTTACTGGGGCAAATGTCGTATGCGCTGCCTTATTTCGAGTAACTGATGCTGATTGTGCATTAACATATTGTGCCGATGTCATAGATTTTACTGGTCGTTGGAAATTTTGCAATCGCTTTACTCTCGTTATATCGGTTCGCTTGATATCTGAGAAAATCTCTCACTGACATTCCTTTTTTCATGCCGTTGTGGCGCATATTTCTAATATCGTCAATAGTTGAACGCCCCTGAATAGCTCGATGAAATCCATCTAAACCGATATTATGCGCAAGATATAAGCTCTCATCTGAAACAATAATGCCACGCTCTTGAAACTGCGTAATATGCCAACGAGCATATAGCGCTGTAGCTAAAGTATTTACTCGATTGTTACGACGAGGATCAGCACTAGTACCTTTGATTTTTCGCCGTAATGTATTGCATACCAATACTACGCCCTTCAGGGGTAGATGCTAACCAATTCCACGTTTTACGAGTAAATTGGCCAACACCTGTCGCCCCTGTTGGTGAGACTTTTCCTTGCCAACCATCTTCAAACTTCACCAATCCTCTTAACATTTCCTCACTAACTTGATAGCGCTGGCTACCTTCTCTAATATAACTATCTATTGCATATCCAAACCCATTAAAAAGCGTAAACAGCTGAACTAAATACCGTTTGACTCAAAAACAACATGAGCTTGAGCTGCGTTAATAAACGAGTCTTTGCCATTGACCGTCTCCTTGAATTTGAAATGCGACTGGCATCTTACCGCCTGCATATTGGAGCCAGCGACCTTGGTCATGATTTAAAGTAATCATTTTTGATTTACCTTTGCGGATCGACCTTATTTTTTTCTTAGCCCAGTCATAAATGAGTTGGTCATCATCTCTGTACCAACAAAAATAAATATCAATAGGGGTATTGTTATCAACGTGTGCCAAGATACGACTTGCATCACTTTCACATTTTTCACAATTATCTAAACGGGTAAAATAGATTACTCGGCCAACACTTTGAGCAATATGAGGTTCAACTGCAAACGGTAATTGATTAGGATAAAGTTTAGCGAATTCAGTATCATAGGCACGTTGGAAAGCTAATTCTTTTTCGACTCGTTCATACATTTTCTTTGCTAACAAGCGAGCATAATGTGCACGCTCTTGCTCATTACGAGCCTCAATACCTAGTACTGTCAGTGGGTCTAAATTAGGCGACCATACGCCCTCTCACCTTCCATTAAAGATTGATAGCGTTGTAAATCTTGTTCAGTCAAACCCCATTCTTGCGCCTTAGATTGAAGTTGTTGTTGATTGAGACGATTAACTGCAATATTTTGTTGATTAAGCGCCTGATTTTGCATATTTAGTACGTTATTATCGGTATTATTTGCTAATGCAGAGGCAGAGCTAAACACACTGAAAATACCGATAAATCCGAAAATTTGCATTGTTTTAGATAGCTTCATCACCTTATCCTTAATCTTCAATAATTTCTGTTACAGTAGTTGTCGTTGTTTCAATGGTTTGCTTTTTCTCCACTAATAGGTTTAGGTACATTAGGACGCTGCTTAAAGCATACGATTCGCGTTACATCATTTAGGTCATTTTCACAACCAGGCCCCCGCTAACATCTGCAACGCATCTCTAAGTGCCATCGGACCGAATTGATAATGAACTTTTTGGAAGTGGAAGATAGAATAGGGTTGATAAACCTTGGTCATTGGCCCCCATTGAACTACATAGGGAAAGACCGCTTTCACGCAATGCAGCATGTAATCCTTGTTCTACAGTTGCGGATATAGATTTTCTTTTTTTACCTAACATATCGACAGTTACACTCTGATCGAGTAGATATTTTTTTGCCCTTCTTCAGGAGAAATATTTACTAAAGTGTAACGACCTTCTCGAAGTACTTCCGTTTTTACCAGCACTATCAGTTTGGTAAATATCCGGAGACACAATGCGATCTTTTGGCAAGAATTGGGGTAATAGCAGGACTAGCAGGGCTATTTACTGCATCAATTTGATGATTTTCTAATGGGAATACTTCATCGGTTGATTGTTGTTGTTTCACACAACCATAAAGGTTTAAGAGAGAGAGAGAAACTGCAGTAAGGAAAATTTTCTTCATGATAAAACTCCATAGCAAATACAAATAAGGTCTTCACTATGGATAATTCTTTATGAATTTGAATAATTTATTCTTCTTAGAATGAAAAGAGAAAAATCATGAAAAACATTTGCTTAATGGCTACTAAAATTAAGATATGAACAGGATAAAAACCATAGAAAAATCCATTTACTACTACGCTTAAGTGGTAATGAAATAGAGCGAATACCTTGCGGTGATATAAGAAAAATACGCTACTTAGAATACTAACTATGATCCATGGAAATAAAGAACTGCCCCAATAAGCAAAAAGAAAATTGATATTTAGTAACAATGCACTGCCAGCTAAAGCAATAACCAAAGCGTATTTGAACTTTGATTTTTCAAACAAAAATAAAAAGCATATGCACAAAAACAGTAAAGCAAGCCTTTTTATTCCATAATCAGATAACGCAGATAAAGCGACCATAAAAATAAAATCACGATATTTTTATTGAAAGAGGGCGGTCGATATGAAGATTACAAAAACAGCATAGATACCAATTACAGCAACGAACTGAAATAAAACATTAAAGCTCGAAGTATCTGCCCCTAACCATTTAAACGGGTAAATAGAAATCACGGCTGCAATAAACATATGTAACCAATAGGTTTTTAAGCGCAAATTATCACGGGTTAAATTTACAGCAAGAACAAATCCAAAAAGCAATAAAAGCAAATCGCCCAAAAATTCGTAAAATCTCAAGATGAGCATTTTTCAGAGAACACTATTGCTATATGATCGAGAACCATAGCGAATATTCCTATCCATTTTTAGCCACTCTACTTGAGAATTAGTGATAAAAGTTGGTTTCATAAAAGATTCCTAATAAAAAAAGTCTATCTATGCTAAAACATAGATAGACTGAGAGAAAAACGTCATAGCTATAAATAGCCTTAGTACAAAAACACAATGGCACTTACCCTTGTATTGTTGAATTAATGTAATTATGCCCAAAGAAGCTGTGCTAATTTAATTTTTCTCGCATTCATTCACTTCTTTTTAGCATAAGTGAGTGAATAGCTATGCGTACGTTTATCAGGGTTATCCTTTTAAGAATTGATGTTTTTCTTTAGCTTTAGCCAATTTAAACGCAAAAACTCAAGGCTCTCCGGCATAGATAAATCAATTTTATTTGCCATCTTTTTCCCCAATAAGCGATACGCCCTTCGTAGCTTTCAGCTTTTTATTTCTGCCACAGATTTATCCATTCTATTAGCATTTCTTTCAATCAGCGCACGATGTCTCTTTTTCGCTATGATGCCCAATTTTTATTGGTTCAGCTAAAAGCGAGAAAGTCATCCTTCATTTGAGGCTTCCCAATATTGCTTACTACGTTGCATTGCATTATCTGCATATTGTTGATATCGCTCTGCTTTAGCAGTCGCATAACTTTGGCTATTTTCCCCATCGCAACGAATGAATGAATAATAGAAAAATTCATTATCTTGTTTTACAAGATTGTGAATCACAACATCAGTTTCATTACCATACTTACTGGTAAGTGTAATAATTTCACCTTTCTGATGTGGGTCTTTACATTTAGCAACGAAAACGGTTGGTGCAAATTTTTGCGTAAGTGTTCATGGTATTCTCCTAAAAATAAAGGGAATACTCACCCATAGGGAAAGTATTCCTAATGGGTATTAAGGGTTTAATTAGTTAAAATAGCTGGGTATATGATGCCTCTAGAGTCTCATACATATTTTCACTTGCGCTTTAATAGCTTGTTGGAAGTCCAAAGGTAGAAGTTGTTCCTTTTCGGTATCAACAAGGCGAGTGCACTTACTTAGTAATACTTCGAGATCCATTAACATAAATTCAAGAAAATTTTTCTTGCTCAGGCTTTTCATCTAACGTTTTGCCCTCAAAATGCTTCAAATGGTTAATCATTGTTTCATGCATTTTTAATGATATTATCAATTAAGAGGGTAAATTCAATTTTCATTATTTTCTCCAAATATAAAATAAAGACCAACGTAGTGTTGGTCTTAGTGTGTATTACTCAGAATCTGCCGACTTTGATTGTTCAGCGTATTTCACCCTCCATTAACCTTAATCATGTTGATGCGAATCAAACGACCTTTTAAAGAAACGCCAATATCTCCTTTTTGTGAAAAATCGGAGTCTTTTCCCATAAGTGAATGTGTCATACCACATATCAGCCATGACAAAAGAAATTAGCACTTTTTCTTTGCTGCCACTGCTTCACGGCAACGACCAATCAGTTTTTCGCTTCTTCACCAATGACATTCATATCGAAAAATCTGTACTCAGGTGAATCACTTTGACCCACTAAAGCAGAAACTCGACAAGATAGAATTGGCTCACCTTTTCTTTGGTTGATATTCACGAATATCAGATAGATAGCCAACTCCAGTAGTGTGGAGGTTAAAGTAGTTTTTTGAAGTAGATTGATTAGACATAGTTTGTTTCTCCTAAAAAAGTAAAAAAAGCGGAGAAACATCTCTGCTCAACACGGGAAAAATGTTTCCCGCTAGGGTGAAATTATAAAACGCGCATTGCTCCAGAATAATTCATGAGTTCATGATATTCTTTTCTCACTTCAGCAAGTATTTGCTGATCGAGTAAATTAATACCTGTTTGCTTCATAAATTCATTTTGAAATGCGGATTTATCATGCTCACTTAATTGAGCATATTTTTCCTGAGCATCCTCAAGAAGATAGTGTAAAAGAATTGGGGAAGCCATCTCCCATTTATCAATTAGATTTTTAACTAGACGATCTAACGGAACATGAGTGACATCTAAATTAGACATTGCTTGTTTCTCCTTACATATAACTAAGGGAAAACAACCCCATAGTAGGGAATATTTCCCAACTAGGGGTGGTGATAGGTAGCATTCCTGCTATTGCAGAGTATCCTCTCAGTATGCTGGATACATTTTTGGTTATGATTCTACTTACTCGATGGTAAGGCGTTGCTTTTCAAGAATCGTGCAACTTTTAAGGAGCTGTTTACACAGCGACCAAAAATCAACTAACTAAAGTACTGATACTGTAATAGGAGAAGAAAGCGGAAAATAGAGAAAAATTAAAAAAAGACAAAAATGGAGATATTTTTAAAAACAAAACCCACCGTAAAGGTGGGCTTCATATTATTGACTAAAATTAGACTAGGTGGACCAAATTAAGAAAGCGAAAAATGCGCAATGTTCGTCACCATATTACATTTTTAACTTACCTACCCGATTACTTTGTGGTCATTAATCGGTTATAACTGTGGCATCAATACTGACACAAACGGCATCCAGTGTTTCACCTGCGGACTCAGGTAAAGAGAGTAGCAAGCCATTGCGAATTTCTAAATATACTCTTAAATACATTTAAAAATCCACAATGGCTCGCGCGTAAACAAGTTAGGAGAGAATCAATGGCGTATCATCATCTCCAAAAATTAGGTGGCATACCTGCTTATAAAAGCACTCTCCCTCTCAGTATGCTGGAGAGATTCTGACTAATATGCGTACATTGATACCGACAATGTACAAACGGTCAAGTGGAACCTAGTATAGCACTAAATTTTTAGTAGGCTATAAATTCATTCCTTATGACTTCTTTTTAAGATATTTCTTAATCCTGCAATCTGCTCAGACACATTTTTGTATTGGAGACCTTGCCTTACGTTTTGCACTATTTTTAGTAGTACTAATATTCTCAACATATCGGCAATTTGATAGGCTGTACAACCCTCAAAATGGGCCATTCTTACCCTTCCTTTTTGACATTGGTGAACCACATTGAGGACATTTTTACTCTCAATATTACCAAGCGAAATACCTTTGCTGAATTGCTGCTTGCATCAATTTACGAATAACACTTCCTGTTTCTGCATAAAATTTGCTAACGTCATTTTTCCTTCTGCAATCAAATTTAATGCTTGTTCCCACAATGCGGTAAGACCTGGATCTTTTTAATGTTACAGGCAAATTATCAATTAAAAATAGGCTTCATCGGTTGCTAAAATTAATTTCCCTTTTTCTTCAAAAACCCTTTATCAATTAATCCCTGAATTGTTGCCGCTCTTGTTGCTTCTGTACCTAAGCCTTCTGTTTCCCGTAACCGCTGTTTTTAAGTGTTCATCAGTCACAAACCGAGCTGCATTCTTCATCGAGGTTAAAAGAGTTCCTTCAGTATAATGCGACGGCGGTGAAGTTTGTTGTACCTTTATCTCAGAATCCAAGATAGCACATTGTTTCCCCGGTGATAAGGTGGGTAATAACTGCCCAGAATCCTGTTCTTCTAGTGTCTTACCAAAAAGAACCTTCCAACCAGCTTGAATCAGCTACTCCCTTTGGCAACAAGAGTATGGGGAACCTGATTGAAGTAAGATGACTGTTTTATCCACTTCGCAGGCAGGTAAAAACTGGGCCAAGTAACGACGTCTAATTAGATTGTAAAGTTTAAATTCGGCCTCAGACATATTACCGATATTAGCTTTAATTTTAGTCGGTATAATACCGTGGTGAGCGGTGATTTTTTTATCATTCCAAGCACGAGATTTCTGAGAAAGATTAAGTTTTGGTAAGATTCCCGCTAACTGATGATCTGCTTCAATAAGGCTTTTAATAATTTGTGGCGCTTCTGCTAACTGAGATTCAGGTAAACTAGCCACAATCTGTCCGAGGGTAAGTTGTAGCCTTATGAGTTTCATATAACGACTGAGCTATATCTAAAACTTCTTGCGCCCCCATACCATATAAACGGTTGGCTTCTGACTGTAAATCGCTTAAAGCAAACAACAACGGTGCATTTTGTTTTTCTCTTTTTCGTATCTGCTGATACGACTTTCGCCGTCCCAAGCTGCCTAATTTGCTGGTTCGCCGAATTGATCACTGAAGCATCAAGACACAGCCCATCGTCGTCACAATATTGCTCAGGAATACAATAATCAGCGACAAATCGATGCTGCCCCTCCGATAACGTGAATTGCAGTGTGAAATGCTGTTTGGGTGTGAAAATGCTTAATTTCTCGATCTCGATTAACGACTAGACTCAAGGTTGGGCTTTGAACTCGCCCCACGCTTAATCGTTTACCTTGATAGCCTTTTTGCTGAGCGAGTAAGGTAACAAACGAGAGAAATTCATTCCAATTAGCCAATCAGCACGACTTCGAGCTAAAACCAGCATAGTACAAAGACAAGGTTTCTCACCATCTTTCAGCTTAGCTAAGCCTTGCCGAATACTAGCGTCGTCGAGGGCTGATAGCCATAAACGCTTAATCGCACCACGATAGCCAGCAATATCAAGCAGCTCACGAGCAATCATTTCTCCTTCTCGATCAATATCGGTTGCAATGATGACAAGTCTTGCTTGCTTAATTAATTTGATAACAACGTTGTACTGCTTTTTGTCTCATTTTTAGGAGATAGCTGCCATTGCCCTGGAATAATCGGCAAGGTTTCAAATGCCCATTTTTCCACGCAGGATCGTATTCGTCGGGATTAAACTGCTCAACTAAATGCCCAATTTCCCCAGGTTACGACGGTTTGCCCGTCGGCACTCGAAAGGAAACCATCTCCTCGTTTTGTTGCAACGAGTACTTTCGCAATATCTTTTGCCTTTGGGAGGGTTTTTCGCAAAGAAAAAGGTTCATATATTTATATCCAATTTAAGTTATTTATTTAACAAAGATAAATTGAATGTAATTAAATGAACCTCGAGAACAATTAATTATTGTTCTAAACTGCATGAAAGAGTAAAACATACCTCAAATAAAAGAAATTCAATAGAATTTCGTTCTCTTCCTGAAAACTTGAGGTATTTTTATGGTAAAAGAAAATCACAATGCTCTTTTTTTAATCGAGCAGACTTAGTGGAAAGCACTAAAGACCCAGTATGTAGTGAATGCGATGAATTAGCTATCTTTGCACTGAGAGATAGCTAAGGGAATGAATTTTCGTTAAATCTATCTACCATACTGGAATGCTTAAAATTTGCCGAAAAATGAAGGTGTTTTTGCCTCCAATTAACGAAGGCTGGTGGATAGAAATTGCAAGCCTTGCTAAGGTCCCATCAAATCAGGTCTAGCTATACTTTTCTGCCACACGTTTTGCTATATCAAGAAGTGTGGCATTTCTTTTGGTTTATTTTTCATTATCCGAGAAATATTGATAATTCATTATATTCTCTGCATAGTCCGGTTCAAATTTCCATTTATCTTTGAAAATAACGTGCTCATCCAGAGCAACCTCAAACCACACATATTCAGTTAAATTGTGCTCAATTAAGATGGTGTCATGCTTTTAGAAAAATAAAAGGTTAATGATTTATGCTTATTACTTAAATTCACAACTTTCTTATCCTTCAAGCCAATAAGTTTTGTAGAAATTAATGATTGCTCCAGCTTTTTCATTCCCTTGAATAATCCGTCCAAACAAGGTACGGGAACGCATAAAGTAAGCAAGCATAAGTGGAAGGTTAAGAAGTGTTGAACCAGGATAAAGATAGGCTCTACTACTAAAGTAATCATCTAGCATTGATTCAGCTAATGTTAGACTAATAAAAATTCCTGTTTTTTTAGAAATGAATAGAATAATTTTTGTCAAATTTTTGAAATTAACTTCGAACAATAAATTGATGAAGCCCTCCATCATTTACCTTTCTTGTTGCTTTGTTGTACACTTCTCGCTTTGCTCGAAAAAGGACAGTAGTTGTAATTCTCCTGGATATAGGTTGCTAGGGTTACTAATTGAATGACTTACATGTTTTGCATAAGGTCTATCAGTATTAGCCAATTTTTTTATAGGCCGATAACTTGAACTGGTCCATTGCAAGCAGGGCAAACCGCAAAGTGACACATTTCTCCAACAGCATTTTTTTCCGATAATAAGTAGAAGAATGTTGAGAGTACGTTTCGAAAAACGTGAGCTTCAATCGGGTAGTCTTTTTGCTCATCAACTTTAAATTTTATTCTGTTCATAAAATTTGCCTCAAAATCTTCAATACTCATATTATGGGTATAATATAATTTTTCAAGAGAATGTAATATATTCACAGAGTATATATTAAAACTCCGGTTCATTACATTCTGATCTGTGACTTTGTTTTATTTGTTTTTCCTTTACAAAAAGCCCCTGAAATGCAAACAAATCAGGGGCAAATAGTTAATATTTTTTTATTATTATTGAGGTCTATTTAATAGCTTTTAATAACCGATTTTTCATTTTAGAAGCAAAGCTACTATCATCGGATTTTCGTCATCCAGCTTACACGAACTTTACCACTATCCTTCTCAAGAGTGACATCAAAAACATTACCATCACCAAAAAGAATTAGCCATATGATAGTACACACCAGGTGTTGCTTCATGGATAAAACCATTTTTCTTCTAAAATCGCAGCAACCCAATTTCTTTGTTTTCCTGAAGCATTACCTAGAGCCTCCTCTCTTGTCTGGAAATTAAACTCTCTTAATTTTTGACATAGAGCGTATCAATATCACCCTTAACAACAGAAGAATCATCAATGGTATGAGCATATGATACCGTTTTTAGTATGCATCATAGGCAACCCATTACCACTAGATGATTGGCTTGAGCTGTCAGATCCTAAAACCGAATTCAACTTTCCTGCAGCCTCACCAACCGCGTTATTCAAAGAACTCAGTTCAGCACAACCGACTAAACTTAACGAAAGAGAGAAAAATTAATAATGATTTTTCATAAACTTTCCTATATAACTAGTTCACTCAGAATGGAATTTCTGAATCATCAAATTGCTTTACTGGCTCCATAGGCATTGGTCGAGAAGGGATATTTGAGTTTACCTGTTCACCTTGATGCCCTAGTACACCATTATTATTCTGACGACTTCCTAGCATCTGTAATGTATCACCGATAATTTCTGTTGTATAGCGGTCTTGACCTAATTGATCCTGCCATTTACGAGTTTTTAGACGACCTTCAACATAAACTAGAGACCCTTTATGTAAGTATTGTCCTGCAATCTCAGCTGTTCTGCGATAAAAAACAATTCGATGCCATTCGGTAAGTTCACGTTTCTCGCCCGTATTTTTGTCAGTCCAAGACTCCGAAGTTGCTACGCTGATATTTGCAACGGACTCCCCATTTGGCATAGTCCGAATTTCGGGTTCTGAGCCAAGATGCCCAACAATAATAACTTTATTAATACCCTGCCATATGTTTACTCCAATAAGATTTAAAAGAATGGCTGTATTAGATGCGATTTTAGCAAGAAAAAGCTATTAATTGAATTCTATCCGTAGAGAATTTAAGAAGAAAAATAGACTGTTATTTTCGCTAATATTAACGTGTCGTACAACACGTCATAAGAAGGGGGCTTCTCCTTTTTCGTCAAAGAAAGGGGTTTTACCCCTTACCTTTAAAAAGGCCTTTTAGCCCAACTTTACAAACGTACTTTTGCACAATAATACAAGAACACGTTCTACAACTTTACAAACGTATTATCCTAGTTCTTTTCTAGTCGATTCACATACTCCATTTGTTCAATTGCTTCATTGTTGTCTAATTACCGTATTTAAAACTGACATTTGCATATTAGTTAAAAATACGCTCTTTTTCTAGGACTAACGCTCTTTTCTGATATTCAGCAGGAACATTTAGCTCACGAAAGAGTTGAAAACAAGCCTCAGCACCATTAGCTTGTTTACCATTTTTAAGCGTCCGAACACTGCGTATGCGAATAAAAAGTACCACCTGATGATGAAGCCTTTATCGTAAATCAAATAAGCTGGTAGTATTCTTAATTCAAACCCTTTAGAACGAAAAACGATGTACCATCAAGGCTTGTAAATCCATAAATGCTTGTCGAACTTCAGAAACTGAGCCAACCAAATGCTGATATTGCTCTACTGAGTCAATTTCACTAAAAACCTGTTTAATTACATCATTAAGATGCGTTTTCCGGCTTATCTCTTTAAAAGCGCCTTCATGTAAAAAGCACATGTTCCATATCACACCCTTTAACTTATCTGACTTATTCTTGAGATTCCACAACAACATTATCATCATTTTCGTGTAACGAATTATTTTTATAGTTGGCGCAAACTCTGCACGAGTTACTCCCGAAATAATATCATCAGAAAGGGTATATCCCATACGTTTAACCGCAGCTTGATAGCGAGCATTGTTTACTTTGGCATCGTCACGAGTAATACCCGAATGTTTGTAATGCTCAATGATTCCGAAACAACGACGAATTAATTTTTGCTCCAGCCTCAAGCCAGTCTGAGGTATCTCGTTTTGTTAACAATGCGATATGAGCTGCTGTCATCACGGTTCGAAAGCTACGAATCAAAAATCAGACAGCAAGTAAAGTAATTGATAGCCGAGTGGCGTATTCACATAAATCGGATATTGCACTGGTGTAATATTGGCACAACGTTCAATTTCAAAAATTTTCAGGCACCTTATCACCATACATCTGTACCATCTGCCAGGTCATTTCTTGAATTTCAGTACGGTAAGCTAAAACTTTTTTGTTCAAACTTCAAGAGATAATCATCAGCATAAGGATCATCATTCTCAGCATCTTTTTGAATTTGACTAAGTAAGGATAGCATTAGGAATACTCAAAATAGAAGAGGTAATCACTTCGCCCTTTCTCATTTTTTTGGTAAATGGACGTCCGTGCTATAGACGGGTAGCGTATTGCGTAGTGCAAGGTAAACGTAATATCGCTACGCAACGGACCGAGTTGTTGGTTATATGTTGTAGTCATAATATCATCCTATTAAATCAACTGCTTAAAATTGTACTTTGTAGAACCCTTCTACACTGCTTAAAAATTGTACTTTGCAGAACCCTTCTGCACTGTTTAAAAATTGTACTTTGTAGCGCCCCGCTACACTGTTTAAAAATTGTACTTTGCAGAACCCTTCTGCACTGCTTAAAAATTGTACTTTGTAGAACCCTTCTACACTGCTTAGTAAAATCTGTACTTGCAGAACCCTTCTGCACTGTTTAGTAATTGTACTTTGTAGCGCCCTGCTACATCATTGTTTAGAAAATTGTACTTTGCAGAACCCTTCTGCACTGCTTAAAAATTGTACTTTGTAGAACCCTTCTACACTGCTTGAAAATGTACTTTGCAGAACCATTCTGCACTGTTTAAGAATTGTACTTTTGCAGAACCCCTTCTGCACTGTTTAAAATTGTACTTTGTAGCGCCCCTGCTACACTGTTTAAAGAATTGTACTTTGCAGAACCCTTCTGCACTGCTTAAAAATTGTACTTTGTAGAACCCTTCTACACTGCTTGAAAAATTGTACTTTGCAGAACCCTTCTGCACTGTTTAAAAATTGTACTTTGTAGCGCCCCTGCCACACTGTTTAAAATTGTACTTTGCAGAACCCCTTCTACACTGCTTAAAAATCTGCACTTTGCAGAACCCTTCTGCACTGCTCAAAATCGTACTCTGTAGCGCCCGCTACACTGCTCAGTAAATCGTACTTTGTGCAGGGGCTGCACACTGCTCAAAAATTGCACTTTGTAAAGCCTCAGCAGACTCTTTAACTGCTCCAGCCTATAAATTATCACTGGGACAGCAATTTAATTACTAGCGTCTAAGAAGCGTTTCTCTAAAGCGACGGATACTGTCTGCTCGATGCTGACGCTCTTCCGCATTCAGTGTTCTCGTTGGCTGAATAGCACTATTATTTACTATTTTCTGTGGTTTTGGTTTCGATAATTCTCTTTGCGTTTGAGAGGGTTGTTTCGCTAAAAACTGCTCATATAGATACGGTTTGAAAAATCCCCTTGATGCGCCCGTTGAATAAGACTCATCAAGTAGCCTTTGGTTTTCTTAACTCGCCTTTTAAATAACGTTGCTCAAGTTCAAACAATAAGGCTTTGCAAGTGCCTAAGTCTAATCCTTTCATACTTTTGCAAGATAGCTTGTTTCTCTAATGAGAGAAATGAATTTCTTCAGGCCATACGATTTCAGTTTCCTGACCAGTACAGTACTTATTAGTACATATATTAGTACTTGTACTGTACTGTTGCAAAGCTGAGTTTCCATACGGAACTGAGTCTAAAAATCAATGACTTAGCACTATTTTTCCCCTAAGTTCCCTTATTGGAACTCTGTGTATTTTGACTGAGTTCCATATGGGAACTTAGTGTATTTTTTACTGAGTTCCGTGGATAGTTTCACTGAGTTCCATGTGGGAACTCAGTATCTTTTCCTGTATTTCTTTGGGTAAATGGTGTTGAGGCTTCTGATTATCAGCTAATATCATTCGACGATTTTGATATTCTTTATATCTTGCTCGCATCCAATCAATATGGGAAAGATAATGCCATTGTGCATCGTCTGACATTAAACTCTCAATTATATCGACCGCAACATTGCGAACTGCTGGGTCATTATGCTTAACAGATTTTTCCAGCAACCGTAGATAGTCATCGTTAAGCTGTAAGGTATCAATAACTGGCATTGGTTCGTCGTGAGCAAGTAGATATTCTCCCATCACCCGCCCATGCTCATTACGAGCAGTTTCACATAATGTAAGCCAGCGAGTTAGTCTTAATAAAAAGCAAGGTTTGGCTAATGAGCTTACGAGAGAGTCGTCTGCATAGGTTTTTCAGACAATAGCTCTGCCAAAAACCTCATAAGACGGAAATAGTCCACTTGAAATTCTTTTGGCTTTATATTTAATGAGTTGCCAGCGAGCTTTTGTTTTGATGTTAAATGTTTATCGAATAATAACCGTGCCGGTACGGTTTCATGCTGGTTACCAAAAATAGTAGCCCATGCTCTTTTACGGTTTTGTAACATAATTCTCTCCGCAGAAAATTCAATTTTTCTGTCATTCCGCATTTTTCGATATAATGCGTCCGAGTTTTTAATACAGGCAGACTTCCACGCCATTAGTCACAATTTTGTAACTACCGAAGTCAAAAAACTCATGTCTCAGATTACGCCCTATTGAACAGATAGGGCGTTATTTTTACCTAACACTCCTTCATCGTTTTTCCACACCACTGGCTGACAAGTTTCAAATCTCCGTTAGGTTAATGCCTGTCTCTTCCGCAATTAAGATCAACAGTTCTAACCCTTCAGCTGATTCATATAGTTTGGCAATTGGTTTTTATGAGTTTGCCATAAATCCCAAATGAGTTTTTTTCCTCTTCTTCGCTCGCTGCAGGCTTTCTTCCCATTGGTTCTTGTTTGCCTAACAAGCTACGACGAGATGACACCTTAGCAGTGGTCAGCCCAAAATAGCTGTTAAGCATTTGGATTGAACCACCCAGCAACAACGCCCGATCAATTAAGCGACGCTCTTGCGAGTTAATTCGAGCAGTTGCTACTAAGCGCCAAAAGGTATCGTGATTGATTTCAACTCGAGCAAAAATTTGCCTTTACTGTTCGCGAGGTCGTAAATTTCTTCTGTACTAAGTTTTTCAATTTCCTGCAGCTCCTGTTTTGAAAAATCCATAATTACGACAAACGTTAATGTTGCTCTTCTTGTAGGGTTGATTAGAATCTCATTAGGTACAACCTGATTTAGGTTACTAAACATTGTCATGGCTCACTCCTTGTGTGCGGATATAACGAACAACTCGAATTAAACGAAAAATTTTAACTAAGGTCACATCACTGATTTCATCTAAGAGATGAATCGGTGAAATAGCACTTTCGCCTTCATACGGTGCATTAGTTTCTAATAAAACATAGGAGGTCATAGCACATTTTAGCGGTAGCACTAACAGATTCAGTGAGAGGTTTCATCTTGTAACTGTAATCAACAGGCTCTTTAACGATATGCTCTACATAGCTCATTAGACCGACACTCTGCAATATCTAATGCTAGAGAAGGCTTCCATTTTGTGCTTACGAGCTGGATAAATCTTGCCAAATATCTTCAACAGGCTGACGACCGACACGCAAAGCTCAGTCCATTTGCTTTCAGCTTTTTGCGCACGTTGTTCTTTGTACGGTCATCCCCGGACTGATACCATATTGTGTTTCAAACTGCTGAATCAACTCACTCGGGGTAATCGTCTCCCATACCGATATTCATCGGCGGTAATTCATCATCAGCAGATTCTTCCAAGTCTTCCGCTAATGATAAATCATCTACTGTGGCAACTGAGCAACTGGCGTAGCTGTGTTTTCGCTGGTTGAGCGAAGTTCACCTCTGTGGTTTTTGGTGCCGATGTTTCAGTCTCCACTGGCGTATTAAATTGCGTCACGTCTTGAATACTTTCTTCCACTGCACGGTTAATTTCAGGCTGTTTCTGCGCCAGCTTTTTGAATTTTTGCTCATCTAAACTCAATTTCAAGATAAAGCATTTCATAAGTGGTTTTGTCTTCTAAAACATTCGCCATTTCAAAAATAAGCTCGTCCTGAAAAAGTTTTCACATTAAAAAGGTTCTTCTTCATTACAACGAGAAAGACTATTTGCCCAAATCTCTTCGAACTTAATATCAATTTCAAACTGGTAATTCTCCCATACGGCTAAAGCGTTATTACGAATCGCTAATAATTTATCGATTGAGAATGTCCTAGCCCTTAAAAAGCACATCGGGGATAAATGGATAAAGAAATGAAATACATCTTTCCATTTTTGCCACATTAGTGTAATGAATAATATATCCGTCATTCTCTAGCTCAACTGAAAGCTCTCTAGCAGATAAAGCCTTACCTAATCTCGCTAATATTCCTTCGCTTTGTTGAATACCCAGCGCTTTCTCGATAAACGTCAGGTCAGCACGGGTATCATTTTTCAATCAAATGTCCAATCAGCAAATCCAGCTCAGCTTCAACGCTGTCGGCTGATTCTCCTTTCCAAGGTTTGTACAGGCATTCGATAGACCAAAAACGCCGATCTTGCGTTTCGGTAAACTAACTCTTTCAAGGCTTGAATACGAGTATTCCCACCATCGGCAATAATATGGTACGGTTCACCTGGACGCTGAGTGATATTCGGTTTGTGGTCAGGCCCACGGCGACGGATTGACTCCTTTAATCATCTCAAAAATTAGGTTACGAGTTTTGCGAGGATTATGCTCATAGGGACGTAACTTATCCAAAGTTACCGTAATATATTTCCTTTGCGTTGGATAATGTACGGCACTAGCCGCTTGATAAGTTGGCGATCATCTCGTAATTGGCGATACATTTAAACCTTTCGCAATAGCGCTTAATTGTTCTTGTGCCTTTTTTTGTTTTTGGGGTAATAAAGCTGTTCATATCTAGTTCCTAGTCAATTAAATTGGTAAAAAGAGTGTTGCCCTCGAATCGGCATTTAACAGTGGCGAGCGGTCCATTACGCTGTTTGCCGATAATGACTTCTGCAATACCGACTTCTTCGGATTGATGGTTATAAACCTCATCTCGATAAAGATGGAGAATGACATCAGCATCTTGCTCTCAGTGAACCTGAATCTCGTAAATCAGAATTGATAGGACGCTTATTCATTCGGTTCTCTACACTACGATTGAGCTGTGCTAATCCGTAAACTGGGCATTGCATTTCTTTTTGCCAATTTCTTTTAATTCACCTGAGATTTCAGCAAGCTCAAGATTACGGTTCTCAACCTTGTTTGTGGTGCGCATCAACTGAATATAATCAATGAAAATCGCTTTTGGCTTGCCATATAAGCGAGCATTACGGCGCACTTTTGAACGTAATCGATGTGGGGCTTAATGAAGGCTCATCATCAATCAGTAAACGTCTGTTCCACTGCTGATTGATTTTTTCCATTGCCATAGCAATTCTTGCCCACTCCTCATCTTCGAGTTCTGTCGCTCGACGAATAGATTGCAAACTGACTCTTGATTGCATTGCTAATAACCGCTCAAGCAACTGTTCAGCAGGCATTTCTTGGCTGTAAAACTGAATCGGATCGTTTGGATATTTGTTCAACACACTTGCAGCAGTGGATAAGGCAAATGCCGTTTTTCCCATGGAAGGGCGAGCAGCGATAATAATAAAATCACCAGCCTGACCGCCTGTCGTTACATTATCTAACTCAATAATGCCTGTTGGTGTACCACCACGGGATCGGCATTGATTGATGCACTTTCCATGCGTTTAAGGATTGCCTCAAAGGTATCACTTAAATCAGCGACCCCATCAGTAAGCTGCTCAACGGTAATCGCCGTGTATTGCTTATCCATGTTTTCCTCAAAGGCCTCTAGCTGTTGCTGATCTTTTGAAGACTGCATTTCAACAATAAACTGCCCCAGTTTTTAAAAATTTGCGTTGCTTACTGTAACGAGCGACAATTTCAGCATATGCCACAATATTTGCTGCTGATGGCGTGTTTTTACAATCTGTCCCAAGTAGGCAAAACCGCCTAATTCCTGCATCAGTTTTTATCTTTTTAGATACTGCTCCAGTGTCAAAAATATCGACTGGTACATTCATCTGTAACAGATGAGAAACTGCCTCAAAGAATGCTTTGTGCTGCATCAAATAAAAATCATCAGCCGTCACAATCGTCGCAATCTCATCAAACATTGCATTATCTAATAACAACCCGCCGATTATTGCGCCCTCTGCCCTCGACAGATGCGATAACATCGTTTGCCGCCATAACGCCCTCTTAACCTTTTTAACGGTTGCTCAAATACAGATTTGAACTGCGGTAAAAGTAAACTACAAAAGCTCTTTAATCACAGGATATTCCGCACTACTATGACGGTACACTGGACGAGCGTAGCTAGCCGCTTCTCGGTACGCCACATGTGCGGGCACTGCAAAATCAAGGAACGTTTTTATTTGCATCTCAGATCGTCTCTAAAATAAGCTGTGAAGTTGTTGCATCACAAACTTCACATCATTAGTGTTATCCACACAATTTGCGACGGCTTTTAATGGAGGGAGTTTGAAACCAAAAAGATTCAAAGGCCTGTAGGTCTTGGTACATTCCAATAGTGCCTCGAATAAATTCTTTTTGCTGAAAGGATATGCGGAAGGATTGGGCAGAAGAGAACATCTGCGGCTAATACAGACATATCGACTGTAATATCTCGAGTGCCTCTAGTATCGACGATAATAACATCATAACCATCAATGGCTCGCAATAGATGAGTGAACTGAATAGCACCATCAGGTGCATTACGTAGCATTTGACTAACATTGTTAGATGGGTCATTAGACTGAATCAAGTCTAAATTTTCGATACTGGTTCTAGAAATAATATGCTCAGGATCGACATCACGATAAGCTAAGAATTCGTGAATTCCGCCTGGTGCAACTTTTTCTAAACCATAGTAAGAGGTCAAAGTGGGTTGCGTATCAGTATCGATAAGCAACGTTTTTAAACCATGATCGGCACAAAACGCACCAATATTAGCAGCATTAGTGCTTTTTGGCTGAACCGCCTTTAGTACAAGCGATAGTGATAACAAAAGGTTTTAGGGGTATTAGATACATGCCTAAGCTATGTCCTTAGATGATAAAAGTTAATAACTAAGGCTATATGCTGTATTTTTGAAATGTAAGATAAAGAATGGAGCGGGAAACGAGGCTGAACTGCGACCCCGACCTTGGCAAGGTCGTGCTTTCACCAACTGAGCTATTCCCTGCATATTTGGTAATTTAAATGGTGCCCGAGGCCAGACTTGAACTGGCACGCCCCGAAAGGCGAGGGATTTTAAATCCCTTTGCGTCTACCGATTCCGCCACCGGGCAACGTTTAAAATTATCAGCGTTTACGAACTGATGGGGCGTATTATAGAGATTTCCGTTTTGCTGTCAAACAGATTTCTGTTGATAGAAAATGCTTCAAGCGGTTCGTTTTTAGTCATATCTTGCGAATTTTCGCCAAAATTGACCGCTTGAAGCGTACTTTCTTATTTCGTCAATGTGTCCATAAGCTCAGAAACAAACTGCAAGCGTACTTCATTGTTTTCTAATGGCTTGTTGAACTTTAAATTTTAACGGCCCATCAAATTTATAAGCCGTTTTATCTTGCTGAATCAATTGCAAGAATTTCATCGGTCAGGCGTGGCGGTTGCTTTTAAATTCTAAGAAACCACCGTTGATGCCCGCTTCTATTTTCTTTTCAAGCTCAATGTTTTCGCTAAATGGCGAATTTGGGTGATCTGAATAGATTTTTCGTCGCTTCTGGTAATAACCCGGAAACGGTCGATAAGTCGACTTTCAACTCTTTCAATGCCTCCACATTTTCCGCACTCGCAATGCGTTTATAGAACGATAATCGCATATTCACATCCGCACGTAATCCTCAGGTAAGAGTGCAGGAATACGTAACTCAATTTCTGTTTGGTTTTGCGTAATCTCATCTAAACTTGGCTCACGTCCTTCTTGCAAGGCTTTTACTGCTTTTGAGCAAGTCCATATAAAGCGAGAAACCGATAGATCTGATCTGCCCACCTGTTGCTCCCCTAGTAATTCGCCCGCACTCGATTTTCCAAATCGTGCGTGGCTAATACAAAGCCTGCACCTAAATTATCAATGGAACTTAAGGCTTCTAAACGCTGCTGTGCATCTTTGGTCATCATTTTCGGGTGTGGCGTGAGCAACTAAGCGTAAGCCTGTTGATGCGAACGCCCCACACGTCCACGCAATTGGTGCAATTGTGCCAAGTTTCAAATTTATCTGCCCGTCCAATAATGATGGTATTTGCAGTGGGTACATCGATCCCTGCTTTCAATAATAGTCGAGCAGACCAAAAATATTAAAACGCTGATGATAAAAATCACTCATCACCCGTTCGAGTTCACGTTCACGCATCTGTCCGTGCCCGATGATAATACGTGCTTCAGGTACAAGTTCCATCAATTTTGAGGCACAATTTTCAATCGTTGCTACATCATTATGCAGATAACAAACTTGTCCACCACGTAGAATTTCACGCAGAATTGCCTCGCGAATAATCAAATCATCGCTTTGTCGTACAAAGGTTTTAATCGTTAAGCGGCGTGCTGGTGGGCTGGCGATAATCGATAAATCTCGCATGCCATTTAATGCCATATTGAGTGTACGCGGAATCGGCGTTGCGGTAAGCGTAAGAATGTCAATATTCGCACGCAACTGCTTGATTTTCTCTTTCTGACGCACACCAAAACGGTGTTCTTCATCAATCACCAGCAAGCCTAAATCGTGGAATTGGACATCTTCTTGCAACATAACTTATGCGTACCGACAAAAATATCAATTTTCCCTCTGCCACTTTCTGCAAAATCTCTTTTGCTCTTTTGCGGTTTTAAAACGTGAGAGCACCCTCGATATTGATCGGATAATTCGCAAAAACGATCTTTAAAATTATCAAAATGTTGTTGAGCAAGCAGCGTAGTCGGAACCAAAATCGCCACTTGTTTATGGTTCATTACCGCAAGGAATGCGGCACGTATTGCCACTTCGGTTTTACCAAAGCCCACATCACCACACACAAGACGATCCATCGCTGGCTGGCACATATCGCTGACCGAGCGTTGATTGTCAACTTGATCTGCGGTTTCTCAAACGGGAAAGTTTCAGCAAATCGCACTATTCTTCTCGGTTATATTCAAAGGCAAAAGCCTTTTTGCGATTCACGTTTGGCGTAAACATCCAGACACCCGCGCGTTACATCACGGATTTTCTCTGCTGCTTTTTGGCGAGATTTCGCCCATGCTTCTGAGCCTAATTTATGCAATGGTGCAGTTTCATCCGCCCCACCAATGTAGCGAGAAATCCAGATGCACGAGGGCAACAGGCACATAAAGTTTTGCTTCGTTGGCATATTCCAGCACAGCATATTCCGCTTTCCTCCGCCCGCATCAGCACAGTTAAGCCTGCGCAACGCCCCCACACCATTTTCTAAATGCACCACTGCTTGCCCGATTTTAAGCTCGGCAAGATTACGAATCAGCGTATCAGGGTTTACTGTTTTGCGTTTATCGGCTGATTTTTGGTTGATGCACACGTTCGCCCAATAAATCCGTTTCGCAAATGATTGTCCGATTTTCACCGCTTGTTTTCTTCTGCATTTTCAATCACAAAACCTTGATCAAGTGCTGAAATCAGCACGAAATCGGCTCTTTGCGATCTAGTGCGTTTTAATTTTGTTTGGGTAGAGCTAAGCGGTGCGAGCAAATCAGTTTACGCGTCTGCCTTCGGTTTCAACTGAGAAAACGATGTTACCATTAAATTTTTCACGGAATTGCTCAAAAGTTTGCGAATGGATAAATGTGGGTTAATTGCAAGATCAGGGTAAACGCGATACAAATTGCTTTTCGCTGCACTTTTTCGTACTTTTTCTGAAGTAAGCGTTAGCGTGGATAGTCTTCAACAAGCGGTTGATTTCTTCCAATGAAAACCAAAGTTTGCTTGGTTCGCAACGGACGCATCGGGTCGATACGATTTTCAAAAGCGTTTTTGTGCATCTTGACGGAATTGTTCCGCTTTCTCAGCCATCGAAGGTTATAAAAGAGCGAATGATTCGGCAGATAATCAAACAGGCTTGCCATTTCTTCAAAAAGAGCGGTTGCGTACTCAATGCCTCGCATTCAAAATGCCTTTGCTCACTTGATGATAAATGTATCAGGCTCGTGGCGAATATTAGCGAAAAGTTTTCGCGAAATTTTGCCACGGAAAACTCGATGCCTTTGCTGTCGGTCGGAAATTCGTGTGCGGGCAGCAGATTGATTCGGGAATTTCACCATTGTGCTGTTGAGTGTCCACATCAGAAAGGTGAATGGAGTCAATCCTCATCCAAAAATCCAAACGAAAACGGTTGACTTGCCCCATCGTAAAGATCGCTGAACGAACCACGCACTGCATATTCGCCGTGTTCCAAGACCTGTTCTTACCGAGCGGTAACCCGCATTTTCAAGCTGTAAACGTAATTGTTGGAATGCTGGATTGCTCGCCTTTTTGATCAATAAAACGATTAGCCAAATAACTGCGGGCAAACTTTCGCAAAAAGCGTGCTAATCGGCAGTAAAAATCTGTTTTTGCCTTGTTGCACTGGATAAAAGAGCCGAAAGGCGAGCGGAAATAATCTCTTGATGAGGAGAAAGAATTATCGTGAGCGCGCGTTTCCTAATCGGGGAACATTGCCAGGTAGCTTTGGTAAAGGCTGTCAATGCTTTTTCAAGGCGGAGTGTTGTATGAGTATCAGGTGTTACCACCACGGTAACACCTTTGAAGTACTCAGAAGATTGAGCGATAACGAGTGTCAGAACGCCCGATAATATTGCCAAGCGTTTGATGATCTTGATATGTTGTGTCGGTTTTCTAGGTAATGAGAATTGAGGTTTGTGTACATAAGCGGTTACATAAATTGTCCGATTTTCGATGGATTTAACGATATCGTCGCTTTAGAGGTTGTATAAAATATCGAAAGAAAAGCATATGGGATTACCATATGCTTATTAGAAGAGAATTATGCTTTTTCTTTAGGGTGCTTGTTTATGTAATGCCATTTTCTGACGAATTTCACGGCGTTGTTTTGAAAGCTCGGCATTGCGGATCATATAGTCGTCCACACGGTTTTTCGTAGTCATCACGCATATTCGCAATAATCGCACGAATTTCTGTTACGCTCATTTCATCAGTGATATATTGCGATAAGTTATCAAGCAATAACGCACGCTTTTGGTTATCGCGGATTTTGCGATCATTATCCGCGGTTTCTGGTGTATTTGTTTTTAGGCGATATAGGTGAACGTGGTCCAACATATCTAAAAGATCGTTTTTGTGCGTCTGACATAAAAATATCCTCTAACTTAATGGAAAGAACGATGATAAAAACTGCTCTATAATCCCTAGTCCTTTTAGGGCTCTTTTCGTCAAAAATTTTTCTAAACCTTTCATCGTTTGAATAAATAACAGCAAAAATTTTATACTATAAGGAGAACTTTTCGCCCGTTTTGAGCAAGGATACAATCCAACCATTTTCTATATGGTATTTTTACCTTTTAAGGAAAAGTTAATGCCTGTGGAAACCCGAACGCTCACGAACAGCCTCGCGAATTTGTTGCTATCGATCTGGTTCGAATAGCTTTCATGGCGATTGTCGCTCGAATTGTAAACGGTTCAACCAAGTACTTTCTGCTCTAAAAACGCCGCGTTCGTTTGGCGGATGGCTAGATGAAAATCGTATTTTTAAATCAAGAAGCAATGGATCGATGATTGACAGCTTATCGCTTTTTGCCGATCGTTTGCAAGGTTTTTCGCTGAAAATGTGAAGGTTGTCGGCACCTACACACTGCGCCGTGCATTAAATAATGATGAATTTCTGAACAGGCTCAAGCTATTTTCCCTTCCCTATTCAAATCATTTCTGGATAGATGAAGCTCGCCTTATCTATTCAGGCGTCAGCCATACCCAGCCAGAAAAGAGGCAGAAAATTAGTTGGATATTGGTGGTGGTTCAACTGAAATGACCATTGGTGATGATTTCACACAATTCGTGCTGAAAAGCCGACATATGGGCTGTGAGTTTTGCTGTTGTTTTCCCCTGAAGCAGCTAAGCGAAACACGCTTTCAATCGGCATATCAGCTAGCGATGGAAAAATTAGAAGATTTGAAACCGAATATTGTTCACTCGGTTGGCAACATGTTCGGGGATCATCTGGCACAATCAAAACCGTTTCTAAAGTGTTAATTTCAAATGGTTTTCGTGATGGTTTAATCATGAAAAACGCTAAAAACATTATTCAAGCCTGCTTAAAATTTGATTCACTAAAAGAAATTCAGCAAGGTCTGATTGAAGAACGAGCTGATGTGCTCGTGCCTGGTTTGGCGATTTTATTGGCATTATTCCACACGTTCAAAAATTGAGTATGCGTTATTCCGATGGAGCATTACGTGAAGGGTTGATGTACGGCTTGGAAAAATATTTCCAAGTGGACGACATTCGCCAACGTACTGCACATGGGCGTTAGCTATTCAATTCAATATTGATAAAGCGCAAGCTCACCGCGTTGAACATACCGCACTTTCGCTTTTGACCAAGTAAAAATGTGGAAACCGTCATCAAGTGGCGGAGCTGCGCGAGCTGATTAAATGGGCAAGTTTATTGCACGAAAATCGATCGTGATTAACCACAACAACGTAAACAAAACATTCGGCATATATTATTTCAAATGCAGCGTTAGCGGGCTTTGATGATGAACAACAAGCCTTGTTGGCAACCTTGACACGTTTCCATTTGAAAGGCTTTTAAGAAGAGTGAGTACGCGGTACCAGCCGCCATCAATATCGTGAGTATTTTAACACCGGTGCGTTTGTTCCGTTTGGCGGGTGTTATTTAACCGCTCACGTCGAAACCAACGTAATGCCAAAGACACTGAGATCACACACATACTGCAGGCCAAAACGATTGGGCGTTTGCAATTTGAAGCTAGAATTATTTGAGCGCAAAATCCATTAGTGCAAGCAGATTTGCCGGATGAGCAAAAACGGTTAGCGATGATTGATCTTCAATTGAGTATGGCATATGCGGTCTCAATTCTGTGAAAATTTTGCAATTTCTACCGCTTGAAAGGTTGAAACAGACTCCGCTTTCGCTAGAGATGAAACGACTTTTAATTAAAAAGAGGCAAACACATGATCAACAAGTTTACAGTCGGGTGCAGGCCCTGCGATGATGCCGAAAAGCGGTGTTAGAACAGGCTCAAAAGAACTTTTAAACTGGCAAGAGCAAAAGGCACTTCGGTAATGGAAGTCAACCACCGTGCGGTAAGCTCTTTATGGAGCTGATCACTCAAGCAGCGAAGAATTTCCGCGCTTTTCCACATTCCCGACAATTATAAAATCCTCTCTTGCGCAAGGCTATGGTGCGAGAGGACACTTTGCGTTGGTTCGATGAATTTCGACCGGTGAAAAGCAAAGCACTATTTAAATAGTGGTCGCGGGGTCCGAGCACAGCGGCGAAAGAGCCCGCAAACTCTGCGGGGTGGATGAAGTTTCTATCATTGAAACGGATGAAAATGGTGTGATTTCTGTCAATCGCACAGACTTCCGCTCGCGATATTGCTGAGCAGTATGACTACGATGCGTTATTGCAATCAACGAAACCATTTCGGGTGAAATTAAAGACATTCCAAACGTGGGTAATGCGGTGTTGAGTGGCGAGATGTGTCATCTAACTCTTTCAAGCCAAAAATTGACATCCAGCAAATTCTCGGTGATGATTTATGCAGCTGCTCAGAAAAGTACGTAGCAGCAGCGGGGTTACCATCGTCACGCTCGTGCGTGAAGGATGCGATCGGTCAGAGCGCGCAAAGATACACCTCTATCTCGGAACCATGTAAATTCAAAGCAAACTCAGATTCAATGATCGCACACCACCTACTTTTGCGTGGTATTTATGTGTTCACTGCATTCCAACACTTGTTAGCCACAGAGGCGGATTGAGCTTCGTTGAACAACGCAACTAACCAGCGAAAAGCAAAACGCCTATACATGATTGTCTCAATCAAAAGTGCTTTCTATCGTGACCACACAGTGCAACAAAACCGTTCGGTAATGAACGTAACTTTTCACCACTGACAATGATGAGCTTAATGCAAAATTTGTTGTGGCAGAAGCGACCGCTTGTGGTTTGCAAGCCATTAGTACATAAAGTTATTGGGCGGTATGCGTGCTTCTATTTGCCAATGCAATGCCGATTGAAGGTGTAGATGCCTTGGTGCATTTTTATGGATACCTGGTACCAAAGAGAACGCATAATGAAATCATCTTTCGTTATGGCGTGTTGTTGAACAAGTAACACGCCATTTTAATAAGACGAACGAAAATACCATCATTTAAACATAAACTCGCTGGTTTTCTTTCACTTTTTCATTCAAAGGTTTAGTATAATGTCAATCGCTCAATCGTCAATCGTCAATCGTGCGAAACTAACCGTTCGAGCTTTTCTTAATGATTTGAGACGATCTCTGGTCATCTGCGGATAAACTCCGCCAACAACTTGATGCCGCTAACTATAAACATATCGTTCTTTTGGTCTAATCTTCTTTAAAATACATTTCTGATAAGTTTCACCCATCAACAGGATTCAGGCGGAACTCTCCCACGGAAAATCCCCTCTATCTTGACCGCACTTTTTGATACTGAAGAAGAGTATCAAGAAGCTTTTAACCACAGAACTAGAAAAACCGTGATTATTACACCGCGGATAACGTATTTTGGGTGCCAGTTTTCTGCACGTTGGCAAGCCTTACAAGAAGTCTCTATTCTCAACACTGGGGCAGAGTGCTCTGGCGGGGAATTCCGGCGTAGCCAAACTGATTGACGATGCTTTTTGAGCTACTGAGACAACGAAAACTCAAAGGCGTACTCAACGTATCTAACGGCTGCGCGGTAAACGAAGACACCCGCGCGGGATTGATTATCCTCGTTCTCGACACCAACTTTATCGTCCCATACTTACAACGGCGAGCCCGTGCATTTAGGCGCAAAAGACATTCTCGGTCATGTTTACGAATATTTCTCGGTCGCTTTGCCCAAGCAGAAGGCAAACGCGGCGGACAATATTTCACGCCGAAACCATTGTTTCGATTGTCGAAAATGCTCGAGCCATACTCCGGCCGCGTATGTGACCCAGCTATGGCAGCGGCGGCTTTTTCGTGCAAACCGAACGCTTTATCACCGCCCATCAAGGCAACATAAACAACGTCCATCTGCCAAGACCAACCCAACCACATGGAAACTCTGCCGCGATGAATAGTGGCGATCCGCGGCATTGATTACGACTTCGGCAAACACAACGCCGACAGCTTCACCCAGCCGCAACACATCGACAAAAAGATGGATTTCATTATGGCAAAACCCGCCATTCAATATTAGCGATTGCGGAGCGAATCCTGCCGACGATCCACGTTGGCGCACTGGCACCCGCCCAAAGGCAACGCCAACTTCGCTTGGCTGCAACACATGATTTACCACCTCGCCCAAACGGCAAAAATGGCATTGCCACTTTGCCAACGGCTCCATGAGCAGCCAAACCAACAACGAAGGTGAAATCCGCAAAGCCATCATCAATGCCGACTTGGTCGAATGTATGGTTGCTCCTGCCCGGCCAGCTTTTCACCAATCACCCAAATCCCCTCGCCTGTATTTGCTTTTTAAACCGCAACAAAAAGCGCAAAGGCGAAAGTATTGTTTATCGACGCCCGCCAAATCGGTTATGATGAAAGACCGCGTATTGCGTGATTTCACCACTGACGACTATCGTCAAAATTGCCAACACCCTCCACTGCTTGGCAAACAATCAGACGGTTATGAAAACCAGCCGCTTTTCTGCAAATCCGCTACGTTAGAAGAGATAAAGACTACGACTTCGTCCTCACACCGGGACGCTATGTCGGCACCGCAGAACAAGAAGACGACGGCGTACGCTTTGCAGATGCAAAATCTGACCGCGCTTTTTGAAGGAACAGTTTGCAAAAGTGCAGAGTTGGAAAGCGGAGATTAAGAAGAATTTGGGGATTGGGGTATGAGTGATCACATTACAGTATTGAATATCAAAAAGGTGCGGTTTGTTTAAATCCAAGATCACCAAAAAACAAGGTTATTGGATTGTAATCGAGTTTTCAGATTTTGAGGGGATACATAAGTTCTAGACAATATGTATATCTAATGAAATTGTTGATAAAATAAAAGGACTTTTAGATTAAAACCTTATGATGTGGTTATTACTACTAGTTGGTGCCAACCAGAAATTACATAAGAATTCCTGTTGAAGCTGATGGATATCTATTAAATCAAAAATACTGTTGGATTAGAACTTAAAGAAAATAATAAATGCCGGATCAATTTATTTATTTTATGCATTATAAAAACATGTACAAGAATTTTTGAAACCGTTTATGGGAAGCCTAGTGGGTGCTCAACCGAGCATAGTTTTAGAATCAATCTTAGATGCAGAAATTGCTTATCCCGATAATCGACGGAATGCAGCAAATGCTGTTTAGCATGGACCATCACCTCAACACCAAATCAACCAAACCTTGGAACAAATCGCCCGCCCTGTTTAAAAAGCTGGTTTGTCGATTTTGATCCCGTGCGCCAAAGTCCAAGCTCCCTTTCAGACGGCCTTAGCCTTGAACAAGCGGAACTGGCAGCCATGCAGGCAATCAGCGGACAATGCCAGTCGACCGCATTTTCAGACACAGCCCGGACGCTACGCCGAATTGCCGAAACTGCCAGCCTGTGAGATGCTGGAGGTTGATGTTGAAGTGCCGAAGGGGTGAAACAGACAACACTGTCGAAATTTGCGAAATGCAAAAATGGTTATGCATTTAAAAGTTCAGGAAATGGCTGATAGTGGAATTTCCATGTCAAAATTGCCTCTATACTCAAGATTTTGATCGTTGAAGAAATGGTTTCGTTTCAGAGGATAACTTTATCTTTGCGTTCTAATTTTGTTTTAAATGATGGAGATATTGCCATTGGACCAACAGGTATTATGTTGGAAAAGTAGGGAGAATGCCGTAATAAAAGGCTATGTGAATCAACGTTAGCTAAATTTCTAGCTAAACGAATAAATGAATCTGAAACATTTTATAGCTTTTTATATATGAATGTAATTCCAAGAAGAATTCAAAAACTTTATTGACTTTACTGCACAAGGTTCTGCACAACCAAATATTAGCACTAAAGATACTTTTAAAATATCCACTATTGCTAGCGAATAATGAAGTACATTTAGCTTTTGAAAAGTTATTAAAGAAAATTCTAGATAAATCTATATTTACAGCTACCAGAACGAGATCTTATCTAATTCTGAGATCTATTGCTACCTAGATTATTAGATGGGAGAATTATGAATAACAATTCATTTAGAACCGCCTTTTTATTGAAGAATTAAATCAGAAGGAGAAGAAAATAGTCATTAGAGGAAGTGTTTTTCTTCGAGACCAAATTTTATCTAAACTAGAACCTGAAACTTATGAATTAGCCTTTAAAGATTGGAAAAACCAACGTAAACAACAAGCAATTGACACTGCTAATCAGATTTTGAAATTGCAGATAATAAACAACGATTCCATAAGCTAAAAGAAATCTTTAGAAGAAATAAACTAACCCCATTTATTGGAGCTGGACTTTTCATAGCCTTTCAGGATTTCCATCATGGAAAGGTTTTCTTTTATGAAGTACAAAAAGAATCAGGAGCAGATTCCTCTATTTTTGAAGAACATATTCTACAAAGGAGAATACGAAGAAAGCTGCACAATTATTATTTGATGTAGATGAAGGTCATCTACAAGAACATTTAGAGAATCAATTTGGTAAATCTCCAAATCTCGGAGAGCTACAAGGAATTATATGTAGATCACCTGAATTTTTAAGGAAAACCATATTACAACAAATTACGATGATTTACTTAAAAATATGCAGATCAAGATATTCATTTTGATCAAGAACTATGTGGTATTGATGCTGAAGAGTTTAAAAATTATTTGGAGAAGGCCATCGAATTCTTTTTAAAAGCTACACGGAACATTTATAAGTAAAAACAAAAGAGTACTTACCCAGGATGATTATCAAAGACATTATTCCGACACAATATCCTCAAAACCTGTGTAATGGAATCATTATTTTCTCAATCTTTGCTATTTTTTTAGGTTGTAGCCTAGATAAAGATCGAACATTACAAATGTATGGCAGAAATTGTTGAAGAACGAGGCAAAGATAATCTACCCTAAACACTATGCTTTTTATCTTGTGAAAAATCTATCTGATAAAGAACGAACAACTCGCAGAAAAGTACTTCAAAAATCCAATATTTTTCCAATTTGGTATGATGGCGATCGCGATGAAAGCATTGAAGCCTTATTGGAATTATTAAATGATGGAGAATCATAAAATGCTCAACGAAAACGACATCGAACAACTTACCCTTCAACGCCTGCAATCCCTCGGTTGGGAATATCGCTACGGTAAAGACTTGCCTGTTCGTGAAGGCGAGTTTGTCCGTGGCGATTTGAGCGGCGTAATCTTTGTTGAGCAACTGCGTGAGGCAGTGCGTAAGCTTAATCCGCAGCTGCCTGAAAGTGCGGTTGATTCAGTGGTGAAATCGGCGACGAAAAAGCGATATTGGTGACTTGGTGGTGCGTAATCAGGCGTTTTATAAACTGTTGCGCGATGGCGTTCGGGTGGAATATCAAGCTGACGGTGAGCAGAAAATCGAGATGGCGCGCTTGGTGGATTTTGAGCATGTGGAAAACAACCGCTTTGTTGCCGTCAATCAGCTGGAAATCCGCAGCCGTAAAGGAGGCAAACGGATTCCTGATATTATCGGCTTTGTGAATGGTCTGCCATTGGTAGTATTTGAGCTCAAAAATCCGCTGCGTGAATCGGCGGATTTGTTGCAGGCGTTTAATCAGTTTGAAACCTATAAAGATGAAATTGCTGAGCTGTTTGTTTACAACCAAACCCCTGATTATTTCAGACGGCATTGCCGCCCGTTTGGGCTCGCTTTCGGCAGATTTCCAACGCTTTACACCTTGGAAAGTCGTGGACGAAAAGGCAAAAAGTAAGCGGTTGGATTTTGGCGATGAATTGCAAAATCTGTTAAACGGCTTTGATGACACCGCAAAAACTGCTGGATTATGTACGTTATTTTTGTGCTGTTTGAACGCGGTTCTATCGGGAGCATTAATCAAGAAAAATCGCCGCGTATCATCAGTATTACGGTGTGAATGAAGCGGTAGAATCCACGATTTTTGCTACGAGCGAGCAAGGCGATAAACGCATTGGCGTGATGTGGCATACGCAGGGTTCGGGCAAATCCATTTCAATGCTGTTTTATGCAGGCAAATTGCTCTCCCAACCTGAATTGAAAAACCCGACGATTTTAGTCGTCACCGATCGCAACGATTTGGACGGTCAGTTGTTTCAAACCTTTTCTTCAGGCAAAGATTTAATCAAACAAACACCGCAACAAGTAGAAGACCGAGAACAACTACGCCAACTGCTCGCACAAAATGAAGTCGGCGGAGTGTTTTTATCACCATTCAGTTCTGCCTTAAACGAGGAAGAAAGTCGCTTCCCGTGTTAAATGAACGCAGCAATATTATTGTGATTAGCGATGAGGCACACCGCAGTCAATATGGTTTTACACAAAAACTGCATAACGGCAAATTTCAGGCGGGTTATGCTCGCCATTTGCGTGATGCTTTGCCTAATGCCTCGTTTATTGGTTTTACGGGTACGCCAATTAGCCTTGAAGATCGCGATACACAAGATGTTTTCGGTCAGTATGTATCTATTTACGATCTGCAAGATGCGGTGGAAGATGGTGCAACCGTGCCGATTATTTACGAAGCTCGCCAAATCAAGCTGGCGGAGAATGCTAATCACGATGAATTATTTGCAGAAATTGATGAACTGCTGGAAGGCGAAGAAAACCCGAAATTACGCTTGCGAGAAAAATTGCTCGGCTCAGAAGCACGATTGCATGACTAGCGGTCGATTTTTGTGCAACATTTTTGCAAAACGCAATCAGCAACAAGACGGCAAGGCGATGATTGTTGTTTACAGCCGTCAAATTTGCGTGGATTTGTATAATCAGATCATCGCTCTGCACCCTGAATGGCATTCGGATAATATCAAGGAGGGTGCGATTAAAATTGTGATGACAGGTTCGGCAAGCGATACGCCTGAAATGCAAAAAACATATTTACAGTAAGCAGGAAAGCAAAACGTTAGAACGCTGTTTCAAAGATCCTACCGATCCGCTGAAAGTGGTAATTGTGTGTGACATGTGGCTGACAGGCTTTGATGCACCGTGCTGTAACACTATGTATCTTGATAAGCCAATGAAGGGACGCATAACTTTAATGCAAGCCATCGCATCGAGTAAACCGTGTATTCGCTAACAAAAAGTCGCGAAAACGGTGGACTTATCGTGGATTATGTTGGTTTGGCAGAAGAATTACGAGCAGCCACACAGCAATACACCAACTCTCACTGGCAAAGGGCAATTAGCGGAAGATGTGCAAAAGCGTGTTCTTTCAAAATGAAAAGAACAGCTTGAATTTATCCGAACTTTGTTTGCGACACCAATTGAAGGCGAAGCATTTGATGTTCAGATCGCAATTTCTGAACAAGAACCTGCATTGTTGCTAAAAAGCTATAGCGACAGCGGCAAACCATATTGCTACGCTCGACCAACTGCTCTAACGAAGGCAAAGCACACGATCAACATTGGCATAATGCAGACGATATTGAGCCACGTAAAAAGCCTTTTTGAAAACGGCAGAAAAAGCTTGAAAAAGGTTACGCTTTATGCGGGGCATTACCTGAAATCGAACCATATGTCAAGAAGTTGCTTTTTATGATGCGGTGCGTGCTGTGCTTGCCAAACGTGAACAAAACGGGAAAAGGGGACAACGGAACGCTTAATTCAGCTTAAAAGCATTAATCAATCAAAAGTATTATATCTGAAGGTACCATTGATTTATTTGATTTGTTGGGCAAAGAACAAACGCAGATTAATTTGCTTTCCGACGAATTTTGCAAGCGATCAAAACAGCGAGACCAAAAGCCTGTGGGTGTTAGCGATGGAGCGTTATTTGAAGCAGGAAATTAAAAGCCAAAGCGAGCTGTAAACCTCACCGCACAAAAAGATTTTGAGCAACGTTTGCAAGAGGCTCTTACGCAATATCACAATCACAATTTGAGCGTGGTGGAAATTCTTGATGCACTTGTGCAGATGGGGCGGGATTTCTCCGAACGCTTATCGCGAGGGCGAAAAACCCGGTTTAAGCACGGCAGAATTAGCGTTTTACGATGCACTTTCTCAAAAATGAGAGTGCCAAAAGAATTGATGAACGATGAAGTGCTTTCTAAACTAGCAAAAGAGATTACCGATATTTTTACGCCGCTCAGTCAGTATTGATTGGCAACACAAAGAAGCCGTGCGGGCAAGAATTAGATTACTCGTTCGACGTGCCTTACAAAAATATAAATATCCGCCTGATCAGGCAGAAGGTGCCGTGGAGTAGTGTTGGAAGCAAGCGGAAGAGATTGCGGATGAGCTTTCAGCTTAAGTAAGAATAATGACTATCTGAATCAGTAGAAGATAGTCATTTTTTTCTGTTCTCAAAGAATAAAAATTATGATTTCAACAAACTTCCTTAGACGCTTTCAAATATTGCAACATCGACCAAATTGTTAATGCAGCTGCAATATAGTAGAATAAACGCAAGCGTTTCCATTAAATCGCTTTGTCGCCAGAGCATTCCACCTAAAGCAAGCATCTGTGCAGTGGTTTTAATTTTTCCCCAAATAGAAACAGCAACGCTAGTGCGTTTACCCAGTTCAGCCATCCATTCACGCAAAGCAGAAATAATAATTTCACGGGCAATCATAATGCGTGATAGGAATGGTAATCCACCGAAGTGCGATAATATTCCACCACGCAAACAAAGCGCAACTGCGACTAAAACTTTATCCGCAACAGGATCTCAAAAATGCACCAAGTGAGTGGTTTGATTCCATTTTCTTGCCAACAGCCATCAAACCAGTCGGTAATGGATGCAATAAAAAAGATGAATGTTGTGATTTCGGGGGAATATGTGATTGGCAAATAAAAAACGACTACAAAAAGTGGAATTAAAGCCAAACGGAAAAGGGGTTAGATAGGTTGGAAAGTTTAATTTCATTATGTTTGCAGGTTGGGAAAATTTATTAGCGAAAGTGTATCATATTTTCACTGTAGATTTCGATTGACTTTCGTATAATTTATAGATAATTTGCATTTAATTTATGGTTCTTTTGCCCATAGATAAGAGAAAATATTTCGTTTTTCAAACAAGTTAAAGGAGAACTTATGGAAAAAACCGTTTAGAACAGGGCTACGCGGGTAGCTCAATCGTTGATTAGCACACACAAAGTGCTACGTAGCTACCTACTTATTATTAGGAATGACACTAGTCTTTTTCTTCTCTTGTTGCCTTTATTGCAATGAGCACAAACGCACCCGCATTACCTTGGTGGGGATTATTAGTAGGCTTTTACGGCTTACTTTTTAACTAATGCAACGGCAAATAGTGCCACAGGTCTAGTGAGCGTATCTCGCCTTAACTGGCTTTTTAGGCTATACCTTAGGGCCCAATTTCTAACCGCTATGTTGGTGCAGGCTTAGGGCGATGCAGTTGTATTAGCATTAGGGTGCTACAGCATTAGTGTTTTTGCTTGTTCAGCTTTATGTGCTAACCACCAAAAAAAGATATGTCATTCTTAAACGGGATGATGATGGCACTTTTCGTGGTTGTTTTAGTGGGCGTTATCGCAAATATTTTCTTAGCAATGCCAGCATTAAGCCTTGCATTAAGCGGTTTATTTGTGATTTTCTCAAGCGGTGCGATTTTGCTGACAACTAGCAACATCATTCAAGGTGGTGAAACCAACTATATTCGTGCAACCGTTGATCTTTACGTTTCACTTTACAACCTTTTTGTGAGTTTTCTACAAATTTTTGGCGTATTAGGAAATGATGACTAATGGCACAAATTGAGCTGAATGGCACATTTTATCAAGTAGATAACGATGGTTATTTGTTAAACCTTGATGATTGGTCAGAAACATTTGCAACATTGATGGCGGAGCATGATGGCATTATGCTCACGCCTGAGCATTGGGAAATTATTCAGCTGGTGCGAGAGTTTTATCAAGAATATAAAACCTCTCCAGCAATCTGAATGCTGGTTAGAAGCAATGTCGCAAAAATTTGGCGAAGAGAAGGGAGAGTCGTTATTTACAACGTTTATTTCCCGACGACCCGGCTAAGCAAGCAACAAAGTTTGCGGGGCTTTGCCAAAAACCAGCGAAGTGTTTGTAACAGTAATTTGCAAATTATGTTGAAAAACAACCTCTTAGTAATGAATAATCGTTTACAAGCGGTTATTTTTGCTTCTTTATTGCAATTTTTCCTTGTAATTTCATCTATTTTTGTCTAAATTCTTCAGGTTATTTTGTTATTTATAAAGGTCAATGAGCTCAATTAGATTTAATCAAATCTTCTATCAAATCTATTCCTGATTATCCAAAAGCGGGCATTATTTTCCGCGATATTACTTCATTACTTGAAGTGCCAGAAGCCTTCAAAGCAAGCGCATTGATGCGATTGTAGAAGAATTTAAAGATAAAGGATTACCAAAATTGTTGGTACAGAATCACGTGGTTTTATCTTTGGTGCTCCTGTGGCTTTAGCTTTAGGCGTGCCTTTTGTGTTAGTTCGAAAGCCTCAAAAATTACCACGTGAAGTGATTTCGCAATCTTACCAATTAGAATATGGCGAAGATACACTGAAATCCACACTGATTCTGTGAATGCGAACGACAATGTTTTTGGTGATTGACGATTTATTAGCAACAGGCGGTACAATTGATGCAACCGCAAAACTTATCCGCAAATTAGGCGGTAAAGTCGAACACGCCGCTTTTGTTATCTGCTTGCCAGAATTAGGTGGCCGTGAACGCCTTGAGCAAGAAGGGATTAAATCATTCACTTTAGTGAATTTCGAAGGGCACCAATCGAGTCATTATTATCAATGAGTTATCAAGTTTTAGCACGCAAATGGCGTCCGCAACGTTTTTCCGAAGTGGTGGGGCAACAACACGTTTTATCCGGCATTAGAAAACGGATTACGTGAAAATCGCCTGCACCACGCTTATCTTTTTCCGGCACGCGGGGTGGGTAAAAACCTCAATTGCGCGTCTTTTTGCGAAAGGATTAAACTGCGAAACGGGTATTCAGTGCAACACCTGTGGCGAGTGTGCGAACTGTAAAGCGATTGAAGAAGGGCGTTTTATTGACTTAACTGAGATCGATGCAGCCTCTCGCACCAAAGTGGAAGACACCCGTGAACTACTTGATAACGTGCAATATAAGCCAACCGTTGGGCGGTTTAAGGTTTATTTGATTGACGAAGTGCATATGCTTTCTCGTCACAGTTTCAACGCATTATTGAAAACGTTGGAAGAACCGCCTGAATATGTCAAATTCTTGTTAGCGACGACAGATCCGCAAAAATTGCCGATTACGATCTTATCGCGTTGTATGCAATTCCATTTGCGTGCATTAGATCAGCATCAAATTGCTGATCATCTTGAGTTTATTTTTAAAACAAGAAAAACATCCCTCACGAACTGCCTCGCCATTGACTTAGCCAAAGCTGCTCAAGGCAGATTCGTGACTCTTTAAGTTTGACAGACCAAGCGATTGCAGTCAGTAATGCCAATATTACACTTGAAGCAGTCAGCCAAATGCTCGGTTTGATTGACGATCATCAACCGCTTGAATTGGTGATGGCACTTTCACTAAGCTAACGGTGAAAAATACTTTCTATCATTCAACAAGTAGCTGAAAAAGGTGTCGATTGGTCGCAATTATTAAGCGATGTCGCAGAAACATTGCATGTAAAATTGCCTTTGTTGCAACTGGTTAAACTGCCCGAAAATTGACGAATCGCCATTGCATTTGCTAGCAAAACAGATTGCTCCCTGAAGATGTGCAGTTTTTCTATCAAATGATGTTGATGGGTAAAAAAGAGTTACCATTCTCACCAGAACCACGTGCGGGCGTGGAAATGACTTTCTTTGCGTGCATTAGCCTTCCACCCAAAACGCGTGGAAGAGATTAACCGTGCAAGTGCAAACCCAAACGGTAAACATTCCCCTGCAAAGCCCTACCTTCAGTATCACCTGAGAAAAATATCGCTCAGCTTAAAGCACGCTTAGTGCTGGCGAAAAAGTGGCTCAGTCAACAGCAGAGGCGGTAGAAAATTCACCACAATTTGCAAAACCGCAAGAAAACCCAACCGCTTATACTCCAGCTGTAGCTCCTCAAGTTCAAACGCCTCCCGTCTCTGTGTCTACGATGTCACCTGCATTAGTGGCAATGCAAGCGAGAAAACAGCTACAACAGACACAAGATCAGCTAGCACAAACCGAGCTCGAATACACTGTAGTGCCTTCAATGCAAAAACCGTTCTCCTGCCAAAGAAATGAATGTAAGAGCGGTTTATGTGTTGGCGAAACCGAAAAACCGAACTTGAGCACGAAAAACAAGCGAAGCAAACGGTCGTTACCAATGACGAAGAGTATCGCTGACTTGGCTCAACTCCCGAATTAGAAAATCAAGAAGAAACAGCAAAACCTCCGATATTAAGCGTTTATTTTACAAGAACGTATCCCCCGAATTAGTAGCGAAAACCATTGAGTTAGCTTGCCAACAAGATGAATGGGCGGCATTGGTTAATGAGCTTAAATTAGGTGGATTAACTCGCCAGATTGCATTAAACTAGTTACTTAGCAGAAAAAGCAAGATCATGAGCTTCATTTAGTGCTAAAAACCGAATATGGCACATTTAGATGAGTCCAGTAGCTTACGCCAAAGTTTAGCTTGATGCGTTATCGGAAAAGAGCTTACTTATCAACCTCACTATTGCCGATAATCCCGAACGCAAAACCCGCTTTGAAATTCGCCGTGCTATTTTTGAGGGATTAACCCAAGAAGCAAGAAATGCCTTGCTGAATGATGCTGTTGAAATTATTACGTGAAGCGTTTGATGCCGAGCTGGATGAATCAACGATTGCGGTAGCGAAAGCCTCAGGGCTTCCGTCTCTACGCATAAAGTACGTTTGTGCTATTGAGGGATTTGTGTCCCATAAGGCACATTTTTATCATTAACCTAGGGTGTGTAGCCCTAGATATATACATATAAAAAACTATGCATGCATTAGAAATCAAAAATCTTATCAAAACCTATGCTACGGGCGTTCAAGCGGTAAAGGGCATTGATCTTACCGTCGAGCAGGGCGATTTTTATGCCTTGCTTTGGGCATAACGGGGCGGGTAAATCAACGACCATTGGCATTATTAGTTCACTCGTGAATAAAACCAGTGGTTCGGTAAAAAGTCTTCGGCTATGATTTAGATACCCAAAAAACACAGCTCAAACAGCAAATCGGCTTAGTGCCACAAGAGTTCAACTTCAATCAATTTGAGAAAGTGGTGGATGTGCTCACGCAGCAAGCGGGATTTTATTGCATTCCATTGCGAAGCCAAAGCACGTGCAGAAATGTGGCTGAAAAAATTGGATTTATGGGAAAAACGTACGCATTTAATTCGCGAACTGTCGGGTGGAATGAAACGTCGGGTAATGATTGCTCGTGCTTTAATGCATAACCCAAAATTGCTGATTTTAGATGAACCTACTGCGGGCGTGGATATTGAGCTTCGTCGTTCGCTGTGGGATTTTTACGGGAACTCAATCAACAAGGCACCACTATTATTCTTACCACGCACCATCTTGAAGAAGCGGAAAACCTCTGCCGAAATATAGGCATTATTCAGCACGGAAAATTGATTGAAAATACATCAATGAAGTCTTTACTGGCAAAAATTGGAGACCGAAATTTTCGTGCTGGATTTGCAAAATATGCCTCAAAATAGGCCGCTTTGTGATTGAGTATTATCCGCATAAATTATTGGATGAAAACACGCTAGAAGTGGAAGTACAGCGTGCCTCAGCACTAACCAACTTATTTACGCAATTAACTGCACAAAATGTGGAAGTGTTAAGTATGCGAAATAAATCGAACCGCTTGGAAGAACTTTTTCCTCAAAATGGCTAATTAATATGAATTTAACTGGATTTTTACGCTCGCAACTAAAGAGAGCAAACGCGTTATTCGCATTTGGAGACGAACACTCGTACCACCGGTTATTACTACCACGCTCTATTTCTTGATTTTCGGGCAATTAGTTGGTGGACGTATTGGTGATATGCACGGGGTAAGCTATATGCAGTTTATTGCCCCTGGACTTGTGATGATGACCGCAATCACAGCCTCTTATGTCAATTCCGCCTCATCATTTTTCTTGAGCAAATTTACCAAAAACTTATGAAGAGATGCTAATTTCCCCTCTTTCAACGCATAACATTATTTGGGGTTATGTCGTAGGCAGTGTTGTTCGCGGTGGGCTAGCTGGCATTTTGGTAATGTTGGTTGCTTTGTTGTTTATCACCTTTGATATCCACTCTTGGATGATGATTTTTCAACGCTTTTTACTGACAACGATTAGTTTCTGCACTAGGTGGATTAATTAATGCGGTGTATGCGAAAACATTTGACGATGTAGGTTTAATCCCCACTTTCGTTTTAACACACACTCACATACTTGGGCGGTGTATTTTTATCTCGATCTCATTACTGCCTGATTTCTGGCAAGCAGTTTCCAAGTTCAACCCCATTGTGTATATGATTAATGGTTTCCGTTATGGCTTTTTAGGTATCAGTGATATGCCCATTTTTACACATTTTTGGTATTGGGATCGTTATGTATTATGTTATACTGGTTTGCCTTTTTCACTGATTGAGAAAGGTGTGATTACGTTCCTAATTTTTCTTTGTCACGGATTGCACGAGAGTTTTGCTAAAATTAGGAAAAATTCTACCACTTGTTGCTCTCGTGCTCATCTCAAAAAGGAACCTCAAAATGAAATTCAAAAACTCTGCTTGTAAGTGCTCTCTCTTTTTTCTCTGCCGCTAGCTTTTGCACAAGATATTACTGTTTTTGCTGCAGCCTCAATGACCAACGTGCTTCAAGAAATCAACAAAGATTTTTGAAAAAGCCAACCCGCAAGATAAGTCCACATTCTCGTTTGCCTCTTCTTCTGTGCTATGCGAAACAAATTGAACAAGACGCCCCAGCGGATGTATTTATTTCAGCTGATACAAAATGGATGGATTACGTTAAAGAAAAACAACCTGCAAAACCCAAAATGTACATAATTTAGTGAAAAAAACGACCTTGTGTTGATTGCACCGATTGAAAGTAAAATTGAAGCAAAAAGTCATTCAAGCGGTCGATTTTAACAAGGAATTAGCAGGATATTTATCTGTAGGCGATCCATCACACGTGCCTGCGGGCAAATATGCAAAAAAGCACTTGAGTATTACAAACTCTGGGATGGCTTAGAAAGCAAGTTAGTTCGAGCAAAAATGTGCGTGATGCGTTATCTTATGTAGAACGCAACGAGGGCTCCATTAGAATTGTTTATGCAACTGATGCGAAAGTCTCTGCAACTAAAGTGAAAATCGTGGCAACTTTTCCCAAATGAAAGTTATGGTGAAGTGGTTTATCCTGCTGCAACAGTAAGTGATAAAACGGAAAGCGAAAAATTCCTCGATTTCTTAAAAAACCCCGCAGCTCAAGCGAAATTTAAAGAAGCTGGTTTTTATCCAGTACACAATTTATAACTTACAACCCCAATGAGGTTGAATTATGTCTAACCGAGGGTATTTATACCCTCGGCAACAACTCGAAAACTGTCTATGTTTTTCTTTTTCTCAACCCGAACTTAATGCCATTTATTTGAGCCTTAAAGTCGCCACGATTGCGATTCTTTTTGCTCTACCTGTTGCCACTTTTATTGCTTGGATACTTTCACGCAAACAATTCTGGGGCAAGCAATTGCTAAATGGCATTGTGCATCTACCGCTTGTTTTTCACCCTCTGTAGTGATTGGCTATCTCTTACTTATTGTGATGGCAAAGCGTGGTGCAATTGGGCAATATTTGTGGGAGTGGTTCGGCTTTTCTTTCAGTTTTTTCTTGGCGAGGTGCGATATATCCTCTGCGGTAATGGCTTTTTCCGCTGATGGTGCGTTCTATCAAACAAAGCCTTTTGATGCAATTGATCCTAAACTTGAACAAGCAGCTAGAACATTAGGTGCAAGCCCACTTAAAGTCTTACGCTTAATCTTCCACTCTCATTTTCAGGCGTCATTGCAGGAGCAGTATTAGGTTTTGCCCGTTCGCTTGGAGAATTTGGGGCAACTATTACTTTCGTATCTAATATTCCAAATCAAACTCAAACGATTCCAGCAGCTCTTTTCACCTTTATCGAAACGCCTGATGGAGAACTCGCCGCAGCCCGCCTTTGTGCGGTTGCGATTGTAATTTCTTTAATCGCCCTTTCCACATCAGAGTGGTTAGCAGAAAGACAAAAGCGGTATGCGAAGTAGGAATAATAACGCTTAGCGCTCAAACAATCGACGTTCCAAACTCTCTTGTTCCACTAAAATCAGAATAGCCGCATCTCCGCCCCACTCTTTTGGTGCTTGATGCAAAGCTAATACTTTCCGGATGTTGGACTCAACCAACGAGGTTTGATCTTTAAGTGTGTAGTGATCAAACCCCGTCATAATGCTCGCACAATAAACGTGTTCACGTTCGCAAGCTAAAAATTAAAAGCAGCTAACTCTTTTTCGCTTTTTCTTTGGTTAAACCATGCAGATCTAAGAACAGTTCTGGTTGGAAATCACCTCGGCGAAGCTGTTTTAAAAATATAAGGATCGACATCTTTCACGCAACATAGCGAACTTTTTCATTTTTCTTCTTTTCAAAAAGCGGTTCATATTCATCCGAAAAGAAAAATTCGGTATCTTTTTGTTCTTGCATTTCACGCAGTTCATTGATTTTTACGTGGAGGTTGGCTTGGAAATAAAAGTATCTTGCTTGATGTGCCTTTAATCGCCTCACGGAATAGTGCGAAATCATCTATCTCTGTCATTATTTTTCTCCTTGTTTGGGGCTATTTTTAGCACAATAAAAAGTTGATACATCCAAGCTAAAAAGGGATAATGCCCGTTATTTTTAAGGGGATAGTATGTATCCAACACAATTTAGAGTTGCTTGAAGAGATATCTGCTTCAAGTGCATTACAAGATTTAAAAAGCTATTCAAAGATATGATGCGTTGGGCGTATAGCTATTTTAATGCTTCTGATCTTTATTACGGACACGGTTATGAGAACGGTTGGCAAGAAGCACAGCAGCTTGTTTTGAGTGCACTATGCTTGCCTGCAGATGTGCCTGAAGCAATGTATGCGTCACGCTTAACCGATGTAGATACGTGTAGTCGAACTTTATTCAAGCTCGTTTAGGTACGCGTAAGCCGGTCGCTTATTTAACTAACACTGCGTGGTTCTGTGGCTTAGAATTTTATGTTGATGAACGTGATTGTACCGCGCTCACCAATTGGGTGAACTTATTCGTGATCAATTTGCAGGCTTTATTAACCATAACCCCAAACGTATTCTAGATCTTTGTACTGGTAGCGGTTGTATTGCAATCGCTTGTGCAGAAACGTTCCCAGAAGCGGAGGTTGATGCGGTAGATTTATCGCTTGATGCGTTAGATGTGGCTCAGCTAATATTGATCGTTATCAATTATCGGATCGTGTGTTCCCAATTAGTTCGGACCTTTTTAATGATATTCCGAAAAGATAAATACGATCTCAATTGTGACCAACCCCCTTATGTGGATCAGGAAGATTTAGATGATATGCCAGAAGAGTTCCATTTTGAGCCAGAATTAGCACTTGGTTCAGGCGAAGATGGGTTGGATATTACTAAACGTATTTTATCCGAGGGCTTCGATTATTTATCGGAAGATGGCACGTTAATTTGTGAAGTTGGCAATAGTATGATTCACTTAATCGCACAATATCCCACCGTACCATTTAATTGGATCGAATTTAAGCAGGGGGCTTAGGTGTGTTTAGTTTAACTAAAGCACAGTTGGATGAATGCCGTCATTTATTTTGTTGCTAGTTTTGAGAACGTTATATAAAAACATTACTACTGAGTTAAATAACATAGCAGATAAATCAGTCAACAAAACACAAGCGGTAAGATCTGCAAATTATTTTTGTAAATCTTACCGCTTGTGGTTATTTCTACAAACCTGACTAAATCCACCAAAACTATCAAGCACTAAATCAGCTTTTTCGTACCCTGCTTCGGTGATCTTTGCCTGTTTTTCACCAGTACTTTTGTTTTTACGCCCGCATTTTTCAGCAGCGAGCAGATCTTCTAATTTATCGCCCACCATATAAGATTTTTCAGGATCAATATTTAAATCTTTACTGCCTGTAAGAACATTCCCGCTTTCGGTTTTACGGCAATTGCAATCTTCACGATATTCACTTTTACCCTCTGGGTGATGTGGACAGTAATAAATGCCATCTAGCACCACGCCATAATCTTCGTCTAATGACCAATCCATCCATTCTGTCAATTGGGTAAATTGCTCTTCGGTGAAATAACCGCGGGCAATGCCCGATTGGTTGGTGACTCAACACAAGCAAATAGCCTTTATCTTGCAATTGTTTTAACGCTTTTGCCCACCCCTTCAATAAATTGAAAATCGTCGATTTTATGAACGTAGCCGTGATCGATATTAATGGTACCATCGCGGTCGAGAAAAATTGCTTTATTTGCCATTAGTTCGCTCCTTTTTAAGTAATCGACCACAATTTGGTGGTGTTCGCTGGTTTTGAATTTATCAAACACTTTTTCAATCACGCCTTGTTCGTTCACTACAAAAGCTAATGCGGTGGATACCATCATAGATTTTGCCCATAAATTTTTTCTCACCCATACGCCAAAAAGCCCTCAGCAACTGTGATCAGGATCGGAAAAGTAAAGTAAAATTCAGCTCTTTTCTCAATAAATTGAGCCAATTTTTTCGGAAGATCGGGACCAATACCGAGCACTTCTAGATTTAATTCAGAAAGTTCAGTACGACTATCACGCAATCCGCAAGCCTGAGTCGTACAACCTGGGGTAAGGGCTTTAGGATAAAAATAAACAAGGACTTTTTGCCCGCAAATTGAGCAAGAGAAATAGATTGTTCGTTTTGATTAAGAAGAGTAAATTGTGGCGCTAAATCGCTCTGCTTGTAGAGTGTTCATTTTTAGTGTTCCATAATAAGCCTCTAAAATGAATCCCTCTTTAGTAAAGAGGGGGCTAAGCAGAAACTTGCAAAAATCTAGTCATAAATAAACCGCTTGTATCTTATCACAAGCGGTTATTTTCTTAAATTTTTTTGTCAATTAATCCAAAAACTTCTCCAGCAGTTCATTTAAGAATAACTTACCGTGCTGAGTAATTTGCCAGTGAGTTGCTGTTTCGGTAATGTAATTTTGACTTAATGCCCAATCCATTTTAGGTTTAACCAGATCAGCAGACAACCCCGTGTATTGCTCAAATTCCGCTTTAGGTACAGCCTCGACAAACGGAATCGGTCTCATAAAGAACTCGAATGGGCGATCTTCTGGAGCAATCTGCTCTTGCGAATAACAGTATTCGCCTCGCATATAACCTTTCGGGTGCTTGGTTTTGCTAAAACGGTAGATTTCGCCCGTTGGGTAACTAATTTTTACCATGAGCACCGCAACCAATTGCCAAATAATCGCCAAAACGCCAGTAGTTTAAGTTGTGCCGATATGGGTAACCTTTTTTTCGCATAGGCGGAAGTTTCATACTGCTCGTAGCCTGCTTCAGTCAGCAGTTGATGACCTTGTTCGAAAATATCCCACAACTCATCATCATCAGGCAAAAATAGGTTGGTGGTAGTAGAACATCGTATTCGGCTCAATCGTAAGTTGATACCACGAAAGATGTGGCGGGTTTAACGCAATGCCTTGTTTTAAATCTTCCAATGCCTGTTTTACCGATTGGTTTTGGCAAGCCGTGCATCAAGTCAATATTAAAAGCTCTTTAAGCCAAAGTTTGCTGCATTTTGAGCAAATTTAACCGCTTGTTTCGCCTCTTGGCTATTGTGAATACGCCCTAATTTCAGCAATTTTTCAGGCTCAAAACTCTGAATCCCTCATTGAAATTCGGGTTACGCCTGCTTTTGCATAACCGATAAAACGCTCTACTTCTGCAGTACCTGGATTGGCTTCAAGTGTAATTTCTAAGCCCTCTTCAAATGGGATTTGTTGTTGAATTTTGAGCAATAGATGCCCAATTCCTTCTGCAGAAAAGAGACTTGGTGTCCCGCCTCCAATAAAGATGGAGTGGATTTTTCGATTACTAATCGCCTCGCGGTAAGTGGTTAAATCTTTGCGATAAATCTGCAAGTAGGTGTTCGATATATTCGGCTTCAGGAATGATGCCTTTTTGAGCGTGCGAATTAAAAATCGCAGTAAGGACATTTTTGTACGCACCAAGGAATGTGGATATATAAACCAAGTGGAGGGAGGGTTAGCTGCATATTAACGTAGGGAGGACTTCAGTCCGCCAATTAAATAATAAAAACGGCGGACTAATGTCCGCCCTAAAAATAAATGAAGATTACTCACCCCAAACATCGCGGGCAATATCTCGAATAAATGCAAGTTTCGCCCATTGTTGTTCTTCGGTCAAGATATTTCCTTCCTCGGTTGAAAGCAAAAGCCACACTGTGGGCTTAAGCAAAGTTGGTTGATGTCCACATATTGCGTCGCTTCTTTTGATGCGTTCAATGATTTCATCACGATTTTCTAATTCACCACTCTTTGACGTCACTAAACCAAGCACCACTTGCTGATCTTTAATAAAGCGTAATGGTTTAAAATCACCCGAACGATCGCTGTCGTATTCAAGGAAGAAACCATCCACACGGCAAGTACCAAACAACGTTTCCGCCACAGGCTCATAACCGCCTGCTGAGAACCATGTTGAGCGGAAGTTACCGCGACAGATATGCATCGTAATTGCAAGATCAGCAGGTTTTGCCTCAATGATTTTATTGACCATATAAACGTAATCTTTGGCGATTTGGTCGAGGTTAAAGCCACGTGCTTGGTAGGCTTCTCGTTTATCTTCCGCACAGAATTCGCCCCAACTGGTATCGTCTAATTGAAGATTGCGACAGCCCAGTTTGTAGAAAATATTCATCGCTTTGATGTACGCATCGGCAATATCGTTCTAACAATTGTTGGTTATTGTTTTCATAACGTGGAATCGCCATATAATCCGTTGCACGTACGTTAGTAATTAAATGCAACATTGATGGCGAAGGAATGGTTAATTTCACTTCGGTTTCGCCCGCTAATTTTTGTAACGAACGGAAATGTCTCTACAAATGGATGGCTTTTCGGAAAAGTCGATTTTATCCACAATTTTCAATGTTTTCGGGCGAACATTGTGATGTTTAAATTGTACCGAGAATTTTTCTGTATCTACTTCTTCCACTACCATCAAGGGCACTCAAAGAAATCTAAGTGCCAGAATGTACGACGAAATTCGCCATCGCTTATTGCGTGTAAACCTACTGCTTTTTGTTGTTCAACTAATTTTGCAATCTCGTGATCTTCCACCTGAGTTAAATCTGCACAAGAAATATCGCCACAACTGCATTGATGACGAGCATGTTTTAATGCTTCAGGGGCGTAGAAGCTGCCAACAATATCAAAACGAAAATGGTGCAGAAGTGCGAGGTTGTGCATTAGGGAGTGAGACATAAAAAATCCTTTTGTTGTTATTTAACTCTGTTATAAGATTGTAACAAACTTTCACTTTATTCAAGTTGAAAAATTTCTTTTCTTTATTATGAATAACTTTCATTTTATAACCTATACTAAAAAGCACGCTAAACGCCTTTAGTTGGGTAGTTGGGCTAAAAATCCCTACCTCTTTTGAATTATCTCGAAAATGTTTCATCTATTTTTAACCAATTAAACTTAAAAAGCGTGATCTAATTCACAAAACTGTAACATTATCCCATCTTTATTTAATAAGTTGTTTACAATCAAGTCCGACTAGCAATTGCTATCAGATATTTCTTTTTGTAGGTGAACCTTATGGCTCTATTTCTTAGTATTTTTCCCAATTGTATTATTGATTTTACCTAATGGTAAAACGTAATGCTCTTCCATCTTATGTTGCTCTACCTGGATTGCAGCAGTAGTATTAATTATTCATTTGGTCTTCTTTGCAACTGATGTTTCTATTATTAGTGCAAAAATTGCATCAGCGGTGGTTGATGTATTAACGCCTGTAACGGTTATTTTCGGTGCGATTCTCTTTAACCGCTTCTCGGAAGTGTCTGGCGTAATCAAATACACTGCGTAAAATGGTTAGGTAACATTAACCCAAACCCTGTAGCACAGTTGATGATTATCGGTTGGGCGTTTGCTTTTATGATTGAAGGGTGCAGAGTGGCTTTCGGTACACCAGCAGCCATCGCAGCACCAATCTTAGTTGGTTTAGGTTTAACCCAATTCGTGTGGCGATTCTTGCGTTAATTATGAACTCAGTGCCAGTTTCATTTGGTGCAGTAGGTACACCAACATGGTTCGGTTTCGGTCCATTGAACCTTCCAGAAGATAAAAATCTTAGAGATTGGTTCTATGACAGCAACTATTCACTCTGATTGCGGCATTTATCATTCCTGTGATTGCGTTAAGTTTTTATCGTAACTTGGAAAGAAATTCGTCAAAATATCGTTTTCATCTACTTAAGCGTATTAGCTTGCTGTAGTACCTTATTTTTACTTGCTCAAGTAAACTACGAATTCCATCTATTAGTGGTAGGTGGTGCAATTGGTATGTTCTTATCAATCTTCTTAGCAAATAAAGGCATTGGTTTAGCGAAAGTAGAAAAATACTTTAGATAACACCGCCGTAACAGGTAAAGAAGTTGCAAAAAGCATTGTTACCAACAGGTTTATTAATTGTTTTCTTAATCTTAACTCGTGTTAAACAGTTACCATTCAAAGCAATGATGAACGATGCAACTGAATGGGTCGAGTATGCAATTAGGTTCATTAGGTCACTTTGAGATCAGTGAAGGTTTAATCTTTTCAGCCTGAAAAATATCTTCGGCACAGGTATGAACGCAAGCTATAAATTGCTTTATGTACCAGCGTTGATTCCATTTGTAATCACAGTATTAATCGCAATTCCTGTGTCTCAATGTCTGCAAGCAATGTGAAAGGTATTTTCTCAAGCAGCTTAAAACAAGTTCGTAACCCATTCATCGCTCTAATCGGTGCGTTAATTATGGTGAACTTAATGTTAGTGGGTGGTGATGAGTCAATGGTGAAAATCATTGGTCGTAGCTTTGCTCATGCAACAGGGAATACTGGACAATCTTCGCATCATATTTAGGTGCAGTGGGTGCATTCTTCTCAGGTTCAAATACCGTCTCTGAACTTAACATTCGGTAGTGTACAATTATCAACAGCTGAAATTACGGGTCTCTCTTTCTTCACTTGTTCTTGCATTACAATCTGCAGGCGGTGCAATGGGTAATATGGTGTGTATCAACAACATCGTAGCAGTAAACTCTGTATTAGGTATCGAAAACCAAGAGGGTGCAATCATTAAGAAAAACTGTAGTACCAATGTTTATCTACGGTATTATTGCAGCAATCGTTGCTTTAACGGTGATTCCATTATTCTTTAATGTGTAGATAATTTCCTAGGGCTTTCGCCCTAGGATAAGCATAAATCAGCACCTCTTGCTGAATGTAAGAAATTTAAAAACATAACCGCTTGAAAGTCCCAAAGGGGCTTACTTATGCGTAACCTATGGCGTAAGCTATAGGAAAAACACTAAAGGAAGCATTTGCTTCTTTTGTCATTATATGGCTTTCTAAATACGATTATTTCTTATTTTTATTTATTAGGTGGGAATTCAAATGAACGTGAATTTTTATGTAACCTGTATCGCAGACATTATAAAAAGCAATGTGGCGAAAAACAGTGTGTTATTGCTCGAAAAACTAGGCTGTAACGTGATTTTCCTTGAAAAACAAGGCTGTTGTGGACAACCTGCAATTAACAGCGGATATGCAAAAGATGCCGTAGCCGGAATGATTAGTTGAAACTTTTTGAAGTGAATGATTATCCAATTGTAGCCCCTGCGGGTTCTTGCGTATATGCAATCAAAAACTACTCAGAATATTTCACTCGTTTTGGAGAACCTGAATGGGCAAAACAGTGCAGAAAAGTTTCAAATCGTTTCCACGATTTAACCGCTTTTATTGTGAATGTTTTAGGCAAAAAACCAACGTGGGTGCACGCTTAACAGGCAAAGCCGTTTATCATCCATCTTGCAGTTTAAGCCGCAAATTGAGGCGTAGTAGAATGGCCATTAACGCTCCTTCAAAAACGTAAAAGGCTTAGAACTTTATGCCAATCCATAACCAACAAACCTGCTGTGGTTTCGGTGGTACATTCTCGGTAAAAATGGCAGAGATTTCAGGTGAAATGGTAACAGAAAAAGTCGTGAATATCTCTAGAAGTGAGAGCCCGACTATTTAATCGGTGCAGATGTCAGCTGCTTAATGAACATTGCAGGTCGTTTAAGCCGTGAAGGTAAAAACGTAAAAGTAATGCAGATATCGCTGAAGTGCTAATGCAGGAAGAAGGAGAAGCGTAAGATGTCACATTTACAAACCAGTCACTTGCCGTTTAAACAACGTGTAGAACAACAAGTTAATAACGAAATTATGCGTAAAGCGGTAGTAAAAGCACAAGAAACTATCGGTGCAAACCGCCAAAAATGGTGGATGAATTAGGCAACTGGGAAGAATGGCGCGATCTTTCTAAACAATTCCCGTAATCACGTTTTTAGCTAACCTAGACGCATATCTTTACCAATTAAGCGAAAAAGTGACCCAAAATGGTGGTAAAGTCTTTTTGCAGAAACTGCTGAAGAAGCGACTGCTTATATTCGCTAAAGTTGCATTGAGAAAAAGGCGAAAACCATTGTGAAATCAAAATCAATGGTGACTGAAGAAATCGGTATGAACCACGTTTTAGAAGCAGAAGGCATCAAAGTGGTGGAAACCGACTTGGGCGAATACTTACTACAAATCGTGGGTGATAAACCTTCTCACATTGTTGTGCCTGCAATTCACAAAGATCGCCACCGTATTCGCAAAAAGAATTGCATGAAGTTTTAGGTTATGAAGGCAGTGAACAGCAGAAGAGATGAACGCTTTTTGTGCGTAAAAACCTTACGCAAAGATTTTTAGAAGCCGATATTGGGATTTCAGGTTGTAACTTTGCTGTGCCAGAAACAGGTTCTGTCTGCTTAGTAACGAATGAAGGTAACTTACGTTTAGCTACCACGGTACCCAAAAACACACATCGCAGTAATGGGAATGGAACGTATCGCTCCAACTTTTAAAGAGGTGGATGTGTTAATCACCATGCTTTGCCGTAGTGCGGTAGGTGCAAAATTAACAGCATATAATACTTGGTTAACTGGCCCTCGTTTAGAAGGCGAAGTTGATGGTCCTGAAGATTTTCACTTAGTGATTGTTGATAACGGTCGTTCAAAAATTTTTAGAGAGCGAATTTGAAGAAGTTTTTACGTTGTATCCGTTGTGGTGCGTGCTTGAACACTTGCCCTGCGTATCGCCAAATCGGCGGTCACGGCTATGGGTCAATCTATCCAGGACCAATCGGAGCGGTAATATCTCCGTTACTTGGTGGTTACGATGAATTCAAAGAGTTACCTTATGCTTGTTCGCTTTGTAATGCGTGTAATAGCGTTTGCCCTGTAAAATTCCACTGGCACAACTTATCTTAAAAACACCGTGAGAAATTGGTGGAAGAAGGTCGTACACCGAAACTTGAACAAATTGAAATTAAAGGTTTCACCTTTGCTAACTCACACCCAGCCGTGTGGAATGCCAGTGTGAAAGTGGGTGCCAAATTGATGGGTAAACTGATCCGCAATGGTAAAGCCCCAATTCAAGCAGGTGCATTAGGTGAATGGACAAAAAGCACGTGATTTACCAACCCCTGAAGGCGAAAGCTTCCGCGAGTGGTTTGCGAAACGTAAGTAATTAGATGCTCAAGCTCTCTCCCTTATGAGGAGAAACTTTGCATCTATTTTCATTATAACTAAGGACATAAAAATGAACCTAGAAAACAGAGAAATTTCTTAAATAAATTAGCAGCGAAAAATGGGGCGTGAACGCAAACTCATGCCAGATCAAATGGAAGCTCCAGTAAACGATCACCCAACAACCCGCTTAACGCACCTTTCACAACAAGAGTTGTGTAACGAATTTATAAGTTTTTGCTAAAGTATTGTTGGTTGATGTAGTGAAACCAAAGAAGCTGATGTAGCACAAGCGGTGCTAAATGTCTGCCAAAAATATGGCGGTGGTAGTGTAGTGTTAAATAACGATGTACGCTTGGCAGAGCTTGGCATTACTGATGCTGTAAAAGCAAACTTTGACAGCTATGTATGGGATTTTAGCAAAGATGAAGAGAATATCGAAAAATCCGCTGCAGCCAACATCGGTATTGTCCACGGCGAATATGGTTTAGCGGAATCGGGCGGTATTGTGTTATTTGCCACTGCAAAGATAACGGACGCTCAACTAGCTTGCTCCCAACCACTTCTATAGTAGTTGTGCGTAAAAGCAAAGTATTACCGCGTGTGGCACAATTAGCCCAAATTCTGCACGAAAAAGCACAAGCAGGCGAACGTATGCCATCTTGTATCAATATCATCTCTGGTCCAAGTGCGACCGCAGATATTGAGTTGATCAAAAGTTGTTGGCGTACATGGCCCAGTGTCAAAAATCTATGTGGTAATTGACGATCTATAAAGCGATCTATTTAAGAACTAACAGGATGTAAGATTTGCTCTAAAAGCACCGCTTGTAACAGAAAAGGCTTGCATTCAAATCTCTTTTTCAATAGAATATATGGCATTCATGCGACTATAGCTCAGTTGGTTAGAGCACCACCTTGACATGGTGGGGGTCACTGGTTCGAGTCCAGCTAGTCGCACCATATATTTATTTCGAACCATATCAAACCCTCTCAAATGAGGGGTTTTCTATTTAGCTAAATCAAGCTATTAGCCGTTTTAGCTCTCTTAATCCCTATCAAGCTCTATCATTCCATCTCATAAATTTGGTATTATATTTGGTAAGTATTTTAAGTGATTTTTCTATTTGTAATACCAAAAAGCCGACATAATACCAAAAATCGCTTATTGTTTTTCCTATTTTGTAATACCAAAGGGGATTATATGGCGGTTTGGGTGAAAACCATTAAGCAACTCAGAAATCAATAATGCTAAGCCAAAAGAAAAGATTATTCATTATCTGATGGCAGCGGTTTATTTTTATTAGTAAGAGTAACAGGATCTAAAATTTGGCGTTTCCAATATTACAAGCCTTTTTACAGAACATTGATCAGCTTGGGGGCTTTTCCTGAGATTTCATTAAAAAGAGGCAGAGAAGTTAGAGATTTATATCGTTCATTGCTTTGCAAAAATATTGATCCAGCAAGATTATCGCTTGCAACATGACACAACAGGCATTAAGTGAACAAAAATTCACATTATCAGCGATGGCAAAAGAATGGCTTTTACTCAAACAGAATGAGGTAGATACTGGGCGATTAAAATTGAGTGACATTTCAAGATATTGGTAAGCGGCTGAATCGTCACTTACTAAAAATATTAGGGCATTATCCTATCTCAGACATTTCAGCTCCATTAGCCATTGAGAAATTAAAACCATTAGAAAGAAGGAAACTTGATACACTTCATCGCATGATTGGCTATTTGAATCAGATTATGGTTTATACGGTTAATCGTGGAGTTATTCAATACAACCCAACCGCTGACATTGGACGGATATTTATTAAAGCCAGTTGCGGAAAATAATCCAACGATTAGACCCGAAGCATTACCCCAATTATTTACTAATTTACAAGATAGTACGCTAGAAATTGAAACACGCTGTGCATTAGAGCTTTTGCTATTAACTGCAGGACGTGCAGGTGCAATTACGCAATTAGAATGGCGAGAAGTCGATCTTGAAAATGCTTTAATCGAAATCCCGAAAGAAAAATGAAAGGCAGACAAAGGAAAGGTGCAGGATTTTTACTTTACCGCTTTCTTCATAAACAATAAATGTATTGCAGGTTATTACAAAAGTTGAATCGTTACAATAGCTCTTTTGTGTTTCCAAGTAAGAAAAATCCTCATCAACCTATCTCGAAAGAAACGCCAAATAAAGGCATTGAGTCGGATTGGTTATAAGAATATTTTAACGGCACACGGCTTGCGTTCGATTTTTAGTACTGTGATGAATAAGGCTGAGTTTAATAGCGAAATAATAGAGGTATGTTTAGCTCATTTTGAATATTCCTCCGTGCGTGGCACATACAATAAAAGCAAAGTATATGCCACAAAGGATCGAATATATGCAATGGTGGGGAGATTTTGTCGAAAAATCGACAGAGGGGACAACATTGATGTGCTGCTAATTGTTATAGCCTCCTTGCTCAATAAATTCAATATACTCTTTAATCTGAATATCCGACCAAAGTTCTTCCCTCCAACCAGTTTAGGTTTGGGGAAGAATGGATCATATCTAAGCGTCTATAAATCGTTGCCACACTCACATCGAGTATATTTGCAACGGATTTTAAATTATATAATCGGCGTTCTATTTGTTCCATTATTTCTCTCCAAATAATAACGCCCTTAAAACTAAGGGCGTTGGGTTAGTTTGATACAGGACAGGGAAAGTGAAGCGTAATAATGTGTCAGAGCTTTGGGCGACCACTTTAATTTCTAACCTTACGCCATCTTCAGCAATGCCTGCGTAAACTAAATCATCTTTGTTGTATCCGATTTTTCGGCTAACGAAATAAGCGGACTTTAAAGTATTCACAAAATAATGTTGCTTCAATTTTCATTTTCTATTTCCTCTTTAACCCGCTTAATCTCTAAATGATTAAGTAGTTGTCGTATTCCTCTGCGTTGTTTTTATTCGCTCTATCCACCATAAACCAGTCGATGGATAGTAATCTAGCGTTTTGCCGTTATGGGTGATAATGTAATGCGTATAGTTCTTCGTTTGATAGCTAATACCATACTCATCTAATTTAGCTAACGACCATTCAGCATTAGATTTTTTTCTTTTCTCGTCGCCAAGTTCGATATGCTCTGAAATCTTCGCCAACATCGCCCATGTTATTGCTCCTTTGGCGATTCTGGGAGTGGTTGCCAGTGGGTAATATCTTTCACATCTACTGTATAAAAAGAATTGTCTTTAACAAGACATTCATATTCAGATGTTCGAAATAAAATCTTTATGTCCTTTTTATAAGTACAAGCTAAAAAAATAGCCGTCATAAAGGGACTGGTTGGGTTTTTCGCACTAATCCAACCGTTATTTTTCTTTTGCTCATAGTCGTTCCTTAATACTATTAAATTCTTTTTAGCAATCTTTCCGAACATTTAATCCAGTTACTCATTTAACGCCTCCTTCATTTCTTTTTGATGAATTAAATGATGTTCTTCAATCCGCTTAATTTGTGCTGAGGGTTCTGTTCCTTCAATGTAAGGCTTTCGGAATTTATAGTCGTCCTCACCTTCTGGATTTCTATCCCATGCTAGACGATGGCGGAGCACTTGCTTAATATCGCCCGCGTTGCGTTCAAACTTCATTTTCGTGGTATCACAATAAGGTTGAATGAATAGGCGAAACCGCTCTTCTAAAATCGCCCAGTTGAATTCTTTTTGATAGGGATAAGGTGTTTCATTGCATGCCATTGCCCTGCGTGTAGGCGTTCATAAAGCTCGCACGCATCTCGGACGATGCGAGCTTGTTTTTCGGTAAGCGTGAGTTGGTATTTCGGACGATGCAAGCTTGTTTTTCGGTAAGCGTGAGTTGGTATTTGGGCATTTTAAGCTCCTTGTAAGTAATAAAACAGGGGTAAAGTAACAATCTATTACTTCACCGTGAAGGGGTTAGCGTGTTGAATTTCTGCAGGAATGCCCAGTAGGAAAAGCTGAACAAAGCACATTTGCACGCTTTTTAAGTCAATATCTTGTGCGATTACGTGCAATTGTGTTTTGTGGGTTGTAGCCTTTTTCTCGCATTGTTTTGCAAAAAGGCGATGATAAGTGCACCGCTTCCGCAGGTAGGTTCGTTTAAAGGTGTAGTAGCCTTGTTGTTCAATTGCTTGGTGGAATAAAACAATTTGCCATTAGGTTGCCGATGCTGAGCGGGGTGAAACATTGCCCACGTTGTTTGTTGGCAAGTTCTAACTGCATATAGCATTGCCCGAGAATATCTTGTGGTGCTTTTTTTCTAACTCATGGAGTAAGATTTGCCCCATTTGATGGAATTGTTGCATCTCTTCATCGGTGTAGCGGGAATAGAGGGCAAAATAGCGGTCTTCCCGATTGATAAAAGGTCGGCTAATACTGCAAGCACAAATTTCCACGAAGTCTTGAAAGACACGCAGGTTATCGTGCTTGCGTCCGAGTTGTTGAATCAGCTTGAGTAAATCATTCACCCCTCATAACCTTTAAACGATAAATAAGTCGTATTGCCTTTTTTTCTCGCTCTGTGAGCAAGTAGCAGGGCTACAATGCGGTAATAGGCTGCAATGCGAGCCTCTTCAGCTTTTACTGATTTTCTGGGGGATTGTTGCAAGGCTTGGAAGGTGCGGCGTAGGCGTTCTTCACCGAGCATTTCATTTTTCCAAGCGGTCGATTCCAGTTTGGCATTTGCAAACCAGCGGTGGCAATCTTTGCAGAGAGCAAAGGCGTTGTCTGGGTGGAATCGTACTTGTTGATATTCGCGGCTGTAATTGTGCGAGCAGTGCAGATGCTTCATAGCATTATGCGGGAATTGTTCATCACAGCGTTCACAGGTGCAATTCGCACGCAGTCGGACGCAAAGGCTAAAGGCATCATCGGCTTTGGTGCGAGTGATGCGTTTACGTTTAAGCTTGAGCAATGTTGATCGCCTGTGTGTGCTTCACTTGCTTTTGCTTCTTTTCTCTGAATTCCATATCCCGAATGGTTTGTTCAGGTTCTGCCGTGCTTTTGCTTGGCGAGCCATTTGTTTTGCTTGGCGAGCAAGAATCGCTTGATTCGCTTGCAAGGCTTCAGGTGAGAGGTGAGCTAAAAAGGGAGAGGTAGAAGTTGCCTGCATTATTTTGTTCCTTTTTCAATTTGTTGATCAATAAAGTGGCGTAGGTCTTCCGTTTGCACGTTAAGCCATTGGGGGTATCCATTAAGAAGTTAATGCGATCGCTGTCAGCTCTGGCGTAGGTAATAAAATCAAGGACGCTTTCTAAATAATCAACAAGACTTTGTCGGTTGTTTTCGCAGCTTCTTTTTAGGCGTTTAGTGTCTTTGATAAATTGCAGAATGTAATCAACAGGATCAGTATCACGGCGTTCATGTGTTTGAGTGCGAATAATGGTCATTTTTCCTCTTTTGATTTGTCTTTTCTATCTCTTTTCATCTTCCGCGGTGAGACTATTAAATTCAATCGTGCGGGCAAGATCGAGGTTGTTGGTTAGCGTGGTGTGCATTTGGGTAATCCGCTCATCTTTCTCTTTTATCATTCGCTTAAACTGATGATTTTCTCGTAACAAGCGGTCGTTTTCGTGATGTAATTTGGCAAGGTTGCCTTTGAGATGCACGATCACACGTGCCTGTTTGGCGTATTTATTGATGTACCTCGTAGGCGTTTGCGGAGGGTAAAGGGGTTAAAGGTTAGGTACATAGCTTTCTCCAAGAAGGCGAGATTTTGCAACTTCAATGAGTAACTGGTATTCTCGTTTGACTCGTTCATTGTGAACTTTTTGCTGATTTCGCTAAAAAAATTCATCGACCGTTCTACTAAAACAACCACGAGTAGCAAGTAATGAATCATCTTTGGATTTATAAACCGTAAGTGTGCCTTGCTCCGTTCCAACATTTGAGAACCAAACTAGATCGTCATTACCAGACACCCGAGTATCACTCAGACACTCGAGCATCACCATACACCCGAGCATCACCATACACCTCAGCATCGCCATACACCCGAGCATCACCAGACACCCGAGCATTGCCATACACCCTGAGCATTGCCATACACCTGAGCATCACCATACACCCAAGCATTGCCAGTATGAGTTAGGTTATCTTCTTTTTCGATATAGCCACCGAGAGAGCCAGCTAAAACTACACCAAAATCAATAAGGGCTTTAATGCGGTAGAGTGTTTTTCCGTTTGGTGCGGTAATAGTATCGTTTTTTTGAGCAATTCGTATTTTTCTGTGTCATTTTTGGTTTCCTTTAGGGTACAAAAAGCCCTCACGAGGAGGGCATTTAGGGCAATAAAAAAAGCCACCGTAAAAACGATGGCTTAATGAATTGGTTCTTGATTTAATTAGTTAACTAATCTATAATAATCCTATTTTCAGCAATACTGTTGAAAAACGAGCTGGGTGCGACCTTTAATCCCCCAACTTTTGGAGGGATAACCTATGCTTTACCGCATTATCCTAGTTATCATTCTCTTAGTGATTAGCTTGCCGGCTTACTAATTGAATGCAACTAAGTAGGGGGAGAAATCCTCCTACTCTTCAAAACCAATACTAAGGATTTATTATGGCATTGTCAAGAACCGAAATTGTGAAACGCTCTGAGGAAAAACACGGGATTAAACTCAAGGCGTTTAAGTTACCGCTCGCAGTGATTGCAGATATTGAGCAATTAAGCCGTGAGCGGGGTATTCCTCAGAACCAACTGATTATTCAGGCGGTTGAGATGTTGAAGACTAACTCACCATCTGCTTAATCAAATCATCATAATAGGGTTTTAGCAGCACTCACACGCTCTTGGATTTTTCGATGATTTGTTCATCTCGCTTGATAGTAACGGTGGTGATGCGTTGGTGTTGGGAGATTTGTTCGACTAAATCGATATAACGCTCTGCTGATTGTCCATAACCTAATAGCTCTTCTGGCGTAGGGAAAAAGCACGAAATCAATTTGTGCTTCTTCGCAATCCCAGAGCCACATATAACCTTGCATTTGAATGTCGTAGCCCGCTTTTTGGCTTTGTCTTCCGCTTCATCAGCAAAGAACGGGTGTGTGCCAATATCAAAAAGAACATTTGGTATCGATAATCAGTTTACGGGTAGGTACATAAATATCGCACTCGCCCGTAATCCAATCGTTTTTCCGTCTTTCGCTGTTCTTTTTCAGCGGTAAGCCCCGTTTTAAGCCGCTAAGTTTGATCGCTTCATTTTTCTAGCATTAAGCCTTTTTCAGTGAACTTATTACCTTCAAATTGTTGCCAGCCGAAGAGGTCGAACTTGGCGATTTTCGCACCGCTGATTTTGCTGTGTCGGTAATTTTTCCCGCCTCACGCTCGGCTTTCGTTTTCGGATCACCGATTAAGCTGATGTAGCATTGAGCATCTAGCTTTCATTTGATACAGGTGCTGCATTTTCAATTGCCTCTAAAATTTGGAACTGTTCTTTTGCTGAATTCGTAGCCGTTATCACAAAGCTCTTGGAGCGTGGTTTCTTTGTTTTGAATGGTTTGTTTGAAGTTTTTCAAATTGCTCATCCGATACATTCAACGCTACAAAAATCCGCTTCTTCCACTTGATTATCAGGGTAGTCGAATTCTGCATTATCCACATTTTTACGACCGCTTGATCGGCTAACACGGCTTGTTGCATTTCAACAGAGAGCGGTGCTTGTTTGGAAAGCAGGAGCTTCATCACCGTTTTCAATGCCATCGCTTCGAAGTTGTCTGCCCATACACTCGTCGCCCATTTACCTTGTTTTTGTTTTTCAAGGTAGGTGCGGTAAGTTTGCGAATAGCGTTGTGCGTGCTGATCTCACTTCTTGAGCGGTCGCATACAATTCAGCGGTAAAGCTATTAACCAGTTGGAAATAAGCATAGTAGCCAATCGGTTTTTCAGTCGGTTCAGACTTTTTGTTTCCAGTCGAACACATAGCCGTTGATCGGGTCTTCTTCGATAAGTTGCTTTTCATACACAGGCACAGCAACCAATCGCTTAAACTGCCCAGAACGCTGGGCCAGTTGGATTAAACCTTTATAACCTAGTTGGAATTGAGCTTGCCCTTTATAAGGCACGATGTAGGCAAAGCCTAAACCATTTTGAATCGGTAACTGCAAAGTGGCTGCCATACAAGCGGCGTTAAATACGCTCATCGGATCGGCATTACGCAGCATTGAGTTGCTATTCACAATTTGAAGTACGCTAGTTGTGAAACTTGCTGCATTCTTATTGAGCAAGTCTTGTAGTTTTGTTTTTACCGCAGGGCTTTCAAACAAGGTTTTAATCGGGAATTTGTCTTGTTGCGGTTTGGTTTGTTGAACTTGGTTTGTCATTTTGATTTCCTTTTTAATTAGATTAACCGCTTGCTCGTTGCAATTTTTACTAATACTATCAAGCTGATTAAGTTTAAGGAAAGCAAGCGGTTAAATTCTTACAATGGTTTGCGTTCGCCCGTTATCGGATTGACCGAATAACAAGTGTTATCCCATTTTTGGGAGTGGTGGTCGTCGTTTGGCTATCACGCCTGTTTCGGGCGTTTTTCTGGATTGCGGCATTGCAGGTGGTTGCTTGAAACGAAAGCCGTCGAGGGCGTTTCGTTTTTCGATTTCACGGGCAAGATGTGCCATTGCGGCTTCTTTTGCTTCTGAACTTGGAACTGTACACAATGATGCGGTTGTATCGAACTCGTGCGTACCAAAACCCTCCGTGTCGATGGGTGATTTCACAGGTGGCGTCAATCATGCGGGGCTCCTAAATTCACACAGGTGGCAAGTGGGAATGTTTTTGGGAATCACGGGCCTCAGGTTGGCTGTCGAGGCAACCTCAAGACTTAATACTGCACAAAAAGCAGGGCGAAGAAAATGCCTGTCAGGACTTTAAGCAAAGGTTTGCATTTTTCTCCTCAATGCACCCATTTTTGGGCGTGTTTAACTAATTCTTCTAGCTCGTAGATTTCGAGTCTGCGGGCGTAGGTGGGGTTGCTTTTGGTAGTTTCTTTGGGCTAACTTCAAGGCGATTTGGTATTTTTAAGGGCTTGTTGTGCGTTCATTTTTCTTTTCCTCTTTCGGTGGAAATTTCATCAAAAGCTTAAATTTCGGGTGCAAACCGCCCCACAGGAAAGGTGGAGTGTGAGGCGGTGGGAGTATTCAAGGATTACTTGGTCACTGCTCGGTTAATGAGGGTTGATAGCACGTGTCAGTTTAGGCGTTCGGATTGTTGGAACGGTTCGACGAGGCGTGCGATGGTGTCTTTTGGTTTCGAGGTAGTGTCGTTTGTATTCGTGATGGTGGCTGTAAGTTATTGCACTGAAACGTGAGCCGATTGCTTCAAGCGGTTTTTCGAGTTGACCGAGTAGGGTGTTCATTTTGCTGTGAGAGCACCATAACCAGACAAGCTGTTCGAGTTCGTATTCGGTGAATTCGAAGGTGTATTTGCGTTCGACAAGCGGTTGGATTTGATTTGCGTTTTGCAAAAACTTCACGATCTAAAAATATCGAGTACCCATTTGCGGAAGTCTTTGGCGACTTTGGTGCGGGCGAACATGGCAATCAGGTGTGCACCACGAAGCGAGAAGATACGCACTTTTTGTATTCCGCCTGCGGTAGGCATTTCGATAAGTGCGGTCATTTCTGCGGTAAATTCGTCTGCATTGGCGGTATAAAGTCTGCGAACGCTACGATCAGCGTCAGAATAATCTAATGCTTTGCCTAAATCGCTTGCTGTTAAGAATGTTTGATTATTTTGGTTGATAACCGAAAGAGTAGTGTTTTGAAAAGTTAAAGTTGTCATTTTGTGTTTCTCTTTGTCAAAGTTTTTAAAAACTCATCACCTAGAGACCAATCATTGGTGATGAACTGAACAGAATTGGTCTTACCGCGACAAAAGAGTGAACGGCGTCCTTTCGGACTTCTATTCAGCTCATCATTGACAACTTTTGAAGGGGGATCGATTTGATCCGACCTTTAAAGGTATGATTTACTGATTTTCGGCTATAAAAAGCCGCTTTGAGCGACTATCTTTTCACCGCTCTTTGTCAATTCAGGAGACCAATCCCGACTTTCTGTTGAAAAGTGGGGGTGTCCTAAATGATTGGGCGGTGGGTGTCAAATTATTTTTATTCTTCCAACAAGGGTTTTTCTTTAAGCTGCGTGAGTGCGGCTGTTTGTAAGAGCGAGCTCATTTGTTGAATGGCAAGGCGATTTAAGATTGCCAGCCGTTCTTCTTGCGGAAATCCTTTGCTGAATTAATAGGGCGTTTTGGCTTTCTAAACCTGCCAATACGGTTAATTGTTCAATAGTAGCGTGTTCACGCATATTACCTTTTAATTTGGGGTTGGCATCTTTCCATTGTTTAGCCGTTTGTCCAAATAAGGCTTGATTTAAAAATATCAGCTTCAGTGGCATACACAAATTGATGTTGCTTTGTGTTAAGTAATTTGGGGAATGAGGTGGGCTTTGATGGCATCAGTATGTATGCGGTAATTTGCCTTGCTAAGAATGCGTTTAACGTTCCATTCCTAATTTGTTATCTTCGGCTTCTTTTTGTTTTTTTAAGCGTTGGAATTCTTTGATTAGGTAGAGTTTGAATTCTGGGCTTATCCATACTGCAAAATTCTAATGCAATATCTTTGTGAGCGTAAGTCCCACCATAACGCCCTGCTTTGGCTTGTAAAACCGATAGCATTAGTTTGAGCAACAAACTCTTTAACGCTAATTTTAAATCGATTTAAACTAGATTGACTTTTTAATTAGGGGCGAATTCGCCATAATTAAAATTAGGATTGTTTAGCTCTTCCCAGATACCGATATATTCAAGCGTATTACGGTTTCTGAGCCAATCGCTAATAAAAAATTCCCCATCTTTTTGCTTTGAGCATATCCGTTAGGTTGATGTAATCTTCATCATTTTGTTCCATTACGCGAATTTCAGCATCTTTACAATGATTACATTAGTCATTTTTACCTCTCAGATACAAAAAGCCGTTTGAGACGGCTTGAAAGTGAATATCTTAATCTGATGTGAGCGGTGTTGTCAAACGGTTTTTTTAACGAGAACCGCAAAACTCTGCCTTGTTGTGTCTTACTTCAAACAAGGAATATAATTGTTGTGTCTTACTTCAACAATTACAGGAATTTATTATGTGGGAAGCGTTAATTACTTCCATCTTTTCCATCCTCAAATCTCATTTTGATGAGGTGATTATGCGTATTACAACGTGGTTTTTGTCGTTTATTCTTTGTTGGTTGCTTATTCCTGTTCATATTCAGATTGAGCTAATGGCAAGACCACTACCCTGCTTTTTACCTGATTATGCTCTGGTTTACCTTTTCTACTTGGTTGCCGCAACTAGCTTTTGGCAAATGTTCTTCATCTTGTTGGATGTTGCAGCTCTTTTGCTCGAAAAATTTTTCAAACGTGGAAGCGTTGAGCCACAATCGAGCGGGTTGAGATTAACCGCAGTAGAAAAATAATACATTGCTTTAGGCTCATTTGCTTTCCTTTTTCAATCATCGCATCAATGGCGTTATGCCACACTTCTGTATCTATCAGCTTGTCGGCTAAGATGTCTAAACCTGATGATTTCAGCTTTTTAAGCACTTTATTTTTCCATTTGCTCAATGCGGTCTTGCATTGCATATTCAGTCGGTAAGCCTAATGCGTTGTAATCTTCGTAACCTATCATAAGTTGCTCCTTGTTTACCATTTAAAACAGCACACTGCGTGCCAAACATTAAAAAAACACACGTCTTACGTATGCTGTTTTAAATGGTGGCTCTAGTGGGAGTTGCACCCAGTCTTATGCTATATCAACCTGGACTTACCCTTTTCTGCAAAGGGTGAAACCTAGAGCCTAAAGATGCCGCATTATTTCGTGCCCTGCGGCTTGGGGCGGTGTTTTTGCATAGGTCTTATTGTGCTTCGCTCGTCCAAGACGGCTGCTGTAAGTTGTAATCCTACGCGGCATATCGTTGCACGTTCTCCGTTTCTCGCAGGCTGAGGCAGTAGGCGGTCTTTGCCGTTGCTACTTTAGAACCCGTTGGCTGATTGTGCGAATTGACCTTACGCTAACTCAATCAGTCTGCCGAGCGTTACTTTCATCGTTGGTTTGGCGATATGCGTGTTTAAATTGTTAAAGAGCATTAAGTTGATTATTTAAAACAGCTTTCATCTTCCGTTTGCTTCAACGCTTGGCGGTCGTTGCGAATGTTTCCGCATTGATGGCTAAGGGTTTGGCTCTCCGTTAAAGTTGTTTTTAGATAACGCCTGATTTTTGTTATCAGGCTGTTTTTGTTTTGATGGGTACATTCTACTTAAAGTAGATAAACGTTTTGATTTTTAAGGAAATAAATTTTAAGCGAGATGGTTTTGATTGATGGTTTTTGAGCGGTTTAGACGAGTTAAGCAAGATTTGAAGGGAAATAAGCAAGGATTTTTGGTTAGACGGATTTAAACGAAAGAATACAGAAAAGATCAAGTTGTGAATTATAGTTCGCACAATCACAATATTAGGCTATACTAAGCCTATTCGGAGGCATTATGATTCAAATAAAATCGACCACCATCTTTAAAACAATGGCTTGATAATTTAAAAAGACTTGCGAGCAAGGGCAAAAATTCAAACCTGAATTAAGCGGTTGCAGATGGGGAATTTTAGCGATGTAAAGCCTGTGGGCGAAGGGTATCAGAATTACGGAAGGCAAAGGTTATCGGGTTTATTTGAAAAAACCAGAATGGCGTGATTGTAATTTTACTTTGTGCGGGGCGATAAAGCCAGTCAAGAGAATGATATTAAAAAGGCGAAAGCCTTTAGCGAAAAGAATTAGGAGTGTAAAATGGTTGAATTGCAAGATTTTGAAATGGCGGAACATTTAAGAACAGAAGGAAATTCAGCTTTATTTAAATGAGGTGCTGAAAGAGGATGATGTGGATTTAATCTTGTCTGCTTTAGGTGATATTGCGAAAAGCACGTAATATGAGCCAGATTGCCAGAGAAGCAGGTGTGAGCCGTGAGGATTATACAAAGCCTTTTTCAGGCAAGGGGAATCCAACCTTTTCAACCGTATTAAAAAGTGATGCGGGCGTTGAATTTAACTTTTGAGGTAAAGCAAGCTAACCACGCCTAATTGAGCCCTCTTCGGAGGGTTTTATTTTGCAAAAAATTGGCGGGAATGTGACCGCTTACATTTTTTTCGGGGTAGGAAGATGTGGACGACATTGATATCGGGGAGATAAAAAGCCCTCGGGGAGGGCTGAATAGAGAAATTAGGCGTGTAATTCGTTAATCAGTTCAGGTTTTGCGGGAGAGAAGGTCTAATAGGGTTTTGGCTGCACCGCTTGGTTTTTCGTAAGCCTTGCTCCCACGATCTCAAGGTATTAACCGAAATACCGAGCTTTTCTGCAAACTTGGGCTGTGAGAGGTTGGCTTTTTGTGAGTTTCAACAATGGGCGAGACTGGAATTTGAGTAGTTCGCCAGTTTTTATAGTCTCCGTTTTTCATTTGCACCAAGGTTTCACGGAAATCTTCAGCGTGTTCTGCCATATCAGGATCGTCTACTATCACCGCTTTAACAATAGCTTCAATGTTCCAGTCCTTGGTGGCTTTGTTCAATTTTTTTGTGAGAGGTTATCCATTTTTCTGCCCCTTAAGTTGTTTAATTTCTTGGTTGCTTAGGTTTTCTTTTTCGTTTTTGGCATAAATATCAAGCGCAACGATTAAACCATCATTAAGTAAGTTGAAGTAAATTATTCGTACACCACCACGCTTGCCTTTGCCATTAGCTTCGCCAGCGAATTTTTACGCAGCCCTTGAGCGTGCGGGATGACATCGCCTGCTAGTGGGTTTTGCGCTAAGGTAGGTGAAAAATTCAAGACGTTCTTCAGTTGTCCAAATTTGTTCAGCTTTCTGCTTGAATTTTTCGTGTTCGATGATGGTGTACATTGGTTTCTCCTTATGCTTTGCATTATACTCTTACTTTGTATTATTGCAAGCAAAAGAAAACCGCTACGAGGGCGGTTTAATCATAAATACCATTTTTCTTTCAAAAAGTTGTTTATATATCCAAGGTAAACAAATTGATATAATAAAAGCAGAAGAAAGAAAAAGTATAATTAAGTAAGCTGTCCAATTTTGGAGGTTGATTGTAAGCTCACTTATTTGTAAAAGTGATCACATCTTGACTAATATCTTTAATAAGATAATAAATCAAGATGAGAACTAAAATAATTAGATAACTGATAAATAATAATGATAGCCTTGAAAATCTAGTTTCAAAGTTCTTATATTTTGCTATGCACTACTATCGTTAGGTGAAAACAGAAATAATTCACCTACTGTTGTTAATATCATTAAAACAACACCAGATAAAAATAGAAAATGTACTTGCAATTAAGTTCATGGCATCAGTACTTTTTATAATAATATCTGTTAATAATATAGTAAGTAACAGAGAAATGATAATGTCACTTATTAAGTAGGCTATAAACTTTTTTTATCTAGCATTATTACTCCTCAAAGTATAAAAGCTCCTTCTCTATATTTTTAAACAAATCTACTGCGTCAGACCACGACACCATTTTTGTTTTTACCAAAAGGCTCTAAATAACAGATTTTATTTAGCTTTAAATCTTCACCTTTGATTTTTCTACCTGTTTTTAGTAACAAGGTAAATATCTCCTGATAAAGTAGCCTGATCCTGAGATAAGCACTCAATTGCTTCTGTTGGAGAGGATTCAATAGCTTCCATCATTGTAAGATGTAGTTTTTCATCTAATATCACTCTAGCATAAGGAGATGTTGAATTTTCTGTTTTTGCGAAAAATCGCTCTATCAAACAACTTTTTGGGAAACCTAGTGCAAGAGGATCAACTCCTGTTATTAAGGTGAGATTTTCCACTTTCTCATCTCGAATAATTTGAGCTATATCTTTGTTTATCGTTTGAGTAAGCATATAACCGACAGGCAAAAACTTGTTCGAATAGTCTTGCTAAGGTTTGATAAAGATAACCTGCAGATATAGTTGAGAATGCCCAAATGTTCTCCTCTGTAACTTTCAAGAAAAATATGCTTATGATCTCGCATTATTTACTGTTTCAGCAGTTATGTTATCATTAGCATTCTCATTAGTTGTTGAAACATCTAGTATTTTTATCATAAAGACTGATAAATAAATATAAAGGAATTTTTATCTTTATATTTTTATTTCTTCTAGCTTTCTTACCTTTCCAGATAAATTTTCAAGAGTTAAAATTGTTGAGGTGTTTAGTTCTTTTTAATTAAATCAATTTTAGAAAAATTACTATTGTTAGTGTGATATAGTTCAAAAACTAAAAAGTATTACCTTTTTATTAAAAGGAGCTTTAGCCTTGACTCTATATCTTCTTTACTGTTCTTCTAATGCTTCATTTCTCATAATTATGTCCTTAATGAATTAAGATATTATTAAAAATAACTCCTATGCTCCACCGCCACAAATCCAACACCAAGCTTTCTTTTGCAATGCCTGCCATATAGTGCATTTTGCGGATATTTTCTGGTAAAGGTTGATTGGCTCGTGGTTTTCATTCACGGAATAGAGCGTAAGTCTACCGCCTTGTTCGTAGGCGTAGATTTTAACCATCACTTGGTCTTCATCGGTAACGACAAGCACTTCATCCCCATTTTTAATTTCGTGATTTGGTTCAATAATCACGTATTCACCGTGCTTAATGCGTGGGGTCATTGAATCGCCCTGGCATTTTAGGGCATACACATCTTCATCACGGCTTGGCCACCAGATGTAGCCATCGCCTTCGCCTACGGGGTATTCTAAATCGACCCAATGCCCTTCAGCACTCTAATTGGGCGTAGCCGCGAATAGGTACACGGTTCACGGGTACGGAACGCATTTTCAGGAAGTTCACGCCTTTCGGGGTTTGGCTGAGGTCGTCATAAAAGCAAACGGTCTGCAGTCACGAGAAATAATTGCTCAAGCGTAGCTTAAAAAGAGTTTTTCATTTTCCACGTTGTCGGAGTTTAGCAGCTCTAACAAGCGGCTTTCTTCAATCTCAGTTCGCTCTGCCAAAAGTGGGAGTGAGATGCCTTTTTACGCATTAAGAATTTGATGTTATCCAGCAGGTGTACTTCTGGTTTTACCACAGCAAAGGCTTGATCCTCTCCATATTCTAACCAGGCTGGAGATACGCCAAGATAATCAGCGATTAGTTTTAACTTTTTCTCTCTAGGTTTTTGCTACACCCATTACGTATCTACGCACCATTTCATAAGTGATTCCAAGTGCTTTACTGAGTTCTGGAATTCCTACGCCTTTTTCATCCATCACTGCTTTTTAATCTTGTAGCAAGTGTATTTTTCTGTACTCATTTTCGTATTCCCCTTTTATGGTTTTCTACCTTGGGTAGAATTTTAAAACGAAAAATAAACTTTGCAACAATGCTATTTTAAATAGTAAAATACTACTTTTAAGTAGAATAAACAAAGGAAAGATCTGTGCAACCAATAGAAAAAGTATTTGAACTCGTTGGCAGTCAGTCTGGATTAGCAAAAGCATTTCGGTATTAGACCGTGGGCAGTTGCGAAATGGAAAAATCAGGGTGTTCCAGCAGAACGCTGTCCAGAAATCGAACGCATCACAGAAGGCAAGGTAACTTTGCGAAGAGCTACGCCCTGATGTGAATTGGGGTGTGTTACGTAATTCAAATGGAAATAAAAGAAAACCCGTGCAGTAACACGGGCTCTATACAGGAATAAATCCTTAATGAAAACGACAGAATTATTACCGATTACCGAAAAATGCAAGTTTAACGATGAGTAGTCGTGAGATTGCGGAGCTTACACATAAAGAGCATAAAAAACGTATTACGCGTTATTCGTGATTTGTGATTTAATTGAGCAAAATTTAGTCGCTCAAATTGAGCCGCTAAAATTTGAGTATAGAAATCAATGGTTTTGATTATTACGAATTAAACAAGCAGAGACTTTTGTTGTTGTCGCTCGCTTATCTCCTGAGTTTACCGCCGCTGTTGTTGACCGCTGGCAAGAGTTAGAAAGCAAAACAAGCGGTGCAATTACCGCAGACTTTTGCGGAAGCCTTGCGTTTGGCAGCAGATTTGGAAGAACAAAACAGGCGTTGTTGCTCAAGAACCAGCAGCAATCAACCCAGATTACCTCGATGGAAAGTTATTTCCGCAATGGTATTACTGCACCGCAATTTGCGAAAAGGCTTGAATGGTGTGAATTCTCAGAAAATTAACGATCATTTTACAGCAGGTGAAATGGCTTTTACAAAGATGGCAATAACGATTGGCGGGTGACTTCTTACGCACGTGATCGCTATATGACGGAAGAGCCTGTGCCTATTTCACCACATGGCAAAGAGCCGTTTTTCACTTATCGCCCTGTGTTGCTGCAAAAAGGGGCAGCCAAAATTTATAAGTGGTACACGCAACAGAAATTAACAATGAAATCCAATTGGAACGGTGAATTTACACAAGATAAGGCGGTAGGGCTATGAGATTCAGTACTTACATTAACAACGCAAAATGCCTTGAATGGAAATTAAATGCGAATCAAGGTGCATTATTTGACTTACTTAATCAGGCTTCAAGCTGGGCGAAAGAGATTGTAATTGAAGGTAAGGTTTATTACTGGGTCTCTCGCAATGCGGTGATCGAAGAATTACCGTTATTTTACGCCAAACCTGATACGGTTTATCGCCATTTTGTTGACTTCAGCAAAAAAGAATTGATTGAGTATTTAAAACACGGTGACAAAGACCTTATTCGTTTAACCGAAAAGGCAAAACGTGGAATGAATTTAACTCGGAAATCAATCCGACACTCGGAAATAAATCCGAGCAAACTCGGATCTCAATCCGAAAAAGCTCGGATTGAATCCGACAAATAATAATACTAATTATAGAAATACTAAAGATCATAATACTACCCTAACGGGTAGTAACGCACACTACACGCACGAAGGCAAAAAATCTGATGATTTTTGAGATTTTGGAAAAAATTCGGCATTGATGGCGAACTAGCAACGGATTTTTGTAAAACATCGCAAGGCGTTGAAATGCCCGATTACAGACACGGCGATAAAAGGCTTTGAGCGTGAGGCTGGCAAGGCAGGGATTTCTCTGCGTGAGGCGATCATGATTGCGATTGAGCGTGGTTGGAAAGGCTTTAAGGCAGATTGGCAATGGCGTGATGAGCAGCCTAGCTCGGGCGTTGTTGCAAAAAATCCGCAACATTCGACCGCTTCTACCAAGCCAAACGCCCACGTTGGCTTTGCAGAGCGAGATTATGGCACGACAGACATGCCTGATTGGGCTAAGGACTTGGTATGAACCATGAAGAAAAATTCCAAGAGGAACTTAAAAACCTTGAGAGCCGTTTGCAGGCAGCGTTGCAAGGTTTCAAACCGCTGGACGGCTGTGTGACATCGGAATCGGTGGCAAGCTGTGAACATCACGGTAATTATCGCCAATGGGTACGCCGATTTGATGCGATTGAACGGACGACCAGAACCGACTGCCCGCAATGTCTGCAAGGCGAGATTGCTCGGTTAAAACAGCGTGAAGCGAGGCGGAAAGCACGGGTGCAAAGTGGGCTTGATTGCTGATTTGAAATATCACTCTGGCGTGCCAAAACGTTTTGAGCAAGCGAGCTTTGAGAACTACGAGCAGACGGAGGCAAACGCCAAAGCAAAAACGATTCTGCCAAGCCTATGCGAACAAGTGGCAAGAGCGTAAGGCGAAAGGTGGTGGGCTGATTTTATGCGGTAAACCTGGTACGGGTAAGAATCATTTAGCTTGTGCGATTATCAATCACGTAATCGAACAATACCAAGACGAAGCCTTGCTTACCACGGCGTTACGCATTGCCCGTAAAGTGAAATCCTCGTGGAACAAAAACGCGGAAAGAGCGAAGAGCAAGTGATGCGAACCTACATTGCACCTAATTTGCTGGTGATTGATGAAATTGGGGTGCAGTTCGGGAGCGAAGCGGAAAAAATCATTTTGTTTGAAATTATTAACGAGCGTTACGAAGCGATGAAACCGACGATTTTAATTAGCAATCTATCACAGCAAGAACTTGGGGGCGTATGTGGGCGAGCGAATTGTTGACCGTATGCGAGAAGGTGGCGGTGCAATGATTGCGTTTGATTGGGAGAGTTACAGAAGATGACTGAGCAACAATTTGACCACGACACTTGGGAAACGCCTCAATACTTAACCCAGTGGGTGGGTAAACGTTGGCGTTGCAGTATGGACGGCTGTGCGACTTTGCAAAATAAAAATTCGGGCATTGGATTGGTGCGAAATCTGGCGAAGATCGGGATTATTTGAACGTTGCAACGGATTTTTCTAGCCGATGGTTTGCCAGAGTTTTTAAGTAATTGGGGTAGCGGTTCACATAGCATTTTCGTCAATCCCCCTTACTCCGATGTTACACCATTTTTTTGCAGCAGGCAAAACGCTCGTGATGCAGGGGCATTTAGTGGTGATGTTACTTAACAACGACAAATCTACGCAGTGGTATCAGCAATGCGTTCACGGTGTAGCAAATGAAGTGATTGATCTTGTCGGTGGTCGCATGGCGTTTATTAACCCTGTTACGGGCAAGGAAATCAAGAAACAGTAAAGGACAGATGATTGTGGTGTTCGATCCAACAATGGAAGATTTTTGTGCAACGGTCGGTAAGTTTTGGATTTTTGTGAAGAAAGTTGGTGGGAATGGCAGCTAAAACTAAACGCAAAACGGTGATCCACGCAGTGAAATGTGAAAAACGGTGTAGTGGTTGCGGAAACGGAATACGACCGCAATCTGCTGAAAAATCTACCGATTGGTTGTGCCGTGAAAATTGAGCCGATGCGAAATAACCGAAAGTACCAACATCACAAGAAATTCTTTGCGTTGCTAGAATGCGGCTTTGAATACTGGGAGCCAAAATTTCAGGTGCTATCTGATATGGAGGTTTGGATCTGTGATGAAATTTACAAGGACGTTTGCAAGGTTTTACCGACCAGCACGCTAAAGACGTGGTTGCGTGAATTTTTAGATGATTTGGTTGCACGTATCACAAAGCGGCGGTTAGCAAAGCTGGATTATGAGGCGATGAAAAACGCGAGAGCCTTCACTTAAACCATACGATGAAAAAGGCGGGTTTCTACGATATTCGCTCGAGCCAAGATGGTGGCACGATTAAAGAACGCTGGTCAATCTCGTTCGATAATATACCCGCAAGAACAATTCAATGAGGTTTATCGCGGTGTATTTGGTGTGATTTGGAATGAAACGCTCTGTAATGTCTATCAGGACGAATGGGCGTTGGAGAATAAAATTAGTCAGTTGATGGGGTTTTTAAGATGTTGGTTTTTAGTTTGGTTTAGTGAGTAATTGTAACGCTGAAGCTGATGTTCGCAGCTGCTCTTAGTGGGTTGCGTGTGCTGTTAATTTGGATTGTTATTGCAGTAGTGTGGAGTACGGACAGAATCGGTAATCCTGCTATGGTTAACCTAAAGGCACAATACAAAAATAGTTGGCTTGATTTTAACTTTTTCCGTTTTAACTGCAATCACGCCAAGTCAAAAGACGTATTACGCAATGTTGGGCGTTTACGCTGGACAGGGAGATTATAGCAAATCCGAAGGCTCAGGCGTTGTTTTGATAAGTCAATTAAGGCAATTGAAGTGCAATTGGATAGTATGATTAACAAGAATCAGGAGAAATAATAATGAAAGATGTTTTAACGGTTTTTGCCATTGCGATAGTCGGGCTTACACCTTTCATTCTATTTTTATTTGGGGATTTGGTAAGTAAGGCAATCCCTAATTTCTGGCTTGGTTTGCTTGTTAGTTTGCTTACCATATTTCCATTAGTTATCTCTAGTATGTTTGGTATGCTTGGAATTGTGATGTATGTTTTGAGAGGTTACGAAAGTGAGAAATAAACCACTCAAACAGCATAAATGCAAAGAATGTAGCGAATACTATACAAAATTCCGCTCCACACAGCAGGTTTGCTCAGTGAAGTGTGCAATGGCGATGGGTAAGCGGAAAGCGGAAGAAAAACGCAAAAAACTAGAAAAAGCTGACCGCTTGGAGGCAAGCCGTCGTATGCGTGAGCGGAAGAGAAACTAAAAGCCGTTCCGATTGGCTGAAAAGATTTACAACGCGTGTTCAATGAGTTTATCCGCTTGCGTGATGCGGATTTACCGTGCATTTCGTGCGGTCGCTATCATCAAGGGCAATGGCACGCTGGGCATTATCGTAGTGTGGGGGCTTGCCCTGAATTGCGGTTTAATGAGGATAACACCCACAAACAATGCTCTGCTTGCAACAATCATTTAAGCGGTAACATTTTTAGAGTATCGTTTGGGGCTGATTGAGAAAAATCGGGCTGGAACGGGTGGAACGCACCATATATTTATTTCGGACCATATCAAACCCTCTCAAATGAGGGTTTTTATTTAACTAAATCAAGCTATTAGTTGTTTTTAATTCTCTCAATCCCTATCAAGCTCTATCATTTCATCTCATAAATTTGGTATTATGGTAAGTATTTTAAGTGATTTTTCTATTTGTAAGACTAACAGGATTTCAAAATGATCTGCACCCAAAAGTTGGACTAAATAATTAACTAAGGTGCAGATTTTTATGGACAAATACAAGTTTCTTTTTCAAACAACAAGTCATTGAGTTTTTATCTTCAAAATAGTAAGAATCGTTCCTTATTCACCTTAATTTAAACTTAACGTGATACAAGCGGTTAAAAATAGGCAATTTTCTGCAGAACTGCCTATTTATACTTTGGCATTACCAATTCAAGTGTGATTAACCGATGGTTGCAAGTCTTTGAAAAACAAGGTATAAACGGTTTGTGCCCAAAAGCTAAAGGTCGCCCAACCATGAAACCGAAATACCCTAAACCTAAAAAGTGGATAATCTATTACAGCGCAATTTTACGGCAACACAACCATAATGAAAAATCGACAACCCTTTACATTCCGACCAAGGTTGGTAGTATCAGATGATAGGCTATCAAAACATACTCATGGAGAATGGTATTCAACAGAGTATGTCAAGGAAGGGAAATTGTTTAGATAACAGTGCGATGGAACGCTGCTTTGGACGATTAACGGAATGTTATTACGGTAAATGATTTGAGACATTAGAACAACTGGAAAAAACAATCCACGAGTACATTCATTATTACAACCATAAGTGCATTCAGGGAAAACTAAAAGGACAGAGCCCTGTGAATGCAGAACTCAGTCCTTGAACTAAATAAGTCTAACTTTTGGGAGCAGATTAAATTTCCGCCGTTTCCTTTTTAAATATGATTCTTTATCGCTTGTTAATAAGCAAAATTAGAAGTTCGCATTACGCGGAGCACGTGGGAATGGGATTACTTCACGAATGTTCTGTAAGCCCGTTACATACACGATCAAACGCTCGAAACCCTAAACCAAAGCCAGAGTGTGGCACGGTACCGTATTTGCGAAGTCGCGGTACCACCAGTAGTCTTCAGGGGTTTAAGCCCATTTCAACCATACGTTTATCTAATACGTCTAAACGCTCTTCACGTTGTGAACCACCGATGATTTCACCAATTCCTGGTGCTAATGCACGTCCATTGCTGCCTGGTTTTGCCATCGTCATTCAAACGCATATAGAATGCCTTTTGATGTCTTTTGGATAGTTTTTCACTACTACTGGCGATTTGAGTATTCTTCTGCTAAGAAACGTTCGTGTTCAGAAGAGAGGTCGATACCCCAAGACACTGGGAATTCAAACTCTTTGCCTGATTTTAATAAGATCTCGATTGCATCAGTGTAATCTACTTGTGCAAATGGCGAAGCGATGAAGTTCTCAAGACGAGTAATCACCTCTTTGTCGATATGTGTTTTGCGAAGAACGCCATATCGTCAGGGCGTTCTGCTAATACCGCTTTGAATACATATTTCAACATATCTTCCCTAATTTTGCGTTGTCGCTAACGTGTCGAATGCAAATTCAGGCTCAACCATCAGAATTCCCGCTAAGTGGCGGGTTGTGTTTGAGTTTTCAGCACGGAGAAGTTGGGCCAAATGTATAAACTTTACTCAATGCACAAGCGTAAGTCTCGCCGTTTAACTGACCTGATACGGTTAAGAAAGACTCTTTACCGAAGAAATCTTGGCTGAAAATCTGCTTTTGCCTTCTTCTGTACGTGGTAGGTTTTTCTAAATCAAGGGTTGAAACGCGGAACATTTCACCTGCACCTTCTGTATCAGAAGCGGTGATAAGCAGGGTTGCCACCCAGTAGAAACCTTGTTCGTGGAAGAAGCGGTGAATCGCTGTGCCAAGCAGTGACGAACACGTGCCACTGCACCGATTAAGTTTGTGCGTGGGCGAGATGAGCCACTTCGCGTAAGTATTCGATAGAGTGGCGTTTTGCTGCCATTGGGTAAGTGTCTGGATCTTCAGCCCAACCAACCACTTCAACATTGGTTGCTTGTAATTCAACTGCTTGCCCTTCAGCTGGTGATTCCACAATTTTACCTGTCACAATCACAGAACAACCTGCAGTTAAGCGTAACACTTCATCTTGATAATTGGGTAAATCGTTATTGATGATTGCTTGGATTGGATCGAAACAAGAACCGTCATATACGGCTAAAAATGATAAACCTGCTTTTTGAATCACGACGGGTACGTACCCAACCGCGTACAGAAACTTCTTCTCCTACGGCAACTTTGCCTGAAAGAAATTTCTGAAATTGATGGAAATTTAGACATTGAATACCTCAAAAATTATTTTGATCAATTTTTAATAAAAATCGTTGGTTATTTTACAAAAATTCCGCAATGAATGGGGATTTTTGACATTTTCTTACAAAAATACTAGAAATTTGATCGAGATCAGATAGAAAAATTTCGCTATTCGTTTTTATGTTAAAGCCTAAATTCTTCTCGTTATGGTAGTCACGAATATGATGACCCAGTATCTAAAATCCTTTATCACAAAAATTTTCGGCGAGGGTTACACAAAAAACTTCGCCAAACGAATCGCATTTCACGTAAAAGCATTGAATTTGCTTGTCTGCTTATCGGAGCGAGTTTTGTTTCGCTTTCGGCATTGGGTTTTGCCAAAGTTAGCCGAACTTGGTTTTGCATTGGAATAGCATTTGGACAGCAAAATATCCGCTAGCGGTTTGGTTTATTTACCACTTGGAATGGCGTTACTCGCGTGGTTTACCGCAAAATATACACCTTATGTATCGGGCGGTGGTATTCCTGAAGTGATTGCCTCAATGAGCCTGCCGCACGGTTCGCTTAAAAGCCGTTTGGTGACTTTTTTTGGCAGACGATTTGGGAAAATTCCACTCACTTTTTGGCAGTGTTAATTGGTGCATCGGTAGGGCGTGAAGGTCCTTCAGTGCAAGTAGGGGCTGCTGTCATGTTAGCTTGGGAAATTTTTGTCGCATAAGCATGGCTATGCGTTTAAAGGTTTAACGGCAAACGAACTGATGGCAGCAGGGGCAGGCGGTGGTTTAGCGGCAGCATTTAATGCACCGCTTGCAGGTGATGATTTTGCGATTGAAAGATTAGGGTCGAGGAATGGTGCTCCGTTGGGGAAGGCGTGTTGTACTTGGCGTGCTTGCCTCAGGTTTTATTTTTGGTGGCGATTGAAGGCAATAATCCCTATTTCCCGCAATATCAAGGGCTACAACTGTGCCTAAAATGATTTTTATGAGGTTTGCATTGTGCGGAGTGATTTGTGGCATTATAGGGGATTATTTGCCCGCTTGTTGGCAAAAGGTGTGGCAGGCGTTTCGCCTGCTAAAATTCGTGGTTGGGTTCGTCGCCATCCTATTTATATGGCGTTAATGCTGGGAGCTTATTCTTGCAGGATTAGGGCGTTATACTTCAGGACAAACTTACGGTACGGGCTGTGAGGGTCGTGAGTCGAGCATTGAATGGAGGGTAATAGACCCGCAAGCGGTTGGAATTGCTAAACTTTTTGCAACGGTAACAACCTATTGGACTGGTATTGCAGGCGGGATTTTACACCATCCTTAACTGTTGGTGCAGGCATTGGGGCGGAAATTGCAACGCTTACAGGTGGGATTGTCGATCAGCGTTTGTTGGTGTTGCTCTGTATGGCGGCTTTTCTTACTGGCGGAACGCAATCCCCAATTACCGCCAGTGTCGTTGTGATGGAAATGACAGGGAAGTCAGCCTGTATTATTTTGGGTGCTGGTCGGTAGCCTCATTGCTTCAATGGTCTCTCGTTATTTCTGCGAAACCGTTCTATCACTTCGCCGCAGGACGTTTCCGCCAACGCGTGCAGAAGAGGCGAAAGAACAAAAGATTGTTGATAAAACAATCACTTATTGCAAGTTTAAAAATTTTTTACATTTTTGAAAAATAGTGAACTTTATAAAAATGACTTAGTCAGATAAATCGCTAACTGATTGAAATTATCAGCAAAGTTTTTCATTTTCTTAATAAGACCTCCGCCCGTTTTTCGATTTTTGATTACGGGCTTTTTCTTTGTGTTCATCGTGATTTCAATATGTTACAATAATGCCAATTATTTTTAAGCAAGTGACATTCTATGAACAAAAACCAAACCTTCTTTTTCTACGATTACGAGAGTTTTGGCGTTAATCCTGCCTCAGGATCGTCACTTAATTTGCGGGCATTCGCACCGATAGCGACTTTAACATCATTGGCGAACCTGTCGTGTTCCCATGTACAAACAAACACCTGATTATCGCCAGCCCCTGAATCCGTTATGGTAACGGGGATTTTGCCTCAACAATGCAATGCAGAGGGTTTGTCAGAGCCTGAATTTTTCAGCAAAAATTCACTGAATTTAGCCAGCCTAATACTTGTGTGATGGGGTATAACAATATCCGTTATGATGATGAAATGACACGTTATACCTTCTGTTTCGTAATTTTTGATCATATGAATACAGCTATAAAACGGCAATTCGCGTTGGGATTTGTTAGATGTGGTACGAGGCGTGCTATGCGTTACGTCCAGATGGCATCAATTGGGTTACTGACGAAGAGGGGATTCTAATTTTAAATTGGAAAATCTTACCAAAGCGAATAGGATTGAGCACGAAAATGCCCACGATGCGATGGCGGATGTGTATGCAACTATCGCAATGACGAAATTACTTAAGAGAAACAACCTAAATTGTTCAATTATTTCTTTGAACATCGTGGCAGTAGAAAGTTTGATAGATACGGGCGAAAATGACACCGCTTGTACACGTATCAGGTATGCTTTGGTAATTATCGTGGTAATACTGCGTGGGTAGTGCCGATTGGTGGCATCCAACCAATAAAAACGCCTGTCATTGTGTGCGATTTATCGGGCGATATTCAAGGTTTACTAAATGATGATGCTGAAGCCCTCAAAAACTGTCTTTACACCAAGCGTGAAAATTTAGCCGACAGCGAATTGCCTGTGCCGTTGAAGTGGTGCATATTAATAAATGCCCAATTTTAGCCCCTGCAAAAGTACTTTTTACCTGAAAATGCCGAACGTTTTGAGGCATCGATCGTGAACTTTAGCTTGCAAAATTTAAAAAAGCATTAAAACAGCATAAAAGTTTATTACGCCAAAAAGTGAGCGAAATTTTTAGCGATAGAACGAACTTTTTGCCTCAGAGTGAGAATGTGGAAACCACGCTTTTGTGATGGTTTTTCTCGCCAGCAGATAAAAAATATATGGCAATTTTACGTACACTTAAACCTGAAGAATTGGCACATCACGGCTTAAAATTTGCCGATCCGCGCGTGGAACAATTGTTGTTCCATTATCGTGCTCGCCATTATCCCTGAAACCTTAGTCCGAGCAGAGCAGGTTAAATGGCAGAAATATTGCAATCAGCAGATTGATGCCAAAAGCAGAGCAGTTTGCCCAATCGATCGAAACGCTTTCGCAAAACTTATCACGATGACCCAGAAAAACTGCAATGGCTTGAGCAACTGATGGCTTATACTGAAGAGCTTTTCAGAAGCGAAACCTGTTTATGCAAAGAGAAAACTACGCAACCGCATTTTGGTGGATGATTTAAATAAAGTTGCAGAACAGACGATGAGTAAGGAAGAGAAATTGAAGCAACTTAAAGGCGTTGATTAAGTAGTTTAGTTTTGCTGCATTGGTGAATCCTATTTTGAAAACAAATCTTATACGGAAAATTACCAATTTAAAAACCTACGTTTTTACGGTAAAATCACGACAATTTTTGTAATTTCAAGTAAAGGTTAAAGTTTATGCAACAGCAATATAATCCAAGTGAAATTGAACCGAGGTTCAACAATACTGGGCAGAAAAATAAAGTTTTTCAAAAGCGATCAAAGACGAATCAAAAGAAATATTACTGTCTTTCTATGTTCCCGTATCCGTCTGGTCGTCTGCATATGGGGCACGTGCGTAACTACACTATCGGCGATGTGGTTTCACGCTATCAGCGTATGCTGGGTAAAAAACGTGTTGCAACCCTTTGGTTGGGATGCATTTGGTTTTACCTGCTGAAGGGGCGGCAATTAAAAACAAAACCGCACCAGCAAAATGGACTTACGAAAACATCGCCTATATGAAGAAACAACTTCAACTTTTTAGGCTTTGGTTTTGACTGGGATCGCGAAAATTGCGACTTTCAAACCCGATTACTACAAGTGGGAACAATGGTTCTTCACGGAGCTTTATAAAAAAGGTTTGGTGTACAAAAACTCAACCGTAAACTGGTGTCCGAACGATGTAACTGTGCTTGCGAACGAGCAAGTGCACGACGGTTGCTGCTGGCGTTGTGATACCCCAGTGGAACAAAAAGAGATTCCACAATGGTTCATTAAAATCACCGATTATGCCGAGCAATTATTAGGTGGTTTAGATGCCCTTCCACAATGGCCTGATATGGTAAAAACCATGCAACGTAACTGGATCGGTCGTTCTGAAGGGGTAGAAATCACCTTTGATGTAGCGGATACTAATGAAAAAGTGGCGGTTTACACGACTCGCCCAGACACATTCTACGGCGTGAGCTATTTAGGCATTGCAGCTGCTCACCCATTGGCAAGCCTTGCAGCAGAGAATAATCTAGAACTTGCGGCTTTCATTCAAGAAGCGAAAAATGCCAAAGTAGCAGAAGCTGATCTCGCGACCATGGAGAAAAAGGAATGGCAACAGGCTTGTTTGCCATTCACCCACTCTGAGTGAAAAATTACCAATTTGGGTCGCAAACTTCAGTGTTAATGCATTACGGTACTGGCGCGGTAATGGCAGTACCAGCACGATCAACGCGACTATGAATTCGCTCACAAATATGGTTTTGCAAATCAAACAAGTAATTACACCGCTTGCAGATCAAGAAATTTGATTTAGCGAAAGAAGCCTTCACTGAACATGGCACATTAATCAACTCTGCAGAATTTGACGGTAGAGATTTCGAGGGTGCATTCAACGGCATTGCGGATAAACTCGAACAATTAGGGTGTGGAAAACGCCAAGTGAACTACCGTTTGCGTGACTGGGGCGTGTCTCGCCAACGTTATTGGGGAGCACCAATTCCAATGCTGACATTAGAAAAATGGTGATGTAGTGCCTGCACAATGGAAGATTTACCCATTATTCTGCCAGAAGATGTAGTAATGGATGGGGTAAAAAGCCCAATCAAAGCTGATCCTAATTGGGCAAAAACAACTTTCAACGGCGTACCAGCACTCAAAGAAACTGATACCTTTGATACCTTTATGGAATCTTCTTGGTACTACGCTCGTTATACGTCACCAAAATTTGCCGAAGCAATATTGACACAGAAGACGAAGCGAATTACTGGTTACCAGTGGATCAATACATTGGTGGTATCGAACACGCTACCATGCACTTGCTCTACTTCGTTTCTTCCACAAACTCTTGCGTGATGCAGGGTTTTGTGACCAGCGATGAGCCAGCAACGAAATTGCTATGTCAAGGTATGGTACTTGCGGATGCGTTCTACTACCAGCCCAACCAACGAGCGTATTTGGGTAAGCCCAACGCAAGTAACCCTTGAGCGTGATGAGAAAGGTCGTATTATTAAAAGCGACCGATCCTGAAGGACGTGAACTAGTTCACACAGGTATGACTAAAATGTCGAAATCGAAAAACAACGGTATCGACCCACAAGAAATGGTGGAAAAATACGGTGCGGATACAGTTCGTTTGTTTATGATGTTTGCATCACCTGCGGAAATGACCCTTGAATGGCAAGAGTCTGGCGTGGAAGGGGCAAAAACGCTTCAGGCCGTGTGTGGAATTTGGTGTATCAATACCAACAAAATCCAGCAAAAAACGGCTTTAGATGTGACCGCACTTTTGCGAGATCAAAAAGCCCCTTCGCCGTGAAGTACACAAAACCATCGCGAAAGTGAGCGATGATATTGGTCGTCGTCAAACATTTAATACTGCGATTGCAGCAGTAATGGAGTTGATGAATAAACTGACTAAAGGCTTCTTTAGAAAGTGATCAAGATCGTGCAGTCATGGCGGAAGCATTAAGTGCAGTTGTTCGTATGCTTTTGCAAATCACTCCGCACATCTGTTTTTGAATTGTGGCAAGCGCGATAATGAGAACAGCGATCGACACTGCAGAATGGGTAAAAGCCGATGAATCTGCAATGGTGGAAGATGAAAAACTTATTGTGGTGCAAGTAAATGGTAAAAGTGCGTGGTAAAGTCACTGTGGCAGCAGATGCGGATGAAGAAACCGTAAAAACTATCGCTTTTGCTGATGAAAACGTGAAGAAATTTACCGACGGCCAACAAATCGTCAAAGTAATTTATGTGCAGAGTAAATTGTTGAATGTGGTGGTGAAACCATAATCTGCAGGGTGTGGGTTGAAAACCCACGCACCATTTACTCTACGCTTGAAATGTTTACATTTCACAGACACCCTATAATAAAAGATAATTTTTATGATTAAATCAATCAAAAACATTACTGCTTGTGGCAACAGTAGCAACACTTTCAGCTTGTGGCTGGCATTTTAAAACAATGAAGTTCTTCCTCAAGAACTTCGTACATTAACCTTTGAAAGTGCTGATGAGCATAGCGATATTTCACACACTTCGCCAACAGCTTCAATTAAATGATGTTACTTTGGTAAAGGGCAAGAGAATATTGCTAAATTACGTTTAGTAAATGCTTCAAGTAGTAGCAAAAGTGGTTTCAGTATTTAAACAAGCACGTGAAGCTGAAAAAAATTATTAAAGCTTAACCGTTCAGAGATTATTGAAGTGCCAAATAAAGGTGCTTATCCTTTAGAAGTTTCTGTGCATCGCACCTTCTTTGATGACTCTCGTGCGGCATTGGCAAAATCTGCTGAACAAAGAGATGATTATGCGAGATATGTATCAACAAGCTTCTCGCCAATTGATTATCAAAATGGCGGGGCTGCATAAAGAGCTTAATCAACAAAAATAAAAAGTAGGGTGGCTTTTTGCCCACCATTTTATTATCTGGTGGGTTGAAAGCCCACCCTACAGAAAGATAGACTAGATTTAACGCATGCTAAAACTTTTCCCAGAAGCACTTTCTCAGCAACTCTCCCAAAAACCTCTCTCCGTTTTATCTGCTTACAGGTAGCGATTTACTCCTGCTTAATGAAAGTAAAGATCTGATTATTCACACCGCGCTCGCACACAAGGTTTTGATGAAAAGACCGATATTACTGTGGAAATGACACCAAATGGGATGAAATTTTTGAAATGGCACAATCAATGGGGCTGTTTTTAATCGTCAAATCGTCATCCTCAACTTGCCTGCAAAAATCTGACCGCTGCAATTGCCAAACAGCTAGAAATCCTTAACCAGCTTGCTCATAGTGATTTATTGCTGATTTTCAGCTACCTAAATTTAGTAAAGCGGTCGAAAAACAGGCGTGGTTTACCAAAAATTGAGTCGCAATTAGTGCAAGTGAATTGCCAAACGCCAGAAATAGGAAAGTTACCTAATTGGTTAGCCGCTCGTGCGAAAAATAATGGATTTGCAGATTGAATCTGAAGCAGCACAACTTCTTTGTTATAGCTATGAAGGCAATTTACTTGCCTTTAAACAGATTCTTCAATTGCTCCAACTGCGTTTTACCGACGGAAAAATTACGCTAAACCGAGCAAAAGAAGTAGTGGAACTTTCTGCTCAATTTACCCCCATTTCAATGGATTGATGCTTTACTTGAAGGTAAAAACAAAGCCGTGCGGTTCACATTCTACAACATCTACAAAATGAAAAAGTACAGCCTGTCGTATTGTTGCGTATTATTCAAAAAGAGCTGTTTATCCTGTTAGAAGTACACGTTCCTCCACGCCTGTGATGCCTAATCAACCGTATTTACAGGTAATCTACGCACCAGTTGACCGCTTGAAAATCTGGCAAAACCGCCGAGCTTTTTATATTCAAGCTCTGCCAGCGATTTACCTACGCAAAAGTATATAGACTGATTCAAGACTTAGCTCAGCTTGAAAAAGCAGTGAAGCAAGAATTTAGTGATGATGTGTGGATGGAGCTAGAAAGGTTTTCTTTGGGGTTTAAAAATCACTTTCTAGCAATACCAATGATTAAATGCTGTTTTTCGTTTCCGAAACTATAACGTATTTTAGTGGTTTTTGTAGTAGAAAATCAATAACTTACAAAAATAGTTTCGTAAATGATTTTCGAGGTTAAATTGCATAATTATTCTATTTTTGTGGATATTATTTCATCTAACGGTTTGAGTGTTTTTCTTTTCGAATGTAATGTTTAGTCATTTGTTGAGAAGTGTGACCGAGCGTTTTTGAGCCTGCTCGTTACTTGCGAAGAGAAAAAGATCGGTTGCAGCTTTTGCCCTTAAAACTCTCGTAGTTGCAAGTTGTTTATTTCATCTGCAAGTTCAGGGTAGTGCTGAGCCGCTTTTTCTCGAATACTAAAAACGCCTATTAAGCCATACAGCAAAACAGCTCAAGCCAACCGTAATTTATAACGATTTTTGATGGCTACACAGAGTGATTAAAACACTGACGACACCAATCAATTACGCCAAATTATCTTTAATTACTTACATGGTATTATACCAAAAACGGACGATTAAGCCAAAAGAAATTAAAGCGAAAATTATCAGTAAAAATCAATAATTTTCAAGGTTATAAAGACCTAAATTGCTTGGCTTCTTGGTTGCTATTTTCAGGTCAGCAAGTTGGTAGTTTTTGAGGCGTTATTTGCTAAAAGATTTCTGGAACTGTGTTCACTAAAGTGATTATCCTTCGGCTGAGGGCTTATTTAGATGGCATTGAGATTGTCAGCGAGTCCTTCCACGAGCTCATTCCTCGTTATCAAAGCCAAGAAAAGGTGCTTTTATTGCTTGATACGCCTTATTTATGCACTCGCCAAGAGAGCTACAAACAAGCGACTTATTTTTTTGATTTGATTGATTTCTTGCGACTTATCAATCTCACCAAACCGCCTTATATCTTCTTCAGCAGTACGAAAAAGTGAGTTTATTCGCTATCTGGATTATATGCAGGAGAGCAAGACAGAATAATTGGCCGGAGTTTGAGGGATATGAGCGAATTGTGGTTAAAGCATCTGCTTCCAAAGATGGGATTTATGAAGATAATATGATTTATAAGTTCTAATTTAAACCCTCTTTTAAAGCCAATTTAAAGAGGGTTTTTGCATTTTATTTTGCATAGGGTTTTGGAGATTATCTATGCAAAATAATTTTGCGAAAACTATGCAAAAATTTTTGCGAGCTTACACCCTAGTGAAATATTTCACCCATAACCAATCACTCTATTAAGCAGTCAATTAACCATATTGATTTATCGTTGCAGACGAAAACGCCTGCAACTTCACCTGCCAAAAAATTCAGTTTTACTGAAATGGATTTGGCGATGGCGAAAGAGATGTTTGCTCGCATTCAAAAACTCAACCCGAATCACAAGCAACCGAATTTTTGTGAAGCATGGGCGAATGATATCCGACTGCTAGGAGAGCGAGACGGCAAGAGCCATCCTGAAATCATTGAGTTGTTCGAGTGGGCAAATCAAGACCGTTTCTGGCAAGCAAACATTCTCAGCCCTCGCAAGTTGCGGGAAAAATGGGATGTGCTGGTATTGCAACGCAACCGCCAAGCTAAACCTCGTGGGGATAACCTAAGCATGGAATGGAATACTGTTGAGGCGTGGAGAACGTGCTATGAGCCAGTTGCAAAGCTATTACACAAAATCGACCGCTTGTGAACGAGACGGCTGAACGCTTGGTAAATCGTGTGTTTGAGCAATTGCTGGCGAGTTGTCCGAGATTGTCGTATTACACCGCTGAGCAAGTGGCAACGGCTAGCAACAATGGATTTTAGGCTTTGCAGAAAACGGGATTACAAACCGTTGAGTAAGTTAAACAGGGTATGAAAGCCTTGCGAGCGAAGGAAGATGATTTTGTACCGAGCGTGGGGAAATTTATCGGTTGGTGCAAGGTGGTTGATTACACTCAGTTAGGTTTACCAACGCTTGAAAAACTGCTCAAGCGGTTAAATCACTTTGCCGCCTATGGACTGGAGGAAGCTGACAAATTCACGTTCAAAAACGATGCGGAATACTGGCTGATTACCGATTTGTATCGTCGAGAACGGCGGTATTTGTGGCAAGAAAGCACGTTGCGGAGTCAAGCAGAACAGGCTTTACTCAAGATGGCAAAAACGCATACAAGCGGCGAAAAACATCCCAGAGCGTGCAAAGGCGATTGAGAAGCCGAAAAGATATATCCCCGCTCATCCATTGGTGGAAGCGGAATTGAGAAAGCGGAGAAGTATGAAACAGGAAGGTTGGAATGGCTAAAGAACAAGAATTTGACCGCGATACTTGGGAAACGCCTCAATACTTAACCCAGTGGGTGGGTAAACGTTGGCATTGCAATATGGACGGCTGTGCGACTTTTGCAAAATAAAAAAATTCGGGCATTGGACTGGTGCGAAATCTGGCGAAGATCAGGATTATTTGAACGTTGCAACGGATTTTTCTAGCTGATGGTTTACCAGAGTTTTTGAGTGATTGGGGTAGCGGTTCGCATAGCATTTTCGTCAATCCCCCTTACTCCGACGTTAAGCCATTTTTGCAGCAGGCAAAACGCTTGCGTGATGCAGGGCATTTCGTGGTGATGTTACTTAACAACGACAAATCTACGCAGTGGTATCAGCAATGCGTTCACGGTGTGCAAATGAGGGTGATTGATCTTGTGGGTGGTCGCATGGCGTTTTATTAACCCTGTTACAGGCAAGGAAATCAAAGGCAATAGTAAAGGACAGATGATTGTGGTGTTCGATCCAACAATGGAAGATTTTGTGCAGCGGTCGGTAAGTTTGGATTTTGTGAAGAAGGTAGGTGGGTATGAGTAATAACAGCAACATTGAGCTAGTAAAAGCAATTATTACAGAAAGCGGGCGTGGTTATTCACCCAAAAATCAGAAGGGGTTATGGTTTATGCCTACCGAAATGGCAAGCAGTATGAAAGTTTTGTTTGCAGCTGGATGGGTTCTAATTTAACTGTATCTGTTTCCATTGATGGTGAGGCATGATTTGGAAAAAGTACCAAAAGTGTAAAAGGTATTTTTCGGGAAGCAATTTGCGGTGCGTCATTTAGCAGGTTGTCCACTTGATGGCAAGCAAGCGAACTATTTTTAGCTGTGAGTTTTTGAATTAAGGGCAAGAGGTTATGCAACTGAAAATGCTCAAAATGGCAGGCGGTATGCTTGCCCCACTCGACGATATACAAGCCGAAGCCTTGATGAAGTTCAAGACGGGCGAGCAGTACCAAAGTGGAGATTAAACAGGTTCGCAATCCTGCTTTTCATCGTAAGGTATTCGCTTTTCTTCAAGTTCTGTTTTGACCATTGGGCAGCGGATAAAACCAAATGGCGATATTTTGATGAACGTATCTCAATTCGACACCTTCCGCAAAAATCTGACGGTGCTGGCGGGCTACAAGGTGGCGAGTTATACGATTGACGGGCGAATGCGGGTGGAAGCTCAATCACTCTCTTACGGCAATATGGAACAAGACGAATTTGAGCGGTGTTATTCAGCGTTAATCAATGCGGCAATGCAAAATATTTTTAAAGGTTGCAATGATGAGCGGATTTTAGACTCGCTTGTATGCGTTTTTATTGAGATGATGAATATGTGTGAACAAAACAAAAGTCTGTCTGAGACGGATAAAAACGACATTAAACAGGCTATTTTAAAAGCGGTTGAGAATGGGAAATACCGATCCTGAAAAATTTAGTTTGTCGGCAATCAATGCGATAGAGGCGTGTGAACAAACACAATTCTTGTGTTGTTAGCGGTATTTGTAGTGTAGATAGTCAAGGGAGCGCTATAAGTTCCAGCAGTTAAAAAATATGTTCTTGAACTTCTTGCTTGAGTGATTTTGTCCACGCACAGCTATTCATTTCTGCTACGAAAAAGAACATCATCGACATCTATGGTTTGTTCAAGAATGTTTTTGAGTTCAACTGTTGTCAGAGACGATTTCACAAACCAAGCAGATTCATTGACTTTTGCCCAGTAAGGTGCAGTTTGGATTTTTCTATAAGGGAGAGTAGTTTCTATTTGGGGAATACGGAATCGTAGCTGATGAGATAGTTTTTCATAATGTTTTCTCTTTTGTTTTGGTTTATAGCGAAAAACAGTTATATTCCTCGAGGTTGTAGTAAACAAGAGAGGGCTTGAGCCTCATGCAAGCATAAAGAGGCAAACCGCCCCGTAGGGCGGTGTGAGTTAGAATGAGCGTAGTCTGGCGAGCTCAATGTTTTTGCGGTTTTTGCTCTCGTGTATGCGTTTTTAGGATAACTTCTACATCATCAGGGCGAGTGCATCTCTGAAACCAACTGATATTTGTAATCAGGTTTCGATGGTCGGAAGTATTCGATGTTTAATGTGTTGATGATGTCGTTCATCATTTTTGCGGTATTGGTGGCAAAGTTCGCTTGCGTTTTTGCCATATAGTAGAGGATTATCAAGCATTTGTACTTTGAGCGTGATTTCAAGCGGTCTGATTTCGTGTGTGTTTTGCGAATAACTGCCTGTTTTGCGAATTTGTGGGAGGACTTCTTCAAAGACCCACGCTTCAAATCATTCTGCTTCAGGTTTGCGAGATTTGATGATCAGGCGGTAAAGGTTCGGTTCGTTGATGAATGCGATTTCTTGATTTCCGCGTGGTAGGGGTGTAACGTTTCGTTACACCAGCTTCTTTACAGTGATCTTGCAATGCTTTTTCTTGAGTTTTGATAACCGAGAATCGTTGCAAACATCTGTGCCGCAAAAACCAGATTTCGCCTTTTGGATCTGTGATTGTACGAACGGGAGGAGTGTGGAAATTGAAGGTTGAAAGTTGATTTTGAGTTGTCATGTCGTTATTCCTTTTGAGGGAAGTCCCAATAATTGGGCGGTCGAGAGCTCAAAACTCGTAACGAATCGAGCGGAGTTATTCCCTTGCGGTGTTGTATTCCTCGCACTCTCGACCATTGAAAATAATTTGTACTTTTTGACCGCTTGTAATGAGCTAAGTAATAGTAAGGCTTAGTCCACTAAATTGCAGGCACAAAAAATCACGCTGACGGGGTGAGTACCGTTTCATTATAAGAGCTTTTGAGACCCTAGAGAAACATCCTACGCTTGAGATGAGGAGCTTGTCAAGCGTAGGGGATTATTGCAAAAGCTGGCATTGCTTGCCAGTGATTCGCTACTCGCACGTTCGCTAATGTTTGCTGAAAGCGTTTGTTGTGGTTGAGTTCCCATAAATCCACGGCAGTTTGTAGGTTCAGCAAAATTCAGGCTGAGTACTGAACGCTTTCGAGAGTTTAACCGCCATTTCTAAGCTAATGCGAGTGTTATTAATTGATTAGGGCTGCTGGCGGTGTTACGGTGTGACATCCAAAATTTGAGCTAAATCGTCTACTTTTTGAAGTTAAAGTGGTTCTAAAAATTCTTCTAGTAAGGATTTCGCCTCACACTGGTTGGTTTTGACGTTCTGTAATGTTCATTGTTCGTCCTTATAGTGCGTATGTATGAGGATCTAAAAATAAATCGGACAGTGTGCCGTTTTCAAATTTGAAAATCAGACGGTACTGTTTATTCACTCGAATGGATAGATTTTATTCTCTTTCGGTCTCGAGTAGTTCAGGTGGTTGGCTGGTGGCATCTCGTAAATCGTTGATGTTTTCGGCTGCGTTGATCGTATCCAATTTGCGAGCAAGCACTATTGGTTAGGTTCATAGCAGGATTTTACGGCTTTCGCCAGTGGTAAAAAGCGGTAGAGATAATCATCACGAAAGTGCGAGGCAGTTAGGTTAATCATAGTTTTCATTGTGGTTATGGATAACAACATCTTATATTAAACGATTGCACAATGCAACTATGCAGGAGGTAAAAGTGACAAATTTAAGAAAAGAAGCCTAAAGGGCGTGAATGCCAGAGTCCGTATCGTGGGAGTGTGTAATGGTAATCCTGAAACGGTAGTACTGGCTCATTATCGTATGAGCGGATTAAACAGGCATGGCGTATGAAGCCTGATGATATTTTTCGGGGCGTGGGCGTGTTCTGCTTGCCACGATGCAGTAGATGGGCGAACCAAAACGAAATATGACCGTGAGCAGTTGCGGCTGTTTCACGCAGAAGGCGTATTCCGTACGCAAGCGGTCGGAATCTCTGTAGACGTTACGATGCCCGATAATCGGGCAAGAGATCCTCGATAATTTGTGGAAAGTGCTGTTAGACACGGTTTGTCGAAGGCGAAGATTAGTGAAGATGACTGCTGGCAGAAAGTACTAAGCATCGCGATGAAAGCGGTGGGCGTGAGTAAGGAAAAATGCGGGTGTTGTGGTAACGATTGAGGAAGTATAGATGCAGATTGATGTAAAAGCGTGTATTGATGTTGTGGGGATGGCTATGTTCGATTTATGGATTGCAGGGGGTATCCGACAATGCAGTCGTTTATGCGTGAGGAGTCCTGAGATGCGAACTCAGCGTAGATATTTGATGCGGTTAGATGATGAGACATTGGAGAGGTGGATAAGCAGGTGCGAAAACTGAAAGAGAAAAATGAACAGCATTTTTGACATTCTTTTCAGTCGTTAGTGTTTGTGGGTTGGACTATCGGCGAGGCGAGTGAAACGAGCTGGAATATCTAGTCGTACTTATGATGGGCAATTAGCTTTTGGCTGAATATTTTTGTTGAAGGTGCGTTGATTGGTGCAGAAATCAAAAATTTTTGTATAAAAAGTCTTGATTACCGCACGGTAAAACTATATCACTTATGATAAGTTGCGGTTACAGGCATAGCTAATTCCGCAGAAGAATTTTTACAGCCCTGATTGGTTTTTCAGTCAGGGGCTTTTTATGCCTCGAAAACGGGTGGAGTATGAAAATCAATGTTTAAAGACCAGAAATCAAAGTTATCTTTGGTCGGGTTTTTCTGGACTGCTTGCGTGGTTTGGCGATCAGAATAACCTGATGTTGCTCAGTATCTACAATTGGTATTATTACAGCGTGTGGTGAATGCGTATTCAAAATGTGCTGAAGGCAGAATGTTAAAACGCAAAATGAGCGAAAAAGAGAATTGCATCAAGTTAGAATGGCTAGATTGAAGAAGGGATTAGATGATGAGAGTTATCTAAAAACAAGAACCGCTTTAGGATTCGGCACAGGTGTCTGTTCTGTGGCGGCGATTATTCCGTTATTGTTTGCCAATTTTGGCGGTGAAATTCACACCTCTAAGCAAGGTTTGGAAATTATTGGCGATGCAGAAGGGTGTGGAGCAGAGACCCGTATAAATGCCCAGCTGATGTACTGACGGTGGGGGTTGGTTCAACAGCAGCAAGCGGTGAGAAAATCGATCAAAACACAGATATTCTGATTTGAAATTGCCGAGCGTTGGAAGAACGATATTGTGATTGCCGAGCAATGTGTGAATAAATATGGTCATGGTAAACAGCTGCCACAATCGGTATTTGATTCCGTTGTCTCGATTACTTTTAATGCAGGTTGTGGTGCAGTAAGTAGGTCCACGATGTTTAAGCATTTACAAACAGGCAATTACAAGCAAGCGTGCAATGAGTTTCCTCGTTGGGTCTATGCTGGCGGGCGTAAGCTACCTGGTTTAGCTGCACGCCGTGAGAAAGAGAAAGCATTATGTTTAACCGATTTAACGTCGCATTAACCGCGTAATTTTGGGCTTGTGTGTTTGGTTATGGGGTCAGCATCAGACGGTATTACACTAAGAGCCGAAAACCTCCACAAGCTCCAAACGATTGTTGAGCAAGAACAAGCGAATGCCAATCTCACCATTCAACTTCGAGCAAGAGATTGAAGCGGTCAGAAATCAGCAAGAGATTGTAATTGAGTTACGCAAACAAGCAGAGGTAAAACGTGAAAGCATTAAAACGATTTTGGTTAAAAAGAGCCGTGCTCGTGTGCCTATGCCTCGTACTCGCTATTGAGCAGCTGCAGTCAAAGAGTAACAATAAAGACTGAGTACTTAGCACCACCACAAAGCCTGTTGACGCCTTGCACGCAAACAGCGTTTACAGGCTGAGACTTACGGAGATGCAATGAGATTACCTGGTTGTAGTAATGAGCGAGGCGAGATTTGTGTGCGAGCCCAGGTGGATAATATTCGTAAATATGTATAAGAAAAATTGAAGACGGGATTAGTGCTAGACACTATCGGAGGAGGGAGTCGGAGAGTGTACATATCCTGATTTTCAGCGTTCCTGTGGGCTAAAGCTCGACCGAAAAAGCCCAATAAGGGCTTATTCTGATTTTTCTACTTGTAAGTTTTTAATTAGTTCTTCAAGGGTGAATTGTAAAGAGTATGAGTGTGGACGGTATCGATCATCTGTTCGCATATAGTTATATAAACCGCTGCGGTTTTACTCCGATCAATCAGCTAATCTCACTTGTAGAAGGTTAAAACTCATTTTGCAAAGTGCTAATAAGCCGCGAGAAGTATTCGCGGCTAGGGTTGAAAAAGTATTTTCTGCGTTTGGTCTTAAATCGTCCATTCTAATTCGTTATACTCTGTCATTGTCTCCAATGCATAGCGTGCAAGCTGTTCTAAAAATGCTTTCTCTAGCGAGCCGTTCCATAAAGGTCGGTGCATTGATAGGCTAAACTGTGGCAAAAGTTTAATAATTTTGCAAGTGCTATACCATTGACGACTGCGTTTAGGGTTAAAAATAAAAGCATTACGCTTTTCGATAGTGTTCGTTATATGATCAACGTTTGCACTCTGTAGGCGTTGCCCGCTCTTGGTAATTATCTTGTGTAATTTTATAACTATGCCCTTGATAGTAGCAAGTAAAGCAAAGAGTGAAGTGCATAGGTTAAAAATTGCGTTGATGTGTTTTCGAGATACGATTTGAGCCTGACATAGTTCGATTCTCCATATTGGTATATGGGTTCTTGTTATCTAACAAGTGGTATTGCTTTGCCGATGTGGGTATGTTAGTACAAATTATTGACATTGTCAACATTTAAGGTTAAAATTATCTCCAATAAGCAAGGAGGATGGCTGCATTATCAGGGCAGGGGAGACAATTCAAATTTGTCGCAGAAAGACGAAAAGAAAAAAGCCTGCTTGCGCTTTTAGTTGCGGGAAAGACGCAGTCGCTACTGGTTAACAATCCGGGATCATTTTGAAGAGGTTATCCCTTATTATTTGTATCTAGTGCCTCATCGAATTTATCGATGAAAAGCATTGATTATTATGAGCGGTTCTTTGGAACAAAGATTATTCAGCTCCGCATCCAAGCGTGCCTAGAATGTTGAGTAATTTAGTGTTTCAGCCTCCACAAAATTGCAAGGTGATTGAAAGACGCAAATTTCCCAGATTTTGATTATGTTGATGTTCAGACGAGTTTTGGTGAGATCGCTTTCGATCTGCCGAAAAACATTAGTCGCTGATGGCGTTCGTGCCGCAGACAGTCCGATGAGACGAATTGCAATCAATAAGCACGGTAGTATCTCTTCAATCAGTTTAAGTACCACCCGATTTGGGATTGGAAAAAGCTGATTTGATTGAGTGCTTTTGAAAGCATAATGTGAAGTTAGCACAGGATTACAAGATTTTTGGTCGGTCTTTTCGATGGAAATTGATTTGCGTTTTTATATTTAATTAAGCAACATTTCCCACAGGATTATCAGAAAATTTTGGATTTTGTATCCGTTAGCTGATTTAGATTTTTAGATGGAGTGATGCCAATGGCAAGCGTTGATAAAGAAGCCTTGAAAGAACGAGGCTATGATCAAGAAAAAGACAGGGCAAAAGAAGCGGCTGCCGTGCGAAAGCGTCAGCAAGCAAAAAGATATTGAATTGCCTAGAAGAAACAGGCGATGTTGAAAAAGATAGCGAAGCAGAGAACTGGACGCCTTACAGAAGGCTTTAGAGATGCAATCAAGCGTGAAGATAAGCGATTTGAGTTAGCAACAGATTCTGAGTATTGGTTCTGTGTTTGCTTCAATCACGGGAACAATGCAATGCGTTTCTAAAAAGCGATGGATTTGCTTTGAAGTGGTGATAAATATCTAGATGGGCAGAGGTTGCGAAAAAGCTGGGTGTGAAAATTGCCAGAGCAGATATTCCGTATAGAACGGAAGGAAGATCGACAAGGCTTATTTAGAGTTTGTCGATTAAGTTAAAATGAAAATGAAGCCTTAAGCAGAAATGCTTTAGGGCTTTTTATGAGGAGAACAATATGGCATAAACCAGCACCAGTTAGTGGTTTGATTACACAGCTTCACCACCCCACCTAGATTATGTGAGGTGTAGCAAAATGCAGTGAAAAAGTAGTTCAAGTAATTCACGGACAAGTGGGGAGTTAAAAATGCGTAATTTCAAGAGCAAAGATGCAAAAAACGAATTGAGCGAACTAAGACGACGCCTCAGAATGGGCGTGTGTCAGGTTCTTAATTTTCACATAACCCCTTGTAAGTGAGTGTTTTTAATGCCTTTACACTAACAGGTTTTGCGGTGCGAAAACTCGGTCGGTGAAAAATGCCGTAACGTGGCGATGGCAAATGGGCGATGTCATGCACACGGGGGTAGCGCAACGGGTGCTCCAAAGGGTAATGCAAATGCCGCTAAACCTGGCTCTATTTATTCAAAATTTCTACGGAAGAAGAGGCGTGAGATTGTCGATCAGGGTTGAGCCTAGATAGCCTTGATAATGAAATCAGGTTATATCGGGCAAGATTATTTTAGATTGCTAGAAGAAGAGCAACGGCAAGCCGATGAACTAGAATTAAAGTCTAGAACAGAGCAAACGCCGTTGTTGGTATTCTCTCACTGGTGAGGAGGATGAGCCAATAGAGACAAGGCAGTTTATTAAACGTGATTATCATCTTTTGATTGAGCGAACAGACAGCAAGGCTACAATCTCTCATTCATTACGCCAATCATTGACTGGTCAGAGCTGGATTTCGAATTGAAACGAATGCAAAGTAGAAGATCAGAATGTAAAACGTATTGAGGTTAGGGTTAAGCAGGAACAAAAACTACCATCACTATCGCAGTTTGATTTGGCGATGCGACAGAAACTAAATCGATACTACAACCGCTAATTAGCCCATTTCGCTATAAGAGTGCTTTATGGTGGGCGTGAGGCGGTAAATCTTGAGGGAGTAGCTCAGCTTTTTAGTTGAAACTGCAATGCGTTCTACCCAGTGCACGTTTTCTGTGGGCGTGAGTTGCAAAAATTCGATGAGTGATTCGGTGATTGGTTGATTGCGGACACGATCGAGATTTGAGGTTATTTGGCTGATTTTGAAGTACAACGCAATGCGATTTGATTGTTTAAAAAACAGGTGCTGAATTTATGTTTTATGGCATCAAAAATAACCGAAACGAAAAGTAAACTCACTTGAGGGGATTGATTTAGTTTGGATTGAAGAAGCCGAAAACGTCTCTGATGAAAGTTGGAATATCTTGATCCCAACTATTCGTAAAGAGGGTTCTGAAATTTGGATTACGTTTAACCCGAAAAACTTGCTTGATCCAACTTACCAACGGTTTGTGATTAACCCTCCTCATAATGCCTTTATCCAGAAAGTCAATTTTACTGAAAACCCCTACTTTCCCGAAACGTTGCGGCTTGAGATGGAAAGTTGCAAAGAGCGAGATTTTGAGCTTTACCGTCATATTTGGCTTGGTGAGCAGTGGCAGATTCAGACTTAGCAATTATTAAGCCTATTTGGATTGAATGTGCTGTTGATGCTCTAAGCGGTTGAATTCGCTGCAAGCGGTCGAAAAGAATTGTGGGCTTTGACGTTGCCGATGATGGGGCTGATGCGAATGCTATCTGTTTTGCACACGGTTCTGTGGTGCTGGGTTTAGAGTGGCGGGGCGAAGATGGATTAAATCCGCATTACGCACTCATTCAAAAAGCAGTGGAGTGGCAAGCAGATGAAATTGTTTTCGACTCTATCGGTGTTGGTGCGGGTGTGAAAGCAAAATACCGAGAAATTGAGACTGAATCAGATCAACTGTATCGGCTTTAATGCGGGTGCTGCAGTGTTTAATCCTGATTCCTTTTACACACAAGGCAAGAAAAAACGGTGATATGTTCGCCAATATTAAAGCTCAAGCGTGGTGGCAATTACGAGACCGTTTTTATAAGACCCTATCGTGCGATCAAATACGGCGATGTTTATCCTGTTGATGAAATGATTTCACTCAGTAGCGATATACCTGATTTAGACTATTTAAAAAGCAGAACCTCTCGCCCTCGCTGTAGATTACGATAATAACGGCAAAGTACGGGTAGAAAGTAAGAAAGATATGCGTAAGCGTGGCATTCCCTCGCCGAATAAAGCGGATGCACTCGTGATGTGCTTTGCCCCAATTAGATCGCGATGTGCTCAAACAAACGCTCTCAAACTCTATTAAGGATTCACTATGTCAGTTCATCCTCCCACCGCTGAAAATGGTGGAATTAACCAAGAAAACTAAAATCATTGATGATTTACTCGGTGGCACGGCAACAATGCGGAAAGCCGCACAAACCTACCTTTTCAAAATGGAAATGGAAGAGCCCGATAGTTACCGCAAACGCCTTGAGCGTTCAACCCTTTATCCTGCCTTGTCGGAAACCCTTTCGCAAATGATAGGGCGTGTGTTCTTCAACCCGATTGATGTTGCTGATGTGACAGAAACAGTGCAAGCCCTTTTTGATGATGTGGATTTAGTCGGCAATAACCTTGATGTGTTTGCTTCCGCTGGTTTTTATTCCGCCTTGGCATATGGTTTGCTCTTTTTGCTTTGATTGATTTCACGCGTGTTGAAGCGGTGAAAAAGCCGTACGGAAGAAAGCCTTAAATGCCCGTCCTTATTGGGTGCATATTAAACCGTATCAAGTACTGGGCATGAAAAACCGCACGAGTAAATGGTAAACAAAGCAATTACTCAATTTCGCTATGTTGTCAATGAACAGGTTGAGGATGGTGAATTTGGTGTAAAAAACCGTGAAACACGTTTATGTGTATGAAATCGGCAAAGTGCGGAAATTTAGCGAAGCAGAGGGTGAATTTCGTTTTGAATCGGAATTGCAACTGACGGCACAAAATCGACCGCTTGATTTTTGTGCCTGTTGTCCGTTTATCACCAAGCGTAACGAACTCACCAATGCCATTGAACCGCCTTTTAATGGAATTGGCATATTTTGAATATCAAGCATTGGTCTCAGCCAATCAGATCAGGACAACATCACTAACATTGCTCGCGTACCGTTGTTAGCGATTTATTCCAATGATGAAGTGAAACAGCTTGCTATTGGTGGTAGTGCGGTTCATCTTCCAACGGGTAGCTCAATGCAATTTGTTGAACACTCTGGACAAGCCATTGCTTCAGGTGTGGAAAGCTTGAAAGATTTAGAAGAGCAAATGAAAACTGCAGGGGCGAAGTTAGCTTACTAAAACCGCCTTTAGCAATGACTGACAGCCAAGCCCGCGATGAAGCAGGCAAAGAAATTTCCCAATTGCGATTGCTTGCTAATCGTTTTTGAAGATGCGATTGATTTAGCCTTGGAATATACAGGGCATTGGCTAGCATTGCCAAAGAGCAAGTCGGTAACGTGCAGATTTCGGGCAATATTGAAAACGATCTTGACCCTTCTGCTTCAATGGCAAGCGTGATTCAGTTGCGTAATGCGGGCGTGATTTCGAATCAATCCACCTTTGACGAAGCCAAACGTCGTGGCTTATTAGCCGACGGCTTAGAATGGGACACAGAGCAAGAACGCCTGCAATCGGAGGGAATGCATTTTGACCTCGAAGAAACATCAGAAACAAACGCTTAGACAACGCATTGCCCACGCTTTAACTGACCGTAAAATCTTGCATTTTCGCTATGATGCTCACTTGCGACAACAGGTGTACAAGCGGTTAAATGCACTGCAAAAATTGCTGATTAACCGCATCAGTGCTATCGGTGTCGAAGCCTTGCCCACTCAAAAACTGGATAAACTGTTCACCGAACTGCAAACAGAGATTGCAAAAACTTACCAGAAACGACCGCTTACACGCAAGACGAGTTAAGCGGTTTTTATCGCTTGAAGCAGCCAAAAATCAGTCAGCTTTATAACGATGAAATCGGCTTTGATTTGTTTAATGATGTACCAAAAGAACGTATTAAAAGCGATTAAAAACGTTGCTGTGATTGAAGGGCAAACCGTTAGAAGCGTGGTGGAATAAGCAACGTGCCGATTTAGCCTTTAAATTTGAGGGGATTATCCGCTCTGGTGTAGCAGAAGGTAAACAAAACGGACAACTTGCTACCGAAGTGCGTGAGTTAATGAGCGTTAGCCGTCGTACCGCAGATACTTTTAGTCATTACTGCTGTGGCAAAAGTGGCTGATACGGCTCACGAAGCTTTGCGTGATGCCAATCTTGATATTCTGCAAGGCGAAGAGCATCTTTCCACCTTGGATATGCGGACTTCTACCGTTTGCCAGGTGCGTGATGGCAAACGATGGGATTTAGACAAAAAGCCAATCGGGCATAACATTCCTACAAACGCCCACCGTTGCACCCTCGTTGTCGCAGTATTCTTCAGCTTGTGACCAAAAAGCTGGGAAGAATTAGGCGTGCAAGGAATGCAAAGAAATGCCCACCAGCACCCGTGCTTCAATGAATGGGCAGGTGGATGAGCGGGTTAACTATGAGAGTTGGCTCAACAGTAAAACAGCTGAAGAGAAAAGAGCAGATTCTGGGTAAAGGTAAAGCCGATTTATGGCAACGTGGTGTAATTACTTTCTCGGATATAGTTAGATCAGAGTGGTAGACCGATGACGTTGAAAGAGCTATACTCTAAACCTAACTTAGCGCAAGAATATAATCCTATGGATGTAATAAAAAAATATCAGCAAGCGGTTGAAATAGAACCTAAAATCACAAAAGCTGTGACAACTATTATCGCTTCTGTAGATGGTGAGGTCGCTGGACTCTGAATATCGCTTAAAAATCAATGGATTCGTTGAAGCGTAAAATAGAAACAGAAATGACAGCAGGGATTTCTGAGCAACAAGCAATAGATAACATTAAAGATGTTATTCGCTATACAGCAATATTCTGCCTGAAAATTTTGTAACACAATATAGGGAAATGCAATCTGCTTTAGAAAAAAACAAGGGTATAAAAAACAATTATTGTTAAAAATACTTGGAGGGACGGCGCTGTTTATAAAGGTATTAATACATTCATCACGACTCTTGTAAAGAAAGATAATGTAATTTTCGAGATGCAATATCATACAAGTGAAAGTTTCGCGTTAAAAAAATGGTGAATTACATCAGCTTTATGAACGTTTTTCGTGACCCAAATACCGAGCAAGAAGAAAAAGAAAAATTGTATATTGAAATGCAGAAATTAAGTGCTAAATTAGTTATGCCAAAAGATATTCAAAAATCAAAGGAGTAAAAATAATGTATCAATACTACTTAGCTCAGTTAGATGACAATCAGCAAAAATTGATTCGTGGTATGGGTAATAATTTACTTTCATTTGCTACCTATGAACCTCATAAAGAAGATTGGGATAAAAAGTTTGGTTCGTTTTGGGCGGATAAAATCTTAGTTAGCGATTTTGATGCTTATCGTGAAATTAGTGAAAAAGATAGCCATTCAATTTATCAAGGTGCATTAATGTGGGCAGAAAAAGCTGAAGTATTGGCAAGATATTTGCATTACGGTCAGAAAGATAAAGCTGGTAAGCCATATATAGAGCATTTGGAATTTGTTGTAGAGCATTTAGACAATTCAACAGATGAAATGCGTGCTGTTGCTTGGTTGCACGATAGCGTCGAAGACACGGCAATTAGCATTGATGAAATTCAAGAACAATTTGGTAATGTGATCGCAAATGCCATCTTGGCTATATCAAAAACGTAAAGGTGAAGACTACCAAGATTATTTAATTAGAGTTAAGCAAAATGCTTTAGCACGTTCAGTTAAATTAGCAGACTTACAGCATAATGCTGATCTTTCTCGATTACCTAGAATCAAAGAAGAAGATATTCTCCGTAAAGAAAAAATATTTAGCAGCCATGGCATTTTTATTATCTTAACCTAACAAACATTATCAACCGCTTGTAGCGAAAGTTACAGGCGGTTTTTTTACGCCTGGAAAAAGGTAACTCTTACTAAACTGGAAGGAAATCCATGATGACAATGAAACTTAAACTTGATGAAAAACAACAATGTGGTGGTGAAAGACGGAATGCCTGTGTATGTTCACGCAGACGGAAAGGAAATTCCCTTTGATGCGAACAAAGCAACCGTCAAAAATCGCAGAATTAAACGGTGAAGCCAAACAACATCGCGAGGCAAAAGAGGCGGTGGAAGCCAAATTGAAAGCGTTTGAAGGATTGCCGATCCGAAAGCCGCTATCAAAGCCTTGGAAACGGTGAAAAATCTCGATGATAAAAAGCTGATTGATGCGGGCGAAGTGGAAAAAGGTGAAAGCAGAAATGCGTAAAACCTTTGATGAACAACTGGCAGAATCAAATCTCACGCTGAAAAACTGCAATCGCAATTGCACGCAGAACTCATTGGTGGTTCGTTTGCTCGCTCTAAATATGCGGCAGAACATTTAAATTTACCTTCTGATGTGAGTGCAAGCCTTCTTCGGTAAGCATTTCAGTATTTCAGATGAAGGTAAAGTGGTGGCGAAAGTTCGCCGATGGCAATGAAATTTACAGCCGTTCACGCCCAGGTGAAAAAGCCGATTTTGAGGAAACATTAGAGGCGTTAGTCGGGGCGTATCCAAATAAAGATGCGATTTTAAAACCATCAGGTACATCAGGTTCAGGTGCAGGCACGGGAACAGGCGGTGGTAATGCCCCGAAATCGTTAGCCGAATGCAAAACTGACGCAGAAAAATTGCGTATATGCAACAACATTCATAATCGGGTGCAAGAGATTGCACTTTTTTATTTACGGTGCAATCGCACCATAACATAGGAGCTTATTATGGCTTTTTGACCTACAAGTCTTCAACAAAACAAACGCATTTTGGCGTTAACTGAAACAAATCGATCAAGATATTGAAAAAATTCAATCAAGCCTCAGGTGGCGTGATTACCTTGCAAAATGCACCAACGCAAGGTGATTTTGATATTCGATGCGAGCTTTAAAAGCGATTCAAGGCTTAGTGCGTCGTCGTAATGCGTATGGCAGTGGTACGGTGCAAGCGAAACGCTTAGAGCAATTACTCAATGTCGCAGTAAAAGTGGCTGCAGGTACGCACCCGATTGAGTATGAACCGCAACAATATCGTTGGGTATTACAAAACCCTGAGCTTGCGGCGGTAGAAATCGGGCAGCAATTAGCAAAAGCCCGTTTAGCGGATATGTTAAACACCGCAATTTTAGGGGCGGTTGCTGCGATTGGCGGGCAAACTACAGCCGTGTTAGACGACAAGAAAAACGCTCCGAATTTCCGCACACTCAACAAAGCCGCGGCGTTATTTGGCGACCGCTCTAGTGCATTAAAAGCGTGGATTGTGCATTCCACCACCTTACACACCTTGTACGACAATGCTTTTAACCAACGCAGAACGCTTGTTTACTTACGATAACGTGAGTGTGATGCGTGATCCGTTTGGTCGCTTGTTTGTGGTTACAGACAGCCCTGCATTAGTGGATAGCACTGGTGCGGCTTACAACACGCTAGGTTTGCAAGAAAATGCGGTGATGGTGAGCGGTAACAACGACTTCAACAGCGAAATGCAGCCAAAAATTAGGCGGTGAAAATATCGCCGCGGTTTATCAAGCAGAATGGACTTATAACTTAGGGTATTCTCGGTTATGAGTGGGGATATGACTGCAGGCGGTAAATCTCCTGATGATACTAAATTAGGGGCTTCAGCCAACTGGCGTAAAACGGCTACCTCATTGAAAGATACTGCAGGCGTGTTGGTGAAAACCAAGTAACGGTAATAAAAAGCGAAACCCCAAGTAACGCGAATTACTTGGGGCTTATTTCTTACCTGATATTCTTTCAGTATTGTTACATTAAGGAACAAAAATGACCGCTTATCTTTCCGTAGAAGAAGCCAATGCGTATCACAATTTGCGAATGAGCAAAGCGGCGTGGGCCGAGTTGAGACGAAGAGGAAAAAGGCTCGCCGCTTGGTGAGTGCATCAGATTTCTTAGATGTGAATTACCGCTTTATGGGCGAAAAAGCCGACCCAATGCAGCTACGCCAATTTCCGCGTAAAGGATTTGAATCGTTAAAAATCCCTACCGCCATTATCTATGCCGTGTGTGAGCTGGCATTACAAGAAAATCTTAACCAAAACGCAGAGCAGAAGATGACCAGCGTGAAAGTCGGCAGTTTATCGGTCAATTATGACAACCGTTCAACGATTGCCGATAGCAGTAACCGCTTTGATTATAGTGCGACAACTGTTAGTCGCTTGGTTGAGATCGCAGTAGCTTTGGCGTGGTGAAATTGGAGCGTGGCTAATGCAACTTTTATCAAAAACCTAAAAGCAGGTCTCGACCAAAGCTTATTCGCCAGTTTGGCAGCCCTTGTGTGATTTCACAAGTAAAAACGGGCAAAATATAACCCCGAAACGGGCGAAGTGAGCTAATCAAAAACGCCGTGTGTCGGCATCCTGTTTATTTGATACGCTTGCCTACGATTTTAGCCGTCAGACCACTCATGCCGATGTGCAAGTGGGCGATGTGTTGATGTTACTCACTGAAAAAGCGGAAGTGAACGACATTGTGTCGGTCAATGGCGAAAAAGTGGCAAGTGATTAAAGTGCAGCCGATTCGTCCTGCACAACAAGCGATTTATTATCAAGCACAAGGAAGACGTTATGGGTAGATTTAGTGCCACTATTGATGGCTTTTGTGGGATTCCGCATTATTGGCTCAAACACAAGGCTTTCGCAAAGAGTGCGTTAGATACCCTCAACAAGGTACAGAAGAAAACACCTGTTGATAGTGGTGCGTTGCGACGTTCGTGGACGGTTGCCTTGAATGCTGTACCGAGTAATTACGATGGCAGTCAAATTGCCATTGCTCAGGCTCAGTTGTCCGATACAATAGTGATTGCGACGGACAAACCTTACGCCCCGATGCTAGAGTATGGGTTATATCCCTAGCCCTTCCAAAACAGGGAAGACACAACGCGGTTATTCTGTGCAAGCCCCTCAAGGGATGATTCGCATTTCCGTGGATGAAATCAATGCGTATTATGCTCAACATTCACATCTATGAGGTGAGGCAATGAAACCGCAAATTCGACGCATTTTAGAAAGTCATTTAGCAAAATTAGATGCTTTTTCCGACCGCTTGGGAAGGAATGAAAAACAGAGCCTAAACTGCCTTATCAAGCGGTCTATTTATCGGTCAATACAGCAAAGACCAGTACGATTTCAATAAACCGCTTGCGACAGAAACGGGCTTTTTACAGCTCACTTTATTTTTGACAACGGGCAAGGCACAAAAAGCGATTGAGCAGAGAGGCGAGTCAGTTACGCCAACATTTCTACGGCTTGAGTGTGGTTGAATCCCACATTCAGCTGATTATTCATCACCCACCGCAAATCGGTGGGCTTTTTATCAGGCAATAGTCTTGCGTTGCCGATCACAATTTCTTTCACTGCCTATGAATTAGGAGCATAATTTGATGTAAGTCTTAATCTTTCTATTGTATAATTATTGTATAATTTTAGAAAAAATTGGAGGCTAAAAATGAAAACTCTTAAAAATTCTATTTGTGATGTTTTTCCCTTTTTGTAATAGGTGTAATTAAAAAGCCTAACGAGTTCTAATGGAGAAGGAAATCCCAAAAATCAAAAACAAGGATGAAACAGAAAGAACACTTTTCCCAAAGCGATTTTGAAAAAGGTGTATTTACCTATGACGAAAAAAGGCTTATCCTAAAGCTCATAAAAATGGGATGATGGTTTTCATAAAAATCAACGCCTTAGCGTATGATGCTGCGAAACTTGCTTATCAATCTAAGCGATGTGATGAGATTATAGATGTTAGTTTATCTGATAACCAAAAGCGAGCCGAAATCTAGAATTGTATTTTTTTGTAGATTGTAAAAATAAGGAACGCTTTTATATTAGCGAGAATGATATAAAAATCAAAATTAACTGTACAATCTGTTAAGGAAAAAGTTTGGGAAAAATTGATCAATATGAATATTATCGTTATTGCTTAGATATGGTTAAAAAGAGCCAATTTCCCTGCAACTGTCGATTCAAGTATTTTTAATAAAAATAGTTCGCCCTAGTGTTACTGGGGATATTGTTGTTCAATTAGAATTTTCGGCAAAAATGCATTTGGCGTAGAAGGCAAATATCATGCAGAATGTAGCTTTTATGAGCATAATCGAACAGCAGATATAAAGATTACAGAAATAAAATAAAAATTTTAAGTAACCGCTTGTAAGAATTTGGCTTACAAGCGGTTTTTCATTGCCAAAATTTTTCATTATGGAGGAATTGATGTGGCAAATTCACAAGGGACACAGCGTTCGGTGGCACTGTCTAAAAGAAAACCACCTTCGGCACGAAACCTGCCAAAAAAACATGGCGAAATTATTGCCTCGTATTGAAACTTCACTGAATGTGAATTTTGATGCCTTCAGTCTGAAGAAATTCGTACAGATATGCAACGTGCGGCTTCGATTGTCGGGTTTGAAAAAGTGGAAGGCGATGTAAAAGGTGAACTTGCCGCAGGGCAATGGGCGTGGGCATTTGTCGCGGCTTTACGGGGTGCTTTTGGTGCTGAAGCGAAACCGCCGATTATCAAGAAAACCGCAAACGGGCAAGGTGAGAAAAACGGCAAGATTTTTGAGTTGTACCACAAACCGCACATTCGACTGATAGCTTTACGATTGAAGACTGGTTTAAAGATATTGGCTTATCTCGCCAGTATCTCGGTTGCCGTGTATCAAAATTATCACTGGAAGTGGAGCCGAATGGCATTGCCTCTGTTACCGTCACCTTTTTAGGGCAACGTGGGGAAGAGCAAACTGCCCAATACTTTACCAATCCGCCTGATATCGCACAATCGGGCAAACTAGCGGGCGTGAAAGGTTCGCTTCAACTGAATAAACAACAAATGGCACTGATTACCTCGTTTAAGCTTGATATTGATTTGAACGCATCCAGTGAAGCCGTGCTAGGGGCGACTTATGCCCCCGATGTATTTATTGGCACCGTTGCCGTCAGTGGTTCGTTTACGATGTATCTGCCAAAACAAAGCCATGATTGATGCGGTACGTCTTGGCACTAACCTTTCTTTGGCGTTGCGTATGGATGCAGAAACCGCGAATAACAAAGCGATACATGGGGATTATTCTGCCAGCGATTAAAGTCACCTCTTCTGAAATTGATGACGGGGAGAAAAACTTAATGCAAACCCTTAATTTTGATGCGTTCCCAGGGGTGTGGGATGCAGCCAGCACGATTGATGACCGCTTAAAAACTGCAACGACAATGATTGTGCAAGATACGTTGGCTTAATACCTTTACAAGCGGGTCAATGTTGACCGTTTGCAACATAAGGAAATTTTTATGGACTTAAAAACTTATCAAAAATCAGCTTTAGCAGAAACCTTTACCTTTAACTTGCTTCATCCTGAAACGAGTGATGAATTGGGGGGTAAAAATCAGTGTGGTGTCGGCAAAATCAGACAAAGGCATTTGCTTACTTGCAGAAAAAACTGAAAAAGACGAGTTGCGTGAAATTGAAAAATGCCAAAAAGTCGCGAGCCTCAATTAAAAGGCTTAGATGAATTACGCACAGAAACCTTAGAGCTTGCCTTAAGCAGCTTAGAGGGTAGGGACGGTTTAGAATGGGAAGGTAAACCGCTTGCCTTTGAGCGAAAATGCCCGTATGGTATTGAGTGAGATGCGATTGGATGATTGACCAAATTCTGGAACATTCCAACGATTTGGGAAAAGTTCTTGACAGCAATTGACGACCTGCGCGTTACGCCCAAAAAGAGTTTGAGCTGGATAAACACCCCAAAGAGTAAAAGCGACCTTGCGGGCACATTTACTCTCGCTGTGTAGACGAGACAGGTGAAATGCCCGTCGAGGCTTGACAATGAGCCACCGAATGATGCGGTGGCTTATTTATTGGGTTATTTCAACAACTTTCCACGGCAAGGCAGTGCGGAATGAGCTTGAACCCGCTGACTTTTACGGAAATAGAGGCGTGGGGCAGGCTCTATAAAATGAAGCTCGACAGTTGGGAAATTGATGTGATTAAACAATTGGATTTAATTTATCTCAATACGCAAATGGAGCATTGATGAGACCTAAATTTTAGTCCTGGATTATCAAGCGAGCAAAAGCAAAGCCCGAAATTGAGTGAAGTTGATTTTGGCGATGGCTACTACCCAATCTCGCCCGCAAGGGTTAAATCATAACCGAGCGACCTTTAATCTGACTTTTTAGCAGGGTAATCCTGCTCGTATTCGGCAGATTGATGATTTCCTCACAAGACACGGTGGCTATCAAGCTTTTCTCCTGGACGCCCTCTTTTGGTCAACAGGGGAAATATAAATGTAAAAAGCATCAAATTACCTACCAACAAAGCTATTGGCAACTGACTGGCGAGTTTGAGGAGGTCGTTTCATGACTGCAAATATCACCCCAAAAATTCCAGCTCGAACTGGCAAAACTGGAACAAACGGCGTTGCTTGACTTGTTCCGAGGGTCGATATGCGACAGCTTACGGGCAAAGACGGCAATCGTGGTGAGCTGTTCCGTTTTTATGCGGGCACGAATGAACTTACCCAGCCGATTATTTGGCAAAGGCAACCGCTACATACCCTTTGGCATCAAAGCAGAAGGCTTTGAAATGTCAGGACAGGGAGCGAGCAATCGACCCACGCTCACGGTCATCAATTTTGATGGCTTTGTGACCGCACTCTCGAACAACTTCGAGCAATGCTTAGGTGCGATTGTACGCAGACGGCAAGTGTACGCCCAGTTTTTAGATGCCGCAAACTTTAAAGCGGGTAATCGCAATACCGATCCACAGCAAGAGCGAGTCAGTTATTACCTAATTGAGCGATTAACCACGCTCACGCAAGATATGGCGACCTTTACGCTGGCGTTGCCGACCGAAACCGATAATGCCGTGATTAACAAGCGAACGATTTTAGTCACGTGCCCGTGGAGTGTATCGCTCAACCGAATGCGGTTATATGGGCAACCCTGTTGCGGACGAAAAAGACCAACCGACCACCGACCCGAAAAAGATAAATGCTCGGGTGCTTGCGGGGGTGTCAGCCACGTCATAACACCCTCAATTATGGTGGGTTTATTGGAGTCAATAAATTGGGATAGAAAATGAAAACGATTGAACAAACCATTTTAGACCACGCTAAACAATGCGAACCGCAAGAGGCGTGCGGGTTGATTCTCAGCGACCCCTATGATGGGCGAGCGGTTTTATTATCCGTGCCAAAACATAGCAACCGATCCGCTCAATTTCTTTTTGAGATTACCCCCGAAGAACAAATCGAGGCAGAAAAATTAGATGGATTGAGGCGATTGTTCATTCACACCCGAATGGCGAACCTGTGCTATCACTTGCCGACCGTCAGATGTTCGCCCACACCGATTGCGATTGGCTTTTTAGTTTGTGACGGCAAATTGCAACGTTTCCCGAAAATTCCACCGCTTATCGGGCGGGATTTTAAGCACGGCAAAACCGATTGCTACACGTTGTTTAAAGATTTCTACTTTTTAGCGGGTTTAGATATGGACGAGTTCAATCGCTCCGATGGTGGTGGCACAACGGGCAAAATCTTTACTTAGATAGTCTCGAAGGGCAGGGGATTCAAGCGGTTAGATTCTCAGCAAACTTTTGCAAATTGGCGATGTAATTTTGATGCAAGTAGGGGCGAACGTACCGAATCACGCGGGCATTTACTAGGGCAGTCAGATGGTGTTGCACCATAGTCCCAAACGACTTAGCAAGCGAGATTTCATACGATGGCTACTGGCTCAAACATACGCACTCGATTTGGCGATCACCACAATGCCGAGCAGTTGGATTTTTCCATTCCGCTCGGCATTTTAGGTTAAGTGGGAAAATCTGGCTGTAACCTGTTGGCATTTTTGACGGCAAGGCTGAGTTCACCGCCCATTTTTCTCAATGTAGCGTTTAAGTGTAGAGAGTTTAACATCATTGCCACGCTGTTCAATCTGAGCAATCGCGGATTGAGATACACCTACGGCTTGTGCCATCTCTTTTTGCGACAATGCTAGGTTTTCACGAATCATCGCAAGCCCTGTTTCTAAAATCAGTTCATCGGACATTTCTTTGATTTTTGTTGAGACTCAAATGTTTCACGGGCAATCATCTCTTCAAGGGTGTACATTTTTTCATCTTATTGCTCAAACTTTGTAAGTAGTCGGTAAATTCTGCATCGGCGATTTCAATCATTCGCTCATAAAATTGTTTGTCGTTACTTTTTATCCCCCCACAGAGTACAATAGCTTGTCTGAGTGGGTCGAAAGCGAAAAACGCTCGCAACGGCTTCGCCTTTATGCTGAATGCGAAGTTCTTTCATATTCGGATATTTTTGAGCCTTTTATCGTGTCAGCATAAGGACGTGAAAGCTGGTAACCATACATTTTTCAAGTTATTGAGCGATGCAAACACCGATTGACGAACGTCTTCGGTTTTGCTCAAGCAGCCAGAGATTAAATCGCTCGGTAGCGATTACCGTCCATTGAGATTGTTTTTTCATTTTGTGGTTTTATTGGGTAAGTTTTATCTTATTTTATAATGTATAGATTATATTTTCAATAAGATACAAATTATATCTAAGGAGATATATGATCAAGATTAAATTCTACGGCTCACTCAAGCGTTTTTGGCACGGATTTTCAGCTAGATTGCCAAACGGTGGCAGAGAGGCGTTAAAAAGCCTGATGAGCCAACTAGAAGGACTGCGTCATATGATGCAACAAGGGATGTATAAAGTCCGTATTGGTTCGCAATATTTAGATAATCGATACTTGGAAAAAGGCTTGCATTACCGCTTGAGAGCGGGAATGACGGTGCATTTTACCCCAGTGTTAAAAGGGCGAAACGTGGTGGTGTATTTGGCGTGATTGCGGGCGTTGCTTTGATTGGTGCGGCGGTGTTACTCGGTCCTGTGGGAGGGATTATCGCTTCACAAACGGCAATGATGTTAGGCGGAATGGGAGGGCATCTATGTTGCTAGGTGGGTGGCACAAATGCTGACTAAAACGCCGAGTATGGGGAGTTTCAACGAGCAAGAAAAATCTTCGACGGCATTCAGCGGGCTACAAAATCGGGCCGCACAAGGACAAGCCATGCCACTGACTAAACACGGGCGAATTTTGGTGGGCTCGTTGATTATCTCGCAAGGGATTGAGGACCTTTGATGTGGTGGAAGCGAAAAATAAGAGACTATTATGGGATTATTCCGCAAAAAGAAAGCACATACGCCCGTTGAGGCAAAAAGAGTGGACGCAGTAAACAACGTATTAAAAATTGTGGAAGTGCTTTCAGAAGGGAAATTGAAGGTTTAGTAGACGGGTTAAAATCGGTCTATTTAGATAAAACTCCGATTGAAGCCAAAAGACGGTTCGTACTATTTTCAAAAAAACGTGAAATTGAAGGGGCGTGAAGGGACACAAACCCAAGAGGTCATGCAAAGGCTTTCAAGCGGTCGAAAAAGAAATTTCCGTTGCAACCGAAATCACCAAACGTACCGCTTTAACCCGCACGGTCACCGATGCTAATGTGAATCGCCTTCGGCTTAACCTTGGGCGTGCAAGCGTTGTTTGAGCAGAACGACCAAGGCGATACTCACTCCGCGACAGTAGAGTTTAAAAATCACGGTAGGCACACAACAAATTCCGTTTACCATTAAAGGAAAATATAACTCAGTCTTATTCACGTGCCATTATCGTGGAAAACTTGCCACGCGTGCCTTTTACCATCAAAGTGGAACGTATCACTGCCGATTCCACCTCGAACCGCTTGGCGAACAAAACGATGTGGGCGAGCTATACCGAAATCATTGATGCCCAATTCCGCTACCCGAACACTGCTTATATGGGCGTGAAATTGATTCGGAGTATTTCAACAATATTCCCACTCGCACCTATGAAATCTACGGCATCAAAGTACGTGTGCCGAGCAATTACGCCCTGAAACACGCACTTATACGGGCTTATGGGATGGCACTTTTAAAGTCGCACCAATAATCCTGCGTGGATTTTTGATGGATATTGTTACCCACAAACGTTACGGCTTAGGCGACCGCTTGGGGTGAGTTTAGCGTGGATAAATGGGCTCTTTATCAAATCGCCCAGTATTGTGACCAGATGATTCCTGATGGTTTTGGAGGGCGAAGCCACGCTTTACGTGTAATTTATGGCTGACTGAACAACGCAGTGCTTATGATGTGCTCTCTGATTTATGCTCGATTTTCCGTGCGATACCCGTATGGAATGGCACAGAGCTGACCTTTATTATGGATAGACCCTCTGATCCTGTTTGGACTTACACCAATGCCAATGTGGTAGGAGGGCAATTTTCACGCCAATATTCGGCAATGAAAGCACGTCATAATGCGATTCAGTGGAATACAAAGATGCCGAGAACAACTACGAGAACACGATTGAGTATATTTCTGATGATGAGCAGATTCGTAAATTCGGTTTAAACCTCAAAAAGTGACCGCTTTCAGTTTGTACTTCACGTGGGCAAGCGTTCCGCACAGGTAAATGGATTTTAGAAACCGAACGCCTTGAAATTGAAACGATTACTTTCACGGTGGGCAGTGAAGGTTTGATGAATATCCCTGGCGATATTATCCGTGTGAGCGACAACCATTTTGCAGGTACGAATATTGGCGGACGAGTACAAAGCAATTCACGGTCGAACCCTTACGCTTGACCGTGAAATTCAATTCAGTGCGAATCATTTTTAAGTTATATCAACGCACAGGCGAAACATCAAAAAAATACGCATCACCGCCGTTTCTGGCAAGCAGGTGACGTTAGAGTCCGAGCCTGTTGGATTGAGCTTACAAGGTGTATGGTCGCTTTCAACGCAGACAGTTGCTTCTCAACTTTATCGTTGTATGACCGTAACGGAAAACGAAGAGGGGACTTACACCATTTTCGCCCTGCAACACGAACCACAAAAAGAGGCGATTGTCGACAACGGGCGAGTTTTGAGCCTCGCAACACCAGTGTGATAAAACGCCAACTTTGGAAAAGCCTCAATGCGGAGACGACCCCAAACGGCTTAAAGCTTAATTGGTCGTCTACAGCTGGGGTGGGTACGCTCACTTATGATATTAAGATCCTGAAAGCGGGCAATTTGTATGCCTACCACAAAGGCATCAGCAGTACCGAATTTTCTACAGATGACTTGCCTGATGGTGATTACACGGTTGTCGTGCTTGCCAAAAAAATGCAAGCGGTCAAATGGTGAGTGAAAAATCGCAAAACTTTACCATAAATCGACCGCCTGTACCCCGTGATGTGCGTGTGCAAGGAGGAATAGACAGTATTACGCTCGAATGGGCATGGGTAGATGATTTCACTCAAACTGAAATCTGGGTCAGCGAGCAGGATAACCTTGCCACCGCACAACGTTTAACCAAGCTCACTGCCAAAATGTACAGCCATGAAGTCGGTGCAAAACAGGTGCGTTATTATTGGCTTAGACACGTGCGAGGGCAAAATATCGGGGGCGTTTTATCAACAAAAGCGGCTTGCGGGGCGAAAGCTCAGTTGATATTGATAAAGAGTTGAAACTGCTGAATGAAAAGCTCTCGAAAAATATTGTTAATGATGTGATCGACACTGCCTTACCTGCACGAAAACTGGATTTAACGTTAACTGTTGCGGATATTGGCAATACCGCCCAATATCGTGGGCACAAACAGGTGTACAACGAAAAGGACGGCAAACTTTACACCTGGGACGGCAAAAATACGACAGACCCCAACGGAGATTTTGGCAGAGTACGATTAAAGGCTCAATTGGCGTTGACCAACTCGCCCCGATTCCCACAACCAAACTCACAGGACAGTTAAAACCAAAATCAAATCCCGAATATCAGTGCGGACAAAATTCAGGGGCGTTAAGCCTTGCTCAAATGCCCGAGATTCCAGACAACAAAACTCACGGGGCACGATTGGGGCAAATCAACTGCAAGCTAACAGCATCGGGGCGAACCTGATTCAAGCTAACGCCATTGGCACAACGCATTTGCAGTCAAATAGTGTGGGTGCACAACAAATGCAAGCTAACAGTATTGGTGCGAATGCAATTCAAGCTAATGCGATTGGGGTGGATAAACTGCAAGCCAACAGCGTGACTGCTGCCAAAATACAAACAGGTGCAATTCGTGCGAATCACGTTGCGGCTGGCGAACTTACGACAGATAAACTGGCGATTGGGTTGGGCGGAAATCTACTCTACAACCCAATACTCGCTAACAATGCTTATGGTTATAGCGAGAACCGTGGTAACGGTAATCTTGAGGTTGGAGATGTTACGAGGGTTAGTAGATATGTTAGCAACTCTGTTGTTAACGGTCTGTTACCAACAGAAAATGTTCTGGTTGCTGAGGTTTATGCCAGTAGCTCATTAAATAAAAATGACCGCTGGTGGTCTCCTCTTATCGCAAATGTTAAGGTAACTAAGGGGCGTAGATATTGTTTTTCGGCTTATACTCATGCTTGGCGATGTGGTGCTCAACTACTTGTAGAGGAGATGACATCAAGTTGGGGATATGTCAGAGGAATTAAATCAGGGGAATTAATTGGAGCACAAGGCATTGGTAATCAATCAGGGGAGCTTTGATGGTAAAAGTATAGACAGTGGCACACGGCAACACATATTTTTATAGCCCCTAGAATCAGGTCATGTCTCTCTGCATGTTGGGCTTAAGTTTACATCATACTGGGAAGCAAGCTGTATGATTGCAAGACTATGCTCGAAGAATGTACCGAATACACTCGAGAGCCTAGTCCTTGGCAAAAATGCAGGCGTAACAGCCATTCACGGTGGTTCGATTGTGACCCATTCGATTACCGCTCAGCAAATTGCGGCGAATACGATTACAGGCAATGAGATTGTTGGTGGCACGATTGCGGGGAAACATATTGCAAGTAAGACCCTCAATGCAGGTCATATAGAGAGTAAGTCTATTACGGCGAAAGAGTTGAATGTGGAAAGCTTGTCGGCGATTAGTGCGGATTTGGGTAATATCACAGGTGGTTCGTTGAATATCAACAACCGCTTTAAAGTGAGACAATCAAGGGCGAAGTAGAAATGCGTGCTGCAGCAGGAAATGTAGGACTCGTCATCAATAATAACCAGATTATTGTGTATGACGAGCGAGGAAATATACGGGTAAAAATTGGGCAGCTTTAGGCGTAAATGGGCGTGATATGAAAAGTTTGATTTTGTTCAATTTGCCATAAATCATAATCAGCTTGCATACCAAGCCACATACTTGGGCTGTTATTTAACGCAAGTCCGATACGCGTTGCCATTTCTGGTGTAATGGCAGTTTTACCGTTAAGAATGCGAGAGAGTGAAATACGGGAAACCCCTAATTTTTGGGCAACTTCACCAATTTTCATTCCCTCAATATATTCTCTTAACACTAAACCTGGATGCGGTGGATTGTACATTTTTCATAATAACTCCTAGTGGTAATCTTGATAATCAACGATTTCAGCGTGTCCATTTTCAAATTTAAAGGTAATTCGCTAGTTTCCATTTACGGTAATCGACCAATGCTCTTTAAGATTACCTTTTAATGGATGCAATCGCCAACTGGGTGCGTTCATATCTTGCGGGCAAGTTGCACGATTGAGAGCATCCAGCTGCAATCTTAATTTCGTTGCGTGCTTGGCTTGAATCCCAGCAGTAGAACCTGTAGTGAAAAAGAGTTCAAGCCCTTTGTGTTTAAACGATAGAATCATTTTAGCCTCTTTGTATAGAGTTAGTATACATCTTAAAAAGTGGTTTTGTAAAAGTAACTCGATACAATAAAGGAGAAAAATATGATAGTTGCACTTTTTAATTGTAGTGATTTTGTTAGCAGATCTTAGGACTGCTTTTTATTAGCTAAAACTAAGAAAAGCGTTAAGGCTAAGGGGAGAATGTGAATTATGGTTTTAATATTCGCTCTAATTCAGGTAACTTAGAACCACTTAATTTATCTAATAAAGTGCGTTTTTATTTCAAGGTCAGAGTAAGTTTAAGTAATTCTCAAAAAGTAAACGTATCCAAATGCCTTATAAAAATTCAAGGTAAAAAAATATCAAATTATTGTAAGAATGCTTGAAAGATATGCCAACTTATGCTTATACATATTCACCAAAGGTATTTAGGGTTTTTATCATAAAATTGATAGGGATGCCATTCTATTTTCCCTAGATAAAATTTCTGAAACATACTTTGATATTATTACCATCAAACATTAATGATGGAGCAGGTACTGAATTTATGGTGGTGATATATGAGTAATTATGGTGTTCAAATTGGCAATTTATCTACACAGGAAATGCCGTGTCTTTTTATCGACTATATTTGATATTAACTTAGTTACTGCTAAAAATGGATATAAATCTATTTCTTCAGTAGAAATGTATAGTAAATTAAATAAATTTATTAATGATAATCAAAGAAGTTTGGTTTTTAAGTTTAATGGTTCACAATATATTGATAAGAATTATGGAATAGAAGTTCAAGGTATGAATTTTGAACTTGACGCTCGTTCTGGAATTGATAAATTCCTTCAATTTTAAAGAGAAGTCCATTTTTAATTTTAAACTTTATTTTTATCACCCATTAAAAAAACAATGGTTGAGACTGGATATAGGTATATCCATAAGAAATTCAAATAATGAAATTATTTATATTCAGGGATCAAATGGTGAGTTTTCTTATGCTGAGGATTTCAAAAATAGGGAGATGTAGGAAAAAACAGATTATATTTATCCTCAAGTTATGCTTTCAGCTGGAAATATTCGAAAATTTTATGCTTCAGATGCACAAGGTGGGTTAGTTAGAGCTGAAATGATGACAGGGAATACAGAGCCGTCATATTATCAGCTAGATACGCCTATATTATCTATTAAAGCCCCATCTATTGCAGATGAGGAGACAGTGAAAAAGAGGAACTTATATTGTTTTAAGATAACTATAAACAAAGTGCGATAAATTCCGCACTTGTTTAATAGATAAGCTTAAACTCGAATCAACACATCCGCACTAATTCCCATATGTTGGTGAATTTTGCGGATCATATTGAGCGTTAATGGACGAGTACGGCTAAAGACTTCATACACTCGATTCGGCTTACCGATAATAGTATCTAAGTCTTTAATCGCTAGTCCTTCCTGTTCCATTCGGAACTTAATCGCCTCAATCGGGTCGGGCAGGTCGACAGGATAATGTTTTGCTTCGTAGTTCTCAATCAGCGTAAGCATTACATCGAAAAATCAGCTTCATCAGAAGAAAAGGTCTCTTTATCAAAAGAACGGCTCAACGATTTTCAATGCAGCTTGATAGTCCTGCTCATTACGAATAGGCTTAATTTGATACATAGCAAACCTCTAATTTAATTCAACATCATTGGCGTTAATACGATCATATTCGGTATGTGTACCGATAAACTTGACGTAAACCGCCCTCAAACTGAAAAGCAATAGCAACGACTAAACGATGATCATTGCCTTTTATATTAAACTACAACGCGACGATTTTTAAAATACTAGCGGATTTTATACTGTGCCTTAATTTCGTGGGCATTTTGCCAATTCGCCTTTTTACTTCTGCAATCCACGCTTTTAGTGGTTGTTCTGCATCAGGGTGTTTTTCCCAATAAGCAACAAGGGTAGAGATTGAAATAATCCGCATTGTGTTTCCTTTTATAACCTTTCTTTTATTATATCCCAATTTTGGGATTTTATCAACAACAAGGAGTCCTTTATGGCAACATTCAACAAAATCTTAAACCCAGTCTATTCAACCATCTCTGGTTTCACGATGAATTCAGACGGTTCAATGAACGTGACTTACGCTATCGGCACAGGCACGGAAGAGGCGGAACAAATCACCGAATTTCGACCGCTTGTGACGGAATACAAATACCTAGATAGCACACAAGCACACGCCATTATGTTCGCCCCGCTCACACAGGGTGATATTGGCAAAATCGTTCCAAGATTTAATGCTCAACCGAATTTATAGCTATATGAAAGAGCAGGGGAATGATTGAGGGTGTAAGAGTACTCCCCGAGGCGTGACAAGCACTTCGGGGTTTTTATTTGTGAGGGAATATGGTTACTACACAGCACTTTTCGGTCAATGTAACCGCAAACGGGGCAAAGAGCTGCAGGCAATGATTTAAGCCATCTTGCCCGTCAATCTAGCAAAGCGGAACAGGCAGTTGCCGCAGTGGAAACACAACTAAACCGAATGCAAAAACTTTTTGGCGATTGGTGGTTTAGCGAGCTTAGGGGAAACAGGTATTAGATGCCGCTGATAAAATGCAATCGCTACACAGTCAGCTCAAGCAAGTGACGAGCGGGATGACCGATTACACTCACGCAGAAAAAGGCGTTATTTGAGATTAGTCAACGCACCACCGCAAGCCTTGAAGCGACCACGCAAACGTTCGTCAGCACTAAACGGGCATTAGCGGAAATGGGGCGTCACCACGAATCAAACGCTCAAGTTCACCGAAACACTAAATAAAGCAATGGCAGTGGGCGGTGTGAATGCCGAAAAGTCAAAAATCGGCATTGTTGCAACTTTCACAGGCATTAGGGTCTGGTGTGCTCCAAGGTGATGAGTTCCGTTCCATTGCTGAAAAATGCCCTCGAGTATTTTTAGATGTGGTGGCGGAATATATGGGTAAAATTACCTCTAAAGTTTTATTTGAAGCAATCAGTGGTGCAAGCGGTAAAATTTCCGCGAAGTTTGACGAAAATGCCCATGACCTTCGGGCGAGGCAATGCAGCAAATGGAAAATGCGTGGCTGAAATTTGTTGATGGCTTAAATAGCAGTGGGGTAATGAGTGCCTTAGCACAGTCAGTCAGTTTTCTGGCACAGCATTTTGATGTATTAGCAAAAGCGGTTGGTTATACAACAGTCGCTTATGTAACTGGGTAGCTACGCAAAAATTAGGGGACTTTAACGCAAAGGTGTAGGTGCTTTAGATTTGCTTTGCAAAGGTTATCTCAGTTTAACATCTGCTATTCGTGGTGCAACAGTTGCAATGATGACGAATCCATTAGGTTTGTTGGCAGTTGCGATTACTGCTGCCGCTTTTGCTTTTGATGCCTTTTTTATCAGATATGACCTTTGGGGCTTCTGAAATTGGTACCACGTGGGGCGATTTGGCAACAGGTGTTTGGCAAGATTTTTACCTCATTGATGAGTAATGCGGCTAAAGCGGTTATTTCTTATTGGGACGATGCAACAAAAACAAACTTCGGGCTTTTTGGGAAAGTGCTCTTTCGGCTGTTATTAGTGCAGCTCATCTCATTGTAGAGGCTTGGCAACAAAGCACAAATGCAATAATTGGTTTATTTGTTGCTGGTTACAATTCCATTTCGATTATTTGGGGAGATTTACCGAATGCGTTCTCAGCAATTGGTAAATCTGCTATCAATTCGCTTATTTCAATTATCGAGCGTGGTTTAAATTATCTTGCTCAAGGATTATCGTCCTTTTTGTCATTAGTTTAATTCTGCGTCTAATGCCGTCGGTTTTAGGAGATTTATTCGATACTTCTGCAATGCAAGTAAAACTCCCTAAATTGGAATTAACAGAAGCTCAAAAACCAAATTAAATCGGATCTTAGCCAAGCAATGAGCGATGCTTTCTTAGAGATTATGTGGGAGAGACTATTCGAGGTGTAACAGGTTATCTGCAAAGTGCAGGCGATAGGGTCAGAAAAAGAAAAACAGGAAAACAGCAATTACCAAGAAGGCGAATGGGCAGGATTAAAAATACACATTCATTAGATAAAAGCAGCAAAGGCAACAAAAAGCCAAAAAGAGAAATCTTCCGAAGACTACCGCAATGAGTGGGATAAATACTACGACGATTTAGTCAATGCTAATGCCACCGCGTGGGAGAAAAATCCAATACGCCCAAGATGTGGCAATGCGTGAGCTTGAAAAACGCCTCTCTCACGGTGTGGTGACTCAAGAAGAAGCGGAAAAAGCCCGCACGCTGATTGGACAGCAATATGCTAAACAACGCTCAGAGTTAGCGGGGCAATATGCCCCAGAAATTGCTTATCAAAACAAGCTCAAAGAGCAGTTGCAAGATATACAACAACTGGAAAAAGGTGGTGCATTAACCACCGAACAAGCTGCACGGGCACGTCAAAAATTTAGGTGCAAAAATACTCGCCTTTAATTGCCGCAATGGAAGAGTATCGTCGAAATTAGCTGAGTGAGGCATTAGAAAAAGCACGCATACTCACTACTGAGCAGGCAAATATCGCCCGAACCGATGCCGAATATGAAAAATGGAAGGCACAGCCGATAAAGCCGACCCAATGAATGGGATTCGTCAAGGTTGGGAAGAATGGGCAAAACAGCAGGTAATACGATGGAACAAGTGGCGAACATTACCACACAAGCCCTAGACGGAATGGCAGATCAACTCACCAATTTTGTGATGACAGGTAAAGCCGATTTCCGCAGCTTCACCGTTTCTATTTTTGTCGGATCTTTCCAAGATGATTATTAAGATGATGATCTTAAATGCAGTAAAAGCGGCATTCGGAGGCTTTTCTGGAGGTGGTTTAGTAGGTAGTACAGAAGTTAATGGTAACGCTACTTATGGAATGGGTACGTGGGCAACAGGCAGCTACACAGGCAATGGTAGCAAATATGAACCTGCAGGTATCGTCCACAAAGGCGAATATGTGATTACCAAAAGAAGCAACGGCACGGCTTGGACGACGGTTCTTGATCAACTTAACTACGGCGGTTCAACAGGCTACGCAACGGGGGATTGGTTGGTGGCTCAAGCACTGTGCCAACATTACCGAATAACGCCCAAGCAAGCCAAAATAACACCATCACTATTACTGTAAACGTTGATCAAAAATGGCAACACTCACAGCCAAACCGGAAGGGACAGACTTCTGAAAAAGAGGCGAGACAACTTGGTAAAAACCATTGAAGCAAAAAGTATTGGAGGTATTGAGTTAAACAAAAACAGAAATGGCAACTTATTAGCGTAATTTGACCGCTTGTAGCACAGGTTACAAGCGGTTTTCTTTGGAGAAAAATGGAAAAACGTTAATTTAGAAATGATACGCGGCGATGATGATGGCTGGACGTTTGAAGTCCTCGAAGAATCACCAACGCTTGAGCTAACACAATGTCGCTTTGACTTACACATCAAAACCAGACAAGGGGCAGCATTATCAAGCTCTCAAGCGAAACAGGCGAAATCACGACCGAAGGCAACTTGATTCACGTGGTAATCGAACACAGCAAAACCGAAAAACGTGACTTGGGAACAAGCACAATGGGATTTTGCAATGTATCGATCACACCAAAAGTCACCACCCTCGTGAAGGGTGATTTCCTTTAATTCCTGATATTACACGGAGCGAATAATGGAAAAATCACGATTCGAATTAGAGACAAACCCCAAATCCGAGTGAAATTGGCAGAGCGTAAGCCGATAAAAATTAACATCCATCGGCTAGCGACCACCTCGCCAAACCTTCCACCCTTAAGCGATTTAATCCTGAATTACAAAAATAGGACGACTATGACAACACAAAATATTCAACAACTTTTTAACTGGGTTTGCTCAATACTTAGGCGAGCAAGATAAAGCCCTTTATCAACAGCTAGAAGCGAAAAATCAACCAACTCAAAGCGGATTTACTCGGTGGCGAAGTATCGGCAGATTTAGACACCTTCCGTGAACTTGCTGAAGAGTTACGCAGATTGAAAGAAAAAGGCGGTGAAGCTCCTGAAGCGTTAGTGAGCAAAATCACTGAATTTAAGACCGCTTTAGATGGCATTAGCGAACAAATGGCCGCACTTAACAATGCGGATTTAAAAGCCGCATATCAACGTGGCAGAGCATAATTTTTTTACACAAGGAGAACACTTATGACAACAGAAATGCAAACCCCTTACGAGCTTTTTGCTTACCAAGTGGGGCAAGATATGAAAGGATTGACTGACCGAGTAGAGAGAATTGGAGGGCACTTCAGTACCAACAATGACTCAAACATGCTCGCTGGCTGTAGTAACGGTTTCGATTGACCCACAAGACCGAGCGGAAAACACAGAAAAGCTTGGGAATGGGGATTATATTCGAGATGAAAGCCATATTTCGGGCACTATTCAGCTTGATAGAAAAATACACCGGTTTTCAATTTATGATGTTAGAGCAATGACAAAGTGGTATCAACGGGTACTGTAGGGACAAATGGTGTGGTGGGATTTTATTCTCGTGAAACCACTTACCGACAAGTAAGCCTATTTCTCTTTTAGCCCAGAGCAAGCCACTTCTCAAATTTATTTTTGATGCCATAGAAAATCCGAAGAAAAAAAGGCGTAACATTTAGCTCACTGCCAGAGATAAGCGTTGACAGAAATGAGCAGGGGCGGATTACGGTTATGCTTAAAGGGATAGGGGAAGATGGAAAACAAGCGTTCCGCTATCTTGAATATGGTAAAGAACAAATTAAAAGTGACGGTTTATGAGAAAGATAGTTCTGGTGAACACGAATTTGAAGCGATGAACACCTTAAATGATTCAAATTCATTTGAGTATAACCGTTTTATGATAGATGAAGAGGTTTATGAGTTCTCTACGACCCATATTCAGGGGTATGATTTTGGTGCATTTGAGCAAAAATATTACTTGAAGTTGAAACTAAAGAAGGCTATCAGCTTGAAAAAGAGGTGGTAAATAAAAGCTTATCAGGGGATTAAGGTATTTGAATAGCGACAAAAGAGGACTTTGAGCTTTCAAAAGAAGTCGAAAATGTTAAATGGGCGGAAGCTCATCAGCAATAAGTAGTCGTTGAAAAAGGGCTGAGATTTCAGCCCTTTTTGTCTGAATAAATATGAGTGGTTAAAAATGAGTTTCGGAAAAAATGGGAGGGTTTTCGGAAATGAGGTAAATTTGAGGTGTGTAAGTGATTGATTTATAAAGTAGAATTTTATTAAGAGAAACAATATATATTTGGGGTTTAAATAGGTATAGCAAATAAAATAGGACGGACTCCTATTCGCCCTATTTCCTTTCAATTAAGCTATTAGATTTCTAACAACAAACGTGTTGGATCTTCTAATAAATCTTTCACAGTAACTAAGAACCCTACAGACTCTTTGCCATCAATTAAACGGTGGTCATAGAGAGAGCCAAATACATCATTGGGCGGATAACCACTTGACCATCAACGGCTACAGGACGATCTTTTAATGGCATGCATACCCAAAATTGCACTTTGTGGTGGGTTGATGATTGGAGTTGACATTAATGAGCCAAACACTCCACCGTTGGTGATCGTGAAGTTACCGCCAGTTAAGTCTTCCACGGTTAATTTTCCATCACGTCCTTTTACTGCTAACTCTTTGATCGTTTTTCAATGTCTGCCATTGAGAGCTTATCGCAATTGCGGAGTACTGGGGTAACAAGTCCACGTGGGGTGGAAACAGCAATACTGATGTCGAAGTAATTGTGATAAACCACATCATCACCATCAATAGAGGCATTGATTTCTGGATAACGTTTTAATGCTTCCACTACTGCTTTGATGTAGAATGACATAAAAGCCCAAACGTACGCCGTGTTGTTTTCGAATTTATCGCCATATTGTTTGCGTAAATTCACAATTGGCTGCATATCTACTTCATTGAAAGTAGTGAGCATTGCTGTACTGTTTTTGGCTTCAAGTAATCGTTCTGCGATACGTTTACGTAAACGGGTCATTGGCACACGTTTTTCGCTACGATGCAGAATAAGCTACTGTAGCTCATGGTGTTTTGTTCGGTAGCAATATTCGCTTTTGGCTTGTTGAGCTTCACGTTTGGCAAAGGTAAGCGTTGATATCTTCTCGAGTTAAACGACCGCCTACGCCTGTGCCTTGCACTTGGTTCGCTTCAATGCCGTGTTCTGCTAGTAAACGACGGATGGCAGGACCTTGAGAGTCCGCATCTGAATGGTCGTTTTCAATTGCTGATTTTTGGCGATCTGCTGGAGTAGGTTCAACATCATTATTTGCAACATTTTGGATAAAATCGCCCGCTTGTGCGGTATCAATTTTTCCCTAACAATTGGGAAGATACCACAGTTGCACCCGTTGCTTGAGTGATTTCAACAAGTATTCCGTCTACTGGTGTAGGCACTTCAAGAACGACTTTGTCGGTTTCGATTTCGACTAAGACGTCATCACGGGTTACTCGGTCCCCCGCTTGTTTATGCCAGTTGCGACAGTTGCATCAGCAACCGATTCAGGGAGTATGGGAGTAAGAATTTCAGTTGTCATATCTAGTTCCTTTTTATCTCAAGCCTCAAATTAAAGCGTTAAGGCTTGTTCAATCAATTCACGTTGTTGTTTGTTATGTAATGAAGCGTAGCCCACCGCTGTGTGCGGCAGAAGCTGGTCTGCCTGCATAAGAAAGTTTTGCACCTTTAGGAATGACATATTCAAAAATTATGTTTACTGCAATACCAAGCACCTTGGTTTTGAGGTTCTTCTTGACACCATACGAAATCAGTTACATGAGTATAAGGTTCAAGAATTTTTGCTACCTCTTCGTAAGGAACGGGTAAAGCTGTTCAATACGAACAATTGCTACATCAGTTTGTGCTTTTTGCGACGTTCTTCAATTAAATCGTAGAACACTTTGCCTGAACACATTACCACACGTTTTTACTTGGTTTGGTTCAATGGCATCAATTTCTCCAATTGCATTTTTGGAATGTGCCTTCCGTAAGTTCTTCTAATGAAGAAATCGCAAGTGGATGACGGAGCAATGATTTTTGGTGTAATGGCAACCAATGGGCGACGCATTTTGCGGATAGCTTGACGGCGCAACATATGATAAACCTGTGCTGGCGTACTTGGGATACACACCTGGATGTTCTGTTCAGCACAAAGTTGTAGTAGCGTTCAACGCGAGCGGAAGAGTGTTCTGGTCCTTGTCCTTCATAGCCGTGAGGAAGTAGCATCACTAAGCCACACATTCTGCCCCATTTTTGTTCGCCAGAGCTGATAAATTGGTCAATCACAATTTGTGCACCATTGGCGAAGTCACCAAATTGGGCTTCCCAAATGGTTAAGGTTTTTGGATCTGTGGTCGCAAAACCATATTCAAAGGCAAGTACGGCTTCTTCAGAAAGTACAGAGTCCCACACTTGGAAACTCCCTTGGTTGGCGTGTAAGTGTGTAAGAGGCACAAAGCCTGTACCGTCGTTTTGGTTGTGAACAACTGCGTGGCGGTGGAAGAAGGTGCCTCGACCTGCATCTTCCCTGAAATACGCACGTGTGTGCCTTCATCTAATAAAGTCGCATACGCCATGGTTTCCGCCATTCCCCAATCGAATGGTTTTGTTACCAGCAGCCATCTCTTTACGATCGTTGTAGATTTTTCGACACGAGAATGGGCTTTGACATTTTTCAGGGTATTCTGCCACACGTTTTGCAAGGGTTAAGAAACGATCTTGCGGGAATTGGTTTTCGTAGAAGCTGTCCAATCGTAGTTGAGATATTGTAACCAATCGACAGCTGCCATATCCATTTTCACGCCATTCTGGCACAACGCATTCGCCTTGGTCTAACGCATCACGGTAATTGTTCATCATTGCAATAGCTTCATCTTGATTGATCACACCTTCAGCTACTAAGCGATCTTCATACACTTTACGCGGTGTTGGATGTTTTTTGATAATGCTATACATCATCGGCTGCGTTGCTAATGGCTCATCCGCTTCGTTATGACCGTGGCGACGATAAGAGATTAAATCAATGAAAATATCACGTTTGAAGAGGGTACGATATTCCACCGCCATTCGTGCTGCAAAAGCGACCGCTTCTGGATCATCACCGTTTACGTGGATGATTGGTGCTTGGATCATTTTGGCAATATCAGTACAGAACTCTGTTGAGCGAGTATCGTTCGGGTTCGATGTGGTAAAGCCGATCTGGTTATTAATCACGATGCGGATTGTACCACCTACGGTATAACCACGAGCGTTTGCCATATTTAAGGTTTCTTGCATTACGCCTTGACCTGTTACCGCAGAGTCACCGTGCACGGTAACCGCTAACACGTGGTCGCCTGTTTTATCGCCCGCTCGTTCTTGACGAGCACGTACAGCACTCTACAACGACAGGGGTTTACGATTTCTAAGTGAGAGGGGTTGAACGCAAGGGTTAGTGAACATTTTTATCATCCACAGCAAAATCGGAAGAGAAACCTTGGTGATATTTTTACATCGCCCGTACGGTTATCATCTGCGTGTTTGCCTGCAAATTCATCAAAGAGTTCACCAGGTTTTTTTACCGAGTACATTGACCAACATATTCAAGCGTCCACGGTGTGCCATTCCCATCACCACATCATTCACACCTTGACGGCTGGCGTGGCGGATAATCTCTTTCATCATTGGGATAAACGCATCAGAACCTTCAAGTGAGAAAACGTTTCGCACCAGGGAATTTCGCCCCAATGTAGCGCTCCAAACCATCAGCAGCAGTCAATTCTGAAAGTAAAGTTACTTTTTCTTCTTTTTGAGAAAAGTGGTTTTATTCAATACGCTTTCCATCTTCGCTTGGAGCCAGTTGCGTTGTGTCATATCTTGCACGTGCATAAACTCAAGCCCAATGGTGCCAAGGTGGGTTTCTTTTAATGCTTTTCGCGAGATCGGAAAACTTCATCGTATCTTTACCAAACACATATTTACCGACTGTCATTGTTTCGTTTAAATCCGCCTCGCTAAAGCCGTGGTGATGGTAATCCAATTCAGGCACACTTGAGGTTTTCCAGCGGTAATAGTTGAGCGGGTCAAGGTTTGCTTGTGTGTAACCACGGAAGCGGTATGCGTTAATCCATTGCAATAGACGCACTTGTTTTGTGCTTGCTTCTGGATCCACAACGGTTACTGCTTCTGGGATATTTTTCACGAGCAAGTTTGCGGAAATAATCACGCACTTGAGAATGAGGTTGCTCAACCACCGTAGTTGAAGGAAGGAATCAAAAATGGCTTTCCAAGACGCATCAATGGAGTTCGGATCGTCTAGATATTGTTCGTAAATTTGTTCTACGTAAGCTTGGTTCGAGCCACCGAAAGGACTGGAGGCGAGCCAATCATCAAAGTTTTTGTATTGATATTGCATAGCAGTCTAACCTTTATGGGTTGTATAGGACTTCCCAATTATACTCTAATTTTGGAGTGAGAACTGTGAGCAATGTCATATTTTTAACAAACTTTTAGCAAATCGAAGAAGAAAATTGACCGCTTTGAGATGCTCATACTGAATGAAGTAATGAGTATGCCTTCAGTATGCTATGCCAAATCTCCCGCTTTGCATAAGAGGGAGATTTGGCAGAAGTTATTGATGATGAGGAAATTTATTTAATTACACTGACAAACCCCACTACATACATCACCATGTAAATTATGATGATGGTTATGATGGTGCGAGTAAAATGCCACATTCTGAGCAAACTGATCGCCAAAAAGTGAATGAAATGTGGATCGTTGGTAATCACTTCGGGCGTTCCTGCACACGCAAATATGACGGTTCACGCAAATCACTTCGTCTGTATTTGCCATTACAATATTCAAGTCATGCGAAACCATTAAAAATCGCACAGTTCAGCCAACTGCGAGTATTATTTAGTAGCTGATAAAGTTCTGTCTGCTCAGAAATATCGACCCTTGCATCGGCTCATCAAGCACTAAAAAGTTGGGGTCTGTTTAAAATTGCACGAGCCATCAGGACACGCTGTAATTCCTCCAGACAACTTTTGCATACTATTTTCTGCTAAATGCTCAATCGAAAAGAGCTTTTAACGCTTCATCAATCGCAAATGGCTTGCAATAAGGCTTAAGTGAGAGAAATTTTTTCACGGTAATCGGCATAGAGTGATCAAGGTGCAATTTCTGAGGCACAACCGATTTTTTTAATCCTTTTTATGTTCCACTTTTGCCTCTTGTTGGTGTCAGTAACTTGAGTAATACTTTTAATAATGTCGATTTTTCCCCACCGTTTGGTCCAACAATGGTCATTATTTCGTTGGCGTAAATAGTTAAATTGATATTTTGCAACGCTTTATTGCCATTAAATTCCACTTCAATTTGTTTAAGAAAACTAACTCTTCACCTTTGGTTTGGTTCGGTGATTTTTCTGAGCGGGTTAATGGTGTAATTTGATGGATTTTCATACGTTTTCATGAAAAATTTAGGGATTTATTCGGTGGTTCAAATTAACGGATTTTTATCTAAATGACAAGATGGAATTTTTCTTTACAAATCTTGTCGAAGACCTCAGTAAATTTACATAAAACGCACAGGATAGATTTTGTCACGTATTATTTTCGCAAGAGATCGAAGACGGAAAAAGAAAATTAGAATATTTCTGCTTTTTGATGGCGGTACTTTCTATTGGTATTGGCATTGCCCTTTCATTAAAAACAAACACCGCTGAATGCATCATCGCAGAAAATGTCATTATTTTAGATAATTTAGATAACGATATAATCGATGACGTAGAAAAATCCGAATTCGGACACTGAACAAGCAGAGAAAAAAACAAGATTTAACCGAAGATCTAATGCTACTTCTTACGATGATGAATTAGCCTCTGAAGATGATGAGGAAGAAGGTGAGGAGGGAAAATCCAAGTATTACAAGAAAAAATTGCCAGAAGAAGCAGAGCAATTGATTAGCGATATTGTCAATATTGCGGATGAAGCATTACGTATTCAAGATCAATTTAGCTATGTAGTTACCAGGATGATAAATTAAGCGATGTGCTTGAGCAGTCAGGTTTCAGGCGATGATGATCGAGAGCATTAATTCGTCAATATCCTGCATTAGGCAAACTAGAAGCAGGGGCAGCAGTTCTATTGGATTTTTGAGACAACTACGGCGAGTTGGAATATATGAACTGGTTGGTGTCTGAAAAAAGAAGAACGCATTTATGAGCGGCAGGATAACGGCAAATTTAGCTATCAACGTATCGAAAAAACAAGGTACGTGACGACAGATGTAGTCAAAGGTGTGATTCAAGGTAGCTTTAGCATTAGTTGTGCATAATGTGGGCTTGTCGGATCGCCAAATCAATCAATTAGCAGTCGGTTACAATCACAAATTGCGACTAACAAATTGAAAAACGGGATCGTTTTGCGATTTTTGGTGAAAACGTGAATATATCAATGGAACGGTAACGGACATTGGTAACGTAGAGGATTTTAATTGAAAGCGATGAAAAACGTTATTATGCCATTCAAGCATCAAATGGACGTTATTACAGCAATCACGGTGAAACGCTCACGAAAGGCTTTGCTCGCCAACCATTGTTGTTTACTGCACGAGTTTCTTCGCCGTTTAATCCTCGCAGATTGCATCCAATTACTAAACGTGTACGTCCGCATAATGGAGTCGATTTTGGCATTCCATCGGGTACAGCCAGTAATTGCACCGCGTGATGGCGTGGTAGAACACGTTGCTTTCAAGCTCACGGTGCAGGTCGCTATATCAAAAATTCGTCACGGGCATATTACACCGTGTATATGCATTTAAGTAAAGTCATTAGTCAAACCAGGACAAACTGCTGCGGAAAGGGGAGCGAATTGCTCTTTCTGGTATATACGGGCGGTTCAACTGGTCCGCATTTGCACTATGAGTTCCACATTAACGGTGAGACCAGTTAATCAATGACGAGTGAAATTACCAGGTTCTGGCTCAGATATGGCAAGTAAAGAGCGTAAAAACTTCTTAGAGCGTGCGAAAAACGTTCAGAGAAACTTAAACTTTAAAAATATGAAGTAGGAAATTATGATCAGATGGCAAAATTTAGGCTTTACCCTATTCTCAGCAGGGATTAATCTCTGCAAATGTAATGGCAGATGATGCGAATTTAAAAAGCAACTCTTGAAAAATGGGGAGCAACGAATGTTCGCATTAGTGATTCGGCAATCCCTAATTTTAAAAACAGCAAGTTCAAATGAAGGTGCGGTTTACATCAGCAACGATGGACATTATGTCTTAAATGGTCGAGATCCAAGTATTAGAACTTAAAAATGGTAAGGTAACTGATATTACGCATCAATCTAAAATGACTGAGCTAAATGCGTTACAAAATAGAGATGATCACTACCCCTGCTAAAAATGAGAAGTATGTGGTAAAATATTTTTATGGATATTACCTGCCATTACTGCCATTTAGTGCATCAACGAATTAAAGAGTATAACGATGAAGGTATTACCCTTCGCTTTTTAGCTTTCCCGCAGTGGAATGAATACACAAACTCAAGACAAATGGAAGCAATCTGGACGGCAACGGATAAAGTAGAAAGCATTAAATGACGCAGAAAAAATGGCGAATTACCAAAAACATTAAAAGCACCGAATATTGTGAAAAACATTACGATTTAGGGATTCAATTTGGTGTTACTGGCACTCCTTATATGGTTACTGAAACAGGTAGTGTAATTGGTGGTTACGTGGAGCCAAAAACAGCTTGCAAAATGTTGGCGGAAGAAAAATAAATTGTGCAAGTATAAAAACGACCGCTTTTAACGCAGGAAAAACTCTCTTGATCATCCGCTGTTAAACCGTTTGTATCAAAGCCGAGGCATTCAATCTCCTCAAGAATTAGAGCGAACATTGAAGTTTTACATCGCCCAAAAGCAGTTGGCGGGCATTGAACAAGCAGTCGAAATTTTAATGACAAAGCCTACAAAAAAAGCAATCTCAGATTGTGATTGTAGGCGATTTTGATGCGGATGGTGCAACCAGTACAGCATTGACTTTATTGGCATTACGTCAGCTAGGTTTTTACCCAGTAGAATATTTGATCCCCGATCGTTTCTCACAAGGCTACGGATTAAGTTTAAGCGTAGCGGAAATGAGTGGTACTAAAGGCTGATTTAGTCATTACTGTCGATAATGGTATCTCTTCTTTTGAAGGAATTGAGTATCTGAAATCACAAGGTATCAAGTTATCGTTACCGATCACCATTTACCTGCGGATAGCTTCCCAAATGCTGATGCGATGGTTAACCCCTAACCTGCCCTATTGTGAATTTCCATCAAAAATCTTTAGCAGGCGTAGGTGTCGCATTCTATGTAATGCTGGCACTACGTAGCAAGATGCGGGAAGAAAATCTATTTACGGGTACCGAACCCAATTTAGCTGAATTGCTCGATTTAGTGGCACTGGGTACGGTTGCTGATGTGGTGCCTCTTGATCACAATAATCGCATTTTAGTTTACCAAGGATTAAGCTGTATTCGCTCTGGGGCTTGTCGAGCAGGGATTAAAAGCCTTGGCTGAGGTGAGTAAACGCGATTGTAAGTCTTACAGGCAGCTGATTTAGGCTTTTGCGATTGCACCGCGATTAAATGCAGCAGGGCGATTAGAAAATATGTCACTAGAGTGTAGAATTGCTCGTTGCGGATAATATGGATGTGGCTCGCCAATTAGCATTTGAGCTAGATAGTCTCAACCAAACTCGCAAAGAATTTGAACAAGAGATGAAAACAGAGGCTCTGTCGATTTGTGCGAAATTGCCAAAACTCTCGCAGAAAAATCAAGCCCACGTGCTAACACTTTATCATCCTGACTGGCATCAAGGTGTGATTGGTATTTTGGCTTTCGTATTAAGGATCAGTTTCATCGTCCCTGTGATTGCTTTTTGCCCAAGAGAGTGAAAAGCGAATTTATCAAAGGCTCTGCGTTCTATTGCAGGGTTACATATGCGAGATGTTAGAGCGAATTGATACGCTTTATCCTGATTTAATTGTGAAATTCGGTGGGCATGCAATGGCGGCAGGTTTTGACTATTCACCAAGATCATTTCCTTAAATTCCAGAAAATTTTTGACGAAGTGATTAACGAAATGATTGAACCAGAGCTATTGCAAGGCATCATTTACACTGATGGTGAATTACAAGCGGGAGAATTTTCATAAAATTGCCAATCTATTACAACAGGCAGGGACCTTGAGGACAACATTTCCCAGAACCAACGTTTGAAGGCGATTTTTAAAATCCTGCAACAGAGATTGTTAGGAGGAAGCCATCTAAAAATGATGCTAGAAAAACCAACAAGGTATGTTATTAGATGCCATTTGGTTTTAATATTGATACCCGATTATTCCCTGATCTTTCGATTAAACAAGCGAAAATAATTTACAAACTTGACATAAATGAGTATAAAGGCACTAAGAATTTACAGTTACGTGTAGAAAAATGTAATTGTTTAATAATTATATTGAATAAACATAGAAATTCCTCGCATAGTATTTGTAGAATTTTGGTGATTTCTTGAATACTTTGTTTTATGAAGTGTTGAGATGGTTCAATAAATAGTCTTTTATTTATAAAAGGAAATTCAAATAATGAAAAACAACAATTTTTCGTAGTTTTTGCACTATCTGCAGCAGCATTAGCAGTAGCAGCTTGGTAACTAAGCAAAGTTTCAGATGAAGGTTTTATTGAGAATCCAGTATTCCTAAAAATTTCTGAATCTGAGTTTTAATCACGATGGCTCTCAATTCGGTTCTTGGCCAAACTGGGGAAAATGTTCGTCAAAATTGAACGCGGTATGAACAAGGACCAACTTTACTCTAATTGGTCGTCCACACTTTGAAGAAGGTTTATACGGCGTGCGTGAATGGGACTACGCATTTTAACTACCGTGAAAATGGCGTACACAAAATTTGTCAATTCAAAATTGGTTTTGACAAAAATATGAACGCTCAAAGCTTCTTCTGGTATCCAAATGGTTTGTAATGGCAATTCATCATTCAACCTAAGTGGTGACTTCTTATTTGATTTTTGACAAAGACGTATTAACGACTAAAGGTAAAGAAGTTGTTGATAACGTTGCAGCACAATTAAAATCATCAGGTGCACAACAGTTAAGGTTGCAGGTTACACGAGACCGTTTAGGGTTCAGTTGAATACAACCTCAACTTATCAGATCGTCGTGCGAAAATGGTTAAAAAGCACGTTTAATCGAACAAGGTGTAACAGCACAAATCGAAGCGGTAGGTTACGGTAAAAGCTAAACCAAGTTAAAGCGTGTGTGATGGTATGAGCGGTCAAGCTGAAAAAGATTGTTTACGTCCAAACCGTCGTGTAGAAATTTTTGCTAACGGTGGTGTATTAAAACAAAGCGAAGGTGGCAATGTTGCAGGTCCTAATGGTCCAGCACCGCTTTTACCAAACTCCAACATATAACTCTGGTAAATAATTTACAGGATTTATAGTTCTGAGTAGAATATAAGGGTAGCCGATTGGTTACCCTTTCTTTTATTCATTTTTACATAGGAATTTTTATGCGGTATCAAGCCATTGCCTTTTGATTTAGACGGCACGCTACTTTCCCCGAACGCTACTATTCTGGAATCAAGTAAACAAGCTATCCAAAAGGTGAAAGAAAAAGGCATAAAAAGTCTATTTTGTTACAGGGGCGGCACCACACAGCTGTTCGCCCATATTATGTAGAAATGAATTTAGATACGCCTGTAGTGTGTTGTAACGGTACTTACCTCTACGATTTTCAACAAGATAAAGTCTTAGAAGGCAATCCGCTTACGGCTGAATTAGCTTTAATGCTTATCAATAATGCACAAGCAGAGGGCATCCACGTTTCTGTCTATTTCCGCGATGCAATGACCTCACGAGGAACTTAACCCGCATTTTGTTAAATTACAAAAATGGGTGGATTCTTGCCCAGAAAAATGTGCGACCCTGATGTACATCAAGTGGAAAAATTCAAAAAGAAAATTGATAATGGGAAACTGTTTGGAAAGTGCTAATTAGTGATCCTGATTTAGCAAAATGCAAAGTTTGTTGAAACTTTACCGCTTGATCAAGTGAGTCCTGAATGGTCTTGGGTTGATAGAGTGGATATTACCGCGGTCGGTAACAGTAAAGGAAAAATGTTAGTGAAATGCTTGAAGCGTGACAGTATCGATCCTGCTTGGGTGGTGCTTTCGGCGATAATTTTAACGATATTTCAATGTTGACAACAGGTTGGGCTAGAGTATTGCTATGGGGATCAGAAGAGGAGGTACAACGCAAAAGCAGATAAAACCATCGGTTTTGAATAGTGAAGATAGTATAGCCAAAGAACTAATGCAATTATTTCAGCTTTAAATTATAACGATAATATACAATGAACACATTCGTCGTTAATCCTAAAAATTCCATTGCCCGTCGTATTGGGCTTTATTTCTCCATTATTATTGCATTTGCTACGCTGATGAGCGGAATTTCTTTGGGTATTATGTGGAGTAATCATGCTGACGCAAGGCTGATTAATGTTGCAGGTTCTTTGCGTCACCAAACTTACCGATTTTTGCCTGAAATGGAGATATTATCCTGAAATTCGTCAAGTCCGTTTAGCTGAGTATCAAGCCAGTTTAAATGCGTTACACGATGAGTTACATTCAGATTATGTACCACAGCAAGTGATTCAAAGGGTATAAGAGTCTGATTACGCATTGGACTCAAATGGTTGAGTATGTTGAAAATCAAGATAAAGCACAATGCTTAAGCAATGTAGAGTATTATGTTGATGAAATAGATACTTTTGTCAAACATTTACAAGCGTTTGCTGAACTTAAGTTAATAATCGCGATGAGGTGTAATTGTAATCTCAATGTTGCTAATTATCTCGTTTGCCTACTATGGGGAATTATGGTACACTCGTCGACGCATTATCTGCCATCTTGATCAGCTCTGATCAGCCAGCCAACAAATTCAACAAGAAGATTTTTAACCACGTCGAATTAGCGATCAACGAGCCCAATGAACTTGGTGTTTTTTGTCGAAAGCTACCCAAATGGCGAGTGGTGGAAAAAGTATATAGCTCTCTTGAAGAAAAAGTGGCAGAAAAACGCGCCGTTTGACCGCCGTCAAAATCGTTCCATTATGGTGCTTTTATAACTGCTCTGCAAATGTTGACTTCTAAGCCTATTAGCAAGACGTCTACATCAAGTTTTTGGAAACAGGTGCTAGATAATGAACAGCTCAAAAGCATTGGGATTGAAGTTTATGGGGCAGATTATTGGAATGTTAAGATTGACCGAGGCTCGCTTTCTCATCATTGGCAACAACACGAAATCGCGATTGAAAATGAAAAAGATTGCGATGTTACGTTGGAAGCCTTCTTTAACTTTTGATCCTGATGGGCGCCTAATTCAGAGTGTATCAGAAATGATAGGGCGAAGTGTTTATGTTCGTAAAAAGCCATAAGCAGCAACAGCAACTTATTCTGATGGAAGGCGGTCGATTATTGCCAGAGGTGCACGACTCTTTGGCACAGTCAGCTTAACTCTTTAAAAATTCAGTTGAGCTTGTAGCGTAATGGCGAAACAGCTCAAGATTGGCAAAAACAAGCGAGCATTCTAAACGATTTAGAAAAAGCACTGAATGATGCGTATAGCCAATTGCGAGAGCTACTAACGTTTCAGCTTAACCATTGAAGAGATCTAATTTGACCAGTGCATTGAGCGAATGTTGGATACCTTGCGTGCCCGTACTTTCCGCCCATTCGCCTAAACCGCAAATTGCCTTCTTTGATGTTTAACGCTCAAGAACAAGTGCACGTATTGCAAAATTACTCGTGAGGCAGTCATCAATGCAATTAAAACACACTGATGCAGACTGAAATTGATGTGATTGCAGACACCAATGCCGAGGGTGAACATTACCTGATCATACAAGATAACGGCAAAGGTGTTGAAACCATTTTAGAACCCGAAGGGCATTACAGTTTAACCATTATGAAAGAGCGTGCTTCTGAACTACACGGTGAATTGAATTTCACAATCGCTAGAAGGTGGCTTTCAAGCGATGGTTGTATTACCAAATATGTTAGGGCAACGCTAATACAATAAGCGGTTAAAATTCATTATTTTGCAAAAGGACAGAAAAATGCAGATTCGAAAATCAATGAAAACTGATTTCCAAAAGCATTTTTGAGATATTTACAATGCCAAGCGATTCCAACCCATCAAATTACCGCGGATCTTGAATTGGTCACTATGGAAAATCGACGTACGTGGTTTGATTTCCATCTTTCAAGCGATAAATATCCGATCTGGACAGTGGAAGATGAAACAGAGATTGCTGGTTGGTTTTAGCTTTTCCCCCTTTTGTGAGCGCCCGCTTTTGTACATACATCTGAGATTAGCATTGCTAGACACAAGAGCAAAAAGGCAAAGGTTACGGCTCAAAAATTATCGAATTTATGCAATCTGAAATGTTAAATCATCAGATTAACTACATTGATGGCGTATGTGTTTGAAATGAATCAAGTGAGCCAAAACTTGATGTTTAAGCACAGGTTTGAACAATGGGCAGATTCCCGAATATTGCCAATATGGGCAAAGATGAACAAAACAACGACAAATGCGCACACTTTTGATGTTGTCGTATCAGAAAAATGTCTGAGTAGACGTTTAATTTAAATGCATCTTTGTTGATACGAGTGCATTTTTCATTAGAAATACTAATCATAAACCTTAATTTATATCCAGTATACGTTTCTTAAAAAATATGACCTGAGATCACATTTTACACTGCATTGCTTGTTAAGATCACAAACAAGTTAGCACACCCAGAGGGATTTTTATATGAAAGACGTACGTATTGAAGTAGTTATTAGGTGAGAACTACCAAATGAAGCGTATTGAGATTCTATACACTCCGTGCGATTGAGAAGTTTTAACATTTCAAATAACGACAATTTCCGATGTGCCTGAGTTTGTGCCGTGGTATGGTATGGTCAAAAAGCGACCGCATTAACCAATGCAGAATTGGGTGTGATTCCCAAAATCGCGAATGCGATTGTGCAAGCTTACGATGAAATGCTAGAGAAAGGGTCGCTGTATGGATCAATTCCCATCTGATGCTATCAGGGCGAGGGCAGGTACTTCTGTGAATATGAATACCAATGAAGTGGTTGCGAATTTAGCGTTGGAAATGTTAGGTCAGCTAAAAGGTCGCTATGATATAGTGAACCCGATGGATCACGTGAATGCGAGACCAGTCGACTAACGATGCTTATCCAACCGGTTTCCGTATTGCAGTGTATAACAGCGTGCTTAAATTGATTGAAAAAGTCCACTATTTACAACAAGGTTTTGAAGCGAAAGCAGTCGAGATTTGTACTGATGTTTTGAAAATGGGGCGTACTCAATTGCAAGATGCGGTACCAATGACGGTAGGGGCAAGAATTCACAAAGCTTTTGCGGTGTTGTTGGAAGAAGAAGTTAAAAACACTCAAACACACAGCAAATTACTGCTTTAGAAGTCAATTTAGGGGCAACTGCCATCGGAACAGGATTGAATACGCCAGAAGGTTGCATCCTGAACTCGCGGTTAAAAACTTAGCAAAAAGTAACCAATTTACCTTGTGTACTTTCTGATAATCTAATCGAAGCAACATCCGACTGCGGTGCTTATGTGATGGTACACGGTGCGGTTAAAACGCTCGGCCGTCAAAACTTTCTAAAGTATGTAATGACTTGCGCCTGCTTTCATCAGGTCCACGTGCTGGTTTAAATGAAATCAACTTACCAGAGTTACAAGCAGGTTCTTCCATTATGCCTGCAAAAGTAAATCCTGTTGTGCCAGAAGTGGTAAACCAAGTGTGCTTTAAGTGATTGGTAACGATAACACTATTACATTTGCTGCAGAAGCTGGGCGAGTACAACTGAACGTGATGGAGCCTGTGATTGGTCAAAGCGATGTTTGAAACGATCTCACTCCTATCAAATGCGTGATGGATTTACGCGATAAAATGTATTGACGTGGCATTACTGTGAACCGTGAAACTTGCCAAAATTATGTATTCAATTCAATTGGTATCGTCACTTACCTTAATCCGTTTATTGGACATCATAATGGTGATATAGTGGGCAAAATCTGTGCTCAAACAGGTAAAGGTGTACGTGAAGTGGTATTAGAAAGAGGATTGCTTTAGAGGCTGAATTAGATGATATTCTCTCTGTTGAGAACTTGATGAACCAACATGTATAAAAGCGAAAACGTTTTTAACGAAGAAGAGTAGAAAGTCAGCTAAGTAGTAGATTTTTGATAATTGGTTTAGGACTTGCAAAACGCCAATAATCGGCTATACTACGTGGCGAGTTAGATTAGATCGATCGCTGGTTTATTGAAGCCCTTTAACCGTGTTCACACGACCTGGTGGGACTAAGTAAACGAGAGGAAAGTCCGTAGCTACAAGGGGCAGAGTGCCAAGATAGCGTCTGGGCGGCGTGAGCCGACGACCAGTGCAACGAGAAAGCGAGACCGCCATTTTTAGAAGTGGTAGGGTGAAAGAGTGCGGTAAGAGCGCACGCGTGGGTGTGCATACTTCCGGCAGGGGTAAACTCCACTCGTAGCAAGACATAATAGGAGACTCAATGGATGGCCCGTCCAGAGGTTCAGGTAGGGATTGCTTGAGCATATAGTGATGTTATGCCTAGAGGAATGATTGTCCAAGACAGAACTCAGCTTATCGACTAACTCATCTTATTCCAGCGAACTGTTTTTAAGGTTTTAAAAAGCGGTTCCTTTCTATAAGGACATAATATGAGTATTTTATTACAGCTCTTCTTTTTCGTTCTTCTCAATTGGTGTCTTCGCCCATCCACACGCTTTTTGTCGACCTGAAAAGCAAGCACTGATTGAAAATCAAACCTAAAAGGCTTCCGATGTCTTGGACGTTGGATGAAAGTGCTTCTAGCACGTTAATTTATGAAATGCAGTCAAGTGTAGACCCTGTTAAAAAGCCAAAGCAAGATTTAACTAAAGAGATGATTGATACGGCAAACAGAGACCACTATTTCAGCTATCTCTACAATCAGAAAAACAATCTGATTCCGTTTACCGAAACGCCTTCTGATTACGGCTTCGTGAGTGGAAAATAACCGCATTATTTTTCGATGAACGTCTATCTAAGCGTGCCACAAAAACTGAGCATTGTGCCTATCACATTGATGAGTTACGAGCCAACCTACTATATGGCGATGGGTATAATGATCAAAGTGATGTCTCTGTGATGATAAAAATGTGAAATCAAAGTGGTGCAACCGAAGTGGATGATACTTTGAAACTTTTATGCCTCAAGTTTCGGACAAAAGATCGAGACACCAGAAGATCAATCACTTGGGCGTGCCTTTGCCCCAAAAGGTAGAGATGAAATGCAAAAATCAAAATTAACCGCTGCTTCTTTGATCGTGTTAGCCTTGTTGGCGGTCGCTGTTTATTGGGTTTTATCCGCTCTTGCTGCATAACGTGATACTGTGGCAAAAAGCGTTTAACACAACTTTCTAGCTCGCTTAATCAGCTTAATCAACAACATCACAGCGGGCATTACCCTTATTTTTATCAGCTTTTTCTATGGTATTTTTCACGCGATAGGCCCTGGACACGGTAAGTTTATTCTCCGAGCTATTTAGCTTTAGAACAGTCGAAACTCAAACAAGCGGTCAAAATTAGCTTGGCTTCTTCCATTGATGCAGATCGTTGCTATTTTTGCTAGTGTCGATTATCGTTGTTGCCTTTACGCTTTCCCGCTCATATTTCAATTTAACACTAAAATGGGTAGAACAGGGGCAGTTTTATGTTGATGATTTTTGCTTGGATTTTTATTGGATTTATCAAGCATGGAAAAGGCATTCGCCCGCCTAAAATTGCAGATTAGAAAAATCAGCCCAATGCAAATGTCCCAAGAAAAACACCGCTTGTCTCACATCACATTCATCATGAGCATTGTGGTTGCGGACATCAACATCTGCCTTCACTCAGTGCAAATGAATCAATCAACAGGGTTGGAAAAAGCCAACTTTTCTTGATTTTTGAGTATTGGATCGCGCCCATGTTCTGGGGCAATTTTAGTGCTGTTTCTCTCTTATACGCTCAATATTTACCTTTGGGGGCCATATTGGCTACTTTAATGATGGCACTTGGTACAGGTATTACGCTTACAATCTTTGCGTTGATTGCGATCTTTGCACGTCATAAAGCCGTGCAATTAAAAATGATGGTATTTTTCCTGCTAAATTTAGCTTTCCTATAGCAAGTAGTTTGAAATTTTTGACCGCTTGCGTGCTGATTGGAATGGGTATTTTGTTATTACATAGTAGTTTTATTGAGACTACTACAGGAACGATTTTTAGACGGTAGTTTATAGTTTCTTACGATACTATGTGTTGGTTTGCACCATAAACTGGATAAATTTTTATTTGTATTACGATTCCTATTAACCTAACCAACATCGCTAACATCTTTTACTAGGATCTGGTTTTTATTCCTATAGCCATATCTGCTAACACATCCATCTGATTAATCGTAATGTATTTGCCTTGAACAGTAATCATACCTGATTTTTGGAAGCGTCAAAGTAAGCGGCTAATAGTTTCAATCGTTAAACCGAGATAATTACCAATATCTCCACGAGTCATCCGTTAAACGAAATTCACGAGCAGAGAAGCCTCGAGCTGCGTAACGTTGAGATAGATTGTGTAAAAATGCAGCTAATTTTTCTTCTGCACTCATTTTGGAAAGTAACAAAATCATTTCTTGATCACTTTTAATTTCGTTACTCATTAAGCGCATGATTTGATGTCGGATTTTTGGCATTTTTCCCTGCAAGATCATCAAGAATATCAAATGGGATTTCGCAGATCATTGCAGTTTCTAAAGCTTCGTGAAACCAACGTACTTCATATTCATGATAGCATCAAAAACCGATAAGATCGCCTGGAAGATGAAAAAGCTGTGATTTGTTCCTCGCCATTTTCGCTTAATGTATAGCTTTTTAATGTGCCAGAACGAAGTGCATAAATTGAGCGGGAGTTCATCGCCAGATTGGAAAAATAATTTGGGATTTTTGTACAGGGTTTTTACGCTCAATGATGTTATCAAGTTAGGGTCAATTCATGTTCGCTTAAGCGTAAAAGGGAGGCAAAGTTAGCTATACTGCAATGTTTGACAGTGGATCGTACAGCCTGTTCTTCCTTGTGTTTTTGCCTCTGGCACAATTTTCATAACCATTTCCGCATAAAATTCTATAAAAAGTTTGATTTAACGCAAAAGTTTACCATTTATTTTTGAATGAAGAAAGTATAACTTTTACCCCAAAGAGTTAATTTTTCTCTTGTAAATTTATTCCAAAAATTTTTCAAAAATGAGATAGTATCTCTCATTTTTCTTCAGCAATTATTTGCTAACATACAAGCAACAAAAAGATCCAATACAGGGACAATAAGGGAGTCTATTATGTACAAACACATCTTAGTTGCAGTCGATCTTTCTGAAAGAAAGCCTTGTTTTATTACGTAAAGGTGCTGGACTTGCAGAAAAATGTGGTGCGAAATTATCTGTTATCCACGTAGATGTAAATTTTTCTGATTTATACACTGGTCTGATTGACATTATATGTCAGCCGTGCAGAATAATGTTTCAGTTGAAACAACGAGCATTAGATGACTTGCAAGCAAAATAAACTATCCTGTTTCAGAAAAACTTAATGGCACGGGCGACTTTTTCTCAAGTGATAGAAAAGCCGTAAGTAAATATGGCATTGATTTATTAATTGCAGGGCATCACCAGATTTTTGGAGTAAGTTTATGTCGTCAACTCATGAAAGTGATGAATAACGTTGCTATTGATATGCTTGTTTGTCCCTCTTGATGATGAATAAGTCTTAATCTTTACATTGGTTCATTTTATGCCGCTTGTAGTTAGAACAACTCAAGCGGTTATTTTTACTAAAAATTGCATAAATTAGTAACAGATAAATAAAATTCATTGCTTTTTATTGGATTATTTTTCACAAATTCGATTGAAAAAGTGTGTAGAATAATACAGTTATAAATAAACAATTTGAGTAATTTTTAGTCTTTAAACAGAACGAGCGTTAATTAGAATGAAAACGACATCGCAAATTAGACAGTCCTTTTTGGTTTTTCCCATAGCAAAGGACATACTGTAATAGAAAGTAGTTCGTTGGTTCCTGAAAACGATCCTACTTTGCTTTTTACCAATGACAGGTATGAACCAATTTAAAGATGTTTTTCTTCGGTGTAGAAAAAACGTCCTTATACTCGAGCAACGACAGCACAACGCTGTGTCGCGTGCAGGTGGTAAAACACAACGATTTGAAAACGTAGGCTATACAGCTCGCCATCATGCATTTTCGAGATGATGGGTAACTTTAGTTTCGGTGATTATTTTAAACGTGATGCTATTCAATTCGGTTTGGGAATTTTTAACTTCTCCAGAATGGTTAGCTTTTTGCCGAAAGAAAAACTTTATGTGACTGTTTATGAAACAGATGATGAGGCTTACGATATTTGGCATACTCTTGCAGGCATACCAGCTGATCACATTATTCGTATTGGTGACAATAAAGATTTTGCACCTTATGCTTCAGATAACTTCTGGGCGATGGGCGATACAGGTCCTTGTGGTCCTTGTACAGAAATTTTCACCGACCACGGTGAAAAATACTGGGGCGGTTTACCACTGGTACACACGAGAAGAAGATGGCGACCGTTATATCGAAGTTTGGAACATTGTGTTTATGCAATTTAACCGCTTGGCGGATGGCACAATGGAAAAATTACCGAAACCATCAGTAGATACGGGAGGATGAGAGGTTAGAGCGTATGACTGCGTGGTAATGCAGCATGTAAACTCAAACTATGAAACAGATATTTTTCCAGACTCTAATCAAAAACAACAGCGGAATTATTGGGTGTTAAAGATTTAGACAATAAATCATTACGTGTAATTGCAGACCACATCCGTTCTTGCTCATATTTAATTGCAGACGGTGTTATACCTTCAGAAATGAAGGCCGTGCTACGTTCTCCGTCGTATTATCCGTCGTGCAGTGCGTCACGGTAATTTATTAGGTGAAAAGAAGCATTCTTCTATAAATTAGTACCAACACTTGCAGAAGTAATGGGGTCGCAGGTGAAATTGTTGCACAGAAACAAGCTTTCATCCAACAAACATTAAAAGCAGAAGAAGAGCAATTTGCTCGCACACTAGAGCGTGGTTTAGCACTGCTTGAGGATGCATTAGCGAAAGTGGAAAACAAAACCCTTTCAGGTAGTGGCATTCAAACTTTATGATACTTACGGTTTCCCCGCAGTTTAACTGCTGACGTTTGTCGTGAGCGTGATATTTTTTAATTGACGAAGCGGGTTTTGATGCTGAAATGAGCAGCTCAACGTGAGCGTGCAAAAGCAAGTAGTAACTTTGGTGCAGATTACAGCAATATCATCAAGGTGGACGGTATAACTGAGTTTGTCGGTTACGATCATGTAACAGCTGATGCAACTGTAGTTGGTTTATTCAGTCAAGGTAAAGCGGTTGATGTAATTCAATCTGGTGAAACTGAGTTATTATCTTGAGACAAAACGCCATTCTATGCAGAAATGGGTGGTCAAGTGGGTGATAGCGGTCTAATCTCATCAGAAATTTTGCCAGTTTAATGTTGTTGACACCCAAAAATATGGGCAAGTGTTTGGTCATTATGGTCAAGTAGAATCAGGTGAATTACGCATGGGCGATAAAGTTTCTGCTGGAGTGAATGCAACTCGTCGTCACAAAAATTGAGCTAAATCACTCTGCAACCCACTTATTACACTCTGCATTGCGTGAAGTATTGGGTACGACACGTTGCTCAAAAAGGGTCATTAGTGAACGAAAACGGCTTACGTTTTGACTTCTCTCAACCAGACAATCACTAAAGTCCAACTTGAAGAAATTGAGCGTATTGTAAACCGTAAAATTAGTGAAAACATCCCTGTCATCATTGAAGAAATGGATATTGATTCTGCAAAAGCAAAAGGTGCAATGGCTCTCTTCGGTGAAAAATAGTGGTGATGTAGTACGAGTGGTTTGAAATGAGCGAATTTTCAATTGAACTTTGTGGTGGTCCACACGTCCAAAAGTACAGGAAACATTGGTTTTCTTTAAACTCACCTCTGAAGGTGCAGTTGCAGCAGGTGTTCGTCGTGTTGAGGCAATTACGGGAGAAATAGCACTTGCTTGGATCCATCAATTACAACAAGTATTACAACACTCTGCAGAATTATTAAAAGCAGATAACACCTCACTTGTGGAAAAAATCCAACAATTACAAGACAAATCAAAACGCACTGAAAAAGAGTTACAACAACTTAAAGATAAACAAGCCGCTCTTGTGGGCTCTGAGATCGCTAAACAAGCTCAGCATATCAATGGCGTAAATGTGGTGGTAACTCAATTGAGACAATGTTGAAGCGAAAATCTAAGAACGATGGTTGACGACTTGAAAAAAATCAGCTCGGAAGTGCCATAGTTGTTATAGGAACAGTAGCTGATGAAAAAGTGAACTTAATTGTAGGAGTAACCACGGATTTAACTCAGTGAAAGCTGGCGAGTTGGTCGGTGAAATGGCAAAAAGTCGGTGTGGTAAGGCGGTCGTCCAGATATGGCAATAGCTGGCGGTTCTAGATTTACAAAATTTATTACAAGTACTGAACTTTGCACAAGAATGGATTCAAAGCAAAAATTATAATTTAATACCTAGGCATGGGAAGAATGAATCAGACTTGCCTTGACCTTAAAAATTTTTATTGGGTCTTTTTATCTTGGAGGTAGCAATGCTCATTTTAACTCGGAAAACAGGAGAAAGTTTACTCGTAGGAATGACGTAAAGTACCGTACTTAGTGTACGAGGAAGTCAAGTAAAGCTAGTGTGAATGCACCGAAAGATATGCAGTTCATAGACAGAAATCTCATCAAAAATTAAAGATACTGAGTCACAACAATCTGAGTAATTAATAATAAGAAAGAAAAATTATTTGAATTTTAGATTATCGGATCATTGTGTTTCTACTTGAATATCTAAGCAATATATTTGATACCACTTACAATATAATCTAAGTGGTTTTTATATAAACAAAGGAATAAAAGTAAAGTAATTATCCCTGTTGCAGGTTTAGGAAACTCGTACAGCTACCCGCAACGAAAGCTATTCCCAAAAGAAATGCTTACCGTTGCAGATAAACCATCAATCAATATATCGTCAATGAATGTGTGGCGGCAGGGTATTAGAGATCGTCTAGTGACTCATTCTTCAAAAATGCCATCGAAAACCATTTTGATACGTCGTTTGAATTAGAAACGATGTTAGAAAAAGCGTGTTAGCGTCAATTACTTGAAGAAGTTCGTTCTATTTGCCCTAAAGATGTGACTATTATACGCATGTCCGTCAAGGTAACGCAAAAAGCTTAGGTCATGCGGTTTTTATGTGGTCGACAGTGGTAGTCAGTGACGCCTTTTGCGGTAGTTTTGCCAGATGTGATTTTAGCCGAGTTCAGTGCCTAATCACGGAAAAACTTGGCGGCAATGATCAAACGCTTTAATGAAACACGGGTATAGTCAAATTATGGTATCTCCAGTTCCAATAGATGAAGTAAGTAGCTACGGTGTAGCTGATTGTAACGGTGCGTTGAAATTCCAGCAGGGGGTAGCAGAAATTGTAAAATGGTTGAGAAACCATCTAAAGAAAGAAGCGCCTTCTAATCTGCAGTGGTAGGGCGTTACGTATTCTCCAGAAGGCATCTGGGATTTATTAGAAAAACACCAGCAGGTGTAGGTGTGTGAATTCAATTAACTGATGCGATTGATATGTTAATTGAACAAGAAACCGTTGAAGCATTCCATATGACTGGTAAAACATTTGATTGTGGCGATAAACTTGGTTATATGCAAGCATTTACAGAATACAGTTTACGTCATGATAAATTTGGTAAAGAATTTAAAGAATATATTAAATCTTTCAGCATCAACTCTTTAAAGTGGTATAGTAAAATAAAGGTATAGAGACAAAGAGTTGCTCACTTTTTGAAAAATAAATGTTAGCAACTCTTTTATCTATCTTCTTGACTATTTCACAAAATTTTTGAAGGAAGTGACCGCTTGCGAATAATATAAGACCTAGCATCAGCCGAGATCGAGTTTAATTCTAAGCATGTGAGTTATTATCTAATAATACCCAACATAAAATCCATTATATATTTATTTATTTCAATGGAATTAATGGATAAATAAAAGAAGAAGAAAATGAAAATATATAGCTTTTACGTGAAGAACATAAACTACTTTAGCTTTTTGAATATTCTTCATATAAACTCCTCACATATTAACATAGCAGCATATAAAATATGCTGCTATCTAGTTATTTAATTATAAATCTCCATTAGAATTAAAGCGATGGTAAACTGAGCTTGGATCATGTTTGAAGTTATTTACTAAACCTCGATTTAATCCCTCATAATGATCTTTTTGCTGCTGCACTTATAGGATCTATATGATTTCACCCATATACCCAACCCATAACCATCCAAGCAGCATTAGACATTCCACCACTAACCAATGCAACTTCTTGTGTATTTAACGTTTTCATAATAAATCTCTTTATAACAATCCATATTGCATTTGCTCTTTTATAAGAGATAGTACATAATACACCTAGCTTTTTCAGATAAAATGTGATGTATATCATATTTTTGATGAAAAATGATTCTCAAAAATGAAACATACCTTTTGAGACTTCTATATTAAATCTCCAATAAATACGCCTTAATCTGCTGAATCTTGTATCCCTCACCGCTGCTGCTTTTTCAAATGTGAGATCCTTCAAAAATCTCGCATTTGTATTTTCTAGTTGTTTAAGTTCTTTTTCCAATTCCTTACGTGATTTGGGTGTGTCTAGGAAAGCAGTGGAATTTTCGGAAACTTTTGCAGATGCCACGTTTTTGGTTTGTCAGTTTTGACCAATGTCAAGCAATTCGCCGACTTTTTGTTCAACGCTTGTGGGACGATGCCGCGTTCTTCGTTGTATTTCATCTGTTTCTCTCGGCGGCGTTCGGTTTCGGTAATCGCTTTTTGCATTGAGTTGGTGATCGATCTGCCGTAAAGAATCGCTTTGCCGTTGAGGTTTACGTGCACGCGTCCGATGGTTTGGATAAGCGAACGTTCGGAACGCAAAAGCCCTCTTGTCAGCATCTAAAAATCGCCACCAGCGAGACTTCTGGCATATCTAAGCCTTCTCGTAATAAGTTGATACCAACTAGCACATCGAACATCCCCATTCGCAAATCGTGGATAATTTCCACCCGCTCGACGGTGTCGATGTCACTATGTAAATAACGCACACGTACGCCGTGTTCGTCCAAATAATCGGTTAAATCTTCCGCCATGGTGAGTAGTAGTGACTAACACCCGCTCATCATCGACCGCCACTCGCTTATGAATTTCGGAAATGAAATCGTCTACTTGAGTTTGCTACTGGGCGCACTTCACAATCGGATCAAGTAAGCCCGTTGGACGCACCACTTGATCCACCACATCAGGATTTTCTCTAATTCGCGTAAGCACCTGGGGTCGCAGAAACGTAAATAGTTTGTGGCGAAAGCTGTTCAAACTCTTCAAATTTGAGCGGGCGGTTATCCAACGCTGAAGGTAGACGGAAGCCGTATTGCACGAGCGTTTCTTTTCGTGCTCGGTCGCCACGATACATACCGCCAATTTGTGGCGCGGTAACGTGCGATTCATCAATCACCAAAATGCCGTCCGCTGGCATATAATCAAATCAAGGTCGGGGGTGGTTCGCCCTCTTTTCTACCCGAGAGATAGCGGGAGTAGTTTTCAATACCCGAGCAATAACCGAGTTCATTCATCATTTCGATATCAAACTGGGTGCGCTGGGTAATGCGTTGCTCTTCCAGCAATTTATTCTCTTTGATGAAGTATTCGCGACGTTCCACTAACTCTTCTTTGATCTGCTCAATTGCTTCTAAAATGACGTTTCTCGAGGCGTTACATAGTGTGTTTTCGGGTAGATGGTGTAACGTGGCACACGCCCCAAACTATGCCCAGTGAGCGGATCGAACATGGAAAGATTTTCAATCTCGTCGTCAAACAGCTCCACGCGTAAAGCGACCTCGTCTGATTCCGCAGGGAAAATATCAATCACCTCACCGCGAACACGGAAGGTTGAACGCTGGAATGCTTGATCGTTACGGGTATATTGCAACTCAGCAAGGCGGGAAAGAATGGTGCGTTGGTCGATATGCCTCATCGCTTGCAGATGCAACATCATCTGCATATAAGCTCCCATCTAAGCCATAAATAGCGGAAACAGGAAGCCACTACAATGGTGTCGCGACGTTCAAGGAAAAGATTTAGTAGCAGAAAGTCGCATCTGCTCGATCTGTTCGTTGATCGAGCATCTTTCTCAATAAAAGGTATCACTACTCGGCACATGGGCTTCTGGCTGGTAATAATGCTAGTAAACGAAAGTATTCCACCGCATTTTTCGGGAAAAAGGCTTTCATTCCCGCATAAAGTTGAGCAGCAGGGTTTTATTCGATTTCAAAAGTAACATTGCAGGGGCGGTTCAACTGGGCAATCACGTTGGCAATGGTCAAAGGGTTTTACGAACCCGTTACTAACAGGGTTTGATGTGCCTAGCCATCATTTTAGCCCCTTCAGTTAATTTGGCAATCGCCGAAGGCTGATCTCAGAGGGTTTGAATGGACTATGCAGAATAAAAGGTTTGCCTTGCTTGCTCATAATGTTCCTTGATGCGTTATTCTATGTAAAAAGGCTAGAGCCTTATTATAAGGTTCTAGCCCCCATTTTGGTTGCTTTTTAATGCAAATTATTTCGTCCCAAAAATCTTATCATGCATCCCCTAAACCAGGCACGATGCTAGCCGTGTTCGTTTAAGTAGCTGTCGTTGATGCCGTGTAAGAAGTTCAATGTCAGGATGGCTTGCTTTTAAGGCTTCAATACCTTCTGGTGCTGCAACAAGCACTAACACTTTAATGTGTTTACAACCCGCATTTTTAAGTAAATTGAGGGTGGCGATCATTGATCCACCTGTGGCTAACATTGGGTCATACCACAGCAGCTAGCGTTCTTTACATCGTTTGCCAATTTTGAAGTATGGTACAGGTTTTAGAGTTTCTTCATCACGGTAGATACCTACCACGCTGATACGTGCACTTGGGATGTGTTCTAGCGCGCCATCCATCATCCCTAAAACCTGCACGTAAAATTAGGCACCACAGTTACTTTTTACCTTTAATGCGGTCTACTTCTACTTTACCACACCAGCCATCTATTTCTACTTTTTCTGTTTCTAAATCTTTTGAGTCGCTTACATAAGTTAAAGGCTGCCGAGCCTCAGTAGCAAGTTGGCGGAAATCTTTGGTGCTGATTTCAGCAGCACTATTAACCTCAATTTATGGCGTACAAGCGGGTGTTTACTCAACAATTTTCATCTTCATTCTCCTTTCTGGATTTGGCTAGGATTTGATATTTAGCTTGGCAATTTCTTCATCACGGAGCACGCGACGTAAGATTTTACCTACATTGGTTTTGGTAACTCGTCCCTGAATTCAATCTCTTTCTCGGATTTTATAACCTGTGAGGAATTGGCGACAGTAGAACGCAACTCTTCACGGGTTAAGCTTTCATCTTTTTGGTGACGAAAATTTTTGATAATTTCGCCAGAAACAGGGTGGGGTACACCGACGGCAACTACCTCATTCACTTTCGGGTTATGTGCAATTACATCTTCGATCTCGTTTGGGTGAGACATTAAAGCCTGATACGATGATCATATCTTTTTGCGATCGACAATGCGTGAGTTGAGATCTTGCCCCATCTCGACAATATCACCTGTTGCCATCCAGCCATCATGCAAGACTTCGGCGGTATCTTCTGGGCGGTTCCAATAACCTTTCATCACTGGGACCTTTTACCCAAAGTTCTCCACGTTCACCTATTGGCACCTCATTGCCTGTATCGTCCATAATGCGAATATCCGTATCTCGGCACAGGCACGCCAATGGAGCCTGTGTGTTCGGTGGAATCCCAACGAGAAGCAGCGATCAATGGTGAACATTCAGTCATCCGATAGCCTTCAATAATGTGACAACCTGTGGTTTCAAACCAGCGTTTTGCCACAGCTCCTTGAATAGCTGCTCCGCCTCCAACGCTCAAACGCGGTGCCGAGAAGTCTACCTCTTTGAAATGTTCATTATTCATGAGACATTGAACAGCGTGTTCACGCCACAAAGTGCCACAATACGTTGTTTTTCAGCTCTTGCAAAACCAGGAATATCTCGCGGGTTTGGTAATCAATAAGCCCGTTACGCCTAATTCGATAAAGAGTAAGCAGTTTACACGACAAGGCAAACACGTGGTACATCGGCAACGGGATGGCAGCCGCGAACTTTAGCATCTTTTAATAATGGTTCTGCTACCCATTTGGCTTGGAATACATTGGCAAACCATATTGGCGTGTGTGAGCATTGCACCTTTTGCTACGCCTGTTGTGCCACCTGTATATTGTAAGAAAGCAAGGTCACTACTCTCTAAATTTGGTTTTACATATTGACGCTGTTTGCCGATACTCAAGGCTTCGCGGAAACTTACTGCGTGTGGCAACTTATATTTTGGCTGACGATTTTTGATATATTTCACCACAAAATTCACTAGCGTGCGTTTTCAAATGAGGCTGATCGCCCATACGGGTTAAAATTACGTGCTCTACTTGGGTGTTGAAGACTACTTTTTCGAGTGTCGCGGCAAAGTTAGAGCACGATGACAATCCTTTTGCACCGCTATCGTTGAGCTGATGTTTCTAATTCGCGTGGTGTGTAAAGTGGATTAACATTTACTATCACTTAAACCTGCACGCAATGCCGAATAAAGGCAATCGGATATTGCAACAGATTTGGCATCATTAATGCGACTCGATCACCTTTTTCTAAACGCAATTCATTTTTGTAAGTAAGCGAGCAGCACGGCTACGTTCTTCCAATTTGCGGAAGGTTAAAAACTTGTCCCATATTGATATAAGCAGGCATATCAGGATGGCGTTTTACGGCTGCTTCAAACATCTCTACGAGAGATTCATATTTCACGTTACATCAATCGTTTTTCTGCGTTAGGGTGGGTAATTATCAAACCAAATTTTTCCATTGTTGTTTAGTCTCCTGCCCCAGAAAGTGTTACTTTTGCCTAGAAAAATCAGGGGTAAATTTTTGTTAATGGTTGATGGGCGGTAACCAGTTTCACCGCCAAAAAGCTGCAAGCGGTTAAAAATTACCACTTGCAGCAGAAGTTCGTTGCTAAAAAGAGCAGAAAAAGGAGTGTTGATCAATGAGTACCATTAAAAGGCACGCAATAAACCCAAAATACGCTCATTAAAGCGTATTTTTCTGCTAAACTCGAGCTGGATTTTGATCGCCCGCTTTTAAGGCTTGGTCAACTTTAATTTCAAAGCGTGGTGCGGTTTTTCTCACCAGATAAAGCCTGATAAAAGCTTTTACTTCCACAATGATTTTTGTGCGGCACAACCGCCACAGCCACTTTTGGCATAACATTGCACTAAAGGCTTTGCCGTTTTCGAGCTCAGCACCGTGGCTTTTTCAATCATCATATTGCGCTCCTTATTGTTGAAATACTACACTTTGTGCGATGCGTTCTGCCACGCTCATCGGAATATCACCAGTACCACCACTTCACGATTACCAAGTACGTGGGTGAACAAAAATCAATTTTTCTTGGCGAGCGAATTGGTTGTTGAACGCTTCATCACCTTGCGAACGCAGATAGACGATAAAGGTTGAGAGCCCATCGCTAAAAAGTTGGCTTTCGACCTCTTCTTGCCCCTGTCCAACAGGAATGACTTGGCGAGAACTGGAGATAGGTTTAAAAGCCAACAGGTAACCAATTCACCTGCCATGCAAGCGGCGTATGTTACCAAACTGTTTTGCGTATTCACAGGCGGCAATAGCATCGTTTTCAGTTGCGGGATTAGGTTGTCGAACTGGTCATTTACGCGTTGTTCAATCACTCTAAATTGTTCTAACAGTGTGTTTTGATTATCAGACAGTTCACTTTTAAGCAACAGATAATTTTTGTTCATCAATCCGAAAGCGTGTAACTAAAACGAGTGTCGTCGGAAGGCACGATTTTAATTACATTCGCGATGCGATCTGCCACGCGTGATTTTACCCAATGGCACAAAATCGTAATGGTTTTCAGCTCGTTAAAATTGGCGTGAAAAACCGCAGGTAAGGCATCTAAAATCTTTGTGCCTTTTAAACTGAATGGGGTGAAATTAAAGCCTAAATAGCTAATTGCATCATTGCGTAGCAAGATAGTTTCGTAAGCGTTATCAAGGCTTAATAGCTGAGCAAATTCGTGATTATTTTCCAGTGCGTGATGATATTTCATCGATTTGATATTATCACTGTGTTGGAGAATATAATGGAGTTCATAGTTGCGATTTTTTTATGTGCTTCCATCATTGCATTGAGCAGATCAATTGGATGGGTCAGCTCTGCTTTCACGAGGCAAAACAAAAAGAAATATGAGACAGAATAAAATAATTTTTCATATTAGCCTTTTTCATTCTTATAAACATTGAGGCATAAGCGGTGGGAATTTTACCAAAAAATTTGTAAAAATCGCAAAAAGTTACCGCTTGCAGATAATTAAGCGACACAGTGGGCAAAAATAAAAGCCACTCATATAAGTATATATGAGTGGCAGAATTATTATTACCTGAATTATTTTTGTAAATGTTTTTCTGTTGTGGTTGAAGGGTTTGCGTTTTCACTTTTTCTTCATCAGTTAAAAGTCACATTTTGAGTACGAGCGTTGGATTTCATAATTTTTGCAATAATGAATCTAAACGGCGTTGTTGATACTCAAGTTTTTCTGGGGTAACTAAATCTTTGCTTGGTGCGTTGTAACTTACCGCTTGAACTGCATTGCTAAATGGCATTGTTTTAGCAATGCAGGTTCAGTTTGAGCCACTTCATCTGTGCTGTTCATCATATTTACACCTACGAGTGCAACTAAGCAAACAGATGCTGCAATCCCAGCTTGCATAATTGGGGTTGCCCAACGTTTAAGTTTCACCATTAAACCACGAGGGTTTTTCTTGTATAGATTCGATGGTTTCGTTTTCAAAGCAAGGTTTCTATTTTGGCAGAGAAGTCTGCACGAGTAACACCTCTTCGCCTTGCATCACGTTGCGAATCATATGATAGCTTGCCCATTTTGCTTTTAATTCAGGGGCTGTTTGTGAGCGTATCGGCAAACTCTATGCCATTCACTTGCCGTCCATATAAAGCTGACAAGGTCTCTTTTTGTTGCATAAAAAACTCCAATTAACTTGAAATAGATGTGTTTTTCAACACTAAAAAGGGTTGAGGCTGCCATAAGCGGTTGAATTTTGGCATCAATCGCTTCCCTTACACGGAAAAATACGCGAACGTACTGTGCCAAACAGGGCAGCTCATCACTTCAGCAATCTCTTCATAACTTAATCCTTCGATTTCACGACGTGATTGCCATTTTTAATTCTTCAGGCAGATTTTCAATCGTTTCAAACACCACCGTTTTAACTCATTTGATAAAACTAAATGTTCAGGGGTGTCAGCTTTCCGCAACTGCGATACCAGCATCATAACTTTCCGCATCTTCTGCTAAAAATATCTTCTTTTTGGTGGTCTACGACCTAATGCAGTTAAATGATTTTTGCCGTGTTTACCGCAATACGATAAAGCCAAGTATAAAATGCACTTTCGCCTCTAAATGAAGCTAAAGAACGATAAGCCTTGATGAAAGATTCTTGCACAATGTCAGGAATATCATCACGGGAAACATAACGAGTAAAGTAAACCAGCTACGCGGTTTTGATAGCGGACTACCAATAAGTTAAATGCTATCACCTTGTTGTGCTTTTTCAACTAATTCTTGGTCGGTGATTTGTTCGCTCAATTTGCGGACTCTAAATATATAATCGATTTATTTTAATCATCGCCATCTCTTTAACCGTTTTTAGTGTATCGTTTTTGGCAATAGTTCAAAAAGTTTAAAAAATTTTCAAAACAGTGAATTTTTATGAAAATTTAAAGGAAACGATTTTACTGAATATCGGTAAAGATCAAAATATATCAGTGTATTTGGGCTAACTTTGCTATAATTCAGCAAATTTTTATCCCTTATATGAAACCGATGATGAAACCCTGTATTTAACGAACGCACCCAAAAATTCAAAACCGCTGAAGAAAAAAATTTTTAAAACGTAATGAACGATCTCAAGAATGTTCAACTGATTGTCTGCAAAAGATCACGCAAAAGGCAAGCTGTCGCTTTTCTCGCCAAAATCAACGCATTACACCAGAAAATATCTGCAACCGAAGCACGCGAAGTCAACGGGCAAGAGGCAGTTAAAAATCAATATAAAACAATCCGCACCTTTGCAAAAGAGAAAACGGGGCCGCTTTCGCCCCGAGCACCAAAAAATCAAGAAAAACCGTGCAGAAGAGATGAAAATTTATGGCGAAAATAGCTGTTTAACCCTATTCGCACAACGCCCAACTTCAATTGTTCGCCTTTGGGCAACGGTGGAAGGGCGAAAAGTAGGCGATATGTTAAGCTATCTTGCCGAGCACAGCCTATCACATCGTTTCTCGTGAAGAGATGGAAAAAGTGACAGGCTCAGAGCACCACGGTGATGTTTGTTTTGCTTGTGAAGAAAAACCGCACTTACAATTTTAGAAGGTTACTACAATTGCTTTATGCCAAGATTGCCTTGTATTATTAGATGGCGTAAACAACGCCCAAAATATCGGTGGCATCGTCCGCACCTGTGCTTTCTACGGTGTAAAAGGCATTATTAGCGAAAATGGCGAATGCTTAAACTCAAGCACTGCCGCCCGAGTTGCCGAAGGTGGCTTGGAAATTCGTCCATACACTTGAAACCAAAAACAAACAGATTGCTCTGCAGCAATTACGCCAATCGAGCTATCAAATCGATGCATCTTACTCGTCACTGAAACAAGTGCCTTCATTCTCAAAAGTAAAATTAGCGAAAAAGTAGTATTTGTATTAAGCGAAGTGGTTTCTAACCATATTGAATACAGCGAAGATACTACCGTGCAGTTATCTGTGAATAACCCTCTTGTAAGCGGATTGAATGTCGCGGTAAATGCGGGCGTGTTGTTGAATCAGTGGTATGTCAGCCAAGTGTTATAGAGTCAGCGGTTAAAAAGTTTGTAGAAATTTCTCAGAATTCCCTTCTTTGCGAATTAACCGTGTAGAAAACTTTGCTAAAATAGCCTCGAATTTCTCATGTTCGAGGGCTATTTTTCTACAAGACAACAAATCACCTCTCAAGTGAGAGCATATCGACCAACTCTTCAACAATCTTAAACAAGATGAAACCCAAAACGCATTGGCAGAAAAAGCAGAAAATGCACTTTTTGCCAATGATGAGGCGACACTTTCCAAACCATTAATGCCTTTTTAGATGATTATTTGGCTAATGGTCGCCATCAACCGATTGATCGAGTGGCTGAAATTCCGTTTTGATCAATATCCTGATGTTTTGGGAAAGTGAGCAAGAGAAAATCGACACGGCAAATACCATTATTAGCACGATTGAAAGTCTTGCAACCAATCAAGTAGCATTAGAAAAACATCTTGAGAAAAGAAGGCAAAACGGTAGAAGGTTTTTTATAAGAATACAGATCAATGAAATTGCACAAGAATATCAACGATGCAACGCAAATCTATATTTTCAAAAGAAGAAAATGGGGATATTACGCTTTCTACCGTTCTCGTAGTCAGCAAAATTGGCGAAAGTGTTTGAATTATTGCCCACCATTCAATGTGATGATGATTTTTATCGGAAAAAGAAAGAACGCAAGCAAGAAGTAGCGACACGTGATCCCTTTGAGGGTTTCTAAATGTATATGTTAGATACCAACACGATGAGTTATTTTTCCGCAAAGTTCCATCCGTAGTAGAACGATTACAGCAGTTAAATCCTGACATTATTTGCATTTCTTCTGTTACTGCTGCCGAATTATTTTTATGGCGTGGCAAAGCGTAATAATCAACAACTTTCTCGTTTTTAGATGTGTTTTTATCAACCATCTACGATTTTTGGAATGGGATACAAAAACTACGAAATCTACAGGAAATTGCGTGCTGAAATGGAAAAAGAAGGGGGAAGGTAATGGGCGTGCAAGATCAGATGATTGCTGCTCATGCTTTCAGCGAATGAGTGCGTTTTAGTCACATGGTGATGATAAGGCATTTTAGTTTTTGTTCCTAACCTGATTTTTAGAAAACTGGCGTAGTGCTTAATGTATCAGCGGTCAAATTCTGCAACTGCGACATAATACGAAACATTTGCAGAATTTGACCGCTTTTACTCCATTTCTTACCTTTCCTACCTCGAAAATGAGACCTAGATCACACTTTCAAAAATCCACTTCAAAAATCTATTTAAATGGGTTTTCTTTTCATATAATACGAGAAGTCAAAATTTTTGAGGCATTCCCTTTATTCCAAAATGGTTTCTTATCTCAAGGAGTTTTTATATGTCGAAATTATCTCATCAAGAGTGCTCTCAAATTCAATATGGTCTTACTTCTTCTTGCCAACCTGTATCGATGATGGTCCGATGGATAAACCTGAAATCGTTTCTGCTATGGCACGAGGCTTCTGTGGTAGAGTGGTGCATCTGGTTTGCGTATTGAGAGGTTGATAAAGCCCTTAGCAACCCGTCCTTTTGTAGAATATTCCAATTATCAGGGATTGTAAAACGTGAGTTTGCCTGATAGCCCGATGCGTATTACTCCATTCTTACAAGATATTGAAGATTTAGCCAATGCGGGCGGATATTGATTACGGTAGATGGAACGAACCGCCCTCGTCCTGTTGATATTGCCAGTGCAGTGATTCATGAGATGGGCTGTTTAGCAATGGCAGACTGCTCAAATTTAGAAGAAGGCTTATATTGTAAAGAACTTGGTTTTGATATTATCGGCAGTACGATGTCAGGTTACACAGGGGGCGAAGTACCTGAAGAGCCAGATTATCAATTAGTGCGTGATTTGAAATCTGCGGGTTGTTTTGTGATGGCAGAAGGGCGTTATAACACACCAGAACTTACTAAAGTAGCGATTGAAATTGGTTGCAGATTGTGTGACTGTGGGTTCAGCGTTTAACTCGTTTGGAACATATTGTGAGTTGGTTTGCAACAGCAATTAAATCGGCAAGAAAATAAAGGACAAAATTATGCGTTGTTTGGCACTAGACATTGGCGGGACGAAAATTGCCGCAGCGATTGTAAAAAATGGCGAAATTGAGCAACGTCAGCAAATTCATACGCCGCGTGAAAATGTGGTGGAAGGAATGCACGCAAGCGTTGGCGAGCTGTTGCCGATTATGCAGGGCAGTTCGATTATGTAGCAGTGGCATCTACGGGTATTATCAATAATGGCGTATTAACGCATTAAATCCGGAAAAACTTGGGCGGTTTTGGCGGAGTTTTCTCTTAAAGCGAGCATTGCAGAGACATACCGATAAGCCGATTGGCTTGTTAAATGATGCTCAGGCGGCAACTTACGCAGAATATCAGTGCAGAATCTGAACTGGTGTCGAACTTCGCATTTGTACCGTTTCAACAGAAGTGTTGGCGGAGGCATTGTGTTAAAGCCAATCGCTTGCAGACAGGCTCTCGGTATTGCAGGGCATATTGGGCATATGTTGGCTGATCAAGTGGTCCAATGTGCGGTTGTGAGTCGTCGAGGTTGTGTCGAAACAATTGCAACAGGGCGTGCGATTGAGGCAGTTTCTTCAAAAATGGGAAAATCCTTGTGATCCCAAAGAAGTGTTTGAACGCTTTAGAAAACAAGATCCGCAAGCGGTTGAATTAGTCGAACGTTCTGGCAAAAACGATTGCAAATTTGGTGGCGGATTTAGTTATCGGGGTTTGAATATTCATCGTGATTGGCGGTAGTGTTGGTTTAGCAGAGGGTTGTTTTACCTTTAGTAGAACGCTTTTACAAGAAGTGCCTGCTGTATATCGTTGTGAATTAGAAGCGGCAAAATTTGGGCAAGATCGCGGGCCTAGTAGGTGCCGCATATTGGGTGAAAAGACGTGTTACTTTGGAAAGAGCCTATTTCGCACAATTAACAGGGGAGAGAAAACGATGACAAAAACATCTAGTGTATTGAGCACCATTAGTTCGCTCTATCATAGCTTAACAAAATCAGAGATTGCAGATACGATTTTGCTTTCACCTGATTTAGTGGTGCAAAAGTCCGCTTTCTCGAAATTGCTAAACATTTGGATGTAGGAGAGGCGACGTTAGTGCGTGTCGAACCGTTGGATTTAAAGGATTTAGCGACTTTAAATTGAGTTATCCATCGAACTGGCAACAAAAGAGAGCCAAGATGAGATGATGTTAGATACTGATATTTTAGCATCAGACAATACTTTTACTATTGCACAAAAATTACAAGCTTCCATTACAAGCGTAGTGGATGAAACCATCAATCTGTTAGATTTAAAACAGCTTGATAGCGTGGTAGGTGAGATTAAAAAGCTGCAGTATTTATTTTTGGTGCAGGATCTTCGGGCGTAACAGCAGAAGATGCCAAAAATAAATTGATGCGAATTGGTATTCCAGTGGATGCAACGGGCGATAATCACTTTATGTATATGCAAGCAGCATTGTTGAAAGAAAACGATGTGGCGATTGGGATTAGCCATTCAGGTTATTCACAGGAAACGGCTCATGCATTAAAAATAGCTCAACAAAATGGAGGCGAAAACTGTGGCAGTTACGCACAGTTTACGTTCGCCTGTGACTGAATATGCCGACTATGTGTTAGTTAATGGTAACAAAACAAGGTAAACTACAAGGCGATTCGATTAGAACCAAAATCGCCCAACTTTTCGTATTAGATTTAATTTATGCTTTATTGGTGCAAAGCGAAGAAGAGCAAGCAGCTAAAATAAAGCAAAAACCTCAATGTCATTCTTGAACAACGTGTAAAGTAAAAATTTAGAGAACATTATGCGTGATTTAAAAGGTATTTTCAGTGCATTATTAGTGTCATTCAACGAAGATGGCTCAATTAATGAAAAAGGTTTACGCCAAAATTATTCGCCACAACATCGACAAAATGAAAGTGGACGGCTTATATGTGAGGCGGTTCAACGGGTGAAAACTTTTATGCTTTCAACCGAAGAGAGAGAAATTTTTCCGTATTGCGAAAGATGAAGCGAAAGATGATATTGCGTTAATCGCTCAAGTAGGTAGCGTAAAACTTAAAAGAAGCGGTGGAATTAGGGAAATATGCCACAGAATTAGGCTACGATAGCTTATCAGCGGTAACGCCGTTCTACTACAAATTTAGCTTCCTGAAACCAAACACTACTACGACACAATCATCGCTGAAACGGGTAACAATATGATCGTGTACTCTATTCCGTTCTCACAGGCGTGAATATGGGTATTGAACAATTCAGTGAACTTTACAAAAATCCGAAAGTATTAGGTGTGAAATTCACAGCAGGCGATTTCTACTTATTAGAACGTTTGAAAAAGCGTATCCAAACCACTTAATCTGGGCTGGTTTTGAGTGAAATGATGTTACCAGCGGCATCTTTTAGAGTGTAGATGGTGCAATTGGTTCAACCTTTAACGTAAACGGTGTACGTGCTCGTCAAATCTTTGAATTAACTACAGCGGGTAGAAACTCCAAGAAGCCTTAGAAATCCAACACGTAACCAATGATTTAATCGAAGGTATTTTAGCGAATGGTTTATATTTAACCATCAAAGAATTGCTTAAATTAGAAGGTGTGGAAGCAGGTTATTGCCGTGAGCCAATGACTGCAAAAGCAACAGAAGAACAAGTTGCAAAAGCAAAAGAATTGAAAGCGAAATTTTTGTCATAAAGATAGAAAATTACTGCACTTATCTATGATCCTTTGCCGTAGGGTGGGCTCTAGCCCACCTACGATATGAATAGAGCATTGATTTTGCGGCTAATAATAAAGGAAGGCTAATATGCGTTTTATTCCGTTACAAACAGAACAACAAGTAAGCCGATGGGCAGCACAACATATCGTAGAGATCGTATCAATGATTTCCAACCAACTGCCGAACGACCTTTCGTATTGGGTTTTACCCACTGGCGGGACTCCATTAAAAACTACCAAGAACTTATCCGACTTCATCAAGCAGGCAAAGTGAGCTTCAAGCAGCGTTGTTACTTTCAGATATGGACGAATACGTGCGTTTGCCTGTGGAACGCAGAAAGCTATCACGAGCTTTATGTATAACAACTTCTTCAATCACATCGATATTCTGCCTGAAAATATCAATATCTTAAACGGCAATACGGATGACCATAATGCAGAATGCCGTCGCTATGAGGAAAAATTAAATCTTACAGCAAAATTCATCTTTTTATGTGGCGGGGTTGGTGTGGATGGACACATTGCATTCAACGAGCCTGCTTCGTCATTAAGCTCCGTACCCGTATTAAAAAACCTTAACGCAAGATACCTTAATTGCGAACTCTTGTTTCTTTGATAACGACGTGAACAAAGTGCCAAAATATGCACTTACGATTGGCGTGGGTACATTGTTAGACGCAGAAGAAGTGATGATTTTGACAGGTCGTCAAAAAGCCCTTGCCGTACAAGCGGCGGTGGGAGGTAGTGTAAACCATTTATGGACCGTGAGTGCCTTACAGATGCACCGTCATTTCTTGCTAGTCTCGATGAGCCAGCGACAACAAGAGCTAAAAGTGAAAACCGTGAAAATACTTTACCGAATTAGAGGTGCAGTAGCAGGTACGGATTATCAGGATAAATAGAGATCTATTCTTCATCTTTATGTAGTCGAATTACATTCGCCCTATAATCTAAACAATCATAAGGCAATCTGCCCTTACGTTTAAAGAGCAATCATAGTTGCTACGTTAAACTGATGTTGATATTGGGAACAGAATATGAGATACGACTAACTAACAGAGTGATCTACACTAAATACGAAATTCTACGAGATTATGCGGTAGTAATTGATGGTGAAACTATTGAAGCAGTGATCCCGCAAACTGAATTAGAAGAGGACATCAAAACCATTGATTTACAAGGCAATAATTTAACCGCAGGCTTAATTGATTTACAATTAAACGGCTGCGGTGGGGTGATGTTTAACGACCAAACCACCGTTGAAACGCTCGAGATTATGCAGGCGACCAACTTGAAATCGGGCTGTACCAGCTTTCTCCCAACCTTTATTACTGCTCCTGATGAGAAACATCAAAAATGGCAGTAGGCGTAATGCGTGAATATCTTAATCGCCATAAAAATCAAGCTCTTGGTTTACATATTGAAGGGCCTTATCTTAGCGTAGAAAAAAAAGGCGTACATCGCCCTGAATATATCCGCGAAATTTCCCCTGAAATGAAAGAATTCTTCTGCAAAAATGCGGATGTAATTACCAAAGTAACCATTGCAGCTGAAAACCCAACCATCAATTACACGCCTGATTTTGTGGAAGCGGGGATTATCGTTTCGGTAGGGCATTCGAATGCAACCTATGAAGTAGCAAAAGCGGCATTCCATAAAGGGGCAAGTTTTGCGACTCACTTACACAACGCAATGTCGCCAATCGGTTCTGGTCGAGCAATGGGCGTAGTGGGTGCTGTGCTGAGACAGTGATGTTTACACAGGCATTATTGTTGATGGTATTCACGTGAATTACGGTAATGTTCGTATCGACAAAAAGTCAAGGCGATAAACTTTGCATCGTAACCGACTCACTTGCCGCAGCAGGTGCACCACCAGATTAGAAAAGTTTTTACCTTCGTGGGTAAAACGATTTACATCAAAGAAGGGCGTTGTTTCGATGCGAATGGTACAATTGCAGGGGCTTCCATTACAATGATGGAATCTATCAAAAATGCGGTAGAATATGTCGAAATTCCACTTGCAGAAGCGATCCGAATGAGTAATCTTTACCCAGCCCGTGCGATTGGTGTAGATGATCGTTTGGGTTCAGTTGAAAAAGGCAAAGTCGCGAACTTGGCGGTGTTTAGCCCAGATTACAAAGTGATCGGTACGGTCGTGAATGGCGAATGGAAAGCGAGACTAAATGTTTGATGTAGGGGACAGGGTTTATCCTGTCCAAAAATTATTGTTAGTGGGAGGATAAACCCTCCCCTACGAAATCTAGTAAAATAGTACAAAGAGATTCAGTATGCTATATGGCGATTTATCGCGTGCAGATTACGCAAAATCACTTCCAGCAGTGTTTGTAAAAATGCTGTGAAAAATTAAAAACCTTTAGATTTAGCGAATTTAGAAGAGGGCTCTCAAGAGGCTGATCGATGGCATTAAAATGAATGTAATGTCATTTTGACACCGTGCTGCCAGAAACTAAAAAGCGAAATGCACCGCAAATTTATTGATATCAACTTGTGATTTCAGGCGAGGAGATGATTGAATGGCGTTGCTCAACCTGATTTTAGCTCAATATGATGAATATCGTGATGAAGATGATTACCAACTCACTTTAACCGAAGTGTTAGAAGAGGTAAAAATGAAGTGGTATTAAAACCTAATATGTTTGCGATCTTCTTACCTTATGAACCGCATAAACCAGGTAATGCCGTTAATGGTAAGTGCCAAACCGTATTAGTGGTTAAAGTACCTTTTGATGCACTGTAATCTACATTAGAAAATAAAGAAAGGTAAACAGTCTATGATTGTTTACCTTTTCTTTTACTCAAAATAAAAATTTCTTCTATAACTCAATCTGCCCAATTCAGGGCTATTCAACAAAGGATTTAGTTATGAAAACATTACTTACCCAACAACTTTTTCTCATTATTTTTGCTGATTGGATTGCGACTTATAAAGAAGGTGCGATTCGCACAGTAACGATGGATACCACGCAACATTGCATTGGCTGAAATTCTTGCCCTAAATTGCGGATTGGTGATCTTACTCGCATTAGCTATCAAAAGCTCTTAAATGATTATGCACTTGAACACGAACGTCAAACGACGATGGATTTTCATCATCAGCTAAAAGGGGCGATTTTGAGATGCTGTTGATGAGGTTAATTGACTCCGATCCTACACGCAGAAAACAATCATAAAAGGCAGCGCCTAAAAATAAAAGATCAAATATCTCAATCGGTTTGAATTGCAAGCCTTTATAACCATTTGAAACTAGAGCAAACATTGAATTGGGATTGGTTTATATTGTTGTGGCAAAAACAGAATGCGATTTTCTGAAGCCCTTGCGATTCACCCAGAAGATTTTGATTTTTCTCATCAAACTTTGCAAGTGAATAAAACGTGGAATTATAAAAAGAAAAGGCGGCTTTTTCACCGACAAAAATCGTTCTTCGAGTACGAAAAATTCAACTTGATTGGCAAACGGTGATTCAATTTTTTCTCAACTTATTAAAAATTGCCAACTAATAAATCAAATCTTCCCTTGTGATATGCCAATTTATAACTCTACGATAAACGGAATATTGGCACGACTTTGTAAGAAAAGCAAACATTTCCACTATCACCATTCACGGTTTACGTCATACACACGCCTCTCTTCTGCTTTTCGCTGGGGTATCCATTGCTAGCGTGGCTCGGCGATTAGGGCATTCCAGTATGACGACAACCCAACATACCATTTCCTGCAATCGTTAATGCTGGACCTAAAAATGCATAATGATCAATTTTTGTATATACCAAGTAAAAAGTCATACTTTCCATTTTCAACCATTGCATTTGCATCTAACTTTCCTGTTGTTATATTACAAATATCCCCTAACTTTCGCTGTTCCCAAGCGTCCGTAAAATTAGAAAGCGAAGCTCTGGATATAGCTCATTTTCCTTTGAAACATCTTTTCTAAGTACGAAATCTTCAATTTTTGGTACTTTTCTAACGTTCTTTGATGAAGAGGCGATAGTGTCGTCAAGTTGTTTGAAGAAGTTGCCGATTTGGATTTTGTTCTTCGTATGATGGATATTTTTAATATAACCTCTTTTAAATCGTCGTTCCTTATAGTGAACTGCAGATTTTACCATCGAGCTTTTTGATAAATGAAGATCCCCATTAGAAATAGATAACGCTAGAAAAACAGTACTAATACCTTGCTTTGGTCTAATAATATTGAGATCACCACCAATAACAATTCCTACCAACTGCGGAAGCTCTTGCAATTTCTTCTGATGTTTCTCCAGAAGCAGGAACAATCACCTCATTTCCATAACTTTTTATTGCATTAATATCATTTTCAATAAAAGTATCAACCTCAGTTATTTCTGTTTCATATTGTGTATACAAACGACCATAAAGAATAATCGGATAACCTGAATCTCTCTCATCTAATTTGGAATAACCGCAACCTTTACTTAATGTGGCTAACTCCCCAACTTTCGCTGATTCCCAATCATCCAGTAAATCCAGCAAATCTTATCTCGGGTTGTAATTTTTATGTTCTGTCATTTTTATTTTCTCCGATCCGGGCGGGGATAAACCCGCCCCTACGGGCGATATTTGGTTACGAGATATATTGGATGCTTCAATTTCGTAGGGGCGGGGTTTTATCCCCAATGATATTCATATAATCTACATATATTTTTGAATCATATTTATCAATTTATTTTGCCCAATACATTGACAATGTTCTATGCTGCTTCAAATAATGCCTAATGACTGCCACCTCTGCTAACGTGCGTGCAGTTCTCATTTCTCTACCCAACAACTTCGCCATCACCCAGAATGCCTCTTCCGCCTCTTACGCTGGGTTTGAATTTCGGCAAGAGTTTCTTTATAACGCTCATCTAACCCTTTAAGCTGATTCGCAACCGCTTTGGAATGGCTGTGGGTAATGTTTTTCCAACTCTGTTACTAACGACACCAACCACTTTTTGTGCTAATAATTGACGAATATCGGTTAAAGATAATTCCGCATGTTTCGCTTCCCACTTGTGCATCAAAAATCGGCTCAGTAATGATCTTTTGCTTGTTTAATCGCTTGGTTGGCGGTCTGAATGGTGCATGCAAAGCGGTCGATTTTTCTTGCAATTCGCTTTTGTTCCACCTGCACCTGTTTGTGTCGCCCAATCGGCTAATGCTGAGGTGGCTCGCATTGGTTTTAGCGGTTTTCATGATAGCTTCAAGTGCGGTTAAATCCTCTTCATTTTCCGCCATTGGTGAGCTCGCTTTGATGCTCGTTAATCGTTTTTCTTCATTCTCACTTGCAGTTTGTTTGAATTGTTCAAGTTGTGCTTTTTCAGCTGTAAAGAAACGTTCAGCAATTAAATCTTTCGGTAAATTGCCCTTTCAAGCCATCTTGCACTTCTTCGTCTTTGCCTTTTGCCACCATATTCGGCACGAGTGTGCGGGCATAATCAAAAGCCACTGTTTTTCGACAGAGTTGTTCTAAATCGCTCGCGATGGTCTCATTCCACGCATCCACAAAAAGCTGATAGGCTTCGCAGGATCAGTGAACTCAGAAATAGCAAACTGTTGGAATAATTTGGTTTCTAATTCGTCAAATGTCGGTAAAATTTGACCGCTTTTTATTGCTTCATCCCCAATATTGCCGGAACTTGCCTCCGCTTTCCATTGCTCAATATTGGCGTGCATTTTTGCAATAAAGGCCTGATAATCAGCATCTTGTTCAATGGTGCTAAAATGTCATTTGCAGGTACATTCAAACGTGAGAAAACCTGTACGCAAGGCTAAAAGCTTGTTTTTCAAACCGGGAAGGCGTCGAAAATTCATGGGAATTGATCAATATCCTCATTCGGAATACCACCGTTTTGGGTGTGCATCAATATTTTCGCTCTCGTTTTTCGATGCTGGTGTGATGTAACGCGGAATATTTAAGTTGAACTGATTTGCTTCAATTTCCGCTAAATCTGCTAAGTGGCTAAAACCGGCAATTTCTTCACGCTTGCGGTGAGGTATCCAGAATTTTTCTTGATGTCACGTTCACGCAATACTTGCTGTTTTTCTCTTTACGGAAACCTTGCGAGGCATCAATAAATAGCACATTGTTGATACTTCGAGCTGCTTACGCAGAATCATCACAATGGTTGGAATGCCGGTGTTGGTAAAATGCCTGCCGGCAAGCCGATAATGAGCATCAATTTGGCGACGTTGGAGTAATTTGGTACGCAGTTTTTCTTCTTCATTACCACGGAACAATACGCCAGTGGCAATACGATTGCCATAATGCCGTCTTGTTTGAGATGGTAAAGCGAGTGGAGCAAAAAGGCGAGTGCTGTTGGCAGGTGCAATGCCTAATCTTTTAAAACGTGTGTCTTTATCGGCGTTCGCTGTTCCATTTGGCGGAATAAAGGCGGGTTTGCCACCACGCAATCCACAAATAACGGATTATCTTAGCCATTAACTTCACCATAAGGCAGTCGGTTTTGAAGCGTGTCGGCATTACGTAAAATCATATTGGCAGGTTTTGCGCATGCATCAGTAAGTTCATTCGCAATGTTGTAAGTGGTGGAATTGTTTTCTTGCCCGAAAGAATTGAATGTTATCTTTGTGTTCGTAGTGGTTTACCGCATCGCTTACGGTGATAAGCAATAACGAGCCCGAACCACAGGTTGGGTCGTATACAGCAGATTGTTCTTTTGGACGTAATTCATCGGAACAATCGCCGCCATAATGCGAGAAACTTGATGTGGTGTGTAGAATTCACCCGCTTTTTTGCCTGAAGCCATAGCAAATTGTGCGATTAAATATTCGTAAATATAGCCAAACACATCATATTCACGATTGCCAGTGATGTTGATTTTTATTCAGCAGTTCTATCAGTTTTCGGATGCTAATTTCTTTATCACTTAAATCTTTACCGAGTTTTTCTGATGTTAAAATCACATCTGCGAATACGCCTTCAAAATCTTCACGTTGAGTTTCGTAAAGATTCTCATTGAAATGGTTAATGGCATCGGTGACATGCGATAGTTTCCACTTGCGTTCTGCAATATTTGCTATCCAGGTGCGATATAAATCACTTTCCGCAATAAAATAACCTAAATCTTCTTTGATGGTTTCAATGGAATAGTCATCAAGATCGGCAAACGTTACCTCATTTTTAATGAGATAATTTTCAAGATGTTCTGACAGGAATTTATAGAAAAGAAAACCAGAATGTAGTTTTTATATTCAGAGCGTCCATTTTCCCGCGTAAGTCATTTTGGAAGCCAAAGGTTGCGGCAAGTTGTTGTTGTTCATTGTCTTACTATCGTTTGTGTAAAGAAATAGTGTCAATGATACCGAAAAATATTTGAAATAGAAGTAATTTTAATAGGATATTCAACTCTCGTTTGTAAACAGCGAGTTTATCTGGTTATGATGTCTTTTGGATAATGCATCTCTCTCTTTTGAATCGCATTTTGTGCTTTAATAAACTGATTTTTCGGTATTATGTAAGAGTTACACAAAGTCATATATAAATAGTATCGTTCTTGCCTGTAGTGGCAGGGGTTGTTCTAAGGGAATCAGATTAATCGTTTGATTTTTCAACTACTACATAATATTGCGATATTTTTAAACATAACAACAGAAGGTTTAAAAATGAGTTGGTTAGATAGAATTTTGGGGCGTGACTCTTCTTCAAATACAGGGAAGTCGAAAGTGCCAGAGGAGCGTTTGGACAAAATGTACAAGCTGTGATCGAGGGTGCTTTATAGCGAAGAATTAAAACGCAATATGCAAGTTTGCTCCGAAATGCGATCATCATATGCGTATTAACGCTCGTACACGTTTACTGAATTTATTGGATGAAGGTTCTGCACAAGAAATCGCAGCAGAGCTTGAACCTCAAGATGTGTTGAAGTTTAAAGATCTATATAAAGATCGTTTTATCTGCTGCACACAAAAAGAGACAGGCGAAAAGACTCGTTTATCGTGTTAGTGGGTACGTTACACGGAATGCCAGTGGTAACAGCTTCTTTTTAACTTTGTTTATGGGCGGTTCTATGGGTTCTGTAGTGGGTGCAAAATTTGTGCAAGCTGCAGAAAAAGCATTGGCAGAACGTATCCCATTTATCTGTTTCTCCGCATCGGGCGGTGCTCGTATGCAAGAAACATTGTTCTCACTTATGCAAATGGCGAAAACCGAGTGCAATTCTTGCCAAAATGAAAGAGCAAGGTGTGCCTTTATATTTCTGTATTAACTGATCCGACTTTGGGCGGTGTATCAGCCAGTTTAGCGATGTTAGGTGATTTAAACATTGCTGAACCGAAAGCGTTAATTGGCTTTGCTGGCCCTCGAGTTATTGAGCAAACTGTTCGTGAAAAAATTGCCTGAAGGTTTCAACGTGCAGAATTTCTACTGAAACATGGTGCGATTGATATGATTGTACACAGAAAAGAGATGCGATGCGTCATGGCACGAATTTGTGCTAAATTGACACATCAACCTACTCCGTTTAAAACAGCGGAATTGATTATTGAAGAGTAGCAAATAGAAAATGATATAAATCCCTGTTTACAGGGAGTCTTTATGGAAGAAAATGAAATGAACTCTGAAACACCAACCCGTGCAGATAATCTGCAAACGTGGTTAGATTATTTAGAACACGGGCATTTTAAAGCGATTGATATGGGCTTGGAACGATTATTAAATCGGTCGCTTCAAATTTGAGATTTACTTCATCCTGCTCCTTTATGTGCGTGCTGTGGCGGGTACGAACGGCAAAGGCTCAACTTGCCGTTTCTTGGAAGACTGCACTGATGAAACTTGGCTTAAAGTGGGCGTGTGTATACCTCTCGCACTCTTCTTCGTGCAATGAACGCGTGCGAATTAACGGGCGATTATTGGGCGATCACAAGCACATATTGATGGTTTTACAGAAATCGACCAGAACAAGACCGCTTCTTTAACCTATTTTGAGTTCAACACCTCTCGGCGACTGAAACGTAAAGATGCCAAGTTGGGATGTCGTAATTTTAGAAGTAGGGTTAGCGATTAGATGCAACTAATACGCGAGATCCTCATCTTGCTGTGATTACTTCGATTGATATTGATCACGTAGCGGTACAGGCAATAACCGCGAAGATATTGGTAGAGAAAAGCGGGCATTTTCCGTGCGAATATTCCTGTGATCATCGTGAGCCTGATTGACCACAATCAATCTGAAGCGATCGCACAAGATCTGAATGCTCAAAAAGATTCCAACGTAATGTCGATTGGCAATATGAAGTGAAAGAGTGGAACGTTTATTGGCAATCACCAAACAACGCACTGATTTAATTACATTGCCAATGCCATTAATTCCTATTCCAAATGCGGGCGTTGGCACTGCTACATTACTAAAACACCATTTAATGTGAGTGAACAAGTGATTCAGTGAGAGACTTTGCAAGAAGCTCAAATGACAGGAGGGCGTTTTCTGACAATTGCAACCCACAGATTTTGCTCATTTTTCGGGACAAAACCAAAAAGCACAAGAAGTGATTATTGATGTGCGCCAATCCTCCCGCCGCACGCTATGCGTTGCCGAACGCTTGCAAGCGGTTAGCAAAAATTTTTGCGATTTTCAGCTGTTTGGAAGATAAGGAACTTTCGGGCATTGATTCAGCCGACATTAAGAGAGGTTATTGACGAATGTGGCACTTGTGTTGGCAGCTTAGATTGTTGGCGACAGAGTGGTCAAGCGTGTTTGATAAATTGGTAAATGTATTACCAAATGCAACCGCTTGTGTGTATGAGAATGTAGATGCGATTGTCTCAATATTATTTGGAACAAGCCGAAGAACAAGATATTATTTTGGTCTTTGGCTCATTCCATACCGTATGGAGTTTGTGTTATAGATAAACTTAGAGCGATAAACCCCGCTTCAACATATATAAGGAAAAGAACGGATTTAATCCGCTTTTTAGCTAAATCCTCTTTTGCTCCATCAGCATCAAAGCAAAATGGTGGCAAGATCATCTGCTACGGGTTCAACATTATAGGCATCTCTTTTCTTGGTACGTACATTTTAAGTAGCTTCCACAATCACCACAGCTTTTCAGCTTTCACGCCTCCATCGACATTATCAAACCTCCAGTAATCTAATTTGCCACTTTGATCGCGGTTTGAGCATTGTGAACGGGTCATATCTCCATTCACTTTCCACAAAGCGATTTCGCGCATATAGCGTAAACCTTGTTCACTGCCAAAATGAATCATGCTTCGCCACAGGTGCTGCATCGCATACAGGGCGTGCATGGCGTTCACCCACTTCGGTCACGTATTGCGTGGTAGTTGTTGAGTGAGTTGCGCCCAGCAGTGAAGAGTGCCGCCCATAAAGAACTGCTTTTATCTGCTCCTACTTGCTCATAATGCTCATTAAGCAAGTCTGATTTGCTAAGCCCACTACGACTCAGAAGATGCCGCCTTTCTAACCATTCCAATGTTAGCGAGGTAGTTTCTCGATTGGCGTGGGTTTGAATTTTCAATAAGTGCGAGTAAAAGTTTCTGCCATCTCGTTTGAACGTGGAAAATGTTTCATTCAGTGGTTTTATCACTCCTGAGTTTGGGTAACGCAAGCGGTCAATCTTGTTCATCTGCACAGGGTGATTTTGCCAAAGCAGATCCAATTGCACCTCAGCCAAATCTGTTTGCAGCGGGTCTAAATAATCTTTAAACGGATTATCTTCCGCTTCACTGACGTAGACGTTCTGCACGCGATGCGCATAAAGTCTTTCGAGTTTAGCAACAAAAGCGGTGGATGTCTCAAAGAGAGAACTTGCACGCTTGTCTGATTTCAGCATCAGGTAAAAATTCGGACACTCATTCTGTGTCCTTAAACGAGGAGAGAATAAACAAAAAGTGCGCAATTATACCGCACCTTTTGCTGGAAATCAGCCTTTACCTGCCTGTCTCGGCCAAGCTCTCTTTCGAGCTCAGGCTCCCACTCTCGTTATGCACCATCTCGTGGTGGTGTTTTGCCCAGCGGACAGTTGCCACCCAGCCTCAGCCACACCTCGGACTGGAGCCTTTAATCCAGAACGCCACATACACATGAACGAGAATCCCTTGTAAGCAACGCAAAGGCACTCGCTGAGTGAAGCGAAAATGGCAATCTCGTAAAGGTTTGGACTGAGAAATCATGTGAGCAGATTTATCGCACACATAATTCCAGTGATTAACAAGGTAAACATTGCCAAATTTAATGTCCAGGAATAACATGACCAAAGTTATATTTACACATGTGAAAGCCACTGCATGCTCATTCCCTTTTAACGCTTCGTGTACGTTCATTGCCCATTTCCAGGTCATTTTCTCTGGAATGTTATGATCCTGATAAATCAACGCCATAATAATAAAGGAAATAAACATCACAATCCCTGTGAATGGGTGATTGGCATCGAGCTAATTGCAGAGATTGGCACCGAGAATTTCAGTTAACCACGCAAAATCTCGGGAAGAAGAATGCAACCCCTGTGAACATTGTCATAAAGAATGAAATAACCAAGAACCAGTGGCTCACTCGAGCAACAGGCTTGTGACGCACAATACGAGCTATGCATTCGTGATTTCCACTTTTTACTCATCTTTGCCTCCTTTTTCTTGATGTTCACCTTCTGTGTGTTCGTGGTAGATCTTCCACATCTTCTTCAACGTTTGGTCCAACGGTCACATACAGTGAGCAACCTCAGCAAGTGCTAAAGTCGCCCGTGCAATCCCAGCAAACTGCGTTTCTAAGCACATCTTTCAAAGCTCAACTGTCACGTCAACTTTCGGATAACTTTCGGCAGCCAGGGCACAGCTCAGGTTTTATCTGCGTGTGCATTGCGCGTACTACATTACACGTGTGTTCCGCTTCCACCACCTTCAGGGTTATAAATGCCCGTGCTGACCAGCCGCGAGATTTTTAGATCTTTCACTCGTGTTTCTGCGTGGTGAAGACTCTCATCTTTCGAACCAAAGCGGATTGCACCTGTTGGGCGAGCTTTCACGCAAGCTGGCTCTTGATTCCACATTCACGCTGAGATCCACACAAAGTGGGTACATTTGTATGCGCGGTTATCTTCATCATTCATGCGTGGAATAATATTGAATGGACAACCTGCAATACGGTAACCACAACCGATACATTTATCAGATTGAAATCCACGATACCATTTGGCATATTGAACGATCGCACCTGGTGATGGGCACGCTTTCAAACAGCCTCGTTCGGCACAGTGCATACAACCATCTTTACGGATTAACCATTCCAAACGGTCGTTTTCTTCCACTTCATTGAACTTCAAGACCGTCCACTGTTTTGCATTTGAGATCACGAGGGTTATCATAAAGCACGCAATCTTCTTTGCGGTGCACGGATGTCGTTCCATTCTGAGCAACCTACCTGACAAAGCTTTCTTACATTGCCGATACAGGTTGAAACATCAATCAGTTTTGCGACCTCCACCACGTGATCACGAGTTTGAGGTGGTGGGGTAACAAAGGACGATGGCAGAGCTATGTGTCATCGTCGATCTTGTACGCCGACAATATACTGCCTCCGTTACTCAATGCTTCTTACAAGGAGACGTTTTATATTCTGGTGTTTGCGTATTTGCATCACTTCCACACGTCCAGTGGGGAGCGTATTGGCTAAGAATGATGCCTCACTGTTGCAAAGCCGCCATGGAGTGGAATACTACAGTGAATCGTTTACCGTCAGCATCAATTGAACGAACGCACGTTTTGTTGCCAACGGCTTTTGCTCTTAATATAACCACGTTTTGCAGTTACTTTTACCACATCACCATTTTTCAATGCACCTTTCTCTTTTGCCAATTCTTCACTAATTCTCTCACAAACGGTTCTGGCTGAGCAATCATATTGAGGTTGGGTGTTTGGTCCAGAAGTAGGAGAGTGCCTGTTAAGCGGTAAGTTGTACCCACATATGGAACTGACTTGCATCACCGAAACGATCTTTGTCGCTCTCTAAAATACGAGCATGTTGGATTTGAAACCACATTGAGTGAGTGGTTCGTGCCAAATTGGCGTTTCAATCGGGTTCATAGTGTCTCAGGGACGGACCCTTCTGTCCGGATTTATTTCATGCAAATAGACGGCTACCACCTTTCATTAATTCATAATAAATGGCGTTACATCACTATTTGCAGTGGTGCAATACCGAAGTCCGCCACATCAATCTGAGTTCCAGTTTTTACCATTCCATTTTACAAGCTGGCGTTTCGGGTTTCCACGGTTTGCCTGATAAGTCTGCTGAGGCTCGGTTATAGCACATTTCGGACGGTTAAGAGGCCAGTGAGAATGCCCAACCCACGTATTACCTAAACCAGATGGGTCGCCGTTGTCGCGGTTCGCCATTTGGCTACCCTCTGTCCATTGACCGGTGTGAATCCAAATCGCTGATGATGAAGTTGAACCATATCATCGCGAAGTTGAGCCAGCTTGAAAGCAATTCGCCTCGCAATTAATTTACCGCTCAGCATCATAAAGATCTTCTAATGCGCATGTCATTATTTCTCTGTCATAAGTTCATCCGCCTTCGGCTCAATGGCTGACCATAATCGGGTCATTGCCTCAATGGTTTCAAGCGAAAGCAGGGGTTTTACCTCGTGCTTTCTCTCTCGTGATACATTTCAAGCATCACTTCACGGATTTCTGAGAATATCCACATCTGGAGTTTGCTTCTTTTGGCGGTTCAGCTGCGCTTCCAGTGCCATTGTGACTTAACGCACAGAGTTTGCAATTGAGCCATCTTCTTCAGTCAAAACAGATGGTTGGTAAACGAATAACCTCCAGTTTGAATAATATCAGCAGGATTTACATCGTTTATATTCACCATGATGTTGCCTAGAAATTCTGGAAGTATCAGTCGCCCAATGGGTCACAAACACAAGGTTCTTAATTTACGTAACACTTGCACGAGATTTTATTTTTATCTGGATAAGAGGCTAATGGATTATAACCTTGGCGAGATATAACCATTGATTTTGCCTTGATCCATCAATTCAGATAAATCTCTATATGATCCATCTTATATTGTTTCGGTAAATCGTGGTAACCGAACTCGTATCTTTAGTAGCATTCTCTCTCATAGAAGGCTTTTAGCATGCTACTCACCATAAATTTCAGTGTTTTCGCCAATAGTTTGTCCTGACCATCTACCGCTGTGGTGTAATACGTTTTAAGAAGACATCTAAAAGCGGTATCTGTTTCACCTTGACAGTAATGGAATATGGCACGGTAACATAGATGGGAATAAGCTTCCACATCTGTTGCAACACCTGGTACACATGCAGGGACCACGCAATGCGTTTACGCCACCGCCAGACATACCGATATTACCTAAAAGCAACTGGATGTCGCCATTGAACGAATATTTTGTGCACCCACCGTACAAGTTTGACGTCCAACCTAATGCGTACAAGAATAGTTTGTCAGTACGTTTTGGATCGGCGGTTGAAGCAATCGTTTTCCGCAAATTCTTGGAATGCTTTTTGTTTTGTACCACAAACACGCTCAATCATTTCAGGCGATATAACGTTCAGCATGTCAATAAGTTAATAACACATACGCGGATCTTTGAAGTGTCATATCACGTTTTCCGGCCGTCACGTTTTCATCTAATTGATAAAGACCACGTTGATTTATCATGCAAGAACGAGTTTCTGGGTTATAGCCGGTGAATAAACCATCTTCAAAACCAAAATCTTCAAGTGGAATTAAGACGTTTGCATTGGTGTAATGTTTTACATGTTCGTGTTGGATTTTATCGTTATCTCAAAAGATACTTAATTACTACTAATAAAGTGTGTAATATCTGTACCTGTGAACGAGGTGGAGAATAGAACAGCCACAGAAGCTGCACGGTTGAAAGCGTGGGTCCAACCACCATTAACTTCGCACCCATTTTGTCGCTCAGTAGCTCCAACGGAAACCAACTGCGTGAGCTTTCCTGCAGCGTTACCGCCCATTACCACCACAACGTCCGCATTTTTAATATCAACCCAATGGTTGTTCATCGCACCGCGACCGAAACTAGGAGCAAGACTTGCATGCACTGTAGGTCCGTGTGTTGTACTCGCTTGGTTATCTAAAACCAACATGCTAAAGGCACGACCAAATTTTGAGTGCCAGTGCCGTTTCATTACCAGGCAGCAGAAGCCGTCCAAGAAACCCGTTGCTGCCCACATTGATCAACTGGCGTACGCACCTTCCGCAGTGCAGCACCCAGCCATGGCATCACGGTCTTCTTTTAATAATTTCGCAACTATGAATGGCGTCGATGCCAAGAAATGCGTTCAATATCGGAACCAGGTGCAAGATATTCTGGATGTGGGGGCAGTTGGACTTATTACACATAATCCAATACCCTGCCTTTTGGACATAATGCCCACGGCTAACTGGATGGTCTGGATCACCTTCCACGTGGAATAATTTTGCACGTGAATTCATTCTAACTCCATCACCGAGCTATACATCAACATACCGCGACCCTACGGCACAATAGTACAGGATTGTGGCGAGTTTCTTTAGCTCGTAAAAGCAGCCTCACGAGAAACTGCTAAGGCTCCGCGGTGCAAAACCAAGCATTGCCGCAGAAGTCCCTGCCATACCACCTGCTGGATCTTCTTGAAAAACTTTCCGTCTTGAGACCTGCATAAATCACTCTACTAGTAACATGTAACATTTTATGACCATGATGTTTAAAATAAAATACATCGTCATATTACAACCCAAATTTTGACGAGCTGTATTATTCGCAATTATTTACCTTTGGCATAATAAACCATACCCCCATCTTTAGTAAATTTAATAAATAATTATTTACTGATCTATTTAAAATTTAATTCATTTATTAAAATAACACTATTGAGAATAATTCTTATTTATTACAAGTTAAATATTAAAAAATATATATGAATATTTTACACAAAAATAAATGCTACTCGTTTGGCCTTGATTTGATCAAGCCATAACAACCTAGTGCGAAGATAACCTAATTAGTGAAATTGCTGTTGCTCTGGTTTTATAACAGCATTTCTCACGCAGTGATGATGTGTGCGCCAAATAATTTAGAAGATTTTGCGGTGGCTTTTCGCTTTCGGAAGGGTATTTCTAACAAGTCAATTTACGGCAAAACGTATTGAGCAATGTGATGGCATAGAGGTGCAGTGGAAATTAGCACCACTCGTTTTTGTTGAATTAAAGAAAACACCGGTCAATGACAGGTAGAACAGGTTGTGGCATTTGTGGTGTGGAACAATTAGAACAAATTAAACAGGTTGTAATTTGGCTAAAAAATCGACCGCTTGTCCAAACATCAAACCCGCTTATTTTTAATCACGCGCGAACGGTTAGAACAAGCACAACAACTTTCAAAAGGAAAACAGGTGCAAGCCATGCAGCCGCATTTTAGCCGAAGGCGAAGATTGCTTGCCATTCGAGGAGATGGTGGCAGACATGTTGCCCATAGATAAAACTTATTGGTTGGTACGTTGCAAACAATGAACCTCTTGGCTTTGTGTTTGTAACAAAGTCGAGAGCCAGTTTGAAATGGTTGCAAAATGCGTTGCAGTAGGGATAAGAAAATGTTATGTGCCATTTCACTCTTTACGAAATAGCAGCCAAGAGAAATAGCACAAGAAAAGGAAATGGTTAGCTTACTCGGCTTTACCCGTAAGGCAAGGGCGACGGTTTATTCGGGTGTTAATCGCTTAAATCTTAACTAAACAACAAATCCATTCCGTCAATCATTTTGCTGGTTTATCAAAATACCGCCACTATTCGACCATGTTCATTCCACGTAAGAATAAATAAACAACGCCGCCAAAGTCTCGGTCGTAGTCGTAACTCTCACCTAGCGAGCACGTAGGTAACGATATACCGCGGTGTAGAGCAATATTGTAAATCGTAGCGATATTGTCTATTATTGTTTCGCAAGGCGTGTTTGGCGGCGTAATCTTGCGGTAAATAGCCTAAAGTTTTGATTTATAATCAATTACATAAATTTATTCGCTTTGGCGTACAGTCGATAAAACGCGCATAGCCTGAAAGTTGTGGCAATCGCAATGGCGGTGATTGACCGAGCCAATTCACTCTGTTCTTGCAATAGCTGATTAAGTTTTCGTAAGCCCTCTTCATTTTTTTTAGGCGTAAGAAGAATTGCTGCCATTCATTGACGATATTCATTGTGGACTCGCTTAATGCTAAATTCTATCCACAAATGGCGTGATGCACGGTTGTTCCATCAGTACTGCACGGGCCTTGCCACTCTTCTCCTAAGACAGGCTGTTCGCAGGTGGCAAAACATCTTCAATTTTTAACCGCTTTGTTGGAAGTCGCAATGTCCCATAAAACGTGCAAAATATTCCCCCACTTTGGTGCTATGCAAAGGGTGTGGCGTTTAAACTATTTTGATTTCTGGCCACAAAATCGCCCGCTTGTTCAGTATACCTCAACTAATGGCTCTCTGTAAGCAGTCTGATTATCGTAATCTTGTGCAAAATCGTTGATTTCTGTGAAGTAATCTGTTTGAACCTTGTTGTGGCTTTCTAACGCCCAATCGTTATAGTTAGCAAAGCACTAAAACTCGTGATCTGTCCTTGAACGGTTGGGATTATTATTGGGTTAAATTCCACACGCGCACTTGTAATATGCTGCGTTTCTTGCTCTGGCAACCAAAAACGTTCTTCGGCACTTTCTGCAAGCGTTTGTAACGATGCAATTTAATCCTTTCTCTATGAAAATAGGTTTCTGTGCTACTACTGGTTTCCAGTACCTGTTAAACCGGTGAAACGCCGTTGCTTCTAAGCAAATATTGAATATTCAACCTTTGCCAAATTGAGCTGGCAAAATCAAGTTCCTTCTGCGACTCAGCACGGGTTAAAAGGCAACATAAAGCAAACGTAGATCTTCGCGGCATTACCTTGGTCTTTGAGCTGTTGGATGGTTTCCTCTCTTCCGCCAAAATCCATTGCTTTTTGAGCATTCATCGTGGTAAATAGAGCAGATGCTTTTACGCTGGTGCTGTTTTACCAATAAGCAGCAACCAAACGACAGGATATTGCAACCTTGCAGGCCTGTGAATAGTCACGATTTTAATCAATGCTTCTTCGCTTTCTAAACGTAAGTGTGGTGTCGTCACCATTCTCCGGTATCATTTAGCGTTTTGCTCGCCCTGCCAACGCACCAACGCATTCTCGTTTTCCACCTCTTGCATTGCCGATTGTAAAAATTTCCTGCAAAGGTGGAATAGATCGGTTAATAAACGATCTGCATTCGCTCGAGCTTTTAAACGTTCTATGCACCTTCTTGCAGAAAGTTGATGTAACATCGGCAACACGCCTTGTGATTGCCTGCCAAATCTGTTGATAATGAACAAATTTATCAACATAGTTTTCCCATTACTGCTCATCATTTTAAGCTGATACAAATCTCTTGTGCGGTTAACCCACAAACTTGAACCAACACAAGTGGGTTTTCTGTTGATACGGATTTAAGCAGGCTTTTAACACCCACTGCACACTAATTTACGAAGCGCGACCTCACTCTCATAAACACGGCTACGTTCAGAAAAACAGATTTCAAACCTCGTTTAGCTAAAGCACGTTTCATCAATTTGGCCTGATTATTGCTTCGCACCAAAATCATAATATCTTTCGCTTCAAAGCTACTTTTTCTCTCCACTTTGACATTTTGTAGATAAATTTCGCCCGCGCATTGCCATCAATTGTTTTGAATTGATCGGCACAATGCTCAGCCGCTTTCATTTTCTTTAAAGTCAGACTTTCAAATGTAAAAATACATTTTCTACCGATTAATTTCTGCCTCTGGCGTTTGGCTTTACAACGGGAAATGGGAATGCTGGCAATGATATAAAACGGATGGTTTCTTTATTTTCTGGGAAGGTAAAAATCTGATTTTCTTCAACAACCTTCGGCAAAGAACGCCAGTTTTTATCTAAAGGTACGTTTTTCATCCGCTTGCTCGAGGCCTTCAAATAGGTAAAAATATCGCTCCACGGAATTTATGAATCGACTGTTTTGGGGTCATGCGATCATAATAAAGCCCTGATTTTGAGCCTCTTCACCATATAAATTTGGCTAAATATTTCGTATTGGGTTTTGGTCGGTGTCTTGAAGTTATTAATCATCGCAAACGGACATATTGTTGGCGGATCCGGCTTGCTAACACGCTTGCCTCGCGTGTTTTTAAGGCGTGGTTGAGGCGCCGTAATCAGCGAGTCAGCCAAAACTTTTTGCAGGAGCGTAGCAGCATAATCAGACAATTTTTCCTGCAAACGCATTAAGAACTGATAAAAGCAAGACCGATTTCTGTTTTGCTTCAAACGACTGGCTGATAAGCGGTCAAAAATGCTGATTAGTTGCGAAATGCGTCGATGTGAGAGGTTCTGCTCTTCTGCAGCTTTTTCAATAAGGCTTGTTTGGCAAAAGCGTGAAAAATGCCTTGTGGAAATAAATGAGCTTTCACTTTCTGCCCATCATCATCCACTGATTTCCAACCAATTTTCCACATAACGCATTTGATATGAACGGCGATTCAACGCCTTTTTACGCCTGTTTTATATATATTCAATTCATTGATGATCGGACTCACAATTTCTTCGCGGTTAGCTCGCCAATATTGGCGAACTTCTGCCACTACTGTTATTAGACTTGTAAATGCTCGGTAAAGGTTGGTTAATACCTTGTTGATCGTCGGGCAATCTCAGTGCAAGGTGCTCCGCCAAAAGCACGGCACCGCATCCAACGCATCTTGTGGCGTTTTAAGCTCATCGGCAACGATGCTTTGTTTCACTCAAATTCATCGTTGGGAGCTACTGTCACGCACACTTCTTGGGCAAGGCGTTTGAGCACAGTGCTGTTCGTTTTGTTGCGGTTCAAACTCAAAACTGATGCCCGAATCGAATGCAAATTGATAAAGCATCTTTTGGCAGAAGCTGTGAATGGTAAACACGCTCGCCAAATCAATCTCTCGCTCGGCGATACGTAAGCGAAGCAAGGCTTCCTCTTTCTTTTCGACTTTCTCGTAAAGGATTCTGCCGATCATCATTTTTCACCGCTTGCTCGGTGAGTTTCGCCGAAAAATAGGCGTGGCAATCTTGAATATTTTGGCGAATACGATCTTTAAGTTCTTCAGTTGCCGCTTTGGTGAAGGTTACTACTAAGATTTGCTCAACTGTTAATGGTTCTAGCGGTTCTCCATCGTGGCTGATGCCCAGTAATAAGCGAAGATAGAGGTTTTTGATCGCGTGTGTTTTACCCGTGCCAGCCGAGGCTTCAATGAGGCTGGAGCACAGTTAAGAGAAGTGTGAGCTGTTGGAGCGTCGCACAGATAAGTTACCTAAAAATAACCATTTAGTCCGTTCCAATTTTTGAATTAGCACTTCGAGCGGCACTTTCTGAATTTTGCGAGTGCCAAATTAATAGAGCTGCTTGCAAAAGCCTCAAGCTAATGCAGAAAGTTATAGAAACCTTGGGCCGCCATTGGTCTCAACGAGAAGCTCCGTTCTGGCCATATAACGAGAACAATACGTAGACTG